>SCPP01000041.1_pt1 | contig 1108831 bp, 1027 predicted proteins | sample 6106811 | NCBI WGS metagenome assembly SCPP01 (sample SAMN10720449, study PRJNA508395) | human gut metagenome | isolation source: Participant 2 stool, 15 month | host: Homo sapiens | collected 2018
AGTCTGCATAGCGATAAATAGGGTAATCATCTAACCATGCACGCTCTGAACCACCGGGCAACATTGTTCCTTGAAATTTATAAGGATACAAGCCTTATATACCAAGTTTTCCCCCTCTTTCATATAAACAGCTTTCACAGAACCTGCTTTACGGGTATCGCCTTCACGGAATACCTTATTATAAAAATCTTTTTTAATCTGAAATCTTATCAAACCATTCAGTTCAGCATCTTTCGTTTCGGCAAAAGAAACTCCGTTCTCATCAAAATAACTGCCGGAAGTCATGTAAGCTTGCTGAGGGACAAGATTACCTCTAAAACTACCATTCCACATGTTATATTCATCACGTCCATTATGAATGGTGAAGATTATTTCTTTATTTTTCTTGTTCGCATAGGCGAAAACATTGGTAAAGTTATCTTCCAAATCGATACCCGGACAATTATCCACTTCCTGCAAAGCCGTTTTAGCAGTACGGTAGTCGGCTTCACCACCACCCATCTGCTTGCCACTCCACAAGTATACTTCACCTTTCAACATTTTTGTAGCTCCCAACGACCAGTAATGTTTTCCATATTTGTAGGAATAATCACCATTAAATGCCGTCTCAGACGCAGTAATGTCTTCTTTGATATGTACACTTCCGTTGCCGGCGAAGCAGCCTTTTGGATATTTGCCAAATCAATGGTCGAACCACTGGTGTAAGTCAAATGCAGAATGACATCTCCCCATGAGCGGAGCAAGTGAAAGTAAAGAAAAGCACGCATCCCATAGGCCTCTCCCAAATAATATTTTTTGGTGGCTTCGGGCAGCAATCCAGTATCTTCCGTTTTGGCAATCATCAGATTTATCTGATTGATAACTCCGTACAAATTAGCAAAATTACTGAGCCCTACGTTCTCCCTGTTCAGCGAATTGGCGGGGAAGATTTCCATGCCCTGAGTTGCCTCACCACCGAACGGTGCATCACCATAGATATCAGCACGAGGTTCACCTAATATAAAGAAATTGTACGAACGCTCTCTGAGTTGTGCATGCAGACCAACGTTGAAAGCACTGAAATGCGTGTCACTCTTCCAATAGTTGGCATCGGTTATCGTACTTTCCGACTCCAGATCCAAAGAGTTACATCCTGTCAGGAAAGGCAGCAAAGCTGCACTTACCCATAAATATTTGAATATATTTTTCATAATTCTATTCCTTTTTAAGTCCTGTTAAATTAGAATGTTAGAGATAAACCGAACAAAAATGTTCTCGGAGTAGGATAACGTCCATTGTCAATACCACGACCATATGTAGTCGATACAGCTGGTTCAGGAGATACACCATCATATCCGGTGATATAGAATAAGTTCTGTCCGGTGACGTACACAGATGCTTCTGTCAAGTGCGCCTTGCTAATAAGCGATTTCGGCAACTGATAGCTCAATGTGATTTCGCGCAAAGCCAGATAATCACCCTTTTCATAATAACGGGAGCTGTTGTTGTCGGCTGCAGTAGAAGCATTATTCGAACGGGTAATATTCTTCTTTGCCAACTGGTCGGCATAGTAGAACTTCGTAAGGTCTGAGTTCGGATTTGCTTCGCTCCACATATCTTTCACATCCGTAATGATATTGAATTGCCCCTGATATTGTCCCAACGAACGCGCTTTCAAGTCATTGTATAAGGTGTGCCCCAAAGCATAGTCGAAACGGGCATAGAGTGACAGACCTTTATATCCGAATGTAGTAGAGAAACCACCCGTGACATTCGGGAAGATGTTACCCATTACGGAACGGTCGTAACCGTTAATAATATTATCACCGTTGATATCCTCCCAACAAGCGTCACCCGGCTCAATAGGTTGCCATCCCGAAGATTCCTTATAAGTCTTTCCGGTAGCGGGGTTGATCTGATCAGCCAGTCCGGGACCATACAAGTTGGCAACTTCATCCACACGTAAATTTGCGTGTTGCTTTACGTCATCCCAGTCTTTGAAAACATGCTGCTGTCTGTATCCAACCAGTTCTCCCAGTTTACCGCCTTCCTGACGACCGGCAATCCATTTGGTCGGAAACTTGCCATCAGCATCTACTTTACCAGCCGCTACTTCATAACCGCCTACGCGGTTGTTCTCAACATTGTTATAAGGTAATGAAATTATCTTGTTGGCAACAGAAGTGATATTCGCAGTCATATCCCATGTGAAACCACCCTTGTTGATGATATTTGCTTTCACTTCCGCTTCGAAACCGGAGTTGCGCAACGTACCCATATTCGTTACAATATCCGAGAATCCGGCATATCCAGGCAATGCTTGTTTGGTCAGCAAATCCTTTGTCCGACGGCTGTAGAAGTCGAGAATAAAAGAAAGTCTGTTCTGCAGGAATCCGATATCCAATCCCACCTCAAAGGTCTGACTCTGTTCCCACCGCAGGTTGGTATTGAGCAATTTTTTATTATAAAGAGCTGTCGCCCCACCATAAGTTTTAGCATCCACCTGTGCGTATTCTCCATAGACTTCATAATTTCCGATACCATTTACATTACCATTCACACCATAACTGAGACGCGGTTTCAAATTAGAAACGATGTCGGACACTTTGGATTCTTTCCAAAAATCTTCTTCCATAATATTCCACCCTACAGATACTCCCGGGAAGAATCCCCAACGATTGTCTTTCAAACGAGAAATTCCGTCATAACGAGCTGTAAAAGACAACAGATATTTCATATTGTAGTTATAATTGACACGACCGAAACCAGAAAGAATGCGATAAGCCGTTTTTTCGGTACGAGTGAAAGTCCTTTCAGAACCAACATTCAAGGTCGGGACATCGTCCGTAGGAGAACCTTGTGTCTTAGCTTCAAAATCAAATTGATTGTAAGTATAATACTCTCCGCCAATCATTGCATCCAAATTATGCTTTTCGGCAAACGTCTTGGTATATGTCAATGAAGCATTAAGCTGAATCTGATTGTATTTTTGAATCCAAGCTTCCGCATTGCGAGTTGTATTGGGCGTAGAAGCTGTCTGTGTTTGATAGGCCTTGTCAAATTTTTCTCTCTGATACTGATAGTTCAATAAAGAAGCGTTTCCGTTCAAAACCAGTTCCTTTGGAAGAATATCCAACGTAAAGCCGATATTGTATGTGGCACGTGCTGTACTGTTCTTTTGGGTCAGCAAATCACGATAGTAAGCCGGATTACCATCCCCAGTGCCACCCCCTGAGGCAGGAGTTCCGTCTTCCATCCAAGGATTCCATGTAGGACGCTGCGAACGGGTACGATAAAAGAATTCATAAGTACCGATCCATAATTCCGGTCGGGTAGACCATACATAAGAAACACCGGCTTTGATATTTAATATCGGAAAAATCTTATACGATCCGTTAAACGATCCACTGAAACGTTTGAACCCCGTTCCTTTAATCATACCATCTTCATTATAGTACCCCAAGCTGCTCGCAAAGGTGCTTTTATCATTACCACCTGTAATATTAAGGTAATGGTCTTGCGTAATGGCACTGCTGCTAAATACCTCATCATCCAACTGCCCGTTGTAATCTCTAAATAAAATCTGCTTTCCGTCATAGTACGGGTCGTTCATTACAGACCATCCTTCATTCTGAAGATGAGCTGTTTCATCCGTCAAATAACGAATATCGTACAATGCATTCCCTACGCCATATCCAGCTTGTGCATCTACATTGTATGTGCCCATACGTCCATCCCTTGCCTGGTTGGTACGAAGCATACCCAAACGATTATAATAGATATAATCTTCCGCATTTACAAATTCATATCCCTTACGAGTGAAATTTTTGCCTATCTTGAACTTATAATTAACTGAAGTTTTTCCTTCCTTTCCACTTTTCGTTTCAATCAAGATAACACCACCGTTCGCGCGAGCCCCGTAAATAGCCGTAGAAGCCGCATCTTTCAAAATTTGGATAGATTCAATATCAGAAGGATTAACATCCGACATACTATTACGTACTATACCGTCCACAACAACCAAAGCATTACTGTTGTCACCAGTGATAGTCGCCCCACCACGTAATGTAATATCCGGATTCGTACCCGGTTGACCGGTAGTGTTTACCACCCGAAGCCCTGTTACAGATCCTTGCAAAGACTGCCCTGCATTGCTGAACGCTGCATTTTTCAAAACAGAGTTGTCCAGTTTTGAGATTGCAGTCGTCAACGTCGCACGTTTCTGAGAACCACCATAACCTGTAACCACCACTTCATCCAAAACTTCTGTGTCATCGTGTAAGATGACATTCAACGTTTGTCCGGCAAACTTAATTTCCTGCGTTTTATAACCGACAAATGATATTTGGATAATATCTCCGTTTTTCACATTGCCTAAGGTAAATTTACCATCAAGATCCGTAATGGTACCGTTCGTGGTACCTTTCACAATCACGGACGCACCAATAACGGCCTCACCCGCCTGATCAGTAACCACACCTGTAGCAGTTTTAGTCTGCGCCATAGCCCCTATCAAGCCAAATAAGCACAACATCAACAAAAAGATGTTTCTTTTCATAAGTATTACTTTTAGTTAATAAAAAAAGGTTTATTCACACTTCTCACCTAAGTTCGATTAGAACTTATCTTCCGGAAATACTTATGGTTTCTTCATACAAATTCGACTATTATAATTGCAATATGAAAAAATAACTTCAAAAGAAATACCTATTATCTACTTGATGTATGAATATTTGTTTAGCGTATTAGCAAGGTGATTTATTAAACAAAATGATGTTTAATAGCATATGTAAATAAAATAATTTATTAATTCATTTGCTGTTATTAATAATATTTGTATATTTGCAGCGTCTTAAGAAATAGATGCTGAAAGTTAACAATAAAATTGTCAATGAAGCAGAAGTAATTCTAATATATAAATCACTTAAGTTCTAATCGAACTTAGGCATTTATCAGAAACCGCCATCCATTAAAACTTATCAAGAAAACCATTTATACATTAGAAAAACTATGCCTATTAGATTCTTAGAAAGACAAAGCTAATGAGTTCGATTACTCGTATAATGACAAACAGCATAAACAGAACCGCATCATTAATATGAGCCAGTAGAAATAAACACCACAAATCTCATATATTACCAACGTTTAGCTACTTAATAATCTATTAGAAACGGTCGTCTTTTTATAGCCCACATATGCAAACTGAACAGCACACATATGTAAACCATACAGCCCACATATGCAGGCTCTACAGCACACAACCGTGGGCTATAAACTTAGTGCCACTCAAATCGGGTTATTAAGCCATTATAATCCGCTTTATATGGATTCATTTCAACAAAACAAGCCATTTTATGATTTTTCTCCTTCCATTAGACTGTTTTATTAATGATAGATACCCTGTTTTTACTGGAGAAATAATGCTAGATACCTTTTGATAAATGTATCTATCGTATGTATTGTTTTAATAATGAGAACAATATAAAAATGAATGATAGTATGATAGATATTTTATTACCTTAGTGATAGATATCACAATCTATTCAAGATGTTTTTTCAACCAAGGAAGTATCAACTCCGACTTAAAATAATGATTGGCCCCGTCCACATTCACCAGTTTATAAAACTCATTCCTATCGAGCCCTTCCGGCAGTGCCTTTATGTCTGTTCGATTATGCGGATCAGCGTATTTTGGATAATGATGTATCTCGACATTCTCCAAACGTCCGGTCATCTTATAAGCGGCACGTACTAAATCCAAATCGCGATCCAGTCCGCCTTCCGTTAATATAACAGGACGGGGAGCCAAAGAGGCTACAATATCCGGGAAATTAAATTTACGCCAGAAGTCCGGTATCAAATGGCGGATAGAATTTGGAAAAGGTCGTATACCCGTCTTGTCTGGAGCAGTCATAACCAATGCCCGTTCTTGTGTATGACACAGAAAATCATTATAAACAAAGGCGTAGATGGATGTATCCAGTGTCCCTAATACAATCAAAGGTTCTGTCCCCAAAGAAAAACCGCTTACAATAATCCGGTCTTTACGGATATAGGACTGCGTTTTCATCCATTGAAGAACTTGCATATCAAGATAAGAAGTATATCCGAGATAACTCCACCCCAATTCCAATAAGATGCGTGACACTAAATCATAGTTATAATTCCTTCCGCGTGCATAGCGTTCCAAATCCGAGGATTCACCGGCTGCCGGATTGTCTACGGCTACTGCTACATAGCCCGCCTTCGCAAAGTTGCGTGCCATTGTTACCTTGGGATTCTGATAATCATCATTCAGTTTCGGAGCAACTCCCGGTTCTCCCGCCAGCCCTTCTTTACTACCACCTGAACCGGGGATACATAGAATGGCGGGAACAGGCCGCTGTAAAGAATCGGGTATCAGGACTAAAAAGGTGGATACACATTGGGACAAAGGATAAAATTCCCATTTCTCCAGTTTGTAACCGTCACGTTGTTTGCTGTACAGCCGTTTAGGCGACGGCATATCTTTCACTTCGGGAAATTTCATGATTTCCTGCATTGACTTCCGTACTTTATGCTGCCATTCACGGAATTCTTCGGCAGTCATATCCGGCTGAAATGCACATTCCGGTTTTATGTTCGCGAGCATTGCATGGACAACTCCATAGGTACTCAGGAATCGTCCGTCTTGTCTTTCTGATTGAATGATAGTATGTTCGCTTCCTGTCACATCAGGAATTTGAGCAAGACTGTTGGCATGCACCAATAGTAATAACAAAACAGCTATTATGTTCTTTTTCATTGTAATGCCTGTATTATAAAAGTTATCTTATCATCCTTTATACTGAAATCGAGTAGGAGGAAAACGAAGTAGTTTTCTTCCTACTCGATTTCCGACCTCTCAGTCGAGTAGATAAAAGGAGTTCCACCTTAAATCTCTCACAGAACCGTGCGTGATAGTCTCCTATCACACGGCTCTTCTTATTCAACCTTATAACTTTATCGTACCTTTGGCTGGTTTGAGACCTATTTGCCAATGATAGAAAATAGCATCCCTTTCTGCAATGTTCCCAAGCCATTTCAATATTACGTACATGGGCTTGCGTCTAAAGGTTTTATATTTAGCTTTTGCCCATTTTGCAAGTAATAAATCGAAGTACCGAAGTAATTTTTGAAAAGATTTTCCACCATATTTACCATAATAATTTGCCCATCCTCGAAGTATGGGGTTAACCATTTGAGCTATGCAGTCCAGCGGAGTATGAGATTTTGACTTAAGATTCCATGAGCGCATGGTAGCTCTGATTTTTGTTGTTGCCTTCATACTTATTCTTGGTTGGAAACCTGTAAAAGCTTTACGGGAGCTTTTATGAATGGTTTTACATGGTCGAAATGTATGACCGAGAAAATCAAAAGTAACATTAGAGTGATTTTCATTTCTTCTACTTGATTTGCAATATACTATCTTTGTTTTTCTTCATTCAGGCTTAATTTGCATGACTTAAACCTAATTATTAGTTCTTCATACAGGGATTCAGCTTCCTGTTTACTGTGACAATGACATACAGTATCATCCGCATATCTCTCAAAAGGGATTTCAGGATGATGTATCTGCATCCATCTGTCAAAACTGTAATGCAGAAAGAGATTTGCAAGAATCGGTCCTATAACACTACCTTGGGGTACACCGCAGGTCCTTTCAATCAGACTTTTGTCTGCATTCTGATATGGGACTTTGAGCCATCTTTCTATATATAATATTATCCATCTTTCTTTTACATGAAGCTTTACGGCTTTCATCAATAACTGATGGTCTATCGTATCAAAGAATTTGCTGATGTCCATATCCAAAACCCACGCATATTTCCAGCATCTCTCTCTTGCACGTCCAAGTGCATCATGAGCAGAACGGTCGGGACGATAACCATAGGAATCTTCATGAAATATCTTCTCGATTTCAGGTTCTATCATTTCAACAACAAGCATCTGTGCAATCCTGTCTTCCACTGTAGGGATACCCAATGGTCTCGTTCCTCCTGCAGGCTTCGGTATCTGAACCAGTCTGACAGGTTTAGGAACATAACTCCCTGAACTCATACGATTCCATAGTTTGTATAAGTTTCTTTTCAAATTACTGTTATACTTTTCAAGTGTGACGTTGTCAACACCTGAACCACCTCGATTTTGATTCACACGCTTGTATGCGTAATATAGTTTCCATCGGTCAATATCGAATGGTTTTGCTCCTTGCTTTTGTGTCATCCTTAATGGAATTTAAGTTGTACAATACAATTTCGCTTGAATAAGTTACCCCCTTCGCTCCATCTCCATTACAGAGAGTTCTTCACTACTACGAGGTAATCCGCCCCTGCATCAGACATCAGTATTTCTACCTTGTGTTTCTTCCACTTGTGTATTTTCCTTTGACATTCTAAAGCAGGTTCCTATGTTCCGACAGTTAGCCTACAGACAAATCATGCCGCCTTAACACCGTACATCGAATAAGCAGCAGTATAGGTATCTCTTATTCTTATCCAAGGTTTGTGGTGAAAACCAAGTTCTGATGTAGTCTAACGCACATTTCGATGCTTCATCAGCGGTTCACTTCCGTTCATCTTTTGTCTGCCTACCTGACTATATTTTTTTTATATAGCCTTTTAACAAGTCGTTCACTACAATATCTTTTCAGATACAGCAGCACTTGCCGGTTTACTACCGATACCTATTTACCGATAGTGGAAGGTCTGCTTCCATCTAAATGTCAGTTATGAGTTTAAGAAAACTCTACATAGCACACCACCACCGTACATGCGGTTCCGCATACGGCGGTTCCTATTTTGGGTACCATTCGAGATAATAATCCATTAGGCTAGCATAACCTGCTCTGCGCAACTTATCGTTAGACATTGCGAATGTAAGCAGACGGCTGAGTGCTACACGCCAATACCCGAGTCGAGTGTTACCCCATTGATACGCCTGCCAGTCAAGGACACCGCATTTCTTTAGATTTGTCACTCTGGTCTTGGCTCACAACCCTTCCATCCTTTATAGTGTGGCTGAGTATTTCTCTCAGCTTGCTATGGCTGACTGTATCAAAGAAACGCTCTAGATCAAGGTCAACTACATATCTGTAGCCCGCATCCACTATCTTCTGCGCTCTTCGTAGTGCGTCATGGCAGCCCCTTTTCGGACGGAACCCATAACTTGTCATGGAGAACTGACGCTCGTAAATTGGTGTCAGAACTTGGTGTATGGCTTGTTGTACCAGTCGGTCTACCACGGTAGGAATACCCAAAAGGCGTTTCTTGCCATTATCCTTAGGGATTTCAACCCTGCGGACAGGATTGGGACGATATGTCCCGTTTTACAAGGAAATTATAAGCTCATCCTTATTAGCCAAAAGCCATGGAAACAGTTATTCGCATGACATCTTGTCGATACCGCCACACCCTTTATTGCTGACTACTGCTTTATAGGCTTTATTCAGATTAGAGGGACTAAGAATAAGTTCAAACAGATGTTCCTTGTCGAATGGTACTTCCACGATGTTGTCTTCGGTCATCCACATGAAAGTCTGCACCCCCTCATACCATTCGGATTCCGTCCTATCTCTTTGATAACTCCACTACTATAACTTCTGCTGACTTCTCACGGCAAGCTTTACTCCGTACATTTCGTAAAAAAAACTAGTCCGTGAGACCTCCTCGGATAAGGGCATTATCTTTCCATCTTATACCTGCTTCATTTACACCAACCGTTCCGAATAGCTATAGGGCTTTGGTTCGCTTTGCAACCTTACCCCCAGTCAAATGCCTTATATAAAGTTTCTGTTCGTCAGGTCAGATGTTTGCTGCCGACTTCCTTCTGATTCCAACTCGCAATGGACACCATTGCCATAGGCTATGTAGTTCCCGCTATTAGGGCTTACTAGGGACTTACACCCGTTAGATAATGCTCATGCCGAGCGTACAAAGAATCCTTGGCATGATTCTTCAAAAACATGCCAAGGATTTATGGAAATGAAAAGTAAGTGTCTAGTTGGCAGTATTGTCTCTCATGCAACGAACACCAAAACCAAATGTACGCTTATTTCCTTTAGGTGTATTACAATTCGTAGCATCGTAATAGAACTGTGCCCCGAAGTCTTTTTTAGTTGCGGCATTGCTCCATAGACTGATGCATCCATTACCTGCAGGAGCTACCCGCTGCAATGCTCCGTTATTGATAAAACCGGTACTAGGATAAATAGCCGTTCCGCCATTTGCAAAAGTAACGCCACCCTGTTTCGTTATATCACCTGAAGCACTGGTAGTCACAGCACCAGTTTTATGATTGCCACCGCTGACTGTCGATGTAAATCCACTCCACACATAAGGATGAGGAACACGATAGCCCGGCGGACATGGATCATAGATTGACTTTGAACCGGTAGAGCCGTCTCCACCGCTAGTAGCATACACTGTTGAATTTCCCCATAAATCATAAGCGTCTTCATTCAACCAATTATCTCCCTTAATATATTTCATCGGATATTTGGCTATATCTTCTCTTGAAATCAATGTTGTAACTGTAAAGTCCCAACTTACAACCTCATTATCCTTATCATAAACTGTGGCGTGTGCATTTGCCGCATCATCACTCGGGCCGATAATCGGGTCTTTACGCCCCCATTGATAGAACAAACCATGCGAACCTTTAGGATCAGTAGCTGCCGACCACAGCTTGTCATCCGTTGCACCCAAGTTACGATCCATCATCACAGGTGACTGAAAAGTGGGGTATGTGTTATAATCTGCATGCACAGTATACGTTTGCACTTTAGTATCCAAATCCACATCTGTAACCCAAATATGCCAACTCCATACAATCGTTCCTGCGCCATCATAAGCGGCAATAACCGCATTACCTGCCTTTAACGCCGTTTCTTCCGAACCGTTCAAGGTAAAATAGATATAATCATTTTTCAGTTTCACACCGGATATCAGGCTTCTTTCGCTTTGCCAAAGAATTGAAGCCGATGCAGGAGCTAACGGCGAAGGAGTGATACCTTTCTTTGTATCATCACCTTCTACTGCCGGAGTAATCGTTCCATTACCCATAACGGTAGCCTTAAAGCGATATTCCTGCCCTGCCTTTCCTGCCACATAGCAGTTTGCCGTTTCCGTTGCACTCAAATCAATGGATAAGTCTTCCAAAAGTGCGGCAGTCAGATTGTCCAGTTCCAAATTCAATGTGTTAATGTCACCTGCAAGTATATTGACAGAAGCAATCCTGCCTGTCAGGCTAAGATCGTCCTCCCCTGCTTTTTCAATCGCTACCTTTACGTTACATTGTTTCGCTGACAAGTCCACAGGATTCATAGACATATATCCGTGAAATACTCCGTTCGCAACGAGTGCCGGAGCATTGTCTACTCTCAACTCTATTTTTGAAGAGCCATCGGCTATAGCAAACTGACCGGTAGTAAGGTCAAATTTATAATCACCCGCCAAAGCAATGCCATCCTCCGTAGAAAACTCGATGGACTTCACTTTCCAACCGACATACTTGACCGATGTCTTACAACTGATGTCTAAATATCCCAATGCATGTCTAAAGGTCATCGGAACAGCAGTTTCCACCTCAGCAGACTTAGCCGTCGCATACATCAAGGCAGTGTTCGTCAAATGAGCGTTTGATGTGCCCGACTGTAATTGCGAGTTACTCAAAACTCCGGCCACTGCTTTCGCTGACGTATTATCCTTATTATAAGGGATGTAAGCATAGAAAGTGTGTTCTCCCGTTTCTTTGCCCCACACTACCTGTGTGTAGAACATTCCCTCGGTCTGTCCCACATAAGGAGCTGCAACTCCCACAACAAGATTGACTGTTTTTGTCTGTTCGCAGAAGAAACCAATTTTACTATCTGCCGCCCAAACTGTCTTGTTATCACCCAACTGTGACTGGCAACTGAGGAAGATCTGATTTCCTCCCGCCGGACGCGTAAAATCCGTCTGGGCATAGTCATCGTCACTGCATGCAGTGACAAGAAACGCTGCACAAAATCCTAAGACTGGAAATATATATTGTTTTTTCATCTTTGTATAATCTAAATTTTAATGAATGATATGAATCCGACAGGCGGATTAGTAACCCGGTGTCTGCTTAACCAACGGGTCTTTCGACATTACCGTAGCATCTACTGGAACTTTAAAGTGCTTCTCGACAAGATCGCCCGAAACGCTAATCTGAAGAGCCTTAGCCAACTCTCCATTCTTCATACGGCGAATGTCATACCAACGCTTACCTTCACCTACAAACTCTTTGGAGCGTTCTTCCAGAATTGCATCTTCCGCTGTTTCACCACTACGGGGGTATTTATTGGCAGCATAAGCGGAACCGTATGCACGCTCACGGACACTATTGATGTAAGCGGCAGGATCACCTCCCTGCAATGCCACAATTTCGGCCAGTAGTAACTGCAAATCCGCATAGCGATAGACAGGCCAGTCGTTTGTAAACTTGCGTATGTCATTGTCCAACTCCCCTTTATATTTATTCAAGAGTATGGCTGCCGCTCCTCCGTCTACCTTATATACATCAAAGAAAGTGGCGCTACGACGGATATCGTTTTCACTGAATGTATCAAAAAAATCTTTCGCATACTGGTAGTTGGATGCAGTACCATTCAGTTTCAATGGGTTCACATTGTCACCTTTGTACTCTACACCGTCCGCATTTTCAAAACCGACCAGATTGGTATTGGTAGGATACATGAACTTGCTGAAGAAGTTTTCTTTCTCATTCAGCATATAGCGGATAACGAATATCATTTCTTTGTTATCTTTCTTCGTTACATCAAAAACGTCCTCAAAGCTGGTCTTGGAAGCAAAGCCATACTTGCCGCAATCAATGATATCCTGCAACGCTTGCTTGGCTGCTGCCAAATCGGCCGATATATTTTTTGAGTAGACGCTTGTACCGCCAATAGGTTTTACTTTACATCCCCACAACAGGATTTCGGCTCTCAACATTTTTGTTGCCGCCTTGCTCCAATAAGAACTTTTGTCTGTAGAATTGATGGTAAATGCGTCATCTGCGAAATAATCTTCCGATGCCTTGATGTCCTTTACAAGGAAATCATAGACTTCTTCTTCCTTGGCCCGCGGCTGATTCAAGTCGGAAGGAGTAAAGCTACCATCCATCACGCGTGCTGTTTCAATCAGAGGAACTCCGCCATAGGTACGGAATAGATGAAAGTAATAAAAACTTCTCAATCCGTGTAACACGCCCATATAATAGTTCTTTTCTGTTTCATTCAAGGCAGAACTGCCGGGGACGGACTGGATGGCATGGTTAATCTGCATAATGTCCATATAGAAATTGCCCCAGTTGTTTATCACATAATTAGCTTCAGTAAGATTGTTTGTCACAGCCGGCACATCGCTAATAGTCTGATTAAACAAAGAAGAGTTTGAGCCGTAAAAAGTCCCGCCTCTAAGTTCACCCATCTTGAACAATACTTCCTGACGCTCACGGACACGATAATGCAAGCCACGCACAAAGCGTTCCGCCTGATCTTTGGTACTCCAGTAATTACTGATACCGTAGGAGTCTACCGGACTCAAGTCCAAATAACCGCAAGACTGCATAGCTCCTATCAACAACACTAATAATGTATATTTTATTTTTTTCATAATACATCTTTCTTTATGATTTTAGAACATAACCTTTAATCCCATCAGAACTGTCTTAGGTAAAGCATATCCGCCCTTGTCGCCACTGGTGGTTCCATACTCGGGAGTGTAGAGACGATTGTCCGTTATGTAGAATAAATTCTGTCCGGTAAGCGTCACCGTCACTTTATCCATGAGGGCTTTTTTAGTCCACTGCGAAGGTAAATCGTAGCTCAAGGAAATCTCACGGGCACACAGGTAAGAAGCATCTTCCCAAAACAATGAAGTGTTGCGGGTATAGTTCTTTTTAAAGTTAGTGTCGTTAGTCATCAATACCGGAAGTTCCGCACCCGGATTATCTTCCGTCCATGTCTTTTTAGCCAAATCCGGAACATTGAAGTGACCGGAAGTGATACCCATGAAATATTGATAACCGCTATTCCACTTCTTGTATCCCAACGCATAGTCGAATCGGGCAAACAAGGTCAGCCCTTTCCACGTAACGGATGTATTGAAACCACCCATCCATTTTGGAATTTCATTACCAAGCTTCACCTGATCATACGTGTCGATAGTTCCGTCACCATTCACATCGTACCAGACAGCATCACCCGGAGCTAACTGCTGCGCATTTTTCTGCTGCTCAACCGTCAATTGTGCATAAGCTGCCGGACCATATACCGGTTTAGAGGGAATCTTATCTACGTAATAAGCATAGTTTGCCAAATCGGCTTCGTCACGCACAACACCCATCATTTTGAATCCGTAAATATCACCGTAAGACTGTCCTTCCTGTATTCCACCTTTCCAAACGGTTTCATTACTACCTTTGCCTTTGTAAACTTCCGTTCCGCCTTGACGGTTGTTCTCATTACCATTATCAGGTAATTGCAGGATTTTGGATTTCACAAAAGTAATGTTGGCACCTATATTCCACTTAAAGTCCTTACGGTCAAAAATACGGTAATTGACTTCAAGCTCCATACCCTGACTACGCACAGCGCCGTTGTTTGTCGTCATTGAGCCTACGCCGGATGAAGAAGCCAAAGGTACATTGGCAATCAAATCGGTAGTTTTCTTGTTGAAATAACCTACTGTCAAATCTACTTTATTAAACAGTCCTAATTCTATGGCAGTATCAAAAGAGGTGGTTTTCTCCCAACGCAGTCCGGGATATGCAATATCGTCAATCAACAGGCCGTAGATGCCGTTGTAGTTACCGGCTGTTCCATAACTACCTTGTAGTTCGTACAGTCCGATACCATTCACGTTACCATTCTGCCCATATCCCATACGTACTTTCATGTTGGAAAATATATCCAGATATTTCTCCATGAATTCCTCACGATATACGTTCCATGCGGCACTGACACCGGGGAAAAATCCCCAGCGGTTGTCCACCAGTTTGGAGTAACCGTCGTAACGTCCGGAGAAAGAAAAGATACTTGCTCTTATAGTCGTAGGTAGCATTGAAACCGGACATGATGCGCTCCTGTGTGTGAGTGGTAGACATGTTACGGGTGGATTTTCCGTTTGCGTCCAACGGGGCAGTGAACTGCAATCCGATAAAATCATCGGAAGTAGCTCCCTGACCTGATGCCGAGAGTCCGTAGTTGTATTTGTCTATCATTTCAAAACCACCGACTGCACTGACGTTATGGTCACCGAATGAGACATTGTAATTCAGAATGGCGTTATAAGTCTGATCCAGTTTGCGCGCATAAGTAGCAGAAGCTTTGCGGTTAGAATTCAACTTACCGGGAGCGGTAGGTAACTCTTTATCAAAAGATTCAGTTTCCTTCATCCAAAGATACCACATACCGCTCAGTTTCAAGCTCAGTCCTTTCATCAAATCCACTTGGAAAGAAGTTCCCAGCGTAGTCTTGTAAGCCGTATTTCTGCGATAGTAGTAGTTCTTCATCTCATTCCAATTGGCATTTTGAGTATTATTGAGTAGTGTGATAACCGTTCCGTCCAAATTAGCTCCTTTAAAGGTCGGGGGAGCAGCAGCTACCACGCTCCAGAAATTAGCGTCGCTCATGTAGTTAGGATTGGTTTCCGAACGTGAGAAATTCACGAAACCGGAAGCTTTCAGCCAGCTCTTGATCTTATATTCACCGTTCAGGTTGAAAGACAGACGTTGGTATCCCGACTCCAATGGAAAACCTGTTTCATCATAATACCCGATACTTGAGTAGTATTTGCCTTTGTCGTTTCCACCGGAGAAAGAGACATTATAATCCTGCGTCCAGGCATCCTGCGTGTTCAACTTCATAAAATCAGTTTCCTTGAACAATAGATAATTGTCTGATGCCGGATCTTTCATCGATTGCCAACCATAATCCAAAAGATATTTATTCTTATCTGTCAGAATAGAGGTACTATAGATACCGTTGCTGCTTTTATTTCCGTCGGCAGTGATGTCATTTCCTGTACCCCATCCGTTCACAAGATTCATGTCGTCTCCGCTACGCTTTGCCGCCATACGTTCCCAATACAGATAATCGCGGGCATTCATAAAATCGTAGTTGTCGCGGGCAAAACCTTTACCGATATTTACGTTCAATGTTACGGTTGTTTTCCCCACATGACCGCTTTTTGTGGTCACTAGAACTACACCATTATTGGCACGTGCACCATAAAGTGCTGTCGCAGCAGCATCCTTCAAAACCTCAATAGATTCAATATCGTTACTGTTGATGTCGTTCATATCGTCTTTCTGCACACCGTCAATAATATACAACGGACTACCGGAACCGTTCAAAGAAGCACCTGCACGTACCTGAATGGAGGGCCCTGCTCCCGGCTGACCGGAAGTCTGCGTAACACGTACACCAGTAACCGTACCCGCCAAAGCAGTCAACGGATTGGAGCGTACACCTTTCTCCAAAACTTCGGAAGAAACTTTGGATATAGCCGCAGTCAGCTTATCTTTAGTTACGGTTTTACCATAACCTGTGACAATGACTTCCTGCAAACCTATGGCATCATCTTTCATCACTACCGTAATATTCTTACGTCCATCCACGTGAATATTCTGTTGAACATAACCTATGTATGAAAAAGCAAGAACTGATTTACTCTTTGTCAATGTTAACGTATATTTTCCATCCAAATCTGTAATAGCACCATTTGATGTGCCCACTTCCAATACGGAGACACCAATCAAAGGCTCTCCAGCAACATCTTTCACAACGCCACTTACCGTTTGCTCGACTTGTGCATATATGCTGCCAATGGAGCAAAGCATGCCACTACCACGAATATTACTTCCCGGCAATACTTTAAATGTATTTTTCTCATATTAAAAGAGGTTATTTAGTAGATAATATAAATAATTCCAATCTCATCCATCCGGCCGGACGAGTTGATAGTTTTTGGAATCCCGGTTCATTACCGAGTTCGGCAACAATAGCCATATCACCATCAGGCAGAAGTGCCATACATGTGTATCCTGCCGCTTTATCATAAAGCACCATATGATCTGCCGGCTCAAATGTATGCGAATGACCAACAAAGAATTTAGCTCTGGCCAAATATAGTATACCACGATCATCATGAGCTGTTGTCTCGGTAATCCCTTTCGCCCCACAGTAATACATCCAGCCATCCTTTACGATAACACTTCCCGCACAGCCTTGGGCTGGAGTTGGTAGTGCTGTCGGAGCATAATCAGAAAAAGAAGGCCATTTGGCTCCACCATCTGTACTTACATAGTTTTGACGGTGTCCATTATAACGGATATTTCCAATTAATGCACCATCAGGAGCTTCCGTTACCGTCCATTCACCAGACTTATTAGGTTGCCCGGTTTCCCATGTCACCCCGTTATCATCCGACCACATAGCTGTATTCCCGCCATTTGAAACGGTCCCAGCAGCTTCATTCACTTTGAAAGTGCGTATAGGGACAATCAAACGATTCTTATATTGCTCACTTGATGTCATTTGCACACCGGAACCGGGACCGAAGCTACCAATCATTCTTGTCGCACCGCTAAAAATTCCAATTTCCACCTCGTCTGTGAGATCTTTTCTTGTCCAATTTAATCCATCATCTTCCGAAGTGTACATGATAGCTCTATTATTATAGCCTTGTTTGGCAGACTCCTTGCCTACAGCATCCCACAAAGAGGTAAACAAAAAGATTTTCCCCGTAACTTGGTCGACGACAACAGTCGGGTCCATATATGACAACTTTGATGAAGTAGCTTGACTGGTTAAATTCTTTTCAGTCCATGTTACCCCTTTATCGGTACTACGCTTCATCAGAATATCCGTCCGCCCAGCTTTATCTTGCCAAGTTCCATAGCGAGCTTCACAAAAAACGAGTATGCTGCCTTTCTTTGTAACCGCGATGGCAGGAACACGATATGAAATGTCATTACTTGCTTTTGAATTGAATACGGTAATTGTTGGAGAAGTTATCTCCCATATCGGTTTCGAGTCAGGATCAGGGTCGGGATCTGGATTTGGATCCACAACTTCATCTGGATAAGGCACCGGACTAAAGTCATTAACATTATCATCCGAGCAGGCAATAATAGCAAACAAACTCAGAATATAACAAAACACATTAAATATATTCTTCATAAATAAAAAAATTAAAGATTAATAACAGGCACTAAAATTAAATCCAACTTCATCCAGTCATCCGGACGCTTAAGAGGTTTCGTATTAGGTAATGATTTACGAGTAAATGATTGAGTATCTGCTGTTTCAAAGATTATAGCCATTCGTCCGTCCGGTAAGAAAGACATACAGCTATATCCGGCAGCCTTATCATATAACAGTAACCCATTATCCCATTTTCTTCCACCATCCTCACTTTTATATAAAGTAAGTTTTGCACGTTCATCATATTCGGATGTCTCCGGTATTCCTTGTATCCCAGAGAAATAAAGCGTTTTACCTTTTCCCAATACACTTGCCTGACATCCTTTAGATACACCAGGCAAAGCAAGTTCCTTTACAGCCTTGCTCCATGTCTCTCCCCCATCTACACTGAATGACACCATTCGCGCTTTGGGAACACGAGCATTATAAACCAAAACTCCGGCAGGTGACTCTGCAATCTGAAATTCATCATCATTATCACCATTGCCACCCATCTTCCATGTTTTACCATGATTATCGGAATAAATAGCTACATCATGGGCTTTCTCACCAGTGACTTCAGATACACGAGCCGGTAAAATCAGTCTTCCTCTATATTTTTCACCCACCATTTGCAAACCTGCTCCCGGTCCAAAACCATAAATACGACTTCCTTTCGGCATTAATGTACCAGTCACATCAACGGGAGCAGCCCATGTACAACCATTGTCATCTGAAGTCAGCAAAATTGCCCGATTTTTGGTACCTGTGTGATCATCTGCCGGCCAAAAAGTGGTAAAAAGAAAAATTCTACCGGTAGCTGAATCTAAAAGAGGAGTCGGATCCATATAAGCGCCAGTGGTTCCCTGAGTCAAATCTTGCATAGCTGACCATGTCCGCCCATTATCTGTACTACGTTTCACTACTATATCTGTACGGCTTTTATCCTTCCAACTTTCTCTACGTGCTTCACAAAACACAAGTAAAGAGCCGTCTTTCGCTGTCAACAATGATGGAATACGATAACTATTCACATTATCATCTCCTGCTGAAAACACAGTATATTTAGGAAACTCCGGGAATTTTTTTTTTGCACCGGACTGCGCTTCTCCTTTCATACAAGAAAAGAAAAGCATAAGTCCCGCAAATAATATGTTTTTCATAATACACATAGTAATAGTTTTAGATTTTATCAGAAGAGTTACATATTACTTCACAAAAGCTCCTTGCAAAGCATGTAACTACGAATCATCATGCGAGGTATATGGAAAGGACCTTTAAAGAGATTTCCCTTAGCTGGTTGTGCCACAGTACCATCACGGTGAAGATAACCATACCATTCTCCATATTCCTTATCGGGAAAATGAGTATACGTCCAGTCACTGATTTGCTTATGCATCTGAATATATTTCTCATCCCCCGTAGCCTGATAGGCATATAAAGTGGCAATAATAGTCTCTGTTTGCGGCCACCAGAATTTCATATCCTGAGAATAGTCCTGAGCCGGAAGATTACGGCAATCACGGAAATTGATTATGCCACCAAACTCTTTATCCCATCCCCATTCCCAAGACCAGTCGAGAATCTGAAGAGCCAATTGCAGTAAATCCTTATCCCAATTGCGATATTTAGCTTCTTCCATAATGAACCAAGCGGTTTCAATACAGTGGCCCGGATTTATGACACGTCCGTTACACGTGTCAATAAATTCACCATTAGGTCCTACCATTTCAAGTAAAGCCTTAAACTCCGGATGGATAAAATATTTACGCAATGCGGCAATCGAAGCATCTATCTGCTCCGTCAATACAGGATCGTCAATAACCATCCGGATGCGAGAAGCTGTATTAATCAAGATCATCGTTATAGAATGCCCTCTTGAAGACATAGCCGGCAAATATTTAGGTTCAAGCATTCCCGGAGTATCCAGGAAATGCTGTGTACGCTTGAAGATTTCCAATGCTTTCTCAGCATATTCCTTTTCACCGGTTGCCAATGAATATTCAGCCATTGCTATTGCCGCAAAACCTTCTGAAAACACATAACGGCGCTTACGTAACGGGACTCCATCTTCTGTGACTTCAAAGAACATATGTCCATCCGTATCAAAGCAATGCGCTTCGATGAAATCAATACAACTCTTGGATGCTGCCAACCATTGGGGATTTTTCTCTATATTATTATATGCATATGCAGCTATAAACCCGAAACGTCCCTGAAACCAGACAGATTTCGTTGTATCCATCAAACTACCATCCCGATTAACGCATGTATACACCCCTCCATGTTCTTTATCCAGCCCGTACTTCATCCAGAACGGCATAATATTATTTATTATATCGTCTTTATAGGATATGGCCCACTTATTCAAATATTCTGCTGTATTCATGCTATGCGTTTTTAAAGTTTATTGCATCGGTCAAAAAAATGAATTGCCTCAAGCTCCGTTTTCATCTGAACTTCTTCTTCATCTGTCATATTCTGGAAGGGAGTACGGTTCTTACCTAAATCAAGTCCTATCAATTTCATTATGCGTTTTCCGCCAACAATATTCCCACGAAAATGGCAGATCACATTTATTACTTCCTGTGAGAAGTTCTGACGTTCACGGGCTGTTTCGATATCACCTGCCTCCCATGCTTTGATGATACCGACCAGTTCTTTACCATTATAATTGGTTGTTCCGCCGATGCCGCCCTGAGCACCACCCATAGCCAGACAAGGAAGAATTGTTTCATCCTGTCCATGCAACATATCATATTTTCCGTTTTTATATAAACGGCATTGGTTGTATTCATACATGCTCTCAAAAGTATATTTAATACCTGCAAAGTTAGGAACACGTCCGTCTACCGCTTCCAGTAATTTAACCATTGGCAGAAAAGCACCGTTGAATGCCGGAATATGATAATAATAGAAGGGAAGTTCGGGCGCACCGGATGCTATCTCTTCAATATATTTCACCAATTCTTCAATACGGCCAATCTTCGGAAAAGGAGGAGCCATAGCACCAATTCCCCATGCGCCTATTTTTTGTGCATGTTCAGCCAACATACGGCTGGCCTTTACACAGCAACTACCGACGTGCACGATTACTTTAAAGCCTTCGGGAGCGACAGCAACCCAACGCTCTGCCAATAACATACGTTCTTCTTCAGTCAGCATATAACCTTCACCGGAAGAACCATTGATAAACACTCCTTGAAGTCCGTTCTTTACCAACATCTTGGCATATGCTTCAATAGGTTCCAAATTCACTTCACCATTCTCGTAAAAAGGAGTAAACGGTGCATCGATAAGTCCTTTAATTCGTTCCATCATTTTATTTTTTATAAAGTTATTATATTCTTAATCTACCATATTATCTGTCTTCGGTCTTAAGAAATAGATTTGAAGTACCAATGCTACAGCTACCACGATACTCAGCATTGCAAATCCCTGTCCTAAACTTCCTCCGTCTGTCCACTTTCCAAGAACTTCTGTCACGGCAGCTCCCGCAAACACACCGGTCATATTCATAATTCCATAAGCCGTCGCACGATGTTTTGCTGATACAAACTGGCATAGAATAGGCATATTATTTGCGTCAAAGATTCCAAAACCAATACCAAAGAGCAATCCCGCTCCAATCACACTAACAAAACTATGTCCAAACCCAAGCAGGAGCAGAGCCGGTATAGTCATCCCCAAACCGATGGCTCCGGTATAAACACGCCCGCGAATATTTTTTTGTACCCAACGGTCAGATAAGATTCCACCTAAAATAACACCGATAAAAGAAGACACGGCAATTGTTATAGTAGATATCGGTCCCGCTTCGGACATAGGAATATTCAAGCTATCCGCAAACAAAGTCGGAAGCCAATTCTTTGTTGCCCACCCCGGAAGACTGGGAGCCGCAAAATAGAAAAGAATAATCCAAAATGCCCAATTAGTAAACAGCAGGGAAAGCCCACTTATAATGGAAGGTTTCTTCTCTTTAGGAGCATCATCTATTTTTTTGATAGATATATTATGAATAGGATTTTCTTTCAAAAACAATATAAGTACCAAAGAATAAGCAATACCTACAATGCCAAACCAATGAAAAGTAGCCTGCCAAGAAAAAGCGGCAGCAGCCGTAGCCCCAAAACCACCGATAGCCTGCCCGACATACAACCCTGTCATATGAACTCCTACAGCTAAAGAGCGGGATTTTCCCTCATGCCAGTCAGCAATCAACGATAAAGCCGAAGGAATATACAACGCTTCACTGACTCCCATGACAGCACGCAACCAGTAAAGCTCGTGAAAGTTATGAGCATACCCCATTAAAAAAGTAACCGCCGACCAGACAAAAAGACTACCGACCACCAACCATTTACGATTTACCCTATCGGCGATAATTCCCGCAACAGGACTCATAAAACCATATATCCATAAAAATATAGCCATTAAAGCTCCAAAAGCTTCAGCTTTGTTCAACTCTACGATATCTACTTTCATAGCTTCCTGCATCGTAGAAAGCATCTGACGGTCCATATAATTAAGTAGCGCTACTATCCACAGCAGACCGACAACCACCCATGGGTAAATACTTTTGTTTTTCATATAAAGTAATTTTTTATGTTTCACTCGTATTAAATCATTGCAAACATAATACTATTTTTATTTTCCTCCAAATATTTAATTAAATATTTTATTATATATTCGCTTATTTATAAATCACATAAGAAGATATAATACTTTATATATATCAAAAGGCAGCACCTCATTAATAAGAGACACCACCTTTTCCATGTTATTTTCGATACTACAAAATAAAACAATAACAATTTATAGCCGTACTTTAGCTATCAATTTACGTATCTTGCCATGACCAATAATCGGGGCATGGGGATCTTCCGGATACACTATTACAAATTGCCCCGGAAGCAGATTAACATAAGTAGTCGGAGTATCTGAATATAAGGCGCACTCGTCCTCTTTAGAATATGCCTTAACCTCTTTTTGTAAGTCCTCCAAGGCTTTCCAACCAATTGTTTCCGCACCTTCCAACAAGATATGCACATCAATATAGTCATGATGTAATTCTAAAACTTGCTTATCAGGAGATACACATTCCAGATTTACATTATTGATAAACAAATTCTCACCATCAATCTCAATACGCCCCAAATCCGTATGAAGCAAATCATGGGTTTTCACATAGTCAAACAAGGGCTTGAACAAAGGGTGGAGCCCTTCGATACGCTGACTGTTTTGCAGATTAGATACGATCATATTTTTCCTTTCATTTATAATTAAATAACAGAAGGGCAAATATAAAAGAAATATTTAATATAACAGACGTTATTAATAAAATTATTAAATATATAGATTCTTGATTTATATATTATTCATTTTAATACAATATTCAGAAAAAGGGATAAATAAAGCATCTACTAAATTCAAATCAAACAAATCTCCATTAATAAATAAATTTATTATCTTTGCCTCAAACAATAAAGAAGGACTAAGATGAAACAACATTTACTGAAAGAAATAGAAGCAGGAACCAAGAACGCTCTTCTCAAAAAGAAGATTATTACACATTATATATATAATGGTAGTTCTACTATTACAGATTTAGCAAAAGAACTGGATCTCAGTGTCCCGACTGTCACAAAATTCATTAGTGAAATGTGCGAAGAAGGATATATAAACGATTATGGCAAATTGGAGACGAGCGGAGGACGCTACCCCAGCTTATATGGACTAAATCCCGAATCCGGTTATTTTATAGGAGTAGATATTAAAAAGTTTGCCATTAATATAGGACTGATTAATTTCAAAGGCGATATGGTAGAATTAAAAATGAATATCCCTTTTAAATCAGAAAACACTTCACAAGCACTGGAAGAGTTATGCAAACTTATTCTGCAATTTATAAAGAAAGCAGATATAGATAATGATAAAATATTAAATATCAATATAAATGTGTCCGGCAGAGTCAACCCAGAATCTGGATATAGCTTCAGCCAATTTAATTTTGAAGAGAGACCCTTGGCGGAAGTATTAACTGAAAAAATCGGATTCCGGGTAACAATAGACAACGATACACGCGCTATGACTTACGGGGAATATATGAAAGGATGCGTAAAAGGGGAAAAAGACATTATTTTTGTAAACGTCAGTTGGGGATTAGGCATAGGTATTATCATTGATGGGAAAATATATACCGGAAAGTCCGGTTTTTCCGGAGAATTCGGGCATACAAATGTATTTGACAATGAAATCATCTGCCACTGTGGTAAAAAAGGATGCTTGGAAACGGAAGCATCAGGTTCAGCTCTTCATCGAATATTAATAGAACGCATCCAGAAAGGAGAAAGTTCTGTCCTATCCAACCGGATTTTAGCCAAAGAAAATCCTCTTACTTTGGATGAAATTATAGCTACCGTAAACAAGGAAGACCCACTCTGCATTGAAATTGTAGAAGAGATCGGACAAAAACTGGGAAAACAAATTGCAGGGCTAATTAATATATTCAATCCTGAACTGGTAATCATAGGCGGAACCCTATCTTTGACTGACGACTATATCACCCAGCCGATAAAAACAGCAGTACGCAAGTACTCGCTAAATCTAGTCAATAAAGATTCAGCCATTGCGACATCCAAGCTGAAAGACAAAGCCGGTATCATTGGCGCTTGTATGTTGGCACGCAGCCGGATGTTTGAAAGTTGAATTTATCTTCTGCGCTGAGAGAAAAGTTATCTATAAAACGAACAATATAGACCACGACAACTCCTGCGACGACTAAAACAATAATGCGACTCAACATAAATTTCGTTTTTTATATTTCACATAAATTCCATGTAAAAAAGATACCACACTCATACGAAAGAGATTCTATAGAAAAACAAAACGCTGATTATTAGTCAAATAATCAGCGTTCTAATTAGAGAGCCGCTAGCCAGACTTGAACTGGCGACCTACGCGTTACGAATGCGTTGCTCTACCAACTGAGCTATAGCGGCGTTTGTCTCTCGTTTACGGCGTGCAAAATTACAGCTTTATTTGAGAAAACAAAAAGAATCCGATTATTTTTTGAGCTTATTTTTTAAATCAACTTTTGTTGACGTAATCTAAAACTTTTCTTTGCGCTCAAATTTCCCGTCCTCGGTATAATATTTCCATGTACCTTTCGGTTTATTATTTGCATACTTTCCACGAAGTTTCAAGGTACCATCTTCATAATATTCACGGTAACGGCCGTGACGTTTCCCTTCTTTTACTTCCGCTTCACTCTTCAATGCGCCTTCCGGATAGAACTCCCGCAACACATTCCCTTCAAACTTTTCGACATAGAAACGTTTCAGTTCGCTCATCTGCTCTTTCTCGGTTTCAGCATCTTCGTTCATTTCCTTATCATCTTCATCAGTAGCAATAGCAACGGCAACCTCTTCCGGTTGATATGGGCTATAATCCATCACATACTGCAAAGAAGCCGAGTGATCCTCTCCTATAATCTGCATAGTCCAGTAAGGGAATGAATACAAGACATCTTTATTCGATTGTATTTCATTCCATGTGGCAGGATTCATCATCGGTTTCAACTGGGAATAAAACTTGCGCACATCTGTATATAAGAAAATAGTAGAACTTGATTTTAAATATGACAGTGCATTTTCAAAACCCGGATTATTTTTCAATAAATTCTTCTGCTCGTAATCTTCTACAAAGGAAAGTAAAGAAGCAGCTTTATTACTAAAAACGACGTAATCATCCACATAAGTATAATATGGCTTCTCAAATTTATCAAATAGCTTCCCAAAGAACAAGCGGAAAAAGCCTTTCATCTCGATATAATTAATCTCGAAATCCTTATAATTAGCAGTCTTAATCTTAACCGGAGTACGTCGCTTAATCTTCTTTTCAATGAATTCCATGTTCCTACGGGCATCTTTAATACTTTTAGCCCTGATAGCCAGAATCAGTTCGGGATCATGCCCTAACAAACCTGGTTCGGATTGGGTAATAGCAAACTCTCCTGACATCCAACTCAAGAAGTTTTCTTCCAAAGATATACCGAATAGCCCTTCTATCTTTTTCCGGGAACTTTGATAAGAATCATACAGCTGTTTATTGTGAACCGACAGTGCATTCTCCAATTCCTTTACAAAAGTTACCGGACTATTGAAACCTATATTCGTATAAAGAGCTGTCCGCCCGGACAGAATCTCATGCGCTTTCATTTTATGTTTTCCCGAATTCAACAAAGCAGTGACATAAGGATCGGCAGAATCTTTTTTCAACGTATATCCTTTCACCTCCATCCTTTCCTTATTCATATTTAAATAAAGTCCCGCAAAATTCATGGAATTGCTAAACAGATCGATATACTCATTTCTTGTACCTAAATAAATAGACATAAATTGAGGTACACGCGCATAATTGATAAAGACCCTGACAAGCCCCTTACCGGAAACCAACTTCTCTGTTTCAATAAAAGACTGATCAAGCCCGATTTTAGGTTTATTACGAGAATCAATAGCCGACTCGACAAGTCCGGATGTATAAGAACCGACCAAATGATTATCGACAAAAGCAATATAGAAAATATCCCTCGTCTCGGGATCGCGCATTTCAAGGATATTAATACCATTATGCATCCGGTTAGTCACAGTAAAACCACTCATAACCAATACGGTTTCAACCTGGTCTTTCAATAAGTCCATCTTTGATGTCTTCTGCATATCCAGGATAAGTAGAAAATCCCAATTAGTGGGACGAGTCTTATGGAGCGAAATAAGCATATCCCGCTCACCAACAAGCGACAATAATACCTTATTGCTTTTGACAACGGAATCCAGCTTCTCCACACTTTGCGTCACCTCCTCAAAAGATTTCGCTTTCTTCAGGCATTGCCACGTCTCGCTTCCACTAAACTTCTCCCAATCTTCAATCGGAGCCGATGACTGAATAATAAATGCCGCATCTTCCGGAACCAGATAGATCTGCTGAATATTCCGATCAGGCGAGACAAATAAATAAACCACGGAATATACAACATATACCGCCAAAGCCAATACAGCCACAACTAAAGTCCTCTTCACAATTTTCGAGGTACTTTTTTTCTTCTCCGGACCTACATTTTGTTCTTCTTGCTCGCAATTTAATTCATCCATTATTGAGTTATTATAAACTTGAATGGACAAATATACAAAAAAAACTATTCTGAATAAAACATAAACCATTGACTCGTATCGTAAATATGTACTAACTTTACCGCATGAAAAAGAAATTCCAACTCGAAGTTCCGGGAGGAGCCGATAAAGTCTTACTTCATACCTGTTGCGCTCCTTGTTCATCAGCCATTATTGAATGTATGATGCAACATCACATTACCCCTGTTATCTATTATTGCAATCCTAATATCTATCCGCTGGAAGAGTATATGATAAGAAAAGATGAATGTACGCGCTATGCCCAATCATTGGGATTGGAAATAATAGATGCTGATTACGATCATGAAAACTGGCGATGTCATATAGCAGGAATGGAGCAGGAACCTGAAAGAGGAGGACGCTGCCTACGTTGCTTTAAACTACGTTTATTGGAGACCGCCCGTTATGCACACGAACATGGCCTTTCCGTAATAACCACAACGCTTGCTTCCAGTCGTTGGAAAAGTCTGGAGCAGATTAATGAAGCCGGACAATATGCCACTGCTTCATACCCGGATGTCACATACTGGGAGCAGAATTGGCGGAAAGGCGGACTTAGTGAACGACGCATTGCCATCATTAAAGAGTATAACTTCTACAACCAACAATATTGCGGTTGCGAATTCAGCATGAGAAAAGAAGAATAAAACGAACCCGACATCAGCAGCTAACCAATGAATCGAAGTAAAAAAGGTAAAAACAGAAAGCTATTCAAAAAGAAATCACATTCCAATAACAAGTTAGGATGTATCATCGCCATCATTGTGCTCATTCCTATTCTTTTGGCGTCTATTTGTATTGCCAACAGATTAATATCCAGAAAAATAATGAACTGCAAACCGATGCTTCCCTTCAAATTCCACTTGGCAAAGATCTGGAGACACCCATATCATTAGCTCCCCGGCAAGAACAAATCATCCGGCATAGCGGATATACCGTATCATATAACAAAGATTTAAAGATCCCCAACTGGGTCTCTTACGAATTAACCCGGGAAGAAACCAGAGGAAAAGAAAAAAGAGGCAATCGTTTCATTGCCGATCCATTAGTGACAGGTCCGATTGCCACAAATGCCGACTATACCCGTTCAGGATACGACAAAGGACATATGGCTCCCGCAGCAGATATGAAATGGAGTCCTGAAGCCATGAAAGAATCATTTTATTTCAGCAATATGTGTCCGCAACATCCACAACTAAACAGAAGAGGATGGAAAAATCTGGAAGAAAAAATCCGGAATTGGGCTATAGCAGACAGCGCCATCATTATTATATGTGGCCCTATTATTGAAAAACATCCCAAAACAATCGGAAAGAATAAAGTCGTAGTACCTCAAAAGTTTTTTAAAGTAGTCCTTTCTCCTTTTGTCAAGCCGATGCGAGCTATCGGTTTCTTATTCAATAATGAGCAGGCAGTAGAACCTCTATCATCCTATACGGTAACAATAGATAGCATCGAGAACCTGACTAACATAGATTTCTTCGCACCTCTGCCCGATGAGATAGAAAACAAAATAGAAGCAGATATTAATTACTCCTGTGGCCTAATTAAGTAGCAAAACTCGTTTCTCTGAAATGAATTCATTTCCCTGTGCCAATGGCATTCTAGTTACAAACAGACTTGCACTTCAATAAAAGGGAGTTGTTGTATTACTCTCAAGGTTTCACATTGTAACGTCAAGAGATTGTCTTATTCCCACATATTGTGGGAAAGTATTCTCTTATTTTATGAGAAAACATTCCCATATATTGCGAGAAAATAGTCCCACAATATATTGGAATAATGGAACTACGCTGGAAACAAAAAGATAATTGCAATGAATGCCAAGCAGCACAATAAGCAACTGAATAAATCAAGCAAGGCAAACGCAACGTGAAAGAATGGATTCATTACCGCATCGAAAGAAAACATACTTTTGATGCGGCCGCCCTGTGATTCATCATGTAAAGAGAACAATCCTATCCAAATTCTTTTTATCTTTGGCGAACTTTTTAAATATACCTCAAAAGATGAAGAGAAAAAAGAGAAATATTCTACTATCAATTCTAATCGGAGCATTCCTCCTTTGTGCAATTGCCGGAGGCACCTTTTATTACTATCTGTTTGCTCCTCAATTTCATCCATCTAAAACTGTATATATTTATGTAGACCGGGATGACACAGCCGACTCTATCTATCATAAAATACAAAAATTCGGGCATGTCAATAAGTTCACCGGATTCCAGTGGATGGCAAAATATAAAGATTTCGATCAGAATATCCATACCGGACGTTATGCCATTCGCCCAAATGACAATATCTATCACGTATATAGTCGCTTTTCCAGAGGCTATCAGGAAGCGATCAACCTTACCATAGGAAGTGTCCGGACATTAGACCGGTTAGCACGAAGCATTGGAAAACAACTCATGATAGACTCTGCCGAAATCGCCAGCCAGTTATTCGACTCTACTTTCCAGGCTCAAATGGGATACACAACCATAACACTCCCCAGCCTTTTCATACCTGAAACCTATCAGGTATATTGGGATATGAGCGTAGACGACTTCTTTAAACGAATGAAGAATGAGCACGAACGCTTCTGGAACAAAGAACGTCTGGCACAAGCCACCGCTATCGGCATGACACCGGAAGAAGTCAGCACTCTTGCTTCCATCGTTGAAGAAGAAACCAACAACAATGAAGAAAAGCCAATGGTAGCCGGATTGTATATCAACCGTTTACATCAAGATATGCCTTTGCAGGCAGATACTACCATCAAATTTGCACTACAGGATTTCGGTCTGCGCCGAATCACCAACGAAAATTTAAAAGTCAATTCCCCCTATAACACCTATATAAATACCGGTCTGCCTCCAGGCCCCATCCGTATCCCTTCTAAAAAGGGAATAGACAGCGTATTGAACTATACCAAACATAACTATATCTACATGTGTGCTAAAGAAGATTTTTCCGGAACTCACAACTTTGCATCCAATTATGCCGACCACATGGCAAATGCAAGAAAATACTGGAAAGCACTTAATGAAAGAAAGATTTTCAAGTAAATTTGTGATAAAACGAACGGAAAAGCCTATCTTTGCCCGATATATTAACAAACTGTGATCAACACTAATAAAGGAAATATATGAGCAAGCAACTCTTACTTGGCGATGAAGCCATTGCACAAGCTGCACTGGATGCCGGACTTTCAGGTGTTTATGCCTATCCTGGTACTCCTTCAACTGAAATTACGGAATATATTCAAATGGCCCCAATAACGACCGAACAGAATATACACAACCGTTGGTGTGCCAATGAAAAAACAGCGATGGAAGCTGCGTTGGGTATGTCATTCGTTGGTAAACGGGCATTAGTTTGTATGAAGCACGTAGGTATGAATGTAGCTGCCGACTGTTTTGTCAACTCTGCCATCACAGGCGTGAAAGGTGGATTGATCGTGATAGCAGCAGACGACCCCAGTATGCACTCTTCGCAGAACGAACAAGACAGCCGTTTCTACGGAGATTTCTCACTGATTCCCATGTACGAACCCAGCAATCAGCAGGAAGCGTATGATATGGTATACAGTGGTTTTGAATTCTCTGAAAATTGGGCGAACCGATCTTAATGCGTATGGTCACCCGCCTTGCACACTCCCGCTCTGGAGTAGAATGCAAAGCGCAAAAGCCACAGAATGGCATCTCTTTCAGCGAAGATCCTCGTCAGTTCATCTTGTTACCTGGAAATGCCCGTAAACGCTACAAAGTATTACTTGCGCGCCAAGACGAGTTTATCAAAGTTTCGGAAGAATCACCTTATAATAAATATACAGATGGTCCTAACAAAAAGTTAGGAATTATCGCTTGTGGCATCGGCTACAACTATCTGATGGAAAACTATCCTGAAGGTTGTGAATATCCGGTACTTAAAATCGGCCAGTATCCATTGCCTAAAAAGCAATTACATCAATTGATTGAATCCTGTGACGAAATCCTCGTTCTGGAAGACGGACAACCATTTGTAGAAAAACAATTGAAAGGTTATCTGGGCATCGGCGTTAAAGTAAAAGGACGCTTGGACGGCACTCTGTCACAGGATGGAGAATTAAATCCGGACTCTGTAGCCCGCGCCGTAGGCAAAGAGAATAAATCGGAATTCGGCATTCCTTCTGTCGTAGAAATGCGTCCGCCTGCACTTTGCGAAGGTTGCGGACATCGCGATATGTATATCACACTAACCGAAGTTCTGAAAGAAGAATACCCATCTCATAAAGTATTCAGCGACATCGGCTGTTACACGCTGGGCGCGAATGCTCCGTTCAACGCCATCAATTCATGCGTAGACATGGGAGCTTCCATCACGATGGCGAAAGGTGCGGCTGACGGAGGTCTTTTCCCGGCTGTAGCTGTAATCGGAGACTCCACATTCACCCATTCCGGAATGACCGGCCTATTAGATTGTGTGAACGAGAATGCCAGTGTAACCATCGTCATCTCCGACAATGAAACTACCGCCATGACAGGTGGACAGGACTCTGCCGGAACCGGACGCATCGAAGCGATCTGTACAGGTATCGGAGTAGACCCGGCTCATATCCGTGTCGTTACTCCGTTGAAGAAAAACTATGAGGAGATGAAACAAATCATTCGCGAAGAAATCGAATATCGTGGTGTATCTGTCATTATCCCACGCAGAGAGTGTATTCAAACATTAGCACGCAAAAAAAGAAGTAAGTAAGCCATGAAAAAAGACATTATATTATCAGGAGTCGGTGGACAGGGAATTCTGTCTATTGCTACAGTGATCGGCAAAGCTGCCTTGAAAGAAGGATTATATATGAAACAAGCAGAAGTGCACGGAATGAGCCAGCGTGGCGGATATGTTCAGTCCAACCTCCGCATCAGCGACAAACCGATTGCTTCAGACTTGATCCCATCCAGGCAAATGCGACCTTATCATTTCATTGGAACCCATGGAAGGATTGCGCTACCTCCTATCTTAGCCCTAACGGTTGGTTAGTGACTAACGAAACTCCGTTTGTCAACATCCCCAATTATCCGGAAGCAGACAAAGTAATGGCAGAAATCAATAAGCTGCCTCACAAAATAGTGTTGAACGTAGACAAAGTAGCCAAAGAAGTAGGCTCCGCCCGCGTTGCCAACATAGTCTTACTGGGAGCAACCATTCCATTCCTTGACATCGACTACGAAAAAGTACAAGACAGCATCCGTGAAATCTTCCTGCGCAAAGGAGAAGCTATTGTCGAAATGAATCTTAAAGCACTGGCCGCCGGCAAGGAAATTGCGGAAAAGCTAATGCAATAACAGACATTATCATGAATACACAATATTGGGAAGAAGAACTAGAAACCATGAGCCGAGAGAAGTTGCAGGAATTACAACTTCGACGGCTTAAGAAAACAATCAATATAGCTGCAAACTCCCCATATTACAAAGAAGTTTTCAGCAAACATGGCATCACTGCAGATAGCATACAATCATTAGACGATATCCGCAAATTGCCCTTTACTACCAAAGCCGATATGCGTGCCCACTATCCTTTCGGACTGGTAGCAGGTGATATGAGCAATGATGGTGTACGTATTCACTCTTCTAGTGGTACTACCGGAAACCCGACAGTTATTGTTCATTCACAGCACGATCTCGACTCCTGGGCCAACCTGGTAGCCCGCTGCCTGTACGCAGTAGGAATACGCAAGACCGACGTCTTCCAAAACAGCTCCGGATACGGTATGTTTACAGGAGGGTTAGGCTTCCAATACGGTGCAGAACGCCTGGGCTGTCTGACAGTCCCTGCCGCAGCCGGAAACAGTAAACGACAGATTAAATTCATCAACGACTTCAAGACTACCGCTTTACATGCTATCCCCAGCTATGCCATCCGCCTTGCCGAAGTCTTTCAGGAAGAAGGCCTTGATCCCAAAGGAACCACACTGAAAACGCTGGTTATCGGTGCTGAACCTCACACCGACGAACAACGCCGGAAAATAGAAAAGATGCTGGGCGTAAAAGCATACAACAGCTTCGGTATGACAGAAATGAACGGTCCCGGTGTTGCTTTCGAATGTCAGGAACAAAACGGAATGCACTTCTGGGAAGACTGTTATCTGGTAGAAATTATCGATCCTGAAACAGGAGAACCCGTTCCCAGGAAGGAGAAATCGGAGAATTAGTACTTACGACTCTCGACCGGGAGATGATGCCGTTAATCCGCTATCGCACCCGTGACTTAACCCGTATTCTTCCGGGAAAATGCCCTTGCGGCCGCACGCACATCCGTATTGACCGTATCAAGGGACGCAGTGATGATATGTTCATTATCAAGGGAGTAAATATCTTCCCGATGCAAGTAGAAAAGATACTCGTACAATTTCCCGAATTAGGCAGCAATTACCTGATTACACTGGAAACAGTCAACAACCAAGACGAGATGATCGTCGAAGTAGAATTAAGCGACCTTTCCACTGACAATTATATTGAACTGGAGAAGATCCGCAAGGATATAACCCGCCAATTAAAGGATGAAATATTGGTGACTCCCAAAGTTAAACTGGTAAAAAAAGGCTCTCTCCCGCAAAGCGAAGGAAAAGCCGTCCGAGTAAAAGACTTAAGAGACAACAAGTAACGATTCAAATTTCCATGTGCTAATATACCAACCGCTGTTCACCATGCGGAATGGCATATTAGCACATTATTTAATTATCAGATTATAATGCAATTACTAAAAAAAAGAATTCTGCAGGACGGAAAGTGCTACGAAGGAGGTATCCTTGAAAGTAGATGGTTTTATCAATCACCAGATGGATCCTGTCCTGATGAAATCCATCGGAGTAGAATTTGTCCGCCGCTTTGCAGCCACAAACGTAAACAAGATCATGACTATAGAAGCAAGCGGTATCGCTCCTGCTATCATGACAGGCTACCTGATGGATTTACCAGTTGTATTTGCAAAGAAAAAGTCTCCTAAAACCATCCAGAACGCACTAAGCACTACCGTACACTCGTTCACCAAAGACCGTGATTATGAAGTAGTGATCAGTGCCGATTTTCTGACCCCAAACGACAATGTTCTTTTCGTGGATGACTTTCTCGCATACGGAAATGCCGCATTAGGCATTCTCGACCTCATAGAGCAATCCGGAGCAAAATTGGTAGGCATGGGCTTCATTATTGAAAAAGCCTTCCAGAATGGCCGCAAAATGCTCGAGGAACAAGGTGTCAGAGTAGAAAGTCTGGCCATCATTGAAGACTTATCCAACTGCTGTATTAAAATCAAAGACGAGTAGATTGATTGGGGTTGAAATACTGCCCCTTATCTTTCGTCCTTTTTCCATATTGCACCGCATGCTGCGGACAAACATGATAACATGCCAGGCATGAGGTGCAATCCATTCCCCAAACAGGCCTTCCGTCCACAACTGTAACATTCTCCATCGGACAACTCTTCTCACAACGCTTACACCCAATACAAGCATCGGTAGCATAAAAATGCTTGGGAGACATCTGAAAACGATTAAACAACGGATTTATAATCCTCGTCTTGATAAAAGGCATACTCCCTTCATGACAGAGAAACAGCTCTTCCCTTCTACTTATAGAAGCATTTATTTTACTGACAGTCGAAACAGCATCCGCTAGTTTTTTCTCTTCCAACTCTTTATTATCCACATCAAAACCAGGAAGCAAGACATAATTATTAGGCATAGTCACCGAAAAACCAGCGTGACATTCCCAACCTTTATTCTTTAACGCCTTCGCCAGCACTTGCTGGGTAAGCCCGGTATCATCACCACAGGAACAAACAAAAAACAAATATTGTCCTTTATATCCCCTTAAAGAGAGCTGTCGAACAAAGTTCAACACAATTTCAGGAGGTCCCCACGAATAGATAGGAAATACAAAGCCGATCTTTTCATCTGCCTGCAAACTAAACTCCAATGCTCCATTCTTTAGCGCATCGGGAATAAAAACCAACTCTTCTTTTTGCTCTTTGGAAAGATGATTTGCAATCCACTTAGAATTACCTGTACCGGAGAAATAAAATATCATAGAAAAGTATAAAAAAAGCCGCATCGACGATGTGATGAAACTCTGATAGAACAAGATTTGAGCGCTCGCCCTCTTTGTAATCCACCGGCTTAAAGCTGTCCCGAAGGATGTGGCCCGCCATTGAAGAACGAAGCTTTCTCGGTGCATCAGATTAATTTGAAGAGTTTCCCGATCCAGTCGATACGGCTAATATTTTTGTATCACAAATGTAATAAGAATCTATGAGACTAACAAAAAAAAAAAGGAATTTGTTTACCTACTAACATTTTTTTCACTCCCTTTTATCCGCCTAACAAAAGAAAAGGAGGTGTGTCGTAATGCACGATGCACCTCTTTTTTTGTTCATCACTATACAAATCTGTTCATTTTCTTTAAGCTGCGATCTTTTGAAGATTTCTTTGATTTATGTGTTCCCAGCATCTAAAAACAGCAGTTGTAAGCTCATAAAACAGTCTAATCAGCCAGTTCATACCCTTTTTTGTCAGTTTTGCACACATCTTTTTTATATTGAAGGCAATGGCTAGGAAGGCAAAGTCCATGAAGACCTTGTCCTTTCCAAAATGTCGGAAACGTTTGTAGTTCATATTGTTTTTAATTTGTCCGAACACGGCTTCCGGTTCTATGCATCTCTGCCCTCTGTGTTTCAGTCCTTTCTCAGAGCAGAGCAGTTCTTTGGCTCTCCGCTTGTATTGTCTAAGCCTATGATTCAGTTCTATCGTCCTGTTTCCTTTTGCTTTAAAACAGCGGCATCGCAGGGGACAGCCTTCACACGACAGCTCTGTACCGTGCATTTTCGTTCACATATCCGGATGCGGTTTCACATTCCTGGTGCCTATCCTCCGCATCCTTTGCCCCATAGGGCAGATGCAGAAGTCATGTTCTTCATTGTAGTAGAAGTTTTCGGTGAACGGGTCCGGTTTGAATCGCTGCCGCTGCTCCATGTGGAAGTAGTTGTAATTTACGTAGGCTTCCATGCCGTTTTCGGACATGAAGCGGTAATTCTCTTCGTGCCATAGCCGGAATCAGCAACCACCGTATGGGTATCCGGTCATACCTGTTTGAAAAGATTGCAGGAAAGGAATCGGGTCAGTGTATCCGTAGGGTTCGGGAAGAGTGCAAAATCGGTGATGAACTGATTTTCGGTGCCGATTTGAAGGTTGTAACCGGGCTTCGTCTGTCCGTTGCGCATGGCATCCTCCTTCATTCTCATAAAAGTAGCGTCCTTGTCCGTCTTGGAATAGGAATTCCTCTCTTGCAGCGTTTCCAGATGGCAGTCGTATTCCTGTAGTTTGTCCCTGTGTTCTTCCAGTTCCTTCAACTGTTTGCGTTTCTTTTTCAGTTCAGTCTTTTCCTCTTTCGCGGATGGCTCGGAAACCTGTTCCAGTGCATGACGCAATTCTCCTGCCATTTCAGTCAGCATGGTAGGAGGAACCAACCTCCTCATTGTTCTCTGATGACTTCTCCTGGCAATGACATCGTCTATCTGCCCTAACAGGACATGTATCTTCTTCATCAGGCGTTCACGGTTCCGCTCAACCGTTTTTCGCCAGACGAAAGTGTACTTGTTGGCTTTGGATTCGATCTTTGTCCCGTCAATGTATTCCACATTCCGGCTGATGAAGCCTTTGGAAGAAGAACTACGGTTTGCGTAAACACCTCGTTGATTTCCTTCTTCACCCGGTTGCGGAAACGGTTGATGGTAATGAAATCCGGTTTCTCATATCCAAGCCAGATATAATGGATGTCACGGTGAAGGAGCTTTTCAATTTTCCGGCAGGAGTAGATGTTGTTCATATAGGCATACAGAATGACCTTGAGCATCATCCTGGGGTGGTAAGGGCTGCGCCCGCATTCCTTATACAGCTTTCTGAAACTTTCAAGATTCAAGCCCTCAACCAGGGCGTCAACCATGCGCACCGGATCGTTTTCTGCAATATCCTCATCAATTCTTTGAGGAAAAAGAACGGTTTGGTTGGGATTGTAAGGACGAAAATGTATCTTTGTCATAGTGAAATTCTTATGCCTAAAGATACAAAATCTTTAGGTAATAACAAAGCCCCAGCTTGTGAAAGTCGGGGCTTTGTGCGTAAAAAACAGAAGGTGTGCATTTTGACACACCTTCTTTGTAACTCGTAAACTATTGATGCTTAAGCAGCTTTAGCTTTAGCAACTACAGCTTTGAAAGCTTCCGGATGATTCATAGCTAAATCAGCCAAAACCTTACGGTTTATTTCAATACCGGCTTTGTGCAGACCGCCCATCAATTTAGAATAAGACATTCCTTCAAGACGTGCAGCAGCGTTGATACGTTGTATCCAAAGAGCGCGGAAGTTTCTTTTCTTATTTCTACGGTCACGGAACGCGTAAGTCAAACCCTTTTCCCAGGTGTTTTTAGCTACGGTCCATACATTCTTTCTTGCACCAAAGTAACCTCTGGTCAATTTCAAAATTTTCTTTCTTCTTGCTTTTGAAGCAACATGATTTACTGATCTTGGCATAGTTTTACTTTTTTTGAATGTTAGCGCCGCTACTTCACGCAGCGAACTTCAGGCTAATGCATTCGGTTAATACTTTAATAATACTTTGTACGCTTTTGATTACTTCATTGCTAAGAGTTCCTTAACCTGGCTTACATTTGTTGTATCAACAGTTGTAGAGTAGCACAGATTTCTTTTTCTCTTCTTGGATTTCTTAGTCAAAATGTGACTGTGAAAAGCGTGCTTTCTTTTGATTTTACCTGTTCCGGTAAGGGTAAACCTTTTTTTAGAACCGGAGTTAGTCTTCATCTTTGGCATCTTACTTGTTTTTTAAAATTATTAAATATATAATGGCAACGCACTATACCTGCGCGTTACGCATCCTTTTCTTATTCTTCGCTCGTTTCCGGCTTCTCTGCTTTTTGTGCAGGAGCAGCAGGTTTCGGTGCTCCGGCCGTTGCAGGCTTTTTAGGAGCTTCTTTCTTCTTCGGAGAAAGCTGGATAGTCATACGCTTACCTTCCAATATCGGCATCTGATCCACTTTTGCATAGTCTTCCAAATCATTCGCAAAACGAAGCAACAATACTTCACCTTGTTCCTTAAAAAGGATGGAACGCCCCTTAAAGAATACATATGCCTTCACTTTATCCCCGTCTTCCAGGAATCCTCTGGCATGTTTCAGCTTAAAGTTGTAATCATGGTCATCTGTCTGGGGACCAAAACGAATCTCCTTCACATTAACCTTCACCTGCTTCGCTTTCTGTTCCTTCTGACGTTTCTTTAATTGATAAAGAAATTTAGAATAATCAATAATACGACAAACAGGGAGGTTGAGCATTGGGAGAAATTTCCACTAAATCCAATTCTTTCTCTTCAGCCATTTTCAAGGCCTGAAAGATTGGATATACTTTCGGTTCAATATCATCGCTTACTATGCGAACTTCCTTGGCACGAATCTGTTCATTGATTCTGTATTGCCCTTTTAGAGTGTCATTCTTCATTAAAAACGTTTACTTCCTAGTTTGATCTTTTTATTGTTATACTAAATATTTTATCATGAAACGGCTGCAAAGTTACCATTTATTTATCATATTCTGAACTTCTTCGTTCAAAATTTTAGCAAATTCTTCAAATTTCATGGTTCCTTTGTCACCTTCGCCTTGTCTACGAACAGAAACTTCACCATTTTCAGCCTCTTTTTCACCCACAATCAGCATATAAGGAATGCGCTTCATTTCATTATCACGAATCTTGCGGCCGATCTTCTCGTTACGATCATCTACAATCGCACGGATTTCGTGTATTTTCAGATACATCTTCACCTGTTCTGCATATTCATTGAACTTCTCACTGATCGGCAGAATAACTACCTGTTCCGGTGTCAGCCACAATGGGAACTTACCGGCAGTGTGCTCGATCAATACGGCAACGAACCGTTCCATGGAACCGAACGGCGCACGGTGAATCATCACCGGACGATGCTTCTGATTATCAGAGCCCATATATTCAAGTTCAAAGCGTTCCGGCAAGTTGTAGTCAACCTGGATAGTACCCAGCTGCCAACGACGACCGATAGCGTCTTTCACCATAAAGTCAAGCTTAGGACCATAAAAAGCAGCTTCTCCATACTCAATCTTAGCCGGCAGGCCTTTTTCCTCACAAGCCTCGATAATAGCCTGTTCAGCTTTTTCCCAGTTGTCATCGCTACCAATATACTTTTCACGGTTCACTTTATCACGCAAAGATATCTGTGCTTCAAAATTCTGGAAATCCATAGAACGGAACACAATAGATATAATATCCATCACACGGAGGAACTCATCTTTCACCTGATCCGGACGACAGAAAATATGTGCGTCATCCTGAGTAAAGCTGCGTACACGAGTTAAACCGTGAAGCTCTCCACTTTGTTCATAACGACAAACCGTACCAAATTCAGCAATACGCAACGGAAGGTCTTTATAAGAACGTGGGAAGTTTTTGTAAATCTCACAGTGGTGAGGACAGTTCATTGGTTTCAAGAAATACTCTTCCCCCTCTTCCGGAGTATGGATAGGTTGGAAAGCATCCTTGCCATATTTTGCATAGTGACCCGAAGTCACATACAGCAACTTATTACCGATAGGCGGAGTAATCACCTCCTGATAATCGTAACGTGTCTGGATACGACGCAAGAACTCTTGCAGACGCAAACGCAGTGCAGTACCTTTCGGCAACCACATCGGAAGTCCCTTACCTACTGTTTCAGAGAACATGAACAACTGCATTTCCTTACCAATCTTACGATGGTCACGCTTCTTCGCTTCTTCCAATAACACCAGATATTCATCCAGCATTTTCTTCTTCGGGAACGTGATACCATAAATACGAGTCAGCATCTTACGATCTTCATGACCACGCCAATAAGCACCAGCCACTGAAGTCAACTTAATAGCCTTGATCGGCGCAGTCGTCATCAAGTGAGGACCACGGCAAAGGTCAGTAAACGCACCCTGGGTGTAGGTAGTAATATGTCCGTCTTCCAGTTCAGAAATCAATTCACATTTATACGTTTCGCCACGATCACCAAACATTTTCAGAGCATCCGTTTTTGCGATGCTTTTTCTGACTACGTCTTCTTTCTTTGCAGCCAGTTCCAACATTTTAGCTTCAATGGCAGGAAGGTCGCTTTCTTTAATTACCGCTTCACCCGGATCCACATCATAGTAGAATCCGTTTTCAATAGCCGGTCCGATACCAAACTGGATACCCGGATAAAGTTCCTGCAAAGCTTCAGCCAGCAAGTGGGCGCTTGTGTGCCAAAATGCATGTTTGCCTTCTTCATCGTCCCATTTGTAAAGTACGAAATCAGCATCTTCATTAATAGGACGTCCTAAATCATAAGTCTCACCGTTCACGCCACATGCAAGTACTTCCTGTGCCAGACGCGAGCTGATACTTTCTGCAATCTGTAAACCGTTCACTCCTTCGTTATACTCACGAACGGAGCCATCGGGAAATGTTATCTTTATCATAATATGATGATGTTATATTTTCATAATGAGAACGCAAAAGTAACGAAATCTTTTGAGTTTTCTATTTTTTATCAAAAAAATGTTATTCTGATTGATCTGTAAAACGTTTGATAACATTATAAGCAGAAACAATCCCCAACTCACCGGCTTTACTCAAATCTGAAATGCCCAGCTTATTATTTCCTAAGAAAATGTGAGTCAGTCCACGATTGAAATAAGCATCCGCAAAATCAGGATTTAGCTCGATCGCCTTATCGTAGTCAATAATTGCGGCACGGTAATCTTTCAACATGGCAGAAACATTAGCACGATTATAATATGCGTACACAAAGTCCGGAGCCAGATTAATCACCTTATCCAAATCTTTTCTCACCACCTCATAATCTACCGCGGTAATCTCTTTACGCTTATTATCGCCAGGAACAACATCTGTTTCGACAGCTTGTTCAGCCTTCTGATATTCCAACTGTTTACAACGAATCAATGCACGCATAAAATATGCCGGGAAGAAATCACCATCCAGCAAGATCGTCTGGGTCAAATCAGAAACCGCACTCGAGAAGTCCTGCACCAGATAAAAATCAATCGCACGGGCAAAACGTTTCGAAGCATTCTTGTCATCTTCCACAATCGCCGATGTGTGTGTATCAATCAGGGCAAAATGGACCTTCACCTGTTCTTCCGTCAATGGAGCTTCCATATTTGTGATACGAAGACGTTTCGGAAGTATACCCGTACGGTTCAAGTCTTCAATATATTTGTGGAAGTTCACCGAACGTTTCACGTCACTCATCTTCTCATAATAAGTCAAAGCGAACATCGGTTCCAGCGTTATATTTACATTCTTATCCTGCACACGACCACGATAATCACTTGTATAGCGTTGTTCGGCTTCAGAATCATCCGCAATCACTATCTTACGATAGTTATTCATATTCTTATCGGATTTCTTACGGGTCGTCTCTCGCCTTCCTCATCATTCTCCTTATCCTTGTTCTGTGCTACATCTTTGTTCGTCACACCGTTCTGCTTGTCGATCTGAGCCTTCATGACTTTAAATTCATCCTGCTCCGCACCCTTCTTATCTCCAATCTTTCTGCGAGCTTCCGAACGCTGATAGTATCCGGCCAGGAAGTTCGGATACTGATTGATAACAGTTGTGTAATCTTGTATAGCTCCGCGATAATCACCCGTTTGCGCACGAAGTAAACCACGGTTAAAGACAGCCATCATATTATCCGGCTCCATCTTGATAACAAAGTCGAAGTCTTCAATAGCCCGGTTATCATCTCCTACCTGTGCACGTAACAATCCGCGATTATAATGACCGATAAAGTTATTCGGGTCAATATCCAATGCCAGATCATAATCGCTCATGGCACCTCTTAAATTATTCTGATGAAAACGTGCCAATGCACGGTTTATATAATTTCCAGCATTCTTAGCACTCAACGGAATAGCACGGTTGAAATCCGCTTCCGCTTCCGCATACTTAGCCTGTTGTAATTTAACAATCGCTCTTGCAGCCCAAGCATCCGGATCATATTTATCCAGTTCAAGCGCCTTATTGAAGTCATTCAAGGCAGCAATCGTATCTTTCTGTTGTAAAGACACTTCCCCCCTCATCAAATAAGCACGGGTATAGCGTGGAGACACCTTCAACAAGCTTTCCAAATCCTCTTTCGCAGCATTATAATCCTTCTTCTGGATATGAGATAATGTCAGGTTATGCCATAAGGTAATATTCTCCGGATCATAATGCAATGCTTTCTTATAATCCTCAATCGCTCCGTCGAATTTACTCTGACGAATCCTTGCCAAACCACGAATCTGATAAGCACCCACCACAAATGGATTACGCTGGATAGCTGCATCACAGTCTGCTTCAGCACCCTGAAAATCCTCCAGATTCAGTTTAGCCAATGCCCTGAAGAAATAAGGTTCATACAGATAAGGCTTAGCGTTAATAACCTGGTTGAAATACTGAATAGAAAGCACGTAGTCCTCAAAATACAGCGCATTGCGGGCAATAGTCATCACCCGCTCCGTATTAATCTGAGCACAAACCAGCGTTGGGAACAGTAATAAAACTGTTAAGATTCTTTTTATCATTGATATTTTATGCTTGTAAACGAAGCAAAAATAATGCTTTTCGCTTACTTAACAGGGATATAAACGTTTTTTATCTTTATTTCACCTGTTTCATCTTATATGAACTGCGCGCTTTCCCCTTCAACATCGTATTCAGCTTTCCTTTAATCATCTGCTTACGAAGCGGTGAGATATGGTCGATGAACATCTTACCATCCAAATGATCGAACTCATGTTGCATCACCCGAGCCAGATAACCTTCCACCTCTTCCTCATGCTCCACAAAATTCTCGTCCATATATTTCACGCGAATTTTATCACCTCTCTTCACTGTTTCGTGAATACCGGGAAGGCTTAAGCATCCCTCTTCCATATTCACTTCTTCCCCTCCTACTTCCAAAATATGAGGATTGATATACGCCTTATTAAAGTCTTTAAATTCAGGATATTCCTCCGAAAGCGGATCCAATGTAATCGTAACCACGCGAATAGGCAAACCAATCTGTGGAGCAGCCAATCCTACACCGTCCGCATGTACCATTGTTTCGAACATGTTCTCAATCAACTCTTTCAGATTCGGATAATCCGGTGTTATGTCCTCTGCAACCTTTCTCAATACAGGTTGACCATATACATAAATAGGTAAAATCATACTTTTATACTCTACTAAAAAATTAAGTTATTCTTATGTCCTATACTAAAAACGTTTACTCTCCAAATATGTTTGCAAAATAATAGTAGCACTTATTTCGTCCACCAATGCCTTGTTTTGGCGGTCTTTTTTCTTCAAACCTGCCTCCAGCATCGTACGGTGTGCGAGAACAGATGTGAAACGTTCGTCCACATATTCGACCGGAAGGTCCGGATAACGCTTTTTCAGCGAACGAACAAAAGGCTCTATATTCTTCATATTCTCCGAAACCTCATTATTCATTTGCTTGGGCAATCCAATAATAATCCGCTCCACCGGTTCTTTAGCTATATATTCACCGATAAAGTTCAGAAGTTCATGCGTGGGCACCGTCGTCAACCCGTTTGCGATCAGCTGCATTGTATCGCTCACAGCTATTCCGGTACGCTTTCTTCCATAATCTATTGCTACTATTCTGCTCATGGGGTACAAAAATACAAAAAAGACGCTTCCCGTGAAAGGAAACGTCTCTTTTATTCTATTATTTCAACTGTGGATTATTCTTCCACGATAGCAACACGGCTCAACTTAGCGTCATCGTAGAACATATTGCCTACACCACCCTTGTAATCAACCTTCAGTTGAGAAGCAGGTACACCGAATTCGTTCACCATCAGGTCACGTACAGCTTCAGCTCTCTTCTTACTTAACTTCATGTTGTACTCAGCAGAACCAGTACCCTTATCAGCATATCCTGTTATAGTAAACACTTTATCAGTTGCTTTGATACCCTTAGCCATAGCTTCAATATTCATGTATTCTCTCTTGCTGATGTTGCTCTTACCAATGTTGAATACAACAACCAGACGTGGAACGAATCCGCCTTCTTTCTTAACGATTACTTCAGGCTTCTTGTTGCGTGCTTCAACCAAGTCACGTTTCAGAGATTCGTTTTCACCCTTCAGAGAGTTCAGCCTGTTTCTCATGTCGTCCAACTGGCTTTCCGGAACCATTGGTACAGTAGGAACAGCATCCCAACCACGTTTCTTAAACTTGTAAGTAACACCTACAGTCAGACCAGCCAATCCTTCAGGACCTGAATTGCCGAATGCGCCTTTCATCAAAAGTCCACGCAATTCAACGTTAAGATCCAAAGCAGAAGACAAACGGAAACGGTTGATCAAACCGGCATTGATACCCAGTTCGTCATAACCTGCGCCTTTTCCTGAATGTACAAATCCAGCTCCTGCATAAGGAATGAATGAATACAGACGATCTTCTCTATAACCACAAATCATATTGGAAAGATTCAGCATTACATCTCCATGGAAGTTCATCACATTCCACTTTTCTTTGTAGTAGCCATTAGAATACTGTCCTCCGTCTACAAGCGGACCATTAGCATTAGGAGTAGCACCTTTAGCCTGAAGCCCGTTGTAAGCTACACGTAATCCGATACCCGGAGTAAACCACTTACCTACAGCAATGTCAAGTGCCGGAGCAAGACGTTTTCCGAAATCAGCTTTACCATCATTGTCACCAAAATACATTTGTGCGCCAACGCCACCACTAATAAACCAGTTAGCACCAAAGCGATTTGTTTCCACTCTATAACTCTTTGCTGCATTTTCTTTTTCTTGTGCAGGCAGACATACTGAGACTGCTGCCAATAAAATAAACAATAAACCCTTTTTCATCTCAATTTATTTTAGTAAATAATATATTTCAATTGTCTTACAGGCTAGATACACAACCCAAATGTTCCACACCTGACTAAGAGACAATAAACGTCATCCTTTCTTCTAAAATTAGTGCAAATATAGATATTTAATATAACACAAACAAAAAAACACGTAAATTTTCATTCATTCATAGAATTTTATAGAGCGATAAAAGTGTAATATAACTTCAGAAGGCATCTGAAGGGGTTTGTTGTGGAAGAATTAAAACAAAAAAAAATAGTCAGTGATGAAATTAGATCACTGACTATTTCTATTCTTTGTCTATATACTTTAGTTAATATACCAGTTTTACATTGTCAATCCACAGTGTATTTCCCGGAGAACCGATATAGGCTCCTCCATGACTGGACGTGAACTGAAGACACATATGAGTCGGAACATCATTTTCATCTCCCCAGACCACTTCATGAATAGGCACGCTTTCACCCTTACTGTTCACCGTATAACTTTCAGTCGCCTGCAAACGCATCATGTGCGACTTATATTCCGGACGATTCGTGATGTCACCGTACATAATTTCATAGGTCGCATTATTTTTCCAGTCTGTAGAATGATAGTAATAAGTCACCATAGTCCCTATCCGTTTTGCATACACATTTCCATTGGCATCTTCCCAACGTTTTTGCAGAAGCAGAATAGCTGCCGGATAATCTTTTCCGGGAACATCCGTAATCTTACTGAAACCGGTAGCGCGAATACGTTTTTCCCTGTCGGACATCTTCACTTTATAGTCAAACTGAAGAGCCACCGGCTTTCTTGGTAAACGGAATACCGGTCTGCAACATTTTCTGTGGATTTTTAGTACCCTTAATCGGTTCATGCACCGAACCGGTAAAGACAGAGCCAGCCGCCAACACCGTAATATTAACCAGTCCCAACACTTTCACACTCTCCATGCGCGTATCCAAACGGGCGCAATATCCATCTCCCCGCTTCTCCGGGAATACCGAAGTATTAGTTTTCGTAATACCAGCAACTTTCGCCATCACATTTGAAGTAGCCCAAGGCGATCCGCCCATATTCTTATAAACCTGATCTCCCTTAATTACCGTCGTCGGCCCTATCGCATATACATTCTTTGTATTCCCACCGATAATGCTCGATTCCTTTATCTGACGGTCCACCCATTGATCCATGTCCCCAAAAGGAAGCATTTCAACTTTATGTTGCGCCATCAAAGACAAGGAAGAAATAAATGCAACGAAACCTGTCATAAACAGGCGATGAACGCTTTTCTGAATCATCAATACTTTTCCTTTCTTTTTCTTCTTATAAATTATAATCCCATTGTTTCAAAGCAAAATCCCAGTTCTCTTCTACCAAACGAATCGTACGGTCGTCATATTTATACTTATTCTTCTTATATCCCTTCTTTCCGCCCACATATTTTTCTATATCAGTACGTGCTTCGGTAAATCCAGGGATAGAAAGAGACTGATAAATATTCTCCGTCATTCCCATCGCATCCGCTTCAAAGTCTTCAAACTTCACTTCGATCAGATTGCCTTCCGGAATGAATTTCTTATCCGATTCATACTTATGATAAAGTTTTGCATAGATAGAAAGGACATTTTCCTCTAATTGTTCATTGCTGACATCCTGCAACTTCAACGGTTGAATCGTATTTGTAAAGAAACTGCGTGTAGATTCAAATACCGTATACGGATTACGCATCAGGTAGATAAACTTGGCGTTCGGGGACATTTTCACCAATTCTTTCACCCTTCCGGTATGCGGAGGATTCTTGCTAAGGAATTGAGTATCCCTGGGTATTCCACAAAGAAATCTTAATCAACTTCGTGAACACCTCTTCAAACACCTTCAATTCGGCATCCGTTATATCATCAAACAAAAGATACTTATCGGCATACTCCTGTTGATATTTCGGCAGGAACCAGAAATTATAATATGTATAAGGCATCATGTTCGACAAAGCAAACTCCTCTTCCTGGGGAAGATCCACTGCCAGTTCCATATTATCCGTCGGACGTTTATCCTGCATCAGCCAGCTCATATTCTTTCTTGAAGAAAGGCTGTCCCCACATCATCAGATGCGGGAATACGGTCTGATAAGTTGTGTTATACCCAAAATGCTTGTCACAAGAGAACACATTATGTACAAATGTAGTTCCACTCCGCCAGTGTCCCAAAATGAACACCGGATCATGCTCCAATGGCTGATTAGCCAGCAACTTCTCGTAACGCCTGTCTTGTAATGACGCCAGTGGAGAAAGCAATCGGCACACAGCCTTCGTCAATCGGTATTTACCTTTGTAGGCTGCGTCAATTTCACGCCCGGCGGTGATAGCCTTGAATGTCTTCCAGTCGGCACCTACCAATGTATTAATCGGAAGTTTATTAAATTCGAGTAATCCCACTTTATTAATTAGAAATTAAGAATTAAAAATTAAAGACGACAGAATGCTGTCATTTTCAGTTTTCAATTTATTGTTGAACAATCTATTTTATTAGTCGCACTGCAAGGCCCTGACGTTCCAGTTCCTTCACAGCTTTCTCTACCGCTTCATAATGTTCCGGAGCAATTCCCAGTTTTGCCATATCCAATACCGGAATATCCTCCGTGTCACTCATATCTTTCATTTCCACGCGGTCGATAATCATACCTACTGCCGAAGTATCATTAGTGATCGGGTCAATCGATAAATGAGCCACAAGATTTATTCTTCTTATAAGGATCAAAGAACAATTCCTTAGCCGTAGTCAGCACCACACGGGCAATCTGATTCAACTGCAAAGGCAACGTCTCTTTAGTCAGCTGACCATTCTCCAGAGACAGATGCTCCATCGTATTCACGTCCACCTTATACTTTATCGTATCAATACGCGTACGACTCAAATTGGTAGTCTGCTTAATAAAGAACGACTTATTTACATCCATCGGTTCTTCATCCATCCAGACCATCATAGCATCAAAGTTACGATCCACCGTTGGCAGATTGTCAGGATGCACCAACATTTCGCCGCGCGACACATCGATCTCATCCTCCAATGTCAAGGTCACAGACTGCGGTGGGAAAGCATAATCCAATTCCCCGTCATAAGTCACGATACTCTTCACCTTAGATGTTTTTCCGGAAGGAAGCGCCATCACCGTATCCCCTTTGCGAACGATACCGGATGCAACTTTACCACAGAATCCTCTGAAATCCAGATTCGGACGAAGCACATACTGAACCGGGAAACGGAAATCCGTAAAATTATGGTCATTATCAATATGAACCGTTTCAAGGAAATCGAGCAAAGAAATCCCCTTGTACCACGGAGTACGTTCAGACTTATCCACCACATTATCCCCATCCAATGCAGAAAGTGGAATACAGTTGACGTCAGGAATACCTAATGGAGCAACAAACTTCTTATAGTCAGCCACAATCTCGTTAAAACGCTCTTCCGAGAAACCCACCAGGTCCATCTTGTTGACAGCCAACACCACATGCTTGATTCCTAGCAAAGACACCAGGAAAGTATGGCGACGAGTCTGGGTAATCACTCCGGTACGAGCATCCACCAAGATAATAGCCAAGTTAGCCGTAGAGCCCCCGGTAATCATATTACGGGTATACTGTTCGTGTCCCGGAGTATCCGCAATGATAAACTTACGACCGTTGGTAGAGAAATAGCGATAAGCCACGTCAATCGTAATACCCTGTTCACGTTCAGCCTTCAATCCATCGAGCAATAACGCATAGTCAATATGCTCGCCCGCATTCCCCACACGTTTACTATCACGCTCCAGTGCATCCAACTGATCCTCATACAGTTTCTTACTGTCAAACAACAGGCGTCCGATCAAAGTCGATTTTCCGTCATCCACCGAACCGGCAGTCAACAGTCTCAACAAGTCTTTCTGTTCATCCTTGTCCAGAAAAGCTTTTATATCTAATTTATTATCTGCCATAACTAGTTACAATTAAAAGTATCCCTCACGCTTCTTTTGTTCCATACTACCCTCCTGGTCAAAGTCAATCACACGGGTAGTACGTTCACTCTTCGTCGTAGTCATCATTTCCTCCACAATCTCTTCAATCGTAGCAGCTCTACTTTCCACTGCCCCTGTCAGAGGCCAGCAGCCCAACGTACGAAAACGAACCATCTTCATTTCAATCTGGTCACGGTACTTTTCAGGCAAACGGTCATCATCCGCCATAATAATATTGCCATCCAAATTAATTACCGGACGTTCCTTAGCATAATATAACGGAACGATCGGAATATTCTCCAGGCGGATATACTGCCAAATATCCAATTCAGTCCAGTTGCTAATCGGGAATACACGAATACTTTCCCCCTTATGCACGCGGGCATTATAAATATCCCACAATTCAGGACGCTGATTCTTCGGGTCCCATTGGTGAAACTTATCCCGGAAAGAGAAAATACGTTCCTTCGCACGTGACTTCTCCTCGTCACGACGGGCACCACCAAATGCAGCATCAAACTTATACTTATCCAACGCATGAAGCAATGCCTGAGTCTTCATCAGGTCCGTATGCACCTTGCTTCCATGCGTGAAAGGTCCTACCCCTGCATGAAACGCCTCCATATTACTTTCAACAATCAGATTCCATCCGTACTTCTTCGCATATTCATCACGAAACTGAATCATCTCCTTGAACTTCCATTTCGAATCGATATGCATCAACGGGAATGGCACTTTACCCGGATAAAACGCTTTTTCAGCCAAGCGTACCATCACCGAGGAATCCTTTCCGATACTGTAAAGCATCACCGGATTCTCAAATTCCGCCGCCACCTCGCGGATGATATGAATAGACTCGGCTTCGAGCTCCTTCAAGTGGCTTAATTTATATTCTTCCATATTTATTTCATTTTATACACTTCACTTTTGGCAAAACAAGCTCCAACAAACGGTTCACCGACTCCTCCAAAGTCAATTTGGAAGTATCCAGTGACAAAGCCGGATGTTCGGGAACCTCGAAAGGTGCGGAAATTCCTGTAAAATTCTGAATTTCCCCTTTCCGTGCCTTCGCATACAATCCTTTCACATCACGTTTCTCACATTCCTCCAGCGGAGTACTAACGAAAACCTCCAGAAAATCATCCTTACCAATAATGTTTGCAGCCATTTCGCGAATATCATTATTAGGGCTGATAAATGCAGCAATCGTAATGATACCACTATCCAGAAACAACTTCGACACTTCCGCTATGCGACGGATATTTTCCACCCGGTCCGTTTCGGAGAATCCCAGGTTATTATTAATTCCACTACGGATATTATCCCCATCCAGGATACGGCAAAGCAATCCACGCTTATGAAGTTCACGTTCCAATGCGATGGCAATCGTGCTCTTTCCGGAACCACTCAATCCGGTAAACCAGATCATCACACTGTGTTGCCCCAAAAGCTCTTCTTTGTCCTGCCGCGTCATCATGCGGTCAAATATCGGATATATATGGTTCTTTTCTTCCATTTACAATTTTATTTAAAAGTTCCAGATCAACGGGATCAGAATAACAGAGATTAAGAAAGTGATAATATTAAGCGGCAACCCGATACGTACAAAATCCGTAAACTTATAGTTACCGATACCTTGCACAATCAAATTTGTCTGATAACCAATCGGTGTCGAGAAGCTGGCAGATGCAGCCATACAGATTACCACAAAGAAAGGCGTAGGGCTCACTCCTAATTGGGCAGAGATTGACAGTGCCAAAGGAAACGCCAAAGCCGCTGCCGCATTATTAGTAATCAATTCCGTAAACAAGTTCGTGATAATAAATACCATTGCAAGCAACACATGCGGGCCGTAATCATCACTCAATCCGATAATAAACTTCGCAACGCTATCCGCCACGCCGGAGTTCACCATCGCCTTACTGATAGCAAATGCGCAGGCAATCGTAATCAGAATATCCCACGAAATATATTTGGTATACTTACGGGCGGGGAAAATATTGGTCCATGCCATAATAATAGTAGTAATAGACACAAAGAAAAACATATCCAACTTGATATCCGGAAACATCTCCTTCGTTACCGGAAGCTCCCCTACCGTTGCACCCACAATCATCAGCACCAGCAACAACAAAGCAAACCAACGCTTCTTCTTCCCGGTAGTATCCGGCTCATTCCCATTCGTCAACAAGACAAACACAGAAGATTCCCCCCATGTCGGAATAAACGTATCATCCGCCATCACCACCAATGTATCCCCTTCGTGAAGTACCACTTCCTCCAGATTCGACACAAAACGTTGTCCGTTACGTGTTTTAATCTCTTTTACCTCCGCACCGTAATGACGCTGGAAATTAAAATCCTTCAGTTTTTTATTGATACCGGGAAAACGGGCACCCAAAACAGCCTCTACCCGATGCAACTTCTCCCTTCTTCTACTTCTTCATCCGGCACAGCCGTATCCGGACGTGCATCCGGCAAAAGACGTTTGGAGAAAAGAAATATATAAATGATTCCGGCAATAGCTATAAAAATACCCACCTTTCCGAGCTCGAACATAGAAAAGCCTTCAAATCCGGCCTCCAATATCATACCGTGCACCACCAGATTGGTAGAAGTACCGATCAAGGTACAGATACCTCCTAAAATAGTCACATAAGAAAGAGGAATCAGAAACTTCGTAGCCGGAAGATTCACCGACTTAGCCCAATGCTTGATAATCGGGGCAAAAATAACCACAACAGGCGTATTATTCAGAAAGGCAGAAATAAATGCCACCGAAGGTAATATACGCAACTGTGCCTTAAATACTGTCGTCTTTCCTTGCGGAAGCAACTTCTTAATCACTTGTCCCAATGTGCCCGACTGACGAATACCCTCACTCACCAGAAACAGCAGAGCAACGGTAATCATCCCTTTATTACTAAACCCTTCCAACATCTCCTTAGGAGTCAGAATGCCGGCACACAGAAACAAAACCACTACCGAAAAAAGTATCATGCCCGGACGCATCTTATCTGCTATCAAAGCCGCTACCATTCCTAATAGGGATAATAGTACAAATACAATTTCAAATGTCATATAAACATTATTTAGTGTTCTCTTTTTGGCTCAACGATAAACCACGGATTCAATAAATCCTCCTTATTATATCGTAAAGGTTCTTCCTTTCCAGCCTGATATACTTCCATCCCTGCAGCACGGGCTATCGCATGCCCGGCAGCCGTATCCCACTCCATCGTCGGAGCGAAACGCGGATATACATCAGCCTTACCTTCAGCAACCAGACAGATTTTAATTGAACTTCCGCTCGAAATCAACTCCACACTGCCGTGTTTCTTCTTCAAATCTGCAATATATGATTCCGTTTCAGGCGACAGGTGCGAACGGGAAGCAACCACGATCAGATGATCGTGCACCTCTTTCAAAGGTATCTGTTCCGACTTCCCAATCAGTTGTTCCAATGCCACGCCGTCATCTTCCAAACTGACAATACCGGAACATTTATAAGCCCCTACACCTTCGATCCCGAAATAAAGTTCTTTTTTAACAGGCACATAAATAACACCGAATACAGGTACAGAGTTCTGCACCAAAGCGATATTTACCGTAAATTCTCCATTGCGCTTAATAAACTCCTTCGTTCCATCCAGCGGATCTACAATCCATAAAGTATCCCATCCTCGACGGATCTCATACCCTAAATGCTTCCCTTCTTCACTAAGAACAGGAAAAGGAGTATCGTTCAGAATAGCCACAATCGCTTCATGCGCTTTTCTGTCTGCTATAGTTAGCGGAGAGTTGTCAGCTTTCCTCTCTATTTCAAAGTCCGATGCCGGATCATTATAAATAGAAAGAATCTTTCCACCTGCTTTTAGAGCCACGTCGATAGCAGCCATTACATATTTTTGTTCCATTCAATCTCTAAATTAATGCCCTATTCACATTCAGGCAAAACATCCTCCAAATTAAGAGTTGACAAAAGTAAAAACTTTCTTTGCTATAAAAGTTTCCCCACTATGATTTATAACTTCTTTTAGTAGAAAGATAAAAATATCTAAACGAAAAAGCCACTCATTTTCAATAAAAAAGCAGTAACTTCCCAGTTACCGCCTTCTTATTCGGAAAAAAACGTTCGTTCTTTCCAATATATATTACCAAAAAGAAATCAATATACACGATACAGCAACCAAGCACCCTGGAAATCCGAACGGTTCGGGTATTTAGCCTTGAATGCATCGCGAGCTTCAGCAGCAGCAGTCTTGTCAGCAAAAGAGTTCACAATCACACGATACATTGCCTTATCAGCATTAAATGCAATCGTAGAGTGATATCCCTGTCCGTCCAACCAATCTTTCAGGCCTTCAGCATTCGCTTTCACACCGAAGCTGCCTACTACTACGCTGTAATCCTTCAATCCGTCGTTACCGGAAACGACTGTAACCTTTTCCTGACGAACGCCGGATGTATCTGCCACTTTAGTAGTTGTCACAGGAGCTGCAACCACCGGAGTAACCTCTACCGGAGCTTCCACCTGCGGTTCTGCCAATTCTTGCTGTTTTGCTTTTTCGTAAGCTTTCTTATAGGCACTTTCGCTGGATTTACAAGATGCAAATGCTAGCACCAAGCATACTCCCATTCCTAATACGACTAATTTTTTCATAATCCTATACTCTGTATTTAATTAATAATTCAATATTCTCGTCTATTATATTTAGTTTCGGGCAACAAAATAATAGAAATTTTATCATCCGGCAAAGAAATCCGTCAAAAAAACGTCTATTCCGGCTTCTTCTTATACGAAATAGTGCCTGTTGCCTGATAAGTAGGCATCAAAAGTACCTCCGCAATCTGAATATGTGCAGGAGCCGACGCGGCAAAATAAACCGTTTCTGCAATGTCATCTCCCGTCAACGGACGAATCCCTTTATAAAAATTATCGGCAGCTTCCTTATCTCCCCGATAACGCACCACTGTAAAGTTTGTCTCCACCATTCCCGGTTTGACATTCGTCACTCTCAATGGAGTATCCACCAGATCAATCCGGAGTCCGTCCGAAAGAGCCTTCACGGCAGCTTTCGTTGCGCAATACACACTTCCGCCCGGATAAGCGGCATCCCCGCAATAGATCCTATATTAATAATATGTCCGCGTCCGCGTTCCACCATACCGGGCACCACCAAACGCGTCATAGCCAACAGTCCCCTTATATTCGTATCGATCATGATATCCCATTCGTCCAGACTACCTTCGAATTCCTTATCCACACCGATCACCAGTCCGGCGTTGTTCACCAACACATCAATCGCCTTCCATTCTTCGGGTAATGATTCCAAAGAGGCGGCAGCCAATTTCCGGTCGCGCACATCAAAAGGCAATATATAAACCTGGACACCATACGCCCCTTCCAGTTCAGCTTTCAGTTCTTCCAGTTTCGATACGGTACGGGCATTCAAAATCAGGTTCCATCCTTCCTTAGCAAATTTACGGGCACAACCCTCACCAATTCCGCTACTGGCGCCAGTTATAAAAACAATCTTAGCTTCCATTATGTTTTGATTTACAATATTCGAAAACAAAAGTACGCCTTAACCTTCAAAGGTTAGCTACGAAAGTCAGTTAAATAAGATTAAACCATAAAAGAAAAAAAGAATTATAAAACGTAGCAAAAAATTTCAGTTTTCACGAACAACCTTTCCATAAAAATGTTATATTTGTTGTATCATAATCATTTTAAACAGTATAAATTATGAAAGGATTAAATGTATTAGCAGCTTTTCTGGGTGGTGCAGCCGTAGGTGCAGCCCTTGGTATTTTGTTTGCTCCTGAAAAGGGAGAAGATACCCGTAATAAGATCGCAGAAATTCTTCGTAAAAAAGGAATCAAGCTTAATCGCAGTGAAATGGAAACTCTCGTTGACGAGATCGCTGCCGAGATGAAGGGAGAAATAGCAGAATAAGTGAGTAACCAAAGACTAAAAACAGAGCGACCATGTTTGCAGACGATAAAAGTATTGAGAATTTTCAGCAGTTGTTTTTCGAGTTCAAGAAATATCTGGAGCTTCAAAAAGAATATACCAAATTAGAATTGACGGAGAAGTTAACCATACTTTTTTCCACGTTAATTATGATATTAGTACTTATTATCCTTGGCATGGTTGCCCTGTTTTATCTGCTTTTTGCTCTTGCTTATATATTGGAGCCTTTAGTGGGCGGTCTGATGTCGAGTTTCGCCATCATAGCAGGCATCAATGTTGTTCTCATCGCCCTGGTTATTATTTTCCGCAAGCAGCTCATCATTTCTCCGATGGTGAACTTCCTCGCTAATTTATTTTTAACTGATTCAAATAAATAAATTATGAATGCGCAGACCCCGCAGAAATTTACATTAGAAGAGATTGCCGAACGTAAAAAGAAGCTTTTAAATGAGATCCATGCCCAAAAAAAAGCCATGACAGCTACTACACGCGAAATATTTGCTCCACTTGCTCCGGCAACCAACAAGGCGGATGCACTCATGCGTTCGTTCAATACCGGTATGGCTGTATTTGATGGCGTAGTGATGGGAATCAAGATTATGCGGAAGATACGGGCGTATTTTAGAAATTTGAGATAAAAACCATTTAGTCAATCGCTTGATTGGATATTTTCAAATCGTCTATGATTTGTTGCAACACATCTTTTAACTTCGGCAAATCATGTTTTATCACGTCATAAACAATTTCAGCATCTAAATCAAAATAATGATGTGCGATTATATCCCTCATTCCCATTACACCTTTCCAATCCATCTCTGGATAGAAAGATAATAACTTTTTATCTGTTAATTTATCAACACCTTTCACTCCTTCACCGATGGCTATTAATAACATACAAGTACTCTCTAGTCTTTCCATTCCGGATGGAGTCAATAAATAAAAAGAAGGGGAAGTAATAGTTTCCGAGTTCGCTAATATCCTTTCCACCGTTTGGAAAATTTTCTTTAGCAATGATTCTATTATCTGACTTTTACACATAAATTCCATCTTTATTGATACACCCTCTCAATAATTCATCCATATTATTTCGCAACCGAACCAGATCAACAGGGCATTTCAATAGTTTTTCCAATTCTTCTTTAATATGAACTAAAGTAAAGATAGAAGGTCTATCAATTTCAACACAAATATCGACATCACTACCCTCATGTTGTTCACCACGAGCAACGGAGCCAAATATCCCCATGCGAGAAATACCATATTTAGCAGCATTCTTGCGCATATACTCACGAAGCAAAGATAAGTATTCTACAGTAGTCAACATAATAAATTGCTTTTATCTATATTACAAAGAAATGCATTTTCTTTCAAAAACACAATAGATAATCAATAAAAAATATTCTAATTCTTTCTATTATACAAAACTAGAAATCTGAATATTATCTTTAATCAATAAGCATGGTATTAAAAAAACAATATATCAACGATCTTCACAGACAGTTGATATATTTAGAATACATATCAGCATTTTGCCAATATGAGGGGACAGATCAGGAATATACCGCTGTATTTTTCCCAACCTGCAGAATGTAGGGGATTCATGTGTGTAGCATGAAGTTAGGGACCTACATATTTCGTTATATTATAGGCTAATAATCTTCAGAAGTTTATTTTTAGAAAGTGGCTAGTTGATCAACACAAATCAACGATCAATTTCATTTAATTGCCATTATCCTTTCAATAATGCCAATACAAACTGTGGTACTTTCCATGCCATCTTCTCTAATTTAGTCAGAGTAGGCCATAGACCGTGAGAGGAATACACTCTAATGTCCTCTCCCCACATTTTCTTACGCTTAGCACTATCAGTAGAAAGCCCTCCCATACGCATACGTACAACATACTCTTTCAAATAAGTAACAGAAAGTCCGCCCGTCATCAGATAACGCACCAGCAGTTCACTATCCGCAGCAATCTTATAACTTTCGTTATAAAGACCTAGTCTCATCATTACCTCGCGGCGAATATAACAAGTAGGATGTAATGGAAGCCAGCCATGACGTACCTTCCACAAACGATAATCACCGCCAATCCAGTTACGTACTACCTTGTCAGTATTATCGGGATTCACAAAAAGTCCGTCACCATACAGAAAATCCGCTCGAGTAGTCTTCATGTGTTCCACAATGCGGCTTATGACCCCATTATCATAAAAGAAATCATCCGAATGTAGCAATCCGATTACATCACCTGTAGCCACACGAATTCCCTTATTGATGGCTTCATACATACCATGATCAGGCTCACTGATAATAGTTGATATACGATCTTCATATTCTCTAATAATCTCTAACGAACCATCTGTACTCGCCCCATCTACAACAATAAACTCTATGTTATTATAGTCCTGCGCCAAGACACTCTCTATAGCACCACGAATCGTCGCCACACGATTAAAGCATGACGTTATTATAGATACTTTCATAAGATTCTATTTTGAACTCGCTAATTATTGTCATCTCGGAAACCACTCCTGCAGTTTCTTCTCAATCAGTTTCTGTGCGTTTCCTTTCTCTATTTGCTTAAACTCAAAAGTTTTTGCCTGTTCCATTTTTGCAGCAAGCTCCCTTTCGTCAAATACCCCTAGCACACATCCCAAAGTATCCAATTTCCTAATTAATTGAAATTGGTCATGGATATGCTCTACCTTGTCATATCTTGGTATCACAACTATTCTTTTCCTCAATTCCATCGCTTCCGATATTGCTCCCCAGCCACCTTGAAGTATTAATATATCAGCTCTAGAAATATAACCCTTCATCTGCTCCTTTGTACAAAATTTAAAAGCTTTCGCATGTTTGTAGGGATAATCTGTATACCCAGTTTGTACTATCACCTCTTCCTTAGTTATAGCTGCCCATTCATCCACGGCTTTTGCCATACGATTGAAGGCTATGTTCATTGTACCTAAACTAGCAAAAATCATAAAACACCACAACAAATTGAATTAGGAAATAATTGCCGCATCTCTTCCCATTGGACCAAAAATAGATCACTATACCGTTCTATCCATACGGGAGTTTTAGAAGCATGTGTCACATCAGCAGCCGAATTAACAAATATTACTTTTGTCCCCAATAGTTTTTTTGCGAAAAAAACCGTAGGTACAGTCACACCAGCTCCTGTAGTAATGATTACATCTGGGCGTTTCACCAGCACCCAGAATATTGCTTGCAAACAGTTCACTATCAGTGTCCATTTCTTTGCTGGTTGAAAATTCACTAAAAATACATGTTCCTTGTCTGCCATAAAAGCTTTAGTTGATGTCGTTTTTAAGGTAAGCCAATAGCAATCCCATTGCTCGGGAATAGCACCGATAGCCAATTGTAGCTCACGTAAATGCCCGCCTGCCGAACAAGCTAAACAGATTTTAGGAGATTTATGCAACATAAGAGCCACCATAATAATGATTATTCACCATAAATATTTCTTTCTTTTATAAATCTTGCAGGATTACCTGCATAAATGCCAAAATCAGTAGTATTTTTGGTAAGTACTGCGCCAGCACCAACAACCGAATATCGACAAAGATGTAATCCTGGCAGAATTATGGCTCTTGCTCCAATAAACACATCATTGTCAATAACCACATCACCTACAACCAAAGGTAATTTATTATCAGATAAGTCATGGGATCCATTACAGATATAAGCATACTGTGCTATGGTTACTCTTTCTTTTATAATAACAGGTCCCAAATTATATATTTCGCTTCGAGTCGCTATACAAGACCTATCTCCTACAGTTAAAAGCCATGGGGCATATATACGGGCAGTAGGTGCAATAAAAGGATGACCACTAATATGTGCACCAAACAGTTTCAATAGAAATATATGCCACCGATAAAAAGGTTTTGGCAACCACCTTACAAAAAGTGTCCAAACCACTTCCCATATACGAATCATGATTGCTTCTTTCTTTGGCCATGGGCTAGAATACGCATCACGTTGGTTCTTATTTTTACGATAAAGCTCACTCACCACCTAATACTTTTTTAAAAATACTCATATACATATCAGACACTCTACTCACACTAAAACCTGCAGACTTTTTAATTGCTTTCGCTGACATTTCTGAATACATTTTTTCATCTGATAATAAGCGCATTAAACAATTAGCTAACAATTCATCACATCGTACATCAGTATGATCAAAGACCAATCCGTTCTCATTATCCACTATAAAGTCCTTAAAACAATCTAAATTCGAAACAATAGGAACCAATCCTAAGCCCATTGCCTCAAGAGGGGCTACACCGAATGTCTCACCTAATCCAGCTATAGAAGGATAGCAAAAAATATCACCTTTACGTATTTCTTTTGCCAACAAACTAGGTGAGAAAATAGGTTCCACCCATGTTATCCTGTATCCTCTTACTAAAGATTCTAAATAATCTACATAGTCTTCACCACTACCTCCGTCTTCTATTTTCGTTGCACCAATTATCCGTAATCCAACAGATATCCCCACCTCATGGAGTCTTGTCACTGCTTTTACTAATATATCCAATCCCTTTTCTTTATGTACTCTGCCAGAATAAACCACTTCCGGACTATCTGAAAGAGTTTTTACCATGTGTTCATTACAGAATATATGAGTATCAATCGGATTGGGTATGACACAAGCCCTAGATTTCATACTCGGACTCTGTTCTATTAATGCATTGTAAACTGCAGTTGACACACATGCCAAACTACTCATAGCAAAATACGCCCCCATCTGTTTCTTCGGAAATCGTGCCACATTATATAAAGCCCTACGATACTTCCATTTAAATAATAGACAAAGAATAGGGCTCCATATTGAATTAAGCACAAGCATATCACATTTAGGCATTTTACTTAATGCCTTTATTGAAAAAACAAAATCCAGAACAAAGTCCTTTACCCAAGATCCAGTTCTTTCATAGCCATGCAGAAGAAGATTATCATCCATAGAACTCTCTTTTAGTGGTTTCTTAGATATAAAGATGACTTGATGTCCCTTATTTCTCATATCTGTACCGATAGAGTACCATAATTTTTCCACTGCTCCAATAGCATATGGGGGTAGACAGCCAAAAGGCCCTGTTATTATATTTACTTTCATGTCAGCTCAATGATATTATGCAGCATCAAGCCGACTGATTATATAAAATAAGAGATAAGGGTTCACCCCGCTAACATTTATTAACACTCTTTTCTTTATAAACTTTGCTGGATTTCCTCCAACCACAGTCCATGGTTCAACATCTTTAATCACCACTGCACGAGCAGCACATACAGCTCCCTGACCTACCGTGACCCCTTGAATAACAAAGGCTTCAGCACATACCCATGCCTGTTCTTCAATTACAATCGGAGCATCAATTTGATGATGATGTGGGTCCATAATATTATGCCCTGCAGTACAAAGAAAAGCCCGTTGACTTACCGTAGCATTACGCCCTATATGAATGGGCGCTGCATTATAACAGTCTACCCCATCGGCCAAACAAGCATAATCATCCATTATTAGCAGCCACGGTTGAAATACCCGAGCAGTAGCATACACAACAGCAGTAGACGCGATCTTAGCCCCAAAAGCACGAAGTAGCATACGTTTCCATCCCATCGCCATAGAGCGAGGAAATGGACGGGCAAAACAAGTCCAAACTACGCCCCATACTAAACGACGTAATTTATTACTCTTTGAATATGGAGTTTTAAACTCCATCAAATCTTTTGTCATATTATTGAGTTATACAATTCTACTATTTGCTTTGCAACAATATCACTTGCAAAGCGCTCCTTTACCAATTGACGACCTCGCAGGCCCATCAGTCTACGCTTCTCAATAGGAGTATGGACAAAATCAATTATGGCATAAGTTAATTCATCCACAGTTCTATCTATCCACCATCCACAGTTATACTTCTCAATCATCGACCAAGGGGCTCCCTTCGTAGTAATTACAGGTGTTCCACAGAGATACGATTCTGCTATCACAATGCCAAAATTCTCATTAAGAGTAGGAAGTACAAACACATCCGAAGAACAATAAGCATCCCACTTATCATCTCCGAACAATCCGCCTACAACATCTACCATATCTGATATATTTAATCGGATAGCCATTTCATTCAACTCTACTACAGTATAATCAGATTCAATACCTGCTATCACTATCTTCCACCCATTAAGTTGTTGCTTTATTTTAGCTACAGCTTCCATCAAAATGTCAATACCTTTATTCTTACGATAAAGTGCCAGGAAAAGTATTTGTTTCCGCTCTTCCCACGATTCTTTGCAACCAATACCATCAACGATTACCCCATTGGGGACAACAGCTACATTTGAATTATATCCCAATGCTAAAAGATTCTCTTTCTCTTTCTCTGCTGTTGCTACAAGTACATCACTTATCTTGATGCTGTGTTTCTGATATAGTAATAATGCAGGCAGTTTCTTTATCCAATAATTCTTCTTGATATCCCAAGGTTCAAGCATGCCATGCGGTGAAAGAGCAACCGGATACCCTTTCGCTTTAGCCCAAAACACAGTCCATGAACATTGTAACATCCAGCAACCATTAACATGTACTACATCAGGCTTTAAATTATCAAGCAAAGCGCAGAACTCATGCTTCATCTTTAGTGGATGCTTAATGCTGCTCTCTATATAATGCACTTTGCAATTAGTTAGTTGCAATTCATTATCACAGAGATGACATACAATATGCAACTCCACTAACTGTCCCAAATTATGTGATAATAACTGTAAATATGCACTTACCCCCCCACCTGATTTTCCAATAGAAGGAATATAGTGTACTACTTTCATAAACTTTCGATTATAAATTCTGCATAAAATAATGTGCCACAGCCTTACATGAAATATGATCTTTGCTCCACGCGATTCGCTCATTTACAGTTTTCCTTATCCAATCACGATTAGCAATACAAGTATCTATCACATTATTCAAACTTGAGGAGCTTTCCAAATTAAATACAATTCCTTGCTGTCTATCTTTTAGTAAATATGAAGCCCCGCAATGATTACTAGTAACCACATATAATCCCATTGTCAGCGCCTCGTTTACCACAGCCCCCCAGCCATCATGCTTAGAAGGTAAAACTAAGACATCATACTGTTGCATAATCTCTGAAATCCTATTCATAGGCTGCATACCATAAAGAATAACTTTCGCCTTAGCTTCTTTATTCATCGTTTCTATCAATGTACGTTTCTCACCATCACCCACTAAGCCTAGCTCCAGTTCGCTCTTCTGGCTTAATATACTAAACATTGCCACAACATTCTTTCTGTCCGAAAAACTACCAACATAAAGGACCTTAAGCTTTTCAGTTATAGGTACAGGCAAAGTCCGCTCTTTCCATTCCGTACAATATATAAAAGGCAATACTTTCCATCGTTTACTCCAAAATCTATAATAATTCACAAACTCATCTCCCATCACCAATAGATAGTTGAAATGTTTTACATATTTCCAATCCTTCAACGCAAACCTTAGGCTGTGTTGCCATAAAGGATAATGATAAAGTAAAGGAGGTTCTGTGATCACTCCACGTTTAAAAGGATAATTTAGTGAAAGTTTCATCCAAGACACAACCTCTGCAAAAGCATTAATACCTGAAAAGAAGCAATAGGTATCCTCACCTTTACATGACTCATATAACTTTTTCACCTGATCAACAGAAGAAGCAATAATAAACTCAACATTACTTACTTTAAGCAGGTTAGAAGCTTTCCATCCCATCAGCTTTCGATCATCGTAATCCACACGAGGAGCTATCACCACTACCCTATCAACATCTGTAAAAACTGACAGTTCTTCGATAAAAGGTATCTGATGCGGACTAATACAATTTTGGAAAAAAAATAAGTTCATTTCAATACAAGATTTTGCAAATAAAAAAGATCATAACAAATAAGCTATTAACACATGAACATCAACTGAATGAAGATAGAATGATATTAAATATTTTAAATAGATTCAACCCATCACAATCAATACAAAAGAACAATACACTGTAAACAAAAGTATCCAAAGAAAACATTTTCATGATTCAAAATTTAATTTGTACTTCTTCACCATATCCGGATAACATATTATATGAGAAATTAGAAGCCAAAATACAAAACCTATATAATAACCGACAGTTAATAAATACCCCTCAAAACAAGAATGCAAACACAGAAAAAGTAAAGAAATAACAAACAATTGTAACCTTCGATCATGTCTAATATATTTAAAAACTCGAGTTACTTTCTTTAGAATGAATAACATTATTATTGCACCTAGGGCACCTAATTGAAATAATATAGACAACCATCCGCTACCACTCTCCAATCGACCTTTATGAAGTACGCCTCTATACCAAGCCGTTGCAAATCCACTTCCAATAAGAGGAGATTCATTTAATTTTTCAAACCCCTCTCCAAAATGGGCAGAGCGAGAACCATATTTTTCACCTTTTCCCCCTTCAAACTTATTTTGTATTTGAGTTGAATGCTCAAGATATACAGGAATCGATATTGTTGCAAGAAATCCTATAACCAACAAATACAATATTATTTTTTTAACATTTCTTGCATTGTATACAATGTATAACACCATAGTTATCACGGATGCAAAAAGAGCAGTACGAGATGCAGCAACAACAGTGACATAAATAGACAGTAACAAAATAGACAACACAATACATCTGAAACATTTATTTTGTAACTGAAATAGACACCACAACAAAATAACATTAGCTAATCCTGCAATAGGAGCTAACCACATAGGATGATAATAAATAGCCGAAAAAGAGAGGTCAATATGTACCCCCTCCTGTGCAAAGGCATTTATGCCTTTTAGATAGCAATACATAGCTATCATTGATACAACAGGAAAAAATAATAAAATTACAGATAAAATTTTGCGTTCAAATAAGAAGACTTTTTTAGATACATAAAATGGTGCACAAATAAGCATCATCCCAGTAAACATAAGAATGCGATAATCGATATATAAATTTGAAAATACAGAAATATAGCAGGCTAAAAGAAATAAGATATTTAGTTTTGAATATTTAATGGTAAAGGTTCCATATCTAATTTTGTAAAATGCCACATACCCAAATGCAATGAGTAATGTATATATACCAGGAAAAATAATTGAATTTGAACAAATAAGAAAAAAAGCCATTAAGGAAGGAAAACAATATTCCTTAATATCACGATTAATTATTACCAAGCTAAGACCCAACATATAATAATAAAATTTACTAGAAATTATGCATTCCTATATGGCTATAATACCCAATGTTCTACAAACACACATTTTCACCCTTCAATAGAACTGGCTGGAATTTTAGAATATTAGCACAATATTCTTTATAATCATTATCTGAAACAGCAGAAATTCTAGCAGAAATCTCTGAAAGCGATGTCACGGTAATACCAATATTCTTCATCTCTACCAATTTCGCCATCGCCGAATCCTTCCATACTATTAATGGTAATCCAGCTAACACATATAACGAAAATTTATGAGGTGCAATAATTTTAAGATAACTCCCCCATGTACCAGAGCAGGTTTCTGTGGAATCTCCGTCCCAAACAAGTCCCCAACTCCCTTCTAAGTGACCAATTATATCAGGCTTAAAAACTCCTTTATACTCATATTTATTCTTCATAGCATTATTTGAGGAACAAGAACCATATACTATAAGATCTAAATCTTTATTCTCAAAAACAAAATCACTAAAAAACACGCTCTTATCTATATTACCTGCGAAACAAACCTGCTTACTTAACTGACGTGCTTCTTTATCTGGGACTGCAATATAAGGGAAACAACCTAAATAATGATATTTAATACCCGGTCTCAATCGCTGCTCAAAATAAGTTTGCATTTCAGGTGTATGCACAATTATTTCATCAAAATTTGACAAAACCTTATTCTCAAAGCCCGATAGCTCCCCTTTTTCTCTTACAGAATTAATATCATGCAACAATGTTATCAGATATTTTTTTTTCAAGAAAGGAAGAATAAAATAAAGCATTTTAGGATTTAAACTTGGATACTGAATCAACAATGTTGCACCATTAGGTAAATTGATAGCAAGACGAATCATTTTTAGGAATAAAACAACAATAAAAAGTAGCTTATTCTTATACCCTCTCAAAATGATAGGATATTCTTCATAACCATTTTGTAAAGCAATTTTATGTATATCTTGAGGAGCCTTAACACTTGCTCCACCACCTATTAAAGATTTACTAAGTTTATCATTTGTTATAGTTTTAATAATAAGTATGTATTTCTTCATTTTATAAACCTTGTGATTTAACTATTTCAAAAACCCTTTTCACAATAGGAGCCATATCATAATATTTGTATTCAGCCAATCGACCTCCAAAGATGATATCTTTTTCGTGAGCTGCTAATGCACGATATTTATCGGCTAAATCATTATTTAGAGTATCATTTACTGGATAATAGGGCTCCATACCAGGTTTCCATTCTGTAGAATACTCTTTGCTAACTACAGTTTTCGGACAATCCAAAAGTTGCTGACCAAACATCTCAAAATGTTTATGCTCAATGATACGAGTATAGGGTACTCCTCGGTCAGTATAATTCACTACAGCATTACCTTGATAGTTGGCAGTATCATAGATCTCTGTTTCAAAAGATACGGTGCGATATTGCAAACGCCCCAAACGATAACCATAGAACTCATCTATCGCACCTGTATAAACAATCTTATCGGCAAGAGCTGTCAGTTCTTCACGATTCTCCCCAAAATCACAATTCAGACGACACTCTACACCATTCAATAGACCAGCAATCAGTTTATTATAGCCACCGATTGGAATTCCTTGATATTTGTCATTAAAATAGTTATTATCGAATACCATACGTACCGGCAATCTACGAATGATAAAAGCAGGCAATTCTGTACAAGATCGTCCCCATTGTTTTTCAGTATATCCCTTGATGAGTATTTCATAAATATCTTTTCCAATAAGAAGCTGCGCCTGTTCTTCCAAATTTTCAGGTTCACGACCATTAAGAGCAACTTTTGCTTCCGTCCGCTGTTCCTCCAATTTAGCTTCAGCTTCAAGAGGAGTTGTCACGCCCCACATCTGATAGAAGGTATTCATATTAAAGGGAAGATTATAAAGTTTGCCTTTATAATTAGCCACCGGTGAATTGGTATATCGGTTAAACTCCACTATAGAGTTGACAAAATCCCACACTTCTTTGTTTGAAGTATGAAAGATATGCGCTCCATATTGGTGAACATTTATTCCTTCTATATTTTCACAATAAAGATTGCCACCCAGCTGTGGACGCTTATCAATGACCAAACATTTCTTACCTTGTCGTTTAGCCATACAGGCAAAAGTGGATCCAAAAAGTCCGGAACCCACTATCAAATAATCATACTGTTTCATATATGTAAATATCTTGTTTTTATACCAGCTTCAACAAGTGCGGATGATATTCTTGAAATATCCTCTGCTGTCGGAGTCGTAAATGTTGAGAAGCAACGTTTCAATCGTTGATATTTTGCGTGTCCCAACGTATGATAGCTCAATAATTCTATAGAGTTTACAGAATAGTTCTTTAATTGTTCGACAAGCCAAGATAGCCAATCGATATTATCTAGCAGTTCTGCAAATACAACCAATCGGTAAGTTGCATTAGATAATTTTATAGTAGGGAAAAAAGTATAATAAGGAGATTGAAATTTCAAATCAACAATCCATTCATCCACCCACTGGAACATTTCTGCAAGAGGGGGGACAGAAAGTGCGGTTTCCACTGCTATATTATATTCTTCCTCTTTCAAGCTTCTTATCAATGCACAGAGACTTTCACCTTGTAACAAAGGCTCACCTCCGGAGAAGGTGACCCTCCGATACCCACTCGCTTCAATTTTGGCTTTAAGTTGATCCAAAGCAAACCATTCGCCCACAGATTCCCTCGCACCAAAAGGACAAGTGTTTTCCAAATTAAAAACATCATTACAACTACCACAATATTTACTCCCCTTAAAAACTGCACATCTTTCTTCATTGTAAAAAGTTTCAGGTTTGCTGGATTGAGTCTCCGGATTGCAGCACCAAGGACACTTAAGAGGACACCCTTTAAAAAACACAGTTGTACGTAAACCGCTTCCATCATCTAAAGTCATTCTTTGAACAGCTGTTACCAATAATTGCCGTTCAGCACTCATACGCCTCTGCCCGATTTATTAGGTTTACTTTATATTCATCCGGAAGTTCATTAAAATATGCGCTAAATCCCCATACACGAACAACTAAGTTAGGATACTTTTCCGGATGATTTCGTGCATCAATTAATGTATTTTTGTCCAACACATTCAACTGAAGTTCGTATAATCCACGCTGCACACTGTCATTCAACAGTTCGCTCAATTTATCCACATGCCTATTAAAAGCCGCAGGTATAATAAAGTCCACCACATTTCCATTGATACGACAACCCTCATAATTCATCAAAGACGCAAAGTTGATAACCTCCACAATATCAATATTTTTCCCAACCGGCGATATATGCGTAGAGAGAGGTTCACCCGAACGACGCCCATCCATAGACGCTTCTATATCAAATGCTTGAGAAATATAGTTGGGTGAGCTAAACCCCACTTTTGCCCGCCTTCCATTGATGCGAATATTCGAAACAACTGATTCAATTTTATCACTCACCCGATTAGTTAATCGCAAAACACTGTCATCAACTTTCCCAAACTTGAGAGGTTGCGACTGAAGCAAGCCCCTAAGATCCGCCGCGTTTTCAAAATTATGCTCTATCACGTCCTTGCACTCTTTAAGTGTAAGTAACTTTTGCTTAAACACCAGTTCCTTTATATTAAGCAAAGCATTGATGGTATTAGGCAAACCGACCACTAACATTCCATGATAAGCATACTTCGCTCCTCCCTTACTGATATCCTTTCCCGACTTCGTGGCATCCGAAAACAACAATGTAAACAAAGGAGAACAATCCATTACCAAGTCGTGAGCGCAACTTCTGATATTCTCTTCCAGACATTGTTCAAACAACCGCATAAAGGCTTCAAAGTCCGCTGTATAAGAAGACGCCATCATTATAGCATTATTGACAGCTTTCAAAGGAGAAATACTGTTAAGATTATTATTCTGGTCAAAACTCTTCCCTAGGATTAGCGGCTCCCAACAGGCGCTAGTCCCTAAGTTGTAACAATCTTCCGGAGCATAGCCAAACCTCTCCATCAGAGGTATCACCTTATCCTCATTCAAAATCAGAGGTGACCCATTCCCTTTGAGTAAACACCGGGCAGTAGCGTCATAGACAGACTTTGATGTATGATTATTTACTCTTAAAATCAGTTTTGGATCAGGAATGGAAAGTGTGGCGAATATTCCCAGAAAAAGGTGAGTCAACTCATTCTCCACATTCCGACCTTCTTTATCGAAACCTCCCAAAAGGATATATTGTCCGGTATCTCCATAAAGTGTAGCGCTTTTTTGATGCGTCTGCGATCCGATAAGAGCAATCATCTCCCGAAGAATGACTTCAGCTTTTTCTCTCGTAAGCCGCCCCTCTTCAATATCTTTCTTATAGTAAGGGAACAGAGCCATATCCAATCGCCCCAGGCCATTATGCCCATGCTCCATTTGCCAAAGCATCGCATGAAAAAACAGAATTTTCTGTAGTGCTCCCTCGAAAGAATCAGAAGGATACAAGACACGCCTACAAAGTCGTGTCACCTCCATAAAACGCACTACGCAAGATTGCTTTTCAGTCACTCTGTCAACTAAGATTTTCAACGCTCGCACCACTCTATTTTCTCCCATTGCAGCAAAGTCTGTCGCAAGCACCTCTTCATAAGCCGGAGTAATGCTTAAAATGTTCATAGCGTGCGTGGGGAAAAAGCGGTGAAGCGTCTTGGAATATGGATAAAAGAAATAATTGTTTTCATCGATTTCAATCTTACGGCATATCTTTTCCAACTGTTCAAGATAGGCTGTCTCTTCATCCTTAGCGTGCGAATACACCCACTTTTGACACTGAAAATCCTTTAAACCTCCAAGTATCATGTCCATTTTACCTTCAGCACGATGGCTCTTCACACATCTGACCAAAGTAACAAGCCGCATGGGCATTACTTTTTTTATCGTATTTTTCATCTCTCTATGAATTTATATTGCCGTTTACGTTGCAACTCTCTGATGGCGCACCTCACCTTTTCCGGCAGTTTCTTTCCCCAACGCATTGCAAAAGTTTCTCTTTCTTTAGGCACATGCCTGTATGGAGATGGAAGAGCGCTCAATTCATCCTCACGCGTTTCCACTTCCTCCATCATTTGTTGTACAGAAACATCGATCTTACGCATTGTTTCATCTTGCTTCCATAATTCATGCAATATATTACCATATCGATTCAGAATATCCATCTTATCGAGTCCTTCCCGTTGAGTTCCAAAAGCGAAATGAGCAATCAGCGCATCACCATTAAAGCAGTTAGCTTTGCCTAGTTGAGTTGGCTTGATACAACTCAAAAACTCTTCATCATCTCCAGGCACTTCGCCCTTGAATTCAGCCATTTCACCACCAAACCATAAAATACAGTTGATTGAAAAACGCCCCATTGCCATAGGATGTTTACCAACATATAACTCTTGATACTTACCAGTAGTAAGATACTTCTCCATGAACCAATTGTGCAAATCCGCTGCAAACCAACCGTCCAAACTAATAGTCCTCTCCATACAGATACTCATATAATACTTATCCAACTTGATTTTATTATGCACCTGTAAAAGATAAGTAGACAAAGCGTTATTGATTACGAGCGGTGATACTAAAAAATACTCTGGATTATCCACACGAAACTTTACCATCTTCTCGAATAATTCCGGTTCAAACCATACCACATCATCATCAAGTTTCATATAAATAGTATCTTTGTCACAACAATCACGATAAAATGCATTAATGCTCGCAATACCATTAACGACTCCGTCCGGTTGCCACACCAAATTAACTTTCGGATATTTCTTCGCAAGCTTTTTAAAGAACTCAATATCCACCATATTGTGAGTATTAACCCATATATCATACCGATCTACAATATCAGCATTCAAAATGGGAGGAACCAAATATTGCATATAACGGCGGCGACCTGCAGCCGTATTCACTACAACTTTATAATTTTGATACATATCATCTGAATTTTAGGATTAAATTACGTAAGAGACACATCAAAAGTACACTCACAGGAGTGGAGAACCGTATCAGCATCTTTCTCCTGCCTAGATACTTCTTGAATTCAGTCTTGAAACCAAGTGTTTCGATTTCTCTCAAAAGTATGCGTATATATTGTAATCTTTGCTTTATGCCACGGCTGCTATCAACCGCATGAAGCATGTTATTATAATATTCAAGAATTGTATATTGAGTCAGTTCATCACTTTGAGGAAGTAAGTCACTTCGCCTCTTCAATTCACGTGCCACTTCGACAATCACTCTAGGCTCGGTATATTTTCCACCTAAATGTTCTCCCGGATGATGCACATAATTATAAGCAATCTGGTCAATCACTCCTACAGATTTTGCTCTGCCCAGACAATCAAGAGCAAAGAGGCAATCCTCAAAATAGTGGAGATTTGTTGACAACCGGAAACATCAGATAGTTCCGTTTCATATCCAAATATAACTGCGCCAACGATTCGGCATTGTCACACCGACATTGTTTCAACACATGTCCACCGCTGCCGTCGATAGGATAATCTTTATAACCAAATACATATACATCTGAAGGATTTTGACGATGCAATCTCAACACTTCTTTATAAAGACCGGGATCAAGAAAATCATCCGAGTCTATAAAAGTAAAGTATTCACCTTGAACATGTTCAATACCATAATTACGCGCATTGCCTACTCCTCCGTTGGGAATATGAAAGGCATGAATCCAACTATACTTCGATGCATATTCATCACATATTGCCCCCGATGCATCTTTGCTACCGTCATCCACCAACAGCAATTCTATTTCATCACCCATATCTTGGGCTATGACACTATCAATACAACGATGCAAATAAGGTTCTACGTTGTATACAGGAATAATAACTGAAAGAAACATATTTAATTAAAGTGAACGATGTTTTATCCCTTTACCGGCTAGTACAGGAATGTATTTATTGATTAGTGGTATCATTATCAAACAGCAGGAAAATACAAAAATAAACTGAACTAACTTACCGATAGCAAACGACGGTATCAATGGACGCAAAAAATAATCAGCTAATGATATAAATATACCCTGAACAGACATAATTATCAATGTATTTCTACCTATATATATCAATACATTTCCTAATTTAGGCATTCTTTTCATAGAAAAAACCGAGAACGAAGCTACGCCGACAATAGCACTGAAACAAGCAAGAACCATCCCTATCTCAAAATAGTTTAAAATTTCCTGATTATGTTTTAACGCATCAGTTCTCACATATACATAAGTCAAAACACACACCGACAAACCCAACAAACAATATTTCCACAAAGGCATCCAATTGCTATTCATCAAAAACCTCTCAACAATAGCATATTTTCTCAATGAATTTCCTATTAGATAGAACAAAAGACACATTGGAATTTGAATAAGCCTATATGTTAAAGGGAATTCCCAAAAACGAAAGCAAGCAGCTAAGACCACGCACAGTAATATGATAAATATTTTTACCTTCCCCTTAAAGCGAGCCACGTTATACCCTAGAACTTCTACCATAAATAATATTGGAAGAAACCAAAGTGCGCCGGGAAGCAATATCTTCAGTTCATAATATCTCCCTTCACAAATATATTCCGGAGAAACTACAAGACTAACCACCGTATATAGAACACAAGGAACGAGAAGTGTCCAAACCCTACTTACAGCAAACGGTAGCAATTGAGGATGCTTCGCTATATTGAAGCAGTATCCCGATAGCATGAAAAAAAGAGGCATGTGAAATGCATATATCCATGGACGGATATATAGTTGATTCCCAATCATGTGACCAACTACCACAAGGATAATACCTATCCCTTTTAAAATATCAAGTGATTCTATACGCATAATTAAATAGTAAAGATTGTTTGAATCAATATACATTAATTTTAGAAACAATATATTTTGCGACTCCCATTGGAGAAAGAGTATTCTGATAATATATTCTTCCTTTCAAAGAGAGTTTCTCCATCCTACTATCATCAGTAAGAAGTGCTTGAATTAATTTATCTATACCATCCCAAGATTCCACTTCTATATAATTCTCCGGATGATAATATGCAGTAGCAGGCAACTTTTCTGTTATCACAATACAGCCTTGCCTAAGTGCCTCATAAAACCTAAAACATTCAGTATTAAAAAATCCTTTAGGCGATAAGATGATTTTAGAATTTGCCAAAAGCGTTCCATATTTATCCGGAGTCAATCCCGCCTCAAAAGACCGTGTAAATTCAATATACGATGCATCAAAAATATCATCAAAATGAGTGGCACCAATCTTAAAAACTAAACTTTTCAGTCTTAATGAAAAATTTCTCCATTTTTTATCATATTCATATCTAGCTGCCAATTTTAAGATAGGAATAGCCAACCTTCTTTTTATCGACCATCTACCCCTTGCTAAAGCTTCATAAAAAGGAACTCGATTTTTATTCAAATTGCCAGAATAAAAAACATTATACTTTCTATCCAATATAGGAACAAAAGGCTGTTCCTTTATTTTATAAGGAATACCCAAAGGATAAGAAAACAAATTGGAATATTTTTCGCTTTTTTTCCGAAGATGTGTTTTAAACACACAAACAAAAGAAGACATGACCTTTACAGATGGTTCCGTTCCTAATTGATCTTCCCACTGAATAAGAATTTTACGAGGAAAGGCATCATTCATGGAATCCGGTTCTATGTTTGCTGTAGCACAGAAAAAATAGAAACGATATTCTTTAAAAGATGGCATGATAGCAGACAATGATTCCAATACATCTTTTACATAAACCCGCTGATTCGTATCCTTTAACTTATATACAGATGCCGAATCATAAAAGGCATTTTCAAAACCATACAACATATCACGAATGTGTTATTTGACAAAATACAGCATGAAGAAATATCTTAATCTTTCTTGAACGAGAAAGATACTTGTTTTGAAAACAATATTTTCTCCATACTGATAATTTTGAAAAAGGGATTCCAGACAATAAAATATCAAATTGAATTTGCAATTTATGATAAGAGACATCCTCAAAAAACTTAGTCTTATAATTTTTCACAGATAGTTGTGAAACGAATGTATGAACCCATCCCCAATATAGATAGTCAGCAGTCAATTTCACTATCCTGTTTTTTTATACTGCCATCACCAGTGATATGAATGGACGATTTACGAAACGTGAATACTATAGAAGGGGTACTTAATACTCCTCCGTCAGACATCATATAAGCGGTTGCCGCATCAGAATTCCATGCGAAAGGAAAATTTATAAATCCACCTCTTTTCATAAATTTTTCACGATTATAGACATATTGGGCTTGTACAGAAATCATTCCACGTGATGCATAATATAAAAAATCATCTTGTGGCATATAAATGGGAAACAGATGATCTTTCTCTACTTCTGCACCTTCTTCATTAATAGAACGTACTCTACCAGGCACCAAACTAACTTTAGGAAATCGCTCTAGTAAACAGGAAACTTCATCTAAAAAATCAGGACTATAAACATCATCATCAGACGCTAATATCAGATAGTCTCCTACAGCCTTTTGACAACACTTATTCCAATTCAATATTAAATCCGTACCACCTATATTTTTTTCATTTATATCATATTGAATACGACTATCGTTAAAAGAAAACACTATAGAATCAATATCATCTGGAGATTGATCATTTACGATAATCAATTCAAAATCACTCATAGTCTGATTCAATATGCTATCTATAGATTCAGACAAATATTTTGCTTTAAACACAGGGAGCACAAACGAAAATCTGGGTGGGCGTGCGTTGGGTGTGCATGTGTGTGGTGGGGTGGGGGGGGTAAATTACTCATAATCAATAAATTAAATTAAACACATATATCTATTAAGTCTATATTTTACACAAATCGGTATTCTACCTTATTCACCACCGTAGTTCCGAAAGGGATACTTGTACCTAACAATATGGTACAAAAACCTACAATCACTTCATCCTCCAACTCTGTTCCTTTTAATATTGCAGCATTTTGGGCAATCCAGCAATCAGAACCTATCTTGACAGGTTTCGTTGAAGGCTTTTCATATTCATATCCAAAAAACGGATAATATTTTTCTGTTAACTCTCTTCTTTTTGATGGTGTATATATATTATGTGTATTAGTATCCCAAATCATTACATTATAAGAGATTTGATTATAATCACCTATAGTAATTTGTTCATCAGCTCTCAACCAAGATCTTTCATTGATGTTATTATAATTACCAATTCTTACGTTTGCATTATAACGAATCCAAAAACGATTCATAAAACGATTATGATGTCCGATATCTAAGCTCCCATTAAAAACGGTAAGCATCGGAGTATTACTTTTCTGCTCAAAAATATTCCAATCACCACACTTGAAACTACCATAAGCTTGTAGGTATACACCATTGAAATTTCCATTACTGCCTATTGATGATTCTCTCCAACCGTTATCACTATAAAAGGAAAGAGTGCATTTTTTTATAATACAAGAATTGCCAATTTGCAAATTATGTCGATTTTTGACTACAATCTTTGATTTAATAATCTTAGTATTCTCTCCAACTTCCAATTTAGATCCACGTTCCACTATTACAATGGAGAATTGAAACAAATATTTATACCTCAACTCTATCAACAATCTTAAAATTCGAACTACTTTCTTACTCATGATACATAATAACTCTAATTTTTTTCTTCAAGAAATCTTTAGTTCTTTTATCTAACCCTATTACATAGGTGATTATTGTGATACAAACAACACAATAGAAAGAAGATAAAAAGAAATATGACCAGCCATCTGAATGCATAAATTGCAAAATAAATGTTGAGAATATAGCAAATAGAGAAACTAACAATACTCTAAGCAAAACTTGCTTTACAAAATTTAGTACAGGGAACACTTCGATACTACAATAACAAAATATTCGCAACAATAGAGTAATTAATGATATGGCTATCGCAACCCACATCGTACATAAAACATTAAATCCCATCTTCAATAGAAAATACGAAACAGGTAAATTCAAGAGATTGACAACACCTACTATGATCTGTAGATTTTTTATTTTTCCTGTAGCCAAATGGGCAGTAAGCAATGGTCTATATAGCGTATCACACAAAGAAAGAATAATTGCCAATTGTACAAATTCTACTGAATATTGTGGAACTTCTACCAACCATATTGATAGTATAAAATGAGTATTCACCAATATAGGCATCGATAAAAACAACATTAAATAGAAAGAATACAAAGTGCCTCTAAATATCAATTCATTAAGATAATCCATGTCACCCTGTGCATGAGACTTTGTAATCTGGGGATTCAAAGCCATTTGGAAGTTGGTTACAAATGAAGTTACAGCTTGATTCACTTGAAATCCAATACCTCTTGCCGCATTGATAGCCGGGCCGCAAAAAATATTAATAAGAATGTTGATTCCTTGTGATTTTACGACATATGCTAAATTTCCTATCAAATTCCACCCCGCAAAATTCATTATGGACTTAAAATACTCTTTATCCAAAGAAAAGTTCATTGTACACTCTGTAAAATGAGTACGAGCATATATAATATAAAGCAGATTACTAATGATACCTACCAATAACAACAAAATTGAATATACTATTAAATGGTCATAACCAATAACTAATAATAGATAAGCAATCGCTAACTTTGCTACAGCATCAAATATTCCAATATATGCAAAGGCACCCATTCTTTCATGAGCAATGACAGAAGCATTATATGGTACAATGAATAACGAAAAAGCAAAAGATATCACCGTTGCTTGATAGGCCCAATTGGCTGCTTCCATTCTTGTGACGGGGATATTCATTTGCACATTCAAGAACCACAGCCCAATAGTTTCCGCTAAGAATAATACTATAAATGCTATAATGAAATGAATTAATAAAGCTGAATGAAAGGTTGTTCTAAGTCCTTCCACATCATTAATCCCTAATTTAACTAACAAAAAGCGTTGAGTTGCTGAACTCATTGCACCAGTAAGAAAACCAAGCATAGTTACTACTCCGCCAACTACATTATAAATACCATAATCTGTTACACCTAATGTAGCTAATATTATTCTACTTGTATATAAACTTATGCCCATCATCAGGAACATACGAATATATAAGAAAAGTGTATTTTTAACTATTCTTTTATTATTACTCTGCGTCATCATCATTCAGCTATACTATAATATCTATGCTATTCAATATGAAGAATAAAAATCACTTTTCCCCTATTCTCGTATAACTAAATCCCAACTCTTCCAATTCCGCACGATTCCAAATATTACGTCCATCTACAATGTATTTATCAGTCATTACTTTCTGAATCACGTTCCAAGTGGGTAAGCGAAATTGTCTCCATTCAGTCATTAGCAACAACGCATCAGCGCCATCGGCACAGTCATATAGATTTTCAGTGTAGGTTACCACCTCACCAATACGACGTTTGCATTCAAGCATAGCGATGGGGTCAAAGACTCTAACGATAGCACCATCCTTCAGCAACTTATCAATAACCACCAAAGCGGGAGCTTCGCGCATATCGTCTGTATCAGGTTTAAAGGCTAAACCTAGCATAGCAATGGTTTTACCTTTTACATCACCCATCAAACGAGTCAGTTTATCATACACAATGCTCTTCTGACGATCGTTAACACGCTCTACTGCTTCAATCACCTCCATGTGATAGCCGTTTTCGATGCCTGTATGCACTAAAGCTTTCACATCTTTCGGAAAACAGCTACCGCCATATCCACAACCGGCATAAAGAAATTTCTGGCCAATACGCACATCGGCTCCAATACCTTTACGTACATGGTCTACGTTAGCTCCTACTCGTTCACATAAATTAGCTATATCATTCATAAAACTAATACGGGTAGCCAACATCGCATTCGCTGCGTATTTAGTCATCTCTGCACTAGGAATATCCATAAAGATCACACGGAAGTTCTGGAGTAAGAAGGGTTGATAAAGCTTAGTCATCACCTCTTCGGCCTTCTTGCTCTCAATACCTACTACCACTCGGTCAGGACTCATAAAGTCTTTGATAGCCGCTCCCTCTTTCAGGAATTCAGGGTTACTGGCTACATCGAAGGATATATCCGCCCCACGCTTATCTAGTTCCTCCTGAATGACAGCTTTCACTTTTCGAGCAGTACCTACGGGGACAGTTGATTTGGTCACTAAAATTGTGTACTTGTTAATACTTTGTCCAAATTGATGAGCTACAGCAAGTACATACTTTAAGTCAGCACTTCCATCTTCGTCAGGAGGAGTTCCTACAGCAGAAAAGACTACTTCTACATCATCCAAGACTTCGGTCAAGTTTGTCGTGAAATTCAGCCGCCCATAACTTACATTACGCTTCACCAATTCTTCCAACCCCGGTTCATAAATAGGCATCTCACCAACTTTCAGTTTGTTTATTTTATTTGCGTCTACATCCACGCAAGTCACAGTGGCACCCATTTCTGCAAAACAAGTACCGGACACCAAGCCAACATAACCCGTGCCTACAATTGCTATATTCATATATTATTATTGTTAAGTACTTACTATTTTAGATATTTATTCTTCCTTTATTGTATGCTCTCCATAGCCATACCCATACCCATACCCATAACGCTTACCATAGCCATAATATTTGCCATACTTACCATAACCGTAATAATAACCGTACTTTTTCTTCTGAAGATCAAGACCATTGATTACAGTACAAAGATTGGGTAACTTATTACTATCAGCCAATTCATTAATCAAGGTAAATTCAGCTTTCCGAGTATAGTCTGCACGACATACATAAACAGACAAATCAGCGACACGACCTACGAGCAAAGTATCAGTCACCATACCAACCGGGGCAGTATCCAAAATTATATAATCAAAGTTCTTTTTCAATACCTCAATCGCTTTATCCAAACTATCACGAGCTAATAACTCTGTTGGATTAGGTGGTACAGTTCCTCCTGGAAGAATAAACAAATTCTTACTAACATCCGAAGGCTGAACGAAATCTATCAGATTCTTTTCTGGATTCGACAGATATTGAGTAATCCCTTGCTCTTTCCGCGGAAGATTAAAAATTTTATTCAAACCAGGCTTACGAATATCAAGCCCCACAATCACCACTTTCTTTCCTAATAAAGAAAGACTAATCGCTAGATTTGAAGAAATAAAAGATTTACCTTCACCGCTAACCGTCGAAGTCACTAAAATCACTTTCTGATCATTCTCAAGCATAAACTGAAGATTAGTACGGATATTACGGAAAGTTTCACTCATTAAAGTATTCTGATTCTCAAACACAGCAATAGAACCGTTTGCTTCTTCTGTCAACGGTACATCACCTACAATAGGCAGACTTGTTAACTTCTCTACATCACCACGCCCTTCTATTTTAAATTTAGTCAAACCAATTAAAAAAATAATACTAACAGGCAATCCCACTCCTACCACTAAAGCAATTAAGTAGATTATCCTAGGCTTAGGAGAAACTGGAGCACCTTCAGCTGCTGGCTCATCAATAATCTTCGCATTATTCGCAGTAGCGGCTAAAGTAATAGCATTCTCTTCACGTTTCTGCAAAAGCATCAGATAAAGCCCAGCCTTGATTTCCTGCTGACGTGCAATACTTACATACTGGCGCTCCTGTCCCGGAGCATCACTGATACGACGGGAAAAACGACTGGACTCACGATCCAGATCAGCCTTCACGATAAGCAAGCCTTGTAAAGTCCCATCAATAGCAGCTTTTACATTTGCTTTCATGGCACGAATACTTGTATCCAGATTTACAATCATCGGGTTGCTTTCCGTAGAAGTACGAAGTAAACGCTTACGTTCAATAATCAATTCATTATAACGATCTATTTGAGTAGTTAAACCATTATCGGATAAACCAATATTACTAGGTAATACTTCATACTCATTCGACGGATTATTGATATATTTATTAAGATCACGAACTAAATTAATTTGAGTTCCATTTTCTACACGTTTTCTTTCATATTCAGCATTTCCCGATACTGCTAATTGGGCATCACTACTGATATCCGTCAATCCTGCATTTCTTTTAAAAGCTTCCAGCTTATCCTCTGTAGTGCCAAGTTCCTCATCAATAATCTTAATACGTTCATTGATAAACTCTCTCGTCTTTTCGGCAACCTCATTTTTATCATTATTCGTATTCCGATTATACATTTCCATTAACTTATTAATAAAGTCCTGTCCCCGCTGTATATTCGTATTCATCAATGAAACAACTGCTACAGAAGTCGTTTTTGAGGTAGGTGCTATTTCCAATGCCCACTGATATCCTTTTGCCACCCCAAAAGGCTGACTAACTACAGCGCTGATATTTCGTACTACACTTTGCCCTACTATCTTCCCATTTGATAAAGAATCTTTCAATGTAAACCCAAATGTACCTGCATCCGTAGGTAACACTGCTGGAAGTTTATCAAAATGCTTATTATATTCATTCAAGCCTATCTTTAGATTCACATCCAGACCACCCTCTGGAGATAACTTCATATCAACCAAAGCTACATTTGGCAATTTATCCGCCTCTTGTGCCGTCAAATTCACAATTACGGGAGAGGTTTTATACAGTTCCTTTTTAGGAAACTCATCCTCATCATAGTAAGTAATATAAAGTTCCAGATTATTAACGACCTCTTTCAGTATTGTTTTTGAGCGTAGCACTTCTATCTCATTATCAATACTCTGCGTAGAAGTAATCACCCCACCTAATCCCAAGCTTTCCAAATCTGCAGTATTTCCACCACCATTCTTTTTATCATTCTTTATCATGATAGATGCAGAGACCTGATACACAGGAGTTTGAAAATGCAAATACACCCAAGCGCCAATCAAACAAGCTAAAACCGAAGCAATAAACCAAGGCCAGTGAATGATATACTTAAAGAGAATTTCCTGATAATTTACTTTCTCTTCGTCTAATTCACTCATATTATTGTTATACGAATTCTCATTCTCTTTCATTACTAATTACTTATTTAATAAAATTACCAATATATTTGCAAGTGAAACCAAGATAGAAGTAGCAGAAAACCATAATCCCGTATTGGTTCCTATATCCGAATTCTTAGCCTTAGTCTTATTAGGTGTCACATAAATTATATCATTCTGCTGTAACTGATAATAAGGAGACAGTACCGTTTCAGCCTTATTCAAGTCCATAGTAATAATTTCCTGCTTGTTATCTTGCCCTGTCCTGATCAATTTCACATTATCACGCATACCATAAATAGTCAAATCACCTGCCATAGCGAGTGCTTCCAGCAAATTAATCTTCTCATTAGAGATCACAAAACTACCAGGCTTGGCAACCTCCCCCAATACCGAAATTCGGTAATTAACAATACGCACAGTTACAATCGGCGCTTCTTTCAAATAAACCTTCAGCTTATCTATAATCAGGTTTTCTATTTCCAGTTTGGTCAATCCACTCACATGAATCTCGCCCAACACTGGAAAATTGATATTCCCTTGATTATCTACTAAATATTGTTGCAGAGCAGAGGGCGTGGTTCCTTGTCCCGCCGTCTTTTCCTCCAATCCACCTGCAGTCTTCGAACGAACCAGATTGAAAGGTGCAGCCAATTCCGGAGTAGAACAAGACACGGCAATCGTCAACAAATCCTTGGGCATAACCTTCACACCTGTCTGACGAACACTCTGTTCTGTATCATTCACAAAAGCCGTATCCTGCAAATAAGGCACTTTCTTATATGATTGGCAGGATACCAGCAAAAAAGCAAGTAACACACCCAAAGTCAATCGTTTCAGTTTTCTCATAACCACCTACTCATGTAATTTTACAACTATTGATTTAATTTTTACTCAATTTCCAATTCCTCACCTAATAAGCCTCTTTATCCCCACGGATTACATTATATACAGTCTTATACATGATATATAAGTCCAGAATGAACGTCCAATGCTCGATATACCAGATGTCACGTTGCACACGTCCTTCCATCTGCCAAAGTTCCTTCGTTTCTCCACGAAAACCTGTCACCTGTGCCCAACCTGTAATACCAGGTTTTACAAAATGACGAACCATATATTTATTTATCAAATGGGAATATTCTTCTGTGTGCTTCAACATGTGCGGACGGGGACCCACTAAAGACATATCCCCTTTCAGTACATTAATAAATTGGGGAAGTTCATCCACATTCGTCTTGCGAATCAGATTACCGATACGGGTTTTACGAGGATCACATTCCGTAGCCTGAAGCGTATCACATTGTGCATTTACCCGCATCGAACGGAACTTGTAACACCAAAATTCACGACCGTCTTCACCACTTCGTTTCTGTTTGAAAAAGACAGGTCCAGGAGAACTTATCTTTATAGCCAGTCCCACAATGATGTATATAATCGGGAAAAGAGTACAAAGGAATAGTAGCGAGCAAACAATATCAAAGCTACGTTTCACAATACGATTTTCCAATAACTCAAGTGGCTCACGACGGATAGAAAGTACCGGGACATTACCTAACATTTCAAAATACATTCTCCGTTTCAGATAGTTCCGGACATTGGGAACGCTGAAAAAACGAATTAGATGATTCTCGCAATAGTTGATAATCGGCACAATTTCAGCACTACGGGCGGAAGGAAGACTGCAATAAAGTTGGTCTACCTTTCCCGCATTACGGGTCAAATAATCAACAGCTTCGCACGGCTGCCCCAAATATGCAATATTCATAGGATAGCGGTCTGATGGGAAATCTTCAAAATACCCCTGTACACGATATCCTGATGTCGGATCATCCGTCATGGAATGATAAAGTTCCTGCATATTTTCATGGCTACCCACCAGTACTACCTTTCGGACATTTTCCCCACTTTTGCGATAAAGCTCCAGAATATAGCGAAACGTCAGGCGATAAGAAATAATAACGATAATGAGAACTACATAAAATGCCCCCAGCTGACGCAGGTTAACACATTCAAAATGGAATATGTACGAAAGTCCCAGTACTATCAATACAAAAGGAATCATGTTCCGTGCCACCCGAAGCATTATTTGCTCCGGACGAACCACCGGACGATGAAGAATCACTCCAGAACGAATGTTGCAAACCAGATAACATAAAGTCATCAAAGCCATGTTCTGGAAAAGAGGCATGGAAAACTCAAAAGGAGAACGGTTTCCCCAAAGAGAACCAAACACCCACAACAGTAAGTTCAGTAAGATGATGTCCCCTGAAAGGACAAAAGATTTTAAGACTTTATTAAAACGTTGGACTTCCTGCATTACTTTATTCTTGATTTAGATTTTCATCCATATCCTCATTTTTCTCCCTATACTCAATATAAAGTTCTCCCCATTCTACCATTTTGGCTCGAAACTCTTCTTTTGTGAGATTGTCATAGTAATAGGAAAAAAGACGGGTAAAATCACTTAGACGTAAATCTCCCCAGATATCATCTTGTAATAAGTGGGTTTTCCCATGTGGATTTCTTTACGCATAGCCTCTATTGACAAGTGAGCACGTTCAAACTGCTCTGCGATGAAATGGCCCAGTACGGGATGATTAAATTTTTTCATGTTTATAATTTTATTAGTTGTTAAATACATTGTATTATATGTTAATTTTATGCATATCCGTTCAGACATGTCTGAACGATATATTTAAAAGCTATTTCTACCTTCGCCTCGCGTTTTGAAAATTCAAGACGATAATCAAAAAATATAAATGTTATGACAAACGATTTCAGAATGTCTTATTTCATGCCTCCCATTGCTCCCATCAAAAATGAACTGGGGCGGATTGTTACTCCTGCAACACTTATTCCCTCCTGCGAAGTCTCCGTAGAACAAGTTTTTCAAATGATAACCTGCAACGAGAATCTCAAAATTCTGACCGAGCAAGTACGCAATTCCGGAGATATACGGACAGCAAAAGCATCACTATTGCCTTATGTGACTCCCTGTGGTACGTTCTCGCGTCGCAACAGCAAATGTTTCGTAGCTTCTTCACATCTGGTGGTGGTAGATATCGACCATCTCGATTCCTATCAGGAGGCAGTGGAAATGCGCAGTACATTGTTTAATGACCACCTTCTGCATCCTGTACTCACGTTTATCAGTCCCAGCGGACGGGGTGTGAAAGCATTCGTACCCTACGATCATTTACCCATTGCTAACGACACAAACAGTATCATCGAAAATATGAAACTGGCAATGATGTTCACTGTGTTGCTCTATGGTACTGAAACACCTCCTCCATTCGGAGAAAAACGCAAAGGGGTAGACTTTTCCGGTAAGGACATTGTTAGGTCTTGTTTTCTTAGTCATGATCCGGGAGCGTTGTTTAGAAACAACAAATAATTAGATATTAAAAACTATAAATTAAAATTATGGACGAAATTGAATCGTTATGCCGCCTCTGTGAGGCGGTTGAAACTGCAGGAGCGGATATTGCCCCTACGTATGCTGAATATGTACAACTGGCGTTCGCCATCGCAACGGATTGCGGAGAAGCGGGACGCGAGTTTTTCCATCGGTTGTGCCGGGTGTCTGCCAAGTACGAACGGGAACATGCCGAACGGATATTCTCTAACGCACTTACTACCCGGCATGGAGATGTCCATCTGGGCACTGCATTCCATCTTGCTGAAAGGGCGGGTGTGACTCTCTGCAAAGAGGAAATGATGAACCACCGGAAAAATGCAAAAAATGCAGGAAATGCACCGTCCAAAAATCTCACACACACGCACGTGTATAATAAGGTGGACAATGAAGAACCGGACGAATCCGAAGAGCTGCAGGACGGGAGTGACCCGAACCAACCATTGCCCTCTTTCACCGAAGCGGACTGGGAAAATCCTGTTGCTCATCATGAGTTATGCCACCAGCCCCACACAACGCGATGTCATGCTGCTCGGAGCATTGACCGCCATAGGTGCCAGCATGGAGCGATATGTGAGATGTCCATACGCCGGCAAACTCCAGTCTCCTTGCCTGCAAAGTTTTATTGTGGCTCCTTCCGCCTCGGGTAAGGGAATTCTTTCGTTCATCCGGCTGCTTGTAGAGCCTATTCATGACGAGATCCGCCAAAAAGTAGCGGAAGAGGTCAAGGCCTACAAAAAAGAGAAAGCCGCCTATGATACCATGGGAAAGGAGCGCTGCAAAGTGGAAGCTCCTCAAATGCCCAAGAATAAAATGTTTCTCATCTCGGGCAATAACACCGGAACAGGTATTCTGCAAAATATCATGGATGCCAACGGCACAGGACTTATCTGCGAAACCGAAGCGGATACCATCTCCGCTGCTATCGGTTCTGAATACGGACACTGGAGCGATACACTCCGCAAAGCATTCGACCACGATCGTCTGTCGTACAACCGGCGCACCGACCAGGAATACCGGGAGGTAAAGAAAAGCTATCTCTCCCTCCTGCTTTCCGGCACACCCGCACAAGTAAAACCACTCATTCCCTCGACAGAGAACGGTCTTTTCTCGCGCCAGCTGTTTTATTATATGCACGGCATATGGACATGGATCAACCAGTTTGAAAGTGGCGAAACCGATCTGGAAGCCATCTTCACAGGCATAGGCCTGGAATGGAAAAAGCAACTGGACCTGATGAAAGCACACGGGCTTCATACGCTCCGGCTCACTGATGAGCAAAAGCAAGAGTTCAATGCCCTCTTTGCCGATCTGTTTTTCCGCTCGGGACTTGCCAACGATAACGAAATGAGCAGTTCCATAGCCCGACTGGCTGTCAATACATGCCGTATCATGGCAGAAATAGCTATGATTCGTGCATTGGAATGCGACCAGCCTTATCAGTTCAAGGATTCTTCCTCCCCTCTGCTGACCCCTGACAAGGAGATTGCCGCCGATAATATCAAAGACGGCATTATCACCCGTTGGGATGTGACAATCACCGCTGAAGATTTCCATGCGGTGCTGGAGCTTGTAACTCCGCTCTATCGTCATGCCACACATATCTTGTCTTTTCTTCCTTCCACAGAGGTCAAACATAGAGCCAATGCCGACCGGGATGCACTTTTTGAAATGATGGGCAACCAGTTCACCCGCGCACAGTTGTTGGAGCAGGCTGAAAAGATGAAAATCAAACCTAACACTGCTCTTAGCTGGCTGAACCGTCTGATAAAAAAAGGATTGCTTATCAATACAGACGATAAAGGCGTTTATACGCGCACGCATGTGTGCGTGTGTTAGGGAACCCTCGGAAAAAGTGCATTTTTTGCATTTATATAACAACAGGACGTTTCATGAATCCTAAAGCGGCGCTTTAGAGGTGGTAAAGCATAGCTTTACGATTGCTAAAGCGGTGCTTTACTTTTCCGCTCTTCTAAGGTTCTCCCAAGGCATCTACAATCACTCTCACCTCCAACGGGGTGAATGAGCGGCGCTTTGATTCGTAACCTAAGTCGTACAGGCGTTGCAGAAGTCAGGGACATAAAGAGATCCATTTCTTCATCTTTCGATATGCAGCAATGTCAGTTAGTTCCGGAGAATAAAGTTGAGCCAGTTCCATGCGACCGTAGGCGCGTATTTTGAATTCGTTCATGATGAATAAGTTTCTGATTTACAATTACAAAAATAACAAAACATATTCACATATCCTACGTTTTTCCATTGAATAACCGACCGTTACTGCGCATAATTGACAACAATCGCGTGCAACTGTAGACTATTGATTTCTGCGGGTTTCAGGGTTGTATCTTTGTATCGTCGAAAGGGAAAAGAATCCCCCGGACACAATGTTTAACCCTTTAATTTATTGTTTTATGATTCGTTACAAAATTTATCAAAACCAACAGCAAAAAGGCCTGAATGCAGGCAAGTGGTTCGCCCGTGCGGTAAGCGACGAGACGTTTGATTTGGCTAAGCTTGCCGAACACATGTCAAAACACAATTCACCGTATTCCGGTGGTGTCATCAAAGGTGTGCTTTCCGACATGGTAGACTGCATCAAGGAACTGCTGCTCGACGGCAAATGTGTGAAAATCGACGACCTAGCCATCTTTGGTGTGGGCATCCGCAGTAAGGCAGCTGATACGCTGGAAGATTTCTCATTGGAGAAAAACATCACTGGTATGCGTCTGAAAGCCCGTGCTACCGGTAATTTGTCAACCACCAACCTGAAACTCGACAGCCAGTTGAAACAGCAGGCCGAATATCAGAAACCAACAACTGCCGGAGGAGGTTCTGATTCGGGTGATACCCCTGATCCGAAACCGGATGGTGGCGGTGAAGCGCCTGATCCGGCTGCTTAATCCTAAATCCTTTATTTTTAATCTTTAAAAAAGTAACATCATGAGTAATTCATCTTCTCCCCGCTCCGTATGGAGCTTCATCATCAAAGTGATTATCACCGTTGCCACCGCTATCGGAGGTCTGATCGGAGTACAGAGCTGTATGTAGCCTTATGCGTACCATCACTCTGATTATCATTCATTGCAGTGCCACGCCGGAAGGAAAGTCCCTTTCGGCGGAGGCTTGCCGTCAAGATCATATCCTTCACCGGAGATTCCGTGACATCGGCTATCATTTCTACATCACCCGGGATGGAGAAATCTACCAAGGCCGTCCTCTGGAAAAGGTCGGGGCACACTGCCGTGACCATAACACCCATTCGATAGGTATTTGTTACGAAGGAGGGCTGGATATGGCGGGACGTCCCAAAGACACGCGTACATTGGCACAACGGGCTTCTTTGCTCGGTCTGCTCCGCGAATTGAGGAAAATATTTCCTAAGACGTTGATTGTAGGCCATCATGATTTGAATCCGATAAAGGAGTGTCCGTGTTTTAATTGTACGGAGGAGTACCGGGAATTAGATGGTATTATCTAAGTATATTGACCAGCAAACTGGCAATAGATACCAGAATGGAAAATCCCGAAACCCACATCGTCGTACTTGTTCCGATGCCTGCGCTCTGCGCTTTGGTTTTATTAGGAGTGACATACAGGATGTCATTCTGTTGCAACTGATAGTAAGGAGATAATAACAAATCCGCGTCGTTCAGATTGAGTGTAACAAACTGTTTATGCCCATTCCTGTCTTCGCGGATTAGTTTTACATTATCACGAACACCATAAATAGTCAAATCTCCTGCCATGGCAAGCCTCGAGCACATTGATCTGCTCATTCACTACCGGATAAACACCGGGAGAGGCCACTTCGCCCAAAACGGAAATTTTAAAACCGGACATACGGACTACTACCGTAGGTCTTTCTTTCACGTAAGATTTCAGTCTATCCGTTATCGTTTTCAGCTTCACGACTTGTTAAACCGTTCAAAGGAAGTTTACCTAAAACCGGATAATTGATATTTCCCTGATCGTCCAATAGAAACGTACTGCCTTGCGCATTGAAAGGCTGCGAAACAACCGGATCGGAAGTGGAAACAAGAATGGAAACTTCATCACCCGGTATCAGTCTTGCGTCCTGAACAGGCGCAACTTGCGTATTCGCCTGTTTCAAAATCTCCGCATCCTGCAAGTAAGGTACTTTCTTATAGGACTGGCAAGCCGAGAGAAAGAAGAAAAAGAATATCAGTGCAAAAGCACCGGATAATTTCGTATTCATGTAAATGGTGGATAAATGATGACGGGATTAGTTTTTCTCGCAGACAGCCTCGACATAGCCAATAGGCATATTAACGCAAGCGCATCCCAGCATATTCAGCCGGACGGCAATCTTGCTTTTGCCATCGACATTGACCAGTTCACCAACCAGCCCGGTCAGAGGTCCTTTCACAACACGGACCTTCTCACCACGTGCCAAAGGAGAGCTGTTCATACAAATAGCTTCCTCGGAATAGTCGAGCATGAAACGGAAACGAGCCATCTGCTCATCTGGAATCACCGCCGGAGAGCTCTCACCACGCATCACCATATAACGGCTCACTGTAGAAAAACCCAGAACTTCTTTGCGTTCTTTCGGATTTACGTGCACAAACACCATCATTGGAAGAAGGACAGACTCAACTACCTTGCGCCGGTCACTCCACTGATGAATTTCTTGTTGGACAGGGACGAAATTCTCGATCCCCATTTTGTCTAAACGTTCGGCTACCTTCTTCTCGTGGTGCATACGAACCAGAGCAACATACCAGCGTTTAGAGTGTGCTACGCCTTCCCCTGTCCCATCGCTAGGCCCAGCACTAAGTGATTTTGGTTTTGTTAAAATCATGTTTTTTTACCCCATGTTATTCCGTCACTTCTTAGGTAACGGACAATACACACACAAGGCGCGCGTCTCTATAAAAATGGAAATCACATATAGGAATAGGGCACAAGAAAGGAACTGCCTAATACTCAACAGGAAAAATCCAGAGATTAGGCAATAAAGTATAGAGCATGAAAATAAAGTTATTTCATGTTCGGATAGTTTTTCCTATATTTTAGATAAAACGAAAAAGTGGAAGAATATTTGCTTACTATTTATGTTTTTGTCTATCTTTGCGTCAAATTTAAGTTCCGTTACCTAAGAAGTAACACACATACTTTAGTTCTGAATACTAATACTTTGCACTTTTTGCCCTGCCTACACAACAGTTTTTAATGTAAGATAAATTCCCTTTATTTACCTCTGTACGTTCTTTAAGTCCAAAGCCTTTCAAATAGATTTGTGTGGTTTTTATAGATTTATGGCCCAATGATTCACTAATCATTTCAATAGGTACTCCCCGATACTTCGCTGTCGTTGCCCAAGAATGGCGAAGTGTATAGGAAGTGACTGGAGATTGCAAATGCAAGGCTCTTGCCAAGTCCTTCAAACAATTATTGAATTGGCGAAGAGCGGACTGATATTCCCGGTACCCTCTTTCATCCAGACGTTTTTGATCGCCGCTAAGGATGTCAAACAGATAATCCGGACAATCGGGTTGTGCATCTTCCCTATTGCGAAGCTGGTTAATCATTTCTCTGGCTGTATCAAGCACTTCCACACTCATCGGGGTTTTAGTTTTGATACGGTTGTATCGCAACACATTCTGTTCCAAAGCTGATTTCTCCAGGTGAGCCAGATCAGCGAACGACATTCCACAAAACTGGAACATCAGGGCAGCAATAGCCTGTGTACGACGCAAACGCTCCGACTTGGGGTCCTCATACAGAAGCTTATGCAATTCGACAGCAGGCAGGGCCTTCTTCTGGCGAACATCGACACCGGTATAAACATCATGAAACAGTCGCGGCACATAAGGCGCAATGCCCGCTTCTACTCCCCGGTTATAAATACTACGAAGCATACGCATATACGTAGAGATCGTGTTGGGTTTCAAGCCACACTCGTAAAGATACTGCCCGTAGCGTCGTAAACTTTCCCGGGTGACTTGTCTGAACGACACATTGAGCGTGCCGCAAAACTTGCTGAAAGAGAAGAGGGTATTCTTGTAGACATGCGCCGTAGAATAGCGTCCCTCCTTTCGCAAACGGCCGATGTAGAACTCTGCACATCGGCTAAATCCATTTTTGTTCCTCATTACATCACTAGTTATTTTATATATTATGCCATTTGGCAAGCGGCAAAAGAACGAATCTTTTTGTGTGTTCCAGATAAACTTTTTAATAAATATAGTTAAAGAGTTTTTTGCCGTTTTTATTCTATTAGTAATAAAAAAAGTCATCCGGCTTTGCCCATCATGAGGATGAAACAAAGTCGGATGACCTTCATTTTGTACGCTATTATCTTATACGTATGTTTCCAGCAATTTCACACTTCCTCCTTCGGGAGTGATAGTGACATCTTGCGTGGTAGCAGGCAACAGGATAGATTCTCCTGCACTAACAGTCAGTTCATTACCTTCATTGTCTCTCATTGTACATGATCCTTCCATACAGATAAAGATCACGAATGAATCGAGTTCGGAATAGTCACAACTGATTTCTTCAGTCATGTCATACAGAGAAGTCGTGAAGTAAGTGCAGGCAACCAGTTCTACCGGTTCGTCCTTCAACGGTTCGTATTTAGTACGATAGTCATCCAATACTTCGTAGTTGATGGCTTCACGGGCTAAATCGGTGTGAAGTTCGCGGGTTTTACCATTCGCATCTTTACGGTTGAAATCGTAGATACGATAAGTTATATCAGAAGTTTGCTGAATCTCGGCGATGAAAGAACCTGCCCCGATGCTGTGCACACGTCCGGCAGGAAGGAAGAATACATCACCCGGATGAATTTCATATTCCTGCAATACGTCGGTAATCGTATTGTTCAACACGCGTTCTTTATATTCTTTCGGGGTAATCTGTTCAGAGAATCCTGAACGCAATTTAGCTCCTTTGTCGGCATCTACCACATACCACATCTCGGTTTTTCCCATCGAATTGTGGCGTTTCTTCGCCAACTCATCTGTTGGGTGTACCTGGATTGACAAATCCAGTTTGGCGTCGATGAACTTAATGAGCAGTGGGAATTTATTGCCGAAACGGGCATAATTCGCTTCACCAACCAGTTCCTCACGATACTTTCTTACCATATCGGCCAAGAGTTAAACCTTTATCCGGGCCATTAGCCACAACAGATTCATTGTCCTCTACGCCGGAAATCTCCCAGCTTTCTCCTACTCCTTTCAAGTCTGAATTCAAATGCTTGAACGGAATAATTTTGTCGCCCCCCCAAAGCGTCTGCTTCAGAATAGGTTCGAATTTTAATGGATACATTTTTGTTTTTCTTGTTATAAACTTAGATTAAATTCGCTCGGATTGTTACAATCCGGGAACAAACATACAAAAAATAGTTCAGTTTTATAAGAAAAGGAGGATGAAAATTCATTTAAGAAATCATCTTTTGTCCTTGCATCCAAAGAAGATGAAGTAATAAAGCTAAACTTTCCTAAAGCACCTGTCATATTTAGTCGGAATAATTTGTGAGTAACAAAGAATTTACCTTTATTTGCAAGAAAATTTTTAAGAATACCAGACATGAATAACACATTCCCAACGGAAGGGAATCTATCAGGGCTCAGCCGGAAAGATTTCCAAAAGGATATAAATGATAAGAAAACTGATTTATTTATCCTCAAAAACACAAAGGGAATGGAAGTAGCTGTAACCAATTACGGATGCGCCATTCTTTCTATCATGGTACCGGACAAAAACGGTAAGTATGCTAATGTAATCCTCGGACACGACAGCATCGACCACGTCATCAACAGCCCGGAACCTTTCCTAAGCACTACTATCGGACGCTACGGCAACCGTATCGCGAAAGGAAAATTCACCTTGTTCGGCGAAGAACATGAACTCACGATTAACAACGGACCTAACTCTCTACATGGTGGACCTACCGGTTTCCACGCCCGTGTTTGGGATGCTGTCCAGATTGATGAGAGCACAGTGCAATTCAACTATGTTTCTGCTGACGGCGAAGAGGGATTCCCCGGCAATCTGGAGGTTGAAATGACTTACCGCCTGGAAAATGAAGTAAATGCACTGACTATCGAATACCGCGCTACCACCGACAAAGCTACAGTCGTTAACTTGACTAACCACGGTTTCTTCAACCTCGCCGGTATTTCCAACCCTACTCCTACCGTTAACAACCACATCGTTACGATCAACGCTGATTTCTATACGCCTATCGACGAAGTTTCTATCCCAACCGGAGAAGTTGCCAAAGTAGAAGGTACTCCGATGGATTTCCGTGCTCCGCACACTGTAGGCGAACGTATCGACGACAAATTCCAGCAACTGATTTTCGGTGCAGGATATGACCACTGTTATGTACTGAACAAGATGGAAAGCGGTTCGCTCGACCTGGCTGCCACTTGCAAGGACCCGGAAAGCGGACGTATCATGGAAGTATATACCACCGAAGCGGGGGTACAACTCTATACGGGCAACTGGCTCAACGGATTTGAAGGTGCACACGGAGCTACATTCCCTGCCAGAAGCGCTATCTGCTTTGAAGCACAGTGTTTCCCGGATACTCCGAACAAACCTCATTTCCCATCGGCTACCTTGCTGCCGGGTGATGAATACCAACAGATCACTGTCTACAAATTTACGGTAGAAGAATAAGATTTGAAAAATAACTAACCTAATTTTATAAACTAACATTTTTTTTGAACCATGACACAAGAAAAAAAGAACGGTAATCTCGTCGCAATTATCACGATGTTCTTCATCTTTGCGATGATCTCTTTCGTAACAAACCTCGCTGCTCCATTCGGAACAATCTGGAGAAATGAATATGCGGGTTCGAACACTTTAGGTATGATGGGAAATATGATGAACTTCCTGGCTTACCTGTTTATGGGAATTCCTGCCGGTAACATGCTCGTTAAGATCGGTTACAAGAAGACTGCTTTGATTGCAATGGCAGTAGGTTTCCTCGGTTTGTTCACACAGTATCTTTCCAGCTTATTCGGAGCAGGTGCTGAAGTATTCGCATTCGGTGAGTATGTTATCAAATTAAACTTTGTAATCTATCTGCTTGGTGCATTCATCTGCGGTTTCTGCGTTTGTATGCTTAACACAGTGGTAAACCCGATGTTGAACCTTCTCGGTGGCGGTGGTAACAAAGGTAACCAGTTGATTCAGACTGGTGGAGCTCTTAATTCTTTGTCTGGTACATTGACTCCGCTTTTCGTAGGTGCTTTGATCGGTACTGTTACTTCAAGTACTGCTATGTCTGACGTTGCTCCTCTGCTCTTCGTTGCTATGGGTGTATTCGTTGCTGCATTTATCGTTATCTCATTTGTTGCTATTCCTGAACCACACCTTCAGAAAGGTGGAGTGAAGAAAGAAAAATTCTCTCACAGTCCATGGAGCTTCCGTCACACTTTACTGGGTGTAATCGGTATCTTTATTTATGTAGGTATTGAAATTGGTATCCCGGGTACACTGAACTTCTATCTTGCCGATTCAAGCGATAAAGGTGCCGGTATCATGATGAACGGTGCTGCTATCGGTGGTGCTATCGCTGCTATCTATTGGTTGCTGATGCTTGTGGGACGTACTGCAAGTAGTGCTATCAGTGGTAAGGTTTCCAGCCGTGCACAGTTGATCGCTGTTTCTGCTACTGCTATCATTTTCGTATTGATCGCTATCTTCACTCCGAAAGATGTAACGGTTTCAATGCCGGGTTATACTGTAGGTGAAGGCTTTATGATGGCACAGGTTCCTGTAAGTGCCTTGTTCCTTGTACTTTGCGGTCTTTGTACTTCTGTAATGTGGGGTGGTATCTTCAACCTTGCAGTAGAAGGCTTAGGAAAATATACAGCACAGGCTTCCGGTATCTTTATGATGATGGTTGTTGGTGGTGGTGTATTGCCGTTGATCCAACAAAGTATCTCTGACTCTGTAGGTTATATGGCTAGCTACTGGTTGATTATCGCTGCTCTGGCTTACCTGTTGTTCTACGGCTTGGTAGGTTGCAAGAATGTAAATAAGGATATTCCTGTGGAATAATCACATAGAATAGAATTCAATTTATTCACCTTTAAAATATAAATATCATGGATACAGAATACGTAAGAAGTCGATTCATTAAACACTTTGACGGAACTACTGGATTTTTATATGCTTCTCCGGGCCGTATCAACGATCGGTGAACATACTGACTACAACGGTGGATTCGTTTTTCCGGGAGCGGTAGACAAAGGGATGATTGCTGAAATCAAACCTAACGGTACTGACAAAGTAAAGGCTTACTCTATCGACTTGAAGGATTATGTAGAATTTGGTCTGAACGAAGAGGATGCTCCCCGCGCAAGCTGGGCAAGATACATTTTCGGTGTATGCCGTGAAATGATCAAACGTGGCGTAGACGTGAAAGGATTCAATACCGCTTTCTCCGGCGATGTGCCTCTGGGTGCAGGTATGTCTTCTTCTGCTGCTCTGGAAAGTACATATGCTTTCGCATTGAATGAACTGTTCGGTGAAAACAAAATAGATAAATTTGAATTGGCTAAAGTTGGCCAGGCTACAGAACATAATTACTGCGGTGTAAACTGCGGTATCATGGACCAGTTCGCTTCTGTATTCGGTAAAGCTGGCAGCTTGATCCGTCTGGACTGCCGTTCACTGGAATATCAATATTTCCCATTCCATCCGGAAGGTTATCGTCTGGTATTGATGGATTCAGTAGTGAAACATGAACTGGCTTCTTCTGCTTACAACAAGCGTCGTCAGAGCTGTGAAGCTGCTGTTGCTGCTATCCAGAAAAAACATCCGCATGTAGAATTCCTGCGTGACTGTACAATGGATATGCTAGAAGAAGCGAAAGCTGATATCAGCGCTGAAGACTATATGCGTGCAGAATATGTAATCGAAGAAATCCAACGTGTACTCGATGTTTGCGAGGCATTGGAAAAGGATGATTACGAAACAGTAGGTCAGAAGATGTACGAAACTCATCACGGCATGAGCAAGTTGTACGAAGTAAGCTGCGAAGAACTCGACTTCCTGAATGACTGCGCTAAAGAGTACGGTGTAACCGGTTCACGCGTTATGGGTGGCGGCTTCGGTGGTTGTACTATCAACCTTGTTAAGGATGAGTTGTACGATAACTTCGTTGAAAAAACAAAAGCTGCTTTCAAAGCTAAATTCGGCAGAAGCCCGAAAGTGTATGACGTAGTAATCGGTGACGGTTCTCGTAGACTGGAATAAGAATTTATTCGTTATTAAATAATTAAGAAGGGCGGCTTCCGTGATGGGAGCCGCCCTTACTTTTTACAATTAACAAAAATCTAAAATCTATTAATCTAATAACATCTAATTAGTTCTACTTATTTCTTCGTAAATTTATATACTGCAAACGTAGTGGGTTCCAATTCGGTAGTAAACACATTGCCTTCAATAGATACCGGAGTTTCCTGCGGAACGATGGCAAAAGGTTGTTCAAGTGTATTATCCTTATCCAAATCAAGCGAACGAAGTTTGATACAACGACCATTAGACAGTACATCTTGTTTCTTCAATCCTTCAAAATTCAAGGAAATCGGTTGAGCTGTGGCGGAGGTATTGGCAACCTTTACAATCAGTTCATTCTTATCCTTATCGTAAACAGCACTGGCAAAGAGTCCGTTCTGCCCTTCGGCTCCCGTTACATTTTTCTTATTCATGGTAAGGGGAAGCACATTTGTTCCTTTATTCTGCGCATACAGTTGTTGTACATAATAGCTAGTGGTACGCACAGAGTTCAGGTTATCGAACCAAATCATATCAGGACGCCATTGCCATCCTTCCACATGAGCGAAAAGCGGAGCATAGGTAGCCATGTGAACGATGTCAGCATTACGTTCCAATCCGGTCATAAAAGCAGCCTCTAGCAAAGCAGCATGGTAATGATTCCATTTCTTTCCTTTTCCATGGCAGGCATATTCACCGGCAAATACTTTCGGACCTTTACGGTCGTAGTTGTCATAGCGGGCGCCTTGAGCCAGAAACCAGCTTTCAGGACGATAGAAATGTTCGTCCACCAAATCAACTTTCAGACGTTTCATTTCAGGCCACAGATAATCAAAATCTTTTCCTTCGGAATTCGGACCGGAGCTACCTACTATTTTGATTTCCGGGTGAGCTTTACGAATGGCTTTGATAAACGGTTCGAGACGTTCGGGATATTCTTTTCCCCCATTGTTCGTTACCGATACCGATAAACTTCAGGTTAAACGGAGCAGGATGTCCCATATCGGCACGTACTTTTCCCCAAGTAGTATTCACGTCTCCATTAGCAAACTCAATCAGGTCGAGTGCATCCTGAATATAGTTATCCAAATCACAAACTGCTACGTGAGCTTTCGGATCATTATTCTGATATTGGCAGGAAAGTCCGCAATTCAGGATCGGCAGAGGTGCCGCACCCATTTCTTCAGAAAGAAGAAAATATTCATAGAATCCCAATCCATAGCTTTGATAATAATCAGGGAAGAATCGGTGAGTAAAAGTATACTGCCAACGATTTTCATTTAAGGGACGGTTCTCTACCGGGCCAACTGATTTTTTCCAGTCGTAACGAGTCTCCAGGTCGGTACCTTCTACGATACAACCACCGGGAAAGCGGAAGACTCCCGGATGAATATCCGCCAATGCTTGTGCCAAATCTTTACGAAGCCCATTTTCATGTCCTTTCCAGGTATCAACCGGAAAAAGGGAGACGTGCTCCAAATCTACTGTTCCTTTGGAGGTAAGGAAAATACGGAGTACGGATTTCGGATGAGTACTGCCGGGCTTCAAGATCATCTGGTATTTTTTCCAGTCCTTAGAATCAATCGTAAGATTCCCTGCAACAAGTGCCTGACGTTCGCCCATTGATTGGGTATCTACAAGTTCGATTCTCAATGTTTCTTTCGTACTTCCTTGCGGCAAACGCGCCCAAACAGAGAAACGATACTCCTCTCCCTTCTTGACACCGATGCCGAAGAAACCTTCGTTATCCAATCCGGTATGCTTATGTGCGTGTCCGGGGTCGGAAAGGCGCACATAATGCGGATTACGCTCAAAAGGACCATCGTTCATTAATGACACTTTTCCATACGTTTTCCATCCCATCAGGTGTTGTGGAAACTCAAAGGAACGATTCTTCACCAGTTCGGCATAAAGTCCGCCGTCGGCAGCGTAGTTGATGTCCTCAAAAAAGAGTCCATACATAGTAGGTTGGATTTCTGCACCCAGCTTCTTCGTCTGTATCACCAACTCATTGGTTTGCGCATGAAGGGCAAGGTTAGTAGACAAGGCTAATACTGCCAATAAATTTGCGTATCTTCTCATGGTTCTCAATAAAAAATTATATATAGTTAAAATGCAAAGATAATCAGATTCTCTATTTTCTCCGTACCCAAATTTATCATTAATAGGTGTTTATCGGTCAAAAAGGATCAAATTCCATTCATTTGCACAATTTTCCATCCGCATCTGATATTTATAATACGAAACCAGATTAAAAAGCACCTATTTGCACGCTCTATTATATGAAAAACAAACGGATGGAAAGCGTACATTTATATATAATAAGGTGTATGGAAAATCATAAAATACACCATTTATGCTGCACAACATATAAGAGTGTATTTGATACACCAAACGAAAGTGTTACTTTTACACCCAAAATAAGATAAGCATCTCATTTACATTAAAAATAAAACCATGAAAAAACATTTTCTACTTGCAGGAATTGCCGCGCTGATGCTTGCCGCGTGCAATAACAAGTCGGCTTCAGAGCTGACCTTGTCCGGTCTCGACCCGGTAAAATTTCAAACAGAAGTGAACAATGCCCAAACAGCTCTTTATACCTTAAAGAACAAGGCAGGTATGGAAGTATGCATCACTAACTTCGGAGGACGTATCGTGTCTGTCATGGTACCCGACAAGAACGGTAAGATGCAGGATGTAGTTTTAGGTTTTGACAGCATTGCTGACTATATTAATGTACCCAGCGACTTTGGTGCTTCTATCGGACGCTATGCAAACCGTATCAACCAGGGACGTTTCGTATTGGACGGAGATACCATCCAACTGCCGCAAAACAACTTCGGCCACTGCCTGCACGGAGGCCCGAAAGGTTGGCAATACAAAGTTTATGAAGCTAATCTGATTGATCCGACAACGTTGGAACTGACACTTGTCTCACCGGACGGAGACGAAAACTTCCCGGGGAATGTAACAGCTAAAGTGACCTATAAACTAACTGAAGACAACGCTATCGACATCAAATATAGCGCAACTACCGATAAAAAGACGATCATCAACATGACCAACCATTCTTACTTCAATCTGGCTGGTGATCCGTCAAAAGCTTCAACTGACAACATACTGTATGTGAACGCAGACTATTATACTCCGGTAGACAGTACTTTTATGACTACAGGCGAAATCGCTCCGGTAAAAGACACTCCGATGGACTTCACCACTCCGAAAGCGGTAGGCAAAGAGATCAACAATTATGATTTCGTTCAACTGAAGAACGGAAAAGGGTATGACCACAACTGGGTGCTCAACACTAAGGGAGATCTTTCTCAAGTAGCAGCCAAACTAACTTCACCTGAAAGCGGCATCACTCTGGAAGTATATACCAACGAACCGGGTATTCAGGTATACACAGGTAACTTCCTCGACGGAACCGTAAGCGGAAAGAAAGGTATCGTTTACAACCAACGTGCTTCTGTCTGCCTGGAAACACAACACTATCCAGATAGCCCCAACAAGGCAGACTGGCCTTCTGTTGTACTGGAACCGGGACAAACTTATAATAGCGAATGTATTTTCAAATTCTCTGTAGAGAAATAATATTAACTTATAAATCATATTTATTGTGGAAGCATTAGATTGGCTAGTAATTGGAGTCTTTCTTTTTGGCTCTGATAGGTATTATTGTTTGGGTAGTCAGACAAAAACAAAATGACTCGGCGGATTATTTTTTGGGTGGACGTGACGCAACATGGCTTGCGATCGGTGCCTCTATCTTCGCATCAAACATTGGTTCGGAACATTTGATCGGACTGGCAGGAGCCGGAGCATCCAGTGGTATGGCTATGGCTCACTGGGAAATTCAGGGATGGATGATCCTGATTCTGGGATGGGTATTCGTACCTTTCTATACACGAAGCATGGTATATACAATGCCGGAATTCCTGGAACGCCGTTATAATCCTCAATCACGTACTATTTTATCTGTTATTTCTCTTGTAAGTTATGTATTGACCAAAGTAGCCGTAACTGTTTATGCCGGTGGCCTCGTATTCCAACAAGTATTCGGTATCAAAGAGCTCTGGGGAATCGACTTCTTCTGGATTGCCGCTATCGGACTGGTAGTTCTCACTGCCCTATATACAATCTTCGGTGGTATGAAATCGGTACTTTATACTTCTGTACTTCAAACCCCTATCCTACTGCTAGGATCATTAATAATTCTAGTGCTCGGTTTCAAAGAATTAGGTGGATGGGACGAAATGATGAGAGTCTGCGGCGCTGTTACTGTAAATGATTACGATGATACAATGACTAACCTGATTCGTAGCAACGATGATGCAAACTTCCCTTGGTTGGGTGCACTTATCGGTTCTGCCATTATCGGTTTCTGGTACTGGTGTACTGACCAGTTCATCGTACAACGTGTACTTTCAGGAAAAAATGAAAAAGAGGCTCGTCGTGGTACTATTTTCGGTGCTTATCTGAAACTGCTACCCGTATTCCTTTTCTTGATTCCTGGTATGATTGCATTTGCATTACATCAAAAATATATCGGTGCCGGTGGTGAAGGTTTCTTACCGATGCTGGCTAACGGAACAGCAAATGCTGATGCCGCCTTCCCGACATTAGTAGCCAAATTACTTCCTGCGGGCGTGAAAGGTTTGGTAGTATGTGGTATTCTTGCCGCTTTGATGAGTTCCCTTGCATCTCTGTTTAACTCATCAGCCATGTTGTTTACTATCGACTTTTACAAACGTTTCAAACCGGAAACTCCGGAAAAGAAGCTGGTGGGTATCGGTCAGATTGCAACAATTGTAATCGTTGTTTTAGGTATTCTTTGGATTCCTATCATGCGTAGTGTAGGTGATGTACTTTATACTTACTTGCAAGATGTTCAGTCTGTATTGGCACCAGGTATCGCTGCCGCTTTCTTACTGGGGATCTGCTGGAAACGTACTTCCGCCCAGGGTGGTATGTGGGGATTGATCGCCGGTATGATCATCGGGTTGACCCGCCTCGGCGCAAAAGTATATTATAGCAACGCAGGTGAAGTAGCTGATTCTACATTCAAATATTTGTTCTATGACATGAACTGGTTATTCTTCTGTGGATGGATGTTCCTGTTCTGTATTATTGTAGTAATCGTAGTCAGTCTGGCAACAGAAGCTCCAACTGCAGAAAAGATTCAGGGACTAGTATTCGGTACGGCTACTAAGAAACAAAAAGCCGCTACACGTGCAAGCTGGAATCACTGGGATATTATTCATACGGTAATTATTCTGGCCATTACTGCTGCTTTCTACTGGTATTTCTGGTAAAAATAAGCTTCTCTTTCAACCCTCCTCTTGAGGAAGGGTTGAAAGAGAAGCCTGAAAATAGTCTTATCTACGGAAAGACTGTTTTATTATAACTAAAATCACAATCTAAATGGATAAAGATAATTCACAAGAGCCAATGATAACCTCTAATTCCCCCTCTTTGGAAAAGGGGCGGGAAAAGGTTTATTATAGCTCGAATCCGGCCTTCTATGTCGGCATAGACTGTATCATTTTCGGTTTCTACGAAGGGGAAATCAGCCTGTTATTGTTAAAGAGAAACTTCGAGCCGGCAATGGGTGAATGGTCACTGATGGGAGGATTTGTACAAAACAATGAAAGTGTGGATGATGCCGCTAAACGTGTATTGCATGAGCTTACCGGACTGGAAAACGTTTACATGGAACAGGTGGGAGCTTTTGGAGCTATCGATCGCGATCCGGGTGAACGGGTTATCTCCGTGGCTTATTATGCATTGATTAACATCAATGAGTATGACCGGAAACAGGTTCAGAAACACAATGCTTACTGGGTGAATATAAATGAACTTCCCCCGCTTATCTTCGACCATCCTGAAATGGTAGAAAAAGCACGGGAACTGATGAAACAGAAAGCATCTGTAGAGCCCATCGGTTTCAATCTATTGCCGAAGCTATTTACATTATCCCAATTACAAAGTTTATATGAAGCCATTTACGGTGAAACAATGGATAAACGGAATTTCCGTAAAAGAGTGGCTGAAATGGATTATATAGAAAAGACTGATAAAATTGACAAACTGGGTTCGAAACGTGGTGCTGCCTTATATAAGTTCAATAGCAAGGCTTACCGCAAGGACCCGAAATTTAAATTATAATCAATATGCTGGAAGAACTAAAAGAAAAAGTATTTCATGCCAATCTCGAATTGGTAAAGCATGGATTAGTCATCTTTACTTGGGGAAATGTTTCTGCCATCGACCGTGAAAGCGGATTGGTAGTAATCAAACCCAGTGGTGTAAGTTATGATGATATGAAAGCCGAAGATATGGTAGTAGTGGATCTGGATGGCAAGGTCGTTGAAGGACGGCTGAAGCCATCCTCGGATACTCCTACTCACGTAATACTTTACAAAGCATTTCCGGAGATCGGAGGAGTGGTACATACGCACTCTACCTATGCAACAGCCTGGGCACAAGCCGGATGTGACATTCCGAATATCGGAACCACTCATGCAGATTATTTCCATGATGCCATTCCCTGCACAGCGGATATGACAGAAGCGGAAGTGAAAGGTGCTTACGAGCTGGAAACCGGTAATGTGATAGTGAAACGTTTTGAAGGCTTGAACCCTGTACATACACCGGGAGTATTGGTGAAAAATCATGGTCCTTTCTCTTGGGGAAAAGACGCGTATGATGCCGTACACAATGCTGTGGTTATGGAACAGGTAGCTAAAATGGCAAGTATCGCTTATGCGGTGAATCCCAATTTAACAATGAATCCGCTGCTGATAGAAAAACATTTCAGCCGCAAGCATGGTCCGAATGCTTATTACGGACAGAAATAATTAAAGATTAAAAATTAGAACAATAACAATTAAAGCAATAACATTATGAACGCATTTAATCAATATGAAGTATGGTTCGTAACAGGAGCACAGCTTTTGTACGGAGGTGACGCAGTAATCGCAGTAGATGCACACTCTAATGAAATGGTTAACGGATTGAACGAATCCGGTAAACTTCCTGTAAAGGTGGTATACAAAGGAACAGCTAATTCTTCTAAAGAAGTGGAAGCTGTTTTCAAAGCAGCCAATAATGACGAAAAGTGTGTCGGTGTTATCACTTGGATGCATACGTTCTCTCCTGCTAAAATGTGGATTCACGGCTTGCAACAGTTGAAGAAGCCTTTGTTGCACCTGCATACTCAATTCAACAAGGAAATTCCTTGGGATACAATGGACATGGATTTCATGAACCTGAACCAGTCTGCTCACGGTGACCGCGAATTCGGACATATCTGCACCCGTATGCGTATCCGTCGTAAAGTAGTGGTAGGTTACTGGAAAGAGGAAGAGACTTTGCATAAGATTGCCGTTTGGATGCGTGTTTGTGCCGGTTGGGCAGATTCACAGGATATGCTGATTATCCGTTTCGGCGATCAGATGAACAACGTAGCTGTAACCGATGGTGATAAAGTGGAAGCTGAACAACGTATGGGTTACCACGTAGATTACTGTCCGGTAAGCGAATTGATGGAATATCACAAGGATATCAAAAATGAAGAGGTAGATGCATTGGTAGCTACTTACTTCAATGATTACGATCACGATGCTTCTCTGGAAGATAAATCAACTGAAGCTTACCAGAAAGTATGGAATGCTGCCAAGGCTGAACTGGCTATACGTGCTATCCTGAAAGCAAAAGGTGCCAAAGGATTTACTACCAACTTCGACGATTTGGGCGACATTGAATACAATGGTTTCGATCAAATCCCGGGTCTTGCTTCACAACGTCTGATGGCGGAAGGTTATGGATTCGGTGCTGAAGGTGACTGGAAATCGGCTGCTCTGTACCGCACTGTATGGGTAATGAATCAGGGTCTTCCTAAAGGCTGTTCATTCCTGGAAGATTACACACTGAACTTCGATGGTGCAAACAGCTCTATCCTTCAGTCACACATGTTGGAAATCTGTCCGCTTATCGCAGCCAACAAACCTCGCCTGGAAGTACACTTCCTCGGTATAGGTATCCGCAAGAGTCAGACTGCACGTCTGGTCTTCACTTCAAAAGTAGGTACAGGCTGTACTGCTACTGTTGTAGATATGGGTAACCGTTTCCGTCTGATCGTGAACGACGTAGAATGTATCGAGCCGAAACCGCTGCCTAAGTTGCCGGTTGCTTCTGCTCTCTGGATTCCGATGCCAAACCTTGAAGTAGGTGCAGGTGCATGGATTCTGGCTGGTGGAACTCACCACTCTTGCTTCTCTTACGACCTGACAGCAGAATATTGGGAAGATTATGCTGAAATCGCAGGTATCGAAATGGTACATATCAACAAGGATACTACAATCAGCTGCTTCAAGAAAGAACTGCGCATGAACGAAGTTTATTACATGTTGAATAAAGCACTTTGCTAAAAACAATTATTCAAGTTTCGCATGGCTTAATTATTTCGTTAAGTTTTTGCGAAACTTGATTTTTTTTATAATGATCGTTATACCTTAAAATATTGATTTCAACATGAAATTAGATGCAAAATCAACCATCGAGGCAGGTAAAGCAATTCTTGGTATAGAACTCGGTTCTACACGAATAAAAGCTGTCTTGATCGACCAGGAAAACAAGCCTATTGCTCAAGGTAGCCACACTTGGGAAAACCAGTTAGTTGACGGACTTTGGACGTATAGCATTGAAGCCATCTGGTCAGGGCTGCAAGATTGCTATGCCGATCTTCGTACTAACGTAAAGAATGCATACGGCATAGAGATCGAGACTCTGGCTGCCATCGGTGTCAGCGCTATGATGCATGGTTATATGCCATTCAACAAAAAAGAAGAAATCCTCGTGCCTTTCCGCACTTGGAGAAACACTAATACAGGTCGCGCAGCGGCTGCTTTATCCGAACTATTTGTCTATAATATCCCTCTGCGTTGGAGCATTTCCCACTTGTATCAGGCTATTTTAGACAACGAAGCACACGTTAATGAAATCGACTTCCTGACCACTCTGGCAGGTTACGTGCATTGGCAGATCACAGGCGAAAAGGTGTTGGGAATAGGCGATGCATCAGGTATGCTTCCTATAGATCCAACTACTAACAACTATTCTGCTGAAATGGTGGCTAAGTTCGACAAGCTGATTGCTTCGAAAGAATATAGCTGGAAGCTACAGGATATTCTGCCTAAAGTATTATCGGCAGGTGAAAATGCCGGTGTCCTCACACCGGAAGGCTGTAAAAAACTCGATGCATCCGGTCATCTGAAGGCAGGAATACCGGTCTGCCCACCGGAAGGAGACGCTGGTACCGGAATGGTTGCGACTAACGCAGTCAAACAACGTACCGGAAATGTATCCGCAGGTACCTCTTCATTCTCAATGATTGTATTGGAGAAAGAACTGTCGAAGCCATACGAAATGATTGACATGGTGACAACTCCTGACGGAAGTCTGGTAGCCATGGTGCATTGCAACAACTGCACTTCTGATCTCAACGCATGGGTTAACCTGTTCAAAGAATACCAGGAACTTCTGGGTATACCTGTAGATATGGATGAACTCTATAGTAAACTCTACAATATTGCGCTCACTGGTGATACTGATTGTGGAGGTTTGCTTTCATACAATTATATTTCAGGCGAGCCTGTAACAGGACTTGCTGACGGAAGACCTTTGTTTGTACGTTCGGCAAATGACAAGTTCAACCTGGCAAACTTTATGCGGACTCACTTGTATGCTTCGGTAGGAGTACTCAAGATTGGTAACGACATCCTGTTCAACGAAGAAAAAATCAAAGTGGACAGAATTACTGGTCACGGAGGATTGTTCAGAACCAAAGGAGTCGCCAAAGAGTACTTGCAGCAGCCATCAACTCGCCTATTTCCGTGATGGAAACAGCCGGTGAAGGTGGTGCCTGGGGTATTGCCCTGTTAGGTTCTTACCTCGTGAACAATAAAAAGGGTCAATCTCTTGCCGATTTTCTGGATGAAAGCGTATTTGTCGGTGACGCGGGTATCGAGGTATCACCTACGCCCGAAGATGTAGCCGGCTTCAATGCATACATCGAAAATTACAAGGCAGGATTGCCTATCGAAGAGGCAGCAGTCAAATTTAAATAATTGACAGTCGGCAATCCATTGTTGTTCATCAGAGATTGCCGATAAATCGCTGTTTATCAAGAGCCAATTCTAACTAAGTATTAACATTAATTATCTCCACCCCTCTCCTCTTTTGGAGAGGGAGATGGGGAGACTATTATCATGAAAACCACCTCGTTCATACTTGCACTTGTCCTGTCCACCTCACTGGCCAAAGCTCAAAACGCTCCACAGGTGTCTTACTTCCCTTTACAAAATGTGAAACTATTGGATAGTCCGTTTCTGCAAGCTCAACAGACTGATCTACATTACATACTTGCATTAGACCCCGACCATCTGCTCGCTCCTTTTCTCCGCGAAGCAGGGTTACAGCCTAAAGCCCCCAGCTACACCAATTGGGAAAATACCGGATTGGACGGACATATCGGCGGACATTATTTATCCGCACTTTCCATGATGTATGCCGCCACCGGAGATACCGCAGTCTATAATCGCCTCAACTACATGCTGAATGAGTTGAATCGGGCACAGCAAACTGTCGGCACAGGATTCATCGGAGGAACTCCGGGAAGCCTTCAACTTTGGAAAGATATAAAAGCAGGAAAGATCCGTGCCGGAGGTTTCGACCTTAACGGCAAATGGGTACCTTTATACAATATACATAAGACTTACGCCGGATTGCGGGATGCATATATCTATGCAGGAAGCGACCTTGCACGCCAAATGCTTATCGCTTTTACAGACTGGATGATCGATATCACTTCCGGCTTGAGTGACGAACAAATGCAGGATATGCTTCGTAGCGAACATGGCGGATTAAACGAAACGTTCGCTGACGTGGCCGAAATCACAGGCGACAAGAAGTATCTGGAACTGGCACGCCGTTTCTCTCACAAGCTTATCTTAGACCCGCTTATCAAAGAGGAAGACAAATTGACGGGGATGCACGCCAACACACAGATTCCGAAAGTGATCGGCTACAAGCGAATAGCCGAACTTTCACAAGACGACAAAAATTGGAATCATGCTGCAGAATGGGATCATGCCGCCCGTTTTTTCTGGAACACGGTAGTCAATCACCGTTCCGTCTGCATCGGAGGAAATAGCGTCCGCGAACATTTCCATCCGTCGGATAACTTCACGTCCATGCTGAACGACGTTCAAGGACCGGAGACCTGTAATACTTACAACATGCTCCGTCTTACCAAAATGCTTTATCAGAATTCTCACAATCCGAATCAAACAAACGAACCTGATCCAAACTACGTAAACTATTACGAACGTGCGCTTTACAATCATATTTTAGCGTCACAAGAGCCGGATAAAGGTGGATTTGTCTACTTCACTCCTATGCGTCCAGGACACTATCGTGTATACTCACAACCGGAAACATCCATGTGGTGCTGTGTAGGTTCAGGCTTGGAGAATCATACCAAATACGGTGAATTTATCTATGCGTATCGGAAAGACACACTTTATGTCAATCTCTTCATTCCTTCACAACTGACCTGGAAAGAGCAAGGCATTATTTTGACACAGGAAACCCGTTTCCCTGATGACGACAAGGTAACTTTGCGAATAGATGAAGCGCCTAAGAAAAAACGTACTTTAATGATACGTATTCCGGAATGGGCGAACCAATCCAAAGGATATAGCGTCAGCATCAATGGAAAAAGAAAAATGTTCGTTATGGCAAAAGGTAACCAGTATCTTCCTCTCTCCCGCAAATGGAAAAAAGGGGATGTCATTACTTTCCACTTGCCTATGAAAGTCAGCCTGGAGCAGATTCCCGACAAGAAAGATTATTATGCTTTCTTATATGGTCCAATCGTTCTTGCAGCTTCCACAGGCACTGAATATCTTGATGGTTTATATGCCGATGACAGTCGTGGCGGCCATATCGCTCATGGCAAACAAATTCCTTTACAAGAAGTTCCGATGCTGATAGGAAATCCTGATTCAATCTGCAAATCTCTTCAGAAAGAACAGAATAGCCGGATTACTTTCAGCTATAACGGAGAGGTTTATCCTGCACAAGACAAGGCATTGGAACTCGTTCCGTTCTTCCGCCTGCACAATTCCCGTTATGCCGTTTATTTCCGGCAGGCAAGCGAAGAGCAGTTTAAAGCGATTCAGGAAGAGATGGCAACGGCTGAACGAAAAGCAACAGAATTGGCTAATCAAACCATTGACCTGATCTTCCCCGGCGAACAGCAGCCGGAGTCTGACCATGGCATCCAGTATGAACAGGCAGAAACGGGGACGAATAAAGACCGACATTTCCGACGTGCTAAAGGTTGGTTCGGCTATCAATTGAAGGTAAAAGAGGAAGCAAGCCGCCTCCTGATTACGGTACGGAAAGATGACCGCAATAAAGTGGCTATTCTTTTGAATAACGAAAAGTTGGCTGTTCATCCGACTATCAGTGAAGCAGATAAAGACGGTTTCATTACTCTTTCTTATGTTCTGCCTCAAAAACTGAATACGGGTAGTTGTCCGATACGTTTTATCCCTGACGGGACGGAATGGACCTCTGCCGTTTATGAAGTTCGTTTACTAAAATAGAAGTCACCACAGATTACACGGATTAACACAGATTATTTATGGGTTATAACATGATAGTAATCAGAATAAAATCAATCTGTGATAATCTACGTAATCTGTGGTAAAAAATAATCATTAAACAAATACCATTTATGAAAGCAAAACTATTAGTCAGCACGGCTTTTCTGGCAGCATCCGTATCTCTTTCTGCACAAAAGAGTGCTACCATAACCGTACATGCCGACCAAGGCAAAGAAATCATCCCGAAGGAAATTTACGGCCAGTTTGCCGAACACCTGGGTTCATGTATCTACGGTGGTCTTTGGGTAGGCGAAAACTCGGATATTCCTAATATCAAGGGATACCGCACAGATGTATTCAATGCACTGAAAGACTTGTCCGTTCCCGTTCTTCGCTGGCCGGGCGGATGCTTTGCCGATGAATACCACTGGATGGACGGCATTGGTCCGAAAGAGAACCGTCCGAAGATGGTGAACAACAACTGGGGCGGTACCATTGAAGACAACAGTTTCGGAACACACGAGTTTTTGAATCTTTGTGAAATGCTGGGTTGCGAACCATACGTGAGTGGAAATGTAGGTAGCGGCACAGTGGAAGAGCTTGCTAAATGGGTGGAATATATGACTTCTGACGGAGACTCGCCTATGGCTAACCTTCGCCGTAAGAATGGTCGCGACAAAGCATGGAAATTGAAATATCTCGGCGTAGGAAATGAAAGCTGGGGGTGCGGTGGCAGCATGCGTCCGGAATATTACGCAGACTTATATCGTCGTTATTCTACTTATTGCCGTAATTATGACGGCAACCGTCTGTTCAAGATTGCCAGTGGCGCAAGTGACTATGATTACAAATGGACAGATGTATTGATGAATCGTGTAGGACACCGGATGGACGGTCTTTCTCTGCACTATTATACCGTAACCGGATGGAGTGGCAGCAAAGGATCAGCCACTCAATTCAACAAGGATGATTATTACTGGACGATGGGCAAATGTCTGGAAGTGGAAGATGTCCTCAAAAAACATTGCGCCATCATGGACAAATATGACAAGGACAAGAAAATCGCCCTCTTACTGGACGAATGGGGAACCTGGTGGGATGAAGAACCGGGAACCATCAAAGGACATCTGTATCAGCAAAACACGTTGCGTGATGCTTTCGTGGCTTCTTTAAGTCTCGATGTATTCCACAAATATACCGACCGCTTGAAGATGGCAAATATCGCACAGATTGTCAACGTACTTCAATCTATGATTCTGACTAAAGACAAAGAAATGGTGCTCACTCCTACTTATTATGTCTTCAAGATGTATAAAGTACATCAGGATGCCACTTATCTTCCTATCGACCTGACTTGCGAAAAGATAAGTGTACGTGATAACCGCACTGTACCGATGGTGAGCGCCACAGCTTCCAAAAATAAAGATGGGGTGATCCATATTTCTCTTTCCAATGTAGATGCTGATGAAGCGCAGGAAATCACCATCAATCTGGGTGATACGAAAGCCAAGAAAGCTGTCGGAGAGATTCTGACCGCTTCCAAACTGACTGATTACAACTCTTTCGAAAAACCTAATATTGTAAAACCGGCTTCCTTCAAAGAGGTAAAAATCAATAAAGGTACAATGAAGGTAAAACTTCCTGCTAAGTCCATTGTTACTTTAGAGTTACAGTAATTTTAGAGCAATTACTTATTGTATCACAAACAAGAAGACCGTAAAATTGTCGATAAAAAAGATAGCTCTTTTGGATTGTTAAATCCACATAAAGAGTTATCTTTGCGAACAATCTGACAGAAATCAATTAAATTTTAATGATATGAACGATAACAAACTTATGAATCGTGCAGCGGATAACATCCGTATTCTTGCTGCTTCAATGGTTGAGAAAGCCAATTCCGGTCACCCGGGTGGCGCCATGGGTGGTGCTGACTTTGTAAATGTACTCTTCTCTGAGTTTCTAGTATACGATCCTGAAAATCCCCGTTGGGAAGGACGTGACCGCTTCTTCCTCGACCCGGGCCACATGTCTCCGATGCTTTATTCTACGTTGGCATTGACAGGTAAGTTCACTTTGGACGAACTAAAAGAATTTCGCCAATGGGGAAGCCCTACTCCGGGACATCCCTGAAGTAGACATCATGCGTGGCATCGAAAATACTTCCGGTCCGCTGGGACAAGGACACACTTTTGCAGTAGGTGCTGCTATCGCTGCCAAATTCTTGAAAGCCCGTTTCGACGAGGTGATGAATCAGACCATTTACGCTTACATCTCTGACGGTGGTATTCAGGAAGAAATCTCTCAAGGTTCCGGACGTATTGCCGGTGCACTGGGACTGGACAACCTGATTATGTTCTATGACTCCAACGATATTCAGCTTTCTACAGAAACGAAAGACGTAACCGTTGAAGACACTGCCATGAAATATGAAGCATGGGGATGGAACGTACTCAGCATCAATGGTAATGATCCTGACGAAATCCGTGCAGCTATCAAAGAAGCACAAGCTGAAAAAGAACGTCCGACACTGATTATCGGTAAAACCGTTATGGGTAAAGGCGCACGCAAGGCAGACGGTAGCAGCTACGAAGCCAACTGCGCTACACACGGTGCTCCTCTCGGTGGCGACGCTTATGTAAATACAATCAAGAATCTGGGTGGTGATCCTACTAACCCGTTTGTTATATTCCCGGAAGTAGCCGAACTGTATGCAAAACGTGCAGAAGAACTGAAGAAGATCGTTGCTGAAAAGTATGCAAAGAAAGCTGCATGGGCGAAAGCAAACCCGGAACTGGCTGCAAAACTGGAACTCTTCTTCTCGGCAAAGCTCCGAAAGTGGACTGGGCTGCTATCGAACAGAAAGCAGGTAGCGCTACTCGTGCTGCATCTGCAACCGTATTGGGCGCACTTGCTACACAGGTAGAAAACATGATCGTTGCTTCGGCCGACCTTTCTAACTCTGACAAGACTGACGGTTTCCTGAAAAAGACTCATTCTTTCAAGAAAGGTGATTTCAGCGGAGCATTCTTCCAAGCAGGTGTATCTGAATTATCAATGGCTTGTATCTGTATCGGTATGTCACTTCACGGTGGTGTGATCGCTGCTTGCGGTACCTTCTTCGTATTCTCCGATTATATGAAACCTGCCGTACGTATGGCTGCTCTGATGGAACAACCTGTGAAATTCATCTGGACACACGACGCATTCCGCGTAGGTGAAGACGGTCCTACTCACGAACCGGTAGAACAGGAAGCTCAAATCCGCCTGATGGAAAAACTGAAAAACCATAAGGGACACAACTCTATGTTGGTACTTCGTCCGGCTGATGCAGAAGAGACAACCATTGCTTGGAAACTTGCTATGGAAAATATGTCTACTCCGACAGGATTGATCTTCTCTCGCCAAAATATTGCCAACTTACCGGCAGGAACAGATTACGAACAAGCAGCTAAGGGTGCTTATATCGTAGCAGGTTCCGACGAAAATCCGGATGTTATCCTGGTAGCTTCAGGTTCTGAAGTGTCTACATTGGTAGCCGGCACAGAGTTGCTTCGCAAAGATGGCGTGAAGGTACGCATTGTATCTGCTCCGTCTGAAGGTCTGTTCCGCAACCAACCGAAAGAATATCAGGAAGCTATCCTTCCGGCAGATGCGAAGATTTTCGGTATGACTGCCGGCCTGCCTGTCACTCTTCAAGGTCTGGTAGGTTGCCACGGTAAAGTTTGGGGATTGGAATCTTTCGGTTTCTCTGCTCCTTATAAAGTATTGGATGAGAAACTTGGATTTACTGCCGAGAACGTATATAACCAAGTAAAAGCAATGCTCTAATGAAAACAATTGGATTAGCATGCGACCATGCCGGTTTTGAACTGAAAGAATATGTTCGCGGCTGGCTGGAAGCAAAAGGCTGGGCTTACAAGGATTTCGGAACTAACTCTGCCGCAAGCGTAGACTATCCGGACTATGCCCATCCGCTGGCCCTAGCAGTAGAATCGGGTGAATGTTATCCCGGTATCGCTATCTGCGGCAGTGGAAACGGAATCAATATGACGCTGAACAAGCACCAAGGGGTTCGTGCTGCTCTCTGCTGGAATGCAGAAATCGCACACCTAGCTCGTCAGCACAATGACGCTAATGTACTGGTTATGCCGGGACGCTTCATCAGCACTGAAGAAGCGGACATGATTTTGACAGAGTTCTTCTCTACCAAATTTGACGGTGGCCGTCATCAGAATCGTATTGATAAGATTCCGGTAAAATAAAGCTCGAAGATAAATCAAATAGGTGTAAAGCTGCCCTTCAGAAAGAAGAGCAGCTTTATTTTTATACCGGTATCAGATTTTATCATATACGAGATTACAAAAGAGGGGTAACTTCGTCTTTATTACAAGACGATATTAAAAACTAAAATTATGGGTAGACTGAATATGAAAGAATGGATCAGCCAAACGATCCAACGTAAGGAAACGATTGCAATTCCGATCATGACACATCCGGGTATCGAGTTTATCGGGAAAACGGTGCATGATGCAGTGACAAACGGGCAGGTTCATTATGAGGCAATCAAGGCTCTTTGTGGCAAGTACCCGGCGGCGGCCGCAACCGTCATCATGGATCTGACGGTAGAAGCGGAAGCTTTCGGGGCAGAGATTATCTTTCCGGAAAATGAGGTGCCCAGTGTATCCGGTCGTTTACTGGCAGACGAGGCAGCTATTGAGAAACTGGAGATTCCGGCATTAAACAAAGGAAGAATCCCGGAATATCTTAAAGCGAATATGCTGACAGCCAGAAATATTACAGACCGCCCGGTTTTTGCCGGTTGCATCGGTCCTTATTCGCTGGCCGGACGTTTGTATGATATGTCGGAAATCATGATGCTGATTTATATCAATCCCGAAGCAGCCAATACGTTGTTAAGAAAATGCAGTGATTTCATCACCCGCTATTGTATGGCATTGAAAGCAACCGGTGTGAACGGTGTAATCATGGCTGAACCTGCTGCGGGATTGTTATCCAACGAAGATTGCCTGCAATATTCTTCTTTATTTGTGAAAGAAATAGTAGAGAAGGTACAGGATGATCACTTTGCCGTAGTACTTCATAATTGCGGAAACACAGGGAATTGCACGCAAGCGATGGTTTATACCGGTGCAGCCGTTTACCACTTCGGGAATAAAATTAAGATGGAGGAAGCGTTGAAAGAGGTTCCGACCGATGCACTGGCAATGGGAAATCTGGATCCGGTGAGCCTTTTCAAGATGGCAGGTCCGGAGACTATGAAGGAAGCGACTTTGCAACTATTGGAGGCTACCCGTGCATATCCGAATTTCGTATTGTCAAGTGGTTGTGATATTCCGCCACATACGTCTTCTATTAATATAGACGCATTTTATACTGCATTGGAAGAATTCAATAAAACACAAGTTTAATTCTGTGTCCGCAGGATTACAACAACCTATATATTTCAATGCATCCACCAATGGTTGAACAGGAGCTTACTTATCAAAAACTGCAAATCCCATCATCTGATATTTACGAAGCGATGGGATATAAAGATTCTATGCCGGATGGAATGGTCATAGAAGAAATAAATACGTTACTTGACCGTATCACTCCCCTCCTCCGTCCCTGTTTTTTCTTTTTCCTCACTGACGGACTGCTTGACACTGAAAAAGCAACACTGACTGTAAAAGATACGGTTCTCTCAATCGGTAAAACCATTGCCCGCCAACTACGGGGTTCGGAAGCCTTTGCCTTTTTTACTGCAACTGCCGGAGTTGAATTTGAGGAGTTTCAACATCTGCTTCAGCAAGAGGACGACATGGTGAAAGTATATATAGCAGACTCATTGGGGAGCATCATTGCAGAAAAGGCTGCTGATTGCATGGAAGAGGAGTTGGCTGCATTTATCGAAAAGAGAGGTTGGAAGCACACTAACAGATACAGCCCCGGTTATTGCGGATGGCACGTATCGGAACAACAAAAACTATTCTCCTTATTTCCGGTCGCTTCGCCCTGTGGTATTCAGTTGACAGATTCCAGCCTGATGATTCCCATCAAATCTGTAAGTGGTATTATTGGAGTGGGTTCTCATGTCCGTAAGCTGGAATATACTTGCGGGCTGTGTACGTACGAAAATTGCTTTCGTAGAAAATAGTTTCACCACAGAGGACGCAGAGACACGGAGTCTTTTTATTATTAGATAATAATCTCTGCGTCCTCTGTAGTGAATAAAAACTAGTGGCCATTGAAGAAGATGTAAAGCCCGATCATAGTCACAATAAGTAATCCCCATAGGATAAGAACAATTCGTGCAGGTTTGTCCTCTATCTTTTCCATATTCAAGGTCCCCAGTTGCGGAGATTTATCCCACAGGCTGACTACTATCATGCCTATTCCGATGATAACGAATAAATAGAAAGAAAGCAGCATAAAATGAGGCCATGCATTATATTGTTCGGCCGGAAATACCCATAAATACAAAATTCCCACTCCGATACTGAACACAGTTCCCAATGTCAGAGCCATATTAGCAGCCAGCGTAGTGGTGCGTTTCCAGAACACGCCAAAGAGGAATACGGCTGCCATCGGAGGAGCTATAAATCCCACAATACAGACTGGAAAACATTAAATAGATTCAGCCCCTTAATGCTATCGATTGCTATGGTTATTATGACAGAGATCAGTGCACCGACTACTGTAACCACTTGTCCCATCCTGATAATCTCTCTTTGCTTGGCCTGTGGTCTGATTTTCTTCACATAGATATCCATTGTGAATACCGTACTTAATGCATTCAATGCAGAGCCTACAGTACTTACCAACGCTGCTGTCAGCACAGCTAGTACTAAACCGACCATCCCTACCGGAAATAAATGAGTCACCATTGTCATGTAAGCCTCATCGGGATTTTCCAATTGTGGAAATAAAGCGAGGCAGATAATGCCGGGAAGAATGTAAAGAGGTACATCTAATATTTTCAACCATCCGGTAAAGTTGGTTCCCATCTGTCCTTCTTTGAGATTCTTGGCAGCAAGAACCGGTTGCACCATCGACTGATCCGTACACCAAAACCAAACTCCCATAATAGGATAACCCAGGATAATAGGTAGCCAAGGAAAAGCCGGGTCATCATTTGGATGGAAAAGATTCCAGTAATCAGCCGGAACGGCATCCACCAGTGCTCCACCACCTACTTTATAGATTCCCATGATAGCCAGTGTGGCTGATACTACAATCAACAGTATCATTTGATATACATTCGTGTAGGCCACAGCTTTCAGTCCGCCGAGCATCGTGAAGAAAGCGGAGATGACAAGTAACAGCAATGCCGATTGCCACATAGGAATATCGAAGACCTGACGGATCAGGACTCCACCGGCAAATAAAGTCAATGCAAGCCATGAAATAAGAATGGTAATAATGGTATACCAGGCAAGGATGTTACGGGTAGATTGTCCGAAACGTTTTCCCATAAATTCGGGCAATGTCGTGATGCGACTACCCAAATATCGGGGAGCAAAGACAAAAGCAAGCAGACATATAAAGACAAATGCATACCAGGCATAATTCCCCGAAACAATACCGGTAGTAAATCCGGCACTTGCGGAAGCTATCAACATGGAAGGTCCCACATTCGTCCCCCACATGGAGAAGCCGATATGATACCACTTCAGCGAATTCTCCGCAAGGAAAAGACTACTCCCCTTTTTTCGTTTAGAACTTGCCCATATACCAATAGCTATCAAAATAAGGAAGTAGGCAATCAGAATACTCCAATCTAATGTCTCTAAGAATTTCACATGCATAATTCAAGTATTAAATAAGTAACGTAAGTTTAAATCTAATTTTCTTTAGGCAAGGATTACATGGATTTCACAGTTTTAATAGGCTATGTAATTAAGAGCCGTGTTGATCCGTGTAATCCGTGCCTTTTTATTCTATTTTTTTATTTCCAATCAGTTCTTTGGCAACTGCTACGGCTGTATTCGCATTATCACTATATCCGTCCGCACCGATTTCGTCAGCAAACCCCTGACTGACGGGTGCTCCGCCAATCATCACTTTCACCTGATTACGAATACCGGCCTCTTCCAATGCCTGAATAACCTCTTTCATATACGTCATGGTAGTAGTCAACAATGCGCTCATGCACAAGATGTCAGCATGGTTTTCCTTCACAGCTTCCACAAACTTGTCACAAGTCACATCAATACCAATATTTATGACTTCAAAGCCGCACCCCTCCAGCATGGAAGCCACCAGGTTTTTACCAATATCATGGAGATCTCCTTTCACTGTACCGATGACAATCTTACCGATTGTAGTGGAAGCACTTCCTGCCAATAAAGGTTTCAGTAGCTCCAAAGCCCCTTTCATGGCACGTCCTGCCATCAACAGTTGGGGAACAAAAGCCTTTCCATCCTGGAAACGTTGTCCCACTTCGCCCATTGCTTTAATCATATAATTATTGATAATCATTGGGGGTGCTATTCCTTCCGCAATGGCTTGCCGGGTGATTTCAACCGCAGGTTCCAGTTTCCCGGCAACAATGGCTTCATACAGAGGTTTCAGTTTATCCTCTTGCTGGTGTTGTTCTTCCCGTATACAAATACGTTCCTGTCCGGTAGTTGCCAAGTCGGCATCCTGTTGATGTTCATTGGTATTTACAGCGGTAGAAGAACCGGTATATTCTTCAACAATCCGCATGGCCTGTTCCACTTCCTTTTCGTTATGGAAATCCATTTCCAAATGTACACCGTCCGCGCCGATATGATCCAATAGGGGTTTTAGTTCGTCTAATGTCACCCAGCAAGCCATCACGCTCTTTCCGCCTGCCAGAATCTTCTTATACAGATCGTACCATTTGGGAGATCCTCCTTGTGGTTCGCCCACTCCGGGAGTCCATTGAATCGCATTCAATTCTTCAATTTCAAGCAAGGCAGGCAGGTGATGCATAGCTCCCACTCCATCCAGATGATAAAGGGTATAATCAATCTTCTGACATTGTTCACGAATAAAAGGTTGCACAAACCGGCGATAATCATCCTGACTAATCATGGTAGAAATATCACTTTGCAGTTTACTCATCTTTCCGGGAGCCCAGGACGAGAAATAACAGAATGCCATCTCGTCGCCTTCACGGATGATGTCGTATAGTTCATCAAATACTTTGAAGTAGATGTCGTTGATTTGCTGCATCTGTTGTTCCAAGATTTCGGGCTGCATCACTGTGTCCAGTAATACCCTATCCGTTCCTTTCAGTGCGGCCAGAACATCCAGTCCTTCCATCAGGTCGGGCATACCGACAAAGTAGTTTCCGTTGGCTTTAGCCTTGCAGGCTTTCAGGAGTTCTTTATGAAGAATCCAGTTCGGGTGTTCGGGGTTAAAGACTATTTCATCGGTGAAATCCGGGTTGGGATGAATCCAAATGGTGTCTTCCCCGCCTTCAAACACTCCGCCTAAAATGGCAGCTAGAGAACCGGGACCCAGTTGGGTATTCGCAACCGGAAGAATATCCGCTTTCAGACTGCTGTGCGCTACGTACCAGTCCAGATATTCAGCTCTCCATTGAGGGTCGAACCATTTTTGCGACAAATCTTTTGCCGGTGCGGGAGGCATTATCTCTGCATGTGGTTGCACTCCTTCCTGGAAGTGCTCCCACATATTGAGAATGATTCCTTTATGGTTCCAACAATTTATATAACGTTGTTTTGTTTCTTCTAAATTACTCTTCCATGTTTTCATACTCTGCCATTTTTTATTTATTCTACTCAAGTTTCGGAAGTAATTTATTAGGTTGAAAGCCTCTTGGTATATAGCGTAAGGTATCACCCTGCGCTATATTATGTAAGCCTTTCAGGCTACTTACAAAACTTGAGTTATTTCTATTTATCTATTCCAAAATCCTTTATAATCATTATCTATACGTAGAGCTATGCTCTTGCTTAAATCCATTTCATCCGTACAGTCCACGTCTTCCGGATAGATGGGGATCACGGCATTTGCACGCACATATACGGGCATTTCTTCCAATGGAACGTATACGTCTTTCAGCCAGCATGCTCCTTCCAGACGTTCGCCCGTAAAGAAGTTCACCCATTTTCCTTCGGGAAGATAGATATCCCGACGGTTCTCGCTGTTCATCACCGGAGCTACCAGGAAATCATTGCCGAAATAGTATTCATCATCTATATGCCAACAAAGTTTATCTTCCGGATGATGCAGAATGAGTGCCTGCAAGAGCGGATAGCCGCTTTCTATGGCTAGTTTACTTTGTTCTACGATGTATGGAATGAGCGAATAACGCAATTTCCACCACTTTTTCACCAACGGAGCTATGACCGGATAGTGCCAGGGTTCACGCTTGTTGGTTCCGTGATAACGGATATGCGATGTGAATACGCCGAATTGGGTCCAACGCATGTACACATCATCTGCTACTACCGAGTTCATAAAATTGGGCAATGTATGGAAGCCGGGAACATCATGGCTCCAAAAAGCAAATCCCGACAGGCCGAAATGTAGACCACCTTTCAGAGAACCTGCCATTCCATCCCAAGAACTGCATGAATCGCCTCCCCAATGCAAAGGATAACGCTGGCATCCCGCCCATGCGGAACGTGCCCAGACTATGCCGTCACCTGTCACTTCTTTCGTAATTTCGTAAGCGGCCTTTTGATAAAGCAGGGCATACAGGTTGTTTAACAATTCCGGCTTCATACCTTTATAGAGGGCGTCCATGTGAATGTTTTCACCGAAATCGGTTTTGATACAGGTTACTCCCATATCCAGGAGTTGTTTCAATAGTCCTTTGTACCATTCGGTTGCTTTCGGATAAGTAAAGTCGATTGTTCCGGCATAATCCAGGGCGGAGAAGTTGGAACCATCGGTCGCTTGTTGTTTGGTCAATGGGGCTATATAATCATTGGCTCTGGCTTCATCAATCTGCTCTGCATTTTCTGCAACGTATGGAAGTTGCCATAAAGAGACACGATAGCCGTTCTTTTTCAACCCCCCGATGAATCCTTTCGGATCGGGGAACCGTTCTTCATTGAATTTCCATTCGCAGAGCCAATCGGTACGGAACCAGCCCGTATCCAGATGAATTACGTCACAGGGATAGTGTTCGGCACGCATGCGGTCGCATATTTCGTCTACTTCATCGGCACTGAAATAAGTCATACGGCTCATCCAAACGCCAAAACTCCAAAGAGGAGGCATAGACGGATAGCCGGTCAGGTCACGATAACCGCGAAGAATATCTTCCATCGTATCACCGCCTATCACAAATACATCCAGCAATGCCTGGTCGCTTAGAAACTGGACGGAACGGGTGGAATGTCCGGCCAGTGAGAGCTTGCTATGGGCACATGTGTGGTAGAATGTTCCGTACATTCGGCTGGATAGATAGAAGGGGATATTCTTATAAGTACGCCGGTTATTGACTCCTTGCCCATCTTGGTTTTTCAGGAAGAAAGTATGTCCGCTTAAGTCCATTTTAAAGAAACGTTCTCCGGTTCCGGCAAAACATTCATCGGGCTTACATTCAAAAGAAAGCGTTGCACGTTCTTTCCGACCGTCGCGTTTGCAAAAAGCAACAGGTAACGCATCGTAGCGGGGAGGCGAAAAATGGTCGTAGGCTGACAAGCGGATTTCACGCTTTCCATCAGGGTATAAAGTGATATCAAGCGTTTCTTGAGGGTCGGAAAGCAATTCGCTCCATCGGTCTAATAGAGGCTCTTCCACATTGATAACGGCACGCTTCGTTCCGTCCTCCGTCGAAAGAATCCATTTTCCTTTTTGTTCTTTTATAAACAGGGGCACTTTCTGAATCCGGTCACTGAATTGTAGCATTTCCGACTCATCTGTCAGCACATAATCGCCGAAGCCAAGAAACAGGCGGGTGATACCGATGTTATACTGACGGATGATTAACATATATTCCTCCTGGGGAACATCGGTATCCGCCATCATATCGTTAGCCAGCTTTTGCTTCTGAAAGGGAACTGTTACGTAAATATCTCCTTCCTTTTCATAAACAGCCGTTGGCTTGTATGCTTTCCAAAGCGACTCATTCCTTGATAACTCGGTATCGAAATCAAGGAAATCAAATAAGTGATAGTTCGTTGGTTTCATCTATTTTATTGATTAAATATCGTTTATTGATTACTATAATTATCAGATTAGTTTGAATGATTACCATACTAGTCTAGTTCTAATGATTATTACACTAGTTTATTGATTGCTATACTAGTACATTGATGACTATGTTAATCCATTGATTTGTTTCAATCTTGCTTTATTCTTCCAGCTTTGTATTTAATACTGTCCGCCACTTGAGGCCCGTTATTCTTCCACACGTTCTTTTTCCCGGGGCGGTTCGAATCAAAACGTTCAGTGGGACACCAGTTGTTTTCCATTGTATATCCGTCCGTAGCTTCATCCAGATAGATATAAAAAGCCCGGTCATTCGTAGCGTAGGGTGCCTCGATTAAATGTTCGATCCGGTTATTACGCATGACGGAACCCGGCTGGTTGGAAAGAGTATACAGACCGCCTGCATCGTATAGCCGACGGGCAAAGTGATGTACATAGTTTGCTTCTATCCGGTTGTTACACATTCCGCTCTCCAGCGATGTCCATCCCCAGCCTACACAAATCCCTGAATAGTTCAGATGGCAGACTTCATTATGAGAAACATCCATGTTTCTGACATATCCGGCGCCGATACCTACACATCCCCAGTCCTCATTAGTCACATTACTTATGAAATTGTTTCTGATAGTAATATGGGAACATAATTCCCGTACGTCAGCAGGAATAAAAGGGATGTGCGTCTCAAATCCTCCGTCCGGAAATGCACCGACTAGTAAAGCCGTTCCTCCAATATCCGTAAATTGACAATCTTCGACGCTCGATGCTGTGACTGCCCATTCATAATCCAGTCCGGTGGATGATAAATGACGAAACGTGCAATGCTTGAAATCAATATGTTCGGCACCTCTTACACGTATCGCTGTTTCGGGACGGATGATCCAGGCTTGGTTCTCCAGTTCCGCTTTTTCCGGAAGCCCCGGTTCTTGTAGTTTATAGGCATCCAATAAAGGAAATCCCCCTTGCAAGGTGACGTGCCCCTGAAAAGAAGGACGCATCCAAGAGGTATGCGCAAAAGTAATTCCGTTAAATTGTATATGTTTTACCGGACGGGACAATGTACCGTCTATGGTCACTAAAGTTTCCAAGGCAGGGATAATCACTTCAGCTGTTTCCATATTTTCGCTCGCCTGCGGATAATAGTAAATCGTGCCGGAAGGATATTCCTGGAACCATTCACCGGGTTGGTCCAGCAATTCCAGTGCATTGGTCAGGCAAAAGGAAGAATTTCCTTTCTCTCCTCCGATGACGGGTTGCGGCCAGGGATGCGCAAACTCCAAGTAACTTTCGGGTTCATGGAAGCGAACTACAGCTTGTCCGTCTTTCACGTCTATACTTTTCACGCGCAAAATAGCAATCGCCCAGCGTTGATGGACAATCATTTCCAGTTGACCGGCATTTTGTAGTCTATTCGGATTTACACTTTGAGAAACGGGGATCGTTATTGTCTGCTCTTCCGGATTGAAGTCAATCATTCGTTCCAATTCTCCGTCAGGAAATTGCGCAGCTCTTTGAACTTTATGACCGTTCACCCACATTTGCCGAGTTTCTACTCTTCTATTTCCTATTAGGGGAGCCTCTGCCGACCATATCTTCTGCTTTAGCTTTTCAGGAATTGCCGGATGATTACATCCACGCTTCCACCCCGTAACAGCAACTCCACCACTAATTACAGGGTGAGCACCATCTACTGCACAAATCACCGTTGGAGAATCGGGTGTCCCACTATCTTCCGGACGAAGAAACAGAGAATTGCGCTGGGCATAAACACCCTCTTCCAAACGAATATAAATTCCTCCGGCTACTTCCGGCCGATTCAGTCTACGCCATTCACGAGCCTGCTTGATTGCCCGGTTTAATGTATAAAACGGAGCTTCCTTTGTCCCGGGATTCTTATCATTCCCCTGCAGGGATACATAAATTTCTCCCGCAAAAAGCGAGGGAAACCACCCCAAGAAAATGATAAAAGAACGAACATCGATTTAGTACTCTATGTAAAGGCAATAGATAAGTTATTCTTACGAATGTTTTACAACATCAAATAGGTTACCGAATAAGACCTATGATAAATTGATAGCAAAAATAACCGCAGACAACGAACTTCAGTAAAGTTCCGAATATAAATCCGAGTAAAGAGCCCACACCTGATTTGAGTGCCTGCGAGAACTCTTTATTTCTAATAGTTCACCAATCACCGCCCCTAGAAACGGACCGAGAATAATGCCCCAAGGCAAGAAAAGAAGACCGACAAGAGTTCCTATGATACATCCCCAATTACCCCATTTACTACCGCCACTATATTTACTTCCCAGCATCGGAGTGAAATAATCTAATACCTGCAAAACAGCTACAATCAATAACCATACGATTAATTGTGTCGTAGAATATTGTACCTTATCCGTGAAGTGCAGAATGACCAACCCCACATAAGCAATAGGCGGACCGGGAAGAAACGGCAGAATACAACCTGCTAACCCGGCTATCATACAAAGGGCACTAATTACGATCAAAATAATGTCCAACATAGTCTCTTCTTTTTTTAGTTCTGCACAAAAATACAGTATCTTTCAATATATACAAGCTAACCTCGAGAATTATTTCCGCCACTTCACTGCTGTTTCAGAATAGCTTTGTCAGGTCTGCAGTTCTTAGTGTGAATGAGTTTTTCCAATACTTTTTTGAGGATGCCTCGTACCCAACAAGAACTTTTACTATCTTTGTGTCGTTAACGCTATTAATAAGCAAGTTATAAAATAAGAAATCAGCAGGAGGACAGAAGATGGATCCAATGGAATATATAGTACCCAACAGAAAGCGTTTGCCTTACGGCATGATGAACTTCGCAGTCATCCGCCGCGAAGACTATTATTATGTAGACAAAACCCGCTTCATTCCTATGATAGAGCAGGCAGACCGGTTCTTTTTCTTCATCCGTCCCCGCCGCTTCGGCAAAAGCCTCACGCTGAACGTACTGCAACACTACTACGATGTGCGTACCCGCGATAAGTTCAACGACTTATTCGGCAATCTCTACATCGGGAAGCATCCCACAGCAAACCGCAACAGCTATCTGGTGCTTTACCTCAACTTTTCAGGTATCACCGGCGAACTGAACGATTATCGAAAGGACTGGATGCACATTGCAGCATTACTTTCATGAATTTTTGCAAGATATATGCCGACCTTCTGCCACCGGAGACACTAGAAGAACTACGCCAAGTGAATGGGGCCGTAGAGCAGTTGGACTACCTCTATCAAGCCTGCGAACGTGCCGGACAGAAAATGTATCTCTTCATCGACGAATACGACCACTTCACCAACGCCATCCTTTCTGATGCCAAAAGCTTGCACCGCTACACTGATGAAACGCATGGCGAAGGTTATCTGCGTGCTTTCTTCAATAAGGTGAAGGCAGGAACTTATTCCAGCATAGAGCGTTGTTTCATCACCGGTGTAAGCCCCGTAACGATGGATGACCTGACGAGTGGCTTCAACATCGGCACGAACTACTCACTTACCCCAATTTAACCAAATGATGGGGTTCACCGAAGAAGAAGTGCGCGAAATGCTGACTTATTATTCAACGAACAGTCCTTTCCGCCATACTGTTGACGAACTGATAGAAATAATGAAACCATGGTACGACAATTATTGCTTTGCGCAGGATTGTTACGGTGAAACTACCATGTACAACTCCAACATGGTGCTCTACTTCGTGAAGAATTACATAGATAACGGCAAAGCGCCACGAGAAATGATAGAAGATAATATACGTATCGACTATGAAAAGCTGCGTATGCTCATTCGAAAGGATAAGGAGTTTGCACACGATGCTTCCGTCATTCAGACATTAGTGAGTCAAGGCTATATCACCGGTGAACTGAAGAAAGGTTTCCCTGCCGTCAACATCACCAATCCGGACAATTTTATAAGCCTGCTCTACTATTTCGGAATGTTGACCATTAGCGGAATGCATGAAGGAAAAACCAAGCTGACCATTCCCAACCTGGTGGTTCAGGAGCAACTATACACTTATTTACTGAATACCTACAACGACGCAGACTTGAGTTTCAGCAGCTATGAGAAGAGCGAACTTTCAAGCCAACTGGCTTATCGAGGCAATTGGCAAGCCTATTTCAGCTACATTGCCGACTGCCTGAAACGTTATGCATCCCAGCGTGACAAGCAAAAGGGCGAATTCTTCGTTCACGGCTTCACCTTGGCCATGACTGCGCAAAACCGCTTCTACCGTCCTATCTCCGAGCAAGATACACAAGCGGGTTACGTCGATATTTTCCTCTGTCCCATGTTGGACATATATTCTGACATGAAGCACAGCTACATCGTTGAGTTGAAGTACGCCAAATATCGCGATTCTGAAAACCGTGTGGAGGAATTGCGTCAAGAAGCCATCGCCCAGGCCAACCGCTATGCCGACACGGACACGGTGAAACAAGCTATTGGCTCCACGCAACTACACAAGATTGTAGTGGTATATAAAGGTATGGAAATGCGGGTATGCGAAGAGTTATAATGAACAATCTCTTCACCCTTCACTTTTCCTTGTATTATCCTATCTATAAGCAGTTTATAGGTGAAGGGTATTCCCTTCACCCATCCTTTCACGTTTTTTCTTTTTCAAATTGTACCTTTCCACAATAAAAGCACTACCTTTGTCAATCATGTATGTAATATACAATATAAAATGAACGACAATAAATTAAAAAACAAAACAGTCCCTTTCAACTACGCCCGCTGCTACAACGAGCAATGTCCGAAAGCTTGTAACTGCCTGCGTCGGGTGGCTGCACTTCTCACTACCGCTGACACGTCCTACATCAGCATCGTAAACCCAATGTGTATTCCGGCCACCGGAATTGACTGTCCCCACTTCCAAAACGCAGAAAAGATACATGTGGCATGGGTATCAGCCACCTGCTGGACAACGTACCTTATAAGGACGGAACAAACATCAAGCAACAACTGATCGGGCATTTCGGAAAAACGCTTTACTATCGCTTTTATCGCGAAGAACGCTTCCTAAGCCCCGCAGACCAAAACTATATCCGCCAGCTTTTTCGCCGGAAAGGTATCACCGAAGAACCGGTCTTTGACAGTTACACGGATGAGTATAATTGGTAAAGCTGCGTTCTAACTAGTTTCCAGCCTGCTGAAACTTTTTGTTTCAAGCGCTTGAAACAAAAAGTTTCAAAGGGTGAAACGATTCGTTTCACACCGAGAAACAAACTGTTTCACTACGGGAAACCATTCGTTTCAAGGTATGAAACAAAAAATGGAACTAGTTGAAACATCTTTTGTTTTCTTCGCCCATAAAATTCTTTATCTTGCATCCATAAACATTTCCCCAGTAGGTCTGTTTCAAAAAAGACCGCGGGATGCGGAAATTAAAATTTAAATTTATGGATAAAGAAGAAAAGAATGTTGAGATGGTGCATCTGTCACCATACATGAAGTCGGTCATTGAAAGGTTGACGGCAGACAAAAAACGCCCGGCAGTACATACTTATAATGCCACGCTAAACTCTTTTACGAAGTTTTTCGGCGGACAGGGCACAGAAGAAATGCTGGTAACGGACGTTTTTACGGCAGGCAAGCTGAAAGAGTACGAAGCATGGCTGCGAAGCAGAAATGCAAGTTGGAACACGGTTTCCACCTATATGCGAGTGCTTAAAGCGGTTTACAACAGGCTCGTGGAAGCAAAGCGCCTGACTTATGATGCCAGACTGTTTGATAGTGTATATACAAAGGTGGAGGCACAGTCCAAACGGTCGCTTACAGAAGAGCAAATGAATACATTACTGCACACGGATTTTGAAAAATTGCCCGAAGACGTACAAAATGTACTCGCTTATTTTCTGTTGATGTTTCTTTTCCGTGGAATGCCATTCATCGATATGGCCTACCTGCGCAAACAAGACCTAAAGGAACACTGTATCACCTACTGCCGTCACAAAACCGGAAAGAAAATGGTAGTACGCATTCCGCATGAAGCAACTGCTCTGTTTGAGAAATGCCGGAACAAGAAAACTGATTCCGGTTATCTCTTTCCTATTCTTGACGAAACAACAGAAAACGACAAGAAACTATACGAGAATTATCGTCAGGCTTTACGCACATTCAACCGCAAGCTAGCCAAAATGCCGCATTGCTGCTCCCCGGCACTAATATCAGTTCGTACACCGCACGACACACCTGGGCAACACTAGCCTTTTACTCAGGCATTCCCATCGGTATCATAAGCAAAGCCCTGGGACACTCGTCCATCAAGGTAACAGAAACTTATCTGAAACCTTTCGAAAATGAAAAGGTAGATGCCGCAAATGATGAACTGATAATGTCGGTTGTAAAACGTTCTAAAGAAAAGATAGTAGCGTAAACGACCAAATAACAACAGATTAGAAGAGAAACTATTACTTACCAAGTAACGGACGTTTTACGATGCAAAGTAGTGAATATTTCTTCATATATCCAAATATATATTGTAAAATCTTCTTTTATTTTCAATATTAAAGAACTATATACTGACACAAAACCTGACAAAACAACATATTATCACGACTATGCTTCTTAAGGGCATACGCCCCCAGTTCATTTCTGTACTCCAAAAATGAAACATTCTTTCATGCACTTTTCCCGCCAGAAAAGTCTTTCTATTATAAATCAAGCCTACGAAAAAACGCTTTTCACCGCTGCTTAATTATGAACAACAGCCGTTACTTGGTAAGTAATTCAGACTGGTATTTCCGTTACTTGGTAAGTAACAGATAAATTAAAACGCAAAGTATGTTAACACAAGCCACACAAGCAGCAATAGCGATCCTGCATGATATTTCTACAGGTATCTACTTCCGTTCAGCCAACTTCCGGTTTACAGAGGAAGAATGGGAAAATCTGTTCCATAAATTAGAGGAAGGACATATTATACGATTGTTACCGAACTGTGAAGCAAACATAATATCATCCTACGTATTGTGCCGCTCCTTGAACGACCTTTCCTTATTAGATATACTTGAAGCATTGGGCGAACCTATTTATTGTATCCGCCCTACTCCCGAATCCCTCTATTTGCAGAATATGCAAGTCGCTCAAAAGACAGGCGTGCTCAACCAGGTTACGCGGATGCTTCTGACAGGAATCAAAATATCCGACTGGTAACCGTATAGTACACATAAAAATGACACACATCAACTTATGAAAAATAAACCTACATATTTAAAACGCCTCGCTTTTCTTTTCGGTTTACTATTATCCCTTTCTGCTGATATCTTTGCACAGAAGGGGCATACCGAAGAAATTTCTGTCAAGCCTGCCTTGCTTTATTTCCGCTTTGACAAAGCTTTGGTAGACAGTGGCTATATGGACAATGGACGCACATTACGCCGTTTAGATGAACTTTTCTCGGACAGTATTCCGACCGCACGGATAGATTCAATATACATACTGTCTTTCGCTTCGCCCGAAGGTGTTCCGTCCTACAACAACCGCCTGGCAATGCGGCGTTCTTATGCGGTGAGGAATTACCTGATATGGAAATATCCCCACCTCGACAAGTGCCGTATCCTTCCGTGTCCGCAAGGTGAAAACTGGCAGGAATTACGCCGTATGATAGCAGAAGACGCGAACCTGCCCAAACAAAAAGAAGTGTTGCAAATCATTGATTGCACACCGGAAACGGAAAAGCGCAAGGCGCAGTTGAAAAAACTGGATAATGGTATTCCCTACCATTACATCCGCCAAAAGATATTACGCTATTTGCGCAATGCTTCCATCTGTACGGTCAAATTATATGCCGATACCCTGCCGGCTCTACCCGAGCCTGTCTGTGTAAAGCCGGAATACCAACGGCAAGAACCGTATGCGCATAATCTGCCAAATCCCTTGACAGAAGAAACAAGGCGAACTATGGAGCAAGTCCGACAGCAGGAACAGCTTGCAAAAAATAAACGCCCGCTATTTGCCTTGAAAACGAATCTTCTGTTCGACGTCGCCATGATGCCGAATATAGAAATAGAAGTCCCCATCGGCAAACGTTGGTCCATAAATGGTGAATATATGTTCCCGTGGTGGCTGTTCGACGGCGACAAGTACTCCATGCAAATCCTTATGGGCGGTCTGGAAGGCCGCTACTGGTTGGGAAGCCATCAGAAGCGCGAGAATAGCGAAGTGCTGACCGGGCATTTCTTCGGGTTATATGCCGGAGGAGGTAAATACGACCTTCAGTGGAAAGAGAACGGTTATCAAGGAGAATTCTTTATTGCTGCAGGCATCAGTTACGGCTGGGCAACACGGATTGCACGCAATCTGCACTTGGAATTCAATATAGGTATTGGTATGCTACGTACCGATTACCGGCATTACCATGCACGGGACAACTACCAGACCTTGCTCTGGCAGGAGAATGGCAAATACACCTGGTTCGGCCCTACAAAAGCCAAGCTCTCTCTCGTCTGGCTGTTGAACCGTAAAGTGAGGAAAGGAGGTATAAAATGAGTGATAAGTGGTTAATAACAAGCAGCGGACAGCTACTGTTCTTCTGTCTCTTATGTGTTTCCATCCTGCTTGTCTCCTGCGAGCGTCGTGACCTGACCTACTATGAAGTATCGGAGATTACCCTAACTGCCGACTGGAATGATTCGGGATTGGACGACAAAGAGCAAAAATACGGTGCCACAGCCGTGTTCTATCCGCGGAATGGCGGCGAACCGAAAATCTTCATGATGGGTGACCGTTCGGGCGACGCAGTACGCCTGCCGATGGGAGTGTATGACATCATTGTCTTCAACCGTTCGTTCAACGATTTCAGCAACATTGCTTTCCGTGGCAACAGTTATGAGACACTGGAAGCATACGCCCGCAAAGTGGAGACGCGTGTGGACAAAAAGACACGTGTGGAAACACGCACAATCATTTCCTCACCCGATGAATTGGCGGCAGCCACGCTGGAAGGTTTCACTGTTACGGAAGATATGCTGGGAAATTATAGCCAGACCACCTACGGGCGGACGGCTCCTTCACGCTCGTCGGAAGAGACGCCGGACGGACTTTACCACCTTCATTTCGTTCCGAAAAAGCTGACCCGCGAAGTGTCCGCCGTGCTTCATATAGAAGGACTGAACAACATACGTTCAGCAACCTGCCGCTTGGGCGGGGTGGCAGAATCTATTTTCCTTGCAACAGGAAAAACATCCGCCAACACGGTGACGCAGGAGTTCACACCGTCAAATCCGGAATTCTCGCCCGGTTCTCCTTTCAACGGTACGTTGAGTTGTGAGTTTGAAATATTCGGTCTCAACGTTATTGATAACAACAACCTGCATCTGGATGCATTACTGGTGGATGGAAAAACTGAATTTGAAGGGGATTGTACCAACGTAAAAATAACGGAAAACGACGACGGAACAGGGAGCGTCACGCTTATTCTGGAAGCCAGTACTGAAAAAGTGCCGGACGTAAAACCAGAAGGAGGAGCCGGTTCCGGCTTTGATGTGGACGTAGACGGATGGGGGAACGAAATCAATACGGATATTCCCATCAATTGACTCTATAAAAATGAATGTGCAATAAATTTATTAATATATAAACAATGAAAAACTAAAGCTAAGAAACAATGAAAACGATTAACGCTATGATGTTATCGCTTGCGGCACTGACGATAGCAGGCTGCTCGCAGAATGAAGTGACAGAAATCAGTCCGGACGCTCACCCGCAGGTGGATTCGGTGTGTACACAGGAGTACCAACCAGAGGTGTGGACATGACTACGGAAAGTATGAAGGATGATCCGACAGATGCCAATAAATATGGTGGATTCGGCATCATGGCCTACTTTACGGGACAAGATAACTTTGAAACTGTAAAGACCACGGTAACCCCCAGCTTCATGCACAACCAGATGGTAAAGTTTGACGGAACCAACAATGTCTGGACGTACTCTCCGGTGAAATACTGGCCGAACAGACAGAATGACAAAATTTCTTTCTTCGCTTATGCACCTTATGAGAGCGACTGGCAGAACGGCAGCAAATCGAGTAATCACCTCGGCAGCCACTGCTCCGGGTATCCCCTACATCAAGTTTAAGCTCAAAACAACGGACAAACTCGACAAGATGGTGGATCTTGTGGTTGCCGACCAGCGTGACAAAACGTATACGGCCGAAAATGGAGGCAAGATCAGCTTTACCTTCGAGCATACGCTCTCGCGTATCTCCTTCCGCGCACAGTTGGGAGCCGGTGACTTCGATGGTATGGACGGTACGAACAGTTTCGTTTATATCACCCACATGTGGATTGTAGGTACGGACCACAGTGCTGACGGCAGTAATCTTTCGCTGATAGACCCGGCATCGCCCGTTAATGCGAATTCCAAATTCTACACCAGTGCCAAATGGTCTGAACTTCACTGGAACTATGAGGCGGATGCCACTATTGCCCAGGCAGACTTCAGTCTCGACAAGATGCTGAACCTGGAAAGTCCGGGTATCGATATATCCACCCCCGCCGCAGGACATGACGCACGTACACAAGGTATCCGAATCACAAAAGCGTCACAAGGGACAGCAGAGAAGGCCGTTCCGCTTTTCAAGGATAAAGAGTACCTTTATCTGATTCCGGTAGGAGAAAAGAGCGGCACAGATCTAACCCAAAATAAGGGTTGTGCCAAAGGAGACATCAAGATAGGTTTCCATTACGATATCGTGTCCAAAGATGCGACTAATGCCGGCAAATTCATTGCCAGCCATGGGGAAGCTTTCATCGAGCTACCGGCAGGACACATGAAACGTAAGGAGTCTTATTTGTATACTCTGAAAATCAATCTGCATAAGATTGAGATTAGTGATGCTACGGTCACTCCATGGGAAGATATCAAAACGGAAGCAACAGTAGAATAATCAACCGCTGATTCCGGCAACCAAAGCCGGCACATCAGACCGGGCAGGGTTGAATGTCCCTTCCCGGTCACCAAAGAAAATGAAAAAAGAAGAAATATGAAGAATCGAACGATAAAAGCCGGACGGCTATTCATTCACAAAAACGGGATACGCGCCGGAGTCACCGTCTTTCTCCTGACGCTGCTCGCCGCATGCGGTGCGGACGACAACACGCCGGACATGCCGCAGGGAGACATTCCTCTGGACTTCGGTGTGTCCGTAGACCAGGCCGTCAGCCGTGCGGCAGAGACTACTGCTTCCAGCCTTTCCTCCATGGGGGTGTATGCCTATTATACAGGCAGCAGCAATCTGAGCACTTCGGACAAGCCCAACTTCATGTGCAACCAAAAGGTGGAGCGAACCAACAGTGCATCTCCCTGGACGTACTCACCCGTGAAGTACTGCCCAATAATCCGGCAGATAAAGTGAGCTTTATGCTTACGGACCTTACGCCCCAAAAGGGCTGAATGTGTCCGGCACCACACAAAGCGGTCCTCCCACCATGGAGTACACAATACAAGGTGCGGAAGCCGACCAGGCAGATTTGGTCATTGCCGGCGCGCTGCCGAACCAGACGTATGCGAGCAACAACGGAAAGGTGAGCTTTAAGATGTTCCATGCCCTGACGCGGGTGGATATTAATGTGACAAACGTGGATAAGGCGACGGGGATGACAATTACAGTTTTTACAATGGGCAGTTTATTGGATGGAAAAGACCCTTCCTTATGATAACGAGGAGTGGAACCTTTTGACAGGTGGTAGTGGGATTCTCACTAAGGTAACCTGTATTCCCACACGCCTCCCATACAGTCCTGCCACAGACGGAACGAAAACAAACCTCGCCACTTTCTTTGTCATGCCCATCCGTAAAGGATTAGCTTACAAGCCTTCCTTTAAGATTGCTTACACGACCCCCGGCAATGTACCCTCCGGCGAGGCTCCGGTGCAAACAATAGAATGGAACGATAAAATTCCTTCGCCCGAAACATGGACTATGGGGGCGCATATCAGCTATAATTTCAAGCTTGAGAAGAAAAAACTCACCATCACCACTTCTACCCATCCCACATGGGATGATGCCGGGACGGGCACCGTCACCGGAAGTGTAGTCATCACCTACGCTGTCAATCCTTCCGACCCCAATTGGGGGACGGGCGGCTCGGGCTCGGTGAACGGCAAGCCCGTGGTAACCCACAGCACCGTGCGGAACGACGTGCAATGGGAGGACGGGGGAACGGAAATCGTGGAAAAGAGTTGATTCCAAGTCGTAAATCCTACTAAAACAAGATAACAATGAGATACATCAAGCACTTATTCGTCCGTTCTTTCTACCAGTGCGCAGCCCCCGCCCGCCTTGCCTTGCTCTGCGCCGGTTTCGCAGCACTGGGCGGTTGTACCAACGAAACCGACAGTGCCGGCGGATCATCCACGGCAGACAGTCACATTCCCCTTGCCTTGGAGATAACGGCAAGCGGCTTCACCGGACAGCCGGACGCCTCGCCTGACACCCGCGCTTCGGAACAGGATAATTATGACACTTGGTTTGAGGAAACCGACGCCATCGGCCTCTTTGCCGTAAGGGGCATCGGTACGCCGGCCGCCGCCATCGTGGATGGCATCAACAATTCCAAGCTGACATACGCCCCCGCCGCCGACGCTTCGCATAAGCCAACGTGGCAACCGGCAGATGCCGCCACCACCTTATATTATTATGCGGACGTGACCTATATCGCCTACTACCCCTACAAAGATGGCATCGCAATAGACCCCACACAAAGCGCGGCCACTATCCTTGCCTCCTTTTCCGGGAAGACGGAACTGCAACCCGCTGCCGACCAGTCCACCCCCGAAGCATACGCCGCCAGCGACCTGATGACCGCCGACGGCACGGCCACCGATACCGCCGACCCCAGCCGGAAGTTGCTGTCGCTTACCTTTACCCACAGCTACTCGCTGCTGGTGTTGAAAGCTATTGACCTGTCGCCGAAAGACTTCGTGGCTCCCGACGGGGCTTTTGTTTATCCTCCGAAAGTAACTGCACCTTCCTCTGATGTAGATGCAACCGATGCGGTGCTCAACGGTATAAAAATGCGCAAAATGGGTGATGGAAAATTCTATGCTATCGTCAAACCGGCTTCGGGTGACATTCCGATAAAAGGAAGTTATACAACGAATAGTGCGCTTATCGTTTATGACGGTTCGTTAGTTGCTCCGGGATTGGAGGCAGGCAAGAAGCACGAATGGACGGTGACAGCGACGTTGCCTTATGATAGCAACCCTGTGGAACGAGCCCTAAAACCCGGTGATTTTGTTTTCCACAACGGAAGCGATATAGAAATCTATCCCGGTGACGGGGCTGTTGACACAAACGGAAGAATACCGAATTATACCAATGCCATAGGGATTGTAGCAACATGCAACCCGCAGAGAATGTCGGCAACTGATAGGAGTAAGGGATGGACACATGCTTACGTAATGGGATTGGAAAATATCAGTGGAAGTTTGCAGTGGAGTAATGTTTCCGTTGATGAAAGTGTTATTGCCAATACTTCTCCATTGATTGAAGGCGCGGAGAATAATATGGATGGCTATACAGAAACGGAAGCTATGCTAACGGAACGTGCAAGTAAAGGTGATTTGGGCAACTATCCGGCTTTCAATACGGTAAACACTTACCGGAACAATAATGCTGTTCCTGCTGCTTTGACGGAAAGCGCAGCCCATGGTTTATGCCCAGTGTAGGACAATGGTTTGATGTGATGGTGAACTTGTGTGGCAGGTCGCCAAAAACGTTTCGTAATAATACCAATTATAATTGGAGAGATGAGACTTACGGAACTGAAATGTGGGAAACGATCAACAAACAGTTAAGTAAGATCAACAAACCATTGACTTACATTGCATGGAACTCTGCTCATTACTTGTGCAGTTCGGAACAAGATGCCGGCAAATCTTGGATAGCCGGATTTGAAGAATATAATATCCATGTTGTTGTGAACGGTGCAAACAAGAATTTGGCGGAATGGCAGAGAACGGTCCGTTGTTTTTTCGCTTTCTGATTATCAATTTACAAAAATAAAGTTAGATAATAATGAGAAATATAATCAAACATCCTTTTATCAACCTCATCTTCTTCGTGGCACTGTTTGCCTTTTCAGGCTGTACGAATGAAATGGAACCAGATATCGCCGGAAACAGCAATCTTCCCGCCGACGGCACGCCCCTCACCGTCCGCGCCACGGCAAGCGGCTTCCAAGCCCGGCACAGCCCGGAGGCCGCCACCCCGGTGATGGAGCACGAGCACCAAGTTCCAGACGGGCGACGCCATCGGGCTCTTCTGCGTGCGCAAAAACGCATCTGGCACTGAATACATATCAACGGACATCTACAACCTCAAGATGACCTACACCGCAGCAGCGGACGGAACCGGCACCTGGGAAGCTCCTACAGCGGTCTCCGCCCCACTGCTCTATACCGATGCGGTGGCCTACTTTGCCTACTATCCTTATACGGACGCACTGACCACTGCCTCCGTGAACAACGAGCAGGACATCCGCAACTGGCTCAAGACCAATAAACCCTTGGCAACCGATATGCTTACGAAGGAGGTATTCACAGCCAACGACCTGATGACCGCCACCGCCCTGCCTTCGCTGGCCGATGCCGACCGCGGAGCACTGGTGCTGAACTTCAAGCACGAATATGCATTATTAGTGATAAAGCCCATGTTAATGAGCCCATGTATTCCTCCCACAGGGGTAACGGCTTACGGCTATCATGCCGAAGCCCGGAAATGGGGAATAGACAGGAATGTAGTACAAGGTGGCGGAGATGACTTCAAGATGAAGATAAACAACAGGAAAGCCAGCGAAATGAGCGACGGAACCTACCGCATACTGACGCAAGCCACAAACACCGGTTCTTCCATTGGATGCGAGTACACTACGTATGATGATGACTTAGGGCTGTGTCCGGTCACCGCCACCGGTTCCGCCATTTCCGGCGGCTTTCAGGCCAATACGTGCTACACATTGGAAGTGCACTGCACAAGTCGTACAGGAAGTACTGCTGTAGAACGCGCGCTACAACCGGGTGACTTTGTATATCAGCATAACGGCAAAATCGAGATTTATCCTGTCGACGGAGCGGTGGATGCCGGTGGAAAAATACCGGACTATGCCAACGCCGTAGGGATAGTGATGACGTGCGATCCCACAAGGATGACGGATGCGGGATGCAACGCAAAGGGTTGGAATCATGCGTACGTAATGGGATTGGCTAACATTTCCTCCGGGCAGAAGACCTTGTGGATGAAAAACGGTCACTCATTATCGACTCCTTACCCTTACCCACCGGTTGCGGATATGAATACAGCGGAAACTTACATGAACGGATATGCTGAAACAGAAACGATGTTGGGAAAAACGCCTCTCAGTGACTACCCTATATTTGCGGCATTACAACAATACCGGAATGATAACGCCGTGCCTGCCGGCATAAATCGCAGCCCGTGGTTCATCCCGAGTATAGGTCAATGGTTTGATGTAATGATAACCCTTTGCGGGAAATCACCGTATGATTTTGTTTCAGTTGGAGAATGGGGTATCTGGCAGTCGGACAACAGCCAAAGAATTGAAATGCTGGGTAAAGCAAATAATTACTTGGCTAAAATTGGCACCACATTTCTTATGCCATCTTCTCCTGAAGAACATGAGATCGGTTTTTGGCTAACTTCCCATTTCGCTAATCAAGGTATATGGGCGTTCTATGGTACCGATAGAAGCGGTGTGTTTGCGATAGAATCTACGTATGGAAATTTAGAAAACTATGACGTGCCTGTTGCCGTCGCCCGTCCCTTCTTCGCCTTTTAACCGGAGACCGGGAGCGTAGTACATCAAAATATCCTTTGCAACTTTCGTTCGCTTATGCAGACCTGTTGCTTGAAATATCGCTCTTTGACATGCTGGAAACGGAAATTATGATTATCTTTGCAAGCATAGCAAAGTAAAAATTATAGAGTTATGAAATCAACTGCTGAAATATTAGAACTTCTCCGCATATATAAAACACAGTTTGCGAGTAAATACGGTTTCAAGCGTCTCGGTGTATTCGGTTCCGTAGCGCGAGGAGAGCAAACGGAGCAAAGCGACGTTGATGTTTGTTATGAAGGCGAGCCGCCATCACTTCTCACCTAGGAACATATACAGAGCGAGCTTGAAGAGCTACTGGGTTCCCCGGTAGATTTAATAAGAATACGTGAGCGAATGAACGCGCGCTTGAAACAAAGAATCTTAAAAGAAAGTATTTATGTATGATAAAGAATTGGCGCTCAACAGTTGATGATTACCCAACGGGCAGCTGTAGCTGCTACCCCGGATGATTTTTTATTATCGCCGGATGGTATGTTGCGTTTGGATGCTATTTGTATAAACCTAATCGCATTGGACGAAGCTGTGAAAGGTTTGGATAAAATAACAAGAGGTGAATTGCTCCCCGGATATCCTGAGATATATTGGAGTGGAGTAATGAAAATGCGTAATAAGATAGCTCATCATTATTTTGAAATGGATGCTGAAGTTGTATTCAAGACCTTAAAAGAAGACATTCCGATGATGCCCCCATTGTGCACCGCATGATAAAAGAAGTTAGTAGCAGTTTATAAACTTTGTAGTAGAATAATTTCCGTCCCGCCCGCCTCTCCCTCGTGAGAAGCGAGCGGGACGTTCCGTTTCCAACAGGTTGAAGGTCCGTCGTACCAGATAGGTGCTATCCTCGTGTGACGGGAAAAATAAACATGATTAGGAATATGATAAAAAAGACAAGATAGTTATGACGTTTAAAAACAAACATTCCTTCATCAGTGGCTTCCTTGGCGCCGCCCTCCTCATCGCGAGCAGTTGCGCTTTGGGAGGCTGCACGGAAATAGCAGATGAGCCGCAGGGCATCGACGATGCAGGCAACGGCACGCCCCTCACCATCCGCGCCACTGCAAGCGGCTTCGTTTCCTGCGTGCAGGGAGACACCCCCGCCACACGCACACCCACTGAGAACGGCTACACCACGGAGTTCAACGACGGCGACGCCATCGGCATCTTCGCCCTTAAAGAGTATGCAACGCCCGATGTAACTCCCGTTGACGGGGTGTACAACCTCAAGCTGGTCTACACCAAAGCCGCGGACGGCTCGGGAAGCTGGGCGCCCGCCTCTGGCGACACGCACGTGCTGTACAGTTACGACGACCTGGTTTACGTAGCCTACTATCCTTACCGGGAAGGAATCACTATCAAACAAGACATCGAGACGGAAATTTTCAAAGACCTGGCAGCCAACGCCAAGCTGCAACCCGCCGCCGATCAGTCCACCACCCGCCGCCTATACCGGCAGCGACCTAATGGCAGCCTTTGCCCGGCCTGCGACCGACCCTACGGATGCCAACAAGAAGGTGCTGACGCTAGCGTTCGAACATCTGCATGCGTTGCTGGTGCTGAAAACAAATAAGTTGTTCAATTGCACGCCCCCTGCCGGGGCAGGCTTTGAATATAGCGATCCAATGCTGGGGGCAGACGCTACAGCCAAAGACGCTGTCATAAATGGCATCAAAGCATTACCTATGGGTGACGGTACGTTCCGTGCCATTGTGAAAACTGCTTCGGCAGATATTGTACCTACCGGAAATTACAAGACTACAGGAGATAAAACAGTTCTCTATACAGGTGCTTCACTGGCAGCAGCTACGTTCACTGCCGGTAAATACTACACCCAACAGGTGAATATGCTGGAATCTCCCGATGAAAGTGTTATTCGCCCGCTTCAAGAGGGTGACTTCTTCTGTAGCAATGGCAAGATTTCACCTTATGAGGCAAACTCTTTCAGCAGTCCCGTTATCGGAGTTGTTTTTTATGTAGGACGGCATCCGGAAGATAACGGTGTATATGTCGATAAAAATGGAAACCCGATGGAAGTACACGGATATGTGATTAATCGGTCAGAAGGGACAGACCAATGGCACAATGGCGGTGGTACTGACTTTGGCACTTATAAAAGCACCACCGACTTTAATGGTTATTTCAATACAGATAAATTACAAGCAATCTCTGCCGGTTATAATGATATGATGACTTATGTAAGAAAGCAGACCAATTCACCCCAAACTACGAGCGGATGGTTTCTGCCTTCAATAGGACAACTGATTTATATAAAGAAGAAGTATGCAGAGGTAATATCTAAAAGTTTTGATAAGTGTGGCGGCGCCATGGGACGCGGATGGCAGCACCACTACTGGAGCAGTACGGAAGCGACTGCGGCAAATTCATATAACATTAATTGGGACTCAGGAACATACAGTCAAAAAAACAAAAGCTCAGGATCTATGGTACGTACCGCCTTAGCATTTTAATCCATCTATAAAAATTATTTTATAATAAAATAAGAGAACACTATGCCGTTAAAAAACAAAACATTCTTGTCTAATATTTGTCTCTATACCTTCCTTATCCTTGGAGGTGGTTGTACGGACGAGGCAGGTATGGAGAACATCGGAAATACAGATCGCCGCATCCCTCTTACCATCAGTGCAACGGTGAGTCGTTACACCGCCATTGATAAAAAAAATACCTCCGTCACCCGCACGCCAATCGAGAACGATTATACCACAGAATTTTCCGATGGTGATGCCATCGGCATCTTCGCCCTCAGGAATTTTGAAACGCCCAATGTAGCCACTATCGATGGTGTGTACAACCTCAAACTGGTTTATACAAAAGCAGCGGACGGAACGGGCAGTTGGGCACCTGCCACCGGTGATACACACGCATTGTACAGCTACGACGATAATCTCGCCTATGTGGCATACTATCCTTATCGGAACGGTATTACAATCAAACAAGACAATAAAGCGGAAATCCTCAAAGACCTGGCAAACAACGCTAAGCTGCAACCGGCCGCTGACCAGTCCACCTCCGCCGCCTATACCGGCAGCGACCTGATGGCAGCCGTTGCCAGCCCCACGGTAGACCCGGCAAATGCGAATAAGAAGATGCTTACGCTGAAGTTTGAACATCTGCATGCGTTGTTGGTACTCAAACCGATGGGATTAGTTAATTGCGTTCCCCCGGCAGGAGCAAGCTTTGAGTATGCCGGTGGGGTACTGAGGCTGGACGTTACTGCCAAAGACGCTACTATAAACGGCATCAAAGCCCTGCGTATGGACGACGGAACGTTTCGTGCCATCGTACCTTCCCCGGCAGGCGACTTTGTGCCTGCCGGGAGTTATCTAACGAAAGGTGACAAAACGATTCTATATACGGGGACCTCACTAACAGCCGGAAAGCTCGCTGCCGGGAAATACTACACTCAGCAGGTGGAAACAGCGGTCTATACCGACGGAAGCATAACCCGGGCGCTACAGGTGGGCGACTATTTTTGTAGCGATGGTAAGATTATTCCGGGCGAAACATCCATTATCAAAAGAACTTACATCGGGCTTGTCTTCAAGGTGGGGCGATTTACAGCGGATGATAGTGAATATGTCAATGGTAACGGAGAGCCGATGACTAACATTAATGGATATACAGTGGCACTGAAAGATGCAAATAATGGAGCAGCCATCAAGTGGGGGAACAAGAAGTTCGCTTTGGATTCCAATCGTAACGGAAGTAGTCCGTACGGATATTTTAATGGCTTTAAGATAACACAATTACTCAAAGCCGATGGTATAGGTAATTATCCGGCTGCTAATGCATGTATCAGCTACTCGCCTGCCGCAGATGCTAAAACCAGCGGATGGTTTTTCCCAGCCGGAGGACAGATGCTGGAGTTGAGAAATACAAGAGGAGAGTTAATCAAAAAAACTGTTTTCACTAATTATAATTCGGGCAGATATTGGCAATCCGTCCAAAATGGAAGTGGAGATTCGTGGAGTGTAGGTTTGACAAATGGTAACACTACTCAGTCCTATATATCGACGGCTTACTACGTACGTCCTATTGCTGCTTTTAATATAGAATAAGATAACACTATGCCATTGAAAAATAAAACACTCTTATCTAATATGAATATAATGTAGAAACGGCTTATAACGTATCAATAAGGAAAACAGGCGTAACTGATTATATGGGTTCTAAACAATCTGCAGAAGGTAAGATATTTATTTCAACTACCTTACCTTCATTAGAGTTAGAACGCACCTTTATTAATTACAGTTTCTTCAGGTATAATTCCTATTTCATAAGGGAGCAGCCATTATATTATTCGCTTGTTTCTATCTTTTTGATGATTCGTGCCGGATTGCCGGCTACGATTGTCATCGCCGGAACATCTTTAGTTACCACGCTACCGGCTCCCACTATCGCTCCATAGCCAATCCTTAGACCTGGAAGTATAGTCGAATTTATGCCAATCCAAACCTTATCTTCAATCACAATCGGACGTCCGTATGTGGCACTGCGGTTATCCGGATCCGGATCATGATTGATAGTTATCAAGTTGACTTTCGGCCCGATAAACACATCATTACCAATCGTAATACCACCTCGTCCGAAAAACGTACAGCATTGCTGGATGAAACATCGCTTACCAATATTGACAGGTTTACCATAATCAATGTAGAGTGGCGGCAGGACGGTGGTGGTTGCATCCAGTTCTTTGTCAAGAATACGTTCCATATATTCATGCACCTCTTCAGGCGTACGATACCCCGTGTTCATCTCGGTTGCAGTCTTTATGGTAGCGAAAATATCCGCAATCAGTTCATCATAACCCGGTTCATCAGGTGAGACCATCTCACCGCTCAAGTCTTTTGCAAAAATATCGTTCATCATTTAATTGTTTTAATTGTATATAGCTATTACTACTGTTTACTCATAATTTATTATTTCAGGTTCTTTCTGAAGAAGTCCTCCAATTTGTCGAAAGGAATCGTACGGTCGTAGAGATCAGTATGGTTCGCTCCAGGGATAATCATCAGTTCTTTATTATCACCTGTCAACTTTTGAAATAACGCGAATGGGCATTTTCACCATGAATAAGAAGTACGGGGCGGGAAATCTCATGAATATAAGCTAATAGCGGCATATTGATAAAAGACAGCGTCATCGTAGGACTCCATGCACCATTGGAATTGATAGAGCGAACATGGAAACCACGGTTAGTCTTGTAATAATCGAAATAATCCTTGACGAATTGTGGCTCTTCACCGGTGATGCTGTCAGGCAACCCAGGGACACCGGGAGTGATTGTACCACTCTGCGCGTCACGGGTACGGATAACATTCATCATCTCCCTTTTTTTGTTGCGGTCGTCGGCACTATCCTCTGCGTCAAAATAACCATTGGCATTCACACGGCTCATATCGTACATCGTCGAAGCCACTGTAGCCTTGATACGTGTATCCATAGCAGCAGCATTTAGTCCCATCCCACCGAAACCACAGATACCAATAATCCCGATGCGCTCTGCATCCACATCAGACAATGCTGTGAGAAAATCGACTGCTGCGCTGAAATCTTCGGTATTGATGTCCGGTGAAGCTACATTACGAGGTTCACCGCCACTCTCACCGGTATATGAGGGGTCAAATGCAAGAGTAAGGAACCCACGTTCCGCCATTGTCTGTGCATAAAGACCGGATGTCTGTTCCTTTACAGCTCCGAAAGGACCGCTCACAGCTATGGCAGCGAGTTTGCCTTCAACATTCTTTGGTTCGTAGAGGTCGGCAGCAAGTGTGATGCCGTAACGGTTCTTAAACGTCACCTTACGGTGGTTTACCTTGTCGCTTTGCGGGAACTTCTTGTCCCATTCTTGAGTAAGATTCAATGTTTCCATATTATCACTTGTTTCTTGATTTGTTTTACTATTTGTGCAGCCTGCGCCCGCAAGCATGACGGTTCCTAACAAGACTGCGATTGCCACGGATGTAAGATTCGTTGTTTTCATTCTGCTATTACTTAAATGGTTGTTGAATTATTCTTTCTTATTTTACAGCGCAAAGGTAAAGCAAAAGCCCCACAGCGGCATTGCTGTGAGGCTCAAATAGTATTGCTCAAAAGCTCAATATAAAACTGTCCCGATTTACACAAATAAGAATTCTATGCAAATATGGCTGTCGGTGATATACCATATTGTTTCTTGAATGCGGTTGAAAAATGGGAAGGATTCTTAAACCCTACTTCTGCGTAGACGTCCACAACCTTTTTACCGCCTTCCTTCATCTTGTTGTAAGCCACCTCAAGACGCTTGCGAATAAGCCACTTTTCAGGTGTCAGGTCACTTATCTTCTTGAAGTCCCGCTTGAACGTGGCAAGGCTGCGCCCGGTATAATGAGCCATTTCCTCCATTGTGAACTCATACATGTAGTTCTCGCTCATAAATTCCAGAATATCTATTTTCCACGGCTCGTTGAAATCGAAAAGCGTCGGGGCAAACCGTTCATCTATATCCAACAAAGCGAGCAGACCTTCCTGTATCTTCAGATTCATAAAATCATCTTTCGGTTTTACTTCAGGATTGAAATAAGGTGTCATTGAAGCGAAAAGGCTTGCGAGTTCCACCGTTTGGGGCAGTTTTATCACACCCGAATCAAGTTTTGGAGTATTGACGGGTACTCTCCGCTGTCCCAATTTGCTATACATCTCACGTAAAAACGACGTGTAAACATCAGGAAAATACCACAATACCGCTCACCGTTGTACGTTCTCTTATACATTGTTATATGATGATCGCGGGGGATAAAGACACATTCGCCTTTTCTGACATGAATTTGTTCTTTTCCATTATCGAGAATCATCTCACCTGAATACACATAGTTGATAGCATATTCACGAGAACGGTGTATACAACCGCCAAGGTCATCATAATAGAAGCTGTAAAATACATTGTTATAATTGAATATAAGCTTCATTGGTTCTACTTGTTCCGCATCGCCCTTAGTCATAACATTGAGTGTTTTTTTAATTTCCAATCGCAAATGTAACAAAAGAATTCTGTTTCTTAACGGCTCATTATCCTTTTATTTGTGTGAGGGTATTTGAACTATCTAACCGAATTGAATCTTTTGTGGGATGTACAGGAGTTTTCGCTGAAAAATATTCCTTAAGTAACGATCAGGGAAAGCTATAAATAAAAGCATAGGATAACCAAGCATCAGTGTACATAATGTGACAAAAAACGCAAAATTCAAATGAGTTCTCTTTCACCCTGACTATATATTCATAGAATATGCAATAAACTCAAAACGTTGCAAATTTCCGTCCTCATTTGCCCTGTTTACATAAATAAAAACTATCTTTGCGTTTCAGAATCCCGAAAGACGAAAAGAAATGGAGCAAATAGACAACCTAAAAGAGCTTATCAATCAGGGGGATGTGGACACAGCGATTAAGCAATTGGACCAGCTTCTCCAGGACAGTTCTGTCGAAAAAGAGAAAGATACTCTTTACTATTTACGGGGAAATGCCTACCGAAAGAAAGGAGATTGGAAGCAGGCACTGGACAACTACCAGTATGCCATCGAGATCAATCCGGACAGTCCTGCCGTTCAGGCCAGGAAGATGGCAATAGATATCCTCAACTTCTACCACAAGGATATGTTCAATCAATAAAAGAGATGTATAATCAATAACCGTACTCAAAGATAACGTAATAAAATAAAGATTATGGCAAAAATCAAAGGAGCAATCGTAGTCGACACGGAGCGTTGCAAAGGATGCAACCTGTGTGTAGTGGCGTGTCCGCTCGATGTAATCGCCCTCAATAAAGAGGTAAATATGAAAGGCTATAACTATGCCTGGCAAGTAAAAGAAGATACCTGCAACGGATGCAGCTCGTGTGCAACGGTTTGTCCGGACGGATGTATTTCAGTGTATAAAGTAAAAGTAGAATAAAAGAAAAGAATATGGCAGAAGAAGTTGTATTAATGAAAGGAAACGAAGCCATCGCCCACGCAGCTATCCGTTGCGGTGCGGACGGATACTTCGGATATCCTATTACTCCCCAATCGGAAGTACTGGAAACGCTTGCCGAACTGAAACCGTGGGAAACAACCGGCATGGTAGTTCTCCAGGCAGAAAGTGAAGTGGCAGCTATCAATATGGTATATGGAGGTGCAGGTAGCGGAAAGAAGGTAATGACCTCCTCTTCAAGTCCGGGTGTGAGCTTGAAACAAGAGGGAATCTCTTATTTGGCCGGTGCCGAACTTCCTTGTCTGATTGTAAATGTAATGCGTGGCGGTCCCGGATTGGGAACTATCCAACCTAGCCAGGCTGACTACTTCCAGACAGTAAAAGGTGGTGGCCATGGAGACTACAAACTGATTGCCCTTGCTCCGGCATCCGTACAGGAAATGGCGGATTTCGTTGCACTCGGATTCGAACTTGCCTTCAAATACCGTAATCCGGCTATTATCCTTGCCGACGGTGTGATCGGTCAGATGATGGAAAAGGTTGTTCTTCCTGCACAAAAGCCACGCCGCACAGAAGCAGAAGTAATTGAACAATGTCCGTGGGCTGCTACCGGAAAAGCAAAAGACCGCAAACCGAATATTATTACTTCACTCGAACTGAAGCCGGAAGCAATGGAAATCAACAACCTCCGTTTCCAAGCTAAATATCGTGAAATTGAAGAAAATGAAGTACGCTTCGAAGAGATCAACTGCGAAGATGCAGAGTATTTGATTATCGCTTTCGGTTCAATGGCACGTATTGGTCAGAAAGCAATGGAACTAGCCCGTGAAAAAGGAATTAAAGTAGGTATCCTTCGCCCGATTACACTGTGGCCGTTCCCAACCAAAGCGATTGCTGCATACGCTGATAAAGTAAAAGGTATGCTCGTTACGGAACTAAATGCCGGACAGATGATTGAAGATGTCCGTCTGGCTGTCAACGGTAAAGTAAAGGTAGAACATTTCGGACGTCTAGGTGGCATCGTTCCCGATCCGGATGAAATTGTAACTGCTCTGGAAGAAAAAATAATCAAATAACGAAACGACGATGAATCCCGATAAAATAAGAAACGTATTGAACATCCTATTTATGATATTGGCTGTTGCAGCCATCATCACCTACTTTGTAGCAAAAGATGATTTCAAAATGTTTATCTACGTATGCGGCGCGGCAATCTTTGTCAAGCTGATGGAGTTTTTTATACGGTTCACCAACAGATAAGGAGATGAAGTTATGACTAAAGAAGAAATAATCAAACCTGAGAATTTGGTTTATAAAAAACCGACTCTGATGAATGATAATGCCATGCACTACTGCCCGGGTTGCAGTCACGGCGTGGTACACAAACTCATTGCCGAAGTCATTGAGGAAATGGGTATGGAAGATAAAACCGTGGGAATCTCTCCGGTGGGATGTGCAGTGTTTGCCTACAACTATCTCGATATTGACTGGCAGGAAGCAGCACACGGACGTGCTCCTGCTGTGGCGACTGCTGTGAAACGCCTGTGGCCGGACCGCCTTGTTTTCACTTATCAGGGCGACGGTGACTTGGCTTGCATCGGTACAGCCGAAACAATCCACGCTTTGAACCGTGGTGAAAATATCACGATTATCTTTATCAATAATGCGATCTATGGTATGACAGGTGGCCAGATGGCTCCGACTACACTAGTAGGCATGAAGAGCTCGACTTGTCCTTACGGACGTGACGTTGAACTTCACGGCTATCCATTGAAGATAACCGAGATTGCCGCCCAACTGGAAGGAACTGCTTACGTAACCCGTCAGTCCGTACAATCCGTACCGGCTATCCGTAAGGCTAAGAAGGCAATCCGCAAGGCTTTTGAGAACTCCATGAACGGTAAAGGTTCCAACCTGGTAGAAATCGTTTCCACTTGTAGTTCAGGCTGGAAGATGACTCCGGAGAAGGCGAACAAATGGATGGAAGAACACATGTTCCCATTCTATCCGCTGGGTGATTTAAAAGATAAAGAATAACGCAAAAGTCAACAGAACAATGAAAGAAGAAATAATTATAGCAGGATTCGGTGGACAAGGCGTATTGTCTATGGGTAAGATTCTGGCATATTCCGGTTTGATGGAAGGCAAAGAAGTGACCTGGATGCCCGCTTATGGTCCCGAGCAACGAGGCGGAACAGCCAACGTTACAGTTATTGTAAGCGATGACAAAATATCCTCACCGATTCTTAGTAAATACGACGCTGCCATCATTCTGAATCAGCCTTCACTCGAAAAGTTTGAAAGCAAAGTGAAACCCGGTGGTATCCTGATTTATGACGGTTACGGAATTATCAACCCTCCTACCCGCAAGGATATTAAGGTATATCGTATCGACGCAATGGATGCAGCCAACGAGATGAATAATGCCAAAGCATTCAACATGATCGTACTTGGCGGATTATTGAAGCTCCGCCCCATCGTAACGTTGGAGAATGTTATCAAAGGACTTAAGAAAACCCTGCCGGAACGCCACCATCACTTGATTCCTATGAACGAGGAAGCTATCAAGAAAGGTATGGAGTTAATCCGTGAGGTTTAATTAACAGATAATGTACAATGGATAATTGATAATTATTAGCTACGTATAGTACGTATGCAACATAATTTTCAATTATCCATTATCATTAAATCAATTAAAGTAAGTATCTTTGCCTCCAATTATGAGACGAATCTTACTATTATATATAATCTTTTCCGTTATAGGTTTGACAACTGTCCATGCACAGTTCGATAATGGTCGCCAGAGAGTGGACGAAAACGGATACGACCAATACGGTAACCAGGTGGACCCTGCCATGATTCCGGACAGACTGGATAGTGCAAATGTAGAAGTACAGGGGTTACCTCCAAAATTATATATGTGGCGTATTAATAATCAGTTGGGCGACCGGATTATCATCCCGGCGGATACTGCTTATCACCACTTCCAGAATTCAAATCTTACCGAAGGACTTACCGGACATTATAATTATCTGGCCAATATGGGTTCTCCCCGTATGTCACGCATCTTCTTTGAACGTCGTTATCCGGAACCTACTATCTTTATGGAGCCTTTCTCCAGTTTCTTTATTCGTCCTACGGAATTCAATTTCACCAATAGTAACGTACCTTATACCAATCTGACGTATCATAAAGCCGGTAATAAAATAAACGGAGAAGAACGCTTTAAGTCTTATTTCTCTGTCAATGTAAACAAGAAGCTGGCTTTCGGTTTTAACATAGATTACCTGTACGGACGAGGATATTATAATAACCAAAATACGGCTTATTTCAATGCGGCAATTTTCGGTAGTTATATCGGCGACCGATACCAGATGCAAGCTATCTACAGCAACAATTATCTCAAAACAAATGAAAACGGAGGTATTGAGGACGACCGATACATCACTGCTCCTGAAGAGATGGCACAAGGCCAAAGGGAATATGAATCAACCAATATCCCGACTGTACTAAGCGCCACAACCAACCGTAATCATGACTTTTATATATTCCTGACCCAACGTTACAATCTGGGATTCAGCCGCGACATACCGCAGGCCGAAAATGACACTACTCCAGCCAAACAAGAGTTTGTGCCGGTCACTAGTTTTATACATACCATTCGGTAGAGCGTGCACGTCATAGCTTCAACTCTGATGATGACATGCGTGAAAAGAACTATTATCAAAACACCTATTTGGAACCGGATAATCCGATTGCCAGAGACAGTACTACTTATATGGGTATCAAGAATACCATAGGTATTGCTCTACTCGAAGGATTCAATAAATATGCCAAAGCCGGACTCACGGCATTTGCTTCCTATAAAATCAGCAAATATACTCTTATGAATATGGAGGGGAATCCATTGCCCGACAAATACAATGAAAATGAAATATTTGTTGGAGGCGAATTATCCAAACGTGAAGGAAATGTACTTCATTACCATGCCATTGGTGAAGTGGGACTCGCCGGAAAAGCAATCGGACAATTCAATGTAAAAGGAGATATCGACCTTAACTTTCCGTTATGGAAAGACACTGTGAGCCTTATAGCCCGTGGTGAAGTCAGCAATAAGCTTGCGCCTTTCTATATGCGTCATTATCATTCCAAACATTTCATGTGGGACAATGATATGGACAAAGAATTTCGTACCCGTATTGAAGGAGAATTAAGTATTGCACGTTGGAGAACACGTTTGAAGGCGGGAGTTGAAAACATAAAGAACTACACTTATTTCAACCAACAAGCAGTGCCGGAACAGAAAAGCGGAAGTATACAGGTGTTGTCAGCAAGTCTTAATCAGGACTTCAAGCTGGGAATCTTCCATTTAGATAATGAAGTAACCTGGCAAAAGTCCAGCGACCAGACCGTATTACCTTTGCCTGATCTTTCGCTGTATCACAATTTCTATATGCAGTTCAAGCTGGCAAAGAAAGTGCTTAGTGTACAATTGGGTGCCGATGTGCGTTATTTCAGTAAATACAATGCACCCGCTTATATGCCGGCTATCCAAAACTTCTATTTGCAACCGGAAAATGACCAGGTAGAGATAGGAGGTTATCCGATCGTGAATGTATACGCAAACTTACATCTAAAGCGTACACGTTTCTATGTAATGATGTATCACGTGAATCAAGGTATGAGCAGCCCGAATTACTTCTTGGCTCCTCACTATCCTATCAACCCGCGTGTACTGAAATTCGGTCTTTCATGGAATTTCTATGATTAACAAAATCTATATGGCTTATGGTAACACGCCCCAAATTGAGACTGGCCAGATATTTAGTGCCCGTAATCATTGTATTGGCAATCATCTTTTCTATCCGCCAATGCGGTAATCAGGAAAAGCCGTCAGGACACCCGCGTGATTATGCAGCCATTGCCAAAGAAGGTATATTGCGTGTAGCGACTGAATATAACTCGATCAGTTTCTACGTGGACGACGATACCGTTTCCGGTTTTCATTACGAACTGATACAGGCTTTTGCCCATGACAAGGGATTAAAGACCGAAATAACACCCCTGATGAGTTTCGAAGAACGGCTGGAAGGATTAAGCGAGGGACGTTACGACGTAATTGCCTGCGGTATATTAGCCACCAGCGAACTGAAAGACTCTCTGCTCCTCACCTCTCCCATCACGCTCAACAAGCAAGTGCTCGTGCAACGGAAAGAAAACGGAGAAAACGACTCACTCCATATCCGTAGCCAGCTGGACTTGGCCGGGCGGACACTTCACGTAGTAAAAGGGTCTCCTTCTATTCTGCGTATTCAGAATCTAGGTAATGAAATCGGCGATACCATTTATATCAAAGAAATAGAGAAATACGGTTCCGAACAATTAATCTCAATGGTAGCTCATGGGGATATCGACTATGCCGTTTGTGACGAAAGCATCGCACGCGCGGCCGCCGATTCCATCCCGCAGATAGATATAAATACAGCTATCAGCTTTACACAATTCTACTCATGGGCAGTCAGCAAACAATCACCCGCTTTACTCGATAGTTTGAATACATGGCTGGATAAATTCCAAAAGGAGAAAGAATACCAGAAGATTTATAAAAAGTACTATGATAAAGAATAACCTTATCATTTTACAGTTCAGAAGAAAACAATCAAAAACAGAATGTAAGATAGATATATTCATGTCTATTTCCAGAAATAAACTCCCAAAGACTTGACTTTCGCTTTTGAATGTCGTATCTTTACAGAGTTAATGATAAAGTAGTTTCAATTAAACTACACGCAAAGGAGGGAATCGCGATTCTCTCCTTTCTTTTTATCCAGCCGGGAAAAACCTCTCCCCGCCCCAGCTTTTCCTTGCGCTTTGCCCGGTGGTTATGGTTCTTCAGCCGGAGGATCAGCAGTGTTCACCTTGCTTCTTACCGAAATGAAGTATATATCCGCCTCAAACAGACGTTCTGTTTGCCTGAAACAGAGCCTTTGTTCCGATAAAATAGAGCTTCTGTTGAAACAAAACACAATGTCTGTTTTCTAACTGTCCCTGCTAAGTTAATAATCAATAAAGTTGCTCTTGACAAAAAATAGCTTTATCTTTGGGGTTTGTTAGAACAGACACAATAGGTATATTATATTATGAGTGAAAAGATTATCAAATGGGGCTTCATTGGTTGCGGAGAAGTAACCAAGACGAAAAGCGGTCCCGCTTTCCAGAAAGTAGAACATTCGGAAGTCGTAGCCGTGATGAGTCGTGACGGCGCGAAAGCGAAAGCGTATGCCAAAGAGAGAGGAATCAAGAAATGGTATGACGATGCACAGGAGCTGATAGATGATCCGGAAGTAAACGCTATCTATATCGCCACTCCTCCTTCTTCACACGCTACGTATGCCATTATGTCCATGAAAGCGGGTAAACCGGCCTATATTGAGAAGCCAATGGCGGTGACGTATGAAGAATGTACCCGAATCAACCGCATATCCAATGAAACGGGGGTTCCCTGTTTCGTAGCATACTACCGACGTTATCTTCCCTATTTCCAGAAAGTAAAGGAATTAGTAGAGAACGGAACGATCGGCAACGTTATCAATGTACAGATTCGTTTTGCCCAGCCGCCACGCGATCTGGATTACAATCGTGATAATCTTCCCTGGCGTGTGCAGGCTGATATTGCCGGAGGCGGCTACTTCTACGACCTTGCTCCGCATCAGATTGATTTGTTGCAGGATATGTTCGGTTGCATCCTCGAAGCAAGCGGATATAAGAGCAATCGTGGAGGGCTTTATCCTGCCGAAGATACATTAAGCGCCTGTTTCCAATTTGACAACGGACTGGTGGGTAGTGGTTCCTGGTGCTTCGTAGCCCATGATTCTGCCCGCGAAGACCGCATAGAGATTATCGGCGACAAAGGAATGATTTGCTTCTCTGTCTTTACTTACGAACCTATCGGACTGCATACCGAGAAAGGACGGGAAGAAATCTGTATCGGCAACCCGGAACACGTGCAACAGCCTCTTATCCAAGCAGTAGTAGACCACTTATTGGGTAAGTCGGTTTGCTCTTGCGACGGCGAAAGCGCAACGTTGACTAACTGGGTAATGGACAAGATCTTAGGTAAGCTATAACCCTAAAAAAAGCAAAAAAAAGTTCCTTCTTTTTCCGGATTCTGCCGGTATTGTTAAAAAATTAATAGGGACATTCCATTGTATATTGTTAGTTTTTCTATCTTTGTAGAAAGAAGCAAAGAAAAAATGAAACTAACAATATATTTTTTGTGCCATGACTAAAGAAGCTTTAATGAGAAAAGCGATCGAGCTTTCAAAAGAAAATGTTGAAAATGGTGGAGGTCCTTTCGGTGCTGTGATTGCCACGAAAGACGGAGAAATAGTTGCAACAGGAGTTAATCGTGTCACTGCATCTTGTGATCCTACGGCTCACGCCGAGGTAAGCGCCATACGTGCCGCAGCTGCCAAACTCGGAACATTTAATCTTAGCGGATACGAAATCTATACTTCATGCGAACCTTGCCCCATGTGCCTGGGTGCTATTTATTGGGCACGCCTGGATAAGATGTACTATGGAAACAACAAGACCGATGCCAAAAACATCGGCTTCGACGACTCTTTTATCTATGACGAACTGCAACTGAAACCTGAAGACAGAAAGCTGCCTTCCGAAATCCTACTACATAATGAAGCCCTTACTGCCTTCAAAGCCTGGGTGGCCAAAGAAGACAGAGTAGAATATTAGAAAACCTCTCACTATTATTAACCTATTAATTACCCTCAAATGAAAAGAAAAAGCCTTTTATTTGTTATGGCATCAGTATGCCTGTTCAGTTGTCAACAGCAAGAAGAACTGCAAGACCCCAGTAATGGAGTGATCGACTTTTCTACTTCTATTGACCAAAGTATCAACAATGCTCTTACTCGTAACAGCAGTAGTCTGACACTTCCGTTAAAGAGCAACTTCGCTGCCGGAGATGTTATCTCCATGTCCGTTGCCGAGCAAGATTATCATCCGTTTGCCATAGGCATGGATAGCCAGACTTGGAACGAAGCAGGCACCGATTCGGAAACGGTTACTTTCTATGCTCATTATCCTGAATTGACCGACGAAGCTGCTACTACCAGATCATTGAGCAGCCGCTATCGTGAAATCAAGGGTGGCTTAGAATATTTGTTCGGTACAGCCCAAGCCAACAAAGGTTCTAAGAGCGTTGCTCTTGCATTTAAGAGAATGACAACGCCCGTCGTTCTGTTCTTGAAGAACAAAGGTGTGCAAGACCTGTTCAGCGGTAAAATCGAAGCTGACCCCAATGCAAAACCGGAATACATTGATATCCGGAAAGTATCTGAAGGTATCTTGACTAACTTGATTCCGCAGATCATCAAAGCCGGCGAGAAAATAGGAACGGTTATTCTGGAGGACGGTAAAGAAGAACCTATCATCGCAGAGGAGGACATTACCATAGAAGCCGGAACTCCTGTAGCGGTAAAAATGTACGCAAGACGCGGAATCATTGACGAACGAACTCCACTATTCAGATAAGACTGAAGAATAAAAAGTGATACTAATAAAAATCCCCGGAACCGCTGTAGACACTCAGCATTCCAGGGATTTTTTACACACAAAAGTTATTATTGAAATTGAAAACTGTCTTTTTTAGGTTAGAAACGCATACCTAAAGTAAGAACCACTTTATGGTTGTTGTTCGTCACTTTCGTTCCAGGTAAATCTAAACTATCAAAAGCATAGAATGTTTCTTTATAAGTATTATACATATATGCCATGTCTACATAGAAACTTTCACCACGATAGCCACAACCCAATGTATAATTATTAGTAGCACCCGGATTAGAAAATTCCGTATCAGTACGCATTGAATTTACAGGAAGATACTTAAAAGCATCTGATTTCAAAGGAGCAGTAATATGATTATATCCTAAACGGAATGCAAATTCCGGTGCTAACTTAAATTCAGCTCCAACACGAAGTGTATGAACTGCTTTCATCATTGCTTTAATGTCTTCTGTCTGACCTAATTCATATCCGTCCGGATCTTTCATTTTAGCTGAAGTACGGTCTGAATATTCATACTCAACTCCCAATGCTACAGAAGAACCGATGGTATATCCCATACTTGCATTAAACTTCCACGGAGTAATTAACTTATATTCATATTCTCCTTCAGTATCATTTCCACGGGCATCATAAGGTTTGGTAATGCCACGTGTAGTCTCATTCAAATCAAAATTAATATAAGCAGTATTCCGTTCCTTCAAACTAAAGAAAGTCGGAGTATGTACAGCAGCACCAATACGGAATGAGGATGACTCAAAAGGACGAAGAATAAAACCTAGTTTAAAATCAACTCCACTACCATCTACCCAAAAGTCATTTCCCAACGTATATCCTCCATGACCATTTCCGTCCTTATCAGTAAAGTCTTCATTATATTCACTAGTCCTGTCATAGTTTACACTATAAAGTCCTAATGTTGCTCCAACATAAAAACGATCATAAAAATTCAGCGCACCATTCAAATCAAAAGAATGGATACCTCCACTTTCTTTCGAACGATAAGACTGGCTCACAGCATCTCCTGCCTGAAAATAGGGTTCATATCCCTCAAAAGGAGGAACTGCATCTGGATTCTCTGGATCTACTTTCCCATAAACAGGATTCACTAAATGTGCATTATATCCCATAATACCCAACCAAGGCAATTCAGGATTCTGAAAAGCATCATCGCTCCTCAAAGCAGCTTCTGTGAACGGATCAAAGTCTCTGTATGAATCAAAGTTCACCATATTAGCCATCTGAACTGTTTGAGAAGTATTGAATACTCCACTCACCAGCATACTTCTATTGAAGGACTTCATTTTGCGATAATTGAAACCAAAGTTGGCAAATCTCAAAGCAGTTGTATTTCCTATTTTTGTAGAGAATACAAATCCGGCATTATCAAATGAGCCATGAAACTTATCAAGACTTGCCCCATTCGCTTTCACTCCTGTATTATCAAAGCCAAATGAAACCATAACATCATTGCTACGATAAATTCCGATACCGGCAGGATTAGTTCCTATAGTGGTTATATCTCCGCCTAAAGCTCCCATGGCACCGCCCATACCTACAAAGCGGGCAGTTCCATTTAAATCACTTCCCATCCATCGATTTGCATCATAGATAGTTGTTTGAGCATTTAGAAATCCTACACTTATCAAAAGAATACAAATCGCTAATATTCTATTACTTTTCATAATCAATCTCTTTTGAAATTATAAACTATCTTCTATAGCTACCACCAGAACTACGTGAAGAACCACCACCGCCGCTACTACGTGAAGAACTGCCACTGCTGCCAGAACTACGAGAATAACTACCGCTACTACCTGATGAATAGCTACTTCCACTACTTCTTGAATAACTACCTGAATTAGAAGAGCGGGATGATGATCTGTCAGGCGTATAACTTCTTGATGGAGAAGTGGAACTTCCACGTGAATAGCTACTACTGCTACGGCTACTATTTGTTCCGGAACTTCGTGTCGAACTATTACTTCTATTATAAGAGGAACCAGAATTGCGTGTACTAGTACCAGAAGTACGTGTACTGCTTGGACGTGTATACGTTTCTGTATTTCTACGAGAGTATGAACTTCCTGAACGAACAGAGCTATTGCTACCGCTACGAGTATAATCGCGAGTACCTACAACTCTACTATTTGTACCTGTACTACCTGAACGGCGAACACTTTGTCCAACAGAAGAATTAGCTGGTCTGGTAGTTGATGAACCGACACCTCTTCTGTAAGAAGTAGAATTATAATTTCTCGAACCAGAATAATAGGAACGATTATTACCATTAATCACACTACGTCCGGCATAATAAGGTCTTCCACCTCCGCCCCAGCCCCAGCTAGGACCACCGTGCCAGTGGTGATGATGTCCCCAATATCCGCCGCCATACCAGCCACCCCAGTAGCCGCCTCCCCAATAACCGGGGTAATATCCCCAAGAGTAATAAGGACGATTCCATCCCCAGCCATAGTTCCATCCCCAGCCGTAAGAGCCATAACGCCAATCCCACCAAAGCGGATTACTAAATGTCGGGAATGCATAAGCATACATACCATCGGTATATACGTTCCAATCCCATGAGTTCGGACCGTAAACTACATCCCAGTACAACGGGCTGCTGATACTGATAGCAAAACGCGGATTGCGGAAACGGATGATACGTTCAGCGTATTCATAGTCGTCTGTTGTACCATTGAATTCGCCCGTCACCCATTCTCCGTCCAAATCCGGATTAGATTTTTCTTTTATATATAAGGTATCATTATCCATTACGAATTCATTTTCACGTGCATCATAACGGCGGTTATATTCATCCACATCCCGTGTTCTTCCCTTACGGTCCTGAACAACCACTGTAGTACCCGGTGAAGTATAGATGTTAGTCGTCACCTGTTTCTTCGGTTCCTTCTTAACTGGAGTTTCTTTCTTCTCCTGTTTGTCTTTGGAAGGTACGAAGTAAAGGTCGTCATCAACGCTTTGTGCAAAGATACCTATCGGAAGGCACAAGGCAAATAGCAAGAAATAAACAATCTTTTTCATATCATCTCGGTTTATGTAATTACTTAAACTTATTCACGTTACAAAGATAAGGAAGAGATTTTTCGTCCGGGGGAGATTTTCCCCAAAGGATAATAGGAAATCCCTATTTCTAACTATCTTTGTAGAAGATACAACGCTCACCGGCATAAAGTTCAGGCAAACTTGACTTTCTATACCCGGATTGCTGTATCTTTGCACATTATTCACCAGCATTAAAAACAACTATGAAGTATTTTGAGTTCACATTCCGCACCCAGCCTTGTACCGAAACCGTCAATGACGTACTGGCTGCCATATTGGGTGAAGTCGGATTTGAAAGTTTTGTTGAGTGTGAAGGCGGACTGACCGCATATATCCAACAGACATTGTGTGATGAAAACGCCATCAAGATTGCCATCAACGAGTTCCCCCTACCCGATACGGATATTACTTATACATATACCGAAGCGGAAGACAAGGACTGGAACGAGGAATGGGAAAAGAATTTCTTCCAACCCATCATTATCGGAAACCGATGTGTGATCCACAGCACTTTCCACCAAGATGTCCCCAAAGCGGAATATGACATCGTCATCAATCCTCAAATGGCCTTCGGAACAGGACACCACGAAACTACCAGCCTCATCATTGAAGAATTATTGGACAGCGAACTGAAAGATAAATCCCTGCTCGATATGGGCTGCGGAACTTCGATTCTTGCCATCCTCGCACGTATGCGGGGCGCACGTCCCTGTACGGCCATCGACATTGATGAATGGTGCGTACGAAACTCCATCGAAAACATCGAGTTGAACCACGTAGACGATATTGCCGTATCACAAGGAGATGCCTCGTCGCTTGTAGGAAAAGGACCTTTCGACGTTATCATCGCCAACATCAACCGGAATATATTACTGAATGATATGAAGCAATATGTTGCCTGTATGCATACGAATTCCGAACTCTATATGAGTGGATTTTATATAGACGACATTGCCGCCATCCGCGAAGAAGCGGAGAAGAACGGACTGACTTTCGTTCATTATAAAGAGAAGAATCGTTGGGCAGAAGTGAAATTTATTTATAAAGGATAAGAGCCAACAAATATCTTTAAAAGAGAAAGCTCCCTTATCATTAAAAGATATAAGAAAGCAAGCAAAAATCGCAGTCGATATACGCTATAAACAAGCGTAAGACTCCAGATTAATGCAGAAAAAAAATAGTGACGGTATACGCGTGGGATAGTGACGCTATCCATAGCATATACCGTCACTATTTGCATCGGATAGCGTCACTATCTTATAAAGAGAAATAAAGTCGTTACGCGAACTCTTTTTTGACCTGTTGGCACCATGCTTTGATTTTCTTTTCCGCCTGTTCGGACTGATTATCCAAATCGACAACCAAACCGCACCACTGCTCGCCACGTAAAGCCTTGGAACGTTCGAAAGTGTATCCTTCGGAAGAAGTAAAACCGACCAAGGTAGCCTCATCCCCTTCAAAGACTTCTGCCAGCAGACCAATTCCATCTGCAAAATTTTCCGGATAACGTATCTGATCTCCCAAACCGAAGATAGCAACCTTCTTACCTTTCAATTTCATTGTCCGGAGTTCCGGCAACAGTTCGTCCCAATAGGTAGGAAGTTCTCCGTCAAACCAGGTCGAAGCACCCACAATGAAGCAGTCATAAGCTGCAAAATAATTCTGCCAGGCCTGCTCGATAGGCACTACTTCTATCTTGTCTTCACCAAACTCTTTCTGTATTTTCTCTGCCACCCAACTCGTTCTTTCGGCTTTGGTAGCATAAAACAAACCTATCTTTTTCATAATTCTTCTCTTTTAATATTCCAATAATTTCCGTGCAGCTTCGTATATCTTAGCTTCGTCCGGCAAAATTTCTTTTTCCAGTATCGGATTGAAACCGACGGGAGTAAACGTAGAACCGACACGCTGCACCGGTCCGTCGAGATAACGGAACATTTCCTCACCAATCATTGCTGCAAGCTCCGCACCAAAACCGGAGAATACTTTATCTTCATGTACAACCAATGCTTTACTGGTCTTTTTCACCGATTCAAAAATTGCCTCTTTATCCAGCGGTATCAGTGAACGAATATCGATCACTTCGACTTTCCAACCACCCTCTTTCTCCAATCGTTCGGCGACATGCAGACAGAAATGGGTCGTATTTCCGTATGTGATAATACTCAAATCCGTACCCTCACGGCGGATACGTGCTTTTCCGAAAGGTACTTCAAAGTCTTCCGGCACCACAGTGGCGGCTTCTACCGAATTATACAATGCTTTCGGTTCGAGAAACAAAGTAAATCCCTTAGAGCGCATACTAGTACGTAACAATCCGGCTGCATCATCTGCAAAAGAAGGGCAGACAATTCGTGCTCCCGGCAATGTAGTCAAAGCTCCTTCTATATTTTGAGAGTGATACAGCCCTCCACCGATATAACCTCCGGAAGCCAACCGCAGCGTTATATTCGGGGCAAACTTACCATTGCTGCGCCAATACTCATGCGTACATTCTACATATTGTTCTACGGCAGGCCAGAAGTAATCAGCAAACTCCGCTCCCTCTATCACGACATGGATTTTAGGATCAAAGCGGCTCATTCCATTGGCAGTGCCTACAATATAATCTTCGGCAATCGGCGCACTGAACACACGGGCTTCGCCGAATTCCTGCTGCATCCCTTTGGTGACATTAAACACACCGCCTTTCTCTCTGTTTGCTACGTCCTGTCCCCAGATAAACGTATCGGGATTGTAGCGGAATTCGGCTTTCAATGTCTCGTTAATGGCATTTACCAGGAAGGTCTTTTCGCCCTCTGCTTCATGAGTACCTTCTTTGTACTTCTGGGGTTGATAAGGTTCGGGCATCACAAAATCGTAGATGCTCTTAGGATCAGGATCGGGAGCAGCCAACGCTTTTCGGTTGGCAGCCGACAGTTCTTTCTTTGCGTCAGCTTCGATCTGTTGCAACTCTTCTTCTGTCAGGCGTTTGTAACGCAACAACATCCGGCGGAATTTCATCAGCGGATCGGCATCTTTTACGTATTCCAGTTCGTTCTCATCCCGGTACAGGGTATGTTTATCCGAGTTGGAATGGGAACCGATACGAACACAGTTGGCCTGCACAATCACCGGATTACGGGTTTCCCTTGCATATTCGTGGGCTTCGGTCATGGCATTCATCGAGTCGAACACATCTTTTCCATTGCAATAGATGATTTTCAGATTCTTGAAGCCGGAGAAGTTCTCGGCAACTTTGCGGTTGGCTGTCTGTTCCGATTTAGGAACAGAGATACCATATCCGTTATCCTGTATAACGAAAATAACAGGAAGACGTTCAAGGCTGGCGCCATTGATAGCCTCATATACAAATCCTTCAGAAGTGGCAGATTCTCCGTGCGAAGTGATTGCTACTCCTTTATGCCCATAATATACCATTGCTCTTGCTACACCTGCCGCATGAAGGTCGTGTGTACCCGTTGCAGAAGAAATGTTTTCGATATGCCATTCCGGTTTGGCGAAGTGATTCGACATATGACGTCCGCCGCTGCCCGGGTCTGTCGCTTTCGAGATACCATTCAGGATGATTTCTTCTGGAGTCATTCCGGCAGAAAGTACAGTCAGCATATCGCGGTAGTAAGGAAACAGGAAGTCTTCGCCCAAAGTGAATACCTGACCGATGGCAAGCTGAATACCATCATGCCCCGCGTAAGGAGCATGATAAGACCAACCCAAAGATTGCAGCAGGTATGACGGTGCTTTTTCATCCAAAGCACGCCCCAATGTCATCAGATGATACCACTTTTTCAGGGTTTCTACATCTGTCGTTTTTATATCATATTTCTTTTTCATAGTGAATGAAGTTCTTAATGAGTGAAACAATCAGTTATCAGCCTTGCCAGTTTTCGAGGTAGTCGGCTATAAAGTGGAGGAAGTTACCTCCCAACATTCCGTCTACTACCCGATGGTCGTAAGACAAAGACAGATACATTTTATGGCGGATGGCAATCGTATCGCCTTCCGGTGTTTCTATCACAGCAGGTTTCTTTTCAATATATCCTACTCCCAAAATAGCAACCTGCGGCTGATTAATAATCGGTGTACCGAACAGGCTCTTGAACGTTCCGAAATTGGTAATGGTAAATGTACCGCCATCAATATCTTCCGGCATTAATTTATTATCCCTTGCTTTCAGGGCTAAAGAGTCAATGGCAACTGCCAGGCCATTCAGATTCAAATGGTCGGCGTCATGCACCACAGGCACAATCAGATTTCCATCATTCAGAGAGACAGCAATACCTACATTGATATGTTTCTTAAAGAGGATATTATATCCGTCTACTGACACATTCACTTGAGGATAGGCTACCAATGCTTTCGCTACGGCCTCGGTTATCACAGGCATATAAGTCAACTTCACTCCTTCGCGACGGAAGAAAGCATCTTTATTCTTTTCGCGCCAACGCACCAGTTTGGTGACGTCTACTTCTACCACATTGGTTACATGAGGAGATACTTTCTTAGACATAACCATGTGGTCGGCAATAATCCGGCGAACACGATCCATCTCTTTCACTTCAACTCCAGGCATGGCAACAGGAGCAGACGATTTGGATGAAGTAGCAGCCGACTGTACAGCAGGGGCAGATGCAGCCGGAGACGTTTTCGGAGTTATCGGTTCGGGAGCAACAGCCACCGATGGTTTGCTTGCAGCCGGAGCAGCAACAGCAGAGGCCGGTTTCGGTTCAGCCATATCGCCTCTTTTCTTCTTTTCAATATAGTCTTTTATATCTTTCTTACTCAACCGCCCTTCATAACCCGTACCTTGTATAGCATCCAACTCTTCTTTCGGAATCTTAGCCTCCCGCGCCAACTGAATCACAACAGGAGAATACCAACGTTCTTCCTCAACAGCAACGGGTTTGGATGTATCAACGGGGGGTGATGCAGTATTCACTGATTGACTCTTAGCAATGTCTGCTGCTGATTGTGATGTTCCGGAAAAATCAGCGGCAACGACTGGCATCAGCTCCTTCGTTTGTGGCACCTTCGCTTGCCGGCTCCGTACCGGATGATTCTTCGCCATCCAAATCAATAATGGCAACTACTATTCCTACAGCTACCGTGTCACCTTCCTTATATAAAATCTCCTCCACTTTTCCCGCTACGGGAGAAGGGATTTCTGCACTTACTTTAGCAGTATTCACTTCAAAAAGCACATCGTCTTCCTGAATCATGTCACCCACCTTTACAGACCAAGAGACAATGGTCCCTTCGGTTATACTCTCGCCCAACTTAGGCATTTTTATTTCGAATTTTGACATAGACAGTAATTTTATTATTCAACCTTAGATATATTACAACAATGGGCTGAAATAGAAAGTTTTAAGTTAAGTAAAATTTAACCGGAGTCCAATCGGCACAACCAAGCATCAACGGCTATATATCCACTCTTTCTGAATATATTTCTCTTCCCGGAGCTGATTGACAGCTTCTATCTCCTCCTTAGTGAAAGCACTGACAGATTGCGACTTACTGAAATACTGAAAAGCCTTTTCTTTGAAATCAGTGACAGTCCCCGCCGGCAAATGCCTGCGAATATTAGTTACCTCACTCCGAACGGAAGGAACAGCATATACAGACGACAACGTTTCATCATCGACCATCGGTTCCGGATTCAATGCCTGATGCAACGCTGTAAGGTCTGTATCATACAATAGCGTGCAATGATACAATACCCGATCCTTGTACAGGCATTGCGCACTTCCTGATATTTTCAATCCATTCAGATAAATCCCCAATCGTTCGCCTCCTGTTGCCATCAGTCCCATAGAGTTCGAAATCCAACGTCCTCTGCAAATACGTGACAAACTCCGGCAAGCGGGGAGTCGTTTCTATAAAAGTCAGATTGACATTGCCCAAATCATGGTACACTGCTCCCCCACCGGAAAAACGACGGGCAATATGTACCTGCTCCCGTTCCGCCCATTCCTGATCGACTTCCGACCGTAACCGTTGATGTTTCCCTATTACCACAGAAGGAGTGTCCTGCCAAAGCATGAAAATGTCTTCATTTCCCTGCTTCAACAGATATTCTTCTGCAGCCAAGTGAAAGTAAATATCAGAAAACGGACTATAGATACATCGAATCATAGGTCAGACAGAATAAGAGTTAAAACATAATCTCGTGATAAATCTCTCCGACCGTAGGATGCGGAAATACAGTCTTCTGAAATTCTTCCACCGTATAGCCTCTCTGAATAGCAATACCTGCGATCACAATAAGTTCTGACGCCGGATTTCCCAACATGTGGCAACCGATGATCTTCCCTTCTTCATCCTGAATCAGTTTACAAAGGCCGTTTCCCTGTTCATTCTCGGCTACGAACCGACCGGAATAAGCCATCGGTAATTTGGATACACGGTAAGAAAGTCCTGATTTTATCAGTTCTTCTTCTGTCTTTCCTACGCCCGCCACTTCGGGATTGGTATAAACAACTCCCGGAACACAATCGTAATTCATCCGGTCTTCCACTCCCAAGATATGATTGATAGCGACTTCCGCTTCACGAATAGCGGTATGTGCCAATAAAGAATAACCTGTAATATCCCCACAAGCATATACACGGGGATGCGAAGTCAACAGATGTTCATCTACTTTGACCCCGTTCCGATGCAATTCTATATTCAGCTTGTCCAGCCCCACTTTGGATAAATTTGCCTTACGGCCTACACTAAGCAAGATTTTCTCCGCTTCAATAGTGGAAACTTTGCCTTCTTTTTCTATCACGACTCCATGAGCGTTCACTTCCACTACTTTCGTATTCAAATAGAAAGTGACTCCCCGTTTGGCATATTCGGCACGAAGCATGCCGCTCGTTTCCTTATCCATCGCTCCCAAAATCTCCGGCATCATTTCTACCACATGCACCTTTACTCCCATACTGTTGAAGAAAGAAGCAAATTCCATCCCGATCACTCCACCGCCAATAATAACAAGCGTCTTGGGAAGTTCTTTTATCTCCAACGCCTCCTTGGAAGTCCAATAACTGACTCCCGACAATCCCGGTATGGAAGGAATCACTGTATCGGAGCCGGTACATACCAGCAAGTATTTCACGGAATAGGTTTCTCCATCACAGGTGATGCGGATCATCCCCTCTTTCTCTCCTTCTATAAAAGGCTTCTTTTTCCACGATCGTCACTCCGTAAGAGTTCACGGTCATCTTCACGCCACCCGTCAACATTTTCACTGTTTTGTCTTTGCGGCTCATAATCTTGGATAAATCGAACGAAGGAGATTCGGCAGAAATGCCATATTTGGAAGCACTCTTGATGCTATCCAGAATTTTAGCAGAATATAACAACGTTTTAGTAGGAATACATCCCTCATTGAGACACACTCCACCCATTGCCTTTTTCTCAAAAAGAACGGCTTTTAATCCGTTGGCCCCTGCCCGTTCGGCAGCTGTGTAACCCAGCAGGGCCACCACCAATAATAGCTATATCAAAGTTCATAATCGTATCTTTTTTAGTAATAATACGATTATAACAAATGAGAGAAGAGATAAGTTGTTGGGAAAAGAAATACCTGTTACTTAATTGTCAGCTTTTTAAGTTCTTCTAACGAGCCATTGAACACGTTCAGGTCTACGTCTTCTTTGATACCGGGAACACTTCCTACATCAGTATGTTGCCAAAAGTCCCATTTCCCCTGATACTTTACAGAGTCAACATAATAATGGGCAATCCAGTAAGGGTATGTATTGAAGATGGAATCGTCCAGATAACGGGTTTTAAATTTATAAGAAGTATAAAGAATAGGTTTCACTCCATAATGAGATTCCACCCGGTCCAACCAGCGCTTAATGCCTTGCTGCAATTCTTTTTTCTCTTTTCGTCCGGTCACTTCCACATCAAGTACGGGAGGTAAATCACCCGTATCCAGTTTCACCGTACGAATAAAGAAGTCCGCCTGTTTCAAAGCATCCGTACCAGGAATATAAGAAATGATAAGCACCACGGATAAATCCATGATTACGGGCATTGGCGAAGTTCGCCTCAAAGGTTGTGTCGTTATGATCTCCTCCTTCTGTAGCTTTCATAAAAACGAAATGCAAAGGAGTAGCCGTCTCTTTATTCTGCAACAGTCTTTTCCAATCAATCTTTCCCTGATAATGAGAAATGTCAATACCATGAATATCATATCCGTCAGGGATACAAACTCCGTATTCCTTTAAACCATGACAAGGTTTCCATCGATAAGCATAAGGACGGATAAAGAAATAGTAGAATACAACGGAAAAACAACCGATAATCACCACAGCCAAAATGTTACGAATCCAGACAGGCATCACAGTTCGATGCTTCATCTGTTCCTTTTTTGAGGTACGGGAAGTTTTGAAGAAGAGGTCGTTCCCTTTTTCTTGGTAGTGGAAACGGTTCTTTTCTTCTGTACGGCAGACATCGGGTTGTTGCGTTGCGGCATTTACTTTAAACGATCAATGTTTTTAGAGATAGGCACGGATTACGCGAATTAACACGGTTTTTTAGTTATTTCTTATAAACCGTGTATTCCGTGTAGTCCGTGCCTGAAAGAATCTTTCATTGCAGCTGTTATTGCAACTGTTACATCAACAACTGCTCTGAAGTGTATTTATTTAGCTTGTTCCAGCTGCAAAGTCTTAGTTGCCTGGTCGCAAACCTCTGTAGGACCGAAGTACTGGATCGGACCCGGATATACATAATCCGTTTCGATAGCCCAACGATCACGTTGCGCAGCAAATGCCTTGAAAGGAGCGCCATCCAGTTTCACCAATGCTTTCTGGATAACCGGTTTCATTTCACCGTGGCGGCGTTCCATATTCATCATCATGGTGATAGGCACACCACCTGCGATCCATTCGGCAGCAGGAGCAGTTGTGTTGCGTACAGAAGACATATAACCAGTCTTACCGTTAGCAATCAACATAGAAGCTGTGTAACCCAAAGAGTAGCAATAGTCAGCGTCAAAGTTTGATGGAGCAGCACAACGTCCTTCATAACCGAAGAAGTGGTGCTGAGCAGCAAATTTACCAACATATTTGCCATCTTCTTTCCATGAAGCCAATTTGGTAGCTACCATTTCAGACAACAGCTTTTCTGTTTCGATCAGTGATACCTGAACGTTTCCGTGCGGGTCACGATCCAAAGTCAGCTGGCGGGCAACGCCTTCCGGCAGACTTGCATAGATAGCAGAGTTTTCCGGAGAAAGTTTGCGGATGATATAATCACGTTGGTGAGATTTCTTAATCTGACCGAATTCTTCAGCATTAGCAGCCAGGAAGTCGTTCAATTCAGCAATCAGGCGTTTCATGGCAGGAATGAATTCCACCAGTCCTTCCGGAATCAATACTGTACCGAAGTTATTTCCCTGTGCAGCACGGTCAGCTACCACTTTAGCGATAAATGTTACTACATCATCCAGAGACATATCTTTTTCTTCTACTTCTTCAGAAACGATACATACGTTAGGCTGTACCTGTAAAGCACATTCCAGTGCGATGTGAGAAGCCGAACGACCCATCAATTTGATAAAGTGCCAGTATTTACGGGCTGAGTTACAATCACGCTGGATGTTACCGATTACTTCTGCATAAGTCTTACAAGCTGTATCAAAACCGAAAGAAGTTTCAATCATATCGTTCTTCAAGTCACCGTCAATCGTCTTCGGGCAACCGATTACCTGTACACCGTAGTTCTTAGCTGCATAGTATTCAGCCAATACACAAGCGTTTGTGTTAGAGTCGTCACCACCAATGATAACCAATGCTTTGATGCCAAGTTCTTTGATGATTTCATATCCCTTTTCGAATTGGCTTTCTGCTTCCAGCTTCGTACGTCCGGAACCGATGATATCGAAACCACCAGTGTTACGGTATTCGTCGATAATATCAGCAGTCAGTTCCATATAATTGTGATCTACCAGACCACCAGGACCCAGAATAAAACCATATAATTTGTTTTCCGGGTTCAATTTCTTGATACCGTCGAACAAACCGGAGATTACATTGTGTCCGCCCGGAGCCTGACCACCGGAAAGAATTACACCTACGTTCATAGCGGGAAGAGCAACAGCTTCACCAGCTTCGAATGTAATCAACGGCATTCCATACGTGTTCGGGAATAATGCTTTGATAGCTTCCTGATCGGCTACAGATTGAGTAGCAGCACCTGCTACAGCCTTAACAGCTCCTGATGCCAATGCTTTCGGAAGTTTGGGCTGGTAAGCAGCCCTTGCGATTTGCAATGCACTTTTAGTCATTTTCTTTAATTTTTTATTTAAAGGTGTTAGTAAGTTTCTTGTCAAACTTGAAAAGCGTTGCAAATTTCGCACTTTTTTCCGAATTATGAAAATTCTTCTGTTGTTGTTTTAAGACAAAAGGAAGAAGAAAGAAAAATTAAGGCTACCTCCCGGTGCGGGAGATAGCCTTTACGTTTTCTTCAATGAGTGAATCGATATGATAATTCTAGGGATTTTGTTCCCAGCCTCCACCAAGAGCCTTATAGAGTTGAACTACCGCAATCAACTCGTCACGGATAGCATTACTCAACCCAATCTGTGCATCAAAATATCCACGTTGGGCATCCAATACATCCAGATAATTAATGACTCCATTGATGTATTGCAGTTGTGCCAGGTCCATATAGCTCTTGGCCGAACGTTCCAAATTGGCACGAAGTTCATACACTTCCTTGATCTTGTTGAAATTGACAATTGCATTACGTGTTTCCTTGAAAGCTTCCAGTACGGCTTTTTCATAACTATGTACTTCAGCTTCATAAGCAGCCTTTTTTGCTTTCAATGCCGCACGGTTCTTTCCCCAGCCAAAGATCGGAGTTAATAAAGCTCCTTCCATCACTGCATAAGGAGATTTCAAAAGTTCCGACAAAGAAGTACTTTCACTACCGAAACCACCTGTCAGGGCAAGACGCGGGAACATATTTGTATAAGCCACTCCCACTTTCGCATTGGCAGCAATCAATTTCTGCTCTGCCTGACGGATGTCGGGACGGCGTTCCAACAATGTAGATGGCAATCCAACAGGAAGTGTTTCCGGAGAGTTAAATTCCTGAAGCAAACGGGAACGGGCTATCTTATTAGGATATTCACCGGCAAGATAAGCAATATCGTTTTCTTTCAGGGAAATTTTACGTTCCAGATCAGGAACCAAAGTTGCCGTACGCGCCAATTCCACTTGTGCCTGCCGATAGGAAGTCTCGGAGGTCAATCCACCGGCAAACCGGATACGTGCCAAACGTACTCCTTCTTCACGGGCTTTCAATGTTTGCTTTACAATGTCAAGCTCTGTATCTAGGGCTACCAGTTCATAGTAAGCCTGTGCCACTTCAGCAACAATCGTCATCCGCAATGCGCGTTGTGCCTCGATAGATTGCAGATACTCGGCAATACTGGCCGAACGTGCCCAACGCAGATTTCCCCAAAGATCAAGTTCCCATGAAACGAGAAATTGTGCTTCAAAGGTATCTGATCTCTTGAAAGCGTCTCCTCCATGATTTTCAAGTTCACGTTCTGCCGTTACTTTTCCTTTGATATCCGGAAGTAACGCAGCGGTGGAAATACGTTTCTGCGCTGCCATTTCTTTCACACGGGCAGCGGCAATCAACATATCCTTGTTGTGATCCAGTGCACGTTCAATCAGCTTCTCAAGGTAGCATCCGTATAAATATCCCTCCAGTCCTGATCGCCGAAGCTGATCGAGTCTTGCGCTCTTTCCAAGCTGTCGGGCAAATGAAGATCAGGACGGACATAGCTTTTCCCTACCTTGCAGGAAGTCAAGACCCCGGCAAGTAACAGGATAGCAATATATAGTTTCTTTCGTTTCATTATTTCTTATGTTTTAAGATTTTCGACTTTGTTTTATACACCATCACAAAGAAGAACGGCACGAGAATGATACCAAATACAATGGCAAATATCATTCCGAAAAATACACCTGTACCGATTGCCTGCCGGCTTGCCGACCCCGGACCGCTTGCCAATACCATCGGAAGCATACCGAGTACGAATGCGAGAGAAGTCATCAAAATCGGACGGAAACGCAATTTGGCTGCGTAGATAGCCGACTGCACCAGGTCTTCACCTTTATCTACCTGTACTTTTGCAAACTCTACAATCAAAATCGCGTTCTTAGCGGCAAGTCCCACCAGCATTACCAGACCAATCTGGAAATAGACATCGTTCTCCAATCCGCAAACCCAGACTCCTAAATAGGCTCCCAAAGCGGCAACAGGTAAAGAAAGCAATACGGCAATAGGCACTGTCCAACTTTCGTATTGCGCAGCAAGGAAAAGGAAAACGAACAGGAATACCAATGCCATCACCATGCCTGTCTGACCTCCCGCCTGCTTCTCCTGATAAGAAAGACCACTCCATTCAAGACCGATATTATCGGGAAGATGGTCACGGGCAATCTGCTCCATGATCTCCATTGCCTGTCCGGAACTATATCCCTGTGCAGCTGCTCCACGAATAACGGCCGTAGTAAACATATTGAAACGTTTAATACTTCCCGGTCCTGTGGTATAGGAGGCATTTCCTAAAGAAGTCAATGGTACCATCGCTCCATTGGAGGCTTTCACGAAGAACAGATTGATGTTGTCTTTGTGTTCCCGGTAAGGAGCTTCCGCCTGAATGTACACCTTATATATACGGTTGAACATATTAAAGTCATTCACATACACCGAACCGGTATAAGCCTTCATGGTAGAGAACACATCAGCCAGTGGCACACCCAGCATCTTTACTTTGTCACGGTCTACATCGAAATAGAGTTGCGGTATTTCCGATTGCAAGGAAGATGACAGTCCTGCTAATTCTTTGCGTTTGGATGCGTAGTACATTAATGTATCTGCCGCATCTACCAAATTATCGAAAGTAGCCTCTCCACGGGCTTCCAATTGCATTTCAAAACCTCCCGAGCTACCCAGTCCCGGAATAACCGGAGGAGTGGACAGATAGACTTTACATTCTGGATATTCCCTCAAATGTTTTTCCACCGTATCCATAATCTTCTCAATAGTGGTGTTCTTCCGCTCTTCCCAAGGTTTCAGGATCACCGTCAGTTCAGCACGTCCCTGGTTACTTCCAACACGCGGACTACTTCCTGTTACGTTCTGTATATATTCAATATATGGATTCTTTTCCAGATAAGCAATCGCGCGTTCCGTTACTACACGGGTACGCTCCAATGTAGCTCCTTCCGGCAGTTCTAGTTCAATCTTAAAGTATCCCTGGTCTTCTACCGGCAAGAAACTGGTCGGAATAATCCGGTGAATCAACAGAATAGCAATCAATACCATACCAAAAGCACTCAAAACCCGACGAGGATGCTTGATCGTACGAGTCACAGCAGCCACATATTTATTGCTACCAATACCCAGCCATTCATTAATCTTCCGGAAAACGATATTCTTTTTCTTTCCGTTATCCGGCTTCAGAATCAATGAACACATCACCGGGCTCAATGTCAGAGCCACTACCGTAGAAATAAGTACGGACACCACAATCGTCACCGTAAACTGGCGATACAACTGCCCTGTAATCCCACTTAAAAAACTAACCGGAACGAACACTGCCGCCAATACCAGTGATGTGGCAATCAAAGCACTAGCAAGTCCGTTCATCGCTTCTTCGTTGCTTCGTATGGGCTTAGATGTTCCGTTTCCATGATATGTTCTACGCCTTCCACCACCACAATCGCATCATCCACAACAATACCGATGGCAAGAATCAATCCGAGTAATGTCAGTATATTCAGCGAGAAACCGAAAATCAACATGAATCCGAAAGTACCGATCAATGAAATAGGCACCGCTACTACCGGAATCAACGTTGCACGCCAGCTCTGCAAGGATAGATAAACCACCAATACAACTAATACCAACGCTTCAAACAACGTCTTATATACTTCATGAATAGATTCGGAAATATAGGTCGTCATATCGAACGGAATCTCATAGCTCAATCCTTCCGGAAAGTTCTTGCTAATCTCATCCATAGCCTCTTTGACCCTCTCGGCTACTTCCATCGCATTTGCTCCCGGCAACATATAAATGCCAAGAACAGCAGCATTCTCGCCGTTGATACCACTTTCTGTGTTATAAGAAGAGGCCTCCAACGATACACGCGCCACATCTTTCAATCGAATAATGGACCCGTTGGCATTGGCACGCACTACAATATCTTCAAACTGTCCCACGGAAGACAAACGTCCTTGAGTCGTAATAGGAATGGTAATATCCAGTCCCTGTACCGGCTGCTGCCCCAATACACCGGCTGCCGATTCACGGTTCTGATCTTTCAAGGCATTCTGTAAATCCTGTACGGTCAGCCCAAAGTTTGCCAACTTATCGGGTTGCGCCCATATCTGCATCGCATAATAGCGGCTACCGATATTAGATACACGTCCAACCCCAGGAATACGGCGAATTACATCGAGCACGTTGATAGTAGCAAAGTTACTCAAATAAATTTCGTCGAACTTCGGATCAGTAGAAGTCAAACAAAGCGTCATCAACTGACTAGGAGCCTGTTTTTCTACCGAAATACCATTCTGAATGACTTCCGCTGGCAGACGGGATTCCGCCAGTTTCACACGGTTCTGAATCTCAACGGCTGCCAAATCCGGATCGGCAGATACGTCAAAAGTGACCGTTGCCGAAAAACCTCCGGAGTTAGAACTGTTTGATTCCATATAAAGCATACCCGGCGTACCATTGATTTCCTGCTCAATCGGAGTGGCTACCGCCTGCGACACGGTAAGTGCACTGGCACCCGGATAGGATGCGCTGATCTTCACCACCGGAGGGGTAATCTGCGGATATTGATCCACCGGAAGCATCGTCAGGCCAATAATACCGACAATCACAATCACGATGGAGATTACAGCCGAGAAGACCGGCCTATCTATAAAAAAAGTAACTTTCATCGTTTATTCTCCTTTCGCGTTATCCTTCGTTCCGGTAGTGTTTTCTTTTACTCCGGTCACTTCATTTTTTGTCGTAGTTATACTGTCCCCAGCTTCGGCTTCCGGATCACTGACCCGTACTTTCATGCCCGGAGTCAACTTATGGAACCCTTCTACAACCACCATTTCTCCTTCTGCCAGTCCTCTTTCTACCACCACATTATTCCCGACTTCCGGTCCTAATTCGATAAAACGTTTCTCTACTGCATCATCTTTACGCATGGTATAAATATATGCTCCACCCTTTTCGATGGTAACGGCTTTCATCGGAACAACCAGTGCACCTTCACGAACATCCAGCAACAACTTTACCTTTGTAAATTGTCCTGGCAACAATACTTGTTTCGGATTCGGCATTTCTGCACGTACAGAGAAAGTTCCGGTTTGAGGATCGACTTGCGGTTCGGCAAAATCCACATATACTTTAAATGGATAGACGGTATTATCTGCCAATGTAATGGTAATATTCGGCTGCCAGGAACGGGTGGAATCCTGCTGTCCCAAATTAATGTTTCTTTCTTTACTCTTCAAATAATCGAGTGCTGTCATACTGAAATCCACCAACACTGTATCACTCTTCACAATGGTAGCAAGCAATGATTTTCCTCCGGGGCCTACTAACGTACCCAAGTCCACATTTCTTTCACTAATGTGTCCCGATAAGGGCGAACGAACAATGGTATAACCCAATTCCAGTTCAGCCTGTGCCAAATCCGCCTCGCTCATGGCTACCGTTGCCTCGGCACTTTCATAAGCAGCTTCCGCATTATCCAAGTCCAACTGGCTTGCAGCGTTCTGTTCAAACAACGGACGGATACGTTTTAAATCACGTTCCGCTTTCAAAGCCTGCGCTTCGTCTTTTTTCAATTGCGCTCTGGCTTTATCTGCTTTGGCACGATACTGGTCTTGGTTAATTACAAACAAAACCTGATTCTTATTGACATATGTACCTTCGGCAAAAAGCATATTTTCCAGATAACCTTCCACACGGGCACGTACTTCGACGAACTGTTGGGCACGAATACGCCCCACATATTCTCCGTATATCTCTACGTCGTCTTTCACTACCGGTTCAACAATGACTGTCGGCATTTCCGGCGCAGCCTTCTGAGGTCGGGTCAGTATCCAGTACACACCCAACACAACTACCATACATATAATAGCAGCAATGGTTCTCTTTCTCCTCAGTTTCAACTCATGTTTCGAAAAGAATAATCTCATATCGAATCTTATTATTTAATTTAACTTATGTTTGTTCTATACTCTATTATGCAATTTATATACCAAAAATGCGCTACACACATTATTCGCTTACAATCAAAGCATTACATTTTTCCTCTTTTTGTGGAAGTGTGGAAATCCACCGTATTGTGTAGAATTTATCCACATTTCCGACTTTTAGAACATTTTTTTTTATAGTTCTTGTTTCATCAACTAAACAATTTATCCCCTACATTTGTATTATATTAAACATCAACACTAGACCACATCCTAATGAAAAAACAAATCTTTTCAACATTAGTTTTATCAATTGGCATCTTATTGCCTTTTTCTTTGCATTCTCAAGAGCAAAGGAAAAAGGTAGGTGTCGTTCTAAGCGGCGGCGGTGCCAAAGGAATGGCACACATCAAAGCACTGAAAGTAATTGAGGAAGCCGGAATTCCTATTGACTATATAGCCGGCACCAGTATGGGAGCTATCGTAGGTGGTCTGTATGCCATCGGTTATACTACGGAACAATTGGACAGCATGGTACGAAAACAAGATTGGACATTCCTGTTGAGCGACCGTATCAAACGAAGTGCCATGTCATTGACTGATCGTGAGCGGTCTGAAAAATATACAGTCTCTATCCCTTTCACCAAAACTCCCAAGGATGCTGCTGCCGGAGGACTCATGAAAGGGCAAAATCTGGCTAACCTATTTTCAGACCTCACTGTGGGGTATCATGACTCTATCGACTTCAATAAACTTCCCATTCCTTTTGCTTGTGTGGCAGCCAATGTTGTCAATGGAGAGCAAATTGTATTCCATGACGGAATACTCTCAACCGCTATGCGTGCCAGCATGGCTATTCCGGGTGTATTTACTCCGGTACGCCAAGACAGCATGGTATTAGTGGACGGCGGCATTGTAAACAACTATCCGGCAGATGTTGTGAAAGCCATGGGAGCCGATATTATTATCGGAGTAGACGTGCAGAATGCTTTGAAGAAGGCTGACAAGCTCAACAGCGTCCCCGATATTCTGGGGCAGATTGTAGACATCACCTGCCAGTCTAACCACGAAAAGAATGTAGACCTCACAGATACTTATATCCGTGTCAATGTGGAGGGATATTCATCTGCCAGTTTTACTCCGGCTGCCATCGACACTCTGATGCGAAGAGGCGAAGAAGCGGCTAAAGAACAATGGAATTCGTTGCTTGCCTTGAAAAAGAAGATAGGAATAACCGAAGATTATACTCCGAAGCAACATGGCCCTTATTCTTCTCTTTCCAATGCACGCACAGTTTATGTGACGCACATCTCATTTTCCGGTGTAGAGGTGGATGATAAAAAATGGCTGATGAAGAAATGTAATCTGAAAGAAAACAGTGACATTACCACTCTACAAATAGAACAGGCCTTATATCAATTACGTGGCAGCCAATCCTATTCCAGCGCCAGCTATACGTTGAAAGAGACTCCTGAAGGTTATCACCTCAACTTCCTGTTGCAGGAAAAATATGAAAGAAGAATCAATCTGGGCATCCGTTTCGACTCGGAAGAAATCGCGTCTTTGTTGGTGAATGCAACGGCAGACCTCAAAACTCATATTCCTTCCCGCCTAGCTCTTACCGGTCGATTGGGTAAACGATATGCTGCCCGCATAGACTATACGCTGGAACCCATGCAGCAACGTAATTTCAACTTCTCGTATATGTTCCAATACAACGATATCAACATTTACGAGGAAGGTGACCGTGCCTATAATACAACGTATAAATATCATCTGGCAGAATTCGGTTTCTCCGATGTATGGTACAAGAATTTCCGCTTCGGACTCGGTCTGCGTTTTGAATACTACAAGTACAAAGATTTCCTGTTCAAGAAACCTGAAATCTCCGATCTGAAAGTAGAATCCGAACACTTTCTAAGTTATTTTGCCCAAGTGCAATATAATACTTATGATAAAGGACGCTTCCCTTCTAAAGGAAGTGACTTCAGAGCTGCCTATTCGCTTTATACGGATAACATGGCACAATACAACGACCACGCTCCATTTTCAGCATTGAATGCTTCATGGGCAAGTGTCATCCCTGTGACCCGCCGTTTCTCCGTCATTCCTTCCATTTATGGACGTATCCTGATCGGAAGAGATTTTCCTTATCCACTACAAAATGCCATTGGCGGTGACGTACCCGGTTTCTATATTCCACAGCAATTGCCGTTTGCCGGGGTTACCAACCTGGAATTGATGGATAACACCATAATGATTGCGTCTATTAAATTCAGACAACGCATGGGAGCCATTCATTATCTCACGCTGACGGGTAATTACGGGCTAACGGATAGTAATTTCTTCGATATATTGAAAGGCAAGCAATTATTCGGTGTTAGTGCAGGTTATGGAATGGACAGCATCTTCGGACCATTGGAAATATCGTTGGGGTATTCCAATCAGACGGACAAAGGAAGTTGTTTTGTGAATTTAGGGTATTACTTCTAGTCAAATCTAGTCAACAAAGAATATAATAACACTCCAAGAAAGACAGATTTTAGCAATACTACTTGCAGTAATACAGTATTTTCGAAGAGCAAAAGAGGAGACCGCTTCACAGTGACCTCCTCCTTCTATACTCTATATGAACATGCTCCAAAAGGGTTTATTGAAAAAAAAGGAGTACATTCAAAAGGGTTTTATCTTAAATTGAATAATCAAAACTTAATTATACTGCTATCAACTAGACAAACAATATCAAAATCATATCAACGATCTTCACAGACAGTTGATATTCAGGGAAATATGCATCAAAATAAGATCTGATGCGTGGCCCCGATTAGGTAAAGATGTACCTCTGTACTTTTTCCTAATCGGCTAAGGCAGGGATTCAATGCTACAAACGAATCCAAGCCCCTTACTATAAAACATCTTAAATACTACCACCCTTACCGCCGCTATGTGTCGGATTATAAGTAACCGTCTTATATTGATGATCCGTTCCGGTATAACGAGTTGCTGTAATCGAAACCGTCTTGTTTTGACCATTAAACTTTACATTAGCCGTCAATGTGGTAGTACGAGCCTTTGCATAGCAAGTATAACTCATAGTGGTGTATCCGTTTACATTTACAGTGTTATAAACACGTTCAGTTTCCGTAATGCCAGATACCGATCCCATTAATGAGAACATACGAGTTTTCATGAAAGCAACCATTGCATTCACCGTTTTTGTATCTTCAGCACTAGCACCAGCTCCTAATTGCGATTTAACTTCAGCAACAAGACCAGCATCATTCTTATCATAGTCCCAACCAGACTTTTCCTTATATTTCAATTCAATGCCAGTCACCGCTTTAGCATTCTCGCTATTATCACGACTAGCTTGTCCTAGAATATTAGTTGTCACAGTTTCATTACTAATCTTGCTGTATACTTTATTCTCTATAGCATAAGCAGAGAAGTGATCGACATCGGCTGTATATGCAGTGACAGCTCCATTTTCTGTAGTAGAAGATACATTTTTAATTACATTTCCATCATTATCTTTTGCATCTCCCCATTCTCCTGTATCTGGATTCTGATAAGTAAGTATCATATCAGCATCAGCAAATGTTATTCCAGGGATAGGATTAGGAATAGAAATCGTAACATCATTTTTAAATTTCAAACCAGACGGTTCAAATTTAGCAGCAGCTAAAGGTATGCTTTTTTCTACATTTTGATTCACTTCTTCAGCCTTCACTTCAGTAGTCACTTCTGCAGGAGCAGGAACAAAGGTTGTTACACTAATGCCAACATTCCCATCACTAATAAGGCTTGCACTAGCTTCTGTATCAATTGCACCTGCCGGTATTGCCAATTCGACTTTCACGAGTGGTTTATCCTCTACCACTACTTCCGGAGCAACTTCTCCCGGATCTTCAATGGTAGTATTAGATTCACTATTATCCTCTACTTTAATTTCTTCTTCTGCAGTTACTGACACCGTTTCTTTCCGACTTTCCTTTGTCAGAGCCAGAGCTACCGTTACCACACTACGATTCTCTGCATTCTCTGCAATGACAACTGACGTTTTCTGTGAAAGATATCCATTAGAAGACGCTTCAATACTATAAGTACCTGTAGCACTTTCTGTAACAGAGAACTTACCATTCGAGTCGGTTGTGTAATTTTTACTACCCACTTTTACCTTTACCCCATTCATTGCTTCTCCCCCAGAAGTCACCGTACCCATAATGTAATACTCCACTACCGGTTTTGGAGTTTCAATTACTTCCCCTTCTGCCGGTTTCGGATCGTCATCATCATCGTGACAGGCTACTGTCGCAAAAGTTAACATACCCAAGGCTATCGCCATGGCACCCACATAAAACCATTTTACACTTTTCATAATGTTTCAATTTTGTTAAAAATACTAGTTAAAATATCAATCATGTTTCACTTCTCACTCGTTTTAATCAAATAATATCGAATATAATCCGGCTGCCAAAAATGTGAATTCTCTGCCGACTTAGGTTCAACAGTATAACTTTCGCCCAACGAACGATGGGCATATTCATTCCCGCTACGCATATCATACTGAAAAGCAAAATATTCGGGAAGCATTACCCGTAGCAGATGTCGCTTGCGTTTCTTTCCCGGTAATGGAATAGAAAAGTTGAATCCTGCATTCGTTGCTCCATTTGTATACATACCATATATACCTACAATATATTCGCCGAAGTAGCGTGAAAGAGTTCCGCGTACCCCATAATCGCCATAAATAAAACGATCTCCTTCTACTTTCACCAAGGTGTTCACTTCCGGAATATAATATCCTACACTAATTTGTCCATTGACTCTTTTCCATTGACTCATTTTCCATTCGCTACCATAGAAATGAGCAGAGCCGGTTATTCCTCCTCCACCTTCTACCGTCCACTGACCATTTGCTGAAAAATAGCCGATGCCTGCTGCAAGTCCTTGACGGTCATTCGAGAAACTACCGCCTGTGAGGTATCCTTTCCAATGATTAGCCAAGCGAAAATCCTGACGAAAAGTCATGTATCCCAGGCGAACGCAGTTCCACTTGCCATCTTCATTACTTACAATAGGCAAAGAAACCTGCATCCGTAGCGAGGCGCCTTTCCATAATTGCATTTCCACGGCAGGTTGCAACTCGAGAGCCGCTTTATACAACTTATAAGTTACATTATTGACTAACATCACGTTGGGATATACTACCAAATCGACCTTACCGAAAGAACTTTCTTTTCGTTTTACGCCTTTCAGCTGCCGTACAGCAGTTTCGGTAGAAGTAGTCATCCCCATCTTGCGATACACTTCATCCAACGCACATTCACCGGCTTGATATTTTTGAATCAATTCTGCAGGGATGGTTATGCATAATTGTGGTAAGGCATTATCTAATATAAGTAGCTGCAAAGTCGGTATTTCCGGTATAATAACCAAATGGCGTATGGCAATACCGATTCCATTATAAATACCTCTATAAGCAGAGGTCTCAAAAGCCGCAGTTATCGTGTCCCTTTTCTCCACAACTGAAATATTCTCCATATCCAACTCTTTCAGTGTCTCGCTCACACGAACTGGCTGTGCCTGTAACAAAGAAATACCACAGAGAAAAACAGCGGTCGCACTAACAATCCTTTTCATCTTCTTTTAATGCATTAATGTACATTCATACCGCAGACCGGCGGAAACACATGTAAATTCACGAGTAAACACATTGACGGACAAATGCTTCCAAAAGCGCATGGCAGCACCCATATTCCATCCACGCGTATCATATTCCACCATCAACTTCAATTCTTTGCAAAAAGAAGGCGTATAGCGGACACCTCCGAAAGGTCCTTTATTAAATACACGACAATCACCTTGATGAATATACCATCCGGCCGTTACAGCCAATTGGTCTCCCGAACGAAATCCGATAGTCTTTGTCAACACACCATAATAAGCTCCCCAATATGGAGTCTTCTTCTCTGTCAAAAGATCATCTCCACCAATCACAACAGCTGGGAAATAGCGACTTTCTTTTAGCGGACGAATACGAATCGTATTAGAACGGTCCTGATTATGATAACCCGTCCTGCCTGTACCGGTTGTCATTTTGAGTAATGTCATCCGGTAAGTGAATTCGATAAAAGAGAAAAGAGTCATATCTACAAAATAGTTCATGGTAGGAAAACTGAAAACCGATGGAGTAACTTGCTCGGGTAAGAAATTGACTCCTCCCATAAATGTACCGGTCTCCTGCATTTCAGCGGTAGGTATCATCAACTGCCCCGTTGTTCCCATGGAATATTGCGCGTGAACCAGACCGCTCATCGGAATGAGTATCAGAAATAGAATACTACCTTTTAACGAAATAAATGGCTTATTCCTAAAAGCCGCTTTAGTTTGTTTCATCTTTATTTGTATGTTATACTTTTAAATAGAGATATTCTCAAAACTTTTTTGATTAATCCACTATTTTTACCTTATATAATTCCGTTACTTCTTAGGTAACGGAAAACACACAATCAAGACCAATCGGAATGAGAACAGAGAAAAACATCGACAATTACAGTGGTAGAAGAGTTTTTGCCTTTAGCGAAGGGGGAAATTCTTTTTAAGACAGGACATATAAATCAGAGGGTATGAAGATATGATTATTTCATGTTCAGATTTTTTTTTGCCGTATGCATCAGATAAAACGAAAAAAAATGGGAGAATATTTGTTTGCTATTTATATTTTTGTCTATCTTTGCGTCACATTTGATTCCGTTACCTAAGAAGTAACGGATACATTTAAATACTGATTATTAAAGCTTTGCCTATCTATCACCTACTTACATTGTAATTTTTAACGTAAGATAAATTCTTTCTATTCACTTCTGTGCGTTCTCTTAATCCAAAGCCTTTCAGATATATTTGTGTGGTTTTAATAGATTTGTGTCCCAGCGATTCACTAATCATTTCAATCGGAACTCCGCGATACTTGGCAGTAGTGGCCCAAGAATGTCGGAAGGTATATGAAGTGACGGGTGAGTCCAGGCGCAACACTCTCGCCAAATCCTTCAAAGAATTATTAAAACGACGAAGAGCAGACTGATATTCTTTATATGCTTTTTCATCTTTCCGCTTCTTATCACCATGCAGAATATCGAATAAATAGTCGGGACAATCAGGAAGAGCGGGTTTATTGCTTCGAAGCTGATTCACCATCTCTTTTGCACTTTCCAGAATTTCCAGGCTTATAGGTGTTTTAGTCTTGATACGGTTATATTGAAGCACATTCCGGTCTAAAGCAGATTTCTCCAAATGCGCCAAATCCGCGAATGACATTCCACAGAACTGAAACATCAGAGCTGCAATCGTCTGCGTACGACGCAAACGTTCGGATTTCGGGTCCTCATACAGTAGTTTGTGCAATTCGGTCACAGGCAATGCTTTCTTTTGCCGAATATCCACGCCTGTATAGACATCATGAAACAACCGGGGAACATAAGGGGCACTTCCCGCTTCTACTCCCCGATTATAGATACTACGCAACATACGCATATAAGTAGAAACCGTATTGAGCTTTAATCCGGACCCGTAAAGATGCTGTCCATAGCATCGTAAACACTCCCGGGTGACTTGCCTGAACGATATGTTACCTGTTCCACAAAACTTACTAAAAGAAAAAAGAGCATTCTTATAAACATGAGCGGTAGAATATCGCCCTTCTTTTCGCAAACGCTCAATGTACGCTCCGGCACATTGGCTAAATCCATTTTTATTCATTTTTTGCATCACTAGTTATTTTAGATTATACAATAAATTAAGAGAAAGAACAAAAATAACCTACTTTATGATTGCAGCTATTATAAAAAAGAAAAATAAGAGAAACACCGTCATTCACGTGAAAGTTATTCTTGTACTTCGGTGAGAAAACAAGTGAAACCGATACAAAAACGAGGGTATCCAAAGAGGGCTGTACAAAGCGCTGAAACGCCTGCCAGTAAAGGGGGAAAAGCCAACGAAAACCAGTAGAGTAAAGTAGAGAAGAGAAAAGTATTATTTCTGTTATAAATAATAGCAATAATATAGGGCAGAGAAAATGGCTTTGGTTGCTACCGCTGTCGGTCCGGATCACTTTGTCGGTGCCGTTTCTATTCCCGTGTCCCTCATGAGTTGTTCGTCCGGCAGATGACCGACTCTCGTCCGGCAGGTTGTTGATGCTCGTCCGGTGGGTAACGGATATTCACACGGTAGATAACGTACGTTTGTCCGTTAGGTAAATTCTATATTATTTCTCGGGCTACCGCTTCACTAAAAATAACATTTGGCTCATACATAACCAACATTGGTTAAGTAAGTGACTTACCCTATCAACTGTTGAACTAAATAAATTACTCATTAGTGATCCGAAATGAACTAAATAGGAATTTATTGAAACGCAGATTAACAAGTAAATCATATAAATACTATTCAGGATCACAATCAAACCGTTATTCCATCAATAATAGCCTGTGAAATTATTTAAATGAAGAGATAGAGTTAAGAAGATGAAGGCCTGAATAATGTTTTTCCCTATATTATTCGCTAGAATCAAAGAAAGTGCCTATCTTTACCGCAAGTATTTTTATTATTCACCATTAAATGTAAAGATTATGGCAAGTAGAAGAGAACTCAAAAAGAACGTAAACTATATCGCAGGAGAATTATTCACCGAGTGTTTAATCAACAGTATGTTTATCCCTGGCACAGACAAGGTAAAAGCAGATGAACTGATGGCAGAGGTACTGAAGATGCAGGATGAGTTTGTCACTCGCATCAGCCACACAGAACCGGGCAACGTGAAAGGTTTTTATAAGAAATTCCGTGCTGATTTTAATGCAAAGGTAAACGAGATTATTGAAGCTATAGGGAAATTGAACTAACAACAGAATGAAAAAAGCAATTTATAGCTTTATCTATTACCGCCTGTTAGGGTGGAAGACAAACGTTACGGTGCCTAATTATGACAAATGCGTGATATGTGCCGCTCCACACACAACAAACCTTGATTTATTTATTGGAAAACTATTTTATGGTGCTATAGGCCGTAAGACAAGTTTCATGATGAAAAAAGAATGGTTTTTCTTTCCGCTTGGAATTTTTTTCAAAGCAGTTGGCGGAATTCCCGTCGACCGCAGTCGAAAAACTTCGCTAGTAGATCAAATGGTTCATAAATTTGCCGAATATAAAAAGTTTAATTTGGCTATCACTCCCGAAGGAACCCGTAAAGCGAATCCAAACTGGAAAAAAGGCTTTTATTTTATAGCCTTGAAAGCACAGGTTCCTATCGTTCTGATTGGTATTGATTACAGCAAAAAAACGATTTCGGCAACGAAAGCTATCATGCCGTCAGGAGATATTAATAAGGACATGAGAGAAATCAAACTTTACTTCAAGGATTTCAAAGGAAAACATCCGGAGAATTTCGCTCTTGGAGAAATATGATTTAAGTATTAGGTATTAAGTATAATACTTAGTTATCATGGAGTCTATCCGTATTTCTATCATACAAACCGATATTGTTTGGGAAAACAAACAAGAAAATCTCCGTTTGCTCCACGAGAAGCTGCAAAGTCTCTGTGGAATAACGGAGATTGTTGTTTTACCGGAGATGTTTTCTACCGGATTCAGTATGCAGAGTAAAATACTGGCAGAGCCAAATTCCGGGGAAACCATTACAACACTCAAACAATGGGCCGCCAAATTCCAGCTAGCCATTTGCGGAAGCTATATAGCAACAGAGAACGAACTGTTTTATAACCGTGCGTTCTTTCTGACACCGGAAGGAGAAGAGTTTTATTATGACAAACGACATCTGTTTCGTATGGGACGGGAAGCCGAACACTTTTCGGCCGGTGATAAACGACTCATCATCCCCTATCATGGATGGAATATCTGCCTGCAGGTTTGCTATGACCTTCGTTTCCCTGTATGGAGCCGAAACGTAGGCAACGAGTACGACCTTTTAATATATGTAGCCAACTGGCCTATCCCCCGCCGTCTGGTTTGGGATACTCTACTCCGGGCACGCGCTTTAGAAAATCAATGCTATGTATGCGGTGTCAACAGAGTAGGTACAGACGGATACCAACTTTCATATAATGGAGGAAGTAAAGTCTATTCCGCTTTCGGAGAAGAAATCGGCTCAATTCCAGATGAAAAGGAGGGCATAACGACGGTCAGTGTAAATCTCACTGCTCTCAACCAATTCAGAGAGAAGTTCCCGGTATGGAAAGATGCAGACGAATTTCATCTGTAACATTTACCAAATAACAAATGTTAAAAACAGATTCATGTAGCAACAATACCTAGAACTCGGTAGTTAATTATATAGACTTCTTTTGTATCTTTGTCGTGAAAATACAGTCGTAAGGACGCTAATCTTACATAACTTAATTAACAACTTTATGAAAACAAATCTTAGTTCTCAAATCAGTCTCCACCGGGTCTCCCCCAGATACTACAGACCGGAGAATGCATTTGAAAAATCAGTCTTGACAAGACTCGAAAAAATCCCTACGGACATCTACGAATCCGTAGAAGAAGGTGCTAACTATATTGCTCGCGAAATAGCACAAACCATCCGCGAAAAACAAAAAGCAGGACGCTTCTGCGTATTGGCACTCCCCGGAGGTGATTCGCCCAGCCACGTATATACCGAACTCATCCGCATGCATAAGGAAGAAGGTCTTAGCTTCCGCAATGTGATCGTATTTAATATGTATGAATATTATCCGTTGGCTCCCGATGCAATCAACAGCAACTTCAATGCTTTGAAGAGTATGTTATTGGATCACATCGATATTGACAAACAGAATATATTCACTCCCGATGGAACCATCCCCAAAGATACCATCTTTGAATATTGCCGTCTGTACGAACAACGCATCGAAAGCTTCGGAGGTATTGATATTGCCTTGTTGGGCATTGGCCGTGTAGGTAACATCGCGTTCAACGAACCGGGTTCCCGACTGAATTCTACCACTCGTCTGATTTTATTGGACAATGCATCGCGCAACGAAGCATCCAAGATTTTCGGAACGATAGAAAATACTCCGATCAGTTCTATCACAATGGGTGTATCCACTATCCTTGGCGCAAAGAAGGTTTATCTGCTTGCATGGGGGGAAAACAAAGCAGCTATGATTAAAGAATGTGTGGAAGGTGCGATCACTGACACTATTCCGGCTTCTTATCTGCAAACTCACAATAACGCGCATGTAGCTCTTGATCTTTCAGCAGCTATGAACTTAACACGCATCCAACGTCCATGGTTGGTAACATCCTGCGAGTGGAATGATAAATTAATACGTAGTGCCATCGTTTGGTTGTGTCAGTTGACCGGTAAACCGATTCTGAAGTTGACAAATAAAGACTATAACGAAAACGGTTTGAGTGAACTTCTGGCACTTTACGGTTCTGCGTACAATGTAAATATCAAAATCTTCAATGATTTACAGCACACCATTACCGGATGGCCGGGTGGTAAACCTAATGCTGATGACACCTACCGTCCGGAACGTGCCAAACCGTATCCGAAACGTGTGGTTATCTTCTCTCCGCATCCGGATGATGACGTTATTTCGATGGGTGGTACGCTTCGTCGTTTGGTAGAGCAGAAACATGAAGTACACGTAGCTTACGAAACTTCCGGCAATATCGCCGTTGGCGACGAAGAAGTAGTTCGTTTCATGCATTTCATCAACGGATTCAACCAACTCTTCAATAACAGTGCAGATCAGGTTATCAATGAGAAATATGCAGAAATACGTAATTTCTTGAAAGAGAAGAAAGACGGTGATATGGACAGCCGTGACATTCTGACTATCAAAGGTTTGATTCGTCGTGGTGAAGCCCGTACGGCCTGTACTTATAACAATATACCATTGGAACGATGCCACTTCCTAGACTTGCCGTTCTATGAAACAGGTAAGATTCAGAAAAACCCGATCAGTGAAGCAGACGTGGAAATCGTACGTAACTTGCTTCGTGAAGTGAAACCTCATCAGATTTTCGTTGCAGGTGACTTGGCCGACCCGCACGGCACACACCGTGTATGTACGGACGCCGTATTCGCAGCCGTTGATCTTGAAAAAGAAGAAGGTGCCAAATGGCTGAAAGACTGCCGTATCTGGATGTACCGTGGTGCGTGGGCTGAATGGGAAATCGAAAATATTGAAATGGCAGTGCCGATCAGTCCGGAAGAACTTCGTGCAAAACGTAACTCTATCCTGAAACATCAGTCGCAGATGGAAAGCGCTCCGTTCCTGGGTAATGACGAACGTTTGTTCTGGCAACGTAGCGAAGACCGCAACCGTGGTACAGCTACTTTGTATGATAAGTTAGGACTGGCTTCTTACGAAGCAATGGAAGCATTTGTAGAATACGTTCCTTTATAAGAATAATATTCTTAATTAAGAGAATATAAAACAATGAAAGAAGAGTGGGAAGTTTCGATACTTCTCGCTCTTTTTTTGTTATTTTTGCGGGGATAATTCACCACAGAGGAAAGGAGGACACAGAGTTATTATGAACAACCATTTTTATATCGCTTCATAGATTTGCCCTCCGTGTCCTCCTTTCCTCTGTGATGAAAATGAGAACAAAAGCATTGAATAATGAAAAAGATAATAGTGTTTCTTCTATGCCTTACTGTAAGTGCTAATTTTCTTTTCGCTCAAGATATTGAAAGAAATGTAAAAGAACGGCTGACGGATTACTTCAACAAATATACCGCAACAGCCAAAATCAGCACTCCTAAACTGAACAGTTTCGATATAAATTATGATCGCAAGACGATTGCAATCTATGCATCGGAGAGTTTCGCCTATCAGCCTTTCCGTCCGGAAACTGTAGAAAACATTTATAATCAAGTTAAAGAACTGCTTCCGGGGCCTGTTCATTATTACCAGCTCACAATTTATGCGGATGGAAAACCTATTGAGGATTTGGTTCCTAATTTCTACCGGAATAAGAAAAAGGATAAGGAGCGGTTATCTTTGAATATAGATTATAAAGGAGCTCCCTGGGTGAAAAACATTTCACGTCCCAATGAAATTTCACGCGGACTGCAAGACCGTCATATCGCAATCTGGCAAAGCCACGGCAACTACTTCAAAAATGATAAAAACGAATGGGGATGGCAACGCCCTCGATTATTCTGTACCACGGAAGATATGTTCACTCAATCTTTCGTTCTTCCATACGTGATTCCCATGTTGGAGAATGCTGGAGCGATTGTTTATACTCCCCGTGAACGAGATACGCAGAAGAATGAAATCATTGTAGATAATGACACTCCCAATGCTTCCCTTTATCTGGAAGTGGGTAGCAAAAAAGCTAATTGGACAAATGCCCCGGTAAGAGGATTTGCTCAAAAGAAAACGATCTACAAAGAGGGAGAGAATCCTTTCACCGACGGAACCTGCCGTTTCATACCAACCGAAAGAAAGAAAAAGAAGAATAAAGACCAGGTATTTGCCGAATGGGTACCTACTCTACCGGCAACAGGCAAGTATGCCGTTTATGTTTCTTATCAGACACTCCCCAATAGTGTAAGCGACGCCAAATATCTGGTATTCCATAACGGAGGAGTAACCGAATTTAAAGTTAATCAGAAAATAGGTGGAGGCACATGGGTTTACCTCGGAACGTTTGAATTTGATAAAGGGAACAACGACTACGGCATGGTGGTACTTAGCAACGAGAGCAGCGAACATGGAGTTGTATGCGCCGATGCAGTACGTTTTGGAGGTGGAATGGGAAACATTGCCCGTGGAGGAAGAACCAGCGGGCTGCCCCGTTATTTGGAAGGAGCACGCTACTCTGCGCAATGGGCGGGAATGCCATACGAAGTATATGCAGGACGTAAAGGTGAAAACGACTATACAGACGACATCAACACACGTTCCAACGCTATCAACTATTTGTCGGGCAGTTCTGTCTACAACCCGCAACAATCGGGTTTAGGCGTACCTTTGGAAATGACTATGGCGTTGCACAGTGATGCCGGATGCAGCAAGACTGATGAGCTTATCGGATCGCTCGGTATCTATACCACCGATTTCAATAATGGAAAACTGAATGCAGGAACGGACCGGTATGCATCACGTGATTTAGCCGATATTCTGCTCACACAGATTCAAAAAGATATTTATTCCAGTTACAGCATCCCCTGGACACGCCGCAGTATGTGGAACCGGAATTACAGTGAAACACGTCTCCCGGCTACGCCTTCTACGATTATCGAACTGCTCTCCCATCAGAACTTCGCAGATATGCAGTTAGGGCATGATCCGAACTTCAAGTTTACAGTGGGACGAGCCATTTATAAAGGTATTTTGCAGTTCATTACCAGCCAACATGATAAAGAATATATAGTTCAGCCTCTGCCAGTCAGCAATTTCGCCATTCAATTCGGAAAGAAAAAGAATACATTGGAACTTTCATGGAAAGGTGAAGATGATCCGCAAGAACCGACTGCACGCCCACGGGAATACATCGTATATACACGCATCGGTTATGGAGGCTTTGACAATGGAACCTTAGTCAGCAAAACGTCCCACACCGTTAAGATAGAACCAGGGCTCGTTTATTCATTCAAAGTGACTGCCGTAAACCGCGGCGGGGAAAGCTTTCCCTCCGAAATCCTTTCCGCTTATAAAGCCAAACGCGAACAGGAAAAGGTAATTATCATCAATGGCTTTGACAGAATCAGCGGTCCGGCGGTCGTTAATACTTCTGATAGAGCAGGATTCGATTTATCACAAGATCCCGGAGTTCCGTATATATCAAACATTTCGTTTTGCGGAGCACAAACAGGCTTCGACCGTACACAAGCCGGAAAAGAAGGAAAAGGCAGTCTGGGCCATAGCGGAAACGAGTTAGAAGGAATGAAAATAGCAGGGAACACATTCGATTATCCTTTTATTCATGGAAAAGCGATTCAGGCAGCCGGCAAATATAGTTTTGTGTCATGCAGTGACGAAGCGGTAGAAAACGGATTGGTTACGTTAGAAGATTATCCGGTGGTAGATTATATCCTGGGACTGGAAAAAGAAGACCCCGCAAATAAAGCGTACTACAAGACATTCTCCTCGGCTATGCAACGAATTATGACCAGTTATTGTCAGTCGGGAGGTAATCTATTTGTCAGTGGTGCTTATGTAGGAAGCGATATGAGCGGCACACAAGGAAACCGGGAGTTTACAGAGAAAATACTGAAATATGGTTATCAAAGTAGCCTGACGGATAAGAGCTCGAATCAGATTAAAGGATTGGGGCGCACAATCACGATCCCGCGTCTGCCCAATGAGAACAGTTATGCGGTTCCTGCAGCAGATTGCATCGTTCCCGTAGATACTGCTTTCCCTGTATTTACGTATGCACCCGGCAATCAGAGCGCAGGTATCGCTTACAAAGGGAACTACCGCACTTTTGTATTGGGCTTTCCTTTCGAAAGCATCCAGTCGGAAGCGGATCGGGCAACCATTATGGCAGGCATCCTGGGATTCTTTACTCAAAAATAAAAAATATCCTTTTTTTTAATCCGTTTCTCATTTTAAATTCTATCTTTGCTACTAGTAATAACCTTTAAAACTAAAAAACAATGTATACTATACAAGCAAATCCTAGCGGTACACGCAGCATAGAAGTATCTAATGAAAACTTGAGAACGATTGAGAAATATGCTCTGTTCCGTCATCTTATCGACAGTACCGGTATTGTAGATGAAGCAGTTCTGGATAAGTTGAAACTAAATATCCGCTCCCTTATCGCCAGTCAGGAAGAAGACAGTAAAGACTTGCTGGACCTTTGTATCGACGTGATTTATCACAATAACATGAAGGCATTCGGTCTGCAACAGCTCATCAAGCTCTATCTTACCTGGCTTTCCAACACAGAAGCGGAAGAAGAAGAGGAATAATGATTACGGTAGATACCTGCGGAATAACAGCATACAGTCCGCTGATTCCTGCAATAAGAGCAATGTGCACTGCCTCTCCGGGAGAAACGATAGAGATTATCATGAACCATGCTGACGCGTTTCAGGATCTAAAGGAATATCTGTCCGAGCAAGGTATCGGTTTTCGTGAAATCTATGACGGAGAACAAATGACATTACAGTTCACAATCAATGGGAAGTTATAAAAAACATCTCAATGATTGAAGCAAAACATCCCGATAATCGAAGTTAAACATCTCAATGAATAAAAAAATCATTGGGATGTTTTTTATTATCCGTATCTTTGCAGCATGAAAGAATATCGATTGACTGACTGGTTACCTACTACCAAGAAAGAAGTAGAACTTCGCGGATGGAATGAATTGGATGTCATTCTATTCAGTGCTGACGCCTATGTAGATCACCCTTCTTTTGGTGCTGCCGTTATTGGACGGATTCTTGAAGCGGAAGGTTTGAAAATAGCCATTGTGCCCCAGCCCAACTGGCGTGACGACCTGCGTGACTTCAAGAAGTTGGGACGCCCACGGCTATTCTTCGGTATCTCCGGTGGATGTATGGACTCAATGGTAAATAAATACACAGCCAACAAACGATTGCGCAGTGAAGATGCGTATACCCCGGACGGTCGTCCGGATATGCGTCCGGAATATCCTTCCACGGTTTATAGCCAGATACTAAAGAAACTTTATCCGGATGTTCCCGTAGTTATCGGAGGAATCGAAGCCAGTTTAAGACGGTTAAGTCATTACGATTATTGGCAGGACAAAGTGCAAAAGAGCATTTTATGCGACAGCGGTGCCGACCTGCTCATTTACGGAATGGGAGAAAAACCACTTCCAGACCTGGTGAAGAATATGAAAAGTCTGCTTACTGCTGAAGAGCCAGTACTGACAAGCAGTAAATTCAGAACAATCATCGGATCAGTTCCTCAAACAGCCTATCTTTGCCGTGCAACAGAATGGACCTCTGCCGAAGATGACCTTCCACTTTATTCGCACGAAGAATGTCTGGCAGATAAAAGAAACAGGCAAACAATTTCCGGCATATCGAAGAAGAATCTAACAAATATTCGGCTTCCCGAATCACGCAAGCCGTCGGAAACAAGATAGTAGTAGTCAATCCTCCATATCCTCCGATGAGCCAGGAAGATCTCGATCGTTCGTTTGATTTGCCATATACCCGGCTACCTCATCCTAAATATAAAGGGAAACGGATTCCGGCTTATGACATGATTAAGTTTTCCATTAACATTCACCGGGGATGTTTCGGCGGTTGTGCCTTCTGCACCATTTCCGCTCATCAGGGAAAGTTTATCGTCAGCCGTAGCAAAGAGTCCATACTGAAAGAGGTGAAAGAGGTCATCCAGTTACCCGATTTCAAAGGATATTTAAGCGATTTGGGTGGTCCTTCCGCTAATATGTATCAGATGAAAGGAAAAGACGAAGCTATTTGCAAGAAGTGCAAACGACCGTCATGTATCCATCCGAAAGTTTGCCCGAATCTAAATACCGACCATCGCCCTTTGCTGGATATTTACCGTGCAGTGGATGCCTTGCCCGGAATAAAAAAATCGTTTATCGGTAGCGGAGTACGCTATGACCTGTTACTTCATCAAAGTAAAGATGAAGCGATCAACCGCAGCACTGCCGAGTATACCCGTGAATTGATTGTCAATCACGTAAGTGGTCGGCTGAAAGTAGCTCCGGAACATACCAGTGACCGGGTATTATCTGTGATGCGCAAACCTTCTTTCGAGCAATTTGAAACATTCAAGAGGATATTCGACCGTATCAACCGGGAAGAGAATCTACGTCAACAACTGATTCCGTATTTCATTTCCTCGCATCCCGGATGCAAAGAAGAAGATATGGCGGAACTTGCCGTTATCACTAAACGTCTGGACTTCCACCTGGAACAAGTGCAGGACTTCACTCCTACTCCGATGACGGTTGCTACCGAAGCTTGGTATACCGGATTCCATCCATACACGTTAGAACCGATATTCAGTGCTAAAACCCAACGGGAGAAACTAGCACAACGACAGTTCTTCTTCTGGTATAAGCCGGAAGAAAGGAGAAATATCATCAATGAGTTGAGACGTATCGGACGTTCTGACCTAATAGACAAATTATACGGAAAAGGAAAGGACACGGAGAGAGGGAAAGGAAAAAGATAGAGTGAAATTTCAAATTAGGGATTAGACACAGATTACGCGGATTATACGTTTTTTTAAGTTGCACAGCTATATTTATCCGCATAATCCGTGTCTAAAAAATATATTCCTTTTCGTAGGTTTTTACTCTAATTCAATTACTGATTCACATCATTACCATGCATAAACCACTCATTTATTCTTCTTTCACTGGCAACGCCACAATCTCCTGCAACACACTGACTGCCGTCTCCACATTAGTAACATTTTTAATCAACATACTCCGTCTGCCATTTTGCTCACGCAGATCACAGCGACGGGTATATTTCATCATGTAATCTATCATTTTGCCAAACGCCTGACTCTGATAGAACGGACTATCCGGATTGGAAACAAAGAACAAGGTCATTCGTCCGCCTTTCAGGAAAATCTTCTCTGCTCCCAAACGAGCCGACAAACGACGTAAAGGAACAATGCGGAGTAATTCTTCCGTTTCCCGGGGAACCGGACCGAAGCGGTCTTCCAAGCGGGAGCGGAAAGCCTCCACATCCTTATCCAATGTCAGTCCATCCAGTTCACGATAGAGCAACATACGTTCGCTGCTGCCGGTTACGTAGTTGGCCGGCAATAAAAGTTCGAGGTCACTTTCTACCTGACACTCCTCTACAAATTCTTCTCCACTAATTTGTCCTTCACCTTTTATTTCATCAGCATACAGTTCTGCAAATTCATCTGTTTTCAACTCATGAACAGCTTCAGTCAGAATCTTCTGATATGTTTCATATCCTAAATCAGCGACAAAGCCACTTTGCTCGGCTCCGAGCAAATTTCCGGCTCCACGAATGTCCAAATCCTGCATGGCAATATGAATGCCACTCCCCAAATCACTAAAGTTCTCAATCGCTTGAAGACGTCGTCTCCCTTCGGTGGTCAGACTGCTCAACGGAGGAGCCAGCAGATAACAGAATGCTTTCTTGTTACTACGCCCTACCCGTCCACGCATCTGATGGAGGTCACTCAAGCCGAAGTTTTGCGCCTGATTAATAATGATGGTATTTGCATTCGGAATATCGATACCACTTTCGATGATTGTGGTTGCCAAGAGCACGTCATAGTCATAGTTGACAAAATCCAGAATAATCTTTTCCAGTTCAGTCGGTTCCATCTGCCCGTGTCCGATTGCTACACGACAATCCGGAATATGGCGCTCTATCATTGCTTTCAGTTCCGGCAAATTCGCAATCCGGTTATTGACGAAAAGACCTGCCCGTTACGGCTCATCTCAAAGTTGATGGCATCCGTAATCACTTCTTCATTAAAAGTATGCACTTCGGTCTGAATCGGATAGCGGTTAGGCGGCGGAGTGGAAATCACGCTCAAATCACGCGCGCCCATCAACGAGAATTGAAGGGTACGGGGAATCGGAGTAGCAGTCATTGTCAGTGTATCTACATTCACTTTCAATTGACGCAGCTTTTCTTTTACGGAAACTCCGAATTTCTGTTCTTCGTCAACAATCAGCAGTCCCAAGTCTTTAAACTGAACATCCTTGCCTAAGATACGGTGGGTACCTATCAGAATACCGACATCTCCATCCTTCAGTCCTTTTAATACAGCTTTGGTTTGTGCGGCAGTACGTGCGCGGCTTAAATATTCCACCCGGCATGGCAGTCCTTTCAGACGTTCGCGGAATGTTTGAAAATGCTGGTAAGCAAGCACCGTTGTCGGAACCAGAACGGCCACTTGTTTATTATCGGCAACAGCTTTGAAAGCGGCACGGATTGCAACTTCTGTTTTTCCAAATCCTACATCGCCACAGACCAGACGGTCCATCGGGCGGTCACTTTCCATATCCGCTTTGACATCAATCGTCGCCTTACTCTGATCCGGTGTATCTTCATAAATAAAGGATGCTTCCAACTCACGCTGCAAGAAACTATCGGGACTATAAGAAAACCCTTTTTCCTGACGACGCTGCGAATACAATTTTATCAAATCGCGGGCTATATCCTTGATTTTGCTCTTCGTACGTTCTTTCAGTTTCTCCCATGCCCCTGTACCTAATTTGTTAAGCCGGGGAGCCTCTCCCTCCTTACCTTTGTATTTGGAAACTTTATGCAGGGAATGAATGGAAACGAACACTACATCTTCATTCTGAAACACCAGTTTCAAAACTTCCTGCGTAGTATCACCATTCGGTATACGCACCAAACCGGAAAAACGTCCGATACCATGATCGGTATGCACCACATAATCTCCTGGAGTAAACTGATTCAGTTCTTTTAAGGACAGTGCTACTTTTCCCGAACGGGCTTTATCACTTTTCAGGTTATATTTATGGAAACGGTCAAACAACTGATGGTCGGTGAAGATACAGAGCCGTAGTGTGTTATCTACAAATCCTTCATGTATGGTACGCTCTATGGGAGTAAAATTAATCTGATCGCCCCGATCTTCAAAAATAGCCTTGATACGATCTGTCTGCTTCATACTGTCACTACAGATATATAGCGAATAACCTTTTTCCAAATAATCTTTGAAAGAAGAAGCTACCAAATCGAAATTCTTATGAAAGATGGGTTGGGCAGATGTATTGAAAGTAACACTGGCATTCGGCGTTCCGGTTGGTTTGTTACCAAATTCCAATCGGCGGAAATCGAGTGCCCGTACAGTAAATTCACTGCCGTCTATCAATTTTCCCTCCAATGTAATGCCTCCATTCTCTGCGGCTTCCTGGACAGCTATTGCCTGGGGAGTCAACGCTTCATCATGCACCACCTGGATTCGTTCACGCAACCAAAGAAAATCGCGCATTGCCAGAGTAGTATCTTTCGGGATAAAATCCAGAAAGGAAGTTGTCACGTCTCCTGTCACTGCTAAATCGGGAACAATGGACACTCCACTTTTCTTCTCGCGGGATAATTGGGACTCTACTTCAAAGGTACGGATACTTTCTACTTCATCACCAAAGAAATCAATACGATAAGGATATTCCGAAGCAAAAGAGAAAACGTCGATAATGCTACCGCGAACAGCGTATTGCCCCGGTTCATATACATAATCTACGTATTCGAAGCCATAACTATGCAACACATCAGTGATAAACGTGGTATCCACTTTCTCCCCTACATTCAATTTCAGGGTTTTATCGCTCAATTCCTTTCGCGACACTACTTTCTCTGCCAATGCATCCGGGTACGTAACGATACATAGTCCCTCCTCCCTTTTTTGCAAGCGGCTAAGTACTTCCGTGCGCAGAATCTCATTGGCTGCGTCTTTTTGCCCATATTTAATAGAGCGACGGAATGAAGATGGAAAGAATAACACCTTTTCCGTACCCAATATCTGCGTCAAGTCATGATAAAAATAGCCGGCTTCTTCAAGATCACCTAAAATAAAGACAAACGGACAACCACTCTCTTGTACCAATACAGAAGAAAAAAGAGAAGCAGCAGATGCACACAGTCCTCCACAAAAAACAGTCTGAACAGAAGTGTCCTTCAACAAGCGCTTCATTACTGCCATATTGGGGTGGGCAGCATATTGTTGTTGCAATTCAGTTATTGTCATACCTATAAAATTTCCCCGCAAAATTACAAAAAAGAATCGCAGGACAGACATAAGTGTGGGAAAGTTTTCATCCCCCCAAAGTTTCTCACCGAGAAACAAAGTGTTCCACACCGAGAAACAACTTGTTTCACACCGAGGAACAAACCGTTTCACACCAAGAAACAAAAGATTGCCTTCTGCTCTTCACGTTAAATTTTCCTTAGTTCGGCTATAACTAAAGGAAAAGAACTACTTTTGTTTTAAATTTTATAGTATCTATATGCAGACATCGGATAGCATTGTAATTATCCCTACCTATAATGAACGGGAGAACATAGAAAATATCATCCGTGCCGTATTCGGCCTTCCCAAAGTATTCCATATTCTGGTAATAGAAGACGGCTCTCCGGACGGAACGGCAACCATCGTAAAAACCTTGCAACAAGAATTTCCCGAACGGCTTTTTATGATTGAGCGTAAAGGGAAACTGGGATTGGGCACTGCCTATATTACCGGATTTAAATGGGCACTGGAACACGCATACGAGTATATCTTTGAAATGGATGCCGACTTCAGTCATAATCCGAACGATTTGCCCCGTTTGTATCAGGCTTGTTCGGAACAGGGTGGAGATGTATCCATCGGCTCCCGCTACATCAGCGGAGTAAATGTAGTGAACTGGCCGATGGGACGGGTATTAATGTCGTACTTTGCCTCCAAATATGTGCGGTTCATCACAGGAATACCCGTACACGACACGACTGCCGGATTTGTCTGCTACCGCCGTCAGGTACTGGAAATGATTGATTTGGATCATATCCGTTTTAAGGGATATGCTTTTCAGATTGAAATGAAATTCACCGCTTACAAATGTGGTTTTAAAATCATCGAAGTTCCCGTGATTTTCATTAATCGTGAACTAGGGACTTCCAAGATGAATAGCAGCATCTTTGGAGAGGCCATATTTGGTGTGATTAAATTAAAAGTAAATAGTTGGTTCCATAAATTCCCGCAAAAGTAATGAAACGTACACTGATTCAAAACGCCGTTATTGTTAACGAAGGAAGAAAAGTACTGGGTTCAGTAGTCATTGAAAATGAAAAGATAGCCGAAATATTGGTGGGTGAAGAAAAAGCAACTGCCCCTTGTGACGAAGTCATTGACGCAAGCGGGTGTTATCTCCTGCCGGGTGCCATCGACGAGCATGTTCATTTCCGCGATCCCGGACTGACTCATAAAGCTGATATTACCACAGAAAGCCATGCCGCTGCAGCAGGGGGTGTCACTTCCATCATGGACATGCCCAATACAAACCCGCAGACTACGACGCTGGAGGCTTTGGAAGAGAAATTCACCCTACTAGGTGAGAAATCAGCTGTCAACTATTCCTGCTATTTCGGAGCAACGAATAATAACTATACCCAGTTTGCGCAACTGGATAAACACCGGGTTTGTGGCGTGAAATTATTTATGGGGTCAAGCACCGGCAATATGCTGGTAGACCGGATGGCAAGTCTGCGTAATATATTCGGTGGAACCGATCTGCTCATCGCCGCCCATTGCGAAGACCAGGGAATTATCAAAGAAAATACGGATAAATACAAGAAAGAATACGGAGACAATGTACCTCTGGCTCTTCATCCGCTTCTCCGTTCGGAAGAGGCTTGCTATCGTTCGTCCGAGCTGGCTGTGCAACTGGCACGGGAAACAAATGCCCGCCTGCACATCATGCATATTTCCACCGCTAAAGAGTTGAGTCTGTTTTCCAACGTTCCTCTGGCACAAAAAAGAATTACAGCAGAAGCCTGCGTTTCCCATCTACTCTTTACGGAAGAAGATTATCAGACATTGGGTGCCCGCATTAAATGCAACCCTGCCATCAAGACTGCACAAGACCGGAAAGCCTTGCAAGAAGCTGTCAACAGCGGTCTGATTGATGCCATCGCAACCGATCATGCCCCACACTTGCTTAGTGAAAAAGAAGGAGGTGCATTAAAGGCAATGTCCGGGATGCCGATGATTCAGTTCTCGCTAGTCAGCATGTTGGAGTTGGCAGATAAAGGAGTGTTTACTATCGAAAAAGTGGTAGAAAAAATGGCTCATGCTCCTGCGCAGATGTATGAGATACCAAACAGGGGATTCATCCGCAAAGGCTATCAGGCTGACCTGGTATTAGTCCGCCCCGGAAGCGAATGGACTGTAACAACCGATTGTATTCTAAGCAAATGTAAATGGAGCCCATTAGAGGGACACACATTCGACTGGAAAGTAGAGAAAACATTTGTAAACGGACATCTGTTATATAACAACGGAGAAATAGACGAGACTTATCGCGGACAGGAATTAAGATTCAGATAAACAGCAGCTCGCCTTCAACAAGCCTATGAGTACCATTTTATCTTATAAAATACATACAGTCACTCCCTACATCAACTGGATTTACTTTTTCCATGCATGGGGGTTCCAGCCACGTTTTGCAGCCATCGCAAACATTCACGGATGTGATGCCTGTCGTGCTTCGTGGCTGACGACTTTTCCGGAAGAAGAACGTAGCAAGGCCTCCGAAGCCATGCAGCTATTTAAAGAAGCCAACCGGATGCTTGATCTACTCGACCGGGATTATGAGGTAAAGACCCTATTCAAGCTCTGTAAAGCGAACGCTGACGGAGATAATTTGATTATTGAGAAAGAAAAAGACCAATTCGTCACCTTTCCTTTACTGCGTCAGCAGACGCCCAAAAGAGATGGAAGTCCTTTCCTTTGTCTAAGCGACTTTATTCGTCCTCTTTCTTCCGGTATCCCCGACACCATCGGTGCTTTTGCTTCTTCTATTGATGCGGACATGGAAGGACTGTATGAACAGGACCCATATAAACACTTGCTTGTCCAAACCCTCTCCGACCGACTGGCAGAAGCTGCAACAGAAAAGATGCATGAGTATGTACGAAAAGAAGCATGGGGATATGCCAAAGAAGAAAATCTGGGCATAGCGGATTTATTGGTCGAGAAATATCAAGGTATTCGCCCTGCCGTCGGCTACCCGTCTTTACCGGATCAGTCTGTCAACTTCCTGTTGGATGAACTGCTGGACATGAAACAGATAGGTATTTCATTGACTGAAAACGGGGCCATGTATCCGCACGCTTCTGTTTGCGGACTTATGTTTTCGCATCCGGCTTCCGAATATTTTTCTGTAGGAAAGATTGGAGAGGACCAACTCGAAGATTATACCCGCCGCCGGGGAAAAAGCATCGAAGAAATGCGCAAATTTCTGGCAACGAATCTTCAATAATCATCATTCTCCTGTGATTTTTCTCCTTTTCTCACGACTAACTAACCAGAAAAGCAATCATAGACTTCATGAGAGAACAAACAACAGAAGCCAATCCTCCTATTGAACAGGAGTTCTTGTCGGTAATCCGCGAATATGAACGGGTGATCTACAAAGTGTGCTATCTGTACGCCAACCCCAATGCTCCGCTCAATGACCTTTATCAGGATGTGGTACTGAATCTTTGGAAAGCTTATCCTAAATTCAGAAAAGAATGTAAAGTATCTACATGGATTTATCGTATTGCCCTCAACACTTGTATCAGTTTTTATCGTAAAGAAAAGAATGTGCCGGAAATAGTCAGTCTCACCAAAGATACTGACTGGACCATAGAAGCACACGACCCGATCAACGAAATGCTGAAACAGCTTTATCAAATGATTAACCAGCTGGGACAACTCGACAAATCAATTATCCTGCTCTATCTCGAAGACAAAAGTTATGAAGAAATAGCAGAAATCACCGGACTGACGGTTACCAATGTAGCGACTAAACTAAGCCGCATCAAAGACAAACTTAAAAGAATGAAAAAGGAGGAATAAGATATATGGAACTGGAAGAACTGAAAAAATCTTGGAATGCCCTGGATGAGCACTTAAAAGATAAAGAGTTCATCAAAGAAGAAGAGCTTGAAAAGCTGATAAGGCATGCAGACAAAGGTATCCATGCCATTGCCAGCCTGAACATCAAGCTTATTCTGATTTCTTTGCCGATATTGATCTTGTTTTTAGCGGAGGTGTTGTTGCACAACAGATTGAACCCGATCTATATCATTATCATTTTAGCATGGATTCCCGCACTTTGCTGGGACATCGTCACCACCCGCTTTCTCCAACGGACTCAAATAGACGAGATGCCTCTGGTAGAGGTAATCAGCCGCGTGAACCGTATACACCGATGGACCATCAGAGAACGGCTGATTGCCATTGCTTTCCTCTTGGTACTGGCTGTACTCTCATTTATCTACTGGCAAGTGTGGCAATATGGAATAGGCATGATAGCCTTCTTTATCCTGTTATGGGGCGGAGGACTAGGATTGATTTTATGGATTTACCGCAAGAAGTTCTTAAATCGCATCCACGAAATAAAGAAGAATTTAAGCGAATTGAATGAATTAATGTAAAAGGAGATAATGGATGTGCTTACCCTACAACGGTAAGCACACTCTTTCCATTCACTTTCTTATGCACTTGCACCTGAACAGAAATTCGTTCACTCATCTCCTGTACGTGAGAAATAACTCCGATTTTCCGTCCCTGCATCTGTAATTGTTCTAATGCTTCCATTGCCGTACGCAGGCTTTCCGCATCCAAAGAGCCGAATCCTTCATCAATAAATAGAGATTCCACTTTCAGGTTATTGCTTGATAAGGAGGACAAACCCAAAGCCAACGCCAAAGATATCAGGAATGATTCACCACCGGAAAGAGAGTACACAGTCCGTATTTCATCACACATATCACAATCTATCACTTGAAGCGCCAACGTGTCGGGAACCTGTTGCAACTTATAGCGTTTAGAAAGGTAGGATAAATGTTTATTGGCATGAAGCAACAGCAAATTCAAAGTGTAACTTTGAGCTATCACTTTAAATTTCGCTCCGTCCGCACTGCCTATCAGTTTATTAAGTTTCGCCCAACGTTCGGCAATCGTCTGTTTCTCTGCCAGTTCCTTCGCTATCTGTTCCACAGTTAGCTTATTCTTTGCTTGTTGTAGCAGACGGGCTTCCATAGTAGAAAGAGCACGTTCGGTATTCAGGTTTTCCTCCTGTTGTTTCTTTATTATTTCGGGAAGTTGTTCGGGAGACTCAATCTTTTTATACTGCTCCTGCAATTCTCCGATAGCCAGCGTAATTTGCTTCATCTCTCCTTGCAGACCAGAAAGGCGATTGTGCACAGCCTCTACTTCTTTGCGTGCTTTCTCCAAAGCCAAATTCAGCTCTTTTTCTCTTTTTGCAACGACCGCCTCTGCTTCATCCGCACTTTTTCCTTTCAATAGTTGCGAACGTTCCTGACGGAGCACATTCAACGCTTTCTCTATAACTTCAAATCTCTTTTGTTCGGCTGAAGCAGTATTCTGCAGTAATAACAACTGTTCTTTAGCAGACGATACTTTCTGCATCGCCAGGCGACAAAGAGATACATTCTCACGAAGAGCTTCACAATGCGCACGCATCTTTTTAATTTCTTCATCGCTGCGTTGCCATTCTGCATAAAGATTACGATATTCTAAAATACGTTCAGCCAGTTCCGTCAAACGATGTTGTATCTGCTCTTCGTTACCAGCATCGATCCCAGCTTTATACAATGCCGCCAACTGTTCTCCAATCTGTCCGTCCACCATCTTCTGATGCGTCCAATCACGTTGCAAAACAATGCTCCGGTTATTGATCTGTTGACAGTTTGCTACTGCTGCATTATATTCCTGTTCTATACTCCGGAAAAGAGTATCTACTACCTCCTGTTCCTGATGGTAAGGATGTGCCGTACTACCGCAAACCGGGCAAGCTTCCCCCTCCTGCAATTGCTGACGCAATGCTTTCACGTCTTTTCCCACTGCCATACGTGCATTTTCGTAAAGGCGTTGAGTTACTTTCAATGCGGTTTCTTGTTCCGTCAATTGTTTCAGGCAATCAGTTGTTTCTTTCTCCAACCGTTCTATTTCTGCCTTTGTTTTCGTCTGCGTTTCCGTCAATTGCCGGATATTCTGTTGGCGTGTCAGCTCTTTTTGCAACTTCATCTGTTCTTCGGTCAATAACGGATATCCGAAAGAGTTTAATCGCAACAACCGCTCTTCATTCGTATTTATCCCGGCTGTCAGTTTGTCTGCTTCCTGCCGTAGAATTTCTTCCACCTGTTCTAGCTGCAACGCTTCTTCTATTCCTACATGATTCAGCAAACGGTTCAGAGAAGAATAAGAAACCTGCAACTGCTCCGTAGCCATCCGCATTTTTTGTTCCTGCTCCGACACCTGTTTATTAGCGGACTGTAACATCTGTTTCGATTGTGTGTAACTGTCCTGCTGTGACTGTATCTGTACATCCAACTGACGGGCTTTCTTCAAGTCCGGCTGTATGGCTTCCCATTGTGCCTTGAAATGCACCAATCCTTCTTCTTGTGAAGCCAATGCGCCCTGTAACATTTTCAATCTTGCTTGCTCCTCCTGTTCTTCCTGTTGCTTCTTCTTCCAAAGATCTTCTTGCATTTTTAATGAACGAACCACATTCAGTTGTTCATTCTGCTCTGCCAGCAGTTTGATTCCTGTCACACGCTTTTCGGCCAACAACTCTTTCTCTTTTTGTAAAGCAAGCAATTCTTCTTCCGGCATCAATTCGATCACATTCATTCGATTCTGAATCAAAGTGACTTCTTCCTGTGCCGCCTTATTCCGGGCATAGACTTCTTGAGAAATCCGGGAATAAACACCGGTTCCCGTCAACTTCTCAAGCAACTCCGCTTTGGCGCTCCTTTCGATTTCAGGAATGTTGCAAAATCATTCTGCGCCAATAATACGGTACGGGTAAACTGCTCATACGTCAACCCCACCAACTCCACCAACTGAATCAACAACTCTTTTTTGGTACCCTGGAATTCTTTCTCCGTATCCAGTTCTTTCACCTCCAGCGTTTGTGGCTGCAAAGAACCGCTTATCTTATTTCTTGTCCGCCGTACCGACCAGCGAGAACGGTAACGCCGTCCGTCAATGCCTAAGAAATCGACTTCCGCATAGCCGTCGCTGGTCCCCCGGCGCAATAAATTTCTTACATCGGATTGATTTATCTGATTGTCTCCTACATCTGCCAGATTCACACTTTCCACCGAAGTTGCGAAACGGGGAGCTTTATCATACAGTGCCAGACATAAAGCATCTAGTAAAGTAGACTTACCGGCACCCGTAGGTCCTGATATGGCAAATATACCTGCAGAGTGTAATGGTTCTGCTGTAAAATCGACTTCTACTGTCCCTTCTATCGAAGTCAGATTCTTCAATCGTATAGCCAGTATTTTCATTCTTCTTCCTCCTCTTCTTTATGAGTAGCAGCCCAATAGGCTTCCTGAAACAAACCTGTCAGTTCGGCAGGCATTTCCACCTGATAAATCTTTTCAAAGGCAGACTGCGCAATCTGTAAGGGAGACATCTCCTGCAATCCTCTCTTCCAGTTCTCGTTTTCTTTCTCCTTATTTTCTACATCGGTGCGATAGGTAGACACAATGCGTGCCAATCGATAATTTTTATCTGCCAATGCCTCCTCAATCTCCTGCCGAAGCATAGGTTCCGGCTCCTCCAGCAGTACCTTCACTTCTAAATAAGGAGCTACATCCTTTGTCTCCGGCAATTCTTTCAAGGCTTCCAACACCACTTCCGGCAAGGCGGGCTCTCCATTCGGCACACTCACTAAAGGGATTAATTTCGGGCATTCCAACCGTTCAATGTCCACTGCACAACCTCCGTCAAAAGTCACCATCACGACTCCATGATGATAATGTTTCTCTGCAAAAGACATCGGAATAGGACTTCCTGCATATCTCACATTCTCCCTTCCCGACACTCGCTGCGCTTTATGTATATGCCCCAATGCCGTATACGCTATCTGTTCGGAAAAAGCTTCCGGCGATACACATTCCAGACCACCAATCACAGTACGTTCACTATAATCTTTTTCTGCAATCTCCGATCCTGTAGCCTGCAAATGACCGATGGCAAGAATCGACTGATTCGCTGTCCTTTGCTTCCATAGCCTTTGCAGAAGCTGCGAATATAGTTCGCGAACTCCCTCCGCGTACAGGTTGCCTTCCGTCTGCACGACCGGATAATCCCCCTGGCGCAAAAAAGGGACAGCCATGCAAAGCAGTTCCACTTCCCCTTTCCGGTTCTTCAGTTCCACGATCAAATGGTCATAATCAATTTCTCCACCTTCAAGTTTACGCACTACCCCTCTGACTTCTGTCCGCATAGCCTGCAACAGAGGCAAAGGAGCTTCCAGACGTGCTGCCGAATCATGATTGCCGGCTACAATGACAATTTGCAGATTCGGATTCTCCACTGTCACCCGATAAATAAACTGATAATACATGCTTTGGGATGCAGCGGAAGGGTTGGAAACATCAAAAACATCTCCGGCTATAATCAATGCATCAATCTCTTTCTGACGAATTTCTTCTGCCAGCCAATTCAGGAATACCTCATGTTCTCCCGTGCGATCATATCCAAAAAAGGTTTGTCCCAAATGCCAGTCGGCAGTATGTAATATACGTATCATAATTTTATAACTATCTCTACTAACAAGAGGCAAAAATAACACAATCGGAAAGATTATCTCGCATCTGCCTCTCTTTTTTACCAATAATCATGTATATTTGCAGGATAAAAATCCAACCCTATGAAGATACTGTATTATATTTATCAGATTTGCATCGCTTTGCCTATTTTATTAGTGCTGACCATCCTTACGGCAATCGTCACTATTGTAGGTTCCCTCTTGGGAGGAGCCCACTTCTGGGGATATTATCCGGGAAAGATATGGTCACAATTAATTTGTCTGTTCCTGTTGATTCCCGTGAAGATTGAGGGGCGCGAAAAGCTGCATGACAAAACTTCCTATATTTTTGTACCTAACCATCAGGGGTCATTTGATATTTTCCTCATCTACGGCTTCATTGGAAGAAACTTTAAATGGATGATGAAAAAAAGTCTGCGTAAATTGCCATTCGTCGGAAAAGCCTGTGAAAGCGCAGGACATATCTTTGTAGACCGTTCCGGCCCGAAGAAGGTTTTGGAAACCATCCGGCAGGCAAAAGACTCGTTGAAAGACGGAGTTTCTCTGGTGGTCTTTCCCGAAGGTGCACGCACTTTCACCGGACACATGGGATATTTTAAAAAAGGGGCTTTCCAATTGGCAGATGATTTACAGTTGGCAGTGGTACCTGTCACTATCGATGGCTCATTTGAAATCCTTCCACGCACAGGCAAATGGATACATCGCCATCGCATGATTCTGACTATTCACGACCCTATTCCTCCCAAAGGAAAAGGCATGGAAAATATCAAGGCAACCATGGCAGAGGCATACGCTGCTGTTGAAAGTGCCCTCCCGGAGCAACATAAGGGAATGGTGAAAAACGAAGATCAAGACCGGTAATTTGTGTATTATACCTAAAAATGAATATGGGGATGCTCACGCACCCCCACACTCCTAACCAGTTTTATGCATCAAACTATTAAATTAAGAAATTAAGGAATTCAGATATTTAGATGTTTTGCAAAGTTATGGTTTGGTTTGACATCATTTGCAATTCTTGAAAAGTCAAATTAAAACCTTTATGAATTTCTTTTTCTAAATTCTCCAATGAGAAAGATTCACCTCTTGCACCATTAATCTTTCCTCTAAACCGATTATTATAATGCTTGCGGAATGTATCCGGAGTGACCAAGCCTCCAAAGCCATAATCCCCCACTACAATCACCGGTTTCCGGCGTAACACCCCTTCATAGGCAGTAATCCCCGCTCCAATTATTAGATCGGCTTCTTCAATCAGTTTACCAGTTTCACTCTCGGAGGATATATAATCCACCTGATACTCTGAATATTTACTTAATAGAACTCCTATCCTTAACCGCGTACGAGAATTAGCTACTCCGACAACAATGTTGGCTTTCTGTTCTATCAACTGCAATTCGTTACCTCTCCATGAAGAGGTAGCAGATAATTCATTAGGATTTTTCATATAGCTATTTGGTTTTTGTTAGGTCAAAAGTACGGCATGCATCTGAAAACACAAAAAAAGTCACCCGGACAAAATCAGTGTGTCTGATTCATCGTAAACATCTAAAATCCAACAAAATACATATTTTGATTCTGTTATTGACCCGGACAATTCATTTTTTATTTATCAAAAGTCCCTTAAAAATGCATTTAAATCTTCTTGTGAAGAAATGCCTAACCGGCCTTTTAGTCTCCCCTTCGCCTTGGTTACCGAGTCTGAAGAGGTCTGGAAAATACGAGCCAACTCTTCATTAGTCAGCCCAAATTTAAGGAAGCAACAGATTTCAAGATCACGTTTTGTCAATAAAGGAGCTTTGTCAAGCAATCGGGTAACGTAATCAGCATAGAATAAATCAAACAGACTAAACAATTTATAGCGTTCTCCATCAGACAACTTACCTCTTAATGTTCCCTCTTTGATAGCAAGCAATAATCGAAAAGCAGATATATACTGTTCAGAAGACGGTCCGACTGTTAACTCTCCTCCTAGTTCTTTCAACAACCCCGATAAGGTTTTATTCTGCATACTCAAAAGCACAATCTTTCCATTCAACTCGCCTACCTTCATTCGATTTTCTTCGAGTATGCGGTTCTCCTCCAGCACTTGGTCTTTCAACTCCTGGATTTCTTCCATCTCCTGCTGATATCGCTTTATCTCCTCTTCATTATCTCTAATCTGGGATTCAATCTCGGCAATCTTCTTTTTATGGTTCTTACTTTTGTAATAGTAATAACACATATAGAAGGCTACAATCAGAAAAACAATCGTACCGCAAAACAGAAAAACTGTACGGTGCATTTTCATTTGTAAATTATCGCTCCGGAGTTTTTCGTTCTCATACTGTTTTTGCAGTTCTGTTATCAACTCTAGGGAATCGACCTCATCCAATACGCTGACAATGGAATCCGCTTTTTCATGATAAATAATTGCTTCTTCAAAATTATCAATATCCTTTTCCAAAAAGTATAAATTGTTGTATGCGTCAATACGGGTATACTCTTTAGAGGAATTTATACTCATCTTAAAGTATTTTCTGGCATTCTCCACATCCCCCATTTGTATATACAAATATCCCAGAGACATACACTCTACATATTTCCTTTCTTCATCCGTTTCTTTTTCATAAGCAGCAAGGAAATAGCGTTCTGACTTTTTCAGCTCTCCCATAGAACGATATAGGATACCCAACTCATGTAAAATGGAAACTTCAGACGGATACTGTTTTTTCCTGGCTAATTCTAAAGCATTATTATAATAGAAATAGCAACTATCCCAGTTATTCTGAAACAAATAAGCCCGGCCTATATTCTGCCCGGCTCTGACAATGCCCACAGAATCTTTCAACTCTTCATAGATAGCGTATGACTCCTGAAAATTCTTCAACGACTCCTGATACAATTTCTTTTTCCGGTTCACCATCCCGATCTCATCAGTAGCCATGGCAAACATCTTGCAACATTGAATCTTCCCGAACATTTCCTTTGCTGAAGACAGGAACGACAAAGCCTCTTCATCTTTACCCAATTCACGCAGCACTCTACCATAATAATACTGTGCCTTAGCACGCATGGCAGTGTCACCACGCTCTACAGTATAGTAATTCAGTGCCAATGCAATCAACGAATCAGAAGTAAACTTCACATAGTTCTGATCCATTGCCTGCGTTAATAAAAGCGCATAATCCGCCTGCGACTTTCCACGCAATTTTTCAGGATGAGGAACTGATTTTAAAAGATACAGAGCCGTATCCGGAAGAGATTCCATACACATTTCGATCTTCTGGAACGCCACATCGGAGGCCTCCGAATCTCTACGACAAGAAACCGATAAGACTAAAATAAAAAAGAAAGCGGCGTATACCGAAACAGTAGTCGTTTTCATTTTACTTGAGTTTTATGCAAAAATACACAAAAAACTCAAGTATTACTTATTTGTTGAAGCATTTTGTTCCAATCGTTGATGTTCTTCTATCAACTTCATGTTTTCTCTTGCTTTAGACAGGAATTCTCTTACCAGCTTATTATCTTTAAAAGAGTAAGGAGCATCCTTTATAATATCATCTATCTGCGGAGTCATAATGGGATAGGGCAAAGAGCTGCAAAGCATCATAAATACACTGGGTCCCAATACATTTTCGTAATTGTCGGAAATAAACGTTTTCACATACTGATTCATCGCTTGCATCAGTGAATCACCTTCCACCACCAACTGACTGTGAATTTCATCCAGATCCCCTCCATCCAATACCATACGGGTTTCTTTCTGCTCCAGTTCGCTGATACTTTCTTCTAATTGGTTTCTTTTGCTGATAAACTCGTACAACGCATTATTTAAAGAGGTTCCCACTGCCTTCAAGTCCGTATTGCTAATAGTAACTGTTATTTTTCCACTTTCTAGAACGATCGGCATAATGCTTTCTTCATCCATATATAGTGTCACCATCTGTACGGAATCTATTTTCCCTTTCATTGAAAACAGACCATGCACCACTTCAGCAGAATCCAGCTTCACCCACTCGCCATCACGCAGGGATTTAAGATATAGCATCTTTCCATCCAGACTATTCACTGAAGATGTTCCTTCAATCTTATACTTACTGGTACAGGAAGCCAGAAACGGAAGCAAAAGCAAAAAAGGCAAAATCTTATTCACGTTCATTTATTCATTAAATTCTGTGCACAAAGGTACAACTGATTCAGACTTAAAAGAAACATTTTATCAATATTTAAAACTTGTAAGACTCTTTTCTTTAATAATCCTTATAAACAGAGGTGGAAGTCATTTTTTTCATTTAGTTTATCTAAATTTGCAGTCATGAAAACATTAACATTTGCCCTTTTGCCAAACCGCTTTATGTAATGGTAAAGCCTGTAGGTGCCGTATGCAACCTAGCATGCGAGTATTGCTATTATTTGGAAAAGGCCAACCTATACAAAGACAATCCGAAACACATAATGAGCGATGAACTACTGGAAAAGTTTATCGACGAGTACATTAACTCACAAACCATGCCGCAGGTACTTTTCACCTGGCACGGAGGAGAAACGCTGATGCGACCGCTTTCCTTCTATAAAAAGGCGATGGAACTGCAAAAGAAATACGCCCGCGGACGTACGATTGACAATTGTATCCAGACCAACGGAACTATGCTCACTGACGAATGGTGCGAATTCTTCCGTGAAAACAATTGGTTGGTAGGTGTCTCCATCGACGGTCCGCAGGAGTTTCATGACGAGTATCGCAAAAACAAATTAGGAAAACCTTCTTTTGTGAAAGTGATGCAAGGCATCAATCTTCTGAAGAAACACGGGGTAGAATGGAATGCAATGGCAGTTATTAACGACTTCAATGCCGAATATCCGTTGGAGTTTTATCGTTTCTTCAAAGAAATCGGTTGTCAATATATCCAGTTCGCTCCTATCGTTGAACGCATTCTTTCACATGAAGACGGACGTCATCTCGCTTCTCTTGCCGAAAATAAAGCCGGAACACTGGCTGACTTTTCAATCACTCCGGAACAATGGGGGAACTTCCTCTGTACTCTCTTTGACGAATGGGTGAAAGAAGATGTAGGCAAATACTATGTGCAGATATTCGATTCTACCCTGGCCAACTGGATGGGTGAGCAACCCGGTATATGCACGATGGCAAAGACTTGCGGACATGCCGGTGTAATGGAATTCAACGGAGACGTTTATTCTTGCGACCACTTTGTATTCCCCGAATATAAATTAGGTAACATTTACAGTAAGACACTGGTAGAAATGATGCATAGCGAGCGTCAGCACAACTTCGGGAACATGAAATACCAGTCTCTCCCTACTCAATGCAAAGAGTGTGAGTTCCTGTTTGCCTGCAACGGGGAATGCCCTAAAAATCGTTTTAGCCAAACAGCAGAAGGTGAACCGGGATTGAACTACTTATGCAAAGGTTATTATCAGTTCTTTAAACACGTAGCTCCTTACATGGACTTTATGAAAAACGAACTGATGAATCAACGTCCGCCTGCTAATATCATGGAAGCTTTAAGAAATGGAGAATTGAGAGTGGAGAGTTGAGAATGAGAAACAGAACATATTAACAATCATATATTCAAATTTTATCATTAAATAATGAACAAACTAAGATTTTATCTGGTAGCGCTGGCTGCGCTTTTTGTATTTTCCGTTAGAGCGGATGAGGGTATGTGGCTATTGCAATTGATGCAACAGCAACACTCCATAGATATGATGAAAAAACAGGGATTAAAACTAGAAGCCCAGGACTTATATAATCCAAACGGTGTTTCTCTCAAAGATGCCGTAGGTATATTCGGAGGTGGATGTACGGGAGAAATTATCTCACCCGAAGGTTTGATTCTAACCAATCACCACTGTGGCTACGCTTCCATCCAGCAACATAGTAGTGTTGAACACGATTATCTGACAGATGGTTTCTGGGCTACTTCCAGAGACAAGGAGCTTCCTACTCCGGGACTGAAATTTACATTTATCGAACGTATCGAAGATGTTACAGATATTGTCAATGCCAAGATTGCGGCAAAGGAAATCACCGAATCCGAATCATTCAGCAATACATTCCTTCAAAAGCTGGCTCATGACCTTTATTTCAAAAGTGACCTGGCAGACAAAAAAGGAATTGTTCCGCAGGCTCTTCCGTTCTATGCCGGAAATAAATTCTATCTTTTCTATAAGAAAATATATCCGGATGTACGTATGGTAGCTGCTCCCCCCTCTTCTATCGGTAAGTTCGGTGGCGAGACAGACAACTGGATGTGGCCGCGCCATACCGGCGACTTCTCCATGTTCCGTATCTATGCTGACGCGAACGGTGAACCGGCAGAATACAGTGAAAACAATGTTCCCCTGAAAACAAAGAAACATTTGTCTATCTCTATCAAAGGGTTGAAAGAGGGAGATTACGCAATGATTATGGGATTCCCCGGAAGCACGAGCCGTTACCTGACTGTATCAGAGGTGAAAGAACGTATGGAATCGGAGAACGACCCGCGTATCCGTATTCGTGGCGCACGTTTGGCTGTCCTGAAGGAAGTGATGAATGCCAGTGACAAAATCCGTATTCAGTATGCTAACAAGTATGCGGGTTCCAGCAATTATTGGAAAAACTCCATTGGTATGAATAAAGCCATCATCGATAATGATGTGTTGGGAACGAAAGCTGCACAGGAAGCTAAATTCGCAGAATTTGCAAAGGCACAAAACAATGCCGAATATGCGGCAGTTGTGAAGAACATCGACGACCTGGTAGCTAAAACAACTCCTCTCAATTATCAATATACTTGTTTGAGAGAGACTTTCTTCGGAGCTATCGAATTTGGTAATGTCATGTTATCTAAAACACGTGAAGCATTGCTTGAAAAGAACGACTCTGTGATCGAAGCACGTATGAAAGCGCTGGAAAGCACTTACGAAAGTATCCATAACAAAGATTATGACCATGAAGTAGACCGCAAAGTTGCTAAAGCATTGTTCCCGTTATATGCGGAAATGGTTCCGGCTAACCAGCGTCCGTCTATCTACAAAGTAATTGAGCAGAAATATAAGGGCGATTACAACAAGTTTGTTGATGATATGTACGACAACTCTATTTTTGCCAACCGCGCAAACTTCGAGAAGTTTACGAAGAAGCCGTCAGTGAAAGCAATCGACAACGATCTTGCATTACAATACTGCCAGTCTAAATATGACTTGATGGATAAACTGGTTTCCCAGCTCAAGGACATGGATCAGGAACTGGCTTTGCTGCACAAAACTTATATTCGTGGTCTGGGCGAAATGAAATTGCCTGTCCCCTCTTACCCGGACGCAAACTTTACCATTCGTCTGACTTATGGTAACGTGAAACCATACGATCCGAAAGACGGCGTACACTATAACTATTACACCACCACAAAAGGAATTCTTGAAAAAGAAAATCCGGAAGACCGCGAGTTCGTTGTACCTGCTAAACTGAAAGAGCTGATTGAGAAGAAAGATTATGGCCGTTATGCTTTACCGAACGGTGATATGCCTGTCTGCTTCCTGTCTACCAATGACATCACCGGCGGTAATTCCGGCAGCCCGGTATTGAATGAAAACGGAGAATTGATCGGTTGTGCTTTTGATGGTAACTGGGAATCATTGAGCGGTGATATCAACTTTGATAACAACCTGCAACGTTGTATCAACCTGGATATCCGTTATGTCCTGTTCATTCTGGAGAAGTTAGGCAACTGCGGACACCTGATTAATGAAATGACAATCATAGAATAAATGAGAAAACAAATTATATTTGCTATTTTTTCACTGGCAACTCTTAGCATCCACGCCGATGAAGGCATGTGGATGCTAACCGATCTGAAAACCCAGAACGCAGTTGCCATGCGCGAACTCGGTCTTGAAATTCCGATCGAAGAAGTATACGACGCGAACGGTCTTTCTCTGAAAGATGCTGTGGTACACTTTGGAGGAGGATGTACGGGAGAAATTATCTCTTCCGAAGGACTGGTACTGACGAATCACCACTGTGGTTATGGAGCTATCCAGCAACACAGTAATGTAGAACATGACTACCTGACAGATGGTTTCTGGGCTATGAATCGTGACACGGAACTTCCTACTCCGGGATTGACCGTTACATTTATCGACCGGATTCTGGATGTGACCGATTACGTCAATGAGCAACTGAAAAAAGATCCGGACCCGGAAGGTGTCAACTACCTGTCACCAAGTTATCTGGGCACCGTGGCAGAACGTTTCGCCAAAGCAGAGAACATAGAAATAACTCCTGCAACAAAACTGGAGCTCAAGGCTTTTTACGGAGGAAACAAATATTATATGTTCATCAAAACGGTGTACAGTGATATTCGTATGGTAGGCGCTCCTCCTTCTTCCATCGGCAAATTCGGCGCAGATACCGACAACTGGATGTGGCCTCGTCACACAGGCGACTTTTCCCTTTTCCGTATTTATGCGGACAAGAACGGAAAACCGGCAAAATATTCAAAAGACAACGTCCCTTTGCAGGTAAAGAAACACCTGAAAATCAGCATTGCCGGAGTTCAGGAAGGAGATTTCACCTTTGTGATGGGATTTCCGGGACGTAACTGGCGATATATGATTTCCGACGAAGTGGAAGAACGGATGCAAACGACCAACTTTATGCGCCAGCATGTACGTGGAGCCCGTCAGAAAGTACTCATGGAGCAAATGCTGAAAGATCCTGCCGTACGTATTCATTATGCAAGCAAATATGCTTCATCAGCCAACTACTGGAAGAATGCCATCGGTATGAATGAAGGACTGGTACGTCTCAACGTACTGGATACCAAACGTGCGCAACAAGAGGAATTATTAGCCCGTGGCCGTGAAAAAGGAGATGATTCATATCAGAAAGCTTTTGATGAGATTCGTTCTATTGTGGCTCATCGCCGTGACGCGATCTATCATCAGCAGGCTATCAATGAAGCATTGGTCACCGCCCTTGATTTTATGCGCATCCCTTCCACGATGGAATTGGTTGCCGCTCTAAAATCAAAAGATAAAGAGCAAATAAAAGAGGCGAAGCTAAAATTAAAGCAAGAAGCTGATAAGTATTTTGCTTCTGTCCCCTTCCCCGAAGTAGAGCGAATGGTTGCCAAAGAGATGCTGAAAACTTATGCCAACTATATTCCGGAGGAACAACGAATCAACATCTTCGAAATCATCAATTCCCGCTTCAAGGGAAGTATCGATGCCTTCGTCGATGCATGCTTTGAACATTCTATTTTTGGCAATCCTAAAAACTTTGAAAAGTTTATCAAGAAACCAAGTTTGTATAAAATAGGATATGACTGGATGGTATTATTCAAATATTCTATTACCGACGGGATCTTGAAAACAGCCATTGCCATGAAAGAAGCAAATCAGAACTATGACGCTGCTCATAAAGTATGGGTGAAAGGCATGATGGATATGAGACAGGAAAAAGGTACACCTATTTATCCGGACGCCAATTCAACTTTACGTTTGACCTACGGCCAGGTACTTTCTTATGAACCCGCTGACGGTGTTGTGTATGATGCTCATACCACCCTCAAAGGTGTAATGGAGAAAGAAGATCAGGGTAACTGGGAATTTGTAGTGCCTCAAAAATTGAAAGAGCTGTATAAATCCCAGGATTATGGACGCTATGGTAAAAACGGTGAAATGCCCGTCTGCTTTATTGTAAACACCGACAATACAGGAGGAAATTCCGGTAGTCCGGTATTTAACAGCAAAGGTCAGTTGGTTGGAACTGCTTTCGACCGCAACTTTGAAGGCTTAACAGGAGACATTGCTTTCCGTCCTTCATCGCAGCGAGCCGCTTGTGTTGACATCCGCTATACCTTGTTTATCATCGATAAATACGCAGGAGCCTCTCATATCATCGACGAACTTAGCATTGAGTAAGTTGAGAGTTGAGAATTAAAAATTGAGAAATAAAAGTTATGCCATCTGGCATTATATTTCTCAATTTTTAATTCTCTATTTTCAATTTATATAAACTCTTCCACCATATACATCTCATCAATCATTTCATTCATTATATTCTGTAAATTCTGAATTGCTTCTTCCGGAGATTCTCCATAAGCGTTACAGTGCATATTTACAGTCAACCAGGCATAATAGCCACCATCCGATGCGCTTTCAAGCACATAATCTGTTCTGTTCAGTTTCATATTGGTAAATAATTATTGAATGTTGGTATTGAAGTTATTTCTGATTGTGAGGCTGCCAGTTTCTCCAGTTCCAGGATGATCCGACGTTCACAACTGCGAACCCAATAAATAAAGTGACGGTTCGGGGCATATTTCCCGACAAAACGGAGCAACGGTTGCAAGTCAAAGGAATCACTGATTATTCCTGCTCCCGCTTTCATTGCATCATACGCATTACAGTCCTGTTCAATATGTGCCGGGACCATCAACACTGGTTTTCCAAGATACATTGCTTCGCAAATAGACTCGAAGCCTGCCGTACTGGCATAAGCCTTACAACCCGCCATAGCATTAAGAAACTTCACATCATCTATTTGATGGAAACTCAATGTTTCGTCAATCCGTGTCACCTCTTCAGCATCCGATCTATCCCAGAAAAAAGTTAAAGGAACTTCCGGATGTTTCGCATGAAAACTCTCCACGCTATCAGCAAACCCGGAATTAACCATATATCCATGAATATAATCACCCTTTTCCGGACGGATAGCGGTCACTTCCTGACGAATCAATGGAGGAACGGTCACTATTTGATTCATATCATCCTGTTCCATTTCCAGGAAAGACAAAGCCAGTTTCTTCGAAGATCTTAGAGCGGTCATCCGGGTAAAGAAACGCAGCATCCATAACTGGCACGAATTTTTATCCGGAGACTCGAAATCACGATGTAAAAACAGATACTGATGCCCAACACAAATATACGGAACGGAGGGACGGAAGAGTGCATAGGTAAGTCCGGTTAAAAGCTCGTAGAAGTTGATGACAACTTCCGCCCCTGTCTCCCTGATCCGCTGATTTATATAATACATGCTACGAAGATACTCCGGTAATCTTAATAAATTGTATGCAAAGCTTTTCGTCAGGTTCGCCCGTTTATTATCTGCCGTAGGCAGAAAGTTCGGACTAATGAATCGCTTCACCGGTGCATGAATACTCCGATTGAAAAATCCCGGCAAAGTACGTGTCGAGCTTTTCCCGACTAAGACTTCCACTACTTCATGCCCATTGCGCAATAACATTTCTTCGAGAGTGATTGCCTGTGTAAAATGCCCTCTCCCCTCACCTTGAACAATAAATAAAAATTTCATAGTTCCATTATTTTTAGATACGCAAAGTTCCCTCTTTCACATTACAAGATGATGACTCTATGATTACTATTTCATGAACAAAATCAGCTTTTTCTCGTTATATTAATAAAATAGAAATTATATTTGCAGTCTTCAAAGACTGATATTTAAATTTAAGAAAGGAAAGATTATGGAAAAGTTTGAAGATTTAATACAGTCACCGATACCCGTTTTAGTTGATTTCTTTGCAGAATGGTGTGGACCTTGCAAAGCAATGAAACCGGTTTTAGAAGAACTAAAACTTATTGTGGGAGATAAAGCACGTATTGTGAAGATAGATGTTGACCAACATGAAGATTTGGCTACTAAATATCGCATACAAGCTGTACCAACCTTTATACTGTTCAAGAATGGAGAGGCTGTCTGGAGACATTCCGGCGTAATCCATAGTAGCGAACTACAAGGGGTTATCGAGAAGCATTATACATAAAAAGATAATAATAACGAATGAAGAAAGTATTAGTAATGGTAGCCCTCGTCATGGCAAGTGTAATTGTATACGCATTCAATGACAGTAGGGAAACTAATCAAGGTAAAAAAGAGGTAACAGGTAACGGTGAAGTCGTCGTAATGGACAAAGAAATGTTTCTGAAAGACGTCTTCGATTATGAAAAATCAAAAGAGTGGAAATACAAAGGTAATAAGCCCGCCATCATCGACTTATATGCAGACTGGTGTGGTCCATGTCGCCAAACAGCTCCTATCATGAAAGAATTGGCAAAGGAATATGCCGGAAAAATTGTCATCTACAAAGTCAATGTAGATAAACAAAAAGAACTGGCAGCTTTATTTAATGCAACAAGTATTCCATTGTTTGTATTCATTCCCATGAAAGGAGATCCACAGCTTTTCCGTGGAGCGGCTGACAAAGCAACTTACAAAGAAAGCTATCGATGAATTTCTCTTGAAGTAAAGAAGAAAATATAGTGACGCTATCCGGTCGGGATAGTAACGCTATAATAGGAAAAGAGTGACGGTATCCTTGCGGGATACCGTCACTCTTTTGTATATCTTGCCAATCCTTATTTGAAGTATCCCACAGGATGATTCATCATTGGCATTTGGCTATCTTTCAATTTCAAAACTTTCTTCAATTGTTCATTGTCCATCGAAGCGCGTGGCACTGTTGCTATGTTAGCAGCGGAACAGAATATTGAAATATTTTGAGAAACGATGCCGGAATCCATAGCCCCCATCAACTGGCTGCGTGCACTCTTCGCATCTCCAAATCTGGAAAGATCACTGATTAACACCAAAGACACCGGAGCTGTTTTCACAAATGCCTGTCCACCGGCTACTGCTCCACGATGATCTCCTTCAGCAACCAGAGTCAACTGATGATTTTTAGCATCATACAGATAACTTCCTTCAGGTAATACTACATATACATCCACATCCTGCTTATTCAACGCCGACGGAGCTGTTCTCATTCCGGATTCCTTACGGTTTATCCCATTAGCAGCCCATAACAAATCAGACAGATCCGACAGACTCAATGATTTAGAAGCATACTCGCGAGTTGAATGTCGTTCAGACAATGCCTTCATCACCGCACCGGTACGGTTTAAATTAGGCTTCGGCAATTTAATCACTTTGTCAGCAGCAAAAGCAGCCGCTGAAAGCATTAAACAAACTAATAATAGTTGTACTTTTCTCATAACTGTGGTATTTAAAAATTGATAGACAAATATAAATAAAAAAGGTCTGTATTCGTTGTGGAATACAGACCTTTTAAGAGTTATTTATTAGGCTTAATTATTTCTTATCACCGAAATAACGGTTGTATAGTCCTTCAAAACCTTTACCGTGACGAGCTTCGTCTTTGCACATTTCGTGTACAGTGTCGTGGATAGCATCCAGATTCAAAGCTTTAGCACGAGTAGCGATACGTTTTTTGTCTTCGCATGCACCTTGTTCAGCATCTTTACGTTTCTGCAGGTTAGTTTTAGTATCCCAAACACAGTCACCCAGCAATTCTGCAAATTTAGCAGCATGTTCAGCTTCTTCCCAAGCATAGCGTTTGAAAGCTTCAGCTACTTCAGGATAACCTTCACGGTCAGCCTGACGGCTCATAGCCAAATACATACCTACTTCAGTACATTCACCCATAAAGTGATTATTCAGATCCTTAATCATTTCTTCGTCACAACCTTTTGCAACACCGATAACGTGTTCGTCAGCAAAAGACAATGCGCCACCTTCTACTTCAACAACTTCTACGAATTTGCTGGCAGGAGCTTTACACAATGGACATTTCTCAGGAGCTGCGTCACCTTCATGAACGTAACCGCATACAGTACATCTAAATTTCTTCATTTTCTTCTCAATTTTAAATTAATTAGTCAATACGTGTTTCTTTATCTTTACTTAAGCAATTCTTGCAAATACCTTTATAATAATAATGAACTTCCGATACCTGATGACCATCCATTTCCAAATTTTCCACTTGTTTAATCGCTTCCGGACATTCCAAGTCATAAATATGTCCGCAACGTTTGCAAAGGAAATGGGAATGTACAGAAGTATCCGCATCAAAGTTTGTATTCTTTTCGTCAATCGTAAGCATTAATGCCGCTCCCTGTTCGGAAAACAATTTCAAAGTATTATAAACCGTTGTCTTTGAAAGTGTCGGCATTGAAGGAGACAATGCTGTGTAAATATCATCAGCCGACGGATGAATCGGATGCTCCATCAAATATTCCATGATAGCTATGCGCTGCATGGAAGGCTTTATATTATGCTCTAATAATCGATCGTATGGTTTCATTATCTTCCTTTCTTTTCAAAGTTGTATTCATTACAATTATAAATCCAATGCAAAGATAAGAAGGCTTTATTTTATTTCCAAATAATTCATGACTTTTTTTATGACATGGCTAATTATAATTAGGTGAAGAGATAAATTATTTATTCATAATGCTCAACTAGTAAACTTCTATCATCTTCGCTACATACACAGAAACATAATAGCATACGAAAACTACTATAAAGATTTTTTCAATATTTTAGATGAATCAACAAAAAGGATATTATGAGCGAAAAAGAATTAAAAATGTTTGATATGAATGCACAATTAAATGCTGCATTCAGCAAAGAAGGTTCTTCAAAGCGTAAAAAAAGAGGATTCACAACATTTTCAATAAATGAAGTGAATCCTCTTTTTCTTTCAATAAGTTAAATTTTAATTATCTATATCATCTCTAGCTTCTTCTACAATTTTAGAAGGAACTCCGTCACAACGAACATATTTAGACACATCTCCTGCATCATCTTTCACCGTCCAAATCATAGTTCCTGCTGGCAAAAGTTCTGTTACGATATACGAATTGTTCCAACGACCGCCCAAGCTGTTATTATATTTACCGCTAATAATATATCCCAAATAAGTATCTTTCTCTATCTCGAATATCCCGCTAAGAAAACGAGCATACATACTATCGAATTTCTGGTACATCTCAAAAGTTTTATCTCTACGGACAAAAGTTATATAACAATAAGTACCATCAGCCATAGGCTCTCCATTCCACTCTACTAACCGCCAAGTACCATTCAGATTGGCGGGAGTTACTTCCAGCGTTTCCACTTTTACTTCTTCATCGTCATCACAAGCCATAAAGCTAAACAAAAGCATGCATAATGGTATTATTCTGAAAAGAATTCTCATATTATAGTTTTTTTTAAATGTTAATCAAAAATATTATTGTAAACGTTTGATAGTTACTCTGACCAAGCGATCTGTCAATGGTGCGTCGACCCCTTCAACAATAAAATTGAACTGCAGCCCATTACCTAAGTTGTCAGGCAATTTACTACCATCTACGGTTATCACGATGTCTGCCTCCTGCCCTGGCGGTATAACTTCCGGTTCTGTTTGAAAAACAGCGTATGGAGGAAGCATCTGCGCAGAAAGCTTCAAAGGTTTCTTCCCGATGTTAGCACATAAAATGCGTTCAGAAGGGCAAACATTAGAGGTCATTTCCGAAAAGACAATTTGTTTGCGTTTCATACGCAAGGTTCCCATTGTAGAAGGAAGATATCTCCATTCATCGGAACAGACAACCTCACCTATCAACATCAGACGCGCTACCGGATGTTTTTCTGAAATATCCGTATACACAAACGCATATGTTTCTACAGTTCCGATGCGATTTTTAGGATTATACACCAATGTAACCATACTTTCCATTCCCGGAGCAAGTGTTCCCAAACTGAACGCTGCTGCTGTACATCCACACGAAGTGGTTATCTTCGTGATCCGTACATTCTTGCCACTGACATTGCGAAACGGAAATGTGTAGGTTCGGGGCGCATCGGTATCGTATATACTGCCAATATGTATACGGAGAGAATCGAAACTGAACATCTCTCCTCCCTCTTTCAGTAAAGGAGGATTAATCAACGAATCAACTTCTACAGACTGATAGGCTATTCCCTGCGCCCCAAGGTAGTGGGCAGGGAAAAAGACCATCAGCCAATAAAGCAAATAATATCTCCATTGCCTATTCTTCATCTATCAAACTATTACATCCAACCACTATCATTCGCATTTTTGCGGACAGTAATGGTGAAGGATTGTTCCTTTCCGTCGCTTGTTCTCATCGTAGCGCTTGTCATACCCGCAACAACTCCTTTCACTTTCAGTATAGTACCTTCAAGGGTAACAGTTGCCTTCGACGTATCGCTAATCTCGCATTCGTATATTAGATTTTCTCCATTCAGGAAATAACGTGCCAAGTCTATTTTTACGATTTTATCGATTCCGACATACAGATTGGGCATTTTCATATCCGACCCGCTTCCGGCAATAGCATGCAATAATGCACCAGCATCAACCAGTTTACCCATTTTGCCCCTATAAGAAGAAAGGTCCATTCTTGTTGCCGACCAGCCCGGAGAATTATGCAAATAATAATAGGTCTTATAACCTTTATAATAGGAATCCACCTCTCTCGCCGTTTGTTTCATCAAGTTTATAAACTCCTGCACCTTGAAGTGGCGACGTTGTTGCAAAGCATACGACAAACCGAGTGCAGCCACTCCCGACACATGCGGGCAAGCCATAGACGTACCCTCATTGTAACCGTAGGCTGCTTTGCCTTCCACCACTAAAGTAGAGAGGATCATTCCCTGATCAATGTTCACATTATTACCATCAGTATCTTCACCCGGAACACAATGATATTCGCTATCACCACCAGGAGCACAGAAATCCACTTCCATCCCATAATTGCTGAATGATGACGGCGTATAGTCAGCTGCAATAGAAGCTACCGAAAGGCATCCCTCATAAGCTGCCGGATAGGAAGACATATATGAGTATTCATTGCCTGAAGCAAAGATGGCCAATCCGCCCTCAATCACCCCGTTAGGAGAACCTGCATTATGGATAAAGTAATCCAGTGCCTCTTTTTCCAATGGATAAGTCTTTGACCACTCTTCGTCAGTGGCGGGCCCGGGTACATATCCTTGCAACGGATTGGAATAAGCGGAGTTATATCCCCAACTGCATTGAAGGATTACGGCACCGTTATCGGCTGCATACTTAATAGCTCTCGCCTCATTCACCATCTTTACCTGGGAATTACCATCGAAAACCTGACAGGACATAATCCTCACTCCCGGTTTGGTTCCATTTCCTCCGGCAATGCCGCTGACTCCTATACCATTATGATTCACGGCAGCTATCGTTCCCGCCACATGAGTGCCGTGACCAGTATCTTCGGCTGCTTGCCAACTGATGATCCCGCTATTTTTTACGAAGTTGTAACCATAACGGTCACCCTTATAACCATTCTTGTCCGCATCATCGTCCGAACCCAATACCTCGCTTTCGTTCACCCACATATTAGCCTCCAAATCAGGATGCTTCCACATAACACCTTCGTCAAGCACGGCAACAATGATTTCCGGATCACCCGTACACAGTTCCCACGCTTCTTCACAATTAACGTCGGACCCCACAATAGCAGGAGCTTTCTCAGTTACAAAGCTATAATCTCCTCGGTTTATATATCCCCACTGATGCGGTAATAGCTCATCATTGAACTTAAAACCGTTATCTGCCGCACGCGTTTTCATCTTATTCAGAGCAGCTTCCGATACCGGAACTGGTTTCTTTTTAGGATTATATGCCCGCTGAATGGTAGGATTTATTTGAAGTTTCGAAATTTCGCCCAATTTAGACAGTTTTCCCATAGCTTCTTTCAAATCTGTGCCCTTATCAAAACGCACCAAATACCAAAGATGCAATCCGGCTTCACGGCTCTTTTCTTCGGTGCGCGAATTGACAGGAAAAACGCGTTCGAAGTCATACGCTCCTAAAATAGAAAGCACCTCGTCCGTTGACGGAATACCCGACCGGGTAGAGGCTCCCACCGCACGTATTTTCATCGTATGGTCGAGAATCTCAGTCATTTCGGGGACAAACTTAACCAATAATTCCCTTCGGCAGCCTTCCGGTATCACTATATCCGGAGTGACGGGAACTACCGGAGCATCATCGTTTAAGTCGTTGTCACTGCAAGCTCCTGCCAACAGTGCAAACGTTGTCATTATATATATATATATTTTCTTCATATTCTAGTCTTTGAGTTCATATTTTTCCTTGAATTTAGGGAAGGCTTCAAAATACTTGTCGAAATTAGTCGGCTCGTTATCAAACCTTACCATTTTTCCTTCTGAATTTAACCCTTTTTCCATCTGGTTATAAATCAATACCTCCGGATCCCATTCTATCAAATGAGGATGATACAACACCCACTCAGGCAGATTACCGGTAAAGAAATTCAAGTTGACACTAAGTTTTCTCATTTTCGGAAGTATCTTAGGAATATGGGCGCCCTCATTTACCAAATACTGTATAGTATCACCGCCAAATGCTTCTACATCGGCCTGTGAGTAACCGGTCACTCCGTCCACTCCTATTTCAAAATCAGGCAATGTTCCTTCTATAAAGTTGTAGGACAACCTTAACTCTTCCAAATTATCCCACATAAACAATCTACGAAGTGTATTATCATCTTTGGTATTAAAGAACAAACCGATACCATCCGGGTATTTGACGGGATCTTTCGCATTTCTAAGATCAGAAATAACCGATCTTCTATTACCTATTAAGTTGAGTGACTTCAGTTTCGGGAAATTCTCCTTCGTAATAATAGAAGGCACCGAATTGAAGTTGTTACTACTTAAATCCAACGTCTCAAGCCGATCACCTAATAGGACAAGATTATCCGAAATTGCAGACAATCCGTAAGCACTTACAGTCAAAGATTTCAAATACTCTAAACCGCACACATCATCTTCCAACGTAATGCTCTTAGTTGCCGTATTAGAGTTGCCAAAGAAAGTCAAGCTTTCCACATACGTCAGGTAGTGCACTTCTTGCGGAACTGATTCTTTGGTATTAATCATATTAAAAGACACAGAACGTACACGTCCCACTACATTTTCGCCCTTCGGAAGTCCTTCATCACCTTCTTCCCACAATACTACATTGTCCCAATATCTCATGTTCTCACCCGGATTCCAGTTGTTACCTATTTCCAAGCGTTCTCTGATAGTGAGCAACGTCAATGAGTCGCCCGAGCGATTGTCCTCAATCCTCGGTGAAGCTTTCTGAGAGATCGTCAACACAGCAGGCTGTTCCAGTTTATCTTCGGTGCTTTTAGGTGTGAAATGAATTTTAGCTGTACGAATGTCAAAATCCGGATTCATCGTCCATTCAACACGGATTTTAGTTGTACGCGGACGAGAGCCACGATCTAAATCAACAGTGGGATCTTCAGGCAAAGTGAGCCACTCTTTTCTGGAATAACATCATATTCCGTATTCATTTTGAACGCAACATTTGTGGTTACGATCACATCAAAATGGCGATTGTCATAAGTATCTGATGCTTTGATTTCCATCAGGCTTTTCTATATAAATCATCTTGCCATAACCAGTTTGATGCACCGTCATCACACATGGCGCCTGCCCCTGAGGTATAAAACGTATTTCTGCTTTACGCATTCCGTTAATTAAGGTCGAATCGATAGAAACCGTACACTCAGTAGCACCGAAACCATTAGCAGGAGAAATGTTCACCCAAGGTTCCGACGCACTGACAGCCCATTCGCCTCCCGATGAGACGGTTACTATATCCTTGCCACCGTCAGCACCCATCGTGATATCTTCCTTATCTATCGAGAATCCGGTAATACCACTATCGTCATCATCTTTACACGATGCCACAGCAGCCATGTAAACGAATAATCCTAATGCTATCTTTACTAAATATTTCATTGATTTTTATTCTATTTTGTTTATTTATCCAAATCAAGCGCATCACAACCGCGGATGTCCTGCGACTTATCATAAATCAACGTATATTGTCCAGCTCTAATATACGGACATATCCCGCTCATGTCAATCGAAATATTCGGATTATCCTTGATTTCAAACAACACGATAGTCGACGAAATGGTATCATCAATTTTACGTAAATCATTTGAACCGATATAAAAGACCTTAAGACTCGGATTTTTATAAAGTCCCGTAGGCCATTCACGCAGTGTTCTATTACCGTTATCATCCCGTTGGTGGCTAATGCCGAGCACTACCAGATAATTGATAGACAGCGGTTGAGAAGGGAATTTGGAGAATCTATTATAGCTTAAATCCAATCCGTACAATATCGGCATATTAATCACATAAAAATCATCTGTCAGCGAACTTAACTTATTATAAGTCAGGTCAAGGCTAGTGAGATACTCCAAAGACGTCTTTCCCTTCAGTGCCCCTTTAGGAATGGTTGTCATACCGTTGGCGGAAAGGTTCAGTGTTTGCATCGGTGATTCTTTCTCAAACAAAAGTTTAGGGAATATCGTAAATTTGTTATGGTGCAAATTTACAGTAGAAGCATTGATACCCCGATGATTCTCACCATCCTCAAATTTATCTATCAGATTGTTAGAGAAGTCTACTGTCCCCATCACGTAATCGGACTTAGCATTGAAAATATTCGGCACTTCCGTCAACTGATTGTTTGTGCAACTTAAAGTTTCCACATCATTCCAGCCGAAGAAATATTTCAATCCATTGCCATCCTCAACACCCGGGATTTCTTTTATTTTATTATTATCCAGATACACTTTCATGAGTTTGACTTCCTTGCCAAAAGGATGTAATATTTCAATTTCATTGTTAGTACAATCCAAAAGTGTTAATTTTTTCATTTTCTTCAGAAGACCATATTCAGGAAATTCTTTAAGCTTATTATATCCCATATAAAGAAGCTGAATCTTATCTGCACACTGTGAATCTTCTCCAAGCAGCGCTTCCCAATCACTTTTCAATTGGTCTCCATCTATACTCGGATTATGAGCAATATTGAGTGAGACCAATTCAGGCAACTGCTTCAACATATCTACAGGCAGTTTTTCCAAGTGAGGACAATTGTAGATTTCTATATCCGTCAAAGTTGCCATATTCTTCCAATTCCATTCCTCCTGTTCCTCATAGTAAGGCGAATCAGGTTTCACATTCACAAAGAGTCCATCACTTCTGACAGGTGAATTAGATATAAAGAATTGTTCCAATTTCGTCAGCCTCATGATAGCTTTAGATACGCCAGTAATTTTATTCGTCAAAGCACCAAACTGCACATCTTTCGTAGAAATACGACTGCTCTTGATGGGACTCATTTTCGGATTATCGTTAATTCCTTTGCGTAGAATAGTAGACAAATCTTCCCGAGCATCCCTAGAAAGAAATTTCGTATCATAATCCATTCGCATAGCCTTACGTTGTTCGTCGCTCATGTTGACGGAATAGTTGTCGAACAAGTGTCCACCGAGCTTTTCATCATGTGTTCCTAATGATAAAATTCTCAATTCAGTGAATTGTCCAATTTCATCGGGCACAACGCCCTCAGCGCCAAATCCGGCAAGCGATATTAGAGCTACGCGACCATTCTCCAACAACTGCACACCGGGCTGGTTACCCCACATGTCAATATCCTTATTGAAATTCCAATTAACTCCCATCGGTGCGGATTCCCCATAATACTTCCATGACGGACCGCCCATCTTTTCCCAAATAGCTTTCAGTGCTATATAATCTTTAATATATTCGGCTGTTTCGTCAAGACGGATAGGTACTTCCGCGTCCTTTGTCACTTCATTATCTTTCACGACAAACGACTTGGAAGTCTGTACAGTTGCCACCTCCAATGAATTATTAGCCTTTTCATCCGAATAGGTTTTGTAACTGCTTATTTGGTACGTACCTGCTTTCAGCCATGCCACTGTGTCGCACTCTGCATAAGACGTTTCCTGGTTTCTGTCGCCATATCCGTCGGCAGGCTCATCGGTAAAGTCTTCTACATATTTTACCCGAATCTTTTCTATCGTAGTCAGCTCTTGAGTGAAAAGGTTCTTCACTGTGATATCAATTGATAAAATATTGCTCAATGGATATGCTTCATCCTCAGCCGCGCGAGTTTTCACAAAGTCCTTCACCAATTTAAATGTGACCATACCTCGTGACACTGCATCTACACTCAACTTTTGAGTATGCAAACCGTCAGCAATAATCGTAAATACATTATCCTTTCCGGCAGGTCCGGCATATAATACATTATCCAACTTATCATACAAATAATAACCAATGATAGTATAGGTTCCTGTGAGCAACTTCAACTTATCACTACGCAATCCGAATTCTGCATTTTCTGCATTGTATGAATCCAGTAACAAAGTCTGAGTAATAGTTGAACCATTGTATTGCATGACAACTTTCACTTTCTGTGCATCGCTTAGCTTATCTAGCTTATCGGTCACTGCACGAGTTGTCGTACCTTTGTCCATGGATGCACTCTTTAATAACTTAAACTGCACATATCCATAAGTGGATTGTAGCGGCTCGTCATCATCAGAGCATCCTGTCACCACCGTCATTGCCAATAAAGAAACAATGAGGGGAACAAAGAATAATATGGAATATAGTTTCTTATTCATTTATTCAATGATTAATTATAATTTGGAGTAACAATAAGTACTTTTTTTATTTCACCATCTTTCTCAATCAGAATATGGAATTCTTCTGTCAAAGTACCCTCAATAAAAGCATTCAATGATGTATCACTACCTTCACAAATTTTTTCCGAAGTTATATCTTCACCATTACGCATTACTTTAAAATTCCATTCTAATTCGAAATCACCCTCTAATGGATCAATGGTAACCCCGCCTTGAGCAGAAGGCCACTCCATAGTATAAATATCACTTACATCTGGATATAAATTTATTATATCGGTATCAGTAACCTTCGTACAAATAGCTTCTTGTGTATTCCAACTTGAATCAAAGTAAGTCACTTTAAACGCCTGTGCCACCTCTTGCTTTTTCTCTTTCTGCACAAAATTAATCAAAAGATTATTTTGTTGATAAGTATATTTGATATCCTGTTCGTATGTTTCCATATCCATTTCTATCAAATTTTCCCATAATTCATCTTTAATTTCATCATATAACGCTTGAGGTAATAGTAACACGTATCCTTCTCTTTCTTCAGAAGAATCATTGACTTTCAATCGCAAATTACCTTTTTTATCATCTTCAAGTTTTATCCAGTCCACTCCATCTTCTTCTCCAATTTTCATCTGCACCATTCCATATTCAACCACTTTCTGAATGTACACCGGAACTACTTCATCATTCAAAGCCTGCACGGTATAGGGTATAAATTTATTATAAGTAGAAGTTGTAGTAGAAGCACTGGCTCCTGCACTGCTTGTTTGTATGAATGTCTTGCCATCCAATGACACTTCCCAATTCCAAGGATTAGAGTTAAGTATCTTAATTTTTTTCGGATCCATACCTTTATATACCAAAGGGAATGAATAAGACATAACCCCATCTTCGTCGGCAAAAGTCAATGTACCATTTTGTACATACTTTGCATACAGAGGATTATCAATCACTTTGACCTCACCTTTTGTCATTTCATTTACAGTACCTACAATAGCATTGCCGGCTACCTCCAACCATTCCGGTCTGTTAGTTGCAGCAAAACGGAAGTTAGCCTTTACTTGAAAAGGTTTATAATCATCATATCCGACTTCTATTTCTTGGATTTCATTGCCTTCCATATCGTAAATCTTCAATTCACGCGTTTTATTATCACGCACCACATCAGCAATAATCGCCTTATCCGCTCCTATCATCATAGTCAAATGAGCAACGGTAGGTGCATCGAACGCCACAACTTCATCGGTAATCTTTAATGTCACAGTCTGCTTTCCAGCAGTTCCCGACAAAGAATAATCTTCATGACCATCATTCATAAACCGGCACCATGTAGCCGAAGAAGTCAACTGCCAGTTGGCATTCGCTTCAAAATTCAATTCTTTTGTATCACCATATACACAATTGACAGTTTGTTTTCGGGAAAACCACTTTTGCTGCATCGTCGTCGTCCGAACAAGCACTAATGCATAACGCCATGAACAGAGCCGTGAAACAGCTTTCCAAACTGAACTTCCGTATATGCGCAACCAAGTTTCTTTGTTTAAACTTTCTCATATTTCTATTTTTTATTATTATTTTAATGAATTATTGACGCCTTCTTCGATAAGAATTTGCGCTTCGTCATCACTGACCCATTTCACTACATTTATGTAAGTACCGACTTCATCTTTTCCAGCAGGCATACCTGGTACATGTAATGTCATATACTGGAAAATAAATCTTTCACAACTACTATAATAAGAGAGGTAATACCCTGATTGATATGCCCACACTTCCCAATCACCATAAATTGTATCAAAAGCTTCCATAGTAGAAGCAAACGGTTGATCTTCCATTTCAATCAACGGATTAAGCAGGTCGTTGGTAGTAAACTTCACTTTGAGGTCATATCCTTTATAGAAGTAGTCTTTCATAATGATAGTGTTTTCTGCATTGGGATCAACTTTTGTACGAATTAACCGCTGGCTTACATCCTTCATATACGAACCAAAATAAGTAGAAGTTACTATTAAAGCATAACCTTCAAACAAATGAATATCAAACGGACATACTTTCTCCAAAATCACCTTCGTTTCGGTTCCATAGAGTTCCCACTTAGATTCTTCCTTACTGACCAGTTGGAGAACCATTCCCAACGAATCGGTAACCTCTATATTATCATAAATACCACGTATGCGAACATTCGCAGTGCGCTCACCCGCCTTGATGGTCACCGTGTTTGATTCGAGAGAAAAATGCCGCCCTTCCACCGCATTCGTCTTTTTATCCAAAATCTCCACTCCTAACGTTCGATCGTAGCTACAAGCTTCGGTAGCCGCCACTGGTATATCGAAATACTCCTCATTGTTTTGAACCGGAAGTACGGTCAATGTATCGGAGAACATGATATAATCGGGACCGCTATATGTAACATAATCGGTGTCGCAACCGGTGAATCCGAACGCGAAGGCGAATATGGCTGATAATCCAATAAAAATCTTTTTCATGTTTATTGATTTTAAAAACTATTATTTATTGCTTTCATTCGGTTGAATGTCTGATCCCGGTGCATCCAACTCATTTTGAGGAATAGGCCATACAAAGCGCGGATCGTCTTTCTCCACTTTCAAACTGCTACCATTGTCCAGTGACTCGCTCTGCGGCTTTCTTTCAAATCCTTTGTGCCAACGTTTTAGGTCCTGAAGACGGAAACCTTCCATATAAAGTTCCTTCACACGTTCTTGTTCGATTACCTCCAAAGCATTCTTCTCAGATACACTCACGCCACCGCTATACGAAGAATAACGCGCAGCACATAAAGTTCCGAGATCTTTGCCTGCACTTCCGTAGTCGGGTGAATTTTTAAAGCAGTATGCTTCCGCACGGATAAGGTATTGCTCTGACAATCGAAATGGTTTCGGCATAGAGACGTGACGAATGTTATAGCTTTCCATGAGAGTGGTATTTCCCCAATATTTCTGAAGTAATGACCATTGCAATGCATGTGGATATCCTGTTAGATATGTTTGGAAAAAAATTGAGAAACGAAGATCGTACGGATCGTATAATTCTAAGGCCCATTTTGCAGGTACATAGTCAGGACGTACTGTTGAATAATCATAATTAAAAAATATTGTACCTAAAGCCCCGCCATAAGAAGTAGGTGTAAAACCCACCTTCCAAATTATTTCAGTCGAAGCATCATTCGTCCACATATACTGATAGAAACTCTGCCGGTACTTCCATATTGTATAGATGCACTTGAAAGCACATAATAACCACTGTCAATGACTTTGGTGGAATACTTGATTGCCTCAGTATAATGCTTCATATATAAAGCAATCCGAGCACGGAGAGCATAAACCGTATATTCATTAATATACGTAGTGCTGTAAAGGTCGTCCTTTGACACACTGTTTTCATCTATTTTCAAGTATTCAGCAGCCAATTCAAGATCATCCAGTACAAATTGATAAGAATCTTTCAACGAAGCACGACGGGTATTGTCTACCGAATCATAATGAGAAGTAAGCACTACTCCCAGTTCATTTTCTGCTTCCCCATCACTTTCATATGAATTACAGAATAGCTTAATTAGTTCGGAATAACACAACGCCCGAGCAAAAAGGGCTTCACCGTGAATCATTTCCAGTTTATCGAGTGCGTCATCGTCCGTCGTGCTTTGCTGTACTCCCGGAATATAATCTAACAAGAAGTTACAACGATTAATAATAGCATACAAAGCTCCATATACAGCCTCGATATCTTCATTGGTAGCTAATATATTCCAACGCCACAAATCACCGTATTGATTCGAATATCCGGTAACGGCATACACAAGATCGGTCTGCAAATCGGGCAACAACGTCAGACGTCCGCTATAGAGCGAAGCATCCTTAAATGCCGCATAGATGCCAATAATTGCCTGATTAGCATCGTCCACTGTTTTGATAGCCTGGCCGGCTTGGATAGCATCGTCGGGATACTTGTCCAAACATGATACGGAGCCAATGCCCACAGCTATCAACAACAAATAAATCTTTATCTTATTCTTCATTGTTTTATAGTTATATGTTTAGAATGAAACTTCCAGACCAAAAGTAAACTGGCGAGTTGAAGGATACTGTGCCTGATACATATTGCTCACACCTTCAGGATCAAGCCCTGAGAATTTGGTGAATGTGAGCAGATTTTGTCCTTGCACAAACACTCTCAAATGCGTCAAAAAATTAGTCTTTTTAAGCAATGCTTGAGGGAAGTTGTAACTAAGCATCAAATTTTTTAATCTCAAAAAAGAGGCATCTTCCAAAAAGCGAGAATCCATTTGCGGAGTAACTCCATAACGAGGTATATCCGTCACGTCACCCGGCTTCTTCCAACGGTCATAAAGCAATCGACGGGACTGATTATATGTTTCAAACAGCCCGTTTCCTTCATCCAGATAACGGTCATTGTTAAACACCCAACGATCAGCCACCCAACTAAATTGTGCAGCCAGTGAAATACCTTTCCACGTTAATGTCGTACCAAATCCACCTTGCCATGGAGCCACAAAGCTCTTGCCAGTCATCACTTTATCAGAATCTCTGAATTCTGTTGTTATCTCACCATCTTTTGTATACCACAACGCATCGCCATTAGCAGGATTGACTCCAGCATAGCGATTAATATAAAATTCAGTAGATGACCGACCTACCACATACTTAAGATTGGTACTTGCAATTTCGTATTCATCTACTCCATTATAGAGCTCGGTAATTTTATTCTTATTATATGAGAAATTTGCGCTCAGATTCCATGAGAAATCTTTTGTACGGATAACATCACCGTTCACCATGACTTCCACACCCCGGTTGACCATTGCTCCGATATTGTCCCAACGGCTTCCCGAACCATTCACTGCATAAGACTGCGGAACATCCATCAACATATCCGTAGTCTTCTTATTATATAACTCAACGTCCAAGTTTATCCGGTTCCAAAAGCCCAAATGCAAAGCCAAGTTAGTGGTCCATGTTTTCTCCCAACTCAAATCGGGATTACCGCTTTGAGCAGGGTAAATACCAGTTTCACCCATATAGTCCATTCCGCCTTTCACCAAAGACTGCCATGCATAATAGCCGATATCCGAGTTACCGGAAGTACCCGTACTGAGAGCTAGACGAGTGGTTGTCAACCATTTACACTCATTTAGAAACTTTTCTTTCTTAAGGTTCCACATCAATCCGACAGACCAGAAAGCACCCCATCGATTGTCCTTACCAAAACGGGAAGAAGCATCAGTACGCAATGAAAAGTCTACATAATAGCGACCATCATAATTATACTCGCCTCTTCCGAAGAAAGAGAGGTATGAATAGGAATAAAGGGTTCCTGCAGCCGTATCCGACCAAGAGGCAGCTAGCGTACCATTCGAAATATTAGTAAGAAGATCATTGTTCTGTCCTCTCATAGAAATGGAGAATCCTTCTGACTGGGCATCTACTCCTTCCTGTCCTAATAAAAAATTAAAAGAATGTTTTTCCCTCAATGTAAACATGTAATTAGCAGTATTAGTAATTGTCAGACTCAATCTGTCATTAGAACTACGCCCGGCATTCCCCGAACCATTATTTGTGGAAAAACTCGGAAAGGATTGTCTAAACGCTGTCATATGCGCATAATCTGCAGCAAACTGTGACTTTATGGTCAAGCCTTTAATGGGATTTACTTCGGCATATAAAGTGGACAATACTTTATATTTTTTATAACTAACAGGATTATTCCGCATCCAATCGAGCGGATTTTGATTGGTTCCCGTCCAACTGTCATCTTTAGTTGAAGCTATCGATCCATCTTCATTATAAGGATTCCAGTAAGGCATCATAAAGTGTGAAGCAGAAATTGGAGTTACTGAAGTATATTCTCCAGTCTGCGCCTGTTCAATATCTTCATAAGACACAGTGGAAGTAGTACCAACTTTAAGCCAATTACTAGCTTTTACGTCTGCATTTGCACGCATATTATAACGTCTGAATCCTGACCCTTGTGCAATTCCATCCTGGTCAAAAAAGTTACCCGACACATAATAATTTAAACGGTCAGTAGCACGGTTCACCGATACTTCATAATTTTGCAGCATAGCTTTGTCATTAAATACCACATCAAGCCAATTAATATCGGTTTTACGAAGAAGATCATAGTCTTTTCCTTTATCCAATCCCACTTCTTTCTCAAACAGAATACGTTCTTCAGTATTCATCTGGTTCCATTTATCCTGAGCCAACTGAGAGATGCCCAATTGAGTACGAAATGTTACTTTAGCTTTGTCTAGGGCCAAACCGCGCTTTGTAGTTATCACCACCACACCGTTTGCCGCACGCGCTCCGTAGATAGAGGTAGAAGAGGCATCTTTTAATACGGATATCGATTCGATATCACTTGGGTTCAAAGTGTTGAAATCACCACTAGATACAGGCACCCCGTCAAGGATAAACAAGGGAGAAGTCCCCGAACTCAAAGAATTGATACCTCGAATCTGAAATGAAGCAGCTACACTCGGTTCACCAGAACCGGACATAACCATTAATCCCGGTGCCTGTCCCTGCAATGCCTGGTCAAAACTGGCAGCAGGTACATTTTCCATTTTTTCCGCCCTCACAGTGGATACAGAACCGGCTATTGTACCTTTTTTACGTACACCGTACGCTACTACCACTACTTCGTCCACCATCTGCGCGTCATTTTCCATTGTCAAGTTTATACGAGTAGAAGCAGTCACCTGCTTATCTACCGTTTTCATACCGACATAAGAAAACTGCAAAGTGGCGGGAGATTTCGTCACTGTGATACTGTAATTACCATTCATGTCGGTAATTACTCCGTTCGTCGTACCCTTCTCCAAAACAGACACACCAATCATCGGCTGATTGTCTTCCGCCGAAATAATGTGTCCCGTTACCTGATATCCACCCTGTGCAAAAAGCAACAGGGGGATACTTGTCAGAGTAAAGAGTACAAACAAGAGAATTGATTTTCTCATCTTTGATACTTTGATTTTAAATTAATGAAATTGATTTATTTTTATAGATTTATCTACAATAAGGAATACGCAGTCTTTGCGTAGAATAATACACTCCTTTCCCAAAATCGGTTTATGCATTTTCTGCACCGACTTGGGACAGGCTATTATTATCTATAAATATAGAATAGGAATAGACTAACTTGGCAAATTCTTAATATTGCGCCAAATATCCAAATAGATTTTTCGTGTTACTGCTGTGTGAATTAAATGTATGACCATCTGCTCTCTTAAGTTATAAATTAAACACTAATATCACTTGTTCTGTTTAGGTGTTATACACTTCTAATATTGTTTTATTTTGGCTACAAATATATATATTATATTTAAATAAAAGAAACAATATGTCGCATATTTTATACCAAATTTCCACTTATATCTTTTTGATACATATTTAAGTACACAAACCCATAAATGAAAATAAATCCACAACATATTTCAATGATAGTTGAATATAAACGTTCATTTTGATAGTTACTTTAATTGCTCAAATAACAACATCACAACTCATACAAAATAGCTTATTGAGAGGATTCAATACAGAAAAGATAATTATTCAAAACTATTTTCTATTTTTGCATCCATTATATATAAATAAGGTATAAGATGAACTACGGATTTGTAAAAGTAGCTGCAGCCGTGCCACACGTAAAAGTGGCTGACTGTAAATTCAATGTAGAGAAGATAGAAAGTCTGATTGCAGTGGCTGAAGGAAAAGGAGTGCAGATCATTATTTTCCCGGAAATGAGTATCACCGGATATACTTGTGGTGACCTATTTGGACAACAACTTTTGCTGGAAGAAGCAGAAATGGGGCTGATGCAAATTCTGAATAACACCCGTCAATTAGATATCATTTCTATTGTTGGCATGCCTGTCGTTGTCAATTCGACAGTAATCAATGCAGCCGTAGTGATTCAGAAAGGGAAAGTGTTGGGAGTTGCAGCCAAGACCTATCTGCCGAATTATAAAGAATTCTACGAACAACGTTGGTTCACATCAGCGCTTCAGTTGACTACAAACAACGTACGCTTGTGTGGACAAATCGTTCCCATAGGTGCCAACCTGCTTGTTTGAAACTTCCGATACGACTTTTGGCATTGAGATATGCGAGGACCTTTGGTCTACTATACCTCCAAGTTCCTCATTGGCACTGCAAGGAGCAGAAATTCTGTTCAATATGTCTGCTGATAATGAAGGCATTGGAAAGAACAATTATCTTTGTTCTCTCATCAGCCAACAATCTGCACGTTGTATTGCCGGATATGTATTCTCGTCTTGTGGCTTTGGAGAATCTACTACCGATGTGGTTTTTGCCGGTAATGGGCTGATTTATGAAAACGGTTCACTGCTTGCACGCAGCGAACGTTTCAGTATGAAAGAGCAACTGATTATCAGCGAAATTGATGTGGAACGCATCCGGGCAGAACGCAGAATAAATACTACCTTCGCCGCTAATCAGGCAAATTTAGGAGACAAGAAGGCGGTTTCTATCGCAACAGAATTTGTCAACAGCAAAGAACTGACCTTAACCCGGAAGTTCAATGCCCATCCTTTCGTACCACAAGGAATTGAGCTAAATGAACATTGCGAAGAAATATTCTCTATCCAAGTGGCCGGACTAGCACAAAGATTAGTTCACACCGGAGCCAAAACAGCTGTAGTGGGTATTTCAGGCGGACTAGACTCAACACTGGCACTGCTCGTCTGCGTGAAGACCTTCGATAAACTGGGATTATCCCGGAAAGGTATTCTCGGAATCACGATGCCGGGTTTCGGAACGACTGACCGCACCTACCATAATGCGATCGATCTAATGAAATCATTAGGTATATCCATCCGTGAAATTAGTATTAAAGATGCCTGCATCCAACATTTTAAGGACATCGAACATGACATGAATGTACATGACGTTACATACGAGAATTCGCAAGCGCGCGAACGTACACAAATACTAATGGATGTGGCCAATCAGACTTGGGGAATGGTTATCGGCACAGGGGATTTATCCGAACTTGCATTCGGATGGGCTACTTACAACGGAGATCACATGTCTATGTACGGTGTAAATGGAAGTGTTCCCAAAACACTTGTGAAATATTTAGTACAATGGGTGGCAGAAAACGGTATGGACGAAAACTCGAAAGCTACTTTGCTTGATATTGTAGACACTCCTATTAGCCCGGAATTGATTCCGGCGGATGAGAACGGAGAAATTAAACAGAAAACAGAAGATTTGGTAGGTCCTTATGAACTGCACGACTTCTTCCTATATTATTTCTTACGTTTCGGCTTCCGGCCTTCCAAGATATTCTATTTGGCAAAAACGACATTCAAAGATATGTATGATGAAGAAACAATAAAGAAATGGTTATCTACTTTCTTCCGACGTTTCTTCAATCAGCAGTTCAAACGTTCTTGCTTACCGGACGGACCTAAAGTAGGAAGTATTTCTATTAGTCCACGGGGGGATTGGAGGATGCCTAGTGATGCCAATTCAGCTATGTGGCTTAAAGAAATAGAGAATTTATAGGGAAGTACAAACATCAAACTATTCTCACTGCTATGAGAAAAAATTCTCACTATAATGAGAAAATCTTCTCATAGTAATGAGAATTTTTTCTCATAGCAGTGAGAATAGTTGAGAAAATATAACGCCTCATCATAGCTTCGATACAACATTTTAGCAAGACATGTATCTGCACAAAATTACATACTAAAATCCCTCTGTACACATAACTTTTCTTCTTATTTGCTCTATATCCGCTTCTTTAATCCTCCGAATGATATTTTTATAAATACGATGAAAGCCAAAACCGCCTTCAGTCATTTCATGAATCGCGTCTTCTTTTGAAACATTCTGAAATACCACTCGATAAAGTGCGCAAACAGCTCCTGTGCGATCTGATCCGTGATGGCAATGGATAACAATCGGCGCTTTACGATTCTTTATAATACGCAATGCTTCAATCAACTGTTCTTCATTGATGGAATGAGCTTTGGTCTTTACCCGATGAAGCTTTACGTTCGTTCCTGCGGCTTCATCATCATCGCTATGTCTATTACGGAGATTGAGAGCTTCGCCAATACCATACTTTTCTAAAGCTTTAAAGTCTTCATGCGAAGGTTGCTCTGAACGATATACACCCGAATCGATCTTGTACAGATTGGTTAATTCACTATCAGGAAGAGTAATCTTCTCTACTTTCAAATTCTGACTAAAAATAGATATAGAGAAGATTACTCCCAAAAGTAGGCTTAACAGGATTCTTTTCTGCATAAGTCTATATTGTTATTATAAAAAGATCAAAGTACTCCCTTGCTGGATGGAAGTTCAAAATGATAGATATCTCTTTTGATTGCCATTTTCAAGGCACGGGCAAGGGCTTTAAAAATACCTTCTATCTTATGATGTTCATTTTGTCCTTCCGCCTTAATGTTCAGATTCATTTTTGCCGCATCACTTAGTGACTTAAAGAAATGAAGGAACATTTCCGTCGGCATCTCCCCTATCTTCTCACGCTTGAATTCGGCATCCCAAACCAGCCAGGGACGACCACCAAAGTCCAGACAAACGACAAAGACAATCATCCATCGGTAAAGCATAGCCATAACGTTCAATTCCACGCTTACTACCTAAAGCCTGGTAAATACATTCTCCTAATGCAATAGCGGTATCTTCGATCGTATGATGTTCGTCTACCTCCAGATCTCCTTTTACACGGATCGTCAAGTCCATACCGGAGTGTTTTCCAATCTGCTCGAGCATGTGGTCGAAAAAGCCAAGACCGGTAGAGATGTCACAAGTGCCGTTTCCATCCAAGTTCAAAGCCACATCAATATCTGTTTCTTTGGTTGTACGACGTACTTCCGCTTTCCGTTCTCCGGCAAAAAGGAACTCGGCTATCTGATCCCAGTCAGTTGTTGCAAGGGCGCAGACTTCTTCCAACTTTTTTTCAGGGTTTCAGGTGAATTTTGCAGATAGATTGCCCGACAACCCAAATTCTTGGCAAGTTCCACATCCGTAGGACGGTCGCCTATCACAAAACTTCCGGCAAGATCGTATTCCGGATTATTTAGATACTTCGTCAGCATTCCGGTACGTGGTTTACGGGTGGGCGCATTATCTTCCGGGAAACTACGGTCTATTAGAATCTCATCAAAAGTAATCCCCTCTCCTTCTAATGTTTTAAGCATCAGATTATGGGCAGGCCAAAACGTTTCTTCCGGGAAGGAAGATGTACCCAATCCATCCTGATTGGTGACCATCACAAATTCAAAATAGAGTTTGCTGCGGATAAAACCTAAATTACGGAATACTTTCGGATAGAATTCCAGCTTCTCCAATGAGTCGAGTTGGTAATCTACGGGAGGTTCGATCACCAACGTACCATCTCTATCTATAAATAATACTTTCTTCTTCATAAATTATCCCGGGTATTTTTTAAGGGTGGCTAATAGTGTATTATTCTCTACACGGGTACCGACAGTCACACGCAAACAGTTGCAACAAAGCGAAATGGAATGACGGTTGCGCACTATGATTCCTTCACCTACCAAATAATTGTAAATCTTCACCGCATCCGTTACTTTTCGCCAAAAAGAAATTCGCATCAGACGGGAACAGTTTAATGGTACATGGAAGCTTTTCAAATTCCGCTTCCAAATAGTCACGTTCTTCCTTCAGAGTTTTCACCCAACGTTCTATCTCATAATGTTTATGCAACATGGCGATGGCTTGCTGTTGAGTCAACTGGTTGACATTATAGGGATATTTGATTTTACTAAGAATATCAATAATCTCTTTGGAAGCAAAAGCCATTCCCAAACGGATAGCAGCACATCCCCAGGCTTTGGAGAATGTCTGGAATACGACGAGATTGGGATATTTATCCAACTCTTCGAGGAAAGACGGAGCTTTAGAAAAATCATTGTAAGCCTCATCCAACATTACCAATCCTTCAAACTGACAAAGAATCTTTTCTATTTCGGAACGAAGCAGATCATTTCCCGTCGGATTATTAGGCGAACAAAGGAAAATCAGTTTGGTATGCTCGTCGGTAACTGCCAGCAATTTGTCAGCAGAGAATTGGAAGTCATCATCCAACAATACTTTCCGATATTCCACATCGTTTACATCGGCACAGACCTGATACATTCCATAGGTAGGATCAATAGCTACTACATTATCTTTACCCGGTTCACAGAAAGCACGAAAGACCAAGTCGATGGCTTCATCACTGCCGTTTCCGAGAAAAATATGTTCGGGAGATACTTTCTTAATTTTCGACAACAATGTTTTCAGTTCACACTGCATAGGGTCCGGATAACGGTTGTGAGGCGTATTGTACGGATTTTCGTTTGCATCCAGGAAAACAGAAGCGGTGACTCCTTTATATTCATCACGTGCCGAAGAGTAAGGCTTTAATTTCCAGATATTCGGCCGGGTTAATTCTTGTAATGTTTTCACTTCTTTAAATTTTAAATTATGAATTTTGAATTGCTTTGAGACGAACTGTGACCGCATTTTTATGCGCATCCAAATGTTCGTTAGCCGCCATCTCCTCAATAGCAGGACCAATAGCCTTTATTCCTTCCGGGAGAATTTCCGAAACGTAATCTTGCGGATAAAACTATCCAGACTGACGCCGCTATATGCTTTGGCATAACCGTTGGTAGGCAAGGTATGATTTGTTCCGGAAGCATAGTCACCGGCACTTTCGGGAGTTAACGATCCAAGAAAAACAGAACCGGCATTTGTTACACGCTCTGCTACTTCCATGTAGTTTTCCGTTTCTATTATTAAGTGTTCCGGCGCGTATGCGTTAGTCAGTTCCAATGCTTCATCCAAATCCTTTACTAAAATCAGTTTACTATTCTCTAATGATTTTGCAGCAATTTCACGACGGGGCAATTCGGCTAATTGACGTTCTACTTCCGCCATTACTTCTGTTTGAAGCTTCTTGGAAGTGGTAATCAATATAGCCTGACTATCTATTCCGTGTTCTGCCTGTGACAAAAGATCTGCTGCTACAAAAACCGGGTTGGCAGATGCATCAGCCAGAACTTCGACTTCAGAAGGACCGGCAGGCATATCAATAGCTACATCACGCAGGCTTACCAACTGTTTGGCAGCTGTCACATATTGATTACCTGGACCAAATATCTTATATACTTTAGGTACACTCTCCGTTCCATAGGCCATAGCGGCAATAGCCTGCACACCACCAGCCTTGAATATTTTACTGACACCTGCCAGTTGCGCAGCAAAAGAGAATAGCCGGATGAATATTTCCGTTTTTATCGGGAGGGGTACAAAGCACAATTTCCCTGCATCCCGCAATTTTAGCCGGAACAGCCAACATCAATACAGTTGAGAAAAGTGGTGCTGTTCCACCCGGAATATACAATCCCACTTTTTCGATTCCTACCGATTTTTGCCAGCAAGTCACACCGTTCATTGTTTCTACCTTCTTTCCGATAAAACGTTGGGAAGCATGAAAGGTTTCAATATTTTGTTTTGCCAGGGAGATGGCTGCTTTCAGTTCATCGCTTACCAATGTTCCGGCAACCTGTATCTCTTCAGGAGTCACAGCAAGCGCAGACAAGGTGACTTTATCAAAAGTAGCTTCATATTCCAAGACGGCTTTGTCACCTTCTGCTCTTACCTTATTTATAATAGAGCGAACAGTGTCAAACAAATTTTCCGTATTCAGTGCCGGACGTTTCAAAAGTTCCGTCCACTGTTCTTTTGAGGGATATTTAATCAATTTCATAGTTTATATCTTATTAGGCACGGATTTCACGGGTTACACGGTATCTGGGATTAGCGACTACATTATCTGTGTAATCCGTGAAATCTGTGCCTATATATATATTTATACAATCATCTTCTCAATTGGCAGTACTAAAATGCCTTCTGCTCCCAGTCCTTTCAGTTTTCCAATGATTTCCCAAAAACGTTTTTCATCAAGTACTGTATGGACAGAGCACCAGCCTTCCTGTGCTAACGGCATCACCGTAGGACTCTTCATACCCGGCAATACAGCAATGATTTCTTCCAGTTTATCTTTCGGAGCATTCATCAATACATATTTTTTATCTTCGGCTGTTTTTACTGCATTCATGCGGAACAGCAGTTCTTCGAGCACTTCTTTTTTCTCGTCGCTCATATTCTTGTTGCCAATCAGCAATGCTTCCGACTTCATTACGACTTCCACTTCTTTCAAACGGTTACTTACCAACGTAGAACCGGAGCTTACAATATCAAAAATAGCATCAGCCAATCCAATTCCCGGAGACACTTCTACAGAACCGGTAATCACGTGAATTTCAGCATTTACACCATTTTTCTTCAGGAAGTTGCGAAGAATAACCGGATAAGAAGTAGCGATCTTCTTACCGTTAAACCATGACAAACCGGGATATTCAATATCTTTCGGCATAGCCAATGAAAGGCGACACTTACTGAATCCCAAACGTTTGATGATTTCCGCATCTTCTTCCTTTTCCATAAATTCATTTTCGCCAACAATTCCCAAGTCTGCCACACCGGTAGCCACTGTCTGCGGGATATCATCATCACGAAGGAATAGAACTTCAATAGGGAAATTGGAAGACTGCACCAATAAGGTACGTTTTGTAGTGCTCAACTTAATATCCGACTCTCCTAAAAGTGCCATTGTCTCTTCGAAGAGACGTCCTTTGGCTTGTACTGCGATTCTTAACATGACTTTATTTAATTTTTAATTATAATATGCGTTGAGAAATAAAAAAGGCTTACCGTATTCGGCAAGCCTTAGTTATCGTTTATATAGTTATACACAATATCAATCACGCCCACCGAGTTATTCGTTAGGAAAATGATGATGATGATGTGTAACTGTATATTTCATATTTCTTTTATTTAATGCGACAAAAGTAAAGCATTTGTTTGATACTTCCAAACATTTATCACAAAAAGTTCAGTTTTTATTTCAAATTAAAGGCAATATCTCTTCTGGCTCTACATCACACTTATCAAAGTGCATTTCATCTTTCGACTTTTCTTTCGAAACGTAAAGTAGGTACAAACCGATTCCGTGCATACTTCTCCATCCTCATTATATAGCTTTGCTTCAACAATGACAATGTTCCGCTTCACTTCTTTAATAGAGGCGCGCAATACTATATGAGAATCTTTGGTATCAACAGATTTTCGGTAACGGGTTTCCATCTTCGAAGTCACTCCAGTCGTTTGTAGTTTACGAAGCACCACCCACGCACAGATTTCATCCATCAAAACTGCTTGAATACCGCCATGCAAAGTGTCAATCCAGCCTTGATACTCGGGACGTGGCTTCCAAATGCTCACTACTTCGTCACCATCCTCATAAAATTCCATTTTTACTCCGGCTTCATTATTAGGAGCACAACCGAAACAATTGTACCCTTCCAAACCCTTCCAGGGATTTATTATCTTCTTCATAGTTCTCTCTTTTAGTTAGTTTTACTTCCCAAATATAAGCAATTTATGAAAAGGAGATGCAATTTTCACTGATTTACTTTCTAATACAACGAATAGCGAAAGCTTTCGTATCAATACCCGCATTAGATTCTTCTATGATATTCGTATCACTTTTCATGTAGAAAACCTTAGTATCGATGGTGGCATTTGTATTGTCCAATGTCCAATATGCCAAATGTTTGTTCTCATAATCTGCTTGAAAAGCCCCTACATACATTCCTACAGGAATACCATTAAAACCGGATAAATTAGTTGCAGGTTGCACTTGTTCTTCCGTCTTCAGGGACAACCAGATCCCTGACTTCAACAAAGAAGCTTCCCCCTTCAAGTAGTCTTTTAAAATATTCCAGTCTTCCCAATTCGGTATACTCCAGTGAGTTGGCAAGATCCTACCGGAAAGCGCAACATTAGCGGTATAAAAATAATGCTCTGTAGTAGATTGCAAATATCCGGCTAGATTTGCTGTTACCTGATTCAATTTAGGGAGCGCATCACCGTTTACATATAAAGATGCCTCCAAATTACTCCTCATCCAATATTGGGTTCCGATCTTCACTAGCGGATAATTATGGATGACTCCTCCACGTACGTCGCGAGCCACATCTTCCAATGCTAGAACAGATAATACATCATCGGCCATCGCAACCGACAAGGAGATCGTTCCGTCTGCCAGCACATAAACATTATTACGAGCCAATAAGGTGCCATCCACATAGGTTAATGAATGATCTTCCATATTCCATGATACACTTCCACCATTCACTTTTCCTGATTTTCCTAATAACTGTGCTACAATCCCTTGAGATAAATTAACGCTACCGTCTTCTTTCATCGGATAGGCAACAATCGCTTGAGAAGAAAAATCCGGAGTAACAAGATACTCTTTACATATTTCGGCTACTTGTTTTCCCGAATGTATCACTTTGTACACATTCGATTTTTCAAAAGTCAATTTCGAAACATCTATGTATTTATGAAGAATAACTGATTCGGTATGATCCACTTCAGTCCCATCCCAATCTCCGATTTCTCCGTCCACTTTGCTCATCAATATATCTTCGGCCGATACAAATGTTATTTCCAATTCTCTCTGTTTTCCACTTTCCAATTGTAAAGTAGATGGTAATAAACTGGTATATAGTTTACCGGCAGCTTCCAATGTTATGTATTGGTATCCGGCTGTCGCCTCTTGAGGGATCAAAATAAGCTCTTTTCCTACCAGTCGACCGTCTTTTATTTCCCATTCTCCTGCAGGAGTAATATCTTTCTCTTCAGAATAGGCAGAGAATGTTTTCTTCTGAAAATCATAAATGGTCTTAGTATAAAAGCCACTCACCGAAAGTGTAGGTTTCACAGACAGTATTTCTTCTATATTCTCTCCCTCTCCGGGGACAAGGACTATTTTCATGCGAAAGAACTGGTGGTTGTAAGTCAAAGCAACTGCATCTTTACTGGCTAATACTTCCTTTTTGGAAGCAACTAGAAAATCAGAATGAGAATAATCATCCAGTTTATCTTGAGTTGTTGCAACGGTCACTTGCATGGAACTTTCCCCCATTGCTACTCCACTATTCTGATATGGATAATAACTGATTAAATTCAATGTAACTCCATCATCCGGATAGTAAACCGACTCATCAGATACAAACTCACCAGTAGATGAACGCACAAAATGAAGATTATCTGCATAACGTTCTTCTTGCATTGTAGTAGTTCCTGCAAGTGCAAATAACCCCACTTCATCTTTTTCTCCAAAACTATTGTTTACTACACGAGTATTCATGATCTCATGAATATCAGCTACAAACTTCAACGGAATATCTCCATTATTAATGATTTCCCCTTCTTCCTCCGAAATATGGTTTACACAAGCAGTAAACATAGTACAACAAAGGATAAAAAAACCTACTCCCACAAATAGGTTATGGCATGTTTTCATTTTGTTTTTCTATTAGTTCAAAAAAAGAAATTCTTGATTGAGCAGAAAGAATGCCATAAGAGGAAGTATTCACTTTCGGTTATGAAAAACCATACAACACGTCTGTTGCAACTGTAGAATCTTAAATTCCCACATTACAGTTTGAAATGTGGAAGCGAAAGTACAGATTATAGTTAAGAAAAGAAATATTTTCCTTTAAAAAGATTAATCTTTTATATAAAAAGCACGTAATCAGCCATTTACACAACACATGCAAAAACAAGACATTCTGAACTCCACATTATTATATTAGCATTGGTTATTATTTACTATCCGTCATTTATTTCAAAAAGAATACCCTACTTCTATTCCGGCAATGTGTCTGCCTTGCGAAGATGCATATTGATAACAATAAAATGCATCCAATGACCAACGTTTGGCTAAAGCAATCTCCACTCCGGGACGATAGCGCATACGGTCTGCTCTCCAAAAAGAGGTATCATCCAGACTTTGATAAATTTCAACAGAAAAATAAGGAGAAACGATTCCTTTTGTAGGAGCATAGGATAACTTCAAACGAGAACGTAGACGAGTTTCAGAATCACCACGGTCAAAAGTCTGCTGAAACCTCTCCCGCAAAGACACTTTCAACCATTGATAACGAAAGTTGGCAGTGGCAGATATATGATAGCGATGTCTCAACTTCCAGTCTGAATCACCCAAATTCCGAAGATGGGTCTCATATCCCACTCCCAGATTCAAAAAAGAACAAGGGCGATAACTTCCACCAACTGTCAGTCCCCAACGATCTAATCGACTTACATCATCCTTCATACGTAATTCCAAATCGCCTGAAACCGAGAAACGAGAATCTATCTTATAATTTACCTTAAATTTAGTCCATGTATTGAAATCATCACTTTGTGCCCATGCGGGAAACGACATTCCAAACAACAACACAAACAGCCAAATCTTAGTATTTAATATTATTCTACTCATTGATTATCGGGTTAAAGTTGCAAAGATAATAAATAATCTCCGACAAAGAAAAATCATGATACTGAAATAAATCTGAAAAAGATTAGCGACTTCTTTCCTTTTTTATTTCCCGGATTTTACGTACGTTTGTGACATTCTAACAATCCCTTTGTGAATTGAAACCTAAAATGCTATATGTGCGCAACAAATATTCCCGGTAATGAACGTTCGCTTGTCATCCGCCTGATAGCCGGAGATGAAGATGCATTCTGTGAACTTTATGCGGCTTATAAAAATCGCCTGATATATTTTGCGATGCGTTTTCTCAAATCACGCGAATACGCAGAGGATATCTTTCAGGACGCCTTCACTACGATTTGGGAAAGTCGTCGTTTTATTAATCCCAACACATCCTTTTCTTCTTATTTATATACAATCATGCGCAATCGGATTCTAAACCATTTGCGCGAACTGGCAAGCGAAGACCGACTGAAAGAGCAAATCCTTTCACAAGCTATAGACTACAGTAATGAGACGAACAATGAAATCATTGCCAATGATTTACAGAGACTTATATCTCATGCACTGGAACAACTGACTTCCCGCCAGCGAGAAATATTCGAAATGAGCCGTGAGAAACAAATGTCTCATAAAGAAATAGCAGAAGCATTGGAGATTTCTGTCAATACGGTACAAGAACATATCTCATCTTCTTTGCGTTCGCTTCGTACGTATTTAGAAAAACACTCTGTTACCGGCACTGACCTAATTTTACTTCTTATCTGCCTCAATCTTTAGCGGGAGATGGTTTCTAACGGCATATACAGTTAAAGGAAGTTAACTATACCCTAGACATTCTTTTTCTTTGTGTACTAATTATACAAAGGGGAAATTAAGATATACCCGAATTCTAAATAACAGAATATGAAGAATACAGAAAATAATAAAAAACTATATCGCCGTTATCTGGACGATCTCTATACAACAGAGGATGCCCGGCAACTACTGAACAGCCTGCACGACCCGGATAATCATGAAACACTCAATGAGTTGTCTTCCGATGTCTGGGAAGAAACCGCCACACAGCAACCTTATACAGATCTTGAACGTGAACACTATAAACGAGAGGCACGTCAATTATTGAAACACATAGAACATAAAAAACGTACTTGGTTCCATCGTATCGCAGTTGTTACCGCCAGCACTGCAGCAATCGTTTGCCTGGTACTGAGCGGAATTCATTATCTGGAACATCTGAATGAACAACAGATTATCTATCTGGAAGCCTCAACATCTTATGGCGAACGAAAACAACTTCTTCTGCCCGACGGCACCCAACTAACACTAAATTCCTGCTCACATGTCCGGTATCCGAATAATTTCACAGGAGAAGAGCGTAAAATAGTACTGGAAGGTGAAGGATATTTTCAGGTACACAGAAATGAAGAACAACCTTTCATTGTCAGTACCCGCCGTTTCGATGTACGTGTACTAGGAACCTGCTTTGATATAAAATCCTATTCTTCTGATGAAATCGTTTCTGTAGAAGTGGAAAGCGGAAAGGTGCAGGTAGATTTGCCGGAAGCGATGATGCGGTTAAAAGGCAAAGAGCAGGTACTTATCAATACCATTTCGGGCGAATACAGCAAACGACGGGAAGAGCGTCCGGTAGCCATATGGAAAAAAGGCGGTCTGCGTTTCAACAGTACTCCGATACGTGACGTGGCAAAAGAACTGGAACGAATGTACAATTGCCATATTACATTTGCCAACGGTAAATTCAACAATCTGATTTCCGGAGAACACGATAACAAGAGCCTGGAAGCAGTTCTTCAATCTATCGAATATACAAGTGGTATCCGGTATAAGAAGGAAGGCAACCACATATTGTTATATAAATAGCAAAAAGATGTTAATCACACCCTAGTATATAGTTTACGGTGTGTATTACCTTGTAGAACCTTGAATATTTAACTTATAATTTTAAAAAGACATATTATGAAAGCACCCGGTTAATTCCATCTCTGAAAAATAGGAGCTGTCTCTCAGAGAAGCCCCTATTCCGTAATCCGGACGGATATTCATTCGTTTCGACCCGTGTGAATAACGTATCTCGTATTACAAGTCTTTGTTTTAAATAATCTATTCAATTACTAAAACGTACAAATTTATGAATAATCTTCCTAATATAAAAAGGAAAGGCAGAAATGTACATTCATTTTTAGCTTTTTTACTATTCGTATGCTTGTCATCATTGCCTTGTTACATACAGGCACAAGAAAAGAAAAACATTACGCTGGATGTCAAGAATGAAACTGTAGAAAATGTATTCAATCAATTAAGCAAACAGACCGGCTACAAATTCTTTTATGATCAGGAAATTGTAAATGCCGCCCCACGTATTTCAATCAAAGCACGCAATAGCTCGTTAGAAAATATTTTGAGCATGATAACAGTACAGACCAATTTATATTTCAATAAGAAAAATAATACCATCTCTGTCGGCAAACAAAAAAGCCAGGAAACAATAAAATCAACAAGAACCAAAACCGTCAACGGAACAGTTACAGACCAGAACGGTGAACCCATTATCGGTGCCAATGTATTAGTAAAAGGTACGACAAACGGTATCATTACCGATATTAACGGAAACTATTCTTTGGCAAACGTAACCGAAGATGCTACTATTCAGTTCTCATACATCGGGTATCAAACAACCGAGGTCAAAGCGAACAGTAAAGAGTTGGCGCGTATCATACTAAAAGAAGACAGCGAGCTGCTGGACGAAGTAATAGTAGTAGGGTACGGTGTACAGAAACGCAGTGATGTCACAGGCGCTATATCTTCCGTAACTTCCGAGAAACTGAATTCTACCCCCTCTTCTAGCCTGGGTGAAATGCTGAGAGGACAAGCTGCCGGTGTGCAGGTTACCATGTCCAATGCCGCTCCCGGTGGCAGTTCGAATATTCTGATCCGGGGACGTCGTTCGCTTTCCGGCGGAAATGATCCTCTTTACATCGTGGACGGTGTCCCGATGACTAGTATAGATGATATAAACTCCAACGATATAGCATCACTCGAAGTTCTGAAAGACGCTTCTTCCCAATCAATCTATGGCGCACGCGCAGCCAATGGTGTCATACTAATCACTACCAAACGGGGACAGACCGGAAAGATGAAAATCAGTTATAACACCTACGCCGCTTCACAAAGTATCCATAAGAACTTTGAGTTTTACAATGGAGAGGAATGGGCTGCTTTACGCAAGGAAGCATACTATAATGCCAATCTTAGCTATGATGAAACCGACTGTTTCAGAGGGTTGATGCTCGACGTTTTAAATCGAGAGTATGTTGACTGGGAAAAGCTAATGATAAGCTCCGCCTGGCAACAAAAGCACGACATCTTGATACAATCCGGCGGGGACAAAACAAAGTACGCTCTGGGACTGGGATATTTTGACCAAAACGGTATGGTTCCAAATTCGGGATTCCAACGTTTGAGCGGACGATTGAACATCGACCACAAACTACTGAAAAACCTGACAATAGGCACGAACTTCTTATACACCAAATCATGGAAGAAAACAGCAGACGGCTCCTTCAATTCATTTATCACCATGCCGCCTCTGGCAAAAGTATATAATGACGACGGTTCCTTGCGTGAAGATGTAACCGAAGCTGGAGAATCCCACTACAACCCATTATGGAATATCGACTACTCAAACAATAAAAGCCAGACCGACCGGCTATTGATCAACTTTTTCGTGGACTGGAAAATCACAAAGGACTTATCATACCGTGCAAACGGAAGTTTGAATACCAGGACTGTCCATAGCAACACTTATCAGGGGACAAAGCATACGACAGGACGCAATAACAATGGAAAAGCGACTGCCGGCACAAGTTTCTCTAACGACTACCTGTTCGAGAATATAGTCAACTACGTGAAGGATTTCAATAAGAACCATCATTTCGACGCAACCTTTATGCAAAGTGTCAATGTCATCGAATGGAAAAATCTAGGAATAAACGGTACCGGATTCGCAAACGATGATTTGACTTATAATGCGATAGGCTCTGCCAATGAATATGGTACGCCTACCTGGGAATTATCTGATAGAAAACTATTATCTTTCTTGGGACGTGTCAGATATAACCTGTTCGAGAAATACCTGTTCACCTTCGCTTTGCGTGTGGACGGTTCTTCCGTTTTCGGAAAGAATAACAAATACGGTTATTTCCCTTCGGGAGCTTTTGCCTGGAGGATAAATGAAGAATCCTTTTTAAAAGAAGCCAAATGGCTGTCCAACCTGAAACTCCGTTTAAGTTACGGTGCGGTCGGTAACCAAGGCGTTACCCCTTATAAATCACTTGGTTTGACAGATAGATACCTGACCGAATTCGGTGACAAGACCATCATCGGTTATCTACCCGGAACGGAATTGACCAACCCTAACTTGAAATGGGAAACGTCCACTTCCGGAAATATCGGACTTGATTTCGGATTCTTCAACGGAAGAATCAATGGTACGATAGAATACTATAATACCAAGACTACCGACCTGCTTGTCACCAAGTCTATCCCAAGCTCGCTCGGATATTCCACCCAGACTGTAAACCTGGCGGAAATGAAGAATAATGGTATCGAAATAACGCTGAATACCACTCCCGTCAAAATCAAAGATTTCAGATGGGATGTCAACTTCACTTTCACCAAGAACAAGAATGAAATTAAAAAGATAGACGGACAAGTCGATGAGAATGGCAAACCGCTTGATGACGTGAACAACAAATGGTTTGTCGGATATCCGATGAATGTATATTACGACTATGTATTTGACGGCATCTGGCAAAAAGATGACGATATCGCCAATTCTCATATGCCGACAGCTACTCGGGCAGCATCAAACTGCGCGATGTCAACAACGACAATCAGATAACAGCCGATGACAGAGTAGTGATGCAACGTGACCCCAAATGGATAGGTACGGTCGGCACATCTTTCAACTACAAAGGATTCGACTTATCCGCCGACCTGTATATCTCTCATGGAGGAACGATATACAACCCTTATCTGACGACATTCGAGAATGGTGGTGACTTGACAGCCAAGCGAAATGGTATCCGACGCAATTACTGGACACAGAATAACCCGTCTAATGAAGCCCCTGCGCCCAACATGACGCAAGCTCCCGCATATATCAGTTCATTGGGTTATCAGGATGCCTCGTATGTCCGTCTGCGAAACGTTACTTTCGGATACAACTTCCCCCGTGCTCTTATCAGCAAAGCATACATGCAAAGTCTGAGACTCTATATGACACTGTCTAACTTCTGGACGAAAACCGATGTACAGGCTTACGGTCCGGAACAAACTCCGGGAGATTATCCCGAACCCAGGACTGTATTATTTGGATTGAATGTGACATTTTAATAAGATAAAATCATGAAAAAGAGTATATTATTTATATTTACAGCCTGCTTCCTCTTTACTACTTCCTGCTCCGACTTCCTAGATGAAGAACACAAGACGAAGTATAGCTCCGAATACGTATTCGGAACACCGGAAGGGCTAAAACTCGCGGTCAATGCACTATATGCATTGCAACGCTACTACGCAAATGATACTGAAAATGCCACCATCTTCGCTTTGGAAAGAGGTACGGATTTAGCTGTAACCAATGGCGGAACCGGTAACTTTTACGGCATCTATGACCCTAATTATTTAAAGCCGTCCGCCAGCCAGGTAGGATTCATGTGGCGTACAATGTATCAAATCATAGGCAAAGCCAATGAAATAATTGCCGCAGCCGAGGACTTGGAAGACACTCCTTCCTTACGGGCCACCGTCTCAGAAGCAAAATGTTTCAGAGCGCAGTCTTATTTCCTATTATACCGCACATTCGACAGGATATGGCTGAACATACAGCCGACTACTGCCGAAAACGTCAACGATCCGAGAGATTTTCATGCCGCTTCCGAGAAAGAAGTGTTCGACTTGATTTACGAGGATTTGGAGTATGCCATTACAAACCTCGACTGGGTATCCGACGAAGCGGGAAGATTCACCCAGGCTGCCGCCCGTCATATGAAAGCCAAAGCCGCATTATGGCTCAAAGACTGGGATACGACTCTGGAACAAGTGGAAGAAATAGAGAAATCGGGACATTTTGACTTGATTGCATTGAATGAAGTATTTAATGCCGGAGACTTGAATCATAAAGAAGCGCTGATGGTGCAACAGTGGAGTAAAAATCCGGGCGGTAATTTATCCAATGCCACTCCAAAAGGCAATTACTATGCAGCCTATTTCATCGCCCAATACCGTACCGAAATCGGTGGAACCGCAGAATATGCCTGTTCTTATGACAACTGGGGATATACTTACGGAAGATGTCTCCCCAGCCCCTATTTATTCTCACTGTATGACAAGGCTAAGGACAAACGTTATCAAGAGTACTACATACACCAGTACAAAAATACGACTGATAAAAACATCACATACGGTTCGGCTACAGTAAAACCCGGAGATTATTTCCCATTATATAAGAATGGAAGCATCAATAAGAATGTATATCCGGGATGTATCAAGTACGGAGATAAATGGACGCGCACCGCTTCGGAGACACGCAGTTATAAAGATGTGATAGTGTACCGTCTTGCCGAATCCTATATAATGGCAGCCGAGGCAGCCTTGATGAAAAACGACCAGACGTTGGCTAAATACTACTTTAACAAAACATGGGAAAGAGCCGGAAACGACAAATTCACCGGTGTGCTAACCATGAAAGACATTATGGACGAACAAGCCCGCGAGCTGTCTTTCGAAGGCGACAGATGGTATTTTCTGAAACGTCTTGGAATACTTATCGAACAAATCAAGGCATACGCCGGAGATCCGGAAATCCCTGCATCCATTCTCGGACGTAACAATCTGCCCGCCAACCCTCACTTTGTGAGATGGCCGATCCCCGAAGCGGAAGTTATCAATATGGGAGCCGAAAACTTCCCTCAAAATATAGGATACAAATAATCACATCATTGAAACAACATACATATAATTAAGATGAGAAAAAAAATTACCATATTAACACTGCTTTTCTGTTCTTTCGTTACAGGCTTGTTTGCCAATACTCCACAATATGACATTTGTATATATGGAGAGTCAGCTTCCGGAGTAATTGCTGCAATACAAGGCGCACGTATGGGTAAGAAAGTAGTGCTTATATCGAAAAACGACCATGTAGGCGGTCTTGTCACGTCAGGACTGACCGCTACCGACATGAACCGTAATGACCTGATAGGTGGTATAACAAAAGAATTCTACAACAAAATATACAACTACTATCTGCAACCTGAAGTATGGCACAACCAAGACAGGGAATCATTCATGGTTTCGACATTAAAGCGTACATATAGAGGGAAAAATGATGAAAGGCAGATACAATGGGTCTATGAATCCTCAGTAGCCGAACGAATTATGCGGGATATGCTGAAGACGGCAGGAGTAGAAATTCTTTTCAACCACCGGCTCGACCTAAATAAGAACGTCCGGAAAGAAGAGAATATAATCCGGAGCATCCAACTGGAGAATGGAAAGGTTATTGAAGCCAAAATGTTTATAGACGCATCCTACGAAGGCGATCTTCTGGCACGTGCAGGAGTATCCTACACAGTAGGACGCGAATCAAACCTGCAATACGGGGAAACCTATAATGGCATCCGTCTCAATTACAAACAAGGAAAAGGCCTGACAAAAATAAGCCCTTACATTAAGGAAGGGAATGTAAAATCAGGTGCCTTGCCCTACGTTACAGATCGGGAATGGGGCAAACAAGGGGATGCGGACAAACGCGTGCAAGCCTATTGCTACAGAATGACTCTGACAAACGACCCCGATAACCGTATATCTATTCAAAAGCCGAAGAACTATAATCCGTTATGGTATGAGATATATGCACGTATGCTAAAACTGGAACCGGAAACAAAACTCCAGCAAATTATAACATTGACTCCTATGCCTAACAAGAAAACGGATACCAACCATCTGGACTTCTTCGGAGCAAGTTATAACTATGCAGAAGCCGACTATAAAACCAGGCAGGAAATAGAGCAGTTACATAAAGATTATGCGCTGGGCATGTTGTGGTTTCTGGGACATGACAAACGTGTACCAGAACATATCCGCAAAGAAATGCTGGACTGGGGATTGCCTAAAGACGAATTCACTGACACCCAAAATTTCCCTTATCAAATATACGTACGGGAAGCCCGCAGGATGATCGGAGCATTTGTAATGACAGAAAAGAATGTACGCAAAACAGATCGTACGCCGGTCGAACATTCGGTGGGACTGGGTTCTTATGCCCTGGACTGCCATTATGTATCCCGCGTCATCGACCAAGAGGGCAAATTAAGAAATGAGGGTACTATATTCGCCCCTACCATTCCCTACTCCATCAGTTATTATTCACTGACTCCTAAAGAGGAAGAATGTGCCAACCTATTGGCAACCGTATGTTTATCATCTTCTCATGTTGCCTATAGTACAATCAGGATGGAACCAGTATATATGATATTAGGACAATCGGCAGCCACAGCCGCTGCTCTGGCAATAGATTCGAATTTACCTGTCCAGAAAATATCTTATGATGTATTGAAGTATAAATTACTGCAGGACGGACAATTATTATCAGTACCCACTAAAAAATAAAGTTATGAAACTAAAATACATAATAACCTCAGTTTTTGTGCTTGCCACCGTACTGAATGTTGCATGTTCAGACAGAGACAACTATACAATACCTAAAGGCTCTTTTGAAGAAAAGCCAATTGTTCCCCCCGTTAAAGTTGAGACATCAAAAGTCGACGGGAAATGGAGATTACTGGTAGACGGTCAAGAACTATATGTCAAAGGGGCCGCATGCAACAACTTCTATGCTGAAGCAGCCGATTTCGGTGCTAATGTCGTCAGGACATACGGAGTATCCGACAAAAGTAAAGCCATTCTGGATGCCGCTCAGGAAAAAGGACTCTATGTCAATTTCGGACTTTACATAAAAAGAGAAACCGACGGTTTCGATTACAACAACGCAGCGGCGGTAAAAGCTCAATTTGATGAAATGAAAGCGACAGTCGAACGTTTCAAGGATCATCCGGCACTTTTGGTATGGTCGATAGGAAATGAAGCGGAAGCAAGCTACACCAATCTCAAACTATGGGATGCCATCAATGACATAGCCAAGATGATTCATGAAACCGATCCTAATCATCCCACTACAACGACATTGGCTTCCTCTAATGTGAACCATATAAAAAATATTATAGAAAAAGCTCCGCATATAGATATTCTTTCAGTCAATACGTATGCGCCTAACCTGCCGGGAGTATTAGGCAATCTTCAGTCCGCAGGCTGGACCAAGCCGTATATGATTACGGAGTTCGGGCCTCGCGGCACTTGGCAAATGAATCCCGAACCCGAAAGAGTGCTGCCGTGGGGAGGTTTAGTAGAACAGACCAGTAGTGAAAAGAAGCTGACTATCTGAAAGCCTACCAAGAGAATATAGCCGTCAATAAGGACAACGGTTGCTTAGGTTCGTTCGTATTCTTATGGGGATACCAGACTCACGGAGAAGTACTGACCTGGTACGGGCTGTTCGACAAAAAAGGATATACCTTCCCGGCAGTCGATGCCATGCAATATGCATGGACAGGAAGTTATCCGAAGAACCGGGCTCCAGTAATAGCAACCCGTAATGATATACTGATGAATGGAAAAAGCGGAAGACGCTATTATTGTCAGCCCGAACTCATCCAACGAAGCTAAAGTCACAGCCACCGACCCGGATGGGGATGCACTGACCTACGACTGGATGATTATGAAGGAAAAGACGGCTTCTTCAGACGGCAGCCTGCCGGATGGCATCACCGGATTAATAGATGATAACACTAAAAAGGAAATTACATTCAAGGCTCCCTCAACGGTCGGTAACTATCGTCTGATAGTCTTTGTGCGCGATGTGAAAAACAAGAAAGTAGCAAGTGCGGTTATTCCATTTTCAGTTCAATAAAAAAATTATCGACTATGAAACTATTAAAATATAATTTAGGCATCTTGTTGTGCCTCACAGCTATCTTCTTCATTGCATGTGACAGTGACGATGAAACTATACAACAGAACCCGAAACCGACTATTAAGTTCACGAAAGTCGGAGACGAACCAGTCATTGCTTATCCGGGCACAGAACTCAGTTTTTCTGTTGAGATGACAGGCACAGCCGGTATTAAGAAAGTCGTTACCATGCTCGACTCACAAGAAATACCCGGAAGTGCCAAAGAATATCCGGGAAATACGGATAAAGACTCATACAGCGTATCATACACCATAAAATCGGAGGAAGTAGGTAAAACACTGAACTTTGTAATACTGGCAACTGACAATGAGGAAAAGAAATCCACTGCCGAATATGTAGTTTACATCCAGGCTGCCAAACCGGAAATTGAAATAAAGATTCCTGATACCGCACCGGAAACGGTTACTGCGGGAGAAGTGGTAACGTTCGACATTGAGATTACTTCCGCAACAACATTAAGAAGCATAAAAACATATCTCGAAGGTCTGGAAATTACAGATTTAACCAAAGAGACATTTGAGAATCCCAACAGTGATACCTATGTATTCTCATACACAACTACTGATTTGAATGCCGGACAAACCCTGTCATTCACATTTGAAGTGATGGATGCTAACGGTGGTATCGTAAGAAGTGAATATAGCATAGAGGTAACGAGAGCAGTAGAATTAGACATAAATGAATTCTACACACTTAAAATCGGAGCACAAGCCAGTACAGACGCAGGACCTTTCTTAAATACTACTAACGGAGAAATTTATGTACGAGACGGAGCTGCTGCCAAATCAGCCAATATCGACATTACCCTATTCTATAGTAACGGTTCATACGGCTATTATTTCGTATCCCCGTCTGATGCAAGCATCGAAGCTATTTTCAAAGCACCGGATGCAATAACAACTTGGGAACATCGTAACAGTACGAAACTGAAAGTTATCCAAATGACGCCGGACGAATTCTTAGCAATCAATTCTGCTGAAATGATTCAGAATCTCTACACGAACTCATCCGAAGCAGAAGTAGAGAAACTGACAAACAAGCTGGGAGTAGGCTCTATCATCGGATTCAAAACTGTTGCCGACAAATATGGCATTATAATTGTCAGGTCATTTGCCAGCGGCAGCTCAAAAGGAAATGTCACCATCGACATGAAAGTGGAAAAATAACCCGGTTCTCAAAATAAATTAATTCTTAAACCGCCCTTATTTATGACAAAAATAGGGGCGGATTAGAAATTATTATCTATAAAACAATGAAAATAAAATTATTATTCATCCTGCTAATTACTTTTCAGCCCTTAGTATTCGGAGCTAATGACATACCTGAACGACCGCTTTATCTTGACCCTTCCCAGTCAGTCCAAACAAGAGTGGAAAATCTGATGTCCTTAATGACGCTGAAAGAAAAGGTTGCCCAAATGTGCCAGTATGTAGGTCTGGAACATATGCGCGACGCGGAAAAGAATATCACGGAAGAAGAGTTACTGAACGGTCATGCCAGAGGATTTTACAAAGGATTGCACTCCACAGGAGTGGAACGGATGGTCACACAGGGAGAAATCGGTTCATTTCTTCATGTCTTGACTCCTGCGGAAGCCAATCATCTGCAAAAGTTGGCGGAAAAAAGCCGTTTGAAAATTCCCTTGCTGATAGGGATTGATGCCATACATGGAAACGGGCTCGTCAGCGGCTCTACCATTTACCCGTCTCCAATAGGAATGGCTTCCACATTTGCGCCCGATTTAATAGAACAGGCAAGCAGGCAGACAGCCCTCGAAATGCGTGTGACAGGTTCTCACTGGGCATTCACTCCAAATATAGAAATAGCCTGTGACGCCCGTTGGGGAAGAGTAGGAGAAACATTCGGAGAAGACCCGTATCTGGTATCCCGCATGGGAGTAGCATCCATAAAAGGTCTGCAAACAGACAATCTTACAGGACTAAATACCGTATTAGCCTGCGCCAAACATTTGGTTGCAGGGGGAATAGCCAATAACGGAACCAATGCCGGCCCGGTAGAATTGAGTGAAGGCAAACTAAGAAACTTCTTTTCCCCCATTCAAAGCAGCCATACAAGAAGCTAAACCTTTTACCCTTATGCCAGCACATAACGAATTGAATGGGATCCCGTGTCATGCAAACAAATGGTTGATGACCGACATTATGCGGAATGAATACGGATTCGACGGGTTCATTGTAAGCGACTGGATGGATATGGAAGCAATCAGCACACGCCACCGGATATCCGAGAATACAACCGATGCATTCTTCCTGTCCGTAGATGGCGGAGTAGACATGCATATGCATGGCCCTGTTTTTTTCGATGCCATCCTGAAACTTATAAAAGAAGGAAAACTGACGGAAGAAAGAGTTAATAAAGCATGCGCCAAGATACTGGAAGCCAAGTTCCGGCTAGGATTATTCGAGAACCGGTATGTTACGGAAGCCGGAATAAAGAAAACGGTTTTCACCAAAAAACATCAGCAAACAGCACTGGAAATCGCCCGGCGCTCCATCGTCCTATTGAAAAACGAGAGTCTGCTTCCCGTTGACACCCGAAAGTTCAAAAAGATACTCGTGACAGGGCCTAATGCCAATAACCAATCAATCATGGGCGACTGGGTATTTGAGCAACCGGAGAAGAATGTATCAACCATACTGGAAGGCATAAAAGAGGAAGCATCCGGTACACAGATAAATTATGTAGATGTCGGCTGGAATATGAGAGCATTGGATAGTGCCAAAATAGAAGAGGCCATACAAACAGCAAAGTCTTCGGATTTGGCAATCGTCATAGTTGGCGAAGACTCTTTCCGGCAACATTGGAAAGAGAAAACATGCGGAGAAAACAGAGACCGTATGGACATCACTCTTTGGGGTAAACAGGATTATCTTGTGGAATCTATTTACAAGACAGGAGTTCCTACTATCGTCATCCTGATAAACGGACGTCCCCTTGCCACCAGATGGATTGCTGAAAATATCCCGGCTGTTATTGAAGCCTGGGAACCGGGGTCAATGGGTGGAAAAGCAATTGCAGAAATCCTCTTCGGCAAAGTAAATCCCAGCGGAAAGTTACCCATCACTATTCCACGGCACGTAGGTCAGATTTCAACGGTATATAATCACAAACCGTCCCAATTTCTCCATCCTTATATTGACGGGGACAAAACACCACTTTATCCTTTCGGATATGGTCTAAGCTATACTTCTTTCAAGTACGACCAGCTTAAAGTAAATAAGGCTGATTATCACGCCAACGAAGAAATAGAGATTACTGTGAATGTCAGTAACACAGGAGAAAGGCAAGGAGAAGAGGTCGTCCAACTTTATATTCGGGATGATTACAGTAACACCACCCGACCGGTGAAAGAACTGAAGCGTTTTCAACGTATTCTTTTGGAAAAAGGAGAAAACAAAGTGGTATCATTCCGCTTGAACAAAGAAGACCTGTCCTACTATAACCATAAAGCCGAATATGTGCTCGAACCGGGCACGTTTACCGTCATGGTGGGCGGCAGTTCTTTGGACAAAGACCTACAAAAAGTTAAGTTTAACGTAAAATGAAACCGGATATGAAGAACCTGATTCTATTATTAACTGTTCTTACTTTTCTGTTCAGTTGTAAAAGCAACCCGAAAGAAGAGTACGACATATGTATCTACGGCGGCACTTCCGCCGGAGTAATAGCAGCATACTCTGCCAAGATGTTGGATAAGAAGGTGTTGCTTATCGAACCGCAAAGCCGCCTCGGCGGACTGACTTCTGGTGGGCTTGGTTTCACCGATATAGGAAACAAACAAGTGGTGACCGGATTATCAAAAGATTTTTACCGCCGTTTGGGAGCTTATTACGGCAAACTGGAACAATGGATATTCGAACCCAAAGTAGCGGACAGCCTCTTTAATGACTACATTAAGCGAGCGGATGTCAAGGTTTTATACAAATACAGAATCACAGACGTCCAACTTGCCAACGGATATATAAAAAATATCACCCTTGAAAGTTCCGACGGAACAAAACTCGGCAAATCCATAGCCGCCAAAGTATTCATCGACTGTACTTATGAGGGTGACCTGATGGCTAAAGCAGGAGTTTCCTACATGATAGGCCGGGAAGACAACAAACAGTATGGTGAAACTTATAATGGCGTCCAACTGATGAAAGGACACCAGTTTCCGGATGGAGTAGACCCATACAAGATAAAAGGTGATTCCACAAGCGGATTATTATGGGGAATCAGTCCTGCCGCACTCTCATCGGACGGTACGGGCGATGAGTTAATACAAGCCTATAATTACCGCATTTGCCTCACCGACAATCCAGCCAACAAAATAGAAATCACCCGCCCGGAAAATTATGATTCCACCAAATACGAGTTACTGCTACGCTTGTTTGACGCCCAACCCAATAAAAGGAAACTAAACCATTATTTTATCTGGAGCCGGATGCCAAACAATAAGACGGATATAAATAACCGGGGAGGATTTTCTACTGATATGATTGGAATGAATCATAACTATCCGGAAGCATCTTACGAAGAAAGGGCAGAAATCATAAAAGCACATAAAGACTATACCCAAGGATTACTTTATTTCTACAAGACCGACCCCAGAGTTCCGCAAGAATTAAGAGACGAAATACAGGCATGGGGTTATCCCAAAGACGAATATACCGAGGACAACCATTGGTCGCCTCAACTATATATCAGAGAAAGCCGCAGAATGACAGGGGATTATGTAATGACGCAAGCACATTGCGAAGGACGAGAAACAGTTACCGATGGTATCGGTATGGCTGCATATACCATGGACTCACACAACTGCCAACGGTTACTCGTAAAAAAAGATGGTAAGTACATGGTAAAAAATGAAGGGAATGTAGAAATCGGCGGTGGGCTCCCCTACCCCATATCCTATCGTTCCATCATCCCAAAGGAAGAAGAATGTAAGAACTTGCTCGTTCCCGTTTGTCTCTCTGCCAGTCATATTGCCTATGGTTCCATCCGTATGGAACCGGTATTTATGGTATTGGCACAGTCTGCCGCTATCGCCGCAGCAGAAGCCATAAACACAGGAAGCGTACAGACCGTCGATATAAAAAAAGTACAGGCATTGCTACACGAAAATCCTCTATTGGACGGTAGTTTTTCCGAGATACTGATTGACGACAGCGAACTAGACTTATCCATCAATAATGATTGGGAAGTTATAAAACAAGGAGGATATGGTCCCACTTTCCTGAAATCCAAAGTTCGCAACGGTTCGCCTGTCCGTTTCAGCCCACATATGGAACATGAAGGAAAATACAAAGTCTATACTTATTATCACATGAGAAAAGATATATCACCGGCTATCACATATTCCATTTCGGACGGAATCGATAGTTGGACAAGAGTCATACATAAAGACAGCGTGAGAATAGAAGGACAAACTACGGGAGAATGGATAGAACTGGGAACATACAACTTTCAAAAAAGCCCCATGCCATATATAGAAATATCCACCGGAGATACAAGCGGGGCGGTCATTGCTGACGCTGTACTATTCATACCCGTAAAATAAGATTTATATGTATATGAAAAAGATTTTGTGTTTGCTATATCTGTTATCAATATTTTGTTTTTCCCATGCCCAGAATGAGAATACATATTTAGAGCAAAAGATTGATTCAACCCTATCAGGTATGACTATCCGTGAAAAAGCAGGGCAGTTGAACCAACTTGACGGACGCGGTACAATTGAAAATCTGAAGATATTGATACGAAAAGGAGAAATCGGTTCGGTTATGAATATTACCGAACCCGAAATCGTCAATGAGTTACAAGAAATCGCCTACAAACAATCAAGAAGCGGTATCCCCCTGGTTTTCACACGCGACGTCGTGCATTGTTTCAAAACAATGTTACCCATTCCATTAGGACAAGCTGCCACCTTCCATCCGGAACTGATACAGAAAGGGGCACGAATCGCAGCTATAGAAGCCACGGAGCATGGTGTCAGATGGTCATTTGCACCCATGATAGACATATCCAGAGATGCCCGGTGGGGACGCATAGCCGAAAGTTTTGGCGAAGATACCTATCTCACGGAACAAATGGCTGTTGCCGTAGTAAACGGATTTCAAGGTGATAATTTATCAAATCCACAATCAATGGCTGCCTGCGCCAAGCATTTTATCGGATACGGGGCTGTAGAAGGAGGACGTGATTATAATTCAACTCATATTCCCGAAAGACAGTTGAGAGATGTCTATCTTCCGCCTTTCGAAAAAGCTATAAAAGCCAATTGTTCCAGTATTATGACTTCGTTCAATGATAATGATGGGATTCCGGCTACAGGAAACAAAAAACTATTAAAGGGTATTCTTCGCAAAGAATGGAAGTTTGACGGGGTTGTAGTTTCCGACTGGGGCTCTGTAACGGAAATGATAAAACATGGCTTCGCTGAAGACCGGAAAGATGCAGCCCGAAAAGCGATAGAAGCCGGACTGGACATGGATATGTCTTCCAAAGCCTTTATTCAGAATATAGAGGAATTAATCGCCAAGGGGATAATTACCGAAGAGACATTGGACAATGCGGTGCGAAATGTACTAAGATTAAAGTTCAGGCTCGGACTATTTGACAATCCTTACACTGATATTAATAAGAAAAAAGAAACCTATTCGGACAAGCATCTGGCTATTGCAAAAAAGATTGCGGAAGAATCTGTCGTCCTATTGAAAAATGAGAACCGCACATTACCGCTATCTCCGAAAATAAAAAGTATCGATAGTAAATTTTATCCGATGCTCCTCACGATCAACTCGGAACCTGGACAATGGACGGAGAAACAGAGAGAACACAAACTCCTGTAAAAGCACTGCGTAAAATGTATGGCGACAAAGTGGAAATTCATTTTGTGAAAGGTCTGGAGTACAGCAGAGATAAAAATAAGATGAATTTCAATAAGGTATTGGCAAAAGCAAGCCAAGTAGATGTCATTATAGCTTTTATCGGTGAAGAAGCCATCCTGTCAGGCGAAGCGCATTGTTTGGCTGATATAAAGCTACAAGGAGCACAATCCGAACTTATCAAAATATTAAGCGGAACAAATAAGCCGCTCATTACAGTTATCATGGCCGGACGCCCATTGATTATCAATGAGGAGCTAAACCTATCCGATGCTGTATTATATGCTTGGCATCCGGGAACGATGGGCGGTAACGCACTGGCAGATATTTTATTTGGTAAGACCACACCTAGCGGCAAACTACCCGTTACTTTTCCAAAAGCAACAGGACAAATTCCCATTTACTATAATCACACCAATACCGGGCGTCCGGCTACAGGAAAAGAAAAGTCTTTAGACGAAATACCTTTAAATGCCCAACAGTCAGTATTAGGCCACTCTTCTTATTATCTCGATTTAGGAGCACAACCTTTATTCCCATTCGGATATGGTCTGTCATACACATCTTTCGAATATTCCGATTTAAAAACAGACCACACCGTACTCACTCCGAACGATACGCTTTCAATTAGCGTCAAAGTGAAAAATACAGGGCAATATAAAGGAACAGAAGTAGTTCAACTCTATGTATCGGATCTTTTCGGTTCCGTCACTCGTCCAGTAAAGGAACTAAAAGGGTTTAAAAGGATAGAGTTAAATCCAAATGAAGAAAAAATAGTAGTATTCGAACTCTCCTCATACGAACTGAGCTTTTGGAATATTAATATGAAAAAAGAGGTGGAACCAGGTAAGTTCAAAATAAGGATCGGCACTGATAGTCAAAGCGGACTGGAAACCTCTTTCGAAATAAAGTAATAACAGCAATGGAGTAAAGAACTTCTATGATTAATCATCGTCGAGAACTTTATTCTCCTTTCCTTTGTTATTACTGATAGTAAAGTGCAAATAAGACGCACACCAAAGTTCTATTAAAAAAGAAAGGAAGATTATGAAAAAAGTAATCGACAGAGCTTCATCAAGAGGCTATTTCAATCACGGCTGGCTCAAGACCCATCACACATTCAGTTTTGCCAACTATTATAATCCGGAAAGAATTCATTTCGGAGCATTACGAGTGCTGAACGATGACAGTGTAGACCCGTCTATGGGATTCGATACACATCCGCATAAAAATATGGAAGTGATTTCCATCCCTCTAAAAGGATACCTGAAACATGGTGACAGTGTACAAAACACTAAAACCATCACTCCAGGTGATATTCAGGTTATGAGTACAGGCAGCGGCATTTATCACAGTGAATACAATGGCAGTGATAAAGAACAACTGGAATTCCTGCAGATATGGGTATTTCCACGAGTTGAAAACACCAAACCGGAGTATAACAACTTCGATATTCGTCCGCTCCTGAAACCAAATGAACTGGCGTTAATCCTGTCTCCGAACGGGAAGACTCCGCTTCTATCAAACAAGATGCATGGTTCTCTATGGGAAGCTTCGATACGGAAAAAACAATCGAATATAAGATGCATCAGGAAGGTAACGGAGTATATATCTTCGTACTTGAAGGAGAAATCACAGTGGCGGAAGAACGGCTGTCCAAACGTGATGGTATCGGTGTTTGGGATACAAAAGAATTCCCGATACATATATTAAAAGGAACCCAACTTCTATTAATAGAAGTACCCATGTAATTTTCGCTAAAATTTCAATTTATTCTATTCAAAAAGCGGCCTCATCGAAAAGATGAAACCGCTTTTTTATTCATTGTCCAAGATTGGTCATTATCGGAGAAATCGTTATTTTCCTTTCTTATAATTCTCCAATCCGGTCTGTAAGAATTCAATATACTTAGGAATATCTTCGTTATAAGCATACGACTTATTCAACGGTTTACCCTGATTGTCCAGCAATACATAGAAAGGCTGGGCATTAGCTCCGAATTTCACACGTTGCAGATAGCTCCATTTATCGCCGACAGTACGCAAAGTACGTTCTGTACCGTTTTCGATAATCTTCACAGGTTCAGTCAACGGAGTTTTATTATCTACATAAAGTGTAATCAATACGTAGTCGTTATTAATCAAATCACTCACTTTCGGGTCAGTCCATACCGCTGCTTCCATCTTACGGCAGTTTACGCAACCATATCCGGTAAAGTCGAGCATAACCGGTTTTCCGTTCAGACGGGCATATTCCATTCCTAAATCATAGTCATCGAATTTCGCGTGTACATCATTCTTATACAGGTTAAAATCTTGCGTCTGCATAGGAGGAGCAAAAGCACTTACGGCTTTCAACGGAGCTCCCCACAAACCGGGAACCATATATACGGCAAATGCTAAAGAGATTAACGCCATAAAGAAGCGGGTTACTCCCACCTTATTATCATCGTCATCGTGCGGGAATTTGATCTTGCCCAACAGGTAGAATCCAAGCAAAGCAAAGATGACAATCCATAAAGCCAGGAATGTTTCGCGGTCAAGCAATCTCCAACCATAAGCCAAATCAGCAACTGACAAGAATTTAAGTGCAAATGCTAATTCGAGGAAACCCAGCGTAACCTTGATAACATTCATCCATCCGCCGGACTTTGGCATCGATTTCAGCCAAGACGGGAACAGGGCGAAGAGTGTAAACGGCAATGCCAAAGCGATGGCAAATCCTAACATACCGATAGCCGGAGCAACTACGCTTCCTGTAGTAGAAACCTGTACAAGCAGGAATCCGATAATCGGACCTGTACAAGAGAAAGATACCAGTGAAAGCGTGAAAGCCATCAGGAAAATACTTAGCAATCCGGTCGTAGATTCAGCTTTGCTATCTACTGCATTTCCCCACTTCGACGGCAGCCTGATTTCAAACGCTCCAAAGAATGAAGCAGCAAAAATCACCAGCATCAGGAAGAAGAGAATGTTGAAAATAGCATTGGTAGATAAAGCGTTTAATGCACTGGCTCCGAAAATCAAAGTAATAGCCAAGCCCAATGCCACATAAATCACTACAATAGATGCACCGTATGTCCACGCATCACGAATATCCTTTCTTTTTGTCTTTACTACGTTTTAAGAAGAAACTGACTGTCATCGGAATAATCGGCCATACACAAGGGGTAAACAATGCCAATAATCCACCCAGAAAACCTGTTATGAATATATATATCCAGGACATGTCTTCCTGACCATGTTCTTCTCCTAAGGCTTGTAAATCACTGATTACCGGTTTCCAAAGATCACCCGATGCAACAGCAGGCTGAATATCCGTAGCAACTTCGGTTGTAGTTGCAGGCACCAGTTCCATCATCGCAGAAGAATCTTTCGTAACAGCAGGAACGGGTTCTTCTTTTTGCTTATCCGCTACCTTTTGCTCCGGTTGCTCTGTTTTTGTTGCAGCGGCATTTCCGGCTTTTGCTACTCCGGAATACTTAAACGGCACCTGAGTAGGAGGCAGACAACTCTCGTCATCACAAGCTCCATATTCCAGATAACCTTCGATTGCGTAAGCTCCACCCGTGAATTTTACTTTCTGCACAAACTTTGCTGTATTCTCGAAATAGCGTACCTTCATTTCGAACAATTTATCGAAAGTAGATACTTCTGTGCCTACAGGCTTCAGTTTGCCTACAAGCTCGACACCCGATTTATTATCAACATTGAATGTTGCGGAAATAGGGCCGCCATCTCCCAGATCGGTAGAATAAACATGCCAACCTTTATCCATGGTAGCTGTAAACACCACCTCTGCCTCCGTATCGGAGAGAGCTGTCAGCTCTGTTTTAAACTTTACCGGATCTTTGATCTGCGCTTGCAATGCATATACTACAAAGCTTAAAAGCAGAAAAGAAATTAATTTTCTCATTTTCATTATTGGGGGTTATAATTCATAGTCTACGCACGCACGGCTCTCCTTCGTTTCAGCCAGAATCTTTCCGGCAGCTACGTGGTCGGGATGTGTTGCGTAGAATTTAACATCTTCTAGTGTATCAAACTCACTGTAAAGCGCAATATTCCATGTTTCACCAGGATTCATATTCAATCCGACCTCCACTTTGCGAATTACAGAAATTTTAGCAGGAAGAGCTTCTATCGCTTCCTTGAATTTAGTCATGACTTCCAGTTTCTCTTCAGCAGGAACTTCGTCTTTTAACTTAAATAATACAATGTGTTTCACCATTACGTTGTTATTTTAATGAATTGTTTCTATATTTGTCTTGTTAATGCGTTTACCACATTAATAGTAATGCAAAAATACTCTATTTGGTTCAAATATACATTTAAAGAGATGTTAATTATAGGAATAGCAGGCGGAACGGGCTCCGGAAAAACCACCGTCGTACGAAAAATAATAGAAAGCCTCCCCGTTGGAGAAGTAGTACTATTACCTCAGGATTCATACTACAAAGACAGTAGTCACGTGCCGGTTGAAGAACGCCAGAATATCAATTTTGACCATCCGGATGCTTTTGAATGGAGTCTGCTATCCAAGCATGTCATGACGCTGAAAGAAGGGAAGAGTATCGAACAGCCCACCTATTCTTATCTCACATGCACGCGCCAGCCCGAAACCATTCATATCGAACCTCGTGAGGTGATTATCATTGAAGGAATCCTTGCCTTATGTGATAAAAAGCTGCGCAATATGATGGACCTCAAAATATTTGTTGATGCCGATCCCGACGAACGCCTGATTCGTGTCATTCAGAGAGATGTCATTGAGCGCGGACGTACTGCCGAAGCTGTAATGGAACGCTATACACGGGTTTTAAAACCTATGCACCTGCAATTTATCGAACCTTGCAAACGATATGCCGACCTTATTGTACCGGAAGGAGGCAGTAATAGGGTAGCTATTGATATACTGACTATGTACATCAAGAAGCACCTTAAGAATTAAAAATTGAAAATTAAAAATTAAGAAATGAATGTCAAGACACTGAGTATTCCTTTATTTCTTATTCTATTTTGTTGTATGCTCGGATGCCGGAATAAGCATCATAACAAGATGGATGAGACAGCGCGTGATCTTCCACAAATAAAAGATAGTGGCGAACTCGTTGTATTGACATTATATAGCTCTACTTCCTATTTCATTTACCGGGGACAAGAAATGGGGTTCCAATATGAACTTAGTGAACAGTTTGCCAAAAGCCTGGGACTAAAACTTAGGATTGAAGTAGCCAACAGCGTCGACGAAATGATCCAAAAATTATTGGCAGGTGAAGGAGACATGATTGCCTATAATCTGCCAATCACCAAAGAGTGGAAAGACAGTCTTCTTTATTGTGGCGAAGATGTAATTACTCACCAGGTAATTGTTCAGCAAGGAAGAGGAAAACAGAAGCCGTTGAAAGATGTAACCGAACTGGTAGGAAAAGATATATACGTAAAACCAGGGAAATATTATGACCGCCTCGTCAATCTGAATAGTGAATTAGGAGGAGGTATCCGGATTCATGAAGTCACCAATGACAGTATCACTATTGAGGACTTGATTACGCAAGTAGCGCAAGGAAAAATTCTGTATACGGTGGCCGACAATGATTTAGCCAGACTTAATAAGACCTATTATCCCAATTTAAATATCGGCCTGTCCATCAGTTTCGATCAACGTTCTTCGTGGGCGGTACGAAAAGACAGCCCCGAGCTCGCAGCCGCCGCTACCCAATGGCATCAGGAAAACATGACTTCTCCTGCTTACACAGCCAGTATGAAACGTTATTTTGAGAATAGTAAAATGATGCCGCACTCTCCTATCCTCTCCTTAAAAGAAGGAAAGATATCTCATTATGACCATTTATTCAAAAAGTATTCCAAAGACATCGGTTGGGACTGGCGTATGCTTGCATCATTAGCGTATACAGAATCCAATTTTGACACTACCGCTGTATCTTGGGCAGGTGCCAAAGGACTCATGCAGTTAATGCCTGCCACAGCACGTGCAATGGGAGTACCTCCCGGCAAAGAGCAGAATCCGGAGGAAAGTGTGAAAGCGGCTATTAAATATATTACTGCCACCGACCGGAGTTTCAGCATGATTCCCGATAAGCAGGAACGGCTCAATTTTATCCTGGCATCTTACAATGCCGGTTTGGGACATATATATGACGCAATGGCACTAGCCGAAAAATACGGGAAAAACAAATTAGTATGGAAAGATAATGTAGAAAACTTCATCTTGCTTAAAAGCAATCAAGAATACTTCAACGATCCTGTCTGCAAAAACGGATATTTCCGTGGCATCGAGACTTACAATTTCGTTCGAGATATTATGTCGCGCTACGAATCCTACAAAAAGAAAATAAAAGCATGAGATAAAGTATTAAGTATTAGGTGTAATACCTAATACTTATTTCCTATAGGTCATCAGACTGATTACGACAATAGCCAATACAGATAATGGTAAGGCAAATAATATCGGGTCAATCACAGGGAAAGGATAAGTGGTAATCAACACATCCCGTCCGAATAACGCTTTACAGATACCTAATGCTTCAGATTCTTTCTGATGAAGAAACACAAGAGCAAACAGACTGCCGATTGTTCCCACCCAAAGACTTGCCATGACACCTTGTTTAGTAGCTTTCTTCCAATATAAAGCACAGAAATAGGCCGGAAGAAAAGCGGCTGCACAAATTCCCATAAAGATAGAAGTTCCGCGGGCTATAATATCATGAGGCAACATATAACAAATAATATAGCTGACCAGGATAGAGAATAATACGCCCAGACGGATCACATTGGTAAGTTTATTCCGTGAACGGGGTTTATAAGTTCCGTAAATATCAGAGCCTACCGAAGCACCCATCGTATGGAACTGCGAACTTAACGTAGACATACTGGCTGAAAGGATGCACAACATAAAGAGTGCGGCAAACCAGTCGGGCATCGCTTTATTAATAAAATATGGAATTATCTTATCAATATCCTGCACAACTTCGGTAGCAACCGCTCCTTCTGTTTTCAGGAAGAAAAGATTACTCAAGGCTCCAGCATGATAGATAGCCCCTACTGTTATAATCAGAAAGAAACAACCGATAAATACACCGCGGTTCAACTGTTTGCTACTCTCCACGGTCATAAAGCGAACCACTAACTGCGGCTGTGCAAGACAGCCGATTCCTACTCCTAAAATGAGAGAAGTTACCAGCGAATACCATTGTGGAGAACCTGTGATGGGCATTGCAGTCCATCCTTGATGTCCTAGCGCTTTAAACTTTTCCGGAACTAGCGGAGCAATGGCAGTCAATTCTTTATTAGCTTCGATAAAGTTCATATCAAGCACCTGATACAAAGAAAACAACAGAAACAACATACAGCCAAACATGATAACTGCCTGTAAAGCATCTGTATACATTACTCCTTTCATTCCCCCTGCTATGACATAAGCAGCAATAACCAAGGTAAATATCAATAAGGAAACATTGAAATCAATCTGAAAGATTTGTTCGATGAATACGGCTCCACCTTTCATTACAACCGCTGCATAAAGCGGCATTCCGATGAAAATAACAGCAGCAATAAATACCTGTATATTACGGGAACGGAAATGACGGCCTAATAATTGAGGGAAAGTACTCACATTCAACTTCGCCCCCATACGCCGGGTACGCAAACCGAAAAAGATAAAAGCTATAACCACCCCAACAAACATATTGAGGAAACAGAGCCACTGAATACCCATTCCAAAAGCAGCCGCCACTCCTCCAAAACCAACTATAGCAGACGCAGAGATAAACGTAGCACCATAAGAAAGCGCCATCACTATCGGATTCATCTGACGTCCGCCAACCAGATAATCACTGGTATTCGTTGTTCTTCTTATATCCCAAAAAGCCGAGGTAGGCCAGTGACAGCAGATAAGCTACCACAATTAGTCCAAGAGTAAATGTATTCATCGCGTTTCGTCTTTTTCGTCGTCCTTATTCCAATATTTCAGCCCAAACCAGGCAGCGAAAATCACACATACCACCGAAAGTAGGTAAGGCAGAATAATAAAAGGGTCATCTATTCCAAACATTTGCGTATCAGATTTTAATCAATTAAGCCGCAAATGTAAGGAAATTATTGAAAAGACAAAATTTTTGTTTACTAATACTGATTATAATGTATCTTTTTCTCGTCAAATTTCTGTTTCGGGTTCTCTTTTGTAGCCGGATAGCCAAAAGGAATGACACAAAGCGGAAGAATATTATCGGGCAGGTTAGTATATTTACGCACTACTTGCATACGGTCTTCATAAGGATAGGCCGCTGTCCATACAGCACCCAATCCCAGACTTTCAGCAGCCAACAAAATATTCTGTGCTGCTGCAGAACAATCTAAATACCAATATGACGAGCGTACTGAATCTCCACAGACAATGATGGCGTTACGGGCCTGCGTCAGCATTTTGGCATAAGGAAGTGCTGCTGCCATTGAATCTAGTTTGGCACGATCAGATACTACCACAAATTCCCATGGACGGATATCCCTACCCGTAGGAGCAGCCATTCCGGCACGAAGCATCAAGTCGATTTTCTCTTTCTCTACTCCTTTATTCAGATAAGCACGCACACTTTTGCGCTCGAAAATATTATCCAACACAGCATTTCCGGTTCCGGATGTTCCTTTTTCTTCTTTTGCAGAAGAACAGGAGGTCATAGCAGTGACTGCTACAATCAGACATAAGAAAGAGAAAATCTTTTTCATTGTGACAATGTTTAAAACAGGTTCAACTTATTTTTCTGTGCTTCTTCCAACGAAACAGTTTCACGCTTCATCAGCCCACTCTTTTCACGGAGTGCTTCATATTCTGTTTCCAATTCATTCACCAGCTCGGCTTTTGCCTGCGGGTTGAGCAATTTGGAAGCGACACTTGCATTTTGGGAAGCATCTTTCAGGTGTACTACCGGAGCATGATAAACAGGAGCAATCTTTAATGCCGTATGCATCTTCGATGTAGTGGCTCCACCAATCAAAAGAGGAATATCCAAACCTGCTTTTTCAAGTTCAACAGCCACGTGAGCCATTTCTTCCAAAGATGGAGTAATCAGTCCACTCAACCCGATCATATCTACCTTTTCTTCAATAGCACGCTGAACGATGGTTTCTTCAGGAACCATTACTCCTAAATCTACAATATCATAACCATTGCACATCACTACAGCTACAATGTTTTTCCGATGTCGTGCACATCCCCCTTTACAGTTGCCAGTAGCACTTTACCTGCCGAAGCACTTCCTTCCACTTTTTCTGATTCAATGATCGGTTGCAGTATAGCTACGGCTTTCTTCATAGTACGGGCAGTCTTCACAACCTGGGGAAGAAACATCTTACCGGCACCAAACAGTTCACCAACATGGTTCATTCCATCCATCAGCGGTCCTTCAATTACATCGACAGCTTTATCATAAAGAGGTAATGCCTCTGCCAAGTCCTGTTCCAGAAAATCTCCAATTCCTTTCATCAAGGCATACTTCAAACGTTCCTGAACAGTTCCTTCTCTCCAGGCATCTTGCTTGACAGCCGGTTGTCCGGCAGTTTCGCTCATGTTTGCTTTCAGAGATTCCGCTAATTCGATAAGCCGTTCCGCCGCATCCAGACGACGGTTTAAGACAACATCTTCTATCTTTTCCAAGACATCAGCCGGAATATCAGTGTACAATACGGAAGTTCCCGGATTCACAATCCCCATGTCCATTCCTTGTTGGATGGCGTGATAAAGGAACACTGCATGCATGGCCTCACGGATATAATTGTTGCCACGGAAAGAGAAAGAGAGGTTGCTGACTCCTCCGCTGATGTGTGCACCAGGGAGATTTTTCTTTATCCAAGCGGTAGCTTCAATAAAATCTACAGCATAGTTATTATGTTCTTCAATCCCCGTAGCTACAGCAAGCACATTGAGGTAAAAAATAATATCGTGAGGATTAAAACCAATTTTGTCAACCAAAGAAGGTAAGCCCGTTGGCAAACTTCGATTTTACGGGCGGCTGTATCTGCCTGTCCTTTCTCGTCGAACGCCATGACCACAGCAGCGGCTCCATATTGCCGGATGATTCGGGCATGTTCAAGGAAAACTTCCTCTCCCTCTTTCAAAGAAATAGAATTGACGATTGATTTGCCCTGAAGACACTTCAGTCCGGCTTCAATAACTTCCCATTTGGAAGAATCGATCATAATCGGAACACGGGCTATTTCCGGTTCGGACATGATAAGATTCAGGAAAATAGTCATCTCTGTCTTTGCCTCCAACAATCCATCGTCCATATTGACGTCAATCACTAAAGCACCGTCCTCCACTTGTTGGCGGGCGATAGAAAGGGCTTCATCATATTTCTTTTCATTAATGAGACGAAGAAACTTGCGCGAACCGGCTACGTTGCAACGCTCACCTATATTCACAAAGTTTATTTCCGGTTTCACTTCCAGCAGTTCGAGTCCGGAAAGCCACATACAATCCGGCGCAGAGGCAGGAACGTGTGGTTTAGCTCCTTCTACAAGGGCGGGATATTCAGCAATATAAGCATCTGTCGTACCACAACAGCCACCAATAATATTGATTAATCCTTCTTCAATATATTCTCTCACTTCATGAGCCATATCCGCAGGTGTCTGGTCATACTTACCCAGACTATTCGGTAACCCGGCATTCGGATAGGCACTAATATAATAAGGTGCACGGGATGCCAGCTGTTCCAGGAACGGCTTCAACTGACGGGCACCGAATGAGCAATTCAAACCGACTGAAAATATATTGGCATGTTGCACAGAAGCCAGAAATGCATCCAATGTTTGTCCGGACAATGTTCGTCCGCCAATATCAGACACTGTTACAGATAACATGATCGGCACTTCTATGCCTGTCATTTTCATGGCTTGTTCGGCAGCAAAAATTGCAGCTTTGGCATTTAGGGTATCAAAGATTGTCTCAATCAGAATGGCGTCTACCCCACCTTCGAGCATTGCTTCCATTTGTTGCTGATAGGATGCAGCCAGTTCGTCGTAACTCAAAGCACGATAAGCCGGGTTGTTCACGTCCGGGCTCATAGAACAGGTTTTATTGGTAGGTCCTACGGAGCCGGCCACAAAACGTGGTTTATCTGGATTCTTGGCTGTATACTCGTCAGCAAGGTCACGAGCCAATTTTACGGCTGCAAGATTCATCTCACGTACGTATTCTTCTACGTGATAATCAGCCATAGAAACTGTGGTTGAGCTAAATGTATTGGTCTCGATGATATCCGCACCTGCTTCCAGGTATTTACGATGAATATCTTGAATGACATCGGGGCGAGTCAGACACAACAAATCATTATTCCCCTTTCAACTGACCGGGGAATATGCGCAAAACGTTCACCACGAAAATCTTCTTCCTTAAGATTATATTGTTGGATCATTGTGCCCATTGCGCCATCCAGAATCAGAATACGCTCGGATACAATCTGAGAAATTGTCTTTTTCATTACCCTATCACATTAATTCCTAATTACCTACTCTGCCATCATCTGCCAGACTCTTCGCAGTCCGGCGTTTATCTTATAGCGGTTTTTAGTTACCGCTTGAACATTCTTGCCATATCTCTACGGTCGTCTTTCTCCTTTATAGATTCCCGTTTATCGTACTGTTTTTTACCTTTCGCCAAAGCAACGACCAGTTTCGCCAAACCTTTTTCGTTGATAAACAAGCGTACAGGAACAATCGTAAAGCCGGGATTTTTCATCTCCCGCTGAAGTTTTTCCAATTCTTTTTCTTATTAAGCAACAACTTCCTCTCTCTACGTGCCGTATGGTTATTGTACGATCCATAGAAATATTCGGCGATGTGCATATTCTTCACCCACAATTCGCCTTTCGTAAAATAGCAAAACGTATCTACCAGACTGGCTTTTCCCAAACGAATGGATTTTATTTCCGTACCGGTCAATACAATACCTGCTGTGTAGGTATCTATCAGCTCGTAATCAAACGTAGCCCGTTTATTCTTTATATTTACAGGAGGTTGTTTCATCTTTACTCATTAATTAAGTATAGCCGTCAGTCTATTAAACACGATCTGTATCACCGCCGGACATAGTATTAACAATACAGACGACAAAAGGGTGTATTTTAATCGTTGTTTTTCTTCTACTCCCATCAGTATAGGAACTCCCTCCCATACCACATAGACGATGTAGAACTGCAGCAACCAAGCAATAATTCTAAAATCAGGTAATAGTCCGGTTACTATCTGAAGCAGGAAAGACACAACCAATGCATATCCTGCAAACTGTTGTGTCAACGGCATATTGCTATGCAGACCAAACATCCTTGTTCCCATTTCATTGATGGCATAAGCTGCCAGAAAATAGCCACCGAACAGGGCTACAGCTACGGCGCAACAATTGGTCATAGCTATCTGGAAACTTTGCGGACCTCCCCACCCATTCGTCAATAACGAACCGATGAATACGGACAAACCGCATAAACCAATCATAGGATAGACAAAAGCCATAAAAACTTTTCGCCTATCCTCTTCCATAGAAATTTCCTCCCAGGCCTTGGCCGGAGAGGAAATCAATTTCATTGCTATGTTAAATAGTTCTTTGTAGTTCAATTGTTAGTTACGTATTTATCATAATCATTAATAGTATAAGTTGCATCCTTATACCCATTATTTGAACCTTCTTCAATTTTAGGTGAATCACCCGTTTGTTCTGGTACTATAATTTTAATAGTTTTGAGTTTAGTACCTTCAAAACGACTTACAACATTAGCTATATTAAAAGCCCTATAACGAGTCACTACAGTCTTTTCTTTATCGGCATCTTCAGTAGAAGTATGGCGTAAACGTAATACCATAGTATTATCATCATTTGCAGTATTCTCCTTATCATACACTAAATAAAAAGTATGACTAGACACATTCTCTTCTTTTTCGACACAGAAAGGCATAGGAAATATTATCCATTTTGCACTGTAAAGATAAGGTGAAACACTAGAGCCATATCTACTCAGAGAAATTATAGAACGATTATACGTTACATCATCTGAAGAAACGTATGAGTTAACATTCAACTTTTCAGCTCCAGCAGCTTCCACAATGATCTTTTTTGTGTTCTGATCAACAGGTTGCGTTTCCGTATCATATTGTGCATTCAGCAGAACAATATCCCCACTATATGCATCACTAGATAAACCAGGGATTGACATTGAACTAGCCTCAAATATTACGTTACTACCTTCTACTTGAAACTGGTATGGGAATGTATTTACTAAAGTAATCACACCATATACAGGTACTACTGTATTATTTTCTCCTTTCATACAAGAAGTAACTGACATACCCATAACCACAGCCATCAAAGCCACCAAGAAAAATTTCACTTGTTTCATAAACATATTTTTTAGATTTTGCAAAGATATAAATTCTAATTCATAATTAATAAATGCAAGTACTTAAAAAATACTGCATCCGTTACTTTATTATTTTTGCAAAAAGTTCCAAATGATCATCTACGTAGCTTGCAATCAATGCTGTGACTTGTTCTTCCATCTCTAAATAAGCTTCTTCCAACTCATCAAAAGCTTCATATTGCTCGTACATAGCCATAAATTCATCATCCGTCCGTTCCTTTTCCAAATCTTTCCGGTTGGAATCAAAGATTTTCTTAGCCTTATAAACTAATTTAGAGAATTCTTCCGCTCCCCACAAACGCATCACTTTCGCAAACGGATTATCAAAGATATAGCCACCATAGCCATTCTGAATCAATTGGCAGAATCCCCCTACCATCACCTCATCACGAAAAATCTGATATGCCAGCAAAGAATGTTGTTCTCCTGTCAGCAGAGGCATTGTTTCGGCAGTTAGTTCGCCACCGATAATCTCTTTATATTTATCTGTAAACGCTTGGATAAATTCATCCATTCCTTCACCCGCAGCCTTCTGTAAAGCAGACTCTAAAACTTCGATCATATCTTCATTTAATATTTGAAGCAACAAAGTTACAACTTTAATCCCATATCTAATAATGATACGCCTACAATCTTACTAAAAACAATTATCAATCCGTTTCATTCCTTCCGGTACGGTTTTGAAGCAAATGATACTTTAGCAAACAAGTATTGAAACGGTAGCCCGTGAAATAATATAGAATTTACCTAACGTACAAACGTAGGTTATCTACCGTGTGAATGTCCGTTACCTACCGGGCGAGCATCAACAACCTACCAGACAAAAGTCGGTCATCTGCCGGACGAACAGTTCATGAGGGACACGGGAACAGAAACGGTACCGACGAAGTGATCCGAACCGACAACGGCAGCATCCAAAGCCATCTTCTCTGCCCAGTATTATTGCTGTTGTTTATAACAGAAATAATACTTTTACTTACTCTTCTTTACTCTTCTCTTCTCTACTCTACTGGTTTTCATTGGCTTTTCCCCCTTTACTGGTGGGCGTTTCAGCGCTTTGTACACCCCTCTCCGAACACCCTCATTTTTGTATCCTTTTGAACTAAATAACGTAAGCTTTTAGCGGAATAATCCCTCTCCCCCTATTTATCTGCTGCCTAATCCTATACGTGTAATCGCATCCCCAAATAAACCCCTATTAAATAAGGTATAAGCCAAATGCACCAAACTACAATGCTGAAACGATTAAAATGTCTCTTTTCTATAGGCGTTCCCTTCACATAGGTCCATATCGCCCATAACGCATGTACAAACATCAGAAGAATAGCAATTGCCCCTGTCACCGTATGCATTTCGTCATGCAGATGAGTCAGTTCGGCAATATGCTCCATCAGGCTTGTACCCACCGTATCAGCCAACAACCCGAGAAGAAAGAAAATGATATGCCAAAACTTTAATTTCCTTTGAATACGTTCTCCCCAAACACCTATCGTATAAAACACAAGCGCAGATGAAATAACACAAATTGCCGCTATTAAATAATGTATATCTATCTGATTCAGTTCCATAAATTTTCTTTTTCTAATAACAACAAAGCACAGGATAGATAGTTCTCACGGTTTCAATCTTTCACAAATGCAATCCCGACTTTACAAACGACGAAAAAACGTAAACAGATTTGTCTCTTTTCACAAAAAAGTAATAAAAGGCGATTTGCAGAAACAAATAAATCGACTACCTTTGTGGGCGATTTAGAGAATCGTGACTACGTATTTTTAATTATATCACTTAAAAAAAGAGCTAATTATGACTTATTCACACGAAGTGGAACACATGTGTGTTGTAAAGAAGGGTCCTAACCACGGACCGGCTCCCATACCCGAAGAAGGCAAATGGGTAAAATCTAAAGAAATCGTTGATATTTCAGGTTTGACACACGGTATCGGTTGGTGTGCTCCTCAGCAGGGTGCTTGTAAACTGACACTGAACGTTAAAGAAGGTATCATCCAGGAAGCCTTGATCGAAACAATCGGTTGCTCTGGTATGACTCACTCAGCTGCTATGGCTTCTGAAATCCTTCCGGGTAAAACAATTCTTGAAGCATTAAACACTGACCTTGTTTGCGACGCTATCAACACTGCAATGCGCGAACTTTTCTTGCAAATCGTATACGGACGTACTCAATCAGCTTTCTCTGAAGGTGGTTTGATTATCGGTGCAGGTCTGGAAGACTTAGGTAAAGGTCTGCGTAGCCAAGTAGGTACTCTTTATGGTACTTTGGCTAAAGGTCCTCGTTACCTTGAAATGGCAGAAGGTTATATCAAACAAATCTTCTTGGACAAGAACGACGAAATCTGCGGATACGAATTCGTACACATGGGTAAGTTCATGGACGAAATCAAGAAAGGTACTGATGCTAACGAAGCTTTGAAGAAAGTTACAGGCACTTACGGACGCGTAACAGCAGAACAGGGAGCAGTTAAACACATTGATCCACGTCACGAATAATATAAGGAGGAAAGAAACTATGATTAGAGAAGTAAAATTCGAAAGCCAAGACCGTCGTATCAAACAGATTATCGCTGCCTTGAACGCTAACGGCATCAAAGATATCGAAGAAGCTAACGCTATCTGTGAAGCTCATGGACTTGATCCTTATAAAACGTGTGAAGAAACTCAACCTATCTGTTTTGAAAATGCAAAATGGGCTTATGTGGTAGGTACTGCAATCGCTATCAAGAAAGGTTGCACAAACGCTGCTGAAGCTGCTGAAGCTATCGGTATCGGTCTGCAAGCTTTCTGCATCCCGGGTTCTGTAGCTGACGACCGTAAGGTTGGTATCGGCCATGGTAACCTCGCTGCTATGTTGCTGCGCGAAGAAACTAAATGTTTCGCTTTCTTAGCAGGTCACGAATCTTTCGCTGCTGCTGAAGGTGCTATCAAAATCGCTGCAAAAGCAGACAAAGTACGTAAAGAGCCATTGCGTTGTATCTTGAACGGTCTTGGAAAAGACGCCGCTCAAATCATCTCTCGTATCAACGGATTTACATATGTTCAGACTCAATTCGATTACTTTACCGGTGAACTGAAAGTTGTTCGCGAAATCGCTTACTCTGACGGTCCTCGTGCAAAAGTAAAATGTTATGGCGCTGACGACGTTCGCGAAGGTGTTGCTATCATGCGTAAAGAAGGTGTAGATGTATCAATCACTGGTAACTCTACTAACCCTACTCGTTTCCAACATCCTGTTGCTGGAACATACAAAAAAGAACGTGTTCTTGCTGGCAAACCTTATTTCTCTGTTGCTTCTGGTGGTGGTACGGGCCGTACTTTGCACCCGGATAACATGGCTGCTGGTCCTGCTTCTTATGGTATGACTGATACTATGGGACGTATGCACAGTGATGCTCAGTTCGCTGGTTCTTCATCAGTTCCTGCTCACGTAGAAATGATGGGATTCCTGGGAATTGGTAACAACCCGATGGTAGGTTGTACAGTAGCTTGTGCGGTTGATGTTGCTCAGGCTTTAGGTAAGTAATTCAGGTTACTTTATATAGATAAAGAATTCCTGTAATCTTAACGATTACAGGAGTTCTTTTTATTTGTAATAATTTGATATGGATAAATTTATTCAGAAATGTATTACTTCATATAAACCATATCATCTTTTCTTTCTCCTTTGTACCAATCAGTGTTTGATTTACATCCACTTTCAACCCACTTTGAATACCCTCCAGACACTATTTAAACTGGACAAATAGGTAGCTTTTAACTTGAATATACAAATATAAACCTGTAAGAGCAAATAATGTAGCTAATTCGAGAACTTTTGTATGACTTCGCCTGTTTACATAACAGATACTAAAACATTATACAGCAATGCTACTCACATTCTTAAATACACTTGCCACTATTATCAGTGTTATTAGTCTGCTAATTGTCACTTACGGAGTATTAGTCTGCTTCATCGCCTTTTTACGCAATGAAATAAAACGATTCAACGGAACATATACGGTTAACAATATACGGCAGTTGAGGGCAGATTTTGGCACTTACCTTTTGCTTGGATTGGAATTTCTAATTGCTTCCGACATACTAAAAACTGTGGTTGATCCAACGTTGGACGAATTGGCAATCCTGGGTGGAGTGGTTGTAGTAAGAACTGTGCTTTCTGTATTTTTGAATAAAGAGATCAAAGAATTGGCCGAAAATGATTCAGCGAAAGAAATATAGCATATCGCCGCACAACTAAGTTTCTCCAAAGCCATATCTTTTTTATTGCCTGATATTTCTATTTTGCCTACCTTTGTACGGGAAACATTTACACACTGACTGGCAAGGAATAGAAACACGTCAAAAAAATGGGAATTACACATCTATCTATTGAGCTTACACTTGATCTGATTGCGTTAATTATAGGAATCATCCTTATTATACGTGCTAAAGACAATTATCCGAAATTATATTGGGGAATTATAGCAACTGGCATCGGTATTATGTTTTCATGGGAAAATATCGGATGGCTGACAATTGTCACAGACACTCCGGAATACAACTTCACAGAATTGCTCAACATAGAGAAAATGCTCAAATGGTATGCTTTAGCAAATATTGTAGCCCTGTTCCCTATCGCTTCTTTATCGCCGGGCTATCTGAACCATTTCAGGATATTTACTTTTCTGTTATTACCTATCATTACGATAACGGTAGGAATCAGTTATTTAGGTTTCAATGGGAATATCACCCCCATCCACTCCATAGATGAAATTATTCCGAATATCCATCAAATAGATGTCAAGCTTAGGGCTTGCATATTCCTGTTATCCGTTTTTACCCCACTCGTTCTTCTTATTTATCCGATGATGAATAACAAGACCTACCGCAGGATAAATAATAACATGTATCTATTCATCGGTTTTCTATTCGTATTTTTAGGGATATACATTTTGTTCACTCTAAATATCAATGAATTTGTTTTCAATCTGTTCGGCATTATGGCAATCGTTTTTACGGTCTTATTCTCCATACAATATTTACGTTATGAGAATCCGTTTTCGAACCATATAAACATGATTCATAATGCAAAGAATACGGAAAGCACTATAATGCTACAAGCTGGAAAGCCATCTCCTACTCTCCCGCTCTTCTCAACGATTGAAGCCTATCTTCAGGAACAGCATCCCTATACCGATCAACGGTATAATATAGAACTTTTAGCCAAGTCCCTGAATAAACAGGAACATGATATTTCAGCAGCAATCAAAAGTCAGGGCTTTACAGGTTTCCGGGAATACATTAATTATCTTCGATTGGAATATTTCAGACAGTTAGCCGCCGAAAATCCAAAGAGTAATGTAAAAGAACTTATGTTTGCATGCGGTTTCACCTCCCGGGCAACTTTCTATCGTAACTTTTCAGAAAAGTATGGTGTATCACCCAGTAAATTCATTGAGAATCAAAGAGTAGAACAATAATTTCTTTTTTTAAAAGCACAATTCTTAATAGTAAAAAGTGTCTCATTTCAGGAATGAGACACTTTTTATTTTTATAGCTAAAAGCAATCCGTTACTTTTGATGCAAAATAAAACTACGACGTTGGCATCATCAACAGATTAATCGAATACTAAGATAAATAGAATATGAATATTAACAATTGTAATCACACCGACACAGAAAAACATCAAGAAGAAAAGATCTTTTTATATACTACCATTACTGGAAACTTGCAACTAATCCATTTAGAACAGATTGGCTATTTCCGGTATAACTCCAAGAGTAAACTATGGGAAGCTGTATTAAATAATAATCATACCCTGGCACTCAAAAGAAATACAAACTCACAAAAGATATTGAGTCTGCATCCCTATCTTATCCAGATTAGCCAGTCACACATTATCAATATAAGCTATCTGGTTTCGATTGAAGACAACAATTGCATATTGCTTCCTCCATTTAATGAGATGGAACTTTTACAAGTAAGCAAGTCTTTTATGAAAAAGCTAAAAGAAAAATATCCATGTATCTGATTGTATATAGCTCATCTTTATGCTCTATGCAACACCAAGCAATTCCACTTCGAAGATCAATGTCGAGTAGGCAGGAATAGAATCAAAAGATTTGATACCGTATCCCATTGCATAAGGAATATAAATAATCCATTTATCACCAACATGCATTTTCTGAAGTGCCACCTGCCACCCTTCTATTACATCACTAAGACGTAGGGCATCGGGACAAGTACGCTCATAAGAATTATCAAACACCTGGCCATCAATCAGACTTCCTTTGTAATGCACGGTAACAATGCTCCGTGCACCCGGAGAAATCGTACTTTCGCCAGTTTCCAAAACTTTGTAATAGATTCCACACGGCAACGCGAAAACACCTTCCTGAAAAGATAGTTTTTTCAAAAATCGCCGATTGGCCTCTTTGTATTCTTTCTTTTTCCCCATAAATAAATTGATTAAGAACTTGCAAAAATAATCAGAATAACAAAGGATTTAGCATAAAAACTGTATATTTGTTTGTTGAACTATAAAAAACTTCTCACTATGGGACAAACAAAGACTACACGTAGCATCAGTGCTACCGGACTATTCTTACTTATCATGATGACTGTGGGTCTATATTCATGCACACGCACTCAAAAAGACATCATTCCTTCTGCCGATTATGCACCGTATGTAAATGCGTATACGGGAGGAGTCATCTCGCAAAATTCGACCATACGTATAGAACTGACCCACGACCAACCCATGGTGGATCTGAACAATGAGTTAAAAAGCAACCCGTTCAGTTTCTCACCTTCATTAAAGGGAAAAGCATATTGGGTTAGCAACAATACCATTGAATTTGTGCCCGAAGAAGGAGCGCTGAAACCGGGAACACTTTACGAAGGAACTTTCCGGCTCGGAGACTTCATCGAAGTGGACAAAAAGCTGAAAGAGTTCAACTTCTCATTCCGCGTACAAGAACGTAACTTCACCCTGCAACTGGAATCATTACCGATTACAGCTACCCAACCGAATGAAATAAATATGAAAGGAGAGATACGTTTCAGCGACGTAGTGAAAAAGGAAGAGGTAGAAAAGATGCTGACTGCCAGTGACGGGAAAAAGAGTTATCCGGTGGAAGTCACCGCAACCGACAATCATACCCGGTATTTGTTTAGTATCAGACAAATCCCCAGAGAAGCTGATGATTACCCCTTGACTATCACAGCCAACGGCAACCCGGCCGGCATCGACCGTAAACAAACCGAAGAAGTACTGATACCGGCGAAAGATTGTTTCCGTTTCATGTCTGCCGAACGCATCGACCAACCGGAAAATGGAATCGAGATTGTTTTCTCCGCTCCCTTATCCACTACTCAAGATTTAAAAGGACTGATTGAGATCCCGGAAATCTCCTCATCGATCTTCCAAATCAGTGAGAACAGAGTTTTTATCTATTTCGAAGCAAACACACAGAACAAACTGACGCTGAATATCCATGAAGGAGTCAAAGACAGTCAAGGTAAAGCATTGGGAACTTCTCATACGATCTCATTCAGTGAAGTAAGTCTGAAGCCACAAGTGGAAATGTCTACTACCGCCGCTATCCTGCCCGATTCGAAAAGTCTGATTATTCCTTTCAGGGCTGTCAACCTATACGCTGTGGATTTGAGCGTGATCCGCATTTTCGAGAACAATGTATTGATGTTTATGCAAACCAATTCACTGGCCTCGGCCAATGAGCTACGCCGTTCTGGAAGACTGGTTTACAAGAAAACATTATGGCTTGCCAAAGATGCTTCCAAAGACATTCATCATTGGGGAGATTACTCGATAGACCTTGCCGGATTAATCCACCAGGAACCGGGTGCCATCTATCGTGTCATACTTTCATTTCGTCAGGAATACTCCGCTTATCCTTGTGGAGGAGGCGAGAATCAGGATATGAAATTCGCCGACAGCAGCACCTCCGACGGGCTGACCAAAGTAAGTGGAAGTGTTTTGTCCGAAGAAGATGAAGCAATCTGGAATACCCCGAAGCCTACTATTATTACAATGGCGGAACAATGGACTGGAGTGTGTACCGATGGACGGAACGCGACAACCCCTGCCATCCGTCTTATTATATGGATTCAGACCGGGCAGCTGCCTGCAACGTTTTTGCTTCCAACCTGGGAATGATTGTAAAACGGAACTCACTGAATAAACTGTGGATTGCCGTTAGTAATATTTTGGATACAAAACCGATAGGGAAAGCACAGGTAACAGCGTATAACTTCCAGTTACAACCCATAGGGAAAGGAGAAACCAATGGAGAAGGATTCGTTGAAATCACTCCGAACGGTGTGCCTTTCATTATCGTGGCAGAATCGGACAAGCAAAAAGCGTACGTCCGCGTTGTGGACGGTGAAGAACAGTCCGTCAGCAGATTCGACGTGGGAGGAAAAGATATTCAAAAGGGACTGAAAGGATTTATATATGGCGAAAGAGGAGTATGGCGCCCGGGAGACACGCTGCACATTTCCTTTATATTGGAAGACCGCGAAAAGAGAATCCCCGACAAGCATCCCGTAGCACTGGAGATTTACAATCCGAGAGGACAGTTCTACACAAAAATGATTTCAACACAAGGAATGAACGGATTCTATACATTCGACGTTCCGACACAGGCAACAGACCCGACCGGACTTTGGAATGCGTATATTAAGGTGGGAGGAACCACCTTCCACAAGGTCTGCGTATCGAAACCATAAAGCCCAACCGCTTGAAAATAAATCTGGCATTGCCGAAGGTGCTTCAAGCCACGGACAAGAATTTCTATGCCCCACTCACTTCAACCTGGCTGACAGGAGCAACTGCCTCCAAACTGAAAGCCAAAGTAGAAATGTCTTTATCGAAAGTGAATACACAGTTTAAGAATTACGGACAATATATCTTTAACAATCCGGCTACGGATTTCACGACTATCAAAACAGATATATTTGACGGCACACTGGATGCAGAAGGAAAAGCAAATGTCACGCTGAAAGTTCCGACCGCAACGGAAGCACCGGGTATGCTGAACGCCACTTTCACCACCCGCGTGTTCGAACCGGGAGGAGATGCCAGCATCTACACTCAAACAATTCCATTCTCACCATTCACCTCTTATGTCGGTATCAATCTGAACCAGCCAAAAGGGAAATATATTGAAACTGACAAAGATCATGTATTCGATATTGTAACTGTAAACACGCAGGGACAGTTAGTGAACAGTTCTAATCTGGAATACAAAATATACCGCATCGGCTGGAGTTGGTGGTGGGAAAACAGCGGTGAATCTTTCGGAACGTATATCAACAATAGTTCCATCACTCCTGTTGCCAGCGGCAATTTACAGACAAGAGGCGGAAAAGCATCTTTCAAATTCCGTATTGATTATCCGTCATGGGGACGCTACCTGGTTTACGTGAAAGATAAAGAGAGTGGACATGCCACCGGAGGTACAGTTTATGTTGACTGGCCGGAATGGCGGGGACGTTCGAACAAGACAGACCCGAGCGGCATCAAGATGCTTGCTTTCTCACTGGACAAAGATTCTTATGAAATAGGAGAAACAGCCACAGCAATCATTCCTGCAGCAGCGGGAGGACGTGCACTGGTATCCATAGAAAACGGTTCTACCGTATTACGACAAGAATGGATAGAGGTTTCCAACGGAGGAGATACGAAATATACATTCAAGATTACACCGGAAATGGCTCCGAATGTTTATCTGCATATCAGCCTGTTGCAGCCTCATGCGCAAACAGTCAATGACCTGCCTATCCGTATGTATGGCGTCGTTCCGGTATTCGTGACTAACAGTCAGACGGTGTTGCAACCGCAGATACAGATGCCGGAAGTGTTACGCCCGGAAACCAACTTCAATGTAACCGTCAGCGAAAAGACCGGAAAACCGATGACTTATACATTAGCTATTGTAGACGACGGTTTGCTGGATCTTACCAATTTCAAAACCCCGGACCCATGGAATGATTTCTATTCACGCGAAGCACTCGGCATCCGGACATGGGATATGTATGATAATGTATTGGGAGCTTCCGCCGGAAGTTACAGTTCACTTTTCAGTACGGGTGGAGACGCCACATTAAAACCTGCCGATGCAAAAGCAAACCGCTTCAAACCGGTAGTCAAGTTTATAGGTCCTTTCTATCTGGGAAAAGGTAAGAGCCAGACGCATACGCTGAAACTTCCGATGTATGTAGGTTCGGTACGTGCCATGGTGGTTGCCGGACAAGAGGGAGCGTACGGCAATGCGGAAAAAACGGCTTTCGTACGGACTCCGTTAATGATGTTGTCCACCTTGCCCCGTGTGCTTAGTATTCAGGAAGAAATCACCGTTCCGGTAAATATCTTTGCGATGGAAAATCAAGTGAAGAATGTAACCATATCACTTCAAACGTCCGGTGGAGGAGTACAGATTGTAGGAGCTAACCAACAGTCGCTCAAATTTAGCCAACCGGGTGACCAACTTGTGTTCTTTACTTTAAAAACAGGTAGTAAAACAGGAAAGGCTACCATCCATCTGACAGCCAATGGTGGCGGACAACAAACTAAAGAAACCATTGAAATAGAAGTACGCAACCCGAATCCGGTAGTAACCCTGCGCAACAGCCAATGGGTAGAAGCCGGACAAAGCAAAGAACTTTCATACAATCTAAGCAGTTCTTCTGCAAATAACCAGATAAAGCTGGAAGTATCACGCATACCTTCGGTTGATATCAGCCGCCGGTTCGACTTCTTATACAACTATCAGCATCATTGTACAGAACAGTTGACTTCCAAGGCTTTGCCTCTTCTGTTTGTCGGCCAATTCAAAACAATAGATAAGATAGAAGCCGAAAAGATAAAGACAAATGTACAGGAAGCTATCCGGCAGATTTATGGTCGTCAACTCCCCAATGGCGGATTTGTATATTGGCCGGGAAATGCTGTTGCCGACGAATGGATCAGTTCTTATGCAGGAATGTTCCTGACACTGGCACAAGAAAAAGGGTATGCCGTTCATCCGAACGTACTGAACAAGTGGAAGCGTTTCCAACGTGCCGCCGCACAGAACTGGCGGATGCCGCAGGATGCAAGCGGCTGGCAACAATGGCAGTCGGAATTGCAACAGGCTTTCCGTTTATATACGCTTGCATTGGCAGGAGCACCGGAATATGGGGCCATGAACCGGATGAAAGAACAGGCAGGATTATCCATTCAGGCTAAATGGAGACTGGCAGCAACCTATGTACTGACCGGAAAGATGAAACCGGCTGAAGAACTGGTGTATAATGCGGAAACAACAGTAAGCCCCTACTCTTCCATGAATCAGATTTACGGTTCCTCCGACCGTGATGAAGCTATGATTCTGGAAACACTGATCCTGATGAACCGGGAACGGGATGCTTTGCAGCAGGCAAAAGTCGTTTCAAAGAATCTGTCACAAGAGGAGTGGTTCAGTACACAATCCACCGCTTTTGCTCTTATGGCAATGGGACGTCTGGCTGAAAAGCTGTCAGGCACATTGGATTTCGTATGGACATGGAACGACAAACAACAGCCTGCCGTGAAATCGGCTAAAGCTGTGTTTGAAAAGGAAATCGCCACCACTCCCAAATCCGGTATGATTGCTGTGAAAAATCAAGGAAAAGGAGCGCTTAGCGTTGACCTTATCACACGCACACAGTTGTTGAACGATACATTACCGGCCATCAGCGACAATCTTCGCATGGATATAAGATATGCCAACCTGAACGGTACACCGATCTCTGTCAATGATATTATACAGGGAACTGACTTTATGGCTATCACCTCCATATCCAATATTAGCGGAACTTCCGATTACACCAATCTGGCACTGACGCATATCATACCGTCCGGCTGGGAAATATATAACGAAAGAATGGTTGCCCCCGAAACGGAAAGCGGAGCAGCCGACGGTTCCGGTAAATCCGTCAGCAAATATAATTATCTGGATATACGCGATGACAGGGTATTAACTTATTTCAATTTGCGTCGTGGTGAAACAAAAGTATTCACTGTCAGACTGCAAGCGACTTATGCAGGTAACTTTATTCTTCCTGCCGTTCAATGTGAAGCAATGTATGATGTAAATGTACAGGCACGCAGCAAAGCGGGAAGAACAACTGTCAGTCGATAAATTTCAGGCACGGATTACACGGTTCTACTCGTTAACCAAAAATGCGTAATCCGTGTAATCCGTGCCTAATTATTTGTCACAAAGATATGTCTCTTAGCTCTTAACATTTAAATGAATCCTATATATAAATTCTTCAAACGATTATCTGTTACTAAGAAAGTAATGACAATAAGCATTGCTCTTTTGATGATAGGATACATCTTTTGCCTTCCCCGGCAACTGTTTCATGTACCCTACTCCACCGTTGTGACTGATCGAAACGAAGAATTACTGGGAGCACGTATCGCTTCGGATGGTCAATGGCGGTTTCCTCCCCGAAAGACAACACCTGAAAAAATCAAGCAATGTCTTATTACCTTTGAAGATAAACACTTTTACCACCATTGGGGAGTTAATCCGCTATCTACCGGAAGAGCACTCTATCAGAATTTAAAGAATAAACGTGTTGTAAGCGGAGGCAGTACCCTTACTATGCAGACCATTCGTCTCGCCCGAAACAAACCCAGAACTATCGGAGAGAAAGTCATCGAAATGATCTGGGCTACCCGTTTGGAGTTTCGGACTTCCAAAGAGGAAATCTTATCCATGTATGTCTCTCATGCACCATTTGGAGGAAATGTAGTAGGACTGGATGCTGCTGCCTGGCGCTACTTCGGTCATTCTGCCGAAGATTTATCATGGGCGGAATCAGCCATGCTGGCCGTCCTGCCCAATGCCCCCGCCATGATTCATCTATCCAAAGGACGAAAAACACTACTTTCCAAACGCAACCGTTTATTAAAACAACTTTTTGAAGAAGAGATTATTGATGCGTCCACCTATGAATTGGCTATCAGCGAACCGTTACCCGACGAACCACAGCCTCTTCCTCAAATAGCCCCCCACCTGGTTACCCGCTTTTATCAAGAAAGAAACGGATTATATACCCGCTCAACCATCGATAAAGGAATACAAACCCATATAGAGAGTTTGGCGGAACGGTTGAGCAATGAATTTAATCGAAGTGATATCCGTAACCTGGCTATCCTAATTATAGACATTCCCACCAATCAAGTGGTAGCATACTGCGGAAATGTACATTTCGACCGTAAGCAAGGGGGGAATCAAGTAGACGTGATTCAAGCTCCCAGAAGTACAGGCAGTATTTTAAAACCCTTTCTCTATGGTGCCATGCTACAGGAGGGAAGTCTATTACCGCAAATGCTGTTACCGGACGTACCCGTTAATATCAATGGCTTTACTCCACAAAACTTCAGCCTGCAGTTTGAAGGAGCCGTCCCCGCTTCCGAAGCTCTTGCCCGCTCATTGAATATCCCGGCTGTCACCATGTTACAAAGATATGGAGTACCCAAATTTCATCACATGCTGCAACAAATGGGGTTCAAGACTATCAACCGATCAGCCGCCCATTATGGATTATCACTCATTTTAGGAGGTGCCGAAGCTACTTTATGGGATGTGACGAATGCTTATGCACAAATGGGACGAATCCTCTCCAACAGTCATTCCAACGACCTTCCCCAAGAAAAGGAAGTGCAGATACTACTGGGAACAGAAGAAAAGACAGTTTCGGAAAGAGATGGTTCAAGAAAAGTTACTTCAGGAAAGACCATTTCAAGAAAAACAACTTCGAGAAAGGATATATTAGAAGGAGTTATTTCAGAAGGAGTCATTTCGGCAGGAGCGGCCTGGCTCACCCTTTCCGCCTTAACAGAAGTCAACCGCCCTGAAGAAATTGACTGGAAATCAATCCCCTCGATGCAGGCTATCGCATGGAAGACCGGAACCAGCTACGGATTCCGTGACGCCTGGGCCGTTGGCGTAACTCCCCGCTATGCAGTAGGCGTATGGGTAGGAAATGCAACCGGAGAGGGAAAACCCGGATTGGTCGGTGCACAAACGGCCGGTCCCGTATTATTCGATATATTCAATTATCTCCCATCTTCACCCTGGTTCGAACGTCCCACAGGAATTTTTGTTGATGCAGAGATATGCCGTCAATCCGGTCATCTGAAAGGACGTTTCTGTGAAGAAACCGACACCGTACTGATCCTTCCCGTCGGATTACGGACAGAGGCTTGTCCTTACCATCATCTCGTCACACTATCCGCCGACGAAAGCCACCGCATCTATGAAAACTGTGCAAACACGGAACCTACCATTCAGAAATCATGGTTTGCCCTGCCGCCCGTATGGGAATGGTACTATAAACAGCATCATCCGGAATATAAACCGCTGCCACCTTTCAAAGCCGGCTGCGGAGAAGATTCTTTCCAACCCATGCAGTTCATCTACCCTCCGATGAACGCCCACATCAAGCTGCCCAAGCAATTGGACGGCAGCAAAGGCTTTATCACGGTGGAACTGGCACACAGCAATCCCAATGCCACTATCTTCTGGCATCTCGACGACACCTATCAGACACAGACACAGGATTTCCACAAAATTTCCCTGCAACCTGCTCCCGGCAAACATTCCCTGACGGCAGTAGACGGAGAAGGTAACACAGTTCCCACCACTTTCTTCATCGAATAAACATCTTATTTTATTATCTTTGCCGCATGAAACAGCCATTAAAAGAAAACGGTGGACTACCGGCATCTATCCTCTGGACACTTGCTATTGTGGCCGGTGTCTCGGTAGCTAACATCTATTATATTCAACCTCTATTAAATATGATACGCCATGAACTTGGCATATCAGAGTTCAGAACTAACCTGATTGCCATGGTCACGCAAATAGGCTATGCGGCAGGATTGTTGTTTATCACCCCTCTGGGAGATTTATATCAGCGTAAGAAAATCATCCTGGTCAACTTCACCGTTCTGATATTCTCTCTATTGACTATCGCCCTGACGCACAATTTTCATTTGATACTTATCGCTTCATTCCTCACGGGAGTTTGTTCGATGATTCCACAAATATTCATTCCGATAGCCGCCCAGTTCTCCCGTCCGGAAAATAAAGGCAGAAATGTAGGGATTGTCTTATCAGGACTATTGACCGGCATTCTGGCTTCACGTGTCGTCAGCGGATTTATCGGTGAACTGATTGGCTGGCGGGAAATGTATCACATCGCTGCAGGCATGATGTTTATCTGCGCAATCGTTGTATTAAAAGTCCTTCCTGACATTCAGACCAACTTTCAGGGAAAGTATAGCGGCCTGATGAAATCTCTGTTAGCCTTAGTGAAAGAATACCCGCAACTGCGCATTTATTCGATCCGGGCGGCACTGAATTTCGGTTCCCTCCTCGCCATGTGGTCCTGTCTGGCTTTTAAAATGGGACAAGCCCCGTTCTTCGCCAACAGCGACGTAATCGGTATGCTAGGACTTTGCGGAGTGGCCGGAGCATTGACTGCTTCTTTCGTAGGAAGATACGTAAAGCAAGTAGGTGTACGCCGCTTTAACTTTATCGGTTGCGGATTGATTCTCTTTGCCTGGTTACTGTTCTTCATCGGTGAAAACACTTTTATTGGTATCATTGCCGGAATCATCATCATTGACATAGGGATGCAATGCATCCAACTTAGCAACCAAACAAGTATCTTCGAACTAGACCCGCGCGCTTCGAACCGTATCAATACAGTTTTCATGACTACTTACTTTATTGGCGGTTCAATGGGAACATTTCTGGCGGGCAGCTTTTGGCAACTGTATGGTTGGCACGGAGTTATCGGTACCGGAGTCGTTTTAACCGGAATTTCTTTATTAATTACGACTTTCTACAAGAAGTGAGTCAACAAAACGGACGGTCAAACCGTTTATTACAATAAAAAAGCCAATGAAATACGGAGTTAACAGACAAATCTTACTTATCACAGCCGGCACCGTCTGGATTATAGCCGGTGCGAATATTCTGCGAATAGGAATTGTAACCTGGTTAAACACCTCCCAAGATTGGATGTTCAAAATAGGAGAAGCTACCGTCGTTTTCTTGTTATTCTTCGTTCTGGTGTTCAGAAGGCTTTATTATAAACATACCCAGCGAATCGAACAAAAGAAAGAACACAGAAATTGCCCGTTCTCCTTTTTCGATGTGAAAAGTTGGATTACAATGATCTTCATGATTTCTCTGGGAATTACCATACGTAGCTTCCATCTTCTGCCCGAAACGTTCATTTCTGTTTTCTATACCGGATTATCCATTGCCCTCATCCTGACAGGGGTACTTTTCATCCGTTACTGGTGGATAAGGCGTAAGACTTTCGCTAATTGAGCCGGTCTTATACATATTCCAATCAAATACAAACTTATAATAATTTTTATTGCCTGACGTTTTGAAGCAAAAGATTTCATTCTTTTTTGTTGTATCTTTGCGCGGCTATAAACAAAACAGTAGCCGGAAAACAAATAAAAGGTTATAAGAATCAACATGAAGAAAGCCCCCTCTCCCATTGTATCATTGATACCGATCATTGTACTGGTGTTATTATTGTTTGCCACTATCCGCACATTTGGCAGTGATGCCCTAAGCGGCGGAAGCCAAGTGTCACTACTCACCACTACAGCTATTTGTATCCTTATCGGTATGGTGTTCTATAAAATTCCCTGGAAAGATTATGAGCTCGCCATCACCAACAATATTGCCGGAGTGGCAACAGCCATTATTATTCTATTGATAATCGGTGCGTTGAGCGGGATCTGGATGATTAGTGGAGTAGTGCCTACGCTAATCTACTACGGGATGCAAATTATCCATCCCAGTTTCTTCCTGGCATCTACCTGCATCATCTGCGCATTGATTTCCGTTATGACCGGAAGTTCGTGGACTACCATTGCTACCATCGGTATCGCCCTGATGGGTATCGGAAAGGCGCAAGGTTTTGAAGACGGCTGGATTGCCGGAGCCATTATTTCAGGAGCATACTTCGGAGATAAAATATCTCCTTTATCCGAAACCACCATCCTGGCCTCTTCTATCACAGACACTCCCTTGTTCCGTCACATCCGTTATATGATGATTACTACGGTTCCATCTCTTGTCATTACGCTAATTATTTTCACCGTGGCAGGATTCTCTCATGATGCCAACAATACACAACACATCGCAGAAGTGGCAACAGCTCTGAATGAAAAGTTTCATATCACTCCGTGGCTACTGATAGTTCCCGTAGCAACCGGGATATTGATAGCGAAGAAAGTGCCGTCTATCGTTACGCTGTTCCTGTCTACCCTGCTGGCTGCTGTTTTTGCTTTAATCTTTCAGCCGGATTTGTTGGAAGAAATTTCAGGAATTGCCGCTTCCGGATTCGATTCACTGTTTAAAGGACTAATGATGACTATCTACGGAGAGACAAATTTACACACGGATAATGCCGTTCTGACAGATTTAATTGCCACACGTGGCATGTCAGGAATGATGAATACGATCTGGTTGATACTATGTGCCATGTGTTTCGGCGGAGCAATGACAGCAAGCGGCATGGTGGGAAGTATCACTTCCATCTTTGTGCGCTTTATGAAGAAAACAGTCAGCGTGGTCAGTGCGACGGTTTGTTCCGGTCTGTTTCTTAATCTGACCACTGCCGATCAATATATCAGTATTATTCTGACGGGAAATATGTTTCGCGATATTTATGCCAAGAAAGGGTATGAAAGTTGCTTACTAAGCCGTACCACGGAAGATGCAGTAACCGTTACATCCGTATTGATCCCGTGGAACAGCTGTGGAATGACTCAGGCTACCATCCTGAGTGTGCCTACGCTGGTGTACCTCCCCTATTGTTTTTTCAACATTATCAGTCCTTTAATGAGTATCACCGTGGCAGCCATCGGATATAAAATTGTACGACGCTCGTGAACAATCTGGCATACACTTTGTTTTTGCAATAAACGAACAACATATTAAACCTAAACAAAAAAAAGTTATGAAAAAGTTTATTGCATTAGTAGCATTAGTATTAGTGAGTGCAAGCACAATGATGTATGCACAAGAAAGTAACGCAGCAGCACGCCGCGCAGAAAGAAAAGCTCAAAGAGATGCAGAGAGAGCGAAACTCCGTGCCGAAGAAGAGGTGCAGGACATGGCAGCCTATCAACAAGCTGTACAGGCTTTGAAAAACAAGCAATTTGTATTGGAAGCTAATCAGGTTGTCTTCCGCAACGGTATGAGTGCTTTTGTTACTTCCAACACTAACTTCGTCCTGATGAACGGAAACAGAGCTACCGTACAGACTGCTTTCAACACTCCTTATCCCGGCCCTAACGGTATCGGTGGTGTGACTGTAGACGGTAACTCTTCGGACATGAAGATGAATATCGATAAGAAAGGAAATGTAAACTGTTCATTCAGTGTTCAGGGTATCGGCATCTCCGCTCAAGTATTTATTAATATGAGCAGTGGAAACAATACAGCTTCGGTTAGTATCAGCCCGAACTTCAGCAACAACAACCTGACATTGAACGGAAATATCGTTCCGCTTGACCAGTCAAATATCTTCAAGGGACGTTCCTGGTAATCCGGATACAAGAATCTTATCATAACTCCGCTACAAATCACGCAAAATGCGTACATTTGTAGCGGAGTTTTTTTTTATTCAGTATGGCTTATGAGAGAATTTATCATTGCAGACAATCAGGATATCAGCAAGGCAGGAATGATGTTTCTGCTAAGCCGGCAAAAGGATGTATCCGTTCTTTTAGAAGCTGACAACAAGGCCGAACTGATTCAGCAGCTACGATTGTATCCGCAAGCAGTGATTATCCTGGATTACACCTTGTTCAATTTTGCGGGGGCAGATGAATTGATTGTCCTGCAGGAAAGATTCAAGGAAGCCGACTGGATTCTATTCTCTGACGAACTAAGCCTGAACTTTCTCCGTCAGGTATTATTCAGCAGTATGGCTTTCGGAGTAGTGATGAAAGATAACTCAAAAGAGGAAATCATGTCAGCCCTGCAATGCGCTTCACGCAAACAACGGTATATTTGCAATCATGTCAGCAATCTGCTGCTTTCGGGAACTTCTTCTCCGCTGGCAGCGTCAAGCATGGACGACCATTTGCTGACGCAGACAGAAAAGAATATCCTCAAAGAAATTGCATTAGGGAAAACAACGAAAGAGATTGCAGCAGAGAAAAATCTTAGTTTCCATACGATCAACAGCCATCGTAAGAATATCTTTCGCAAATTGGGGGTGAATAATGTGCACGAGGCTACTAAATATGCGATGAGGGCAGGGATTGTGGATTTAGCCGAATACTATATCTGACACCGCTATTCACTAACCTCTACCCCTCTAAGGGAACTATTTAACAGATGATTTCTCCGCTTCCCACACAAACTTTCGCCTCTTCATCATAAATCACCCCAAACTGCCCCGGAGCAATGCCTTGCAGCTTTTCAGAGGACAAAATGTGGAATTGCTTCTCTCCTTCCTGTATCAGTTTTCCTTTGGTAAAGTCGGGAGTGTGACGAATCTTGAAAGTGATGTCTATCTCCTTCTCCTGCCCTTTCCAGGGATTATCAGTAATGAAATGGAAATCATGCATCCGGAATTCATTGCCGTACTGTGTTTCCACACCGTAACCGCGGGACACATAAATTGTATTTTCTTCAATATCCTTCTTGACTACGAACCAGGGACCACCACTCAATCCAAGCCCTTTGCGCTGGCCGATTGTGTGAAACCAATAGCCGCGATGTGTACCCAATTTCTTTCCGGTTTCCAATTCAATAATCGCCCCTTCCTTTTCTCCTAAAAAGCGACGGACAAAATCATTGTAGTTTATCTTCCCGAGAAAACAGATACCCTGACTATCTTTCCTTCTGGCACTCGGCAATCCGGCTTTATTGGCAATCTCACGTACTTCTTGTTTCATCAAACCTCCAATGGGAAACATGAGTTTGGAAACTTGCAGGTAATCAATCTGTGCGAGAAAGTCTGTCTGGTCTTTCACAGGGTCTTTCGCTGTGCCCAACCAAGTTTTACCGTTGCGTTGCAAGGTGGTGGCATAATGACCGGTTGCCGTAAAGTCGAAGTCTTTCCCAACACGCTGTTCAAAGCAACCGAATTTGATAAGCTTATTACACATCACATCCGGATTAGGCGTCAGTCCCTGCCGGATTTTATCAATGGCATAGGCCGCTACATTCTCCCAATACTCCTGATGCAAATCCACTACCTCCAAAGACAGACCGTACTTACGTGCCGTAGCAGTAGATAATTCAATATCTTCCTCTGCCGAACAGTCCATATATTCCGCTCCGTCCATGCCTATCTTAATATAAAAAAGAGTGGGCTTATATCCTTGCTCACAAAGGAGATGTACAACAACCGAACTGTCGACACCTCCTGATAATAATGCAGCTATATCCATGAATAATGATTCGTCTATTAATAACGTTCTATATGTAAGCTAATACCTATTAAAAAATTCTATGCTACAAAGATAAGGCAAGAATCTCTAACAGCCAATCACATATTGAAGGCATTTTTATACCATAAATGTGGTAGATAAGCAAAGTATTTCCTACATTTGCACAGTAAAAAGCTTTTTATGATGACGAAATTAAGAAAGATAATCCTCATACCTGCCCTGAGCATCGTATTTATCAGTGGCTTTTTCTCCTGTGGTGTCGACCGCTGGCCGGAGTATGCCCATCAGACCGCACTGGATACATGGATGTACGACATCATGCAGCAGAACTATCTGTGGTATCAAGATCTACCTTCCTACGATGATGTGAATCTGTTTTTGGAACCTGCCTCGTTCTTGTCTAAAGTGAAATCGAAAAGCGACAGTTACTCGTTTGTAGATTCTGTGATGGAAACTCCCCTACCTACCTATGGATTTGATTATTCACTAGTTCGAAGTGCGGATATTGATACAGCTTATAATGCGTTAATTACTTACGTCATTCCCGGTTCACCGGCAGAAGCGGCCGGATTGGTGCGCGGTGACTGGATTATGAAAGTCGATACTTCTTACATCAGCAAGAAATACGAGACTCAATTGCTACAGGGAACCAAAGCCCGGGATTTGGTGATGGGTGAATGGAAAAAAGTTCCTGTGACAGAAGAGGAAGATCAAACAAACGTTGATACGGAAGAAGGAGGAGAAGGAGAAACAGAATATGTGTACAAAGTAGTACCTAACGGCAAAACCCTAAAACTACCTGCGGCACGATCCGTTGAAGATAATCCGGTACATAAGTATACAGTACTGCCAGCAGAAGAGAATGGCCAAAAAATCAAAGTAGGGTATCTCATGTACAGTAGTTTCACAGCCGGCACCAACAGTGATCCGGACAAGTACAATAACGAACTGCGACAAATTTCACAAGAATTCAAGACAGCAGGCGTAAAATATGTTATACTTGACTTACGTTATAACGCCGGTGGTTCATTGGACTGCGTTCAGTTATTAGGTACAATTTTGACTTCAGAAGTACGATTAAATAAGCCGATGGCCTATCTGGAGTATAATAATAAAAACAGGGACAAGGATGCCACCATCAACTTTGATAGTGAAATATTAAAGAGCGGTGTTAATTTAGACCTGCCCGGTCTGTTTGCTATCACAAGCAGTACAACAGCTGGAGCACCGGAAATGTTAATCAGAAGTCTCTTCCTGAAAGACAGCTATCCTGTCGTAACCATCGGTGGTGTCACAAAAGGACAAAACGTAGCAACAGAACAATTCATTAATGAAGAATTTCTGTGGTCAGTCAACCCGGTAGTATGTACTGTTTATGATTCCAATCACGATGCCGGAGGAGCTATCTCACCTGCAACAGATCTTAAAATCAGTGAAACGACCATTGATGGAGTTACTAATTACAGTGAGTTTCTGCCATTCGGTGACCCAAATGAAAGATTATTAAAAGTAGCCATCGGTGTTATAGAAGGCACTTATCCCCCGGAAAAAGAAGAAGACACAACTACAAAAGCACAATTCAAGATTGAGAAAAGTGTTATTAGTCCCGCAAGTAGGCGGTTTGTCGGTGGTGGCGGTCTAAAGATTAAATAGAAGCAAAGCAAGAACCAAATAGAATGAAAAGAAGTGCTCCCCAAAAGTTTCTTATATAACTTTTGGGGAGCACTTCTTTTCGTTTTTCACCACACTTCTTGTCAATAGCAGATTTACGCATCATTAACAAAAGAATCCCATTATTCCACCTTTTCAAAACAGACCGTCTGATTCTACTAAACAAAGCGTTGGTTTACATCTAACAAAGCATCGGTTTACACTTAACCAAGCGTATGATTTACTCAGATAAAACACCTGATTTCCCATCCCCCGGCAGCTAAAGTGTCTTTACACCCGGGCTTACAACCGCTACAAGCCGGGGTGAGATTCTCCGTCACCGCAGCATATAACAAAAAAGGAGAAAGCTTTCGCCTCCTCCTTCTATCGCAGTTTAACCTCAATCTATTTTATGATTCTGTATCCAAAGATACGACATTGAAAAGCCAAAGTCAAGTATTTCCGGATTTATTTCTTGAAAAACTTATCAAAGAACAGAATCTGATAATCAATGGAGTTATTCCAATACTGTCCATTATGTGCTCCCGGACGAGTAATAAAATCATGATCGATCTTTCTTTCCAGTAGACGGTTATGCAAATCCTTGTTCACATTCAGGAAGAAATCTCCTTCTCCACAATCGACAATGATAGCCAAATCACCATTCTCTATCTTATCAATCTGATTGATAACGGTGTGATTATCCCATACCTCTTTATTTGATTCATATTCTCCCAACTGCTTGGACATATCCCAGTTCTTCGGGAACGGGCGAATATCCATTCCTCCACTCGTACTTCCACCGGCACCAAACGTATCTTTATGACGGATCGCATTCCACATTGCTCCGTGTCCACCCATACTCAATCCGGTGATGGCACGTCCCTTGCGGTCGGCAATCGTCTTGTAATGTTCGTCGATATATTTCACCAATTCCGATGAAATAAAGGTCTCATAGCGGAAAGACGGATTGATTGGGCTATCCCAATACCAACTATTCTTTCCGTCCGGACAAACGAATATGATTCCTTTCTCGTCTGCAATTTGAGGAAGATTCGGTTTTATGTCAATCCATGTTTTAGCATTTCCACCGTAACCTTGCAATAAATAAATGGTGGGACAAGCAACAGCTTTCTTTCCCAACGCAGCATCCGGCGTTACCACCACCACTTGCACATCCTTATTCATGGAAGGACTTTTAATTAATAAGGTATCTACTTTGGCAGCAAAAGACGGAGCCACCCATACTAAAAGAAGAGCAATTAATAAGAGTTTTTTCTTTTTCATTGTGTGTTATAATAGTTAGATATAATTATTCCTCTGTCTCTGCAGAAGGATTAAATTTAGAAACCGGCATTTCAAAGGTTTTATGACACTGTTTACAGGTATAGTTCCAGTGGTTATCTCCCGGAGGAGTGACCATCAATGCAGAAATGATAGCGGCACCCAAAGCGCGCCACCGCTTTCCTTTTCTTAGAACCAACTGAATGTCCGATGAACCGCAATACGGACAAAGCGTCAACTCTTCCGGCCAACTATCGTTATCCCTCAACACTTGGACAGCATTTTCATAGTCCTCATCCGCCACCAATATATCCACTCCTGCTATATTGCTCACACAACTCTTATACAAAGTAGAGAAATTCTCATTGTGCAGAATAGACTCAATGCCTTCATTCTCCAACGCTCCCTGAAGGATATGTGCCTTCATCGCATCATTACAAGTTATCAATTTTACAGTCTTCATAAGGAATCTGTTTTAATATGTCCCACAAAAATAAGATATAAAAATGAAATGTGAAACAAAATCCGGCTAACTTTATCAGTAGGTAAAACGAACCAAACAGGAAGTGATTCTGTTTTTATTTACGGAAGGTATCATTCTTTAATACTTTTTTCGTACTTTCGCAGCAATAATTCGCAATCACATGAAAAGACTGTTGACACTGCTACTATTTTCAAACCTTCTGCTTTCCCTGCTACAGGCACAACCTGTACATCAAATCAGGGGAACGGTTATTGAGAAAAACAGCCGTCAGCCATTAGAGTTCATTAACGTAATGGTTCTCGGGCTGAACAAAGGTGGCGTCACCAATGCGGAAGGCCATTTCACCATCGAACAAGTGCCTCCCGGCATCTACCGCCTGCAAGCAACTGCCATCGGCTACAAAAGTGTCACCACCCCCGAATATATCTTATCTACCAAAGATCTGAACATTTCGATAGAAATGGAAGAGAACCTGACCGAACTCGCAGGAGTAACCGTCACCGCTTCTCCGGCGCGATCTGGAAAGTCCAGTCAGCCTGCGCATCATCGGATTGCAGGAAATAGAAAAAAGTCCGGGAGCCAACCGGGACATCTCACGTATTGTTCAGTCTTATCCGGGAGTTGCCTTCTCGCCTATCGGCTACCGCAACGACTTGATTGTGCGCGGTGGTTCTCCTTCTGAAAACCGTTTTTATCTGGACGGAGTGGAAATACCCAATATCAATCACTTCAGTACGCAAGGAGCATCCGGCGGTCCGGTGGGAATCCTTAATGCCGACCTGATACGTGAAGTCAATTTCTACACTGGTGCTTTCCCCACTGATAGAGGAAACGCACTTAGTTCCGTTCTTGATTTCAAGTTGCGCGACGGAAATATGGAGCATAACTCTGTAAAGGCTACCCTCGGAGCATCCGAAGTGTCGCTCGCCTCCAACAGGCATATCGGGAAAAAGACCTCTTATCTGGTATCTGTACGTCAATCTTATCTGCAATTCCTGTTTGATATGCTCGACCTCCCTTTCCTGCCGACTTTCACCGATGCGCAGTTCAAATTGAAAACCCGGTTTAACGAACAGAACGAGCTGACGGTATTGGGACTTGGAGGGATCAATAATATGCGACTGAATACGAAAGCAGATAGCGAGGACAATGAATATATCCTTAGTTACCTGCCGAAAATCAAGCAGGAAACGTTTACCCTAGGTGCTGTATATCGTCATTATGCAGGTCCGCATGTGCAATCGGTGGTAGTCAGCCACAGTTATCTGAACAACCGCAATACCAAATACCGGCAGAATGATGAAAGCATTCCGGAGAATCTGATGCTCCGCCTCCGTTCTACCGAACAAGAGACAAAGTTCCGTTTCGAAAACAATTCTTCTTTCCGCAACTGGAAAATCAATCTCGGAGTGAACCTTGATTATAGTCAATATACCAATACCACCTTTCAAAAGGCGTATACCAATCAGGCACAAACGTTTGATTACCATACCTATTTGGGGATGATGCGTTGGGGACTTTTCGGCACTATCAGCTACTCTTCGATGGACGAACGCTTCACAGCTTCTCTAGGATTGAGAGCGGATGCCAACAATTATTCATCAGCGATGAAATCACTCTCCGACCAGCTTTCACCGCGCATATCGCTTTCCTATCAACTTGCCGAACACTGGTTCATAAGCGGAAATGCAGGACTTTATTACCAGTTGCCTCCTTACACGGCTCTCGGTTTTAAGGATAATAACGGAACGTATGTAAACAAATACAATCTCCGCTATATGAAAGTCAGCCAGGAAAGTCTGGGTATCAGTTGGCGCAAAGGAGATACTTTCGAAGTCTCTGTCGAAGGATTCTATAAAGACTATGATAAAATTCCGCTCTCCGTTGTAGACGGGATTCCTCTTACCTGCAAAGGAAATGACTATGGAGTGATTGGCAATGAATTGCTGACTTCTACTGCTCAAGGACGTTCGTATGGTGCGGAAATTCTAGTAAAGTGGCTGATTGCCAAGAAACTGAATCTGGCTTCTTCCTTTACCATCTTTAAAAGTGAATACCGCAACGACAAAGAGAGTGAATACATTGCATCCGCATGGGACAACCGGTATATTTTCAACTTACGGGGAACCTACAATCTACCGCGCCAATGGAGTGTCGGGATGAAAGTCAGTTGCATCGGCGGTGCTCCTTATACACCTTATGATGAAGAAAAGTCATCTCTGGTATCTGCCTGGGATGCACAAGGTAAAGCATATTACGACTATTCTAAATATAATAAAGAACGTCTTCCGGCCTTTGCACAGGTAGACCTCCGTATCGACAAGACATTTTATCTGAAACATTGTATGCTGGGATTCTATCTTGATTTGCAAAATATCACGGTAAGCAAACTGAAACAGCAGGATGTATTGATGAGCACTGGTATCATTGAAAATCCGGAAGCTCCTGCCGACAGCCAACACTATAAAATGAAACACCTCAAACAATCAAGCGGGACATTGCTCCCCACATTAGGAATAACATTTGAGTATTAATTTATACATAAAACATTAAACTAGAAAAAGAGTATGAAAAGAGAAATTGCTATGATTGCCTTCATATTGTTAGGCATGGGTATGACAGCTTCCGCACAATTTGGCAAGAAGGTTAATTTAGGGAAAGCATTACAAGCTGGTAAAGACGTAGTATCAGCCGTTACTTTATCTGATGCGGACATCGCCAACATGAGCAAGGAGTATATGGTATGGATGGATGCTCATAATCCATTGACCAAACCTGATACTGAATATGGCAAACGTCTGGAGAAGTTGACGGGACATATCAAAGAAGTGGATGGACTGAAACTTAACTTTGGCGTATATGAAGTGGTAGACGTAAATGCTTTCGCTTGTGGCGACGGTAGTGTACGTATTTGCGCCGGTCTGATGGATGTGATGACGGATGAAGAAGTGATGGCAGTGGTAGGACATGAAATTGGTCACGTAGTTCACACAGACTCTAAAGATGCCATGAAGAATGCTTATCTCCGTTCAGCCGTGAAGAATGCAGCAGGTGCCAGCAGCGATAAAGTAGCCAAACTGACCGACTCCGAGCTGGGAGCTATGGCTGAAGCCCTGGCAGGCGCACAATATTCACAGAAGCAGGAAAGTGAAGCGGATGATTACGGAGTAGAGTTCTGTGTAAAGAACGGTATCGATCCGTATGCAATGGCTAACTCACTGACTAAGCTGTCCGAACTGTCGAAAGATGCTCCACAAGCTTCTTACCTGCAAAAGATGTTCTCGTCACACCCGGATACCATGAAACGTATCGAACGTGCGAAAGCAAAAGCAGCAACTTACGCTAAATAATAACGGACATCGTTCCTAAATCAAATAAAGGAGGAGATACATTGGTTTGTCAACCGCAGTATCTCCTCCTCTGTTTTTGATAAAAAAGGACACACTATTATTAAAAAATCATTAATCTATAACATAGATTTGCATAGTGCCCTGATTTCTTGTAATTTCGACCCTATAACCATTTTAATCCATTTATGGAATTTCTTATCATACTTCTCTTACTTGTACTGAATGGCATTTTTGCCATGTATGAAATTGCGCTGGTATCATCCAGCAAAGCACGTCTTGAAACACTTGTCGCAAAAGGCAACAAATCAGCCCGTGGAGTTTTAAAACAATTGGAAGAACCGGAAAAGTTCTTATCTACCATTCAGATCGGTATTACGCTGATCGGTATCGTATCCGGTGCGTATGGTGGTGTGGCTATTGCCGACGACCTCGTTCCTTTCTTTTCCCTCATTCCGGGCGCAGAAGCTTATGCACGCAACCTGGCAATGATTACTACCGTAGCAATCATTACCTATCTTTCTCTGATTATCGGAGAGCTAGTACCCAAATCTATCGCTCTTAGTAATCCGGAGCGATACGCCACTTTGTTCAGCCCGGTCATGATTCTCCTGACAAAGGTTTCTTATCCTTTTGTATGGTTGCTGAGTGTCTCTACCCGGCTACTGAATAAACTCATCGGTTTGAAAAGCGAAGAACGCCCCATGACGCAGGAGGAAATCAAAATGATTCTCCATCAAAGTTCGGAACAGGGTGTGATTGACAAAGAGGAAACGGAAATGATACGTGATGTGTTCCGCTTCTCCGACAAACGGGCTAACGAACTGATGACGCATCGCAGAGATCTCATTATCCTTCACCCTGATGATACGCAGGAAAAGGTGATGAAGACAATCGAAGAAGAACATTATAGCAAATATCTGTTGGTGGACGAACGGAAAGATGAGATTATCGGTGTAGTTTCCGTAAAGGATATTATCCTGATGATAGGCAGTAAAAAGCTGTTTAACTTACGCGAAATAGCCCGTCCTCCCCTCTTTATTCCGGAAAGTTTATATGCAAATAAAGTTTTAGAGCTGTTCAAGAAGAACAAAAACAAGTTCGGAGTTGTTGTTAACGAGTATGGTAGTACAGAAGGCATTATCACACTGCACGACCTGACCGAAAGCATCTTCGGAGACATCCTTGAAGAGGATGAAACGGAAGAAGAAGAAATCGTCACAAGGCAGGATGGTTCGATGCTGGTGGAAGCTTCAATGAACATCGACGACTTCATGGAGGAAATGGGTATTTTATCCTATGAAGATCTGGAATCGGAAGACTTCACCACTCTGGGGGGATTAGCCATGTTCCTGATTGGCCGTATCCCGAAAGCGGGAGACATCTTCACCTACAAGAATCTGCAATTCGAAGTGGTGGACATGGACCGCGGACGAGTAGACAAACTGCTGGTCATCAAACGGGACGAAGAGCAGGAATAGGATAGCAAAAAACGAGCAATAGCTCACTATATTTATATTAACTTAAAGCACTTAACGATGAAAAAAGTAATTATGTTAGCAGCAGTCGTAGCTGCTTTGGCATCTTGCCAGTCAAAAGCCAACAAAGCCGCAGAGGCTCAAGCAGACAGTCTAGCTCTTGCTATGACTCCGATTACCGAACTAACTGAAGTTTATGAAGGTACTCTTCCTGCTGCCGACGGTCCGGGTATTGACTATGTACTAACCTTGAACGCTGCAACTGACGGTGTAGATACCACGTATACACTGGATATGACTTACCTCGATGCAGAAGGTCAAGGACAAAACAAGACTTTCACTTCAAAAGGAAAACAGCAGACTGTACACAAGGTAGTGAACAAAAAACCTGTGACTGCTGTTAAGTTAACTCCGAAAGATGGTGAAGCTCCGATGTATTTCGTGGTTGTTAACGACACCACTCTTCGTCTGGTGAACGATAGCTTGCAGGAAGCTGTCAGCGATTTGAATTATGACATCATCAAGGTAAAACAATAAAATAAACCTAACCCTAACCAGTAAAAAAGCTCTGCACGGAACCTTCGTTCTTGCAGAGCTTTTCGTTTTTTACTCTATCATCTATACTAATCTAATTATTCACTTTATTAGTTCTACCGATACTTTGATATTACCGTATTCATAAGCCCGGTAATACTGTCATCCCAATACTCCGTGTCCTTCTTGCAGACGTTTCAGCCTCAACAAGGCTTCGATATAATAATAATCTGCATAAATAATAGAGGCATCTATCTCTGAATGAGCCGGCCAATGCCCTACGCTATGAAGCAGGAAAGACGGTTTGCTCTTGCCACTCTGATAACTGTCAGAGTTCAGGCTTGCCAGCATTTCGATAGCTGCATCTTTATAACGTTTTCCGGTTCCATTCGGGAGGTAAGTGGATAGTTCAAGCAAAGCAGAGGCCACCACTGCCGCAGCAGAAGCGTCACGGGGAGCATCCGGTATTCCCGGTGCACTGAAATCCCAATAAGGAACTTTATCTTCCGGCAGGCGTTCGAGGTAAACATCTGTCACTTTCTGTGCGAAATCAAGATACTTAGGATCTTTCGTCTCCCGATGAACTGTCATATCGATCGATAAATTAGCCTTAATCCGGGACGGAACTGACATTTCATTGTTTTATCAGCATGAGAAACAGCAATATCATATAAATAAGGATTTCCACCATTCTTCGCTGCCCAGAAAAGCATTTCGAGGTTAATCATGTTATCCATGATGGTATTGTGCGGCCAGTTGCGGGGTTCCACTTCACGAGAGTTGAAAGGATGGTTCCTACGATGGGATTGAACAGAGTAGCCAACGTATCAGCTGTATCAAGAATCACTTGTTTGTAAGCCGGATTCTTGGTCAGGCGGTAACCATTTCCGTAGCTACAGAACACGAGGAAGCCCAAATCATGGTCGAAAGCCGGAGTCTTGGAAAGGAACTCCAGAGAGTTCGTGAACTTCTCCGCTTCTTCCTGAATCTGTTTATCTTTCGTATATTCGTAATCATACCACAATACTCCGGGCCAGAAACCGGCACACCATTCTTCCTTCGTCGCTTTCCGACAATTCCAATGATGTTCGTCAGTCATGATATTACGTGGCATCATTGTATAGTCGATGCCGGAGTCAGTTTTCAGTTCCGCAAGCGTACGTTGTGTCTGCTCTGCACAATAGTCCAATGCCTTATTCACATCCAATGTACCGGACGGCTGATGAGCACACGTACAGAAACCTAACATCACAGCCAAACCTACTACAATCTTTTTCATCTTAATCTGATATCTTCGAGTTAATTCTTAATCTTTATTTCTCTTTGTCAATTATTGATTGGTCAATTACTTATTCATCCGAAACCAATCGACATCTGCCCATCCCCGATTGCCTTCATTCGGAGTCACACAGAATAATCCGACTTTGGCTCCAATCCATTTGCCTTGACGGGCTGTGAAAGTCTCTCCCACTGTCGTATATTTCTTCCCGTCCAGACTATAAGCAAATGTACAAACGGCTCCTTTCCGAACCTTTACCTGTAAATACACTGTTTGCCATTCATTATCTGCTACTCCCGGCATCTTTAGATATTTTACCGGAATGTTTGCCAATTCTTTTATCCGTTCGGGATTTTGCTGTTCCGCATCCTTACAAACTGCCTGTTGCAGAATAAACTGATCCCCCGCCTTGCGAATAGAAAGATAACTATAATCCCATCCCATCACAATAATTCCGGTTTGTTCTCCATCCTGCTTGGCAGTAAATGTCAGCTTGGTCGTAGCTGTAAATTCTTCAGCCGGGAACTTTTGCATCAACAGATTAGGAACTTCCCAGAAGTTCACAAACTCTTTCGAAAGGCTGCCTGCATAAAGACGGATAAATCCCAAATCGGTAGTAAAACCGTAAGTGTCTTTTTTATTGGCATGCCATTGCCATTGTAATCCCAAATGCCGGGTATTGAATTCGTCACTCTCCGGCGGAGTAGCGATCGGATAGGTCTTTCCCACATTCGGTTTCTTATAAGTCGTTACAGGTTCACCGCAACCGTCTTTATCCTTGTCCACTCCGATTACAGGCCAGTCATTTACCCACATCATCGGATTCAGATGAATCACACGTCCGTAAGCGCCTTTATCTTGAAAATGGACGAACCAAGATTCTCCTGTATTGGTGTCTACCCAACCGCCCCCCTGATGAGGTCCGTTTATCGTTGTCTTTCCTTGTGCCATCACGATTTTCGATTCGTAAGGGCCATAGATGTTTTTTGAGCGAAGTACCAATTGCCAACCGGTTGCTACCCCTCCTGCCGGAGCAAAAATATAATAGTATCCGTTGCGTTTATAGAGCTTCGGTCCTTCTACGGTATGATTCTTTCCATCATTTCCGTCGAACACCATCACCGGATCGGAAATAACTTCTGTTCCTTCCGCATTCAGTTCGCAAATGACGAGGATACTGTTCACCCCACTACGACTTCCGGCATAAGCATGTATCAAATATACTTTTCCGTCTTCGTCCCACAAAGGAGTTGCATCAATCATTCCTTTCCCTGCTTTCACTAATACAGGTTTGCTCCATTTTCCTTTCGGGTCTTTGGTTTTAATCATATAGATTCCATAATCCGGATCCCCCCAGTAAATATAAAATTCTCCGTTATGAAAACGAATGGCCGGTGCCCATACGCCTTTACCATGCTGTGCCTTATCGAAGAAAGGTTCCGGCTCCTGAACCGGTAACGCATAGTTTACTAACGACCAATTAACCAAATCATTGGAATGAAGAATAGGAATTCCGGGAATACAATTAAAGCTGGATGCTGTCATATAGAAATCATCTCCGGCCGCACAGATATCCGGGTCTGAATAGTCAGCATGAAGAACCGGGTTCTGATAAGTTCCATTCCCCTTATCAGCCACCCAGGTCTTAGAAATTTCTTGTGCGCCTGCCAATGAACTGCAAGCCATCATTCCTGCTAAAAACAGAATCTTTTTACGCATATACCTTACTAATCAATTTCATTCAAAACTAGATTCGTTATTCCTAAAAACAGGTTCTTTCTACCTTATATAAAAACCAAACACTTTTAAAACTGAATCCTATCTCTGATTTCAAAACAATCTATTTACTGACCTATTTACTTATATATACGAAAGGGATTAGGTAAATACCTAATCCCTTTCCAACTTTTTTCTATTTATCCAAGATTATTGTAAAACAATCATGCTATATTACCAACAGCTTTTTCTTTACTCTTTTGCAAACATCAGGGTTCCGAAACCTAATTGGTCATAACCGCCGCTATTAGGCCCAAATATAATCACCTGCCCCACCATCGGAATTACCGCGTGATGCATTTTCACGCATTTTATCAACCCACATCTTAGCATAGATGCTTGATTTACCATAATCCTGCGCCAAACGGTTCACCAGCTCCCATGCAGGACGCACTTCACCACGTGAATCCTTTCCTTCTCTTCTTTCCTGTGCAGAAATGGTATCCCAGCTTCCACTACAATTTGTATAAGTAGTATAAGGCAGATCATTATCTGTATATCTGAAACCGGTCATCTTCCAACTGGCACTTGAACTACCGGTTTCAGCACCACCGATATTGTATTTAGCTACATATTCACACATAGCCAATGCACGTCCGTCATCAAAGATGAAAAGGTCTTCACCTACATTCTTTGCCATCTGACAGAAAGCACCCAGCAGACTGACACACAAGGTAGCATGTCCTTGATCACGACCTGATTCCTGACATTGTCCCAGCATTTCATTACTATCCGGATCTAAATGTATGAAAGGAACGCCATTTCCTATATTTCCCGAACCAATACCAAATTTGAAATATTGGATAGCTTCATTGATTTTAAAGTTATCATCCGCCAAAATACCGATAGAAAGTAAAGCTGTCATCGCAGATAAATCCCAGTTGAGCCAATAATGAAGCGCACATTCATTTCCATTGTGCGTAGACAGGAATTTTGTGATATGAGGATAAAAGACATCTGCAATCCATGCTTTAAACTTAACGAAATCAGCTTCCTGCCATCCTGGATAAGAACGCATAATCTCCGCTGCATTTGCTATTTGATGTACCTGAATAAAAATCAAGAACTCGTTCGGATCTATAAATTCACCTTTATCATTCACGATAAATCCTGTACATGTTTTAGCCCAGTCATTCAAAATAGCAACAGCAGCATCTGCATACTGTGCACCGTCAGTTTCCGACAATTTCCATCGAAGGGCCAATTGATAGGCTGCGGCAGCGTCCTTCATCAACTTCGTGTAGTTATTCCAGTCATTGGGATATTTGCCTGCCCAATTATTTTGATCGAGACGCGCCAATAATTTCACCGGAGAAGCCTTATAATTTGATTGTGACAAGCTATTCCCACTACGACTTAAATGATCGAACGCATTTTCCAAGGTTGCGCACCGGCTTTCACTTTTCCTTTTACAAACTCAAAATCCGTTTCTGTATGAAGCATACAAGGATGCTCCAAAGTCGTAACATAATCCTTCACTTCCGGCCAACTACTCATATCATTAGAGCCGTCTTCTATTTCGCTACATGCTAAAAGCGTGGTAGAAGTCAGGGCAAAAAGCCCTGCTCCTATTATTGTATATAATTTCATCTTATTCATGGTAGTTATTCGTTAGTATTGTTTTCACTATCTACAAAAGCTTGAAGTTCCTCTATGGATTTGAAAGAACGAATCCAGTAAAGATCATAAGTCTGAGCAGTTTCCGGGAAATCGGCAATTACAAACTTACATTGCACTAAATCAAAGACCTGATTCCAATCTGTAGGAGTCACAGTTTTATATTTTGACTGTAAGTCGTAATACAAGACATTTGGCTCCGTAGTCGAAATCTCACTTGCACCCAGAATCTCGTATCTATTATTAGCATCTCCGCCTGTTCCAAAATATTCAGGACCGATTTTCTTAATACCATCATCAAAGATCTCTAATTTAATACAACCATTGGGTTTGTTCTTTCCTGGAACCAATTGAGATTTAAATCCTACCTTAATGGCAAAATATCTATAATCAGCAGGAGTTACATTTACAATTTTTCCTTTACCACTTCTTGCAAGCCATAAGTCACCACGGTATCCGGAGCCCATCTGAACAGTAGTCTTATTTCCGTCAGATGAAACAACAGACGCATTGTTGCCATCCAAATACCAATTATTATCCAGTCCGTTACCCAAACCATTACCTAATGAATACCAGAAACGTCCATCGGCAACTGTGACAGTTACATTTTGTACAACAGGGCCATAAGAAGCTGTTATCACAGCAGAAGCGGTCTTAGTAGTATGTACTTTCAATTTACCAGTCTTATCCACACTAATCACCTCCGGATTATCACTCGCCCAAGTCAGCAGCGAAGCAGTAGCATCTACCGGTTCCAATGTGTACTTAATCTGATATTCCTGTCCATATCCCAATTGATTAAGTTCCGTATCTTCAGTAAACGTCATTCCGGTAATTGGAGTTACTATCTTAACCCCTATCTCGCAACTTGCAGACACCGGATTCGAACTGAAATCATCAGCCGTTACTATAATAGTCGCATCCCCTTTGCTGATTCCGGTCACCAAACCTGTCTTTTCATCCACCGTAGCCACTTCCGGGTTACTACTTGTCCATTTATAACGCTTGAACGTAGTAGTTGCCGGTTCCGAAGAAACAGTTAATTGATATTCATCGCCTGCCGCAATCTCCTCTGCTGGAACATTAGTTATATTGATGGCTGACATATAGGTATACTCGTCCATAACTTCAACTGTTCTAGTGATGATCGTAGCTTCCGGACCGAAACCGATTTCCGGCGTTAATGTAATAATAGCTTTTCCTGCTTTATCCTTAGTCACGACCTTACCTTCCCGTGTAACAGCAACAATAGATTCATCCGACGAAGTCCATTGCACATTAGCATTGGTTGCATTTTAACAGGTGCAATACTCCAAGAGAGTTGCAGTTCTTTGTTCTTCAGCAGACAAATTGTTTTATTCCCTGCATCATATTGAGTTTCGTTAAGAGTAATGGTGGATACTGTAATCATTTCGTCCATCTTTCCTCCTAAATCCTTATCATCATCACATGAAGTCAGACCTAAAAACGAACAAGCCGCCAGTCCAACAAAATATTTTATATAATCTCTTTTCATGATTCTTATTCTTTAAGTTATTCAGACTTGATTATTGCCATCCCGGATTCTGTCCCAAGTTCGGATTCAACTGACACTGATCTACCGGAAGCGGATACAGGTCATTTTTACTACCCCAGCGCCGACTATTTTCCAAGATCAAACAGCCATCGGAATCTTTTGCCATATTAGAAGCGCCAGCCCATGAAGTCGCAAAATCAGTTCCTGTCCATTTCACTCCTAGAATAGGTTTAGGCATCTCTACAATAGCAGTATTCCAACGCTTCAAATCATCAACTCGGAAACCTTCATTGTACAATTCGATGGTACGTTCACGACGGATTTCCTCTCGCATATTCAAACTGTTTTCTGAAGCAAAAGACGTAGTCAGTTTAGGCATATCCGGGTTTACACGGAGACGAACCAAATTCAACGAGATATTCAAAGCATCATCCAAAGCTTTGCCGGTGGTTCCCAACTCATACATAGCTTCGGCATAATTCAATAAAACTTCTGCATAACGAATAATCGGGAAATCGTAACCTTCAAATGTATCGGCCACCTTACGTTCCGTACCCCATTTTTGGTTTTGATAACCGGAACCTTGGAATACATTACATGTAATGGCATTGGTCGCATCTTCCCCATCCATACCTTTCCAATCAATACGCGGTTTGTCGTTATCCCAATATTTAGTGCCATGAGCCAGAAGACAGTTCTTCATGCGATTATCACGATTTTCAAATTCCGTAGTCAGACCTCCATAACCTTTAAAGACGTCAGCACTCTTGGTATGGTCAATAGGTAGCCCATTGCTACAAAGATACATATTCACAAATTTACGGTTAATATATTGCACGTTCGCTACACAACCATGTGTAATATTAGTCCCGATCGGAGCAATCGTTTCATCATGACGGCGATAGAATATATATTCTTTATTGGCACTCTTAGTCAGATTCGCAGGATTAGACTGTACATTCTCTAAAATGAACAGGTATTTATAAGCCATCTCTCCCAATGCTGCTGGTTTGAATAGCTCGAATTGCTTACTGTCGATAACTTTTTTCGCCGCATCCGCTGCAATACTCAACAATGCTTTGCCACGTTCTTCATTATTGCGGTTTTGTTGCCATGTGCCTTCATATAAAGCGACACGTGAAAGGAATGCATAAGCTCCCCATTTTGAAATACGTCCTTCTTCATCCGTCGCAATAATTTCCGGCAATACTTCAGCCGCATCCTTCAAATCCTGAATCACGAAGTCAATCACTTCGCTACGGTCATTGCGGCTCATGCGTAACTCGGGTGAAGTAATATCCAGCGGTTCTTTAGTGATAATCACATCTCCGAACAACTGCACCAAATCAAAGTAAGAATAAGCACGGAAAAACTTGGCTTCCGCTACATAGCGGCTGATATCACCGTTACCGGAAAAAGACGCTGCTTTTTGCAGCAACAAATTGCAACGGCGAATATGGGCATAATTACTCGTATAGTTACCGTCTGAAGTAGGAATCGGATTGCTACCGTTACTGTACATATTTACAGAACTGGAAGTCATCAAGTCCGAACGCCAGTCAGAATGTGCACCATCAGAAATAACAGACTTGAAATCACGGGTCCAACCATAGAAATTAGTTGCAAAATATTTAAAATCATCTGCCGCCCCCCATAAGTTGCCATCTGCCAGTTGGTCCTGCGGATCAAGATCCAGACACGAATTCAGTGTCAGACCAAGCGATAAAATTAAAAGAGCTTTCTTATATAGTTTCATATTCTTCATACATTAAAAAGTTAGATTTAATCCGAAAGTCACTGTACGGACAAAGGGGAAACGTCCTGCTGCTGATACCTTACGGCTAGCCTCCGGATCCCATCCGTCGTTAATCTTAGAATATTCCCAAAGATCAGCACCTGCTACATATATACGACAAGAACTAATTGCTTTCGTTTTAGCCAAAAAGGCAGAAGGAACATTGTATCCCAATGTCACATTTTTCAGACGAATGTAAGAACCATCTTCCACTGACCAGGAAGAAGCCTGATAGTTGTAGTCATTGATTTCATTCTTATTACTATATGTCGGATAATAAGCGCCCCGGTTCTCCGGACTCCACGTGTTACCTACCGATTGATTCGAAGTGTTCAGATATAATGCTTTCATCGGTATACGCCAAATCTCATTACCGTTATTATCTCCCGTACGGAAGATTGTACGTTGAGCAGCACCCTGGAAAACTAGTGATAAATCAAATCCCTTCCATTCTGCTCCTACATTAAAAGAGAAAGAGATTTTCGGATCATCTGTACCTAAATAAACAATATCATTCTGATCCAGTTTGCCGTCATTATTTACGTCAGCATACATATTATCTCCCAAACGGAAGTTTTGTTCTGTCAGTCCGATAGTATTACCAGTCAGGAAGCGATATAGATATTTTTGACGTTCTTCTTCTGTCTGTGCTTTGCCGGCATAACGCAAACCAAAAATACTATTCAACGGATAACCTTGCTGTTTATCAACAAAACCGGATTTCAGAACTGAAACTGCACCAATATCCGTCAGTTTATTCGTATTGAAAGAATAAGTACCTCCTATATGATAAGTGAAGTCTTTTCCAATCTTATCAGACCAGTTTACCATGACTTCCCATCCATGTGATCTGAATTTTCCATTGTTTGACATACCTGCGTTATCACCCAGAACTCCCGGATAAGAAACATTAATCAACATATTATCATTACGTTTCATGTACACTTCGGCAGTACCTGTCAGACGAGAATTAAACAAAGAGAAATCCAATCCTAAGTTATAATTCTTAATGCGTTCCCATTCACGTCCCAGAGAAGCGATTTTACCATTCGTATCTATGATAGTGCCTTTGTTAGGACCGATATAAGCTCCGCTTTGAGATTCAAATTTATAGAACTGCGTACCATCGTAACGATCAATACCACTTTGGTTACCAACTTCACCATAAGAAAGACGGATTTTCAAATCATTCAACCATTTGATGTTCTTCATAAACGCCTCTTCCGTAATACGCCATCCACCGGATATTCCATAAAAGAAGTCCCAGCGATTTTCCGGTTTAAACTTGGAAGAACCATCATAACGCATATTTACTTCCAATAAGTATTTTGACTTATAGTTATAGTTTAAACGAGAATAGTAGGACATCACAGCCTCATGCCACTTCGTACCATGTTTGTCTGTCAGATTTACCAGACCTGCCCCATTTACAGTTTCCAACGAGTTCTGTATATCTTTCACCGATACACCAAAATAATCATATTCTTTCAATTCATATTGAGCACCAACCATTGCACTTACATTATGATGCTGCGCAAATGTATTGTGATAATCAACATAACCTGCCATAGAATAGAAGTCTGTACGTGAACTTGTTTTCTCGTAAGACGACTCTTCCTGTTTGTAACCGTCGGCCTTGGTGTTTATCTTGGTTCCCGCATAATTATAAGAAGTAATAGCCATCTTCTTTATATCACGTGAAGCTACTCCGGAGTTATAACCGAGATTTGCTACTACATCCAGATGTTTATTAATATTGTAAGTGAATTTCTCACTGATATTAATTTCAGATACTTTCAGTTTATTATCTCCACCCAATTCGGCAAACCAAATCGGTGACAACCAAGTTCCCCACGAATAAGGTTTTCCATCAATCGTAGAAGCCGGAAGTCCCGGTTGCGGATAACTGGAAGTCAATGTTCTATTCAGTTGTGAAGGAGCCACCTGATCCTGGCGGTTATAGGCTATCACAGATTCAATAGAAAAGTTATCAAAGACTTTCAGTTTATTAGTCAAACGAAGATTGAAACGCTGATTGTTATTATTTCCCCACTTCAAGTTACTGTCATCATACATATACCCTACGGACAAGCGATATAAATTCTTTTCTGTACCTCCAGAAACAGCTAAGTCATGTTGCGTAGAATAAGAATTGCCGAACAACACATCTTGCCAGTTGGTATCCATGAACACGAAATCCATTACATCTGAATAGCTGGGAGCAAAAGGATTTGCACTGTGGTCCAAATCAATGTATTTACCTTCATTAGCCAATGCCATTTTCGCATATTTCACCCATGAGTAAGAATCCGGCTGACCATCGTTCTGACAAGTCTGTAACACTGCATTTGCCCACTCGTTCATAGTCATCAGCTCCGGCTGCAATCCCACCATCTTGTAAGTGTATGAACCGCTATATTCTATTCTCGCTTTTCCTTCCTTTGCCTGCTTAGTGGTTACCAATACCACACCACCTGCAGCCCGGGAACCATAAATAGCAGCCGATGCATCTTTCAGAAAATTGATAGACTGAATATCAGAAGGGTTGATATTACGCAGTGCATTTACACCATCATAAGCAACTCCGTCAATAACGATCAATGGCTCCGCATTATTTGCAGAAACAGAACCACGCAATTTCAAGCCCCAGCTCTCATCTCCCGGAGCTGCCGAATTGCGAGTGATCGTAACACCCGGAACCTGACCTTGCATTGCCTGTAACGGACTTGACATCGTTCCTTTATTCTTCAACATTTTATCAGATACCACTGTTACAGCACCAGTCAATGTCTCCTTCCTTTGTGAACCGTATCCCACTACCACAACTTCGTCCAACACTTCGCTATCTTCCTGCAATTTTACATTTATCACAGTTTGTGCAGCCACATCTATAATTTGATCCTTATAACCAATATAGCTGAATTTCAACTTAGCTCCAGCAGGTACACCAATCGTATAATTTCCGTCGATATCCGTAATAGTTCCTTCTGTTCCTCCTATTACAGTAATATTCACACCAATCAATGGTTCGCCTATTGCATCAACGACTTGACCTTTCACTTTCTTTTGAGCCTGTGCCACTACTTGACTATCTTTCATGTTTGTATCGGCCCACGCCTTTGAAACAGGACAAAGTCCCAGCATTAATCCTAACGCAAACACTGCTGTTTTGTTAGGTCGCGAATTAAATATTAATCCTCTTCGTTTCATAAAATTAAATTTGAGGTTTAAAAATAGTATTAAATTTTTGTTCTCTAAAATAAGGTGAGGCATACAAGTACCTCTTTGTAAATTCTGACTCCTTTTCCATAAGCACAAAGGGTTATTTATTAATGAATAAGATTATATACAATTCCGGAAAAACTCGCGCATTTCACGACGTCCCAGAAACAGATGGTTTTCCACCGTCCTGCAACTTAAATTCAGTTCATTTGCGATTTCCGGAGACGTTTTATTTTCGAAGCGGTTCAATGTATAAATTAACCGACGTTGTTCGGGCATAGCAGCCAAGCGGGTTCGTTCCATTGTCATTAAATCATCACCGATAATTTTTTCTTCGGTTTCATTGGTAGAAGTAGACATAGTATCATAGATGTAGCTGTCTATCTCCTGCTTCTTATAATAACGACGGATATAGTCGATTACAATATTGCGGGCAATAGTGAACAGAAAATATTTCACTGTGTCGGGACGGAGCATTTGTTTGTAGTCCAGCAGACGTACAAATACATCTTGGGTTAGATCCTCCGCTTCGTAGCGATGAGTGATACGATAAGTAATATAGGTAAGAATCACCTGATAATATTCTTCATAAGAACGGGTGATAATGTCGTCATAAGTGTTAGCTGTTGTCTCCATAATACTATCTTTTTCGGTTTTGATCACGATGCAAATATAGAGGTGATTTTGGATATAACAGCTCGAAAACAGGACAGAGTAATCTCCAAGAATCCAGATAGACTTATTTGCATATATATCATTATATATCAAGAAGTTACATTCACAACAAACAGAGTCTCATTTTATAATTTGATACTCTATTTACTAAAAAACAATGTATTTTCGCTCTCCTTATACCCATTTGCTTTCACCCCCTTCACCTCTTTACTCCCTTTCTTCACCATTTTGGCCTTTCCTTCATCTTACATTCAGGCTAATGATGATGCAGGACATTAAGAGATAAGTTCCTTTTCATTAATGATAAACTTGTTTTGCCCTTGTTGCAAAGTTGCTTTTGGTTAATGATAAACTATAAATGAAAGTTCTGATTATATAAATGCAAGTTTTGTTTTTATAAATGCAAGCTTTGATTATAAAAACAAAACTTGCATTTAAAGTTTGCTTCCTATAAAAAACAACTTTGCAATTAAGGAAAAGGAAGTTTAGATAGGGAGAAGAAGAACTTATCTAATAACAGATTGGAAATAGGAAAAGAATAAAAGAGAAGGGGTTCACCAAGTGAAAGGGCAGGGTTCACCCTCTAACCCCGATGAACAGGGAGAAGTGAAGGGTGAAGGTAATATGGATGCAAAATAGATTTCAGGGATAATAAGTCGGAAAGTTACTCTTCTTTGGCTGTTCCGCCGATACTACGGATGTATTCATTCGGAGTAACTCCCGTACTCTTTTTGAATGAGCGGAAGAAGGAGGCACGCGAACTGAATCCACAAAGTTCTGCCAGTGCAGTCAAAGTATAGCGGGAATATTGGCTATCCGCTACCATCTTTTTGAATTGGGTAACGCGATATTCGTTGATAAAATCATAGTAGGACTGATTAAGATACTGGTTCAAAAGATACGATAATGAATGTGAAGAAGTATCCAATGCAGAAGCCAGGTCACCCATCTTCAAATCGGGATTGATATATGGCTTTTCTTTCTCCACATAAGCCACCAGTTTTTTATGAAGTTCTTTACATTCCTCTTCGGTCAGTCTATTGGTCTTATATTTCTCTTCAACAACGGAAGGTTGTTGTTCTGAATTTACTTCCGGATGTTGTTCTACAGACTGTTCTCTTTGTTGTATCTCCTCCTCTGCTGATGATACCACAACCGGCGAAGCAGAAGAAACAAGCAAACGACGCATACGTTTCCAGACATAATACCGTATAAAGGCTATAATTCCTACGATTAATAAAACGGAAAGTCCCCATCCCCACCAAGGTATCATAGGGCATACCGTCACTTGACAGCTAGCTTCGGATTGCTCATTTCCCGGAAGACGTACACGAAAAGTATAAGTCCCGGAAGAAAGTCCGTAATAAGAAACTTCGTTCTGTGCAGCCAATAATTTCCAGTCCTTGTCCACTCCTTCCAGTCGATATTCATATAGTAAGGCAGATGGGAGACCATAAGCAAAGTCTGTGAAACAGAAAGTCAAATTATTCTGATTGTATTTCAAAGAGGAGCTGGTAAAAGGGACACCATTAGCTAATATGTCAGTAAATACGATCGAACGGACCTTGCCACGCACCTCGTCCACACGTTTCGGATCGACATAAATCAGTCCTTTAGTGTTACCAAACCACAATAGTCCTTTTTCATCTTTATAAGCAGCTCCATTCGTAAAAGTTGGTCCCGGCACTCCATCATTGAAAGTGAAAGCATCATATTCCTCTCCCTCTTCTTTGATACGCAATAACCCGTCATTGCAAGCCACCCACAACCAGCCTTGGTTATCTTCTATAACAGACATTAGCGAGTTGTCCGGAAGAGTAGAAAAGATAGAGCGGTTCTGGAAACGGTCCATCGTTAAAGTGGATGTAAACAGGCTTCCTTTCTCACGGATAAAATAGAGGTTGTGTTCAGCATCTTCGTAGATAGTACGAACCTTATCTTTATTCACGAATCCTTCGGGAAAGACATTGGAACGCAAACTTTGGGAAGCCGGGTCGTAAATACACATACCGGTTTCGGTAGCAATCCATCCTTTGCCGGTAGAGTCAAAACTGACTTCATACACATTGCCTTCCGGCAGTTGGGAGTTGGCACTGGTGAAGCTCTTTATCTGCTTTGTCTGTCCGTTATAGCTGAACAGCCCTTGCGAAGTACCTATCCAAAGATTTCCTTTGGCATCCGGTTTCACACAGAAGATATGTCCTTTCTGGAAAAGCTCCGTATCACCTTGGGCAAAATATTTCAGAGACAGCGTTTCCGGATTCAATACCATCATACCGCCACCATACGTACCGATGTAATATTCTCCTTGATAGAAGCAGATTGTCAGTATCAAATCCGAGGTCAAGACGGGTTTTACAAAACTCTTCACTACTCCGGTAGCTTCGTTTATATAAAACAAGCCGTCACGCGAACCGATGACCTTCTCTTGCCCTTTGTTTACAAAAGAACGGATGGAAAGATTGGCCGAATTAAACAAAGGTGGATAATCATACGTACGGAAAAGGCCGTTCTGATAGAGTGAATAATCCAGTCCTGCCTGAAAATGCCCCACCCAGACGGCACCTCTATCATCTATAAGTAAGGAATAAATAGAATTACTGCGAATTCCTTCCTTATCATTGACATCATGGTAAAAACGACGTGTCACTTGTTGGTCTTTGTGTGAAAGGAAGTGTACGCCATTGCCGTCAGTAGCTATATACACAGTCCCTTTACCATCGCTGGAAATATCGGAAATGACATCGCACCCCAAAGATACCGCATGAGAGAATGATTCCTTCTTTATATCGAAACGTACTACACCTTGGCTCATTGTACCCAGATACAGCGTTTCGCCGATACGAGTAAGGCAACGGAAATAATCGGCTTCGGGCACATTCTCCTGAAAATGCCAGGAATCAATCTTGCCGTCTTTCAGTGAATAAGAGAACAATCCCTGTACCGTGGCCAACCATAATACGGTTTTATCTTCATTCAGACAAATATCCATGATTCTGTTACAGGCGGCAAGCATATTCCGGTCTGTCAAGACTTGAAGCAACTGACCGTCTTTATGAATGAATAAGCCTTTCTCTGTGCCGATATAAAGAATATCTCCATCGGCCAGTAACGTATTGACGGCAAAGTCTATCTTTTCGGGGACAATCCTTTCCAATTGGCTGTTTGGGCGATTCAACCGCCAAAGCCCGATTCCGTTTCCACCCAAAGTTGTTTATTGGATGTTTCCGTAACACTGTTTACCCGTTTCTTTCTTCCCGACTCAATGCCACGGAATTCAAAATGGCGCACTTTCACACCATCAAAACGGTCGAGGCAATTATCCGTCCCCAACCATACAAAACCTTCGGAATCTTTATAAATGGCATTCACCAACAGTCCGGATAACCCGTCGGACATGACGACATTACGGAATGTATAGTTTTGGGCTTGTAGATTACCCCCACAAGCCAAATATATTAATATAAGAATCAGATATTTAATCGTGTTCTTCACTTACAACTGCTTCCTTTCATATTAAACATGTGACAAACATACATAAAAATCTCCAAAAGAGCACATTCCTTTTTTAAAAAAGTAGCCCCTTCGTATTCTCTATATGTACATAACTAAATACGAAGGGGGTAAATAATTTACTCAATACAATCCAAATAAAAACAAAAGTCCCGAACCAAATAAATGGAATGGGACTTTTTATTATTGCAAAATAACCTAAATCATAAAGCAGGTTTAAGCTCAATCGTTAATCCTAAAGCATTTATGATACGATAGAAAGTAGCAACACTCGGAACTGTAATGCCTTTCTCAATGCGTGAGATGTATGATTTGTTGGCACCGATACGTTTTGCAAGCTCTTCCTGCGTCAATCTGGCATTCTTTCGCGCATCCAAAAGTATTTGACTCGTATAAAAAGCATAAGCTTCTTCGTCAAACTTCGCACGTTCAGGAGTGCCCAGTGCTCCATACTGTGCTTCTAACACAGCACTGTAATCAACGATTTGATGATTGTTTGTCTCCATAATAAGCCTCCTTTATTTTTAACGCCTTTTCTATCTCTCCTGATGGTGTCTTCTGACTCTTTTTCTGAAAGCCATTGAATAAGACATAATCTTACGTTTCATATTACAAATATACGCCAAGTTGTACAATTATGCAACCTGGCGTTAGATTTCAACAGTAAAAAAGACTATAATCATTTCTTTTGCCGTACTCCATCCTTCCCGTTTCAGTAGTTCTGTCTCTTCCCGATTAGGAGAATGTGGAGAACCCATAGCGCAATACTTATCAATCACATTTCCATTATCTCTATGCTATTCTAATTATTTATCAGTCTATCAATTCAATCATATAGCTATAAACATATTTTTTATCAAGCAAACGATATTTATTGTGTGGATACATCCCCCAACTATTATCACCGCCTAATCCGCGTTGCTTCAAATCAACATGCAGGAAAATATTCTTTTGCGGAACAATATCAATGGTATGCTGCAATTTGCGGGTCAAACCGGGGTCAAGGTCTTCCGGTGAAATGCAGAGCGGAAAATGCGATAGGTTGCAGACCTGTAATCTTCACTCCCTCTCCTTCACTATTCAATAAAGCCAGCCAACGAACATCCGTTTTATTTCCGGTTTCCTGTGGACGTATATACCAATAGAACTGATTGTCGACTTTATCCTCATATCGCCCGATGAACGAGCTTGAATAACGGTCGATGTAGTTTTCAAAAGGTCCCCTACCATAATAAGTCAGATTTTCATAGGGTTGTTGCAATTCCATCCGCATACCGAAGCGAGGAAGTTCAGGAAGTCTCGTTCCTGTCAAGTCAATACTTCCTGTCACAATAATAGATGCATTATTACGTATCAAATATTCTATCGTGTAAGGAACTTGAATGTCACTTAATATCCAATCAATTTTTATGGACAATCCTTTTTCGTTCTTTTCCTCTATAACCACGTTCTTCACATAACGGTTCACATGCGCTGTCCGCCAGACACCTGCCAACCAGGGCATTTTATTCCCGAAATCATTATCAACCGGAGCACGCCAAAAAGCCGGTTCCGGATATTGCTTAATGGGTTGTTTGCCGTTTATGCTATAATTAAACAGCACTCCTTTTTTCAAATCAATCTTACCGGAGACGGCATCCGACTGAAAAGATAAAACATTGTCTTTCGTTTCATAAGACAACTTACCCGAACAAGCCGAAAGAGAAGCAAAGAAACTGCCTCTATTTAGCTTTATCTGTTCCTTAGCCACTTCATAATGTACAGGAATTAAATCGGTAGCAACCTTTGTATAGGCATAGAGGTTGAGAAAATATTCATTTCCATCTTCCGGAATGACTGGAAGATTCAATCGTACCTCTTTTTCCGCATGAGGTTTTAATTCAACATTGAAATTTCCTGTAGAGAATTTCTCTCCGTTCTTATATACTTCCCAAGTAAAAGCATATTCATTCAGATTGGTAAAATCATAACGATTCGATTGAAACAATCCCTTTACTCAAATCTTTCGCGTTAAACTGAATGTACTGATAGACTTTCTTTACTTCATACGCTTGTGGTTTGGGAATGCCATTAGCAGAAATTAAGCCGTCGGTTCCTGTATTTAATTCCCCTTTCCTATCTTCCAGCCATTTATAACTTCCCATTTTTCCATTGTACGTCCAGTAGATGCGTCCGTCTCCCGGTTCTGTCTTCATTTTAAACCCTTGATCCATAAAGTCCCAAATAAAACCACCTTGCAAATTTGGACTGTCATAAATAACATCCCAAAGGTCTTTGAAGTTACCATTACTATTCCCCTGGGCATGGGCATACTCACACATGATAAAGGGGCGCTGTTTACCGGACTTGGCATATTCCGTTATTTTCCACATATTGGGATACATCGGACATACAATATCTGTATTCCAGTCCTCCCAAGCCTGTTCGAATTGCACAAAACGACTTGGGTCATATTCTTTCAGACGTTTATATTCATCATGGAATACGATTCCATTACCACATTCATTCCCTAACGACCAGCCTATGACGCACGGATGATTTTTATCTCTTTCCACCATACGGGTGATACGGTCTACATGAGCCGCATACCATTCGGAACGATAAGCAGGATGCGGAATGGTATCTTTGAAATAAGGAACTGAGCCCATTCCGTGGGTTTCAATATTGGCTTCATCTATAATGTAAATGCCATATTGGTCACATAATTTATAAAACAACGGATGATTGGGATAATGACTGGTACGAACAGCATTCATATTCAGTTGTTTTATCAATTTCAGGTCATTCATCATAAATTCGCGAGTTTGGACGTGCCCCAAGCTGTCATTATGCTCATGACGGTTCACGCCTTTTATATAAGTCGGAACACCATTCACCAATAATCGAGCATTCTTTATTTCTATCTTTCTGAAACCGGTCTTACAGGCAGTAACTGCAAGCTGCTTGTTTTTATCATCCCAAAGTGTGATGACACAATCATAAAGAGATGGCTTTTCAGCATTCCATTTGGATACATTCTTAATGACGCCCGAAAAAGCTAATTGGGTAAACTCATCTTCTATGTCAAATTTCTTTTGTTGTGACAAAACTATTTTGCCGGTTTTATCCAATAATTCCAGTTTGAGTGTTCCTTTTTTTACATTATTACCTGTAAATTCACGCAAATCTACGGTAGCATTGAATATACCATTCTTATATGTACTATCCAAACTTGATTTTAAGAAAAAATCCCAAATAGTCAGTTTAGGGTAAGCTTGCAAGAATACATCACGTTCAATCCCGGTCAGTCGCCAAAAATCCTGGTCTTCCATATAGCTGCCATCATGCCAGCGATAAATCTGTACTGCCAGTAAATTTTCTCCTTCTTTCAGATAGTTCGTCACATTAAATTCAGCCGGTGTTTTGGAAGCTTTGGTCATTCCGACTTGCTGCCCGTTCACATAAATGCGGGCATAGCCGCTAATGGAGCCGAAGTGCAGAAATACTTCGCGCTCCTGCCAGTTTCGAGGAACCGTAAATGTGCGCCGATAGGTACCCACAGGATTGTCTACGTCAATATAAGGTGGATTGGATGAAAATACATACTGAATGTTGCGGATTATCGGTTCACCGAATCCTTGGATTTCCCAGTTAGAAGGAACTGTTATTGTATCCCAATTACTGTCGGGTAAATCTATCCGATAAAAATCTTTTATGCTCGCTGCTATAGTAGGGGCATAGATAAACTTCCACACACCATTCAACGAATGTTGCCAAGACGATTTTCGGGGTTTGTCGTTCACTGCATCCTCTGCCTGTTCGTAGAGACGAAAGTCAGCATGTGGCCTCTCTTTGTTCCACTCATATTTGGCGGGATTTTCCCACTCGTTGTTTTGCGCCTTTGCCGTTTGAGGCAAACTATAAAAGAAGCAGATAAAGAATAATAAGGTAGGAAATAATCTATTTATCATAAGGAAAGAGTTGTGAAGGTTTCACAGAGTAGTATCAAGGAGTTAAGAAGTCTAACCTCTTAACTCCTTGAAATCAGCCGGAAAACTCAAAAGTTATTCTTCAGTATATAATAATGTCCCAAATCCCAAATCGCCGGCTTCAGCAGTTCCACGCTCACCATATCCTTCGGGGCGTTCCTTTTCGGCAAAGGCTTGAGAATAGGGTGCATTCATACCTTTCACCTTGGCATAATGGTTGTAGAGGAGTTCCCATCCCGGACGGGCACGCCCCTTAGCCTCGGCCGACACCTTCTCGTGCCAACCATATTTGGGGTGATAGTAAGGTTCGAAAGGCATTTCTACATCTTCAGCCGAAGTCAAGTTATACTTAGCCGTATATTCGCAGAGGTCGAGAACAATGTTGTCGTTGTAGGCAAAAAGGTCGATACCCATGTTATAAGCCGTACGGCAGAAGTAAGCGTGCAAACCGACATTGAGAGTGGCGTGCCCCTGGTCGCGTCCCATCTCCTGGCTCTGTGCCAAATGTCTGCCTTTCACTTTTCCTTCCGGGTCTTCGTGCATACCTCTCACCGACCACTCGATACAGCCCATACCTTTTCCGTGGTAGAAAAACTCCAGGGCTTGTTTAATCTTAGCATCGTCATCATTCAGCACGCCGATAGAAAGAATGGTGAGCATGGCGGGCAGATCCCAACTCATCCAACCTGCAATGGCTGAAGAGTTAAAGTGGTTATCTAAGAAATCGTCGCAGATAGGATAGAAAGTTTTATCTATCCATTTCTTGAAGATTTCGAAATCCTCGGTTTTCCAGCCTTCGTAGTCGCGCATCAGTTCAGCGGGAGCAGCAAACTGGTAACCGATAAATCCGGCAGCAAGCAGGCGATGGCTGTCGTCAGGCCACGTTTTATAGTTCACCCCTTTACAAGTTTTAGCCCATCCGTTCAGAATTTTAATAGCCGCTTTCGCATAATCTTCATCTCCCGAAATTTTCCAGCGTAAAGCCAACTGATAAGCGGCACCGGCATCAAAAGCAGCCGTATTGAAGTTTCCGCCTTTTGAGTGGCGCACAATTTCTTCTTGCGGATTTGAGTTATAATTCAGTTGGGCAAATCGGCTGTCGCACAATTTTTGCCAACCACTAATCCAAGGTTCGGCGCCTTCATTCACTTTACGGCGTGCACGTTCAAAATCGGCTTCGGTGTTCACCAGACAAGGGTGCTTGATGGTGTACTCATAATTTTCATTGGGGTTGATTTCGCGTTGCCATGGTTCGGGAGTTCCGTTCTCGAACTCAGCACTACAGCCGGTCAGCAACACAAGTGCCATGCTGCCCACGAAGGTATAAATCAAATCTTTCATATATTCAATATTCATTTTGTTATTCAATCAGTTTCTGAGAAGTCGGCTACCATTATTCGGCTTTTTCAGCTTTAATCAAATCTTTCAGTTCCTGTTCCGATTCGAAGGTCTTCACCCAATCCACATAGATACTGCCAGTTTCGCTGGCTTCATACCATATTTTCCAAAATTGAAGTTCCACCGTGTCGTACTTCGTCAATGCAGTAGGCATATACTGTTGATTCTTGCCGAGGAATTTCTTCGTAAAGTCGGCGTAGAATACTTTGTATTCGCCACAATCTGCCACAGTCATGGCGTTTTTTCCTTTATCGGTATCTTCGCCATATTTACCGGCTACGGTAATGCCGCTTCCACCCCAAATGTCGAGATACCACTCTATGCTTGTTGATGCTTCGAACACATTTTCGGGGAATTTCACTTTAAAGGCCAAGATGGGATAGTTGGTTACGTTGAACCCAAATCCTCCGGTACGACAAATGCGCACAGCCTTGTAAGCCTTATCGTCACCGGGTAATATGCGAAGTACTCCATCGTTCTCCATCCATTCAAATTCTCGATGATTGAAATTGCCGAATGGTTGCCAGATGTTCTCAATGGTAAATTGGTCGTTCATCAATCCCTCACTCACATTGATACTCATCGTAGCTTTGATAGGTTTACCGTCGCCATAGTCTGCCAAAGCAGTAATCACGGCATTGCCGTAAGCCTTCGCCACAAACCGGCCTTTTTCGTCAATCTCTACAACATCGGGCTTGCTGCTTTCCCATGCGATGTACGACAGCGTAGCGTCTGCCGGCGTTACATTCATCTGCGGAGTATAGGTTTCGCCTAAAGCCAGCTTATCGGTATCCTTCACGAATTCCATACTTTCGATATAAATAATAGGCTTCACCTTAATCTCAAACACTTTTGTGAAATGTTTGTCGTCAGTAGCGGTGACTTGTATGCGTGCCGTTCCTTCGGCCACACCTTTCACCTCGCCTTTTTCATTGACGGTGGCTTTATCGGGAGTAAGGCTTTTCCAAATCACTCCGGGGTAAGTGGGATCGACCGGAGTAGTCTGCCAAATGAGCGGCAGAGTCGAGGTAACAAACACTTCAAGCTCTTCATTAGTAAGACTGATATCAGTGATGTGAATGATTTCGTTTACCACCTTCACATTGATGGTCGAAGTGGCAGAATAGCCTACAACCGGTTTGGCCGAAATGACCGTATTAACGGCCTTCACTGCAGTGATGCGTCCTTCGGCATCTACGGTAGCCACATCGGGCACAGCCGATTTCCATACCACCTCTTTGTTGAAAGCCTCATCCGGGCCTACGGTATATTTTATCAAAGTATCAGTGCCTATCAGCAGAGGCAGTTCGGGAGTCACCTCAAGGTTGATTTCCTTAACGAGCACTCTCTCTAAAACGGGGATACATCGTCATCGTTGCACGAAACGGTCACCACCAAGGCACCCGCCAACAGTGTTGCAAATGCACCCTTTTGAAGTATGTTTTTGTATGTCATAATTCGATTACTTTATAAATGAATAATGAATGGATTATTGGTTCCAACCCGGATTTTGTTTCAAGTTGGAGTTCAGCTTGAGTTGGTCAGTGGGCAGCGGCAACAAGTAATGCTTTTCGTGCCAGTTGCGTCCTTTTTCGTGAATAATGCAGCCTTCACCATCTTTGTCTTTAAAAGAAGCATCGGGCCATCTGCTTTCAAAATCAGTATCTTTCCACTTCACACCGGTGAGATTCATCGGCATTTCGTCTTCGGCCGTCTTCCAACGCTTCAGATCATCAATGCGGAAATTCTCATCGAAAAACTCGATGGTACGCTCACGACGAATCTCTGTGCGCATATCCAAATTATTTGCCGTGACAAAGTCGTTAGTCAAGTCAGGCATTTCGGGGTTAATGCGTTTACGTGTCAAGTTCAAGCTGATAGCCAAGTCTTCATCTGATATTTGTCCATCGCGTTCAAACACAGCTTCGGCATAGTTCAGCAGCACCTCGGCATAGCGGATGACGGGGAAGTCGTAAGCTTCCATACCGGTGGGCACTCCGTCACGTTCGCTGCACCACTTGTGGGGAAAGTAGCCCGTACCGGTTTGAGGCATGAAGTTCCTATGCGAGGCATTGGCTATTTCGGCAGCATCGCCGCTCCAATCAATGCGTCCGCCATTTGTACCCCAATAAGTCTGTCCGGGCACCATAAGCTGATTGTTCATGCGGTTGTCGCGATTTTTATATTCATCATCCACTTTCGTGTAATTCCACGTTTGGGGATTGATGGGTAACCCATTGCTTTGCAGATACATATTAGCCATTTTGCGAGTAACGTACAAGGCATTGCCCAAACGCCCTTGTGTAATGTTGAAACCAATAGAATTGATAACAGGGTCGTGGCGGCGGGTAAAGATATACTCTTTATTACCTGTTTTATTGATATTGGCAGGGTTTGACTTTTCATTCTCCAAGATAAAGAGATACTTGTAGGCTTCCGTTCCCAATTCTTGAGGAGCAAAAAGCTCGAATGCTCCGCCCGCCATTACATCATGAGCCGCCTGTGCTGCGGTATTGAGCAAATCTTTTGTACGTTCGGTATTTTGACCGCCATTATGAAATTTCTCCCATGTACCTTCGTAAAGGGCTACACGCGAAAGAAACGCCAAAGCGGCTTCGCTGGAAAGGCGACCTTCATCGCTGCTGCTGATAGCCTTATCAACGGGCAATAGTTTAGCGGCTTCTTTCAAGTCGTCAATGATGAAGTCAGCCACCTCGGTACGCGGATTGCGAGCCTTCTGCATCTCAGGCGAGTCGATGTCGAGCGGCGTGCGGGCTATGATAAGGTCACCGTAAGCCTGCAATAACTCGAAGTAACAATAAGCACGGAAGAAACGGGCTTCCCCCACTGAAATGGCAATGTCGGCTTGTTGTTCATACGCATCAGCCTGTTGCAACAAGGTGTTGACTTGGCGAATACGATTGTAATTGTCGGCATAATGCTTGTCGGATGACGGAATGCTGTTCGTTCCGTTACTATAGATGTTCACCGTGCTGCCGGCAAACAAATCCGAGCGAATATCGGCGTGCTGACTGTCGTCGAGCCATCGAAAGTCGGCCGACCAGCCATAGAACTGGGTGGCAAAAAGTTTGAAGTGTTCGGGCGACTTCCAATAGTTGGTATCCGCCAATTGCGTCTTGGGCTCAAGGTCTAAACACGACTGCATGATCATGGCGCAAATAATTCCTAAAATATATACTATTTTTTTCATTGTTATCTTCAATATTAAGAATAAAAATTAGAATGTGGCATTCACACCGAAAGTCACGGTGCGGTTAAACGGATAGCGTTGCTTGTTTTCCACCTTACGGGTGGCTTCGGGATCCCAACCATCGGTGATATACGATTTTTCCCATAAATCGGCGCCCGATACATAAATACGCAAGTTGCTGATGAAACCGCTCTTATTCATCCATGCCTTTGGCAATGTGTAACCAAGTACAATCTCTTTGAGACGCAGGTAAGCTCCGTTATCGGCTGACCAGGTAGAGGGAATGTAGTTGTAATTATTGATGTCATTACTGTTTGAATAAGTAGGAAAATGGTTATTGGGAGTTTCAGGACTCCATACATTACCCACCGACTGGTTGGTAGTGTTCAGCCAAATAGCCTTGAAAGGCACTTTCCAAGAGTCGATTTCACGATAGATGGTACGCTTGCCCACACCTTGGAACACGGTATTGAAATCGAATCCTTTCCACTCGCATCCGAAATTAAACGAGAACGAATATTTGGGGTCGTCGGAACCGAGAAATACAAGGTCATCTTGTGTCAGTTTATCGTCTTTGTTCACATCTTCATACATGTGGTCGCCCAAACGCAAGTTGGCAGGCAGGGCGATAGAGTTGCTGCCCACATATTTGTCCACGTAATAGTCCAGTTGGTCTTGGTTTTGTACCTTGCCCACATAGCGGTAGCCAAATACCGAATTGAGCGGATAGCCATTCACAGCTTCGTTATAACCTGCGCTCACCACGATGTTACCTCCATCAACGAGTTTATTGGTCATATAGGTTAACGTACCGCCAACATGGTAGTTGAAACTGCCTATCTTATCATGCCAAGTCAAACTAACATCGTAACCATTGGCTTCAAACTTACCACTATTCGTACTGGGAGCAGTTCCGCCCAGAACACCGGGATGCAGACGCGAAACCAACATATTATCGTTTTTCTTTTAAAGATCTCGAACGTACCCGTAAGGCGATTGTTGAAGAATCCGAAGTCAATACCCAAGTTATAGTTGTAAATACGTTCCCAAGTACGCACAGTGCTCACCAGTCCGGCAGATTCCACATAGGTTCCTTTCGAGTTGCCCAACAAAGCACCGCTGTTCGATTTGTAGTTGTAAAGTTGGATGCCGTCATAGCGTCCGATACCATTTTGGTTACCTACCTCACCATATGAGGCACGTAGTTTCAGTTCATTCACATAGTCACGCAAGTTCTCCATGAATTTCTCTTCAGTGATACGCCATCCGGCTGATGCGCCCCAGAAGAAGTTCCAGCGATTCTTGGGCAAGAATTTCGAAGAGCCGTCGTAGCGAGCATTCACTTCTACCATATATCTTGACTTATAGTTGTAATTCAAGCGACCGAAATAAGAGAGAATAGCTTCCTCCCAACGGTCTACCTTGTCTATGTAGATTTGTCCTTTACCGTTAAGCGATTCGATTGCCGCTTCCACGTCCATTGCTTTGGTACCGCTATAATCGTAAGCGGCATAGTCATATTGCACACCTCCCATAAGCGATATGTCGTGAGCCTCATCAAATAATTTCTTATAAGTGAGAAAAGCTGATGCCGTGTAATTATCGGTACGTGCAGAGCTTTTAGTATACGATGATTTTTCTTTTGCAGGATAGGGAGAGTTCTCGTTTTGAATCGGTGTGCCATCGTATTGATACCAATCAATTGAAAGATACTGTTCGTCACGGGCCGCATTGTTCGTTGAGTACCCCAAAGTACCTTGAAAATCAAGGCCATCCAATATGTTCACTTTCAAAATCTCGTTCACATTCATAGTGGTCACTACAAGTTTGTTGTCACCTCCCAACTCGGCCGACCAGTTGGGAGTATGAATGCCTCCCCACGCATACGGTTTGCCATCGATGGTCGAAACCGGTAACCCTGGCTGCGGTATGCTACTGCCTAATATACTACCAATCTGTGTAGGAGCCACCTGATGCTGACGACTGGCTGACATATTGCTTTCCAAGCTGATACGGTCGTTTATCTTGAAGCTGTTGAATAAACGTACGTTATAGCGTTCGTTCGAGTTGTTCCCCCATTGCAGCGTCCCTTGGTCATTCAAATAACCAAGCGAGAGCCGGTAGGTCGATTTCTCCGAACCTCCGCTTATGCTGAGGTTATGTTGGGTAGAAGTAGCGTTCCCCCACAGCACATCAGTCCAGTTCATATCATGAAACACAAAGTCGGCCACACCGCGGAATCCTCCCGGAATGGGATCTTCATCGGGATTATTTCCACCATGCAGATTAATCCAACTCCCCTTCATCGCTTTAGCCAAACGGGCATAGCGCACCCAGTTGTCGTCTTCGCCATAGCCGTCATTCAAGCGGGCTTGGAGCACACCATCCGTCCATTCGTCCATACTCATCATGCGGGGCTGCAAACCCACAATTTTACGTGTAACCGAACCACTATATTCCACCTTGGTTCTGCCGGCATCGGGACGTTTGGTAGTTACCAAAATCACACCACCTGCCGCTTTTGCACCATAAATGGCAGCCGAAGCATCTTTCAGGAAGTTAATGGTTTCGATGTCATCGGCATTGAGTTGAGCTATCTCACTCACACCACTGGCAGGTACACCGTCAATAATCAAGAGAGGTTCTACCTTGTTCTTCGATACAGAACCACGGATTGAGACACCCCATCCCTCTTCACCGGGAGCAGCCGACGAGCGGGTGATGCGTAAACCCGGCACCTGACCTTGCATGCCGAAAGCGGATTGGATACCGTACCTTTGTCTTTAAAAAGTTTTTGGTCGACCACTGTTACCGAGCCTGTCAACGACTCTTTCTTCATACTGCCGTATCCCACCACTACAACTTCCAGGAGTAGTTCAGAGTCTTCTTTCAATACAATCTTCAAACTGGTTTCATGGCCTTTCACTTGAACTTCTTCCGTTTTGTAACCGATATATGAGATAACCAAAGTTCCTTTGGCATCTTTCAATGAGAAGTTTCCGTCAATGTCAGTCATACAGCCATTGGTGGTGCCTTTTACCATAACATTAGCACCGATAACGGGCTCGCCATTGGAATCCACGATTTTACCTTTAATTGTACCAGTCTGCAATACGACTTGCACTTCCCCGGCATCTGCAAAGACAGCCTGCGAGCCACCTGCTATAAGAGCAGAGGCTATCACCGTGGAGAATAGAATCCTTCTCGATGAAAATCTGAAGAGACTTTTTTTCATATACATAAAATTTAAAACTAACATTTATACTATTTATTCTAATATTAGATACACTGTTGGATATATTCACGGATTTCTTTCCGACTGATAAACAAATGATTTTCTACAGTACGGACAGATAATCCGAGACAAGCGGAAATATCCGCTGACGATATATGCTTGAAGCGACTCATTACATAAATCTTTCTTCGTTGCGCAGGCAGCCGGAGAACTCTCTTCTGCTCACACACAGATAAATCATTAGCGATTATCTGGCTCTCTACCTCATTAATAAAGGTAGGAAGCTGATCTAAAAAATAGGATGTAATTTCCTGCATTTTATAATGACGACGCAAATAATCAATAACCAAATTCCGGCAAATAGAGAAAATAAAGTACTTTATTGTTTCCGGTCGCAACATTTGCTTATAATCCATCAAACGTAAAAATACATCTTGAGCCAGATCTTTCGCGTCTTCATCTTTTCCTATCTTATATAAGATATACAAGTAAACGGAACGATGATAATTCTGATAAGAATCAGTAATCAACTGTACGGATGACATATCTATATTTTCCATTGCTTAGATTTTTGTTTATCATTACGTTGGCAAATATAGAAGGTAAATATGAAAACGGATATTCAAAAAGAAAGAGATAAATTCCGTCCTATTGGCGGAGAGCAAGCGATCAACACACATTCTAATTATCAGACAGTTAACTCTCAATTTCATAGAGTCTCAATTTATTATTTGAGACTCTAAAGAGGTATTTATCAATCTAAAGTTTAAAATGAAAGGTACATAAGTATATTATTCTTCATTGGTCTTTCCGATACTTCGAATATATTCATTCGGAGTAATTCCAATAACCTTTTTAAAATAACGAAAGAAGGAAGTACGCGAACTAAAACCACATAGTTCGGCTAAAGCTGTCAACGTATATTTAGAATATTCATCTTTATCAACCAAACGCTTAAACTCCTCTATGTGATAGTCATTCAAATAGTCATAATAGTTTTTATCCAAATATTGATTGAATAAATAGGATAATGTATAAGTGGAAACATTCAATATTGCAGCCAAGTCTGCTATTTTCAGATTGGGATTAACATATAGTCGATCCCTTTGCATCAGAAGTTCCAGTTCGCCAGCCAAGCGCCTACATTCTTCTTCAGTCACATTACTCTTTCTATATTTTTCTTCTATTACCGGTTGCTGTTTTTCCTTCGACTGAATTAGGTTGTTTCGTTTCATTCTCCGGCGATAATATATATAAGCCAAGGTTATTATCAATATCACTAAAACAGTCACACTCCACATAACAGCATTGAAACGAGGAGCAATAGTCACCATCAGGCAAATTTCCGACTCCGGATCATCCACCCGATGAATTCTAAACTGATAATTGCCGGATAATAAGTCATAATACGTTATTCCAGATTGTCCACTCAATAATTGCCAGTCGCTATCTATTCCTTCCATCTTACATTTATAAGACATATATGCAGGCTCCGAATAAGTGAACCCAGAGAAACGGATTGTCAAATTACGCTGATCTGCTTCCAATTTTATTTTATACACGTTATTTTCTCTACTCATCTTAGCATAAACCGATTGCTTTCCATTCACTAATACATCGGTAATAGCAACCGGATAATGCCATTTTGCTTTTCTGCCATTTTGTTCCGAGGTCAGATAAATCATACCTTTCGAATTGCCGAACCACATCGTACCCTCTTCATCTATCACAGGGAAACAAGTAATAAATATAGAACTGGGCAAGCCATCTACGAAATTATAGGGAATAAAATTACCTTTCTTATCATAACGATATAAGCCCAAATTAGTACCAATCCACAACCAACCTTCATGATCTTCTATAATAAACATTGCATCCTTTCCATCCAAAGGAGTGCCCGACTGCATTCTCCGAAAATGATTCATCGACAAATCAGATATAAAAATTGCACCTTTATCCGGAAGGAAATAAAGCTCATGATTAGAATCTTCGTATACTGTCCGGATTTTATCTTTATGAATAAACCCTTCAGGAAACATATCCGACTTCAAACTATTGGTTGATGGATCCCAAATGCATAAACCGTTCTCTGTACAAATCCATCCTTTACGAGTGGAATCAAAACATATATCATAGACATTCTCTCCCGGTAATTTCGAATTTTCAGTAGTATAATGCCGGATTTGCTTTCCATCTCTATAACAGTAAAGTCCCATAGACGTCGCCATCCACAAACTTCCTTCATCATCCGATTTTATGCAAAACACATGTCCTTTCAGGAATGGAGTTGATTTTAAGTCTGCTGTTTCAAAATCAGATAAAGTCAACGTGGAAGGATTGAGGATATATATACCGCCACCATAAGTACCTATGTAATACTTTCCTTCAAAAGCATAAATACACAAAATCATATTGGAACGTAATTCGGGAACCTTAAAACTTTTAAACCGCTGTTTCTTTTCATCTATATAGAAAAGTCCATTGCGCGAACCTATCAGTTTCTCGTCTTTCGAAACAGCTATTGCACGAACAGGCATCTCTTTTGAGTCGAAATAAGGAAGATAGGCATAGGTAGAAAATAACCCGCTCTGATATAGTGTATAATCCAAGCCTAACTGATAAAAACCAATCCAAATCACTCCTTCCCTATCAACCAATAATGCATAGACAGAATTGGAACGGATCGCCTGTTTATTTCCCGATTCGTAACAAAAGGAACGAACAATCTTCATATTATTCGCAGAAACAAAATGTACCCCGTTTCCATCAGTGCCTATATACAACAAATTCTTTTCATCACTGGAGAGAGACATGATAACATTACAACCCAAGTCAATAATATTTTCTTTAAATTCACCCGTCGAGATATCAAAACATAGCAACCCATGATCCATTGTTCCTAAATAAAGCTTTTTGCCGATACGTGTCATATTTCTATAGGAGAATCCCTGCTTGTATGGATAAGAGGTTATTTTCCGGTTTGAAATATTCATGGAATGTAATCCACCTTTGGTAAGAATCCATAAAGCTCCATTTTCATCCAAATTCAATGCAACGATGAAATTTTCTGCCGATAAGATGTCGGAACTTACTGCCAGTCGCTCCAATTGATTATTTCGATAGATAAATAATCCTTTTTCACTACCTATATACAATCCTCCATCCCGAGTTGGTAAAAGGGCACGAACACCACAATTAATAGTCTCCGGACTAAAGGGTTCCAGTTTTTCTGTTTCCTTATGAACCGTCCACAATCCCATATCATTCCCTATCCATATCCTATTACCAGTCGTCTCTGTTATTACATTCACCCATTTTAGTTTTTCATTATTCCCTAATATGGGATAATGTTTCAAATGGACTCCGTCAAAACGTTCAACAGAACTTGCCGTGCCAATCCAAATATAGCCTAATGAATCTTTATAAAAAGAACTGACCATCAGGTCGGAAAGTCCGTCTGTTTCGGAAATGCTGCGGAAAGAGTAAGAAATCGGATAAATAGGTATATTTATGAGTAGCAGACAAAGAGTAGTCAAAGCCTTTACTATATGTCGTATTAGATTATGCATAGAGGATTCATATTTAATGAAACAATGCAAACCTACATAAAATATCTCGGATTTTATATAGGTTTGCACAAAAAACAAGGAACTTACTCTCTTTAAAAAGATAGAATCTATCCTGGATATACATAATTTACAGTTTCACCTTTATCTGTGATTTCTGATAAACTACCGGGATTTTCTTATCATTCACTTCTACAGACATAGGCTTCTTTGTGCTTCTAAAGGTGGTATTTATCTTCGGCTGTCCGTCTATCCAAAGATCAAGTTTCTTACCTTCTGCTTTCTGAATAACGAACAGCTTAGCCAATGATGAAAAGTAAGTTTCATTACCCCGTCTCAATGCACTTCCATAAGCAATAAAGAAGTCCTTAGCGTTCTTTGCTTCAGTACCTTCTGGGTAAGAAACTGCAAACATATAAGCATCTGTCATCCAGCCGTCGGGCATAATCCATGAATTACTGTGCATTAATCTTCCGTCCGCCAGTTGGTTGATATATAAATCGGTAATTTTACCTTTATGACGGATACGAAGCCCTATCCAGTCCTGCCCTTCACGTCTTTCCATTTGAGGCAGGTCTTTTTCATCGGGAGCGTCTTTCAGAATAATAGCTGTCAGTCCTTTCACACGGTTCACCTCGGCTGGTAAATGGAATGAATAATATTTTTCGGTTCCTTTCAAATCTTCCGTAGGAGCTTCTATTTCTTCCCAATATAAATCTTCGGGATAGTCGTGCACAAAATCGGACTTAGCCAGCATGCGGGGATATAAAGGACGGATGACTACTGAAGAATTTCCGTTTGTCACATTCACGTCAATGCCCGATTTCTTATAAGTTCCATTGGTATGCCATAACCATTCGAACTGTCCTACCTTATGTGTCTTCAAATCATCGATCATATAAATCACATTATCCATCCACAGGAAATGACGGAAGTTACGGCTGAAATTATTAGAGACAGGACCTGTTCCATTGGCCAAAACATATTTCACATTGCCCGCATCCAAGAGATGATAAAGATTTCCTCGCAAAGTAGAGCCGCTATACTGTTGTTCACGAGGTTGTCCCTCCCCGTTGAACAGGACTACATTATGTGCCTGGCTTTGAAAAAAATAGTTGCGATAGGCAGGATTGGGATACCAGCAGTTTCCTCCATCCTTGATAATATCAACGCCTTTATGAAAAACAATAAAGGAGTTGGCATCCGCATGGGAATGATTCCACGTATGACCGCTTTTCACAGCAAGCATCGTAGCATCCTTCTCCCAAGAAGTACGCATGGTGGCCCAACCGAAATCCGAGAATAGCTGTGAGGTTTTCAAATCGGGAGTTATGGGAGCTTTACTCAAATCAGGGGTATAGAGAAAGCCCATCGGACGATTCAGGAAAAATCCATCGCGATGCTGTCCTTGCTCTACTTGGGTTATATACCACAGAATAGTCGGGTCTTTCAGTCCCAATGCATACAATAACATCATACTGGATTCTGCTGATACATTCTTATGACTATCACCAAAATTCAAACTATACAGCATACCTGTACGAGGATAGCATACTTGAGAAAAGTAGTTCGGAAGTTTTGCCAATTGGGGTATATTGCCGGGATTTTGTCCCGGATGAGTGTTTATCCAAGCGATTCGAAACAATAGGGCTTCCTGAATACCAAAGTTTGCATAATTCAAACTTTCATACATTCCTCCGGCCTCATCAAAACTCTTTGCTTTCTGTTGCAAGGCATCGCCGGCAAAGTCAAACCATTCGGGAAGTGATTCATGAAGTTGCTCCACCCAATCTTTTACTTCGGGAAGTTCATTCTGTAGGCTTAATGCTAATATTCCACCCTGGCATACGCAGGAAGTCCACCAGTTGTGTCCCATAGAGTTCAAAGAATGGATTCGGGCAGGTTCCAACAGCCAGTCTCCCAATGCAGGTTCTACAGCCAATCGTTTCAAGCCTTCGGCAATCTTTTTTCTTTCCGAAGAAGACATTATATTATAAGCTGCATCATATCCTATGGCAGAAAGGAAACTCTTATGTGCCATGCCCAGTTGCGAACGCCAGGCAGGAATACGTGCCATCATTTCCATATCTCCCCAGGATTCGGCTTCCACAGCTTTCAAAAGAATCTCTTTGATTATATTTGCATACTCTTTATTATCCGTCATCAGATAGGCCAACGACAAATAATCCAACCGATTGAAATCTTTCTTTTGTAAGGCTTCATCGGCGGTTTTCTGAATATCCTCCCAGGCTTCCCGCAATTTCGGTTCATTCTGCATACGTTGTTTTACCTGCTGAATGCGTTGAGGGGTATACAAAAGTGAAGGATGATTTATCTTTTGTGCAGATACAAACGATGCTAATAATATTCCGATCAGGCATAGAACTATTTGTTTCATGATATTTATTGCTTTTTCATTTTACTGTTCAATATTGATTAAAAATTCTTCTAAAGCTGCATTGAATTCCTCCGGTCGCTCCATATTCATCATGTGCCCGCAATCCTCTATGATTTTCAGCTTTCCATTAGGTAGATATTCCAATATGGGAGGATTTTTTGAAAATTTGTTATCAGAAGAATGACCTTCTACAATTAAGGCAGGTACAGCAGGGTGACTCTTCTTCAATTCTTCAATAGCATCCAGCCCTGCTACTACCCGTACTTCTTTGTGTAGCGGTTGCCACGCATCCCATTCGTCAATCATCTGCCACAAAGGCACACGCATCCGTTCACGCTGGCTACCACCGGATTTCATTAATCCTTCAAACCACTCTTTCTTCATCACTTCCACTCCTTTCTTTTTCAGGGCAGCTATTTCGTCATCACGTACCTTTGCTTCCTCTTTAGTCATCGGTTCACTGGGACCTTTGGACTTTCGAATGTTTCCACTGGCTAAAAAAGCCGATAACATCCGGTCTGGGAAATACGCCAACATATCAGCAGTGATAAATCCCCCCAAAGAAAGTCCGACGATATGCGCTTTCTTGATGTGCAAAGAGTCCATCAAAGTAACCAGATCTTCAACATGCATAAATTGATAATCTTCTGTTTGGGAAGAAGAAATGCCGTATCCTCTTAAATCATAGCGAATGACATGATACTTTTTCGCAAACACTAAAAATTGCTCATCCCACATACGATGGTCAAGCGAATGACCGTGTACAAAGATGATCGGTTCACCCTGACCGGCTTCCTCATAGTATAGAGAGCCGTTTCCTACATTGATACGTCCTTGTTTGACAACCAATGGCTTACCTTTCAGTATTTCTGAAACGGTCCGTGAAATGACAGGGCTGCCAAAGAAAGAAGAAAAACCGTCTTCTTTAGCAGAAGAACCTGCTACATGGGAGATGAAGAATCCGTAAACTTTATCGTGTTTATTTATCCACGGATAAGCACCGGCCCATCCCGGTGAACTAATCTGATAAGCTTCACCTGTCTTTTTATCTATTAATTCACGCCATTCTCCTAATCCGTAGATTCCATTGTGGGATTGTCCCAGTCCTTTCGCTACATAATTATCCGAGTTATTCGAAGGGATTATGGCGCCTTTCACTTGGTCGACCTGCATTTCTTTCACAGTTTCTGCTGATATAATTTGCTTGCCATTATACATTCCATCGTGATAAATCATGGACAGGAAGTGAAGATAATCATTCATTGTAGTACACAGTCCGCCCCCTAACATGGGTGCATGTCCGCCGTCCGTGTTGATTGGGGTAAAATGAGAGTTTTTCATTTCCAAAGGTTGCACCAGCAGTTCTTGAAAAAGAGTCTCAAACTCCTCTCCCATCGCCACTTCTGCCATTCTTCCGGCAATTTGCATGGCAAGTCCACCATATTCAAAACGAGTGCCGGGAGTAAAGACTGTATCCAAAGGGAGAATTTCAGTGACTGCCGAATCCAAATGATTATAGTTATCTACACGGGGCTCGGGAAGATATGGACGTACTCCTGATGTATGGGATAATAATTGCCGGAGAAGAATCTTACCTTTAGCATCGTCTTTAAATTCCGGCAACCATTTTTCTACCGGATCATCCCATCCCAAATCAGTACGGTCTACCACCGCGCCTATGACAGCAGCCGCTACCCATTTTCCGGCAGAAGCGACATATACTTTTGTATCGGGTGTATAATCCCGATAGTTCTTCTGAAAAATGACGGTATCATTCTTCACTACACAAATGGATGCTCCGGGGTAATATCCCTTGTCTACCCATCCTTGGATAACAGAATCCAAAGAAGAGAAGTCATACCGACTTCCCTGACCGGATGATATTTTGCAAGAACCGGACAAAAAGCAGATACTTACAAAAGCGGCAATTAATAAACGATTATTCATTTCGTTGTTTACTATCTATTCTTCTGATTGTAAATCCCAATATACGACATAGCGCTGGCGATGCAAATCGTATAGCGGACGAATCACATCTCCTTGTTCTGTCGTAAACTTCAAATCACTTCCTACACGTTGCAAAGCACGTTCAGGGTGTTTCTTATCTAGTTTCAAAGAGGTACGCAAATGTGCTGGGACATGAAAATTATAGGTATAATAATCATTATAAAGAGCAGGATTTGAGAAAGGAGCAGGGGCTTGCATACCTTCAGTTCCCCGTTCTCCCGCCAATACCAACGGGCCATATAACAGGGCTGCCTTATCCGGGTTATCCGGAGTAGTTTCCAGTTTGATTTGCATCGGATAAGTAGCCGAGATTTGATCGCCATCTTTCCATTCACGGGTAATGGCAATATAAGAACCAGATTTCTGTTTTACAGATATTTTCTTACCATTCACCGAAACTTTTACATCCTTGCTCCACGAAGGATAGCGCAGATAAATAGTCGTGCGGACAGGATTTTCTGCCTGAAGAGTAAAACGTGTTGTTTCTTCCTGTGGGAATTCCGTTTCCTGACGGATTGTCAGTCCTTTTTCTTTCCAGGTTACCTGTGAAGGGATAAATAGATTTACATATATTCCCTGATTGTTATGGTAGTAGATGGCTTCTCCAAACTTTGCATGATTCTCAAATCCGCTACCGACACAACACCAAAAAGAGTTCTCTTTTGTGCTATACAGTTTATGAGACCCGGAAAGCAAAGGCAGAAAATAAGCTACCATACCTGTTTCAGGGTCTTGTTGTCCCAAGATGTGATTATACAATGCCCTTTCGTAATAATCCGCAATAGATGAATCGCCCGTCCAGCAGAAAAGATGGCGGCTAAGTTTCAGCATATTGTAGGTACAACAAGTTTCTCCGGTATAGCCGGTCAGATGTTGGGATAACTTCTTCGGATCAAAGTAGTGTTCTTTGTCACTGCTACATCCCGGAGCAAAAGTATGATGGTCAATCATGGTGTGCCAGAAGAATTCCGATAGTTTCCTGCTTGTCTCGTTGCGGGTTAACTCGTAGTTGCGGGCTTCGGCTATCACTTTCGGGATGAAAGTATTGGTATGCTTCGTTCCCAAGTCATCACGAAGTTCTTTCAATGGGTCGATTACGTCATTGTGGTAGAAATATTCCGCCAGCCAGCGATAACGTTCATCTCCCGTTATTGAGTATAAATTATAGAATGACTCATTGATACCGCCAAATTCATTGCGGATCATAAGTTTACGTGTTTCTTCACTAAGGGGTTTCAATTTATTGTATGCCCAATCACCCATTCGGGTGACGATAGTCAATGCTTTCTTATTATCCGCATACAGATATTGATCTATCAGCCCGGAGAAAAGTTTGTGCAGAGTATACCAGGGAGCCCATACACCTTTTCCCTGAATATTCCGGTTTATCAGTTCTTCGGGCCAGGCACTCAAATACCCGTTTTTCAGTGCATTCTGCACTTCTTCCAATCCGTTAACCAAGCTATCGCCTTTCAGTTTGAATATCTCACTGCCGGTAGCTGCGTACATCAAACCAAGTGCCGAGAGCATGTGTCCGGTAGTATGTCCGCGAAGTTCGCAATCCAAAGATTCCCAACCACCCAGTTTCTTCACTGTCATATATCCGCCCTCACGTCCGGCAAACACACCGGCATTGGTACGGAAGCTATGTAGCAGACGATTCACATCTATTGACGTCATCCAGGCAGAATCCCGAAGCATATTATCACGGAAACGACTTGGCAACAGGCGAACATCTTTCAAATCAAAACTTTCCGCCTGAAGGGGAGCGACTGTTTCCTTTTTCAACTTTCCCTGATGTTGTCCGGGATATACAGATTGAGCTGACACTATACCCGATACTGTCAATGAACCAAACAAGATTACCGTAACTAAAACTTTCTTATTCATATTATTTCTATCTTTTATCTATAAGATACGAACAAGGTGCCTTAAACACTCAAAGCCACAAAATTATTTAATTAAGCTACAATTCTTTAATTTAAAGCCCACTTTCTTATAAAATTCATCTAAAACGTCCTATCTTTATTCCCCAAATTAAAGAAAGGAGCTACATGGATTTACGTACGGCAAATGTTACAAGATATATTCTTCCTCTGCGTGAGGGAGGCTCATTGCCTGCTCTAGCCGAAGCTGACGATGAATTTAAGTATGTAGTCAAATTCAGGGGGGCAGGACACGGAACAAAAGCGCTGATTGCCGAACTGATTGGTGGGGAGATAGCCCGTGCACTGGGTTTCAGAGTCCCCGAAATAGTTTTTCTGAATCTGGACGAGGCCTTCGGACGAACGGAAGCAGACGAAGAGATACAGGATTTACTTCAATGGAGTCGAGGACTGAATATGGGATTGCATTTCCTTTCCGGTTCGTTGACCTTTGATCCGATAGTACATCAAGTAGATGGAAAAACGGCTTCGCAAGTAGTATGGCTGGATGCCTTGCTGACTAACGTAGACCGTACCATTAAAAACACCAATATGTTGATATGGCACAAAGAACTATGGCTGATAGATCATGGGGCGTCCCTTTATTTCCACCATTCCTGGACTAACTGGCAAAAACAGGCACTGGTTCCTTTTGTACAGATAAAAGATCATGTATTATTACCGTTTGCCGATAGACTGGAAGAAGTAGATATCGAATTCAGACAGATATTGACTTCTGATAAAATCCGTGAGATAGTCAATGCTATTCCCGACGACTGGTTGAACTGGACAGAAGGCACAGAAACTCCACAGGATTTGAGAGACATTTATATTCGATTCTTAGAAGAAAGGATGAAACATTCCGAAACATTTGTAAATGAAGCGCAAAATGCAAGAAAGGCACTTATATGAATACGCAGTCATCCGTTTCGTTCCTAAAGTAGAACGGGAGGAGTTTATCAATATGGGGATTGTGTTGTTTTCCAAACAAGCCAAATACCTGAAATCCCTCTATACGATAGATGAGAACAAACTAAAACTGTTTTCTTCCGAACTGGATATGAATTGCCTGAAAGAAGGGTTACAGGTCTTTGACAAGATATGCATGGGAAATAAAGAGGGAGGAGCCATAGCCAATATGGATATTCCTGACAGATTTCGTTGGCTGACTGCAGTAAGAAGTTCCTGCATACAAGTATCTCGCCCACATCCGGGATTTTCTACTGATTTAGATAAGACTTTGGAAAGATTGTTCAAGGAATTAGTACTCTGATTCCTTGGACAATCTCTTTGTCAAACTAACGGGCAGTAATATAAAAGCTCTGTTCTACTGCTTCAGCAGTCTGCACTTTAGGTTCTCCGCTACGCCCATATTGCCAGGCTACCACTGTCACCTTTACCGGAAATTTTGCACGTGGGGGAATTTTAGTCAATGCCAGTTTATCTCCCTTTATCTCTGCCGGACCTTCTTTTACATAATAGTAAACCGGAAGGCCGGAGTCAGCAGTTCCATTTAAACTTATTTCTTTCACTGAAGCTTTTACATCGGATAGTTTCGGGAAAATTATACTTTGGGGTATCCCTTCCTTATTCCGGTAAGGAATACGAATCTCTACCTGCTGAACGGCACTCCGGTATTTATGATCCTGTTTTACGGAAGCCATCAGGCAGATGCCTCCTGTACGTTTAGGATTATCCAATCCCATCCGATAGAAACGAACAGTAAAAGTTGTATCATTCACCACTTCCACCGGACCGCAAATTCTCGACATTCGAATGGGATGCGTACTGTGTTCTTTTGAATATTCGTTCCTTAACGTATCTGTGTACACTGCTTTCAGGTGGAAAGTGACTCCGTCCGCTTCGGGTTGAAAAGAAGGAGACATACGTACATGGGATTTCGGATTGAAAGTTATCAGTTTTCCTTTTTGCTCAAAGCCGATATACTGCTCTGTCTTTCCACGCTCATTGGCGTAATATTTTTCTGTGGCATCTGCCATTTCCTTATCAAAATACCAAAACGCATGGTTCTTGTATCCTTTATACTTATCATAGGAAGCGGCTTCGGCTGTAGGCTTTTCATTCTTTCGCCAACGGTCTGCCAGCCAGCCATTCTTTGCTTCTACCGGAATTAACTGAATCGGAGCATCCAATGACGAATGCTCCGGCAACCGATATTCCACTGTCTTTTTCAGAAAGAGAGAAAGATAATCAATCAATTCATCGGATATGTCGAAATGTCCGTGTCCTGCATCAGCAAGAAATGAAAGGGGAGCATTCGGATATTCACGACGATAATCGAAAGAGGTTATCAACCGGTCTTCCCACCATTCGTCCTCTCCCATTACCATTAATGAGGGGATACCTTCAATCGTACGGGTTCCCCAATCCAAATTCGCACGCCCGTAACCCGTCAAATGAGTTCTGGGAGAATCACCGTGAATAGAGAGTACGGCCAATGTACGTTCAGGATTCCAGGCGGCAAAGTTCCACGGATAAGTAGCCATTGCCGAGTGTCCGATGGGTATAACCGGGGCAAACTCCAGTTCTGTATATCCGCTTATTTCAGACAAGTTCTTCATCATTGTTTCAAAGATTTGTTGGGTACCTTTTGTCACGTCCCAGCGTTGGTCTATTCCGGGAGTGATCCATATCTCTGCAATTCCCAGTTTGCCCATATTCTTCCGAAATTCAGGATGCTCGAAAATTGTTTCTTCGGTCATATTGTGTTGCCCGATGATGACGGCACGGACTTGTTTACAGTTTTCCGGTATCCATAGATAGGCAGAAGGGTTGGCGTTTGTCTCTTCTGAAATCAGCTCTTTTATTTCCACTGACCATTGCCAGGGGGCTGCTGCCACCTTAGCAACCTGCATGAATAATGACAACAATACAACAAGAAAATATTTATTCATAATGCTTCTTTTAATTGATTTAACTTCCTATACTACGAATATGAAGAACAAAATACTCAAAAAACGACTATATAATAGTAGATATTAAATGCAAAGATAGAGTTATCCGTAAAAAAGGTAGCAAAACCCGTAATCTATATAAAAACAGATTACCTTTTACAGACTAACTTTGTATAGAGGAAATAAAGATAATAAAAACATTAGAATACGCTTTTATTTTAATAATATACTCGATTATGGAAAAAGTAAAATTTTATCGGGTTACGAAGAGTGTGAACGTTGCGTGTCGGATGCAATCAGTGTGGGCTATCGTTCTATTGATACGGCACAAGCCTATCATAACGAAGAAGGTGTTGGAAATGCAATCAGTAAATGCGGCGTACCACGTGGGGAACTGTTCATCACTACAAAAGTATGGATTTCAAATGCCGGTTACGAAAAAGCTAAAGCTTCTATTGATGAATCACTTCACAAATTAAAAAGTGATTATATAGACTTACTGCTCATTCATCAGCCATTCGGTGATTATTATGGAACTTACCGGGCTATGGAGGAAGCATATAAGGCTGGTAAACTCCGTGCAATCGGTGTCAGCAACTTCTATCGACCGCTTTATAGACTTGGCAGAATTCTGTGAAATTACTCCTGCCGTCAATCAGGTAGAGACACACGTTTTCAACCAACAGATAAAGTTGCAGGAAGTAATGAAAGAATATGGTACTAAAATTATGTCATGGGGACCGTTTGCTGAAGGACGAAACGACTTCTTTACCAACCCGACTCTCCAGGAAATCGGTAAAGAATATGGCAAATCAGTGGCACAGGTCGCACTGCGTTATCTGATTCAACGCAATATCATCGTGATTCCTAAATCGACTCATAAAGAACGTATGATTGAGAATTTCAATGTTTTCGATTTTTCGTTAACACCGGACGATATGGCGGCTATCGCTGCGCTTGATACAGCTAAAACACTCTTTTTCTCCCACTATGATCCGGAGATGGTGAAGTGGTTGATTAATTATGGTAAATAGTGGTAAGTAGTAAATCCCAATAAAGACTACAAATGGGAATTTAGCGGTTAAATGAGAATTTATCGGTTAGGCTGAAAGCCTTACAATTATATATTTATTGGGGTGCCAAAGGGCTTAATTATATAGCGTAGGGCAACGCCCTACGTAAAACAGCAATCTGAATTTGCGCCCTGAAGGGCATAATTGTATACGGTTCCGCCCTTTCAGGGCTTGTGGCCGATGTGTCTTTTTCGTAGGGCGTTGCCCTACGCTATATAATTAAGCCCTTTCAGGGCACTCCAATAAATTATCATTTACTTGTCATTTTCACATACTCAATGACCATCAAAATAATTTGAGTCATTTCTTTAGCGGAGTGAAATGCAATGCGGCTCCGCCACTTGCTTTTAGCTTCAAAACAAGCTTATCTCCGGCTTTTATCTTCTTATGAGTACTGCGTACTTTCGTGCGTGTATTCAGCTTGTCATCATCTTCGTACAGGTGAAGCATGTACTTCTTACCCGGTTCCAGAAAATCCGTAGTCAATGTAATTGTGCGGGCTTCCGTATTCGTCATTGCTCCTACAAACCAGTCATTCCCCGAACGACGTGCCTGAACGATATATTCACCAATCTCTCCATCTAACGCGCGGCTGTCATCCCATACACTCGGAATTGCTTTCCAAAATTCCAGTTCTTCTTCTCCCTGGTAGAATTCCGGTCTGTCATACCAAAACATAAATTGCAAAGGACTGTAATATACGGCTGCCATCGCCAACTGATGTGCTTTCGTATTCTTCACCCGATTATTGAAATAGCAAAGCGTATAGTCTCCTGCACCTGCCAGATAGCGGGTGAAAGGAAGAGTCGTATTGTGTGTGGCATCCGGCATTTCTTCATTTCCACGAATACCTTCCTGCGTCATCAGGTTAGGATAAGTACGGCTGAAACCTGTCGGACGATATTCGTCATGAATATCTACCATCAGATTATATTCTCCACATTTACGAACTGCATCATGCAACCAGGTACTCCAACGCTGATTACCTATCTGTACAAAACCGAACTTGATACCTTTCAATCCCCATTTTTTATACAAAGGCAACAGAATATCCAACTGCTGCACTAATGCGCGCTGATTGACATACACCATAAGTCCGATTCCTTTCGATTCGGCATATTTACACAAAGCAGGTATATCAAGGTCTTTATCAGAAGAAACTGTAGTAGCGTCCGAACTCATTTTCATTTCCGGTCCGTACCAGCCTGCATCCATGTGTACATACTGAATACCGCGTTCTGCCGCAAAATCAATGGCCGCTTTTACTCTATCTTGTTTCAAGTCGCCCGAACGGAATACTTTCCCGGGTTTGATCCAAGAAGTATCAGCCAGTTTGCAAGCCGGATTCAGATTCAAGACAAGATCATTATTATTAATTAAATCGACCGGACGTTCGCCAACCATGATTACACGCCACGGAGTACTGTAAGGAGAAATAATATCGACGCTACTATACAGGCTTGTCTCCAAAGTGGAAGGTTTCTCTGCCGATAAACGGAATTTACCACGAACATAATCCACCATTTCCGCTTCCAACAAGGCTACAGATAATCCATCAGGCAGTTTCAATGTCAAAGGACGCTCACTCTCCTCTTTGCCCCATCCTTCCAACGGACGGAGTTCATAACCCTTGTGCCCAACGTTCATAATACGCCATCGTTCCTTCAGGCATTGTGAAGCTAGTCTGCTCACCGACGATATGCAAGAAAAGCCCGTTTGTCATTTCCGGAAAATGATAGCGGAAAGTAACTCCTTCGTTATAGGCACGGACGATAATATTCATAAAGTAGTTTTTACGCTTATCATAACCACCATCCCGATTACCTTTTCCTTCTCCTTTCTTGAACTTCAAGGTCATCTCATTATAGCAATCACGAACCTCCGCACGCTCGCCATATACAGGCTTCCATCTCTCGTCCGTCTTTTGATGTTCAGTCCCCGTCAACTTCAGATTCTCACACCAAAAATGACAAGTATCATTCGGTATACCCAACGCCGATTCAAACAACTGATTTTCAATCAGAACACCCAGTTTACTTTCTTCAATCACCGGACGATTTTTATAAGTCAAGGTATAATACATTTGTGCATTATCCTCTCCTACCGCACGTTGATAAAAGGTAAAACGATAAGCTCCATCAGGAGACGTCAGTTCCTGACGGGTTTCTGTCATCACATCTTGCGCTTTTATCAATGCCGGTATCACCAACAACAAAAGCAAAATTCTTTTCTTCATTCTATTTACGTTCATGTTTATTCATCTTTCCTATTATATACGAACGAGAAAGAAATTATACTCAAATGTTTATTGCCTGAAAAGCTTATTCCATCTGTTCCCTATAAAAAGTAGGTGTCATTCCTGTCACCCTTTTAAAAATGCGGTTAAAATGTACAGGTGATTCAAATCCGCAAGTAGCACTGATTTGAGATATATTCATCATACTACTATTCAATAGTTTACAAGCATATCCGATACGCATATCAAGTACATACTCTTTGAATGTTTTTCCTGTGTTTTCTTTAAAGTATCGGCAGAAAGCAGTAGGGTTCATCGCTGTATAAGAAGCAATTTCATCCAGACCGATAGACTCGGTATAATGTTTATTCAAATAGGCAATCACTTTTTCCATTCTTTCATTACGCATAATCGAAGGAGACGGAGTATAATGAGAAGTAGTCAGATACTTCCTGTGATTACTGGTAGCCATCATTTGTAGGAGTGAAAGCAACAGGATAATTTGATCTACTCCTTTGGCAGAAGGTATTTGTTTTAATAGCTTAATGATTTTCCCCGAACGGGTAATTGTGAATTTAATTCCTCTGCAAGCATCCTCCAATAAATTCCTGATAGGAATAAACTGGGAGTATTGAGATATAGAATAATGCATGAAGTCTTTTTCAAACTGAATATTGACTCCTCTTACTTTCAGTTCGGATTTTTCTTCGTTATCAGATTCTTCCCCGCCGTCCGGTGGACTTTGCATACTATGAGGCAGTTCGGAACCGAAAAGAATCAAATCACCTTTTGAATAGGAGATAATGCTGTCACCCACCAGACAATCCCCCTCTCCCTTCTCCACATAAATAATTTCATACTCACTATGAAAATGCCACGGATACGTGAAACGTGGATATTCATAAAAGCGGGCACGGACGGGATTAGAAGTCGTAATAGTCAACTTCTCATTCATTATCTTCTTCATAAATCTCCTTTCTAAACTGCTTTTGCAAAGATAGGTAAATATCTTGCAAAAATACGCATCATAGCATGTATAAAAACCCGCTATTTTTGCATCCATTCATAAAAACATTTGATAGAAAACATGAACGAATTATTTAGTATTGCCGGTAAAGTTGCTGTTATTACCGGAGCAGGTGGTGTACTGGGCGGAAATATTGCCCAACACTTTGTACAGCAGGGAGCAAAAGTTGTAGCTATTGACATTCGTCAGGAGCAACTGGACAACCGTGTGGCTGAACTTAAGCAATACGGTAACGATGTAATCGGCATCATCGGTAATGTACTTGACATCGCCAGCCTGGAGAAAGTAGCCGAAGAAGTCGTAGCCAAATGGGGACAGATCGATATTCTATTGAACATTGCCGGTGGCAATATGCCGGGAGCTACTCTTGAACCGGAACAACATTTTTATGACATGGATATTTCCTGTTGGGAGAAAGTGACTAATCTGAATATGAACGGAACGGTTTATCCGTCTATGATATTCGGTAAAGTAATGGCAAAACAAGGCAAAGGATGTATCATTAATGTATCCTCAATGGCAGCATACAGCGCTATCACCCGCGTACCGGGATATTCGGCTGCAAAAACTGCCGTAGCCAATTTCACTCAATGGCTGGCAAGCGAAATGGCACTTAAATACGGTGATGGTATCCGTGTAAACGCTATTGCACCGGGCTTCTTCATCGGCGACCAAAACCGTCGTGTACTCATCAACCCAGATGGTTCATTGACAGATAGAAGCAAGAAAGTATTGGCTAAAACTCCAATGAAACGTTTCGGTGACATCAAAGAGTTGAATGGTGCAGTGCATTTCCTGTGTAGTGAAGCCGCTAGCTTCGTAACCGGAGCAATGTTACCTATTGATGGTGGTTTCAGTGCATTCAGCGGAGTTTAAGCAATAAATAATAGCCTGTTATAAAGAGAAAGACTATGATGGAAAAGACTTGGAGATGGTTCGGCAAAAAGGATAAGATAACCTTGCCGATGCTCCGACAAATAGGGGTAAAAGGGATTGTCACTGCCCTGCATGATGTACCGAACGGTGAAATATGGACAATGGAAGCTATTAACGATTTGAAATCATATATCGAATCTTATGGTTTACGTTGGTCGGTAGTGGAAAGTCTTCCTGTATGTGAAGCAATCAAATACGCAGGAGCGGAACGTGAACAGTTGATTGAGAACTACAAAGTAAGCCTTGCCAATTTGGGTAAATGCGGCATAAAGACAGTGTGTTATAATTTCATGCCCGTTATCGACTGGATACGTACAGACTTGCAACATCCCTGGCCGGACGGAACCAGTTCACTTTATTACGACCGTATTCGCTTTGCTTATTTCGATATCCGAATCTTGGAACGTGAAGGAGCTGAAAAAGATTACACTGAAGAAGAACTTCAGAAAGTTGCCGAGTTGGATAAGGTTATCACAGAAGCAGAAAAAGACGCTTTGATTGATACGATCATTGTCAAAACTCAAGGTTTTGTTAATGGCAATATCAAAGAAGGAGATAAAAATCCGGTTTCCATCTTCAAGCGGTTACTTGCTTTGTACAAAGATATAAACCGGGATGCTTTGCGTGAAAATATGCGTTATTTCTTATCTGCAATCATGCCTGTATGCGAAGAATATGGAGTTAATATGTGCGTACATCCGGATGACCCTCCATTCCAGGTATTAGGTTTACCACGTATCGTTACCAATGAAAATGATATTGAATGGTTCCTGAATGCCGTAGATAATCCTCATAATGGATTGACTTTCTGTGCAGGCTCTTTGAGTGCAGGCGAACATAACGATACACGTGAGTTGGCTAAGAAATTTGCAAAAAGAACTCATTTCGTACATCTGCGCAGCACAGCTGCCATGCAAGGTGGAAACTTCATTGAAAGCTCCCATCTTACGGGAAGAGGACATCTGGTTGACCTTATCCGTATCTTCGAAAATGAGAATCCGGGATTACCGATGCGTGTAGACCACGGACGAATGATGCTGGGAGATGAAGATAAAGGCTACAACCCAGGATATTCTTTCCACGGACGTATGCTGGCTCTTGCACAAGTAGAAGGAATGATGGCTGTGGTGGATGATGAGAAAAAACGACAGATAATATTATAATCATCACAATGCTGATATAGTCAGAGCTTCGTCAGAGCAATAACCTCATTATTTGTTTCAAGGCGGGAAACATTTTGTTTCAAGCGTTGAAACTGATGGTTTCCCGTCTTGAAACTTTAGTTCCAAAGGCTCGAAACTCCAGTTCCAAAGGCGGGAATGTACTGTACTGGATTTAGTTGACAACTTCGCTTGTTATACCTAAGTTCGTTTACTCAATATTTTTTAAAACCTAAATAAGTTTACTTGTCCCTTTGTAATTCCTGTATAAGTTGTCATTTTAGATATTTTGCAAAATTATGTATCTTCTCTTATAAGTGCAAGACTTCGGGCTGTAAACTTTCATTAAATAACAAAAACTCTTCGCTCGGGGATCGCCCTAGCGGCAAGGGGCGGGAGCACCCGTCCCGACGAGCGGGACTTCAGCTACCTTTCCACTGCATTTACGAATATATTCCATCGGAGTTCTCATTTGTATGCCTTGATGCGGTCTAACATAATTGTATGCATATATGGCATCGGCTATACGTTTATCCAATTGTTCAAAGCTGTCATCTGTACAGTCAAAAAGCCACCCATTCTTGATCGTGTTATTCATCCGTTCAGCCAGAGCATTATGTAGCGGATCCCCACACTGAGTCATACTGATATTAATATGATGTTTCTTGAGCATACCTACATACAGGTTTGAGCAGTATTGCACTCCCCGGTCAGAATGGTGTATCAGATTATTCAAATCAACATTGTATCTGTTGTAAAAGTCCATAGCCATCCTCAGTGCCTTTAAAGGACCTTCCGCTTCGAGTGTTTTGCACAGGGCATATCCGACTATGGCCCGACTGCCCGCATCGGTAAGAAGGGACAGGTAAGCCCATCCCTGGCACGTGGCAACATAGGTTATGTCCGCTACAACCATTGAACCGAATGTGTCAGCTACAAATTTAGGCGTGACATTCAGCAGGTCTGGATAAATGTAATAATTATGATTGAATTTGTTGTCTTTACCACACGTCTGACACGTTGACAAAGGCCATTGGCACGAAAAATATTATAGCATTGATCACGTCCAATGACCATCCTGACACCAAACTTGCGAAGGCAGCATGCATAGAGTTCACGCATACCAGCCTTGGGCATAAGTTTACGTAACTCATTACAATACAACACAATGCTTGATGTGAGGATGTCTATTTCCTTTTTCGGTTGACATGCTTATAATAACCTTGTCTGGTTATGCCGAAGTAATCACAGAGGAACTGCAGACTGCCGCGCATATGACGGGCACAGTTCCCCTGTGACAAGGTGTCGATTACTTGGCATCGGAGTTTTTTCGAACCTTGATGTGATAGGTTGACTCCGCAAGATTAATCAATTCCTCACAAGCTTCATGACGAAGACTTTCCTCCTGAAGGGCACGCTGAAGTTTGCGGTTTTCGGCACGCAATGCAGCGAGTTCTTTCTCCAGTTCATTGAGAGACTCATCAGAGGCTTTTCTTAAAGAGGGTTGTTCTGTACTCATAACTTTATCATTTATATGATACTTATCAAGCCAAAGAATCAGCAAACGACGGCAAATACCCGTACGCTTGGCAAACTGATACTTCGTTTCGGAAGTCGATAAATACTCACGAATATACGACATTCGTTCAGATTCTGTGTAAGGAGTGTACTTCTTTTTTAATTCTTCCATGTGAATTTCGAATTTAAGAAGTGTCAACTTATTCAGTACACTACAGAAACTATAGTTTCTAAAGCAGGTAAATTCTATCTCAAAGACAAGAAACAACCATTCTGTCTCTAGGCTTTTAGTTATAATCATATAATTCCGATACAATAAATACAACGGACTGTTCTCTCAATAGCTAAACCTTTCAATGCCAATGCATACTTATATCATTTGGTAAGCGTCGACAGTGTGAGAGTAAGTTTTACCCTCACACTACCCTCACCTTTACCCTCACCCACGAAAGTACGATGGATAAAGGGATTGAGAGCCGGGTGAGAGTGTGAGGGTAAAATCAACACAATCTTTTATTTGTTAGCTACTTTATCTGTATCTTCCTACAAAATCTTTTTATCTATATTCAGTTCTTCCAAAGAGGCGATCCGTTTGCCGTTCAACATTATGTTCTCAAACAAAATATTCTCAACCTTCCTATTCTTATCATAACCTTCCATCAAAGAAGTATTGATATATTTTCCGGTACATGAAATATTACGGAACGTTATGTTTCTGACACCTCTGCCGGGACCTGTGTTATACTTTTGGTTATACATCACCCGAAGATGAAACAACTGTCCTTCCTGGATATGTTCCACACGAATATCCTCAAAAGTGATGTTTTGTGCCAGATTGTGATCTCCTACATTAATAGTCATGCAGCCTTGGTAATCACGATCGTCCTCATCATGTTCCAAGATATCGATATTCTTGAACAATATATCTTCTAAAACCTCATCTCCTGTTTTCGTATTTCCATGCGTACCGATATTGATAGGGTGAGCAATATCCGCCCATAGTGTAGAATTAAGTACACGGATATTACGAGAATCTCCATAATAATTCCAACGATGCGTATAGATGGCTATACAGTCGTCTGAATTACGAAGAAAAACATCATCAATCACTACATCCGAGCAAGACATAAAATCCAATCCATCACTCCAACCCTGATAACTGAATGATTTCAAATTCTTGATAGTAATTCCCTGTGATTGTCCACCGGAAACTGTATAGTGACGGGAGTTGACAACTGTAATTCCATCAATCAGTACATTCTTGGAGTATGCCACCGATATTCCCTGCTGCGGTTCAAGCAACATACCGTGTCCGAGAATCTTTACATTCTCTACACTGTCGCAAGTCAGGCAACCTTTCAGCACCGCTCCACCTTCCAGATAGACAGTCGTGTTGGAAGGAATACGGAAGCATTTGCCTGCCACATCTGTGGGTTCGTGTATACCGGACTCAAAATACATCACATTCGGATCATTCTTATCAGGCACATTCTCAATGATCGGATTGGCAAACACATGCAGATTATTCAAACGGTCACCGTTGAACTCTACAGAGAGTTTTTGTGGTTTATCCAATGTGAACAGCAGAAAATTTCCGTCTATCTCCGGCTGAATTCCTTTAGATAGTGGACGCACTACTGCTGAACGGAGTTCCCCGTTATTCTTTTGCACCAGCACTTCCACTTTACCGGAAAAATCAAACTGTACCATGGTTGCATCCGACTTGGTATCCATATCCACCTTTACATTATATTCATAAAGGTCTACCCAATCTTTTTCACCCACTTGCCGTACTTTTACTGTATAATCGTCATTATGGCGGGCATAGTAGATGCCTTGTGGCACCGGATAGATGACAATTTCTGCCTGTATAACTCCTGAAGTCATTACAAGTAAAAATGTAAGCGCTATTCGTATCAATCTATTCATTTTGAATTATTCATTTATTGTGCATACATCAATGTACCGAGTCCAAGTACATCATACCCACCAGAGTTAGCATCATAATAACCGCCGCCGCCTTCTATTCCTACATATTCGGTAGCAATCTTAGTATATTTGAGATTATCATCCGAGATGTTTTTTATCCCTTTGTAATGATAGTAAGGCAACGCCCATATCGCACGTTTGATCCATTTACCGCCACCAAGTGTTGTTTGTTCTTCCGGAATCGGATATCCCCATTGACTCTGTTTTTGCCATATATAAGTAGTATATGGTACAGTCTCATTGGTATAATTACAGCAAGCGGCATATTCGCAGGCCCGTAGGAAGAGATTATCATCATAAGCAAAGAAATCGTCTCCCTGGCTCCATGCCAACTGACAAATAATTCCCATCAATCCGACACACATCAACGTGTGTCCTTGGTCACGTCCACTTTCCTGCCATTGAGCAAAGTTATAGTCCGGTGCATAATCGTGATAGATAGCACGACGTAAACGTCCGTTTGTATCACCTGTCTGCAAATGGGCGATACCTTCATTATAAATATCACGACGATCGGTTACAATGCCGATAGCCATTTTAGCCGCTATATTACAAAGACACCAGTTAGCCCAATAATGTAACGCATTCGTATCGTGATGACGTTTCAGAAAATCATCATTAGCAGGATAGAACACTTTAAGCAACCAATTCTGGAACGCTGCGAAGTCCGCACGATCCCATCCTCCATAATCCCTCAATAATTCACCGGCAATAGCAAATTCATAACCATAAAGTCCTGCAGCAAGCGATAAATTCGTATTACCTGTTACACCTACACAAGTCTGTACCCACTTATTCAGATTCTCCACCGCTTTTGCCGCATATTCATCATCTTGTTCAATTTTCCAACGAAGCGCTTGCTGATATACAATAGTGGCTCCTCTGGCTGCATTCATGTAATTTTCATCTCCTGAAATACCTCGTTTAATCCATTCTGTAGGATAAGTATCTGCCGTCTTCTGCGAAAACTGGCTTTCTACTAATAATTGATAAGCACTTACCCAAGGCTCTTCTCCGGCAGCTTTTTTATCCCGGATACGCTGGAAGTCTTCCTCTGTATGCAACCCTTCATGCAGCATAGGTTCCGTTGACGGTTTAAGTTCAACCTGTTCCAAATTTACGTTATTATCAGGAAGAGGAATTTTATTCAAATCAGTTTCCACATTGACACCCGGAAGGTCAATGCCGTCCCCACATCCTACCAAAAACAGGGTAGCAAATACTGCGGTTATATAATATATCTTTTTCATCATATTTTTGGTTTAATGGTACACCATATCTACCATTGATTACGGTGCACCCAATTATAGTTTATTGCTCTACTAACTCTAATTTGAAATTATCTATCTTAGCCCGTCCTTGTTTTACTGTAATCGTACATACAAAACCAATGACAACATCGGTAGGCTCTTCAACAAGAATATCAACTACTACATCACCCGTACCCGAAATAGAAGCGTTTGCCAGACTCTTACTTGGTATATCACTCGTATTTGCCATCTCATTACCTTTACAAACCGCAACATAACCGGTAAAACCTCTGCCGTCATATTCATAAACATGTGCCGTCAACTTATATTTTCCTTTTTGAAGATGAGAAGTCTGATATACCTTACCATCATTTTTAGGATTGTCAAATCCCCAATCTGTTTGTAAAGCCAAACCTGCATCACTTCCATCATCATATTTCGTTTTAAATGCCAAATCAACAGCAGCACCTCCTTCACCAGCAGTCAAGTTAGAGTTCTGAACTATCCAATAAGCAGCTTTTGCCCACTCTCCTTTTTTATGGAATCCTTTATCTCCACCTTCTTTTACATATTCAAAAGGCTGTTTATAGTTCATGAGTACATATTGAGAAATATCTCCATCCGTCGGCAGAGGTCGCAATATATCACTCTCTACGGGTTGTGCAATACCTTCAAACACCATTGTTACTTTTCCACCATTGAAACCTTGCGGAACCGTTACAGTAATAGAAGTCGTAGTAATCTCTTTAACCGTAACGGGTACGGATATTCCCTCAAAAGTAACTGTAACAGAATTCTTATCCGTTCCAAAACCTTTTCCTGTAAATGTTATTTCCTGTCCGGCTTTTACTAATGTGCCATTAGGATAAATATACGGTGTTTCAACAGAAGTGATTTCCGGAGTTTCCCAAACCTCAAATGTGCCCGATTCGCCCATCTCTATTTCCTTACCCTGAATTATCAGTTTAATCTTCACCGGAGCTTCAGATGAAACTCCTTTGGGAACATTCACTACGATATTACCTTTATCATTCAGTGTCACTTTATCACAAACTGTTTCTCCGAAAAAGACCTGAATATTTTCAGCTTTCGTACCAAAGTTCTGACCAATGATCGTTACTTCCGCATTAATATATCCGGCTTTCGTTGAAATGCCTGTTACTGTCGGCATCGGTAATACCGTATATTTCAACTGTGTCCCGATAGTTTCAAACGGAGTAATGACAGTAATTGTATAATCTCCGGCTTCCAACGAAGCAGGTACAGTGAGTGGAATACTCTTATCCGTCAAATTATCTGTATCTATTGCAGCTTCTACAGGTTCTCCGCCAGCTTTAGAGAAAGTTACTTTCAAAGGCTCCAACCCTTCAACAGACTTATCCAGCAATTCTTGCACAAGATTGGTTCCTGTTATTGCAAATTTACTGCCAGCAAAACCTGATGGAACCGGTTCGTCTTCCTTAGGAGTATCAAGCGTTGCATGCTTCAACACAGTGAAAGGATAAGAAGCCAAATCAATCGTTTGTTCTGCCATAATAAGTGTCATAACTCCACTGACAGCTGTCTCGGGAACTTTGGCCGTAAATTCGGTATCAGTAGGTGTACCCACAATCTCTGCCTTGTCTGTGGAAGTCCCGAAAGTCAAAGTATACAGTGTTTTAGAAGAAACAAATTCTTGTCCTTCAAAAACGATACTGGCACCCGGAAAACCATAAGAAGGTTTCACTACGCTGACACCCGGCTTACCAAGTACACGATAAACTAGATCAGTCTCCACACGTTGCCCGAAAACCTCAACGGTTATCTTTCCGTTTGTTGCCGATTCCGGCACTTTCGCAAGGATAGCATCATCGGCGCAAGAGACTACTACTGCCTCCTGGGAACCGATAAATACTTTCACATCTTCTGTTATGATACCAAAATCACTGCCACTAACGGTAAACTCATTCCCAACATATCCTTCTACGGGATCTATCTTTGTTACAGTCGCCACAGGATCAGTGTAACTCATTGGAACAATTTCTTCATTATCCTCGTCACAAGCAGCTAATGCGAAAAGCGAGAGAAAAACGGGAAACAGATAGTTATATATTTTCTTCATAATCTTAATTATATTATCACGATGAATTACTCTTTTTTCTTTTTCCACATCATTCAAGAATCAATTTCAATTCTGTCACCTTAAAGTATGAATTACCTTTAGCCAGAGAAGTCAGGAATCCAATGACAACATCCGTTGTCTCCGTCACTTCAAATGAAGGTGTAACCAACGTACCCGAATCATTCGCTGTTCCCATTTTATCATAGGCCACATAAACTCCATTTAGTTGCTCAAGATCAGCGACATTCGGTATATCACTTTCACTATCTCCTTTAGCTATCAATACGGAAATAAAGTTCCCCGCATCAGTAACTACCAATGTATATGCATAAGTGACTTCCAGTCTGTATTTACCAGGACGGAGCGTAGCAACCTGCCACATTTTCCCATTCGTATAAGCTTCTTTATCCCATCCATTCTGGAATGCTAACGTTAAGCCTTCTTCTGATTTATATTGCATTCCGGAAACAGTCGTATTGCCTTTTGCATTGAACGATGCTGCATTTTGATTCCACACTGCCGGAGTCCACCATTCACCGTTCTTCCAACTTTCATCATTTGCCTTGGCAAACGGCTGCTTATAGTTTTGAAGATAAAGCACTGTCACATCACCCTTCGAGTTAGGATTGAACATTGCACCACCTGTCATTGTATATCCGTGAATAGTCACAGTCACACTACCTGTCTGATAATCAGCAGGAGTTGTCGCAACAATAGTAGACTCATCCACCAGCTCAAATTCGGCCGGCGTTCCATTGAAACTAACAGAAATATCGGATGGATCCGTACCAAAGTTTTCACCTGTTATAGTGACCTTGTCTCCCGTATCGGCTACCCCTTCACCGTCTTCACTATCAGAAGTCACTGTAATGACACGTGGCGTAGGCAGTACTGTATAATGACCGATATTCTCCACCTTTTTATTATAAATCTGTAAAGACAGATTGCCTGTTACTGCAGTTTCCGGCACTTCCACTACCAAACGGTTATTTTTGCAATCGAGTACTTTATTGGATTGGGCTTCACCGAAGAAAACTTTCACTGCTTCAGCACGGTCACCAAAATTGGTTCCCGTAATAACTACCTGTGTAGTGACATATCCGTCCGTAGGATAAATGCTCTCCACTACTGGCACAGGATAATCATAAACTCTATACTTGGGGTCTTGCTCACAACCGGAGAAAAGTGCGGAAACACAAGCAAGTATTGCCAAGTGAAATGTATATTTGAATAAAAACTTCATATAATCTATGGTATTATACGTTAAACGATTGAATGATTAATATCCCGGATTTTGTACCAGATTTGAATTCAGGTTGATTTGATTTCTTGGAATCGCCCACAAATAATCTCCCTTAGTAAATGCGCAGTCGGATGATTTGAGGAGCACTACACAAGGTAATTTGCCTTTACCTGTTTCCACTTCTTCCGTCCCCTTCGTAAAGATAGCCGGATTGAAAGCACTGGTAGCATTCCCGTTTTCGTCTATAAATGCCGTCGGATAGCTGGCATTACCTACTACCGCACCGCAACGAGACTCATTCAGATTCTTCTCCGCAATACCCCAACGTTTCAGATCGTCACAACGGAAACCTTCCATATAGAGTTCCAAAGCACGTTCACGGCGGATCTCATCCAACATTACCTGATTGACTGTCTTACTCGCATTTGCCGGCACTCCTTCCTGAATTCGCTTTGCCAATGCATTTGTTAGGTTAGCAATTCCCGCACGGGCACGGATTTTATTTATCGACTTATTCAACTGGTCATCTGATATTTCACCATAGCGTTCCATCACAGCTTCGGCATAGTTCAAGTATACTTCTGCCAACCGAAGTACCGGATAATTGGCCGATTCATCTTTACTTTGGCGTTGAATATCGGTAATAGCAAACTTGGAAACACCATACCCACAGTTCTCAACTGTCAGGCTCGTAGCATATGAACCTATATAAGAAGTCAAACGGAAATCCCGATTCTGAAACTCGTCCCCCGGATTCTTATATCCCTGGAACTTATCAGACATGCTGACCGGAAGCCCGTCAGTGCATAAAAACATATCAATCAATTTCCGGCTGGGACGCATATCCGTATAAATCACCTGATTCAAATCTACCTGTCCTTTACGCGTTTCCTGACTATATACAGAAGCGATGATAAATTCCTTGTTCGTCGCTCTTCCGGCACCGGCAGGATTACTGGCTTCTTCTTCAATATTAAACAGGTAACGATTGCTCATATTTCTCATAGCTGCAACATTGTTATAATTCCAAAGGGAATAAGCAGCATCTCCCATCACTGTTTAGGATAATTGAACGGATTCTTCCAGAAAAGCATTTACCTGATCGGAAGCCGGACCGGCAGAACCTTCAAAATCAGTAGAAGTACCATTGTACTTACGCCAGGTAGCTTCATAAAGTAACACGCGAGCCTTAAATGCCTGTGCAGCCTGTTTGCTGATTTTACCTTTGTCGGCAGAGGTTATATTCTGTTCCAACGGCAACCCAGCAATAGCCTCATCCAAATCGGAGAGAATCAAGTTGACAACCTCATAACGGCTGTTACGTTTTCCATATAACTCCGGTGAAGTCACGTCGAGAACTTTCGTAACGACAGGCACTCCACCAAAAAACTTCAATAAGTAAAAATAGTTATAGGCACGGAAAAAATGACCTTCGGCTAATTCTTTTTTAATATCCGCTAAATTACCTGTATAGGAAGAAACTGCTCTTTCAAACATGTGATTAGTGGCACGAATATTACCATAGCAATTACCCCAACGGCTATCGTCATTAGGAACTCCCATCACACCGGTCCCCACACCATACGAATATCTGAAACAAGTAGAAAGATCGGATGCCGCATCCATGTGATCGAATATACTTCCATAGGAAGACTGCCATCCCAATAATTGCCCGTAAAGCCCGTTAGCATATTCACGGAAATGCTCCGGAGTTTTGAAATAAATCACATCTGTCTTGGCATCCAGTGGTTCCAAGTCAAGGAACGTATTCACGCATGAAGAAAATCCCAATGCGCAGGTGCAAATTAATATATAGTTCGTTATCTTTTTCATATCTTCTATTCTGTATTTAATTTTCCATAGCTACTATAAAGTGATGTTCAGACCGAACGACCAAGTACGTGCAAACGGGTATCCACTGTTGTTGGAGGCTGCTCCCATTTCCGGGTCGAAACCGTCTCGAATACTGGTAGCTTCCCATAAATCATTACCAGAGAAGTAAACACGTACTTTTTCCAGTTTCACCTTGCGAGTCCATATCTGCGGCAATGTGTAGCCGACTATTAATGTTTTCAAACGGATATAGCGGTTATTCTGCATCATAAAGTCGTTATTCTGATAATTCCAGCGTGCGAGATTCGCATTGGTAGTCAAGCGAGGGAATTCAGCATTCGGATTGCTCTCTGTCCATGTCTTTCCCAAATATGTCGGGTTCTGATTGGCAGTACGTGTTTGAAAAGGATAAGCCATCCAGTCATTACGGATAACATACTGCTTGCCGACACCTTGGAACATTGCGTTCACATCAATACCTTTCCATGATCCTCCCAGTGTGAAACCGAAAACAAAATGTGGATTGGAGTCACCGAGATATTGCAAATCGCTATTCTCATTCCCTGCACCGGAAATCTTATAATCACCATTCAAATCCAAACGTTTGGTATCACCCGGACGCAACCGGCTTGCACTTCCTGCTCCTACACCAGTCAAATCTTCTTTACCCTCTCCATAGAGTGCATAATAGCGGTCTACTTCTGCCTGATCTTTAAAGTAACCATCTGTGCGATAAAGGAAGTACGAATTCAATGGATACCCATTCACGGCTGCATTCCAACCAGCCCCATAAGAATCTGCTCCTTCCATCTCTTTCAACAGACTCTTTGTATCACCAATATTAAAGTTGGCATAGTAAGAAAAGTCTTTAATCTGATCGCGCCATCCAATAGTGAATTCCCAACCTTTTACATTCAAATGACCACTATTCGTTTTAGGAGCTTTACCTCCTAAAACACCCGGATATGTGACATTTACCAACATACCGGTATTATCTTTTATAAAATAATCGAATGTAGCTTTCAAACGATTATCGAAAAAGTTAAGATCGATACCAAAGTTTTTCTGTGAAACTTTCTCCCAAGTACGGTCATAAGAAATTAAACCGCCAAAACCTGAAGATACCTGATTGGCAGGTATAGTTCCAAAACCGGCTGTTCCAAGAGAGACAGTAGACACATAATCGTAATCACCCAGCCCGACATCATTACCCGAACTACCGTAACTTAAACGCAACTTACCAAAAGAAAGAACAGGTTTTAAAAATTCTACAAATTGTTCTTCCGAGAATGCCCATCCCAAAGAGACAGAACCAAAGCTTTTGAAACGATAACCGGGAGCAAACTTGGAATTTCCGTCACGACGCCCCATCAATTCAACCATATATTTTTCCGCATAGTTATAATTCAAACGGGCAATATATGAATAGGTACCATTATGAGTCTTTCCTCCACCGTTACCCTGTGTACCCGTAGCCAAATTCAAATCGTAAATTCCGGCATCCTCAAACTTCTCACGGGCGGTAACAACTTTCTTAGTCACCCATTTCTCGGCATTGATGCCGAACATAGCATCTATATTATGTACTTCGGCAAATGTACGCTTATATTTCAATAACCCTGAATAGTACTGATACCGGGCATTATTTGCCTGTACCAAATATCCCGGCTGATGGGAATCTTTAAAATTCAGCACATCTTGCGGAGTACTAAGGGTTTGTGTTGTTTCATATACTAACTTCGCCGTCTGCTCGCCGAACCAATTGTAACACTGTACCGGAAGCGAATAGCGTTCTCTGCGATATTCCTCATTTTGAAATGAAGCAGTACCCTCGAAAGTGATTCCTTTCCAAATATCCACCAATGCTTTAAAATCGACACGAGTAGTCAACTTCTCTCTCTCGTCACGTCCACCATCCGTTGTAGCTGCTGCCGCATTGCGATCACCTACATTACCGAAGTTAGCGTACCATTGTCCATAGGGATTTTTTGCCGGGAAAAACGGAGCATCGTTTCCGTAAAGTGTACGGTCGATACCATGTGTGGGTGTTTCGGTATTTGTTTTAATCATACTGGCTAAAGTCTCCAGTTTGAACCAATCAGTCAATTTGATGCCGTAGTTTAAGCGCAAGTTCAACTGTTTCTGTCCGTCATAGGCTGTAGCCAGATTAGCCTGGTTATCAGCATAAGCTAATGAAATGCGGTAATCGGATTTATCCGTAGAACCTGCTACACTCAAGTTATGCTGGTAAGAATAACGGCGGGCAAACAATTCATCCAGGCGATTGGCATTACCAACGAACATCGTACCCCAATCGGCTACAGTCGACTCATAAATACCTTCAATGCCTTGAGCCATCTTCTTCAGGTTTTCTTCTCCCCAGCCCCACCAGTCATGTTCCGGCATTTCTTTATTGGCTTCCAGCCACATGGAAGCATATTCCTGCATACTGGGAGAGAAAGCCATAATACCATTGGTAGTGAAACGCATATTGAAGCCATAATCAACCGTTGTCTTGCCTTTACCTTTTTTGGTAGTAACCAAGATAACGCCATTAGCTGCTTTCGCCCCATAAATGGAAGCTGAACCGTCTTTCAATACACTAATATTCTCAATATCATCCGAGTTTAGATTTTGGAATGACTCTGAATTCAATACGGGTACTCCATCCACAATAATCAACGGACTACCGCCATTGACAGATGTCAGACCACGAATCTGGAAATTTAAACCTTCATTACCCGGACGTGAGGAAGAACGAGTGACTACCAAACCCGGAGTGGCTCCTTGCAGAGCAGCACCGACATTGGTAATGGCACGACTTTCCAATACCTGGCTACCAATTTGTTCTACCGCCCCTGTCAACGTCGCTTTTTTCTGCGTGCCATAACCCACTACAACAACCTCGTCCAGTGCATTATTATCTTCCTTTAATACCACTTTAAAATCAGAGCGGCCATGAAGGTTAATAATCTGATCTACATATCCGATATAGCTAACTTTTATCTGTTTGGCATCAGCAGGAATATTCAGCGTAAACCGACCGTCAATATCGGTAATTACTCCTGCATTGCTTCCTATGACCACTACATTACAACCAATCAGTGGTTCACCATTCGCATCTGTCACAAGTCCTTTGATGATGCGGCCCGTCTGGACTACCATCAAACTCTCTTCTACAGAATCATTTGCATAGAGCAATACACCGGGCGAACCACCCAGCAGCATGGCGAAAGCCAATGCGACTCCTTTTGAACATAAGAATTTGGATTTAATTTCCATAATACTATTAAATTGTTAAAGTTAATATGTGTTTTCCGAATCTGGTATTTAACCGACTTTGGAGAATTCATTTTTCAAATAAGTACGAACCGTTTTACGAGCCAGTAATAATTGACATTCTACTGTACGGGGAGATAAGGACAGCTTTCCTGCAATGGCAGGACAAGAGAGTTCATGATTGAAACTAAGTTCATAAATCTGACGGCGTTTAACAGGAAGAGCTTCCATAACCAGGTCATGCATCTTCTTTAGTTCACGAAAATGAATGGTATCTTCTGTGGTATTCCGACTGGTGTCTTCCATCCTATTATATATGTAGGCGACGAAATCTTCCTGTTTATAATAACGACGGATTTTATCGGTTACTATATTGCGAGCGATGGTAAAAAGCAAAGACCAGACTGTATCTTTGTTCACGAATGCCCTGTGTTCCCATAAGCGGACAAAGACATCCTGTGCCAAATCTTCCGCTTCATGCGGATGGCAAATGCGGATAGCGATATAGTTCTTGATATACTCCTTATATTTAAGATAGCATTCAGAGAAGAAGTCGTCAAATGTAGCTTGCTGTTTATTCATGGCATTAAATTTATCCGTTTAACGATGATACAAAAGTAGGAACAAGTTTCAAATTCAAATACCACAAAAGTAACAGATAACAAAACTATCGTAACAAGCGTGTATTTTTGCAAAAACTTCCCATTTCATCGGGATAAATCTAACCGTTACACCAATAAAAAAGGGGATGTCGTTACATTTGACGACTCCCCTGTTCTTATATTTGCATGGATGAAAGCTTTCATCCGGAAGGATTCATTATTTATTTTCCTGTGATGCCTGGAAATCCGGTATACGTTTTACGTTCGCACCTTTCATCACACCTCTTTTGATCGCTTCATTCGTATCGCTGATTTCTTTCTTCACACGTTTATAGTATTCTTTTGTCAGTCCTTTCTCTACTGCTTCCGATTCTGTTACTGCCCAAAGATACTGATAATCCATCAACATCAAATCCGGTGCCACTATTTTAAAGAAAACACTATCATTTGCAAATTTTTCACGTAAGTCTCCCAAATAGATGGTATCTGCAGGATTTACCTCCTTAACATTTGCATTATTTTTTGAACTGCTACCTCCGCAAGAAGATAACATCAAACCTCCTACCAATGAAATTAAAACTAATACTTTCATATCAACATATATTATAAAATAAAACTTTTTCTGCTCCAATGTGAACAAGATCTTACAATTATCTCACTTATTGAGCGCAAATGTAATAATTAAACTACAAACACAAACACAATGTCATTCTTTTCTTCCCGATTCCTCGGCATATTGCTTGGGAAGCATCCCGAACATTTCTCTAAAACACTTCGAGAAATAGCTGGGTGAACTGAATCCTACCCGGTTCGCTATTTCAACAATCGGCAACTGACTTCCTTGTAATAATTGTGCCGCCCGTTTCAAACGGATGCTGCGAATAAAGTCTGTCGGTGTGTGTCCGGTGATGGATTGCAGCTTGCGGTAAAGGCTCATACGCACCATACCCAAATCGCCACTCAATTCTTCTACGCCATATTCCGGATTGTCCATGTTCTTTTCTATGTATTCCAGACACTTCTGTATGAGCTGTTCGTCTACTGAAGTAATGGTGATAGCACTCGGATTTACTTCTATGTTTTTACGGAATTCCTGTTTTCTCTTTTCCTGCTGCTCTATCAGCTTTTCAATGCGTACCATCAGCATATCAAAGTTGAAAGGTTTCGACATATAAGAGTCTGCTCCTACTTCATAGCTGTTAATCTTGATATCATCGGCAGTACGGGCTGTCAATAATATCACAGGTATATGGGAAGTCTGCACGTTCGTCTTGATCCGACGGCAAAGTTCGATACCGTCTACTTTCGGCATCATAATATCGCTGATAATCAGGTTCGGATTTTCCTCTATCGCTTTTCGCTCTCCTTCCTCGCCGTCTGCCGCTTCAATGATTTGATAAAAATCTTCTAACTGTTCTTTCAGGAAAGTACGGAATTCCTGATTGTCCTCCACTAACAACAGTTTCTTCAGGTTATCATCGACTGTAGATGTAGTGGTTTCTTTCTCTTTAATGTCTGGTGTTTCCGTTCCGATGATTTCTTCCGGCAGTTCGTTCGGTTCCGGTTTCAGGTCCATCGGCAACCAAACGGTGAATACTGATCCACGATCTATCTGACTGTCCACTTTAATACGGCCACCATGTATATTTACATATTCCCTTACCAAATGAAGTCCGATGCCACTGCCTATTTTTTCGTCCCCTTCATTTCCTACCTGATAGAAACGGTCAAAGATATAAGGAAGGTCTGATTCGGATATTCCGATTCCAGTATCAGATACGGATATTCTCACGTAGTTTCTTTCTTCTATCTCTTCTGTCGCGAGCTGTAAGTTCACTGTGCCTCCCTGCGGTGTATATTTGAAGGCGTTGGACAAGAGATTATTCATAATCTTATGTACCTTATCCCGGTCGAAGAACATATAAAGCGCTCTATGTTCAGATTGGTTCACAAAGTTAAGGTGCTTCTCTACTGCCATTGGCATGAAGTTGTTATAGGCAGAAACAATAAATTCCTCCATATCGCCGTTCATCAGATGCAACCTCTCTCCTTTCATTTCCAGTTTGCGGAAATCGAGTAGCTGATTCACCAATGACAATAGGTTTTGAGCATTCTTATAGATGGTATTCAGTTGCTTTTTCATCGCATCGTCTGTCAATCGACGTATCACCATGTCTAATGGCGTGATAATCAATGTCAGCGGAGTGCGGAGTTCATGGCTTATATTTGTGAAGAAGCGGAATTTCATCTGATCCAGTTCTTCTTTCTGCTTCAACGCTTCCTCTTCTTGCATACGAATCATCTTCTGCCGGTTGCGGCGGTTTATTACGTAGATCAGCCCGAAGATTAAGAGAATAACTAAAATTGCATAGAAAATACGAGCGGCCAGTGTATCCCAGAATGGGGGATGAATTACAATTTTGAATGCAGACTCCGGTCCCCATATCCGGTCGTTTCCGGCAGCGGACACACGGAAGATGTATTCGCCCGAAGGGAGATTATTATAGACCACACGTCCTTGTCCATTCTCAAAAAGGGTTTCCGTCCATTCTTTGTCAAATCCTTCCAGTTGGTAACGGAAAGAGGTTTGAGAAGGATTAGGGAAGTTCAGACCAGAAAACTCAAGTGTGATATAGTTCTCATCATATTTTAATTGTACTTCGTCCGAATAACTTAATGCTTTATCAAATAAGACACGTCCGTTATATATTTCGCCCGAAACAACCGGAACATTAAACAAGCGGAATGAGGTAAACAGAGGACGATTGAGGCACTGATTATCTATCATGTTTTCTGGTGAGAAAGCAATAAAGCCGTTCATCAGCCCCAGGAAAAGCTGATTGTCCCTGGTCATTAACGAAGGGAAACTATATAAATCATCCTGACGGATTTCATCTTCCGACAGACAGCTGATTACATGAAAGCTGTATTTATCTGCTCTTCTGTCTACTTTTATCTTATAAATAGAAGTGACTGTCGAAATCCATATATCATGGTTCTTATCTTCCACTACGTTCAGGATAGCTTTAGACAGACCTTCTTCTTTCCCTAATGTGTAGCTTTGCCCATTGTAAGTCAAAACGCTCAAGCCATATTGTGTAGCAAACCATAAAGTTCCCTCATGGTCTTTGAGTATCTGATTATACTTGATACTTCCCTGATTGAAAATAGAATTAGCCTGGCCGTCTTCCTCCGGTATCCATATTTTATTCGTTGCAGGATCGTAAATGTAGAGTCCGTTATCACTGCCTACGACCAACCGGGATTGATTATCTATGGCCAATGCATTCGCTACTTTATATTTTTTGAGTTCGGGAAACTGTTCGGACAATAAGTTTATTTGCCCGTTTTCAGGATTGAATAATCCTACACCACCATATATACTTACCCACAATCGACCGGAAGAATCTTCGACCATGACACGGATATTACTGAAATCCAATTCATTCTGATAATCCGTATCGGGATAATCGTAAGATTGTACCTTTCCATGATCTATGCAGTAGAGCCCATCGTGGTATGTTCCGACCCAAACACGCTTCTTGCTGTCCTCATAAAGTACACGGCAATTCTTCTGACTGAATTCATGATAGAATCTGTTCATGCTTTTAGTCTCCGGTTCATAGCGATAGACACCCTGCGTAGTACCCATCAGAATTTCTCCTTTAGATGTTTCGAGCATACAGCGGATTTCCTCTCCTTTCCAGTCGCCATTTATCATCTTCTTATTGTACAGCACTATTTTATTCATGCTGGGATGATAATAACACATTCCCTGATTATAAAGTCCTATCCAAACGGAATTATTTTCCCGGTCGCAATAGATGCTTTGAATACCGTTTCGTACTGTATTACCTGATAATAAAGGAATATCCAGTGTCCGGGTTACAGAGAAATTGTGCATATCAATGACATAGAATCCATCGATAACGGTTCCTACCCATGCATTTCCACCTTTATCCACATCCATAGAAGTAAACCATGAATAGTGTCCGAGTTGGATACCTGAAATTTGGTTCCATTTTTTATTATAGACATCATAATAGCCTACTCCACGATCCCACATCAACCAAAAGTCACCATTATCGAGTATCTTCAAAACCACACGGTCATCCGGTTTCAGTTGGTCTTTCAGGAAATCAAGTTGATACACGAAACGTTTCTTTTCTAAATCGTAGCAACGGATAGCCCCTTTCTGATGAACCATCCAACTGTATTTTCCATGACTTTCTACTCCGAGTAATCCTCCATAGTATTCCATAAACTCATCATTCCTACAAACCTGTTCGATTGATTTTGTCTCTGCATCGTACATATAGACAGAGGAACCCGGCGTCAGAAACCAACAATGTTTCTCTGAATAAATAATCAGGTCCGCCACTTTATCCTTTAAGCCGAATTGTTGAAATAAAGAATCTACGTTATAGATGTACTGTTCGGTAGTCAAATCGAAGACGCGTAGGCTCTTGCGTTCTTTCATCCACAAACGTTTGTCGGCATCAATATATTGTTCGGGAATAATATGGTTATATGCTATCGAATATTCGCCATGAATATTGAAAGGGAAATTTGAATAGTTCGCACCATCATACAGGCTTAATAACACAGTACTTCGCACACCGATACGTCCGTCGGGAATGGGGAAAACGCTTTTTACATAGTTATCCGGTAATCCTTCGACAACTCCAATCTGGCGGAATACATAAGGGGATTCTTGCGAGCTAATATAACCCGGATACAATAATCCCATTAGTATGATTAACAAACATATTCGAATTTTCATGGCCATCTTTTTTTGTAGTACTATTATTAAGTACGAACGAAGAATCAAATCCCCTTATCCTACTTTACTATTATTTTCTGAATTTCGAGTTTATCTCCGGCTTGCTCTATCTGTAAACGAAGTACACAAGCTCCTGCGGGAAGAGTGAGTTTTCCTATTTCTCTTTCCGTCCATTGTATAGAACTGGGTAATTGCATGGGTTCTGTCTTTACTTCTGAATCAGAAGCTACGGACAATAAAGAATTTCCTTTTGATTGATAAACAAGATAAACGGTATAATCTCCATCGGTAGGAATACTTACAGTATAATTCATCCATTCTCCATCTTCTATTTGGGTAACGACGTAATTATCTTCTTCTTTTCGTAGCTCTACTGCTCCGTCAGGTCTGTATTCGTTGCCACGTTTCTTTCCTACATTGTGATAGGTATGCCCTTCGGGATCTTCCGCAAGACAATAATAATCGTAATCGGCAGCCGATATTTCACTAGGTAGCAAATGAATTCCTGATACACGCTTTCCCGTAGAGAAAGAAACGGGATCGCCTGCCATCCAGGGAGTCAATCGCTTGGTCAATGTTCCCCAGTCAGTCCATTCATAAAACCAGTTGGGTGCTATCCCCCAGTTTTCGCAACCGTGATGTTCTATCATATAATCACGGTAACGTTTCAACCAGGTATAGTTGTTCTCCGGCAATCCAGCACGTACTGCATAATGCGCCAATGCCATTTCACGAGTTCCGCCACTACCTGCTACGTCTCCACGTCCGTGAGGAGATACGGCTACGGATTCCCAACGTCCACTACGGCTTTTTATCTGGAGAAATTTTCCGTTCTCAAAGGTAACTTCATTTGAATTCTTACTATAACTTGTCGGTTCCCAAGGCTCTTTTTGCTCTTCATAGGTCTGGACTTTAGAGAGGTTATAACGATAGTTCCATTCCAAACCAAGAAGCAAACGGTTATTGAGACAATTATACAAAGAATCTCCCTGATTCCATGCCATTTCTGCGATAGCTACATAATTGTGGATACCTGCCAATACATGTCCCTGGTCGCGACTCGACTCCTGACATTGACCGTTTGGATAGATATAATACTGTAGCTGTTCATCGTATCCATAATCTGAAATCTTGTTTTCTCTTCCTTCCAATTTATAATCAAGCATGGTTGGTGATTTCTTAATCGGTTCTTTGCTAATGACCGGTGGTCCTGAAGGATAAGGTAAATCATCCGGTCGATGCTTCATTCCCAATAAATAACGGTAAGCACGGTCATACATTACTTCGTTATCTAAGTAAATCCCCATTGCCATCATTCCACGAGCAGCGAAAAGTCCTTGATTACCAAACCTTGCGGCATCGAAATTAAAAATATTCCAATAGAATGTAACTCCGTTCTTTGAATCATCCCAGTAATTTGCATATTTGGAAGAGAAATCTTCCGTATTGCTATATCCAGGATAGACCAACATATTTTTAAAACGTTGCTGGCCTTCTACTTTCCAACCGGAATAATCACGCATTAATTCGGCGGCATCAATTAAAAGGTAAATCTTTCCGTTATCTAATGGTCCTGTTCCACGACTACTTGTATTGGTATAATAAGAATTAGCATTCAGATATTCGACCGCTTTACGGGCATAAGCCTCATCGCCCGTCAGATGCCAAAGCAATGCTAAGTCATGTGCCCGCCTGCCATCTACTCCGATAGTAGCATTAAAACGTCCTTCTCTGATTTGTTTTCCCCGATTGATAACTTGCGTATTGAGTGAAGAATAGGGAGATTCCTTTAATTTCAGAAAAGTAGAATAATAAGGCTCATGTTTCGCCTTGACCATAGCTTTCATCCGGTCTAAATCACCTTGGGTATAGGTGATTCCGGGATAGATAAAGTTACGTCGTTGCGCTTGCACTCCATTTTGAATATTCCCAATCCATACAATCCCAATAATCCATATAATTTTGTTAATCATAGTGCGATTCGTTTTTTATACAAGTGATAAGCAAAGATAGTATTTAGTAATAAAAAGGAGTTCAAAGTGAATGAAACATTTACTTTGATTAGCATAAACCCGGGAATAAAACTCTTGTATTTATACTCATGGTTCTCTTCCAGACTCCTTAATTCTGATTCCAGTGCAGCTTTGCTCTCATCTATTAATAGATAAGTTATTATCTTCCTATTGCAAAGTTCTTTCCTTCTAATACTAAAGTTACTCTTATCTAATAGAAATCTATAATTGCAAGCTTTGATTATAAAAACGAAAGTTTCATTTATATAATTGCAAGTTCTAATTATATAAATGAAACTTGCATTTATAGTTTATGTTTAACCTAAAGAAAGTTTGATATTAGAAGAAAAGAAGTTTGCACCTAATACAAAGAGATTTTTCCATTCATACTTCATATACCAGATTATGCTATTTGACTGTGATATTCTTTATGTATTCATTCGTGATAAAATCATCTATATTTTTCATCTTCATGCCGTTGATAATCACATTATCGAAGATGATATTCTTGACGGAACGTTCTTTATCAAACCCTTTCAATAGAGATGGATTCTCCCCTACTCCATTATAAATGATATTCCGAAAAATAATATCTTCAATTCCCGGCCGGGTTGCTTATCATACTTTGAATTGAAACGAACATTAATATGAAACAATCTTCCCTCCTGGATATTCTCTACACGGATATCCTCAAATAATGCCTTGCGTACCAAGTTTTTATCACCGCAATCCACTGCCATACAGCCCTGATAAAGAAGATCATCTTCATCATGTTCCAGAATATCGACATTACGGACAGTTATATTCTCAAGAATCTCTCCAGCCTTATCGTCCGGGTTACCGTGTCCTCCAATGTTGATCGGATGAGCAATATCCGCCCAAAGGATTGAATTCTGTAAAGTCACGTTACGACTTCCTCCGTAATAGTTCCAGCGATGGGCATAGATGGCAATACAATCATCACTGTTCCGCATAAAAACATTGTCTATTAATACGTCACTGCAACACATCAGATCTATGCCATCACTCCATCCTTTACAACTAAAAGACTTTAAATTATTGATGGTCAACCCTGTAGACTCACCACCAAATACTGTATAGTGATCTGGATTTATAACTGTAATACCGTCAATCCATATATTTTTAGAATGAGTAACTTCTATTCCACGGATCGGATGGTCGAGAATACCACGCCCGACAATGCGTACATTTTCAGCTTTGTCAATCAATAATTTAGCTTTTACAACAGCTCCGGGAGCTAAATAAACAGTAGTATTGGAAGGAATCTGTATCTGTGTGTTCGGCAAATCTTTCGGACGATGGACACCCGGTCCGAAATACATTACTTTGTCACTGCTTTCAGTATAAGTTTCTGTTTCCAAAGGATTAGCAAACAAATGAAGATTATGCAAACGATCACCGTTAAACTCAATCGACAGGCATTGAGGTCTAGTGAGTGTAAAAAAGATAGCATTGTGGTTTACCGTATGTTGTATACCTATTGCTAACGGACGGATTTTCACATCCTGAATGGTGCCATTGTTCTTTTTCACCATCACTTCTACGGGACTGCCTATATCAAACTGTACCATTGAAGCAGATTGTACCCGATCCATATCTACTTGGACTTCATATTCGAATACATCTTTCCATTCACCGCCTGCTTCACGTACTTTGACTGTATAATCATCATTATGTGGCATACCAGTGTTCAATCCTTCCGGATAGGTTACTAATTGGGCATTCCCGAATGTCGAAAATGCAATAGCTATTGCTAACAAACATTTTCTTTTACCTGATAAAACTCCTACTATATTCATATCACTAAACTATGTTATATTTTAATTATTCTGTTTATTGAAGTTCTTTCTAAAACTATACTTTCTATTCCACCCAGGTTGGCAAACTGGTAACAGAAACTATAGAAAAAATAACCAATGCAAAAAATCTCCTTTATTGTCTATTACGAACAATAAAGGAGATTTACCTAGAACATTCCAGTTTTTTCTGTCTTCTTATTTTTTACTTTTTACATACGGTTCTGCATATTGAGTCGGCAGTGCTCTCGATATGTCTTTGAAACATTTAGTAAAACTAGTATACAATACACCTTCCTATTCTTTATTATAGCTTTATTCGAACGGAACTGCCAAGTACTAGAATATGAATTGAAAACGTCCCTGTACTACACTAAAGTTTGTGCTTTCGATCTCTTTGATATGCGAGCCGGGGATGAAGTAGCTATAATTCAATTTGACAGCAATGTGTTTATTGATATAGTAATTCAATCCGAAGGAGAGGTCTTTCTGTGTTCCGCCTTTTATTCCGGCATCATTCAGAGAGAGATAATTGAAACGGGCACATAGTTCAAGTGCTTTTCCTTCCGGTCTTCCGGGACAGGCTACTTCTTCGTCATACAGATAATTCTGTCCCAACAATAGCCAGGAACATTGCAGATAAGCTCCTTGTGCCGTATAGTTCTCAAAACCCTTTTCCCGTTTTACATGGGCGCGGATGTATTCACCCTGAAGAAAGAATTTATGATAGTAAATTAGCAGTTCGGTTCCTATTTTAAATTGGGATGCTGCATGATCTACATCTGCTTGTATTAATGTACGATTATCAATCGTGCTCACGCCCGGAGATTTATAAGTAAACGTATTCCTGTTCTCATCTTCGGGAAGCGTGCCGTCCGGTGTACGATGGATAGCTGCTAATCCTATATGTATCAGTTTCGCTTGCTCATAAAGTGGACGGTAAACCAAACGTCCGTCAATGGCATATCCTTGCGATGCGTTTTTCAGGTTGCTCAAATCATTATCGGTAAAGAATCCGCCACACAGATAGTAATATTGGGTACGATAGGAATAGGCTACTCCCATACGTCGGCTATTTGTCAATGCCAGCACAGCTCCCGGAGATTGGTTGAAGCGAAGATCAAATGTACTACAAATCATATCGAGACTGAATGGCTCATAGAATTGTCCTATCTGAATGGAACTATTCTTATAGGAATAGGTGGCAAAAGCATCTTTGATGGCTACTTTGTTTCCGGCATATCCCATTTCCAGTTTCATTCCCCAGTTCTGATAGGTAGCTTTTACACCGATGCGAAGGTCATTAAATTCCGTGCCGTTGCCAAAGTTATTCGGATTCTTCAGATACACTCCTCCATCCATTAATAGACGCCCGGTGATTTTATATTGTATGCCATCGGGCAGATTCTGTGCCGTTATCCGGGAAGTCGTTAGTATTAGAGATAGAAGGAAGGAGAATTTCAAATATAGTCCTATTATTTTCATCGTCCACCTTTTATCAAATTTGTGAAAAGTAGTTGGCTCCATACCTTCTCCCGTAAATTTTATCCCGTTGCTCATTTCGGCTTCTTTCGCTTTCTTCAGCTGTTTCTCTTTTTTATAGCGCTGTATCAGGTAAATCATGGAGCAGGTGAAAGCAACCGTACAGATCAGTCCTACGTAACCGGATAATATATTATAAAATTCCAACCAGTTTATGTCTACATGGGCAAATTCTTTGAACATCAAGACAAGTACAGTTCCCGTATATCCGATAAAATCAATGGTCACAATGAAGAAACCGACATTTCCTTTTATCTTGAAACAAGCGATGAAGCGGTCGAAAAAAATGCTTTGAAAACAGAGGTAGGCAATATACAGACAGAGACTTTGGACAAACAGCCAGGTGATTGCATCCAATTGCAGAGAATCATAATTGAAAGATATAAAACTCATGGTGGCTGTCCCAAGTACGACCAATCCCAGCAGGGCAACCAAAACTTTTATGTTACTTTTCACAAAGACCATCGCTCCGAATAACGCCAGAATTATTAATGTAACGACTGTATCTACCTGCGCAAACATCCATGAGGACTGTCCGTTCATATCAATAATCTTCACCAGGAAATCTTCCTTAATATCTCTAAGCACTACCAACATTAGGTTAGCTACAAACAATAATACAAGAAATGGCATAAAGTCGATGAACAGTTCTTTCCGTTGCTTGCCATTCAGAGTTACACGACTACTCTTTTGTTCTATATCTTGTGCCGTAGGTTGTGGCAAACGGGTTAAGCTATATCCCAAAAGAGCCAATAAAGGAAGTGCAAAAGCACCGATAAGTGCCGGCATCCAAAATTCGCTGACGTTCAATGTATTCATAACGAACAATCCGATGGATTTTGCCGTTCCCGAACTGATAACAATACTGATTCCTAAAAGACTGGCCAAAATATCCGTAGTGCGGCGACCTTCGATAAAACTGAAAATAACTCCCCACATACAGCCCAATGACAATCCATTGAAGAACATGGCAAACATATTATAAGGAGTGGGAAGTGCTCCGAACGCAACCAATGACAATTCCGCTACGGCAATGGAAACGAGTATAAACTTCAGGCGATTCTCTCTCTTCAATTCGGAAATCAACTTGATACCTATAAACTTGGCTATCAGATAACCTGCTATCTGAATGATAGTAACCAGTACTTTATAATCAAAGCCGAATGCTTCTATCCCGTCAAAAGTAGCAGCTGTGAAAGGTTTGCGCAATGTATAAACCAGTGAGTAAGAAAGAAGGGCTGCTCCACCTGCCCATAGAATAAAGAGGAAATCGGCTAATCTTCTGTTTGAACTTTGTTTCGATATTGCTTCAGTAATCGTTTTCATACGTTTTCGTTTTAATTTCTGGAGCAAAAGTAGAGGAGAATAGCAAGGGAGAAAATGAATTCTAAAGATTCATTTTATTCATTATCAGGTAGAAATGGAAGTAATATTAATGTAACGTTTATGTAACCGTAATTTCTTGGAAATGGAATACAAAAAGGGTTGCACAATCACTAATCCGGTATTGCGCAACCCTTTTTATTCGATTTCTTATTTTTCTTCTTATTGGAAAGTAGGCATCTTGAATCTGTACAATAATCCACCTACCATGGAAGCTACGCGGTCAGGTCTTCCCTGTTCGGAGCCATCGTATGTATCGGTACGGATACCGACTTTAGGTTCGGCATACAGATACAAAGAAGAAGCCACTTTCAGCTTTACCTGCACACCGGCATCCAGTCCCGGCACTGCTCGGAACTTACCGTAACGGCGTACCAGTCCGGCCGTAACTCCCACAAAAGGAACAACATCTATCACATGGTCGGGGCTGTATCCTTTTGCCAATGTGGCCAGACTCATCATATAATCCATACCCAAACCGGCATAATGAAGATTCATCTTCGACGACGTTTTGGCCTTGTACATAATTGTTCCATTTACCCGCCATGCAGATAACGGAGTGTACCATTTACCTATGCTTCCTTTTGCTTCTACACCTGCATTCTTCACCAAATCTTTGTTGGCTACGAGCAAGCTACCCAATCCAAGTGCACCGGAGATGAAGTAACGCTTGTCATCCTGACCAAACACGCTGCGATTGGCTGCTTTTGAATAAGGAACAAAGCGATAGTGGAAACCTGCATTGACTCCTACCATTACGTCTTTCTGCATAAAGCCCAGATTACCTTCAATGAATTTATCTCCATACAAGCGAATCTGCGGTTCAATGTACAAACCGAGAAAATCATTCACATGCCATAATCCCTGTATGCCTGCATTAATACCCGGTTGGAACTTATGGTCTGATTTGGAAGTATAAGCAAGGTTGACACCTACCGAACCTATTAAATCAAAGATACGATCGGGATTATATCCACTCATGGTAGACGTTATGTTCCACAAGTAATCAAGACCACCACTGACGCTGGCATGTCTAAGTTTGCCCGCTTTAACACTTCCCGGAACTACATAGTTCGTAAAGAATCCACCCGTACCCACCAGGCGCAAACCGGAATAAGGGCTCAACCACTTACCGATAGAGACAGAAGCCTGCGGACCTAAAGAACCAAGGTTTTCAAGATTCGTCTTATTCAGGAACATTTGCACACCGATTCCCGAAGTCATAAACAGATTGTCTGCGATGTGATTGCTTGAGAATCCGTTCTTCGGACGTGCCGCACGGTCAATCGTATGATAAGTCAAACCAAAATTCAACTCTCCGAGCTGATCCGTATTGCCACCTACTCCGCGACCTCCTGCATATCTCTTATTATACACATTGAGGCGAGGTTCTATAAATAAATCCACAGAACGGTTGATACGGAAACTTCCTTGCACACCGACTCCTATTCCCGGAGCATACTTGGCGGTTTTATCCACTCCTTTCGTACCTGCCAGGTTAACTCCGGCAATACCGATCAGACTAAATATTCTGTCTTCATCATATCCCCAAAGAACATTATTGATATTCAACAGATAGTCCGCATGCAGATCGACATGTTTAAAGTAGCCGCTTGCACTGCCCGAAGGGGTGTCTGAAAGTCCAACCGTCCCGGACAAACGCAGACCGGAAGAAGGACTGAACCATTTACCGATTCCGGCAGAGAACTGGGGACCTAATCCTTTAATCGTATTCTTGATTCCCGGAACTTTCAGTGTACTGATACCACCGGATAAAGAGATAAACATATGATTCAGGAAGGAACTTTTATCGAAATCATCGAAATGAATCTTAGTTCCCATCGGAGCAGCAGGCATATAGGTCAGACCTACCAGAACCGAACCAGCCATTTTATAGTTTCTCCAACTTTCCGTATACGCAAAACCGTCATTATACCATCCGATCCGCGGTTCTACAAACAAATCCAATGTAGAAGAAAGACGTACATTTCCCTGTAAACCGAGATGAGCGCCGTAATAAAGCTGACCACCGCCTTTCAAATCCGGATACTTTTCGGAACGATCGCTATTGTCGCCCACCTTAGAATAACCGGCTTCTATACCTGCAATCCCTACTAACTCAAAACAACGGTTTGCATTGTATCCGTATGCCAGGGAGGACATATTCAACAGATAGTCCAGGCTGCCGCCACCCATTTTTATTTTAGAATCGTAGATACTCGACGGCAGATAACCTAAATTCACCCCTATCCGAAGTCCATGAACCGGAGTAATCCACTTTCCCATAAAGAGATGGGCGGTCATTCCCATTCCATCCTGACTATCTCCACTTGTTAACAAGCTGTATGGCCCTATTCCGGCAGAGAAAAAGAGATGTTCATTGAATTTATTGCTCTCGAACTTTTCATTTGCAGGCCGTTTCTGTAACATATATTGCAATGCACCATAATCCTGTGCCTGTAAGGTAACAGCAAGCATCAGGAAGATTGCCACTGCTACATATTTATTGTTGATTCTGAAGATATTCATCGTTTACTCTTGTTGTATATATCATTATTTAATTTTCTGCTCTTCCGGCAGCAAGTCAATAATATCACCGTCCACCTTCGCTACTTCCAATAAGGAAGGATCAAGTTCAAGGGCCTTCTCAATGCTCATAATCGCATCACCTATTTTCTCCAGGCGGTTGGCGGCAATCGCTTTTATATAATATTCGCGGGCGGTCTCTACATCCATGGTAGAAATCTTATCCCATGCTTCCTGATTCTTCTTCATTGCCAGCAGCATCACCATCTCATTGAAAGGGCTGGTAGCCGCCACCTTTTCGAAAGCATCATTATAATAACCGGCCAATGCCTGAACAATGGCCTGCAAATCTTCAGAAACCGCTTCTTCGGGAACCAAGGTCAAGACTGAATCTGCTTTTGTATATTTCCCTTCATGCAGCAAGGCAATAGCCTGATTGGACAATAACTCCGCCGGTGCCGATTTACTGACAAACGGTTCGAGAATACGTGAATCCGGAGTATCTTTCTGTATCGTTGCCACTGCCAGTTCATTGGCTGCATACGTAAAGTTATCATAAAGTTCAAGAGCTTCCCTGCAATACTTTTCCCTTTCGTCGGGAGTTTTTGCTGTCGTAATCATACGGTAATATTCGAAACGGGTCAGTTGCTTCGGATTCTTTCTGTAAAGTTCTCTAATCTCGTCGTCCGTCAAAGAACGGAAGATTGAATAACCATAGGTATATTGCACCTTTCTCAATTTAGGCAGATAAGTAGCCGCAAGTTCCTTGTAGAAAGGTTTCGATTTCAAGACCCCATTCAACCGGTAAGGAGTAGCTGCATATTGTTTGATTAAGTCCTCTACTTCTTTAGCCAGTTCCGGCTTGGAGTTTTTTTTCAGCAATTCAGCTACCTCCTTCCAGGAGGCAACCGATGCATCCGATTTCACCTCCAACAGTTTACGTGTTTCCGGGTCCAGTTGTGCCAGTATACGTTCCAGGGCCTTATCCGTACGCAATTTTGCCAGACGAAGATTCGTCGCGTAAGAACCGTCCGGCGAAGCCACCCCCGTAATATGAAAACTCTTCAAAGAGGCATCCGGGTTCGTCTCAATAGCACGTAATTCCTGATTCAACCGGTTCAGTTCCACCTGATTCTGTGGATTCTTATCATCCAGGTCGGCTTTACCTACCAGGAAGGTTAAGTTTACCTCACCTTTCGTATCCCGCAACTGCATCACGGGTTTCGGAAGGTATTTCTCGTCCGTCAGGCTGAAAGCGGAGAATTTATACTCCAAGAAGCGAAGCGGGTTGACCGTTCCGCGTGCAATGGAGAAAGAGTCACGATAAATGATATTCCGGTAATTTTCCATCGCCAGATGCACATCTGCACGGTAGTCATGTTGCAGATATTCTATATAGATAGAATCATGGTAAGCAATAATATCCCCCTTGCGTGAAGAAGTAGTTTTCACACGGATGTAATCGTGCAAAGGATCTTTATCCATATCATAATCGTACATTCGATTTTGCGTTGTATTATAAGTATCCCCGTCGAATACAACAGGACGCATCAACAGACGCTTTTTCAGTGTCACATCATAAATGGAAGGCTGCAATACCAAGCGACGATGTGAGTTAAACATCTCCTTAGGCACCGGGACACGGGTTTTCAGATGGAAATAATTGCCTTTGATTTCGATGTCCGTAGGTTCCGGAATCACTTTGTCCTTCACTTTGGAAGTAATCGTTACTTCGTCCAGTTCGATGACGGCATCTTTCAATACTACATTCAGAATCTGCTTTCCTGCCACCTTCACTGTTTTGTCTTCATAACCGACACATGTAAACTTCAACGAGCCGTTTTTCTCAACCAAGACACTGTAACGACCATCCTCGTCGGACATTTCTATACGTTCGTCATTGACCGGATTCAACACATTTACATTCGGAACACTTTTTCCCTGCGGGTTTGTGATATGCCCCTGCACGCGGATCCGTTGGGCGGATACATTCATACCGACGAACATCATCGCCACGAGAAGTATACCTGTTAATCTATCACGTTTCAAATTGATTTTCATTCTCTTTTCTGACTAGCTAATGTTCGTTATCGAATAATATAAACAAAGGATACCCCCAGTTTGACAGGTGCAATGGTGGTCTTACTATCGTTGACCGCACCCGGTTTCGGAGTACCCTTATCATACTTAAACTGACGGTAGCGCAACACACCTACTCCGGCAGTTGCCTCGATGTTCCAATGATCGCCCAGCACCCATGCGTATCCATAGGTCAAACCGGCGGCGTATGCATCGCCTTTGTGATGCACATCTTTTACCATCATATCAAAATTATTCACGAAAGCGGTGATTCCAAGAAAATGACTCACCATCGGACGATTTAGCCAGTAACGAACTTCAGGCTGAAAATGCGTGAAAGTCGTTTTAAAGTTGTCTGTACTGATTGGGTTCGCAGCAATCCCCATGTTTAAGGAGACATGACTACCCAATACAAATTCTGCTTCTACATTCGGACTGGCGGTCAGCCAACCCAATGCATTTGTCTTTACAGCCACCCGTTGTGCGTGCACATGTACACCACAACATAATAACAGAAATGATAACGCAGCTATTACCCTGCGACCATTTCTCATCACATATACCATCATTTATTTCCCACTAAATATTTCCCACTAAATATTTACCCACAAAAAAAGGGCTTACTGTCCATTTTATATACTACTTGGACAGAAAGCCACAAAATTAGAAAAAATATAGTATTAAAAACGTTTAAACACGCTTTTTTTGTTTTTTATTGCAACAATTTCCATCTTAGGCCATAATATACCATACTACGGATAAGATATACAATTTTTCTTTATTACCAATGAAACATCAGATACGCAACAACATAGGCTCCGACGAAGCATCGGATTTTATCTTCTTATCGCCGATAACAACCGTACAGGGAGCAGAAGAAATAATATACCATTTCCCTTCTTTCTTTTCGAGCAATACATTAGCGGCATTGTCGGTCTGAATCATTACCCCGGGTGCAACCAATTGGGTTCCATTCCCTAAAAACAACGTCCGGTTTCCTGCATATTCATTGCTGATAACAGCATAATCCGCTTTCACTTTCATTCCTTGATAAGTAGCGGTTTGTGCAGCATCAGATAGAGAGAAGATATGATCTATACGTCCGTTTTTGCTTTTCACACAGATTCCGGCAAAATCTTCCAAACCTGCTCCTTCTGCATCAAAATAAGAAACAGACTGAATAGCAGACGGTTCCTTTTTCGTACTCGGTTCATATATCGAGACAAAGGACGATTCAAGCTTCTCCATGCTGACGGGCAACAAATGTCAGCGTCGGCTGCTCCTTTATATTATAGGGCATATTCGGTGTACGGCTTAGCCCTTCGGTCATTGGCGCCAAAGCCGTAAAGACTTCACGATCCGGTTCGCCTTTCATCCAAAGATTCATGTATATATCATCGCCGTCCTTATCTTTCATATCTATGGTGAAAGTTGCCTTGACATCCTTATTGGTCGCAGCCACTTTCTTATCATATAAATAGGAATAAGCGTAAAGATGTGCGCCTGCAAAGGCGAGTTCTTCCGTAGGCTGGAGATTCAGGTCGCTGCCATCTGCTGTCGTCAATGTCAAAGTCTGCCCAAGGTTGTGATAAAAATAATCGTGCATTTTATCGCCTCCCCGTTCTTTCCGGCTGCGGAATACATCCACATAATACCCTGTCTCCGCCCCAGTAGTGACAATACTCATCATACGGGTCTGATCCGCCCTGCTTTCCGGTTCACGAAAATAAAGGTTACTGTAAGTAACGGACGTAAATGCTTTGCCCGGTTCCGCTGATGCCGGGAAACAGGAAAGCAAATCAAAAGAATGATTACTTTTCATCACCGGATAACTGGAAATGCCATCTACACAAACCGTATTATGGCTGGGGAATTGAGAGTAATATTCCGCATAATCCAGTCCGCTATACAGGAAAAGCCCGATACCTGCATCCGGACCCAATACGTATCCTTTTCCGTAAAGTTCCATCGAAATGCCGTTAGCGTGCATGTGATTCCCTTCACTGCCATTCAACGAAATCATCAAACTGTTGCGCGGATGCATACCGTTACGCTGTACCAGCCATGACACATTGGGAGCATAAAACAAAGGAGAAACATAATCTTCTATCTTTCCCGGCTGCACTTTGGGATTTAGCGTCAGCGGTTTATCTTCAAAGAAAGAATTGACAGATACACGCACATTCTTCTTTTCTGTTTTATCATTTCCCAAATCCGGGTTCAGGCATTTCAATAAAGCCGTGAAATAGTTTTCCTGTTCTTTCTTCCCGTTCGCCTGTGCATTCTGTATCATACGGATAAAGAAGTTCGTACTCAAATATCCCGGATGCGTATCTCCAAAGCCACAAATCATACGGTTGGGAAACAGATATTGGGGAGTGGTTGCTACCGCTTTCGACAATACAGGCACTGCTTTCACCAAATCATATTGCAGATTCGTATCAAACTGATTCACGAAATTGGCATAATCATTGATTACCACACTGCTATATCCCGGACATTCTGCCCAAATTCCCGTATTTATATCGAAACCATAATCCGCCAATCGCGTCAGACTCCACTGGCGGATGCTGGAACGGTTCATCACATAGTCGATATAATATTCACGTCCTTTTCCGTCGGCATATTCTTTATTGTCTTCCAATACCAATCCGACATTCATAACAAACCGTGCCTGTAGCAAATTCCAGTTGTTATGAGGTACACCGTTCGCAATGATATTATCCGCCCATTTCTTAAAAGCCCCGGCGTAGATTTCCATTTTATCCGGGTAATTGGCCTTTAGATAATTATATAGAAAATCGTATAAAGGGACAGCGATATGGAGTGCGTCTTCATGGATGACTTCGAAAGAAGTCAATCCTACCAATGTTTGCTGATGGCCGTGATTCAGGTCGATGGGCACGTTTCTATAATAAATACCTGTCATATATGTATCAAAGACCCCTGCGGCAAGTTTAGCGAATTTCTCTTCATCCGTCATCCAATAAAGGAAAGCGGCATCACGGGCAATTCCCAGGATTTCGCAGTTCAGGCTTTCAATATTCCGGCCTGTTTTGGATGGGTGTACACTCTCCATAGGACGGTCGGGAAGTGCATTATTGCAGAAAGTGACATTCCCATCCTCATCATCATAAGGAACGACATCCGCCAATTTGGGACGGCCGTGGGTAGCAGCTGTGCCACGGGTTCCTGTGTAACGCACAGTGGGATAAGGAGCTTTTTCACCACCTGCATGGTCGAACGTTTCACCTTTCACATATACTTCCGTGGCATGAGACTTCCAGTACATTGCCAAACGAGACAGCAACCACGCCGGTTGAGCATCCGTCAGGTTCGTATATACTTCCGTCCGTTCCTTCAATTTATTGAAAACATCTTTCGCCCATTCTTCTTATTTTAATCAGCTTCCATGTTTCCTGCTTTCCCGCCGGAGTAGTCAGTACCCGCGGATGTGTCTGCGGCATCTTTTCCGGCAAAGGAATCTCTTGTCCGGATGCGCTGTTCAGAAAGGATAGAAAACATAGTCCAAGTAAAATTCGTCTCATACTTCAATTTCTTTTTTTAGGTTTGATACCTATTAAATACGAAGATAGAGATTTATTTACCTAAATCCTCCGTCAAAGAACAATTTTATTTGTACGAGACTACGCTGTTATTTCAAACAAAGAATTATATTTGCAAAAAAACTAACAATTCTGATACTTATGAAAATTTTATCTATCCATGATTTGGCAACAATCAGGAAGAGAGCAGAGCACAATCTTTCATTGCGCGAAGAAAGTAATGAAAAGGTGACTGAAAAGTGTTACGGACTGGCATCCGGTGCGCGACATCTTCAGATTCTGATCTGCGGTGGTACAGGCTGTAAGGCATCTTCCAGCCAGGGTATTACAGACAATCTTCTAAAAGCCATCCAAAAGAACGAAATCACCGACAAAGTAGAAGTCATCACCGTAGGCTGTTTCGGCTTCTGTGAAAAAGGTCCTATCGTGAAAATTATCCCCGATAATACCTTTTACACCCAAGTCACTCCCGAAGATGCGGAAGAAATCATCAACGAGCATATCATCGGAGGACGAAGAATCGAACGGTTGCTGTATGTAGATCCCAAAACGGAACATACCGTCAGCGACTCCAAGCACATGGATTTCTACCGGAAACAACTCCGCATCGCATTGCGTAACTGTGGTTTTATCGATCCCGAAAATATTGAAGAGTATATCGCCCGTGAAGGATACTTTGCATTGGCCGATTGCCTGCTTAACAAACAGCCGACGGACGTTATTGATATTATCAAACGTTCGGGACTTCGCGGACGTGGCGGTGGCGGTTTCCCAACGGGACTGAAATGGGAATTTGCCAACAAACAACAGTCAGATGTCAAATACGTGGTTTGTAACGCCGACGAAGGAGATCCCGGTGCATTCATGGACCGTTCCATTATGGAGGGCGATCCACATTCGATTGTAGAAGCGATGTGTGTCTGCGGTTATTCCATCGGGTCCACCAAAGGATTAGTATATATCCGTGCCGAATATCCGTTAGCTATCAACCGACTGAAAACAGCTATCAATCAGGCACGCGAATACGGATTACTGGGGGATCATATCTTAGGAACAGATTTCAGTTTCGACATAGAAATACGTTACGGAGCCGGAGCTTTTGTATGCGGAGAAGAAACTGCCCTTATTCATTCGATGGAAGGAAAACGGGGAGAGCCGACTCTGAAACCTCCCTTCCCTGCCGAATCCGGTTATCTGGGAAAACCAACCAATGTAAATAATGTGGAAACACTTGCCAATATTCCCATTATTCTAACCAAAGGAGCCGACTGGTTTGCAACGATTGGCACAGAACGTTCCAAAGGAACCAAAGTGTTTGCTCTTGCCGGAAAGATTAATAATGTCGGACTGATCGAAGTGCCGATGGGAACTACTCTTCGGGAAGTAATCTACGAAATCGGAGGAGGCATCAAAGGCGGAAAGAAGTTCAAAGCTGTACAAACAGGAGGACCGTCAGGCGGCTGTCTGACAGAAAAACATCTGGACACTCCCATTGACTTTGACAACCTTCTCTCGGCCGGTTCCATGATGGGTTCAGGAGGGATGATTGTCATGGATGAGGACGACTGCATGGTATCCGTAGCCCGCTTTTATCTGGATTTTACAGTGGAAGAGTCCTGCGGGAAATGCACACCTTGCCGCATTGGAAACAAACGTCTGTTGGAACTACTGAACAAGATTACAGAAGGAAAAGGCACAGAAAAAGACCTGGACACACTTGCCACTTTGGGACAAGTCATCAAAGATACGGCCCTCTGCGGACTGGGACAAACCTCTCCGAATCCCGTTTTATCCACATTGGATAACTTCTACGATGAATATATGGAACACGTACGGGATAAGACTTGTCGCTCTAAGCAATGTAAATCACTATTAACATATACCATCAGTCCGGAACGTTGCATTGGTTGTCATCTATGCGCCAAAAACTGTCCGGCGGATGCTATCAGCGGGCTGGTGCGTAAGCCACATGTCATTGCTCCCGATAAATGTATCAAATGCGGCATGTGTATGGCACGCTGCAAATTCAATGCTATTCTTGTCTGCTAAAATCTTATTTACTATGGAAGAAAAACAAATTACTCTCCAGATAGACGGTCATTTCATCACTGTGCCCGAGGGAAGCACTATTCTTGAAGCCGCTATCAAAATCGGTATCAATATACCTACGCTGTGTCATATCGACCTGAAAGGAACCTGTATAAAAAATAATCCGGCTTCCTGCCGTATTTGTGTGGTTGAAGTGATGGGACGGCGCAATCTGGCTCCTGCCTGCGCTACCCGTTGCACAGAAGGAATGGTAGTAAAACCAGTACCCTGCGCGTAATGAACGCTCGCAAAGTGGTGGCTGAACTGATCCTTTCGGATCACCCCAATGACTGCCTCACTTGCCCTAAATGCGGCAACTGCGAGCTCCAAACGTTAGCACTGCGTTTCAACATTCGCGAAATGCCTTTCAATGGCGGTGAGCTGTCCCCCCGCAAACGGGAAATTACCGCTTCTATCGTCCGTAATATGGATAAATGCATTTTCTGTCGCCGTTGTGAAAGTGTTTGCAATGATGTACAGACGGTCGGAGCATTGGGTGCCATCCGTCGCGGATTCAATACAACCATCGCTCCTGCCTTTGACCGAATGATGACGGAAAGTGAATGTACTTACTGCGGTCAGTGCGTGGCTGTCTGTCCCGTAGGCGCATTAACAGAACGTGACTACACCAACCGTCTGCTCGACGATCTGGCTAATCCGGACAAAGTAGTGATTGTGCAGACCGCACCTGCCGTACGGGCGGCCCTAGGTGAAGAATTCGGATTTCCTCCCGGCACTCTGGTAACCGGGAAAATGGTGTATGCACTTCGCGAACTGGGATTCGACTATGTATTCGATACTGATTTTGCAGCCGACCTTACCATTATGGAAGAGGGTTCTGAAATTCTGAACCGCCTGACACGTTATCTCAACGGAGATAAATCCGTACGATTACCTATCCTGACTTCCTGCTGTCCGGCATGGGTCAACTTCTTCGAACATCATTTCCCGGACATGCTGGACATTCCGTCCACCGCCCGCTCCCCACAACAGATGTTCGGTTCCATTGCCAAATCCTATTGGGCGGAGAAAATGGGCATACCCAGAGAAAAACTGGTTGTCGTATCTATCATGCCTTGTCTGGCTAAAAAGTACGAATGTGCACGTGATGAATTCAAAGTGAACGGTATCCCCGATGTGGATTATTCTATCTCTACCCGTGAACTGGCACGACTAATTAAACGTGCCAATATCGGGTTCCCTCTCGTGCTGGACAGCCCATTCGACAACCCGATGGGTGAATCGACCGGTGCCGGTGTCATTTTCGGAACAACAGGTGGTGTAATGGAAGCCGCCCTCCGTTCTGTCTATGAAATCTATACCGGAGAACCTTTGAAAAATGTAAATTTCGAACAGGTACGCGGACTAAATGGCGTCCGTCGTGCTACCATTAACCTAAACGGATTTGAATTAAAAGTAGGCATCGCACACGGACTAGGCAACGCTCGTCATCTACTGGAAGATATACGGAACGGACATAACGAATATCATGTAATCGAAATTATGGCTTGCCCCGGAGGCTGTATCGGTGGCGGCGGGCAGCCTTTGCATCACGGCAACTCGGAAATACTCTATGCACGCGCCAACGCACTTTACCGTGAAGACGCCAACAAACCTTTGCGCAAATCGCACGAGAATCCGTATATCAAGACATTATACGAGGATTATCTCGGCAAACCGCTAGGTGAGAAATCGGAAACTCTCCTGCATACGCATTATTTCAACAAAGCGATTGATTAACTTTTAAATGAAGAGTATTATGTCAGATATCAAACTAGCCTGTGACATGGCAGAGCAAATCAAAACGATCTGCGACAAGCATGGAAACAAACCGGGCGAACTTATCAATATTTTGCATGAGGCACAGCATTTGCAAGGGTATCTACCCGAGGAAACGCAACGGATTATCGCTTCCAAACTTGGAATTCCCGTATCGAAAGTGTATGGTGTCGTCACTTTCTATACTTTCTTTACCATGACTCCCAAAGGAAAACATCCCATCTCTGTTTGCATGGGTACAGCTTGTTATGTACGTGGTTCAGAAAAACTGCTGGAAGAGTTCAAACGTGTATTAGGTATCGAAGTCGGTGACACTACCCCGGACGGAAAGTTCTCATTAGACTGTCTGCGTTGTGTAGGCGCCTGCGGACTGGCTCCGGTAGTGATGATCGGCGAGAAGGTATATGGTCGATTACAACCGGTAGATGTAAAGAAGATTATTGAAGAATTGGAATAACCGAATTCCCGAAAACAATATAAAACAAACGGCTGCCTTGATAAGTCAAAACAGCCGTTCATTAATATTAAAATGTAAAAAATGATGCGGAGAGAACGAGATTCGAACTCGTGATACCCTTTAGGGGTATACACGCTTTCCAGGCGTGCCTCTTCAACCACTCGAGCACCTCTCCTTACAATTACCAACTAGAGAAAAAACTCTCCATAAAAACAGAAAGCAGCAAAAAGCTGCTTTCTAGCGGAGAGACAGGGATTCGAACCCCGGGTACCTCGCGGTACAACGGTTTTCAAGACCGCCGCAATCGACCACTCTGCCACCTCTCCAAAACTTCCTTATCAGAAGTGCTTTTCGTTAAAAGCGGTGCAAAGGTACGAATATATTTTAAACTTACAAGAGTTTTCACAAAAAAAAATCACGAACATCATTTCCAAAGAATAGCAATATCTAGGTATTTTATGTTGAAAAGCATAAAATAGAGCATATTTATGCTGATTATATGAAAAAATGATTGTAACTTTGTGCGCTCTAAAGAAAAGGATAACTACAACCTCTAATTTTATCATTTTATGGAATTAAACAAGATCTTTAAAGACGGTCTTTGGAGCAGCGAAATCAACGTCAGAGATTTCGTAAGTCATAACATCACTCCGTATTACGGAGATGCTTCATTCCTCGAAGGACCTACAGAACGTACCAAAAGCCGTATGGAACCGCTGCCTCGAAGCACTGGCAGAAGAAAGAGCCAATAACGGAGTACGCTCATTAGATAATGTTACCGTATCAACCATCACTTCCCACAAGGCCGGATATATCGACAAGGAAAACGAACTGATCGTCGGCCTGCAGACAGACGAACTTCTGAAACGTGCCATCAAGCCTTTCGGAGGTATCAATGTAGTCAGCAAAGCCTGTCACGAAAACGGCGTGGAAGTGGACGACCGCGTAAAAGATATTTTCACTCACTACCGCAAGACGCACAATGACGGAGTATTTGACGTATATACCGAAGAAATCCGTTCGTTCCGTTCGCTGGGATTCCTTACCGGACTTCCTGACAATTATGCACGCGGACGCATCATCGGTGACTACCGCCGTATGGCTCTTTACGGTATCGACCGACTGATTGAGGCAAAAAAAGAAGATTTGCGCAACCTTACCGGTCCGATGACAGAGGCCCGCATCCGCCTGCGCGAAGAAGTGGCAGAGCAAATCAAGGCATTGAAGGACATGAAGGTAATGGGCGAATACTACGGACTCGACTTGAGCCGTCCTGCCTACACCGCACAAGAAGCAGTACAATGGGTGTACATGGCTTACCTTGCTGCCGTAAAAGAACAAGACGGTGCTGCCATGTCACTGGGTAACGTTTCTTCTTTCCTCGATATCTATCTGGAATATGAACTGAGCAAAGGAACCATCACCGAATCATTCGCGCAAGAGCTGATCGACCAGTTTGTCATCAAACTGCGTATGGTCCGCCACCTGCGTATGCAATCATACAACGACATCTTTGCCGGTGACCCGACATGGGTAACCGAATCTCTGGGCGGACGCCTCAACGACGGACGCACCAAGGTGACAAAGACTTCTTTCCGCTTCCTGCAAACACTCTACAACCTCGGCCCTTCACCGGAACCGAACCTGACTGTATTGTGGAGCCCGGAACTTCCGGAAGGATTCAAAGAATTCTGTGCAAAGGTTTCTATCGACACTTCTTCTATCCAGTACGAAAACGACGACCTGATGCGCGAAGTACGTCAGTCCGATGACTACGGAATCGCGTGCTGCGTATCTTATCAGGAAATCGGAAAACAAATCCAGTTCTTCGGTGCCCGTTGCAACCTGGCTAAAGCCCTGTTGCTTGCCATCAACGGCGGACGTTGCGAAAACACCGGTACGGTAATGGTGAAAAATATCCCCGTACTAACCAGCGACACACTGAAGTTCGAAGAAGTAATGGACAACTACAAAAAAGTGCTGACCGAAATCGCCCGCGTATATAACGAAGCGATGAACATCATCCACTATATGCACGACAAGTATTACTACGAAGAAGGCCCAAATGGCTCTTGTAGATACCAACCCGCGCATCAACCTTGCTTACGGTGTAGCCGGACTTTCTATCGCCCTCGATTCACTGTCGGCCATCAAATATGCCAAAGTGACTGCACGCCGCAACGACATCGGTCTGACAGAAGGTTTCGATATTCAAGGCGAATTCCCTTGCTTCGGTAACGACAACGACAAGGTAGACCACCTGGGCGTAGACCTGGTATACTTCTTCAGCGAAGAATTGAAGAAATTGCCAGTTTACAAGAATGCCCGTCCTACTCTGTCTTTGCTCACCATCACTTCCAACGTGATGTATGGCAAGAAGACAGGTGCTACTCCCGACGGCCGCGCCAAAGGTGTCGCCTTTTGCTCCGGGTGCCAACCCGATGCACGGACGCGACAAGAACGGTGCCATCGCCTCTTTGAGTTCCGTAGCGAAATTACGTTACCGCGACTCACAGGACGGTATCAGCAACACCTTCTCTATCGTTCCGAAATCACTGGGAGCTACTGAAGAGGATCGCGTAGAAAATCTGGTGACAATTATGGATGGCTATTTCACCAAAGGCGCTCACCACCTAAACGTGAACGTACTGAACCGTGAAATGCTTTACGATGCCATGGAACATCCGGAAAAATATCCGCAACTCACCATCCGTGTTTCCGGTTATGCCGTAAACTTCGTGAAGTTGAGCCGCGAACATCAATTGGAAGTTATCAGCCGTAGCTTCCACGAACGTATGTAATCAGATCTACTCAATATGACGATAAACGTACATTCATACGAAAGTATGGGAACATTCGACGGGCCGGGCTTACGGCTCGTCGTTTTTCTTCAAGGATGCAACTTCCGCTGCCTATATTGCGCCAACCCTGACACAATAGCCGGAAAAGGAGGCACACCTACCCCACCGGAAGAAATCGTCCGCATGGCTATGAGCCAACGTCCTTTTTTCGGGAAACGCGGAGGAGTCACTTTCTCCGGAGGCGAACCTACGTTTCAGGCCAAAGCACTAGTCCCTTTAGTGCGTGAACTGAAAGAAAAGGGAATACATGTATGCATAGACAGCAACGGCGGTATCTGGAACGAAGAAGTAGAAGAACTTTTCAAACTGACGGATCTTGTATTGCTGGATATTAAAGAGTTCAATCCGGCACGCCATCAAGCACTGACCGGAAGAAGTAACGAGCAAACCATCCGCACGGCAGCATGGCTGGAAGAAAACGAGAAACCTTTCTGGCTACGCTATGTATTAGTGCCCGGATACAGCGATTTCGAGGAAGACATCCGCCGTTTAGGAGAAGCTCTGGGAAAATATAAGATGGTGCAACGAGTGGAAATCCTGCCTTATCATACATTAGGCGTACATAAGTATGAAGCGATGGAGCAGGAATACAAGCTGAAAGACGTAAAAGAAAATACCCCCGAACAACTTGAAAAAGCCGCGGAGGTATTTAAAGAGTATTTCACTACTGTGGTGGTCAATTAACCACCACAGTAATAAATAGGATAAAAATCACCATGTCTCTGCTTTCACCTCGAAACAGGGACACTCTTTGATCCGCTCCCAAGGGTCAACAATTCCATTATAATTAGTATCAGGACTCAAGTCCCGGTGACCGACCACCTTTGCATCCGGATAACGCTGCAACAACTCGCTTACCAGACGATGCATCGCCTCTTTCTGGCGGGAAGTACGCGTATCTGCTGCCTTTCCGTTCTCATCCAGCCCGCCTTCATAACACACCCCTAAACTAATCGCATTAAAACCGCGTGCATGAGCACCCACCGTATCTTCATCCCTCATCGGCTCTATCTGTCCCGACTTGCGAATGTAGTAATGATACCCCCAACACGAAAAGCCCCGAAAGCGATGGGCAGTGTCCACATCCTTCGCCGTGAAGTCGCGATCAGCACGGGTAGCAGAGCAGTGAATCACAATCAGACTAATCTTTCTCATCGTCCTTCTCCCTTTCCGTCGTTTTCACATTACACACTTCCTTATGGGTAGCATTGAAGCGCACCTCTCTCACAATTCTGTTCCGCTTTCTTTTTCCGAAGAAAGGCACAAGGAACATAATTACATCCAAAATCTTAGTTACAATTTCTTTCATTTGATCCAATATTAAAGTTATCATGCTGCCGGATCCGGAGCTTCTCCGCTTCCACCACCGTCTGAACCACCACCGGAACCTTTGTCATCGTCTTCTCCTTCATTGCCGCTACCGCCCGTTTGGGCCACCGCACGCGTCGTTACCTGCTGGTAGCTAAGAATCTTCGTGATGTCCGCCAACGTCTTTCCGGGACGGAAAATAATATGAGCAGCCGTAATCAGCGAACTTGAAAACTCCTTGACCGACACAGCTCCTTCACTGTTCAACCCGATCTGCAAACTGCCCAAATCACCCAGCCGGACTATTCTTCCCGCTTTCAACGCACGCTTCGCCTCATAAAGAATACCCGAAATGGCGGCACGCACATCTGTCTCCGTACAGGTAGACCGACTGGTGATTCCTTCGCACAACTCTTCAAAATCCAACTCTCCCGAAGCCTGTGCCTGCGCGTAATACTTTGCCGACTCATCCTTTTTGGCAGGATTCTTGCGCGGCACTACTGAATAAGTTACTGTCATTGCCATAATAAAATAATTTTAAGATTTCACACATTTCGAACGCGTTCCTTATTTGTTAACGACATAAAGATAACACATTTTCCATCCTCCGGATTCCCCAACGAAGTTTCCTGATACTCTATGAATAATAATGACGTTATTCTTTTAATAAACCATTAATTTTCAGTAACTTTATAGCATAAACCAAACATCATTCATCATGTATTATCCGGACCAACCGTTTCTTATCCGCACTTATAAAAAGTCGGAACTAGCTCATCTTTACAACCCCAACGTATGCCTCAAAGTAGCCTTACAAATACTACGTCGTTGGATTGTCTACAACCTTCCGCTCCTGCAAGAACTCGAACAAGAAGGCTATCGTGCCCGCAACCGCCTTCTCTCTCCCCGGCAGGTGGCAACGATCATACGCTATTTGGGAGAACCCTAAGAACTTAATCAAAAAAACGAAAAGTTCCATTCTATTATTTTACAAACAAATTTCTTTGCAACCGCAAATTAAAAAGAACAAACCAACATGGATCATTTTACCATCTTTCAAGACTTTTACCGCGTCATAGCCGAAATGACAGAAGAAGAAATCGTATCGGCCATCAGCAACGGCACATACCGGGAAACGGTGGAGGACGTGCGCCGAATCTTCGCGGAACAAGGCGAGAAAGCAGCCAACGAAAAGAAAATAGAACTACCGGAAATCACCTTTTCAGCCAACTACCGGGGAGGACGTTCAAACGCAACTCTCGTCAAGTATCTGGGATACATCGTGGTAGACATCGACCATCAGACACAGGAAGCATTGGCACGCATCCTCGCACTGGCAAAAAAGTGTGCCCACACCCGCATCGCTTTCATCAGCCCCAAAGGAATGGGACTGAAAATCGTGGTACGTGTATGCCGGACAGACGGGACATTGCCCGAAACAATTCAGGAAATTGAAGATTTCCATCATGCCGCTTATCACAAAATCGCTTCCTTTTATGCCCAGCTTTGCGGAGTTGAGGTCGACACTTCCGGACAGGATGTCAGCCGCACTTGCCTGTTCTCTTACGATCCGGATATTTATTTCAATCCCGATGCCACAGCTGTCATCGTGGAACAGCCACCGATGTTCTTCAAGTCTCAAAAGAAGAAAAGGGCATCCGGCAAAAAGAAAAAGACGACAGCACCAGACAACAATCCCCTCACCGAACAAGTAGCACTCAACTACCATTCCTCGCACGCTTCCTTAATGGTGACTCTGAACTATTATCACAATAAATCCGAAAAGTACGTCACCGGCAACCGGAACAACTACCTGCATTGCCTGGCTTGTATGTACAATCGCTACGGCGTCCCCCAGGAAGAGGCAGCAGCTTTTATCAAGAGCCAGTTCACCGATCTTCCCGCGGATGAAATGGACGCACTGATCGGGAGTGCTTACGGACACAACGAGGAATTCGACACCCGCAAGCTGAATAGTACGCAGAAGCGAATGTTACAGATTGAGCAACATATCAAAGAAAATTACGATACACGCTACAACGAAGTGCTTCATATCATGGAATATCGCAGAAGGAAAACGGACACGGAGCAACCGGAACCTTTCCATATTCTCGACGAAATGATGGAAAACAGCATTTGGATGGAGATGAACGAACTGGGCTATTCGTGCACCGTCAAGACGATTCAGAATCTGATCTACTCCGACTTCAGCATCACCTACCATCCTATTCGCGAGTATTTAGACTCGCTGCCTGAATGGGACGGAACGGATTATATCGGTATCCTTGCCAACAGCGTGCATACTAGTCACCAGAAATTTTGGGTAGAATGTCTGGAACGTTATCTGGTGGGAATGTGCGCTGCCGCCACACAAGATGATGTGGTGAACCACACTGTTTTGTTGCTTTGCAGCGAAATACAGAACATCGGAAAGACTACGTTTATCAACAACCTGCTGCCGCCCGAATTGCGCGCCTATCTTTCTACCGGTCTTATCAACCCGAGCAACAAGGATGATCTAGCCAAAATAGCGCAGGCAATGCTTATCAATCTGGATGAGTTTGAAGGGATGAGCGGACGGGAACTGAATATCTTCAAGGATTTGGTTACCCGCAAAGTAATCAGCATCCGCCTGCCATACGCGCGGCGTTCGCAAAACTTTCCTCATACGGCTTCTTTTGCCGGCACATGCAATTACCAGGAAGTGCTTCACGACACCACAGGTAATCGCCGTTTTCTCTGCTTTCATGTCGACTCGATGGAGTTTATCAAAATAAACTACGCGCAGTTGTATGCACAAATCAAGTATCTGCTCAACAAGCCGGGGTATCAGTATTGGTTCACCCAGTCGGAAAACTCACGGATTGAAGAAAACAACGAGGATTTCATTTTCCACTCACCGGAAGAAGAACTGGTTCTTACGCATATCCGCAAGCCGGAACGTTTCGAGAAGGTTTATTATCTGACGGTCACTGAAATTGCGGAATTGATTCGCGAACGGACGGGGTATCAATATTCTCACGGAACCAAAGCCCAACTAGGAAAAGTGATGTCCAAACACGGCTTCGAATTTCATAAGGGAAAAAACGGGAGAAGATACACTGTATTCATTATTGATACAGAACAGGTGAAATCAAACAGGCTATATGAATAAGATTTCATCTCCTTCGCACGCAAAAAGGTGAGGGTTGGTGAGGGTACTTTTGCAACTTTTCATTTTTATATTTCTTATTTCTATTCTTCTATTTTCTTCTAAAAAAAAATACGAATGTTAGAAATTTACCCTCACCTACCCTCACCTTTTCCTTTTTCTTCCTCAAAAACACGGTGGGAAATTTGAAAAAGACAGTTATCTTTTTCAAATTTCCCACCATGTTTTTTTAATCGCTTCTTATAAAGACATCGAAAATTCTATCCTACAACCTAACGCATTCATGATACGATAGAAGGTAGAAACCTTAGGTTCTGTCTGACCACTTTCCACTCTTGAAATATAAGAACGGTCGGAACCGATACGCCGGGCTAACTCTGCTTGAGTGATCTTAGCCTTTTTCCTTGCGTCTTCGATAATTTGCCCGGTGTAGAAAGCATACGCTTTTTCTTCTGCTTCCGCACGAGTAACAGTTCCTTCCTTACCAAAACGCTCATCTATTAATGCACTGACATTAAAGAATTCCTCATTTGTTTTTGCTTCCATAATACTCCTTTCTTAATATCTTTGCTTTATCAATTTCTTTCTTTGGAGGTCAATATACGAATTGTTGTTCAACTATACAACAATCTTCTTTTTATTTTATATTATTTTTCCTCAAATTCTCCTGCACGCTTTTTCTTCTCATAAGACACCAGCGTCTCTACACTAAGCGTTTTCCCATTCTTAGGGCTTATCACATCTACAACGCTTGCTAACGCACGAAAAGTCTGTTCGCAATTTGCTACTCCGTCATACGTCAACCTACCCAGATTGATGGCATCGAGCACAACAGAGACATATTGCTTCGGATTTCCCCGATACTCGATGATGACAGGCGTGAGATGCGACATCTCTCGAGTCAGTTGACTGACGATTCTTTTTTTTGGTCGAGCAGATCCATTAATTTTTCACTATGCACATTGATTTGTGCGGTTACTTCACGAAGTTCGTCTTTCAATGAACACAATAATTCATCATTCAATGAATTTTCCATAAAACTTTCTATTTAATTGATTATAAAAAAGCCATTCCAGAAAGATAAGCAATCATTACTTACTTCCCGGAATGGTGTCTAATACCTCGAAAACAAAGACTTATATTCTAACCTAATGTACTCACTTTAATCCATTTCTTTTGATTTTGCATTCCATACCAGCAAAGCAAACAACACCGAAAGCAAAGCAGCACCAATCCAAAACCAATTGATATAGGTGAAGTCATAAACATCTACTCCATTCTGAACAGTCTTTTGCCCTTCTATCAGTATACCGCTCATCACGTCCTGCAATCCGGCACCGATGTAACTGGCAATGCCGACTACTCCCAATGCAGCACCCGAAGCATTACGGGGAGCAATATCCACTGCCATCAAACCACCCAGAAAACAGATCAAAACTCCGATACCTAAACCGAAAAGAACCATTGCCAACACGTCTATCCAAAAATGAGCTCCCGGAACTAAGAGAAACAAACAAAGTGCTATTACATTCATCAACCCAAATACTAAAGCTGGAATATTACGACGTCCACCAAATAACTTATCAGAAATAACACCTGAAAACATAGTACCGATTATACCACAGACCGGACAAATAGAAATGATAAAACTGGCATCCAATGTAGAGTACCCCTTTTGAGCTTCCAAATAAAAAACGCCCCAACTATTGATAGCATAACGACTGATATACATAAAAGCACTCGAAAGAGCCAGTATCCAAATGGCAGGCATCAGCAATACCTGACGCTGTGCTTTATTAAAATCAGCCGTTTCTGTCTCACTCATTTCCTTTTTCTGTTTGGGAACATTCACCGAAGGAAATCCCATGCTTTCGGGAGTATCATGGAAGAACTTCCAGACGATCAACGCTCCTATCAATCCCACTATACCGGCTCCGAAGAAACCATACCGCCAGCCCAACACACTGACAATTGAGGCTATTATCAGAAAAGTCAACGCTTCGCCGATATTATGGCTCGCAGACCAAAAGCCATAGTATGAACCGCGCTCTTTGTCCGTGAACCAACGAGAAAGCCCTACTACACAAGAGGCTGCTCCCATAGATTGAAACCAGCCGCTAATCCCCCAAAGGATAGCGAACAGGATAAAAGAATTAGTAAAACCGAGACAGAGGTTAACCAAAGCAGTTATCAATAAACCGGTAGTCATAAAACGGTTGATATTACTACGGTCGGCAAGGAAACCGTTCGTGAATTTTCCGATGGCATAGGTGAAAAACAATACGGAACCTATGATGCCTAACTCTGTTTCCGAAAAAATGCCTTCATCTACAATAGGTTTCTTTACGACATTCAGGCTAAGACGGCACACATAATACATACCGTAACCAAAAGTCGCAGAAAGGAAAGTAGACCATTTCAGAAACTTCAGACGGCGAGCATCGGATGAAGACAAAGCTTCTCCGTTACAAGGTCTCGGCGAAGAGACCTTGTAAAAATTGATTAGTTGTTTCAACATGAAGAAAGTGCGTTTAGTCGTGAAGTTTCTTTTCGCGTAGATACTCTAATAATAGAGCTGGGCGGTCTGTTTGAATTAGCTTGGCTCCCTGGCCAATTATCCACCCCCAACTTTCATCCGGCTGATGAAGTTCTACTGCACGGTCGTCGTCATGCCCGCCACATAGTTCGGGCCAAAGCGTATTTATAAAAAGATTAGAGCCTGTATTACGTACTTTCTTTATCAAATTAAGAATCTCCGGACTGTCACTATCAAACACTAATTCATAAGCAGCAGGTTTCATATGTGTCTGATAACTATCAATGACAGCTTCCGCCCCGTCTTTATGAAGTTGTACAATAGGCATGAAGATTACCTTATCCAATACATCACCGTTTTCAGCCTTGACTTGTTCATAAGGAAGTCCGGCTTTAATAATACATTGCTGAACAGTTCCTGTTTCTTTCAAAACAGCATATACATCTTTGAAGTAATCATAGCCTTTATCAATATTAACAAGGATCTTACCTTTACATAATGACATTACTTCTTCCAATGTCGGTATCAAATGAGCTGTTTTATGCCCTGTACCACTTTTCAAACGGAACTGACGTAATTCTTCCAATGTATAGTCTGCCGGATAACCTTTTCCTGTTGTAGTACGATCAATTTTCTTGTCATGCATCAAAATCAGATGTCCATCCTTGGTTTTCTTCAGATCGATTTCAATTACATCTACCCCCATATCAATACAATTCTGGATAGCCTGCAGGGAGTTCTCCGGAGCATTACGCCAGTCAGCTCGATGAGAAACAACTAAAACTGAATTACTTGCAGGCTTCTGTAGATTCGCAATTATTTTATCCGAATGATTCTGTGCCTCTAACCCTCCTATTATCAGAAGGGTTAAAGCTATTAATATATTTATCTTTCTAAGCATATCTTTTTATTTTTGTAAAGCATTTCTTTTTGCATTCTGTCCGCGCTGTGCCCATGGTGAATTTGCAGGCCCTTCAATACCACAATCAATAGCTATCAATTTGCAGGCACCATTATCCTCATACGTGACATACACAATACCATAGTCAGCAATGACTGGTGACGACCAAATTTTAGAACCTAATTGTCTCTTATATTTCTCCGTACCATCAGCATTCAATATTATATAGTTGCCGCCATCATCACAGATGTGAATATTTCCGTCACTGTCTATAGCCGGTGTTGTTCCTATTTCAGCGACAGAGGAATAACTCCATTTCTTTGCTCCTCCTTTAGTCAGGGCAACAACTTGGGCATTCGGATTCTTTGTACCCACATAGATGGTTCCGTCAGCACCGATAGCCGGTCCTCCCTGGTCAATCTTGCCCATAGTACCACTCGCCGGATATCTCCATAGCTCATTACCCTGGTTATCATAAGCAGCAACCACTCCCTCTGAAAATGCCACATATACATTTCCTTGCGCATCAATAGCGGGATATACAGCAGCAGCCGTATTTCCTTTCCCTAGATTAGGAGACAAGTTCACACCATCTTGCGTAGTACGGGCAAATCCGTTCGCTCCCGACAAGGCTGAATAGATAACTCCATTCTGTCCAACCGATATACCACCATTAGCACCACCATTGGGAGATTTGCGTCTCCAAAGTTGTCTGCCGGAACTACGGTCAACCATGTGTACAGAACCATCGGTCCCTCTATTTCCAATCAAGATATTGCCATCACGAGACAAAGCGGGAGAAATATAGGGAATATTAGTACCAATACCTAGTTCATATCTCCACTTTTGTGTTCCATCCGGATGAATAGCATACAGACTGCTGCTTATGTTTTTGTCTGTTGTACTCGCACCCATATAAATAGTTCCGTCCGCACCTACCATAGGAGACGAACCTTGATCTCCAGCTCCTCCGTCCTTACTTAAATCAAACATCCATTTTTGCTCTCCAGACGGCGAATAAGCAAAAAGGTGGAGTGCATTGGATGACACATATACATCCCCGTTGTCACCTACAGCAGGGGATATGGATCGTAAAGAAGAAGATGTCTCAAACGTCTTGTCCCAAAGAATCGTTACTCCGGATATGGAGGTGTCACGAACGTACAGAGTAGCTTGTTTTGTATTAGTAGCTCCACGATCATCAGTAGTTGTCAGCTTTACTGTTACAAATCCAGTTGTCGTGAAAGTTATTTCCGGGTCTTTTTCTTGAGAGGTCTGTCCATTGCCAAAGTCCCACTCGTAAGCAACTACTTCTCCATCCTCATCCACAGACTTATCGGTAAATTGAACTTTCTCATTCACTTTACAAATGGCAGGGCTATAGCTGAAGTCTGTAACCGGAGGCATATTCGTCGGACGAATCACAACAGTATGGGATGCAGTTGCATATCCTCCGAATTCATCTGTCACGGTTAATTTAATAACATAGGTTCCAGCTTTCTTATACAAAACGGACGCATCTTTAGTAGTAGCCCTATTCCCTTCCCCCTCAAATCCAAAATGCCAGAAGTACTCTACTATCTCTCCTTCCGTCTTTACTGATTCATCAGTCAGATAAACGATATCACCGACCGTATATTCTTCTTTATCTATAGAAAAAGAAGCCTCCAGGGAGGTTGTCTGCCGCACTTCATCGCCGTCCTTACATGCAAATAGACAAACGACTGTCACTATCAGGAATATATATTTCTTCATAATCATTCTATTCATTATTTAAGATTAAAACCAATTATCTTTTACCTCTCTGTTTCAGATAGGTATCCAGCAACTGGGGATGGTCTGTCTGTATCAGATTAATCCCCTTCGACAAAATCAAGTCCACTCCTGTATAGTTTCCTTGTGTCATCTGTGTATCATAGGTATAACCATTCATATCTAACATATTAGTCGAGACAAACAGCCCTTTTGAAGATATGGCTGTCGAGAGCCCGCCATTTAATGTTTTCGACAAAGATATCTGGGCAAACATCACTCCTGGTTGCTGTGAAAGGAAATCTGCATGCTCCTCGTTTTCACACTGCGGATAAGGTATAGGAGCCGGCGAATAATCCAAAATATTCTGCAAGACATCCCGATTATTAGATGTATAAAAGAACACACGGTCTAACATCCCACAGCTTTTCACAACATCATACAGTTCTTTAGGAGACACTTTATTCAAGAAGTCCAAATCAAAAAAGATCTTTCCCCGCCCTGCAACCAATGCGTCATACAAAGAGGGGACCGTGTGATTGGTTACTGTGCCGTCTGCCAGCTTCAGACGATAAGACTGGAGCTGCTCATAAGTTAAATCTTTCACTTTCCCCTTCCCTGTAGTTGTCCTGTCTATGGTTTCATCATGCATCAACACAATTACTCCATCCTTTGTCATGCGAGGATCTACTTCTACAATATCTACAACTCCCCCTAATTCTATACAACTTTCAATTCCAGCTATCGAATTTTCGGGAATATTCGGGTTGGAAGAATTGCCACGATGCCCCATTATCCAAACTTTTGCAGGGTCAAAGTGTTGCAAAGCATAACGTAAACTCTTGCCGGATACTTGTAATTTCTGCAGAGCCGCCGCTACATTGCCAGTCTTATCTGTCACCCTAACCGAAATATTATAACTTCCTTCTTTCGTAAACGTATATTCCAATTCAGGTTCTTCACCCAATGTCTGCCCTTCCATCGTCCAAACCACAGATTGGATGTCTTGCCCATCATTAAGAGCTACCTTCAGAACAACTTTCTCTTCTAATGCCGGATAGGCATTACTTGCCATAACTCTAGCAGTAATCGTTCCACTCCCCTGTTCTTCAATCGTACTATCATCCCCACAAGCAAATAAAACGACTGCTAATACTGATATATAAATGATATTTGAGATTTTTCTTATCATACTATTTTATTTTTAGTTATATCCTTCATTTTGATACATTCTTGTCGGATCCAGTTTATGTTCATCATACGGGATAGGCAACAAAAAATCTTTCGCAGAGAAATTTGGATTCTTCGCTTTCATGTGCTCCAACAGTTCCTGACGAGAATAAAGACGTAACAAATCATACCAATACTGTCCTTCAAAAGCAAACTCGACTCTTCTCTCACGAAGGATCGCATCGCGCAAACTACTGCCGGAATAATCATCCAGACCAGCACGTTCGCGTACCATGTTCAAATAGCTTACCGCATCATTCTCGCTCAAATGCATTTTCACTTCTGCCAGCATTAATGCGACATCGGCATAACGAAGCACAATCCAGTTATTCGCCCCATAGCCATTTATGTCATCGAGATCTGTGTACTTCTTCACATAATTAACGTTCTGTGACGTACCGCACGAGATAGCCTTACGCGTATCTCCCGATTCATAGGCACTCATCATATCAGACGTCGGTATATTATTCCCCGTCCCCGTTTTCTGCGAAGTAAGCCCCGTCTGGGAAGTGGGTTGAAATATATAGGCGTAATTTGAGGCTAAACTGGAGTTGCCTCCTTTATACATCACCTGAAAAATATTCTCTTGACAGAATGTTTGAGCTTCCTTATCAAAAACATCAGCATAAGGGATATCTTTCAGGCTTGTAAAAGGTTTCATGTTCCATGCTGCAACTAAATTTGTTTTCGCAGATTGCAGATTTGAAGTTCTTTCCGACTGAAAATCAGAATCAGCAGCCATTGTCAAGTAAACTTTGCCCAATAAAGCATACGCAGCAGCTTTTGAAGCACGGCCTACCCCATTACCCGTTTGAATATCCGGCAATTCACTATTAATAACCTGTGTCAAATCGGAAATAATCAAATTATAGACTTCGCTCTTTGGCTGGCGGGCAGTATATTTCTGAATTTCATCTTTCGTCTTTAGTTCTTTGGTTACGATAGGGACATCTCCAAACTGCATTACAAGATGAAAATAAGTCAATCCACGCAAGAAATACATTTCCGCCTTTTTCTGGTTTTTCACAACTTCATCCTTAAAAGGAATATCATCTATCTGATCCAATATTATATTAGCTCTTGTCACGCATTTATACAAATCTGCCCAATGAGTTTTCACTTGTGCATTATCTGTTGTCAATGTATAGTTATAAAATTGATAATTAACCCCATTTCCTGCTCCCGGGTCCTGCAACGTGGTGTTTTCCGAACGAACATCTGTGTATAAATACATATTCTTATAATACCCGTTTCCTCTCAAAGCTGCATACGCACCATTCGCAGCCATTGCAATGTCATCTTCGGTCTGATAGAAGTTACTGGCTGGAATCTTATTAGGATTGGTTTCTTCCAGAAAACTCGTACAACTACTGCAAAACAATAGTGAACTTACTGCGACAAATGTTATGTATTTTTTCATAATCTGATTCTTTATTTATTTAAAAAGTTATTTTTGCTCCTATACTATATGTACGCGCCAAAGGATAAACTCCCCAATCGAAGCCGGGTAACAGGTTGTCTCCTTTATAATCCACTTCAGGATTATATCCTTCATAATCAGTCAAAGTAAATAGATTGTCTACACTGACATATAGCCTCAACGCCTGAACGCTCACTTTCTGCATCCACTTCACCGGAAAATTATACCCCAATGTGATATTTGCACAACGGAAATAGGAAGCATCATCCACCATATAAGAACTAAGCCGCTGACTGGTATTAGGAGTGGAACTACGCGCTGCACGAAACACTCCGCCGGAACCCGGATTTTCGTCAGAATGCCAACGGTTCAAGACAGATGCTAACTGATTGCCAGAACCTTCCATATTATACAGATAATATTTCTGGAAGTTTATTACTTCAGCTCCTTGAGAACCGGTAAATGTCGCTCTCAAATCAAAGTTCTTATAAGAGAAATCGGTACTGATACCGTATGTAAAATCCGGGTAAGCATTGCCTAGAATTTCACGGTCGTTTTCTGTAATCAAACCATTCTTATCAACATCCCGCCATTTCACATCTCCCGGATGTATGTTATTATAATTAGGAACTGCCGGTCCTATCAACTGATATCCGTCAGGAAATTTGCCATTAACCAGATTGCTTTTATCAATCATTATATTGGTGTAATCCTTCTCGGAAATAATACCATCAGCAATGTAGCCATAGAAAGAGCCGATAGGAAGCCCGGAACGGGTCACATGGCTTACCACATTGCGCTCACTAACTAAATACAAATCATTAATACCACCCAAATCGACAACTTTATTTCGATTTACTGATATATTAGCACTTACATTCCATTTAAAATCTCCTGTCAAAATACGCCCGTCTATTTGGAAATCAACTCCGCTATTACGTACTTTTGCATTTTTCAAGTTTGTTTTTACACTGGAAGAGCCCGATATGGATGATATAGGCTGGTCGTACAACAAATCATACGAAAGACTATTATAATAGTTACCTATCAAGTTGACACGACCATTGAATAATCCCAAATCAAACCCTACATTGTATTGGGATGTTTTTTCCCATCCGATAGCCGCATCTTTGAAAGTTCCTTGCCAATAGGCTGTTTCGACAGTATTACCATATACGTAACCACCTTGAGACATAGTAGCTGTATGCTCGTAGTTACCAATATTGTTGTTTCCACTCAATCCCCAACTGGCACGAAGTTTTAAGGATGAATTATTACCTAACAAATCCTGATAAAACTTTTCATTCGATATAGTCCAACCTAAAGAAATAGAAGGAAACCAACCCCAACGGTTTTCTTTTCCAAAACGTGAAGATCCGTCAGTTCTTACTGTACCCGTCACTACATAGCGATTATCGAATGAATAGTTTACACGTGCCAGATAAGACATCATTGTCCATGCAGCCTTTCGGGTATCGCTGCTATACAAGCCTATATCGGAAGCATTCGGACCATGCGCTGTCACTTCATGAATACGGTCGTCGGGAAAACCTGTTGCTTCAACGGCTACGCGGTCATAAGTTTTTTTCTGTAAGGTGTAGCCCACTAAAGCATTCAGGCGATGTTTCCCGAATTCACCATTATAATTTAACGTAAACTCTCCCAAACGGTCAATATCACGATTTGTTATGTCACGAGCTTTCACACGTGCCTGAACAGCATCCGAATTGGGCATATCACCATCTTGTCCTACAGTACGCGGACGATAGTAATTATAACGGGAAGTATAATATTGAGTTCCCAAATTGGCTTTAAACTGAAGCTGTTTCAATATACCATAAGTGATATTAGCATTGAAATTCATTCGGCTTGACTTGTTGCGGATATCAATTTCATGAGCAAGTGCCACGGGATTCTCGACCATCTGATAGCCATCAGCTTTCATCGCAATCTGATTTCCGACTGCATAAGTTCCATCCGAATTATATACAGGGAATTGAGGAAACATTAATAGAGCACTTTGTACGACACCATCATTTATATAACGACCGTCTGCTTGAACCTGTCGTTCCGAAACATCAACAAAAGAAAAGTTTACTCCAACTTTCAAGCGTTTCGTGACTTCTGCATCTACATTGGCACGAACATTCAAACGCTTATGTCCGGAAGGAGCTATAATTCCATCCTGATCCAGATAACCCAAACTAAAACGATATTTCAAGAAATCCTGTCCTCCTGTAACAGATAGATTATGACGATGCATCGGAGCATTCCCATAGATGGCGTCCTGCCAATCTGTATTGTAAGTAGGATCGACCGGTTTTCCGGTTGTGAAATCAAAAAACAAATCAGAAATGCCCACTTCATTCAAGTTAAAACCTTTTGAAGCTCTTATTGCATTATCATCCAATGGGTTCCATGATTTTCCAGCAGCTTCTGCTTTATCACGATAAGAATTATTACGGGCTTCAATTACCAAATCCCTGTATTGATAGGCATCCAGCAACTTAATCTTACGCTCTACTTGTTGCATACTAAACTGATAGTCATAATCAATACGGGCTTTTCCCGAATTACCCCTCTTTGTGGTGATAAGTACCACGCCACTAGCACCTCGAGAACCATAAATGGCTGCCGAAGCTGCGTCTTTCAATACATCAATAGTTTCAATATCCTCGGGATTGATATATACATCTTCTGAAGCCGGATATCCATCAATCACATAGAGAGGTGTTGTACTAGCTGAAAGAGAGTTCGTTCCACGAACTTTAATCTTCACTCCTTCTCCCGGCGCACCACTTGTCTGCATCACCTGTACACCAGCGACTTTACCGACTAAAGCTTGTCCGGCGGTTGCTGCTGAAAGAGATAATTCACTAGCCTTAACACTTGCCAAAGAACCTGTGAAATCACTCTTACGCATAGGAGTATAGCCAACGACTACGACTTCTTCAATCATCTTACTATCTTCCTGCAGAACAACTTTCGCCATATTTTTATCGGTAGCACGAAGTTGAACGGGTTTATATCCGATGTAGGAAACTGTTAGTTGAGATGTTTCGGAGACATCATTGATGGAAAAATTACCATCTAAATCAGTTATTGTTCCATTAGATGTACCCTTGACCACAACACTAGCACCGATAATAGGCTCTCCATTCGAATCAACTACGGTTCCTGAAACCTTTATATTACGCTGCTTTTCTTGTGGTTTACGAATCAATACAATGACATTCTCTTGCTCTTTCTTGTAGGTTAACTCCATTTTACCCAAAAGTTGTTGCATGGTTTGTTCAATCGTTGCATCTTTCACATTTAACGAAACTTTTTGGTTTAACTCCGGAAGGCTCTCATTGTAGAAGAATTTGTAATTGCTTACTTGCTCGATTTTCTTTAAAGAGGCTCTCAAAGAGATGTCTTTCACATTCACCGTTATTTGAGAATAAGCGGTAAAAGAGACGCTTAAAAACAATAGCAGACAAATAGCCCGCAGTGTTTTCCAGTTCTTACTTCTCCCCACGTTTGTTTGAGGGAGTTTTTCAAAGGTTGTTTTGTGCTTCATATATCAAAACTTTTAAGTTGTTTGATAGGTATACAGACTGCTATACTCACTCGTCCAACCGTCTATCAGACTTTAACTCTCGTTAACTTATTCAATTCAGAGAACAAAAAAAAACCATTCCTAAGTAGTGGGCTTCGGAATGGCTCTATTCATTATTTTTTCTACAATTTCTCTTTCAAAACTATCACCGAACCGTCCATTTCATAATAGAAAGGTGAAGTTAGCATCAGAATATTCAGCGCATTCTGTATGCCGCCTCCCGGAATGGTTCCGGTGAAATATTCATTAGGTAGTTTATTGGAGTCGAAACGAATCTCTACGTCATAAATACGTGAAAGAGTTTTCATGATATTTTCCAAAGATTCTTTCTCAAAGTACATATTTCCTTTCGTCCACTCAATATAGTCAGTCGGGTGCACTTGAGTGGCTGTTATCTTATGAGTGGCTTTATTATATTCTATTTTGTCGCCGGGCTTCATGATATGCGATATTTTCTGCGCATAGACCCCTACTTTTCCTTCCAAAAGAACGACTGTCACGTCTTTGGCATCTTCATAGGCAGATACATTAAAAGAAGTACCGAGTACTTTCACTTCCAAATCACCGATTTGCACAATGAAGGCGTGTTTCTCATCATGGGCTACTTTAAAATAGGCTTCACCATTTAGTTGCACACGACGCACATTTTCTCCGAAGTTATTCAGGTAACTTAATTGGGAAGCTGAATTGAGAACAACATTTGTTCCGTCCGGCAATTCGATGGTTGCTTTATCTCCCTTGCCCGCTTTCACAATAAAGGGTGTTTCTGCCGTTGGAGAAGAATCTAAAAGATAGTAAGTGAAGAAAGCGACACAGACAGGTAATAAAATGGCAGCAACCCATTTCCAAGGGATGATACGGAGGGGGCGCACTTCCTTGCCCAAAGTCTCTTCTTTGATCCGGGCAAAAAGTTTATCACGCAACACTGGGTTCATGGAGGAATCCGATCTCTCAAACTCTTGTTCCCACCAGTCATGCAACTGACGGTCATTCTTTATCCAGTCTGACAGTTCTTTTATCTCGACATCCGTGATCGTTTCTTCGAAATATTTTTCAATTAGCTCTTTATAATGTGTCTTATCCATCTTTCCACTTATTTACAAGTATACATTTTCATCCTACTTCCCATCCAAAAACAAGTATTACTATTACATTTCATTAACAAAAAAGGCCAACAAAAGGGTAATTACCTTATCATAATGCTTCATCAACTGTTCACGCATAAATTTCACAGCCAAAGATAATTGGGTAGCAACCGTACTTTCGGAAATTCCCATGATTTCGGCTATTTCTTTATTTGTGTAATTCTGCCTTTTGCTCAAAATGAATATTTTCTTCCGTTGCGCAGGCAGTTCTTCGGCAAGAGAATCGATATACTCATTCAAAAAGCGCAGATCAATATTCTCTTCTGTCTGTGAATCACGGTCTACGCTACTTTTCATGAGATATTCATTGTAAACATACTCTACGGTCTGACGCTGATACATATTCATCAATAAGTTTTTGGCAATCGTACAGAGAAAAGAGATAAACGAGGAAGCCGGGTCTACTTTTTCATGCACTTCCCATATACGAATGAAAGTGGCTTGCACCACTTCTTCGGCCATATATTGATTGCCGGAAGAGAGTCGCATAATGAAATTGTACAGTTTGCCACTATACATATTATACAATCTTTCGAATGCCTGAAAGGAACCGCCTTTTAAGTCGATTAATAAATGTTTTTCATCTGTAGAATCTACCATATCTTAGAATTTTGCAACAAAGGTATGCAGTCATAGGTCATAAACAGGTGACAATATTATTAATATTTTCTCAATTATCCGACTTTTCTGAAGAAAAAGATAGTAAATAGCAAATAGTAACGCCATCCGGTCAGGATAATGACGCTATCCAATCAGGATAGTGACGGTATCCGAACCGGATGGCGTTACTATATTTAGTGAGGTAGTTCGTACTAATAAGTCAGACGAACACCTGCTTGTATGTTGAAGTTAAACGGATTCTCTTTACGGATAGTCTGTATATCGGAGCCATCATTGAAATAATAAGCAACACCCGGTTCCACGTAAATACCCAAACGTTTCGTTGCATTGATCTGCGCACCTACGCCACCGGATACCGAGAACTGCAAAGGTTTCACAGTTTCTTTTTCAGAACCTAGCTTTCCATAAACACATTTCTCAATCATACCTCCACCAGAAACATAAAGAGTGACGAGTTTCTTATCCAGGAAGTTCCAGTTGGCACGCAACGGAATACCGATATAATGCAGTTTCTGCTCTATCTGTTGTTCTTCACCTGCCAGTTTTGCATCCGAAGAAAGCAGCGTATAAGTCAGTCCTGTCTCAAGAGAGAATCCTTTAGCTAAACCTTTACGAACGGACAATCCGAAAGAAATAGGCTGATGATGTTTAATGTCAACCACCTGTTTTGCCTGACGCAGGTAAGGTACTCCATCTTCGAAAACCAATGTTTGGTCATTAGGAATCGTCTCCATCAGACCGTTGGAAACTGAAAGCATACTCACACGTGACATATAAGCATGAGATCCGGCACCTACTTCTGTTGAAGCACCTCCTGAATTTCCTACCGAAAGTCCCATTGACCATGTTCCCTTTTGAGAAGATCTTTTTTCTGTCGGAATATGAAGTTTGTCTTTACCGGAAGGACGACGCGGTCTGTTATTCGATCGCTCTGTATCCTGTGACTGTCCCTGACTGACATCTGTATTTTCTGCCTGCTTCGATTCATCTTTTACATTTTCAGTTTCTCCATTTCCTTTTACATTCTTATCTTCCTCACTCAAAGAGTCTTCTCCATTTCCTGTTGAAAGTTTATTTTCATTACCGATCCCTAATGGATCTACACCTGTTTTCTGCTCCGTATGATTCCTGTCGACTTTCGCCAAACGATCTTCGCGAGTTACCGGCCGTAAGACAGGTTCCACAGCAGTTCCCTGCATATCCGGTTGTTGCACACCCGGCAATGCATCGGGCGTGGAAGCCAATGCCGGAGTTTGTATATGACGTATTTCATCCGCAGCGGGTGTCCCTAGAAAATACAGACTTACTGACGAAACGACAGCTAATATTATAATAGCTGCAGCAGCCATCATCCATTTTCGATAAGGATATATTTTCTTCTCCACAGGAGGCATAAGTTCTTTCTCCAGTTGTTCCCAACCGGAAGCAGGCGCCGGTTCGGAATAATCCGCAAGCTTCTCCTTCAACTTATTCATCCACAATTCTTTCTCTTCCATCTCTATCTATCCATTATGCATTATCCATTCTTTTACTCTTTTTGCTAATACACTCTTCGCACGAAACAGTTGCGAAGCTGAAGATTTTTCATTGATACCTAATACCTGTGCGATTTCTTTATGCGATTTGTCTTCAAATGTATAAAGATTGAACACAGTACGATAGCCGGCGGGTAATTCTTCAATAAACTGCATCAACACATTTTGTGGTATCGCTTCTACATCGGAAGCATCCGGCTCTTCATATTCTTCGGGCAACTCTTCCAAAGGTGTCGACTGATTAATCACATCATTTTTCCGAAGATACTGTAAAACTGTGTTGACCATCACCCGTTCCATCCAGGCTCGCAAAGAGCCTTCACCCCTCCAGGTGAACTTATCAAACGAATCGAATATCTTTATAAAAAACCATCGTGAAGCAGATCCTGAGCTGTATCACGGTCGCCGGTATAGCGCAGACAGATGCCAAGCATACGCCCCGCATACTGTTCATACAGTTCCTTGCGGGCCCGATTATTACCCAGCCTACATTGTTCCGACAACTCTATTTCTTCCATTCTCTTATACACGTGTTTACCTTATAAATGCAGCAAAGATAGAAATACTGCATAGAGAGAACAACTCTTTTACAACTTTTGTTTCTTTAACAGATCCGAATGCAATATTTTCTATCCTCTTGCATTTTCACTACAGAAAACATAAATATTATAAAATCTAAAACCTAGTAAGTATATGAAGAAATTTAAATTCATAGCCTTTATCTTTGCTATTATGACTACCATGCCGATTCTCCAGTCATGCTTGGACGACGATGATAATTCGTCCGATCTTCTGGCTATCAGCACCATCAATATGATTAGCCAAGATAGCAAGGAATTTTATTTCACTTTGGATGACGGGAAAAAGATGTATCCCAGCAACTCACAAGGATGGAACAATGAAGATTGGGTGGAGGGACAAAGAGCTTTTGTGATATTCAACGAGTTGGAAGAGCCTGTGAATGGATACGACCTTAATATTCAGGTGAAAGGTATCAATCCAATCTTAACCAAAGACATCGTCACAATGGGTGAAGATGACAACGACGAAGAGAAAATCGGAGATGATAAGATCAACACGACTTATATGTGGATCAATAAGGATAATAAATATCTGACGATTGAATTCCAATATTACGGAACACATAGTGAAGATAAAAAACATTTCCTGAATCTGGTGATTAATGACAAAGAAGAGACTGCTCCCACTGCTGACGAAGGCAATGCGGAGGACGAATATATCAATCTGGAATTCCGTCATAACAGTGAAGGAGATGATCCTCAACGTTTGGGTGAAGGATATGTGTCTTTCAAACTGGATAAGATTAAAAACCGGATGGAGGGGAAAAAGGGACTAAGAATTCGTGTCAACACCATTTATGGCGGGCCGAAAACTTATGAAGTGAAATTTCCTTAGACTTAGACGACTAATCTAATGTGAACATGCGAAACACACTCTTTTTTAATATAATATATTAATTACGCAAAAGAGGGCGGTAGTTGTGAAACTGCCGCCCTTTTACTTTCTTCTTTATATTCTTTCTTCTAAAAGAGTTATTTCTTATCTCCCAGATAATTCCAAACAACTGCACTCAATGCAGCTCCTATAAATGGAGCAATGATGAATAACCACAACTGTGACAATGCTTCTCCTCCTTGGAATAATGCCGGAGCAATACTACGTGCCGGGTTCACAGAAGTCCCTGTGATAGGAATACATACAATATGTACTAACACAAGAGTCAAACCGATGGCAAGTCCTGCCAGATTACCTGCTCCCTTCTTCGAATCGGTAGAGCCGAGCACTACCAATACAAAAATGAAAGTAAATACTGCTTCCGCAATAAATGCCTGCAACATTTCTCCATCACCAAAACCATTCGAACCTGTCGCTGTAGGCCCGTCATGAGCACCGGTAGCAACTAAAGCAAAAAGAATAGCCGAGCCGATAATAGCTCCGATTACCTGGAAAATCATATACATACCTGCATCTTTTCCATTCATACGACCAGTCAAAAACACTCCTAATGTAATAGCAGGATTAATGTGACATCCCGAAATACCTCCGATAGCATACGCCATCGCTACTACGGACAAACCAAAGGCTAAAGCTACGCCGATCGTTCCAACCCCAGCGCCTACTGTATCAGCCAAACCACCAGCAAAAACGGCACTACCACATCCCATAAGGACGAGCACCATCGTTCCAATCATCTCTGCAATGTACTTTTTCATAATCACTAAATATAAATAGTTGTTTCGCCAAATATAGGATTTTAGGTCTGAATAAAAATTCATATGTACAATAATGACTATCTTTGCAGCATTTTTGAACGAACATTTATTTATTAAAATAAAAAAAAGACCTTCTTCATGTCATTTGGCCTCCATTCTTTGAACGGATAAACATCTGATATTCGGTATGGGGGATGGGGATGATAATCATTGTCAGCTCTTTCTATTTTAAAGGAGCTAAGATAAGTGTAAAAAGACTCCTGCCAATCAAAAAAGATGAGCAGGAATCATCTCAATCTCTAATATACTATAACAAACATTGTATGGGCTGCAAAGAAAGCATTTCCTTGGGAACCACCGCCTTTATTTCCTTCTTCAGGACGCATAGCAGACTGTGACGAATAAAATCTCTATTTGTCGCCAACACCACCTGTCGTGTCGGTCGGGGGATGGCAAACGGGCGTACTAATTGTCGCTGTTCTTCTGTCAATTGCATCACTGCCAGTTCGGGAATAAAAGTGATTCCTTTTCCGCTTTCTACCATTCGCATAAAGGTTTCCATACTTCCCAAACGATAGGCCATCTGATTAACCTTCACGGCCTCCATCTGACAAAAACGGACGAGTTGATCGCGAAAGCAGTGTCCTTCGTCCAAAAGCCAAAGATGTTCGCCTGTTATATCGGAAGTGCGGATAACGTCATGTTTGAATGAGGGTTCTTTCCGTGATACATAAGCATAGAATTGCTCATAGAAAAGAGTTTCTTCCGTCAAAAATGTGTCTTCTAATTTACTGGCAATAATCCCTGCATCCAAATCACCGGCATGCAATGCCTGCTGAATATTCTGTGTTTTCATTTCCGTGACACGTATATCCAGTTCGGGATACTTTTCCATCAATTGAGGAAAAAAGCGAGGAAGCAAATAAGGAGCGATAGTTGGCAATACTCCCAAGCGGAATACGCCTGATAATGACTGCTTATCTTCACTGATTATTTCTTTCACTTGAGCTGCCTGCGCCAGAATCACGCGAGCCTGGTTTATCACTTTCTGTCCAATGGCTGTCGGACAAACGGGCTGTACCGTCCTATCGAACAACTTTACTCCCAGTTCATCTTCCAGCTTCTGAATCATGGCACTCAAAGTGGGTTGCGTCACACGGCAATATTCAGCTGCCCGTGCGAAATGCCTGAACTGGTCTACAGCTAGTATATATTCTAATTGTTGTATTGTCATCTATCAAATCATATTAAGTTATAGATTTCATCTATGCAAAGATAGAAATTTTCAGTTTGACAACAAGCATTTTCCGCCTTATCTTTGCAATACAGAAAAAAAAGAAAGCAAGTATAAATCATTAAAAAACAAATAGAATATGAAAACTTTAGAATTTATCAAATTGAACGAATCGGGAGCAAACAACGTAGTAGCATCTTTGCAACAACTATTAGCAGACTTCCAAGTGTATTACACCAATCTTCGCGGTTTCCACTGGAATATCAAGGGACATAATTTCTTTGTACTCCACAGTCAATTCGAAAAGATGTATGATGACACCGCCGAAAAGGTGGACGAAATCGCAGAACGTATCCTGATGCTGGGCGGTACTCCTGCCAACAAATTCAGTGATTATCTGAAAGTAGCCAATATTAACGAAGTGGATAAGGTCAGCAACGGAGACGAAGCATTGAATAATATCCTTCAGTCTATCAGTTATCTGATTGGCGAAGAACGTAAGATTTTGTCTATCGCTTCTCAAGCCGGAGACGAAGTAACCGTTTCGATGATGAGCGATTATCTGAAAGAACAGGAAAAATTGGTTTGGATGTTGGTTGCTTATAATAGCAAGTAATTAAAATAAAAAGATGTCCCGGTCTTGCTTATTTGCAATCAGGACATCTTCTATTTATATATAGAAAGACTTTTTAGTCAGTCTACCATTATCTATTTCTTCATTTTTCCTTTTATAAGGATATATAGTTTTGCTATTCAGCAGCATTATCAGGACAACGAACTCCTTGTACAAAATTGAGCGTTCCACGTCCGGCATAAGTAGCACTATATCCGTTTCCTGTAAGGTCGGTTATTACTTTATTATTATCCGGAGTAGACTCATTAAATCTCCAATAAGCCACTAAACCATCTGTTAAAGGATCCACCCAGCAGACATTATTTTTCAGATCAGCAGCCGAACGAGCAACAGCCCATACACGTACTTCACTTACATACCCATCCATATAACGATTATCTGCTGCAGACTGACCAATATAGAATGCTGCATTTTTATCATGTCCATAGGCTTGCGTTAAATCGATAGTACCTCTTGTATCCGGAAGTTCTCCCTGTAGTTCACCATTAACATATACAAACTTCTTTCCTTGTGAACCGTCATATACACAAGCCAAATGCAACCATTTATCATTGGGTAAAACATCTCTGGAATCAATTGCCGGACTACCTCCACTCAATTGCAATTTCCAACCGCTTTTATTATCACCGGCAGTACGCAAACAGAAATTCTCTTCCAATCCCATAACAGAGAAGCACCATTTTCCACTGGTAGAAGTCATCTTTTTAAAACGAACTCGTGCTTCAAATGTTACATTATTCAATGCCGTGGTATTGTATTGAGATTCTTTTCTGAAATCGACCTTGAAATACCCGTTATTAGCAGAAATATCCGCAGCTTGAGTAATAATAATTTGATTGATAACAATGTATATGGTACGTGAACCTTCTATTACGGACAAATTCTTATCCGACACACTCACAATACTTATAGGAAGCAGATACGTTTTGCCTTCCTTTAATAAGTCCCGGCTGATAACACTTAAACGCACACCATCTGTGGAAGTATTCTTTCCATTTTCAATAGTTAATGTTGTATTCTCCAACTTGTACGACTTTTCAGGAAGAAGTTCATAATTCTTCTTATATTCCTTATTGAAAGACTCCACTAATTCCGGAGTGGCCTTCATACCCACTTCTACATGATCTCCTATCGCACATGATGAAGCAACTTTAATTCCGATAACTGCAGGCAAATCATCAATTGTCAGATTAGCAACCGGTGATAATTGATCTGCGCCAACAACATATAATCCTTCATAGTATTCCTGACTTTTCTGGCATGATACCATTAGAAGGACAAGCAAGCTTAATAATATGTATTTTATATTCTGTTTCATTTTTTCTAAACTTTAATGTTCGTTCATTATTCTGATCGCATTACGTGTCCATTTGTAATTAGGATTGGAACGGTAATCGTTCTCCATGTGATAGGTACCACATCCTCCTTTGCGGGTGGCTAATTTTCCTTCATACATGGGGAGGAAACGTGCCATTCCTTCTAATGAAGGTACCGACCCGCCTTCTCTTAAAGAGTGATCTACTCCTCCACTTGCATACTTACCCCCCTCAAAGGTTTCAGCAAAAATGTATTGTTCCGGTTTCCAACCATTTTTAGCTGCATTATCGAAACGCCCCTGCAGATCTTGATATCCCCTAGAATTATAAGACTGAACCACTCCATAATTAAAATATTCAGCCAATCCTTGCTTTAAATGATAAGGTACTCCATCAATAATTAATAGATTACGAGTTCCCGACTTCGGACCAATATATTTTCCTAATGCCTTTACAAACATTTCCATATTATCCATATAATCAGGCCACATATAAGACGGACCTACTAAAGGACCACTGAACGGAACCCCAGGAAATTCCTGATAGCCGGGTTCATAATCAAGATCAATACCCTGATAACCATACTTATACATAGTATCTACCAAAGACTTGGCATACTCTTCTATTCCTTCAGGAGTAGCAATCTCATGATTTTCACCAGACATAAATTCATCTGGAATTTTGTGAGCAAAGATAGTATATGTGACACGAGTTCCTTTCACATCCTGTACATAACGTAAATCTTCCATTTGTGCCGGACTTAAGTTCTGGTAAGCTCCCCAAATAGAAATAATATCTACACTGTCAGGCACACTTCTTAAATAGTTGATCATATCAGCAGAGTTAGCCGTCCATCCGCCAAACCAGCCAAAAAAGACTTCATGGTCGTTTCTTGCTTTATATGCTCTTAAATTTTCCCAATATTCTTTGGACATCTTATCAGGCACCACTATATCCAAAGCTTCTATATCTGTATTACACGATATAATTCCCGTACCAACTATTACGAAAACTATTATATATGTTAATAATTTCTTCATGTCGTTTTATCTAAAAGAATATGATTACTTATTTTCTACATCCCACCATAAGCGAGTAGCTCCGGTATCCGGACCACCCAATAGTTTAACGGCTTTTTCCACCTCTTCTTTATTTCCTTGATATTCGGAATAGGGGAAAGGAACACGACGGATCTGTACAGAAGAGCTAATAACACCACCACTCTCATTATTAACTATTTCATAGATCTTAGGATAGCCTGTTCTGCGGAATTCACTCCATGCTTCCTGTCCTAATGGGTACATTGCTATCCATTTTTGGGTGATGATCTGTTCTAACTGCTTTTCTTTATCATTTTCATCCCAGACTATCGTAACATCAGATGGGGCTGGTGCGGAAGGACTGCTTTTGAATCCAGGGTATTTTGCCGGCACTTTAGTACTTGCAAGATAAGTTTCCACTCCTTTTACTCCATGTTGTTCGAAAGAAGCACGTATGCCTGAATGATACAAACTTTTAGCGGTTCCTTTCATGTTCCATGTCTTCAAGGCACCTTCTGCCCGCAAAAAATAAACTTCTGCAGCTGTCATCCAAACATAAGGGGTTCCTTGCAATATATTAGGTTTGGAGAGTCCTAAATCACCTTTAAATATATCACCATTCTTATGTCCGTTACGCAATCCACGATAATTGTCATTTGAAGACAATTGGAAAAATACGGATATACGTGGATCTCCAAACCCATTCAAATAAGCATCCATACTAGCCCCCATTACATCTTCTTCATAGCCGTCTGCGCTGCTAATACTATTTATAGGGTTGTGATAGGTGAACGAAAGAGTTGAATTAGATTGCATTGCCGGATTATTATCATTTGTTTCAATCACTCCATACGAATGTGTAACAGCAGCTTCTGCTTCTTTTTGAGCCTCCGGATAAACAGCACTTAAACGTATTGCCAAACGCAGCTTCAAAGAATTCGCAAAACGAATCCAATTAGGTATGTTACTGCCAAATATTAAATCAAACTTTTCCAATGCCTTAGAATTTGGGTTAGCTTGATCAAACTTGGTCAAGATATCAATAGCATGGTTCAGTTCTTTGAAAAAAGATTTATAGATAGCTTCTTGCGAATCATAAGGGACAGGATTAGTCAGACCAAACTTTAGATAAGGTAACGGACCGTACATATCTGTAGTTTTATGTATAGCTGTCACTTTTACAATTTCACCGACAGCAAACAATACAGATGCAGAGTCTACCTTTTGGCGTAAAATATTCCATGAAGATAAGAACTCTACAAATGCACTTTTAAAAGGTGCATCTTTCCATTCGTCAGAAATAGCATAAGTCGTTCCATTCGCTCCTCCGCCCCAATTTTGCGTTCCGGCAAAATATCCAGAATACATGTTGCCAAAAAGGTCTTCCGAGCGTTGAAACAAGTTAACATCTTCAGATACTACCCTACGTTGCATCGTAGTAAGATAGCTGCCCCATAAATTATCTTTATCCAATTCTTTTTCTTGAACTTTATCAGGATCCAGATTAATCGTATCAGACATACAACTTCCCAATAAAAAGCAAACAGCAAACACCAGGAAGCAAGTTTGTATAACGTTATAGATTCTATTTTTCATTTTATTCTTCGTATTAAAGTATTAAAATCAAAAGTTAACTTTTACACCAAAACCGAAACTGCGTAAGCTAGGTGGCATAAAATAATCGAAACCCTGATAATAAGTTCCTGTATTTGCTGTTAGTTCCGGATCAAACGGAGCTTTCTTATAAAACATCAGCAAATTGTGTCCTGTCAGTGACAGAGAAATGTTCAATTTTTCTCCGAACCACTTTGCCGGAAGCATATATGATAATGACATTTCACGTAAACGAACATTAGTCGCACTGTACACATAATGCGCCAGTAAACCTGTTTTTCCGGAAGCAACGGTACCATAATATTGTTCTGCATCCAACTTTCCATTATTTACAGGTACACCACCGTTATCACGGGCTGTAGCTGTTTGTTGTGATACTCCGAATTGATCCATCAAAGCTTGTGTAGCGGAAATCACCTCACCGCCAACACGCGCGTCAATCAGAAAATCAAGTTCCACCCCTTTCCAAGAAAAACTGTTTCTAAATCCTAGATTATACTTAGGAGCTGCCGAACCAACTTTTATGAAAGTATTTTCTTCAGCCGATACACCTCCATTTGAAATAAGAATATCACCATGTAAGTCTTGTTTCAATTTTGTCGCATAGATATCAGACATAGTACCACCTTCTTTCAAAATCATTCTGTATGAATCTGCACTGGCAACGGAAAATTCTGTTGGTGATTTTACTGTTGTACTAGTAGTGCGGTCAGTCACATACTCAGGAAGTAACTCTTTGATTTCATTACGGTTCATTGAATAAATCAAATTTGAGTTCCAATTTACCGGGCCTAAATCCTGATTAAAACCTACACTTAGTTCAATACCCCAGTTGTTTACTTTTCCTGCATTTTCATATGCAAAAGCGTATCCTGTGCTGGGCGGCAATTCATATTTAAACAACTGATTGTATGTGTTTGAATTGTAATATGTTGCTGCAAGGTTCAATTTATTATCAAACAACCGTAAGTCCATACCAAATTCAAATGCTTTGGTCATTTCCGCTTTAAGATGATTGGCAGGTGAGAAGTTAGCACTTGTAGCATTACCATTTTCCAAAACCACTGTTGCATAAGGCAAGTATGCACTTGGAGGATTACCTACTTGCGCATAGGAACCACGAATCTTCCAGAAAGAGAATACTTTTTTAGGAAGCGGAATAATCTCTGACAACACTACAGAAAGACCTACGGACGGATAGAATACATATTCCTTGGAAGTACCTACCAATGTAGAAAACCAGTCTATACGACTTGTCACGTCAGCATAAAGAAAATTGCGGTACCCCAGTTCTGCTTTACCATATAGAGATTGAGTCTGGGTATGCAATGATTGTTTGCTATATCCGCTTTCTGTTGAAGGTATATTACTTGGATGGAAAAAGTTCGGTACTCCAAGCAGATTGCCTTCAAAAGTACTTGATTTATATTTTTCATCATAATAACTACCACCAAGGTTTACTAACAAGTGATAATTCTCCCCGAATTTCTTATCTATATTTACTAAGAAATCAAGATAAGTTGCAGTATTCTTGTCTTCCTGTGTCATATAGTTACCTTGAGATTTGGAGAACAAACCATCAGTGGAAGCGTATAATTTACGTTCGAAATCAGTATAAGCATTATCAACGCGGGCACGTCCGATAATATTAAGCCAATTGGTTATATTCCATTTCATTGATAATGACATGATATAGCGGTCTCTATCAGTATTGAACATATTACGATTAATAATCCAATATGGATTCTGCATACCCAATCCCTGATTTTTATAAGGCCAATATTGAGTTTTGAAGTTTCTATCAGCGTCATATCGTTCATAAACTACATATTTATTCATATCATCACTTGGTGGAAACAAATAGACTGGAACCAACGGATTATAGTACATACCTTGTCCGTTACTGTTTTGGTTATTCTGTTTGATATAAAATAATCCCATATCCATACTTAAAACGTCTTTAACGATGTCCCAAGAATTACGGAATGTAAAATTATAGCGATTATATTTATTATTATCAATGACACCTTCTGAATTTACAGACCCAAAAGATATATGCGTCTGATTTGTTTCTGTACCAGTAGATACAGCAATAGAATTCATTGTATTAAATCCTGTTTGAAAGAAATCCAAAGGATTATAATCGGAAGGTTTCTCTAATTTATCCCCCCAACTTTTAAATTCACCTTCTTTACGTCCATACGTATTCTGGAATTCAGGAGTAATAAAAGGTCTTGAAAAACTAGTGCTATTTGAATAACTTATTCTGGGTTTTCCAATCGCACCTTTTTTGGTTGTGATCAGTATCACACCATTCGCACCTCTATTACCATATAAGGAGGCTGCAGAAGCACCAGTCAGGATGGACATACTTTCTATATCCTCCGGATTAATATTAGATATTCCATCTCCGTCGGCCACTTCCACTGACTCATAAAAATTATCTGATTGTTTGGTTCTTAACCCTTGCATTGGAATACCATCCAAAACGTACAACGCATTGTTTTCACCAAATAATGATTTGGTACCACGCATGACAACGCGGGAAGATCCTCCAGTTCCAGACGAACTCTGATTAATAGTCACACCTGCTACCTTACCAGAAAGGCTATTTATAAAGTTGGCATCTTTCACTTTTGTTATACCGGCAGCTTTTATTTCCTGCACATTATACGTCAATGCCTTAGCTTCTCTCTTAATACCCAATGCTGTAACAACCACTTCATCCAAGGCCTTTGTGTCAGAAGCCATTGTAATATTATAAACAGTCTTATCTGATATTTTAACCATTTGAGTCGTATACCCGATATACGAAACCTTCAGGAAATCGTTTTTGGTAACACGGATTGTAAAATCTCCATTCAGGTTAGTTATTGTACCACCACTACCACCATTAATTGAAACATTAACTCCAATCAAGGCTTCTCCTTGTTCGTCCACAACCCGACCTTGTATTTCCTTTGATACAGACTCTTCCTTTTTTTCCGGAATTATCATGATATAGCTATCTTTTAATTTATAACTAAATCCTGTTCCTTTTAATATGACCTTGAGTGCCTGTTCTAACGGTAGTTCACTCACATTCAAAGAAATACGTTTACTTCCTCCAAGTTGAGATTCATTATAGGCAACGGACATTTTAGATTGTTTCTCAACTTCTGTCAATGCTTCTCGTAATGTTATTTCATTTTTCTTAATAGTTATTTTCACATTACTTTGAGCAAATAGCACTGTTTGCGCGAATAGCAAACAGAAAAAAATGTTATACATTTAGCTTTTAATAGATATAAATTCATATCTTAGTAGCGTTTTTAGTGTTAAACTCATAATATTATATTCATCAAAGATTTAAGCCGGTAGCTTTAATACTAAAAAAGTCATTTCATATCCGGAATCAGGCGGCATCCTTTTTCCGGATACTTTTTTACATAATCAATGATATTTAAGGTTAAACAAAATATTTGTAAGATAATTACTTAATCAGTTTTATATAACATACATTCTCTTCTATTTTATAATCAAATCCTCCTACTACTTCTTTCATAATATCCATAATTTCTCCAATATCCGAGTTTTTACGGAAACTAAAATTATATTTATCATTACTGAAATGACTGGTATTACATTGGAATGTGATATTAAAGCGACGCTCCAATTCAGCTATGATTTCTTTCATCGTATCTCCGCGGAATATATACAATCCCTTTTGCCAAGCTGTTACAGCTTCTACATCAGCATTAGCTAACACTACTTGACCACTATTTTTTTGATATATAATTTGCTGTCCCGGATGTAGTATATAGTTTCTTCTTTCTTCATCACAATCTACTTTTATCTTCCCATGAAGTAATGTTGCAACAATTTCATTACTTTCCGGATAAGCACCCACATTAAACTCTGTCCCCAAAGCTGTAACAGCCATGCTTCCCGATCTCACAATAAATGGTTTCTCCGGATCCTTTTTCACCTTAAAATTAGCTTCTCCTACCAAATATACCGTGCGAGTATCTCCTTTGAAAGCTTCCGGATAAAGTAATAAGGTTCCGGAATTAGTCTGTACTTTACTTCCATCGGGTAGTTCGATTGTAATCATATCACCAGCAGGAGTGAATTTTTCTATCATAGCAACTTCCGAATACATATTCTTAGCATAAAAGAAAGTTCCTGAAATAGCAACAGCCAGTACAACTACTGCAACTGCTGCATATTGCCATATCTGCATTCGGAATTTTCGCACAGTTTTTTGTTGACCTGCACCTATCTTATTATATACATTAGAAAGAGAAGCCCATGTACCCGCATCAGCTTTACCGTCAGTTTCACTCCATAGTGTATGTAAAGCAGCCTCTTTTTCATCAGAATGCTCTTTATCCACCAGCCATTGATGCACTTCTTCAATTACTTTCTCACTATGCTTGGAAGCTGTGAATACACTAATTATTTTTTGAATATAATTCTCCATTTTTCTGTTGCCTTATAATATATAGACAACTAGCTAAAACAGACTACTCAATAGAAACAGAAAAAAAATGCAATTAAAATGACTTTTTTTAATTCTTGCAAAGCTAAATAGATATGTCGTTCTACAGTCCGAACGGAAAGCTGCAGATTATCAGCTATTTCCTGATTACTCATTCCTCTTTGCCGGCTCATAGAAAAAACTTTTCTCCGTTGCTCTGGCATATTATCTAAAGTAAGTTTTATTAAAAGTTGGAGTTCTTTTGCATAAAGCTTATCATACATATCAAATTCATAAGAAGGAGAATTTTCTTGAGATAGTTTTTCCTGATAATTAAGTTCTACGGACTGATGTTTCAGGAAGTTATAAATCTGATTACGAGCCATTGTATAAATATAGCTATCCCATGTCTCTTTATTCTCCCAAATCTCTGGATTATCCCACAGTTTGACGAATATATCCTGGGCAATATCTTCTGCATCTTCTTCCGAATGTAGGATTTTCCATGCGAAAGCTTTTACTTTAGGAAAAGTAAGAATGAAAAATTGTTCAAATTTTCTCTTCTTTTCTTGTTCTTTTATGTGTGTCATCAAAGATCGTCCGGTTAGATTTATTTTTTATGAGAGCCAAAAATAAACGCTTTTATCAAAAAAAACAAATAATAACAACGATAAAAATAAATATATTTATGTCATCCAGTCATCTACCACGCCAATAAGTCGTTCTAATAAGGGTCATTACCAACCCAAATAGAAAAAATATATTTTCTTCTTGAACATGATGACATAATCATATTTCTATAGTGTACTCATACAGTGTCATGATTATTGACACTATATGAGCAAATTAACTTATTTCACAGAAATCGTCTTTGATAATCTGATATCATCCGACGCTGCTCCAATCATCAGCTGGAAGCTTCCCGGTTCTACGATTCGCTCCATTTTTTGATTGATAATGGATAAATCCTCTTCTACCAAAGTGAATACAATTGTTTTTTTCTCTCCCTGCTTCAAAAAGAAACGCTTAAAATGTTTGAGTTGCCGAAGTGCCCGGACTACAGAAGCATACTCATCACGAATATAAAGTTGAGCCACTTCTTCACCATCATACTTTCCTGTGTTTTCTACATCAAATGATATTTCAAAATGCAAAGGCGCTTGTTGTGTCACTTTTAAATTGGAATATTCGAAAGTTGAATAACTTAATCCATATCCAAATGAATACACTGGGGAGGCAGACATTTCTACATAATCGTGACATTTAGGGGCTTTCTTATTATAATATACGGGAATTTGTCCCTCTGACCGGGGAACAGAAACAGGCAAGCGACCTGCCGGATTATAATCACCAAATAAAACATCAGCAATGGCATCCCCCCCCCTCTTGTCCGGGATAATAGGCGGTCAGCAATGCATCTGCATGTTCCGCTGCCCAATTTTTATTTAATGGACGTCCCTCAATGTAAACCACAATCAGGGGCTTTCTCGTTGATTTCAAGGATTCTAGTAATTCCAGCTGTTTTCCTAACAAAGAAAGAGTTGCACGATCAAAGCCTTCTCCACACTCCATATCACTGATTTGGCTTTTATCTGCAATAGCAGCTCCCGTCTCTTTATAAGTCGTTTTAAAATCACGAGCACTGGAACCACCCACTACTGCAATCACCACATCTGCACGATTAGCAGCTTCAACTGCTTTCGCTATTTCATTGTTGGTAGTATCACGGATAGCGCAACCTCTTACATACTCAACACGTGAAAGAGATAATTTAGAAATGATTCCATCCAGTACCGTTTTTATATTTTCGTCTTTTTGGGGAGCTGTATAATCACCCAGCATATTATAACAATTATCTGCATTTGGCAATTACCGCTACTTTACGGATGTTTTACTCAAAGGCAGAATGTCATGCCTATTCTTTAATAAAGTCACCGATGCTTGTGCCATCCGTCGTGCATTGGCAATATGATTTGCATTACGAACTCTTTCAATCGCTATTTGGGGATCTACGTATGGATTTTCAAACAATCCCATTTCAAATTTTAATCGTAGAACCCTGCAAACGACTTCATCAATAATAGCCTCTGACAAACGTTTCTCTTTTACAGCCCGATAAATATTCGTATAAGCTTCTCCACCTAAGTCAACATCTACTCCGGCAGAAACTGCTTGAATAGCCGCATCCTCTATAGAAGAAGCCGTATAATGACTTTCATATATTCCTTCAATACTATATAAATCGGAAACAACAAAACCTCTAAACTTCCACTCATTTCGCAACAGTTGATTCAGCAAATATGAGTTGGCAGTACATGGGATTCCGTCTATTGAATTATAAGAAGTCATCACAGAAAGAGCACCAGCATCAATCGCTTTTTTAAAAGGCGGTAGGAAGTTTTCATGCAATTCTCTCATTCCAACTAAAGCTTGATTCCCATTCTGTCCGCCCTCCGGTACGGCATAGGCTAAAAAATGCTTTAGAGTAGCTATCGTACTGTTTTTCCGGGAAATATTTCCGTTGATTAATCCATCTACCATTGCCGCCCCCAAAGTCCCGCTTAATACCGGATCTTCCCCAAATGTTTCTTCCACGCGGGACCAACGGGGATCACGGGTCAGATCAAGTACGGGACCGTAACTAATATGCCCACCTTGGGAACGAATTTCTTTAGCGATAACTTGACCAACTTCTTTTACTAACTCCGGTGACCAGGTAGCCGCCATTCCGATACCCGTAGGAAAAACAGTAGTACCAATTGCCATGTGCCCATGAGGGGCTTCTTCTGCTAAAAACATCGGAATTCCCAGACGGGTATTCTCCATCACATACTTTTGCAATGCATTTCCTGCCTTTGCTGCCAGTTCCGGATTAAGTCCATTTGCTATAGTTTTCTTTGTCCAAGGATCGGCACGATAGGTTGCCCAAAGCATTCCTACATTCCTTTCTTTGATTAATTGCTTGAACTTTTCGGAAGGATGAACTTCACTACCATGGATTTCATACATTTCCCAACCTAAAGGACAAAGTAACTGACCGACCTTTTCTTCTAAAGTCATGCGGGAAAGTAAATCTGAAAGTCTTATATCTATCGACAAACAGCGATCTTTGTAAGCAGGTAACGAGGGAGAGGATTGAGTAAACCCCAAAGTACATACCATCTGTACTATCACCAAGATATACAATCGTTTTATCATAATGTTATATGCAGTAAAATGACTCAATTAATTTATAGTGTATTTCTAATCTTTCAAATAGAGATATTCAATCCTACTTACCTATTTCTCCTTCAAATATAACTGTATGTACAGGTTGATGAGCATCATTTGTTATCAACTTGACCTTTGCATCCAATAGATGGTTTGAAGATGATACATTTAATTCAAACAGAACCTCCAGACACTCATTTTGCTTCAAAACCTTTTCACCCCGGATATTAGTAGAAACAAATTCCGGACATTCTATCTTGCGGATAATAAGAGGATTCGCCCCTTCATTAGTAACTTTTACTTTTCGCTGAATATGCTTTTTTAATGAGATATTCCCCAAATTAAAATAAGATTGTGAACATTTCATCCGGGGAGCAGTTGCCGTGCTTACTTTTCTCATATCATCAATCACTGTACCAAAGATTTGTATAGGAGAACTGTGTACGGAATTGGCACTAATAATAATCTTATCTTTAAATGTACCGTAAAAGCCTTTTAAAGGAGAAGCTGTTATTTTTATAGTCGCATAAGATCGACCTTGAAGAGATGATGGCATAGAAATCGACAAACATCCGCTCTTATCCAACAGCGAGTATGACAACCTGACCATTTTATCCGATCGGTTATAGATTCTAATTTCCAATTGTTTTGGCCTCCCATTATGTTGTAACAGATCATAAGATAGAGTCATTCGGTCTGCCAAAATATCTGATGATAAAGAATAAGGATATTCATCCTCTATACGATTCATTGTATTTATCGTGCCTTTTACCCAAAGAGTATTGACACTTTGCCCTGAATTAGAAACAACCCTTATACTCTTAGAGAAAAAGTTTGTTCGCCCTTTAGGATCGAAAGTTACGGTAATAGTGCCTGTATGCCCTGGTTTTACAGGTTGTTTACTATAAACAGAAATGGCACACCCACAAGTTGAAATCACTTCTTCAATCACAACCGGAGAAGTATGCATATTAGTAAAATGAAAAGTATGACTCACTTTGCCTCCTACTTCCTGAATATTACCAAAATTCCAAGTAGTAGTATCAAAACGCAATACAGCTCTTCCCTGTTGTTGCGCACATACGCCAACAATAGAGCACAGTAAAACGATCAAAGCTGACATAAAACGTTTCATCATCATTTCTTTAAGTTAATATTGGGAGCTACGTAAAAACACAATAACTCCCAATATAAAATCACATTTTAATTATCTTGAGGCAAATCATTGAATTCTGCATTCCAAATGATATTTGCCGAAGCCGGGAAAGTTAAATCACGCCCATTGCCCGAACTGTCCTTCAATGTATTTCCTTCTCCTTCATCCAATTTCCAATAGCCATATAAGTCCGAAGAAGATGGAGAAGCTATTGTACGCAAGTTAGCTTTTACTTCTTCCGCTGTCAGACACTTCTTCCACATACGAATATCAGAAATCAGACCATCAAAATACATACTTGAACTTGTATTACCAAACTGAATACCAGTCAACGTATATCCCACCTTGAATCTTTGAGAAGAGGATGGTCCCCAACGTTTAGTAGGTTTTGCAGAAGCAACTTCCTCACCGTTAATATATAAACGATAAGCAACCTCAGTATTCTGGCCCGTTTTCGTTCCGTCACAAGTAATAGTCAACCTAACCCATTGATTAGCCGGCAACGTTATATTTTGATTAGCCAATGTCAAGTCACATTGACGATTACCAATATTAGACGCTCCCGTTGCACCAGTTACACGTAGTTCACAACCACTAAAAACCTCATTATTATTGTTGGTATCCTTACCACGCCATGTACCTATATAATTAGTTCCACTGTGCCAATTATATGGATATACAAGCATTTCAAACGTATGTGTATTATCTTCAATCGTAACTACTTCATCATTTGCGAAACTTAACGTACGATACATATCCGTTGAATAAGAACTCATATTCAATCCCGGTATATAATCCAATTCCCCATCAATGCTAATCGTAAAATAAGAAACAGAACGAGTGTCCGTTACAAATTGTCCTACACACGTTTCATCTATTGTTGCAACAATAGGAAGCAAATATTCTTCACCTTCCACCAAACCGAACAATGATGAAAACTTAACTGATAAGGAATTGGATTCTTGCTGTCCTGCCTTCACTATCGCATTTTTAGCTTGCAACTCATAGACAAAAGCGGGCATCATCTTATAAGACGTGTTATTTGCAGCGTTATAAGCCTCTACCATACTTTCGTCCACGGCAATGTCACACAATAAAGTAGTAGCAGCAGGTTTATCCAGTTTGATAGTATAATCATAGACATAGCTTCCTGCATCCAGTATCTCCCTATAATCAATAGAAACAGGTCCTGCCTCCGACTGTGGCATCTCTATTGTCGGCAATTCAATAAAATCATTGTCATCATCCGAACAAGATGTGAATCCTACTCCTCCCAATAAAACAAGCAAAAGGAGAGTTAATCTATTTATATTGTTTTTCATTATCATACAGTCTATTCATTTATTATTACCTTATTCAAGACATTTATTCGTATCATCATAAGTCCAGTCAATCGTGATTCCATTCTTATAACTGATATCACGCTTTGACGGAGATAAATCATAGAAAGTAGTTCCTTCTCCTTCATTCATTCTCCAATAAGACACAAGCCCATTGGTAGAAGGGTCTACCCCACATACATTTGCTTTAATTTCACGAGCAGACAAAGGACGAGTCCAAAGACGCATCTCACTCAAACGACCATAAAACAATTGTGAAGATTGATAACCTTTTGAAGGCATACCGATCTGTACTCCATAAAGCGCATATTCATACGGAGCAACTGTCATTGAGTTATCTTTCTCTCCATTGATATACAATGTCAACGTACTGCCGTCATTTACCAAGGCAACAGCATACCAGGTATTTAAAGCAAAGCGAGTATTCGATGACATTTTACCCTGTTTAGTTGTTACATGCAACTGGTTCGGTTCATCCGTTCCTTCACCAAAACGAAGCAGGTTCTGGTCACATTTAAAGCCTCCATCATCAATCGCTCCCCCTTCTACAGATGCTTCACTACCTCCAAATGAGCAAACACGGGTAGTACCGGAAGCTCCGGAAGAACGGAATTTAGTGGCGTAAATCTTCACTTCCCATGTATAAGTAGGCAAAGAAGGAATAGGATCCGGAAGCAAAAATTGATAAGCCATAGAAGCCTGTCCTACATACGGAGCATGGAAACGCAATGTTCGAGATACTTTCAGGAAAATAGTACGCCCTGCTTCTATAATATCCAAATCTCCCGTCGCACTTTTTATGGTAACCGGTATCAAATAAACACGTCCCGGAACAAATTCCGAATCATCGGCAATTGAAAGAGAGGCAGCAGAAGAAATTGCCTGTCCTGCTGAAATAGTAACCTCCGGATTTTCAAATGTATATGATTTATCCGGAATGGGATAATAATTGGTTCCCATTTCCTCATTATAAGTATCAACCAGACTTGCATCAACAGCCAGATTCACCTGAATATCCGATTCAACGCGAGAAGTTGAAGTCACAGAAACAGCATACGCAGATGGAAATCCATCAATGGCGAACTTTACCAATCTATCCGAAGATGTTCCGGTCATTAACAACCCGTCACCTTTTTGAGCGGCTTCCTGGCATCCCAGCAGCATAAAAGAAGCTATTCCTATCAAAGCAGCTCCCCATATCTTTTTTATATTATTCAATGTTTTCATACCTTGCATACAAATTTAAAATTCATCCATTTTCTTCTTCCGTTTCTTGTTTAGTAGACTGTTGTACAGGCTTTCCGGCAGGATTTTGTTCCTGAATACCACGCCGAAGGCTATAATAAGGAATAGCGGCTTTCTCTTTATCACCTATAGCCTGATTAGCAGGACGAGTGGTATTGTATTCATATTCAAAATAATATCCACCGAATCCGCCTTTTCGTCCTTGTGTAGGATTCCAGCGTGCCATACCTATTACAGAATAGATTGGATTGCCCCATGAATCTACTTTATTTCCATCGGCTTCCGTAAATTCGACTCCACCATTCTGCCAGTACCATCCCATTTGTTCCGTAGCAACGAATTTTTCAGGAGGACACCAGCTGCTAAGCTGGTCAAATTTAGATTGCAAACTTTGAGCACTACCGGTGGTGTAACATTGTCGTACAAAATAATCGACATAAGGTTCTGTTTCCTTAGGAGGCAGCTGATTATAGAAGTCAACAATTAATAATTTGCCTGTACCCGATTGAGGACCGAAATAATTTCCCAATACCTTTATAAACTTTGTAAAGTTATCATTTTGCAACCAGTCGCCTTCCGGTTCGTAGTCCAAGTCCAAACCATCCAGATCATTACGCAACACACATCTCGCAAGATGCAAAGCATAAGCCTCGATACCTGCGTCGGTTTTAGGAAACTCCGTACTTCCAATACGGCAAATCGTACACATCACAACGCGAGTCCCCTTTACTGTACGGATATAATTCATTTCCTCATAAGCAGTCGGCAAATAACGCTCGTTATAATAACTCGTTTCTACATAAGCCGGATTGTTGGAAGGAATACCTGACCACAGACTGACAATGTCCAGACTATCCGGCAGACCAGTGAAATGAAGCCCCTGCGAAGGAGATGCTTCTGAAGTATAACCGGCATACCAGCCGAAACAAATAGCATGATCTGTTTTCTTATATTCACGCAGGTTCTGATAATATTCTTCATTATAAGTATTAGCTGCCTGTATAACTTCCGGTTCAATATCCGTATCACAACCACTCACAACAAATGTCAAGAGATAGGTGAACAAAAAATATACATAATTTCTTTTCATATTCTGCATTATTTAAGTAACCAATTATTTATTAGGCACATCCCACCACAATCTGACACCCGGGTTATCTACGCCACCTAAAAGTGTGATGCCTTTATCCAACTCTGTTCTATTCGTATTATATTCCGATTCCGGATAAGGTAATCTGCGGATTTGTATATTTGTGTCTACAGAACCTCCGGAACTTTCGTTCACAACAACCGGAAATACTTTCGGATAACCGGTACGGCGGAACTCTGTCCATGCCTCTTGTCCCACCGGATAAAGAGCAATGTACTTTTGAGTAATGATTTGTTCCAGATTTGTTTTAAAATCTCCCGATTCATCCCAAGCGATAGAAACAGTCCCCAAAGCATCCATGGAATGAGATGATGTCACCGGATCCTCATAATTGGCAGGCACATATCCACCCGCCGCAGTTCTTGTCAGATACGCGTCAGCTCCTGATACACCATGTTCATCAAATGACATTCTTATTCCATCTTCATAATACTTTTTAGCATCGGCATTCGTTCCCCAACGCAAAGCATATTCCGCCAACAAGAAATATGATTCAGATGAACGCATCCACACTACATTGGAAGTAGCGGTTGCCTGTGGTTCGGCAAAGATTCCTGTTATATATTTATCCTTACTTACGTCCTTTGACATTCCGGCTCTTATACCCCGATATTTTCCACCCGTACCTGCCTCGAAGTAAGCAGAAAGTCGTGGATCCTGATAACCATTCATGTATGAATCCAGCGTCGCTCCCATACAAATATCATCCCATCCTTTCAGAATATACAGAGGACTTTCATAAGTCGCTATCGGAGTAATATGCTGAAGTTCTGCTAAATCAGACTTCACATTCATCAATCCATAACTATTGCCAATAGCCAGTTGGGCTTCACTTTTTGCCTTTGTTTCATCCACATAGGCAAGATGCAATGCAAGACGCAAACGAAGTGAATTGGCAAACTTTATCCAAGATGTAACATCACCGTTGAACACACAATCCCATGATGACAAAACTTTACTTCCGGATGCAGCATAACTATCCAAGTTATTGATAGCTCCATCCAATTCTTCAAAGAATCTGTAATAAACATCCTTTTGCGAATCATAAGGCACTTCTTTTGAAACTCCAAAATTCAAATAAGGAATAGGGCCATAGGTATCTGTCACACGATGCATTGCCGCTACTTTCAGAATTTGTGCCATAGAAAACCGGGGATCTTCGTCATTGTTAATCGCTTTTCTTATTTCACGCCAGGCATTCATAGTCGTCAGGTAATTGGTAGTGAACATATCACCATACCAACTTCTTTTATCCCAATTGTAACGACCGGCAGAATTGATACTGGGAGCAGGAAAACCAAAATAGCCGACATAACCATCTCCACCCATCACTTCCACAGTCTGATATCTGTCCGAACCGATATTAAGTCCCGGTTGTGCTACCACCAGTACGTTCTGCTCCATCTGTAAAAGAAGAGAACCAGTTCTCACATTATCCCAATCCGTCATCTCATCGGTTGCTTCATTAGGATTGGTATTGTACTCCAAAAAATTCTTTGTACAACCTACATTTATCATGATTACTCCAAGGAGTAAGTAGTAGTTCCTTACTTTAAAAAACTTACGTATGTTCATCATTATTTTTTTTAAAGGTTATCCAATTAGAAAGAAATCTTTGCAGAAAATCCCATCGATCTCAAACTCGGTTGCATGAAATAGTCCATACCCTGGTTATAAGTACCTGTACTTGCAGTAGATTCCGGGTCAAATGGAGCCTTACAATATAGCATCCATAAATTACGTCCTACAAAGGACACATTCAATCCAGAAATCCATTTACACCATTTATTGATCGGAATATCATATCCCAATGTCAATTCTCCCAAACGAACATTCGTCATACTATATACATACATAGAACCTACATAACCTGTACCATTAGCTCCGATAGTCTGATACCATGTCTGGGCATCAATCATCTGGCCGTTTACTTTCACGCCACCATTATCCCGCGCTTCTGCCGATGTCTTAGACACTCCATAATAGTCCATTACAGCTTGAGTGGCAGAAACTCCGATACCACCTACACGGGCATTCAACATAAATCCGAGACTGATTCCTTTCCAATTAAATTCATTTCTCCAGCTAAGAGTATATTTCGGATTGGTATTACCAGCATAGACATAATTATTCTTATCTGTTTCCAATGTACCCGTCATTGAATTCATCCAGATATGTCCATGCTCATCAGTTCTCATTGTATTCACATATACATCTCCCATAGAGCCCCCTACTGTTAGCCGCTGTTTGGCACCGCCTAACGAATAGACATCCATTTCGTCCAGATGTACTGTCACTCCCAACTCTTCATTTGTATATTCAGGGAGTAATTGGTCAATGCGGTTTCTGTTGAGCGACCATAGTAAAGTTGTTTTCCAATCTACAGGCCCTATATTCTGTTTAAAGCCAAGAGCTAACTCAATACCTTTATTCGTTACTTTACCTGCATTTACATATAATTTAGAATATCCGGTTGTTGTAGAAATTTCCGGACTGAAGAGCTGATTCTCCGTATATGTCTTATAAGCTGTCACGTCCAGTGTCAGTTTATTATCAAACAGACCTAAATTAAATCCTCCTTCCCATGAATGAGTTCTCTCCGGTTTAAGGTCTTTTATCGGGAAATAAGAAGTGGTATTCAACCCTCCCAACACTGCGTAAGTAGTGATAGCCCTGAATCTTTCCGGTGCATTACCCACCTCACTATATGAAAGGCGGACCTTTGCATAAGAAAGAATGTTAGATTTCATTGTAAACATATTAGTCAGAATCGCTGAAGCACCGATAGAAGGATATAATATGGAAGAATGGTTTGTTCCTGCCAAAGCAGATATCCAGTCATTACGTAACGAACCATCTACATAAACCATGCCCTTATATCCTAATGAGAATGTTCCGAATAAAGAATTGGTACGGTCGTGATAGTTCGTATTTTTATAGGTTAATTTACCGGAAACGTTCGCATTGTTAGAAGTAAACAGATTAGGAATGGTCAGCAATCCGCCGCCAAAATTAAGTTCCTTATAATCCAAATCCAATAAACTGGCACCTAAAGATGCTGTCAGATTCCATGTGTCGTGATAGAAATATTTATTGATATTCAACATGGCATCCGCATATATCTGACTGGTATTCTTGTTCGATTGCACGTATGCTCCTTTATCCGAGTTTTCAGCAATCACATTCAAAGTGGAAGCATACATTTTCTTTTCCGAGTTGATAGTTTCCTTATCCAGTTTCACGCGTCCGGAAACATTCAACCAATCTGTTATCGTATATTTTAGTGAACCGCTTGCCAGAAAACGGTCTTTCTTGTTGGTATACATATTCCGGTTCGTAATCCAGTAAGGATTCTGCATGGATAATCCATTTTCTTTCAATGGCCAGAACTGTGTTTTTATGTTACGGTCTACATCATATCGTTCATAATACTGATATTTCGAGAAATCATCACCGCGCGGAAATAAATAAACGGGAACCAATGGATTGGCATACTCTCCTTGCGACAACATATTCTGTTCCTTTACATTAGAATACATAAAACTTAAATCCATCGTCAGTTTATCATTCAGCATAGAGGTCGTGTTACGAACAGAGAAATTATATCTGTCCAAGTCATTATTCTGAATGATACCCCGGGCATTCACAGCACCTAAGGATACATAGGTTTGATTTTTTTGTGTCCCTGTAGTCAGACTTACAGTGTTTGCTACATTGTAACCTGTCTGAAAAAAATCTTTAACTTCATAATCGGTAGGAGATGACAATTTAGATGCCCAACTATACCACTCTCCAGTTTCCGAACCATACGTATTCTGGAATTCCGGCAATCGGAATGGTGAATAGAAAGTTGAATTATTACTGTAAGTCAATCTGGTTTTATCTACAGCTCCTTTCTTCGTTGTGATAAGTACCACACCATTGGCAGCAGCCGAACCGTATAGTGCAGCAGCGGCCGATCCGCTAAGTACTGAAATTGATTCTATATCATCAGCGTTGAAGTTAGCCAATCCGTCACCGGATTGTCCGGCACCCGTATACTGATCGTCGGGTTGTTCACCTGATATATTAGCCAAAGGAACTCCATCTACTACATATAGAGCGTTGTTATTACCTGATATAGACTTCGTACCACGCATTACCACACGGGCACCGCCTCCAATACCGGATGAACTTGCATTGATATTCACACCCGCCACCTTACCGGCAAGACTGCTCATCACATTCATATCTTTCGCCTTTGCCACTTCGTCGCCGCCAATCTGCTGCACATTGTATGTCAAAGACTTGGTTTCGCGTTTAATGCCCAAAGCCGTTACAACAACCTCATTCAAGACTTTTGCATCTTCCGTCATCACAATGGAAAGCGATTTATTATCTGTAACCTTCACCTCTTGAGAAGCATATCCAATATAAGAGATCTCCAATACCGCTCCCTTTTTAGCTTGAATCTGAAAGTTTCCGTCGAAATCTGTAATAGCACCGGTAGTTGTCCCTTTTACTTTCACATTCACTCCGATCAAAGGTTCTCCTTTTGTATCTTTCACTGTACCTTTTACCTGAATAGTCGGATCTTGCTCTGTTACATTCAATTTATTGGTAGACAAGATAATCTGCTTATCAACCACTGTATAAGTAATGTTGGTTCCTTTAAATACCTCATCAAGAATATCCAGGATCTTACCTGAATTGTTTCTCACAGAAACAATACGATTCTTCTGAATTGTTTTATCATTATAAAGGAAAACATAGTCGGACGTCTCCTCTATTTTATTCAGTACCTGTTCTACAGATACATTGTTCATTGAAATGGCAACCCGCGTTCGCTGGGCATAGCCATCTTCGGCAGAAAGTTGTAATACTACTGCGAAAAGTAGTGCTAGACTAATCCTCATAACTAAAGGAAGTTTTAGATTTAAAGCATATTTAGGACATAATGCTGTAAATGAATGATTTTTTTTCATACATTTGTGGCTAACTAAAGTTTATTACTAAATGAACTATGGTTTGATTCCGGCTAGTGTTTGCGAGACCTTGTACCGTGAATCTGGAAAATTCGGAGGAAGACAGCTGTTGGTAGCAGCTTTCTTCCTTTCTTTTATTCTCTTGTGTTATTCCATGGGCTTTTATTTTAAGGGTTACTACTCTAATATAAATCTACTCTAATTTTAGTCTTTGATAATGTATCATCTGCCTGTTGTTGCGGTTCTTCAATTTTCCATTTTAAATCGGCAGACCTGGCCAGATAATCCAATATCTGCGACAGAGTTTCAGTCCGGAAAGTAGCCCGGTACTTATATTCTTTTCCAGACCTATTGTTAAACTGAATTTCTACATTGAAATGTCGTTCCAGACGCTTCAGGATTTCTTCTAATGAAGCATTTCTGAAAATTAGTTTTCCATCTTTCCAAGCTATCTTTCCATAGACATCCACTTTATTTTTTTTCGACTTTTGACTCTGTTTGTCGTAAAGCAACTGTTCTCCAGGAGCCAATACGATTGTTTCCTGATCGGGGGTTATCACATTTACCTTACCCTTTTCCAATACTGTTTCTATATAATTATCATCCTCATAAGCAGCTACATTAAATTTGGTACCATAAACATATACGCTCAAGCCATTCGGAGTATTTACATAGAAAGGACGATCTTTGTCTGCCTGCACTTCGAAATATGCCTCACCCTTCAGTTCTACCAACCGGTTGTCTTTCTTGAAAGTGGTAGGATAACGCAATGTACTACCTGCATTCAACCATACTACAGAATGATCCGGAAGTTCATAACGTATGACAGAACCGGTAGCGGTTACCACCTCTGCATATTTCTCGTCGGTTTCTGTTCCACTAAAATATAAATATCCCAAAACCAGAGAAGAGAGAAATAAAGGTATAGTCAGAAATGCTGCATAACGCATCAGTTGATTATACATGTTCTTTCTTCTATTAGTTTTTATTTTGGTTTGTGCTTGATAATAGGCACCCAATACATCAATGGATTCCATTTCTTTAATATCATCTCCCAATGCTTGTGCTTTACGGAGCAATGATTCCGGACTCATATTTTCCATATTTTCTTTCAAAATCTTATCTTTTAATTGTAATTACACTTATAATACAACTGAAGTAATTGGAAAAGGACAGCAAAAACAAACTTTTTTTATTTTATTTTTCGAGCCATGCCAAATTGAAGCGGTAATGCAATCGGCTACTAAGGATATGAACCACATTATCAGGAGTTTGTGTTCCTGCAAGATAGCCACGTGGTTCAGCATGATTTTCATCCATTTCGAAATATCCCGTCCATGCTCCACCGTTTAAAAAACGATATTCACCGTCCGTCAGTAGTTTTCTTACCGGCCATGTTTTTCCCTCATCGTAGGAAAGAGCCGCATACATGCCATATCCTTTCTTCACATTTCCATTTTTATCCTTAAATTCCAGACCACGTTCTTCCAAAGGCGTACGTTGCGGATGGTCTGTGAAAGAAACCAATAGCAAAGGTCCTTCATTCAGTCTCATTAAAACAAGACGCTGACCTCCGTCAATAGGAGGGAGTTCGCTTGCTACATATTTCCAGGTCTTTCCCATATCATCTGATATGCTCATTGGCATTCGGAGCTTTCCTTCTTTATTCCGTATGCTATTACCACGCCCCATAGCCATCAAACTTCCGTTCCCTAATTGTTCAATTCCCGCATGGATACCTGCGATTGTACTTCCCGTTCCTCCTTCTTTGAAATCCGGCAAAGGAGCGCCATCCCAAGGATCGCACCATGTTTTTCCTCCATCTTTACTGATTTGAACAGCTGCCCCGTCATGACTGCCGGGACCCGCATCACAGGCTTGAACCAGCCATCCCTCACGTGTGCGAATCGTACCAGCTATTACCTGATGACGTTTGGTATGTTCGGGAGCTATCAGTTTAGGAGTGCTCCATGAAGCACCGTTATCTGTGCTGGTACGTAGTACCATTGCGAGATTCTGCCAGTCTCCCGATGCTTCCACTCCATTGATATGATACAATTTTCCTTTCCCGTCATTGAGCAAAGCGCTTCCTGTCATATTCCGATCCGGAACTTTAAAGAATAAAGAAGCCACATCCCAATCAGTGTGCCCGGCACGCAAGCGGGAACCGAGTACTACCATCCCTCTCCCATTCTCTTCATTTGCAGAAAACCATATTGCCAGCAAATCTCCATTATCACACCACGTAACTGCAGGCTGATGATTATGCAGATAAAATGGGGTATTCGAATCACATACCGGACGTACCACAAATGGTATCGGAGGCAAAAACATCGGTGTGATAGCAGATACTTTTTTCCATTTTATAGATGTATTTTCTACAGATTTCTGATTGAACGGGACAGGGGCAGATGTTCCCGATACATTCAAACGAGTATCTGCTTCCACAATTCTAAATCCGGTTTGGGAATGTTTATCTTCCGGGAGCATAGCCAGTCGATTGGCACTTCGCAAGTATTTCTCCGGGGTGTGATGACTCCCTCCTCGAGTGACCCGAAACTCTCCGGTCAACGGTCCTGCCGGGTCTTTCTGCTTTTCTGCGGAATAAGGAGCATACCAATCCAAGCACCATTCTTCCACATTTCCATGCATATCATAAAGCCCGAATGTATTAGGAGGAGTCTGGGCTACTTTTAAAGATACCGGATCAAAGTCACGAACCACTTTTTGATTCCGATGATAAACTGCAGGTAACCCGTCTCCTGTAGAAAATAGTGTGTATGTGCCTGCCCGACAAGCATATTCCCATTCCGCTTCTGTTGGCAAACGATAGTTTTTGCCTTCTTTCCGGCTAAGCCATTCACAAAAGGCAACAGCATCGGAATAACTCACATTGACGACTGCTTCATCATCTTCCAGCGAAACACCGTTTTTTCCTCGTAATGCCCGATGTTCCGGACGGAATGATTCATATTGCGCATTCGTTATTTCAGTGATTCCCATACGAAACGGGCGAGAGATTATTACCTGATGGATAGGAGCCTCATCAAAATCTTCGCCTAATCCGTCACTTCCCATATAAAAACTTCCGGCAGGTATTTCAGCCATCGGAATAAAAGACTTGGAAACTCCTTGAGAATGTATTGGCAAACAAAAGGTTATAGCCAATAAAAAAAACTTGTTTTTCATATTTTAATCCCGTTTATATATAATACAATCAACCTATATACAAAAGGACAGCCTCATCTGATTATTTTCTATTCATTAGTGTTGAAAGCAAAAAAAAGAATCGAAAATTAGGCTTTGATAATTATCTTATTATATATTTGCAGCAAAATGAAAAACTACAGAACCTCTAAATAATGAAAATATCTTTTTCCAAACAGACTAAGGAACGGGCTTTCAAACAACTTTATGAGGAGTATTATGCCCCATTTTGTTTGTATGCAAAAAGGTTTGTTGATGATAAAGAAACACGTGAAGACATCGTTTCGGATGTATTCACCTCATTATGGGATAAACTGGATACTGATTCTTTTGATCTTCAATCGAACACCGCATTAGCTTACATCAAAATGTGCGTAAAAAATAGCTGCCTGAATTTCCTGAAACATCAGGAATATGAATGGAGCTATGCGGAAAATATACAGAAGAAAGCTCCTGTCTATGAAACAGAACCGGATAGTATATATACTCTTGATGAGCTATACAGAATGTTGTATGAGACATTAAACAAACTTCCCGAAAACTATCGAACGGTCTTTATTAAAAGTTTCTTTGAAGGCAAAACTCATACAGAGATTGCAGAAGAGATGAATCTTAGCGTGAAGTCTATCAATCGATATAAACAAAAAACGATGGAACTTTTACGTAATGAATTAAAGGAGTATATGCCACTATTACTCTTGTTATTTCTTCGTGCATAATCTACATCCTCATGTTCTCTTCCTGGTATATGCCTTTCTTTTGAAAAACAGTCGTACTCTATATATGTATTAGTCCTGTTGTTTATATCACTCTGCTTAATAGTTAGCAGGGGCTTACTTGTGTGGACAGATAAGCTATCAGTTGTGAACAAATCCGTTTACGGTTGTAAACAGATTTGTTTACATGGGTGAGCCCTTGTAAAACATTAGAGCTTAACAAAAGAATACCTAAGTATCAATGTATGATATATAGGGAAATATAGTATAAATTAGCTGGGAACAAGACGAGCCAGGGTGAGGGTAAAAAGTTACCCTCACCCTGGCCTCACCTCTACCCTCACACTTGAAACACCGATGAATAAAGGGATTGAATCAAGGTGTGAGGGTGTGAGGGTAAAATGTCATCAACATTTGTTTGGCTAAGATGCGACACTCTGCCCGGTTTATTTTTCCGTTCTCTGTTTGCGGAATGGATTCTATTGTCAATATATGCTTGGGACGATAATAAGGTTCCAGTATTTCATGTAGTTTATTTCCGATTTCTTCTGTGTCGGGCTGATCTGCCAATAATAAAGTGACAGCCTGCCCTAAGCGCTGATCCGGAACTGAAGTAATGACAAAGGACACAGGAATAAACGGGCGGAGCAACTTCTCCATCTCCTCTGCTTGAATCTTAATTCCTCCACTGTTAATCACATTGTCTTTCCGGCCTAGAATCATAAAACTTCCATCGGGATAGATACGTGCAATGTCATTGGTTTGCAATGTTTCGTCACATACCAAAGGGGCATCAATGATTAATGTATTCTCTGCGGATAAAGACAATTTTACTGAAGGAAATGGATAATAATGTTCTGAAGCCGATGCTCCGTTCAGACGACGAAGGGCAATATGCGACAAAGTTTCAGTCATGCCATAAGTGGAGTAAACGGCAGTCGGAAGATGGTTTATCTCCGTTTCCAGAGCCTCATCAACGGCTCCGCCTCCTATAATCAGAATATCCGTTTGTTTTAATCGCTCTTTTTCTTCGGGAACCTGCATCGTGTTATAAACTTGCAATGGGACCATTGCCACAAATCTCAAAGATTCTTTTATATCCGCCAACGGATGACCGGAAGCAGGACGAACAATCAGGTTCAAGCCTGCAACCAATGAACGTACGACCACCATCATTGCACCGATATAACGAAGATTCATACATAATAATGCCGACTCACCTTTCTTCAAATTCAGAAATTCACAAGTCAGACGTGCACTTTGCATCATTTGATCCTTGCGTACCATCAGTTCTTTAGGTATACCCGTGGAGCCCGATGTATGAACTGTAATAACAGGAGAATCATTAAACCATTCGTTCAGGAAAAGATATAAATCCCAATAAGCAGAAGAATGAGCTTCTGCTCCTCCTGCTATCAGTTGGCTTATATCTTCAAAAGTGTATTCTTTTCCTTCCAGTAGCAAGCGCTGTTGTTGTCGATCAAATATCATCAGAATATCCTTTAAATACCACTAAATACTATCATTTACAAAACCACAAACAATCTTTTCTGATTTCAAGAGGCTTCTATATTGTCAGTAAAGAGCATACCCGTTCCCAATCCTTGTGGCAACGGATTATTGAATGTTGCACACCAATGGGCGATAGCGTTCAAACCAATGTTGGACTCCAAAGCGGAAGTGATCCACCAGCCGATATGTTGCTTTTCCGCTTCCATAATCCATTCATCCCCTCCGCATATTCCTCCGTGGAGAGATGGTTTAATGATGATATATTGCGGACGGATGGTTGCCAGCAGTTTCTTTTTTTCTTCCAGCATGTTGCATCCTATCAGCTCTTCATCCAATGCTATCGGCAACGGAGATTCAGAAGTGAGCCGGGCCATTTCCTCCCATTGTCCGGCACGGATCGGCTGTTCGATAGAATGTAAATCAAATTCCGACAGACGTTTCAGTTTTTCCATTGCATCACCCGGAGAGAAAGCACCGTTTGCATCTACACGCAACTCTATTTCTTTAGAAGAGAAATGGGTACGAATATGACGTAACAACGCCAATTCTTTTTCAAAATCGATAGCACCAATCTTTAGTTTGACACAACGGAATCCGGCTTCCATCTTTTTCTCGATTTGGGATAACATATGATCAAAATCTCCCATCCAAATCAAACCATTAATTTGAATCCCTACCTCTCCACGAGAAAAAGCCGTATCGGACAAAGCCCAACTCCCTGCAAAGAAATGCCAGATAGCCGTTTCCAAGCCAAATAAGATGGAAGGATACTTGCATAGACCATCTTTATCCAATTTTCCCTGTTCTTCCTCTACTTGCCGGCAAGTTCTTATTAATATATCTTCGTAATCAGGGAGATCATCACAACTTAACGCAGGCAAAGGCGCACATTCTCCAATTCCCACTCTACCCGGAAAATCAGGAGAAGTAAAGTGAAGATACCAGACTTTTCGTGTAGTATATGTTCCCCGGGAAGTTCCCGCGGGTTGCTTGAAATGAAGCAACCGAGGAATAATATCTATCTTACAATCCATAATGAATATCTTTTCAATCTGCTAATTACTGCACAATCAGTCTTTCATTAGCCTATTATTTTAAGGGAATTTCGGATATTGTTTGAAGTTCGGTTTACGTTTCTCCAGGAACGCATTCTTTCCTTCCTGTGCTTCATCCGTCAGGTAATAAAGTAATGTTGCGTCACCTGCCAACTCCTGAATACCTGCCTGGCCGTCCAGTTCGGCATTCAATCCCGCTTTAATCATGCGCAAAGCCAACGGACTGAGCAACATCATTTCTTCCGCCCATTGCACATACTCATCCTCCAGTTGCTCCAAAGGTACTACCTTATTCACCAATCCCATATCCAATGCTTCTTGTGCATTATACTTGCGGCAAAGGAACCAAATTTCACGTGCTTTCTTCTGTCCTACCACACGCGCCAGATAAGATGCACCGAATCCGGCATCAAAACTACCCACGCGAGGACCTGTCTGACCGAAAATGGCATTTTCCGAAGCAATGGATAAATCACATACTACATGGAGCACGTGTCCGCCACCAATGGCAAATCCATTTACGGCAGCAATCACCGGTTTCGGAATGCTGCGGATTTGTTTCTGTACATCCAATACGCTCAAACGAGGCACACCGTCTTTCCCAATATATCCGCCACGCCCTTTCACATTCTGGTCGCCTCCCGAACAGAACGCCTTGTCACCAGCTCCCGTAATCACGATCACATCAATATCCGCTTCTTCACGGCAAATGCGCAATGCATCACTCATTTCGGCAGTGGTAGTCGGGGTAAATGCATTCCGATAACGTTCACGGTTGATTGTGATACGGGCAATTCCATTATAATAATCAAAAGAGGATATCTTCGTATTCTCTGATGGTTGTCCATTCTCTTTGTGTTGACATAATCTATTTTTGTTTTAGTTGATGATAATAATTCTTCAACATACGTGCATCCTTGTTTTTGTTGGTAAACACTTCCAGGAGCACAGGTTGTTCCATAGTTTCCGGCTGGGTGAAAGTTTTCATTGCTTCAGTCAGCTCTTCATCATTTTGTGCCTGCAGATAAAGGAAACCACGTTCCTCCGCCCAGCCTTTGGCTGACGTTTTATGAACTGCTGCAATAAATTTATGTGAGGTGCCCGACATATCCAATCCCGGTAAAGTATGGAAAATCTCTCCTCCTCCGTTATTTAATAAAAGGATACGCAGGTTGGAACGGACGTTGATATTCCATAACGCATTCATATCATAGAAGAAACTTAGATCTCCGATAGCTATGAAATTCAGTTTGTCGGAAGCTGCCGCATAACCGACAGCGGTAGACAACGATCCTTCAATACCACTTGTTCCCCGATTGCAACAAACTTCAATTGTAGGAGGAATCGAATATAGTTGTGCATAACGAACTACCGAACTGTTTGCCAGATGCAATGCACAGGACTCCGGCAAAGCTTTCAATAATGTACCGACAGCCAACATCTCCGAATAGGCAAAATCCGGTTCGGGAATAATCTTACAATAATTCTCCCATACACGGGGATAGTCAGGAGTCCGGTTATCCAGCAGGCTGGCGATCTTCTCCAGAAATTCAAACGGGTCCATCTCGATCACTGTAGTCAATGAGCCGTATAAATCGACAATCTCACCCTCCGGCGATACGTGCCAATGCTCTTTAGGCGGATGCTGACGGAGAAACTTCTTCAATCGTTTGGAAACCACATGTCCTCCGTAAGTAATCAGCAATTCGGGAACCATCTGGTCTATCTTTTCTTCGGGCATGGCATAAAGTGCCGCATCGAAATTCTTTACCGGAATACCGGGAACTGTCTGATTGCCGATATGTTCCGTCAACCAGGCAAAATGTTTATATAATAACTTGATATATCTTTTTTCAAACAGATAGATAAGGTTCATCTGACCGATGATAATCATGCGCTTCTGATATTTATTCATCCGGTCGACCAGATCATTATAATCACGATCATAGACATTCAATCCCTGATAACGGGTTATCACACGTACTTCCGGCAGTGCATCTACCGTGAATTGAAACAGCGGTTCGGAAACAGGAACATTGATATGCACCGGTCCTTTTCCATGATGATTCGTCTCCAGCAAGGCTTCATTCACCAGGCGATTACAATACCATTCATCTTCTTCCGTATGAATCTCCGGAAGATTGACCGACTTCTTGACCAGCGTTTGAAACACACCCGGTTGCGGCACTGTCTGTCCATCCATCTGTCCGATCCAGGCAGCGGGACGGTCTGCTGAAATGACAACTAAAGGAACATTCTGATAAAATGCTTCGGCTACAGCCGGATGAAGATTTAATAATGCAGTACCGGAAGTGCAGCACACAGCAGCAGGCTTACCACCATTCAACGCAAGACCAATAGCAAAATAACCGGCACTCCGTTCATCCGTCACTGCATAACAGGTGAAGTTCGGATGATTAGACAAAGTATGTACGATGGGCGTATTACGACTACCCGGACACAACACAACCTTAGTAATCCCGTGCGCCTCGAGCAACGCAACCAACTGGAGTATGTTCTTCTTGTCTGTATACATGATGATAATTATTAGTAGTTTATGATTTTAAAGGAGGCGTTGCAATAAGCCGTTTGATGGTTTGCAACTTCTTTTCCGTTTCCAGCCATTCGTCATTCAATTCCGAAGAAGCCAGTAGTCCACCGCCGGCATAAAGAGTCAGTTGTTCATCTTCAATATGCATGCAGCGCAGATTCACATAGATGTCAGTTCGCCCTTCCGGGTCCAGCCAACCGATAAAGCCGGAATAATAGCGACGGTCGTAGCCTTCGTTCTGCAATATAAACCGATAGGCTTCTTCTTTCGGTAAACCGCATACAGCAGGCGTTGGATGCAACACTTTCAAAAGATCTCCCAAACCTTTGTTATCTTTCAAAGAAAACTGGAAATCTGTTTTCAAATGTGACAAAGCACCTGCATAAGCCGGATAAGGCCCGTTCTCCGTAGAATGAATACCCAACGAAAGGAGTTGGCGACGAATGTAAGAAGCTACATAAGCCTGCTCTTTCCGATTCTTTTCATCCCATATTTGGGGCAGTTTACCATCTTGCAAAGGCTGTGTCCCGGCCAACGCTACTGTATTCCATTCATCTTTTTCACCCGATAAAATGATTTCGGGAGTGCTTCCCAACCAGATTCCTGTCTGCGGAGTGTAGCACAAGTATATATATGAATGAATATAACGCCTGCAAGCTGCACGAAATATAGATAAAGGGGAAAAACCGGATACTTTATCAATAGTAAGATGACGTGAAAGTACTAATTTATCAAAAGTATTATCACGCAAAGCATTTATAAAGGTATGAAAGCAGGAGGCATATTCCTCCGTAGAAGAAGTCAGGAACGATTCTTGTCCTTGCATCCGCAAAGCGACTTCCCGTTCTTCTGCCGTATCATTGTCAATCGGCAAAGGTTGCCCCCACTGATCGGGTTGAATCAATACGACAGGACACGTCTCACTCACCTGAAACGGAGCGATGACAAATCCTCTCTGTCCATTCAGTTCTTTCAGGTCGTATATCAGACATACCGCTCCTTCCGCCTGTGTCAACAGACGGGGAACTTTCTCCCCGGGAATACGGTAAACAGCAAACGGCTGCTTCCGCTGAATAAATGCATCAATAGTTGTCAAATTACTTATTTCTTCGTCGGTCATCTCTTTTTCATCACACTGTTGACTACCCGTATGGAAGACACTAGTTTGTTTGTTGAAGTAAACACGTCTACATTCCATACATGGGAGGAACGTCCCTTATGTACAACTGTTCCTACTGCACGCACTGTATCTCCTTCATGTGCAGAAGATATGTGGTTTCCACTGACCTGCATTCCTACTACAATCTCGTCCGGCTGGCAAAGAATCATTGAACCGAGTCCGGCAACTGTTTCCGCCAATGCAAGAGTAGCCCCACCGTGCAAAATACCGAACGGCTGACGGGTACGGTGATCTACCGGCATCGTTGCTTCTACACGGTCTTCGTCGGCATAGGTATATTGAATTCCCAAGTTTCCCATCAATGCGTGGCGTGCCTGCGCATTCAGTTGGTCAAGGGGAATTTCGGCTACACGCACTTCGGATATGATAGCCTTCTCCACTGCAACGGCCACTCCGTCTTCCTCATTCGAAGCAGTCACATAATCGGCACAGGCTTTCACCGAGTCTTGTGAATGTCCCATAGCTATACCCAGCCCCGCCAATTGAATCATTGTTACGTCACACACACCGTCGCCCACAGCAATCACTTCCTCACGCTTCATACCTAGCACCTCCAGCAAAGCACCCAAAGAATTGGCTTTGTCGATGGCGCAGGGAACTACTTCCAGAAAATAGGGCTCCGAACGGAATACGTCCAACGCCCCATTCAGTCGTCTCTTCCAGTGATCTTCCAAACCAAGCAATGCTTCTTCGTCATCGCTCACCAGCATACACTTACAAGGAGCAAAATCAACGGCAGCAGAAAATTCTTCTTCTTTGATTATTTGCAGGTCATTCAACCGGGCTTCATTTTGGATATGTTCATTTTCAGGAGAATCCGTTATGATCGTATCATCATGATAAGTGAATAAAGCAAAACCGTTTTTACGGGCTTTCTTTTCCAGATACGGCAACATTTCGGGATTAATCCGACGTTCAAACAGAATTTCTCCGTTTTGTGCATTGATAATCTGACAGCCATTATAGGAAAGGATAAAACCTCCATAGTTTCCAAGTTCGAGCATCTTGGCCAGCGGCATTAGGCCATAAGTCGGTCTGCCGGACGCCAACACGATACGTACTCCCATTTGCTGAACTTTCAGCAAAGCAGCCAATGTACGTTTACTAATTTCTTTTGCATCATTGAGAAGCGTTCCGTCTACATCAAGAACTAATAATTTATACTTCATGGACACACGATTTTGATTTAGATTACAAAGGTAGGAAATTGAGTGAACGACAGAAAGCGTAAACAGATAAAATTACTCTAATTTCACTCTCTCAAACGCATTTCCAGATAATCGCGAAGAATTCGGGCGTGATTATACACCGGTTCTTTTGAAGCATAAAGTAGTGTTATCACCGGATGTGGTTTGATAAGAGTCAGAAAATCAGCCATTGATGGAGAAGCATCCAGCTCTTTTTGATACTGCGTGACAAAATCTCCCCAATGTCCGGGAATATCTTCATGAAACCATTTACGTAATGTAGGGGATGGTGTTATGTCTTTTGCCCAATAATCGTATTTCAACCATTCTTTCTTCATTCCGCGTGGCCATAATTTATCTACCAACACCCGGTATCCATCTGTTTCTGAAAAATCTTCGTAAACCCTCTTTATCCTTACCTGTATCATTTCCATTAATATTTAGTTATCAATAGATAAACCGGGAAAAACGAAAATTGTTTAGTAGAACTATTTAATTCCTCAATGTGTCCTGCGCTTTTTTAAATTCATAAGGAGTCATTCCCGTCTTTTTCTTAAAAAGGTTATATAATATCGGGGCACTATTAAATCCGGATTCATCAGCGATGGCACGTATGGTATAGTTAGGATATTTTTTCATTAGCTTGATCGCATAATTAATGCGCAGTCCGTTGATGTACCCATTGAAATTAGTTCCGGTGCATTCTCTTATCATCCGGGCAAAGCGTGCATTATTCAGATGTACAATCTGCGCCAAATCTTCTCTTGAGAGCTCTGGAGAAAGATATAGCTGTTTTTGAACGACTGTATGATTTAATTCCTGGAATATTTTCTTGTTCTCCTCTTCTTCCCCACTTTCTTTGTCTGTTTCGTCCAAAAGTTCATCCTGTTCTTCAGGAGAAATCAATTCCGGTTCCAATTCTGATGAAACCTCCTGTTCCTCGTACACTTCCAATAACTGATTACCATCTTTTTTATTGGCAAATTTCTCGTTTATCAGTTTGGCAAGCATCCTGTTTTTATACTCGATTATATGGTTGAAACGCCACAAACGCCAAAGTATAAACAGGGTCAGCACTACAATACACGCCAAAAAGCAGAGTGAAACATTCCTTATTTTTAGCTGTGAGGCTTGCTCGGCGATGTATTCTTCTTTTTCGGAAGCACCGTACATCGCGTTCAATTCTAATGCAGCATTTTTCCTGTCGGTACTGTTAATGCTATCCGTTATTGCAATGATGGTTTCACGTATTTCTGCGGCTTCTTTATAACGATTCAGCCCCAGATATGCCTGGACTTCCTTATTAAGTATAGTTAAATATTGAGCGTTCAAGGTATCCCGCTGTGTTCTCAACAATTCTTTAAAGTCCTTACAGTTGTCTATTACTGTCTCATATTGTTTGGAAAGAATCAAATAAGGAATCGAATACATCTTGCCATCCGGAGTATGAGATTCTTTTATTGCCAGATATTTTTGATAATATCCTTCTGCTTGCGCATATTTCTTTTCTAAATAAGAAATATAGGCCAAATTTGCATATAAATAGCTATATTGACCATCAATGTAGCCTTCGGGAACCTCCGGTACTTTCTCTAATTTTTTAAGAAGTTTTTCACGTTCATAAGCAAGAGCCAAAGCTTCATCAATACGGGAATCTGTCATTAAAAATCCCATCTCTGCTCCATAATAATAGGAAAGCAGCATCATTTCTCTCATATCCTTTGACCCACGCAGTAATTCAATCGTACGACCAAAATAATTATACGCCTCATCTTTCAATGACAGCCTCCAATTATTCTCTCCTATGCAAAAAAGCAATCTAGCTTCCGCCTCTCTGTCCTTCAGTTTTTGAGCCTGCATAATTCCACTAAGAGCATAATGCATGCTCTCATTATATTTACTCATTATGGATGAAAGTTCAGCTAAATAAACCGTCATCTTCAACATGTGCTTAGGTTCTCTTTGAGAGATGGAATCAAGCAAGTACGACTTCCTTGCATACATAAAAGCTAGTTTATTCATATACATATTACGATATGACAAACTGCGCAATTCATTAATCAGACGCAGAGGGAAGGCTTTTCTGGTTTCGGCCTCATCCAACAACTGTAAAGCACGTTTGGGGTTGGAAATATAAATATCTCTGATATATTTTTCTGTATACAAAGAGTCATTATTTATAATTTTATCAGCCCTTGAAAATTGATTGTGTACAAATAGAAGCACAAAAATACATACCCAAAAACGCATAAAACTCTTAATCGTGTTTAATCATTAATTATCCAAAGGTATGTATTTTCCAAAAAATGTGCAGACACAATTTAAATTTGCAAAATAAAAATAAGAAACATTAGCTAAACATATCAGAGACGTAACATGGTTCCAAGTCAGCTATTCTCCTGAATCACAGCCCAATGCTTTGCTCAATCGCCCTTCAAGGCATACACTTAAGTCAGTCGTTACAAACTTGCCATTATAAAAAAGAGTAAATATGGTAGCCGGAGTAGGTGCATTTTGCGCCTGTTCCATACTTTCCAATTCAATTATTCTCAATGGAATGTCTTTGCTCTTAGCAGCACTGACCAAAGAACCGCGAACGTGAAACTCCGTAAACGGGCAGCGATGGGTATAATAAACGACTATTCCATCCTTATCCGGACACTCACCGCTCAACACGCAATCATTAAAAGAAGGATCAGGAGCAGCCGGGTTTAGTTTCAAACTTAAAAGGCTGAATCCGTAAGGGAGTTTTTCTATTGTTTGGAAACCTTGTCGCAACAGCCATTTCGTGTCACTCATAAAATGAAATTTAGAAGTGCCCACCACTGTGACAAGCCCATCTTTCCCCTGCAATTTTGCATCATCAATGGCAGACTGCAATAATGCCTTACCATGTCCGCAACCTTTATATTTACCTGACACCCAGAAACAGTTTATCATCAGATAATTGGGAGCATTCACCGGAACCCATGCTTTTTCAGCAGGACCGTATTCGATAAACACTTTTGCCCGTTCATCAATACGTCTGAACACATAGCCGTTATCGAACTCTTTCTTCAGCCATTCTTTTTTGAGTTCATAACTATCCTTGCATTTCTTATCTGAGAAAGCACAGCATATATGTTCGTTTGCAATATTCTCCTTTGTCAAAGTGATGTAATTGGTTTCCATAATATTCTATTTAATTAATAGGTTAAACAAATAACAGTTCGATATTCACTCATTGTTATGAGTTGGTAGCAAATCGCCAAGCTAATATCCTGCTACTTTTAGTTCCCTGCTGCATTCGAATAACTTTATATTCGGACACATTCACCGATTTTAATTTGGTATATAACTTTTCCAGATTTTTTTCTTTAGAAACCAAACTCGTAAACCATCCGCAGTTCTTCTGATATTTTTGGCTCTCGGAAATCATATTCAATAAGAAACGAACTTCTCCGCCCTCGCACCAAAGTTCATTCGCACTCCCGCCGAAATTTAGCTGCACTTTATTTATCTTCGTACCTTTCAGACTGCTTAATTTGCGTAACGTTCCGTCTTCCGCCTCTTCACGCGAACTATGAAACGGAGGATTGCATATTGTCACATCAAAATACTCATCAGGCATAATAATTCCATCGAAAATCTTCTTACTATCTTTCTGAAGTCGCAAGTCAATCTTATGAGCCAACACAGGGTTGCAAGTCACTATCTTTCGTGCATTTTCTATCGAAACCGGATCAATATCAGTACCAACGAAGGTCCATCCATATTCAGTGTGTCCTATGATCGGATAAATGCAATTTGCACCTACCCCAATATCCAGACATCTACATTTAGACTTCTGTCCATTAGCATCTCCTGCCGGTAAATCCGGTGTTGTTCCGTTCGGCTGGATAAGATCGGCAATATAATGAATGTAATCCGCCCTTCCGGGAATAGGCGGACACAAATATTGCTTCGGTATGTCCCAATACCGGATGCCATAATAAGTTACCAATAATGCTTTGTTCAAAGCCTTCACCGCTTGCGGATTAAAAAAGTTTATAGTTTGTATTCCGAGGGGATTGAGCGATACGAATCTCTTTAATGGAGGATAATTTTCCATCAACAATGGAAAATCATACTGACCATTGTGCTTATTTCTTATATGTAACTCACCTTTTTTTGCCATGCGGGCAAAGATACAGAGAATTTTCCTGCCTACAAATTCTTCTTAACTCTTATCCTAACACTCTTCTGAATATCATATATAATATTCTACCATTTCAATCAGCCCGGCGCGTAAAGTATACTTAGTTGCTTCATATACATTATTCACACCCAACTTCCGGAAAATATTCTTTTTGTGGGTGATAATAGTATGAATGCTTGAGGTTCTTTCCAATGCTATTTCTTTCACAGATTTCCCATGTGCTATCAATTTAAGAATGTCAATCTCTGTAACAGTCAAAACAGAATGAATTTCCGGTTTGTCGGAACCGATTATCAATAAATTGGTTATCTGATGACAAAGAAATCGCTCCCCGTGTGCTGTACACATCAATGCAGAATGAATTTCCTCACCGGAGTTCTCTTTCAAAATCATACCAATATTCCTTTCTATACTCATCCTACGAATAAAGTCTTCGCTCAATTCATTGGAAAACAATATCCAACGAACTCTCGGAAAACGTTTTTCTATAATAAGAAACTCCTCTATACCATTGATGTCAAACAATGTATAGTCAAGTATAACGACACTGTCATTACATTCTACCAATGCAAGCATGAGCTCTTTCTTGTCTGTCACATCTATCATGCGACATCCACTGAATATAGCGGAAATATATCCATGCATTCCCATTCTGGTTATATCCTGATTATCTGCTATGATAAATGTAATGTCAGTGTTCATTGTTATTCTGTTTTTTAAATTCAACGGATATTTTTCAAACGCATATTGCAGCCCGGAGACACGGAGGTATCATCGTTCTTTATTAGCTACATCAAACCACAAACGGGTAGTAATCTCATCTGCTCCCTGATGGGATATGGCAATCTGATACTGCTTACCATTCAGTGATTGTTCCGTTACGGGATAAAAAAAGCGACGAGGTAACTCTCCGGAACCCAAAACGGAATCGGGACCAGGGATAAGCTGGGGATAACCGAGCCTGCGCCAGTCAGTGAAAGCATCGGGTCCCTGTCCATAATAAGCGATCCACTTCTGCCAGCCGATAGATTCATACCAATGTGCGGCGTCGAACCGAATCGCCTCCTGCTGTAAATAAGAATCGATTATACGATTGTCTATAATGCCAAACTGATTCAATGAAGCAGTAATAGCTTCGCGGTAGAGCGTTTCCGCATCAGCCGTTATCCAGCCGCGTGCAGCGGATTCTGCAAAGATAAACAAGACCTCGGCATACGTATAAAATACAGCCGGAGAGCTATCTTTCAAAAAATAAGTACCGGGACGGGAAACTTTATTAAATCCCTGATTATTAGCGGCATCAGCAGATAAGGAATTGGCAGCTCCTACATAGTTTTTCACACCTTCGTCTTGAGGTAGCTGGGCTAAAATTCCAATTCTCGGATCATTCCATTCATTCAGTTTATCAATCAACGTTTTTGATACCCGCTGATCATCACGTGAATTGAAAGCAGATGCCCATGGATTCCATTGTGGTGAAGAAGTAAAAACAAAACGGGCTATAGCATCATTGCTATCTATTACACTGTTACGATTATCCCAAAGGGAAGCAATAACCCGACGCGCTGTATCCTCATCCCGGTCAGCTAATTCAAGGGCGATACGTAGCCGTAGGGAGTGGGCCAATTGTTTCCAGCGGGTAATATCATTTCCGTAAATCAAATCCCCTTCTACCGTTCCTCCTGTGGTAGAAAGCAACTGGTCAGCAGCGATCAACTCCTCCAAAAGCCCGCGCAAAACAGTCTCTTGTGAATCATAAGCGGGTGTTACACTTTGTGCATATTCACTGTATGGTATATTTCCATACAGATTGGTCAGCAACAGGTAAACCCACGAACGCCACACTGTAGCTATCCCTCGATAATTATCATTTCCGAGTTCCGAACTGATAATAGCATTCAAGTCAGTTATTAGCGTTGCATAGCCGGTGTCCCACGTAGTGGTAAAGCTGCCATTATCCACATTATAGCAATCTGGCTCTGTATATTGTATTTTAGCCCAATGTTGCACCCACAACAGAGTAGAATTATAGTTCGTACTACTTCCCCAATAAAGATTGGCGGCATGATACTGTGCAGCGGCAAGTAAATAAGCCGGCTGTGGATTTTCAGTGGCATTGGGGTTGCGGTTGATATCAGTCAATTCATCATCACACGATGATAGAGAAATGGCAACCACTTGTACCCATATTATATATAAAAAATATATTCTTCTTTTCATCTTATCCTATTATTTAAAAGTTCACATTTAGAATTTCACGGAAAGGTTCACACCAAAGGAACGTGTTGTAGGCAATGAATAGGCTTCTACTCCTTGTGCGTTTCCAGTAGTCAAAGCCGATTCCGGATCTATATTAGGGACGCTCTTATAAATAGTCCACAAGTTACGTCCCGTCAGTGTAACGGAAGCTTCTTGCAAATGCAGTTTCTGCGTCCACAAGCGAGGTAGACGGTAACTCAAAGCGACTTCTCGCAGTTTCACGTAAGAAGCATCATATACATTAGCTTCAGCAATACTGTAAATACGATGGTAGTATTTCTCGGCAGATACAACCTCTTCGTTCTTAGAACCACTTTCCGTCACTCCTTCTACCATAATGCCATCCTGATACACACGGGTGGATTGCCCATTGACCTGGGCATAGTAAAGTCCATCAGAGGATACGGAATAAGAAGGAGATTCTGATAATCGTACATTGTTACCCATGGCGTCAGTATAATACCACAAGCCACCGTGCTCGGCATCCCGGCCCGATAATGTGTTAGCTAATACACCGGTATATTTTCCAGTTTTATTAGTGTTGGAAAAAATAGAACCACCTACACTTGCATCTATCAGAAAAGAAAGACTTAACGAACGATAACTGAAAGTGTTACTGATACCGCCTGTCCAGTCGGGCGTAAACTTCCCCAACGTTTTATTAGTGGTCGAAATCTTAGGCAGACCGTTAGCATCCACCACAACGTTTCCATTAGCATCACGCACGTATGAAGTGCCGAACAGGGTTCCATAAGCTTCGCCCACTGAAGCCAGTATCTGAATACCAGACGAGTAGAGCTGGTAACTCGTAATCAAACCTTCATCATCCAATTTGACAACCTTGCTGCTGTTGGCACCATAATTCAAATCCAGATTCCAACGAAACCCTTTCGATGTTTGTATAGGAACAGCGCCCAATTGTATTTCATAGCCACGATTACGGATATGTCCGGCATTACGCACCTGCGACGTGTACCCACTGGCAGCAGTAGTAGCTAGTTTCAATATTTGATTACGACTATCGGTCTTATAGTAAGTGAAATCCAAGTATAGGCGATTGTCCCAAAAAGCCGCCTCGAAACCAGCTTCTATAGATGACGTCTTCTCCGGTTTTAGATTCGGATTCATACCAATGGTAGAAGAACTTTGAAGTGGATTCCCATTGAAAGCTGTTTCTGAAGTAAAGACCGTTGCCAATTGATAAGGATTGGCATCTGCTCCCACTTGAGACCATCCTCCACGTATTTTTAGGTAGTTAACAGCTTTACTTCTCCATCCGAAAGCTTCAGAAAGCAACACACTAGCCGTCACCGAAGGATAGAAATAAGAATTGTTGTCCACAGGTAGTGTAGACGACCAATCGTTCCGTCCTGTTATATTCAAGAAAGCCCAACGACGGTAATCCAGTTGTATGGAACCGTAAAGGCCATATTGCCGTAAACGGTAGAAATCATTGGACGAAATGAGCGGATCACGCGAGTTAGTCAATGTATAAAGATCAGCAACCGCCAAACGGGGAGCAGCCTGATAATTATTCTCATATTGTTTGTTACGTACATTAAAACCCAGAAGAGCGTCAATTCCCCAATTTTTATTCAACTGTTTGATATAAGTCGCCAATACTTCTGTGTTATTCTCTTTCACCGTATAGGCATCTTCAGCATAACTGCCGTAAGGCGAACCGGCACCTGCACTCCCCCATTTTACTTTGGATTTCCTCCGGTCATTATACCAGTCGGTACTAGTACGGAAACGCACATTCAGCCCATCTGTCAGACGGAATTCGGCATGCAGATCACCTATCAGACGATGACGTTCCTGACTCTGTGTATTATAAGAAGCACTCCAAAAAGGATTGTCGTAATAGCTTGAATTCCAGTTGCGAGTATAGTCCGCCTTCAATGAGTTCGTATCCACTTGACGTCCGAACCACAAGAACTGAAGCATAGGACTGTTAGAACGTACGTTACTGCCCGAGGGGGTAGCTGACCCCGGTAAACTGGGAGCTGTATAAACGATGTAATTGGCCGTAGCTCCCACCACAATCCATTTTGCCAGATGGTAATCCGTATTTAGGCTGATATTCGTCTTATTAGTTCCAGCATCAGGAACGATACTGACTTGTTTTTCGTAGTTATATCCTACACGGAACTGGTATTTGTCGTCTCCACGGGCAACAGAAATACCGCTGTTTGTAGAAATACCCATGCGAAAATAATCGCGTACATTGTTGGGATGGGATACCCAGGGAGTAGCCACACGATTACCGTCAGCGTCCAATGGGCTATCGAACTGAGGAATCAACAAACCAATATCAAGACGTGGCCCCCAGCTTTCGTCTACCCCGTCATTCACACCTGCACCCTTGCCATCTACATAACTGAACCGTCCCCCTGCCCCTTGTCCAAAAAGATTTTGAAACTCCGGCAAGGTAGCAACAAAAGAGACTTGCGTGGAAGAATGTAATGTAATCCCTATCCCTTTCTGCCTTTTGTCTCCTCCCTTAGTAGTGATGACAATAGCACCGTGAGCAGCACGCGCACCATAAAGGGCAGCGGCATTCGGACCTTTCAATACAGTAAGTGTTTTTATGTCTTCCGGATTCAGGTCTGCTATTGCATTTTTAAAATCGCGTCCGCTGGAACGTGCATTAAGCTGCGAATTATCCACTGGGATTCCATCCACAATAAAAAGCGGTTGATTCTCACCTGCAATAGAAGTTTCACCACGAATAACGATGCGACTGGAACCAACATCTCCTTGTGTATTGGTAATACGCACACCAGCTATCTTACCACTCAACGAATTTAACAGATTATTATCTTTCCCTTGCACCAAAGCATTCTGTTTTACTTCCTGTGCCGTATAGCCCAATGCCTTTTTCTCGCGTGAAATACCCAAAGCCGTTACTACTACCTCATCCAGCAGATGCGTATCACTCTTCAGTGTTACCGATACCTGTGGTGCAATAGCCACCTCTTTTGCCATCAGACTAATGTAAGAGATTAGCAGCCGGGTGGCTGATGGCGGGAGTCCACTCAGTTCAAATCTCCCGTTGACATCAGTTACGGTACCCAATGAAGTTCCTTTCACTATAACTGAGGCACCGATAACCGGCTCCCCATCTTCTTCTGTGGTGACGATGCCCCGCACTGTTGTCACCTGTGCTGCCCCTTGTATCACTCCTATTGCAAGAGCAAGCAAAAATAAATGAATCCTTTTACCCATTATTGTTTACTGTTAAAATGATGGGGCAAAGGTATTAGATATATACAAGCTGATAAATCCCGTATGAATGGCATTTTATATACCATATTTGCGGTATATTTACAGTTGCGTGTATGACTTTCAGATTTTTGCTTCTAATCCTTTTTATTATTCAAAGCCTGTCTGACATCGTCAAACAGATCATCCACATCCTCCAAACCAATTGAGAAACGGATAGTCGTATCCAACACATCCATGTCCTGTCGCTGTTTATCAGTAAACGGTCCAAAAATAGTACTTGCAGGATGAATAGCAAGCGTCTTATTGTCAAACAAGTTAGTAGCGCGACGTATCAATTTCAGTCGGTTGATGAAAGCAAAGCATGCCTCTTTACTTTCCAGGTCTATCGTAATCATAGCACCGGCAGTCGGACCAAACTGTCTTTGTGCCAAAGCGTAGTATGAATTATCCTTCAGCCCCACATAATTCACACGTTTGACAGCAGATAATATGCGAAGCTTACCAGCCAACATAGCGGCATTGGCAGACTGTATCCGATATCGCGCGTCCAATGTTTCCAATCCGATAGTATGCATATAGGCCACATGAGGAGTCATATAAGCTCCCAGATTGAGTAACATCTCTGTACGCATACGTTTACCGAATCCCGGACATGTACCATAATCAATTACTAAACCACCAATGGAAGTGGCTCCCCCTGATAAATATTTGGTACTGGAAACCACTTCAATATCTACGCCTAAGCTATGTGAATCGAATTCTGTGAAAGGAATAAGCGTAGTATCAACGATGAGAGGAATTCCCCTTTCATGAACTATCCGTGAGAGCGCCTGTAAATCCGCCACTTCCATCTGCGGATTGGTGATAATCTCCACATAAATGCAGCAGGTATTACTGTCTACTGCTTTCTCTACTGCTCCAATGTCTGTCAAATCACACAATCTAGGTTCCACCCCGAAGCGGGACAATGTACCAGCAATAAACGAATAAGTATTACCAAACAAATGACGCGATGTAATTATATTCTTTCCTGCAGCTGCAATTGAAAATAATGTATTACTAATAGCCGCCATACCGGAATTGAGGGCTATGACTTCTGCTGCCCCCGTAAGTTCCTTCACCTTATTCTCAAAAAAAGTCACTGTGGGATTCATCACTCTGGAGTAATCCGGAGCATCTGTCCGCCCGCAAAAAGCATCAGCCATGTCATCAGCATTGTCAAATTCATAAGCCGCTGTATGGTAAACCGGCATACTGAGAGAATTGTAAGCATCTCTTCTTTGGAACTGCGTATGAATCGCTTGGGTCTGTTTTTTCATCATTCTATTCATTAATATTATAACTATCAAATCTCGTACAATCAGAACAAAGGTAGATATAAAAACTGAAATCCGACAGTAGATCAAAACAGATATTTAACTGATAATAAGCATTTTGGAATAATATTCTTTAAACCGATAAATTCAATCTGAAAAAAGAGTGTTTATTCTAAAATAAACAGTTCAAATAGTGTTATTTTCTATTTCAACAGAAACCGCCCCTTTTTATGCTTATCTTATTCACATACACAAAATAAAAAATCCCCGTAAAGTAGTACTTTACAGGGATTTATCTATTAATTGAAGCGGAGAGACAGGGATTCGAACCCCGGGTACCTCGCAGTACAACGGTTTTCAAGACCGCCGCAATCGACCACTCTGCCACCTCTCCAAAACTCCTTTATCAGAAGTGCTTTCCGTTGAAAGCGGTGCAAAGGTACGAATCATTTTTAAATCTGCAAACATTCTGATATTTTTTTCGCGAATTAATCGTATTTTTGCAGTTCATTAGTAAGAACAGAAATATGATATACCCTCAAAACTTTGAGCAAAAGATAGGATTCGACCAGATAAGACAGTTACTAAAAGATAAGTGCCTCAGTACTTTAGGTGAAGAAAGAGTTACAGACATGAACTTTTCCGAGCAACATGAAGAGGTTGAGGAGAAATTAAACCAAGTAACAGAGTTTGTCCGCATCATCCAGGAAGAGGACGGATTTCCCGATCAATTTTTCTTTGATGTCCGTCCTTCGCTAAAACGTGTGCGAATAGAAGGAATGTATTTGGACGAACAAGAATTATTTGACCTACGCCGTTCATTAGAAACCATCCGTGACATTGTACGCTTTCTGCATCGGAATGAAGATGAAGAAGAAAACAATACCCCCTACCCTAGCCTGAAACGACTGGCAGGAGATATTGCCGTGTTCCCGCAACTGATAGGGAAAATAGATGGCATCCTTAACAAATATGGAAAAATCAAGGATAATGCCTCTACCGAATTAGCCCGCATACGTCGCGAACTTGCCAGTACGATGGGAAATATTTCCCGTTCATTAAACAGCATCTTGCGTAGCGCGCAGTCCGAAGGATACGTGGACAAAGATGTAGCTCCCACCATGCGTGACGGACGTCTGGTGATTCCAGTTGCCCCCGGACTCAAGCGAAAAATCAAAGGTATCGTACACGATGAATCCGCCAGCGGAAAAACTGTGTTTATAGAACCGGCGGAAGTGGTAGAAGCCAACAACCGCATCCGCGAACTCGAAGGTGATGAACGACGTGAGATCATTCGTATCCTTACCGAGTTCTCGAATATCCTTCGTCCATCTATTCCGGAAATTCTTCAATCATACGAATTTCTGGCAGAGATAGATTTTATCCGTGCGAAAAGTTACTTCGCCATACAGACCAATAGTCTGAAACCCGCCGTAGAGAATGAACAACTACTGGATTGGATGATGGCCGTGCATCCTTTATTACAACTTTCATTAGCCAAACATGGAAAGAAAGTCGTACCACTGGATATAGAGCTCGATCAAAAACAACGTATCCTTATTATATCCGGACCCAATGCCGGAGGTAAGTCTGTCTGTCTGAAAACAGTCGGTTTGCTACAATATATGTTGCAATGCGGTATGCTGATTCCTTTGCACGAACGCAGTCATGCAGGTATATTCAGCAGCATCTTTATCGATATTGGTGATGAGCAATCTATTGAAGATGACTTGAGTACCTACTCTTCTCACTTGACCAACATGAAAATCATGATGAAGAGCTGCAACGAACGGAGCCTCATCGATTGACGAGTTCGGTGGAGGTACAGAGCCACAAATCGGAGGTGCTATTGCCGAAGCCGTACTTAAACGTTTCAACCAGAAAGGAACATTCGGAGTCATCACTACCCACTACCAGAATCTGAAACATTTTGCTGAAGATCATGAAGGAGTAGTGAACGGAGCCATGCTTTACGACCGTCATCTCATGCAAGCACTTTTCCAATTACAAATCGGAAATCCGGGAAGTTCGTTCGCCGTAGAAATTGCACGAAAATCGGACTACCGGAAGATGTCATCGCAGATGCTTCGGAAATCGTAGGAAGCGAATATATCAATGCAGACAAATACCTTCAGGACATTGTGCGCGACAAGCGTTACTGGGAAGGAAAACGTCAAACTATCCGTCAACGGGAAAAGCACATGGAAGAAACCATTACCCGTTACCAGACAGAGATAGAAGAATTGCAAAAATCCCGGAAAGAGATTATCCGGCAAGCAAAAGAAGAAGCGGAACGCATGCTTCAGAATCAATGCCCGCATTGAAAATACGATTCGTACAATAAAGGAAGCGCAAGCCGAAAAGGAAAAGACGCGCCAGGCACGTCAGGAACTGACAGACTTCCGTACTTCTCTGGATGCATTGGCATCTAAAGAGCATGAAGAGAAAATTGCAAAAAAAATGGAGAAACTAAAGGAAAAGCAAGAGCGGAAGAAAAACAAGAAGAGTGAACCGAAAGCTGCAGTCTCTTCTCCATCAAGTGCCCCTAAAATAGTGCCGATTGCAGTAGGAGAAAATGTAAAAATCAAAGGACAGACAAGCGTCGGCCAAGTGATGGAAATCAGTGGTAAAAATGCGACTGTTGCTTTTGGAAGCATAAAAACGACCGTAAAATAGACCGTCTGGAACGTGCCAATCATACGCCCAAGACGGAAGGGATTGCAAAAAGCACCTTTGTCAGCAGCCAGACACACGATCAGATGTATGAAAAGAAGCTTAGCTTCAAACAGGACATTGATGTACGCGGAATGCGTGGGGATGAAGCCTTACAGGCAGTCACCTATTTTATTGATGACGCCATATTAGTCGGCATGGATCGTGTACGTATCCTTCACGGCACAGGAACGGGAATACTTCGTACACTTATCCGCCAATATCTGGCCACCGTACCGGGAGTCAGCCACTATGCCGACGAACATGTACAGTTTGGCGGTGCCGGAATCACAGTAGTCGATTTTGACTAACACGTAAACAAAACGTTCAAAGAACTTGTTCTCATTTAGAAAACCACTACCTTTGTTACAGTGGTTTTCTAAAACGAGAATAAAGCATGAAAAATAATCTGTTAAACGAAAAGCTTATTTATACAGGAGAAAGTCTTACTCCTACCCATTTACATCTTTGTACTTACAATGCTACCGAGATGCAGGAAAGTTCTAGTGCTACTTTTCAAGCCATCAAAGGTACGCTGAACAACGATCAAATCAACTGGCTACAGATACACGGAATGAAAAACACAGAAACTATCCGGGAAATTTGCAGTCATTTCGAAATAGACTTCCTTGTCTTACAAGATATATTGAATGCGGACCATCCGACCAAGATAGAAGAACATGATAAATACATTGTCCTGATCTTAAAGATATTCTATCCGAACGAACATAAAGAAGAAAATGAACTGGATGAACTGCTCCAACAGCAAGTCTGCCTTATCATAGGAAATAATTATGTACTGACTTTCCTCGAAAAAGAAACTGATTTCTTTGATGATGTCAGTTCTGCCTTGCGTAATGATGTTCTGAAGATACGCAGCCGTCAAACAGATTATCTACTTAGCGTACTGCTCAACAGCGTGATGGGAAACTACATTTCAACCATCTCTTCCATCGATGACGCACTCGAAGATTTGGAAGAAGAATTGCTAACCATCACCAGCGGAGACGACATCGGTATCCAGATTCAGGCATTACGACGCCAATATATGCTAATGAAAAAAGCAATCCTCCCCTTAAAAGAACAATATATAAAGCTATTGCGAGCAGAAAATCTGCTCATCCATAAAGTGAACCGCGCCTTTTTCAATGATGTAAACGACCACTTGCAATTTGTATTACAAACCATCGAAATCTGCCGGGAAACCCTTTCTTCATTAGTCGATCTATACATCTCCAACAATGACTTACGAATGAACGATATCATGAAGCGGCTGACCATCGTATCCACCATTTTCATCCCGCTAACGTTTCTTGTCGGTGTGTGGGGAATGAATTACAAATGGATGCCGGAACTGGAATGGCAGTACGGGTATTTATTTGCCTGGATTATAATGGCAATTATCGGTATTATTGTATATTTGTACTTCAGAAAAAAGAAATGGTATTAACAAAAACACATCATCAGTCATGAAATCGATTAAAGAGCTATACAGGATAGGTACAGGACCTTCCAGTAGCCACACTATGGGACCGCGCAAAGCTGCAGAAATGTTTGTTGAACGTCACCCGGATGCCGCATCTTTCAAAGTAACCCTTTATGGAAGTTTAGCAGCTACAGGCAAAGGGCACATGACGGATGTAGCCATTATAGATACCTTGCAACCCACCGCCTCCGGTAGAAATTGTATGGCAACCCAAAGTCTTTCTACCGTTCCATCCCAACGGAATGACATTTGCAGCTCTGGACAGTAATGATAAAGTGCAGGAAAACTGGACTGTTTATAGTATCGGAGGCGGTACACTAGCAGAAAACAATGATAATCCAACCATTGAAAGCCCTGATGTATACGGTATGGAAAACATGACCGAAATACTCCAATGGTGTGAAGATACCGGAAAAAGTTATTGGGAATACGTAAAGGAATGTGAGGAAGAAGATATATGGGACTATCTGGCTGAAGTATGGGCCACCATGAAAGATGCCATTCACCGTGGACTGGAAGCGGAAGGCGTACTGCCCGGTCCACTAAATCTTAGACGAAAAGCCTCCACCTATTATATACGTGCCACCGGATATAAACAATCCCTCCAATCCAGAGGACTCGTCTTCTCTTATGCTTTGGCGGTAAGTGAAGAAAATGCTTCCGGTGGAAAAGATCGTGACCGCACCTACCTGTGGTTCCTGCGGAGTGATGCCGGCAGTGCTTTATCATCTTCAAAAAAGCCGTGACTTTAGTGATATGCGCATTTTACGTGCGTTAGCCACTGCCGGTTTGTTTGGTAACATAGTCAAATTCAACGCATCCATTTCCGGAGCAGAAGTAGGTTGTCAGGGAGAAGTCGGTGTTGCCTGCGCAATGGCTTCGGCTGCCGCCAATCAATTGTTCGGAGGCAGTCCTGCACAAATTGAGTATGCAGCAGAAATGGGTTTGGAACACCATCTGGGAATGACTTGCGACCCGGTATGCGGATTGGTACAAATTCCCTGCATCGAACGAAATGCATACGCCGCTGCACGTGCGCTGGATGCTAATCTTTATTCAGCTTTCACCGATGGTATGCACCGTGTCTCTTTCGACAAAGTAGTACAAGTAATGAAACAAACCGGACACGACCTTCCATCACTTTACAAAGAAACAAGTGAAGGAGGATTAGCCAAGGATTATAAACAAATGTAATTATAAAAAACAACGGGCTATTCCTTTTATAGAAATAGCCCATTTTGATTTTTATGATTAAAAACTATTCAGTCGGCGGCCAATTTGTATCGTCTCCATTGCTAATATCTTTTTCATGTAGCAATCCGCCTTCCTGTAAGAAATAAAGCGCATAGCGTTGGCTACCTTGCTTCACCTGAATCACAGATTCCATCGGATTTTGTGGGAAAGTCAACACATACACATCCGTCACTACCCATGCATTATACTTGGAATCCATGAAAGCCGTATAAACAGCCGGTACCAGCTGGTCTATGCTATTCAGTTCATTTTCTGTCATCACCCAATTGGCATTGGTATCAAACCAAACCTCCAGTTCGTCATTACTTACCCAACAGTCAGCTACATAATAGGCACCTTTCATCTCCCATTCTACATTCTGGGCAGCCGGATATACCTGCTTTAAAGCTTCTGTAATATTACTGGGCGGAACAAAAGTATCATCATCGTCATTATCACATGCGCCAAACGAAAGAGCAGTCATCATCAATACCACTGCCCAAGCGCTAAACTTAAATCTCCACATAGCTATCTTCTTGTTTAGGTCTATTTATCACAAATCTTTAGTTAATCATCAGCCTTGATAAACTTTCCCTTCTTATCAAATTTGAAAGAAAGTCCGGTAGACAATTCTATTTCATATCCTTTGCGATCACGTTCGACTTTGGTCACTCCTTCGTTCACAAAATTATGAGACTTCAAATAATTGACAGCAAATCCCGGAATAATACTAACAGGAACAACCTGTCCTTTCTTTGCACTTACCTCTTCCCAGTTGCCCTTACTGTCAAAATCAATTTCCGTACCATCCATCAATACCACTTCATACTTGGTAGACTCCATCATATCTTTATCAATCTTGATATGAGCAATCTGTGGTTTTGCAAAATTACCATTAATAAAATTACGTGCCGGAAGCGGTAACTGATTCATGTCTTTGGTAATTACATCTTTTGCAAATGAAAACTGTACGGCTACAATAGCCAACACAAGTAAAGATAGAATTTTCTTCATAATCGTTATTCTTTTAGCGTTAATACTATACTTTCGTTTCATACAGCAAATAACGATACAGATTCTGGAAAGATTTAGAAATCATGCGAGTTTGCTCTTTTTTTGTATTCTTTAACCATCTAAAAAAATAATATACCAACGATCCTCACAGACAGTTGGTATATTTCACATATAGATACATATCAGTTTTTAAACCAATATGAGGGCTAAGTTAGAAATATACCGCTGTACGATTTCTAACCTGCAAAATGCAGGGATTTCATGAGTTTATCATGAATCTAGGGACCTACATATTCTTTTATAATTATAGTTTGTGATTCATTTTAAATATCAACGATCTTCACAGACAGTTGATATAGTGGGAAATTCACATCGGCTTTAACCTCCGATGTCAGGGTGTAGATCAGAAATGTACCGTCATACGATTTCCAATCCACAATGTAGGAGAATCATGCCTTTACAGCATGAAGCTAGGGACCTACATTTTTTTCATCTCACAGACGAAACACTCACGTGTTTATTACATCTCAACATTTTATTTTATACCACTTTTATTTTCAAGTGAATAAATACGATTCCAGCCATGAGCAAAAACCGTAAAGACCTAATCGTTCCTAATAATAATTCATCGTTTGTCATATAATTATAATATTTAAGTGGAGGTTCTTAAGTTCAAAAAGAAGTTCACAGGCATGAGTTAAAGCTAAGGGAGACAAAGAAGCTATCAAGTACTTATCTATTTACTGGAAATATTGTTTAATTTTAGGAAATAAGCGAAATAAAGGATATAAGCAACTTACCCTTATTCTGTTTTTTCTAAAAGCTTCTACACACTCAATATTACCTTTTATTATATTAGAAAGACTCTTACTAGTAGTACCCCCCAATCTCATTCTTACTAATGCTTCAGGTAGATAATACAATTTTATATGCTCTTTCTCAATCAAACGAAGCATCAATTCAAAATCGGCAGCAAACTTAAAACCTAAATCAAACAATCCACTTTTTTCATATACCACTTTCTTGACCACTTTCTTGACATAAAAAGTAGGATGAGCAGGATGCCATCCTTTAGCAAAAGGACGTTGTTTACCCGATTTCCAGTATCGAACGATTTTAGATGTATCACTTTGAGCAACATAATATAAATCCGCATAAACAGCATCAACAGAGCTATTAGCTTCAAAACACCTTACAATTTTTTCTATAGCAGTCGTCTCTGCTATTAAATCATCAGAATTGATTATTCCAATAATTTCTCCTGTAGCCATTCTAAAACCTTTATTCATAGCATCATAAAGTCCGGTGTCTTTTTCACTAACCCATCTAATACGCCCTTCAAACTGTGGTTCATATTCTTTTATGATCTCTATTGTATTATCTTCCGAGAGTCCATCTATTATGATATACTCAATATCTTGATAGGTTTGTGCTAACACAGAAACTATTGTATCACGAAGAGTCCTGCTACTGTTGTAGGTAACAGTTATAAGAGAAATTTTCATTATAATTTAGATCTAAAAGCCTCCTGATAAATATCATATATTTGTTTATTGTTTTTCTCCCATGTAAAACGTTGAGCATTTTGTAATCCACGTTTTACTATTTCCTCTCTAACACTTTTATCTAACAATAGTGATATTTTCTCATTGATATCATTGACAGACAAATTATCTATTAAAAGAGAAGAATCTCCTATAATTTCAGGAATAGAAGAATTATTATATGCTATTACTGGACAACCTGCTTTTTGTGCTTCAACAACAGGAATACCGAACCCCTCATATGCAGAAGGATATAATAAACAAAAAGCATTATTATATAATATATTTAGTTGTATATTGGAAATATTTCCAACATATTTATACCTGCTCCCTAATTTCTCTTCCAAGTAAAATCTTTCTTTACCTGTTAATAGACCACCAACAATAACTAAATTTAAAGATGTTTCAAAAATTGCATCTACTACTAATTGAAAGTTCTTATACCCTGCGCGCCCTCCTACAAACAAAACATAAGTATCAGTCAGGAAAGGCAAATTTGAAGTTCGCTTATTTTCATCATGTATAACAAAATAATCATCAGAGACTCCATTATATACAACTTTAATTTTATCACAATTTATTTCCGGTAGAAATTTTAGTAAATCAGCTTTTGTATTATTAGAAATACATATAATATAATCAGAACGACGAATCGCTCTATACTTTTGCCAACAATGAACCATTCTTTTCAATCCATGAGAGAAATATTCATATGTAAAATCATGGACAGTTGTAATATTAATAGCATATTTTGAGGATGAAGTTCTATAATAAGATGAATGAAAAATAAATTGTTCTTTTAGAGGGATTCTTGGATTTATATAGCGTTTCAAACGAAAAAAAAATGCTTTTCTTAAAATTTCATTAATATTCTCACCGCAAAATCGTATTGATACATTAGAGTTAGTATAATTAATAAGATAAATATTCAATTTAGGAATTACACATAGCCTCGTTAAAAATTCTTTCCAAACGACAGTAATCCCTCCTGATTTTTGGAGACTAAATATTATATTATCTAAGACTATATTCATTGTATATTATTTAATCGTTAGTTAGCGTCCAATTTTGATGTATCCCCTATTTGAAACTTGCCAAACGGCAGGTTTTCTATAAAGATTGTCGAAATGGACTAATTTTTTAATGTTTATTAATTGTTTATTTCTAGCATCATCGCCAGCAGATTCTCATAATCCCGTCGACCGAGTACGATTTCTCTAAAGAAGTCTCTGAAAAAACATGATACAGATTTCCCCTGCATACGACAGGTGGAGATTACGGGGAGCTATTTTGTGACGCGTATCTCGATGCCATTTCTGAAAAAATTATAAGGTATGCCATTACGGAAGCAGAATTTTTCAACCGTTTCACCGGAAAGAACCGTTTCTATTTTATAACGGACGAAGTTATAATAATGAGATATACTCATTTATTATGAAATTCGCATCAAAATAGTTAGCTCGCATTTGCAGCAATTCCGGATTCTTAGGATGATTTATAGCATACAGCATTATATCACTCAATACTCCTTCGTCCTGAAAAGAAGAAACCATATATATACTATCTGTATTGCCATTAATTTCATTAACTCCAGCTGTTTGTGTTGAGACAACAGTTACATTTAAAAACATTGCTTCTACTACGATATTACCAAAAGATTCAGACAGAGAAGGCAATACTAACAAAGATGCTTTTTTTATATAAGGGTATGGATTTATCATACTTCCTGTAAAAAGGACATTTTCAGATAATCCTTTTCGCTTAACTTCATGCTTCAAATTGTCACTATCTTCTCCATCTCCAATTATTAATAATTTGTATGTCGTGTTCTGTTCACGAAATAATGCATAGGCACGTATCAGCAGTAACACATTCTTCACATGGCTCAACCTTCCCACATATACAATATACTTATCAAAAGTCTCATCCATATCAATATTGTCACAAGCCATTTTACTAATCAATGAGAAGTCTATCGGATTGTATATTCTTATTATCTTTTCAGCAGGTACTCCCAATTGTTTCAACATATTTTTAATGCCGTCTGAAACAGCTACCACGACATCAGCCTTATGATATAACAGCTTTACTAAAAAAGGGAAAATCCTGCCATGTATTCCTAACCGTTTAGTTTCTATATTAAAATAGCAATGTTGAGTGATAATCAGTTTAACTTTCTTACGAGAAAATATATTTGCTATGATAGATATAAAGTTTGGAAAATCAGGTCCACTTATCAAGCAATCCACTTCATATTCCTGCAAAATTCGTTTTAGGAAAAACAAAGAAGAACGAATTCTTCTATTCCCTAAATCCACGACTTCGACATTTGCATACAACAGTTTCCTGAGTACACCTCTGTCTTTTGCTATGACAACAATCTCATATTGCAAACTTTTCAATCGATTTGCAAGCACAATCATCACTTTCTCAACTCCTCCTACTTCAAAGCTGGGAAAGAACAAAGCTATTTTTTTCATAGATTAATTTCTATAGAAAATTTATCCTGATTCGAGTTTCTTTTCGGAAAAGCTGTAATACAAACAAATGACAGAAATACGAATAATAACGAGCTGGTATAACTATCTACTCTTACACATAGTATTAGGAAGATACACGAACTACTGATATTTATTGGATTCTTACAATTTTTCAACTTCAATATGAAAATAAAAAATAGAAAGAGACCTACGAAACTATATTCCGAAAGAATCTTTACATACATCACACCTCCACCATCCTTATTCAATTCTAATGAATCTTTCGTAATCAGAAAATAGTGATGGATATAAGTATCATAGTTCTGTCCCGTTGTAAAAAAACCGGTACCAAACGGATTGTCTATCGCTGCATCTTTAGCTATTAACACATTAGATATTAGTGCAAAAGCTGATAGATTGTCTGCTGATTGTAATTGTTCAGAAGCGACAAATAGAGATCTAAATTTATTTGAAACATTATTTTCGCTAGTCAGTAGTACTATCATAGCAAGACAAATTACCACAACATAAGATAAATTATTCAATGAAATTCGCTTAAAAATGAAATAGCAAAATGCAAGTAATATAAATAAGAATATTGTAAAAGTAAAGGTCAAGAAAGCACCAATCAGTATAAGAGTGTATATCTTCTTCCCAGGCACATAATTAGTTTTATCAAAAAAATCGGACATCTTTAAATATATAGCAGGAAATAACAAGAACGAAATCTGAGCAGGTTCCATGGTTAAGGATGGACAACGTAAAAAAGGTCCTGAAGTATCAAGATTTATATCAGAAACACCTATCAATCCACTCATATCATAAAGCAAAGGTATATTTAATAAATAGCCAAATTCCTGTATAACAGAAACAACAGAGAAAACTATACATATCTTTAAATATACCTTTATAAATGACCTCCAATTTCCTTCGTAAGATTTCGCAAAAAAATAGCTTCCTAATATACAAACCAAAAATCTTATAAAAGTAGTTAGAGTGACAGAAGTTATACGGGCAGAATTTAACAAACTTACAGCTATAACATATAGTATCAATATAAGTATCCGCTTATTAACACATAACTTGTACTTCCAACTCCCCAATATCACTAGCAATAACTGACTCACCGTACATAATGAAACGGGCAGATAATTCATTGGCATTGAATATGAGAAAATACTTATAAAACCAACAATATGAATTAAATTCAATAATGATGTTTTCATCTTATAACTGCTACTATTTATATAAGCAGTGTTTCAAACAAACCAAATAATAAACAAAACAATTTAGGAAGAAAGCTATATGAACTTTACACTTATTCCTATAATATCTCAAACCTATAGTCTTCACTTCCTCATAAGTCATTATTCTTTGTCTATTACTTATCCCGGTAATGCGCATATTGGCGATTATCCGATTTATATACATAAATTTAATAGAATTCAAATAGCATCTAAGTAGAAAATCATAGTCCCCTGCTATCTTATATGCGGTATCAAATACTCCTACTTTTCTATAAACAGCCAAAGGCACAAAGACCGTAGGATGAAATACACATGATCCCTTATAGAAGTCACTCAAATTCAAGTTAGGACTGTCTACACGAGTTTCTTGCTTACCTAAGCAATATCGAATGTCACCATGATAAAGATATAAATCACCTTTTTTCAAGTATAAATCCGCCACAGTTGCAAAAGCATCCATTTCATACCAATCATCACTATTTATTATCCCCACTATTTTACCAGTCGCATGCCTTATTCCCTTATTCATTGCGTCATAAATTCCATTATCTCGTTCACTTACCCAATAAGAGATTTTATCTTCATATTTTTTTATAATGTCAACTGTACCATCTGTACTTCCTCCATCAATAATAATGTATTCTATAGCAGAATATTTTTGATTTATTACCGACAAGATAGTCTGTTCTATGGTAGCAATAGCATTATAAGACACTGTTACTACAGATATTAAAGGAAATTCTTTCATACATATAAACACATAGATATCAATCCGTTTCTCAATAGTCACTCTAATACCATTGAATCAAGCATTTTTTGGCAAACCACTTCCCAAGTAAATGTTTTCATCACAAATTGCTGGCCTTCTTCTCCCATTCGCTTCAAACGTTCTTTATCACTTAAAGCCTCTATTATCACATCAGCCACCGATTGGGGTGTAGCTTCCGAAGCCATAAAGCCATACTTCCCATATCCGGAAAATTCGGGTGCAGAGAATTTATTCAGACCAACAATGGGAGCCTTATTAGCCAATGCCTCCACATAAGTTGTACCATTGGGTTCTGCTAATGCCGGCATTGTATACAAGGTACATCTCTTAAAGAGCTCTACTGTAGTTTCTCTCGATTTATTATGATAGTAAGTCACCCCCTCTTGAGAACGCACCTCATCTGTCCCAACTATCGCCAACTTCGCATTAGACACTTTTTCTTTGACTATATCAAAAGCATCAATAAGTAATAACAAGCCCTTATAATACTCGGTTCCTTTACGAAGAACAATCAGTAATAGATTATCATCATAATTTTTCTCTCCATAATAAGGTTCCAGATTTACACCGCAATTCACCGTGGTTATTTTCTCTGCAGGTATCTTATAACTATCTATCAAATATTGCCTCGTCCAATCGTTCAAAGAGAAAACTTCACTCATATGAGCATAAGACATTCTATCTCTCTTTTCATATTTAGGCAATGATAATTTAATGAAAAATCTTTTTATTCGATTATATCTACCAGCTTCTACAACAGGTCTTTTTACAGCATCAACATACAAATAATATTTCTTTCTCTCATCACAACTATCATCTAAACAGTGGCTGGAAATAAAAAGTACATTTTTAACATTGATTTCATTCAGCTTTATTTGTAGTCTCTTAGCAATTGAGTGATAAAACAGTGGTGATCTATCCAGATCTGCAATAATACCAAATTTATTTAAACATCTTACAATTTTCTTTTCAAGGGGGGAAATTAATTCATTCTCATTTATACAATTGACACGAACTCCTTTTTTTATCAATTCACGATAGATATTATATGGTGTACCACTCCATGTATGTGGATTTTTCACATCACCCATAACCACCAAAGTTATTTCAACTTCTTTCATAAACTTATATTTTTTCTATAAACATCAAGTAAGCACCCATTTTCGGCTATCATGCCCCTAAAGGTATCACAAGCACACATCGAGTCATTTCCTTGAGCAAACTATAATTTATTTTGTAATATTCACAGGTAAAAGTGGTACACAGAGGCTAAAGTAAAAGATTAAGAAAATCAAATCAAGAGCCATACAATGAGTGCTTACCTGCCAACAATTGTACCTCATAGTTAATAACATTTTTCAACCCCTCTTCTATACCAATTCTAGGAGTCCAACCATATTTTTCTTTTGCCAATGAATTATCGCAAAGAGAGTATTTATTCACCTCGTGGTTTAGAATTTCATCTCTGATCGGATATGCTCCACTATACAGTTGAGGATATTTGACCCAATAATGAGAGGTATCGGCATATTCTGCATTTATTGTCTTACCCATTATCTTCCGAACAATATCGTACATTTCATTTACTGAGTAATTCGTATTGGATGACACATTTACACAATCAAATCCCTCATTACACTGTACCTTAATTGCTAAGTCTATCAAGTCATCTACATAAATGTAATCCCTCCTCTGTTTTCCATCAGAATGAAAAACTGGTATTCTGTCAAAAAACAATTCCCTAATCATGTACCCCACAAATGGCGGTTGCTTTCTCAAGCAATCAATATGTGGTCCGTACACATTAGCAAAACGCAAACACGTAACATTCATGCCATAAGTATCACAAAAAGATTCGGCAAACCGTTCGGCACAATATTTTGTATTAGGATATATCAAGGTGGGATGCTTGAAGTTGTTTTCGAATGTGGGAAATTCGGTTTCATTCTCATACATAGCGTTTGTACTCGCCTGGATAACTTTTTTAACGCCATATTTTCGTGAACACTCAAGGATATTAACGAATCCGGTAACATTCACATCAATAGCCTCGCAAGGATTGGACTGGCAATCGGGCAATGGCGCAATTCCAGCAATATTATAAACATAATCAATAACGTTTTCGGAAAAGATTGCATCCATTCGTTCTCTATCTCTTATATCAACTTTCAATACCTTGTCAATGAGATTGCAATCATCAAAAATCAAATTATCATCCGAGCCGTAAGAGTAGTTATCTACCAACACGACATTAACACCGTCTTTCCAGAGACGATGTGTCAACTGAGAGCCAATAAATCCGGCTGCTCCTGTAATTAATACGTTCATAGTGAATTAATATAGTTTTTATATAGACCGTTATTGCCCCAATCATAGAAATCTGTGACCGGCAAAGGGCGAAAAGTCAACTTATCCAACAGCATGGCATAAATAATATGCGATATATATAATTTATCACCATATTGCGATAATAATTCAAAATAGCGACAAAAGTCTTCGGCATGTTCAAAGCACGAGGCACCTGCATTAAAATAATGACTCACTACCTTTTTCTCTATCACATTAGTAACATAAAACATGTCATCGACCGCAACAAAACTCTTGTTTTGAGGATTAACAAGGCTCATTTTCTCTAATGGAAATATAGCTACACCATTTGCAGGCTCAACATCACATGAGAAGTATCCATCCGCATCTTTTATAAAAATACTTCCAGATATACGCTCTATCCTAATTGTTTCAAATACCGTTTCTGCCTGACTTTGAGTAGCAGAAGGCAATATTACAACTTTGGCATTATTTATTTTTTGTCTTTTAAATTGCAGACTCAATAGTGCACTTAAGTAATATTTTTCATCGTGAGATTGCAAAATCGTGAAATAAACAGCATCATATTTAGACAAAGGCAAGCCCATAATAGCCCGGACACAAAGCATGATTCCTTCGTGGTCAAGGCTAAAAATATAAGGCATTTCTGTTTGGGATTCCTCTGTATCTGCTGCCGCAGGTATTATTAAACTAAAACTCATTTATAATCTTTTTTAGTACATCTTTTAAATAATATATTACTATTTCCTCATGTGCATATTGAAGAATACGAAGAAAATTCATCAGTTGGAAAGTTGTATAGTACTCTCTATACCAAGTATAACGGCCAAAGTAAGTATCTATTCTTTTATCTATACTCTCACTGATAACTTTTAAACGTATCTTATCATAGTCATGTATATACATCAGCTGTGACCAAAGATAGGCAGAGTCCTGCCTGAGTTTAACAATATCAAGTAACGGAGATTCAACAAAGGAGTCTAAAAAGTCTATCAAATAATAATTATTACCATTAAACAACATATTGGAAAAAGTCAAATCACCATGGCAGATTCCAACCGGCATCAATATATCATTGGTCATAGAAAATATCTTAGTTGATCTTTTTATGATGGTTTTGATATCCTTATCATCTGCCAATAAGGGGTTTGCTTCGATTTTATCCTGTACATCACGATATTTCTGTCTCAATACATCTGCCGGAATACATTGCAAAGGAGAAACCTGTAACTCCTTTTCTATAAACAAGATAAAAGCCTTTACAAAATAAGAAATTTGTTCAAATCCAGCTGTTTCAAAGTACCCTATAAAATTCTTGGAATACACATATTCCATTTTAATGGAAACTCTATCGGTTTCCTCTTTAATTTCATAAATTTGTGGTATTCTTATATGCTGGTATTCACGTCCATAAGCAGTCTGTTGCTTTTTTGCCTGCTGCACCAAGCGGGAAAAGTATTTCTTGTCATCAGTGCTTTTCAATATGCACAAGTCATCATTCTCCTTTATTATCTCAATGGCACAACCCGAATGTCCTTTTACTTCAATCTCCATAGAACTCTTTTTTTATAAGAATGTAATTGATTCCTGCATCTATCGCCGCTTTCACTCCTACTTCAGAATCTTCAAAAACGACAGCCTCGGACGGATGACATTCAAAATGTCTCAGGATATTCTGATATATCTCTGGAGAAGGTTTTCCTTTGTCAACATCCTCACCGGCAAGTACATAATCGAAAGTATCCAGTACACCAATATGAGCCAATGCATTTATAAGATTCTTCTTACGGGCAGTAGATGCAATGGCAGTCTTTCCGCCAGCCACATGAAACATTTCAATAAAGTGTAATAATGGTTTATTGACATTGAGATAATCAAAGAAGAATGGATAATACACACTTTTCAGCTCTCGGATACGGCTGGATATGTTCACGTCGACAACGCCGACTTCTTTCATAAATTCGTCAAAACGAAAACCAAAACACGCTCTATATTGACTCTCCGACAAACACAGTCCCTGTTCAGCAAAGGCTTTTTGATAAGCCATGTAATTGGCTGAAAAGGTATCGACCAAAGTACCGTCAAAATCGCTTATCAATAATTCAATCTCTGTTCCTAACATTGCAGGTATTGTTTCAGCTCTTCAGGTGTACCATAAGAGTAATATTTTTCCATATTGCAAAGCAAAACCGTTTCGTCGTTTTTCAATAGGTCATTATAGAGAAGTGATACGTAGTATTCCGGCTCTGTGAACGCCGTATCATTCAAAAGTCGATGTGCTGCCTTCAGAAATCCACTTGCTACCGAGAAAAAATAGGCCCCGCACAAAGCATGATTGGATATAACCTTCTTTTCTGCTGTGCAAATTACCCTATTATTCTCATCAACTTCAGCATAACTATATTTAGGATTGCACGATTCAAATGAAACCAAGGCTCCCCCATCTACTTCTGTCGCTGGGCGTGACAATACATTACGAATAGTAGATAAGAATGAGGTGCTTCTAAACTCCAAATCACAATCCATAATGATTACAGCATCTTTTCTGTCTATTGCAGATTCTGCAAGCAGACAGGTTTCAACAGCTCCTCTGGTAGTTTTCTCTACAGAGAACAGATTTGCCTCCGGTAGAATACCCTTAATCTGTTTATCAATTTCATATTCATCAATATGCTCCTGACGGACTATAAAGGAATATTTCATTCGGACATCAGAAATTGCTACACTCTGTATCGCTCTTACAAATAAGGGCATTTCGTTTAGTTCGATAAGAGGTTTGGGGGTAGTCCACCCTTCTTTACGAAAACGTGAACCCTCACCAGCCATCGGCATTATTATATGTAATGGTCTCATCATATTATTCTTTCTTTCCATGCAGTATATAATTAAAACGTTCCTTTTCCATCCAGTCTCCATATTTGAGATATCCATTGATTATGCTTACACAAATAGAATGAGAAATCATTCGATGAGACTCTTTCCAATTCAAGATTCCATTTGTATCTCCATCGTTTCGATTATAGGAATCATATTTAAAAAGGACTGCACTTAAATCTTCCCAATCAACAATCATAAAATAATTCTTTATGCACTCCCAGAAACCTTTAACAGAATCGTCAATATTTATATATTTCGAAAGAAACATCTTGGTTATATAGATTTCTGGTACAACTTCTCTACACATATCTTCTCCGGTACAATATTTATATTCCCTCTTGAAATAGGCAGGAGCATTGGCAATATCACGTTCATTCTGCTTTATATCGAATAAGTTTATGATATCATCCGTATAACCAAAATATAAAAAGTCTTGTAACCAATAAGGCAGGAACAACTGACCGGTTGCCCCCACAAAAGTGACGATTCTACCTTTCAAAGGGACTTTCGTTCCTAATACTGGATAAGCACCTAACAGTGATTTGAGATATTCAAAAGAAAACTCTTTATAGATTCTCAAATCGCTACGGTTCTTAAGCACATATTTAGCACCTAACTCCTTAGCTCGTCGAGCACCTTGCAGAGATGTATATACCTGATAATTGACATTGCCAAACCCACAGGGCTTAAATGTCTTGCAGAGAACGATCTCACACCCTTCCTCTCTGAATTTTTGCAACAGCTCATCGGAAGTAAAGTCCCACGTACTGAGAATAATAATAGCACTCGGAAATATTTTCTTATAAAGTCTAACCGTCTCCAGCGTACAATCATCTTGAATAGCAACAATACCTTGAAGCACAATCGCCAATTCGCCTTTAGAAGTAGTAGAACGTACTTTTGTATCAACATACTTCTTTGTGCTCAAAGGGTACAGTCGATAGCTGCAATAATTAGGATAGATATGGTAAAAAGCATTGCACAAACTACCTATTATACGAAACCCATTACTGTCTATGAACTTGAACAATAATAACTGAATCTTCCAATAATTATTCAAAATCCGTTTTAGTATTTTCTTCATCTATATTCCAATTTATCGTCCTATTTATTCCAAATGCCACACGCTGTATTATTTATAATCCTTTTTAGCTGAACACGCCCTAAAATAGCTTGAAGAAAACAAACAATACTTGGGAATAATACTATTCCCTCAAGTCCGAACCAGTAATAAGATACATACATCGCAGGTAATGCGACAAACGATGAAAACAAATATGCCAACATCTGGATTCTTACTTTACCAGTTCCATTAAGGAGAGTCACATAAATCCCCCCAAAAGTTTGCGCTATCGCAAAAATAGCAAGAGCAGCAGATAGCGAAATGGGAATGTCGACTTCAGAACCTATCCAATATGTATATAAGAAATTAGACAACAACACCATCAGAACAGCTACAGGAATACATAGCAGTCCCATGATCTCCAACTTATTCCTCGCATTCTTCATCCATGTATATTCCTGTTTCACGTAGGCATCGGTAAAAGCAGACCAGAAAGGAGTAAAAACTATATTTACAGACATCACCAAGACATTAAAATATTTATATGCAATGTTATATTGAGTAACAGCCATTGGCCCTGCTACTCGTGAAATAACAATATTAATGAGCTGGAATACAAAAAGCATGGAAATCATAATAATAAAAAACTGTCCGCCCAATCCTACTATCTTTTTGGTCAAAGAAAAATGTACGAAATGGAATGACGGTGAAAGATGTCTGTATCTACCACTCAAGAACATACCAATAGAGATTATTATCAGCAGAAAACATGGTACACCAGAAAAAGCAAATGCCAAAACATCCAAGTTGCCGGGAACGGTTTTTGTCAGAATATAGATACAGATAAAGCCAAATACTTGCCCTAATGTTTGTATCAGCGATGCCAATGCAGGCTTTTGGTTGGCTGTCAGCATAGTGGTAAAAATGCTCGCTACGATGTTCAGGCAGAAAAAGAAGGCCAATATTCCGAATACGATATTCAGTTCAGAAGAATAAGCGGCATCAACATTCAAGATTGCACTCCAATCGACAAAATGATTGACGACTATTGCTATCAAAAATACGCTGGAAAAAAGCAGAGACAAAACTACATAAGTAGTACTGACATATTCTCTGGCCAACTGCATATCCCCCTTGGCTACAGCCTCGGCAAAACGATTGCGAAAGCCATGCGCAAATCCCAAATCAAAATAAGAGAGCCAAGCTACAATAGAACTTAAGGTGAGCCAAATACCATATCGAGTAGGATTGATATAATTAATCGTTAGAGGAACAACCTGTAAAGAAACCAATATACTGATACCTTTCAGAAATAATGAAGCTATAATATTTTTCTTTATAGCAATGCTACGAGAGCTCCCATTCATAAGTTTAATCGCGTAAATGTCTTATTCCCTACTTTCCAAGAAGTATACTAGAACTTCTTTCCAAACACAATACTCATAAACGTCATGAAGAGTATCTTGAAATCAAATCCCCAAGAACGATGTTCCAAATAAAACAGATCGTAACGCAGACGGCGCACCATCTTCTCTAAAGTATCGGTATAGCCGTTATAAAGCGTAGCATACGAAGTAACCCCCGGACGTATCTGAAACAAAAAACGATAACGAGGATCTTCCTTCATAATCTGGTCAATAAAGAATTGGCGTTCGGGACGAGGACCAATAAAAGCCATATCGCCACAGAAAACGTTCCATAATTGAGGAAGTTCATCTAAGTGATGTTCACGGAGAAATTTACCAATCCTTGTAAGACGGCCATCTTTACCACCGGCATAAAGAGCCGGACCATGCTTCTCTGCATCTAGGCGCATACTACGAAACTTATAAATGTAGAATGGGCGACCAAAGCGCCCAATGCGCTCCTGCTTAAAAATAGCTGGTCCACCATCTTCACTCTTCACTGCCAAATAACAAATTAAAAATAGAGGCGAAAATAAAATCATTAAAATTACTGCAATCATACAATCCACTATTCGTTTTACATTCCGTTCAAATCCATTCATTCCATCCGGAATAAATCTCTCATCGTATTCCATCATTATTAATTTTACATTTCTATCTTAAACCTATGGCTAAATTCTTTACCGAATAGTTGCCAACCGATAGTGCCGACTACCGATAAGAATATAAAAATAGTAGTATAAATAAGCAACCCTTTACCAGAAGGCTTCAGTGGTACCACCGCCGGCTCCACCACCGCAAACACAGGTTTCTCCTCCTGCACCTTCGCCCGCGCCATCTGCAACTGCGTAGCCACCTGACTATACACCTGATAAGCCAGCCCCATGTCATTCTGCAAACGTTCCTGTTCGGTACGCACGCTTTGAAGAATTACATTATCATGTGAATCAATATAGCTGGCATATTTCTTCTGAGCAGCATAGTATTCCTGCTGGCGTTCTTTAAATAGTTTTTCCCAATATATACAATCTTCTTTGGCTTTGGAAGTACGGTAATTAATAATGTACTCTTGCAATTTTCTTATTACCGAATCGGCAACCGTAGCTGCCACTTTAGGATTCTGAAAAGTCACGGAGACGGTAGTCATAGATGTTTTCTTATCGATAGAAGCGGTAATAGACTTTTTCAAATGATTGATCTTAGCAGCTTCTTTTTGGGTAAGCTCAATAGTGCCTCGTTTCTCTCTTCCAACGGCACTCACCTCTTCTTCATCATTAAAAATGGACTTTACTCCTTCAATCATAATTCCAGGCGCACCTATCACATAGCTCCACCAAGGAGAAGATTGAGAATCTAAATAAGTATCCAAAGTAGTATTTCCTTCGTTCACTTTCAGTTCTTTCAGTTCTAACAGAAAAGGAGTGGAAGATACAATATCAGCAGAAAGTGAGGTGTTCAAGGCATCGATATCATCACCCATAGTCATTCCACTTCCTAAAAAAGAGGCGGCTAAACCTGATAAACCACTACTTTTTGCAGTACCCATTTCTGGAGATAAAGTTACTTCAACTGTATATTGTTTTGGAATGCTGATAGCGACAATAACACCTATAACTAATCCAATACCAGCTGCTTTATAGATGACTTTACGAATAGCTATGATTTTATGAAGAATTCCCATCAAATCGATTTCCATTTCAGCTGAGTTGGGATTTTCGATTGAGTTGGATTGATTTTCGTCCATTGTATTTTAAATTTCTTTACCTACCACCTCCCCCTAAAGGGCCCCCTCCTTCCACAGAAAGGAGATAGAGACAGTGTTGTCGACTTTAGTTATTTCTTTATTAAATTAGCAATAGAAGCAACCATCATTCCCAAAGTACTGAAGGAAGTAGCATAACCTAAAATATTACCTATATTAGTACGCTTCTTTGATTTACTGGGAACAATTATCTCACAACCCGGTTCGATCTGTTTCTTACCACTACCTTTAACCTTAGTCACCTGACCATTCATATAAACGATGAATTTCTTACTCTTCTTCGCATTTTCAGAATAACCACCAGCCTGATTCAGATAATAATCTATATTCTCACCCTCTATATAAGAAACTGTATTCGGAACCATTACGGCACCATTGATCGTTACTGTATTATTATTTTTCGGAATAGAAATCACATCACCTTCACGCAAAACAATATCTGCTGTACTTCCAGGATTGGTTAATGCCTTTTCCAAGTCAATACCAACACTAAAGGTATCTTCCACACGAACACCCAAAGAGTCCATCATAGCCTCACCCAACTGTCTGCTCATCAAGCGGATCACATCACTCATGCGTTTCTTTTCACTTGCATTGGCCACACGAGTCAATTTGGCACCACGTAAGTAGGCATAGTTCGTTGCACCTCCAGCTTTATTGATCAAGTCCGAAAGACGTTCTTCACGACTGGTCATAGCATAAGAGCCTCCGAACAGAATTTCACCTTCAACAACCACATTCTGTTGAGCTTGATACCCCGGACTACGACGCACATAAACTTCATCATAAGGTTGAAGGACAAAGCCAGGGGTTCCATCTACAATAAAACCTTCTTTTAGGGAGAATGTATATATCTGGCCGATAGTATCGTTATCTACTGTACTGCGAGGATTCTTAATTCTACGGGATACATCTACACGGACTACAGAAGCGGCTTCACGCAAGCCACCTGCCTGAATGATCAAGTCTTCAAGGGTCATGTTATCAGCATAAGGATAAGAATCAGGTTTGGCTACTTCACCATGGATTACGACGTTGCCTCTGTCTTCCAGGTCATGAATACTAGGAATATAAAGGATATCGTTTTTCATCAGGATGATGTTTTGGGAAGTACCGTCCATGATAGCTTTAATGTCTACAGGAACAACTTCGGTAGTCAAGTCCTCACGCTGGCGGTAGAGAACGGCACGGTTCAAGAAGGCATCACCGGTCAGGCCTTGAGCTTCGTTTACCAGTTCACGGACTGTATTCAGTTTTCCATTCAACTGGTAGATGCCGGGACGATAAACAGCTCCACGGATTTCAAGTTTGTTGATGAAGCGGTTAAGGATGGCTTCGGCGGTCACAACATCACCGTTTCGCATTTTATAGACACTATAGTCAAGGTCTTTGACTGTGTTTACTTCATATTCCTGTCCATTCTGGCGTACGACACGTAAGGAACGGGTGTAGGCGTCGGCTTCAAAGCCACCGGCATAACTGATAAGAGTGGATAGACTCTCATCCTTTTTCATTTCGAAACGCATTGGGCGTTTCACTTTTCCGTCGATCTTAACCAATACGTCATAGGCAGGGACTATTACTACATCGCCTTCCTGAAGCCGGATGTCATCCTGAATGTTTCCTTTCATGATAAATTGGTAGACGTCGATCGTGGCGATATTTTTGCCGTTACGTACCAGCTGTACATTGCGAAGGCTTCCTATGTCACTGACTCCACCCGCACGGTAAAGTGCATGGAAGACTGTAGCAAAAGAAGAGAGGGAGTAAGTACCCGGTTGGACAACCTCACCCATTACATTGATCTGGATAGTACGTATGCTGCCCAAAGTCAGACGGATGTCAGAGGTGGGATCATTCGCATTATTAAGACCATTATATATCTTGTTTAATGTCTTTTTGAGATAGTCATTGGCTTCAGCAATAGTTAGTCCGTTCAGGTTGACAGGACCTATTTTCTGAATGTTGATCGTGCCGTCAGGAGAAATCTGTTGGCGGATAGTGTTCTGGCTGGCTCCCCAGATATCAATAATCACTTCATCACCGGGACCCAGACGATAGTTCAAGGGAGTGGCGATGTTGACGCTCGGTTCAAAAGTCAGGTTACGGGTATTGAAGATGTTTCGTCCGAAAACCTGGTTCCCACGTGCGAGGTCTTGAGTGCTCGGATGGTCTTCCAGCATATCGGAGGTGTTTTCTTTCATTTCCTCACGAAGGCGTGATTCATTGACATCGGTACCCGTTGCATTGGAAGCATTAACATTGTTTTGTTGTTCATATAGTTGCTTCACACGAGTTGCCTGTTCTTTGGTCACACCCCTACGTGCCAGTTCAGAGGCTAGTTGTTTCTGCTCTTTACCCTGGCGAATACCATCCTTTACATATTCAAGAACTTGAGAGTCGCTCATATTTTGAGCCATTAAGGGAGAAAAAACTCCCAGTATCAAAAATAGAAGAAGAGTCCGAAAAAGCGTTTGTATTTTCATCGATCAATTCAAATTAGAAAAATTAGCCCACATGAATGTCTGCAGATTCAACATAACCAATAGGCATATCTACACAGGCACAGCCAAGCATATTTAACCGAACTGCTATTTTACTTTTACCATCAACACTGACCAATTCACCAACCAGTCCAGTCAAAGGTCCTTTCACGACACGAACTTTTTCACCACGTGCCAATGGAGAACTATTCATACAAATAGCTTCTTCTGAATAATCAAGCATAAAACGGAAACGAGCCATCTGTTCATCAGGAATCACTGCTGGAGTACTTTCTCCACGCATCACCATATAACGGCTCACTGTAGAAAAGCTTAGAACTTCTTTACGTTCAGATGGATCAGCATGAACAAATACCATCATTGGAAGAAGAACAGTTTCAACTATCTTACGACGGTCGCTCCATTGATGAATTTCCTGCTGAACGGGAACAAAAGAATCAATTCCCATCTTAGATAAACGCTCGGCAACTTTCTTCTCGTGGTGCATTCGAACGAGTGCTACATACCAGCGTTTTGAGTGTGCTACGCCTTCCCCTGTCCCACTACTAGGCCCGGCATTTACTGATTTCGGTTTCGTTAAAATCATATTTTTTTACCCCATGTTCATCCGTTACTTCTTAGGTAACAGACAATACATACACGAAACGCATACTACAGTGAAAATAGAAATCACATACATGACAAAGGCGTAGAAAATGGAAAAGCCTAATATTCAATAAGAAAACTATTGAATTAGGCAATGAAAAAGTATAGAGCATGGAAATAAGATTATTTCATGTTCAGACAGTTTTTTGCTCTATGTTTCAGATAAAACGAAAAAAAGTGGAAGAATATTTGCTTACTATTCGTGTTTTTGTCTATCTTTGCGTCAAATTTAAGTTCTGTTACCTAAGAAGTAACACACACATTTTACTTCTGATTATCAATATTTTATATATCTACCATCTGTCTACACAACAGTTTCTCACGTAAGATAAATTCCCTTTATTCACCTCCGTACGTTCTTTAAGTCCGAAGCCTTTCAAATAGATTTGTGTGGTTTTTATAGATTTGTGTCCCAATGATTCACTAATCATTTCAATCGATACTCCCCGATACTTCGCTGTCGTTGCCCAAGAATGACGAAGTGTGTAAGAAGTGACAGGAGACTTCAAACGTAAAGCTCTCGCTAAGTCCTTTAAACGGTTGTTAAATCGACGAAGGGCAGACTGGTATTCCCGATAAGCCCTTTCATCCGTCCGTTTCTTATCACTACTAAGAATATCAAACAGATAATCCGGAGAATCCGGATGAGAATCCTGATTACTACGAAGCCGGTTAATCATTTCCTTTGCAGTATCAAGTATTTCCACACTCATCGGAGTTTTAGTCTTGATACGGTTATACCGTAACACATTCTGATCTAAAGCTGATTTCTCCAGATGAGCTAAATCCGCGAATGACATTCCACAGAATTGAAACATCAAGGCAGCAATAGCCTGCGTACGACGCAAACGCTCCGATTTGGGATCCTCATACAAAAGTCTACGTAATTCACCGATAGGCAAAGCTTTCTTTTGGCGAACATCTACTCCCGTATAAACATCATGAAACAATCGGGGTACGTAAGGTGCACTACCTGCTTCCACTCCTCGATTATAAATACAACGAAGCATACGCATATACGTAGAAATCGTATTAGGCTTCAAGCCACACTCATAAAGATACTGCCCGTAACGTCGTAAACGCTCGCGGGTGATCTGTCTGAACGACACATTGGACGTGCCACAAAATTTGCTAAAAGAGAAGATAGCATTCTTATAGACATGCGCTGTAGAATGCCTTCCTTCCTTTCGCAAACGACCGATGTAGAACTCTGCACATCGGCTAAACCCATTTTTGTTCATCATTTGCATCACTAGTTATTTTATATATGCCATTTGGCAAGCGGCAAAAAAACAAATCTTTTTGCATACCTGACACGTACTTACTAGATGCAGTCCTATTTTTATCATTTTTAACTTTATTACAATCAGCAAATTATGACAGTAAAAATGGTATCACTATCATTGCTGCGCTGACAAATAAACGGTAAAAGAACTAAAAAAATATCCGGATGCGCACAAAAAGAACATCCGGATATCACTCTCTTTTTACCTTCTGACTAATTACCTTTCTGAATAGTTTGCCAGATTGTAACATACCGGCTTAGTGCTATTACCTACACGGTAAATACCGAACTTGAAGTAATAACCATCATCGTCGTTACGTCCAATCATGATTTTTTCATTGTCTACAATGTGTTTACTAACCTTTTTCCCTTTTTCCTGATAGTCCATCTGCACATCGAGCATACCTGGTTTTACAATCGTTTCCGCCTCTTTGCCATAGACTGTCCAGTCGATATGAATGCGGAATGTAATCCAGCAGTCTTTCGGAAAATCGGCATAAGGCATTTTGTAAGCAATGGTCGATGCTTTATAGTCTGATGTTACAGGTTTCATGATCGGTGTTTTTTCGGGATTTGCGTTGCAACGGTCGTCTTTATCCGTCAGCCACTTATGGTCGGAATTTGCTTTGATATAGAACCATCCACCGGAGAACCCGAACGCCAATGGAGGATAGCCTCCTTGTTCCACGAGCCATCCGTTGACCTTTCCGGCCTGATATACAGGATTTCCTTGTTTGTCTTTCACCGGATTACCTTGTTTATCCAGCTTGGCTACTTTCTCGTGCCCTTCATTCTTTTTAAAGATCGTAGTCTTTTCCAGTTCAACGAACTCGTCAATCGTAAGTTTCTTCACTTCTCCTTGTGGAGTTTGTACCAATGTACGATCCGGCATCCCATGCCATTGGGCAAAAATTGTCGAGACATCGCTACCCAATGAAGAAGGAATATATACGGCAAACTCATAGTCGCGGGAAGCTCCTTGCGGACAAATACCTTTCCCATAATGATATACAGTTTTGGTAATCTGTGCTTTCTGATAAACATCGGCAGGCAGGCCTTTGAAATCATCGGAAGTTGCATAACAATAAGAAAATTCCGCACGCCCTTTTGTTTCCCCTTTGGCATATCCTGACAGGGTGTTATCATCTTCCTTCAATTCAAAACGATAGGAAGGCTTACCGTTGAACATACGTGTGAAGTCGCGTTGAATTGCATGAGGCTTTTTAGTCCCTACTGCTACCCAGCAATCGTCTATAATTTGATTGACGCGTGCCGAATCCGCCTGCACGTTTACCCGTTCCGTAAGTGGAACCAACGTTTGTGTATCTTGGGTTTGAGCGGTCAGTGCCGTACATCCTACTGCTACCACACAGATAGCAAAAATGTTTTTCTTCATTCTATTCGGTATTAAGTTTGTTGACGGTGCAAAAATACGAAAGGCAACCTCATTGGCTGCCTTTCTTTTGTCTCAAATGTTCTCACATTTGTGTAATTTTACTGTCAACACTCGCCTACAAACTTAATTGGGGGCTTCATCGTCATAATCTTCTTCAAGTATATCTACTTTCTGTATACTCATTTTTCCATCGGCAGTGATCGTTATAGAAAGCGGCATATACAAATCAGTCTGCGGATAACAAACACTCGCTGCATACACAATTCCCTGCGGAGTGGTCTTGTCATATACAATGCCTTCCAATATAGACTTAGATAGGAAGTTCGCATCGACTACCGATGAAAAATCATTCTTGGTAAAGGTCTTGTTCAACACGGTTTCATTACCACGAGTCAGGTGCAACACTATTTTATTGTCGACATAGGTATCTCCCAGCTCGTTTGTCACATGGGGCAGATTTTCATCCGGAGTACGCGAAACGAGGGAATGATAATCTTTCCCCTTAAACTTAAAGTCGGTTTCGCTCTTAGACGTCTGCATACGCTGCAATCCGTGAGCATCCACACTGTCTATCATCGCCAATGTCGACGTATTATCTGAAGATCCTTTTTTACCGCCACATGCACTCACAGCCACTGCCAACGGCAATAAAAGCCAATAAATTAGTTTTCTCATACGTAAGTTTTCTGTTTATAAATAGATAGCAAAGGAACAAAAAGAGCGGGATATTTACAAGTGTAACCGACATTTTTCCTACATTTGCAGGAAAGAAGGAATACTTTTACAACAATTACAGATTTAAAAACCTGCAAACCTAACACCATGCGCGAACGAATTACAACAATTCTTTTTCTCATCCTTGCCTACTGTAGCAGTGGCAATGTGTATGGGCAAAAAGTAAATTATCAGCAATTCGACAACATCTATCTCGGGGCCGAAGCTTCGGTGATTAGTTGCTTCCTGCAAGATAGCGAGGGACTGATATGGGTGGGTTCCAACAAGGGTTTATTCAGTTATGACGGTTATTCCACACAACAGCATTTCACGTATGGAGAACGTACTAACACACGTATCTACTGCGGTATTATAGCAGATAACACTTATTTATATCTGGGAACAGATAACGGGATTCTTGTTTATAACTATCGAACAGACAAATATGAGCAACCGGATACTGATTTCCCAACGGATGTCCGTACCATGGTACTCCAGGGAGATACATTGTGGATAGGTTCGTTGAATGGATTATATACTTATCAGTTAAAAAGCCGTCAACTGAATCATTTCGATAGCAAACAGACCGGGTTGCCTCATAACACCATCTATTCCGTCATTCAGACAAAAGATAATCAAATTTATATAGGTACTTACAACGGATTATGCCGCTATGTGCAGGCAAGTGGAAAATTTGAAAACATCCTTTTGCCCGTTAACCGGGGAGGTAGCAATTTGTTTGTCAATTCTCTGTTGGAAGACACCACCCGACAATGTATCTGGATCGGGATGGAAGGTTATCTCTTCCAATACAATCCCACTACAGGAGAGATGAAGGCGATAGAGGTATTCCATAACAACTCCATCAAATCACTGGCACTGGACGGAGATGAAAATTTGCTGGCAGGTACAGACAACGGGCTTTATGTGTACCAGAATGACAAAGAACCTTTGCAGCATATCATTCACGATTCACGCAATATCCAGTCACTAACCAACAATATTATCTGGAACATATTCTCGGATCAGGAACATAATATCTGGCTAGGAACAGATTATGGCATTTCCCTGTCACGCTATAACAGTGCGCTGCAATTTGTACCGATTTCTCAAATCACAGGCACAGGAGACGGAAATCAGTTCTATTCCCTGTTCCGGGATTCCAAAGGATTCTATTGGTTCGGAGGTACAAACGGAGTGATCCGGTTCACCCATCCGGCAGGCAATAAACACGATGCTATCTGGTATAGAATGGGGGATAAAAACCATCCGTTATCCCACAACCGGATACGGCACATCTACGAGGATAGAGAACAGCAGTTATGGATAGCCACAGACGGAAGTATCAACCGCTATGACTATAATACCCATCAATTTGTACACTACAACATCGTAGACAGTACAGGAACTTATAATACCAACTGGGCTTATTACCTGTTTGAAGATACTGACGGGAAGCTTTGGATCGCCACCTGTCTCGGAGGTATCTTTGTGGTGGACAAACATAAACTGATACAATCTGCCGGAAAATCGTATGTAGCCGATCAAAATTATTCCATTCATAATGGGTTATCGGGGATGTTCATTAATCAGATTGTCCCTGATGCGGAAGGTAATGTATGGGTATTGTTATACAACAGCAAAGGAATAGACAAAATCAATGCCCGTACGCGGCAAGTGACAAAGCTGTTTGCCGATGAATTAAGTGGCGAGAAGAGCCCGAACTACCTTTTACGGGATGAAGACGGCATGCTTTGGGTAGGATTTCACGGAGGGGTGATGCGTATCAATCCCAAAGACTCGAGTCAGCAAAGTATCTCTTTCGGCAATTTCAGCAATAACGAGATTCTGTCTATGACCTCTGTAAAAGAACATATCTGGGTTTCCACCACTAACGGACTTTGGATCATCGACCGGAGAACAATGGATGCCCGCCAGCAAAGCCTGACGGATAAACGTTTCACCAGTCTCATGTTTGATCCGGAAGATGGAAATATCTATCTGGGAGGTGCAGACGGGTTCGGCATATCCCGTCCCGAAATACAAGCCATGAGTCAGCCGGAACACTCCATTTTACTGACTGCCTTATATATCAACAATCAACTGATGTCTCCGCATACCGGAGAGGATATTCCCAACATCCGCTATACCGATGCTATCGAACTAAAATACGACCAGAACAACCTGGCTTTCGAACTTTCAGACCTGCCCTACTCGCTGGAAGAAAAACATGAATTCGTCTACCGGCTGGAAGGTATGGACAAAGAATGGAATTTCCTGCAATCCAACACGAATCGCATTACGTACAGTAATTTGGGTTATGGGGATTATCAGCTAGTAATCAGCAAAGTAGAAAAGAGCGGTTCTCCTTCCGAGCATCCATATATCCTGAATATTAAAATTCTCCCTCCATGGTATTACACACTTTGGGCAAAGATTGTCTACATTCTTTTATTCTTGAGCCTCATTGCCTGGGTTATCAACTTTTCCGTGTCAAGAACCGTCTGAAAATGGAACGGATGGAAAAAGAGAAGATTCTGGAGCAATCACGCCAGAAAATGGCTTTCTTTACCCATTTGTCTAATGAATTAAAGACACCGCTTAGCCGGATCATCGCTCCTGTCAGTCAATTGCTCCCCGTTGCAGAAGAAGTGCATGAGAAACAGACACTGGAGGAGGTGCAGCGTAATGCAATGAAAATAAACTCATTGATTCATCAGGTATTAAACTTCAACCGGATAGAGGATAATAAAGATTCGCTGCTGATTTTGTCGCGTATCGAACTTGTGTCATTCAGCCGTAGCCTGTTTTCCGTCTATGAGGAAAACAAACAGATCACATTCCATTTCGAGACGAATAAAGCCAAGATTTATGCTGATATGGATGCCATCAAACTTGGAGTGATTTTAGATAATCTGCTTTCAAATGCCGTCAAATTCACCCCGGATGGTGGAAGTGTCCGCCTGTCTCTTTTCTATCGTGAGGAAACGGAATTGTTGGATATTTGTGTTTCTGATACAGGAACCGGAATCGCGCAACAAGATATTCCATATATCTTCCAGCGCTTTTTCCAGTCTCCACATTCCGGCAATAAGGAAGGTACGGGTATCGGACTTTATCTAGTCAAGACTTATACGGAACTTCATGGCGGTCACATCAACGGAGTCACCTCGAACGAAGGAAAAGGAACTTCCATTGGGCTGAATATTCCTGTCATCGCCGTAGAGAAAGAAGAGATTCCGGCGACACAAGTGAAAAAGCAATTGGAATCGTTGCCTGTTCTTAAACCAATCGAAGCAGAATCTCAAGATGAGAAATTTCTGTCGAACATTATCCGCCTGATTGAGGATCATCTTTCTGAATCGGAATTGAATGTGAATGCGCTTTGTGAATTATCCGGTATCAGTAATAAGCAGATTTACCGGAAAATTAAACAGCTGACCGGAATGTCTCCAGTGGAATATATCAAATCGATCCGGATGAAAAAGGCGGCCATGTTGTTGCAACAAAAGAAGTTTACCGTTGCCGAAGTGATGTACATGGTAGGCTTTTCCAATCATTCTTATTTCTCCAAATGTTTTCAGGCAGAATTCGGAAAAACGCCACGTCAGTACCTTAATGAAGACCTGTAGAGGCATTTTAGGGCTTTTCGTCCTATTTTTATCCTTATATGTCCAATCTGTGCTTTTATTGAAATGACCAATAAATTACTTTTGTTGCTGTCAATAAACCGATAAATTTGATAGCATGAAAAGACTGTTGATCCTTACCTTTATTTGTTTGATATCTGCCTTTGTCAAAGTGCAAGGCAAATCATCCTCTACACCTATTATATATATAGATGGAAATGGGGTGATGCGTTGGAGTGACACCCGCCGGGAGGCTTCCTTTTTCGGTGTTAATTATACGCTGCCTTTCGCCCATGCTTACCGTGCCATTGGATATTTGGAACTGGACCGCAAAGCTGCTATAGATAAAGATGTATATCATATCTCCCGTCTGGGACTGAATGCTTACCGTATTCATTTATGGGATGTGGAACTGACAGACGGACAGGGAAATCTCCTCGAAAACGAGCATCTCGACTTGATGGACTACCTGATTGCCAAACTCAAAGAACGCAATATTCATATTGTGATTACCGCGCAGACCAACTTCGGGAACGGATATCCCGAACGAAACATACAGACGGGCGGCTTCTCCTATAAATATGATAAATGCGATATGCACTCCCACCCGGAAGCTATCGCTGCACAAGAAACCTATCTTCATGGTTTGGTGAAGCACGTCAATCCATATACGGGGTTAGCTTATAAAGACGATCCCTCCATTGTTGGGTTCGAAATCAATAATGAACCTTGTCATTCCGGTACGAAGAAAGAGGTAAAAGCCTATATCAACCGGATGCTGAAAGCGATCAATAAAACAGGAAACCGCAAACCTGTATTCTATAATGTAAGCCACAACGGATATGTAGTAGAGGCTTATTACGAAACTGCCATTCAGGGAACTACTTATCAATGGTATCCCATCGGACTGGTATCCGGACAGACACAGCAGGGAAATTTCCTTCCCTATATAGACCGCTATGATATTCCCTTTTCCGATAAGGTGAAAGGATTCGATAAGAAAACACGGATGGTATATGAGTTCGATCCGGCAGATATCATGTATTCTTATATGTATCCGGCCATGGTACGCACTTTCCGTACGGCAGGTTTTCAATGGATTACCCAGTTTGCGTATGATCCGATGGATATCGCTTATGCCAATACGGAATATCAGACTCATTTCTTGAATCTTGCCTATACGCCTCATAAAGCCATCAGTATGAAGATAGCTGCCGAAGCTGCACGCAGTCTGAAAAGAGGTGAATCATACGGCAGTTATCCACAGGACACTTTATTTGGTGACGGTTTTCGTGTCAGTTATACAGAGGACTTGAGCGAATTAAATAATGGAAAGAAATTCTATTATTCCAATCATACCAACACCCAGCCCAAAGATGCGTCACAACTTGTTTCCATTGCCGGTTGTGGCAGTTCTCCGATTATTCGTTATGAGGGAACAGGTGCTTATTTCATGGATTGCCTCGAACCGGGAGTCTGGAGACTGGAAGTAATGCCGGACGCGGTAGTAGTGAATGATCCGTTTGCCAAACCGTCACTCGATAAAGAAGTGGTTACCATCGCTTATGGTGCTTGGGACATGGCTTTGCAAATACCTGATTTAGGGATGGAATTTACCTTTACGGCCCTCAATCAAGGAAATCAGCAGAAAGGAGATGTGACAGACGGGATTATCCGCGGACTTTGTCCGGGTACCTATCTGCTGAAACCTAAAAACTGTACGCCCAAACAGAACTGGCAGGCAGACTCTCAATGGAATTCCATCCGCATCGGAGAATATGTGGCTCCTGCTCCACGTGTGACGGATTATAAAGTCGTTCATACTCCATCGGCAACCACTGAAGCAAATAAGGATTTGACGATTAATGCACAGGTGGTAGGAACCGAATTCCCGGATTCTGTGATTATCTACACCGATAAGATATCTTTTTGGAATGAGCATAATCCATATATCAAGATGAAACGTACAAGCGGATATACCTATCAGGCAACGATACCCGCTACAGAAATAAAGGATGATTGTTTCAGGTATAACATCATCGTATGCCGGGGCAACAGCACTCGCACTTATCCCACAGGAAATTCCGGTTACAGGAATTCATCATTGGGAATAAAGGGAAATCCACTGGACTGGAATTATACTTCCGGAGCCTATTGGACTACTCGTGTTGTTGCCCCAGATAGTGCGATACCACTATTGACTATTACGGACGCAGATAGCCGGATAGAAGCATACACGCTTCCCGAATGGAATGATCTCCAACGTACTTTGGTTGATTCTTCTCCGGTGGAAAAACCTTTGCTCCGGTTCCGGTTTACTCCTAAAGGAGAAAATCCGCACTATTTCCTCCGCACGTTCGTAAAGAACCTGATTGAAGAAAGAAAAGAAAGAGTAAAGGATTGTAGCGTTCTCTGTATCCGGGTAAATCGCACGAAAGCACTTCCGGAAGGATTCAGTGCCGGTTTCGTAACGTCAGACGGATATACTTATAAAAGCCCTTGTCCTGCTCCATCATCGGAGGGAATCATACGGATACCGTTGAAAGATTTACGCCAGACAGACACGGCGCTGCTGCCGATAGCTTATCCGACATTCTTGAAACAGTATTTCCATCCGGAAACGGAAATCGCATTTTTACCGGAAAGGATTGAGAAGCTGGAGCTGTCAATGTCAGGAAACAAGAAAGGTTTAGTTGAGATTGAACTAGGAAATATCTGGCTGGAATAATCGTTCTTAAAGTTCCCCGTTGTCGAAGCTTTGTTCCCTCGGTCGTTCCTCGGTGAGGAACAAGGTCTTCCTCGGTGAGAAACAAATCTTTCGTCTGAACCACGTCTGAAGCCTTCTGAAAGGAGGTAGCAAACGGAAGGGACAGAAAGAGAAAAGCCGCTGATTTTTAATAAAAAAGTAAAAATAAATCTATTATCAATAACACAGTAATTATGAACAGGAATATCTTAAATCTACGCCATCTGACTGTACTACTTATGTTGTGTACAGCCTTTTTAGGAGGCATCATTCCTGCCTTCGCCCAACAAGGAGGCAAGAAAATCACCGGACAAGTGATTGACGAGAACAAGGAACCGATGATCGGAGTAAGTATCCTCATTGTCGGTACTTCTACCGGAACAGTGACCGATTTCGACGGTAATTATACACTCAATGTGCCACAGGGCAGCAAAGAGTTGCAATTCTCTTATGTAGGATATGAAACAAAGGTAGTACCAGTTCCTGCCAACAGTACTACTTTGAATGTCCAGTTGAAAAGTGATTCACAGGTATTGAGCGACGTTGTAGTAATCGGCTATGGTACGCAGCGTAAAAGCGACCTGACAGGTTCGGTAACTAACGTCAGCAGCAAGGACTTCAACATGGGGTTGGTCAGCTCTCCCGAGCAACTGATTAATGGTAAGATTTCCGGTGTGCAAATCATGTCCAACAGTGGTTCTCCCACTGCGGGAAGTACGATCCGTGTGCGTGGTGGTGCTTCACTGAACGCTAGTAATGACCCTTTGATCGTACTGGACGGCGTTCCTTTGGAACAGGGAGGTATCAGCGGAATGACGGGAACTTCCTTAGCCTCATCAACCCGAACGATATCGAAAGTATGACCATTCTGAAAGATGCTTCTTCGACTGCCATTTACGGTTCGCGTGCATCCAACGGGGTTATTCTGATTACTACCAAGAAAGGAAGTTCGGATAAACTGAAGATTACATTCAGTACGACAAATTCCATCCAGACACGTACTAAGCTGGCTGATATGCTAAGTTATGACCAATTTGTCAACACTATCCGTACGCAAGGAACGACTGCCCAACAATCTTTACTCGGCACAGCCCATACGGACTGGAATGATGAGATTTACCAGAATGCTTTCGGTACGGATAATAATCTTAGTATCTCCGGAAAAATTGCTAAAAACTGGCCATTTCGTATATCAGTAGGTTATTACAATCAAAGCGGTTTGTTACGCACAGACAACGCAGAACGCTACACGGGAAGCATCATGGTAACCCCTTCTTTCTTCAAAGACCACTTGAAACTGAATATTAATGCGAAAGGGTCTATTAACAACAATACATTTGGTAACACGAATGCTATCTGGGCAGCTTCTACAATGAATCCAACCATCCCTGTTTATTCAGGACTGGATACTTTTGGAGGATACACGGAAGCAATAGACAATACAGGTGCACCAGCCAACGGTGCTGTAATGAACCCGGTGGGACTTATCAAAATGAATGATTCCCAAAGTAACGTAAGACGTTTCATCGGAAATATCGATGCGGACTATCGTGTTCATTTCTTCCCCGATTTAAAACTGCACGCTACATTAGGTTACGACTATGCACAAGGTAAGGGAAGTGTATATGTTCCGGCGGAAGCTGCACAGAATTACACCACTTCCGGTCTGGATTACAGCTACGGTCCACAGAAGAAAGAAAATCGCCTGCTGACTTTGTATGCCAACTACAACAAATTGGTAGAATCGATTAAAAGTAGTTTTGACGTAACAGCAGGTTACGATTATCAGTACTGGAAAGCTACAACTCCGCTTTACTACAAAATGAACACGCTGGGAGAAATACAAAAGACTTCAAAGGCTAAAGACGAACGCCATGTACTACTTTCATACTACGGTCGTCTGAATTATTCGTTCGATTCACGTTATATGCTAACTACCACCATCCGCCGGGACGCTACTTCACGCTTTGCCAAGAATGTACGTTGGGGTACTTTCCCCTCTGTAGCCTTGGGATGGAGAGTGACAGAAGAATCTTTCCTGAAAGATAATAAAGTATTGAGCAATCTGAAAATTCGTGCCAGTTACGGTGTGACCGGACAACAGGACGGTATTGGTAACTACAATTATCTACCTATCTATACTCAAAGCCAAAATGGTGCGGAAGGTATCATGGGAAATGAATATATTCATACCTACCGTCCCAGCTCTTACGTCCCTGACTTGAAATGGGAAACCACTACCTCATGGAATATTGGATTCGACTTCGGCTTTCTGAAAGACCGTATTACCGGTAGCTTTGACTACTACACTCGCCAGACTAAAGATTTGATTGCAACAGTTCCCGCCGCAGCAGGTACCACCTTCGACCGTAACATCACCACCAATGTGGGAAATGTGGACAGTCAGGGTATTGAATTCAGCGTGAATGCAACTCCTATCCAGACAGAAGACTGGAACTGGGATGTCAGCTTCAACATGACTTGGCAAAAGATGAAGGTAAAAAATCTGTCTTTATCTGCCGGAACTGTCGCTACAAATACTTCAGTAGGTCCATATATCGACAGTTACCAAGTACAAACATTAAGTGAGGGATACGCCCCTTATATGTTCTACGTTTATCATCAACTCTATGATGAAAAAACAGGAAAACCGGTAGAAGGTGCCTATCTTGATGTGAATGGAGACGGACAAATCAACTCTTCCGATTTATATCGTTACCACTCTCCCGCTCCGGATTACATTCTCGGTTTCAGTACTTCACTGCGCTGGAAAAAATGGACTTTGAGTACAAGCTTGCGTGCAAACATCGGTAACTATGTCTATAATGCCATGGCTATGAACGCCGGAGCCTGGGAAACAGTAAGCTACAACTCCTATCAATTGAATAACCTGTCTACAAGTTATCTGAAAACCGGATTCCAGACCCGTCAGTACTTGTCCGACTATTATGTAGAAAATGCTTCTTTCCTGAAAATGGATAATCTATCGTTGAACTATAATTTCGGTCAAATCTGCAAAGGATGTAGCCTGAATGTGAGTGCCATGGTTCAGAACGTATTCTGTATCACCAAGTACAGCGGCGTCGACCCGGAGGTTCCTAATGGTGTGGATAATTCCTTCTATCCACGTCCGCGCACCTTCTCACTGAATGTAGGTTTCAACTTCTAACTATTTAAAAACAAGCGAATCATGAAAAAGATATTATATACAGCCTTCTATTTTTGCAGTGCATTATTGCTGAACTCCTGCATAGGCGACTTAGACCAATATCCGCATGAAGACGAAACATCTTCTACGATATATACCAATGCTGAAAACTATAAAGCCGTTTTAGGTAAGATATATGCTGCCATGGTGACCACCGGACAGGAAAAAGGGGGTGATCCAGACTTGAGCAGTAATAGTGGACAGGATTATATGCGTTGCTTCTTCAACCTGCAGGAATGTGGAACAGACGAGGTGGCCTCTACCTGGTTGTCAGGTGATAATGTGAGTGGATTGACTTATTTAAGTTGGGATGCTAATGATCCTTGGGTATCAGACATGTACTATCGGATTTATTATAACATAGCATTATGCAATGAATTTCTCCGTAACGCAACCGATGAAAAGCTGGCAGAATTTAACGAACAGGATCAAACTGAAATCCGCCATTACCGGGCTGAAGCTCGTTTCATGCGTGCTTTATTCTACTACCATGCAATGGACTTATTCCGCAACATCCCGTTCGTAACAGAGAATGACCCGACTGTCGGCTATCTGCCTCCACGTTATACGTCTGCACAAATTTTCAGTTATATAGAATCTGAATTAAATGCCATTACAAATGATATGCTTAGCAAAGGGGATTGTCCTTATGGACGTGCTTCACAAGGAGCCGCCTATACATTGCTTGCCAAACTTTATCTGAACGCAGAGGTGTATATTGAAACGTCGAAGTATACAGAATGTATCGCTGCCTGTCAACAGGCTATCGCACAGGGATATTCATTGGAAGATGACTACAGCAAACTATTCAATGCGGATAATGATAAGCGTACTGCCAACGAAATTATATTCACCTTACCTGTGGACGCTACACATACCGTATCTTGGGGTTCTTCCACCTACATCGTCTGTGGTGCCGTAAGTAATACTTCCGACAAACAGATTCCTGAAAATTATGGTGTGAAAAGCGGTTGGGGAATGTTCCGTGTACGCGGAGAGATTCCGGCCTTATTTAGTGGAACTGATGATAAGCGCTATATGTTCTTCACTGACGGACAAACACAATATCTGGATGTGATGGATAACCAGTCAAACGGATATTTTGTAGAAAAATGGACTAACCTGACAGATGTCGGAGCAACTGCTTCCAACACTGCAGATGGTGGTGTAAATACAGATTATCCTTTATTCCGTTTGGCAGACGTATATCTGATGATGGCGGAAGCTGTGGTACGTGGCGGAACGGGTAGTGATAAAGGAACTGTATTGGGATATATCAATAAACTGCAAGAACGTGCTTATGGCGACGACTCTCATAATAAAGCGGAAGCCGACCTGACACTGGACTTTATCCTGAAAGAACGTGCCCGTGAACTTTATTGGGAAGGATACCGTCGCACCGACTTAATCCGTTTCGGAATGTTCACTACCGACAAATATCTGTGGCAATGGAAAGGTGGTGAAAAAGGTGGCGTAGCTGTAAATAGCAAGTATAATATCTATCCGATACCGGCTACCGAACTGACGGCTAATCCCAATTTATATAATGAAAATTATTAATCATCCTCTAATACAAACGATATATGAAAACTATAAATAGTCTGTTCCTTGCATTGGCGGCTCTCTTTATATGGAGTGCCTGTGAAGATGACGCAGATAAATATTATTTATCGAGCCTGACAGAAAATGAATTGATAGCTTCTACAAACAACATTGTATTGACGGAAGATATCGCACAAAAGAATGTTCTGTCACTGGCATGGACCGACCGGACATTGGCTATCAACAATCCGGATTTCAAACCAACCAACTTATTGAAAACAAGTATACAGGTTGCATTAAACGAAGATTTCTCCGGAACGATCGTTGAGTCTACCGAAACCTCTCTTTCCAAGACTTACAATGGAGCCGAATTAAATATTGTCACCAATAATCTGGGGGTTGAAGCCAATGTAGCCACTAAATTCTATTTCAGACTGAAAGGAACAACGGGGAACAACATCGAACCGGCATATAGCAATGTGGAAGTAATCAACATCACTCCTTATGAACTGGATATGCGTTTCGCCAGCATGCTGGATCAAAACGGCACAGACACCGGTATGAGTTTATTTTCAGTAAATACAGATGGTGTATACAAAGGATTTGTAGGAGTAAATGCCTGGTACAACTTCCTGATTAAAGAAGCCAACGGAACGATCTGGAGAAATGACAACGAAACCGGAATGCCGTTCTTACTAACTACAGCAGGGGATTGGAAATGCTGGTTCCCAGGAGTTGGAGGTTGTTATTATATCACATTTGACACGAATAATAAGCAATGGAACGGAATACAAATACCAACATTGAACGTCAGTGGAGATATCGATGCAACAATGGAATTTAACCAAACAAGCAGAAAATGGACAGCTACATTCAATGCTAATGCAGCCGGAAGTATGACTATCCAAATCAGTGGAACGGGTAAATTATATGACCATACATGTGCCAATCCGAATGATAATGGTGGATACGACATTGATGACACGAAAGCTAAAGATACTCCTATGGCATTCAGCGGCAGCAGCACAGCGTTAAATCTCGGAGAAACAGCTGGAGACATAACAGTTAATGTGCCACAGGCAGGAGAGTGTACGCTTTCTATCGATCTAAGCAACCCTCAACAATGGACTGTATCAGTAGAAGAAGGTTCTATAGAACCGGAGCCGGAACCGGAAGAGGGACAATATTTGTATTTGCCGGGAATCGGCCAAGGTAGCGACTGGACATACGATCATAAAATTGAAGTGTACTATAAGGAAGAACAAAAATATGCAGGTATAGTGGATGTCAACTCACAATACGGAAATTATGCGATGACCCTGTTCTCATCAGGAGATGCATGGGACACCGACAAAATGTACACCATTGCCAATGATGACTCGGAAAGTACGGCAGAAGCTGGAACTCTTGTAAATGGACAAGCAAAGAATATTCCTGCACCTGCTGCCGGTCTTTATCTGTTTGACGTTTCATTAAAAGAGTTGACCTATAAAACTTATGCAGTTGGAAATAACATCTATTGTTATTATGGAATAGAGGGGGATAACAATTTATATCCTATCGCCACAACAGGAACTACCGGAGAATATTCGGGAACGATTACGTTATCACAAGATTCTAACTGGGGTATCAAATTTTATATAAAAGATGACTGGACCGGAGCGTATGGAGGAAGCAATGGAAAACTATATTATAACAGCAACGACGGTATTCCATTGACTGCCGGAACTTATACTATCACAGTCAATCTGATAGACGGTACTTATTCCGCTTCTAATAAATAACCTTTAGATAACAGTATATAATTATGAAACGATTCAAAAATATATTGATGGCTTCCGCACTACTGTGCGGAGCCTTCTTCACAGCCTGTGACAACAATGATGATAAACCGGTATTTCCGGAAAATCAAGATCAAGCCTATGACATGTCTGGTTTTGCCAAAGGAGCCGATGTCAGTTGGTTGACAGAAATGGAAAAGGAAGGTTACAAATTCTATGATGCTGAAGGAAACGGACATGAATGTATGTCACTACTCCGGGATTTGGGCATGAATGCCATCCGTCTACGTGTATGGGTAAATCCCGATCAGGGATGGTCGGAAGAGGAAGGTTTCTTTAATCCGGAAGGATGGTGTGATAAAGACGATGTAGTGACCAAGGCGTGGCGCGCTCACAACTTAGGCTACCGTATTATGATTGATTTCCATTATAGTGATATTTGGGCGGATCCGGGACGGCAAGAGAAACCGGCGGCTTGGGCCGACCTATCCTTTGATGAATTAAAACAAGCAGTAGCCGACCATACCACTGAAGTATTAAGTGCAATCAAAGCAAGAGGTATCGATGTAGAATGGGTGCAGGTGGGTAATGAGACACGTACAGGCATGTTAAAACCTGACGGAGCTGCTAGCAGCGGAAAAACCGCCAACTTCGCTCAACTGGTAACAGCGGGATACGATGCCGTTAAAACAATCTACCCGGAAGCTAAAGTTATCGTACATATCGATCAGGGCAATAATCCCAATCGATATATCTGGCTGTTTGACGGTCTGAAAGCCGATGGGGGAAAATGGGATGTAATCGGTATGTCTCTTTATCCGGAACCGGATACCCAAGACTGGCGACAATTAAACAATGATTGTATTGCTAATATGAAAAGTCTGATTGAACGATATAATACACCTGTCATGATGTGTGAGCTTGGTATTTACTGGAATTATGAAGAAGCAGAAGAGTTTTTTACCGATTTCATGACTAAAGCTAAAGAAATAGATCAATGCCTCGGTGTTTTCACTTGGGAACCTCAAAGTTACGGTGGTTGGAAAGGCTATCACAAAGGCTTGTTTGACGATACCGGTAAACCCACCAGCGCATTTAATGCTTTCAAGAGATAAGATTATTGAATCATTTTTTATAACTTTACCCCGAATCCAAAATATTTTATACCTGAAAAGCAAAAATGAACATGAAACACCAAAAACAGTTATTAGCTGTACTTTTGATGGGCGTGGCTTGCACATTGCAAGCGCAACGCAGTGAGACGCTGCTCGAGAAAAACTGGAAATTCAGTAAAGGAGATTTTAAAGAGGCTAGCCAGCCGGAGTTTAATGACACTAAATGGGAGTCGGTTGTTATTCCGCATGATTGGGCGATTTTCGGTCCATTCGATATGAATAATGACCTGCAGAATGTAGCTGTAACACAGAACTTCGAGAAAAAGGCTTCCTTGAAAACAGGACGTACCGGTGGGCTCCCTTATGTAGGCACCGGATGGTATCGAACCAGTTTTGATGCTCCTGCCGATAAGGAGGTGACGCTGCTCTTTGATGGCGCCATGAGCGAAGCACGTGTCTATGTAAATGGAAAAGAAGCTTGTTTCTGGCCTTTCGGCTACAACTCTTTCCACTGTAACGTGACGTCTTTATTAAACAAAGACGGAAAGAATAATACGCTGGCCGTACGTTTGGAAAATCGTCCGCAGTCCTCGCGCTGGTATCCGGGAGCAGGTTTGTATCGTAATGTGCATCTGATCGTGACTGATAAAGTGCACGTGCCTGTATGGGGAACACAAATCACAACTCCTCATGTCAGCAAGGACTTTGCAGCCGTACGTCTTCAAACGAAGATTAATAATGCCGGTGAGAAAACACAAATCCGTATAGAGACAGAGATTCTTTCTCCGGACGGAAAAGTGGTTACCAGCAAAGAAAATACGAGTCGCATTAATCACGGACAACCATTCGAACAAAACTTTATTGTAAATGCACCCGAGCTCTGGTCACCGGAAAGTCCGTCGCTCTACAAGGCTGTTTCCAAAATTTACGCAGATGATAAACTGGTGGATACTTACACGACCCGTTTCGGTATCCGCAACATTGAATATATCGCTGATAAGGGTTTCTATTTGAACGGAAAACATCGCAAATTCCAAGGGGTATGCAATCATCATGATTTAGGTCCGCTGGGTGCCGCTATTAATGTAGCAGCGCTTCGCCATCAACTTACATTGCTGAAAGATATGGGATGTGACGCTATCCGTACTTCTCATAATATGCCGACTCCCGAACTCGTAGCGTTGTGTGACGAAATGGGATTTATGATGATGATTGAACCGTTCGATGAATGGGACATCGCCAAGTGTGAAAACGGTTATCACCGTTATTTCAATGAATGGGCGGAACGTGATATGGTAAATATGCTCCATAATTATCGGAATAATCCGTGTGTGATTATGTGGAGTATCGGTAATGAAGTGCCGACCCAATGTAGCCCTGTCGGCTATAAAGTGGCTAAATTCCTGCAAGACATTTGCCACCGAGAAGATCCGACACGTCCTGTCACTTGTGGAATGGATCAGGTTACTTGTGTACTTGCGAACGGATTTGCAGCAATGATTGACATTCCGGGACTTAATTACCGTACCCAACGCTATAAGGAATCTTATGACCAACTTCCGCAGAATCTGATTCTGGGTAGTGAAACTGCTTCTACTGTCAGTTCACGCGGGGTATACAAATTCCCGGTAGAGGATAAGAAAAGTACTAAGTATGAAGACCATCAGTGTTCCTCTTATGATGTGGAAGCCTGTTCCTGGTCAAATATTCCGGACGAGGACTTTGCACTGGCCGACGATAACCATTGGACAATCGGACAATTTGTATGGACAGGATTTGACTATCTGGGCGAGCCATCACCTTATGACACGGATGCATGGCCCAATCACAGTTCCATGTTTGGTATTATCGACCTTGCCAGTCTGCCTAAAGACCGCTATTATCTGTATCGCAGTGTATGGAACAAGGATGCGGAAACCTTGCATATTCTGCCTCACTGGACATGGCCGGGACGTGAAGGCGAAGTGACTCCTGTATTTGTATATACCAACTATCCTACAGCCGAACTGTTTATCAACGGTAAAAGTTATGGTAAACAAAGCAAGAATAATAGTTCGTTGAAGAACCGCTATCGTCTGATGTGGATGGATGCTGTATATGAACCGGGAGAAGTAAAAGTAGTAGCCTATAACAAAGAAGGAAAAGCTGTAGCGGAAAAAGTGGTTCGTACTGCCGGAAAACCTCATCATATCGAACTGGTCAGCAACCGTAACGAATTGACTGCAGACGGAAAAGACTTAGCGTATGTGACTGTGAAAGTTGTAGACAAAGATGGTAACCTCTGCCCTACTGATAATCGTCAGATTAACTTCTCTGCAAAGGGAACCGGTAAATATCGTGCCGCTGCCAATGGCGACCCGACAAATCTGGAACAATTTCATCTTCCGAAGATGCATGCTTTCAACGGAATGTTGACAGCTATCATACAAGCTGGTGAAACTGCCGGAGAAATTGTATTTACAGCCAAAGCAAATGGAGTGAAAGCCGGAAATATTCGTATTCAAACGAAATAAGGTATACGCTTTATAATATCTGATAAGCCACCGGATTTCTTAACTAAAGAGAAGTCCGGTGGTTTTCATATATAATATACTGGATTTTTCACTTTTACGAGAAAAGAAGCAGGTAAATACAGGTTAATATCTATCTTTGCCAAAGAAAACGTTACAGATATGTCGCACAGGATTCACTTCCTTATTTTTACAGGTCTTTTACTGATGTTCTGTTCATGCCGGAAAGAAAACTGGTTTGAATGGCAAGTAAATCAAAGACACATGGAAGTATCTCTGAACAAAGAATCTGATTCGCTCTATGTCATTCATTTGAATACAGACCAACCCTCCCACTCTGTTTGGAAATTGCCTTATCTTGTCTATCAATTTGATTATGGAGATGTTACAGGAGACGGGATGCCGGAAATTATTGTGGGGGTTATCAAGCCTACCCGATTCGATCCCAAACCCGACAAGCGGTTATTTATTTACCGGATTGCAGATGAAGCGTATATCCGCCCACTTTGGTTAGGTTCGAGGGTAGCACAACCTTTGGAAGATTTTAGAGTGATTCGTGAACATACTCCTGTATTGATACGCACCGTGGAACGGGAACGAAGTGGAAAATTTCTGATAGCGGAATATGCATGGAGAGGTTTTGGTCTGGATTTTAAGGGATATCTGAAACGCGAGACAGAAGAAAAGGAGCACGCCGGCTTATCCGTGCAGGTGCGGATGCCATCATCGGACACCATCCGCATGTCATTCAGAAAGAAGAATATTTTAAAGGTAAGCCTATTTTCTATAGTCTAGGCAACTTCGTGTTCGACCAACGAAAACCGGAAACATCACAAAGCCTGATTGTGCAGCTCAATTTCACCTCTATAGGATATAGTATAAAACTTCATCCTGCAACAATTAATAATTGCAAACCGGAATTACAATAATCAGACAAAACCAAAGGGGATAACTGCCAACATTATACTATTTACCAACAAATATCATCATCCCTCTATCTTGAAATCCACTAGATTTTGCACATTAAATAGCTTTCCAGAAAGCTTGGAAATCGCGATATCTACCGTAACAAACCAGTTCATCTCCCTCTTCCACTTTCTCATCCGCCGGTAATTCATTCTTTACATGAAGCTCCATTAAAGAAATGCCCAAGCAATTGGTTATTTTATTGGCTCTCTTCAACCCTATCATCTTTAAATGAAACTCTTCATCCAAATTCAACTCATTCACAAAATATCCTACAAATTTCTCCGGAACCGTGAACTTCACAACATAATAATCGATCGATGCGGAATCCTTCCATATTCGTTCCAAAATCAAGCAATTGCACCAAGCTGCGGGCAGCATCTTCTTCCGGAGTCAGGATTCGCTCAAGTTCAAAAGCCTCAAGCACCGCTTTATGTACGGCATCAATAGCCCGGGCAAAGATTCGAGGAACCTTTTTCTGCTTCAATAGGGCAACAACACGTATCGATGCACCAAAATTCTCACCAATCGCTACAATTACTATATCCACACTATTTAATGGCAACACTGATAATGATTGTTCGTCAGTGGCATCAATGACAAAAGCCGTAGCAACCTTATCTTTGATTGAATCTACACGACTTTCACTAATATCCGCACCAATAATCTCGTGCCCTAATGCAGACAATTCCTCTGCCAACACATGGCCGTAATTTCCTAAACCGATAATAATATACTTCATATCTTTAGTTTATTATAATGTTATCACTCGGATAACGGTATTTTGTATTCTTTTTCTGTTTGACGATGCCCAACATCAATGTTATCAATCCGACACGTCCGATAAACATCAGCAACGATACCAGCAATTTACTGGCATCGCACAAATGAGGGGTCAGATTCAGACTAGATCCCACAGTACTAAGTGCAGAGACACATTCGAAAGTCAATGCCATGATGGAAACACCCGGTTCGAGTATGCTCAATGTGAAAATAAAAATGAATGACACTCCCAATGACATGACTACTGTTGCATTGGAACGCCGGATTGAATCGTAAGATAATTCTCTGCCAAACACCTCTACCCGTTCAGTACCACGCAATACGGCTACAAGATTCAGAACCACAACTGCAAAAGCGTTCACTTTCACACCACCTGCCGTAGATTGTGAACCACCGCCAACCCACATCAAGAATAGATAAACCAACAAAGTCTGCACGCTCAACGATGCCAGATCGACACTACTGAAACCGGCTGTTCGCGGACAAGTGGCATTAAAGAAAGCTTGTGTCCATTTGTCTGCCACAGACATACCGGCAAAAGAGGCATTCCACTCAAAAGCAGCAATGGCCAATGTACCGATCAACAAAAGCAGAAAAGTCATGATTAACACGATTTTCGTATTCAGGTTATAAAGATGCTGCATTTTGTGACGATCCAGTTTGCGTGTACGGACCAATTTCCAGAAACGACGCAGGTGATATAATACAATATCCTTGAAATTGACAAGAATGGGGAAACCGATACCACCGAAGATTATCAGCAAAGAAACAGAAATAAACAGTCCATTATGATTGGTCATCACCATCGGATTCCCTAAATTACCGGAAAGTGTAGAAAAACCCGCATTACAAAAAGCTGATATAGCATGGAAAGCAGCAAAACCTAACTCGCCTTCCAAAGTCATTCCCAGCGTACCGTGAATACTAAACCAAATCGAAACCATGCCAATCCCTTCAATGACTAGGGTAAAGCCCAATATATATAATAAGGTGGACAGTAATGAACCTAACGAATTGGAACTAACCATATCACGTACAACAAGCTGATTATAAATGGAGGTGTTTCCCATGAAGAACATGGCAAAGAAACTGGTTAATGTCATCACTCCTAATCCTCCAATCTGAATCAACAGGATAATGACAACTAATCCGGAAGTGGTGAATGTAGTGGATACATCTACCGGAACCAAACCTGTAACACATACGGCACTGGTAGCCGTAAATAAAGAGTCTACCCAGGTAATACCATTCACCGTGCAGCGCGGAAGCATCAGTAGACCTGCTCCAATCAGGATAATAGCCATAAAACTGACTGCTAATATCAAAGACGGATTGGTACGCCGTCCCAACAGGCGCACCAGACCATTGGACAAGTTGAGGAAAGAAAGGACTAATAATAACAGGAGATGATAAAACTTCCCATGCAGGAATTCCCAAATCTGCAAAATAGCTCCTTCTTCTTCCGGACGGTGAAAAATGACGGGTATTAAAGTAAGATATAATAACCCGCTTAATATCCAGGCTAATCGCCGGTATTGTTTTTTAGTATTCCGGTATTCCAGTGAAATATGTAAAGTAACATCAATCAGAAAGATAATCCAGACAGTTTTATACAATGTCTGCAAATTAGCCACTTCATCTACGGATAAGGGAAAGCCGTGTTCATATACTACTCCGACAATCAACAACAGAGATGCCAGATAAGTGAGTGCTTCTACCAGCCCTAACAGGATACGTACATAGGGTTTTAGCAGTTTATTTTGATACAATAAAAACTTATGATAAATCTTCATATCATCTTTTTTAACAGGGTCGTGCAAACTTAAGTAAAATAACAATCAGAACCGATTCTTTGTTGACAAAATTTTCTGAATATTAAAAAAATGAGTACTTTTGGCAACAAGAAACTAAAAAACTACAATATTATGAGTGAAAAAAGAAAACGGTATATCCTACCCGAAGAAGAAATTCCACACTACTGGTACAACATTCAGGCGGATATGGTAAACAAACCTATGCCTCCGTTGCATCCGGGAACCAAACAACCGCTGAAAGCGGAAGACTTGTATCCGATTTTCGCTAAAGAGCTGTGCCATCAGGAACTGAATCAAACCGATGCATGGATCGAAATACCGGAAGAAGTACGCGAAATGTATAAGTACTATCGCAGTACTCCGCTGGTTCGTGCTTACGGATTGGAAAAAGCACTCGGTACTCCGGCTCATATCTATTTTAAGAATGAAAGTGTCAGCCCTATCGGTTCACATAAGTTGAACTCTGCATTGGCACAGGCTTATTATTGCAAAGAAGAAGGAGTTACCAACATCACCACTGAAACCGGTGCCGGACAATGGGGAGCCGCTCTTTCTTATGCAGCTAAGGTTTTCGGTTTGGAAGCTGCTGTTTATCAGGTAAAAATCAGTTATGAACAAAAGCCATACCGCCGCAGCATCATGCAGACTTTCGGAGCACAGGTAACCCCTTCTCCATCCATGTCTACCCGTGCCGGTAAGGATATTCTGACTAAACACCCTACTTATCAGGGTTCATTGGGAACAGCCATTTCTGAAGCTATTGAACTGGCACAAATGACTCCCAACTGTAAATATACGCTTGGTTCTGTACTTAGCCATGTTACTCTTCATCAGACTATTATCGGACTGGAAGCTGAAAAAGCAAATGGAAATGGCGGGCGAATATCCGGATGTCGTAATCGGTTGTTTCGGAGGTGGTTCCAACTTCGGAGGTATCTCTTTCCCATTCATGCGTCACACGATACAGGAAGGAAAAAAGACTCGTTTCGTTGCTGCCGAACCTGCATCTTGCCCGAAACTGACACGTGGTAAGTTCCAGTATGACTTCGGTGATGAAGCCGGATATACTCCGTTGCTACCGATGTTTACTTTAGGACACAATTTTGCTCCGGCCCATATCCATGCCGGCGGTCTTCGCTATCATGGTGCAGGTGTCATCGTTTCACAGTTGCTCAAGGATAATCTGATGGAAGCAGTAGATATACAGCAATTGGAATCTTTCGAAGCAGGTTGTCTGTTTGCACAGTCTGAAGGTATTATTCCGGCTCCAGAGTCCAGCCACGCTATTGCAGCAGCTATCCGCGAAGCTAACAAATGCAAAGAGACAGGAGAAGAAAAAGTGATTCTGTTCAACCTTTCCGGACATGGCCTGATCGATATGACTTCTTATGATAAGTATTTGGCCGGTGACTTGGTAAACTATTCATTGACTGATGATGATATTCAGAAGAATTTAGACGAAATAGGAGATTTAGCTAAATAATAAATTGCCTGCCAGTTTCAAGTTTCACCACCGATTTCACAGATTAACATGGACTTTTGTATCGAAAATCTTCGAATTACATTTAAGTCCATGTTAATCTGTGAAATCGGTGGCATTTTTTCCATCCTCCTACATTTTCTTTCTCTCTGTTGAACACCTCCATACACCCACTGTATAGACTGGAAAGATTGTATAGTTTTCCGGTCAATTCATGGGGTATATCAAAGATTTCACTATCTTTGATGCCATTATTAATCTTATGAACTAATAATGAGCAGCTTTAACAAAATAGCAATCTGTCTACTTTTTCTATGCGCAGGGGTTAATTATGCTTTTTCTGATATTCCGGAGCAAATCAACTTCTCCTATATCTCTATTAATGAAGGATTGTCACAAAGTACTGTATTCTCTATCGATCAGGACCAACGAGGCAATATGTGGTTCGCAACTTATGACGGAGTAAACAAGTACGATGGGTATTCATTTACAGTTTATCAGCATAATGAAGATGATCCGAACAGCATCGCTAATGACATTTCGCGAATCGTAAAGGCTGACAGTCAGGGACGGGTTTGGATCGGCACGCGGGATGGTTTGTCATATTATGATGAAGAGAAGGATAAATTCAGAAATTTCTTCTACGAAAAGAAGGGGAAGAAGCTGCAAATCAACGGAATTGCGGAGATCTCACCGGAACAACTGCTCATAAGTACACAGGAAGGTCTGACTATGTTCGATATTAAAGAATCACGATTCGTTGATGATTCTTTTAGTACGGCTATGCATAAGATAGTGGCTTCTGCTCTTTACAGGCAAGGCGATATTATCTATATCGGCACCCCGGTTGACGGGCTTTACAGCTACTCCATTCCTCAAAAGAAACTGGAAAGAATTACTCCGATAACAGGCACTAAGCAGATTCAAGCCATTTTGCAACAATCTCCTACCCGCATCTGGATAGCTACCGAAGGAGCCGGTCTACTTCTATTTAACCCGAAAACACAAGAAGTCAAGACCTATCATCATTCTTCTTCCAATCCTAAAAGTATCAGTTCCAATTATATCCGTTCTCTGGCATTGGATTCGCAAAATCGCCTATGGATAGGAACATTCAATGATCTGAACATTTATCATGAAGGAAACGATTCTTTCGTTTCTTACAGCAGCAGTCCGGTAGAAAGCGGCAGTCTGTCACAGCGTTCGGTCCGCAGTATCTTTATGGATTCGCAGGGTGGAATGTGGCTTGGAACCTATTTCGGAGGACTAAACTATTATCATCCGATCCGCAACAGATTCAAGAATATTCAGCGTATTCCATATAAGAATTCTTTAAGTGACAACGTAGTCAGTTGCATTACCGAAGATAAGGATAAGAACTTATGGATAGGAACGAATGATGGGGGATTGAATCTATATAATCCCAAGACACAACAGTTTACGCACTATATCTTACAGGAAAACGAACGGGAAATCGGTATTGGTTCCAACAATATCAAAGCCGTATATGTAGACGAACAAAAATCACTTGTATATATAGGAACACATGCCGGTGGTCTGACTGTTCTCCACCGCAACAGTGGACAAATGGAAAGTTTCAATCAGCTGAATAGCCAGTTGGTCAATGAAAATGTCTATGCCATTCTTCCTGACAAGGAGGGTAGTATCTTATTAGGAACTTTAAGTGCACTGGTTAGTTTTAATCCTGAGAAACGGAGCTTCACCACCATAGATAAAGAAAAAGACGGTACGCCATTTACTTCACAACGAATCACAATCCTGTTCAGAGATTCTCGTAAACGTCTTTGGATTGGTGGTGAAGAAGGTATATCAGTCTTTCAGCAGGAAGGGATCGAAATAGAAAAAGCCCCTATCCTTCCGGAATCATCTGTAACAAAGATGTTTACCAATTGCATTTATGAAGCTGCCAATGGCATCATTTGGGTAGGTACGCGTGAAGGTTTCTACTGTTTTAATGAAAAAGAGAAGAAAATCAAACGATATACGACTGCTAACGGTTTACCCAATAATGTGGTTTACGGTATTCTGGAAGATACCTTTGGGCGTCTCTGGGTAAGCACCAACCGTGGTATCTCCTGTTTCAATCCGGAGACAGAGAAGTTCCGCAATTTTACGGAATCCGACGGGTTGCAAAGTAATCAGTTTAATACTTCTTCATTCTGCCGCACCTCTAACGGGCAAATGTACTTCGGGGGTATCAACGGTATCACAACTTTCCGCCCGGAACTCCTACTGGACAACCCTTACACTCCTCCGGTAGTCATTACTAAACTTCAACTGTTTAACAAAACAGTCCGTCCGGATGATGAAACCGGTATCTTGACTAAGAATATCAATGAAACAGAAAGTATCACGCTAAAATCATGGCAAACGGCTTTTACGCTTGAATTTGTGGTATCCAACTATATTTCAGGTCAACACAATACTTTCGCTTATAAATTGGAAGGATATGATAAAGAGTGGTATTATCTGACAGACAAACGTACTGTCTCCTATTCCAACTTGCCACAAGGTACTTATCATTTTCTGGTAAAAGCTGCTAATAGTGACGGGAAATGGAATACCGTTCCTACGATGTTGGAAATCGTTGTTCTCCCTATATGGTACAAGACCTGGTGGGCAATCGTGCTTTTCCTCGCTATTTTTATCGGCTTTATCACTTTCGTCTTCCGCTTCTTCTGGATGCGTAAAAGCATGGAAGCAGAGCTGGAGATTGAACGTAGGGACAAGGAACATCAAGAAGAAATCAACCAGATGAAGATGCGTTTCTTCATCAATATTTCCCATGAGCTTCGCACGCCGTTGACTCTTATCTTAGCTCCTCTACAAGAAATAATCAATAAGATCAGTGACCGCTGGACTCGTAATCAGCTGGAATATATCCAACGCAACGCTAATCGCCTGCTACATCTTGTCAATCAATTGATGGATTATCGCCGCGCCGAATTGGGAGTTTTCGAGCTGAAAGCAAAGAGAGAGAATGCGCATCAACTAATACAAGATAATTTCTTGTTTTATGATAAACTGGCACGCCACAAAAAGATTACCTATACTCTCCACTCCGAATTGGAAGATAAAGAGGAACTTTTTGATCCTAATTATCTGGAACTGATTGTTAATAACCTACTTTCAAATGCTTTCAAATATACGGAAAGCGGTCAAAGCATTACTGTGACATTGAAAGAGGAAAATAATTGGTTGGTACTGCAAGTTAGTGATACCGGTATTGGTATTCCCATCAACAAACAGGGAAAAGATATTCGAACGTTTTCTATCAGATAGAGAGCGAGCACGTAGGAAGTGGTATCGGTCTTTCACTGGTACAACGCCTGGTAGAATTGCACCATGGTCGTATCGAACTGGATAGTGAAGAGGGTAAAGGCAGTACTTTCTCTGTTTATCTGCCACAAGACATAAATACCTACAAACCCTCCGAACTAGCTTCTAATGACACTCTGAATGAGGAAGGACAGGTATATTCCACCAACTCGAAAGAAATGTATTTCATTGATACGGAAAAGGTCGAAAACGAAACGATCGAAGGCGGTGACAAGAAGCGTGGCACTATTCTTATTGTAGAAGACAATAATGAAATCCGCCATTATCTTAGCAGCGGACTAGCCGAACTCTTCAATACGCTGGAAGCCGGAAATGGTGAAGAAGCTTTGGAAAAACTGAAAGACAATGAAGTTGACATCATTGTAACTGATGTCATGATGCCTGTGATGGATGGTATCAAATTATGCAAGAATGTGAAGCAAAATATCCGTACCTGTCATATTCCCGTGATTATCCTGTCTGCTAAAAGCGAAGTCAAAGACCAGATGGAAGGTCTGCAAATGGGTGCGGATGATTATATCCCGAAACCATTCTCACTTGCTATCCTGACTACGAAGATACAGAATATGATGCGTACCCGTAGACGTATGCTTGAACGGTATTCCAAATCCCTGGAAGTGGAACCGGAAAAGATTACGTTTAACGCCATGGATGAAGCTTTACTAAAACGTGCTGTAGCGATTGTAGAAAAGAATATGGATAATATTGAATTCTCTACTGACGAATTTGCCAGAGAAATGAATATGAGTCGTTCTAATCTGCATCTTAAATTGAAAGCCATCACAGGCGAATCGACTATTGACTTTATACGCAAGATTCGTTTCAACGAAGCAGCAAAATTACTGAAGGATGGCCGCTATACAATAGCAGAGGTCAGCACAATGGTAGGTTTCAATACGCCGTCTTATTTTGCTACGAGTTTCAAGAAGTATTTCGGATGTTTGCCTACGGAGTATATTAAGAAAGCAAAAGGATAAGTAACCAGCAAAGCAAATCCAAAAATATCATGTTTTTTACGGAATACAATCCACAAAAACCATGATATTTTTGGATTTGAAGAAAAAAGCTTGAATTTTGTTCTTTTGATAAATCCGGAAGCTACTTTCACAGTGATTACTCCTGATAATATAGAAGAATTCCTATTGTAAGTACAAGGTGAAGTTTTGCACATACACCAATATATAAAGTAGCGCTTTTCTTCTTTCCCGCACGGATTTGAACTAATTCATTTCGGTATGGAAATAGCCCCCAATACTATCGCTGACAATAACTCGTCAATATGCAGCTTTTATTTCTTTCTCTTGCTTATATTATTTTTTCAATTGCCTAAGAAGTTTTCGTTTGACAGTTGTTGAACGAACGCTTGACATATGTTGAACTATCGCTTGACAATTGTCAAACGAAAACTCCTTAGGAAATGAAATACCTATTAATAGATAAACGATTGCTTAAAAATAACTAATAAAACCATTAGTGCCAATTGATTCCAAACCAGGCAGTTTTTGGTTAAACGGGAATTTAATTCAGACAGAAGAACATAAGAACAAAAAATAAAATAGCAGTTCAATAAGCAACTGAAATAATTTTCAAAGCGCAGCATTTATGTTCTTTTGTTCTTATGCCTAAAAATAAATGATTATTTAGCTCATTTCCGCACCAAAATGAATTAGTTTATTTCATGAATTGAACAGGATAAAGTTTACATTATGATATATAAAAGACTTACTATCAGCCTAAAAAACATTTTTTTAGACATTATTGATATATGATTCAACAATATTAATATCAAAAAATCATTTTTTGAACAAAGTGTGAACAAGACCAATCACTATTTCTAAATAAACAGATTACATTTGCAAACAGTAAAATATAACTTTTAATAATTAAAACCTAATAAAGTATGAAGAACATCTTTATTTGTTTATTCGCAATGTTCTTTCTGTCTAATTGCACAGACGACAAAGACGAATTAATCATTGGAGAACCCAACAAAGAAGGAACAACATCCAAACCATCCCTCGAAAATGGTATTGAAAAAAAACTTTTTGATGTCATCAACCTCGACTATCCCGGATTGGAAGAAGTTAAAAAGCACTATCAAGCGGAAGAATATTACGAAGCAGCTAAAGCACTGCTAGAATATTATCGTTTGCGAACAGAGGTAATCAACCCTAACATATCTCTTATTAGTACAACAGCATCCGCTTCCGAGCAAAATATGGCAGAGCAAGCTTTAGAATACCGATTTTACATTCGTAACTTTCAGGAGAAAAAAGGTGAAACTGATGCCGACAATGTCTATTACTCTTTTAAAAATAAAGATGGAAAAATTGATTGGAATTATATTCCTAGTGGTATAACAGACAACGAATTCAAATATCAGCTTCATCGTCATCAATGGATGGTCCCCCAAGCCAAAACTTATCGGGTCACTCAAAATGAATCATATGTTAAATCATGGATTGAAGTTTATTCAAATTGGATGGCGAATTATCCATGCCCAGACGGTATCACTCCTAATGATTATTATCCATGGATCGGATTGCAAGTAGCAGAACGCGTTACTTCACAAATAGAATTGATGACTTATTATATGTATTCTTCCAACTTCACTCCAGCTTGGTTATCAATCTTTCTAAGTCAGTTCTCTGATGAAGTGGAAAACATTCGCAAAAACTACTATGCAGATAGTAATATTTTAGTAACACAAGCATATGCAGTAGCTATGGCAGGCGTATTATTGCCCGAATTTAAGAATGCTTCCACATGGTTAGAAGAAGGAGCTAATAAGCTGAATACTCAAGTACAAGAACAGTTCAATGAAGACGGTGTACATTATGAGCTTGACCCAAGTTATCATATTGGTGCAATATCCGATTTTTACAATATTTACGAAGTAGCTCAAAAAAACAATAAGGCTAATAAATTTCCTGCCAATTATATGGAGTCATTACGTAAAGCTACAGAGTTTATCATGGATATCACTTACCCTGACTATACAATGGATAATTTCAATGATACCCGGTCAGCACGTTTATCAAAGAGCGTATTAATCAAGAACTTCAAACGCTATGTTGAGATGTTTCCCGATAATGAAAACATGAAGTGGATGGCTACCGAAGGAAATGAGGGGGAAAAACCCACCTATTTAACCAAAGCCTACAAATATTCCGGTTATTATATCTTACGTAACGGTTGGGACGCAGGTTCCACTATGTTGATTCTAAAAAACAACTATAATCCGGATGACAAATGGCACTGTCAACCAGATAATGGTACATTCAGTTTATATCGTAACGGACGTAATTTTTTCCCTGATTCAGGAGTATTCGCATATAGTGGCAATGAAGCTAAGCGTAATGAGTTCCGCCAAACTAAATGGCACAACACAATGACTATCTATGCGAATAATATTACAACAACAGAAGGACGTTTTCTGAAAATGGAAACACAAAATAATGTGGATGTTGTAGTAACAGAAAATGCAAGCTACGAAACCTTATCTCATCGCCGTGCCATTTTCTATGTAAATAAGAATAATGTAGATAAAGAATTCTTTGTTCTTATAGATGAAGGGTATGGAGCTGATAACGGAAAAAAATACAATTTAAATTTCAACCTCTGCCCAGGAACTGATGAAGAAGTAGTTCTTGACTTAAACCAGTTTGGAGCTCATACTGCTTTTGCTGACGGAAACAACATTATAATGAGAACATTTGCCAGCAAGAATATCACTGACGCTGCAACTTCATTCAATGGAAAGCTATCCAATGATATCGACACTTCAATTAATCGCAAAGGATATACGGTAACACTTAGAAAGGGAGCTAAAGAGACAGCTGTTCGTTTTATCACAGTAATTTTACCTATTGCAGATGCCGCATCAGCTACCATATCTGCCGAATTTACAGATGAAAATTACAGCGAGAACGGAAGTTCTATCAAAGTCACAGTCAATGGCGAAGAATATAATTTAAGCTATACACTATAATAACTAACTAATATTATAAAAACAATGAATCTAAAAAAGTTAACAACAAGATTCTTTATAACCTTGTCTATAGCTACTTTAAGTGCTATAGGTATCTCTTGTGAAGATACAGAGACAACGAATACTATCGGTTTTGCAGTCTATTACTATGGTGTAACTGATATAGGGCCATCAATGAGTTACACTGTAAATCCTCCAACGTATGTCGGAGGTACGCCATCAGAATTCAACATAACCAATATCACTCTTAACGGAGAAGTATGTTCGAGTGAAAGTTTCATCATAGATCCTAATAAAGGCTCTATTGAAATCACTAATACGGAGAATTTAGCAGTAGGTCTTTATAGCATTTCAATTGGGTGTAAGTCCAATGGCTCTTATCATGAATTTAAAGATGCAATTGCAATAAACATGATGGCTCCTGTTCCTGATGGTATCAAAGTAGAACCTAACTATATAAAGGTTAATTTCCAAGAAGTTGGAGAATCTAAAGCAACTGCCCAAGTCACCACTGAAGGAGAGCATGTGTCTATCAGAACTTATGCGATCGCAAAAGGACCAAATAGCGACTTTTTTAAAATATCCAACACGGGTGTTATCTCAATCAATAAAGATAAAACAGCAGAAATGCAACCTGGCATTTATCCTGTTTCTTTAAAACTAACTACGCTTGCTGGAGAAGGTATATTTGAAAATGCAATTACTTTCAATATAACTTCCAAACCATTATCAGTAACTTACAACTCTGAAAATAAGGGAAAAATAGAAGAAGAATCCGTTTCAAGTGGACCGACAAGCTATACCAGCCCTATACCAACACTAAAAGGCTCAACAGAAGGTTTGATTTACAGTATTGAAAAAGTGACACCTGCTACAGATAAAATAAAAATAGATCCGACAACCGGTGTATTATCCGTAGCAGCAAATCATGGAATGATAAATGGAACTGATTATGTGATTGATATAAAAGTTATCAATGAATATGCACCAGAAGGTATAGTAATGGAAGGTGCCTTTACACTATCTGCGGTAGGATATATCGCTCCTATTGAAAACTTCTCATATACTAATGTAGAAAGAGTGCAATATACAAGTATTTCAGTCGCTCCTTCAGAAGGGCTAAAAGGAGATGATATACAATTTTCATTTGTAGATCCAGATCCGAAGTGGAATGGTAAATTACTACTCAATAGTGAGACCGGAGCTATTAAAGCTGAAAAGAATAATACGATCCCTATAGGGACTTATACTATTACCGTACAAGCAATTAATAATAAAGGTAGCCAGAATGCAACATTTACATTAAATATAAAGGAAAATCCCAACGACATCCAATATATTTATTATGGAAACAATTTAGGTCTTGACAAAACGAAGGAAGCCTCACAATATAGAGTAAAAGATGGTGCTAGCCTAGCTGCTTTGAATTTAATGCCTACCACTAATTTGGATGGTAAGGGAATCAACATCACTTGGAAAATTACAAGTCAACGTAACATGGCAAATGCTACCATTGATCCAAATACAGGTAAGATAACTCTATCTGCTGATGACTACATATCAACAGATTCACCAGTCGCTCTACTTATTATAGAAGCTTCTGCCGGATCAGGAGAAGAAAAAAGAACTCTTAAAATACCAGTGGCTTTTGATTACGCTGCCGCATCTAGTGGCGTTACTATCGAATACACTCCATTTGTATTCAAAGTGAATCCAAATAGGGGCGGGACTTCAACAAATCCTGTAATTAGTGGTATAAGCGACACATCCCAGTTATTATTAGACTATCGTCGTTCATTCTTCTATTATAATCTGAATGGACCTAAATCCCACAAAAGTGGTGCTATTAGTACGAATAAGACGACTGGAGGAGTCACTACTCCAGCTGACGAATCTTATTTTATGAATCAAGTATGGCGCAACTATTATGGAAGTGGAGTACCTAACTACGGAGAAAAGAGCCCAATGTCATATTATAAAAATACCGGAGATCTTACCAAACCTTTAGGTTATGTAATTCCCGAAACATTCGCAGTTAAGATTAATGCAAATAAATGGTATGGCGACGATAATTTATCTAATGAAGGAGAAGCACCTGCCAGCAGTTATGCAAATGGAATAATGATAGGACAAATGACGTTTACAAAAGACAAAAATGAAAATAATATAAACAACGGTTCCAAGATATTCCCTATATTAATTTGGTTTGACGAAAATTTCTAAACTAAAAAAGTAAATATACTATGTATAATATATTAAATAAAACAATCAGCAAAAGAGGGTGGTTCACCCTCTTAGCTCTCCTCATTACAATTTGCGTTTCAGCGCAAGACATCAAAGGAGTTGTAGTAGACGAAACTGATTTACCTCTTATTGGAGCAACAGTCAGAGTGAAAGGTGCTCAAACCGGGGCAACGACTGACTTAGATGGTAAGTTTACAGTTAAAGCCGGCAAAAACGCAACGTTGGTTATTAGCTATATTGGCTATCAAACACAAGAAGTAAAAGCTCAATCGGGAAAAGTCCTTTCTATAAAATTACTTCCCGATAATGCCATGCTGGAAGAAGTCGTAGTAGTGGGATATGGTTCCATGAAGAAAAATGACTTGACTGGTTCAGTAGCTTCTGTCGCTTCTAAAGATATTGAAGGTTTCAAAAGTAGCTCCGTTATGGAAGCATTAGGAGGTCAGGTAGCCGGTGTACAAATTACCCAAACAGATGGTACTCCCGGTGCTGGATTCGACATTAAAATTCGCGGTGTAGGAACGTTAAATGGTGATGCTTCTCCACTATACATTGTTGATGGGTTTCAAGTAGACAACATTGATTATTTATCCAATTCTGACATTGAATCTATTCAAATATTAAAAGATGCTTCTTCCTCCGCTATCTATGGTGCCCGTGCAGCAAATGGCGTTGTATTAGTCACAACAAAATCCGGAAAATCCGGCAAGCCCTCTATTAGTTATAATGGTTCGGCAAGCTACCGTAAAATCGCACAAACATTAGATGTATTGAATCCATATGAATTTGTAAAATTACAAAGTGAACAAAAAGCGCAATATATTCCTAATTACTACAAACAAGGAGAAGATGAAAATGGCGTTCCATACAGATACCAGACACTAGATGACTATATCGGAGTTAGTCCGATAGATTGGCAAGATGAGACCTTCACTCCAACTTGGTCACAAGATCACAATGTTTCGATAACGGGTGGTAATGAAGACACGAAATATTCAGCTTCATTCTCACATTATAAAGAAAACGGTATATTTAAAAATAGTGGATTCACTAAAACTACAGGTAAATTCCGTGTCAACCAGAAAATCACAAAGAAAATCACCTTAGATGCTACTATTAATTATGCTAACACGAATAAAATGGGAGCAGGAACTTCCGGTGATAGCGGACGCTTCAATATGTTGGCACAAGTATTAAGAGCTCGTCCTACCGGTGGATTAAGAATGACCAATGAAGAACTATTGGCAAGTGCCATAGACCCTATCATGATGGAAAGCGGAGAAAGTCTGGCACAAATGAATCCTATCGTTCAAGCTGAATCTGTGACAAATAACAAAAGAAATGAAATGTGGACTGCAAATATGTCATTAACTTATAAGATTATAAAGGGATTGACATTTAAAACAGCCGGAACATATAATACTAACAACAGCCGTACAGATATATTCTATCAAGAGAAATCACGCCAGTCGATTACAAATGGCCGAATGCCTTATGGAGAAACTCAAATGGGACGTGACAAACGTTGGACAAACTATAATCAATTAACTTGGGAACAGAAAATTAAAAAACATCGTTATGATGTAATGTTAGGTGAAGAGATTTCGTACAAAAGCACAGAATATCTACTGGGACAGGCAAAAGACTTTCCAACTGATGAAATGGAAAATGATAATCTTGGATTAGGTGCCACCCCTAGTAAAGTTGCGACTTCTTTCACTGATAAAACCATGCTATCTTTCTTTGCCCGTGGTAATTATAGCTATGACAACAGATACCTATTAACGGCGACTGTACGTGCTGACGGCTCTACAGTGTTCTCATACAAAAACAAATGGGGATTCTTTCCTTCATTTTCTGCTGCTTGGCGTATCTCCGAAGAGAAATTTATCAAAGAGAATTTACCGTTCCTTTCAAATATGAAACTACGCCTGGGATGGGGTACTGTAGGTAACGACCGGATTGCTAACTTCCTATCTCTCGATTTATATTCTTTAAGTAAATATGGTATAGGCAACAGCACCGCAACCGTGTTGAACCCCAAACATCTGAAAAATAATAATTTGAAATGGGAAGGTTCAACGACTACCAATCTCGGAATAGATTTAGGCTTCTTCGCTAACCGTTTGAACATAACAGCAGACTTTTTCATCAAAAACACCAAAGATTTGTTATTGGCCCAAAACTTAGCATACGTAACTGGCTTCTCATCACAAATGCAGAATATTGGTAAAATACAAAACAGGGGTATTGAAGTAAGTGTCAACAGTACAAATATTCAGAAACGAAATTTTCTATGGACTACAGATTTCAATATTTCATTTATCCGCAATGAACTGAAAGCTTTATCTTCAGAGCCAATTATGCTGAAGCATATTCTAATTTTGATAAAACAAACTTCACTCAATCAGACTATCGGGCTATTGTAGGAGAATCATTAGGTCTTATTTACGGTTATGAATTTGATGGAATTTATCAAGCCAACGATTTTTATACAACTCCGGAGGGCAAAAAGTACTAAAACCCGGGATTACTAATAATACACGTTATACACAAGGAGTAGCACCTGGTGTTGTAAAATACAAAGACCAGAATGGAGACGGCATTATTGATACCAGAGACCGTACTGTAATCGGAAACGCTATGCCAAAATGGTTCGGTGGTATCACTAACACATTCAATTTCTATGGAGTAGATCTTAGTTTCATGCTGCAATTCAACTATGGAAATGATGTGTATAATGCCACTCGTTTATTCGCCACTTGCTCACAAGACGAACGATACAATATGCTAGCAGAAGTTGCAGACCGTTGGACAGAAACGAATGCATCCAACAAAGTACCTTCTTTAAAAGGCTATGTAAAAGGAGATGTATATTCCCGTTTTGTAGAAGATGGCTCATTTCTACGATTGAAAAACCTAACCTTGGGTTATACTATACCTCATAAATGGACTAAGAAAGCATATATATCCAAACTTCGTGTATATGCTAGTGCGCAAAACCTATTTTGTATTACCGGATACAGTGGATACGACCCTGAAGTCAGTTCAGCTGCCAGCAATCCGATGACACCAGGACTGGATTGGGGAGCTTATCCTAAGAGCAAAGTATTTACATTCGGACTTGATATTCAATTTTAAATAAAGAAAGACAATGAAAAAACTAGTATATTATATTTCGACATTAGCTTTGTGCATTCTGCCTTTCACTTCATGTTCTGACCTATTGGACGAAGATCCACGTTCTGAAATCAGAAAAAACAACTACATGAATAACGCGACAGAAGCTAAAAATGTATTATTAGGTGTATACAGAGATATGGTTTCCGACAACATGTATGCCTTAAACCTATCTATATACTTTGACATAACCAATGATTTGGCCCAATGCGAAGGTAATACAACTAATAGTTTCCGGGATTATCCGGCAAACGCATTTACTACGAGTAATTCATATGTACAAAACACTTGGGCTGCACTATATAACGCTATTTATGACGCCAATGATTTTATAGAAAGATTAGAAGCAAAAATGATAACTTATAACACTGAAGACCAAGCATTAGCAAAACTCTATTTAGCAGAAGCACGGGGATTGAGAGCATTATATTATTTTGAACTAGTACGGTGGTATGGACACATAGCACTCATTACAAGTACGTCTGAATCTTATAAGAATCCAGAAACCTTTGTGCAAGCAGATCCCACAGATGTATATAAGTATATTGAAAATGATTTGAAATATGCTATTGACGTACTTCCCTATGCAACTGAAGATGAACTTCGGGGAGATAATAAATTCCGTTTATCTAAAGGAGCTGTATTAGGATTACTGACCAGAGTGTATGCAACATGGGCGGGTGCCCCCTTAAAGGATACAAGTAAATGGGAACTGGCTGCTCAAACCGCTTCTTTACTCATCAATTCTGGTAAACACCGTTTGTTAGATAGCTATGAACAGTTATGGAAAAACACTTGTAATGGTGTTTGGGATCCTGCGGAAAGCTTAATTGAAGTTAGTTTCTTTGCTCCAACTGTTACAGGTAGCGCAAGTGAAGATCCATGTGGTCGTATCGGCAAATGGAATGGAGTAGCCGTATCTGAAATTGAAGGTAAACGTGCTAGTAATTCAGCAAACGTAAAAGTTATACACCCTTTTTATCTAAGATGGAAAGAAAAAGAGCCCAATGATTTGCGTCGTGATCTATCAATTGCCAACTACAAATATGCTCCAAATAAAATATTATACGTCAAAGAAAGTGAATTAGAAGATCCAAGTGCAGGACAGAAAAACAAACAAATTTACACTCCGGCAAAATGGGATACCGAAAAATATGTTGAGCAACACAACTCACTATTAAACAAAGATAAGTCAAACATAAATTGGTATATTCTTCGTTATGCAGACGTCCTCCTACTTTATGCTGAAGCCTTAAACGAGTGTCATAATGGACCAACCAGTGATGCATTAGCTGCAATTAATATGGTACGTCGTCGCGGATATGGGAAACCTTATCTAACAGGCAATTCTGCAATTGATCTAAAAACAATGTCATATGAAGACTTCAAAAAGGCCGTTCAAAATGAGCGTGCTTATGAACTAGCTTTTGAAGGTCAACGTCGTCAAGACTTAGTGCGTTGGGGAATTTATTATGAATCAATTGTTAATACGTACAAAGATATTGTGGGTTGGTATCCAGAAGGTAATTTTATAGCCTACACCTTTACGAAGAAAGGTAAACATGAATTACTCCCTATTCCACAACGAGATTTAGACCTGATGAAAAAGTTCAATCAAAATCCGGGCTGGGGTAAATAATTGATTTAAAATAGAAACATAATTTCTCTCCAATATGCCTTAGATAGGGCATATTGGAGAAATTTAAAACCATTTTCAACAAAATCAAAACTTGAAAAGCAAGGTTCAAACACCTTTTGGACAATCCTGCAACGGAAAGTTTAGTCTTTCGGTTACTTTTGCATCAGTTACAAAACTTCTAAAAACAATTACTTAAAATGAATAACATGAAAAAGAAACTTGTTCTCTTTGCTTCGGTTAGTATTACACTTGCGTCGTGCCAGATAACCCCAAAGGAAGACTACAGTTGGATAAAAAAAGGACTGGATGTAGCTTCTGCCCAATTACAACTTTCTGCTGAAGAGGTTAGTGGTACAGGGATGTTGCCACGCTCCATCCGTACCGGCTATGACATGGATTTCCTTTGCCGTCAGTTGGAAAGAGATTCATTAACATTTAAAGATTCACTACGTGCACAACCTACTGCCGAGCAATTAGGCAAACGTCGCCTCTGCAACGTTTATGACTGGACGAGCGGTTTCTTCCCCGGTTCACTGTGGTATGCATACGAATTGACAGGAAACGATACACTGAAAACTCAAGCCATCCAATATACAAATCTACTGAATCCGGTACGCTATTATAAAGGTACGCATGATTTGGGATTCATGGTCAACTGCAGCTATGGCAATGCAGAGCGTCTTTCACCCAACGACACCATTGCCGCTGTGATGAGAGAAACTGCCGATAACCTCTGCGGTCGTTTCAACGACTCTATCGGCGCTATCCGTTCATGGGATTTCGGAACATGGAACTTCCCGGTTATTATCGACAATATGATGAACCTTGATCTTCTGTTCAATGTAGCAAAGGCGACAGGTGACAATAGATATAAAGACATCGCTATCAAGCATGCCATGACAACCATGCATAATCACTTCCGCCCGGATTATACTTGCTGGCATGTAGTAAGCTATAATAGCGATGGTACAGTAGAACGAAAACAAACCCACCAAGGCAAGAACGACGATTCTTCATGGGCACGCGGACAGGCATGGGCTGTATACGGATACACCGCTTGTTTCCGCGAAACAAATGATAGTATCTTCCTGAACTTTGCAAAGGACATAGCCGATATGATTATGGATCGCGTAAAAACAGACGACGCTATTCCTTATTGGGATTATGATGCTCCTGTAACCAAAGAAACTCCACGTGATGTATCTGCTGCTTCTGTCACTGCTTCTGCAATGATCGAACTAAGCACAATGGTTCCCGATGGACAGAAATATCTGGATTATGCGGAAAAGATTCTGAAGAGTTTGTCAAGTGATGCGTATCTCGCAAAAGTGGGTGACAATCAAGGATTCATTTTGATGCACTCCGTAGGTTCACTACCCAATGGTTCTGAAATCGACACTCCACTGAACTATGCTGACTACTATTATCTGGAAGCATTGAAGAGATTCATGAATCTGAAAGGTATCAACTACAAAGATATCTAATACATAAAATTATAACACCTATTATATCATGAATAAAACTTTAAAGTACATCATTTTGCTTGCAATCGCATGTTTCGTAAGCAAGGGTTACGCCCAAGAACTGAAAAGTGAAGTCTTTTCTCTCCTTAACCTGGATTATCCGGGACTGGAGAAAGTAAAAGCTTTGCATCAGGAGGGTAAAGATGAGGATGCTGCCAAAGCATTACTGGACTATTACCGTGCACGTACGAATGTAAAGACTCCGGATATTAATCTGAAAAAGATCACTATCGGCAAAGAAGAACAGCAATGGGCGGACGACGGATTGAAACATACATTCTTCGTACATAAAGGTTATCAACCTTCTTACAATTATGGAGAAGATATCAACTGGCAATACTGGCCGGTGAAAGATAATGAGCTGCGCTGGCAGTTGCATCGTCACAAATGGTTCACTCCGATGGGAAAAGCTTACCGCATATCCGGTGATGAAAAATATGCTAAAGAATGGGCACACCAGTATATCGATTGGATTAAAAAGAATCCGTTGGTGAAGATGGACAAGAAAGAATACGAACTGGTAAGTGACGGTAAGATTAAAGGCGAAGTAGAAAATGTACGTTTCGCATGGCGTCCTCTGGAAGTGAGTAATCGTCTGCAAGACCAGACTTCACAGTTCCAGTTATTCCTCCCCTCCCCTTCTTTCACTCCAGACTTCCTGACAGAATTCCTGGTGAACTATTACAAACATGCTGTACATATCCTTGCTAATTACTCGGATCAAGGCAACCATTTACTGTTTGAAGCTCAACGCATGATTTATGCAGGTGCCTTTTTCCCTGAATTCAAAGATGCTCCGGCTTGGAGAAAAAGTGGTATCGACATTCTGAACCGTGAAATTCACGTACAGGTATACGAAGATGGCGGACAGTTCGAACTTGATCCACATTATCATCTGGCAGCTATTAACATTTTCTGTAAAGCTTTAGGTATCGCAGATGCCAACGGATTCCGTAAGGAATTCCCTCAAGATTATTTGGATACCATTGAAAACATGATTATGTTCTATGCAAACATTTCTTTCCCTGATTACACCAATCCATGTTTCAGCGACGCCAAGTTGACAACAAAGAAAGAAATGGTGAAAAACTACAAGTCATGGAGCAAACTGTTCCCGAAGAACCAGGCAATCAAATACTTTGCTACAGAAGGAAAAGAAGGTGCATTGCCGGATTATATGTCTAAAGGTTTCCTGAAATCAGGCTTCTTTGTATTCCGTAATTCATGGGGAATGGATGCTACCCAAATGGTAGTAAAGGCAGGTCCGAAAGCTTTTTGGCACTGTCAGCCGGATAATGGTACATTTGAACTTTGGTTCAACGGCAAGAATTTGTTCCCGGATTCAGGTTCGTATGTATACGCCGGTGAAGGCGAAGTAATGGAACAACGCAACTGGCACCGTCAGACTTGTGTTCACAACACAGTAACCTTGGACAACAAAAATCTCGAGACAACAGAATCTGTTACAAAGTTATGGCAACCGGAAGGTGCTATCCAGACTTTAGTGACTGAAAATCCGAGTTACAAGAATCTGAAACACCGTCGTTCTGTTTTCTTCGTTGATAACACTTACTTTGTCATTGTAGATGAAATGGCAGGTAGCGGTAAAGGTTCTATCAATCTGCACTATCAGATGCCGAAAGGAGAAATTGCCAACAGCCGCGAAGACATGACGTTCCTGACACAGTTTGAGGATGGAAGCAATATGAAACTGCAATGCTTTGGCCCTGCTGGCATGAGTATGAAGAAAGAACCAGGATGGTGTTCAACAGCTTATCGCAAACGCTACAAACGTATGAATGTATCGTTCAACGTGAGAAAAGACGGCGAAGAAGCTGTACGTTACATCACTGTTATCTACCCGGTTAAGAAAAGCGCAGATGCCCCTAAATTTGACGCTAAATTCAAGAACAAAGCGTTCGATGAAAACGGTCTGGAAGTAGAAGTGAAAGTAAACGGAAAGAAACAGTCATTAAAATACAAACTATAAAAAGCCTCAAAGCCTCTCCCTGCCCCTTTTCTTAGGAGAGGCTTCTTATCATTATGGAAAACTATTACACCTCCTCTACCCTACTCCTCCCATTGGCAGCACTAAGTCTCGTTTCTTGCAGCAGCCAAAAGAAAGAAGAAGTCAGACAGCCGAACATTATCTTCATGATGACGGATGATCACACCACTCAAGCGATGTCCTGTTATGGAGGAAATTTGATTCAAACTCCTAATATGGACCGGATTGCCAATGAAGGTATTCGCTTTGATAATTGTTACGCTGTCAATGCTCTTTCGGGACCTTCGCGCGCTTGCATCCTCACCGGCAAGTTCAGTCACGAAAATGGTTTTACCGATAATGCAAGTACATTCAACGGCGATCAGCAGACATTCCCCAAACTCCTTCAGCAAGCCGGATACCAGACTGCCATGATTGGCAAATGGCATCTCATCAGCGAACCGCAAGGTTTCGACCATTGGAGTATCCTTAGCGGCCAACATGAGCAAGGTGACTATTACGATCCTGATTTCTGGGAAGACGGAAAACATATCGTAGAAAAAGGATATGCTACGGATATTATTACCGACAAAGCAATTAAATTCCTTGAAGGACGGGACAAGAACAAACCGTTCTGCATGATGTATCACCAGAAAGCCCCACACCGTAACTGGATGCCCGCTCCCCGTCATTTAGGCATATTCAATAATACAACTTTCCCGGAACCGGCTAATCTGTTCGACGACTACGAAGGTCGTGGAAGAGCTGCTCGCGAGCAGGATATGTCTATCGAGCACACGTTGACAAACGACTGGGATCTCAAATTGATGACTCGTGAAGAGATGCTGAAAGATACAACCAACCGTCTTTATAGTGTATATAAACGTATGCCTATTGAAGTTCAGGATAAATGGGATTCTGTATACGCCGGGCGCATTGCCGAATACCGCAAAGGTGACTTGAAAGGCAAATCTTTAATCAGCTGGAAATATCAACAATATATGCGCGATTATCTGGCTACGATTCTGGCAGTAGACGAAAATATCGGCCGACTACTGAATTATCTCGAAAAGATTGGTGAACTGGACAATACAATCATTGTCTACACCTCCGACCAGGGTTTCTTCCTTGGAGAACATGGCTGGTTTGACAAACGCTTCATGTATGAAGAATGTCAGCGCATGCCTCTTATCATCCGTTACCCGAAAGCAATCAAAGCAGGAAGTACCAGTAATGTAATCAGTATGAATGTAGACTTTGCTCCTACCTTCCTCGACTTTGCCGGAGTAGATATCCCGTCAGATATTCAAGGAGCTTCTTTGAAACCGATATTGGTCAACGAAGGCAAAACCCCGGCCGACTGGCGTAAAGCTGCTTATTACCATTATTACGAGTACCCTGCAGAACACTCTGTAAAACGTCACTATGGTATCCGTACACAAGATTTCAAACTGATTCATTTCTACAACGATATTGACGAATGGGAAATGTATAACATGAAAGCTGATCCGAGAGAGATGAACAACGTCTTCGGCAAACCGGAGTATGCTAAAGTACAAAAAGAGCTGATGGAGCTACTTCAGGACACTCAAAAACAGTACAAAGATACTGACCCGGATGAAAAGGAAAAAGTCCTCTTTAAAGGTGATCGCCGACAAATGCAAAACCGCTAAGAGGAGGACATATAAATAAGAATTAATATGCTTCATTATTAGTTTACCGAATAAATTAGATAAAACCATGGATAGAAGAAAGTTTTTAAAAAACACAGGCTGGTCTTTCCTCGGATTGGCAGCTTCAGGCAGTTTGCTGGGTTCTTGCGCAGCTGGAAGCAAAGAAGCAAAAAAGATTATGCCGTCAGCCAGTAACCTCAAAATGTACTGGGGCGACTTACATAACCATTGCAACATCACATACGGACACGGCGACATGCGCGACGCTTTTGAAGCAGCGAAAGGACAATTGGATTTTGTCAGTGTCACTCCTCATGCTATGTGGCCGGATATTCCCGGAGCAGATGATCCCCGCCTGAAATGGGTGATTGATTATCACACAGGAGCTTTCAAACGTTTGCGTGAAGGCGGTTATGAGAAGTACGTAAAAATGACGAATGAATATAATAAAGAAGGTGAATTCCTTACTTTTGTCGGATACGAGGCCCACAGCATGGAACATGGTGACCATGTTGCATTGAATTATGATCTCGACGCACCGCTTGTGGAATGTACTTCTATCGAAGACTGGAAACAGAAAGCCAAAGGACACAAAGTATTTATCACTCCTCACCATATGGGCTATCAGGGTGGTTATCGCGGCTATAACTGGAAATGCTTTACCGAAGGAGATATTACCCCATTCGTAGAAATGTATTCCCGTCATGGTCTGGCCGAAAGCGATCAGGGAGATTATCCTTATCTACACGATATGGGTCCGCGCCAATGGGAAGGAACCATTCAATATGGTCTTGAATTAGGCAACAAATTCGGTATCATGGCTTCTACCGACCAACATTCCGGTTATCCGGGAAGCTATGGCGACGGTCGTATCGGTGTCCTGGCTCCGTCATTGACTCGCGACGCTATTTGGGAAGCTCTCCGCACCCGCCATGTATGTGCCGCAACCGGTGATAAAATTATTATCGACTTCCGCCTCAACGACGCTTTCATGGGTGACGTGGTTCGCGGTAACAGCCGCCGTATCTATCTGAACGTTACAGGTGAAAGCTGTATCGACTATGTAGATATTGTCAAGAACGGACAGATTTTAGCTCGCATGAATGGCCCGCTGACTCCGATTGCCCCGGAAGGTGATACGGTACGTTGCAAAGTTAAAGTAGATTTTGGTTGGAATCGTGAAGAGAAATACGTACATTGGCAGGGTAAACTGTCCGTGGACAAAGGACAGATCCATAGTGTAACTCCTTGTTTCCGTGGCGCAGCGTTCACTTCTCCACAAGAAGGTGAAACTGAATTCCACACGCATGTCAACCGTATCGTATCCGTTGGCAACAAGGAAACCGAACTGGATATGTATAGCAGCAAAAATCCGAATACGACTACAGCAGCCATGCAAGCCGTCATTCTGGATGTGGAAATGCCCAAAGACGGTAAGATCATTGCCGAATTCAATGGCAAGAAGTTTGAACATGCGTTGGGCGAGTTGCTCGAAGGTTCACGTTCACACTTCATGATCGGTTGGTTGAGCGAGGCGATCCTTTTCAATCGTGCTATGCCGGAAAGCTGTTTCACTTTGGAACACTACATGGAAGATAAAGAGCCGCAACGTGATACGGACTACTACTATGTACGCGTTCGCCAACGTGACGGACAATGGGCTTGGAGTTCACCGATTTGGGCAGAAAGAGTGTGATTTTTTTAAGTATTAAGTATTATGTATTAAGTATTACTTGGTGATATGGAAAAAGAATACGCTATAGGAATTGACCTTGGCGGAACTTCTGTAAAATACGCCCTAATTGATAATGAAGGCGTATTTTACTTTCAAGGGAAGTTACCGTCGAAAGCCGATGTATCAGCAGAAGCTGTCATCGGACAGTTGGTTACTGCTATCAATGAAGTGAAAGCCTTTGCACAGGAACAAGGCTACAAAATCAATGGTATAGGAATCGGTACACCGGGCATCGTAGATTCTACAAACCGCATAGTTCTGGGAGGTGCGGAAAACATCAACGGTTGGGAAAACATACATCTGGCGGACCGCATTGAAAAGGAAACCGGACTCCCGGCTTTATTAGGAAATGATGCCAATCTGATGGGATTAGGAGAAACAATGTATGGAGCCGGACAGGGAGCCACTCATGTTGTTTTCCTAACAGTAGGAACAGGCATTGGCGGTGCAGTAGTCATCGATGGCAAATTGTTCAACGGTTATGCCAACCGGGGGACAGAACTGGGGCACGTGCCTCTCATTGCCAATGGCGAACCTTGTGCCTGTGGTTCCGTCGGCTGTCTGGAACATTATGCTTCCACTTCTGTCTTGGTACACCGTTTCAGTCAACGGATAATAGACGCAGGTATCTCCTACCCGAATGAGGAGATTAATGGAGAACTGATCGTCCGCCTTTACAAACAAGGAGATAAGATTGCACAACTATCGCTGGAAGAACACTGTGATTTTCTGGGACATGGAATTGCAGGATTCATTAATATCTTCAGCCCTCAAAAGATTGTGATCGGTGGAGGACTTTCCGAAGCCGGAGACTTTTATATTCAGAAAGTAAGCGAAAAAGCCCGCAGTTACGCCATCCCCGACTGTGCCGTGAATACTCAAATCATAGCTGCCGCTCTTGGAAACAAGGCCGGAAGTATTGGAGCCGCTTCACTCTTTTTCAAATGAAAACAAAAATAAATGATAGTTGATAGCTGATAAATGATAGTTAGTAAATGAAAGTTATCTCAACATACAAATACTCAATCATCAATTAATTATCAACTTCCATCTATCAGTTATCATTTATCAACTATCAACTATTTAAGATTATGAGAAAAAATTTAGGGATGCTGGCGCTGATTATGGCGTTCTGGTTTACCATCTCGTTTATCACCAATATTCTAGGCCCACTCATTCCGGATATTATCCACAACTTCAATCTAAGTGACCTGGCAATGGCGGGATTTATCCCGACTTCTTTCTTCCTGGCCTATGCCATTATGTCCATCCCTGCCGGACTACTGATCGACCGTTTCGGTGAAAAGCCGGTATTATTCGGTGGATTTCTGATGCCGTTCATCGGCACCATCCTATTTGCCTGCATGCACACGTATCCGATGTTATTGGCTTCTTCTTTCATCATCGGACTGGGAATGGCCATGTTACAAACGGTATTGAATCCACTCCAACGTACCGTAGGAGGAGAAGAAAACTATGCATTTATCGCCGAACTGGCACAGTTCATGTTTGGCATTGCTTCTTTCCTAAGTCCTCTGGTATATACTTATCTGATTCGTGAACTTGATCCGGCAACATATACAGCAGGTAAGAGTTTCTTTATCGACCTGTTGGCCGATGTCACTCCACGGGAAATGCCGTGGGTATCTCTTTATTGGGTATTTACAATCCTGCTATTGGTCATGCTGATAGCTGTCGGTGTATCCCGTTTTCCCAAGATCGAGTTGAAAGAAGACGAGAAAAGCGGGTCTAAAGATTCATATCTGGCTTTATTCAAACAGAAATATGTATGGCTGTTTTTCCTGGGAATTTTCTGCTATGTAAGTACGGAACAGGGAACTTCAATCTTCATGAGTACCTTCTTGGAACAATATCATGGAGTTAACCCACAAACAGACGGTGCACAGGCCGTAAGCTATTTCTGGGGATTGATGACAGCCGGTTGTCTGGTAGGTATGATTCTGCTCAAATTAATTGACAGTAAACGATTGTTGCAAATTTCCGGAATTCTGACGATCATCCTATTATTATCGGCATTATTCGGAAGTAAGGAAGTATCCATGCTTGCTTTCCCTGCTGTTGGATTCAGCATCTCCATGATGTATTCCATCGTATTCTCATTGGCGCTGAACTCTGCGTCACAGCACCACGGTTCATTCGCAGGTATACTATGCTCGGCAATTGTAGGTGGTGCCGGTGGTCCGATGATTGTAAGTACACTGGCAGATGCAACATCACTCCGTACGGGTATGCTCTTTATCCTTGTTTTTGTAGGATATATCACCTTTATCGGTTTCTGGGCATGTCCACTGATTAATAACAAGACTGTTCGTCTGAAAGATTTGTTCAAACAACGCTGAATAACAAAGCGATGAATAATAAAAGCAAAGTTATATGATGAAACAACGAATATCTATTTTTCTCTTGTTCACCCTTCTGCTATTCGCCAATGGATATGCACAAAAAGGAATCATGCGTCTGACTCAACAGACCTTGATGCATGAAGTCCGCGAAACGCCTTCGCCTCTGGACGGACAGCATATTACTGTCAATCCCCCACGTTTTATGTGGCCGGATAAGTTCCCGCACCTCGGTGCTGTATTGGACGGAGTTGAAGAAGAGGACTACAAACCCGAAGTAACCTACCGCATCCGTATTGCACGCGACCCCGAATTTAAATCGGAAGTGATTACCGCCGAAAGAAAATGGGCATTTTTCAACCCATTCAAACTCTTTGAAAAAGGGAAATGGTATTGGCAACATGCCTACGTTAACAAAGAAGGAAAAGAAGAATGGTCACCTGTTTATCATTTTTATATAGACGAACACATACGTACATTCAACCCTCCTTCTCTACAGGAAGTATTAACCAAATTGCCCAAGACTCATCCCCGCATCTTGCTTGATGCCGAAGATTGGGATAATATCATCGAACGGAATAAAAACAATCCGGAGGCACAGGCTTATATCCGAAAAGCCGATAAATGCCTGAACCACCCGCTGAAACATCTGGAAGAAGAAATTGATACAACCCAGGTTGTCAAGTTGACAAATATTGTTCAATATCGTTCTGCCCTGATTCGGGAAAGTCGTAAGATTGTAGACCGTGAAGAAGCAAATATCGAAGCCATGGTACGCGCTTACCTGCTAACGAAAGATGAGGTATACTACAAAGAAGGCATTAAGCGTCTTTCCGAAATTCTTTCCTGGAAAAAAAGTAAGTACTTTGCTGGAGATTTCAATCGTTCTACTATTCTGTCCATGAGCACTTCAGCGTATGATGCATGGTACAATCTGTTGACTCCGAATGAGAGAAAACTACTCCTAAGAACGATTCGTGACAATGGAAAGAAGTTCTATCATGAATATGTCAATCACTTGGAAAACCGCATTGCTGATAATCATGTCTGGCAAATGACTTTCCGTATCTTGAATATGGCGGCATTTGCTACGTATGGCGAACTCCCGATGGCTTCCACCTGGGTGGATTATTGCTATAACGAATGGGTATCCCGTCTGCCGGGCCTCAACACCGACGGAGGATGGCACAACGGTGACTCTTATTTCCATGTCAATCTCCGCACATTGATTGAAGTTCCCGCTTTCTACTCCCGTATCAGCGGATTCGATTTCTTCGCTGATCCGTGGTATAACAACAATGCATTTTACGTCATCTACCAGCAGCCTCCATTCTCAAAATCAGCCGGACAAGGCAATTCACATGAAAGCAAAATGAAGCCGAACGGTACACGAGTAGGTTATGCGGATGCCTTGGCACGTGAATGTAATAATCCGTGGGCGGCTGCTTATGTTCGTACCATTCTGCAAAAGGAACCGGATATCATGGAAAAAACTTTCCTCGGAAAATCTGGAGACTTGACCTGGTATCGTTGTACAACCAAAAAAGCTCTCCCCAAAGAAGGACATACTCTTGCCGAACTACCCATGGCGAAAGTATTCAATGAAACGGGAATCGGTACGATGAATACCTCTTTGGGAGATATAGATAAGAATGCCATGTTATCGTTCCGCTCCAGTTCTTATGGTTCCACTTCCCATGCACTGGCCAATCAGAATGCTTTTAATACATTCTATGGAGGTAAAGCCATTTTTTACAGCAGCGGACATCGTACAGGTTTTACGGATGATCATTGTATGTATTCTTACCGTAACACCCGTGCACACAACAGCATTTTGGTAAATGGAATGACTCAAAAGATTGGAACGGAAGGATATGGCTGGATTCCGCGTTGGTATGAAGGAGAAAAAATCGCTTATATGGTAGGAGATGCTTCCAATGCTTATGGTAAAGTGACTTCTCCCCTATGGCTGAAACGTGGAGAACTATCCGGTACGCAATATACGCCTGAAAAAGGATGGGATGAGAACAAACTGAATATGTTCCGCCGTCATATCATCCAACTGGGAAGTACCGGAGTTTTCGTGATTTATGATGAACTGGAAGGAAAGGAGGCTGTTACATGGAGTTACCTTTTACATACTGTAGAATTACCGATGGAAATACAGGAACTGACCGATGAGGTGAAAGTAACCGGAAGGAATAAAGCTGGCGGTATCTCTGTTGCCCATCTTTTCAGTTCGGCAAAAACGGAACAGGCAATGGTAGATACTTTCTTCTGTGCTCCGACCAACTGGAAAAATGTGACGAATGCACAAGGAAAAGCAGTGAAATATCCTAATCACTGGCATTTCTCTTCTACAACTGTTCCTTGCAAAACCGCCCGTTTCCTGACTGTGATGGATACACATGGAGACAACCGTCCGGATATGCAGGTAGTTCGCAAAGGCAATATCATTCAAGTAGGTGACTGGACTATCACTTGCAACCTTACGGAAAAAGGAAAAGCCGCTATTCACGTTAGTAATAAAGTGGAGAAAGTTTCCTTAAACTACGATGCCGGTAAAAAGAAAGGTGCAACGACGGTAACAGATCAGGTAAAAGGGAAACAGGTTAATAAAGTCCTGACAGACTATTTACCGGATTTTGAGATTTAATCTCTCCCCCCAAAAAATATCCCGTTATTCAATTTTCTATAAATTGAATAACGGGATATTTTTTATAGAGAATAAAAGATAAAGAACAGAGTATAAAGTACATGATCCTATGAATTGTAACCAAGAAGAGTTCTCTCTACAAACATATACTCCTTTAAAAACGTTATATTTGCAGAGTAAAATAAATTAAGAAAGAACAATGAAATATATCGGAGCACATGTTAGCGCCTCTGGTGGCGTAGAGTTCGCACCCATTAATGCGCACGAAATAGGAGCAAATGCTTTTGCATTATTCACCAAGAATCAACGTCAATGGGTAAGTAAACCTCTAACAGAAGAAAGTATCAGTCTCTTCAAAGAGAATTGTGAGAAATATGTTTTCCAACCGGAATATATCCTTCCACATGACAGTTACCTTATCAATCTGGGGCATCCGGAGGAAGAGGGACTTCAAAAAAGTCGTGCCGCTTTTCTGGATGAAATGCAACGTTGTGAGCAACTTGGATTGAAGCTTTTAAATTTCCACCCCGGTAGCTCTCTCAATAAAATATCAACAGAAGATTGCCTGTCGCTTATTGCAGAAAGCATTAATCTCGCTTTAGAAAAAACAAAAGGAGTAACAGCTGTTATTGAAAACACAGCCGGGCAAGGCAGTAATTTAGGAAGCGAATTCTGGCAATTGAAATATATCATTGATCGGGTAAACGATAAGAACCGGGTAGGTGTTTGTCTCGATACCTGCCATACCTATACCGCTGGTTACGATATTGTCAATGAATATGATAAAATATTTGATGAATTTGATAAAGAAGTCGGATTCAACTACCTCCGTGGTATGCACTTGAATGATTCTAAAAAAGCATTAGGCACCCATGTTGACCGCCACGACAGCATTGGTAAAGGATTGATTGGCAAAGCTTTTTTTGAAAGATTAATGCAAGATTCCAGATTTGATAATATACCGTTGATACTCGAAACTCCGGATGAAAGTAAATGGAAAGAAGAAATTACATGGCTAAGAAGTATGGAATAATGAGACAAAAGAATAAAAAATACAAGTTATAGAATACATTTTCGAAAAATTATTCAACTTTTCGATGATTGTGTTGAATAATATATATATCTTTGTGCCCGTAAGCCTTTGACCTCCAAAGAACTTACGGGTTTATTTTAAAACACAAAACAGACTTAAATTATCGCATAAACAAAAAACAACGCATATGAAGAAGTTTTGGTTAGCATGTACAATGATTATTGCAATGGGTGTAAGCAGTTGTGTAGACAGTGACAAAGACTTATACCAGGAAGATCCAGGAACTGGTACTAATCCCTCTAGTTTCTCTACCGTACAAAAAGTACAAGTAGAAATTGACTATTCCGATTCTGAATCAAGAGTCCCTTTCTCCATTTATGATGGAAATCCATTAATTGAAGGTGAAAACACTATTGCCTTAAAAGAAAATGTTCAGGCATTAGACGGTGCATGGACAGACGAACAAGGTAAATTTACCGCAACGGTTGATTTGCCAGCTTATGTATCTGATGTATATATCGTTTCTACATCACCTTTCGCCAGACGAGCAATACCTGGGAAAATTGTTAATGGTGTTTTGAAAGTATCAGACACAGATGAGCAACCTACGACTAGAGCATCCTACAGAGAATCCACAAAATTTGATGAGAATAGATTTGATAATCTAGGATGGAAGACGAATCTAGGTAAATACGATGAGTACAGTGGAGTCATTTATTACGCTTATAAAGGTAAGGACCCTAAACTCACATTGAGTAAATCTGAAATGAATGAATTACGTACTACTGTAAATAAAGTATTGAATACTTTTAAAGATTGTCCTGAAGATTATCGTACTCAAGCAGATTTATATGTAGAGAAAGATGAAACAGCCGTAGTATTAACAGCATTGAAAGGTTGGACATGTTGGAACAGCTCATTAGGCTACTACTATTACCGAGCTGATCAGCTTCCTACTAGCCTGAAAGACGTAAAGGTATATGCTATATTCCCCAATACCCAAATGACGTGGAATAACGGGAGCCTCAAAGCTTCTCCTCAAGGTATAGAAGAAGGTACAGCTGTACAACTAAAATATTTTGATGATCCTGAACACCCGGAGGGGACGAACTTTCCCAAAGGATATAGCATCGGTTTTGTTCTCGCATGCAACGCATGGAACACTTATTTTACAGGTTTCAATAGCCATACTCTAACCTATGGATTTTATGCTTGCTCCACAAAAGGATTCAGCACAAAAGTTAATAGCGGTATAGATGTACGTACAGCTATGTTTAGAGATAAAAACAACAACATTGCTATTGCTTTTGAAGATTTCATGGACGACCAAAACTTTACAGATGTTGTGTTCTCATTAAAAGCTAATCCTGAAATAACCAATGTTCCTCCTGTAGATGAAGACTTGAATACAACCATCGAAAAAACCGGTGTATACGCATTTGAAGATGAATGGCCTAAAGCTGGTGATTATGACATGAATGACGTATTGGTTCAGTATACTTATCAAAAAGTTTTCAATATATACAATGAAATCTTAAGCGAGTCATTTACGTTTAAAACTTTATATAATAAGTATACAGTATTCACTAACGGATTAGGTTTCACCCTTTCAAATGCAGGAAATGCACAGTCAACCGAATACTTAATTAAGAAAGAAGGTGAAAAAGGGTTCACTGTAGCTTCGGGAACTGATAAATTTACCCGTGAAAGTAATGCAATCATATTGACTGATAATGTCAAAACAAACCCGAATGCCGAATATAAGGTAACGTTCAAATACGGAGATAAAAATTCAAATAAAAAACAGGAAACATCAATCGACGCATTCATTTATCGTCCCAGCAAAGAAGGTAATCGCTTGGAAATTCATTGCCCAATGCAAAAACCGACTTCCAAAGTCGACACTTCTTTCTTTGGACAAAACGATGACCGTTCCAAGCCCAATGAAGGTATTTATTATGTATCTAATCAAGAGAATATTTATCCTTTTGCATTCTATTTGGCAAATGCCAACGCTGATGATATTGCAGAATTAAAGAATTTCAATAAAAATGAGAAAAAGCCTATCAATGAAATCTATCCTAAATTTATAGATTGGGCTAAATATGGTACAAACTCCGATTGGTATAAGAAAAAATAAATACTTAATATACTAATACAAGAATAGCTGAAAGAGAGATTCTTTCAGCTATTCTTGTATATATCAAAGGATAAGAGTCAGACAATTAATAAATATTCGCCATACTGACTAAAGGTTCATACAGTTTCTCTATATCCTGCGAATCCATCTCTATTTGCACCTGATCGCCGGGCATTAATGTTTGCCCTTTAGGAGGCAAGTTCTCCCGGTCACGATGAACATTAATTATCACACAACGCTCAGGCAAACGGAGTTCATCTACTATTTTCCCGTCTAAATAAGAGCCGCTCATAATTTCTACAGACAATGTGTAACGCGATTCTTCCTTAAATGCAGGCGAATGAATCATATCGTCATATAAAATAACATTGAACGGTTTGATTTGAAGCATTTCCGTAAAGTAATAAGTTAACCCTCCTACAACAATAGAAGGATAAAAGACTTCCAAATGCCCCGTAATTTCAGTTATTAATACAATAGCTGTCAAAGGGGTACGGATTACTGCTACAAGGAATGCAGACATACAAATCAACATGATATAGCTAATATTCTCATAAGCAATAACATCCTGTTGAACCATAATTAATCCCACGATTTGTCCAAGAAGTCCTCCCGTCACCAGCGTCGGGATAAAACTTCCTCCCGGTAAACCCGAAGAAAAAGAAAAAGTGCTAAAAACAAAATGCAACAGCATCATGCCGACAATCCAGAGAATATGTGTGTCTGGACGCATAGCTTGTGATAACAAGAACTGCTCCCCTCCTCCGGTCAGATTAAACTCGGCCATAGAAATCAGAAAAGCTATAAAAAGCAAATACAACATCTTCACGTATTCCGGATGCTTAATAGCAGGGTAAATACGTTTCACCTGAAGAGTGGTGACAGAAAAGAACTTCCCAAAGACAGAAACCACTGCTGCCAACAAAAGGAAAAGTTTCACTTGGCCCCCAAAAGTCATTCCCGGTACAATAGCATCTATATGAAAATAAGGATTGATGGGGAAAATCCAACTGGCAACCCCTCCTGCCACAACTCCTGCCAAAAGCGTAGTAATAGCCGTTTTAGGCGCATCAAACCGCTCAATAGATTCAATAACCAACAATGAAGAAGCTAATGGGGCAGCAAAAGCCGCTGCCAATCCAGCACCAGCACCGGCAGACAATAATTGTTTCCGTTCGCCGCTAAGCACTCTTCCCCATTTAGAGACCAAATATCCCACATAAGAACCTATCTGCACGGAAGGTCCTTCACGCCCCAAAGACAATCCGGTACTTAATGCAAGTATTCCACCTACAAACTTTGCCACCAATTCCAGAAAAGGATGTTTATAATCAACCCGTCCATTGATAACTCCACGTGTTTGCGGAATACCCCCACCGGTAATAAGCGGCATTTTCTTTACCAACCAGGATACGAATACAAGTATTCCCCACATCAAAAGAAAAAGAGGTATGTACCAATACCATTTGGGACGAGAATCAAAGAAATCGTGACGGAGATTAAAGAAAAACTGTAATAGGTAATGATAAGGCACAGCCACAAGTCCTGTCAGTAATCCTACGAAGATACTGACAAAGTACAGTCGGGCATCAATCAACTTCAGTTTAAAAATGCGCCAACGACCTTTATCTTTTATCATTTTTATCAGTCGAAACATTCAGCCAGCCTTACATTGTTTTTATACGTAGGACATACAACAATCAAAACCCTGCTGTGGTTTTCAAACTAATGAAGATTTAATTTCTAATTATTTTCCCATCATATTCAAACGAAAGATAGCATGCACCATAAAGTAAGAACCCAGTGCATTATAATCAGTGTCACGAATGGCAGTAGCGGTTATCGTGCGAATCATAGAAATGTCCTGATGAAGAATATCATATATTTTGAAGCGGATTAGTAACTGTTTCCTCTTCAAAAAGGCTTTTGACAGCTGACAGTTCCACATGAAATTTGCTTTGGCATAACCCTCATAACCATATCCGGTACGAAGGAAATAAGTCAGGTCATTATATAACTCCATCCCCCAGGGAAGATAAAGCTGCAATTCAGTTCCTGCCTGATAATCAAAAGTTTCAGTACGTTTCTCCCGTACGTCATTATAAGAATTGTTATAAGTCAGGCCAACAAGCCCTGTAAGTTCCATTTGGCGGGTACGATAAGTAATCCGTAGACGTTCACGTCCCGTTAAATGCTGTACGGAAGTTTTCACCGGTTCTTCTTTATTCAAGGTTGTATAGCCATTCTGATTCCGGTATTGCAGATAGGAGTAAGTACGAAATATCCAGTTACGATTCTTAAAAGGGGTATTGAGAGAAAAAGAACCCATGGCCCGCCAATTACCATTCATATTGACCGGAGATGTAGTTCGTACACCGGTTTCACTATCATAAGTCACCTGATTAGTTACATTGTTAATGGTATTCTCGAACAAAGCGGTAGCTACCATATTTCGCTGATATTTGGTATTATAAGAATTGAAATTCAGCGTAAAAGTATTCATATATGAAGGCTTCAACGAAGGGTTTCCGACACGGATATTCAAAGGGTTGGTACGGTCGGTCACAGGTTGGAGATCACGTATATTAGGCTGTTTCCCTTTTCCCCTATACACAATTTGCAAACGGGTGCGTTTTGAAAACTTATAGCGGAAATTGACAGTAGGCGAAAAATTCATGACCGATCTTTCCAACTGATCTTCGGGAGCATCACTCAACAATGAATGGCTAACAGACTTTTGAGGTTCAAAATCAACACCAATATTATAATTATACTTCTTTTGTGAAGTACGTATGGCAAGGTTCACTAAGTGATTACTGTATTGATTTTCAAAACGGTTACTAGAGTCTTCATCAAAGTCAGGAGCAAACTCTTCCAGTTCCTTATCCCAGTCATAGACAAAACGATCCGAATTGTTCACTCTATACTGATAGCTGTAACGAAGTTGCAGGAAATGCCGCCACGGCAATGGTTCTACATACACCAGTTGCACCCGGTAATTATAGCCGTCAACATCATCCTCTATTTTCTGATTCTGAATCTTCTTCGTATTATTTTTGAAGTACCGGGTGGTGGAAAGGCTCTTTCGGTCTGTAGCTGAAGCATTAGTACCATAGTCTACCTTCAAAGCAACATTTCTCCCCAAACGACTCAATTTCCGGCTAAGTTGCAACATCATCGTCAGATTATACCGGGAATTATGATTGGTGCCGGAGGACTCTCTTTCATTCAACAAGACATCATTCCCCCACCCTTCCTGAAAGCCACTATTCTCTCTGTCATTGGCTGAGAAACGATATTGAGGACGGAAAATCAATGTAGTAACAGAATCCATTTTCCATTCAAGAGAAGCATTGGCTACCAGTTCGTGATTCTGTTGTCGGCTATGACTCGTGCCCAGATTGATTGATTTATCTTCCCGGAGAAAGTTGTCGACTGTGGTACGGCTATCTTCCAAACGATCGGTGCCGACATATTGAATATTTGAACGTAATTTAACGCGCTTCCAATCATAAGTCGCATTAAGCCCCAATGAGCGGGAGGTAGTCAGTCCCATCCGGCTACGGATATTGCCTGTTGAACTGGAAGATTCATTCTGTAATTCCGAGAATCCCTGGTTATTGGTATTATTCAGATTCCCGATAATGGTTAATTGAGAGTTTTCACGAAAACGGTTCAAGGTATTGGCTAATTCATAACGGTCTTTACTTCCATATCCTCCCATAAAATTCTCCATCCAGCCCCGTTTCATATTTTTTTTCACAGACAAGTCCAGAATCATCTCTTCCTCTCCGTCATCTATTCCCGTAAGACGTGCCAAATCCGATTGACGTTCATACGCTTTTAACTTCTCCACCATCTCCACAGGAAGATTTTTAAGAGCAGCTTTCGGATCATCAGAGAAAAACTCTTTACCGTCCACCAAAATCTTTTTTACTTCCTTGCCATGTATTAGCAACTTACCGTCTGCATCTATTTCACCTCCCGGAAGCTGTTTTACCAATTCTTCAAGCATTGAGCCTTCGGGAGTACGATAGGCAGAAGCGTTGAATACCGTTGTATCCCCCTCTGTCACCGCCATTGGAGCCTGCCCTACTACCACTGCTTCATCCAAAGCATAACTTTCCTGAGTCAGATTTATATCCCCCAATTCGTAAGAAGAGCTTTTGCTGGAAATGGAAATGGGATGAAAAACCTGCTTATATCCGACATATGACACCTGTAATAATAAAGACTTCGCTTTAATTGCATGATTAGGAATAGAAACGGAAAGTTGAAATTTACCGATAGCATCCGTAGCGCCGCCGCCCAACAATGTACTATCCGGTAAAGCTAAAAGCCGGACCGTAGCAAACGGTACCGGCTGATAGGTTTCAGTATCAATCACACGACCGGAAAAACGCTCTTTGCCGGACTGAGCAAAAACAGTCAAACTAATCAGTAACAAGACATAACAAGTAATCAAACGGTACTGAAAAGAATAAATATGGCTGTCTATGTTCAAATTGTGTTGATTTAGTAAAATAAAACTATAATAAAATAAACCTAATATTTATTTCTGGTCCGGACGTGGAGCGCGAGATCTTTGCCCCTGGTGATGTCCCTGTCCCGGTTTCTGTCCTTTTCTTCGGTCAAACTCTTTCTTAAACTTATTAGCATTCATCTTCTCCTGCTGATAAATCTTCAAAATCTGCTTCTGCGAAAGTATCTTGCTGAATTCATTGTAATACTTTTCACGAACATCCAGCATTTTACGGCTTTGAGTAAACTGGTTCCGTAACATGGTCGCAATCTCGTCATCAGTCATGGACGGACGTTCTTTCTTAGCGTCTGTGCCTTGTCCTTTAGTTTTCTCTGTTCTCGCCTTATGAGTCATCATACGACATTCACGCAATTCTTTCAGATACTTCTCGTATACCGGAGTAAACTTAGCTGCCGTTGCATCATCCAACATCAATGTTTTTACTATTTGTTTAGTCTGCATCTGCACCATTTGTTCTGGTGTAGGACGCTGTTTTTTTTGTTTGTTATCCGTATTCTGTGCAGACAAAGTCATCTGGCTTCCCATCAGGAGGACGGCCATAATTACATAAATAAATTTAGTCTTCATAATCTTCACGTTTAAAATAATTGATTGAGTTACTTAATTCAAAAATATATCATTTTCAGAGAAGCTGACGAGCTCTTCCAACTCCTCATCCGATAGTTCTTTAATCCATTTATCTACAGATTCTGTACCATTAGCTAATACTTTCGAAGAAGACGTTTTCACCTCATCTGCCTGTCTCAAAGATGGAACAAACAAAAATCCGATCAATACTGCCGCCATGGTAATCACCGTAGAAATAATCAGCTTCATGTGAGATTTCCGCTGTTGCTTCACTCCGGCGCGTTCCATCACCTTTCGTTGCACATCCTCGAAGAATCCATCGGGGGTACGGTAAGGTGTCCGTTTACCAATATCGTCAAAATCAAAATCCTTTTTCATCATTCTATCTGTTTAATATATATTCCTTAATCTTCTCTTTCGCATAGTGGTAATTCACTTTTAGTGTATCCACTTTGCTATCCAGTACACGGGCAATCTCTTCATATTCAAGTTCATCGTAATAACGTAAGTTGAATACAAGCCGTTGCTTTTCAGGCAAACTTAGAATGGCCTCCTGAAACTTCACTGCCAGCTCATTTTCATAATCAATATAATCGGAAGCCTTCAACTTGCCCATCAACTCTTCCTGAACATCTTCTGCAGAAACAACTCCCTCATCTTTACGACCGTTCAGCAAACGTAAACTCTCATTCGTGGCAATCCGGTAAATCCAGGTTGACAGTGAACTTTCTTCGCGAAACTGATCGATATGCCGGAACACCCGGATAAAGACTTCCTGAAGCACATCCTCCGCATCTTCATGAGATACGACCAGTCTACGGATATAATTATATATCGGTACCTGAAAAGAGTCCATCAACATCTTGAATCCCCGTTCGCGATTCGAGGCACAAGCTTCACGAATTTTATTCTCGTTTATCATCAATTCTTTTTCTGAGCTTTATTAGTTAGAACGAAGAAGAGCGGGGAAGTTAAATACGGGAATCCGCATTTTGCTTTTATTAACAAGAAAGAGTAAGAGAGAAGCTGCGCATAAGATATAAAAAGTGCCTCCATATCCTTTGTAAAGGCGATGAAGGCACTTTTAGTAGTTTATCTATAAGTTGTAAACAAGAAAATGATTACCAGAACTTATTGTGTTCCACACTATATTCAAAGCCCACGGCTTTCAACTGATTCACTAATTCATCCTTATCCACATTCATATCTTCACAAAGTTCGTCAAGTGAAGAATAACAATCACGTAACTTCATATTGATGACGCTGAACAACATCATCGGATCTTTTGGTAATTCCATAACATACAATCTTTTAAACCGGATGCAAAGGTACAGCAATCTCATTGAATGACAAAACAAATCAATCACCTATTTCTTCTATCTTCAAAGAGATCTTTTCTATCAGTTTACTGATTTCCTCTTCCAATGGGATCACGTTGAAGTCCCTCCAGAAGTTCTCATCATATTTGAAATAGGTGTCAGAGAAGATGGTACGGGTGGGCAATCTGTCTGTACGGGGAAATACGACCACTTGCTCGGTATCCACCTTGCAAGTAATCATCTCAAACCAGATATGAAGATCCCGGCTGCCGAACAGCATTTTTACCCGTTTCACTTTGATATGAAGATCTCCACGGATATGGTGTATGTAATAAGTCCCTTGCCACGGTTTATAAGAAATTGTATATACCACCTTTTGAGGAATCATTCGCACGTTACGCGTACGCCTTTCGACAAACATACCTGCCGCATTCTTCACATATACAGGATGAACTTCCAGACGGGCTTGCAATAGAGCACTTGTCTCGGAATCAAGAAATAGCTCTCCACAAAAAAGAGGTTCGCTGATTCCCTTTTTCTGCTCAAAATGCACCACATTTACAAATCGGTCCTCTAAAAATGTTACTCCTTCTGAAGTATAGTCATAAATACCCTTCTCTACACTAGGAGTCAGGAACTCGGGCATATCTTTGATGATATCCATCTGGATACAAGCCTGAATTCCGGATTTTACTTTTACAAGCAAGCTGTCTTTTGCTTCTACATTACTTAGCCGACTCATCTTCAACAGCTTCACCTGATCCGGTACAGAAGAATATAAGGATGTCTTATAAACCTTAAACACAGCTTCCGACAAGTTTTGAAATTTGTTTTTCAACTGAACTCCTTCACGATAAAAAGTAGTCAGATATACCGGAGTATGCGAATAATTCTTATTCCGCCGCTCAATCATTTCACGCAAAAGTTTCTTTGGATCACTTCGACGAATCACCACTTCCTGCAAAGGGACAATTTTAGGTTCGAGACTAAGTATATTGTGCCGTCCAATCAGCAAAGCAAACTCTATGTCCTGTGAAAGATAACCTATATGAGAAAAAGTAATCGAATCATTTTTCAAAGAATCGGGTAAAGACAGTTTAAAATCTCCATTCTGATTCGTTATACTGCCAATAGATGTTCCTCGCACTCCAACAGTAGCAGAAGAGATAGGTATTCCTGTCTCCTTATCCAGCAAAGTACCGATAATGACAAAGTTTGTTATCTGTTCCGGAACAAAATCTTGTTGCACACGTACCTTTTTCTCCGAAGGGAGAGTAATCAGGATGTGAGTGCCCATCACTTGAAACTCCAGACTGGTATTTCCTACGATGTCATACACTGCCTGACGAATGGAACGTTCGCCTCCCTTTATCTTCACTACTGCATCATTATCAATGACTTTACTATCATAAATAAACATATATCCCGACTGTTGAGAGACATCACTCAACAATGAATAAACAGTACCTTTTATCTTGGGAAGTCTGACTATACGTTCCAGCACATCACTTCCATCCGCTCTCATCATATCGACGAAGAAGAAGAGTATCAGCAGAACGGACAGATAATGATAAGACTGTTTCATTTTTCCCAACTTTAATGAGTTCTATTCCGATAATAAAAGAATATCTCCTTGCCGGATACATTGCAGACCGAGCGCATTAGCTATCAGATTAGCTATAACTTCAGAAGATTCGTCAGAGAATTCGACAGTCAGCCGACGTTCCTCCAATGCCGGTGAGACAACTTGTATTTGCAAACTATCCGAATTCAAATTCATGACTTTCAGAATGTTCGCTAACGATTCATCTTTAAATCGTATATGCTTAAAGAAGCTCCCCCACTCTTCATTCTCCTTATCTGTATCCAAAACGACTAATCGTTGTGATCGCACTACTACCATTTCCCCCGCTTTTACATAACACTCCTGATTTCCTTTTTTTAGAGTAACCTTCACTATCCCTCTTTGTACGGATAAACGGAACGGAGCATTTTCATCACTTTGCACACTAAAAGCAGTACCTAGCACTTCAATCTTAGCTTGCTCCGTGTCAATCCAAAAGGGTTGTCCCTGCTTCTTTGCTACGTCAAAGAACGCATTTCCCTGTAGACTCACTTCCCGTTTATCAGCAATAAAATGTTTCGGATATAACAGGGAAGTTTCTTTTGCCAAGAGTACGACAGAACAGTCTTCGAGAGTCGTTGCCAAAGTGGAAACACCTTGATTTTCCTGTGTAAGAAGATGCTGTGCCAGTTCTTTATCAGAACCGGTCACCCAATACAAAGTTCCCCAAATGACGCCTATCAAAACGGCGGCAACTGCTCCGTACCTGATCCATTGTGAATATTTGCGTGTATGGTGGCCTTCATCCACTTTCGCAAGTAAACGGTCATTGTCCAAGCGATTATACAATCGATTCCACGCCTGATCTGTCTTTATTTTATAAATATCTGTTTTCATCACTTCATGTGAATATAAATTTCTACTTCTTCTCGTAATGTCCGGAGGGCTTTTGTCATTTCAGCCTCTACTGTCTTAACAGAAAGCGAAAGCTGCGTCGCTATCTCGACATATTTCCGCCCTTCCAGACGATGCATCTCGAAAATCCTCCGTCTGCGAACCGGCAGCTTTTCAAGGGTTCCATTTATGAATCTCTCCAATTCCTCATACTCCATCTGTTGATGAGGATCTGTTGACTGCTCTGGGTTGGAAGTAGTCAATACAGTTTCACGGTATCTGTTCCGAACTTCCTCGTGTTCGCAATACTGCAAAGATTGATTACGAGTCGCTCTATACAAGTAACTTTTAACGGACTGAAAGATCTGTAAGCGCTCCCTTTCTTTCCAAAGTACATAAAAAAGTTCCTCCACAATCTCTTCAGCCACTTCCATTTGCCCGATAATGCCTGCCGCATAACAGCAAAGAGGAAAATAGTAACGGCGAAAGAGTTCCTCAAACGCTTTTATGTCACCTCCCTTTATCTTTTTTAGTATGAGCAGTTCATCCAGCATACTTGCTTTTCTTTATGATTGACCTCAAATATAAGAAAACTATCCCTGTTTCAATTCGATTGCTTTTTTAATTTATCCACTGCGTGCTCCAAAGATTCCGTAGGTTCGATGATATTGTAGTTTCCCCAAAAGTCCGGACTCCAATATTCGTCTACTTTATCATAGAATATTTGATTCAAGCTGAAGGCTTCTTTGTTGGGAATAGTCTCCAACATTCCTTCTCTCTTGTCGGTCACGACCATTTCGGAAGCTACTGTATAGCTTGTGGAAAACAGTTTCTTCTTCCAGTCACATTTGAAACGGATTGTGTTGCTAATGTAATTCAGATAAGTTTTTCCATCCACATCTTTATAAGTGACCAGGTAGGACAGCTCTTGCGGCTTGAATCTTAAACCGAGAGGCTTTTTATATAGAATGGCAGTGGTTGCCTTCGATTTATCCTGCATGTCCAGACTCATCTCTATACGGGTAAATGACAAGCGTTCACGATCGATATATAATTTGCCATACAAGAGAGCATACATAAGGATTACCTTCGGGCGGAAATTAATAACATACTGCATACGGTTATCTATAAGCATGGATTCCGCCATCCAGAACTCATAATTATTCAATTCTTCCATATCGAGTAATGCTCCCTTGTTCTTCACAACATCCAAAGTGATGCTCAAGTTAGGGCCGCCAACAACCTTGACAGCTAATGTATCACTCGCTTTCTGGCTAAGCAGGCGACGTCCCTTCACCACCCTTACTTTGTCATAATTAGTATTTCACACCGATATACCGATATACCGACGCCCTTTCTGTACAGTCTCCCGATAAAATCCCGTCAGCATATCACGCTTATCACTATAATTTAGAGGAATCTTACTGATTGCCTTCTCTACAATCATACGTGGATTTTCAGCAAACACCACCACTTCATTCAGCAGGTTGGCATGAGGTGTCAGCCAAACCGTCAACTTAGAGGGTGTTTCTTTCTCCAGAGAGATATGATTATTTACATAACCTATATGTGAAATCTCCAGTTCGCGCAGCGCTTCTGTTTTTTTGATTTTCAAAGCAAATTCTCCTTCCGCATTCGTCACAGTGCCGATATTACTGCCATGTACAGATACATTTACGTTCTCCAGAGCTTTTTTATTTTGCTTGTCTTTCACCATGCCAACGATTGTTAGATAATCTCCGGCATCTCCTTGCGCCCACACAGGAAAGCTACAAAGCAGCAAACAAACTGACAGCCATCCAACCAAGTGTTTTTCTACATTCTTCATACTGATGCTTTTTAAAGGTAAATAAATTACGTTTCTATTTATAAGAGCGCTCAGACTGGAAATACCCTACAGCTTTTACAAAAAAAAGAAAAAGAAATCATATTCCAATGTTATATCCGGGAATTAATAAGAAACAATGTACCAATGGGATAACATATACTCCGATGAAATTTACGATAAGCAACTTCAAAGAATAATTCCCGGTAATCACTGATATAATTGTTAATTATGCTTGTGAATATGTATTTCATATAAAAATAGTTTCTACCTTTGCGGCCGTTATGATGAAGTACATATTTTGTATACTATTAGGCGTATTTCTGTGTTGGGGATTCCATCTGATTTTCAACGAAGCACAAGAGGCATACCGGTTAGAAGCCGGTAGTAACGGAATACAAACCTATTCCTATTCATATACCTCTAAAGCTAGCATTATACAACTGGATCAAGAACAGAAACTAGTCAAGACAAAAGAATACGCCGGAAAGCAAAATTACAATAACGATAACGGCGTTTTAAATCCATTTTCCTTCCGCCACCTCTCTCCCTTAAAAATACTAAGATTCAATATTCCTTCTGTCACTATCCGCATACTAAGCTCGCTAAAGATTCAACTTCCTAAAAATCAATGGACAGGTTTTTCATATTATACCAATCTTTTTAAATATTCCGATAGATATCATATCTATTCATTAGGACACATACTCATTTAGCCATTTTATATCTTTTTTCGGCATAGGACAATTCAAGTCTTTTATGCCCCACTTTCTGTTTGCCTCCACCATTTGAGTGAAAAAAGAATTCACTATGGTCTGGAAGCCTATAACATTCTTTCATTACAATAATAACCAAAGTATATAAAATGGACTTTTTATTGGATTTTATACTTCATATCGATCAATATATGGTGATGATTGTGCGTGATTATCATGCCTGGACATACGCCATCTTGTTTTCTATCATCTTCTGTGAAACCGGATTAGTGGTCACTCCTTTTCTTCCCGGTGATTCTTTACTCTTCGTTGCAGGAGCCATTTCAGCATTACCCGATATGCCCATCAGCGTGCATATACTTGTCATTATCTTATTTGCTGCTGCCGTATTAGGCGATTCCTGCAATTACATGATAGGACATTTCTTCGGCCGAAAGCTGTTTAATAACCCCAACTCCAGGATATTCAAACAAAGTTATCTGGAGAAAACACACGAGTTCTATAAAAAGTATGGTGGGAAAACAATTATTCTAGCCAGATTTGTCCCGATAGTACGCACATTTGCACCTTTCGTAGCAGGAATGGGAAAGATGAATTACTACTATTTTATGATGTATAATTTAGTTGGTGGTGCGCTCTGGGTTGCCGTATTCTGTTATGCTGGTTATTTCTTCGGCGACCTTCCGTTTGTGCAGGAAAACCTGAAGTTACTGATTGTAGCCATCATATTTATCTCTGTATTGCCTGCCATTATAGAGGTAGTACGTGCCAAACTAAAATCTTAAAAACAGCAAACTATAATCTGTATTCATTTGTTACTAATATAAATAGAGAAGAAAAAACAATTTAAAGTTTTTACACTTATGAAAAATTCTTTTTTTAGCCAGTTTACTCCAAAGGAGCCCAAATTTTTCCCTTTACTGAAACAGCTATCAGAAGTGCTCTGCGAAGCATCAGTTGTTTTAATAGAAAGCTTGCAACATGACTCACCTACAGAACGTTCGGACTACTACAAAAAAATCAAAGACCTAGAACGGGAAGGCGACAGACTGACACACCTGATTTTTGATGAATTAGGTACTACCTTTATCACTCCTTTCGACCGCGAAGATATTCATGACTTAGCTTCCTGCATGGATGACGTCATTGACGGAATAAACAGTTGTGCCAAACGAATCTCTATTTACAATCCCCGTCCTATTTCAGAGAATGGCAAAGAGTTGAGCCGTTTGATTCAGGAGGAAGCGATCTATATATGCAAAGCCATGGACGAACTCGAAACATTCCGTAAGAAACCGACTCTTCTCCGTGAATACTGTTCCAAACTGCATGAAATCGAGAACCAGGCGGATGATGTATATGAATTCTTTATCACCAAACTTTTCGAAGAGGAAAAGGATTGCATTGAACTTATCAAAATAAAGGAGATCATGCATGAACTGGAAAAAACGACCGATGCCGCAGAGCATGTAGGCAAGATTCTCAAAAATCTGATTGTAAAGTACGCATAAAGCAAGCCGGAACACATGGAATTATTAGTGACTATCATCATTCTGGCTCTGATATTCGATTATATCAACGGCTTTCACGATGCAGCAAACTCAATAGCTACCATCGTATCTACCAGGGTGCTTACTCCCTTTCAAGCTGTAATATGGGCTGCTTTCTTCAATTTCGTAGCCTTTTTCATTGCCAAATATATAATAGGTGGATTCGGTATCGCCAATACAGTATCCAAGACTGTGGTAGAGCAATATATCACCCTGCCCATTATATTAGCAGGAGTTATAGCGGCTATCACCTGGAACCTGGTTACCTGGTGGAAAGGGATTCCGTCTTCTTCCTCACACACCCTTATTGGAGGTTTTGCAGGAGCTGCCATTATGGCAAACGGATTTGAAGCAATTCAGCTTAACATCATTCTTAAAATTGCAGCCTTTATCTTTCTGGCTCCTTTTATCGGAATGGTCATTGCTTTCGGTTTCACTCTGTTTGTCCTCTACATCTGCCGACGCGCACATCCCCACACAGCCGAGCAATGGTTCAAGAGGTTGCAACTCGTATCCTCCGCCCTCTTCAGCGTCGGACATGGCTTGAACGATTCACAGAAAGTAATGGGTATTATTGCCGCTGCCATGATAGCCGGCCATTCAATGGGATTGGGCATGGGTATCAACAGCATCAATGACCTTCCCGACTGGGTTGCTTTTTCGTGCTTCACAGCAATTTCACTCGGTACGATGTCCGGTGGCTGGAAAATAGTGAAAACAATGGGAACAAAAATTACCAAGGTAACCCCATTGGAAGGAGTGATTGCCGAAACAGCAGGTGCTTTCACTCTCTACATTACGGAAATGTTGAAAATCCCCGTTAGTACTACACATACTATCACAGGAGCGATTATTGGAGTAGGTGCAACTAAACGCCTCTCTGCCGTTCGTTGGGGAGTAACCAAAAGCCTCATGACTGCCTGGATTCTTACAATTCCAGTCAGTGGACTCTTAGCTGCAGCTATTTATTATATTGTTTCCATCTTTTTATAGATGGAAACATATTATCTATCAGGAATGTTATAATAAATAAACCCACATCTAATGTCACACTTGCCAACTTTGATTGCCGACCTTGCGCTGATATTAATATCGGCCAGTATCATAACCTTGTTGTTCAAATGGCTAAAACAGCCTTTAGTCTTAGGTTACATTATTGCCGGATTGCTGGCAGGTCCTTATATTAATATTTTCCCTACAGTAGGAGATATTGAGAATATCAATATATGGGCAGAAATAGGTGTTATATTCCTGCTCTTTGCACTCGGACTGGAGTTTAGTTTTAAGAAGCTCATGAATGTAGGTTCCACAGCTTTTATAACGGCTATCACCGAAGTAATCAGTATGTTGCTCATTGGATATTTGGTGGGACAATTATTAGGATGGGGCACTATGAATTCCATTTTCTTGGGGGGAATGTTGTCTATGTCGTCCACTACAATCATTATCAAAGCCTTCAATGATCTGGAATTGCGTAACCAACGTTTTACCGGTATCGTATTCGGTACTCTGGTAGTGGAAGACCTGATTGCTATCTTAATGATGGTGCTTCTTTCCACAATGGCAGTGAGTCAAGACTTTGTGGGTGAAGATTTGCTGATAAGTGTGCTCAAGGTCGTTTTCTTTTTAATCCTGTGGTTTCTCATAGGTATCTTCGTTATTCCGGCCTTTCTCAAAAAAGCAAAGAAGTTGATGAATAACGAAACTCTTCTGATTGTCTCTCTCGGTCTTTGTCTGGGAATGGTGGTATTGGCTACTTACACAGGTTTTTCAACAGCGCTAGGAGCATTTATCATGGGATCTATCCTTGCCGAAACCATCGAGGCCGAACATATCGAACATATCATACAACCGGTAAAAGATCTCTTCGGAGCTATCTTTTTCGTTTCGGTCGGTATGCTGGTGAATCCGACTGTATTGGTAGAATACGCCTGGCCTGTCATCATCATTACACTGGTTACCATTATCGGCAAAGCCATTTTCTCTTCGTTTGGCGTACTCTTATCCGGAGAACCACTGAACACTTCCATCAAATCCGGATTCAGCCTGGCACAAATCGGAGAGTTTGCTTTCATTATTGCCGGACTGGGTGTTTCGCTCAAAGTGCTTGATCCGTTTATTTCACCTATCATTGTGGCTGTATCTGTTATTACCACTTTCACGACTCCTTACTTTATCCGTTTAGCCAATCCTTTTGCCGAATGGCTTTACAAAATATTGCCTACTAAAGTACAGGAGACATTAGATCGTTATGCTTCCGGCAAGAAGACCATGAACCACGATAGTGACTGGAAGAAATTACTAAAAAACATGATTGGGAGAGTTGTCATCTATAGCGTACTGCTCACTGCTATTTGGCTGCTGTCGATACAAATCATTTATCCCGCCATCAGCGAAATGTTTACTCCTATCACTATATGGATCAAACTGGTGATGTGTCTGGGTACTCTTCTGCTTATGACTCCTTTTTTATGGGCGCTCATCTCCAACAAATACAACTCTTCGGAATTATTCCTGAAGCTATGGAGAGACGAGAATTACAATCACGGACGCCTGGTTTCCCTGGTTCTGGGACGTGTATCTGTTGCTCTTTTCTTTATCACTAGTGTAGTCATCAGCTACTTTAAACTCAACTGGGGAATAAGTGTGATTATTGCCATAGCCGTAGTAGCATTGATTCTTATTCTTAGGGAAGACCTCACGCAATATTCACGATTGGAAACAAGATTCCTTGCCAATCTTAACCGACGGGAAGAGGTAGCTAAAAAACGGCACCCGCTAAAAACAAGTTTCAATAGCGAATTCAATGATAAAGACCTTGACTTGACATCTATCCTAGTATCGCCTTATTCCGATTACATCGGCAAGTCTTTAGGAGAACTTTCATTCAGGCAAAATTTTGGAGTAAATGTCGTCGCAATCACTCGTGGCGATCTGAACATATATATACCGAAAAGTTCTGAACACATCTATCCGCAAGATAAATTGACAGTAGTTGGTACAGATACACAATTACAGGAATTCAGAAATAGAATAGAAGATGTAAAAAACACATCAGATATGGATGCAGTGGATAAAAAGATAACTCTCCACTCTTTCACGGTAGACGAAGAGTTCCGCTTTTTAAATCAGACCATCGCGCAGTCTCATTTAGGAGAGAAGCATGACAGTATTGTTGTAGCCATTGAACGAAATGACGAACTGATTACCTTGGATAAAGACACAACTTTCCAATTAGGAGATCTCGTCTGGATTGTGGGCAACCGGGAAAAGATTAGAGAAATACTGTACTTAACGTAATTTGTATCTAAGCCAGAATGGAATACAAAAGTAAAGTACACCCAATACAACAGCTTTAATGTTTTTGTACAGGCTGTATACTGCAATAAAGTTCTGATTCAAAATAAATACGTTACATATAAAGTCCAGATGAGGCTGAACTCAAAACTAAACTTGAAGTTCAGCCTCATCTGCTTTACTTATCTAACATTCTATTTACAAAGTGAGGACGCGTGAATGGCTTACTTGGTCCTACAGTTGGTTTAGCACTGCGCGTTTGTGATTTATTCTGCAAATCAAATACGGCAAACTCCTCATAAGACATTTGTTTACCCAAACTTCTTTCCATTATTTTATCGTATATCGCTTTACGGGAAGGAGCATTAAACCCCTCGGTATTACTATTCATCATACTCTCTTCTGAAGGACGATACGCCCCTTTTATATAAGTACATGCCCCTTCAAATACTCCCAGTTTTTCTGACACATACCGATTATCATTCAAGAAAGCAGACCAAAGTACCTGAGATGGATCGGATGTAAAATCAACATTCTGCGCCCATCCTAATGTCTGCAGATACTGTACATTTTTTATTTCTTTAGAAGAAATAGTCCCATTTTCCTGATAAGCATACTCATCTTCCAATTTGGCAAAACCATGTCCAACAGCCTCGTGTACAAGTACCTGCCTGAAACTTTCACTTTGCAAATCGTATATCACCGGGCAATAAGCAATAGCAAACTCAACCACTTTCGTCTGATTAGTATAACCAAAATAAGTAGTTCCTGCATACGCAGGAGAATTTAGAATTACAACAGCCAATGTTTCACTCATATCTATATTATCCACGCATTGCACATAACGTTGTACAGCATTATCTTCACCGGAAATCCCCGTACTGTTTCCACCCGCCAGTTCACAACCAAGTGCTGTTTCATATCCTGTACCAAAAATATTGTGTTTCGAAACCGCAGTTACTGCATATACATTAAAATAATCTCGAAGTGACTTGATGGGTTCTTCCGTAAAGAGATTCTCAAAAGCTTTGTCCATAACCGCATCATAAGTTCCATCGTTAATTTCAGTATCTATAAATCCATCGCCCATAAGCACAATAGGAAGACCTTTTCCCAGCTTTGCAGTTTGCAGAACACGTACTTTTTTATCTGACGAATAATCAGTAGATTCACTAGCCACTTCCCCCCTTTGTATGATAGTAACTATCTCTACTACGATTGATTCCATATCAGTTACTTTCACAAAGTAGATATAGGCAGTACGGGAAACACCATCAGTATTAGGCAATACAGTCAGATTAAGCATGTAGGAAGAGGATGCACGAGTCTTTGTCTCCTGTGTCAGCCAAGTGCCAGTACCCAAAGAACCATAAATCAACAATTCATCTTCAGCTATATTCGTAGAGAATCTAATATCCAATTCCCCACCTTCAACAGATACATTATATATATTCTGCTCAAGATTCACAAATTCTGCCGGCTCCTGCTCTATGATTATGTTTTGTGTCAATGTCCCGGAAGTTAATGTAAGCGTTGCCGTACGTACACTTCCTGTTATATTCTCACTGATAGCAGTAAGCGTAATATTGCACGTACCCGCTTCTCCCGAAACCGGAGCGATTGTAAACCAATCCGCAACTGTACTCGCCTTCCATTCACGGGTACTCGTAAAACTGATTGTTACCTGCGAACCTTTAGCCGAACCCATCACGACATCTCCGACATTCTCTATCGAGAAGTTAGGATCTACTTCATCTTCAGTACAGGATACTATAAAAAACAAAAACAAGGGAAATAATAGAAAATAAATTGTTCTCATACCCATTACATGTTATTTTGTTATACCAAAGATAAGCTACATTTTCATTACCAGAAAATTTATTCGACAAATCGCCCTAAAAAAAAGACGTACGGACTTTTTTTGAACTTTCCGATATAGAATAATAGTCATTCAAAAATAAAAAGGGGTTGAAAGTCTATGACTTTCAGCCCCTTTTCTATTATTTCAATCGTCTTATTCAGCGATTTTATTTCACTTCCTCAAAATCAACAGCATCTCTGTATGAGCAACTTGCGTGAACGTGTTGCAAATATAGTGCAAACCCGAAAATAAGCATCCATAAGCAACCACAGCTCTTTACTGCAAAAGTACAGATTTATTTGATAAATATCGTGATATAAACACATAATAATCAAATCAATAGGGTAATTTTAACAAAATATGCAATTCGAATACATACTAATTTAAGAAATCTTTAAGTGTAATAGTTGCAATTCTTAGTCCTTTTGCTTTTACTTGTAAGCCATTATCGGAAGTTAAAAGAATAGGATTTTCATTTTTAAATTTAAGTGCCACCGTTAATATGTTATTATCTGGAGATTTTTTATTAAAATCATTTGGCAATAAATCAGGATCAGAAAGTTCCATTGAGACATTCGGCTTATCCATTGCTTTATTGATCAATCGCAAAGCCGTTTCTACATTTTTTTTGTTTGCCGCATCAAGCTTAATTTTAAGTTTGTCCAACTCGTCTATAACTTTTGCAGACATGACAACTTGATAATGTTCATCAATCTTAGAAATAATATCTGGACAATTAACAAACACATTAGTATCGATGATATATATATTCTTTTGGGTGGTTGACTTAACAGATTTTTGTTTTGAAGTCTCAAATTTTGAGAGGTCTATTTTCCCTTTTAGATGCAAACTTATCCCGTTACCTTCAATTATACTATCTTTAAGTTTATTTGAATACTCATCTATTATTTCTGGTATAATACCAGAAGTTATTTTGATTAAGTACGAACGAACATCTCTATGGCATGATGTATTGAGTATTGATTTATCCGCAACAATTATTGTTAGTTGTTTTGCACGACTTGTTGCAACATTAAACAGTGCTCTATCAAGAGACATTCCAATCATTGTGTTAGGAATATAATAAATACAAACATCGCAAGTCATACCTTGAACTCGTTCAACTGTGTCGATGAGAACATTGTTTTTGCTACCATATTTACTTATAAAACTATTCTGTAACATTCTAACTGCAGCACGAAATTTTGTTAATACTGCAATATTCAATTTAGGATAAGATGATAATAAATCATTAACAATTCTAATAGTGAAATCACAGCTGCCTTTATCTACTTTCTCACCGATAGGCATCTCCTTAGGAATAAGAATTGTACCACCTTCCTTAGGAATATAGTGTATAGTAGTATTTGCTAACTCATACTTAAAGTCAGCTACCGATTTAATAGGTGTATGATAGAAAATACTTGTCAAATCCGCAGATTTTTTCAATAAACGATGTGTTTCTGTTAAAATAAACGACTTGTAGTTAAAGTTCTCACAGAGTGTTGCAAAACCATTTGCAAGCATAGCGAAGTCATTCCTCATAAGCGTTTCTTCGCTTAACAATACAATTGGCTGCATCTGGTTTTGATCACCAATCCATATAACCTTTCTTCCAAGATTTTTACATGCAGCTATCATTCCAAACAAAGCCTGACTTGCTTCATCCATAATTACATAGTCAAACGGTTGTTCATAATAACTTTGTTTAGCCCAACCGCTTGTATTATAGAATGTTGAGAGTGTAAGATTGCCAGAAATACATGTTATTTTTTTACTATCAATAGGACAAAGATTTTTGCAAGTAATAAGTTCATCAGAAGATACATTAGTTTTCATTACCCGCTTATCGGAGAGGTATTTTTTTAGGCTGTCCTTTTCTGCAAGTTCTATCAGTGCTCTGTTAGTCATGGCAGTAACAAGCACACTACTATTTTGGCTCAGCAAATGTGCAACAAGTTCAGCCATAAGATAAGTTTTCCCAGTACCTGGAGGGCCCTGAAATATCAGTTGAGAAGTGGATTCTAACGTCTTGACTATCTCTTCAACTTGTTCTTTATTTGAATTAATATGAATAGGATTCCATACAATAAACTTCTTATCAAAATCCAAAATATCCTTGGCTACCATATTTGTGTCGTTGTTGTTAACGATATCAATAAGGTTCTGATAATAATCCATTGGTGGCTCTTGAGGGCCAAGGACAATTACACATCCTTCTTTGTTTTCTAGGAATTTAGCCATATCTATTGACAATCCAGTAAAACCACACAGTAGGAAACCATTGTCATCCGTTTTACCCTGCCAGACACAATGTACTTCCGAAAATTCGACTTGGTGACGACGCAAGTTACCCCAACTGATTTCTCCCCAATACCTTGGAATACTCATTTCTTTTTCTAATACGACTGCAGTAAAATATTCATTCTTGCGTGGAATTCCTTTATCCTTCTTAAAACGAAGTATAAGTTGCCCAGATCCCAATACGTTACGGTCTGCATTATTGGAATCAGCCATTTGTAAATATAGCTTTACAAACTGTGTAACATACACTTCATTATCTGTTAATAATGCAATTGCTTTAGAATTGAGTTTCTTTAGATATTCTTCACTTATTGCTACAAGTTCTTTATCAAGAAATCTCTTATGTTGCTCTCTTGTATAATACATTATATTTTTATTCTAAAAGTCAAACAATTCATCTGTATCAATATTTGTATAAACATCAGAAACTGACATCTTTTCGTCAAGTCCAAAACCATTTATTTGGTCTGAAATAGAATATGTTATATTTTCTATAACGAAGCATGTCTTTTTTGAGTACATATATCTATTAGCTAGATATGCAAATTCTTTAGGAGTTATGATATCCGTGTCAAATATAAGGTTGACATCCTTATTGTCTTTAAAAGTATCATTAAAACTTATACGATGTATCCTTCTATCATAGCCATAATTGAGTAGCAAATTATCTGGATCTATCATTAATTCTGAGAATAATCTAGGATGAAGGTATAGCTTTCGTCCTATAGAACTGGTTACGACTACGGTTATTAATTTCCCTTTAAATTTAATAATACCTTTAACCAAACCATTCCCCAAATTAGGATCCCATCCTGAGCAATCATAATCCTCTAATGAATCAAGGTAATCTTTTGCAGCATTACGTGCTTCCAAATTCATCTCTATACGAGATTCTTTGTCAAGATTATCCCGGTCGGAAACATTGCCGTAACTTTCTTCATCCTCATAATAATCACCGTCTATTCTTTTTTTACTTTTTGTTTCTTCAAGCATTCGCTCAAGTTCTGCTATGCGTTTATCCTTTTCTTGAACAATATCCGCTGATACGAGAAATATCATATTCCAATCCTCTTTAGAAAAAGGACATTTTAATAATGTAGTATTGGAGTATATATCCGCTAGAGAAGATGCTGGTTCTCTATTCGCTGATATATAGATATGTCTAGTGTTTGCAAAATATGTATATTCACCCGCATAACCTTTAAATAAGTAAGTATTATTATAAATGCCTCTATACGGAAGTTCTCCCTCAATTATGTATATTGACATTCTTGAATTCTGTTTCCAATCTAAATACAATTGATTTGACCATTCTGCTGCTTTACAGAAATCATCTTCATAATATGAACCAGTTAGACGTAAAGTTTTGTATAGATTTGACAATATATTTACTTGGCTTTCTGATTCTATCGGAAGTTGGAATGAGTTAGCTACCAAATTAAAGAAAGATCTTATTATGTTAGCATCATTAAGATTCCATATATTCTCTAATTTATTCTCTTTAAATGATTTTCTCCGCAGTATCTCTTTACTTTCTTTGTCATGCAACCCAAGTTGAATCAAGAATTGTTTTTTTTCAAACGTATTAGCCCAGTTCTCAATAAACGAAGGCACTTGTTCTATTGGTAAAGTGAATTCATTACTATCGAAATATGTTCCAACTAATTTATCAAAAGGATATTGAACTCCTCCATTTGTAATAACAGGACTTAATATATCTGCAATATCTAGTGCCATACTCTTGTCAAGTATTTTAATGAAAAGATTCTGATCATTAGCACGAATGCATGATTTTAGCATATTATCGAAATAATTGTAACCACAAAACTTTCTATACACAATAAGAAAACAGAATTGTTCTGCAGTGATTAGTTGAGTTGATGCAGTTAGTTCTTTATATAACTGATTTCGAACATCAGTAAGGTTAACTTCCCTTCGAGCAAATATCTTTTCGAATCCATCTATACTTGAAAACTTTGAACTTACATTGCTAAGTATAGAAGATGATGAATATGCTGGTAGTATTTTCGAAAGCGAGAATGTATAGAGTTTTACACCTATGTTTATTGAAAAATCATCTTTAAGATTATATTCTGACAAACTCTTACCATTAATTGTTATTATTGAGCGTGCATGAGAAACAGCCGTATCGTTGGATAATGCCATCTTCATCCATCTATATTCGAAAGATTTTTTGTCATATTCCAACGTACTTAAAAGTGGCATAGCTTTTATGCTCTTTGCATATGCTACCTGAGTATTAGTATCGGATTGCTCTACAATGCGAAGTAAACTTATTGTAGGTATATTGCTTTTTGAAAACAATGTTATCGTAAATCCGGGTCTCCAATATGACAAGAATGTTTTATGAATATCTGAAATATCTGTAATACTTATCAAGTCATCAATATATGGTTCAATAATGCTTGAATAAATATCTGTTGATACAACAAGGTATCTAGTAATTAAGCTGTTATTTTCTTCTTGCTTTAACATATAATCATATAGCCAAACCGGACAATTGGAATTATACGCAAACATTGAAGATAATGGACTATATTTACCATTCTGATTTTTAAAGATTTTCCATTTTTTTAATGTTTCAACCCCAATATTTTTAAATTTTGCAATATTCACAAATAAATGCAATCTCTCATTAAATGTGAGAGAATCTAAGGATTCTTCCTCTATTTTTTCAAAAATTGCTTTTTCATCTTGGCTAACAATAAACAATGATAATGGGTGTTCTTCAACAGAATGATTAGAACATTTAAAACCAAGTTTTGATAATACTGACTTTATGGTTGAAATCTTCTCTGTTGAAAACAAGAGTTTATCTTCTAACTTAACTTCATTTGTTGTTTTCCACTCTTTCCCAAACATAAACGTGGGAACAAGTGGAATTAGAGAATGCGCTTTTTCTTCTTTTGCCAACCATTCATAGAAAGATGTACGTAACTTATCATCACAAGAATCAATAATCCATTTTTTAAGGGTATCAATATTATTTAATAGAATTGTGATAACAGTTTCTGTAGTAATCTTTTCTATTCCAAATATTTCTTTTGACAATGAACTTGAATCAATAGATTCATGAGGTAAATGTTTGGTTGTACCTATTAGCTTATAGAAATCAGATGCACCAATTGCAGAAGATAGTCCAGAAGCATCAAATATAATATTATCTGGCCCTACGATATCATTATTATCATTAAGTATAAATGCTTTATTTGTTAAAGCATCCTTATATCCACGATTAAACGAATCGACTAGTGTTGCTGTATCCTGACTAAAATAGGTGAGTTCTTTTGTTGGAAGTAAATTAAGATAATTTACATTGAGTTCAGAAGCATAGCTTGAAACCATACTTACAATTTGCTTTCCAATCATATAGAACAAGAAGAAATTCCATGGATTGTCGCTTTGAATTCCTTCTCTATCAGACTTGGGAATAAAATCAGCATTCAAATAAAATGGGAATTTGAATCTGTGCTCATTCATAGGAAGATAAGCATATAATGAGAGATCATCTTCACCGATTGGCGTAACAAGTCCATCTTCGTCAAGCTTGATAGCAAATGAGATAGTTGTTTCTTTAGCCGATGCAATACGGTCTGGAATACCTGCAACTTCTGTTAATTCATTACCATCTTGATCAAGTTTAATAAAGTAGTTTTCTTTTTCACCCCTATTATTAGTTCTTTCTTTTCTTCTGATTTGAATGCCTGCCTTTTTGAATTCATCGTCATTCACTAAAAGATTATCTGACGAATAAATACAAAAATCTTCAGATAAACGATCTTCATTGAAAGAGTTTACAAGCGAAACTATGTTATTCTTTCTATCTATTTTCTTTTGAATAGTAAGACATTTATCCTTATCTATCAATTGCACTCGATTAGTGTTTCTGAGAAATAACATAAATCGTGGTTCAGAAAACACTTCTTTAATCGCCTCATGATATTCAGAAAGTGTTTCTTCATCCATTTTTAATGCAATAGCAACATTTTCTTTTTGATTGAAAATGGAATCATATGGATCAATTTTTAATGATTCATACCATATCGGTAATAACTGCCAAGGAATATCCTTTACACCTTTGAATTCCCTAAAGAATTTTAGATATTTGTGAAGAAATTCTTTCTGTTTTTCCACATCATTCTCAATATCGTTAACATGGTAGTAAAAGGCTTTGAAATCATTATAGATTGGTAAATTTTTATCGAAAGAAAAATTGTAGCCAGCACTTTTAATTAATACAGACTCAGAATTTGTGAATACTGACTTGAACCCAATACCTTTATAGCCTGTTTTCTTACTGCTTGCACTCTTTGTGCTTTTTGCAGCAGATGTAATTGATTCAAAGTCATGTTTATTAAATGCAAATCCATCGTGTGTTACAACAAAATAATTATCGCTAAGTTGTAACTTTACTTTAACGCCATTCTCTGGGGCAGCATCATCGGCATTTTGAAGAAGTTCAAAAAACATTCTCTTTTTACTAGTATAGAGGTTCTGACCTACTTCTTCAAGCAAGTTAGCTACACTTGTATTAGTGTTTGGACTTGTATGTTGCTTAAAAGAAAGGGAAACAGACTCTTTATATGGATTTTCTGCTTCTTTAATTTTATTTGATGATACACAAAACATATAAGGAGAACCTTGTTCCATGCGGTATTCTTTGCGTGGCATGTCAATCTCTATCTCATAATAATTACCAGAAACAAAAAAATTACGCAATCGGTTATCAACGATGGCAATGAGACACTTCCCATTAATTGGATCTACTAGTAATTTGCCATTGTTTTCTTCTTTAACATCTCCTGTAGACATTAAATTTGTGAAAAAATACTTGGAATTAATCTCTATAACTTTGCCAATAAAACGATTGGTTGTTAATCCCATAGTAGCCAGTAAATCTGTAAGACTAAGTTCGTAAAGGCTCTCTTCGTATTTATCTTCAACAAAAAACTTTCTACTAAAAATCAGCTGGCCGTTGTCTTCTCCCATATATGCAACACGGACATGTTCTCCTGGAAAAACTTCATCACTAGCACGAATAACTTTATTTGGTGACAGTTCATCCCTATATATACTGCCTAAGATTCCGGTATTACCAATGTCTATAGTAGCAAATTTATTGTTTATATTCTTAACAATAGCATCAATGATATCGCCCTTATTTAGTTGAGAACGTAACCAATCAACTCTAGCTTTCTTTTCCTCGGCCTCGATTGGACGCATATCCAAGACAACATCTTTTAACTTTTCATTATATTTAATGAAAACAAATTCAAGTTCTTCATCAGTCTCTATTTCATTGTTCAATAGTCTGGTTTTATAAGGTTCAACAAAACGTTTTAAAGGTACAATTACCTTTATCAATCCATCTGCTTCAATAAGAGCAGATGTGGAATTTTCATTTTAATGATACCCTTAAATAAACATTTTACCCGTTCATTCTCACTATGTACTTTTGCAAAATAATCATGTAAAGCCAACACACTCATCGAAATTTTGTTTCGATGCTTCTCTGGGTCGTAATTGTTGTCAATTACAACACAAGTAATTTCTTCACCTTCTTTGTATTCTATTGTTGGGAGTTCACTTACATGAACAAGTGCCGTGCTGTCTCCTAAGTTTACAATAAGACCGAAACTCTCAACAGATTTTATAATAACCTTGTATATGGTACCTTTTTCAACTGTTCTTGGATTGGGTAGAAGATTTTTTCGGCTTAGATTCAACTTTCCATCTGGTAATTCTTTGATAACTTTTACATCAAGAACATCACCTTCCGATAATGAAGAAAGAGTCACAGACTGATTAGACCAAGATATATCATGAAGTCTTATCAAACCGTCAACTCCATTGGGCATTTTTGCAAATGCTCCGAGATCTGGTTTTATACTGGTAATTTTTACGCGAATAATATCACCAACTGATGGATTATTATATGTTGTCATAAGCAATTTATCTTTTAGTATAACTTTACAATTTTGTTAGTCACTCTGATCTCAAATATTTCAATTAAAAATTAAATCAGATATAAGACATTATCTATCATTCACATATTAGAATCTAACACATGTAACATTATAGTTTCATGCAAAGAGAATTTCTTAATTACAAAAATAGGTATTTTATCATTTTAAATAGAATACAAACACATAATAGTCAAATCAATGGGCTGATTTTAACAAAATATCCGGTTTTATCCTTACCTTTGTGTATGATATTGGGATATTATACCCGAACAACAATAAAGAAACTATGCAGATACATAACAATACATTGATAACAGAATGCTCGGCTTACGATTTCAAGGAAATGTTGGAGCGTAAGAAAGTGAAGTCGTGGCTTAAATCCGTGTCGGCTTTCGCTAATACGGATGGTGGCAGTTTGTTCTATGGAGTGAATGATGACGGCGTAATTGTAGGGTTGGAGAATCCACAAGCCGATGCTGATTTTATCAGTGAAATGATAAAGGCAAGACTTGACCCTGTTCCGGAAGTTCAACTTATTCCGATAGAACACGAAGAGCATACCCTGCTTGAAGTGAAAGTAAAGACAGGAACGCTTACACCTTATTATTACTATCAGGATGGGACACGTACCGCATATGTACGAGTTGGCAATGAAAGTGTAGAATGCAACTCCCAACAATTACTTTCGTTGGTATTAAAAGGCACGCACATGACTTGGGATTCACTGCCTACCCAAGTGGATGCCAGCAAACATTCTTTCATCATCCTTGCCAATACTTTCCGTGAACAAACCCATCAGGAATGGAATGACAAGTATTTGGAATCATTCGGACTGGTAACTCCTGACGGCAAACTGACCAATGCAGGATTGCTGTTTGTGGACAATTGCACAGTATTTCAATCGCGTATTTTCTGCACCCGTTGGACTGGACTATATAAGGATGATGCCATCAGTTCCGTGGAACATCGGGCTAACCTTGTGCTGCTCTTAAAATATGGTATGGATTTCATCAAAAACTATACCATGAGTGGCTGGGTGAAGATGCCAAACTATCGCCTTAACCTCCCCGACTATTCCGACCGCGCCATCTTCGAAGGATTGGTAAACCACCTTATCCATCGAGATTACACCATGATGGGCGGTGAAGTACATATTGACATTTACGATGACCGAGTAGAACTAGTATCACCTGGTGCCATGCTTGACGGCACACAGATTCAAGACCGTGACATATACAAAGTGCCGTCCATGCGCCGCAACCCTGTCATTGCAGATATGTTCACACAATTGGACTATATGGAGAAACGTGGTTCCGGCTTACGCAAAATGCGAGAGCTTACAGAGAAGCTACCCAATTTCCTACAAGGCAAAGAACCACAATATCAAACGGAAGCGACTTCTTTCTACACCACATTCTATAATCTGAACTGGGGTGACAATGGAAGAATACCTGTTGAGGAAGTGGCTAACAGGGTAAACAGTACCCTCGAAAAGTACCCTGAAAACGAAGAAAGTTCGGTGGAAACCTTTGGTGATACGCAAGAAAGTTCGGAGAAAGGTTCGGAGATAATCCCAAAAGGTTCGGAGAAAAAGTTCGGAGATTCGAAAAACAAATCTAAAAGCATTGGGAAAACCACACAAAAGATTATTGATTTCGTCATTTCCGACCCATCAATGTCTGCAGAAGCAATGGCCTATAAAATAGGAATAAGCTCCCGAGCCGTAGAAAAACATATTTCAAAGCTTCGTTCTATGGGAATTTTGTCTCGTGAAGGAGCAGATCATGGTGGCTATTGGCGCATTATTGTTAACCCTCAAACTGAGCAATAAAACTATGGAGACATCTTTCATACCATTCAGTGTAATAATTGCCGTTTTGATTATCGCCTTTTTGTTTGCCTCTTTGCCACAGGTAAACCATAAAACGCGATACAAAGTACTTTATGCAATAGCCATCATCATGTTATTAGCTGTTATCCCTATTAGTGAATATATGGCTGGTGGCATACAAAACTCAAGTAACAATTATCTGCTTGTCCTAATATTCGATATTGCAGTAGGATATTTCTGTATGTATATTGCCGCTTTACTGAAGTTCAATGTTCTTAAACGAAAGAACCAAGCATTAGAAAACGCCTTGACAGAAAAGCAACAAGAAAATGTAGCAATCCTATTGGAGCATCAAAACGAAAAACAACAAGCACTTCAGCAAAGAGAGCTTGAATGGTTAGCTGGGAAAATAAAGATGTTTACCGAAAAAGAACAGGAAGCTATTCTTGCCAGTGCTCTATCATTTGCTGAACATGACTTGATAGTTGCTCCCTCAATAAGCATACAGCCCAAAGAAACATGTAGTCAGCAAGAACTAATGTACTTTGTCTGCTCTGCTTTTTACAATATGGATAAAAGTCGTAGTGAAGTTGTGGGTTTCTTATATAAAGTTTTTCCTCTCTATTTTCCAGCAGGAGAAAGTGCATTGGCTAAAAAGATGCCGGGATTGGAAAAGGTAAAAGAAAGAAGGGAAAAAGAAAACACTCAGAAATAAATATCTAAATTATCAAGAACATGGATAATGTTAAAAATATACTCATTCTAACTTTTTCACAAATAGAGACAACAATACCCTCATAAAAGAATTTGAGGGCATACTACACCATAATCCTCATATTTGTAATCTTGATGCAGTTGTCGGTTTTCTCAGAGCATCAGGATATTTTTCTTTACGTCCTTTCCTAGACAACATAAATAAGGTTAGGGTCTTAATAGGAATAAATGTAGATAAATACATTGCACAAGCAACAAGGCAAGGAAAGATATTTTTTGGAGCAGAAGAAGAAGTAAAAGAAGAGTGTCTACGTGAAATTCGCCGAGATATAGAGCATTCGCATTATAGCAAAGAGGTCGAAAATGGAATGTTCCAAATGGTGAAAGACCTTATTGATGGTAAATTGGAACTAAGAGCGCATCCTTCAAAAAAAATACATGCCAAAATATACGTACTTTATCCAAACGATTTTAATCAATACACCCAAGGAATGGCTATAACTGGTTCCAGTAATCTTACTGGAAACGGACTAGGCATCACGGAGGAACGTCAGTATGAGTTTAATGTAAAAATGGATAGATATGATGATGTAAAATTTGCCAAAGAAGAATTTGAATTATTATGGAAAGAAGCCGAAGGATGCGAAATTACGGCTGATGATGTAAAAACATCAATAGATCATACATACCTCAAAGGTGATGCTTCACCTTATGACCTTTATATTAAAATGCTCATGGAGTATTTTTCGGATAGAGTCATGGCAACAGACGATAACAATCCATTTGATATGCCGGAAGGGTATAAGAAATATGATTACCAAATGGATGCTGTGGAAGAAGGTTATCAAAAGCTACTGCGTTACGATGGCTTTTTTCTTGCTGATGTTGTAGGTCTTGGCAAGACTGTAATTGCTACAATGATAGCTAAGAAATTCTTGATCGAGAATGGGCGTGACAAAACAAAAATTCTCGTCGTCTATCCACCTGCCGTAGAACACAACTGGAAAGCAACATTTAAAGATTTTGGCATTGACAAGTATGTTAATTTTATTTCCAATGGCAGTTTGTCTAAGATTCTCGATGAAGACAATTATAACTACTGGAATGCTGATGAATTTGACCTTATTTTGGTTGATGAAGCACATAAATTCCGCTCGCATACAACCTCTGCCTTTGAGCAATTGCAGGAAATATGCAAAATGCCCCGTATAGAAAATGGAAATATTCCCGGCTTTAAGAAAAAGGTAATGCTTATTTCAGCAACACCTATGAATAATACACCTGCAGATATATACACAGAAATCCAATTATTCCAAGATCCACGCCGATGTACGATTGATGGTGTATCAAATTTAACGGCATTCTTTTCACCTCTTATTAAAGAATTTAAACAGCTAAAAAGAGAGCCAAATTTCGACATAAGTCGATTCAAGAAATTAGCAGAACGAGTTCGAGACCGCGTTATCAAGCCATTGACGGTTCGGCGTACACGTACTGACATCGAGAACGTGCCTCGATATAATAAGGATGTGAATGGCTTTCCAAAAGTAGAGCGTCCTATAGAAAGTCGATATGAGCTTAATGAGCATCTCGCTGATTTGTTTGAACATGCTATGCTTACTCTTGAAAAGAACTTGACGTACGCTCGTTATCAAGCTATAGCCTACTTGAAGCCTGAAGTGGCACAAGGACTGTATGATAACGCGGAATTAATAAGCCGCAGCTTAGCTGGAATCCGTAAAAACGGATTGGTGAAGCGGCTAGAAAGCAGTTTTTATGCTTTCCAAGTTTCATTAGACAATTTCCGTCAAGCAAACCAAAATATGATAGATATGTTTGACCGCAACAAAGTATTCATTGCTCCGGATCTTGATATCAATATGCTATTAGAATCAGGGTTGAGTGATGAAGAAATTGAGGAGAAACTAAATGCCAAAGCGGAAGATAATCCCAAAAATGCAGTATTCACTGCTGATGATTTTAAGCCTGAATTTATAGAAATGCTTAGAGGAGATCAGAATACACTTGAAATGTTATGTTCAGAATGGGCAGATATAAAAGACGAAGATGATTCCAAGTTCACAAAGTTCAATGAGCTGCTTAAGCATAAGTTGTTCAAATCGGAACGCAATCCTGAACAGAAACTGGTTGTATTTTCAGAATCAGTTGACACAGTAGAGTATTTGGCACGCCGTATTAATCGTAAAGACGTATTGGTAATCTCCGCTGATAATCGTAGTAAGCAGTTCAAAACTATCCGTGAGAATTTTGATGCTAACTATAAGACAAAACTCAATGACTACAATATCATCCTCACCACAGATGTGCTTGCTGAAGGTGTAAACTTGCATCGAGCAAATGTGATTGTAAATTATGACACTCCTTGGAATAGCACCCGACTGATGCAACGTATTGGTCGCGTCAATCGTATCGGTTCTTCATCCAAACATATATACAATTACGTTTTCTATCCATCCCGTGAAGGAAACCGTGAAATCAATCTAAATCAAATCGCATTAAGTAAGATTCAAACCTTTCATTCCACCTTCGGTGAAGACAACCAAATTTACTCACAAGAAGAAATTCTTGACCGCGACTTAAGTAAACTCTTTGATGAAGGCATGAAGAAACAAAAGGAAGAATGTAATCAAGAATTGCCATATTATGAGGAACTCCGTGCACTCTATCAAAACAACCGTAGAGAATATAATCGCATAGCAAAACTCTCATTGCGTAGCCGTACTGGTCGTGAAATGAAAAAAGTAGATGGAGTAACACTTGCAAATGACACTCTTGTATTCCTGAAAACGAATTTCCGTAAGGTATTCTTTTTGGTCTCAGAAACAGCAGAAGAACTTTCTGTGCTTGATGCTCTAAAATATTTCAAAGCTCCCAAAGAAGAACAATCCGCAGAGCGTATAGAGCAACACCATAAGCATATTAATATGGCTTTACGAAAATTTCGCATGATGCAGGATGAAGAAGCACGTTCTCAAGAAACTACCCATGAAGAACAAGGTTCTGTTGGAGTGCAAGTTAGTACCGCTGTAAATTTGTTAAATAATTTCATTCGTGAAATAGACGATAATGAACTATACATAAAAGTAGTTCAGCTCAAAACATTAGCGGAAAGAGGTGTCATCACCTACATAGCTAAACGCTTACAACGCATACAGAAAAACTTGCGTCGCGTAGGAGGTAAAGCCAGAATGACACATGATGAAGCACTTGCAGAAATCATTGATATGGCAAAAAAGTATGCACCATATTATACGGCACAAGAATCTCTGCTTAATGAGCAAGAGACTAATGCAGAAATTATTTTATCAGAATCATTCAATAAACTCTAAAAATAGCAATATGAACTACAAAGAAGTCATCGAATCTAAATATAATCGTGAGGCTTGGCAAAAATTGCTTTATGATATATTCCGAAACAAAATTAGTTTTTGGAACACTCCTTCTGCGGTCCACGTAAGTAGCCGCTTAGCTAAAGAAGCATTGAATCTTGGCAAAATATCTCTTGTAGATGGAGAATCTATAGCCATATACGAAGTGGAATTGAGTGACAAAGTTGACATTGAGCGTAACCGTCGTGGCATTCGTGATATGCTCACTACAGATTGGCGTAATATGGGGTATGCTGGAGCATTTATGTTCTGTTATCGTAAGGATGAAAGCATTCTTAGATTCTCATACGTAAGTGAAACTTGGGGGTTTAACAAACAAGGCGAATATGAAAAGATGTCAACTAATACAAAACGCTATACATATTTGCTTGGCGAAGGTCGTGGATGCCGTACTGCCATAGAACAGTTTGGCACATTGAAAAATAGCAAACAGACACTCAGTGACATAACGAATGCATTTTCTGTCGAGACACTCACAAAGCAGTTCTACAAGGATTTATTCGAATGGTATCAATGGGCTATAGAACCATCATCCAATGTTTCTTTTCCCAATAATACGGGAACTGAAGATGATGACCGTGAGGATTTAGAAACAAAAGTAATTCGACTTATTACCCGTATTATGTTCGTATGGTTCATCAAGCAGAAGGACTTGGTACCACAACGGATATTCGATATTGATTATTTGCAGACTATCCTAAAAGAGTTTGACCCATATAGTCAGACTGTTGGAAACTATTACAATGCAATTCTCCAGAACTTGTTCTTTGCAACACTTAACCGTGCTATTGAAGATGAACAAGGAAACAAACGCAAGTTCGCTACCAATATAAAGAAAGATATCAAAACCCTCTATCGCTATGCCGAAATGTTTAACATCAGCGAGAATGATGTCGTTACCTTATTCTCAGAAGTCCCCTTCCTTAATGGTGGACTCTTTGAATGCCTTGATAAGACCAAGACGATTGACGGTGTTGAACAGGCCTACAATTATGATGGCTTCAGTCGCAACGACAAACGTTTTGCTGATGGGCGCTATCGCAATCGTGCCATTATCCCTAACAATCTGTTCTTCGATTCAGAGAAAGGACTGATTTCAATCCTCAGCCGCTACAACTTTACAATAGAGGAAAATTCACCCGAAGAACAGCAGGTAGCCCTTGACCCAGAATTGTTAGGTAAAGTATTTGAGAATCTATTAGGCGCATACAACCCGAAACAAAGGAAACAGCGCGAAATCAAAGTGGTTCGTTCTATACGCCCCGTGAAATAGTCAATTACATGGTAGACGAAAGTCTCATTACCTATTTAGGAGATACTCAATTTGTACGTTCCTTATTCAATCCAGATTTCACCCTTGACAGAGAAAAACCAGAAGAATATCAGCGTGTCGCTAAAAGATTAAAGGCTATCAAAATACTTGACCCGGCTTGTGGTTCTGGAGCATTCCCGATGGGATTGCTTAATCGCATGATAGATGTGCTCTGTCGTATTTCTCCAAATGAGAAAGTGTATGACTTGAAATTGGCAATCATAGAAAATTGCATCTATGGCAGCGACATTCAGAGTATCGCAGCCCAAATAACAAAACTACGCTTTTTTATCTCACTGATTTGCGATTGTGAAAAAGATGCTTCTAAACCAAACTTTGGCATACCGACATTACCAAACCTCGAAACAAAGTTTGTCGCTGCCAATTCTTTGATTGCTAAAAAGAAGCAAGCTTCACACTGTTTATTTGAGAATCCGGATATTGAGCCAACAAAACAGAAATTGATAGAAGTCCGTCATGAACATTTTTCTGCAAAAACTGCTAACCGCAAAAGTACCTTACGAGAAAAGGACAAGGTATTACGTGAAAAATTAGCTAGATTACTGGCGGATGACAAAGACTTTGCCCCTGAAGATGCTATACAATTGGCAGCATGGAATCCTTATGACCAAAATACAGTAGCAGAGTTCTTCGATCCTGCTTGGATGTTTGGAGTCAGCGATGGCTTCGATATAGTAATAGGTAACCCTCCATACATCCAGTTACAAAATAATGGTGGTGAATTGGCTAAACTCTATGAACCATGTGACTATAAAACATTCGCAAAAACGGGAGACATATATTGCCTTTTCTACGAACGTGGATGGCAATTACTGAAACCCAAAGGTCATCTTTGTTATATCACGTCCAACAAATGGATGCGTGCCGGATACGGAGAAAAAACACGTGGATTCTTTGCTAAGAATACAAATCCCCAATTGCTTATAGACTTCGCAGGCGTGAAAATATTTGAGAGTGCTACAGTTGATACAAACATCTTACTCTTTTCTAAAGAAGATAACAAGCATAAAACTTTATGCGCTGTCACCAATAAACAAAATAAAGATGGCGTTAAGAATTTGAGCGTTTTCGTGCAGCATAGCGGAGCGGTGTGTGATTTTTCTTCTTCCGATTCATGGGTTATCCTATCTCCTATCGAGCAGCATCAAGCGGAAGATAGAAGCCGTAGGAACACCTTTGAAGATTGGGATATTCAAATCAACTATGGAATAAAGACAGGTTATAATGATGCTTTTATCATTGATACGGAAAAACGTGAAGCGATATTGGCGAATTGCCAGACGGAAGAAGAACGCAAAAGAACAGCTGAACTTATACGACCGATTTTGCGTGGCAGAGATATTAGGAGATACGGGTATAAATGGGCTGAATTATGGATTATCAACATTCATAATGGTATAAAAGGTAAATTACCTCGCATCAAAATCGAAGATTATCCTGCCATAAAAGCTCATTTAGATTTATATTGGGATAAAATATCGAAAAGAACAGACAAAGGAGATACGCCATATAACCTTCGTAACTGTGCTTATATGGAGGATTTTATGCGGCCAAAAATAATATGGAAGCGTATAGGGTCAATACTTCGCTTCTCGTATGACACTACGGGTAATTTTGGTCTTGATAGTACCTGCTTTGCCACAGGGCAACACATGGCTTATTTGTGCTGCATATTAAATTCTCTTATGGGGCATTATATGTTCAAAGATTCTCCCAAGACTGGTACTGGAGACTTGCTTGTAAGCGTACAAGCCATTGAACCTATTTTGATACCGATGAATAAAGATATGGAATGCTTGTTTGAAAATTTACTGGAAGAGGTCTTGAAACATCGCTCGGAAGAAACAGAAAAGGAAATAAACCGTTTAGCTTTCAAACTATACGATTTATCTCCTGCTGAAATCAACTACATCACTGATTTTGTTACTCAATCTCAACAAAGCCAATAACTTGTCGTTCTTTCTCTGATAGATTATATAAGTCGAAAATCATGGAATCTATTGCCATGGCTTTCGACTTGCTATATACATTCTGAATATCATTAACAGTAGACCTGAATCGTGCATTCATTTCGTCTGTCACCTGCATTACTGGAATTTTGTCAAAAAAAATTTTGCTCATTTCACGAGTTCCACCTTGTAGTTCTGGAAATGAATCACGGAAGCAGAACTTGAACAAAGAAGAATTGAAGAATGCAGTAAGATATGCTATAGCTTGACCTGTTATAATGAAACACTTTTGATTTGTACAATAAGCATTGTCATCATATACGAACGGCATATATTTTGTCATGTTGGGATAGACAATTTTTGGCTTATTAAAATCCTCCCAATAGCTGATGCTGTCTTGTGTTTCAAACCACTTATTGTGAGTCTTCTTGCGAGCCTTGATTTTTTCGCCGTTGATAGAATAGGTCTTGCCTGTCTGCTCCAGTCTTTCTTTGCCAAATGAAAGAAGATGTCGCTTTACGGCAGGGTACAGCTCTATGTCGTAGTGACGTGATGGAAATGTGGCTATGAGGTACTTGTCAGCCCACTCATATTCATACCTCCTAATATCTCTGCCACGCAAAATCGGTCGTATAAGTTCAGCCGTTCTTTTGCGTTCTTCTTCCGTCTGGCAATTCGCCAATATCGCTTCACGTTTTTCCGTATCAATGATAAAAGCATCATTATAACCTGTCTTTATTCCATAGTTGATTTGAATATCCCAATCCTTCAAAGGTGTTCCTACGGCTTCTATCTTCCGCTTGATGCTTTGCTCGATAGGAGATAGGATAACCCATGAATCGGAAGAAGAAAAATCACACACCGCTCCGCTATGCTGCACGAAAACGCTCTGTTTCATTCCGTCAAAAACTGTTTTATAAAACGGTCAAGCGTATTTCTATCAACTTTACATAATTTAGAAATTTTACGCTTAGAAACTTTTGCCTTTAAAAGTTCATGAATAAGATTTTCTTTTCCATGAAGTTTATATTTTCTACAGAACTTTTTCTTCCTTTGGTCGTCCCAATGTCACACCTTCAGCTTTTTTTCTTGCCAAAGCCTCCTTCGTGCGCTGGCTAATAAGATTACGTTCAATCTCAGCAGATAGTCCAAAAGCAAAGGCAAGAACCTTACTTTGGATATCATCACCAAGACGATAGTTGTCTTTTATAGTCCACACACGACATTCTTTGGTCATACAAATATTTAATATCTCCATAATCATGAATAGATTTCTTCCCAATCGTGATAATTCTGCACAGATAATGAGATCATCTTTCTGAATCTGTAGTAAAAGCCTACCCAATTCACGTTTATTGTATGATTTCATACCACTAATGGTTTCCTCAATCCAACCATCAATTACAAGTTTATAACGTTCACAGAAATTATTAATTTCAAAACGCTGATTCTCTACTGTCTGCTTATCGCTGCTTACTCTAATGTATCCGTAAATCATAATTTTATTTTTTATTATTTATACTTTATAGAATATCCCATAATAACAAGAAAAATCCTTTTAGCCATATTCTATAAGAATATAAAAGAATAAATCCTTAATAAGCAGTATTTTTTATATGCAACAAATGCTATTTCTTTATTTTGAGTTTCTCCATTTTTTTAATATAAGTTCAGATTGTTCCTTTACAGCCCGATACATCGAATAATACGCAAAGCTTTCTTCCTTATACTTCATACTGCTAACAGAAGCAGTAATAGCCCATGTAACAATAGCGACAATAAAGACCACAACATACTGGAGTTTTATATGATGCCCACGTATAAACATCCCATTAATATTGGGTGGAATAATGGTTACTGGATTTTTCAATTCATTGATTTTTGCAAGTATCTCATCCTGCCGTTTTAATATGCAATCCGTATTTGCTTCAATAGTCATACGATTGAGATTGTAATCGCAAACGTGCCGATAAAGATATTCAAGAAGTTTGGACTTCTGCTTGAATAATTCAATGAGTTTCGGGAACCATAGTGAAAATGGTAAAGTGTTCGGCTGTTGTTTCCAAATATGTTTCTTTACCACAGACAAGGCTTCATTCCAGCAAGTACAGAAACCTTTAGCGACTCCATTATAAATGATCTTTTCGTCAAAGTCCACTTTTACAGATTGTTCCGATTTAGAAACAGTGGCATTCTGTTTTTCAATACATTCTTTTAGCTCACTGATACTTTGACGCAAATTTGCAAGATTCGCAGCTACTACATCTTCTTTCATTATCTTCTACGTTTTGAGGGTTTATAGAAAGGTTCGTTTCTTTGGCTATCCTTGTTTTTATCGTCTCGCCATCCTTGTTCATTGCTTGTTCCTCCACCTCCACTGGAAGTTATAGCCTGATGGGGTTGAATAATCAATTCTGTAGTTACATTGCCCAACGTAACGCAAAGGCTGTTAAAACTCAAATCACAGTCAAGTTTAGAACCTGCAATGCTAAATTCATCCATACAAAAGGATATACCACGAATTTTATCAGAGTTCTCAGCATGATTAAAACGCATATCTATGCCCTGACCTTTGAGAATGCCAAGAAAATCATTCCATGAGCGAGATACAGCCAGTGCATCAAGAGCTGCAGAACGTAGATTATACTTCCGTAATTGATGAGGACGTAAACGGCTCTTATTTCTGGCTTTGCTGTTTTTAAGGGCAAAGTAAAGTTTATATTCTTTGGTTAAAGCTCGACAGACTTTTGCATTTCGTATCCGTTCGTTGCTATCAGAAATGAGATTACCGTCATTATCTATCCGATTGAACACTATATGGCAATGTGGATGTTCCGTATCATGATGCCTGGCTATGATATATTGGGTATTGCTAATCCCCATCTGCTCCATCCATTTCTTGGCAATCTCCACCATAAGTGTATCTCCTTTTTCATCATCGGAAAAACGGATGGTATCTTGTGGAGAGAAAGCAAGTGATACGTGTTTCACCGAACTTTTTACTTTCGGACGCATAGAAGCTTGTATCTGAAAAGAATCGGCTATGGTCTTATTGCTGATGGCACAGACACCTTCGTATGCTAAAAGTATGGCACTCTTTTTCTTGTTCTTTTGATCATTGGCGTAATTTACTATCCCTCCAAAATCGGCTCTTGTTTTAATCTTCGCTATCATGATTGTTATTCTTTACTTGGGTGATAATTCTACTGACTTCTGATATAATAGAAAAACATTGTTGTTTCACTGCTTCCAAACCATAGATGTGCATCTGATGGGCAATCTGGTTGACATTATTGGCTATACCGGAAAGGTCACGGATTGCCGATACCATTTCCGGACTGATACGCTGACCAACTTCACAGCCCATTGCAGCCTGATGGCAAAATTCATTGACAGACAGTCCAGCCTGTTGGGCTTTGGATTGGATATAGATATAGTCGTTCTCGGTAAACATTACCCGGAAACATTTCGTGCGTTTCTGGTAATTCGCTAACTTTGGGCGACCACCAAGTTTCTTTTTCTTCATACTTATCTAAACTTTGATGTGCATAAATTGATTTTTTGAGAGTGGCAGTTCTATCCGCTTGCCGCCTAGGTTTTAGTGACACTAAAACACAAACTTGCCACTCAAAAAATCTTCCTATATTTACCTTGTTCTATTCGGCTTAGTTTGCCATCTTTGATAAAGGCCTCTATCCACTTGTTTGCCGTACTTCCATTCTCGCCCAAAGTTAAAACCGCCGCATCATAATCTTTCTTTGTGAAAGTGTCAGGCAACATATTATAAAGGGTGTTCCTTCGTGCATAAACGCCCGTCTCTTGCGAAGCGGCATTGAATCGCTTAGACTGATTTCCTGACAAATTCTGATAAATGAATACGGCATGATAAAGCAGGGTGTCGCAAATACTCATGGCTACGGAATAGTCAAACTCATGGCAAACCAATTGTACAGTCTCGTCAGAAGAAGATTTGTGAATCACATTATCCAAATGTCGGACAGCAGTCAACACCATCATTATACGATAAGCAATCAGTCCCATCCGTCTGACTACTCCTTGCATCTTGTTATCCACTTCGTCACAACATTCCTCATTCACCCGACTGAGATATTCAATAAAGTGTTCCTGCAAATCAGAGGGAAGAGAAAAGGAATAATTACCCTGCCGTACAAAATTCTCATGCAAATGGCAGAATTTATCTCCCAACAGTTTGAACATGGCATTCTTGGATTGAGAAATGTCGCTTGTGGCAAACACATTTCTTATACCTCGTTTGAAGCGGATAATATAGAAACAAAAGCGACTCATCAATCCGTTCTCCGCATCAGGAATTAATCTTCTTACCTGTTCTGGAGTTCCAGCCAAAGCTACCGAAACTCTCGGATTAGCTACTTCGCAATACTCCCTGTCCTTACGGCGACTTAAACTTACCAGCTCATGATGAAATGCCTTTCGCAACACATCGGAATAATTGCCGTAATCCGACTTTAAAGTCTGGCTTAACGTGTCACCTTCCGATTCAAACAACAGCCCGATTCCGTCATTATCCCCCAATATCTTCAAGAAAGAACTTGCGCTACTATTGGCAGGAATGACGAGCATACGCATGGGCGGTTCTGTTGGCATAGTCATTTCATCAGTTTTCTTACCTTTGATATAAGCGCTCATCGCTTCTTTGTATTCCTGTTCCATCCGCTTTGAAAGTTCATGCAAATTACGGTTAATGGGAGCTACCAATTCTCGGCATAAGGTCAATGCTCCTTTTCCCATACCGGCATCTGCCACCACGAACAGATATAGATTCGGATAAACAATGCGTTCATCGTACACGCCACAAACATTATGAAAGCATACCGACAAACACACAATAGCCCCGATTAATATCGTATCACGGTCATCTACTGAAATGGAATTATTGACAACCTCATTTAGAAAAGGAGGAAGATGCTCAAACACACATTCAGGAAATACAGGAAGTTCTTCTTCTGATTTTATCCATTTACCCGTTTTTCCATTTTGGATATTTGGTAAAATGGATAAATGCTCTTTACTGAACGGAGCCAATGAGATTCCGGCTTGATTTGCCAAATGGAAGAAAGAGCGGATAGTAATGCCTTGTCCTTTGGAGTGCAGACAATACGTATATTGTTTGTCCGTTTTTTCCCTTTTATAGGCAGGGTAAAACCTGCTGATGCGGTGATAATACTCCCGTCCGTTTTCTCCCAATCCATCCACAAGCGCAAAGCCCAACTCCACCCAATCTTTATAACTGGATGCTATATCAATGGCACGCTGCTCTATCTCCCGAACAACACATTCCACATCTTCCTTTACCTTATTATATATAAGGGTAATACTTGGTGTATGTGCCTGTTGTATTTCAGAAGGGACATTCTCCCAATCTTGGGCGGAAAAGATTTTCTTCGACATCATTTTTGTATTTATGGTTAATATATGCTTGTGGGTCGTAGGGTAAGAAGCATGAACGAGCCACATCACTGCCGGACATATCCACTAATGGCAAACCTGTCGCTTTGATGCAGTTGGCAACAGCCTTGAAGTACCGGGAATGTTTCCAGCCTTTCAAGTCAACAGGTATTATCCACTTCAATCCATTACCGGATGGACTGACAAATAACAGTTCTGTATCAAAATACTCATGGTTAAGTAATTGTTGTTTTAACTCCCCAATGTTCTTCACATGATCGAAATCCAAACACATCAATCCTGAGTGCATAATCAGTTCCTTTTCATTCCGTTTTCGGAATAATCCCGAAAAAGTACAATAGTCAAAATGGGTGGCTTTGTACCTTTTGGCTTCGGGAGAGGACTGCATCTGCCGAAGGTTCTCGGTTTGTGGTTGGGCATAATGTCCGATGATATAACGATACGCATCCACAATACCTATAGCCCTCATCGGTTCGATGTTTTGAATGGGCTTGCGAAAGAATGAAAAACAATAGTCTGTCATTTCCATCATCTGATAATCTTTTTAGATTCGACAAATTGTTTGGCTTCTTCCATTAAGTCATCCTGTGTCTTATGCGATTTGTTCTTCAACCAATCGTCAATCTCAGATTGCAGAAAAGCCAACGCTTTATTTATTTTATGTACGGGAATCTGTTTGGTTGATACCCATCCATAAACCGTTTGCTTGGCTGGATGCGATGGTAGATAAGCGCAAAGCTCGTCTATATCCATCCACTTGGGTGAATTACTTGCCTGCTTATGCTGCAAGGCATTTACTTTGGTTTGTAGTACTTCTACGGACTCAATCAAGTAGGACAACGCATTCGGCATCTCCTCTAACGAATTTACTTTATAAGCCATTTTCTTCGTATTTAAGTTAATACCGCAAAAGTATAGGGATGCTTATAGGTGCTAAATAGGTGCTTGACCGCCACCAATCAACCGTTCATTTACCACTAACAGATTTAAGTTTCATTAATACGAGAATTTATTGGAAGACATAATAAAAGGGGAATAAACGACTGTTTAGACTAACACATTCCTTATCGAAAGCCTCTATGCAACAAAATACCCCTCAAAAAGCCGATGCTTCATGAGGGGTAAACGGTGGTAAGTATATGATTGGTATTACAAAGTCATTGGTGCTCAATGGTGGATACAACCACCACAATCTATAAATCCAAATTTTCTATATGCAGCGTATTGGCGGCTTTCTCTTTTTGTTCGTTTACGATATGCGTATAAATCTGCGTGGTTTTGACGTTAGTATGTCCCATCAAAGACTTGATGGTGTATATGTCAACTCCATTTTCCAGCAACAGCGAAGCGTAGCTATGGCGGCCACAATGGAAGGTGATATGCTTCTTGATACCGGAAGCTTCTATCCAGACTTTCAACGGGCGAGAAATCCAAGAGGCATCAGTCAATCCTTCAAAAACAAGTGCTTCATCATCGTCTGGACGTATGCCGCATAGTTGAAGTGCTTGTTGAATGACAGGCTTGTAATCGGGCCTTTTTGTCTTTTGCTGAATTACGACTGCCTGCCATGTGCCCTTGCTTGTTTGCTGAATTTGTTTCCATTTCAAAGTTTGAATATCACTATGCCGCAATCCAGTGAGAATAGAGAACAAGAACGCACGTTTCAAAACATCATCCTTGCAAGGAGTATCAACCAACATCTGCACTTCATTCATGGTAAGCGCAACACGAGGTTTCTCTATGTTTGTTATTCCCTTTACTTTCGCACTTATATCAACGGTCAGATATTCATCAATGAATGCCTGTTTTAATCCGGCTTTGAGTATAGAGAAATAAGTCGATGCCGTGTTTTGTGAGATAGTACCTTTCTTATTCCCTCCCATTGGGGCACGGAGAAGGAACATCTTTATATCTTCAAGCAGTTTAACGGAAATCGCCTTGAATGGAATTGGCTCCCCTTGTGAATACATTTTCAATAATTCGCCTACACGCCTCCAGTTGACTATAATCGAATCGGAACTATTGGGATGACGTGTGCTTATAATACCATTGAAATACTTGATAAAATCCTGTTCGCTCCGCTCATTCTGTGCAGCGATTTCGTTTTCCTTATCAGTGTAAAGGATGGCACTATCGTATTCGTGTTGGCGTAACTTACGGACATTGTCAGCATAGATACAAGCCTCTTGGTCTATCGTTGAACGGCATTGGATAATCCCATTCAAATCACGCTTAGGCTTATAGTTGAATGTTCCATCTGGCAAAATACGTGCAATGGACGATTTGTCCCAAACAGGCGTGGATATAGTCCGGTTAATGGATTCCACCACACGGCTTGCCCGTTTAGAACCTCGCTTATAAACTGGGTATGATTCTATAATCAGATACCACTCTTCTTTATAATTCGACCTTCTGAGTTTGACGGTCACTTTGGTATTTGGTAATGCTTTCTTCATTCTACTTCTGACTTATATAGATTATCAATTTCTTGCTTGGGTACATACACATAGTTTCCTATTTGTCTTGAGGGAATAGAGTATTTTCTAACATGTGCCCATACTGAACTGTCATTAATATGGTACTTCTCACAAATCTCAGTAATGGTATAGCAATCCTCCGGCTCTAAGCTGTATATTTTAGGAGCAGGCTTTTCTTTCTCCGCAATACTTTCCGATCTGTTTAGAAAAAGCCGTTCCATTTCAGAGCGTTTGATACGTGTGAGCCTTGTACCCATATTGATAGTTGGAATACGTCCCAATTTAATCAGGCGATACAGAGTGCTACGTTCCACCCCGAACATAGCGACGGCTTCCTTTACAGAAATGTACTCTCTGATGTCTGATACTTGTTGGGCAATGGCTTCTAACTTCGCGTTTCTATCCTTTGCATCCTTTTTGCGTTTCCAAGCCACTTTACCACATTTAGGGGAACAATAGTGACTGTCAAGTGTTTTTGCGACAAACACTTTGCCGCAGACCTTGCACTTCCGTTTGATTTCAAATCCGATTGTTGGCATGTTATCTACTTTTAAGTATGTATTAGTATGTATAAGTGTGATTAAGTACCACATTATCTACTTTTTTGTCTTGTCGCAAACATGTCGCAAATAAGAGATAAAAAGCCCATAGAAAACACATAGCAACCATGAACCCCATAAACGCAAAAGCGTGCAACTCATTGAGCTGCACGCTTTTGCTTATTGTTTATTATCTGTATCCTTATCGGAATCATTTGACCTCCTCGAAGTCAGCATCCTGAACATTATCCCCGTGCTTGCTATTATCTTGCTGACCAGCACCACCGTTCATATCAGGACCAGCCTGTGCACCACCCTGTGCGTACATTTCAGCACTTGCAGCCTGGAAAACAGTATTGATTTCTGCCATAGCCGTATCAATAGCAGCTAAATCCTGAGACTTATGAGCATCTTTCAGTTTCTGCAAAGCAGCTTCAATTGGAGCTTTCTTATCAGCAGGCAACTTATCACCCAATTCCTTCAACTGATTTTCTGTCTGGAAGATTACGCTGTCGGCCTGGTTCAGCTTATCGATTCTTTTCACGTTCTTTCTTGTCTGCTTCTGCATTAGCTTCAGCTTCAGCCTTCATCTTTTCGATTTCTTCCTTGCTCAAACCGCTGGAAGCTTCGATACGGATTGCCTGTTCTTTACCTGTAGCCTTATCCTTAGCAGATACTTTCAAGATACCGTTAGCATCGATATCGAATGTAACCTCAATCTGAGGAACACCACGACGAGCCGGAGCGATACCAGACAAATTGAACTGACCGATTGACTTATTCTGAGCAGCCATCGGACGTTCTCCCTGCAATACATGAATAGTTACTTCACTCTGATTGTCGGCAGCAGTAGAGAAGGTTTCACTCTTACGAGCCGGAATGGTAGTGTTAGCATCGATCAATTTCGTCATCACACCACCCAGTGTTTCGATACCCATTGACAGCGGAGTAACATCCAACAATACTACACCTTTGATTTCGTCTGTCAAAACAGCACCCTGCACAGCAGCACCAATAGCTACTACTTCATCCGGATTCACACCTTTAGAAGGAGTCTTTCCGAAGAAATCTTCTACCAACTTCTGAACAGCCGGAATACGTGAAGAACCACCTACAAGGATTACTTCATCAATATCAGAGTTGCTCAAACCAGCATCGCTCATTGCTTTCTTACATGGTTCCAGACAAGCCTGAATCAATCCGTGAGCCAATGATTCGAATTTTGCACGAGTCAAAGTCTTCACCAAGTGCTTAGGCACACCACCTACCGGCATGATATACGGCAAGTTGATTTCTGTACTTGTAGAAGAAGAAAGCTCAATCTTAGCCTTTTTCAGCAGCTTCTTTCAGACGCTGCAAAGCCATCGGGTCCTGAGTCAAGTCAGCACCTTCGTCATTTTTGAATTCCTGTACCAGCCAGTTGATGATTACCTGGTCGAAGTCGTCACCACCAAGGTGAGTATCACCGTTTGTAGAAAGTACTTCAAATACACCACCACCAAATTCGAGGATAGAGATATCAAAAGTACCACCACCAAGGTCGAATACAGCAATCTTCATATCTTTGTGAGCCTTGTCCAGACCGTATGCAAGAGCTGCGGCTGTCGGTTCGTTTACAATACGTTTTACTTCCAGACCGGCAATCTGTCCGGCTTCTTTTGTAGCCTGACGTTGAGAGTCGGAGAAATAAGCAGGAACGGTGATGACTGCTTCTGTTACTTCCTGTCCAAGGTAGTCTTCGGCAGTCTTCTTCATTTTCTGAAGAATCATTGCAGAGATTTCTTGCGGAGTATACAGACGTCCGTCGATATCTACACGCGGAGTGTTGTTGTCACCTTTCACTACTTTATAAGGAACACGAGTCACTTCTTTTTGTACCTGATCCCAATTTTCACCCATGAAACGTTTGATAGAGAAGATTGTACGTGTAGGGTTCGTAATAGCCTGACGTTTTGCAGGATCACCCACTTTACGTTCGCCACCATCAACGAAAGCGACAACAGAAGGAGTTGTACGCTTACCTTCACTGTTTGCAATTACTACAGGTTCGTTACCTTCGAATACGGCAACACAAGAGTTTGTTGTTCCTAAGTCAATACCAATAATTTTTCCCATGATCGTTATTTCTTTTTATTTATTATTATTCAATTTCTTTTTGTCCGGTTGTTTCTCTGCTCTTATCAGGGAGCTTCGCCGCGAACGGACGCTTATTAAAAAGCAAACCGTGTGCCAAAAGGAAATTATACGAATGCATGACATAATATCTGCCAAAAAGACAGTTTTAATAAATAAACACTGCTGACATAGTCATATTCAAAGCCAATCAACAACTGTTTCTTTAAACAAATACAGGCGACTCTGGTTCGATAAAGGAAAAAAAATATGCCTGTATCGTTATGTGCGACACAGGCATATCCTATTATATATAACTCTTCTTTATTACTTTTCCAGCACGATGACCAATGCACCGTTTGCGTCATACAAACCAATGCCACCACCGGACAACACATCGAATGATTTCACTTCATTGATAGCTTTCAGCACCTTACCTTCTGTTTCCATATCAGGACAAGCCATCATTGTGCTTGCTACTCCCGGGAAAGAAATAGATTTGGCATTACTTGTACTGGTTTCAAAACCACCATTAATCAAATTACATCCGGCATTGCCATGAATGGTCTTTTTCTTTTTCACATCAAAAGCAATGAAAGGTTGCTTTTCCATTCCCGAAGGAATTGCTTCACCATTCACTTCCTTTATTTTCCATTCTCCGTTCAATACTGAAAGTTTCACGTCAGCCTCCTTCTTTTGTAGAACGACAACCGGACGGTTGGACGAATTGCAAAGATACATCTTATCTTTACCTGCCTTCTTGTATCCTTTTACTTGCGCAAAAGCATTCAATACATTATTTTCAGTAGTCATATCCGGACACATCATTCGGGTACTAGCCATCCCTGTAAGTTCAAGGCTTCCCGGCTTCGCATTTACATCGAAACTGCCCATCATACGATTACATCCGCTATTGCCGGACACACGACCGGTCGCTGTATCAAAAGTAATAAAAGGGAAGGGTTCTGCTTTCGCCCGGAGTTACTTTCGAGCCGTTAACTTCTATAATATTCCACTCACCATTGATTGAAGCCAAGTGGGACTGCCTTCTCAACCGAACGGCATGAAAACATTGCAAGTGCTGCACCAGCCATGCAAATTGAAACAAATACTTTCTTCATATTGTTATAACGTTTAAGTTAAAATCGGGGGCAAAGATATCAAAAAGATTGGAAAATAACATCCAATACAACATAAAATATATACATTTGCCAATAGATATACAACAAACGAACAATTTACATAGTTCACTTAAAGTAAACAAATATGAGAATAATTGTCCTGTCTTTAATTCTATTCTGTTGTGGCACGTGTCCTATCACAGCTCAAAGTGATTACATTGTCACTACTCCTTCCACGCAGGAAATCCCTGTAGGTGAAGAAGAACAATTCATCAAGAATAACTTTCCACTGCAACCGCTGTGTAAATGGACACCCGGAATGAAGTTTATGTTTGTTCCTTCTACACGGAACATGTTCCTTCCTACTCTTTCCAGCTACGACACCGACAAAGGAATAGACAACAGCCTGCTGAAGCACAAGATTCTCACTTTCACGGGAACAGAAGAGAAGGCTCAAAATATATCAACCGGGACCAACTATTCCACTCGCTTCGTATTCGAATGTGAGGGAGAAAAATATTATTATGACATAAAGAACATGAGGCTGGACGAGATTTGCGAGAAGGCTCCCCGTGCCGGTATCAATGGATTGGTTTATCTGAAAGATGTAGATACTGCCAAAGAGTTGTTAGTAGGAAAAACAGTCTATATACAATCTGAAAGTGCCCGGGTAGACGATGCCAACAATTATTCCGGCTATCGGGATATAGCAATTCCTGTCAATACGGAAGCTACAATTACCGCTATTGGAGTCGGCAGTCAGGCATATCCAGTGAAAATCGTATTCAAAGATACACAGGGACATTCTTATTATCTGGAAGTCGCTCTCTCGCGAACAAACTCCGGCATGGACCTGAATGATTTTCAAGGCGAAAAGAGAATGAAATATTTTTCAAATGCATTCAGTTTCACTAATAAGAGTCTGGGTACTATTGAAAGCCTGAAAAATAAATACTTGGGAATGACCGTTTATCCTAAAAAGATGCTGTCGGCCAAAAGAATCGTATCTTTTGAAGATAAGCAGACCGAATCACGTGTTCACTTGCCCCGATATACGGTTCTGCAAATAAAAGAGATTAAATTATCTCCTCCCGGCAGCCTGGCTACTCTGTCATTAACGGACAGGGACGGGGCAATCTACGAATTGGAAACAGATCTGAAATATGACGTGATTGTCAAAAATGATAATTATATCGAGGACTTTTTCGGATTCGAGGATATACATAAAAAATATCCGGGCATTACAGAAAGCCGTTGGCAGATTATCTCCCGGGGAGATTTAGAGGCAGGGATGAGTACGGTAGAATGTCGTTTATCCATTGGTGATCCGATAGAAATCGAGTTGAAAAAAGACAGTCGTTTCGAAACTTGGTTCTACAATGGCAAAACGCTGGAATTCGAAAACGGAACCTTGCAACGTTACAAATAAAAAGGAGTAGCTGCGCAATGATTATCTGAAAATAATCACGTATATTTGCCAAACCAATAAATCATAAATTATAATTCATTAAATACAGAAATGGGTAGAGTTCTTATTATTGGTGCAGGCGGTGTTGGCACTGTCGTTGCACACAAAGTGGCACAAAATGCCGATGTATTTACAGATATCATGATTGCCAGTCGTACGAAAGAGAAATGCGATAAAATCGTCGAGGCAATAGGTAACCCCAATATAAAAACAGCAAAAGTTGACGCAGACAATGTAGAGGAGCTGGTAGCCTTATTCAACGATTTCAAACCCGAAATGGTGATTAATGTGGCTCTCCCTTATCAGGATCTGACGATTATGGAAGCCTGTCTGAAAGCCGGAGTGAACTATCTGGACACCGCCAACTATGAGCCGAAAGATGAAGCTCATTTTGAATACAGCTGGCAGTGGGCTTATCACGATCGTTTCAAAGAAGCAGGTCTGACAGCTATCCTCGGCTGCGGATTCGACCCGGGAGTAAGCGGTATCTATACTGCTTATGCAGCTAAACATTATTTTGATGAGATTCAATATCTGGACATTGTAGACTGCAATGCAGGTAACCATCATAAGGCTTTTGCTACAAACTTCAATCCGGAGATCAACATTCGCGAGATTACACAAAACGGACGCTATTATGAAAATGGCAAATGGGTAACTACCGGTCCGCTGGAAATCCATAAAGACGACATACCCGAACATCGGTCCGCGTGACTCGTATCTTCTTTATCACGAAGAACTGGAATCTTTGGTGAAACATTATCCGACTATCAAACGTGCACGTTTCTGGATGACTTTCGGACAGGAGTATTTAACTCATTTACGCGTTATCCAAAACATTGGTATGGCACGAATCGACGAGGTTGATTACAACGGAATGAAAATTGTACCATTGCAATTCTTGAAAGCAGTATTGCCTAACCCGCAGGATTTAGGAGAAAACTACGAAGGAGAAACTTCTATCGGTTGCCGTATCCGTGGTCTGAAAGACGGTAAGGAACGTACTTACTATGTATACAACAACTGTAGTCACCAGGAAGCTTATCAGGAAACCGGTATGCAGGGAGTAAGCTACACCACCGGAGTTCCGGCAATGATTGGAGCCATGATGTTCTTCAAAGGCGAATGGAATCGTCCGGGTGTAAACAATGTAGAAGAATTCAATCCGGATCCGTTCATGGAACAACTCAATAAACAAGGTCTTCCCTGGCATGAAGAGTTCGACAAGGATTTGGAATTATAAGCGTACACCTATTCATTAAAAGAAAGTTATGATAAACGTAGGAGATAAAGCACCGGAAGTCTTAGGTATCAATGAGAAAGGCGAAGAAATCCGTTTAAGTGCTTATAAAGGGAAAAAAATTGTGTTGTACTTCTACCCAAAGGACAGTACATCAGGGTGCACGGCACAAGCGTGTAGCCTGCGCGACAACTATTCCGAACTGCGTAAAGCCGGTTACGAAGTAATCGGTGTCAGCGTAGACAGTGAAAAGTCGCACCAAAAATTCATCGAAAAGAACAATCTTCCTTTCACTCTGATTGCTGACACTGACAAAAAGTTAGTAGAAGGATTTGGAGTATGGGGAGAAAAGAAACTGTACGGACGTGCTTATATGGGAACCTTCCGCACTACTTTCCTGATCAATGAAGAAGGAATCATAGAACGGATTATCACTCCCAAAGAAGTGAAAACCAAAGAACATGCCTCACAGATTTTAAATCAATAAATCCATTAATTACAAGAATAAGGTATGGCAAAAAGAAAGACGAACTTAATTTTGAAACAGATAATAAAATGGCATCAAGCGAAAAACTAAAAGCCTTACAGGCTACCATGGAAAAGATAGAAAAAGAACTTCGGTAAAGGTTCTATCATGAAAATGGGTGATGATAGTGTTGAACAAGTAGAAGTGATCCCGACAGGCTCTATTGCCCTGAACGTGGCACTTGGCGTTGGAGGATATCCTAGGGGAAGAATCATCGAAATCTATGGCCCGGAGTCTTCCGGTAAAACAACATTGGCTATCCACGCCATTGCTGAAGCACAAAAGGCCGGCGGTATCGCTGCTTTTATTGATGCCGAACACGCTTTCGACCGTTTCTACGCATCTAAACTGGGCGTAAATATCGATGATCTTTATATCTCTCAACCGGATAACGGCGAGCAAGCGTTGGAGATTGCGGAACAACTGATTCGTTCTTCTGCTATCGACATCATCGTTATTGACTCTGTAGCTGCACTGACTCCTAAAGCGGAAATCGAAGGAGACATGGGTGACAACAAAGTAGGCCTTCAGGCACGTTTGATGTCGCAGGCACTTCGTAAGTTGACAGCTGCTGTGAGCAAGACACGTACTACTTGTATCTTCATCAACCAATTGCGTGATAAGATCGGTGTAATGTTCGGAAACCCTGAAACGACGACAGGTGGTAACGCATTGAAGTTCTATGCTTCTGTACGTATGGATATCCGTGGTAGCCAACCGATCAAAGATGGCGAAGAAATTCTCGGTAAACTGACTAAGGTGAAAGTGGTGAAGAATAAAGTAGCACCTCCTTTCCGCAAAGCAGAATTTGACATCATGTTCGGTGAAGGCATCTCCCATTCCGGAGAAATCATCGACTTGGGTGCTGACCTGGGAATCATCAAGAAGAGCGGTTCATGGTATAGCTACAACGACACTAAGTTAGGACAAGGACGTGATGCCGCCAAACAATGTATTATGGATAATCCTGAACTGGCTGAAGAACTGGAAGGATTGATCTTCGAAGAATTGAAGAAGAAATAATTTGCTTTAATTCTGCTTTATCCACAGGCTAAAACTGAATAAACAAAGGTGGGAGAAAATCGTTTACTACGATCATTCTCCCACCTTTTTCTCTTTTATATAATTCTCTCTTTTTTCCTCTTATACAAAATAAATGTATGCCAATGTGCTCAAGCTGATTATTACCCAAAGCAAAATCCCTTGAACCAAAGGCTTTATTCCAACTGCTTTCAATACATCAATAGAAAGAGAAGCACCGATGAAAAACATGGTAATCGTCAGAGTTTTACGGGCAATACCGTTAATAGCCGCTCCCAATTGTGGTACTCCATCCAGCAAATAAGTGTTTACTACCAATGCCAACACGAAGAAGAAGATAAACCATGGAATACTTATCTTTTGTCCTTTGCTCTTGAAAATAAAGGAAGTAGCAAAAGCCATCGGGATAATCCAAAGCGCACGGGTCAGTTTAATAGTGGTTGCCACTTTCAATGCTTCTTCGCCATAAGCAGCTCCTGCACCTACTACAGAACTGGTATCATGAATGGCAATGGCCGCCCATGTTCCGAATTGTTGCTGATCCATATTTAATGCATGACCAATGGCGGGGAAAATGAAAAGTGCGATAGCATTCAAGATAAAGATAGTACCCAATGCTACAGACATTTCACTATCTTTCGCTTTCAATACCGGTCCCACAGCCGCAATGGCACTACCACCACAGATAGCAGTTCCCGAACTGATAAGATAAGCTGTATTACGGTCAATCTTGAACAACTTACGTCCGATAAACCAACCTATTACCAAGGTTCCGATCACTGAAATGACTGTAAACTCCATACCTTCCTTACCGGAAGCTAAAGCAGAATGAAGATTCATACCAAATCCCAATCCTACAACTGAATATTGCAACAGATATTTAGAGGTTTTCTTATTAAACTTAGGATGCGCTTGTCCACAAGTCAATGCAAAAATAAGTCCGAGGAACAAAGCAACCGGAGGAGTTACCCAAGCCGACCATGCTTCCAATCCCGGAATATAGTCTAAAAAAAGAAAGAAAGTCAGAGTAGAAAGCAGTGCAACATAAATCATCTTATTATTTGCCTGCAAAGTTTTTGTAGCTGTTGAAATCATATCTTTTTATCTTTAATTGTTTTCCGGGTGCAAAGGTACGGTAAACAATCAAGACCCACCAATAGTTTCTAATTATGCATTATAACTTTTAATTATAGGCATACTCTCTCCCAACTACTCTTACACTGTTACAATGTCTTTCCCAAAAGGCGATAATGCCAAAGATGCCAACTTGAAGTGTTGCAATCCAAAAGGGATTCCGATAATGGTAATGCACAATATAGCCCCGAAAACCAAATGTGACAGACAGATCCAAATGCCACCCAGAAATATCCACAGGATATTCATCAATATATAGAGGCAGCCACCGGAACGGTTCCCACTTCTGACTTCTTTACCGAAAGGCCATAAAGCAAGTCCGGCCAACTTCAATGTTTGCATCCCAAAAGGAATGCCGATAATGGTCAGCATCATCAATAAACTCGAAATGAGGTATTCGACAGCAGTAAAGATACCACCAAGCAGCAACCACAATAGATTCATTAAACAGCACATATAAAATAGTATTAGTTATTATTCCAATTTTCTTTTTGTTGTCTCATCCACTTTACCCTGATAATAATGGTCGATCACTTGCTGAAATAAATCATCCGAAGCAACTTCATTAAAAAGCGTCATGCATGACAATACTTTCATCGCATCTAACGAACCGAAAACTTCCTGCGCCGTTTTATTTTTCAAATGAAGAAAAACAGACGTTATTTCACGAAGTCTTTCTCCCAAAATTGGATGGGCAAGATATGCTTCAGCCTCTTCTTTGCCGCTAAGGCCATAATACTGTGAATTATAACTCATGCCCAATCCTTTCAGTTGAGGAAATATATACCAAATCCAATGGGAATATTTCCGCCCGTTTCTAACTTCTGCAAGGGCTTGTTCATAATCACCTCGCTGGGCATCTAAAAATCGTTGTAAGTTATAGTCAGTCATAGATACTTCTCGCATTTTTTTAAGTTATCATACTTTCAGGAGATAACAGAATCAAATAAGTGATTTATTTCGAATCACAGCACTTTTTTCAATTCTATTAAAGCCGAGACTTCGTTTTCCTTATTAATGTACTTCTCTATTTCATAGGGTTTATATCCTAATTTAGTATATAACAGAAGCCCACTCGTATTAGCATCAAAACAAGACAAATGAAGCTCCGATACATTATATTTCTTTTTCCCAATATCTTCCATAGCATTTATCAGAAATGTGCCAACGCCACGATTACGAAAACAAGGACTTACTATTACATTTCCAATAGCACAATATTGAGATTCTCTTACCTCATAGAAATTTGCAAACCCTACTACTTCATTATTAAATAAAACAACAGTCGAATCAAATCTATCTTTTATTGTATTCTTTAATTGATCGATTGTTAAAGGAAAATCAGCTTTAGGAAACATAAAAAACAGTTCCTGCTTGTTTCGAGGTAATTTACAAACAGTTTCTAAATCGTCAAACGTAAAATCTCTATAAGTAAGTTTTTCTTTTTCCATAATAATCATGCTGATACCCTCCATTTCTTTTCTACATACAATATTATAACCGACTTTGCTATATAGATGCAAAGTATTGGGTGTCTCTTCGCCTGTAAAAAGAGAAAACGTATGACAGTGGGGAAATAACCGTTCTATTTCAGTCATAAGTTCTCTACCTATACCTTTATTCTGAAAATCGGGATGCACTATCAATTTACCAATATGACATACTCTATTTTCATCCATACGTCCCCTGACAGAACCTACAATCTGTCCATCATCTGATACGTATTTTAGAATAATGCCTGTCTGATACTCATCACAAATCTCATCCTGATTTTGCAACAAAGGGGGAAGATCGAATTTATTCATTCGTTCGGCCACCACCATAAAAGATTTCTTTTGCAAAGATAAAATGTTTACCAAATCATTTTCTTCAGCTTGCATGATATTAGTATGACTCATAATATTACAAATATACACTTTTCTAAAAACTAACAGAAGCATTGCATCCACTTTTTAGGAAATAATATATTAAGCATTAAATCCCGTTATATCCTTTCTCTTTAATCATCTTCATTCCCTCCCAAACTATTAATAGAAAACTTCTTCTTTATTAAGGATAAACTTCTTTTTGTCAAATAGAAAACTTATCTTTGTATAAGAGTAAACTATAAATGCAAGCTTTGATTATAAAAATGAAAGCTTTGTTTTTATAAACGCAAGCTTCAATTATAAAAACAAAAGTTGCATTTATAGTTTATAATTAATCAAAAGGAACTTTACTATTAGAAGAAAGGAAGTTTGCCTCTAATACAAAAGAACTTATCTATTAATACTTTAAACAATAGATGATATGGCAAGATATATCATAGAGGAGATGCCCGATCTTCAGAAAACAGGCAAAAGAATTACTTATCCTAAATTTGCGCGGATAGATAATACAAGCATAAAAGAGTTGGCGCAACGAGTAGGTGACGTCAGTGGATTCAGTGCAGGAGACATAGAAGGCGTACTACTTCAGACCGCCATTGAAATGGCGCATTTGATGGCAGAAGGACGCTCGGTAAAGATAGACGGAATAGGAACGTTTACTCCCTCTCTTACTTTAGGCAGAGACAAGGAGCGGGAAGATCCGGAAGAAGGGGGGAGTCATCGCAACGCACAAAGTATTTTTATAGGAGGTGTAAATTTCCGGGTAGACCGAGAAATGGTGAGAAATATCAGCGAAAGATGCCAACTGGAAAGAGCACCCTGGAAAAAGCAACGATCCTCTAATAAATTCACATCGGAACAACGACTGGCATTAGCTCTAAAGTATCTGGATGAACATCCCTTCCTGACCGTTTGGGAATATCGCAAACTAACAGGATTGTTGCAAACAGCAGCAACCAACGAACTAAGACAGTGGGGACATCAACCGGATTCTGGAATAGAAATCACAGGAAGAGGAGCACACAGGGTATATATAAAGAAAAAATAGTCGAACGAAGAGGATAACAGTATGAGAAATACCCCGAAAATAGATGAGAAATAACTGTTTTGAGGCCTATTTCACTAAAGAAACTATGAGAAATAGGCTTTCTCAAAACGTTTCCCATTCAGTAATTATCTGGTTATAAGATTATTATAAAATAATTATGAGAATATGAGAAATGAAAATCATTTTTCTGGTTCTTCGTCAAATTTGGTGGTAATCTCTTTTTTATTTCGACGGTTTCCCTCTTCTTCTTTCTTAATCCTATAAAAAGTTGTAGATATGTTTGCTTTTTAGTAACTTTAAAGACACCACATCATTAAGAGTTACAATGCAACAAGTCATATCTACAACGTACAAATATACATCAAAAAAAGAAAATGCTCCTACAAATAGGGGATTATTCCATGATTTCAGATTCAGTCTTGGCTACGATAATCTGCAACAAGATGGTATCTCTGAAGCTGTTGGCTCATTGACGGTCTTTCTACATACGGCTGGCAAAGGGGCTTCCTGTCCTTATTGCGGACATTTCAGTCACCGATTGCACAGTTACTACTCCCGTCATATTGAGGATCTTGAAGTTTACGGTCATACTTTGGAGTTAGTCATCAAGGTTGGCAAATATTATTGTGACAATGTTTCTTGTCCACAAAAAATATTCTGCGAACCGTTGTCTTTTCTGGCTCGTCGGTATGGTAGACGGAGCTATCTTGTTGAGGAACGCATCAGATCGATAAGTTTGGAACTTACTTCCCGAAAGCAACTGTTCCATATAACAGCCAGTAGTTCTTCCTGCTTACGCATCCTACAACAGTGCGGACAACACAATCCTATGCATAATAAAAGTATTTATGTAGGTATTGATGATTTTGCCTATAAAAAAGGTAAGGATTATATGAGTGTGGTCGTAGACCAGATGACACACATACCTATTGCTTTGTTAGAGGATAGAAACGGAGAAGCACTTGATAGCTGGCTCATCCGGAATCCTCAAATACAATATATAACGAGAGACCGTGGAAGATGTTTCACAGAGGCTATAAACAGAATAATTCCTGGTGTTACACAAATCTGCGACCGATTCCATCTAATCAAGAATATGACGGACACGATGATACCGGAAATAGAGAAAATAATCCGTCAGACCAAGAAAAAGCTCAAATACGAATATCGACAGAGACACGGCTTCTTCGTTAATTCTTCGGACATATTTAACATGGGAGATGTCCGACACAGAGAAAAATTGAAGATATACAGGGAAAGCTTGAACTTAAAAATGCAGGGGATGACCATTGAGCAGACAGCCACACATTTGGGTAAGAAAAGTCGCTACATTTATAAGATTATTCACAACAGAAGAATAGGGGCATACTTGAATGAGCAACAGAAGACAGCTCTTAAATATGTATCCGAACTGGCTACAATCATTAGTGCGGGCTGTATTACTCGAAAAATATTGGCACAAAAAATGGGGAGTAAAATCAGTGGCGCACTTATTGGAAGGATAACATCCAGCTTGCGAAAAGGTATCAACAAAGAGGAAGGAAGTCAAGGAGCATAATGAGAGCATTGAAAACAGAAGTAAAATACAGAGAGTTTCACAGAATCAGATACGCAAATACATTCTAAAGGGAGAATCGGATAATCCTAAACTAGCGGAACTGTATAAGTCCTCACCGCAGATTAAAGAACTTTTAAGCGTGTGTCAGAATTTCAGAGATATGATTAATGGGAACACTTATGATAAGGATATTAGAAAGTGGATTGAAAAAGCGAAGGCAACACGGAATATGGCACTGACGAACTTTGCATATGGTATTGAAAAAGACTGGGAGGCAGTACAGGCAGCTATTGATATCCCCTTCAGTAACGGATTACTGGAGGGGACAGTGAATAAAATTAAAGCGGTAAAAAGACAGATGTACAATAGGGCAGGAATTAAACTACTGAGAGCGAAGATTATTTATTCACAATAGAAGAAGTACCACCAAATTTGACGAAGAACCATTTTTCTTATTCTGGAGAAGCGATTGCACGAGAGAAAAAGACAAACTTACAGGCTTTTACTATGATGTCCGGCGAAACGCATAAACACCTGTGACAATCCTCCCTCCTGCCCTTGCAGCTGTACAAAGTTAAATTCGCGCAGCATCGGCATTCCTTTTATTTCGACTACACGGAGATTGCCAGCTACAAGCTCTTTATGCACCGAACGGATAGAAACAATTCCCATACAGTCCGTATGTTCCAAAAAAAGCTTGATACTCTCTGTACTACCGAGATACATCAATACATTAAAAGAAGAAAGTTTGAGATTATGTTGCAATAAGGCACGTTCAAACACATCTAATGTACCGGAGCCCCTCTCCCGCAAAACCAAAGGAATATTCAGCAAATCTTCCGGAGTAATCTCATCCGTGACAGCTAATTTACTCTGTGTATGCACCACGGCAACCAGTTCGTCTTGCAAAAATGGAGTATATTTCAGATTAGGTAAGCGGAAGATCCCTTCGACCAGTCCCAAATCAATCCGATGCTCTTGCAAGGCAGCTTCCACTCCCCGGGAATTTCCATTAATCAAAGAAAGATTGATTTGCGGAAACTTGGCTATAAAGTTCGCTAACAGAGGAGGAAGTACATATTGCGCAATCGTAGTACTGGCCCCCAATTTCAGTTCGCCGATATATTCATTATGCAACAGATGCATCTCATATTCTAATTGTTTATAATCGTCCAGGATTTTCTCGCTATGTTTCAGCAGCAATTCTCCGGCCTTAGTCAGTGAGATTTTGCTCCCTTGACGGTCGAATAAACGAGCTTGATAGTAAGTCTCCAGCTCCTGAATATGCTTAGTGATAGCAGGCTGGCTGACAAACAATTCTTGCGAAGCCTTCGTAAAGCTTAGATTCTTCGCTACGCTCTGAAATACTTTTAAACGAAAATCGGACACGGCAATTATGATTAACAGTTAAGAAATCAATGACGAATAATGAATTACAGAAAGAATAAAAGCACAATAGTTATTGCAATTCTTCCGCTTTTATCCCCAACGCCTGCATGACAGGGAAAGCCAGCATATCCCATTTATAATCCACCGGAAGTTCGGGCTCATTCATACGGAATTGAATGACCTCTTTGCCTTTCACTTCATGCAAAGCATCAGTCACTTTCTTTCCATACTCCTCATTGAAAGAAATAACGATCATCCTTTTCACGTCTGCCGAATCGGAAACGATAGAGAGTAAATCCAAAAACAAATCTTCTCTTGACACCATTCCTTCCGACGGAACGCTGGCAAAAGAATATTCACCATAAGGGCTCTGAAACGCAACTCCATTCAATTCTTCCTGCAAATCGGAAGGTTGGCAATATTGCAATCGACTGGATTCTTTATCATACACAAAAAGAAATTGCACCTCGTTCTTCCCTTCTGTAATCCCTGCATCCAAGGTTATATAGGTGGTCAACATCGAAAGGTCTATCTCTTGTAAAGAACGATGCAAAGTTTCTTCAAAATATCCTTTTCATATCTGTTATTACAAAATTCAAAAAAGCAGCGTCAATCAACACCACTGCTTCAGCAAGTTTTATTTGGGGCTTATCACTCATATACCATCTATATTATTACAGCGGATAAAGATACTACAATACTTTTATTTATCCACTTTTCAATATTTATTTTCTTTCATCACAGGCTAAGATTACACAAACAAGCGTATCAGGTAACAAATGATATTTTATAGCAAATTCGTCAGTTACTCCCAGATAAAAAGGTCATTTTGTCCTTTAACTCCTTAATACTCATGCTATTTTGTCATATTTTTATACTTGGCAAATCTTTTGAGCCCTTTCAAGTGTTATTAAAATCATGAAAAAAGAAAGGAGAACAACCATATGAACTTTAACAATTTTACCATCAAATCTCAAGAAGCGGTACAGGAGGCCGTGAACCTGGTACAAAGCCGGGGACAACAAGCCATTGAACCTGTCCACATCATGCAGGGAGTAATGAAGGTGGGTGAAAATGTCACTAACTTCATCTTCCAGAAACTTGGCATGAACGGACAGCAGGTAGCTCTTGTTGTCGACAAACAGATCGACTCCCTGCCAAAAGTATCCGGCGGAGAACCGTATCTGAGTCGTGAATCTAACGAAGTATTGCAGAAAGCAACACAGTATTCTAAAGAAATGGGCGATGAATTTGTTTCATTAGAGCATATCATACTAGCATTGCTGACTGTGAAAAGTACCGTCTCCACTATCTTGAAAGATGCCGGTATGACGGAAAAAGAATTACGCAATGCCATCAGCGAGTTGAGGAAAGGAGAAAAAGTAACGTCACAATCTAGTGAAGATACTTATCAATCATTGGAAAAGTACGCTATCAACCTGAACGAAGCTGCCCGTAGCGGAAAACTGGATCCTGTAATTGGACGTGATGAAGAAATCCGCCGGGTACTCCAGATATTGAGCCGCCGTACAAAGAATAATCCGATTCTAATCGGTGAACCGGGAACTGGTAAGACAGCAATCGTAGAAGGCTTGGCACATCGTATCCTTCGAGGAGATGTACCTGAAAACCTGAAAAACAAACAGGTCTATTCATTGGATATGGGAGCACTGGTTGCCGGTGCAAAGTATAAAGGTGAGTTCGAAGAACGACTGAAATCAGTTGTCAATGAGGTTAAGAAATCAGAAGGTGATATAATCTTGTTTATTGATGAAATCCATACACTGGTAGGAGCCGGAAAGGGTGAAGGCGCCATGGATGCTGCAAACATTCTAAAACCTGCCTTAGCTCGTGGAGAATTACGTTCTATCGGAGCAACAACCCTCGACGAATATCAAAAGTACTTCGAAAAGGACAAAGCTTTGGAGCGTCGTTTCCAAATCGTACAAGTGGATGAACCGGACAACTTGAGTACTATTTCTATCCTTCGTGGACTGAAAGAACGCTACGAGAACCATCATCATGTGCGTATCAAAGATGATGCCATCATTGCAGCCGTCGAATTGAGTAGCCGTTATATTACCGATCGTTTCCTGCCGGATAAAGCCATTGACCTGATGGATGAAGCTGCAGCCAAACTGCGTATGGAGGTAGATTCTGTTCCTGAAGAACTGGATGAAATCTCCCGCAAAATCAAGCAGCTGGAAATCGAGCGGGAAGCTATTAAACGTGAAAACGATAAACCGAAACTGGAAATCATCGGTAAGGAGCTTGCCGAACTTAAAGAACAGGAAAAGTCCTTTAAAGCCAAATGGCAGAGTGAAAAAACGCTGATGGATAAAATCCAGCAGAATAAGGTTGAGATAGAGAATCTTAAATTTGAAGCAGAAAAAGCTGAACGTGAAGGTGACTATGGTAAAGTAGCCGAAATCCGTTACGGAAAGCTTCAGGCTCTGGACAAAGAGATAGAAGATACTCAAGAGCAACTACGTGATATGCAAGGCGATAAAGCCATGATTAAGGAAGAGGTAGATGCTGAGGACATTGCCGATGTTGTTTCCCGTTGGACAGGTATTCCTGTCAGCAAGATGCTGCAAAGTGAAAAGGATAAACTATTGCACTTGGAAGAGGAACTTCATCAACGTGTAATCGGTCAGGATGAAGCGATTGAAGCCGTGGCAGATGCCGTGCGCCGTAGTCGTGCCGGATTACAGGATCCGAAACGTCCGATTGGCTCGTTCATTTTCCTCGGAACGACCGGTGTCGGTAAGACCGAACTGGCGAAGGCATTGGCAGAATTCCTGTTCGATGACGAATCCATGATGACGCGTATAGATATGAGCGAGTATCAGGAAAAGCACAGTGTTTCCCGTTTAGTCGGAGCACCTCCGGGATACGTAGGATATGATGAAGGCGGTCAGCTGACAGAAGCTATACGCCGGAAACCTTACTCAGTTGTCCTGTTTGACGAGATAGAAAAAGCTCATCCGGATGTTTTCAATATCCTGTTACAGGTATTGGATGACGGACGACTGACTGACAATAAAGGAAGGGTGGTCAACTTCAAAAATACAATCATCATCATGACTTCGAATATGGGTAGTTCTTATATACAAAGTCAGATGGAGAAGTTGCACGGTTCCAATAAAGAAGAAGTTATCGAAGAAACGAAGAAGGAAGTGATGAATATGTTGAAAGAAGACGATTCGCCCGGAATTCCTGAACCGTATTGATGAAACGATCATGTTCTTACCATTGAATGAAAAGGAAATCAAGCAGATCGTACTCTTACAAATCAAGGGAGTTCAGAAAATGCTTGCCGAAAACGGAGTGGAACTGAAACTGACGGAAGGAGCATTGGACTTCTTATCTCAAGTGGGATATGATCCAGAATTTGGAGCTCGTCCGGTAAAGAGGGCTATTCAACGTTATCTATTGAACGATCTATCCAAAAAGTTACTTTCCCAAGAAGTCGACCGCAGCAAAGCAATTACCGTTGACGCTGGTGGAGACGGATTGGTATTCAGAAATTAAGAGTTTCCATTTAAATAGAATGCCGGTATGCTTGATAAGAAGCATACCGGTATTATTTATATCCCTGAATATGTAAATCTCCGGACTTCCGGTTGGCAATTCGGATGGCTCATTACCAAAACATAGGTACCCTGTTGAGGGATTTCCATAGTCAATGAAGGCAAAGCAAATTTATGTTTGCCTTTTAATTCTCCCTGTGAATCGTAAAGGAATACCATTGTACCTGCCAACAAACCTGTCAGGCATAATGTCCCTTTTTCATTGTCCAAACGGACGTTTACTTCTTTATTTGTTATTGTCTCCATACCCTATATCAAAAACCGTCTGCTCCCCTAGAAGGCTATTAAAAATAAAAAGCGTGGGAACTTACTACAATTATCCCCCCCTTGACGCTTTAGACATCTACTAGCTAAATCATGCAAAACAACTAATGTTCAACCACATATTTACATACATGGCAGAACACGAGCGTTTAAACATTATTCCTAAGTAGTTCAATATTGTCCAGATCTCAAGTCTTGAATAATATCTTTATAACGCTTTTGTTCTCTATTGTTATTAACCGTTCACTACTGCTATTCCCAAGAATAGTGAACAGCGACAAAGATACATAAAAAAGCATCATTATTTATAATATAAGTAGAAGATATTTATTTTAGTAAAAGATTACCCAAATAATACTAATTTTTTTCTGAACATACAAGTGTTTATACGAAAAAACATGATAAGCATTTAAAATGCTTATCATGTTCTCTATTTTTGATTAAATAAACGGTACAGATTATTCTGCAGCTGCTTCTTCCTTAACTTCACCTTCCGGTTTAAATTCTGTGATTCCATTAGAAATCAAGATGTTATACCAAGCTACCAATTTCTTGATATCTGCTACATATACGCGTTCACGATCAAAGTTTGGTAATACTTCAGCCAAGTATTCACGCAATTGTTCAGGAGTAGCCTTTTTCGGGTCGATAGAAGCCTGCGCTGATTTCTCTTTCTCTTTTATAGCTTCCAGCACATCATACAAAGGCACTTCTGCATCGTCCGTATACATTGCTATATCGGCCAAAGAAATAATTTTTTCATTACCATAAGCGGGGAAACGTTTCTTCTCAGCATTGACTGATTCAACAATCAACATATTTTTTCCTTGCGAAATAAGTTTGTATAATCCCGGTTTACCTGAGATAGACAAGATAGTCTTCAACATAGTATATATCCTTTTATTTATTAATTATTTTTTGCGGAGCAAAGGTAATGATTATTTTTAGATAGCAAAGAAATAAGCTCCAAAACCTGCGGAATTAACGGTGTTTCATCATCATTGACTATCACGAAATCAGCATGACTTCTCTTAACTTCATCACTCATTTGTGCCTCAATACGCTTCATCACCTGTTCTCTCGATGAACAATCCCGTTTTATGGCGCGCTCCACTCTCACTTCCAGCGGCGCATACACCATAACCAGAAAATCAACTTCACTCCTAAAACCGGCTTCCACAAGTATGGCAGACTCCATACCTACCAATTGTTCACCACCAAACCGGGCAGCCCACCGACGAAAATCTTCTTTCACCTGTGGATGAATAATTTCATTCACTTTCTGCACACGATTCGGATGACCGAACATATAGGATGCCAGCAAAGAACGATTCAACACACCATTTTGAAACACATCCTGACCGACCAGCGCACAAAGTTCCTGACAAATCACCGGATCTGTCTGCGTGATACGCTTTGCTTCTATATCTGAAATATAAACAGGAATTCCCATTATTCCAAATAATCTGGAAACCACACTTTTCCCGCTACCGATACCACCGGTTATACCAATCTTAATCGACATTAGAAGTAATTTGTTCTATCAAGAAGTCTACTTGCTCAGGAACAATACGGATTTGATTGATTCCGCTCGGAAACGACTTCAATTTAACCGTATATTTATCAGAACCGAGCTTCAACAACTCTTCGTAAGAAATATTGATGATAAAATCGCTTGCTTTTATGCTGCGGAACCGCTTCAATCCCACCTGGAAAGTAATCTGAACTTTGGAAGGGAAGGTACGTAATGCCTTATCAGCCGGGAAATTAACTCCGTGTAATGGCACCTCTACTGTTTTCTCCGTATAAATATCTACCGGAAAGGTCATTTCTACCGAAGCCGGAACAAACTTCACTCCTCTTTCAGAATTCAGCGGAATTCGTCGCCGGGTTGTATCTGAAATATTCTCCAGGTTTATCTTTTGAGTATATGCGGTGGTAATAGTATCCAGAATTCCTTCCGGAGCATAAACTAATACAGAGTCCGGATTACAAATCGTATCTGATACATAATATTGAAGTCCGGCTGTCACTTTTCCCTGAAAGCGGACAGGTACTAACTTAGACTTTCCTTCAGAATAGATATACTCTAATGTATCCGGCTTGATTGAAAGAATTTTGGAAGACACATTCAATTGACTCAATATCTTTTTCTCAAAATCAGATGCGTAAATCTTCACATGATTATCTTTTCCTTTATAATCAAGAAAACCTAGATTTACCGGGAAAGAAACTTTTCCCCAGCATATAATTGAGCAGCACCGTACCTTTATCTTTCACTCTGACGCGAAGTTCGGAAGGCGGTTCCGAAGTCAGCACTACATTATTGGGAACATCTTTCATTCGCACCGGAATGGAAAACTCCGCTTCATAGTCACTATTCAAAGTCTGAAGCAGCCAAAATCCACCGGCTATCAAGAAGAAAAATAAAAAAATTAAGAACTCTCTGCTCTTATCACTGAGCAGAAAATCCTTAATTTTCTTTGATAGTTTTAAATATGTATATTCTATTTTCCTACGATCAAACATAGGCACTTATTTATCAACTATTATTTAGATTGATTGCTAGCAGCTGACGCATCAGCGAAAATAGAATTCTTATCTATTTTAATCTTCACGTTAGAAGCGATTTCAAGTACTATATAATCATCAGTAATCTCTTTGATTGTACCATGGATACCACCTGCAGTAATTACCGACTGGTTTACCTGAAGAGATTTACGGAAATTAGCAATTTCTTTTCTGCTTCTTATTTTGAGGGCGAATCATAAAGAAATACATGATAACAAACATAGCTATCAGCATGATCCACATCATACTTCCACCTCCGGCAGCACCGGCAGGAGCTTGCAATAATACAGTCAATACGTTCATAAATAATCTGTTTTAGTTTCTACTATATGGACAAAGGTATCAGTTTTTAGTCAACTTACCTTCTTTTTTTAATTGATTAACTATTCCATCCAGCGTACCGTTGATAAAGCTACCGCTTTTAGCTGTGCTATACAACTTCGCTATCTCTACATATTCATTTAACGAAACACTTACCGGAATGTTCGGGAAACTTAAAATTTCGGCTAAAGCAGTCTGCATAATGATAACGTCCATAAATGCAATACGGTCCAGATCCCAATTTTTTGTATTCTCACTAACCAAATGACGGTAATAGTCGGAATTCAAAATAGTACGACGGAACAGACGACGTGCAAACTCTTGATCTTCGTCATCCTTAAATTCCGGAAGCAGTTCCTGGTTGGCACCCTTCTTTTCATCAAAACGTTTGATCGTTTTCAGGACGAATGTATCTACAATTTCTTTGTCGTCATTCCAATACAGACTCTGGTCTTCCAGCACCTGATCAAGAGAATCATTATTAAAGATATATGTTTTATAGAGTTTTCTCCACAATTCACGATCGGCCTCGTATGAGTGGTCGTCAGAAGCCATATAATCTTTATAGATATCGGTTTCTACAATTTTCTCATAAAGTTCCTTGATGAAGTCCTGGTCGTTTGCCCAGGTTCTTTTTTGATTGGCTATAAACTCTACCAATTGCTTATTGACTTCCAATTGAGCAATAAACTTGTTATCTACGAACTTCCTGTTGGGATACAACTCTTCTTTAGTAGGAGCCAGTTTTGCTTTTGCCGCATCAATGCGTTTTTGTGCATACTCTGTTAATGCCATCATCAGCATTAACAAATAATTATAAAGGTCATACGCCTTTGAAAGACTAAAGAATAACTCTTTCTCCGCTGAGTCTAGATTTTTGCTGCCATTTTGGTAATAGGCATACACTATTTGTATAATCTTAAGACGAATAAGAACTCTGTTGATCATAATTCAAATTAATACTGTTATTATCGAACTGCAAAAGTAGATATTTTTAATGAGTTTCCACTAATAAATCACATTTTTTAATGCAGTATTTGATTCTCTGCGCTTTTTCTTTTGACAGTTTAAAAAAAATATCCAATTTTGAGGCCGATTATTAACGGACCCAATGATATGGAAGATTTAAAAAAGAAAATGAACGCAGACATGAATGATAAGGAGATTGTATTCTCCAAGTCCATTAAAGCAGGTAAACGCATCTATTACCTTGATGTGAAGAAGAATCGTAAAGATGAAATGTTTTTAGCTATTACGGAGAGTAAGAAAGTGATAACGGGAGAAGGTGACGATTCTCAGGTTAGTTTCGAAAAACACAAAATCTTCCTATATAAGGGAGGACTTTCAGAAGTTTATGGCAGGACTCGAAGAAGCAGTCAACTTCATTGAGTGCAGTGATGCGAACGAATACATCGCCCGCCTGAACACCGAAGCGGATGAAGAAAGTGAACAGAAAGCAATCGAAGAAGCCCGGGAAAACAAGTTAGAGAACGAAATTAAGATCGATATTGACTTTTAAGAAAGTAACTCTTTGATATTTCAAAAAAAAGACGTACTTTTGCACCGCTTTTTTGCAACATCGTGTGATAATCCACATCGTGTGATGGTGAATTAAGCAAGCTAACTTAATTTAGAGTAACACAAATTTTTAAAGAAATGAAATCAATTGAAGTAAAAGGAACTGCAAGAACTATTGCAGAACGCTCTTCGGAACAAGCAAGAGCTTTGAAAGAAATTCGTAAAGAACGGTGGTGTACCTTGTGTACTTTACGGAGCTGGTGAAGTTGTTCACTTTACAGTGACTAACGAAGGACTTCGTAACTTAGTTTATACTCCGCACATCTACGTTGTAGACTTGGTTATCGATGGCAAAAAAGTAAACGCTATCCTGAAAGATATTCAGTTCCATCCGGTAAAAGATACTATCCTGCACGTTGACTTCTATCAGATTGACGAAGCTAAACCTATCGTTATGGAAGTTCCGGTACAGTTGGAAGGTCTTGCAGAAGGTGTGAAAGCCGGTGGTAAGCTTGCACTGCAGATGCGTAAGATCAAAGTGAAAGCTTTGTACAATGTAATTCCTGAAAAACTGACTGTTAACGTTTCTCACCTGGGATTGGGCAAGACTGTTAAAGTTGGCGAACTGAGCTTCGAAGGCCTTGAACTGATTAGCGCTAAGGAAGCAGTTGTATGTGCTGTTAAGTTGACTCGTGCAGCAAGAGGTGCAGCAGCAGCCGCTGGAAAGTAATTTGAGATTATCCCTGTAAAGAGATATACTTCAAACGCAGATTAATGCAGATTAAAGCAGATGTTCAGTCTGCATTAATCTGTATTAATCTGCGTTTCTCTTTCTATATTAATGAACTGTTTTACGGAAAAACGATGATAAAATATTTAGTTGTCGGACTGGGAAACATTGGTCCCGAGTATCATGAAACCCGACATAATATCGGATTCATGACAGTAGAAGCATTGGCCAGAATTAACAATGCTCCTCCTTTTATGGATGGACGCTATGGATTCACCACCAGCTTTTCCATCAAAGGACGTCAGTTAATCCTGCTCAAGCCGTCAACTTTTATGAACCTGAGTGGATTGGCCGTTCGCTATTGGATGCAGAAAGAAAATATTCCATTGGAAAATGTGCTGATCGTAGTAGATGATCTGGCTCTTCCTTTCGGAACGTTACGCCTAAAAGGAAAAGGAAGTGATGCAGGCCATAACGGATTGAAGCATATTGCCGCCATTCTGGGCACTCAAAACTATGCCCGTCTGCGTTTTGGAATCGGGAGTGATTTTCCACGTGGCGGACAAATCGATTACGTACTCGGTCACTTCACTGATGAAGACTGGAAGACAATGGATGAAAGACTGGAGATGGCAGGGGAAATTATCAAAAGTTTCTGTCTTGCCGGTATCGACATCACAATGAACCAGTTCAACAAGAAATGATGAACCTGTTCTATAAAAAATAAAGATAGCAATGAACGGTTAGCGATCAATGATAACGTCCACTAACCGACTAATTATTTATAACTAAATAACTAACTAAAATGGCTGAAGCAAGAATAGATAAATGGATGTGGGCTGTCCGCATCTTCAAGACACGGACGATTGCAGCAGAAGCCTGCAAAAAAGGACGCATTACCATCAACGGTTCGCTGGTCAAAGCTGCCCGTATGATAAAACCGGGTGACGTTATTCAAGTGAAGAAACCACCTATCACATACTCATTCAAAGTATTACAACCGATTGAGAAACGTGTAGGAGCTAAACTTGTATCGGAAATGATGGAAAATGTAACGACGCCCGATCAATATGAATTACTTGAAATGAGCAAAATCAGCGGATTCGTAGACCGGGCACGTGGAACCGGACGCCCGACCAAGAAAGATCGCCGGGAACTGGAAGAATTTACAACTCCAGAGTTTATGGATGATTTTGACTTTGATTTCGATTTTGAAGAATAGGATAAATAGAAAAAGATAAATAAACGATGAATCGTAAATAATGAACGGTGAACAGCCTGTGGATATAACGCAGGCTGTTCACCGTTCATTATTTACGATTTGTATAGCTTCCCACTTATAGAGTTGCAGTTCACCCTTTCTTTTTACAGATTCGCTTTAACAGCATCAATCAGCTCCTGATATTCTGCGTCAGTCAAATAAACCTTTCCCGGATTCATTTGGAATATACCTCCATAATCAGGTCCATCCACATATTTAGGTGCTAAATGAAAATGCAAATGAGATAATTTATCTGAGTAAGCACCATAGTTGATCTTTTCCGGCTGGAAAGCTTTCTGCATTGCACGGGTAACACGTGCTACATCTGCCATAAAAGCATTACGGTCTTCATCACTCAATTCATTCAAATCGTTCACATGGTCTTTATAAGAAACAAGACAACGTCCACGGTAGGTTTGTTCCTTAAACAAAAACACACGTGACACACTCAATTGCGCAATCTCAATCATCAGATTATGCAACGTTTCATTGTTCTGGCAATACAGACATTCTTTCGGATCACTCTTCATGATATTATTATTTTAAGTTTTTATCGTTGCAAAAATAACTATTCCATCCTTATCCGGCTTGTACTTTTTCGTTTTTTTGATCGACTAATTGGTACACATCCTCTTTTTCGCCTACCACCCAAACAACATCGCCTTCTTCGAGCGGAGCATTTACATCAGGAACCATCAGTGTACCGTCTTCACTTTCAACACCGGCTATCATACAATGATATTTGTCGCGGATACCCGATTCACGAATCGTTTTACCCAGAAAAACAGAATCACTGTCAATGATAAACTGCTTCAAAGCCATCTCGCTCTTTCTCATAGACCTCCCAGTCTATATTCGCTCCGTTTTGCATCGCCTCATTAAACACACTTAATTGTTCGTCCGTTCCTATCACCTGTATCTTATCCATCGGAAACAGGCGGACAGAACCACCGGGGATATTAATCCTCCTCTTTCCACGAAGAATAGAAGCAACATGAACTCCAAACTTCTTCCCCAGATTCAGCTCCATCAATGTCTTTCCCGCCCAACTGGATTCACCCGGAATTTCCATATCGGCAAGATGCAAATCATGCGACAACAAACGACCGGCATACTCCGGCTTTTTCTCTCCCAAATACTCTGCACGTACATCTCTGGAACGGAGATTCTGGAAGAAACGACGTTCAATCAATATAGATTGCTTTTTCAAACGACGCGACCATACCATCAACAAGACTGCAAGCACAGCCACTCCAATAATCAATCCAATAGATGCCTTAAACAATCCGGAAATAACAAAAATGACAAAAAGTGCCGCTATCATAATACGAATCACGATTGTCGATACCAGCGGCGCGCGGTTGGCACGGCTATCATGCCATAAGGTCATAAACTCAACCGAATGATTTTTCTTCACCATAATGGCACGCAAGAAAGGAGCAATACACAGAATCATAAATACCGCTCCCAACAACGATGCCCAGAAATGAGGCAGATTCTCTTTAAAGAATGGCACAACAAAACGAAAAGAAAGTGCAATAATCGACATACTGACAATTGAATAAACAACTGTTATACGTACCATTGACAAGATTAGCTTCTTCCACAAATTCTCGTGATTCAGAGCTGTTTGCGAACCGGAAGAATAACGCATCATTATTTTTTTCCATGATTCCGGAAGATGAGCATCCACAAAAGTAGAAGCCGGCTCGGCAAAACGAATCATATAAGGAGTCAGGAAAGTAGTAATCACAGAAACCGCTACCACTATCGGATACAGAAAATCACTCGTTACATGCAAAGAGACTCCCAAAGAAGCAATAATAAACGCAAATTCGCCGATCTGCGTTAAACTAAAGCCGCATTGCATAGCCGTCTTTAAAGGCTTTCCGGAGAGAATAACACCGAATGTACCAAAAACGGCCTGTCCCAAGATAACAGCCAAAGTAATAACTATAATAGGTACGGCATATTCTACAATCATTGCAGGATCCACCATCATACCGACCGATACGAAAAAGATAGCTCCAAAAAGATCCTTTACCGGTTTCACCAGTCGGTCTATAGATTCCGCCTCAATTGTTTCCGCCAGAATAGATCCCATTATAAATGCACCAAATGCAGCAGAAAACCCTGTATTGGCTGCCATCACTACCATACCGAAACAAAGTGCCAACGACACAATAAGCAGAGTCTCCTCTCCCATCAATTTCCGGCAGCGTTTCAAGAATTCAGGAATCAGATAGATACCGACAACAAACCACAGAATAAGGAAAAACAATAATTTCCCGATACTCTCCAACATCTCGGTACCTTCAAAATGTTGGCTTACCGCCATAGTGGAAAGCATCACCATTAATACAATAGCCAAAATATCTTCCAAAATCAAGATACTCAACACAAGTCCGGTGAACTGCTTCTTCCTTAGTCCTAAGTCATCAAACGCCTTATAAATAATAGTAGTAGAAGACATCGCAATCATACCGCCCAAGAACAGACTGTCCATCCGGTGCCAGCCGAATCCCATGCCGACTCCTATTCCCAACAAAATCATACAAAAGATGATGGTACAGGCAGCAATGATGGCAGAACCACCCACCTTGACAATCTTCTTAAAACTAAATTCCAAACCAAGAGCAAACAGCAAGAAAATAACACCAATATCCGCCCAAGTCTTAATATTGGCAGTATCCATCACTGAAGGAGTATACGGCATATGCGGACTTGCCAGAAATCCGGCAACTACATATCCCAAGACCAGAGGTTGTTTCAACTTCTTAAACAACAAAGTCATGACGCCGGCACAAATCAATATAAGTGCGAGGTCAGCTATAAGAGTAGGTAATTGAGACATTATTTTATCGTATTTGATGACAAAATTATATTATTTCTATGGGATAAACAACATATTTACGGATATGTTTTGCAATAACCATCATAAAATAAGTTAGCCCCGGATAGAGTCGTAACTTATCCGGGGCTATACACAATAACAAGCTTATTTTTTACTTTCTAAAAGGCGGTTTCACTACCACAGCTTTCAATTTCCGACCACGCATATCGATACAGATTTCCGTACCCACCTTACTATATTCCGGTTTCACATATCCCATACCGATACCAATCTTACGGGTAGGCGACATCGTACCGGAGGTCACCACTCCCACTTTCTCGCCTTCATCATTCACCAGTTCATAGCCATGACGGGGAATTCCGCGATCAACCATTTCAAAACCAACCAGTTTACGGGTAACACCTTCCGCTTTCTGCTTTTCCAGCATCGGACGGTTAATGAACTCCTTACCTTCCACAAACTTAGTGATCCATCCCAATCCGGCTTCTATCGGAGAAGTCGTATCATCCAGATCATTGCCATACAGACAGAAGCCCATTTCCAACCGGAGCGTATCACGGGCACCCAAACCGATAGGTTTAATGCCATACTCTTCACCAGCTTCAAAAATAGCCTTCCATATAGAATCAGCCGCAGACGGATAGAAATAAAGCTCAAAACCTCCCGCACCGGTATAACCCGTATTGGAGATAATCACATTCTCTTCACTTGCAAACGTTCCAACCTTAAATGTATAATAAGGAATAGTAGCAAGATCAATATCCGTCAACTTTTGCAGAACCGAAATAGCCTTCGGACCCTGTATAGCAAGTTGAGCTATGTTATCCGACGAATTTTCCAACTCGGCTCCCTCCGTATTGTGAGAAACACACCAGTTCCAGTCTTTTTCCATATTGGAAGCATTCACCACCAACATGTATTTTTCCGGTTCATACTGATAAACCAGCAAATCATCTACAATCCCCCCATCCTCATTCGGAAAACAAGTATATTGTATTTTACCCGGAGCCAGTGCCGCCACATTGTTAGATGTTATTTTCTGCAGAAAGGCCAACGCTTGCGGTCCTTTCACCCAAAATTCTCCCATGTGCGATACATCAAATACACCGACACCTTGACAAACAGTTATGTGTTCATCAATGATGCCGGAGTATTCAATAGGCATATTATAACCTGCAAACTCGTGCATTTTAGCACCAAGTGCTATATGTTTCTCTGTAAACGGAGTGGTTTTCATTATTTTAAAGTATTAAGTTTTAAGTATCAGGTATTAAGTATTACCGGAGCTTACCGTCTTTTTATTTGGAAGCCACCAGTTCTGCTATTTTTACGATCACTTTCATTGCTTTCTCCATATTCTGGATAGGCACAAATTCGTAACGACCGTGGAAATTCAGACCACCGGCAAAGATATTCGGACAAGGCAATCCCTTAAAAGAAAGCTGCGCACCATCCGTACCTCCACGAATCGGTTTTACATTCGGTTTCACACCCACGGCTTCCATAGCTGCAAAAGCAGTATCGATGATGTGCATTACCGGTTCTATTTTCTCACGCATATTATAATACTGATCGCGCAGTTCGAGTGTCGCAGTACCAGCTCCATATTCAGCGTTCATTTGAGCTACCAGACGTTCTATCTCTTTTTTACGGTTCTCAAATTTTGCACGGTCATGATCGCGGATGATATAAGACACAGTGCTTTGCTCCACATCCCCCTGAATACCAATCAAATGATAGAATCCTTCATAGCCGGTCGTATGTTCCGGTCTTTCCTGTGAGGGAAGCATCGTAATAAACTGATTGGCAAGATAGATAGAGTTAATCATCTTATCCTTGGCATATCCCGGATGCACATTACGTCCTTTAAAGGTTATTTTTGCGGCAGCAGCATTAAAGTTCTCAAACTCCAACTCCCCTACTTCACCTCCATCCATCGTATATCCCCATTCACAACCGAATTTCTCTACATCGAATTTATGAGCACCTTCACCGATTTCTTCGTCAGGATTGAAGCCGATACGGATTTTACCGTGTTTGATTTCGGGATGTTCCTTCAGATAAACCATCGCTGATACAATTTCCGCGATACCGGCTTTGTCGTCGGCACCGAGCAACGTTTTTCCGTTGGTTACAATCAAGTCTTCTCCCTTATGATCCAGCAATTCCGGGAATTGTGATGGAGAAAGGACTACATTCTCTTCAGCACAAAGCACAATATCCGAACCGTCATACTTTTCCACAATGCGCGGAGTGACATCTTTACCCGTCATATCAGGACTTGTATCCATGTGGGCGATAAACCCGATAGTGGGTACTTTTTTATTTATATTGGCAGGAAGTGTAGCAAAAAGATAGCCATGCTCATCCAAAGTAATATCTTCCAATCCCAAAGATTCCAACTCTTTTTTCAAGTATTCAGCAAAAATCATCTGCTTCGGAGTACTTGGAGTAAGCCCTGTCGATTCATCAGATTGTGTATCGAAGCTTACATACTTTAAAAATCTGTCTACTAAAGTCATATTGTTTTAATTACAAGTTACTAATTACAATTTACAAATTGATAGTTTATAGTGCCGTAAAGGTAAAAAAAGAGCCGTGAATTGACAAACAATTCACGGCTCTTTTTATTGTATACTTTTATCCGGATACTTAAATATCCTATTTGACTACTTTAAAAATGGCTGCTACCATCAAAGCAATGTGTACAAACCTTGCATTTAGGTAATCCGATAGCCTCAATCAGCGTTTCCAGTGTATTAAACTTCAATGAACTGAGACCGAAACGCTCTGCAATAATACTAACCATCTTATCGTATTCCGGAGAACCGGTAGTAGCATATTTCTCCAGGTTCTTATTCTCATCCCCTTCCAGTTCCTTGATAATACGACGGGTAATCAACTCCAATGCATTTTTAGAAGCCGAAAAACCAACAAACGGACAAGCATAAATCAATGGCGGACAAGCGATACGCATGTGCACCTCCTTTGCTCCGTAATCATACAGAATCTTCACATTGTCACGTAATTGAGTTCCCCGCACGATTGAATCGTCACAGAACAACAAACGTTTATTTTGCAGCATGGCACGGTTGGGAATCAACTTCATCTTAGCAACAAGCGAACGCATCTCCTGATTGCTCGGAGTGAAGCTACGAGGCCATGTCGGTGTATATTTTGAAATAGCACGATGGTAAGGAACCCCCTTTCCTTCGGCATATCCTAAAGCCATACCCACTCCCGAATCAGGAATACCGCAAGCACAATCCACTTCCGATTCATCTGTCTGTCCCATTTTCAATCCGCTGGTGAAACGCACTTCCTCTACATTCTTTCCTTCATAACAAGAAGTCGGGAAACCGTAGTACACCCACAAAAACGAGCAAATCTGCATATCCTCATTGGGCTTGCGAAGCTGGTCAACATGATCGTCATACATACGGACAATCTCACCGGGACCTAAATATCTCTCAATCTCATAATCCAGATTCGGAAAACTGGACGATTCGCTCGTTGCAGCATAAGCACCGTCTTTCCTTCCAATCACCACCGGAGTACGTCCCCATCGGTCACGGGCAGCGATGATACTACCATCTTCCGTCAGAAGCAACATCGAACAAGAACCCTTAATGTGCTTAAACACATTTTCGATACCTTCCACAAAAGTTCTGCCTTGTATAATAAGTAATGCGATAAGTTCCGTCTGGTTGGTGTTGCTCGAACTAAGTTCGGCGAAGTGCATATTTTGGTTGAGAAGGTCTTCTTCCAGTTCCTGGATATTCGATATTTTAGCAACTGTGACGATGGCGAAGCGGCCGAGGTGGGAATTGATGATGATAGGTTGTGCGTCTGTGTCGCTAATGATGCCGATGCCGGCGTTTCCTTTGAATTTGTCCAGTTCTCCTTCAAACTTGGTTCGGAAATAAGTACTTTCCAAATTGTGAATGGAGCGTATAAAACCTTTTTCCTCACTATATGTTGCGAGTCCTCCTCGCTTGGTACCCAGATGTGAGTTATAATCTGTGCCGTAGAATAAATCAGTCACGCAGCTAGTTTTCGAGACTGTTCCGAAAAAACCTCCCATGTTGTTCTCTTTATTGATGATGTTTAATAAAAAAGATGGCGCAAAAGTACAAAAAAGAATTCGTCCTATAAAAAAAGCGCTCCGCAAAGTTTTAGTTTTCTTTGCGAAGCACAACTAATATTTATTAAAAAGCGGGGAATCCGGAAACAATCTTTTTACCGGAATCTTATTTCCATTTCTTGATCGTTTTCAAGTCAGCGGGAGTTGCTTCAATCAAACTTACTGCAAATCCTCCGCTACGTGCCAGCTTCACAGACATCTTATTCTTGTTTGTAACAAGCCCTTTTTTTATCTGGTAAGAAGTAGGATTCTTTTCAAAATCCGCCTCCTTTCCGTCAGCATAAAGAGTAGCTACATATTGTTTTCCCGGTTCGAGAAAATCAAGTGTAAAAGCAGAAGTGCGGGGATTCTCATCGGTGATACCACCTACAAACCAGTTATCAGTACCTTTTGCCTTACGTGCTACGGTAATATAATCTCCCGGTTCCGCTTCCAGATACTTGCTGTCATCCCAATCAACGGCTACATCCTTGATAAATTGAAATGCATCCATGTGACGTTCGTAACTCTCCGGAAGGTCGGCAGCCATTTGCAAAGGACTGTACATGGTTACATAAAGTGCCAACTGTTTTGCCAAAGTTGTACGTACAAAACTGTGGTCGCCTGACAGGAAAGAAAGTTTTGTATCAAAGATACCCGGTGTATAATCCATCGGTCCACCAATCTGACGGGTGAAAGGAAGCAAGGTGGTATGGAACGGCTTATTCCCTGCAAAGGCTTCATATTCCGTGCCACGAGCCGATTCATTACCGATCAGATTCGGATATGTGCGACATAATCCTGTCGGACGAGTTGCTTCGTGAGCATTTACACAGATCTTATATTCGGCCGCTTTTTCCACCGCATATAAATAATGATTGTTCATCCACTGTCCGTAATGATGTTCTCCACGCGGAATAATATTACCTACATACCCACTCTTCACAGCATTGTATCCGTTATCTATCATAAACTGATAGGCTTTATCAAGATGACGCTCGTAGTTACGTACAGAAGCGGAAGTCTCGTGATGCATCATCAGCTTCACTCCTTTTTCCTTTGCATACGCATTGAGCATCTTCACGTCAAAATCAGGATACGGAGTTACGAAATCAAAGACATAATCCTTCGAATTTCCGAACCAGTCTTCCCAGCCTTCATTCCAGCCTTCCACTAAGATCTGGTCGAATCCATGTTCCGAAGCAAAGTCAATGTAACGCTTCACTTTGTCATTATTGGCCGCATGACGTCCGCTCGGTTTTGTTTGGGAATAATCCGTCTGTCCCAGTTTCACAGAATAAACATCATCCGTGTACGACCAGGAACTTTTTCCGGTAATCATTTCCCACCACACACCGATGTATTTCACCGGCTTAATCCAGGAAACATCTTCGTAGGCACAAGGTTCATTCAAGTTCAAAGTCAATTTGGAAGCCAGAATATCACGAGCATCATCACTGACAATCACCGTGCGCCAGGGTGAACGGCAAGGCGTTTGCATATAACCTTTATCCCCTTTTGCATCAGGAGTCAGCCATGATTCAAAAATCAGGTTCTGATCGTCAAGGTTCAGATGCATACAAGAATAATCAACCAAAGCCGCTTCATGCAGATTGATATACAACCCGTCGGCTGTCTTCATTTGCAAAGATGTCTGCACACCTGTTGGTGAAAAAGGAGTTTGAGAAGCATTTGGAGTAATTGCCCCTTGCAACAATCCGCGAATCTCTGAAAGCTTGGATTCGGTATAGTCATATTCCTGCGTATCATAATCGCCTGGAATCCAGAATGCCGTATGATCGCCGGCCATAGCAAACTGCGAATGTTCTTCTTTTATAACGAAGTAATTCAGATTCTTTTGCTGCGGGAACTCATAGCGGAACCCCAAGCCATCATTATAAAGACGAAAACAAATAATCAGATTACGATCTTGCGCCTTTTGATTCAGGGTAACAGCCATTTCATTATAATGGTTGCGGATCGATTTCACCTCTCCCCACACCGGTTCCCATGTTTCATCAAAAGCAGAAGTTTTAATATCGGCCAGAGTGAATCCATTCATCAGTCCGGGATCATTTTTCAATTCCAGTCCCAGTTTCGAAGGTTTAATCACCTCTTTTCCTTTATAAGAGAGTTCATACACCGGTTCTCCTTGCATGTTGACAGAGAAATTAAGTTTTAATTGTCCGTCAGGAGAAGTGATACTTTCGGCCTTTGCTGATGTGCCGAAGAAAAAAGAGAGCAACAGGCAGACCCACATTGCAGTTCCTATTTTCATGTTCTTCATGATATAAATGAGTTAGTTAATAATCGTATGGCAAAGATAGACCGGAAATCCAAGTAGTGTTTTTCTTTATAAAGAAAATATAGAGGAATACAGATTCAAAAACGAAATAAGTACTTAATAATAAAACAGATAACACATTTTGTCTCCCCCCCCAAAATATAGTGTCTATGGTGATTAAATTAAAAGGATTAAATATGAATATTGCATAATCTTTCTATATTTGCAGATTATTATCTCAATCACATCAACAAACATTTTATTATTTATATGACACAACACCTTAGTTTATCCCGGAGGCTTCCAACAATTCGAAAAGGATTTTGAAGCCGCCTACAAATAATATCAATCTTTCAATCAAATGAGTAAAGAAGTTATCTATATCTTTATCGGTGGAGGAACTGGTAGTGCACTACGTTATTTTATCCAGTTGTTAATGCACGAACGAATCGTCCCTTATCATTTTCCATGGGCCACTTTCACGGTCAATCTTCTCGGCAGTTTTCTCATCGGTCTGTTCTATGCTCTTTCAGAGCGATTCCACCTTCCGTTCGAGGTCCGTTTGTTTCTGACAACGGGTTTATGTGGAGGTTTCACAACGTTCTCTACTTTCTCCAGTGATGGCGTAGGTCTGCTGAAAGGAGAATTTTACGGAGCATTTGTTCTATATACATTATTAAGTATAGGAATAGGATTAGCCGCAACGTTAGCCGGCGGATATGTGGGAAAACAGATTTAATAATTCGAATATAAATCCTACCTTTACGGCATGATTAAAAGAAACCCAACCAAACCCGTCCGCGTTGTTCCTCCCATGATGGAAGAGCAGGAAGTCAGTACTACTACCCTACAGGAATGGCTCGACAGAGAAGAAACCGTCTCTCATCTTTTATTCTGCAAAGGAAAAGAAGAAGGCATCGACAAATCTTACAAAAGTTTCAAAGAACTGCACCTTTCAGCATCAGACATTCAGCGAATGTAAATTCCGTTCCTCTCAACTGAGCGATGTCAGGTTCGAGAACTGCGACCTATCCAACATTTCTTTTGCTGAAAGTTCGCTCTACCGGGTAGAATTCATTTCCTGCAAACTATTGGGTACCAATCTATCGGGAACAACGATGAATCACGTCTTGCTGCATGACTGCAACGCAGGTTATATCAATCTGGCTATGAGTAAAATGAACCAGGTACGTTTTGCACACAGCCAGCTCCGCAACGGAAGTCTGAACGACTGCCGTTTTTCATCCGTCGCATTTGAGAGTTGCGATCTCGTAGAAGCCGATTTTTCACACGCTCCGCTTCGCGGAATAGATTTGCGCACTTCCCGTATCAGCGGAATCACGCTTAACATCAGCGATCTGAAAGGGGCTGTCATCACTTCCCTGCAAGCAATGGATTTGCTTCCACTGTTAGGGGTTATTATCGAAGATTAAAATCCTGCAAATTCACCCCGCCGCACTCAAACAAAAAGCATCGTCCCGTTGTTATAGTACAAGGTCGGACTAACGACATATAGGGAATAGGCACAAAAAGAATACCTATTTATAGTGATTTCCCACTCCTCTGTCAAGTCCGTACTTTTGCAAAAATATTATTCAAAAACAATAGAAACGATGAAAATAGAAAAAATTGTAGCTCGAGAAATTCTCGATTCAAGAGGTAACCCCACAGTAGAAGTTGACGTAGTATTGGAATCCGGTATTATGGGACGTGCATCTGTACCGTCAGGCGCTTCCACAGGTGAACACGAAGCATTGGAACTTCGCGATGGTGACAAACAGCGCTATGGTGGAAAAGGAGTACAAAAAGCGGTTGATAATGTAAATAAAATCATCGCTCCGAAACTGATTGGTATGTCTTCACTCAATCAAAGAGGAATCGACTACGCAATGTTGGCACTGGACGGCACTAAGACTAAATCGAATTTAGGTGCTAACGCTATTCTTGGCGTATCTCTTGCCGTAGCTAAAGCTGCTGCCAACTATCTGGACCTTCCTCTATACCGCTATATCGGCGGAACAAATACATACGTAATGCCTGTACCGATGATGAACATCATCAACGGTGGTTCACATAGCGATGCTCCGATCGCATTCCAGGAATTTATGATCCGTCCCGTAGGTGCTCCTTCTTTCAGAGAAGGTCTGCGCATGGGTGCTGAAGTATTCCACGCTTTAAAGAAAGTTTTGAAAGACCGTGGCCTTAGCACTGCTGTAGGTGATGAAGGTGGTTTCGCACCTAACCTCGAGGGTACGGAAGATGCTTTGAACTCTATTCTAGCCGCTATCAAAGCTGCTGGATATGAACCGGGTAAAGACGTAATGATCGGTATGGACTGTGCTTCTTCCGAATTCTACCACGATGGTATTTACGATTATACCAAGTTTGAAGGTGAAAAAGGTAAGAAACGCACTTCCGCAGAACAAGTTGACTACCTGGAAGAACTAATCAACAAATTCCCTATCGACTCTATCGAAGACGGTATGAGCGAAAACGACTGGGAAGGCTGGAAAGAAACTGACTGAACGTATCGGCGACCGCTGCCAGTTGGTAGGTGACGACCTGTTCGTAACCAACGTAGATTTCCTTGCAATGGGTATCGAAAAAGGCTGTGCCAACTCTATCCTGATTAAAGTAAACCAAATCGGTTCGCTGACAGAAACACTGAACGCTATCGAAATGGCTCACCGTCATGGATATACTACTGTTACTTCTCACCGTTCAGGTGAAACAGAAGATGCTACTATCGCCGATATCGCAGTAGCTACTAACAGCGGACAGATCAAGACCGGTTCATTAAGCCGTTCGGACCGTATGGCTAAATACAATCAGTTACTCCGCATTGAAGAGGAATTGGGCGATTTGGCTGTATATGGTTACAAAAGAATTAAATAATTCAATATTCTCTTACTTGAATAATTCATCCCCGGACAATTACATTATCCGGGGATTTTTACATATCAACCATCCACTATTTTTTTGTATCGTAAGAAAACTAGCTTCACTAAGCATCAATAAATATCTCCAATATTTTGCGAATTGGATTAATAAGGCTACATTTGCAACGTCTAACATATTAACAGACGGTGGGGAAACCTGCCTACTATCGCTGCGAGCATTTTTATGTTCGTATGTGAACTCTTATATGGGCGGTTTCGTACCCCAGAGAGTGTTAATGCACCTCTAAACCTGCCGTCGGTATGTTAGACAATGGGACAGGCGAAACCGCTTTTTTATTAGTACTTCTTCCTCTCCCATCAATCTATTATTCATCTTTTAAATTCTAATGATTATGGAAAACAGCCAATTAAAAGACTTACAGGAAGAGGTTTCAGAAGCTACGAAACAGTATATCCTGACTACATTCAATTCTGAAAATGGAATGAAAACGTATTATTTGCAAATGTCAAACATAATACGCTCTGCGCACATTAATCCTCCCATTGACACCGAATACAACAGTTTAAAAAAGCTAAGCAAAAAGCTCAAGCAATATTGTACTTTCATTCAAACACTTGGTGAACATGAATGGGATAAGGGAATAGCCGATATTCAGAAAGCATTAGGCATTTATCTAATGCAAAATAACATCGAAAGTAAAGAACGCAAACAAACGAACCAAGAAATTGCCTCTCAACTGCAATTCATCGTTTTTCTCTCCGGGAATATAAATATCATCAAGCAACTTCATGGAATATTGCAACGCCATTTATCCAATGTGATGCTTTTACTCAGATCCTATCCGGAGCATAATATACAAGAATGAATAACAATGATGAATCAAAAAGAAACTGTAAATCTTTGCTTTTCTTAAAAATGGGATATTACAACAATTAGGGAACTGTGTATTTCGATAATATGCGAATATATATAAAAAAGCATCCAGACTAATACCTGAATGCTTTTTTCTTGGATTTGTTATATATCCTTTTTTGAGCCTCTTGTCGGATTCGAACCAACGACCCCGAGATTACAAATCACGTGCTCTGGCCAACTGAGCTAAAGAGGCGGGTGGGTAAGCTATCTATATCGCGCCGCTACAACCAACTACCTTTGCTGCGATCAAGCCCTGGAGGATTCGAAGGGAGCTGGCCGTATAGGACTTACCCGTTTTGCGGTTGCAAAGGTAGACATTTTTATGTATTCTGCAATAGCTGCAGACAACTTTTTTACTAACAAAAGACTAACAGGCTACATTTCAGGCAATTAAAATTGCAAAAAAATATTCAGACAACAACTTCCTCTGCTTTATTAACTTTAACAACCAGATTTCCCCTACCAACCGATATTATTTGTACCTTTGTGCGCAATTTATAAATGAAGATGACAGAGAACAGAAGCTATTTACAGAAATATGCCATGCATTTTGGCACGTATATGGGAATCTACTGGATATTGAAGTTCATATTATTTCCGCTGGGATTCCACATACCTTTCCTTTCGCTTTTATTTGTAATCCTGACATTGTCCGTACCTTTCATCGGATATCACTATGCGAAAATGTACCGGGATAAGATTTGCGGAGGAAGTATCCAATTTTCACATGCCATGCTCTTTACCATATTTATGTATATGTTTGCTTCTCTGCTGGTAGCTGTGGCTCACTACGCCTATTTCCAATTCATCGATCATGGATTTATCATCAACTCTTACATCCAGTTGTGGGACGAACTGATGACCAACACCCCGGCTCTGATAGAAAACAAAGAAGTTATAAAAGAAACGATAGATACCGCCCGTTCACTTACTTCCATCAATATCACCATGCAACTATTGTCATGGGATGTATTTTGGGGAAGTATCCTGGCCATTCCCACCGCATTGATGGTAATGAAAAAGGCCAAACCGGAAAATGACGGAGTGTCTCAATCGTAATTTGTAATTCGTAAGTAATTAGTAATTAAAAAATGGATATATCAGTTGTAATCCCATTATTCAATGAAGAAGAGTCACTACCCGAACTCTATGCTTGGATAGAACGGGTAATGAAAGCCAACGGATTCTCATTCGAAGTGATTTTCGTTAACGACGGAAGTACAGACCGTTCATGGGAGGTAATAGAAAAACTTAAAGCTCAATCGGAACATGTAAAAGGTATCAAATTCCGCCGTAACTACGGTAAATCACCTGCACTCTACTGCGGATTCGCTGAAGCGGAAGGAAACGTAGTCATAACGATGGATGCGGACCTACAAGATAGCCCGGACGAAATCCCCGAACTTTACCGGATGATTACAAAGGATGGCTACGACCTGGTATCCGGCTGGAAGCAAAAGAGATATGATCCTATTTCAAAAACACTGCCCACCAAGTTGTTTAATGCTACTGCCCGCAAAGTATCAGGCATCAAAAACCTGCACGACTTCAACTGCGGATTGAAAGCCTATCGCAAAGAGGTCGTAAAACATATCGAAGTGTACGGTGAGATGCATCGTTATATACCTTATCTGGCAAAGAACGCCGGATTCAAGAAAATCGGTGAAAAGGTGGTACACCACCAGGCGCGTAAATACGGCACAACAAAATTCGGACTAAACCGTTTCGTGAACGGGTATCTGGATTTACTCTCTCTTTGGTTCCTTTCCAGATTCGGCATCAAGCCGATGCATTTCTTCGGACTGTTGGGATCATTGATGTTTCTGATAGGAATGATTTCTGTCATCATCGTAGGTGCCAGCAAACTATATGCCATGTACAACGGTCTCCCCTACCGACTGGTGACCGACTCTCCCTATTTCTATTTGTCACTTACGGCAATGATTATAGGTACGCAATTATTCTTAGCCGGATTCCTTGGCGAACTCATCTCGCGCAATGCACCGGAACGGAATAACTATCAGATAGAAAAGAAAATTTGATTCACATTCAATAAACTGACTATGAAGAATTTAATTCGTATCTTTCTCATATTGACTATCATTGGCGGTGCAGTCAGCTTACACAGTGCCTGCTCGGATGAGAACGATTGCTCATTGGCAGGACGTCCGATGATGTACTGCACAATATATACCATTAATCCGGATAACCCTACTATTGCATTAAAAGACACGCTTGATTCATTAACAATCACAGCATTAGGCACCGACTCTATCATTCTGAACAATGAAAAGAATGTGCATACCCTGATGTTACCACTACGATACACAAGTGACACTACTGTGTTCATATTCAGATACGATCCCAAACGTAGAGAAAAAGATTTTGACACATTATACATTGTACAACAAAATACTCCTTATTTCCAGTCCATGGAATGTGGTTATATGATGAAACAAAATATAATCAGCGCTAAATTTGGAAAACCGGGAAGACCGGGTAACCCTCCTCCCTATGGCAACGGGCAGCCGGACCAGATAGATTCTCTTCATATAAAAAATAAAGAAGCCAATACAAATGAAATCGAGAACTTGCAGATATTCTATAATTATCGGCCAGAACGCACACCTGATGAAACGACTAATTAGTCTGCTTCTGCTCTTTTGCATTGGGCTTCCGTTGCTGGCACAACAGCAACGTCCGGCGCAAACGCCCAAAAGAGATCAGAAGAAAAAAGAGGTTGCCGAGATAGATACCATTCCGCTCTACAATGGTACGTATGTCGGTGTGGATTTATATGGCATTGGAAGCAAGCTGCTGGGAGGCGACTTTATGAGTTCTGAAGTCAGCGTAGCCGTTAACCTCAAGAATAAATTCATCCCTACTATTGAGTTTGGTATGGGAGGAACAGATACCTGGAGCGAAACAGGCATACACTATAAGAGCAAAATGGCCCCATTCTTCCGAATCGGTGTGGACTACAACACCATGGCAAAGAAAAAAGAGAAGAATAGCTACTTGTATGCAGGACTTCGCTATGCATTCAGTTCATTTAAATATGATGTTTCCACAATGCCGGCAGATGATCCTATCTGGGGAGATGTAATAGGTAACCCCAGTTTGGAAGACGGTTATTGGGGAGGAAGTGTGCCATTCAGCCATCTGGGTATGAAAGGATCGGTGCAATGGCTGGAAATCGTTTTAGGCGTCAAAGTACGTATTTACAAAAACTTCAACATGGGGTGGTCGGTACGTATGAAATACAAAACCAAAGCATCTACCGGAGAATATGGAGACCCATGGTACGTGCCCGGTTACGGAAAGTTTAAATCAAATAACATGGGAATCACTTATTCCCTTATTTATAAATTGCCTCTTTAGAATACAATGACAGGACTAGAGATTTGGCTGCTTGCAATAGGTCTGGCGATGGATTGTTTCGCTGTCTCAATTGCAAGCGGTATTATTTTGAAACGTACCCGTTGGAAACCCATGCTAATCATGGCTTTTGCTTTCGGCTTTTTTCAGGCAATCATGCCATTTATCGGATGGATGTGTGCAAAGACATTCAGTCATCTTATAGAAAGTGTAGACCATTGGATTGCTTTCGCGATCCTTGCCTTCTTAGGCGGACGAATGATTTTAGAATCTTTCAAAGAAGAAGAATGTTGTAAACTGTTCAATCCGGCAAATCCGAAAGTGGTATTGACTATGGCAATAGCCACAAGTATTGATGCATTGGCAATCGGCATTTCCTTTGCCTTTCTGGGAGTTCAGGACTATACCGAAATCCTTCCTCCTATCAGCATCATCGGGTTTGTTTCATTTGTCATGTCACTCATCGGTCTGATCTTTGGTATCCAATGTGGCTGCGGCATCGCCCGGAAACTGAAAGCAGAGTTATGGGGAGGTATCATTCTAGTCATTATCGGACTAAAGATATTAATTGAACATTTATTTCTTCAATAAAACGAGTTTTCTCATCAAATAGAAGAGCGTATGAAAACAAAAAAAAGTTTCCTTTGGCTGGCTTTCCTGATTTTGGCAACTATCTGGATATTAGTCAGACATAATCAACAAGTTGGCTATTACAGTGTCAAAGGTTTGGTGTTTGGGACAGTATATAAAATTACTTATCAGCATGACGGTGACTTAAAACCGGAAATAGAAGCTGAACTAAAACGCTTCGACCAATCTTTATCGCCATTCAATGACAGTTCTGTTATCAGTCGCGTCAACCGCAATGAAGAGCTGGTGACTGATAGTTTTTTCCAGAAATGCTTCCATCGCTCGATGGAAATTTCCCGCGAGACAAAGGGTGCTTTCGACATTACAGTAGCCCCTCTTGCCAATGCTTGGGGATTCGGTTTCAAAAAAGGTGCTTTTCCTGATTCATTAATGATAGACAGTCTGTTACAAATCACCGGATATGAAAAAGTGAAAATGGATAACGGCAAAGTTATCAAACAGGATCCTCGTACTATGTTAAGTTGTAGTGCCGTGGCCAAAGGGTATTCGGTAGACGTAATTGCACAACTGCTCGACCGTAAGGGAATAAAAAACTATATGGTAGATATAGGCGGCGAGGTGGTAGTGAAAGGGAAAAATCCTTCCAAAGGCTTATGGCGCATTGGAATCAATAAGCCCATCGACGATTCACTGGCCGTAAACCAAGACTTACAGACAATTCTTGAGATAACAGATTTAGGCTTGGCTACTTCCGGAAACTATCGCAATTATTATTATAAGGATGGGAAGAAATACGCCCATACGATTGACCCTAGAACTGGCTATCCGGTACAACACAATATCTTGTCCTCTACGGTAATCGCCAAAGACTGTATGACTGCCGACGCCCTTGCCACCGCCTTCATGGTGATGGGACTGGAAGAAGCGGAAGCTTTCTGCAAAGCGGATACAACGATTGACGCCTACTTTATTTATAGTGGAGAAAATGGAGAGTTCAAGACTTATTATACGGAGGGAATGAAAAAATACATAACTACTCCGTAATATATATATATATATATATTATACAAACAGAGGTTCTACTTGAGTAAAACAGAACCTCTATTCAATTGGCAAATATCTATTTCATAAACACGAAATACACTGCTGCAATCAGACAAATAAATGCAGCCAGATGATTCCAATGTAAAGCCTCACCTTTAAAGAAGATGGTAGTGAACACTGTAAAAATAACAAGTGTTATTACCTCTTGAATGACTTTTAGTTGCATCAATGAAAACGGGCCTCCATTGCCTATAAAGCCAATGCGATTGGCCGGTATCTGACAGGAATATTCAAAAAAGGCGATCGCCCAGCTGAACGCAATCACACCGATCAGCGGAAGAGCTGCGAACCAACTGTACTCCTGTTTCATCTTTAAATGTCCGTACCAAGCAAATGTCATAAAGACATTAGATACAATCAGTAACAAAATGGTATAGAATCCTTTCATAACAATCTATTCAAATTAATCTATTTTATCTGGTAATAATTCCTCCTGTACATTAGTCATACTGCTCCAAAGGCTATAACGAGCTTCCGGGTTCATCGCTTCCAACTGCCGTAAAATTCCTTTCATATCACTTCGGCTGGACTGTGATTCATAAGGACAATTCTTCACTTGCTTCTGATAATGACGCAAAGCTGCCAATTCTACCAAATCAGCTTCATGGACCAAACACATCGGACGAATAATTGTCATATCAAACTTCTTCATCATCAACCGGGGCGGCATTGTACTGAAAGCTCCCTGATAAGTGATATTCATCAATAAAGTTTCCAAAATATCATCCATATGGTGACCGAGAGCGATTTTATTGCATCCGTGTTCCTTGGCAACTGTAAACAGAGCTTTCCGACGATTCCAGGAACAAAGAAAGCAGGGAGACTTACGTGTATCCGTAGCAGGATCAAAAGCTGTCTCATACTGCACAAAGGGAACTCCATACGTCTCACAGTGCGCTTTCAAATATTCCGTATCACTCTGATAAGGAATATTCTTCATCACTACATGGACGGCAACGACAGAAAAGCGAGGTTTATAGATACGTGCGCGTCTCCCCAACAGTTCCACAAGCGCCAACGAATCTTTTCCTCCCGATAGTCCGATAAGGATTTTGTCTCCTTCTTCTATCAATCCATATTGCACCACTCCTTTGCTAAACCGCCGTTCAATGCGGCGAATGGTTTTCTCTTCTTCCGTAAATTGTGTCATATCTTTAAAAATCGGCTGCAAAAGTAAGCGAAAAGAATGATTTAAAGAAGAATTAACATAATAGAATCTCTGAAAAAGGGTTTATTTCTAATAAATTTGTACTTTTGAACAATTGATAAATGGACCGGTGCCCGAAAGCAGCAATGTTTTCAATCTACCCGTCACTCATAAACGCTCAAAACGATGAAAGGAAAATATATTCTATTTTTAATTTGCAGCCTCTTCCTTTGCGAAGTCTCTGCACAAACGTTGGAACAGGCACGCACCTTATTTACCAAAGGTGAGTACGAACAAGCCAAACCAGTTTTTAAGAAGTATACTAAATCACAACCGTCGAACGGGAATTATAATTATTGGTATGGCGTATGTTGCCTGAAAACCGGAGAGGCAGAAGAAGCGGTGAAACCTCTTGAAATAGCGGTAAAGAAACGTATCACCGGTGGACAACTCTATCTGGGACAAGCTTACAATGATACTTATCGTTTCGAAGATGCAGTCAACTGCTTTGAAGAATACATCGCAGACTTAAGTAAACGCAAGAAACCGACGGAAGAAGCGGAGAAACTTCTGGAGAAAAGCAAATCTGACCTTCGTATGTTGAAGGGGGTTGAGGAAGTATGTATCATCGACAGTTTCGTTGTGGACAAAGCAACTTTCCTGAACGCTTACAAGATCAGCGAAGAATCGGGCAAACTGTTTACATTCAACGAATTCTTCCAAACCGAAGGAGATCATCCGGGAACTGTTTATGAAACAGAAATCGGAAATAAAATTTATTATAGCGAAAAGGGCGAGAAAGGTAATCTTGATATCTTTTCAAAGAACAAGTTGTTGAATGAATGGAGTGACGGACGTCCGTTACCGGGTAGTATCAATGCTTCCGGGAATGCGAATTATCCGTTTGTTCTATCGGATGGAGTCACCGTTTATTACGCCAGCGATGGCGAGGGATTGGGTGGCTATGATATTTTTGTCACTCGCTACAACACGAATACCGACACTTATCTTGTTCCGGAAAATGTGGGTATGCCGTTCAACTCGCCGTACAACGATTATATGTACGTCATCGATGAATACAACAACCTCGGATGGTTTGCTTCCGACCGTTTCCAACCGGAAGGAAAGGTATGTATTTATGTATTCATCCCTAACACTTCCAAACAGACTTATAATTATGAAGCAATGGAGCAGCAAGAGATCATTCGTCTGGCACAGATTCATTCGCTGAAAGAAACCTGGACGGATAAACAAGCGGTTACCGAAGCACTGCAACGATTGAAAGCTGCTATCAGTCATAAGCCCAAAGAACGCCGTGCCATGGACTTTGAGTTTGTCATTGACGACCATACGACTTACTATCTGATGAGCGACTTTAAATCCGCAAAAGCCAAGACACTTTTCCAACGCTATCAGCAGATGGAAAAAGACTATTATCAACAAGAAGAAAAGCTGAACGTCTCCGCCAACCAACAGGAAAGCCAAAATGGCGCCTGCCATTCTCGACCTCGAAAAGCGGATACTGCAAATGTCCGAAGAACTCGATGCTCTCGAAGTGAATGTACGTAATGCAGAAAAAACAAAATAAATAATAACTCTGAACTATGGATATACTCATTATCGCCGTTCTCATTATTGCCGCAGTCATACTGTTTCTGGTAGAACTGTTCGTCATCCCGGGCATTAGTCTGACCGGAATTTCTGCATTGGTTTGCATCCTGTATGCCAACTACTATGCATTCACCAATTTAGGTATGGCAGGAGGATTTGTCACTCTTGGCATATCAACGGTTGCCTGTATCGGATCCCTGATTTGGTTTATGCGATCGAAAATGCTGGACAAACTGGCGTTGAAAAAAGATATCGATTCAAAAGTAGACCGTAGCGCAGAAGATAGCGTCAAAGTGGGTGATATAGGAATCAGTACTACCCGCCTGGCACAAATCGGTTATGCCGAGATTAACGGAAAAATTGTAGAGGTAAAGTCAATAGACGGGTTCCTCAATGAGAAGACTCCGATAATCGTAAGCCGGATCACCGACGGTACAATCATGGTTGAGAAACACAAAGAATAATATTCACTTAATAAAAACATCAATGGAATCATCTTTCTACTTGCCTATCTTTCTGATAGCCGGAGGTATTATCTTCTTGATAATATTTTTCCATTACGTGCCGTTCTTCCTTTGGTTGTCGGCTAAAGTTTCGGGAGTTAACATCTCGCTGATACAACTATTCTTAATGCGTATACGTAACGTTCCGCCGTATATCATCGTTCCGGGAATGATCGAAGCCCACAAAGCCGGTCTGAAAAATATCACCCGCGACGAACTGGAAGCCCATTATCTGGCTGGCGGACACGTAGAAAAGGTAGTTCACGCCTTAGTATCGGCATCGAAAGCCAACATCGAATTGCCTTTCCAGATGGCTACTGCTATCGACCTGGCAGGACGTGACGTATTCGAAGCTGTACAGATGTCTGTAAACCCGAAAGTGATTGATACTCCTCCTGTAACGGCTGTTGCGAAAGACGGTATCCAGTTGATAGCTAAGGCTCGTGTTACAGTACGTGCCAATATCCGCCAGCTGGTCGGTGGTGCAGGTGAAGATACGATCCTTGCCCGTGTAGGTGAAGGTATCGTTTCGTCTATCGGTTCTTCGGAAAACCATAAGTCAGTACTCGAAAATCCGGATTCTATCTCTAAACTTGTACTCCGCAAGGGATTGGATGCAGGAACTGCTTTCGAGATTCTGTCTATTGATATTGCGGACATCGACATAGGTAAGAACATCGGTGCGGCTCTGCAAATCGATCAGGCTAATGCAGATAAGAATATTGCACAGGCAAAAGCTGAAGAGCGCCGTGCTATGGCAGTAGCTTCCGAACAGGAAATGAAAGCAAAAGCACAGGAAGCTCGTGCCAAAGTGATCGAAGCAGAAGCTGAAGTTCCTAAAGCAATGGCTGAAGCTTTCCGCAGTGGAAACTTAGGCATCATGGATTATTATCGCATGAAGAATATCGAAGCTGATACTTCCATGCGTGAGAATATCGCCAAGCCGACAACAGGCAATGCTGGCAATCAGCCATTGAGCAAATAATCGTTCACAAACGCCGGAATCCGATTTTATTTCAGTCGTAAGACGTTCTCCCCTTTCCTATGGAAAAAGAAAGAGACTTCTTCTGAACTTAAATCCGGTTCCGGCGTTTCTATTTATATATACAACCTATTGTAAAACTAAAACCTTTCAATGACATGAAAAAGTACTTTCCATCCTCTGAATTGATAATCAATGAAGACGGTTCAGTATTCCATCTTCACGTAAAACCCGAATGGTTGGCAGATAAAGTAATCCTGGTAGGTGACCCCGGACGTGTAGCACTCGTAGCTTCTCATTTCGAAAACAAAGAATGTGAAGTGGAAAGCCGCGAATTCAAAACCATCACGGGTACTTACAAAGGTAAACGGATTACGGTAGTCTCTACAGGAATCGGTTGCGATAACATCGACATCGTAATGAATGAATTAGATGCACTCGCCAATATCGACTTTGTCACCCGTGAAGAAAAGGATCAGTTCCGCCAACTGGAATTAGTGCGTATCGGCACATGTGGCGGTCTGCAACCCAATACGCCTGTCGGAACTTTTGTCTGTTCACAAAAGTCCATCGGTTTCGACGGGTTACTGAATTTCTATGCCGGACGTAATGCCGTATGCGATTTGCCTTTCGAACGTGCTTTCCTCAATCACATGGGTTGGTCGGGAAATATGTGCGCTCCTGCTCCTTACGTCATTGATGCCAATGAAGAATTGATTGACCGGATCGCCAAAGACGACATGGTACGTGGAGTGACAATCGCTGCCGGAGGTTTCTTCGGTCCTCAAGGACGTGAACTTCGTATCCCGTTAGCAGACCCGAAACAAAATAATAAGATTGAAGCGTTCGAATATAAAGGTTACAAAATTACCAACTTCGAAATGGAAAGTTCAGCTTTGGCAGGACTTAGCCGATTGATGGGACACAAGGCTATGACCGTCTGCATGGTGATAGCCAACCGACTTATCAAAGAGGCCAACACCGGATATAAGAATACAATCGATACGCTAATTAAGACAGTACTTGACAGGATATAAATCTATATTCAGGAGAGTTAAATTGTAATCGAAAGAATAAAATTGCAATTAAAAGAATGTATAACGGCTTGAATCTTTCACTGATAATATGTGTAGATTCAAGCCATTGTTTTTTTATTAATAACCAATTGTAAATCTCTCCTGATGATGTTTCGGATATTCCAGTTCATCAATCATGGCGGCGGCATAATCTTCAACAGAGATATGGCTGTTTCCTACAATATCTACAATCATATCATCTTTTCCCAACCGATAACGTCCTGTACGTACTCCCGGACGCATATCCGCTGCCGGAGAGAAAAATACCCAGTCTATTTCCTTTTCTTTCTTTAAAAAGTTCAGATAGAACTCTCCTAGAGCTTTCACTCCCGGCAATATATTTTCGGTACTTCACCGGAATCCATCAGACGCAAGCCCGGAGCGATAAACAAAGAACCGGCACCGCCTACCATCAAAAAGCGATTAACACCCGCTTTCTTCACTCCATCAATAATGGTCAGATAAACTTTGATTGTTTCATCGTATATATCAGGATTATTCCATCCCGGATTGAATGCACTAATAACAGCATCTGCACCCTTACAAACGGCAGCCACTTCATCAAGCGCGGAGACATCGGCTTTCACCACTTTCAGATTTTCATTCTCTATCTTTATCTTTTCCGGATGACGAACCACTGCCGTAACCTCGAAACCACGATTCAATGCTTCATTCAGAAGGGCAGAGCCCACAAAGCCGCTTGCCCCGATAAGGACTATCTTTTTCACTTTCTCCATATTCTAATATATTATAATGTTACTACTATATAATAAATAACACTACAACATTCAGAATGTTAGTTCTCTTTTAGAAAATTAATTATCCGATATAAGATTCTATTGTCTCTTTCAACCTTTCCAAAGAATAGGGCTTTGAGATAACAGCGTTGCATCCTGCCTGAATAGCCTGTTGCTGTTCAGTATAGAAAGCATACGCGGTCACTGCAATAATAGGCACAGTCAGAGAAATAGTACGGATCTTTTCAGTGGCTTGAATACCGTCCATGATCGGCATACGAATATCCATCAGAATCAAATCCGGCTTTTCGCGGATAAAACTATTGATGGCTTCCTGTCCGTTGCGTACCCATGAAATAATATATTCCTTATTCAGAAGAATATTAAGTTGGACAAAGTTCGACTCAATGTCTTCTACCACTAATATCTTTTTACGTTTATCCTCATCAACGTTCTTCTTATGTGAGAGGCTTCTTTCAGCAACTTCTTTCGGTACTTCCTGATAAGGCAAATAGAGTGCAAACGTACTCCCCTGCCCCAATTCTGAAGTTACCTCGATACGGCCGCCCAGTCGTTCTACAATGCTTTTACAAATTGAAAGCCCTAATCCGGTGCCTTGCACAAAATCATTCAGTTTCTCAAACCGTGTGAAAATTTGAGGGAGTTTCTCTTTGGATATACCGCAACCCGTATCGCTGACATACAGTTTCAGCCAGGAGCCTTCATGTTTCAAGCCTAAAGTTATACTTCCCTTTTCCGTATTTTTAATTGCGTTCGACAAGAAATTGAACAATACCTGCATCACACGGTTACGATCAGTAGAAGTCCAGTATTCTCCTTCGGGACGAATCACTTTCAATTCTACATTCGACTTCATCTTCAGCTGGTGCACTTTTTCCACTTCTTCCACTAGTCCTGCGATCTCAACCTGCTGGAAATGCATTTCCGATTTGCCGGATTCAATACGGGAAAGGTCTAAAATATCATTAATCAACTGCAGTAACAGGTTGCTATTTCTCTGAATAATTTCCAGATACTCCATTTTCTCTTCTTCACTTTCTGTCACTGCGATAATCTCCGAAAAACCGACAATAGCATTCAACGGAGTACGAATTTCATGGCTCATATTAGCTAAAAAGACCGACTTCATTTTATCAGCATCTTCCGCACGACGTTTAGCTTCGATCAATTCCTGCGAACGCTGAATCCGGTCTCCGATATCATGTATCAACGCAAGTACCCTGTTTCCTTCAAAGGGGGCGATACGTGCCTGAAAATAATGCAGACTTCCATCCACTTCAAGCGGATATTCTATTTCCTTCAACTTACCATCACGCAAACATTCCCTAATGTTACAAATGAACAAGTCGCTAACCTCCGGTGAATAAATAGATCGTCCATCTGCTCCGCGTAGCACTTCCACAGGGTGAAGCAATATCGTTCCCGGTGCCATCAGGACATCGGTAATAAAGAAATTATCATCAAAAATAAAAATGAATTCCGGCAATGCTTCAATTATTTTGCGATTATACTCTTCCAGATATTTGATATGTTGCTCCTTTTCGCATTGTGAAGTGACGTTCACCGTATATGCCAGCAGTTTACCCGGATGACTTTCGCAACTCTCTTTGTAAGACAGAAAATGATCTTCCAGCCAAATTACTTTCCCTTGTTCACTTATACAACGAACTCTAATTTGTGAGGTCTTAGAGTCTGATGAAAGCATTTCTGCAAAGGCTTGTTTATAGAATTCAATATCTTCCGGATGAATAAACCGATAGAAATCATCTATATCTTCAAAAATGATCCCGGCATCCTTTAATCCCAGTGTAAAAAAATAATCGTTTGAAAAGGAGCATTTGCCCGTAATGATATCATATTCCCACAAAGCTATTTGATGAGCTGCAAGGACAGAAAGTATTTCTTGTGAGTTCTCCCGTATGAGTTCACTCTTTTCATTGGAAGAATATAAATTAATCGCTGGTTCCATAAGCATTATTGTTTTATTTTGTTTGGTGTACCACTGCATGGCAGCAAATATAAACAAATAAAGCACAAGTTGTGCTCAATTTTCTGTTTTTACTTAGAAACAATTATCTTTGCATCATCCAAAAAAGAAAATATAATGAATCAAGATACTATCTGCGCTATCGCTACCGCTCAAGGCGGTGCTATCGGAAGCATCCGCGTTTCCGGTCCGGAAGCTATTTCTATTACCGGCAGCATCTTCAAGCCAGCCAAAGCTGGCAAATTATTGAGCGAACAAAAACCATATACTTTGACATTCGGGCGTATTTATGACGAAGACGAGATGATTGATGAAGTGCTCGTCAGCCTTTTCCGTGCTCCTCATTCGTATACGGGAGAAGACAGTACGGAAATCACGTGTCATGGTTCCACTTATATTCTTCAACAGGTAATGCAGTTGCTTATTAAAAACGGTTGCCGCATGGCCCAGCCGGGAGAATATACGCAACGTGCTTTCCTCAATGGAAAAATGGATTTAAGTCAGGCAGAAGCTGTGGCGGACTTGATTGCTTCTTCATCTGCTGCCACTCACCGATTGGCAATGAGCCAGATGCGGGGTGGATTCAGTAAAGAGCTGACAGATCTACGCAACAAGTTGCTGAACTTCACTTCCATGATTGAATTGGAGTTGGATTTCAGCGAAGAGGATGTGGAATTTGCCGATCGTTCGGCATTAAGGAAACTGGCAGATGAAATTGAACAGGTCATTTCGCGGTTGGCTCATTCATTTAGTGTCGGGAACGCCATTAAGAATGGTGTTCCCGTAGCTATCATCGGTGAAACAAATGCCGGAAAATCGACTTTACTGAATGTATTATTGAATGAGGATAAAGCCATTGTCAGTGATATTCACGGGACAACACGTGATGTAATCGAAGATACTGTCAATATCGGAGGAATCACTTTCCGGTTCATTGATACCGCCGGAATCCGGGAAACCAATGACACGATTGAAAGTTTGGGTATTGAACGTACTTTTCAGAAGTTGGATCAGGCGGAGATTGTTCTTTGGATGGTAGATGCTGTGAATGCCGCTTCTCAAATTGAACAGTTATCGGAGAAAATAATTCCACGTTGCGAAGGAAAACATTTGATTGTTGTATTCAATAAGGCTGATTTGATTGAAGATAAACAGAAAGAGAATGTATTATCTTTATTAAAAGACTTCCCCAAAGAATCTACGGAATCTATTTTCATCTCGGCCAAACAACGGAAGAATACAAGTGAGCTACAAAAAATGCTTATTGATGCCGCACACTTGCCTACAGTGACACAGAATGATATTATTGTGACAAACGTAAGACATTACGAAGCTTTAAACAAAGCTTTGGAAGCTATTCATAGAGTACAAAACGGACTTGATTCGCAGATTTCCGGGGATTTTCTTTCGCAAGACATACGAGAGTGTATCTTCTTTATTTCGGACATAGCGGGGGAGGTTACGAATGATATGGTGCTTCAAAATATCTTTCAACATTTTTGTATTGGTAAGTAACTTGTGAAAACAAAAGAAAGCAACATTTATATAATACATAATAAGCTGATTTACAACTATTTAAACTCTTATTTCCAACAATAAAATCATGGCTCAAATACTATTCCAATACAACCCAACTAACTGATATACAAATTACTAACATCTTTGCATCGGTAAGTAACTGATTATCAACAATATTACAATATATCGCTAACTGTCTGAAAGCCACCAAAACGGTGGCTTTTTTCTTTTTAACACTTTCCATTTGAAACTTGTTACAACCAGTTTTTAAAGGGTAAATTTGGCTCAAATATCGTTCCTATCCCTAAATTTTGCGACCAAATGGCAATCGGAAAATGACATATATGGCACCTTATGCAAAAACTGCAAAAGTGATAAATGTGCGCCCGTTGACATGTTGGACACCTCGTGAAAATTCCTGCAAATACCTGAAAATTGCTGCAAAGGAAATGGACGATTTTAATATGCCAAAAAGATGAAGATATTAAAGAAATGTTTAACATGTGGAGCAGAGTTTATTGCATCCAAGATGTCAAATAAATACTGCTGTAGAGAGTGCGAACGTGACGCATCTCGCAAACGTGAAGCAAAACGTAAAAAAAGTGTCCGGGAAAGTGAAAAAGAAGCAGCTCTTGATAAAGAAAGAGACGCAGTTGCTTCACGACCATTTTTGACACCCTCAGATGTTGCCTTATTACTTGATATGAGTGTTAGCACTGTGTATAGATGTTTCTATTCCGGAATCATCAAGGCAGTGAGAATACGTAGAAAAACCCTTGTCCGTCGTGAGGATCTTGACAAATACTTTGAGGATGCAGGACCTTATAGAAAAAGAAGTTACAAGCGTAAGCAAGAACAAGAATACTATACCCTACAAGAGATTATGGATAAGTATAAAATTGGACGTAAAGCTGTATGGGGGCGTTGTGACAGATTAGGCATCCCTAAAGTTTACGAAGGGCGTAATACTTTCTACAGTAAAAAGCTTATTGACGCAAATTTCTCTGAGCTTCTTGATGTCATCGACATTGATAACTATTACACATTGAGTCAAATCATGGAAATGTACAATATGACTCAGGGTGCGGCTCTTTGTTTTGTAAAATACCATGCGGTTCCCAGGGTAAAGAGAAATGGCAGGTCTTATTATTCTAAGGTTCATATAGATTGTATAAAACACAAGACCGATGAAATTGATCCTGACTGGTACTCTTATGAAGAAGCTATGCAAAAGTATGGCATAACTAAAGATCAGGTAAGTTATACTCTAAAGACCTATAGCATTAAGACTGAAAAGCGTGGAAAATTCACCATGATTTATCGGACGGATTTTGATAATATCATGCATCAACGTCTTCAAAATTCAACTCCACTAATAAAGTCAAATGGTGAAGAAAAGGTTGTTTTCACGGCAAAGCAACAGGAAAAAATCTGTCCAGCAACTCCTGAAGGATACTATTCTACTGATGAGGTAGCAGAGATGTTTAAAATATCAATAAAGCATGCTGGAGTTATAACAAGAGAGAACAATATACCTAAGATAGCACTGAAAGGATTTAATTTCTATGAGAAGGGATCCATTGACCTGTTATACAACAAAAAGAATAAGTATGCAGAAATCACAGACTGGATAACGCCAGAGGAAATGCGTACAACATTTAAAATGACAGCAGATGGTGTACGCTCTTTTATTCATAGACATAAGATTCCAGCAAAGGTTGAGTATGGTAGTACCTATTATTCCAAACAACACATAGAGGAAATAAAGAATGGATATTTTGTTGGTAGAGACAGGTATTATTCCGTAGAAGAAGCTACAAAGAAATATAATCTTACAAATTCACTTGTCTTCTATTACGTCAATCACTATAAGCTCACCAGAGTAAAGAAGCAGAAATTCATCTTTTTTAGAAAAGAAGAATTTGACCGGTTAATGGAAAAACGGTTCTCAGAAGATGATTTTATAGCAAATATTGATATATAGTGATATTTACTTTCAATTTACCGATGTCAGCAATATATCATTCGAGAATTTTGAGACATAAAACTATAAAAACAAATAATATGCAGTATTGTAAATCAGTAACTCTCCGTATGCGAGATAGACGAAATGGTACTAAATCATTATTTCTGGACTTTTGGCCAGGCTATAGAAATCCTGAAACAATGGAACTGATTCGTCGTCGTTCGCTTGGCATGTATATATATGCCAACCCCATTTCTACACAACAGAAAAAGTATAATGAAGCTATTCTGGCAAAAGCTGAAGCTATTCGGTGTAAGGTATTCATAGAGGTAATTAATGAGAAATATGACTTCTTTAACCAGGACCGTCTAAAGGAGGACTTTCTTGCATACTTCAAGAATATTGTCAACAGAAACTTTGCGAAGTGTGATGCAGCCTATAAACATTTCAGCAGGTTCTGCCACAACAAATGTACATTTGAAATGCTTGATACCGTATTCTGTAACAAGTATAAAGAATATCTCTTAGACACGAAAGTATCAGCAAGAGGCAAAGTCATGGTTAACAAGCCTATATCACGAAATACAGCTTCAGCATATTGGAATATCTTCAAACAAGTTTTAACTAAAGCCTATAGGGAAAGAAGACTTGTAGATAACATAGCATCCCTTTTGGATAATATTCCATGCACAATACCAGTCAAGCAAAGCCTTTCACTGGAGGAAGTCAGAAAACTATACAACTCAGAATGTTCAGTTCCAGTAGTAAGAAAAGCCGCTATATTTTCCTGTTTGAGTGGATTACGTATAAGTGATATACTCAATTTAAAATGGGAAAATATCCAAACATATGCAGATGGCGGACATTATCTTGATTTTAAATGTGTAAAGACTCAGCGTCAGACACAGGTTCCAATCGGTGATGATGCTTATGAACTAATTCAGCCACAAACAACAGATAAATATATTTTTTCAGGATTTAATCGTACTATGACATATAGAGTCATGCAAGATTGGATTAAGGAATGTGGAATAAAAAAACATATTACCTTTCACTGTTTCAGACATACTTACGCATCCTTACAGCTTGAACTTGGAACTGATATTTACACAGTACAACATCTCCTTAATCACAAGAATGTAAGTACCACTCAAATCTATGCTTCACATGCTGATCCGAAAACACGAGAAGCAGCTGATAGAATTAGGTTAACAAATGTAAAAATGGAAATGCAAGAAAATGAAAACATAAATGTTAATGCAGAAACCAAGAGAAAGAAAGAGAAAGGAAAATCAAAAAAGTGACAATAAATAGTAGCGTAAATCATTGAAACACTGAAACATAAATAATGTTTTCTAGAGAGATTTTATTAGTAACAACTAGTATCAATTAGTAAGTTTATCTATAAATTTGCAATAAAGTAATACGATAAAAACCAATTGCAATGACAAAAAAGATAAGAGAGAATTTACTGATACTTCTCATTTCAAACATTATTACCATTATTCTGTTTGTGACCGCTCCATATATTATCAGGGTAGTCACAAGCACTAATGCAACAGAAAATAATAACCTAATGTTATCCCCATTGCCGATTTTGTTATACCTCATTTTATTATCTTTATTAGTTTGTATAATAACTGTCCTGTACAGGTTACATACTGAGAAGCGCATAATCATTAATAATAGCATCACTTCCCTACAACCTGCTACTTCAGAAAAGAATAAAGCAGAGATTATGCGTGAGATTTATAAAAATAAACAGGACCATTTGGAGGTTAACAGATATGAGGCAATCAAGGAGTATACATATACTGTTTTTTCACCATACATGACAGATGATTGTCTGGAAACCCTATGCCAGAACATTAAACTTTACGAGATTCCAGAATCGTGTATCAATTCTGTATTAACAAATGGTCAGTTAAACACACTCGACATCAGACATTATGCCTGGAATATAGGAGAACGGCTTGGTTGGAGTGGACAAACCAGAGCTACCTTCATCAAGCTCTGTTTTCCTAAAGAACTTAATGACGTTGAAATTGAAAGCATCAGGCGTACACTCAGACAAAAAGGGAAATGTAAAATAGAAATTGACATTCCTGATAAAGATAGTTACGAGTTTCATTATTAAAAGAATTATATATGCAAGAATACGTAGAAGATAATCCGATAACCTTTAATGACATACCAAGAGTTATGTCAGATATACTTAAAAAATGTGATCTACTTGAACAGTCCATAGAAATACTTCATGAAGAGATTCGTCAATCTAATCAAAAGTCTCCATCTGAACACATTCCAATGGATGTAAAAGAAGCCTGTGAATTTCTCAAAATAAAAAAATCGACAATGTACTGTTATATACAGAACGGACAAATTCCAGTCAACAAGAAAGGTAAGAAATACACATTTTTCAGGGATGATCTCATCAAATGGGTTGAGTCTGGTTGTAAAACTGAAAAGCCAATCAGTACAGCAGAAATCAATCAAATACTCAGCAAAAGATCAAGTCGAAGGAAATAGTAGAGAAATGCGAATTCATAAATAGCCCGCATTAAGGATTATCAAATGCAGGCTATTTTTTTTACATATATCACTTAAAAGCACTTAGCAAAGTGATCAGTGATAATTACAATATAGTATATAAACAAATGATCATAGAAATAGAATTAAATATTTATACACAAAAAAATTAATTTATGAGTAAAAAGAATCAACACTCTTTGCTCTCTCTTTTTGTATTTACAATGTAACAATCATTTCACAAACCAAGAGATTGAGCTGTCCAAAGATGAGCTTTGGGACTTATTTAAAGTCAGTTACAAGCATTATCAAACTGAAGTAATTAATGATAGAAAAATTTACAATCGCTATGTAAATGACTTAATCAGTTATCATCTTCCTGTTTTCACATCTGATGAGGAAGCAATACGAAAACATTTCCAAAATCTTTTCTGTGTTTATGAATTACTGACCGACAGAAAAGATCTTGTTGAGAAGTACTTCACTAAATCTACATTCGAAAAGACAGACTTCTCTAAAATGCTTAATGAGTTTAACCATGTGGAAGTTATATTAAAGGACTCCAATGGACTTGCATCCTTTAACAGAAAGCAAATTAAACTTATCACAGATTTTGCCAATAGAAAGAATTTCTTCACTACCCCTGTTGACGAGAATACTATTGAAAAGTTCTTTAACTGTACATTAAAAAAGACTCTTATAGCCACAAACTTGCGCTATATACTTCAGCTGTTATATTCCCTTTCCCAACAAAAAATGATTCCATATAATTGGGTATCACTTGTAGTAAGAAATAAAATGTTAGCCCCACAGAAAAGTATGATACCATCAACTCGTGGAGCAATCAGTTCACGTCTTACAGAACTAAAGAATACTACTGCTACATTTCCTGAAGAAGAATATGTGAATATAGTAAAACAACTGAAAGAAATGTATTGAAGTGAAACAATGTAAAGCAATTGAAAGAAAAATCCCTGACACTCTCCCTGACATTTTAAACTGACAGGAGACATTCAAATTGCGAAAATAACAATAGGAGTATATTTACCTCAGAATCGATTCAGCTTTTGGGGTACTCCCTATTGTATAACATTAAATCATTAGAAAATGGGAACCAGTAACATTGAAATCAGCATCTTAAAAAAGAGATTAGAACTTTTGGAAATGAAAATTGGAGAACTTAATAGTATTAATCCAGAAATACTCAATGAACGTCTTGCTAAGATTGAGGAAAGATTATATGTGGTTAAAGAAATGTTGACCACTGAAGAAGCTTCAAAGTATTTGGGAATATCACAATCCCAGATATATAAACTCACTATGAATATGCAGATTCCACATTTTAAGCCCAAAGGAAAAACCATCTATTTCAATAGACAAGAACTCCTGAGATGGATGCGTAAGAATCATGTAGTGCCAGCAAAACAAAAAAATGATAAATAGAATATTACAATGAAAAGGAAGAAACATAATAAAACGGAGGTTTATACAGATGCTCAACTGACTGCTTTACTAAAAAAGTCAGAAGTTGTCATAAGTTCCTCAAAAAATGATAATAAAAAAGAACTATGTCATGATAAGAAGGAAAAACAGTAATGATAAGGAATGTTCAGTGGAAAGCTCTCTTGAAGTCGGAATGCTCAGCAAGAGTACATTCAACGACCAGGAACTTGACAACTACCTGAGACAAGGAGAAATAAAGGCATGTGAAAAGCCTCCTGTTCCACCACAGATTTTATGGGTTGGAGATTGTACCATAGCAACCTTTGGTAATTTCAGTGCATCTACCGGTAAAGCAAAAAGCAAGAAAACCTTTAATATAACAGCAATGGTTGCAGCAGCTGTAAATAATTCTACAGTACTCAAATACAGGGCCAGTCTTCCTAACGGGAAACGCAAAATTCTTTATTTCGATACAGAACAAAGCAGGTTTCATTGCCACAATGTGATAGAACGCATCTACCGTCTTGCTGGATTAAGCCTGACAAAGGAAGATAAGCGCATCAAGTTCTATGGGTTAAGGGAGTTCACTCCTACTCTACGTATTGCCCTCATAGATTATGCCCTCAGGACATTTGAGGATGTAGGACTGGTCATTATAGACGGCTTGCGAGATCTTATGTATGACATCAACAATGCCAAGGAATCAACAGATGTAATGACTATGCTCATGGCTTGGACAAGTAAGTACAATCTTCACATCCACTGCGTGCTACACCTTAACAAGAATGATAACAACACCAGAGGTCATATTGGAACCGAACTCGAAAACAAGGCAGAAACGGTTCTGATAATCAGTAAAAACAAGCAGGATTCCAATATCAGTGAAGTCAGGCCTATGCACATGCGAGACAAAGAGTTTTCTTCATGGGCTTTTCACATTGACGACAACTCTCTTCCCGTCTTAGATGATGGTTACCATATTACAGTAGTCAAGCCCAAAGATAAGCCCTTGACATCTTTGCCGGATGACTTACATGCCAAGGTACTTCGCACTGTTTTTGATGGTGATAGTCCGCAGAGGTATCTTGAACTGGTAAAAGCAATCAGTCAGGCTTACGCACAAGAAGGCTACAAGCGTGGGAATAATGCAGTCAAGGATATGCTCAAAATCTTTTGTGAGCGTAAACTGATTACCAAAGACAAAGAAGGTTATCATTATCATCCTACACTCCTGCCCCTAAAGTAAGTTTATGAGTTTAAGTTTAACAGGGTATATATATATTAAACTAATATGAATCCCATAACATTATTGACATGCCATGACCATAGATGAAATCAAATCAGTCAGTATTGTACAGTTCCTAGAAACCGAAGGTTTTCAGTATGCTTATATCCATCGAGGTAATTACTGGTATCTATCTCCCTTTAGAGCAGAATCGTCTCCATCTTTCAATGTCAGTCCTACAAAAAACCTATGGAATGACTTTGGGGCCAACTCTGGTGGAAACATCATTAATCTTGTTCAGAAGATGCACCCTTCATGGAATAATCATCAAGTTCTTACTTATCTTGAACAACAGATTAAGAGCCACAACCTCAAATATGCTGAAGATTATGAAGCGATGACCAAAGAACAAAAAGAATAAACCGTTGGAATCAAAGCCAGATAGCAGAAAAGATGAAGGAGAGTAAGAGCATTACTTTCATTGATCGTATTTGCAAGCTCAGTCATCCCAATCTGAAAAGTTATATTTCACAAAGACGTGTTGACTTCGAGGTAGCCCAAGATTTCTGTAAGGAAATACATTATCATATCAACGATAAACATTACTATGCCATAGCCTTTGAAAATATAGATGGTGGTATGGAAATCCGAAACAAGTACTGCAAGCGTAGTATCGGAAAGAAAACAATATCCATCATAAGAACAAATGGTGAGTCACATCCTGAGTGTTGTATATTTGAAGGGTTATTTGACATGCTCACTTATGCGAGTCTAAAAAAATGGATGATGGACATACAGCTTTACATTGAGTGTGAGTGTGATTATATTGTTCTTAATTCAATTAGCAATATCAAAACAGCACTTCCATATCTTCAGAACTATAATGTAATCCACTGCTATCTTGATAATGATGCTGCCGGTGCAGCGACCATGAAGAAAATCAAGGATGAATATTCAGACAAGGTAATTGATGAATCCATCAGATACCGTAATTTTAAGGATCTGAACGATGTTATCAATGGGACAGTAAAGAAGCAACAGACATAATCAATCTATTCTATTGATCTAAGGAGGTTCTCCATGACAAGAGAGCCTCCTTTCCCTCTTACTATAACAAACTATAAAAATTAAGGGATGAAAATAGTAAGATGCTTTACAAATGATAAAAAATAAACCACAATGGTTTATCTGACAGTAATACGAATAATATAATATTAAATCCTATATTAGATGCCTTGGATAATCTGGATTAAAAGAATTATCTATGTATATAAGTTTAATTTTCAAGGTTTTGTATTCATTTCTACACAATCCATATTGGCGGGAATGAAAATCATTCAGTACATTTATATGTGATCAATTTAAAGGTATTATTTACTTTAATAAATTTTTATCTAGATTTTCTCTAAATAGGTAATTATTACTGTATTTTTTATTTTTTGTTCGAGTTCAAACTTTGCTTTTGCTTGTAATACTGCAGCCTTTGTTATATGGCAAATTCTGCACCAGAAAGAAAATTACAACAATAGAATAATTGAGCATTTCATATATCAGAGACCTTATTAAATACGGCGAACGATCGGTAGTAACATCCTTATCGGTTTCTGTCCGATGTGAGCCAGGATTTGTTATCGCAACACACGAATGAAGACTTTTCTGAATATACAGGTATAATATGCTGCATAATTTGTTTTCCTATCATTACACTGCATTCCTTTAGATTTGTTCAGAACAGATACCAACTTCGTATAGTTCGGCAAAATATCATCCATTATTTTCCTTATATCATTTAGAGCTGAGTTGATTTTGAAATCTTCATTTCCCAATACTTTTAGGTCATAGTCTAATTTTATTTATAAGAAACTTATACGTGTTTATTATATTATAGCTCATAAAAAGTTATTTTTGTTTAGATTATAAAGAATCTAATATAAACAGAATAAGAACTAATATCGTAAAACACTGAAATTTATTAGAACGATGAATAATTACGCATTAGAACAAGCTGAAGAACTTTTTGAACAAGCTCTCGAGTATTTTTTAGGAATCGAAAAAAGAAAAAAATATGATACATGCCAAAGAATTATTACAACAATCATCTGAATTAGGTTTAAGTAAATCATCGAATCTTTTAGGTGATTGGTATATAAAAAAAATTATACCAGGGGATAATTATAAAGAAGCATTTAAATTATATACAAGAGGGTGTGAATTCGGAGACATGCGTTCATTTAGTCGGTTGGCAATGTGCTATGAAAAGGGGTATGGAATAAAGAAAGATATACCTAAGGCACTGGAACTATATGAAAAATCAGTGGAATTGGGAAATAAGGATGCCTGTTTCAGTATTGCAAGAATATATGAAAAAGGAGAAAATATAAAAATGGACTTATCTAAAGCAATTTTATGGTATAAGAGAGGATATGAAAAGGGGGATGCCGATTGTGCATGCAATCTGGCTACATGCTATTATAAAGGAAAAGGTATAGAGCAAAATATTGAGAAAGCCAAAGAGATATTCTTGGCTTTCTCGGAATATAATACTCAAAACCAAAGAAACCTTGGCGTAATTTTCTATAAAGGTACACCTTCTTGTAAACCAAACGAAGAAGAAGCTATATACTGGTTTACAAAAGCTGCAAATAATGGAGATATAACATCGATGCTTCATCTTGGGAAAATATATAAAAACTTGGATAAAGAAAAAGCCATGGAATGGTATAGGAAAGCTGGAAGTTTGGATCATAAGAAAGCTGCCTATTCATATGCTTTCCACCTTTATCAATATAAGATTGACTGGAATGAATCTTTTAAGTGGATGAAATGTTCAGCAGAAAATAAACATGTACCAGCGCAATTTCTTTTAGGATTATTTTATAAATGTGGAATTGGAACTCCAGTTGCTCATGATAAAGCTTTTTACTGGTTTAATATAGCAGCAGAAAATGGCTACGAACAATCATATAGTCATATTGGAAGATATTATCGTGATGGACGTATCATAAAAATAGACTATGAGAACGCATTATTTTGGTTTGAAAAAGCAATTGCAAGTCAAAATATAAATGTGCGAGGAGAAGCACTTTATGACTATGGAGTAATGTATTTGGATGGATTAGGGGTTAAGAAGAACAAGATAAGAGCTATCGGATATTTATTAGAATCAAAAGAACTTGGCTGTATAAATGCAATTAATAAGCTTAAAGAATTAGATTCAGATATTATATCAAACGAAAATATAAATAATTCTAGAATTATAGAACATGGTAATATTATAGAATATGTGGAAATGAAAGTCAATGATGGCTATGAGAGTGCTAACTGGGTAGAAAATATAGTACCTAAATTAAATATATATATTGAATGTGCTAAACAATATGGGCTAGTCGGAAAGAATTCTGAAGAAAAATGGTTTTGGAAACTAAGCAATAAAGATTTTGCACAATGGGTTCTTGATGTTTCAGATGACCTAAAATTATATACAACAAACGAAAGAAACCAACGTAAATATTATCCATATTATTTTGCGAATCTGTTTCTCACCAAAAAAGGAATAAAGTTTAAATCTGAAGACTTACGCCATAATATGTCTGCAATAAATACATCAATTAACGGCAAAGAAGTAAGAAACATAAAACCTTTAATAGCTGTACGAGGTATAGCCCGCAGAGAGATTAAAGCTAAATCATTATAATTTTGTAAAGTTACACGTGTATTTTTCCAATGATTATAGTTCCCTAAATTTGTGCCATGGTAATCAGCGAACCAATCTGACACCAATATAAATCATGAAAAGAGAAAACAAAAAAAAACTAAAAAAAGCAGGCTATATAGCTGGGGGGACTATTCTAGGAGCTGCTGCAGGAATTTTGATTTATGTGTTCGGGCATAAGCCTGATGAGGTAGCAAATCCATGTTTTCGAACACTGCATCGAGCAGATGGAACACCTAAAGTTACTTTCGATAAAGCATGGGAAGCAAACTGGCAGAGTGTAAAACAACTTATATTGCATGGCGAGTTATGTAATTCTTATAAGGCTAACGGAAAATATCTGACAGGTCATAGTAGAAATGCTCTATTCAGAAATATTAATTTTCTAAAATAGATAAAAAGTCCATTAACTTATTAAGTAATAATAGATTAGAGGTATATTTACATATAAAATGAATCTATTTATCAAACTTAATTTATAATATAACATTATGGAATACGCTATAGGAGAAGAATTCTATTCCGAAGAAAACGATAGTTGGTATCGTGTAGTAAGAGGTCGACATAACAGCTGTAAAGGTTGTATTTTTGCAGAGTGGGACGACAATAATGAATGTGAATGCTATAAACCTAGTGATGCAGGTGAATGTTTAGCTGAATATAGGGATGATGGTGAAGAGGCAATCTTTAAAGAAGCATAAATTTTAGAAAGGTGTCCAGTCACGTATACAAAGCTTTATGAAAAATAGAGCTATATATACAGATATTCGAATGCAGAGTAAAAAATATGATATATAAAGTTTTATTACTTTGCATTTCAGCTGAATAAGCAGTTTATTATTCAAATAAACATAAATAAGGAATATAGATTGGACATCTTATTTAGTTGTAGAAATCATATTAATTACTTTCGATTAAAAAATACTAAATACATGAATTATAAATTAGGACAATCTTACCTCCTTCCAGTGAAGGAAGTAATAACAGAAAACAAGAGAACATTCTACAAAGTTGAAGCTAATGGGAAAGAGCATAACATCTTGCTGTTTGATTTTCAGAAGGATGATGAAAAGCCTGAAGATATAGCCTGTATTGTAAAGGAGTTACGGGAAGGTGAACCGCTGTTTGTCCAGGATACACAGCCACTTCTCATGAGGTTATATAAAGAAAACGAGGTGTATCCATTTTGGGTAAAGACAGACTGTTCACATCTTCCAAACCCATACTATGAGATTGCAGACTGGCATCACTTCACATTCAAGCTACCAGCAATTGGTATTGACAAGCTATACTTACATCAAAGGATTGAGTGCCGGGTAAAAGAAATTATATCAGGGAGAATATTCTTTGAACTAATAAAAAGAGAAGCCAGAACTTACAGCCTTCCTTATCTAACTATAGAAGATGTACTGTCGGAAGTTGAAACAGATGTAAAGATGATTGAGTGGTTCAAGAGGCAATTCCAGAAAAGTAAGATATTCAGAGAGATAAGGAACTTTATGAAACCGGTAATGAAGAGTGGGTAATGATGACCATTGACCTGCTTGACAGGAATATGAATACATGGGTGACAGCAAGAAGAAACGGAAACAGATACCTTCTTGAAAGGTTCAAGATGGTCTGCATCTATCTGTTGGAAGATTCAGATGTCTTGCTATACTGTTCAGACACGGAAAGGAGCAGATACCAGAAAATGCTATCTGACGCTGCACAACACGCTGATATATTTCTAGAAGCTATAGATACAGTAAAGAGAGACGAGCAGATAAGAAAAACAGATATCCTTCTTACGAAGTTAAACAAATCAGGGTTCCTTTATGATCCGGACAGAAGATTAAAGGTATTAATGTGCCTGTTCTCCTTGGATAAGGAACTCATGGAAGCAAAGGTTCTTAATATCTTTGATATAATAATAAAAGGGAACAAGGACAACTGGATGAGAGAGCCATTCAGGAGTGCTTTCATATCCATGCTCGAACTCTTCATTAACCAAAGCAGAAATAAAATTGACAGGTTGGCGGCTATAACAACAGAGAAAGAGCATACAGATCTCAAGAAATTAATAGCTGCACTTGCAATACAGCTGCTTTTAATGAACGAAAAAGACAATATAGACCGTCAACTTATCAGGGCAATGTTCTATAGGTATCTTACATACGTAAAAGGCAGTAAAAATGATGTATTGTTTGAGAAGGCATTCAGGTGTCTGACAGAAGTTGAGCAGAGCAAGCTTGAGTTCAACTGGAACGAGATTTCTGACCTGACGATGTTGGCGATAAGAACATCATCCATTCTTCCGCAGACACAAGGTAAATCTACATTCATGCAGTCGTTCAACGGAAAGAACTCAAAACTTCAGGTTTATGAAGGAAAAATAGAATTACACCCGATTGATACCAGAGGCAAACAGGTCGCTGTACTGCCGGAACAGATGTTACCCTGGCATAATATCCAGATATATCTTAACAGTAGTATTACACCGTTAAAGGAAAAAGAGATATCACTCACAGCCTATCAGAAGTTCTGGAAAGAAGTAGAGAATGGTGTTATCAATGGAACTGAATATATCATTCCAAAATCCAGAAAAAAGAAAGTAAAGCCGGAAGTAGGCGATGAAATCCTGATAAGGGTAAAGCATCAGGATCTTGAAGACCCGAGCCATTTCATATTTGAGATAGAGGATCCCACCTATTACGGAGAAGGAAAGCTCGCTATCAGGAATATAGTGAGATACAATCTCCTTATTGATGAAAGGGCATTCTGCGATATTGACAACAGACCATATCTGATAAAAGCAAAGGTACTGAGCGTTGACCAGGACGGAAACCTAAATTTTATCATAACCGACCTTATGAATAATTTCGTAAGGGAGATGACCTCTATATGTGAAGAGATTGTATGCCTTGTTACAGATATAAAGAATTCATTCTGTCTGTGTGTAAGCGAATACGGCTACACTGTTCAGGTTCCTATAACAGATGACATGTCAGATATTGAGGCAGGTAACTATATAAGGGTACAGATAGATAACATACGTTCAACAGGAACCATTGAAGGAGTCTTTCTGTTCAAGACAGTTGAAAGTTTCAATGTAAGGGATGCATTTGAAACCCTTATTATGAACTACGCAGACGATAAGGTATATGAGATAGCTTCACAAGTCAAGGAAGAAGAGGAACAGCAACAGGAGGTTATGATGGACTATGAGTATGTAGCTGAGCTTATCAACATAATCGACCGAATGGCCGTTCTGGACAATGACTATATAAAGACATATAACTATCTTGCTTTCGCAAGATTGCTTACCTATCTTGTCAAGGATTCGGATGCAGCTGTCTATTACAGTGAACGAATGCGCCTTATACAGATGCTTCAGCATTTCGCAATCAACGGAAGAGTTGAACAAAGAAAGCTTGAAGAGCTTACAAGCAATTACAGCATGATGATAAGCAACTACCCTATGTTGCAGAGCAAGCTTTACGAGCTGCAGCTGATGGCATGTATGGATATTCCGGAAAGGAATGACATGGTATGGAAACTTATGTCAGAGAGTAATGACGAGCATCTGGGCCGTTTATGCAAGCTTGTTCTTGGGTACAATTCTCTCAAAGGATTCGGTATGCACAATGAAAGAGAAGCTATAAGAAAGAAGATCAACGAAGAGCTTAACATCCACGTAGATGGAGATGAACCGGAATACTTCGGAGAAGAGAACCAGACGAGAGAGTTCAAGACAACAACTGTTTATCCGGCAGGAAACAATATGCGCGCTGATGTCAAGGCACAGACTCTTGAACTAATGAAAGTAATTTGCGGATTCCTGAATGCTGAAGGTGGTACACTTTACCTTGGAGTAAACAATGAAGGAGTGGCATCTGGACTGAATAATGACATTGAGTTCTTTGGAGGTAAGGACAAACTGGACCTTCATATAAGGAACAATATCGTGCAGAAGTTCGGCAATGATGCAAATTCGAGAATCAGAATCAAGACATCAGAGAATAACAACAAGTACGTATATGCCCTGGAAATACAGCCAAGTCAAAAGCCTATTGAACTTGATGGTATATGCTATCAGAGACAAGGATCCTCTACATGGCCGTTGCTGGGTGATGATCTGGAAATGTTTAAGAACAGAAGGGAAGATGAAGTTAATAGATTACTGAAAAAGGCTGAAATTGACGAAGATTTACAAGACGCAGTCAACACTACCATAGCTGTAACAGCTGATGACAATATAGGAAGGAGCCCTGTAATAGAAGCTCTGGAAATTAAAAGTAATATAACACCTATAGCGACTTCTGTCTTAAGGGAGAATCCTATACATTCCTGGGAAGATAATTACGGTGTTGATATGTCCTGCATTATGCACTTCCTTCCAAATGGGGAGTATATGATAACTCAGGATGAATACTGGGAAGATACCGAGTTGTCTCTCTGTATCAAAGAGGACGACGAATATATCGTATTGGCTTATGACAATGCAAAAATTATCAGAGTCCCTGTATCTCAGATTATAGACAAGAAAGAAAGGGTAAAATATAAAAGGAACAAGAACAAGGTAGTATTTGCATGTCCGGTGAAAAGGTCTGAACTTATTTATACGGAGGTAAAGGGCCCAAATGACAATATTTACATGAGAGTTGATGATATACTTAAAATCAAGGAAGGGAAGATTACCGATGGTGGTGAAAGATTGTCTGTAGTTGACAATGACGGACTGGTCAGATGTGAAATATTATCTTCTGAACACAAGGAACCTCTTGATAAGATATATAATCTTAAAGCTACACAATTGGGACATGTATTAAACAACCCATGGTGTGCCAAGGAGTCAGAATATATTAGCAGATTAATAGACAAATAAAAACAATAATATACATTTGTAATAGATTATAACAATTGTGAAGTAATAATAGATATAATGGCAAAATATAATATTGATTCAGGTAAAATCTATGATTTCCCAGATAATATTAGTATAGTAAATCATAATGAGAAAATACTTATAATAGCACCAGAGGAAGCAAACTGGATAGTATTAGACTCTACACAACAACAATACGTATTCAATTTGTTTCATTCAGGACTATCAATTGAAGAAATTTTAAAGATTCCTTCTATTGATAGTTCAGATGTGAAATTTGTAGTAACACAAATTGAAGCAAGAAAATTTTACAAACAAGGCCCTAATATACAACGTGTTGATAAAACAATGCATTTGTATCTTACCAACAGATGTAATCTTTCTTGTCCACACTGTTATATGTTTTCTGGGAAGACCGAAAGAAATGAATTAGAAACACAAGAAATTAAAAAGCTTATATCCGACTTTACTAAAATAAGTAACGGTACATCGATTACATTTTCTGGAGGTGAACCAACAATACGTACTGATTTTGAAGAAATAGTAAGAACGGCTTATGAAATGGGGCTTGAAGTTAAGATACTTACAAATGGGACACAGCTATCATCAGAAAGAATAACAGCTCTATCTAAATACATTTCATCAGTTCAAATTAGTATAGATGGTTTTTCTGAAGAATCTAATGCTCTCATTAGAGGTAAAGGGAGTTTTTCAAAAGCACTTGCCGCCGTAGATGCTTTTATATCTAACGGTGTGTATACATCTATAGCTATCACACCTTCTTTAGATAGCTTACGAAAGTATATGGATAAATATATTGAATTTGCACAAGTACTAATTCAAAAATACGAAAACGATGCTTTTGAATTGAGATTTTCTGAGGAGTTACTCAATGGTCGATGTATATCAAATGCAGAAAACATTAATTCTGAATATAGAGAACTAATGTCTAACATCCAAAAAGAACTTTATGGTTCCGATTATAAACTATGGGAATTTGTAAAGACACTAACAGATAACCCTAAGATAACAAACTGTTCTTTTGGGAGTATCAGTATTAATTCCACTGGTGATGTTTTTCTTTGCCCAAGAATTAGCGACCTAAAATCAATAGGGAATATTAGAACTAAAAAGTTTAAGGATATAAACGATGAAGCTATTACAGCTGAAAGTTTAACCTCTATCACAAATCTTATACCATGTAATACATGTGAACTACGATACATATGTGGAGGTGGTTGTAGAATAGAGGAATACCCTGGACTTACTTATAGAGAAACATTTGTAGGTATTAATCCTAAAGAATATCCCCGTCTTGAGTGCAATAAAAATCTGAAAAAAAAATTTTATGATCTTATGATAGAAAGTAATGAATATTTCTATAGAGATTTAAATGAGGAATAAAAATATTATAAGAAAGGTATCAATAAAGAGGATACCTATTTGTTTAACATATAAATTTATATAATATGGTTATTGAATTTGAAGTAAAAAAACAATGCCATCGTATTATAAAGATGGCAAAACTCAGAAGTCATTGTACTTGTTGGGGACCATGGTTTAAAGACCGTTAAAATTTTAGATACAGTTCATAAACAATTTATTATGAACTGTATCATTTTAATCAAATATCAATAATATACAATGAATAAACTTTTTGAAGTACCATATAATTTCTCAAAAACGTTACTATCGTTTTATAAGAAAAATCAGCAGAACATCAGCTTTTTATTTGTGCCTCCATATATGAATGATTCTATAAATACGCGCACATCTATAGAAACACATAGAAAAGGGTCATGTTATATGCCAAGAACAAGGGAAGAATATGAAGAGCATTTGAACAATATTGTTAAGGCTGGGTTAAAATTTGTTATATTATGGCAGGATCCCAATTTATCAATTTCTAAAGACATGATTCTTTACTACAAAGAATTAGGTGCGGCTGGATTCATAATTGGGAATAATGACAGTGCAAAGATAATAAAAGATATAGATGCAAATCTTGTTGTTATTTGCAGTTTAGTACAACGTATTTGTTCTCAAGCCTTAACGCGAGATTTTAAATACTATGACAAAGTTCTATTATATTATCCATATAATAGAGGAATAGATGCACTTAAAGAATTATTTTTCATGAAGGAAAAAATCATACTAATGCCGAATACGCTTTGTCATGTAGATTGTCCATCGATGCACCATTGGTTTCCTAATTTAAAAAGAAACTTTTCGCAAAAAACAGATTGTCCAGCTATAGTCGATGTAACAATGTCGGGCTTTATTTCTCCTGAAGACTTATATCTATTTGATGAGCATATAGGAGGGTATAAAATTCAAGGAAGAGAATATACTACTGACCTTATCATTTATATATGCTCAATATATTTTGAAAGGACTTCATCTGTTGAACTATTAAATGCTATGATGGGAGAAGACTTAGCTAGGAAAATGCTTCTTAATAAACAATCTATGCTATTAGAAGACTATTACAATATAAAAAGCAATAAAATAAAAAGTAACTATTATCCATATTGAGACTGTAATTCAAACTGTGTCAATCCTTAACAAACCTGATTATCTAAAATCTTACTTTCGGATAAATATCTGAAAGTAAGACATTTATCCGAAAGTAATGTTGAACCAAATGAATGACAGACTAAAGGATTGACACTGTTCTATTTACGAACCCTTCCTATTTATATTGGTCCACCTCTCATTTTTATATCATTATTTATACAAAGAATACATTTCTATGAGCCATTTTTCATGCTCAATATTAACATTCTTTTCTTTTGCTATTAAACGCAAATCATCAACTTTCTGAATAAAAATCTCTTTGTATTCTTTATTAATGAAATTGCAAAAAAAATCAGAGATTTCGTCAGATATAGATGCATTTCCTATTCTCTTGCCATCCATAAATAATAATGTAGGTAGAGTGTACCTTCTCATAGCACATAAAAAGTGGAGTAGAAGGAAATGTTGAATAATGATTATGTATTCCTATAATCGTCTGTAGTAAATTCACTGTCTTTTTTAATTAGACGATGGCATTTTGATACTCTATTAAAATTATTTACAGTGTCAAATTGGTATAGATAAAAAATATTGTTACCAGCTTTACATTCATTAATGTATGTCTTAGACCAATTTATTGAAGAACAAACATCGACATTAACTGATAAATGTTGACCGAATCCCTTTGTATCTAGAAGAGGTCTAGACGGATAAATAAAGGTGTTTTTATTCATTGTAAACTTTTGGTTATTTATTGAGTTTGCAAGCACCATTAGTTCATAATCATAACCATTATAGTTGTTTGTTTCAATACTTTGGAAATTAAATAGGGTACCAAAATAATTTTGAACTGAAATAAGACCATCATAATCAGAGAAAACATTCTTATTTTCTTTGATGAAGTTAGTTGGTTCTTCGTCAAATTTGGTGGTACTTCTTCTATTGTGAATAAATAATCTTCGCTCTCAGTAGTTTAATTCCTGCCCTATTGTACATCTGTCTTTTTACCGCTTTAATTTTATTCACTGTCCCCTCCAGTAATCCGTTACTGAAGGGGATATCAATAGCTGCCTGTACTGCCTCCCAGTCTTTTCAATACCATATGCAAAGTTCGTCAGTGCCATATTCCGTGTTGCCTTCGCTTTTCAATCCACTTTCTAATATCCTTATCATAAGTGTTCCCATTAATCATATCTCTGAAATTCTGACACACGCTTAAAAGTTCTTTAATCTGCGGTGAGGACTTATACAGTTCCGCTAGTTTAGGATTATCCGATTCTCCCTTTAGAATGTATTTGCGTATCTGATTCTGTGAAACTCTCTGTATTTTACTTCTGTTTCAATGCTCTCATTATGCTCCTTGACTTCCTTCCTCTTTGTTGATACCTTTTCGCAAGCTGGATGTTATCCTTCCAATAAGTGCGCCACTGATTTTACTCCCCATTTTTTGTGCCAATATTTTTCGAGTAATACAGCCCGCACTAATGATTGTAGCCAGTTCGGATACATATTTAAGAGCTGTCTTCTGTTGCTCATTCAAGTATGCCCCTATTCTTCTGTTGTGAATAATCTTATAAATGTAGCGACTTTTCTTACCCAAATGTGTGGCTGTCTGCTCAATGGTCATCCCCTGCATTTTTAAGTTCAAGCTTTCCCTGTATATCTTCAATTTTTCTCTGTGTCGGACATCTCCCATGTTAAATATGTCCGAAGAATTAACGAAGAAGCCGTGTCTCTGTCAGGATATTCGTATTTGAGCTTTTTCTTGGTCTGACGGATTATTTTCTCTATTTCCGGTATCATCGTGTCCGTCATATTCTTGATTAGATGGAATCGGTCGCAGATTTGTGTAACACCAGGAATTATTCTGTTTATAGCCTCTGTGAAACATCTTCCACGGTCTCTCGTTATATATTGTATTTGAGGATTCCGGATGAGCCAGTTATCAAGTGCTTCTCCGTTTCTATCCTCTAACAAAGCAATAGGTATGTGTGTCATCTGGTCTACGACCACACTCATATAATCCTTACCTTTTATAGGCAAAATCATCAATACCTACATAAATACTTTTATTATGCATAGGATTGTGTTGTCCACACTGTTGTAGGATGCGTAAGCAGGAAGAACTACTGGCTGTTATATGGAACAGTTGCAAAGAGAAGCCTTTCGGGGAAGTTCCAAACTTATCGATCTGATGCGTTCCTCAACAAGATAGCTCCGTCTACCATACCGACGAGCCAGAAAGACAACGGTTCGCAGAATATTTTTGTGGACAAGAAACATTGTCACAATAATATTTGCCAACCTTGATGACTAACTCAAAGTATGACCGTAAACTTCAAGATCCTCAATATGACGGGAGTAGTAACTGTGCAATCGGTGACTGAAATGTCCGCAATAAGGACAGGAAGCCTTGCCAGCCGTATGTAGAAAGACCGTCAATGAGCCAACAGCTTCAGAGATACCATCTTGTTGCAGATTATCGTAGCCAAGACTGAATCTGAAATCATGGAATAATCCCCTATTTGTAGGAGCATTTTCTTTTTTTGATGTATATTTGTACGTTGTAGATATGACTTGTTGCATTGTAACTCTTAATGATGTGGTGTCTTTAAAGTTACTAAAAAGCAAACATATCTACAACTTTTATAGATTAAGAAGAAGAGGGAAACCGTCGAAATAAAAAAGAGATTACCACCAAATTTGACGAAGAACCAGTTAGTTATAAAAAGTTCGTCCTTCTCATAAGGATTAAAACTTAATATACTGTCATTAAAAAACTTATCCATCATATTAGTTATCTCGATTTGATATCTTTCAGGGTTAAACGATATAGTATCCATAATAAAAAACAATAAATTAAATTTTATTAAGTATATAATATCTAATGTATTAGCTATTGTTTGTACTTAATATAAAATCAATCAATAATTGAGTGACTTATTCGGAATTTCATAAAACTAAATAATAGCTTTCCATCTTTGAATAAACAACTTATTCAAAAACATAAATTCAGTTGCCGTTAAAACACGGAATGAATCAGAAAATTTTATATAGTAATCGTATAATTCTTGATTAGTAGAAACCTTAGTAAAGGTTAAATAAATATCAACTCCGGCATGAGTACATATTTCTTCTGGAATACTTTCAAGGAAATCAATCGCATAACGTAACATTTTTGAATTAAGTTCAAGTTCACTTTTGCCACTATTAAACCATTCAGTCTTTTTGTATTTACTAAGTAAATCATATATATTAATATATGGCATATTATTTCTTGAAACAATCAATTTCAATAAATAGCTTTTACTCCATTGGCGATTGATATAAAACTCTTTTAAAGACCAACCATTAAAAACAAGTTCTTTCCCATTTTTTTCAATAGGGAAATAAGATGTATGATAATTTCCAAAATTCTCTGACCCATTATATTTCACCTCAGCCAATAAATTTTGTGGCTTCTCACATGAAAGTTCTAAGTTATCACTTAAAAAAACTATATTATTATACAACATAGATGTTTGTTTTTTAAGAAGTAGATATTAATTCAAAATTTCTTTTAACAATAGAGACAACACATTATAAGGCACTAAGTTATAAATATACATTATAACTTCCTATTTGGTTGAACATTCTCTTCGATTAAATAATTGTAAATGGTCTGTTTTGCTTTGATACCGGTTATTTCCATTATCTTCGGTATAGTTGTTCCAACTTTGTAAAGTTGGATGACGGCTTCCTTCTTCGGTTTTTTCATCTTACTCCCTTCCTGTCTTCCGAACCTTACACCCCTCTTCTTGGCTGCCTCGATTCCGGCTTTGCAACCTTCAAGAATAAGATTGCGGTTATACTCGGCCAGTGATGCGAGTATCTGCATAGTGAACCTGCCGACAGCGGTAGAAGTATCAAGATTGTCCTGAAGGGAAACAAGTTTGATTCGCCGTTGCTCCAGTTTGGCACAAAGATCGAGCATTTCCTTGACGGATCTGCCTAATCGGTCAAGTCGGTAAATGACAAGTGTGTCGCCGGAACGTAGGTAATCCATGCAAGCAGTCAGACCTTCACGCTTGAACTCCTTACCGGAGATTTTGTCCGTAAAGATGCGGATGCACCCGGCATTGTTCAGTGCATCTATCTGAGAAGAGAGGTTCTGCTCTCTCGTACTCACCCTGGCATATCCTATTTTTTCTCCCATAGTCTAAATTAAACTTGTTTTTTCAAAGGTAATATATTTAGACTATAAAAGCAAGAAAAATGCCCTATATATATAATGTATAGGACAAACTCTTATAGTCTATGTTAAACTATAGTTTATTTTAGATACCGCAAATTATTCTGCAAGTAGCGAGTGCTGCTCCAAATAAAATGCTATATTTGTGGCAAGAGGTCACTATAGACCAAAATGCTATTAACCACCAATGGGTTCATTTCAGTATGAACTCAGATTTAAGACTATAATATTATGACTGTCATTTTAAAAGAACTGTTTGAAAGATATTGCCTTACCATAGAAGAGGTAAAGCCTTTTCTATCAAAGAAGTATAATATTAACAATGTACAAGACGATTTAGTTTTGGAAGATGATCAAGCTGAATATCTTATTGACACGATTTATGGCAAGATAGAAAATGATGTCGACATCAATTATTCAAAACTTACTACAGTCGAAAACATCTTGAATTCTGATAATGATAATGGAGAAGGGGGCGATGATTGGAGCAATGAAGAGGACGATGAATGGACGGATGAATGGGGCGAAGATTTTTATAATGAAGAGGAAGATGAAGATATTCCTGATTGTCCACCAAAAGACCAACTTTTGTATACTGGTGGACATCTTGCTTGCCCTTATTGTGGTAAAGTAGGGCAAACATATATGGATGGGACGGCTTATTGTTCAAATTGTAGAAGATGGTATTGCTACGGATAACATCGAAGTAGTAGCAAGTAGTTGACGATGTCCCGAATAAATGGCTATATTTTGAACAAATGAACATTGTAGAACAAAAACTGATAAAGGAATGAATTATGGGTATACAATCTACAGCACTCCTTTTTTATACTTTTCCTATTATTAGTGAAATGAACAATTACGATGTTTTTCAATTCAGACAATGAAAAAGCACCGCTAAAAGTGATGGGTAATACCACAGTTCAGACGGTGCTTAAACTTAAGAAAGGTTTATAGAAATAAGATGGAGTTAGAGCCCACGAATACCGGAGCCATAACCTGGGGCACTTCCTACTAAGCTACCTACTCCATATAGAAAGTGGAATCTCGCGGAGTCTAATCGCATTCTCAGGATCTTCACTCCTGCGCATACGCCAATGTCTGCCAAAATAATCAGTTTGACCCGTGAAAAATTCAAACCTTTGAAAGCCGGAGAATCGGCGTTAGCAGTGAACTGGTTTCGGCCGCTCACCCATACTTCCATATGTATTTGAGTCCTTTTGACACTGTAAAGGTAGATAGACAACCTGCATTTTTTTGTGTAACAAAGAAATTAGAAAAAAGAAGGCTTAAGCAATTGCAAAACTTTTTCAACTTCCTTCTGATTTACATCCATAAGGTCATCACCCCAGGATTCAGGGAAATCTATGATGGATCTTCCGTTGTTCAGGATTGCATTCCTGATGGCTTTCTTTACGTTCGGAAAAGATGGCTCTATCTGGAAATACAGGCAATGGTGTACAGCCATTGTAAGAGTTTCCTCGTCTATGAAAAAACGGATGGTCACATTCATGTGAATCTGGTTTTTCTGTTCAAATTTTTTCCTCTTTGTCTGGAGTTTCGACAACCTGGAGTAGAAGAATGACGGAACATTTTTGCCTTCTGAAACAAGCCTTTTCATTTCTTCCTGGATTTCATTGATACCGTCACGGATGTCAGTAAGGTCAGTACAGTTTGATGCGATTGTATAAGGTGAAAGTTTTGTTTTCATGTCAATGTGATTTATAGGGTTAAACTTTATATCTGTAGTTCTTGTAGGATGTCTTGCGTATATCCACAGCATCATATACTTCGTCAGTATGTTCTGATGGCATTATAAAGCCGTTACATTAAAGAATATGACAGACTGTATATCTGGCGGCAATCCTGTTGTCCAAGATGATAAACTCTACTTTCCTGAAAAACCCTTTGAAGGTCTTGCCGTTTGCATCTGTGATTATTACAAGCTCTCCCTTCAGGTGGTCAAGTTCTGCAGCTCTCTTCTGTGCATTCTTAAGCAATATATTGGCGCTTTTCAAGCTTTGCTGAATAATTGTTTCCGGTTTCATATGATAACAAATTAAAGTGTTGTATAATTGGGTTTATTATACCCTATCCTTTATACCTTGATACAAAGGATAGGGAAAATGAGTCAGTCAATGTCATAGCCTATCATGGTATTGTCATTGATAAGCAAATAATAATAGCCGTTCCCGGTATTTCGGTATTCCTTCATAAAGCCTGCTACCATGTCACCGTCCTCACGGGGTTCACACCAGAGTGTGCCGTCATAGCCACAAAAGTCAAACCTGTAGCTTGAATACTTCTCCTTCTTTTTGAAGGCATCTTTGAAACATTCCATCACCATGCAGCCGCAATACTTTTCAATGGTGCTCAGTCTGATACATTTTCCGTCAATGGTGGTTCCTGTCGTGATATGGTTTTCAAACAGTGATTTCTCCGGATCTGCGTCTGCAATCTGTCTTAGCCAGGCATTGGTGTGTGTAGCCAGTCTCGCCAGCTTCTTGTATTTCAAGACCTCTTTCATGACGGTTTCCTTTTCATCCTTTCCGGTCGGATAATAGACATCCTGGATGGATGCCCAGTCATAGAACCTATACCCTCTCCTTTTCTTTCTCTCTGCGATTATACCTATACTCCTTCCTGACGATTTATAAAAAGCCTTCTGCGCTTACCGTTGATTTTTACGTACAGTGAAGATGGGTTGTTGGGGTTACGGAGATATGCTTCTGCCGGATGTATCGTTGTTGTGTTCATATCGGTAAATTTTGATGATTAATACTATTTTGATTCTGTGACAAAATCAGATTAAGAGAAAACCATATCTTCGGCAAACCTCTCTATCCAGTCAACGATATGGTTCATGTTGTATTCAGAAGTGATAATAGCTTCCGTTTCGCTTATCTGAGTGAACCTTGAAGATTCATATCCGTCTATGAACTCCTTTAAGCTCTCAACACCGAACATTTCCTTTTCTTCCTCGAACTCCTTGTCTATTTCAGCAAGCGGTTTATTAAATTTAATGCGCAAAGTTTCATAGTTCTTTTCCATAATACATTCATTTAGAGTTATTGATAATGATAATATTTCCGTACACTTTTCTGAATGCTTCTGATACATCATCAAAGTATCTGTTACCATACTCACAGGTAAGTTCCTTTGTCCAAAAGTCAAAGCTGAAAGATTCAGTACAGTCTATCGTTACACTAACATAGTCCTCCATACCGCTCTGGCACACAATGGTATGCCGTTGTACCTTAAACTGTCTGTTCAGGCTCATGTATCTTGCGGTCAGCTTTTTGACCATCATTTCAATCCACTTCATAATGTATGTCATTTAATTGTTTTGCTACTTTTTCTTGAAAAAGTAGTCACAACCTTTTTTAAAAGGTTGTGCTACTCGGCTCACTTAGATTCTGCCTTCATCTGCATAACTGTAATAAGAATCATTACAGATGATAACATGGTCAAGCATTCGGATATTGAGTGTCTTTGCTGCCGTTGCTGCCGATTGTGTCAGCTTATCATCTTCTATACTCGGTTTGGTGTTTCCGCTCGGATGATTGTGTGAAAGGATAAATGAGGTTGCCTCACAAAGAATAGCCTCTTTAAGCAGTACCCTTATATCAATCAGGCATGTATTCAGTCCACCAGAAGAAATGCGTATTCTCTTGATAACTCTTGCAGACGAGTTCATGAAGATAACCCAGCACTCTTCTGTCTTGTTATCTCCCATAACGGGGTGCATATAGTCGAAAATATCTGTACTCTGTCTGATAACCGGTCTTTGGTTCTTATGAGAGTTGCAGCGTTTGTAAAGCTCCACACCTGCCATGACGAGATTGCGCTTGCCTGGTGTCATTTTCGCCAGAACATCCTCAAAGCTGCATTCTTCACCATATACCACTTCCTTTTCCTGTACCTTGTTTACCATAACTGCACTGTTAGTAAGAATGTACACAAGTTCTGAACTGTCCATCAGTCTGTAGTCGCCGTTCACTTCAAATCCTTTTCTCATATCCGTATGCTTTAGAGTGTTAAAACTTGAATTATTCTTCAGCTAGATTTAGACCTTTTTTTAAAACCTTTGTCTTGGTTTGGTCTTTTGTCCGCTGACTTTTTTTTTAGATTGAGAATCATTCCCCATCTGAGTTTGAGCCTTTTTTTTACGGCTTATCGAGGTACGGGAGGGTGGAATTAGAAAAGTTTTGAACGAAAAAAATGTTGGGGAAGTCGCAGACAACATCGTTATTTTTTCTGGGCAAAGGCTGTAAGCCGGAACTCTTTCATTTCCACAACACCCATATACCTTTGCCGTATAAAAAGAAAGGCTCTTAGATGGGGTGACACTAATAAATGAGGAAGCGGACAGCAGAAAAGACCAATGAAAGACAATCTAAAAAGAAGTTATACCGATTAAAAGATATAGGACAAAAGAACAAGGTTCACTGCAATGAGAATAGACCTTGAACATACAGGTTTAATATAAATTTACATTTGAAAGAGGATGCTTATAGTTACTTTTGTACAGAATGTTGGTGAGAGACAAAGAAGAGGGCGAAATTGTATAGCATTGATAAACCGAGCATTAGGATTATAAGACAACAATAAGGGGCATCCTTAGCGATACTTTTGTACAAAATATTGGAGGTACTAGGAAGAATAATGTTTGATGGAATAACAGGGTAGGAAAATAAAGGCAATTGAGCAGAAAGAAGACTACTTGGTTTCACTCCTACTCTATTCATATCTTATATTTAATAGTATGATTTTTGGCGAAATATCATACTTCTAAACAAATGTATGTTAATACTGAAGTCCAAAACGGCATATTTTTATCATAATACCATAAAACACATTTCCTTTGTCATAACACAGGAGCAAATTGATTTTAAGTTTTGTCTTCTGAGTATAAAACTTTTTTATAATAACACATTAAAATCAGATTGAGAAATGCCAGGATTTGTAATATTCGTATTCGTCCTCACCTTTGCGTATGTGGTTTACTTTTCAGTAATGATTACCCTTGACCTTCATAGTAAGAAAGACGAAAAGAAAACGGATGAAGAGACCATTGATGTCAGTAGCATGGATAATGAAGAAGTGCCGGTTTCCGTGGAAGAACATAATGATGGTCCTGAAGGTAGTGACATGACATACACAGAGCAAGTAACAGACGACGGCCTTCGGGTAGTCATTCCAACAGGCAATAAGCAGACCAACAGTTCCCCTCCTGAAGAGGAAGAGTCTAAATCCACTCAACAGACTACTACAACTGAAGAGCTCAATAAGGAAAACGAAGAGAACATGGAAGAAATAGAGCCAGCTCCTCAATATTGTTTTTATCCTGATGAGTTCATGCAAAATCTCAACGACAAACACAACAAAAGAAAAATAGAGAAAAGGAATGCAATCGATAAACTGTAAAATCAATCAACTGTTTTTTATTGCCTGTTTCGGCTTCATGTTTCTCCAGCCTCAGTCGGCATTTGCTAAATGCGGCGGTGTTGACTACAGCTGGGGAGCTGATGCATTGAGCAATGCCCATGATTTTACGGTCACAATGATGCTCTATGTAGTATATCTTCTTTACGCTATTGCATCCATAGTAGCAATTATCGGAGCTTTACAAATCTATATCAAAATGAATACCGGTGAAGGAGATGTAACCAAATCAATCATGATGCTGGTCGGAGCTTGCCTGTTTATGATTGGCGCAACTATCATTTTCCCTGCATTCTTTGGCTATAATATTGTATAAAAAAAATAAACAACCAAGCAAGTAAGGATAACGTGTCTAATTTTTAACTGTAAAACAACAAAAAATGAAGAAAATCAAGAATTTAACCAAAAGGATTTTCAATGCTAAACGTGTTGGAACATTGGCCATGTTGCTCTTTTGCGGAGTAGCTGCCACTTATGCTCAGAATGCTGCAGGAGACTACACAGCCGGAACAAATGCACTGACAACAGTTACGGAAGAAATTGCAAAGTATGTTCCATACGTTGTGAAGCTTTGTTATGCCATAGCCGGTGTCGTTGCCGTTGTCGGTGCCATCAGCGTTTACATTGCAATGAACAATGAAGAACAGGATGTCAAGAATATCTTAGTCCTCAGAAATGCGTTTGAAAAGACAAGAAAGCAAATGAAAGTAAATGCGCTAAGTATCAATGCTTTAAGCGATAATTTGAATTTTCAGATGTTTGCCAAGCTCACTCTTAAAAAGACATAAAAGACTGTTTCTTGTTTCCGTTTTGTTTCTCGTTTCTCGGTTTGTTTTCTTATCTTTACATCAGTTTTCCGAAGTAAGGGAATAGAAAGAAAAGCAAATGTCAGCATAGGAAACCATATTTGACATGAACTTTCAACAAGAGGGAGAAAGACTCTCCAATGTAGCAGAATACAAAAACAAAATAACACTTCATACATCATGGCAAGACCAAAGAAACAAGTAAAGCTGAAAGAGCCGATTAAAATTCGGTTGAAGTCGCTCGCAGATGGCAACAAGAGTATCTATCTTGACATCTACTATAAGGGAGTGAGAAAGTATGAATACCTCAAACTCTATCTCGTTCCCGAAATCAACCCTGTCTGCAAGGAACAGAACAAGCAGACTATGGCGGTTGCAGAACGCATCAAGGCAGAGCGCATCAAAGCCCTTCATGGTCATGGCATACAGGACTGGGAGACAGTAAAACAAGGCTCGATGCTTCTTACAACATGGATAAAGAAGTATTGTGAAGGTGGTGTCGGCATCAAGAAGTCAACGCTCCATTGCCGTGTGGAAATGATGCACACTGTGGAGAAGTATCTTGACGAGACAAACAAAGGCTTCATTTCTCTTGAAGAGGTCAATGCGGAGTTCTGCCGTGGATATGTGAAGTTCTTGCGTAACTTCCCAAACTCCCATATCAAGTATGGCGAGCCAAGACCTATCAGCGAGAATACGGCAAGCCGATACCTCGGAATGTTCTCCACTGCTCTCAATAACGCTGTGCGACAAGGCATTATCCGCAACAACCCTATGAAAGAACTGGATGCACGTGAGCGCATTCAGCCCAAGGACGGCAAGAAAGAGTATCTGACCATTGAGGAACTTCGCACCCTCATGGCTACGGACAGTTACCGTCCAGAAGTCAAGGAGGCTTTCATTTTCGCCTGTTTTACAGGATTGCGATTAAGTGACATGTACCGTCTTGCTCCGATGCACATCTTCAAGACCGCTGACGGAAAGGGCGAATACATAGATATGGAAATGCAAAAGACGGAGAAGCCAGTTATAATACCTCTCTCGGAAGAGGCTAAGCGGTGGTTGCCAAAGTCAAGAGGAAATGATATTCCTTTCTTTGATATACCAACCACACAGACCGTTATAGGCAGGGCTCTCCGCAAATGGGCGGAAGCGGCAGGGATAGAGAAGCATATCTCATTCCATAGCTCACGGCACACGTTCGGAACGATGATGCTCACTCTCGGTGCAGACCTTTTTACCACAAGCAAGCTGATGGGACATTCCAACATTCAGACCACGGAAATCTATGCTAAAATCGTGGATAAGAAGAAGGAGGAAGCCATAAACCTCATTGACGGTATGTTCACATAAATCATTGACAACGAATATATATATAGACATGACAATAACTATCAGACAAAAGGCACTTGCCAACGACAACATAAGCTTGTATCTTGACATCTATGATGGTGGCAAGCGCAAGTTTGAATTTCTTTCCCTCTATTTGTTGCCAGAGGTTGATGCAGAGACCAAAGCAAGGAACGAAGAAACATTGCAACGTGCTCACCAGATAAGGGCAGAGCGTATTCTTCATCCAGAGACCATCCCAGAGGTAGGTCACTTGATGATTGTGAAGGAAATCCCCAATGACGAGTCTCCCGAAGTCTTGGACTGGATCCAGACTTACATCGACTGGATGAGCGACAATACAGACTACTCCAAGGCTATTGTTGACCAATCAAAGTATCTGAAATACCTAATGAGCGAGTTCCTTGCCAACAAGCGCAGACCTCACATCACTCTGAGGAAGTTCGACAAGGAATGGTTCAAGGCATTCTTCCTTTGGTTGAAGAACGACTATGTGCCACAGAAGTATGTACGAGTTGAAGCCAAGCCTTTGTGTGAAGGCTCCCTTCACAATGTTCAACAGCGCATCGTGGCGGTGTTCAACAAGGCGGTCAAGTTCGGCAAGTTGAAGGCTAACCCTTTCTACCAGTTGGAAAAGTCAGACATCTTTCCCAAGCCGAAGTCATCACATAAGCAGTATCTCAATCCCGATGAACTGAAAAGGTTCATGGCTTCAGATGAGAGAAGTCCAGGAGTTGCAGAAGCACAAAGAGCTTTCGGTTTTGCCTGTCTGACAGGACTTCGTATCAGCGACATCAAGGCTCTGCGGTGGAGCGACATCAAGAGAAACAAGGAAACGAACACGCTTGTAATCGTCCAAAAGAAAACAAAGGCTCTCAATGCCGTACCAATCGGCAATACCGCCTTGTCATGGATGCCACCCAAAGGTGATGATGATTTTGTGTTCCACCTTCCTGCCAAGGCTAATGTGGATGCTGCCCTTAAAAGGATAGCCAAAAAGGTGGGCATTGAGAAGAATATCTCTTTTCACTGTTCCCGACATACATTCGGAATTTTGGTGCAGGCGGTTACCGGCAACATTGAGACTACCAAGAAGCTGATGGGACACAAGTCGCTCAAATCCACCACCATCTATGCAGATGTGCTGACGAATGAAAAGGTCAAGGCTGTTGACAACACGAAGAAAGCCTTTCGAGGTCGCAAACAGCGTGAAGAGAACAAGCAGATACCGAGGACAAAGCGGACAGCAGCCACCAACACCCATCCACGCAGAATAACTTTTTTACAGGATAACAAGTAAACAGAACTTTTCAGGATAACAACCAGTTAATTTCACTTTGTAGTCCCCATATTTCGGGCAGGGATTTCTCTCTGCCTTAGGGGACTACACTTTCAAAACAAGCAGTAAAACAAATTACAAACAATTAAATTACAGGATAATGAACAAAACTATCGACACCGAGACTCTTCTTTTGAAGGTAGAGTCACATGAGCACCGCATTGGGATAATGGAGAACCTTCTCCGTGATGCCAAGCAAGTATTGACACTGGAGGAAGCAGCCTTATTCATGGGTATATCAAAGAGCAGTCTCTACAAGATGACACACAAGCATGAACTTCCGTTCTTCCGTCCCAACGGCAAGATTATATACTTTGAAAAGTCAGAGCTTTTGAACTGGATGCGCCAGAACCGCAGTATGTCCGAGGCTGAGACCAAGGCTGCAGCGACCAAGCACATGAGTGAACTTTGTAAATAGACATGGCGATGATGAAGGACGATATTTCCCATGAGGAATACAGAAGCAAGTTGGCAAATGTCGCTGACCTTGCCGTGAGCTACATCAATACTGGCAACGGCTACTTTCGGATGCGTGATGCTTTCAATCAGCTTGCCGAACAATGCGGAGCCAACAAGGGCATCAATGATGAAGCAACTGTCGGCAGAAGAAAACTTCTTGCCCAGTCTGTTTGCATTGAGTGCATTTCACGATTAAGCAATCATTCTAATGACAGGTTGCAAGGCGAGCTCTATGTTATAGCAGAGGACATTTCCACAAGGAGAGGACGGCACAGATGATTTTCTCTTTACTGAGAAAAAAGTATTGCCAGTTATGGTTATAATATTCAAAATTCACGGAACATGGATAAACAAAAGATACATTACTGCTTCACGCTGTCCGATGTACAGATGGAGTATCTTCGCTGCAAGAAGTACAAGATTGACCGCATGGAATGCTTTATGTCTCTTGCCTCTCTTGCTGAACGTGAAACAACACTTGTTTCTATCAGCAAAACCCAACAAGTGGAAATCTTGTGTGGGCAATGTATGGTTGACAATACCCAACTTGCCAAACTCTGGGATAAAGACCGCAAGACCGTACCCAAACTTTTACAGGCTATGGAGGCTGTGGGCATTTCCTCTTCACAAAAAGTTGGAGACAACCGCATCATTACCCTGCATTCACTCTCTGGTTGGTATGTGGACGGAAGATTTGTCAAGAACGGCTTTTCATTGAAGCGCAATACTGATGGCACTGCAATTGTCCATACGGAAGTTCCACAAGCAAGAGTAACTGTTACGACAACGGAGGATGATACAAAGTCGGACAAGGAAGATGGGCATTCTGCCAATGGAATATCCGATACTGACAACAAGGGCAATTCTTCTACGGTAGGTATTTCTTCTTCCCTAAATTCGGCTTCATCTAATGATAATGGAAGCGTGGGTAAAGTCGGAACGAATGGTAATCTTTCCGATGCTGTTACTGGCGGAATTTCCCCACAACAAAACTACTCCAGACAGTCTGTTGCCAATCCTTCTTCCATGCAAGAAGCAGATGCCAAACAGAATGAGGGAGAACACAACACATATCCACAGCATCTGGCAGAAGGACAAACACAACAGTCTAACGGTTCTAATGCCAATGGTTACAAGGCTAACAGTTACCATAACGGCAATCAATAGGCATACAGAGGCTAATGGGCCACCATACAGAGAAATCATCCCAAAGGACGATTGACCGCCATAGGATACCGCCAAACTATTATACGTTTAAGCAGCCTTGGGGACGGACGCTGTTAAAAGTGCCGTCATTTTATAGGTACTTTTCGAGAAATCCTTTTGTAATACAGAAGCCGTGTCCGTCTTTCTGTATTCCTAAAAGTTTCTCGGACTACTCGCAGGCTCGCAGTCGTGACCACCTTTGCAAGGTGCTTGTAATCATCCCATTTTAATTTGAGACAAGGACAAATGAGAAAGAATAACATCATAAGGAAACCGCCTACGGAAGTCCACACCTACCGATGTACGAAAGAAGAGTTAAAGCAGCTCCAGACGCTTGCCAAGGAGTGTGGAATTAGTCTGAGCCGCTATGTCGTTGAGACAGGTTTGAAGCACCGTCCACGCATGAGGCTCACCAAGGAAGAGGTGGACGCTCTCAACTCTCTCGCCATCGCAAGGACAGATTTGATAAAAATCAGCAACGTGCTATCCAAGAAAACGGCTGAGGAAAAGGCTCGGTTCTTCAAGAATGAGAAGTTCATGCGTTGGTGGATTGATGCCGTTGCAGGACTTATCCAACATTGGTATAGCATTGAAGAGAATATCGCAACAAACGTACAGACAAAATCAAAGGAACAATCATGATTATGCTCGCAAAGGTCGTATCGTATGGAGGCAATTCCGTAAGGTACGCATTGGAAAAGGAGAATGCAAAGACGGTCAAGGTGAACAACATGCCCGATGGTCTTGACCCTACCGCCATCTGGTACATGATGAAGCATCATTGCCAGTATCATCAGGCGGAAAGGACGGTGGGCAGAAGGTTGGAAAGGTTCATGACCACGTTTGTACTTTCCCCATCAAAGGAAGAGTCTGCAAACTTCACGATTGAAGATTGGTCTAACCTCCAAGACGAAGCATTGGAAGTTTTGGATTCTGTTGGACTTACGCCCAATGGTTTCTCCAATGAGATAAAGACCAACTTCACCAATTCTATGAATGTGGGCGGATTGCACTCAGACTCCAAGTCTGGAACGCTGCACCTTCACATTGATTGTTGTCGCGTGGATATGGAGGGTAACACCAACGATGTACACGACATTCATCTTCGGGCAATGAAGGCTGCGGAAATCATCAATATGCGGCATGGGTGGGAACAACCGCAGGAAATTCGGAATATGAGGAAAGTGGAACTTGCGGAGGACTGTGAACATACTCTCAAAGATATGCAACAGTTTAACATTGACAGATACTTCAATCTGTTGCGCATGAAAGGCTATGAGGTAAAGCCACGCTACGACAAACAACGGAAACTTGTCGGCTACACAGTCGGCAAGAATGCTTCAGTGTTCAAGGCTTCTGAGATTGGCAGGAAGTTTATGGCATCAAAGATTGAAGACACCTGGAAGAAACTGCACCCACAACCTACACAAGTCAAGACTAAGCCAGTTTCCCCATCTGTTGCTTCTACGCCTCGCCCAGTTCGTCCTGTCGTTCAGACTCCAACTGCATCACAACCAAAGTCGCAACCTCAAATTACACAAACGGCATTCACAATCAACATTGGCGATGAAGTCAAAAAGGTGTGGATTCCGAACTCTGTCAAAGATGTCTTTACTAATGAGGTTCAGATTCCAGAGGATAATGATATTGCGACAACAGAGAATGTCGCTCATGTAGCGATGCTGTTGTTTGCAGGGTACATTGATGCAGCCACTTCCATTTCGGAATCATGTGGCGGTGGCGGTTCTGCTCCTTCTTCTGGTTGGGGTAAGAAGGATGATGAAGATGATTGGAGGTTTGCCCACCGTTGCGCACAGATGGCTCATTCCATGTGCAAGCCTAAACCACGCAGCAGAAGTTTCCACCGATAAATCAATGACAATATGGCAATCAGAAAAAGCAAGATAAACATAGACACAGAAGAAAGATCCGACTTCGACAACATGATGAATGATGTCGAAAACGAGGTTGAGGAACAGCAAGCCGAAGACGGACTTGTAAACCGTGTTCCTGAGTTGAAGCAGTTAAGTGAGGACATTGACAAGGCTACCAACACTTTCATCAATGCCGCACTTGAACTTGAATCTGCCATTCAGCAGTATCAACGTGCAGAAGCCAAATTAGGTGGTGCTGTGACTACTATCAGCAAAAAGGTTGATACCATCAATCGGCACATAGACAAAGTCTTGGATAATGCTCCCACGAAATTAAAGGTGTCTGTAAATGTCAATGATGCTGACTGGCAGAAAATCCAAGAACTGTTTGCCAAAGAACGCCAATGGATGACCGCACAGATGCAGACGCATATCCGTGAGGTCAATTCCATGCTTGCTGATGAACGGAAGAAAGTTCGTGAACGATACAAGGAATATGATGGTTGCTATCTCGGTCACTATGCCCAGTGGTTCTTCTGGTTTTTCTTCACGTTTGGTATCTTTGTGGTTGCAGGAGGTGTTGGAATGATAATTGCGCAGAACTATACATGAGATAGACGAGTTACTGTCTAACATTAAGTTTGCACTTAAAATTAGGCGATTACTATTATTATCTCGATAACCAATCAATCCATTTTATTGCCTTCTTCGTGTCATAATGATAAGAATGATGCTGCGCAAGAGGTACATTATCGAAACCATAAACAATATGTTGAAGAACATGGCGCAGATTGTGCATTCGCATCACAGGTCTGTGAACAACTTTATCATGAACCTTATTTCTGCCTTGGGAGCATATGTTGCTACAATGGCGGTCATTAGTTGCATGACCGCCATTGTACTATTTCTATTAAATTGTTTTTTTAGATACAGATGTACAAGCCACTGATTTCATATTTTTTTCTTAAATTTTCAATGGCTTCTCCCATCGTGGAACCATCTGAATCTTTACCTCCATCTGGGTCATAACAAACGAATTTATCTTTTTTTACATGCTTTACAGCAATCCAATGTTTATTATTTACCAAGACCAATATATACTTCCAGGTTGTTTCAAGGTAAAGGACATCTAAAGCTTGAGTTTTCATGCCCAGCCTTTTATCTGTTATTCTGCTTATTTCTTCAGATATCAAATTCTTTAAAGGACCACTTTCAAAATTTGAGCCATAACATACCGTAACGGTTCTATCTGTTACATAATCTTTAAATGCAGCGCATATCCCCGATGGCAAAGACATAAGAGTGCCGCTTGATTTATTGTCCAGCAAGTATTTGCTTGCCTCAGACTCCGGATACGGTTCAATAATCTCTTTATTCTGATAGTCCTGTATCCGCATATAAACCTCTATGGGACACGTGCCACTTCCCAGATCCACCAAGACCGCATTCAAAGCGAACCCTCCACAGAAATTATTGGGGCTTGGAAATGGAGTTATACAATGTTTAGGCCTATTCTGGTTTAATTTATTCCCAAAACACATTATATTTCATTTTTAATGGTTAATACTAATTCTGTTGTTCTGTATTATTCTTGTTCATAGCCTGGAGAAGTTTCTTGTAGTCTTCCACAAACTTAGATATAGTTACAAATCCTGCTGCCATTTCATCATCGGATATCTCGTCCATGATGGTACTCTTGTCTGCTGGTGTCGCTTGCAGATAGTAACCGATAATCTGAGGAGTGGTAATCTTGATGTTGAAACTCTTGTCCGTGGAGCTGGTGTGGATGCCAGAAGAACCGAATGAAGAACTGCTACTTTTTGCACCGCTGAAAAGTAGGAAGCCGCCGCCATGTGAGACATGCTCTTCCATGGTAGCCGAGAAGGTATTCGAGAGCTGGTCGCTAGTAACCACTTGGATGGAAATGTCTTTGGCGACGAGCATGGCCACAGGATAACAGGGTAGGATATGGCTGCGGCTCATGTCTGAAAGCCTTTCTTCTGTAATTTCACTGTAATCTTTTATTGGAGACACACGTGAGGTGGACACGTTAAACATATCCTTGGTCAAGACAAAAATCCCAGGATTAAACCATTCTCTCTCGATGCCCACTTTTGCCACATTCATTCCGACCCGAACAGACGTATTTTGGGAGTGGCATAGCTCTGCAAAGGTCGAAGAAGCCGTTTCTTTCTTCCCTGAGTAACCTGCGAACCATAAACTGGCACCGTATGGGCTGTTTGAAGCAGACGAGTGGCTGTTGCTTTCCTTGTCTATCTGTGAGGCAGCTACGTCGATTAGTACCTGCGTGAATCCTTCAGGAACAATCGGTGTCTGTACGCTTTCAGTCTCTTTGCCTGAATTTACCGTTTGGGCAACTTTCATTTTCTCCAAGATTTCCTGGATTTCAGTATTAATCCTCTCCAGCTGTTCTTGAATTGGTGGAAGCAGTTGCTTGAGTTGCAGGAGGTTTTTATTTATCGCCTCTTCCAGTAAGACATTGGATAACTGTTGCGATTTAGTTATATAATCGTTTTGAAGTTTTTGGTTTTTTGACAGTATGGCTGTAATTTTATCGACCAAACTGTCTACACTTTGGTCATTTTTATCAAATTTTAATCCGCTTGCCAGTCTGCTGATGATACTATTAGGTACTCCTCCACTGAATATCGGTGCAATGGTAAATGCGGTATCAATGACAGTCTTGACACCTTCACCGTAACTGCTGATCAATTCATTTTGAGCTTTATTCAAAGCGTCCCTTGCATCTTGTGCATCATTTTTGTTTTTTTCCAGTTCTTTACTCCTGTCTTCTTCATCAATCAGATTTGTCAGATTGGAGATTTGTGAGGAAAGGGTAATCCTGCGTGAAGACAGATTACGCAATCTCATAGCCAATGACTCCGGGGAATCAAGTAAGTCGGACGGGATGAAGGATGTGTTCAGCAGTTCAAACCAGTTTGTGGGGTTGAATTTTACGGGATAGACAATGCCTCCGTCTGGAGTCAGCCTCTGAATGTTTTCCAAAATCTCTCTGGCCTGCTCCAGCTCCGCGCCTGAACCGCTGTCAAGAACTCCATTGAGGATGTCCATATCGTTGGGGGAGAAGACGGATAACACTTTTGCCCGCTTTTCGTTCAATTCCAAAGATTCTCCTCTTGCAACTGCTTCATACCATTGCAAGTATTCATTGTTGTAATGAATATTGTTCTCCTCTGAAGTATCAGGATAAATTTTTCTTAAAGCTTCTTTTTTCTTGTTTTGTTTTTCAGACCATGCTCTTTCTGCAGCCACATAGTCATCATATAGGCGATAAAATACCTCCTGAAGCGTATAGCTTTTCGTATTTTCGTCACCGAAATCATAAGGATATGGGGTCAGCAGCAGCTCGCGCAGTTGATTTTTCGCTTTTGCGATTTTTTCGTTCAATTTAGGAGTTAATGTATCCAGAGCCGAACGGTACTGATATGGCAATGTCATGCCGTTATCACCGCCTGTAACGCGACATGGATCGAAGAGTTTGTTGGCTAAACGCGATTCGTTGGCTTCCACCATCGGCCCTTTTTCCGCATTGTTTTTGTAGTCGTAGGCAAAGTCCTTGGCTGTGAGTGCTTGCCCTGGCAGGGTCAGACAAAGAAACTGATTCGGATTTTCACCTCCGATTACGCTTTCTATCTGATTGTATAGCAAGTCTATGAATGGCTCACTCGCAAGGCTTGCTCCACCATTGTCCTGTATGCTGGATTGGGAATCGCCTTTACTGTCGGATTTGGAGGCTTCATTGGAATTTGTCTTTCCTTTGGAGCCGGTATTCTCCTTTAACTTAGGAGGAGAATCATTATTAATTTCTTGAGAGTCATTTGAAACCACAGGAACAGCAGTTTCCTTTACTTCTTTTAGTATTCTCGGGCAAATTCTGTTCGTTCATAGTTTTACTTTTAATTATTGATTAATACTACTCTAAGAATCATCTAATTTACTATCAATTGAATGTACGAATTTAGTTTGTGCCTGACAAAAATTTGCAGACACAACCACTCTCATTGGTGGATTCTCCGTGTGTTCCATCACGTCCTCTTTTTTTATTGGGGTTATACTTCGGTTAATGTTCGTTGCGGACGGAACTTTTTCCACCCGCAACGGCTTACTGCTTCCTCAAGGTAGGCAATGCTCCGTTAAGTTCGTAACGCCACTCTGAGCCTGCGTTCTGCAAGGCGGTGTTCATGGCATCAACGGCTTTCTGCCAGGTAACGACAGAGCCGTCCACCTTCGTGACTTCGGTGACGGTGCCTGCCTTTTTGTAGCCGATACCTTGTTCATGATTGTTCTTCCAGTAGCAGGCGGTCACGGTTGCGTAGTTATTTCCCAAAAAGCCGCCGATATGTAGATAGCCAGTGCTACTACCCGTACTGGTTACGTTGCCCGTGGCATAGCAGGCAAGGAGGCTGCTTCCTGCGTTCATTCCCACCAGACCGCCGCCAGCGATATTCTTTTGGGGGGCTATTTCTAAGGTCACGTTGCCCGTGGCATAGCAAGCGGTCAGGGTGGCACTCGAATTCGTCTGACCTGCCACGCCGCCGACATCGACCGTTCCCTTCACTGTGGCCGAGGATCTGCATCCGGTGATGGAACCGCCTATTTGAACACCCACCACACCGCCGACATACACCGTGCCGCTGACGCTGCCCGACACCGAGCAGTTTTCAATGGTGCCATCGCTATATCCTGCCACACCGCCGGCAAAGCCCGAACTGCGATTGCTTGTTATCTGTACGCCCTCCATCACCACGTTCTTCACCGTACCAGCTCTATTGAGCCAGCCGAACAGACCCGCATATTCGTCATTTGTCGTAAAGGTCAGCCCCGTAATGGTATGGCCGCCACCGTCGAAGGTGCCTTTGTATGAGTTGTCGTAGTCTGTGCCTATCGGTGTCCAGTCTTTGCCTGTGAGGTCAATGTCGGCGGTGAGGGTAATGTTTATGTCGGTCTTACCTCCGTTCACTAATTCGGCTACATTCAGCAGGCCGTCGGCGTTATAGACCGTGTAGCTGCCGTTGCTCTCTATGGTATAGCCCAGGTCTTTTGCCGCAGCGAGGGAGACGGTGTAGGTATATTCACCGCCCGCCTGCCAGTCGGTAGCATTCTTCATCTTATAAACGAAGGTTTTGCCGTTGGTGAAGGTGCAGGTGATGAAGGTCGTGCCAGCTGCCACATTTTGCGGGGCTACGATGGCGGTGTAGGTGTTGCTGCCCTTGTCATACGGGACGATTATATCCGGGTTGTCGCCTTCGGTGGAGAGACCCGTCAGCTGCACGGATGCCAGCCCCTCGGTGTAGTCCGTCAGAACGATGGTCACCCGCGCCGTGCGGTGGGTGAAGCGGAGCGTGGAGCTGCCGTAGGTCACCGTCTGTCCGTCGGCTACGATGAGGTCGCTGCCCTCAAAGTCTTTCTGGGTACTTTGATTGGCTTTTACCTTTACCGCAGGTGGGGTTGTCTCGCCCTCGGTGTAGGGCCACCACGCTGTGACGGTGATGTCGTTGTGGTTGGTCCAGTAGTACGGGTCGGTGGAGGTCAGCGTGGCGCTGGTGGGGTCAGCGGTGGAGGGCGTCACGTTGTACGTCTTCACCATGCCGTCCATCAGAACTGCCACACTTTGCACACCCGTCCAATTGCCGTCCGCTGGGGCACGGGTGGCGGCGATGGCTGTCGCGGCGGGATTCAGCCCCGTGGCGGTGAAGACGATGGGTGTGCCTTCCGCCCCTTCTGGTAGGAAGCCAGCTTCGTCCTGCGTGCAGGCGGCAAGGCCGAGCAGCAGGGCGATGGCTGCGGATATATGGATGGTTGTTCGTTTCATGATGCGTGTTGTTTAGGGGTTGTTATTGTTTCTTTTCAGTACGGGCAGGCCGTCGGTGCCGAGTGCCCACTGGTAGTCGCCAGCAGTGAGGGCGGTGTTCATGCCGTCGACGGCTGTCTGCCATTTCACGGTCGCGCCGTCTACCTTCGTGGCAACTACCGTTCCTCCTTCATTACGGAGTACTCCTAGCCCGGCATTGCCTCCCCAATAACAGGAAGTTATATTCTTGTAGTTGAAACGCACTATAGTTCCACAGCCAGACTCATCTTTCAATGTGCCGTTGAACCAGCAAGCGATGATATCGCCATAATTTGCATTGGCTATACCACCACTATGTACAGTAAGTTTTCCCGTCACAGAGCAGGCAATGATTTGGCCATGATTTCGGTCCACCATTCCAGCAGATCCTCCACTACTGCCATCCAGATTCACATCTATGAGTTGTAGATTCTTTATCACTCCACTTTGATTTAAAAAAAGAAAAAGTCCAAACCTCGCTGCTGAAAAGTTTAATCCCCTAATGCGGTGTCCCTGCCCATTAAAGACGCCGGAGTAGCCTGGCCATGTGTCTAAACGTGTCCATTCCCTACCCGTCAGGTCGATGTCGGCGGTGAGGGTGCAATTTATCGATTCATCTTTTTGTATGGCTTTGTTCCATGCCAGTAGGCCGTCGGCGTTATAGACCGTGTAGGTATTGGTGTTGCTGTCGTAGATGTAGCCCAAATCCTCAGCTGCGCCGCTCTCGCCGCCGCCGTCAACCCAGTTGCCGATGGTGCAACCCTCTAACGTCAGTGCCGGTGGCGTTCACCTTGACGGTATATTTATAGCGGCTGCCCGCTTCTAATACGACGTTGTTCTGCGGACGGAAGTAGAAGGTGCCGCCGCCGAGTTCCACCTTGACGAACGGTTTGCCTGCCGCAACGGTCTGCGGGGCGGTTAGTGCCTCGTAGGTGTTGCCGCTTGCGTTGTAGGTCTTGATGGCGGTCGGGTTGCCGTTATCGGCGGACAGGCTCACGAGGCTCACCGTGGCACCAGCGACGCTCGTGAATCCCGTGCCGGGCTTCAGTTCGATTGTCACGCGTGCCGTGCGGTGGGTAAATTCAAGAGTCGGGTTGTTAAATTCCACCTTCCGGTTCTCAGCAGAGATGAAATCGCTGTTCTGGAAGTCAGCCAGTTTGCTTTGGTCTTCTGCCACCTTCACGGCAGGCATCTGTGTGATGTCAGCCTTGTCGAAGGGGCACCATGCCGATACGGTAATCGGGTCGCGGCTGGTCCAGTAGTACGGGTCGTTCTCGCGTGAAAGCGTGGCACTCTTGAAATCGGTAGAAGCCGTTACGGTGTATTCCTTTACCGCATCGCCCATCTTGAGTGCCACGGAAGTGACGCACTGCCAGTCGCCGTCCACAGAGGCACGGGTGGAAGGGGCTGCCAGCGGCGTTGCTTCTACGGACAATCCGGTGGCACGGATGACGACGGGTATTCACCTTCGGGCAGACGGTTATCGCCAGCAAGTTCGTCCTGCGTGCAGGCGGCGAGGGCGAACAGCAGTGCGGTGGCTGCGGGGATAAATAATCTATGTCTCATAATTCTTCATTCTAATCGATTAATTATTAACATCCTACAGGTCAGCACCCACATCTCCACCGTCTATATCGTTCCACTTTGCAATGGTGGCTTCGCTGACTTCAAGGACTTTGTTGCGTACCTTGACGGTATAGGTATAGTTGTTGCCCGCCAGCAGTGCGCCATCGGGCATGGTGAGTGTGGCATGATATTCCTGACCTTTGTAATTCACAACCAACGGCAGGGATGCAACTGTCTGCGGGAAGAGGATGATCGATGACGTGAGATTGCCGTCTGCCAGATTCATGGTCAGTTCTCCGGTCTGTAGTCCGTTGTCTGCGGTGGCAATACCGTCTACCGTGTTGAACGTACCGGTGAGTAACAATCAGTCCAGCGTGTAACGTTCAGGCTTGATCACGCTGAAATCCACGCCGTTGCCCGCCTCGAAGGTAAGGGTTATCTGGCTCATGCGGTGGTGGAAGGAGTTGTCTTCACCGCCTTTGGCGGTTTTGTCGGTGAAGCTTACTACCGGGTTGTTTTTGTCTCCCGTGGCTCCCGGCAAAGAGGAAGTCGATGGCAGGCTGGTTCTGCTGCGCCGTGGCATCGGTCGTGGCTGTGAGGATGCCTCCCGCCGCGTTGTACGGATAGTAGGCGCGGAAAGTATGGGTCTTTGCATCTTCGATATAGATAACCTTTCCTTCTGCCTCAAATTTCCCGTTTTTCGGATGAAAGGCACGTTGGCGTACTGGGAATCGTTGCCGATGTCGGTGATGCCGATACGGTCGCCGCCAGTCCAGGTGGTTCCGCTGGCGCGGGTGGCGGTGGCGATGTTGGCGGTAAACTGGGCGGCCACGGGGTCACCGTTCAGTTGTCGTTGTCGTTGTTGCAGGCTACCAGTGCGAGGGCGAGCTGCAAAAAAATCTTGTCTTCATTATATCTATAATTTTATTATTTACAAATCAGCATTTACATCATTACCTTTCACTTCTTCCCAGCCGTTGATTTCGGCTCCGTCCACTTCCATGCCTTCGGGAGTCTCAACCAGCGTTCCGCCGAGGGTCAGCGATTTGCCCTTTCTGGTGTTGAACTCCTTGAGAGCTTCTGTGAGGTCGCTTTTCAGCGTGGTGGGGGTCGGGTTGCCGTCCGCATAGCGGATTTCAGCCGTCAGCAGTTGTTCCGTGCCGGTCACACCCAGCAACCGCACCGTGGCTTTCCACTTGCCGGCATCGTCACCTTCGGTTATCTTGGTGAAGGGCAGCACGACGTTTGAAGCGGCTCCGTAGGTATCGGTAGCGAAATCGAGTGTTCTGGCTGCACCCGTCAGATGGGCAACAATCTCCGTGATGCGTCCGGCGGCATCACCCGTCGGTTTGACGACAAGCGTCAGTTCGCGTACCTGCTGCTTCATTGCGGCTGTCAGCGGATAGTCCTTGTCTTTCTCGATGCTCACCTGTTCCGTATAGGTGAAGAACCATCCCGGGGCATTGTTCACAAAGGCATCCGTGCCTGCCCGGTTTCCGTGGCTGCGGCAATGGTGGCGGTGGTACCATTTACCGTGATTCCTTCAGCTGGGTTCCACACCGCAAGGGTGTAGCTGCCCGGAGCAAACAGATGGTCGGGGGCATGGGTGGCGGAAGTCTCCGTACCCGTATAGTCGCCCATGGTGACCGTCCACGTGGCAGGTATGTTGATACCCTCACCTCAGGCCGACCAGTCGGCTGTCACCGCAATTTTCCCATAGTCGGGATGCGGCGTGTCATAAAGCGTGTCCTTCACGCAGGAAGAGAGCAGCACGGCGGCTGTCATTCTACCATCATATATATATATTGTCTTGCTTTCATACTCTATTCCTCCGTATTAGAATAACTTCCATACCAATGTCACACCGGCGTTGATACACCAATTTTTGTCTCGTTGCCACGGCGTACGCGCACACCATCGATGACTTCATATTTTTCGAAATCGGCATTCAGGTAACCCAAGCCGAGGTTGAAATCAAGAGTCAGTGCCTTGTTCAGCCGTAGCTGATAGCCGGTGGTGATGCCGCCACCCATCAGGTCGCCTTGCTTGCCTGTTTCGGAGATCTTGTAGTTGAACTGTCCGGCCTTGAACATCGCCCCCAGATACCAGGCTTTCTTCTCACCCATGTAATAACGTATTTCCGGAGCCACTTCCCAGAGTGCATAGCGGCGGTCCTTGTCGCTCCACGTCAAGAAGTCCATGAGCCGTTTACGGCAATGCCACACGACGGACAGATGCGCCATTCAAGTCCTAAATCGGGTGTCAGGGTAGCCCAGCGCAACAGGTTGGCACGCAGGGAGAGATGATAATCATTTGTGATTTTAGTTTCCGACGGCGTTCCGGCAAGTGTATTTTGTAGAGCGGCTTTCTCGGCTTCTGCCTTTTCAGCGGCAAGTCGGGCTTCTTCCGCCTTGCGCTGCTCTTCGGCAAGCCGTTCCTGCTCGGTACGCTTCTCGGTTTCTAAGCGTTCGGCTTCCGCCTTGCGTCGTGCTTCTGCTTCCGCATCCGTCACGGCTGTTTCTTTTACTGGTACCGTCAGGCGCACGGTGACAAAATCACCCCCTGTCGCATGATTGTGGGTAATGAAGTTTTCTTCCTTGATTTTCGCGCGTGTAATCAGTTCTGATTTTACTCGATTGGCACGGATCTTCGCCGTTGTAAGGTTCTCGGCTTCACCGCCCAGCGAATTGCAGTAGCCGTCAACCAGTAGCGGCAACTTGCCGTCAAAAATTGTTGCTTTACTGTTTTCGATACATTCCAACAGGCGGGCAAGTTCAGTGTCATTGCCATTCCAAGGAACGTAGAACATGTCCTTCTGCGGAACGAAGCGGAAGGTGTAGGTCGTGTCTGTTTTCTGCTGCGCAATGACAGGAAAAGTTACCGTCATCAGCAACAGAAACAAGGTAAGAAAAGTGATTTTTCTGCTCATATAAACTTGCATTTATTATCTTTGTCCTCTCCAAAGATAATAAATGTCATTCTATGCCCAAAAGATTAGAAAAACTTTTGCTGTAAAATTTTATAAATAATGTCGTTTGAGCATCTTTTTGTCGAATTAGCACTTTTTTGTCGTTTGAGCACTTTTTTGTCGTTTGAGCACTTTTGTCGTTTGAGCACTTTTTGTCGTTTGAGCACTTTTTGGAAATGGGTTTCTGTGACCTTTTCCGATGTTTTTTACTACACAAATTATTCCCGATTTGATTTTTTCCATTTGGCAGGCGTACATCCTTCTTTCTCGGAAAATAATTTGATAAAGTTACTTTGGGAAAGAAAACCAGAAGACTCAGCCAGCTTCTGTATATTGATTTCTGGATGCTCCTTCAGTATGTTTTTCGCATACTCCAACCGAAGACTGGTTATCCATTCGCGGAATGTCATTTTATACGTAGTCTTGATATAAGCGGAAAGATAGGTACGGTTCGTATAAAGTATTTCGGACAGTTCTTTTATGGTAAGTCCCTGCTGGACATAGCCGTCTGTCTTTATCCAGTTGTCAACCCTCTCTATAAATTCTGTATAGGACCTAGGAACTTCTTTCTCAGAAACTATTTCATGTTCAGTTTCCGAATTTGTCAGAAGTTCTTCTTCAGATTGTATATCCTGCTCAAACGCATTTTCTACCTGTTCATAGAACAGCAGGTAGTTCAGATAGCTGTAGAAAAGATAGCTGTAGAATGGTATTGACGACAAAATCCAGATAAAAACATATTCGTCTGGCAGAAATGTCAGCAATCCGCATCCGACACCGAAGATAAGTGCCCAATAAGTGAATATGGAAAGCCATTCGATATATGCGCCTATATCATCCGCCTGAGTTTCATTGAAAATCCGAATGGCTCTACGATATGCAATTATAACTCTGTGAGCTAAAACGACTCCAAAAACGACTAACCAGGCAGCTAAAGCAAATAAAGAGATTTTTTGCATGATTCCGCTTGGCAACAGGAACAACACAACTCCGGAAAGAGTTGAAAATATAATCCATAAAATGATATGTGTCCACACACGCCGTTTGGTAATGTAAAAACGATCAAGCAACATTATCAATGCCGAACTGAACAGAGAATAGCACAGAAAGTATGTGGACATGTTCATCAATATGGCAGAATCCGCATTTTTGAATCGGATACCAAAGAAGAAATGTACCGAATAGTTTGCTGAAAGCAGCAACATAGCTATACCCATAATCTGTCGGGAGCGGAGATAATTCTTGAAAATTTTCTTTTCAGGAGTCTTTGCAAACAAAAAATAAAAGCCGAAGAATAACATTAACGGCAGTGCGGTACAAAGTGAAAAACTGTATATAGATGGTTCCATTGTTATGCTTATTTAGTTTTGATACAAATTTTGATAAATTTCCGAATTATAAGCCAGTTGGGATAAAAAACAGAAATGAATATCTCCGAGTGCTCGCTGCTTGAGTTAAAATGTCAAGACCGACTCACCTAAGACCTTGCATCAACGTGCTCTAAGTCACAAATTACATTAATTTTGGGAAGAAATCATTAGGTCGTTGCTCCTTCTCTCCATGAACGAATTCATACCATAAATTCAGTATATCTTGCGCTTTATTTGCATATGGTATATTTACTTTTGAGTCTTTCAATTGTAAATAATGAGTTACCAATGCAAACTTGCTCGATAAATGGTATAAGGTTACCATTTTTATCAAGCGACTCTTTGCCAAATATTTATACCTTATCTGCACGTTTCTTATTAAATTCAAATAATGTGAATGAAGTATTTTTTTCATTACAATTCTTTATAAGGATTATGCTCAGGAACCCTAATGAGTTCTTTTATATCAACTTCCAGACATTGAGCTATCTGTATTAATGCTTCTAAAGGTGGTTGACAAGCATTGGTACACCATTTGGAAATGGTTGCTTGGTCTCTACCAAGTTTCTCTGCAAGCCATTTGTTCGTTTTCCCCTTTTCTGCAAGCATAACTTTTATACGATTAAGATTTTTCTCAGCCATTGCGTATATTATTATTGTTTTCGGTTGCAAATATACTCATTCTTCTCCAAATATCGTTTGTTAAATCCGAAAATCATTATAAAAAGCGGAAAATAATTTGTCTAATTAGAAATTCCGTTGGTTTTTGCATGATTTACAGTGACTCTTCCCCTCTTTATCTTGCATATCTCTATATTCTGTTAAAATGAAAACAGATGTGCCTACTTATAATTTTTGGAGTTGATTTATAAATACCAAAATCGGAAAATTATCGTTGTTTTCTGTGTTAATTTTTGTTTTCTCATGCTTTCATTTTGGGGTTTCTTGATTTTGTTGTTTCCATTTTGTTTCTTTCTCCATTTCGCTTACACGATATATATTGAATATCAGCACATTACAAACAATCAGTAAGATTTCAAGAAGAAAATCATGATGGTCGTTGGAGCATGTATCTTCCTTGTAGCCGCTGCACAGGCTCTGCCTTTGTTCTTCGGTGTCTAACCATTAACCAAGCTGTATGGATTCGTCATGACAAAGGAATCGATCAATCATCAATACGTCAGCTATCCCATGTTCAAGGGGCTTCAGAAACCCCTTGAATTTATGGGATTCCAAGGCAGGTATATCACCTGGGCTGCGGCAACTGTAGGTGGAGGTATTCTCAGTTTTATCATAGTGTATTGCATCCTCGGATTTGTTGCCGGACTCACCATCCTTGCTGTCACTCTATGCACTGGTGCTGCACTTATCTTTTTCAAACAAAGGAAAGGATTGCACACCAAGAAAGAGGAACATGGCGTATTCATCTATGCTAATGCACATAAGATGTAATCGGTCAACATGATAAATGAGCAAGAGAGTTGGATTTTGAATAGTGTGTGGTTAGGCTCACCCTCCCGTTAGGATGAGCCTAACATAGTTTATACGACAACTCTCAGATTGTGAACGTAACTGATAAGTAATCGAATAATAAATTCAAAGAACAATGATTCTATACGTCATCTTAACATTTGTGGCAATCCTTATTGGTATGGCAATCTCAGTCATGGCTTTCGGTACTGGAGGGAAACGCAAGAAAATCTTCCAGAATATCTACTTCTCTGTGGAAGAGGTCAACGGTATCGGGGTACTTTACACCAAGACCGGTGAATACTCAGCCATTCTGAAGATGGAAAATCCGGTACAGAAATATTCGGCTGACATTGACAGTTACTACGAGTTCAATCATCTCTTCACTGCCCTTGCACAGACTTTAGGTGATGGATATGCCATCCACAAACAAGATGTATTTATCCGCAAGAAGTTTCATGACGAGAGCAATGATAACCATGAATTTCTGTCGGAATCATATTTCAACTATTTCACAGGTCGTTCCTATACCGACTGTCAGAGCTACCTGATTATCACTCAGGAAAACAAGAAGAGCAATCTCTTTTCATTTGACAGCAAGAAATGGCGTGATTTCATGGTTAAGATACGTAAGGTTAAAGACCAGTTGAAAGACTCCGGTGTGGATGCCCAATTTCTTGATGGCAATAAAGCCCGTGATTACGTAGACCGCTATTTCTCTATTAACTTTACCGACAAACATTTGTCGATGAATAACTTCAAGATAGATGACGAGTCTATTACTATGGGTGATAAAAGATGCAAGGTATATAGTCTCGTGGATGTGGACTGCATTAACGTCCCCTCTTTGGTACGTCCGTTTACGAGCATTGAGGTGAACAATGTTTCCATGCCAGTAGACATGGTATCATTGTTAGACAGCATACCGTCAGCTGAGGTAGTAGTGTATAATCAGATGCTTTTCATCCCCAACCAGAAAAAAGAACTTTCTCTGCTTGAAAAGAAGAAGAACCGCCATGCAAGTATGCCAAATCCAAGCAACCAGATTGCCGTGGAGGACATTAAAAATGTACAGGATGTTATCGCAAGAGAAAACAAACAGTTGGTATATACCCATTTCAATCTTATCGTTGGAGTACCTATCGATACGGATATTCAGCGATGTACCAATCATCTGGAGAATCTCTTCAGCAAGTTGGGAATCCACATCAGCAAACAGTCGTACAATCAGTTGGAGCTTTTTGTCAATTCATTCCCTGGAAATTGTTATTCCACCAATCCTGAATACGACCGTTTTCTGACCCTTAGTGATGCAGCTGCATGTCTTATGTACAAGGAAAGGATTCAGCATAGCGAAGAAACACCTCTGAAAATATACTATACCGACAGACAGGGAGTCCCTGTTGCAATAGACATCAGTGGAAAGGAAGGCAAGAACAAGATTACAGATAACTCTAACTTCTTCTGTCTTGGTCCTTCGGGCAGTGGTAAAAGTTTCCACATGAACAGCGTGGTACGTCAGATGTGGGAACAGAATACCGATGTGGTTATGGTCGATACTGGTAATTCTTACGAGGGACTTTGCGAGTATGTAGGTGGCAAGTATATCAGTTACACCGAAGAGCATCCTATCACAATGAACCCTTTTGCTATCAAACGTGAAGAGCTGAACATCGAGAAAATAGGTTTCTTGAAGAATCTGATTATGCTTATCTGGAAAGGCACCCAGGGAATAGTTACCAAGACGGAAGACCGTCTTATTGAGCAGGTCATCAAAGAGTACTTTGACGAGTATTTTGTGAACCGTCGTATTGTGAATCTCTCGTTCAATACCTTCTACGAGTACAGTATTGTCCGCATACCGCAAATCATTGAAGAAAATAAACTTTCCGGCATTGACTTGGCGGCCTACAACTATCTGTTGAAGGACTTCTACAAGGGAGGCAGTCATGAGGTGACGCTGAATGAGAACCTGGACACCAAACTGTTTGATGAAACCTTCATCGTGTTTGAAATCGACTCCATCAAGGATGACCCTCTTCTATTCCCTCTTGTTACGCTTATCATCATGGATGTGTTTATCCAGAAGATGAGAATCAAGAAGAACCGTAAGGTACTGGTTATCGAAGAGGCATGGAAGGCTATCGCTTCTCCGATGATGGCCGAATACATAAAGTATCTCTACAAGACAGCCCGTAAGTTCTGGGCTTCTGTTGGTGTGGTAACGCAGGAAATACAGGATATTGTAGGAAGTCCTATTGTCAAGGAAGCTATCATCAATAACTCAGACGTGGTAATGCTGCTTGACCAGAGCAAATTCCGTGAGCGATTTGATGAGATTAAGGCCACACTCGGTTTGACGGACGTTGATTGTAAGAAAATTTTTACTATCAACCGCCTGGAGAATAAGGAAGGACGAAGTTTCTTCCGTGAGGTCTTTATCCGACGTGGAAGTGTCGGGGCCGTATTTGGAGTTGAAGAGCCACGTGAATGCTACATGACCTACACTACAGAGCGAGCTGAGAAGGAAGCCTTGAAACTCTATAAAAGAGAGTTGAAATGTGACCATCAGCATGCCATAGAAGCCTATTGCAGGGATTGGAATCTTTCAGGAATAACCAAGTCTCTAGCCTTTGCACAAAAGGTGAACCAGGCTCAACATGTACTTAATCTCAAAACAAAAACAGAAATGTAAGATTTGAAAATGAAACACTATCTGATAATACAACTTCTATTTCTCTGTAATATAGCACCTGCTATGGCACAGTACTACAGCGTAAATTATGATACTCGCACTGTAGCGGAAATGTCGGCGGCTTTCGGTACAGAAGCTGCTACAGAGGCGTATTATGCTCAACAGATAGCCAAGATCAGGGAACATTATCAGGCAGCGGAAGTGGCTGCTGCTGGAATCTTCAGTTCCAAGTTCCTCGACCGCAGAGCTCTCACAAATCTGGGACTTTGGACCAGTGCAACAGAGAACTACTATTACCGCCGTATATACAACATGGTGTCTGCCAAAATTATGCCCAAAATATGGACAGTTGCCGGCATGATGCTTAAAAGTCCTCATAATGCCCTCTATTGGGGTAGCTATCTCTATAAGATCTGTGATGAGGTAAAGACTTTGTGTTATCAGTTTGAGTCTATTGTTACCAATAGTACTTTGTCATTCAAGGACATCGTATTTCTTGAAATCAACCAGGAACTTGCAGCAATTCTGAAATTGTCAGAACTGGGCAATGTGGATTGGAATGTTCTGCTTGAAAGCGTCTCAAATATTGGTACAAACTTCACAAAGGAAAACCTGAAGCAAGACATAGACAACCTCTATGCGATGGGCGTTAGCCTTGCTTCGGCTGGAGCTGGCAATGCTGTCAGTTCCATTCTTGGGAACAGTTCCTTTAACGGAACCATCATGGACAAGACAAGCAGTGTCATTGAAATAGCCGAGAATGTGTACGACTTATACGGCAATCTTTCCAAGAATGCCGGAAATACCTTGTTGCAGTTTATCGGTGGAGAGGAAGGCATCGCCAATCTCTTCTCTTTGTCGAATTACAACACAACGTCATGGATTACAGACTATGCCAATGAAGCATTCGGCCAGTACTACACACAAAGGTGGTACATCTACCGTGTGGATGCTGGTTCCATTAAACTTTGTGACTATTATCCTCCTGAAGACAACAACTCAATTATCAACGGTGATCACTGGTACAGAATCAGCACTACAGATGAAAACTTTTATCCATCCTCCGCACAGCGTGAAGCTGCACTCCAGAACTCCGAGAATCATGCAGGATACAGTCGTTCACAGATAGCCAATCTGAATAAAGCCAATGATGGCTATACCTATAGCATCTCATATTATATGCTCGCATACAAGATTAATTCTTCAAAGAATGGATTGTATGCAAAAGCATACGCTTACGAGATTCATGCTACCAAAAGCTGGAATCGTAAGGAAGTAGCCTATGAAGACATATTTGATTCATACACTATGGATCTGAATACCTTTAAGGCCGGTATGAACGCACGTCTGTCTGAACTTAACGATAATGAAGAGGGCTATACCTATTATCTGGGGAGTGACCCAAAGAAATACTACCAGACTACCAATGCCCAGAAGATTTCAGGATGTGAGACAGCAACCATCAGCGTAACCTGTCATGACGGTGCCAAATTAGGAGAAGGCTCAACACAATACAAATGTTCTGATTGCGGAAGCAGTGTAAACAACCATACCAAGCAATGTTCTATGGCAACAAGTGTTTCCGAAGGAAGTATCAATACATCTGAAATAGACTCCAAGATAACGGAATTGAAAGGAAATATTGTCTCAGTACAATCAGAAATAACAGCACTGGAGGCAGAAAACGCAGAGCTCCTGAAAAAAATCCAGACAGCAAGCGTCGAGGATGCTGCAATATACAGACAGTCCTACAATGAGAACAAGGACAGAATATCAAGCCTAAAAGCTGAGATGAGCTCGTATGAGACAGAACTGTCACAGTATGAACAGGCAAAGCAGGAAGCTATCGAAGGTGAGAATGCTATCACGGATGACTACTACCGCATACCGGCTATCATGCAGGATTGTAAAACAGCCTATAATCTGTCGTGGAACGGTTCGGGTGCATGGGAAGGCAATACATTCGTTCGTACTGCCTCCATGCCCAACATCAACGGTACCATAACCTTTAAGGCAACCATATCCATAGCCAGGAAACCAAAGTATTTCCTTTGGATTAAGATACACCGTGCTATTGTGCAGATTTCATGGACGCTTACTACAGAATACAGTGACACGCAGGTTGTTGAAGTTGTCAATCTCGATCCGTCCAAATCGGATGCGGAAAAAGCCAACGAGGTCAATGCAAAATTATCAGAAGTGGCCAGAGAATTTCCGGATTGCACTCCTTCTGTGGAATATGCCAAAAGCAGTCCTGTGGAAGTCGATGATACCGGTGATACCTATCATCTGCTATGGTCAAGCGACAGACTTGAAATAGCCCGTCAGATTGACACAAGACTCACCAATATCTATGCCGACCTTGTATCATTGGAAAAGATGATGCACTACAAACATTCCATCATAGATATGCTGAAAAGCGTAGTCCCGTATATCAACGATGACAGTGGCAGAAGATTGACCCTCATTGAACAATGTAGAAAACGCTGGTTGCGTCAGGCAGCCTCCAGTGCCCACTCAGATACATATAATGGTAAATACGATGAAGATGAAAGCGACCAGGAATAACATAATGCCGATTATTGTTTGCCTTTTGGTATTGTTCCCGTTCACTGCCAAGGCTCAATATGGTTTTGATGTAGCTTCCATAGAAGCCTATATCAACGACCATAAACAACAACGAAGTCTGCTGCTTGTTCGATCCACACTGGAAGCGAGCAACAAACTTCTGCACGAGTACAGCAGTGATTCCAATATCGGCTTCAGGGACATAAATAAAGAGCTCGACAGATACACCCGTGCGTTTGATGTTATTGATATTCTGTATCAGTCTCTAAGGACAAGTCTCAATATCTATAACACCTATGAAAACATCAGTGATCGTGTGGGTGATTATAAAGATATGCTTGAAGACTTCAGAAGAAAATGTCTGGACAGAGGTAACATTGTAAGCACGGATACCTTGATAATCACAGTCAATGTCGGGGTCTTGGCAAAGATTGCTGAAGAAGGAGACAATCTGTATCGTTCGGTCAGTGATTTAATCCTGTATGCAACCGGTGCGGCAGCCTGTTCAACTGCGGATCTCTATCTCATTCTAATGAACATAAACAACTCACTCGACAATATCAGGACGCATCTGAACAGGGCATACTTTGAGACCTGGAGATACATTCAGGTACGCATCGGATATTGGAAAAGACAGGTTTATCGTGCAAAGACCAAGGAAGAGATTATTAATGATGCTTTTGGCCGGTGGAAAGTTGCGGGCTATTTAGGCTATTAAATAATAATTTAAAACTCAACAGATATGGTACATTCTATCAGTTATCGGACAACATTGTGTTTATGTGCAATGCTGCTTTGTATCAAAGCAGTTGCCCAGTCTTATGTGACATACAATCACGATGCAACAAAAATGAATCAGATTACAGTTCAGGAAATCGGTGTTGGTGGACTAACCCCTGCTTTCTACTACACCCTCTTTCATAACAGCTACCAGAAATCGGCAGCGAGTAAAAACAAGCTGAGCTTTAGAACACTGGCTGGTGTAGAATCATACCAACAGATTGATTTAGCTGACAGCATTCAAGCGTCACTGACTCAGCGGGCTGAAATTGAAGCTCTCAATATTGCCGATAGACAGATTGATATAGCCTGGCTTGCAGAAGGCAGCAAAGTGAATAAAAAGCTATCAGACTTTGAAAAGAATATCAACCGCATCATCAGTTCTGGAGGTACGGCAAATGATAGAACGCGATGGAACGAATACTACAATATGTTCCAGACAGCTATTAAAGAAACCCAGGACGCTTATATGCCAAACGCCCAAAGGAAAAGACAATACCTTGCGATATACGCTGATATAGAGCATCAGAACGAAATTCTCATAGCGTATTTGATTCAGTTAAGCAACAGGAGCAAAACAGCTTCCTTATTGTCTGCCCGTTTGAACAGACGGACTGATGTTGCTTCTCATGCAACCGAAGCATTTAGCCGTTGGCGAGAAGCCGGGCAACTAAATTCAGGAGGGCACAATTAACAGAGAATTATAACATAAAAGGAAACTAAAATCATGGCAGATTCAAATATACTCTCAGATTTCGGTATCAATATTCTTGAAGAAGAGATTGATGACGTGATTTTCCAGACAAACGAGTTCCTTACAGATGCCACATTCACAGGCTCACAAGGACCGTTCTGGTGGTTGTCGTTACCAATTCTCCAAAACACGATTTTAGTCGCTGTAAATCAGCAATTTATAAATTCTTATCTCGTGACACAAAATCAGCGAGGGACAAAACGGGACAAAACCACGGAAAAATAAAGTCAAGAACACTTCGCCCGAAATATCCCTTGTGGAATACCTCTGTTTCGTTTGCAAAGGTACAAATTTGTCCCTTGAAAAACGAGGGGAAATCCCTATTTCTCTCATTCACAACTCATTTTCCTACCATTGTACCCCAAATGTGGTTATTGCAAACGGTTTTGACCTCAAACGGCTTGGTTTGCGAAAATTGGGTGTTAAATTTTGTTTTGCACTCTGTTGGACATTTTCAAAAACGAGAACTGGCAATAGAACCAAAGATTTGCCACCCTTATTGTCCAATCCTTGGTTTTGGGAATGTTTGAACGATAGACATTTGAAGATGCTGAATTTCAAGTGAGTGTCCGACCAATCTACCACATTGCAGCATGGTAAAATAGAACCAAAGAATTGAAAATCAGCACTTTTAATAAACTATAACGGCTGCTTGAATATCATTGGCAACAATATACCTTTGCAGCCGAAATCGATAACGAAATAAACAAAATATCAGATTTATGACAGAAAAGAACGCATTAAAGATGAACCTCGACCATGAGCGCAAGATAGTGGAGCTTCAGTCGAGAGTGAACAAGTTGGAGAACCTTTGCTATATGACAAAGGAAGTGTTGAACCTTGAAGAGGCTTCCGCCTTTCTCGGCATTGCCAAGAGCACGCTCTACAAGATGACGCATCTTAACCAGTTGCCGTACTTCAAGCCTGCTGGCAAGCTCATCTTCTTTGAGAAGAAAGCCTTGCTTGACTGGGTGCGTGGCGCAAGAGCCATGTCGGAGGAGGAGATAAGACTGGAGGCTGCAAACCGTCTGAATGAAATGAACAATAGACCATAGCATTATGACGAAAGATGAACTTGTAAACAGTCTGCAAAAACGTGACCCTCTGTTGGCTAATGCGGTCAGCAATATGGTAGACTACATTTCCGACCGCTTTCCTGCTGCTTACCCAAGCAAGGAACAGACGGAAGCAGTCAATACCTATCTTCATTCGGTCTATGCTGACGGTGACGGAACCATGTCGGAAAGAAACTGTGAGCATCGAAGAATAGCATCACAGAAAATTACCATCAATGCCATACAAGTGCTTGACAGTCCCCAACTTGACCGACTGCAACGTGTGCTTGACCATATCGCATACGACAAGGAGTATTATATGCCAGAGAGAGGTTTCGGCATGAGGCGATAGTTTCTCTTTTGACGGCAGAAAGTTTTCCGCATAACAGCATGAACAGATTTACACAACAAAAATAAAACAACGATGAACAGTAATATTTTCAACAGCATTATCCTGAGTAATGAACAAGTGAACTATCTGATGGGTGGCACGGCTGGCATCAATCGCCTTTCATGCCTTTATCAACTCATTCAGATTGTGACACGACAAATTGAAACCTCAAATGAGGTTGGGGAGTCCACAACAGAATTGTGGGAAGTGAACATGTCAGAGGTGGCTCTATCCAAACTATGGAAGTGTGACCGAAAAACCGTCTCCAAGATGCTTGACCACATGAACAAATTGGGCATCCTTTCTTCTGTACAGACAAGACGAGGAAGTGTTCACACATTGCTCTGCATTTCTGCATGGATTGTTGACGGCAAGAAATATGTCAATCCTCACTATGTTCCCATCAACCAAAGAGACTATTCCGGCAAGTCTAATACTATGACTTCCACAACCGCATTCCCTAACAAGGAAGATCCACCCATCAAGAATGGCGGTACTTCTCCAACACAACTTGCCAACAGTTCCTTTTCTTCCCTAACTTCAGGAAATGGCGATAATGGCGAGGAGGAAGATGTTCCACCGCCAAGCGTCTCTGACATGGAACTGGAGGCAGAAGCCAGAAGGCAATTCTTCAAAGAACAGATGGAAGCGGAGGATGCCCCACAATTGCTGTTGCTTGGGTAATTTGAGAACCGTTATACAACAAGTCTGTGAACTGGTGCAACCCCAGTGCGTAGCGTGCATGTGCGTAAACTCTGATAGCGGTGCTATGCAAGAAATACCAATGTCATACAAACGCACTTCGTTTGTCCGTATGCCAATGGACTTCTTGAACGCTCGCAAGCTCGCATTGGGTTGCACACTTTTATAGAAGCAATACTTGGTATGAATAAGAAAAATATAGAAAAGGAGGCACCGAAATACACGAGCCGCCTGATAGTAAGGCTTACGCCACAGCTTCATAAGGAGATAGTGGAATATGCTGCTCTTTGCGGACTGACCACAAGCGCATACGCACGCAAGCGGTTGGAGGGCAAATATCCCAAACAACGCCTGACTGACAAAGAAATGGAGGCTTTGAACAGCCTATCGGATGCCAGGGGCGATATACAAAAATTGTTCGGCTTCCTCAAAGGTCGTCCGCTTACGGAACGTGAGAACATTCTCCGTAGCGAAATCTTTATGAAACGATGGAGAACAAGTGCAGAGGTTATCTTGAACCGCATGATTGAGATAGAGAAATACTTAACACAATAGAACATACGACATATATGATAGCAAAAGCAAAGGTAATAAGTCATGGCGCAAATGCCATACGTTACTCAGTGGATAAAGACAAGGCGGAGATTGTAAAGACCAATCTCTTGCCCGATGATATTTCCCCAACGGCAATGTGGGCAAGAATGCTTGCCTTGCAGAAGAAGTTTGAGGACAAGTTGAACCGTTATCATCCGCTCAAACGGAACATGATACGTATCGAGGTTTCCCCAACCTCGGAGGAAACGCAAGGTTGGACGATGGAGGACTGGCAGATGTTGGCGGATGACTTTATCCGTGCGTTTGATGCTGTTGACCTTTCAGCCAAGTCGAAGCGCAAGAGTGCAAAGGCAACCAACCTCAAAGACAGCCAATATGTAGTTGCACTCCATCATGACAGCAAGAGTGGCATTATGCACCTTCACATTGATGCGAACCGCATAGACATGAGGGGCAACGTGAATGATGCCCATTATATCTACGAGAGAGCGATGGCTGCTGCCGCCAAGGTTGGGCAACAGCGTGGTTGGAAAGATGCACAAGAGGTGAGCCGCCAAAATAAGGACGCGATAACCAATGATTGTCTTTCCGTTTTGGCTAAGATGCCGTACTTTGATTGGGGACTATACACAAAATGCCTCACACAAATGGGATATGATGTCAAACTACAATCTGACAATAAAGGACAAGTGCGTGGCTATGCCATCAAGCGTGGTAACTCCATTTATAAGTCCTCGGAACTTGGCAAAGGTCGTTGTCTGATGCCCTCAAAGATTGAAGGTACTTGGGCAAAACTGCATCATCAAGAATTGGAGAAACCAGTTTCAACTCCAACAAAGAATACCCAACAGCCAAAGATTATGACTGTACCCAAACCCATGCCTACTGCGGACAACTCTCCAAAGATACGTCACTTCGACTTCTATACGGACGAGTTTCATCATTACCCTGTTGATATTCCTCAGAATTGTCTGGATATCATCGATAAGAATATAGCTTTGGATGCCGACAATGTATTTGCCAAGATTGGCGATGTGCAGAAGACCGCCATTCTTCTCTTTGCTGAATACATTGATGCTGCCACAACCATTGCCGCCCAGTCTGGCGGTGGCGGAGGTGGTGCTACCTCAGGTTGGGGACGTGACAAGGACGAGGATGAACTGTCTTGGGCGCATCGTTGCGCTATGATGGCTAATCGACTGTGCAGGCCTCGCAAGAAGCAAGGGTATGGCAGATAACCGAATGTTCAACCAACAGCACTGATATTATGCCAATAGGTAAAAGTAAAATCTCAGATATGGATTTCGGATCTTTCGAGAACACGATAGACAAGAATATCGAAACGGACAAGACCTCGGACAAGTTTGACCAACAACTTCAAGCCTACAAGGATGCTGGCAATAGTTTGACTTTGGCAAAAAGTGGCGTTGAAATGGCTACTGCTTCCATGCATGAAGCAAAAGACAAATTGAGTGAAGCCTCAGATAAAGCGAATACTGTCACCAAAGCTATTGAAGCCTACATCGGCAAAGTAAAAGACATAACTGTCAAAGCAAAGATTGATGATGCCGATATGGAACAGGCAATCAACAACAGGAAGAAACTCATTGAAAACGAGTCCAAACTTCTTGAAGACCACCGAAAGAAAAACAAAGAAATCCTCACTCGCCATTTCTATGATATGTCTAATATGATGTCAAGGAATGAAGGTGTGTGGTTGTCAAACGGTTGGGTAAAGACTTTGCTTTGGATATTCTTGCCGTGTTTTCTTTATACAGTCATTTCGATTGTATATTATGTCACTTCGTGCGTAGATAAATAAATGCCTATCAGCAAACAGAATTTCGTTTGTTGATGGGCATTTTAATTTTGTGCTCTTCTTTTCTAATGATTGGCTGTATAGTACAAATCGTTTTGGTATTACCTTTTATAATTAAAACTCTATCAGTTGTTATTGATTGTCGTTTTTATTCAATACAAAATCTACATTCGTTTGAAAAGAAAATAGGGAAGATTTTAATGATTATGGCGAGGACATGCCATCTCTTGGTAACATAAGCCTTAGACTTTTTCTGTTTTATGGCTTTTATAATTTGATTTACTACTTTTTCAACGGGCATTACCCAAAATAGATTTTCACCTTTTGCCATTCTCGTGTTTACAAGTCCTGGGCGAATGTCCGTAACACAGACACGTCCGTCTTTGTATGCTTTTTTGCGTAATGCCTCCATATAATTGATTTGATAAGCTTTTGATGCACTATAGGCAGGAGCTTGCGACTCTCCTCGTAAACCTCCTATTGAGGTTATCGCTACCAAATGTCCAAATCCTTGATAAGTAAGAATGTTATAAAAGGTATCAATGACATGTGTCCAGCCCACGACATTGGTAAGCAATGTCGGACATTCAATATTGAAATTCAATGAGGGGTTCAGTTCGCCTATACCTGAGCATACAATAACGAGATCAATGTTTTGCATATGTAACTGGAAAAATTTGATTGCTTCCGACAATACATTTTGTTGCGAAATATCTGCTGCACAAGTTATGACGTTTGAGGGATAACATCTCTCCAATTCTTTCAATATACTCTTTCTACGTCCAAGTATTCCAATCTTATTCCCTGACACTGCATATCTTTTCAACAAGTCAAGGCCTATACCAGAAGTGGCTCCAATTATAATGATATTCATATTCTTTTTTGTCGCAAAAGTATAAAATATCGGCAGACTTTTGGCTTTGCGCCAAAGAATATGAAGTATAACACCATCAACTCTCAACTTAGGTTGAGATATTTCTCTTTACCGCTTCCCAAATGTTATGTTATGCCGAATTTTACTAATTGTGTTAGGGTGAAGTCTTAGATATGATGCTATGTCTTTTAACGATAGTTGCTGGACTATCTGAGGGCAACGCTTCATAAGGCGCTCGTAACGTCCATGAGCGTCGAGACTGTATAAATCAATGTAATTGGAATAAACCTGTTCAAAGAGTCCTTCCATAATTTTCATTCCGCACAACATCCTTTCTGCGCTTTCTGTAAGCATACGAAGCACAGCATCACCATCTACGATGTAGACTTTTGAGTCTGTGACCGACTCAATCTGTACCTTTGATGTCTTTCCATAAAGACAATTAGGATAATCAGCTACAAACTCACCAGAGAAAGCAACGCCGATGCCCCATAGGGCGGAAGCACCGAACACACCAAGGAATGAGGAGATATAGACATTGCTGATGAAGAGTGCTGCCACGCAACAGCTGATGCCAACGAGCAGATAGATCACCCAGGGACGAGTGCCAAAATAATATTCTGTCTTGATGACGATAGGATGCCAGAGACCTATCGTTAGAAAGGTCATCGCGGCTATGATAATACCTGTGAAATACATATTTTATTCTTTTGGTTAGATCTTATTTCCATGTTTCAGCAATCGCAGCGCCTTGATGGATGCGGTTACCCATACCAATACCGTCGCGCATGTTACCAGCCAACACCAGTCCCTTGTATTGGTTTTGTAGTTCCTCGATCAGTCTGAACCGTTCTCCACTGTCGCTCCAGTACTGGGGAATGGCATGTTGGTGACGGAAGATCCGGATGAAGTCGGGTTGTACATCTGACGGATATTTCAGCATCGAGTGGAAGGCTTCCAATACGATCTGACGAATCTCGTCGTCGCTCTTCTGCAAATAGTCGGTATGACGGGCACCTCCGATGAAGTATGAGTAAAGTGCTCCGCCCTCTGGCGCACGGCCTTCGAAGCATGATGACGGGAAGAGGATTCCAAGCACACGTTTCTGTTCCTTGCTGGGTACCAGACCACCGAAAGCGGGGAAGTCCAAACCCCTGGCATCACGGATGCCGACACAGACCTGAATAATGGGCGCATAGAACAACTGGGTGAATGGTTTGAGTCGCTCAGCAGGGATAAATGGCAGCAATGCCGGCAGGGCATAGGAGCCCACGGTGGTGACCACGCGCTGGCATCTGATTTCCTCCGAGCCGTTGAAGGTGACAGACCACTCTCCCCCATCTGCAGGCCGTATTTTTACATTATTGGCATCGAGGATGATATCAAGTCCTTTGGCCATCGCATCTACCATCTGACTCAAGCCGCCCACAGCCGAGAACACCTTCTTGGTGGCCAGTCTGTCGCGATCCGTCTTGGGCTCTTTGGCCTTCGCCATCGCACCACGGATGAAACTGCCGTAGTTGGCTTCGAGATTATAGAGTTTCGGCAGGGCATAACGGGTGGTGAGCTTCATCGGATCGCCAGCATAGACACCTGACACAAACGGATCGACGGCATATTCGTAGAACGACTTACCCAGACGACGTTGCGCCAAGGCACCTACCGGTTCATCAGGATCAGTGCCTCGTTTGCGCCAAGGCTCTCCAAGGATTCGGAATTTGTCGGATAGACGGAACAGCGGTGTGGTGATGGCACTCAACGGACCCGACGGCAGCGCATGAAACTGGTTGCCCTTCCAGATAAGACGCCGTTTCGAGGATTCCCTGGCAATCTCCAGTTCACAGTCACCAGCCAGATCATTGAACAGTTCCACGACCTCAGGGAAGGATACCACACCCGTATTGGGGCCGCTCTCAAACACAAAGCCATCCTCCTGATAAGTTCGGATCTGGCCTCCGATCCTACTTTCTTTTTCGACAATCACGACATCGTGGCCTTTTTTCTTCAGGTTGTGGGCCGTGCTGAGTCCTGTCAGACCGGCTCCTATAATGACAATTCCTCGATTCTGCATGATCAATAGCTTTTTTAAATGGGATTAGAAAAATGTTTGTCTGTATGCTGCATCAACGGGTCGAGGGCGGCAGCCACACAGCGCACAAACGGACGGCCGTCGGTATTGACGGTGATGTGATGGTCGTCAAACACCAGAATACCGTCGGATGCCATTTCCCTCAGACGTTCCTCGTCGTAATGACAGGTCTTGCGCAGCTGGGCGACGGATGTGCCCGTCCGCTCTGCCACATCGTTCCAGTCGAGAGTGTAGTTACACATCAGCGTCTCCACCACTTCACGGATCAGCTTCTGCTCTGCTGAGAGCTGGTAGCCACGACTAGTGTAGAGACGGTCCTTGCCAATCGTTTCGATATAGGCTTTGATTTCGCGTCCGTTCTGGGCATAGGCATCGTCGAGCTGACTAATGGCGGTCACGCCGAAGGCATAGACCTGCGCTGTGGTGCGACGGGTGCAGTAGCCCTGGAAGTTACGATGCAGCCTTCCCGTCTGCAGGGCTGTGTAGAGTTCATCATCCGGCAGCACGAAGTGATCCAGTCCGATGCTCTGATAGCCTGCCTGCCTTAATATCTCCGAGGCTGTCTCATACATCCGGTTTTTCTCTTCCGTCGCAGGCAAGCCCATACGATCGAGTATCTGCTGACGGGGGAAGAGTTTGGGTAGATGGGCATAGGAGAATGTGACCAGACGGTCAGGGCGCAACGCTGAAGCCTGTTCGATGGTCTTTCGGAAGGAGTCCACGCTCTGTAATGGCAATCCATAGATAAAGTCAAAGTTGACAGTCGCTCCCGAGGCCCTCAGAATCTGGAGGATCTCTTGTAAGGGCAACAGTGACGGACGACGGTTGACTGCTTTCAGCACCTCTTCTTTCATATCCTGAATACCAATGCTATAGCGGGTAAATCCGCATGCGGTGAGCTGTTGCCAGTCGTGCTCGGACAGATAGCCAGGATGGCACTCAATCGCAATCTCAGGACTTGCTATCGTGGGTGCAATACTGAGCAGATGATCGTTGAGTTCCTTGAGCATCGGAATGGGAATCGACGTCGGACTGCCACCACCATAGTGTATCTGTGAGATCTGCCGACTGTTGTCAATATGACGGGCCACCAGGTCGATCTCCCGATGCAGCGCCCCCACATAGGCCTCCACCGTCTCTGGCTTAGCAGCAGGATAGGAGTTACAGCCACAGTAATGACACAGGTGACGACAGAAGGGAATATGCAGATAAAACGATATCTGATTCTGACGGGCCGAATCCGATGCGTTGACGGCACACAGATAATCGGTTTCGGAAAACTCGCCAAAATAGTTGGCTGGCGGATAACTCGTGTATCGCGGTACTGGACGGTTGTATTTTTGAATAATCTCAGGCTGCATTTTTCTTTCTGAAAACGGTTAATATATAAAGCAGCGACAGGGCTGCGATAAAGCATTCTGTGAGGAAAAGGCCATGATAGCCGAAGTGGTCGGCCATGCTGCCGCTGACAGCTGCCATGATGATACCACTCAGGTGGGTCAGTACGGTCTGGATGGTGAAGTCGGTACCTTCGCGCCCCTTACGCACGCACTCCATCGCTGAGGTATAGACCACGATGGTGGCCATACCGTAGCTGGCCCACATTAGCACGATGCCCAAGTAGAGCAACAGTGTTGAAGGCTGCTCGAGATAGGACATGGTGAGGAAATAGACGGTTGTCAACAGGACAAAGCAGGCGAAGAGCAGTCGGGCTGTGTAGATGCCGATACGGCGCACAATGAATCCGGCACCAAAGGAGGCGCAGAATGCCGCAGAAGTGCCCACGATGCCACTCATCACACCAATCTCCTTCATGGAATAGCCCAGGTCAACCAGCCAGGGGCGCATCATCGACAAGATACCCACGATACTGGCATAATAGAGCAACAGGAAGCCGATCTGTCTCCAGATACTGCGCTGCGTGAAAAACGAGGCAAAGTCCGTCAGCCGCGCCCGTTCTTGAGGGTTCTTGACTATCATCCCGGTATCACGCCTCATGATAAGCGGCACCAACATCAGTAACACAAATACACCCAAGCACATCGTCACCGTCTGCCAGCCATACTCATGGAGTACCACCAGCAATAGACCGCTACCCACCAAGACACCCCCGAAGCTACCCATCGACTGCATACTGTTCACCATACTCTTATCCCTTCCGCCATGCATCAGGATGGCCAAGGCATCAGTAGCGATATCCTGAGTAGCAGATGCCACCAGCGACAGGCACACTAAGGCAATGATCAGATACAGGTTGTCGCCGATATCCAATAGGCCTGCCAAGATGATAAACAGGGCATAGACACACTCGCTGCCGATGATACAGCGGCGGAAGTCACGTCCCGTCAGACAACGACGATCGACGATGGGTGACCAGAGGAATTTCAGGACCCAAGGCAACTTCACCAGCTGCAACAGTCCGATGGTGGCCAGCGAATAATGAGCCTCACGCATCATCACCTGTAAGGCGGTAGCGAAGAAGCTGGAAGGGAGACTTTGGGCAATATAAAGACAGAAGAACATCGGTAATCCAATGCCTCTGCCGTCACGACTGATATGGTTGTTTTCTTGGTTTCCTTGTTGCATACCTTATTTATATATCAAATATCAGAGAAGTTCCGAAAGAGACAGGACGTCCTTTCTGACCATAGGCAGCACTATCCTTGAAGTAATAGGTCAGGTAGTCGGTATCTGTCAGGTTCTTGCCCCACAACTCCCATGTCACAGGGCCGAAGGTGGCACTCGCCTTGGCGTTCAACAAGGCATAGAAGCGCTGGCTTACCAGATTGTCCTCATTCCAGTAGATCTTTCCCATACCGTTCAGACCGACACTCAGTACCAAACGGTCCATGATGCCCTGACGCGGCGTGATGGTATAACTGCCGTTCAACGACAACGTGTGTCGCGGCACAAGCGGCAGCATGTTACCTGTGTAACTCACGGTCTCGCTCTTCTGATAATCCAAGAAGCGGGCATAAGTATAGCCATAGCTCAGTCTCAGCGTCAACGGTTGTACCGGACGGGCTATCAACGACAATTCCACGCCCTTACTGTCGGAGTGACCTGCATTGCGGGTGATATTGCCTACGCCTGGTACGGTCTGAGTGATCTGTTGATGGTGCCAATCTACGTAGAAGAGTGTCAGTTCCATCTGCAGGGCATGGTCGAAGAACGATGTCTTGGTACCCACCTCGTAATTCCAGTTGTACTCCGGGTCATAGGTGCGCTCATCATCCTGAAGGAAAGTGGAATTAAAGCCACCCGTCTTATAACTTCTTGTCACCGAGACGTAGAAGAGTTGTTCTTCGGTGGTCAGGTATTCTATCGAGAACTTCGGTGTCAGCTGCGTAAAGTTAAGCTTGCTATTATAAGTATCCTCAAGATTACCCAATGTCGTAGCCCAGGCAGCAGTGCGATAGGCCTGATAGTCCTCCTTGGCATGTTCGTAGTCGAAACGCAGACCCACACGAGCTTTCAATCCGCCTACGATTCTTAATGACGACTGGTGATAGACTGACACACCCGTGGTAGGCGAGTCGTAGAACTTCGGGGTGCAGTAATCCTGAGCAATGTAGGTCGTACTGAGATTCTTTTTATAGCTGTCGCTGAAGAAGAAGGCACCCACCATCCACTGATAACGACTATCGCTTGTCGATTTCAGGGTCAGTTCTTCACTAAAGATATTCTGACGCACACCCTGTTTCACCCAATAGAGATCCTTCGGCGAAAAATCCTGGTCGATACCCATCTGATCATCTATATACTGATAGGCAGTCTGACTGTTCAGGCTAAATCCGTTGCCCGTATAGCAGGCATTCAGACCCGCGGTGGTAATCTGGCGCAAATAGGAGCTGTAGCGGTTGTAGTTGATCTCACCAGTCTCACCAGTCTCTGCATCATAAATGGCATAAGGATAACCACCCTGATCGCTGTTACGATAGCTGATGTCAGCAGTAATCTGCCAACGCTGGGCAGGTCTCCAAAACACTCTGCCACGCAGATAGCCCTCGTTGAACTTGTCAACCTTACTACCATCGAACGCATTGCGGAAGAAACCATCGTTATGATGATAGCTGCCGTTCACGGCAAATCCAAACTTGTCGCTTACCTTATTATAATGATAGGCATTCACAACGGCATCGTTGTAACGACCATAGCCAAGCTTCACCCGTGTACCCTGATAATCGAATGGCGAGTGGGTATAGGCATTGATGATACCACCGATACAATTACGTCCGTAAAGTGTGCCCTGCGGTCCACGCAACACCTCCAGAGACGACAAGTCAAACAGGTCGTCATCGAAAGCAGAGCGCTCCATGTGAGGCACGCCATCCACATAAAATCCCACGGTGGGACCATTGGTCTTCGATCCTACGCCACGCACAAATACGGGCGATGTCTGTCGGCTACCGTATTCCGGTATATAGAAATTTGGCACCGTGTATCCTAGATCCTTTATACTAGTCATCTCCGTCTGACGCACAAAAAAACTGGAAAGAACGGTTTCCGAGATCGCTTCGCGTCTGGGAGCATCTTGTTTGAAGCCTATCACTTCCACACCTTCCATATCTACATAGCGGGCCACCGTCGTATCTGTCTCCTCTTCTATCTCGTCAGCAAAGACACTAAACGGGCAAAATAACATCATTAATAATGTAAACTTCAATTTCATTTCTTTTTGTCTTGGTTTGTTTTTACGCTGCAAAGGTATAGCTTTTATCGATACTGCACAATCCCCATTTATATGGATTTTAACTATATTCAGCATGATAGAACCAACTTATTAAAACCTTTGGCAGTCTTCGGGACTTGCAAATAGGCTCGTAGATAGCCTTTTTATTAATGTCACCTTTCACTTCCTTCGCCACACATTCGCCATGCAACTTCTGGATAAAGGAGTTGACATATACACGATTACCGCGCTTCTTGGCCATAGGCAGGTTTCAAGCACACAGAACTATGCGAAGATAACTCCCAAGAAGGTACTTGAAGCCATCATGAAGATAGGATAAGACATATCTTCAGCTTTATATAAGTTCGGCAATAATGTTGATTTGTTGCCGAATTTATGTTTTCAAAATGACCTCATAAAAAGGAAAATAAGGCTGGATATAAGGAAAAGGTTATTAGGTTTGCACCAAAAGCCTGTAAATCGAATAGTCTTTTGCCGTCAAAAAAGAGAGAAGGGAAACTCGGTTTACTTGAACAAAGAATAGTTTAGTTTATACCCATATTAAATATCCATAACCTAAACTAAACCTTTTATCTTCCGACAATGAAACCTTGTCATCAAATACGGTTCTCAAAAAAGCAATAGAAATAACAATGAGCATCACTAAAGAGCACAACAGATTCATTCCTTGCTCGCTTCTCAGCGATTGCAAGAATGTGCAAAAATCTGCGTTAAAAAGTGTAAACGTGCAAAGAACTGGAAAATCGATTTTGCAGATGTTTGCATTTTCTTTTTTTGACGGCAGTCATATTTGCAGATTTTTGCCTATTTTGCGTCCCCCCACCGTCCCTCGGAGTCACTTTAGACACCCTAAAACAAAGGTGTTTGTGCTGATTATCAGCCACTTATATTTACAGATTTTACATTCTGCGTGGGGAAATAAACATTCTGCATCGGCAAGTGACCTAAAGAAAAGCATAAAAAGAGAAAATACAAATCCGTAAAATGCGAAAAATCAATGATTTTATGAGAATTTGTATTTTCTCTTTTTCTCCATACTTTCTGTCTGTTTTTATATTTTTTTCGTAATTTTATTCCCAAATTGTCCCCCGAAAAGGATGCGAGGGACAAAAATCTATCCCCCGAAGACAATGAATCACATCTCTCATTAAAATAGGAACAGATGGAAAATATAAAGCATCTGAGGTAAATTCAGAAATACGACATTTAACCAGATGCAGGTATTGCTGTCCAAATCCTTGCCAATTAACCGAAACGAATCTGCCATATCTCTATGAATATTTTGCCAACCTCAGAATGGCATCATGAAACAGATAACAAACTATCATCATTGCTGTGCGTAAAAATATGCAGTCCACTGCGTAAAATGTAAGACTGGACAGTACTCCAATGAGTTTAAACAAATTGCCCATTGTTTGTTTGCGTGTTTGGGAACTCAGTTTATAAATTTATTGACTCGCTTTCACGAACTCTTTTAGGAATCGTTTTCCATAATTCAAGTCCAATGAATCATATGAGATTCTGAAGTATCTGAACTAAATTCAACAAGACATTTCACCAAAGGTGTTAACTATTAATACTTATTCCGTACAATATGGGAGTGAAACTGCGCAACAGCCAGACAAGCAACTTAACGAAAGGGGTGGCATTGGTAGACAGCATGTAAGTGACGGTTGCGTCACGGATGCCGTTAGCCAATGCCATTCTGTTCGTGCTTGTCCTTCGGCAAATGGTCATTCTTCATCTTTCGGGATTTTACTCCCGATAAATAAAGAATGTCGCTTTGACGAACTGTTGGTGCGGTTTCGCAGATGGGTGGGACAAAGTAATAAAAAGGGAAGACGGCTTGACGCTTATAATAGCAGTACGCATGCGGTTATAAGAGTAAACTTGCTAATAGTGGCTATAAAAGTAAACATGGTTGTATGAGCAAAACAAAAGCGACCGAAGCCGCTTTGTTTATTGGAGAGAATGAAGAAATCCTATTTCTTGCCTTTCTTGGTAGGCTTTTCAGGCTCTGCCGCTGGAGCTTCCTCCTTGTCTGGTGTAGGATAGAACTTGTTTGCGATGAAGACGATGCGGTTGTGCTTGGTGCCTTGCTGATCAACCCACTCGTCTGGCTTGAAGTAGCCCTCGACGGTGAGCAAGGTTCCCTTCTGCAGCTTGTCGAAAGAATCAACATGCTCGTTCTTGCGCCATGCCTCCATGTTCATGAAAGCTGATACTCTGTTGGTTTCCTCACCATTCTTCTCCTGACGGCTGACTGCCAATGAGAAACGTGCTACTGAAGCGTTGGTGAACTGACGGATTTCTGCGTTGTTGCCTACGAATCCTGTTACTACGAAAGTGTTCTCGATCTTTTTCATATTGAATTACTTTTTGAAGTGAAACTTAATTTTTACATGCAATCCAAGAGCAGGGATGTGGCACATGAGGGCAGCACCATGAAAATCGACTATAATACTCGTTTTCTGTTGGCGGTGAGGAGAAAAAGGAAGATTATCGGCTATTTTATTGGTCACAGCGAAGCGACCGCACAAGACGGATTCCATCTGTCGAAGCATCACGCTACCTTTGCATAGAAAAAATAGTGGCTTCAAAAAATCGGTAATTCAAAAAAGGACGCAAGAACACCGTAACAGCATCGTATGGCTCAATCATTTGCAGTAACCATCACCAATGCAAAACACGTTTCCATGGCGTGTGCCTTCATAAACAATGGTAAACCAACAGGCAATACACTTTTCCGCATGGAGGGTGGTCGCATGAGCATATTGACAAAGACAAGCAGAAGGAGAACCTGCTTCGAAGGCTACTCCTATTTGTAGAGGAAGGTAAGCATGAGCAACCAACTACAATCGCAATGCTGCAAACAAGATCCATCCTCAGACAAAAGGCTTCATTGTACGAAAAGCTCCAAGAAAGGCGTAGTCGCAGATTTTATCTCATACAAAGAGGCAGGTCGCCATTTGGCGAATACAACCATCAAAGCATAGCCATATAAAAGTTTATCGGCAAACGATGAAGGGAGTTTGCCGTTTCATACAAAAGGGCTTTTACTGGCGGAAAGAAAAAAGATGCCTGGCGAGTATAACCTTCACCAAGCATCCTTTTCATCAGTCATAGACAAGAACGTCATCACGTCTTTCTACAATTTCCTTGCCATTGCGTAATTTCACTACGATGTCCTCACCATAGTCTGCAACCACGAAACCTTCTGTGCGTCCTCTGTAGGGTATCAGCAGTGTGCAACTGCAACCGATAATGTCGGTCAATTCTTCGTATTCAAACATAGCTCTATAAAGTTTGTGGGTTCTCCGAATAGTAAATCACCTTGCACTCCTCAACCTCGGCAGGTAGTCCAAAGGCAGGATAGTGCGAGAAAGATGCGTTTCCGTCTTGGCTGAGTGGAGAAACAATCTCCACTTGCCATTTCTGCATGAAGCCATCAATCATCTTGATGTCCTCATCACTCAATCCCGTAGGGTCGCCATTGATGATATAGCATAATGCCCAAGTGGGGATTTTCTCTATCGTCTCAAATCTTTTCATCAGCTAAACGTGAACTTGTTTATATAATAATAGGTGTCCTTGTTCTCATACTCATAGCCGTTGATGAAGTCCATCATTTCATCATCGGTTCTGTCACCTTGCGAGATAGCCATCTTCTCACACCACTTGGCAATAGCATCTTGGCAAGTGTCAAAGATGTCCTCATAAGCATCCTCGAAAGGCTCGCCCGAAGAACTCACACAGCATTCCTCTGGGAAGAAGCCTTGCTCGTCATGGACATAGAAAATGTCGCATCCACATTCTATCTCACGATAACTGACGGAAAGTTCTCCACCAAGAACTTTGTTCAGTTCATCAAAGAACTTCTCACAGGCAGACCATGCACTTTCGGTGTCAAAGGACAACAAGCAGATGTCCTCGTCTGCCTCAAACTCTGCCCAATAGATATATCCTCTTACCGATATGCTCATCTTCTCATAGTCGATGCCATAGTGTTCCGCCAACTTGTAGAGATGTACGTTCTTGGTGTTCACCTCCATTGTTTGGAGCGTGTTCCAAAGGTCGGCTACCGCCTTGCGTTCGCCCATCACCTTGTACTGAGTGTCACAAATGTTTGCCATAAGTCTTCATTTTTTTATTCCCTAATTTTGCATCTGCAATTTCGGGATTGATTTAAATTTTGTTGCCTCAAAAGGTGTCTGTGCTTTTCCTGCAAGGTTCTCTGCTAAAATACAACCTGCAAGGTGGAGATTTTAGCAAGAGACCATAGGCACTGACCTTGCAAGGAATATGGGTACAGACATTACCTTTGCAACCAAATTTATCAAAGCCCAGAAATGGTGATGACGATTCAGGTAACGGAGTAACAATTAGAAAAGTTGAGATATGAGGATAAAAAGAGACAAGAACGACTTGAAACAAGCGGTTACAAGTGGAAAGTAACAGAAATCATACAAGAGTTCTTACTGGCGGAAAGAAAGAGAGCGACAACCCAATACAGCATACGGCATGGTTGGGCTATCGCTCCGCAATTCGTTCAGTTCATCCAATCCATTAGTATATATATCCTAAGATGAATGAATTTATATTTGTGTATTGGCTTTGGTTGGCAGCCATAGACAAGTAACACATCTTTTTTCTTTCCGCCAGTAAAAACGGTTCTTGAAATAAAAGTAACAGGGAAAATGGTTGTTGGGTAGCAAAATTTGTTGCACAAGATTTGTTTTTCATTTTGTTGGTTCTTTCTTGTCACCCAATAAAATGATGCTTACGTTTGAGTTTTACTGTACCTGCTGATAATCAAGTAGGTAACAAATAAGAAATATAGTCTTTCAATGTACAACTGCAGATACAAAGCCAGTAATATAATCTTTTTCATCGACATCGTTATGAACTGTATATTTTAAGCATCCAGTCTGGATGTAGCCAATATGGTTGGATGGCATATTTAGTTGCTGAAATATAGTACCACGCTTAAATATGTGTATTGTACCATTGTTAATGCAATATTGCCATAAGAAATCAAGATTGATATCTGTCTTATATGAATTAAAATGTTCTTCCATTTTGAGATTTATTCACTAATAAAGTAAACGGATTTTATTATGAATTTGTAAGGACCTATAGTCAAATCTATTGTTTAATATTTCTGCTAATCCTCAAATTTCATCCACATATTCTTGAAGTTGATAATAAATTTCCTGTGCGCCATTAACGTTGGTAAACCGATTCTGCAATCATATTCCTCATTCTGTTCTGAAGATGTTACTACTGGAATGTTTGTCTCGGTATATTGTTCGCCAGCAAGGGTAAATGTCCATGACACAGGTATCGTTTTTACAACATTGACACCACCGACACCTGCTGTGCGCAATGAATCAGTTGGCGTTCTACCAGCAAAACAATTTTCATTCTTTTTATAATAGCGATTTGTCAGGATGGTTCCCGATGCGCCAGTGTCAACTATTGCATCAATCTTTCTCCCTGAACGACCATCTGTTAATGACAAGTGGAAAAGGCGCTGAGGCGAACGATAGAAATTAGGAGCATATGTAGGTGTTGGTGTGTACGAGGCAGGGATTACAAGCTGCATTCTGTCAAAATCGAAACAAATCTCACCCAATGGCATCATTGTCTGGTTGCCCATAACGCATTCGTATCCAAGTTCCTCCAACTTTTTGTTAGCTAACGGATTGTCAGTTCTCATATCGACAACAAAAAATGGGACATTTCGATAAACTAAATCACCAAGTTTTAGGGAGTCCACCACTACTAAGCCTTTGCTATCAGCATAAGACATACCCAACATCTGAATGTTCTTGGTCTGTATAACAGTTGCCTTTATATGCTCGGCAAACTTAGTAGTCATTACATTTATACCTGCCCCTGAATCGTAAGTGCATTTCACTTCTTTCCCATTGATATTAGCCATAACAAACATCATCTCAGGATTTTTGCGGTTACCTGTATGTGTTAACAAGGGCACACTCACGTTATTGTTTGGTCTCTCCACAGAAAACGTGCCGCATTTCGAAAGCTTAGAATAAATGTCCTCATAGGCTTCAAATACAGGATTTGCAGTTTGTCCACCCTTGCGGTATGCCTCGTTCAGACTGTGTAAAAATGCGGAAGCCTTATCGTAGTGTCCCAATGTTGCATAATCTTCTGCCATGAAATACATAATTGAAGGTACAGATGAATTTAGTTCTTCTTGATACTTCTCCAAAATTTCTTTGCCATACTTGATAGCGCTGTCCGGTTCATTATAGAATTGACTTATAAAGAATCTGGAGAGCGGTTTTAGAAATGGTGTCTGCAAGTTTTTACCATCAGACATATACAAAGATCTAAGTTCAGCCCAATTACTGCTATTCATAGCCTCGCCTATTCTCTCGTCAATGCTTTTTACTTGTCCAAATGAAATTGTAGCAAATAATAATGCCACAAATGTTATACTTATTCTTCTAATTGTCATAATCATTATTTTCTGTATGTCTATTATAAAAATCTGCGTAAAAATATAATTAAGAATATCACAAAAAGAATAAAGCCACATCCCCATGCCCGATTTGACATTTCATTTTCAAAATTAGATAATTCTGTTGCTTTTTTTTTCGATTTACTACCTTCATAAAGGGTTCGGTAAGAAATCTTGCGATGCCTTACAAAGCGTAGCCATAGATAGCGTAAGCCTGTACCGATACGAAGAATAATAATATTCCCAAAATAATATCTGAAAAGTTCTTCCATACTCAATAGAGAGCTCTGATTTTTTCTTATTCCCTGTTGATTCTTTCCACCAATTCGTCTGGTGTAAGTATCTCCATCTTGGAGAAACCAAACCACTTCTTGCCCAAGTCCTTTATGGATGCTCCTATATGATACACATCATCGTCTATACAAAGGAAGCGGTCATGTGATAAACGGAATGTTTCAACATCAATCGGTGCATATTAAGCATTATGACGGTCTATGTCGAGTTGGAACTGACGACTTATCTGCTGAGTGTAGATGATTGCAGACACGTTATTATCTCTTTTATCGAGCAATGTCAGTACGGTCTCGTCAACATAGTTGTCGATAAGGACAATACGTTTCTTCGCACTCTTAATCAAGTCGGACACGAAAGTATAGGCATCATAAATTTGACCATTGTAGAACACACCTTGTTTCGGCTTTGCATTGCCCTCATCCAATCCGCGAAATACCTCGTCTATGCGTTTGTCTGTTTCTTGCTGATGTTGCTGCATTTCCAGTTGATGGTACTCCATTGTTGAAAGACGTTGGAAAACTTCTGCATTTGTCACCATGAAACGTCTCATTGCAACAAATGCATCCATAATTCGTATGCTTACACGAATTGCGGTTTCACTTCTAAGAACAGTGGAGAGCATAGCCACTCCCTGCTCCGTGAAAGCATATGAACGAACTGTTGAGTGCTTCAAACTATTGAACCGGTCGCAATTTGCGACCAGTTCAGCCATTTCCTCCTTAGTCAGTTGAAAACGGAAACGCTCAGGGAAACGTTCTATATTACGTTTTACAGCCTCGTTTAATCTTTTAGTTTCCACTCCATAAAGTTCAGCCAAGTCTCTGTCTATCATAATCTGCTTTCCACGAATAGACATTATTTGACTTTCTACAGGAGAGGTAACTACGACTTCATCATTTTGTAACCGGTCACAATTTGTGACCAGTTCTCCTTTATCTTGATGTTCTATATTATCTGCCATATTTCTATCTTTATTTTTGAGATCACAAATTGTGACCTTAAACGTGTTGTTATTTATTGTTATATGCAAAGGTAGTGCTTTTAGCCTTTAAGCCACTATCACACAACCCCTTTCTTTGAAAAGAACGTAAAATCAATAGTATTATTGCGATGATTGTACTTTTATTAATCGCTTCACTCGTTGTACCGTACTCACGCCCCTTCCACTTAACTTCGCCACATCCCGAATGGAATACCCCTTGCGGAGCAGACTTATTACTTCCCTATATTCGGCTTTCATCTGTTCTTCCGTTTTTACAGAGCCTACCTTGCGCCCGAGTTTTCCACCTTTCTCTATATACCGCTTCCGTCCTGACTGCAATCGGAATGAGATATTATCACGTTCCAATTGCGCACAGGTCGAAAGCGTGGCTATCATTATAGGAGCAAAGAGGGACGGACTTCCTTCATCGTCCAATAATGTAAGCTGTTCCTTTTGAATATAGAGGTTAATGCCACAGTCAATGAGTTCCTTGACAGAGGCAAGCACCTCAAACGCATTGCGACCCAATCTTGACAGTTCACTGACAAGTAGGATCCCAATGCGGTTTGCCTTGCAGTATTCCATTGCCTCACACAACACTGGACGCTCATCATTCTTCTTTGCGCCAGAGATGTGTTCCTCAAAGACCTTGCAGACTTCGATACCCTTATATTTTGCATACTCCGACAAATCCTTGACCTGTCTTTCCGTGCTCTGTCTGTCACCAATACTGGAGACACGAGCGTATATCACTCCTGTTGTCATCTATATCAAAGATTAAATTGAACATGAAAAAGCCTGTGCCCAGATAAGTCTTGCAGATTTATTTGAACACAAGCGTTTTTTGAATACAGCCTGACGGCAATTTACCAACAAAAGGGAAGAAGTAAGACTTCCCCATTGTTCGCTCCCTGCTGTATGTCTCAATCAAACACGCCATTAAACAGATTGACCGCCTCTATCTTCTTTTCAAGAGCCACTTTTGCATAAACTTCGGTTGAAGTGATGCTTCCATGTCCCAAAACATCCTTCACTGCTGATATGTCTGCTCCTGCTGAGATAGCCAACGATGCTGTCGTATGCCGTGAGCAATGGTAGGTCAAATCCTTTTCTATGCCAGCCTTTTCTTTAAGTCTTCTTACGTATTTCGATACGTTGTCTGACTTCTTGACAAGGTGAAACACAAGACTTTCCGGATTGTCATCCGTCCGAGGTGGCAACAACGATTGCGCCATTTCATTGAGCGGAATAATGGCAGGACGCTTTGTCTTTCGCTGTATGATGCTGATTGTCGGCACGCCATCTATCATTTTAATATCACACCACCTTAGATGCTGCATATCGCCAAGGCGAAGGGCTGTCATGGATGATAAGCCAAATGCCAGTTGTACGGTTCGTTCATTCTCACATTCAGCTTCCACCGCCAGGAAACGTGTGAGTTCTTCTGGCGTAAGATACTCTCTGTGTTTGTCAGGAGCATGGAAGCGTTCCAACTTGTTTAGACTGTGTACAGGATTGAATTTTACAAGTCCTTCACGCATAGCCTTGTTAAATATCGCTTTGACAGTTTCCTCAAACAACAGTAATGTGTAATCAGCCAACCGTCCTCCGTTGGTCTTGATTTGGCGTTTGTTGCGATACTTGTTGCGCATATAATCAAAAAGACCGCAAATTTCATCTTTACTGACATCTTTCAGCAGGATGTCTTTCTTATCTACTCTTCGCAGATAAGTGGCTATACGCTTACGGACAACATTCTTATGACCTATCATCTTCTTGCAGTTGCCACAATCAACAGACCATTTGATATAGTCATCGCACCATTGCAGCCAAGTCAAGCCGTTGCCTTGTTCTTCGCTTTTGGCATTCTCTTTCTCCAATACAGGAGGGGTGAGGATGCGCTCTGCTCGTATCTCCATAGCCTTGTTGTATGTAAGCCGATTGTGCTTTGCTGCACCAACGGCATCATCGGGCAAGAGATAGAGATGCAAGTTTTCTCTCTTGCGGAAGCCTGTCTCGTAGTATTCCAGATATAAGGCTCTTTTGCCTTCCATCAGCTTACGTTCCTTGATTTCTATCTTCATTGTATTACTGGTATTTGGTCAAACATTCCGTTCACGAGGTTCACAGTTTCCAACTTCTTCTTGTCAACAATCTTGGCGTAAATCTCCGTCATCTTGATGCTCTTATGTCCGAGTATCTTGCTTACTACATAGATACTTGCACCAAGGGTCAGGAGCATCGTAGCCGCCGTATGTCGTGAGCAATGGTAGGTTATATGCTTGGTTATTCCTGCTGCCTCCATCCATTCTTTCAGAACCACTTCTACAGTTGTAGATGTGATTGTCAAGTTGTGGAAGATGTTGTCTATGCCTTCTTCTCTTTTAGGCATCCACTTCTTTGTTTCATCCGACAAGGGGATGGTTACTCTATCCTTGGTCTTGACTTGGATATGGTCAATGTATTCTGTCTTGCCGTCAGCAGCCTTGTGGATTTCACTCCAGTTCAAGGCTTTCATGTCGCTATATCGCAGACCAGTGAAACAGGAGAATAGAAAGGCTTTCTTCACCAGTTCATAACGGCATGGTGTGTTCATCACCTTCTTTATTTCCTCTATCGTCAGAAACTCACGCTCAGCCACTCGCTTCTGTGGCTTCTCCTTTGCCTCCAACAGCAAGAATGGATTTTGCTCAATCAGTCCGTCCCTTACTGCCTTTGCCAATGACGAGCCGAAATAGTTGACGAACATACGGCAAGTGGTGGTGCTGAGTTGTTTCTTTCCATCATTGTAGGTGCAAGTCTTCAAAAAAGTAATGAAGCCTTTGCAAAACTCCTTATCCACGTCTTTCAACAGAAACTCTGGCTTGCCTATATGTAATAGGTATTGGTCAATGCGAGCATGAGTGTTTCGCTTGGTCTTCATGGAAGACTCAGACAACTCGGCATTGTACTTCACAAAGTCATCCATCCACTTGGTAAGTGTCATGCGTGACTTCTTCACCTTGTCCCAATCCACAAGACCCTCTCTCTGGATGTCAAGAATGCGCTGCGCCTTGATTTGCTCTGCCAACTTTCTTGTATTGGCGTTTTGCAACTTGGTAGCAGCGTTGATTTCTGGCACAAGATAGAGTTTCAGCGTCTCTTTCTTTCTCAATCCCTTCTGGTAAATGTCAAGATAGAGGCTGATGTTGCCACCTGCTATCTTCTTTTCTCGGATGCGCACAGGCTCCTTCAAACGGATTTCCTTCTTCTTTCGTCCCATTTTATTTCCTTTCTTTTCTGATGTTAATATATTCTTTTATCACTGATTATCAAGCATTTAGCTTGCGATACAAAGATAATACAACGAGGGACAAAAACGAGACAAAAGTGGGTAAACAATCCGCTAATTTAGGAAAGAATAACGAACCAATCCAAAATCGGCTTTCATTCCTAATAGACTGTAAATCAGCGATATTACATCACCTTACTATCCTTTCATTTCCGATGGTTAGACCCGCTTGGGATAATTGGTGGTTACTGGTGGATTCTCCAAATGTGCATGGCTCTCGCTGCTCTGTTCTCTATTGTAGTGGCAGGAAATATAGCCTACAAGATGATGGTAAAGCACGAGCCTTTGGACGTTATGAAACTGTTCCGGCCATTGGCTATATCCGTTATTCTATGCTGGTGGTATCCACCTGCAGATACGGGTATAACCAACAGCGGAAGCAGCTGGTGCTTCCTCGACTTTCTTTCTTACATTCCTAACTGTATCGGTTCATATACTCATGACCTTTATCAGGCAGAATCCTTACAGATAGAAGATAAGTTTGAGGAAGTCCAGGAACTCATTTATGTCAGGGACACTCTCTATACATCCTTGCAAGCTCAGGCTGACGTAGCACATTCAGGAACGTCCGATCCGAATCTTATTGAGTCCACGATGGAACAGACCGGTGTTGAAGAAGTGACCAACATGGAAAAGGACGCATCCAGACTATGGTTTACTTCACTCGCAGCTGGTGCAGTGGTCGGACTGGATAAAATTATCATGCTTATCGCTCTGATAGTTTATCGCATCGGTTGGTGGGCTACTAACCTACTAAACACATTATCACATTATAAATAAGCGAATTAATTCTTACTTTATTAGAATGGATAACAAAAAAGCAACAATGATATAATTTATTTGTACGTTGTAGCAAATGCTCTCATTTGAATATAAACAAATGTACGCATTAATGGAGATAATGCAGAAAAACCATGAAGCATATACGACTCACTGCCACTCTCCATTTGTAGATGTGTGAAAGTAACAATCCATTAATGGACAATAGGGTATATAAAGGACAGATTTCCCGTATATTCGTCTCCTTATTCCTGAATTATGAGCGTAAGTCACATAATTATGGAGAGATATCCACCCTTTAATGGGGAGAGCTGTCGGCAAATATTTGATGGAAATGCCCCGAAAATCACAGGAGAATAGCCATACAATGGGCTGATACACAATAATTATTGGATAAACGTGGTCTGCTCCTGCAAACAGCAAGTTGTCTTTTCGTTAAACGAAAACAGGACGGTTTAACGGCGGAAACGCCGCCAAACCGCCTCCCCCCAAAAAGCTCCGGAGTCGGCTTTGATTTTCCTTATGCCATCTCTATACATTTACTTTCCAATTACAGGATTTTTCTTGAATATCCCATAAATGAGCATATAATCCCTCATCTTTTAATAATTGTTCATGTGTCCCTTGTTCTATAATATTTCCACCATCTAAAACAATAATTTTATCAGCATCACTTATTGTTTTTAGTTTATGCGCTATAACTATAACAGTTCTACCTTGTATTAAAGAATTGATTGCATACTGTATTTCCACTTCATTTTCTGGATCTAAAGAAGCTGTTGCTTCATCTAATAAAATTACAGGAGCATCTTTTAATATAGCACGTGCAATTGAGATTCTCTGTTTTTCTCCTCCAGATAAGGTACATCCACCTTCACCTATCATTGTATCATATCCTTGAGGTAAATGTATTATAAAATCATGACATTGAGCTTTTTTAGCCGCCTCTATTATCTCATTATCTGTAGCATTCTCTTTACCAAATCGAATATTATTCTTTATGGTATCCTGAAATAAATATACGTCCTGAAATACCATTGAAATGCGTTGCATAAGTTTCTCAGGATCAATCTCTCGTATATTTTTGTTACCTAATAATATTACACCTTTATCAGGATCATAAAACCGAGCGCAAAGTTTCATCAATGTACTTTTTCCACTTCCAGAAGGCCCAACTATAGCAGTTAAAGAACCTTGTTTCATTGTAACACTTATATCATGTAGGATATATTTATCATTATACCCAAAAGATACATTTCTAAATATAATATCTCCTTGTTCCGGAGCATCTTGTGTTCCTGACATTTCTGGTTCATTTAGTAAATTCAAAATACGTTCACCTGCAATAGAATAATAACGGAATTCTGCAAGATTGATTAGTGCTAATGTTAGTGGGTCAAAAACTCTGGAGCCAACGATAAGGAACATCACAAAAATAGCAACAGAAAGTTTTCCTCCAATTAAAAGGTATGTACCACATAATATCATCAAAGTAAGTCCCATACGAAGAAGGGTTACAGACAACATGACAATAGGTCCAATCAGAGCTTCTGTTTTGATATTCGCACGTTTGAGATCATTAAATGCTTCCTGTAAACGGATGAACTTTATTCCAGTCATATTATATGCTTTGATAACACGTATACCTTGTAAATATTCTTCCATTCTGCTACTGGCACGTATTTTAGCCAGAATTTGAGTTTGCCCTAGTTTCTTTTGAATACTAGAAGTGAAAATAAGTATTAAAAAAGAAATAGGAAGGGATAAAAACATAGCAATAGACATCTGCCAATCTACGAACAATAAACCTAAAAAAGCAAAAATAGGCATGACCAGTGCACCAAGCAATTGAGGAAGATGGTGCGACATCCCTTGTTCTGTCATAGCAAAATCAGTTATTAACATGGAAGATAATTCTCCAGAATCTTTTTTATAAAGAAAACCTAATGACAACTTGCGTAAATGTTCGGCTAAAGCAATACGACCTTCTGCACTAATATTGTATGCTTCCCGGAAATTTGCATTATAGGATTTCTTTTCTCCAAAAATCATAAAAATTATGTATACAAACATTATCACAATCAGCCCCCATAATTTAGATATGTTTAGAGGAGTTCCAGTTCCATCAAAAGCTTTAAAAAGGGTATTTATAACTTCTATTGAAAGACAAAAGGGAACTATATTTATAAAGTTTGCAAGCATTGTATACCCCACAGGCTTGTATAAACGTTTGGTTTGTCCTATAGTAATATGTTTTATAGCCTTTGTAATCATATTATTTCATTTTTTTAGATTTAACTTCCAGTTATGTGCATTTATATAAGCATTCCACATATTTTTATATATGCCTGTAGTAACATGAAGTTCGTCATGTCTTCCTTTTTGAACTAAACATCCTTCCTTAAAAACAAGAATTTGATGAGCAGAGGTGATAGAAGACAATCTATGAGCTATGATAATAACAGTTTTACCTTTTATTAACTTTTGTAAGGCCTGTTGTATTTTATATTCATTTTCTGGGTCAGCAAAAGCTGTTGCTTCATCTAATACTAAAATAGGAGAATTTCGTAAAATAGCCCTAGCTATACAAATTCGTTGTGCCTCTCCTCCAGAAAGAAAAACGCCTCTCTCTCCGACAATCGTATCATATCCTTTAGGAAGACTTCGAATAAAATCATCACATTGGGCAGCTTGAGCAGCTTGTATAACATCCGATAAACTAGCTTGAGTATTTCCTGCTGTAATATTGGCATATATGGTATCATTGAAAAGAAACGTATCTTGGAATACAAAAGACACGATCTCCAATAATTGGGGTGAGGAAATATTTTTTATGTTTATTCCCCCTATTAAAATCTCTCCAGAGGAAACATCCCAAAAGCGAGGAATGAGATTGGCTATTGTTGACTTCCCTGACCCAGAAGGTCCAACCAGAGCTGTTACTTCACCTTGTCGAGCGATAAAAGAGATATCCTTCAGCGCTTCTGTCTTTGTCATATTTTCTCTATCTTCGTAAGCAAAACTTACATTTCTGAATTCAATATCATACGTCTGAGGTATTTGAGGAACAACTGGTTCACATAGTTTTTTTTCCTCAAATATTTTGTCTATACGTTTTACTCCTTCATTAATTTCTACAGTTCCTGAAGCTAAAAATGCGAGTTTATATACAGGGGAAGCTACTCCGAAGGCCCCATCACGATGAAAAAAAGATAAATTGCAGCTAATGAGATGTTTTTAGGATCAGAGGTCATTATTAATATTCCTACAGGAAGAATAAACGTGACTATTGAATTCAACAGAATAATAAATGCAATTATACCATTTTGATAGTTATTACAGCATTTTAAAGCAAATGTTTTATACGCTTCGATTTCGGCATTGAACTGCCGAAAAGAACGTATACTTTGTCCAAATATCTTTATAATTGGCATACCTCTCACATATTGAACAGCTGAAGCACTCATGCGTTCTTGGACATCAAAATAGATTTTCGTAAGTGCAGTAGCTCTTTTCCCTACAAAATTAGAAAATTGCATTCCTATACTTAAAAGTATGCATAATAGAGCGGTGAATGCCATCCAACCATTTAAAGAAAAAAAGATAATAAACATAAAAGTTATGGTTGCAAACACATTCACCAAATCGGGAATAGTGTGAGCTATAAAATGCTCTATTTTTTCGACATTTTGTTCCATGATTTTCTTTATACAACCGATAGATGTCGAATTTAAATATCCCAAAGACAACTGACCTATATGCTCTGAAAGTTTTATTTTTAACCCATATAAAATACGAAAGGCGGCTATGTGAGATAACATTAATCCCGCATACAAAAATAGTACACCCACAATCAAAGCAATAAAAGCAAGCCACCCCCAACTGATCATTAGCTCAGAATCTATCGTAGATAAATCAGAAGCATGAACAAGCAATTCCTTTAATATTTCATATATAGACCAAAATGGTATAAGTATACATAATGCACTTATAGCGGAAAATAACCCGGAGAAAAGCAATAAACTTTTTTTTTCTCCCGCAATTTCCAGTAACCTAGATAATCCTTCTTTTTTCTTCATTATTTATTTAAATATATATTGTCGTAGTTAGACAAATATTTGTCACAATAATTACCAAGTAAAAAATAGCAAACAGCCATAATTCCTGATTCATATAAGCTGGAGTTTTTTTAGCATATTCTTCATATTCTTTCTTGAAATGTATACATAATGAATATTTATTTTCTATATATACAATTACAAGATTAATACATATATAAATTATATATAAACATAATGTATGTATGGCTCCAAGCAGAAGAATAAAACTTAAATGACAAAATAGATCTCCCATTATCATCGGATTTCTCACTTTTTTATAGGGACCTTCCGTTATTAACTTTGAAGGATGCAAAAACCTATCTTTGGTTGCTTGCAGATTACAATTTACCACTTTAGTACCCCAAACAGACATAAAATATCCAATTAATGCAATAAGGATAATATTGTAAAGAACATTTTCCAACAGTATTACTTTTATGTCAAACAAAGAAAAAATGTTTAGTTTGAAGCGAGGTTGATTTAAGAAGGGCATAATATACCAAAGAATAGATATAAAAAAGCCCGAATAATACATTAATGTATATCTATTATTGCAAGATAAATCTAGTGTTTTAGACATATATTTACGATTCCCAACCTTAAATGCTATATAATAAGGAATCAACCAAAGAAATGAAATTATGGCCAAAATAATTTGGGTGGCCCAGCTAAAATAAATCATATTATTTTTGTATAATTTAAAAAATTACAAATAACCAACAATGCCATAAATAAAACTATAAATAATAGTTTTTGATCAAGGAGAACAGGGGTTTTCTTTCTATAAACTATAAGTTCTGATTTATAATATGGTTCTAAAGAATACTTAACCTGTATTTTTATCATAAAGAGATCTATAAATACATATATAGGGAATAAAATGCAAGTGTAGATTCCACCTGTTAATAACACCAAAGAAAAATGTCCTAATATATCCCCTATGATCATTGGATGTTGAACTCTTGCATATATTCCTTCTGTTAACAATTTACTTGGGGCATAAAATGCACTTTTAGTAGCTTCAATATTTTGAGAAACAGACTTTTTACCCCAAATGCCAAAGAAATATACAAACAACAGAAAAGAAACTGGAATATACAAAACATTAAAAAAAACAAATTCGCCATTTAACCAGTCATATATTCCATGCATCCTTGGTTGCTCTATAAAGGGTAATACATACCATATGAGTGCTGGATAAGTGCTCATAAAATATAACTTTTCCGGAAGCTTTGATTGTTTTTTTAATTGAGAATTATGTTTTTTGTAACCTAGTAGAAATGCGTAATAATAAACAATTAATCCACTTAATGAGATCAAACTAATTACTATGTGAATTATCAACTTTGTATTCATTGCTGTATTTTATTATTTTTATCTGTATTTAAATAAGTATTTTCTTCTATATCATTTTTCGAAGGCATTTTTACAGCTATAATTCCTGCAAAATTGTGCCATTTAATGAAAGTATCCATACATTGAAAACCGACATCAGATAGTAGACTCAAATTCTCTGTAAGACTCAATGGAATCAAAACGCCTCTCAAACTTTGAGCCTTTTTTATAACTTGTTGTTCATTCAAACCATTTTCTTGCTTAAAATCCCAATACAAGTCATTCCATATATCCTCAAACAGTGAATTTTCCGCCCTTATTTTCTCTACAAATATAAAAGCTCCACCTTCTACTAATCCATTATATATCCGTTGTAAGACTTTTTTTCTTTTCCATAAAGGTAAAAACTGTAACGTATACAATGATAAAACTAAATCTATATTAGCAAATTCATTTATTTCCTCTATATGTTGTTGTAGAAATTGAACTAATTCGCTACTACATTTTTTTCTTGCAATCTCTATCATTGGTAAACTTTCTTCGACTCCGATGAATCTCACATTCTTTTTTCTTGAATGCTTTTGTAATAAAAGAGAAATGGTTTCTCCTGTAGAGGAACCTAAATCATATACAACACTATTGTCTCTAATAAACCATTCACTTATTTCGATAACAGCCTTTTGTACTTCCTCGTACAATGGGACACTTTTTCTTACATGAGTGTCGAAATGTTGTGATACTTGTTCATCAAATTTCCATTCTCCTGGAATTGATGTTATCAAATCATCGACTAGCCCTTCTTTATTTCTCATATATCCTCCTTTTAAATATATAATTAATTCCTACAATATTTAAAATCTCAACTAATACTACATATAAAATAAATAGAGGTTTATACAACTCACTAAAGTTTCCCCACACAAAGAAACCTAAGAAATAAAGAAAAGAGAAAATGAGAATCGCTTTAGATAAATTCATAAAAAAAAGAATCCTATTACTGATATAATATATAATAATAGAAGAGAAAGCAGTAAAACCACTTATCATTCCAAATGTATATTTATCATAAGGTGAAACTGTAGAATAAGAAATATTGAACATTATTTTCCAAGTCTGTTCGGGGACTAAAATATTTACAATGTTCAATAGCAATACTCCTGCCTGCACTTGGAATAAACAACTTAAAACGGGAAGTTTTTGTTTCTTTGGTGCTATACCATTAATACTATGATTTAAATAAAATATGAAACTTCCAATTATAAGCCAAATAAAAGGTTCATAATCTGATGATATATGTACAATCCCTGTTTGAAGTTTTAGCAAGTACATAAAACCACCCATAAATGCGACTAAGAAAGAACAGAAGCTAATAAGTCCTTTATATTTTTCGATATTTCTAAGAAAGAGAAAATAAATACAGAAAAAACCGAAGAACAAACATTCTTCTCGAAACAAGACAATTGTCAAGTCTGATGGTATATCATGGATTCCCATGTAAGAGTGAATTACATCCCATGAGAAAAATATCCAGGGAAAACCAGTGAAACATGCTATGGCACATAACCACAACATACACACAAGAATTTTCTTTTTAATTTTTATGTTCATAATATGAATATTTTATTCCGTAAAAGTCTAAATCCGACATAAAAGATTGGCAATTCAAAGAGTCACAAAGACAATTTAATCCTATTTTTGTTTTACCTTCTAAAATGTATTGAGTAGTAATAACAGCAGGTAATGCAGTATATAATAAATTATTTTTTGTATATAAATAGTAAAAGGTATCTATCTTTCTTTCTGGCTCTATTTTAGAAACTTGACAAATTACACTTCCCCACTTATTCTCTTTCTTAACGAGACGTTGATAATCATCTTGCAACATAAGTGTTGCTTTATTTAAATTATGTTTATAAAAGATCTTTATAAACATAAACTTCCCCATTGAGATATAGTCATTTAGCATAATGAATGTTGATATCTTTCTTATTTGTTTTAAAGAAGTAGCCAATTGAGTTAATTGTTCGTCAAATGATGGCATACATATTTTTTTATGTCCAATGAAAGGAAAAAATTTGTGATGTGTATATCGAAAAGGAGACACCTGTATTTCCTTTCCATGAGAATAAACATAGGAACGTGTTTTTCCCATAGATGATGCTGCCAGATCATAAGTTGAACTATATGACCAATTATCAACAGCACCATAATAGATATTAAAATTAGTATTTTCTGGGCTGTTTAAATGAGTCTCTATAATAGTTTTAGAAAATACGCCTGAAATACCAGGCATCCAACCAACACCTATAATAAAGCAAAGTTTCTGAGCTTCAATGCTTTTTTCATATGGTTTTAATAAATCACGCAAAATGCCATATCCTCCTATATCGATGTAGTGGCAATTATTTCTTAATGCATGTAAGGCAATCTTGTCATTTATTTTAAATGAAGGTCCAACAGCATTAATAACCAACAAACATTGAGAACAAAAATTATCCAATTCTACATCATTGTTATAGTTCATTTGGTTATACTTAAGTCGCTCACTATTATAAAATGTAGACATAGATATTTCTTTTATGGATCTCCTACCACCAATTAAAACATGGAAGTGAGTTTGTAGTTGTAATAAATATTTAACTATAATAGAACCAATTGTTCCAGTTCCACCTATTATTCCTATATATTTATTATAAACCATAATACTATTCCTCTATAGATATATTTATGTTGTTGTTTTTAATATTTCGTTTAACATGTGCAGATTGATATTTATGTCTTCAAAAGTAAAGATGCCAGGCATAATTGGTATACATCCTTTTATTATCGAGAGCACAATTACCGCACAAAATACTCCTGTTAATCTAAATGAGGAATCTGAGTGCAATAAACATTTTACAATAGAATTTTGATTTCTTACATAAGTACATACTATCACAGATTTCTCGTTTTTCTCATTTTTCTCCAATTGCCCCTGTTGTTTATTGACCATTTTACAAATCAATTTTCTAATAAAAGAGCTCTTTCTTAGTAAGGGAACTATGCCCATAGGAAGATTTTGCAGATGAAAAGCACAATCAAAATTTTGTAGTTCTTCAAATCGACTAGCTCGTTGTATAGTCCTTATTTCAGGACTAGAAAAGAATATTAATGGCATATTGGAATGAAAACGATCAAAAGTAAAAGTTCTATCTGAATGATATTTAGTTGGTTTTATTCTTCGGATTTCCCTTTCTGAAAGGAGCATCAGGTCATCTTTAAAACCCTCAAACATATTGATTATTGAAGCTGTTCCAGAAACAACACCTGCTCCAAAATAGATTCTCAATTCGGCTTCTAAAACAGTTTTTTTTAATTGTTCTGCAGCATATTCTAGCATGAAAGTTGTCAACCCTGGACATAATCCCATTCCTGTAAAAATTGTTCCCCGAAAATTTGTTATGTTCTCATTTTTTATTTCTAGTACACGTCCACTATGTCCATAGTCATCATTAATATCAACACATATTACGTGATTTCTTAAACAAATTGTATAAATATCTGTTCCTACACATGAAAAAGGACCAAGTGCCAAAATTATAATATCAAATTGTTTAATAACAGATTCTATATTTTGGGTATCATGTATGTCCATTTTTATGAACTTTACTTTCTTCTCTGATATCTTATGAATACCTCTTGATGCTATAAATAATTCACAAATATCATGATAATGTAGCAAGTAATCTGTAATAAATTGTCCCGCAATCCCTGTGCCACCAATTACTAAAACTTTCTTTTTAGACATAAATTTCTATCTTTTTTTAAGCTTATCCAACAAATTATATAATACAGAGTGATCCCCAAACTAAAAATGCCTGGTAGTAAGCATTCGGTCTTGGGAATTATCCAAGTGACAATAGATAAAATAATTGTTAGTATAACAGGGTTCACAACTATAGACCATCGAGGAACTATAGCTTTGGATGAAAAGTTACTAAATCCAACAATCAGCCAGGTCACTGGAAGTAGAATAAACATAAAGGGGAAAAAAGGTATATTAGATCCTGTTAATAATTGCCAATCTATATTTGTTTGCATTATCATTTTTGATGTACCAATACTATATATTATGGCATAGCTGTAATGATAAAACCCCAACATCAATAAAGAATAAGATATACAGAATGTATTAATAAGCGCAAGCTTTTTATTAACTTTACACATTGTTGTGTATATGAAGTATGTCCCTAATATCCAAAAAGGAAAAGTAAAAATACATCCAAAAGATGATAAATTTAAAATAGTTTCTTCTAAAGAAAGTAGTCTTGAAACAAAATAATCTGTTTCAACAGTTTTCATCTGTACTAGATAGTCGCAGGTTGTGATAAATAAACCTGAGATTACACTTATAATGATTATACAGTCATAATTACGATTGTTCATTCCATAAAAATTAAAAAGCTGCCGGAATCTTTTAGCTTCCGGCAGTCTTTATTTATTTTAAATATTGAATTTTGAAGGGATTACCTTCTGTTTTTATCTTTAAAGGTTCATACTTATCTTCTTTATAGTTGTAAAGATAATAACCTGTTCCTTGAGTAGAAGCCATCCCGAACACCATATAGTCTCCTGCTTTACATTGACTACATGACCAACCCGTAGTTCCGTCAAAGTTCATTTTTTTGACAGTTTTATTATAAACATCTATTTCAAATGTTTGCATTGATTTGTCATTTACATAATCAGGTGGATTACTAACATATCCCGGAACATTGAAATATCCATATAGCTTACCATTTCCTGTATATGTTTTGCTATAAATATAATTTGCTTTATTACCCTTTATGTCCGGTATACTAATTGTTTCTATTGGGAAATAGTATGACTGATCAAAGTCTGTTTCTCCTTTCTTTATACGCAAGAAACCTTCTGTACAGTTTGCAAAATATCCGAAGCCTCCTACACAATAAATATAAAGATCGCCTTTTTCATCAATGAAAGGATCACCTGAATACTCATAAGCGGTTGCCATTGTAGCTCTATTATCAGATATCATTTTAATAGGCTTGTCTGTCTTTGTATCAATCAAAAGTACATAAGCTCCAGTATTAGGGTTAAACTGGGACTTATCTTGAGCTAATCCTACATATAAAATACCATCTCTAATAACCGAAGCACCAGGTTCAGGATTTTTATCACCACTTTCTTTCCCAATTGCATATTCAGATAAATCTATTTCACCTGTTTTTTGCATTGTCGTAGGATTTATTATATACAATTTTCCCAATCCTACGCATGATATATAAGCTTTTTCTTCTGAATCAAATGTAAGGAATGCAGGAAGAGAACCGGAAGGGAGAATCATCGTTTCTTTTTCTTGAATTAGCAAACCATTCTCGACTCTGTACTTATATAAACGGGCATTCATCGATTCTAAGACATAAATGTTACCCCCATAAGTAAAAAGAAAAGATTCTTTTGCAAAGACCAAAGAATTTTGTGTACTTGTCTGTTCTACATTTAAATCTTTAAATAGACTAACATAAGCATTATCACCCACCGTGACACTATGAACAAAACTCATATCGTCTTCTTCATCTGTTGGAAACGGATCATCTTTACTACATGAAATAAAACTTAAAAAGGTCGCTAATAGCGACAATAAAAACCATTGATTTTTCATTTTTTTATTTTTTTTAGTTAAAATAATTATTTATAATATTACAAACTCATCGCTCCCCCTGAAGATTCATCACCAAACCAATTAAATCGTAATTTAATTTTAAAAGTACGACCTTGTAAAGGCTTTTTAAATTCCATATAGCTCTCCTTGTTGAATATATTTTCAACTTCAAACCCTAATGATACTTTATTTTTCCAAATAGATTGCTGGAATCCTGCCGTAAAAAGATGACTACGAGGAATTAACCATTTCTTTCGCTGTTCTGGTAAGTTACTCATTTGCCAACTCCAATCAAAATCATGAACGTAAGATGCGTCTATATAGATTCTAGATATTTCATGTTTCCCAAGTAATCCCTCTGTATGATACTCTAAACCATAGTTAAAATAAAAACGAGGAATATTGGGTACCTGTTTATCATAAGTCGGGTTTTTCACACTTTGGTCATTAGTAGTCCATTTTAGCTTATCCCGAATATCTTGATAGGTTAAGTTAAAATAACTATAAAGCTGTGGAGTCACATCTATTTTTAAATCAAAATCTCCCCCCATGATCTGAGTCTTACCCAAATTCGTATAAATCATTCGTATATCAGCAGGAAATAAACTTATCATATCTGTTATATACATATAATATAAATTTGTCTCTAACTGAAAACGACTTAACCCCATAAAATTACTTTTATCCATGATTAACCCTAAATTTATATTATTACTTATTTCGGGATTTAAATCAACTGAAGGCTTTACTGTCACTCCGTCTCCAAACAATTCTTCCGTATCAGGAAGCCTCACGTTATGTGATAAGGAAAATTTACCTCTCACCCCTTTGAAAAATTCATAACTGATTCCTTCACTTATTCCATAGTAAAAATTGTTTATTTTTGTTTTTTTCGGTTCTTTCTTAACACTTTCAGATTCATCTACAATTTTATCACTTGTTCTATATATTCCAGAATTTAAATAGTATAGACTGAACATTAAAGAGTTTTGAAGTTTGTTATTACGTGAAGAATACTCATGTGCTAACCCCAAAGTATTTCCCTTCATATTACTGGGAAAACCACTAGGGTCAAAACCAACATATTCTGCTGTATAATCATCCTTAGGTCTATACCTTGAATATGTGAATTGATTGTTAAGATTAAAGGTATGTTGCTTTAACTTGTATTTTAAATTCAATTTATGTCTGATTTCAAATTGTTTGTCATCTGAATAGTTTAATAAATTATCATCAGTTTCTCCCATTGTATTTGTTATGGTTCCATCCCATTGCCGTTTTGTTCTAGCGGTATCAACCAAATGCGTATGAATGATTGGAGTTACTAGACCTGACTTGAATTCAAGGTTTTTAAATAAGAAATTCTTCTTCTCTAAAGTTAAAGTAGGCATAATGTTTGTCCCATGTGTATGAGAAAAACGTGAATCAAAATCTAAGGCCTGAATTCCCTTTTTATTGTTATAAAAAGCACATTCTAATTCAATCTTATCAAACCAGAATTTTGTAAATGTTAAACCTACATTATACATTGTGGACCTATAATAATCATTATTTCTTATTACTTCTTGGTAGGCACTTGAAGGTAAATTTGTTTCAAAAACAGGATAAGTCATTTTATAATTATTATCCGATTTATTATGAAAAAAACCTCCTCCAATTTGAATCCCTGGTTTTTCAAACATTTTTTTTACACTGACTAACGTTTTGGAAGTACCAAATGAAGCAAACTCCTGAGTAAAGCCTACCAAGTCACACTCGTCCTCTCTTGTAACAACATTAATCGCTCCTCCCAGACCATCACTGCCATATTCAGCAGGAACTATTCCTTTATATATCTCAATATATTTAATGGCATCAATAGGTATGTCGTTTATATCAAATGAACCATCGGGGCTATTTAAAGGAAAACCATCTATATAAATAGCTACTCTTTTTCCTTCCAGACCATGTATGGACATTTTAGAAGAGCTACCCAAACCTCCGGATTTTCTAACTTTGATTCCAGAAGTACGAGTAAGTACTTCTTCAATTCCAGTTGAACGACCTCTTAATTTTGCTCCATCAACAACCGTTACAGCCATAGGACTTTTACGTATATGATTTATTTCTGCCTGCTGTGAGGATGCTTTTACCACGACCTCATTCAACACTTCTGTACTTTCTTCCAAAAAGAAATTTTTAGTTGTATTTCTATTTACAGTAACAGACTGTTTTATTGTTTTGTATCCGATAAAAGAAACCTCTACAAGATACGTTCCGTTTTGAGGTAATTTTATTCTGTATAACCCATTATCATTTGCATTATCTCCAACCTGATTTTTTCGTATATATACAGAAGCTCCTACAACAGGTTCATTTGTCTTTTTATCTACGATTCGACCAGAAAGAAAAACTTGTGCCCAAGATATCATAGGGAAACAACATATTCCCATAATGACTAAAATTGTTTTTACTTTTCTACACAACATAGGTTTATAATAAAAATTTTTTTTAACATGCATATTATAGTTACATTGGAAGCTTTAGATACATTTATCGTGTCAATATCAATCCAATTGCATAATTTACTATATGCTGTATAATATGCCTTTAGAATAGCTTCTTTACGTGAAAAAATGTCAATAGGAGAAAATTCTTTCTTATCTATACACGCTATCTCTTGGGGTGTACAAAAAAGAGAATATTCCTTTTTTGATAATATCGTCGTTTGATCTTCAATATCTACTCCAATACCCTTATACCTCTTTTTCTTTCCAACAGCAGCAACTGCTATTGCATCTTTATGAGATATAGAACCAACTATGTCAAATGGCCATATTGGTTCACCATCTCTTCCTTTTAAAATGGGAACTATTTCCTTTTGTAAAGTCTGTAAGGCACGATGTGCGGCACAACGTCCCAAAATATAAGTTTTAAGACGTATTTCAGACCATTCTCTTTTAATGAATATTTTTTCCTCATTAAAGAGATTATCTGAAGTAGCAAAAGGACTATCTTCCACAATTTCTACTGCTATATCGGAAAAGGGTAATACAAGCATATTTATACATGCAATTCTATATAATTCATTATCAACTTAGCTAATTCCGCATGATATTTTGTAATAAGAACATGCCCTCCTGGCAATTGGTGGAAAGAAACTTTCTGAAAGTAATTATTCCATAGATGTTGATTGTTTCGAATTGTAGGCTCATCCTCTCTACCGACGATGGAACATAATGGGGTTTTCAATTTACAATCAAGAAACTTGTAATTTACCATTGCTACAGTATTCATTCTCAACTCATGCAAATATTCATGTTTTTCTTCATCTGATAAAGTTGCGATCAATTCTTCATTCAACAGATCTTTTGCACGTGAATAATCCAAAAGGGCATTATCGTCATTTGAAAAGAATTGCATTAAGTCATCACGCAATGTAGGAGGAGTTCCACCAATCATTATAATACCCTGTATCGGAATATTTTCTTGTTCAAATCGTTTACAGATATCATAAGCAATATAGCAACTGTAAGAATATCCCATGATAAACAAAGGAATCTCTTTATCAGCCTCTTTCAGTTCATTGGCTAATAGCGCACCAACTTCTTCTACAGAGGACTTTATCTCACGTCCATCTCCATGTCCCGGATATTGTACTGTATATAAGTTGATTTCTCCGGTAAAATCCCCAGAAAATGTACTATACATACCAGGGGTTCCTGCTGCATATGGAAGACATATAAGTTTTGCATATGGAGTAGAAACCTTTTTCATACAAATGAGATTCTCAACTTTATTATTCTCTATTTCTTGTTCAAGCAGTTCGGCTATCGTAGGTTTATCGAATAAATCTTTTAATTTGATGTTGGTTAATCCGACCTCCTTTAATTCTTTTATTAACCTTACAGATCGGATAGAGTCGCCTCCTATATCCCAGAAATTATCAAATACACCTACCTCTGGTATCCCTAATACCTTTTCCCAGATTAAGGTTATTTGTTTTTCCCTTTCATTCCTTGGACCTACAATATCCCTTTTAACAAAATTTTGTTTCTGATTCGCAATATTGGGTAATTGCTTCTTGTCTGTTTTTCCATTGGCAGAAATTGGAATCTGCTCTATTCTAGCCATTGCGGAAGGTAACATATAGTGAGGTATCTTCATTTGCAGAACAGACATTATATCCTTGTATTCTAAATCACAATTATTTGCTGTAACATAAAAAGCTACAACTACAGGCTGTTTGTTTACATCATATTGAATCTCTGCACAAGCCTCTGTAATACCTGATACTTTTAATAAAGCATTCTCTATTTCTCCTAATTCAATTCTATACCCTCTGACATTTACTTGAAAATCTTTACGTCCTACAAATACAATATCGCCAGTTACAGTCATCTTTACAACGTCTCCTGTATTATATACAATTCCTTCATGAGTAATAGGATTATTGATAAATACAGATTTCGTTTTCTCTTCTTTATTCAAATAACCACATGACACTCCCTCGCCTCCAATATAAAGGATACCAGGAACTTCTGGTAGTGTATATTCTAAATTATCATTTAATACATATACTTGTGTATTATAAATCGGTTTCCCTATTGGAACTATATTTAAATGACATTTGCCGTCTTCTTCAATCGGGATAGGATAAAAAGTGGAAGCCACCGTTGTTTCTGTAGGGCCGTATTCATTAATAAATTTGTGCAAAGGATAATTTTCTAACCACCTGTTTATATCCGAAACATTGATAATTTCAGCACCCAGCATAATAGTCATATTGGGTGATAGGTTTACAGGTCTCTCTCCAAAAATCCCAACATATTTACCAACATTGAAAAATGAGAGGGAGTTACATTCAAAAAATTGATTTTTTCTTCATCTATAAAATACAGAAGTTTCTCTATATCTTTAGTTGCATTATCGGAAAGAATGTGTAAAGAAGCTCCGGCAATGAAAGGTAGCCAATTAGAAGTAACAGTCATATCAAAGGAATACGATGTTATTAAAGCAAACCTGTTATTACAGTTTACATTAAACGCTTCTTTCTCATAATTCAAAAAATTGGATACATTTCTATGCCTAAGCATTGTACCTTTAGGTTGTCCTGTTGAACCAGAAGTATAAATCATATAAATCAAATCATCAGGAGTATTACAAGGTACTATATTATCCATAGATTGACTATTTATATCATTTACGGTGTATCGACGATATGTATCAGGTAAAGGAATAGAATCATCATCAAGTAACACACAATGTTTAATGTTGGGGGTATATGAACTATTAATATTGTCTACATGTATTCCTTGAGTTACAAGAACTTCTGCTCCACAGTCATTTATCATATACTGTATTCTATCCGAAGGATAAGAAGGGTCAATTGGCACATACGCCCCACCTGCTAAAAGAATTCCAAGTTGTACTATAGGCAAATCAAGCGTTCTGTTCAGTAATAAAGCAACCTTAGAATTTCGTACCACTCCAAGAGAACGTAAGAAATGCGCCATCTGATTAGCTTTTTTCCAAAACTCTGTATAAGTTAAAGAAACTCCTTGATAAGAGATCGCCTCTCTATTAGGATACAAATCTACAGTATTACTGATCTGTTCATATATTGTTTTAAGAGGATAAGCATGTTCTGTTTTATTTGTTTGCTCCAATAATTTTATATAGAAGAGAGGGAGTATATTTGAACATGAACGCTCTTCGTATCCCTTAGTGTTTGTATCATCTACCAATTGGTTAAGCATAGACGTGAATTGTTCAGAAAGTAGTTGTATGTATTCCGCATCAAATAGCTCACGAACATAATTCCAATCAAAACACCATTTATTTTCCCATGTATACATAACAAGGTCTATATAAGTACCAGGTGCACCTGTCTGTACTTTAGGCGCACCAATTGTCAAATATCTAGATGAATGACTGATACCTTTGGGAAGCATATTGATAGAATTACTAAAAATAATTGCACTCAAAGAGCTTTGTTTTAAGCCTTCCTGTTCTGCGATTTTTCTGGACAATTCTATTGAAGATATTGGATACTCAAGCATGGTTCGTACAAATTGTTCTATCTTACGTGCAATAGAAACAATCGGTTCTTGTGGAGATGTTTGGATACGGACAGGGAAAATATCAAGAAAACTACCTATTATATTTTTTGCATTAGGTAAATGCTGTTCCCTGTTAAATACAGGCATGTTGATAATGAGATCATTTTGTCCAGACCACAAATTCATCAGTTTAAAATAGCATGCCATAAGTAAGGAATTAAGGCATATACCAGAAGTATGAGAACTGATTTCAAGAACTTTATTCATCAATAAAGAATCCAATTCCGTATGTAAGGTATTAAAATGGACTTTATTTATTAAAGATGGCTGACATTTCGTGGGAATAGATATTTTCTCTGGTAAATCTTTAAACACCTTTAGGGCAAAATCCATTGCATTCTGATATCGCTTTGTTTGCCTTCTGAATCTCTCCACAAAAACATAGTCAGAAAAAGTTAGACCTTTTTCTTGTTCAACAGTTATTTCTTTACCAGCGATAAACTGATCATAAGTTGATGTTAATTCTTGAAGGAATTGAAAAAAGCTGAAACCATCAATTATCTGGTGATCAATATGTATAATTAATTCATGTTCATCTTCCCCTGTTTTATAAATATTACAATAGAATAAAGGATACTCTTTAAGGTCAAATCTGTGATCATGATCTTTTTCGTCCTTTTGTAAAAAGAATGTTTCCTGTTGTTCTTTGTTCATTGAAGTTATATCTTCATAAGAACTTTTAAATGTCGGATATTCAGGAAGAGTTATCATCTCAGGTTTATCCGACTCTTCGGAAAGAATAGAATGTAACAATGGATGACAGTTAATAATGTGATTTAACGTCTTGTCCCAACATGCTGGATCAAAAAAACCTTTCAATTGTGTCCGACAAATGATATAACAACTTAATCCTGTCGGTTCATTACGGATAAAACTTTTACTGTGATAGAATAATGTTTCTTGGAAATCCATTAACGGAAAAGAATACCCCTCTGGAGTTGCATAGCGTTCCTTAATGGTTTGTGCTATATCTCGTATACAAGTTTTATCTTTTATATCATCTAATGTTATTTTATCAAAAACTTCAGTTAAGCGCTTCATCATTTGATATACAGCGGCAAAAGAAGTCACTTTAGTTATAATATTTTCTGTATATTGTATTTCTAAAGAGGGAATTCCTATTTCTTCGCTGATAAACTCTCGAACTAACAGTTCATATTCATTTAAAGGAGATTGAAGTTCTTTTAATAAATATTGTTCAAGATAATGTTTTTGAGAGACTAAGGTCGGATATTTATAGAAGAAACTATTTTCTAATTTAATATTTAACAGTTCTTCAAGTTTAGAAACAGCCATCATACTGCGTATTGAGTCTCCTCCTAAAGAAAAGAAGTTATCTTCTATATGAATGAGGTTTGTTTTTAAAACTTCTGACCATATTTTTTTGAGAACCAATAAATAATCCATATTATGAGATTCTTTGTTTAGTTTTACAATTGATTTATTATACTGTCCTTGCTCAAAATACTTTGCCATAGATCGACGTTTTATTTTAGAGCTAGAAGTTCTGAGTATTTCTCCTTTTTTTATCTTTATAGAGTATTCTGGAGCAAATCCAACTTTGTCTGCTAGAAATGCGTTACATTCATTTATTAATTGTCTTATTTGTTCTTCCGACATTTTTCTTGATAATACAAAGAAATGAAGTACAATTTCACGATTTTCTGTAGAAGAATAAAAAGATGTAAATACAGTTTTTTCAATTGAAAGACCAAATTTCTCTAAGACACAATTTTCTAAATCAAAAGGATGAAAGTTTTGTCCATTTACTATAATTGTTTCCTTTTTTCGACCTACTATATAAAGAATATTGTTATAATCAAAAAAGCCCAAATCTCCTGTACTTAACCAACCGTCTTTTAATACTTCATCTGTTGATTGTATGTCATTATAATAACCAGACATGACACAAGCGCCTTTTACTTGAATCTCTCCTAAATTTAAATTATTTTGAGGAATACCGTCTTTAACAATGCGTACTTGTAAGCCTGGTAATATTCTACCTGCACTAACAAATTCACAAAAATCTTGTTGTTTATCGACTAATTTGATAATCCCTTCATAGAACGCCTCTCTATTTATTCTTATATTTTTATTTCCATAACCCGGTAAACAGGAAGAAACAATCAATGTTGTTTCAGCCATTCCATATGAAGGGCGGAATGCATTTCGATTAAACCCAAGTTGAAAAAGGGGGGATAATCGGACGTATAAATTAGATGGAACCATTTCTGCTCCAATTGAAAGAGTCTTCACTTGAGATAAATCCAATTCTTTTATGTCATTAGATTGTTCTAACTTTTGAATTAACAAATCCAATCCTGAAGGTGTCGTACCGCCACAAATACTTACTTGATATTCGGAAATTTTCTTTAGAAAAATCAAAGGATCTCTTAAAAAGGAAAAAGGCTCTATTTTTATTTCTGTAATTTGGTTATACAAACAAACCAAATGATTTCCAAATAGACCATAATCATGAAAATATGGCATCCAGTGAATCAAAGTATCTTCAGTTGTAATTTCATCCGCAAGAGTTTTTATTTTCAAATTAGTTAAAATATTGTTAAAACTAAGCATGACTCCTTTGGGTGCCCCTGTACTTCCTGATGAAAACTGAATAACACATAAATCTTTACTATCTCTTTTAGGTATGTGTAAAGAATAATCTTGCAACAAATCCAATTGTTTCATAATATCTTCAACACACACAGCTTTATGAAATGAAGATTTATAATATTCAAATAGATTAATATCATTTGTTATAAGTGTAACTACACCTAATATATCAATTGCATTCTTTAGGCGTTCAAAAGCAATAGAGTTCTTATTACTGAATTGTACAGAAGGCATTAAAACGGGTATACAACCTGCCATAACACATCCCCAAAATAATAATATAAAATTTTCGGATTTTTCAACAGAGATTATTATCTTACTGACAGGCTTTACTTGATAGTAAGATTTTAAAATAAAAGCTATTTTTCTAGATTTTTCTCGTAACTCTGAATAAGTTAGAAAAAGATCACATTGACTATTATTTACAATAACAATTCCTTTTGTCGGCACTTTATGTGCTGCTTCTTCCAACAATTCATATAGGTTTTCCATCTTGCTTTATTTTTTGCCCGCAAAGTTCGTTTGTTTAGCTAAATCCATCAATACCAATTATTAGGTATTTTTAATAAATTGTTGTATGCATATAATATTACTTAAATTATATATTTCTATTTATTGTGTGTAGCTATCGTATTAGTAGTCAGTTGATATTAATTTATATTAGATTGTTATACATAATCATTTATGATAAGGAAATATTACCTACAAAGGGGTATTATATGTATTTTTACCTTCCTATTTTTTGTAAAATGATAAGTTCTTTATATCTCATAAATAACTATTGCTTCTTTATTAAGACCTAGAAATCATCACATTTAATATATTACTGATACGCAATGCTCTAAAAATATTTAGTTATTTACTATAACAGTCAATGTATATTTCAGGTATACCTGATAATCTTCCATTATCATCTGGTCTATTACTGCCAACGGAACGTCCTTGTTATCCCGGAATCATTTGAAGCTGCCGAGTGCGGTATGGTAGTTCTTGGCCGTACCGATGTGATTTAATTGGCAGAGTCGCTCGATGAGATTCTCCATGAATATAAAAAGGGTATTTTCTTTTTCGGTGCACCGGAACTCCATAATTATATCTTCAGATGAATAACCTCGTCGTAGCAGATCGAATCTTTCAATAATCCTGTTCAGCTTTTCCAAATTCTCCTCCAGTTTTCGGATTATTGTCTGAATAACGGTTATCCGTTCGCCAGCCGGTGCCGAAACAGGTCTTGACTGTTTATCATCCCATTCATGAGAGAACACCTTATAACCGGTTGTGATTTGCCTGACGACACGGCGGTGAGTTACAAAATAAACGATAGTGCCCGGACGGCCTTCGACTGTTGACGGGCGGAATTTCACCTTTACTGTTGTCATACTTATATTTATTTAATTGGTAATGTTTCATTCTCGTCTTAACTTGCGGCATATAAAAATGGTCAACGTGACACAGACAACGAGAAAAGCAGCGGTACAGCCGAGTACTTCCCACAGCAATATGCTATGTATAAGACGAGCGTTCGCGGCGCAGGTACAAACGAAAGCCGCCGCGAGGGAGATGATTGCCTCTACCATACACCAGAAAGCGGTTGCGGAGATAAGCACACGGTCATTCGCCGAGAGGCGTCCGGCTAGCCTTGCGCATTCCCGTTCCATCCTGTCGGCCATCTTCCGGCAGATTTTCTCTCCCTCCTGTTCAAGCGTCTTTCTCGCTTCCTCGCCGAGTGTGACCGTGCTTGCCCCACGCAGGGAAGAAACAGCCCCGTCCATTTTGGGCAGGGCTTCCGAAAGTCTGTTTTCGAGCTTTTCCACGTTGGCACTAAGAATGCGGACAGCTTCATAATTGTTTTTCAGCGCATCGATTATGCGGTCTTGCTCCTGCATTTTTTCGGCAGTCGGAAGTGCCCCGTCTATTTCCGAGAAATCGAATTTTTTATTCATAGGCTGTTATCTTTTTCGTCCTGTCTTCGGTTTCTTTCCGATTACCCTTGCCGCTTCACGGGCGCACCGGCGTGCCCATTCCCGTTCGTCCTCGTCCTCGCATCTTCCCCAAGGCAGGTCGTTGGAACTGCCGCCACCACCTCCCGAAGGAACCGCCGGAGTATCGAGCATCCCGACGAAAAGTGCCGCAGCCATGTCCGTGAGGTCACGGCTGTTGGCTGTCTCCCGGTAGTCGAACTCGTCATTGAATACGTCCAACGCTTCATCGGGAATGAAGAACCGGCGGCTTTCCCCGTCGATGTCGATATGGTACGGGCTGGTACCGGGACGATAGCCGGTGTATTGCGGAACCGGTGTCGTTCCTTGTGCGTGAACCGGAATCGTCCGGGGTGTAGTCGGTATAGATTTCCCTGCGGCGGGCTGTGTCGAAACAGTCCTTGTCTTGGGAGCCGCGTGCAGCTTTTTCCACGTGCTTTCAAGTTTGGTCGCCATGAGGTTGCGCCCCCTGCCGAGTTCGGAAGCCTTGTATCTGGCGTTGCCTTTCTTCAGCACGTAACCGCGCAATATCTTCTTGTTGTCGCGCAGCTCCCAAAACTCATATCCCTTGCTCCGGAGTCTGGCCACGTACTCATCCCATGACCAGCTTTCCATGGATTGCAGGGTTTCCATGCAGTCCCGGTTCACCTGCCCGATGTTCGTCTCACGTACTTCGGCGGCAGTCGTCCAGCCCCGTTTCAGGGCCACACGCTCGGCTGCCCGCTGTGCCCGCAGGTGTATGTCATGGTCGTTGTTGATATTCCCCGTTCGTCGATACGGCAGAACGCACCGTGAAGGTGGGGAATGCCGCTCTTGGATTCCAGATGCAGCCACACCGTGCCCTTGCTGCCTTTGAGGGCGGTTTTCGGGGAATAGGTCTTGCCGTTCTTGTCAAGCAGTTCGATGTTGTCGAACTCATCCGTGAAGTCGTCCCACAACCTTTGCCAGTCGTCGATGGTAAAGTCTTTGGTGTGTTCCGGCGCAGGGCTGACCTCGATGCGGATGACGGAATTTTTGACCCGTTTGGACTTCTCCAGCGTCAGCCGCATAGAATCCCATATACCCGTGGCATCCAGACCGGGCGGCAGCAGATTGTCCCCCACGTGGAAGATGCGTTCGGGATGTTTCTTGTTCCTCGATTCTCCCGTGATGTACCTGATGTCATTTATCCCGTGGGAGATGGATTTCGCTTTCCCTATCATGGCTCGTCCTCCCTGTCTTCACCGTTCCTTGTCCCGTCGGGCAGGCGGTTGGAAAACCGTACCTTGTCGAGCACGTCCGTGACACGCTCGGCCAGCCTGCCGAGTTCCTTGAGCCATTCGAGCATGAAAGGGTAACTGTTAAACATCTGTCTGCGCTTTTCGGGGTTCATGCCACGGAGCGCGGACGTGTAGTTCACGAGGTCGCTGCGGCATCCTATAAGGGTCTCCATGACCGCCTCCTGCCTTGCCGTCAGCCTCGCTTTCGGCCTGTAGTTGAAAGCTCTTGCCAGCACGTAGCTGCTGACGGTCATGCCGCACTCGGCGGCAAGGCGGCGGATGTACTGTTTCTGTTCCACGGTGACTTTGGCTCCGATGTATTCGGTGCGGCTGCCGCCGGACGGAAATGATGTGTCTTGCTTATTGTCTTCTGTCATAACTGTTGTTTTATAAGGGTTAAGCGGTGCGAGCCTGCGAGCGCCGCCACCGGCGAACTGCCAGTGAGCCGCGAGAGCGCCAAGGGATGACTGACCGAAGGGAGGTGATACCTTGGCATATCTCGAAACTGAAAGACGTTTTCACCTCTCCTGCGGCGTGCCTCCGCTGCCGGATAAAATGCCATTCAAAGGCCGTTCAGATGCCGTTCGAATACCATTCAGGGCGGGATTGCAAAGGTTTACGACGTGGAAGTTCTGAAAGTCCGTCCATTCCTCGACACAGGTCATGGAAGCGACGGAAGCGGTTTTGGAAGCGTCCACCGCTATCATGCCCAGCTTTTCCATCGTTGCAAGGAGATTGCGGATTCTTTTTCTCCCTATGTTCCATTCCTCCGCGAGTCTGGTTTCCGAGAACTGGAACTGTCCGGGCTGCAATTCCTGCGGCCTGCGGAATGAATCGCCCCTGCCGGGGGACAGTCGCATCCGTGAGAGCAGGTCATAAAAAAGAGTATGGTTGCCGATTGTATTGCCGTCGTCATCTTTCGTTGTCCCTCCGAGCCATTCGATTGCCTCTGCGGTAAAGTGGATGCGGACTGTACGGAAGCCCTGCGGCTTTTTGAAAAGGGATGTTTCCTTGTTCCTCTTGTTTTCTTGCATAATTCAATAAAAAATAAGGGAATGGAGTATCGGAAAACCTACAACAGTTTCAATGAGATAGTGCGTGCGGGAGTTTCCTTGTCCGTCCGATACCCCGTTCCGGTTTTGACATCAGTTCCGGTTCACGTTGGCGGCGGGTTGGGATTGCAGGTGTCCCCGTGCGTCCTCCACCGCCTTGAAGTCGGAAGAGATTTTCATCAGCACGATGCTGACGCGGCAGAGCTGGCCGATGTCAACGAAATCCTTGACGGCTTCCAACAGTTTTTGCGCACGTTCCTGACGGTGTTTCATCACGGCCTCGTTACTTGTTCCGTTTTCTTTGGCAAGCCCGTGATTGAGAAAGCGGTTGACAGCCAACATGTCCGTCGCCTCAATCGTTGCGGTATCGCCGTTGCCCGTCCCGTAACCGACCATTACCCGTATGGAATCGGCCTCGTAGGGGGAACAGCCGCGAAGAAAGTCCAGAATGGTCTGTACCTTCGCGCTGATTACGGGTCTGCTCTCTTTCTTTCTCTGTTCCTTGTTCGGGGATTCCTGAACCGTGGCATTCCTGATACCCGGTTCCATGTTCTTTGAATTGTCCATAACTGCATTGTTCTAAAAAAGGTTGATGAATCATTTGTTTTTCTCATGTGTTACCAGATAGTGGGATGCCTCGCTGTCGATCTCGACCTGCGATTTCACCCGTACCCGTTTCAGCCATGCGTCGAGGTCTTCCTTGGCGAAGAAGCACAGCTTGCCGCCCGGCTTGTAGTAAGGGATTGCGCGGCGCATCATCATCTTGTAGAGATAGCTTGGCTTCAGTCCGAGGTAACGGGCTGCTTCCGTGGTGGTCATCAAATTACGTTCACTTTCCATATACGTTCATTTTTATTGTTACTTGTACTTTCGTAGAATCGGAATCTGCTGTTTTTCAGACTTTTCCTTTCTTCTGTTTCCGATGCAAAGTTAAGTTTGCTCCAAGGTGGGCCAATGGGGGACGAATGGGGAAAGTGCATGAAAAGAAAATGCGCCATACCGTTGTGTATGAACGGTATAGCGCATAGCTATAATGGGAAGATACCGGGCTGAATGGGAAACGACGGGCGGTTATGGGGTACCTTTCAGCCGTCTTGCGTTTTCAACGGCCTTGTCGATGGATTTGCGGAAATCTTGATTCTCTTTGGTGGCAGCATTGTTGCAAACATCGCTGCGGTGCTTGTCGTAGTAGGATTTGGATATGCCGCAGCGTTTCAGGAACTCTTCCGACCAGAGTTTCCCGCGCTCTCGCGGCCTGATGGTACGGGCGATGGAAAACACCATGTAACAGATGCGAAGGTTCTCTTTCGGGCGCACGATGACCTCCCGTTCGGTGGGTTTCAGGTTCAGGAAGTTCACGAAGTCGCTGCCCGACAGATACTCGAACTGGTAGTCGTTGCACACCTCGTAAATGAACAGGCACAGGGCGAGGTCAACGGTATCCATCCATGCGGTGGTCTCTTGCAGCAGGCCTGCACGGTTCATGGGTTGCCCTCCTTCACGCGTCTGATGTCGGAGATGATGCTTCCGGCGATTCCTTGCAGACGCTCCACCAGCACGTCGAGGAATACCGGTTTGAAGCACCAGACACAGAAATTCCGGTCACGCTCCTGCTGCCATTCCTTATATGATAGGTTTGCGTGTGCATGAGCTTGGTCATATTTTGCCTTTGCTACTCCGCACTCCGTGTCGAGCGACCTGTATTCTTCCGAATCCAGAGGCAGGAAATCCAACCGGTTACTCATTGCCGAATACTCGCGCCAAAGTTCTGTGGCGGCTGTTTTCGCTTCCTCGTACCGGTGTTCAAAGGGGCTTAGATATTCCTCGAAAAGGGCTTCAAAGTTCACTGTCTGCAACGGTGTCCTGTCGAGTGAAAGGTATTTGTTCGTTTCCGAAAGAAGGGAAGAAGAAAAGTCCAGAAGTTGTCCGGGGTTCTCCTTTACCAGACAGGCTGCCTCCTTGACAAGAAGGTTCGTGTCGTTGAAATCCTGATAGAACAGGGACGGCGGCAAGGCCTGTTCAAAAGACAAGACGCCTTGTCCGTAAGTTGCAAGAAGCGTGTTCACTTCGTGCAACCGTTGTGTTATTTGCCGTATCATCATAATCGTCAGGAATTGAAAAGGTCGTCCATCGTCACCTCGCTGTGGACGATGCTTCTGTTCTTGCCATTGGCCACACCATACGTCGTGATAAAGGTATGAACCAGTGTCTTGTTGGTCTTGGTAAGTTCCTGAACAAACCGGAACGGTCACGCAACCGGCGTTCGTATTCGGGCTTGATACGGTATGTGTCCATGCAGAATTTCATCTCGCACAGGTGTATGATCCGGTCAGCCCGCTCTATTATCATGTCTATTTGTCCGCCGGGCATTCCTTCCTCCTTATTGGGCTTGACCTGCCATGTGGACAAGGATGTAGCCATGCCCCTTATTCCCAAAGCCGACTTGATCTGTTTATGATGTCTCATGCAGACAAGCTCGAAACTGCTACCCATCCAGTCGAATACATTTCCGGAATCAAGATGATTGCTCCACCATTCATCATCGTGTGAGAGGTTGTCGGCAAGGAACTTGAAATAGAACAGCGAAAAGAAATCCGTAAGCCTGTAAACGGCTCCGCGACGTTTGTTGCCGTACTGAAGCCATTTCTCTATCATATCGGACCTTTCAAGGTTTTTTATCGCCTTGGTTATGTTGCTGCTCTTCGATGATAGTGACTGGAATATGTCCTTGCTTGTCATTCCCGATTCGTGTTCGCTGAGTAGTTGTACGATTGACGTGTACAGGTCGGCATTGTCGAAAAGGGCGTTGTATAGCTCCTCGAACTCCAGTTTCAAAAGTGCGCCTTCATTGAAAAACAGCCGGTCTATATTCTGGGAAAGGCTCAACGCGGGGTCAAGAAGGCTGTAATAAAACGGAACACCGCCAAGCACCATGTATGTCTGGGTAAGCTGGTAACGATCCCATTCGATGCCTCTGGTAGCGAGATACCGCTCCGTCTCATTCAGGGTGAACGGGGACAGATGCAGGTTACACGTCACTCTGGCATGGAGGCCTCCCTTGTTGGCGACAATCTTGTCTTTCATCCATGAGGTCGCGGACCCCGTGGCGATAAGCATGATGTTCCGCTGTGACATGGCCCAGCCGTTCCAGAAGTTTTCAAGGGCCGACACGAATATGGATTTTCCCGAATCCATCCAAGGCATTTCATCTATGAACACAATCCGTTTACGGTCAGCGGGCAGGGACGACAGGTATTCTTCAAGGGCATAAAAGGCTTCATCCCAGTTGCTTAAATGGGAGAACTTTTTTCCCGAATAACTGTTGAGCACATTCAGGAAGTTGTTCAACTGTCTGCGGGTGGTCATTCCATGCGCACCGACATATTTGAAATCAAACTCCCGGTCGAAAAATTCTTCAATCAGGAATGTCTTTCCGATACGCCGCCTGCCGTAGACTATGACCAGCTCCGATCTGTCCGAGTTCAGGCATCTTTCCAGTTCCGCGTGTTCTTTGTCGCGGCCAATAAGTTTATCCATACTTTCATGTTTTGATGCAAAATTACGCATTTGGAATTGCCCAAGCAAATTTTAGAACCACTTATTTGATATTATCTATGAAATATTACGCTGTAAATTCAGATATAAGGTTTTGTGAGGTTTATGAACTGCGTCCATAAATCTGAAATTATCTATCCAAATCAAGAAGATAAGTTCAGGTTTATGTATCTGATAAACAGATATGCCGAGTTTTGACCTCTTCGGATTGAAATCTGGCCGGAAAGGTCAAAATTCGGCAATTATTCAAATAAGGCTGAAAACGGTGGTAATGGAGTACAACGCAGGATGTCAGCCAAATACGTTATCAACCAGATTCACCGCTTCAACTTTCTTGCTGTCAACGATTTTCGCGTAAATCTGCGTAGTCTTTACGTTGGCATGGCCGAGCAGCTTGCTCGTGGTATAAAGATCCGCACCGAGGGTAAGCATCATTGTGGCGAACGTGTGGCGGCTCGTGTGATAGGTGATTTTTTTATTGATTCCTGCCGTTGCCATCCATTTGGCCAGTACCTTGTTGATATTGGGTTCTGCCGGGAGTCCGGCAAAGACATGCAGCCCGTCTTCCGCACCGTTCCTTTCAGGCAGCCAACGGACGGCATGGCGGGAAAGAGGCAAGTAAATCGGTGTGGTAGTTTTTTGCATCACGGTTGACATCCGGTATTGTTCCCCGTCCTGAACAATATCTTTCCATCGTAAGGCATAAACATCGCTCAACCTCAAACCGCAGTAACAGGCGAAAAGGTAGGCACGTTTCACGTCTTCGCGGGGGCATTCCGTGTCAATCAGAACTTTTATTTCGTCAATGGTCAGGTATTCCCGTTTGGATTCCGGCACCTTGATACGTTCTGTGGCTGCAAGTGTCATTATCGGGTTCTCCGGGATAACCTCGGCACGGACGGCGGCGTTGAGTGCGGTGGAGAAATAACCCACGTAGTCCGCTGCACTCTTGGGTGAAAGCGGCTTGTCCCACCGGGTCTTGTAGGTGTGCTGAATCCAGTCGATGAAACCCAGACACCAGTCCTTGTCAATCTCTCTCATCTTCACCTTTTTCTTGTAAAGGGGAAGTAACCGGCAGACTGTTCGTAACAGTTTCAGTCCTCTCGCGCCTTTTCGTTCCTGTTCGGCAAGATAGGCTTCCATCCAGTCGTCCAGTAGCATTTTGGAACGGACGGATGTCTTTTTCAGTCCGGCCTTCGAGTGAGTCAGTTCGATGATGCGTTTTGATTTGATGGCCTCTACCGCCGCTTTTGTGGCCCGGTTCTGCTCCTTGACCATAGGATTGATTTCGGGCAACAGGTACAGTTTCAAGAACTCGTAACTGCGTTTTCCGTCAACATAGATGTCGAGATAATAGGATTCCGAACCGTCGGCGAGCTTCTTCGTGCGCACCTTTACCGGTTCCTTGAGTCTGGTCGATTTCTTTGTTGTTGCCATATATAATAATGTATTTAGAATGCGTCGTCAACCAAGGTGATTGCATCGTCCTTTTTCTTGTCTACTATTTTTGCATAAACCTGTGTGGCACGCACGGAACGGTGGCCGAGGATTTTGGAAACGGTATAGATGTCCGCTCCGAGCGTCAGCAGCAGCACCGCACATGAATGACGTGCCGTGTGGAATGTCACGTTCTTCTTTACGCCTGCCTTATCAGCCCAGTTCTTGAGACTGACACAAAGGTTGCTTGTATTGGGCAGCCCTCCAAAGACAAGGCCATCCGGTGTACAGCCATTACGTTCCGGCAACCATTTTACCGCTTGGGACGAAAGGGGGATATAAACGGGATTGGTGGTCTTTGTCATTACTACCGACACGAGCCATTGCCCGCCTGATATGGAAATGTCACGCCAACGCAATTTCCGTATGTCACTGATACGAAGTCCGCAAAACAGGAAAACAGGTATGCCTGCCGTACCTGCTCGTTAAAAATGGCGTGGCTATCATTTTCTTTATCTCCTCGATGGTCAGAAAATCCCGTTTGCTTTCGGGAACTTTGATTTTCTCGGTCATCTCCAGTTTGTACCAAGGATTTGATTCAATCAGTCTCTCACGTACAGCCTCGTTCAAAGCGGTACGCAAAGTGGTATAATAGGAATGAGCCGTCTTGGGAGTAATCTGTTTTCCCCATGCGGTCTTGCAGGAAGAACGAAGCCAGTCGATATAATCAATGTAAAACTGTCTGTCCACATCACAGAGCCTGACATCTGCACGGAATTTCAGCAAGTTTTTACGGGCGTTGTCGATTCCGTTCAGGTCGCGTGCTTCCCGGTGTTCGTGGTTCTTGCGGACAATGGTCATCCAGTCGGACAGCAGCATATCGGAAGATTTGCTTTCCGGTACTGTTCCCACCTTCGCATTGAGCAGGGCTTCTGTCCGTTCTCGCTGAATATCTTCCGCCTTGCGGAGTGTCTGCGCATTTTGCCGCCTTGCTTTGGCAGATGTTTCCGGCATGAGGTAGAGTTGCAGAAACTCGTACTCATGCCCGCCGTCTACACTACGGTCAAGAAACAGGGATAAACGTCCGTCCGCCAGTTTACGGTGACGTAACTTGAACGGAGATTTCTCTATTAATGATTTCTTTTTTCTTCCCATTGTATATCAATGATTTATATCCATATACAAAGGTAACAAATAATCCGAATATAAGTATCGTTTTAGGTAACAAAAATGTCGAATAATAGAGATTTTTAAGGAATACAACAGAAATCATCATTAGTTAATAATACATTGATAATCAGTATTTATATAGATTTTATCTGTTTTTATTTTCCCTTCGTTTCAATACATTGGCTAATGGGCAACCATCTACTGCCAGCAAATCCTGTTGGGGATGCTGACCATCTTCGGACCGATACAGTGGGCATTCAGTCTTCTGCCCAAATGGGAAGGTGCCTGGGCAAAGTGGCTCATACGTTATCTGACCGTACACTTCTACGGAGCTATGCTGTATTTCGTTGGATTCTATGTACTGCTCCTATTTGACATTGTCTTGACCATACAAGTGGAGAATCTGACCGCCATTACAGAGAGTGAACAGACTATGGCTGCCTATCTGCAGAACTCGTTCTTCTCAGCCGGTTATCTCATGGCCGCAAGTATTGTGGCATTGAAATGTCTCAACCTTGTACCTGATTTGGCCGCATGGATGATACCGGAAGGTGATACAGCATTCTCAACTCGAAACTTCGGTGAAGGAGTCGCACAGCAAGCAAAAGTATCAACCCAAGGCATGATTAGCAAAGTATTGTAAGCAATAAATCAATATGAAATATTATGGTAATTAAGAATCTTGAAAACAAAATCAAACTGGTGCTGATTATATGTTCCCTTTTCCTTGCAGGCTGCATCATCATCTGCATCTCCAGCATTTGGACAGCCAGGACAATGGTCTCGGATGCCCATAAGAAAGTCTATGTTTTGGACGGCAATGTGCCTATCCTTGTTCATCGGAGCACAATGGACGAAACGCTTGACGTAGAAGCTAAGTCTCACATCGAGATGTTCCACCATCTGTTTTTCACCCTGGCCCCAGACGACAAATATATCAAGTACACAATGGACAAAGCCATGTATTTAGTGGACGAAACGGGTCTTGCCCAGTATAATACATTGAAAGAAAAAGGATTCTACTCGAATATTATGGGTACGAGTACCGTGTTCAGCATATTCTGCGACAGTATAAAATTCGATAAGGAAAAGATGGAGTTCATGTATTATGGCAAACAGCGTATTGAACGACGGACAAGCATTCTTACCAGAGAACTGGTCACTGCAGGTCAGCTGAAACGTGTGCCAAGAACTGACAATAATCCTCACGGATTGCTTATAACAAACTGGAGGACACTTATGAATAAGGATATTGAACAAAAGAACAAAATGAACTACTAATATGGGATGGAAAAAGTTATTTGTTGGAGAGAAGATGCCAGATAAGGATGATCCGAAATATAAGCAAAGATACGAAAATGAACTCAATGCCGGTCGCAAGTTCGCACGTATGATGAAACTTGATGTGCTTGCCGGAATGGTTCAGAACTTTGCCAACAATCACAGAAAACTGTTTCTAGTCATTGTGTTCGGACTTATCATACTCTGTCTATGTCTGAATATCTACAGAATGGCATTTGTGTTTAACAGGCAACAATCCGTCCAAAGTGCTACAGAAAGGCAGGAGCTGATATTGCGTAAACATTATAACAAGGGCAATCAAACATCAAACCGTATTCATGAAGCACTATCTACCGCCAATGACGAATCTAATAATAATAACGTAAACATAAAGAACGATGGACGCACTGAAGAAAATTAACTGGAAGCAGCCAAAGTACATGATTCCAATAATCATCTACTTTCCCCTGTTGTTTGTCGGTTACTTTGTCATAGATCTGTTTCATACGGAGAAGGCAGAGACTTCTAACGGACTCACAACGACAAATTACCTGAATCCGGAATTACCTGATGCCAACATGAAAGGCGATGGAATTGGCAATAAGTATGACAATATGCTTAAATCATATGGGAAAATAGATGACCATACAGCTTTAGGAAACATTGACCGTAATGAAGAAGACAAAAAAGAGGAGTATGATTCTAAATATTCAGAAGAAGAGCTTAAACAATTGGAATCTCAGAAGCAGGAAGCCGAGAAACTCGCTGAGATGCAGAGGCAACTACAGGAAAGTGCACAGAAAGGTCAGGAAGTCGCACAAGGCGACGGTACTTCTGAAGAAGACCGCTTAGCCCTCAGTAAACAACGTGAGCAAGAAGCCATGGAAGAGCTGAACCGTGCTATTGCACAAGCCAGATTACAAGGTCAGCGGGCTACAAATTTGCCAGCTGAAACTGATACACTTACAAAGCGGAATGAAAAGAATCTGGAAGTGTCTGATGAAAAAGAAAACGACGATGAGCCCCAGGAAGTAGTCAAGAAAGTCAGAGTAACGTCTGACTATTTCAACACTATCTGTGAGAATGAAAGAGAGGAAAAGTTGATTAAAGCCATCATCGATGAAAATATCAAGGCTGTTGACGGCTCGAGAGTCCGTCTTCGATTAATAGATGATGTGGAAATCAATGAAATTGTTGTTCCCAAAGGCTCATACCTTTATGCCACGATGAGCGGTTTTGGCTCACAGCGTGTTAAGGGCAATGTTACAAGCATTATGGTAGATGGTGAGATAATTAAAATAAACCTCGCTCTTTATGATACAGATGGATTGGAAGGGCTGTATGTTCCAAGCAGCCAGTTCCGTGAAACGACAAAAGATGTGGGTAGCGGTGCTTTAAGCAATACATCAACTCTCACCAACACAACCACAACAGGAAACAGTCTGGCATCATGGGGAGCGCAAGCTATTTCCAATGCAGTCCAGAAAAGCAGTAATGCCGTCAGCAAGGCAATCAAAAAGAATAAAGTCAAGCTCAAATATGGCACTTTCGTTTACCTTATTAATTCTCGTTCAAACAACAAAGGAAAATAAATTAAGTACATAAATATTATGAAACTGAAGACTTTTAAAAGAATCGGTGTATTGGCGGTATGTGTTTTGGCAACCCTCCCCTCTATGGCTCAGCAGACCTATCAGGAAATCGAGCAGCTCACCGTAAATGAGAATGTGACAACTGTTATCACAGCCACAGAACCAGTACGCTTTGTCGACATCTCCACGGATGCCGTTGTAGGAGACCAACCCATCAACAATACCATCCGTCTTAAACCTAAAGAAGGAGCTGACGTACATGCCGATGGAGATATTCTTGCTATTGTAACTATTGTAACAGAGCGCTATCGTACACAATATGCACTAATTTATACCACTCGTCTGCAGGAAGCAGTATCTGATAAGCAGATTCAACCTGCAGAGAAAATCCCATATCACAATCCAGCGGTCTCCATGAGTACAGAAGAGATGACCAAATATGCCAGAACGATATGGAACTCCACTGCAAGAATACGTAATGTGAGTACCAGACAGCATCGTATGACCATGCGGTTGAATAACATCTACTCAGTTGGTGAATATTTCTTTTTGGATTTCAGCATTGAGAACCGCACCAACATAAGATTTGACATCGATGAACTGCGTATCAAACTAAACGACAAGAAAATATCCAAGGCAACCAACGCACAGATGATAGAGCTGACTCCGGTCTTGGCACTCGAAACGGCCCAAAGTTTCAAACATGGATACAGAAATGTCATTGTCCTGAAGAAGATGACCTTCCCAAATGACAAGGTCCTGACTATTGAACTTTCCGAGAAGCAGATAAGTGGCCGAACCATCAGTCTTGACATCGATTATGAAGATGTATTGTATGCGGACTCTTTCAACTCATGTCTAATGATGGAGGAATAAACCATGAAGAAAATCATCTTATCATTGATAATGGTACTCAGTTGTACCATTTCTTCATTCGCACAAAGTCACAGTGACCGTATATCCTTGGGAGTCGGTACACTATACGAGCATGGGGTGGATGCAACCATATCGTGGGAACATGAGACACGTCACCATAATGCCTGGGAGTATTTCATCAACGGCTACATCAAATGGGACGAATGTGCTTTGTGTGGCCATATATGTCCTGAATCATTCTGGAAAAACTATCGCACCTGGGGAATTGGTATCGCATACAAACCTTGTTTAGTCAGAGGACGTAACCATTACGGGAATCTGCGTATTGGAGCTTCAGGAGGCAGTGACACAGACAAATTCATTGCCGGCATACATGCCGGTTACGAGCATAATTTATCACTTCGTCATGGTTGGGGGCTGTATATTCAGGCCAAATGTGACCTTATTGTCCCGGACCAAAAGGATTTGTTCCGAACTGGTATAGTAATAGGATTTAAAATACCCACATCAAAAAGATAAAGAAGATGAAGATATTTCACACCATTTGTGCCGCTTTCATGGCGGCAACCATAGCATCATGTGATGCACATCAGGACTTTCCGGACACCTCAATGAAGATTGGTGATATAGTGTGTACAGATGGGAAAATCGTAAGATACGAGGATATGAAGATCCAGGAGAAAACACCCATAGCCGTGGTTTTCTATGTCAACCAGAATGAAGATGTTGAAGGTACTGGATATGCAGTCTATCTGAAAGATATTGTGCCTTGCGCCTACTCTGATAGTATTGGTATAAAGCATGATACTTCCGCAGACCTGACAGCCTTAGATGGAAATAGCAATACCCATGCCATGCGTTCCACCGGTACTTCTCCTGCAGCCGAGGCTGTTTTTGACATATGGGAATACGGACAGAGTGCCTACATCCCTTCCGTTGCCCAGTTATACCTTTTGTATGATACGAGAAATAAGATTAACGAATATATCCGTAAATGTGGTGGAGATGAGATACTGGACAATCCTGATGAATGCTGGTACTGGACATCAACAGAAGTAAAGGAGCAGGAAACCGATAAAGCATGGCTGTTCTCACTTGCCTCTGGAGCCATTCAAGAAACGCCGAAGACTCAAGCACATAAAATCAGACCCATCATCACACTATACAACTGATTAAAGAATTGCATTAATGGAAGAGACTAAAGAACTACAGACTACATATAAGATATTTCGCTATCTGATTTACATGTCACTGATAGTGGAGTTTTTCGAGTATGCCATTAATCCTGAACTACTGGATTATTGGGGTGGTATCCTGTGCGATATTCATGACCGTATAAAACGGTGGTATATCTATCAGGACGGCAACCTTATATGGAGTAAAATGGCAACCTTTGTACTCATCTGCGTCACCTGTATAGGTACCCGTAACAAGAAGCAGCTGGAATTTGACGCTCGTCATCAGGTATTCTATCCGCTGTTTGGTGGACTCGTTATAATAATATTGTCTATTTGGCTTTACGGCCAGAGTATGGGTATGAAATTCTATACGATCAGTTTGAACTACTGGTTGTATATGGTTGCGTCAATCATTGGCACCATATGTATACATGTAGCCCTTGACAATATATCCAAGTTCTTAAAGGAAGGGCTTCTTAAAGACCGTTTTAATTTCGAGAATGAGTCTTTTGAACAATGCCAGGAGTTGCAGGAAAACAAGTACAGTGTCAACATCCCTATGCGCTATTATTATAAGGGAAAATTCCGTAAAGGATGGGTGAACATCGTCAATCCCTTCCGTGGTACGTGGGTTGTCGGTACGCCGGGGTCAGGTAAGACGTTCTCAATTATCGAGCCATTCATACGGCAGCATAGTGCAAAAGGTTTTGCCATGGTTGTGTACGATTATAAGTTTCCGACACTCGCCCAGAAATTATACTATCATTATAAGATAAACCAAAAAGCTGGGAAAGTTCCCAGGGACTGTAAGTTCAATATCATCAACTTTGTGGATGTAGAATATTCCAGACGTGTCAATCCTATCCAACAGAAGTATATCGGAAACCTTGCTGCTGCCAGCGAAACTGCCGAGACCCTGTTGGAATCATTACAGAAAGGAAAGAAAGAAGGCGGTGGCGGTAGCGACCAGTTCTTCCAGACTTCTGCTGTGAACTTCCTCGCTGCCTGCATCTACTTTTTTGTCAACTATAAAAAAGTACCTTACGACAAGGACGGCCATCCTCTTGTTGCAGAGATGACCACAGAGTCGAAGACGCACCGACCCAAGCCTACAGGCCGAGTATTTGACCAAACAGGCAAGGAAGTGGAACCTGAGTATTGGTTGGGGAAATACAGCGACATGCCTCATATCCTATCCTTCCTGAATCAAGACTATCAGACCATCTTCGAGGTATTGGAGACTGACCAGTAGCTCTATTGGGGCCGTTCCAAACAGCCATGAAGAACAAGGCGATGGAACAGTTGGAAGGTATGATTGGTACGCTGCGTGTCTATACATCCCGTCTGGCCACCAAGGAATCCTATTGGATATTCCATAAGGATGGTGATGATTTTGACCTGAAGGTGTCTGATCCAAAGAATCCAAGCTATCTGTTAATAGCCAATGACCCGGAGATGGAAAGCATTATCGGTGCATTGAATGCGCTTATTCTGAACCGTCTTGTCACCCGTGTGAATACCGGCCAAGGTAAGAATATCCCTGTGAGCATCATTGTGGATGAGTTGCCTACTCTCTATTTTCACAAAATAGACAGACTGATTGGTACCGCCCGAAGCAACAAGGTCAGTGTTACACTGGGCTTTCAGGAATTGCCGCAGCTCGAATCCGATTATGGGAAAGTAGGTATGCAGAAAGTTATCACAACAGTGGGTAACGTAGTCAGTGGCTCAGCAAGAGCAAAAGAGACTTTGGAGTGGCTTTCTAACGACATCTTCGGTAAGATTGTCCAGCTAAAAAAAGGTGTAACCATTGACCGTGACAAGACCTCCATCAATCTCAATGAGAATATGGACAGCCTTGTTCCAGCAAGTAAAATTTCTGATATGCCCACGGGATGGATTTGTGGCCAGTCTGCCCGTGATTTTATCAAGACCAAGACAGGACGTGGTGATAGCATGAACATTCAGGAGTCTGCCGAGTTCCAGACCTCCAAGTTCTATTGCAAGACTGATTTCGACATGAAGAAGATTGCCGAAGAGGAAGCGAACTACAAGAATTATCAGATTCCGAAATTCTACACCTTCCCTTCAAAGGATGCCAAGGAACGTATTCTGTACCAGAACTTCGTGAGTGTAAATCTTGATGTCAAGAACATGATTGACGAGATAACAAAATTTAAAGTAAAATGAGTTTCAGGATAATAGCAGCTTTTGTCATATTCTTATTTGGTATGAGAGTTAACGCCCAGACGGTAGTGCCGTCTGAGCCACTCTCTAAAGCCCTAACTATTTTTGAACTTCCACCTTTTGAAAGGGCCGTCTGTTGTATCAGGTACTATGAGGGACTACATCGAAAAAAAGATTATCCCTACGTCGGATATGGCCATAGACTGCAACCAGGAGAAAGGTATTCATCAGAGATGACTGCCTCTGAAGCAGAAGTTCTTCTCCGTAAAGACCTTAAAGAACTCTGTTCCTTGTTTCGTCCCTATGGTAAAGATTCACTTTTGCTCGCGGCGTTAGCTTATAATATTGGAGCTTTCAAGCTTTTAGGATTAGACGGTAAATACCCAAAGAGTATAATCCTTAAAAAACTCGATTCAGGAGACAGAAATATAAAAAATGACTATGTGAAGTATTGCCACTGGCGTGGAAAGAAGATTGTTTCCATAGAGCGACGACGATATGCTGAATTCATGCTACTCTTCACTATATAAGCGTAATACATCATCAGTAGAAATAGAATTAGCTTGTCATATCATTCTTCACCCAATGTCAAAGTAAGATTGGCAAAAGGGTTATGATAACAGCTGATTCTCTATTTCCTGATACATTCTAATTTTGAATTGAAGAAATGATATATTGGTAAAGTAGTAAAAAACTCCTTTTCGGAATCGTTCAACTGATTAAAATAATGATTAGCCATTTCATTATTGTCGAGCAAGAGACAGCAAGCTAATTTCTCCATTGAATTACATAAATCAAATTTAATCATGATTTCTTTACGTTCTTCATTAGTCAAATCTCTTTCTCTTTTAATAATTTGCATTAGATTTAAAAAATACGTATTTACTTCATCCTTCTCATTTATAGAAATGAGCCATTCACATAAATCCTTTGACGATTTTAGTAGTTTATCATCATGATTTTCATCATATGCAAGTATCATCATCAGCATATCATTATTAGCTCTCTGTGTAACATTATGATTCTCTATGTAAACTTTCTTGTAAGATGGTAAAATATCATCATAATCAATATTCGATACGATTTTAAAGCCATCTGTTTGAAACCAGGAATAAATTGAAGTCTTAGCCGGAACATTAGTATTGCTATCAGTATAAGAAATATCGCCAGTAACATCTTTGTATGAATAAATTCTATATTTTCCTGTAGGAGTCTTTGAAGCAAATAAAGCAAGGTACAAATTAGATAGTGATACAGTGAAGATGGGAGGCAAACTTTCATTAATTGAAATTTCGTCTTGTTCACATAGGGTTTTATACAAAATGTTTATTGTATTAATTTCGTCTTGACTAAATTCTTTAATTATAAGTTCTTTATTTACATGAAGGGCAGAAAGTACAGATTGGATTTTTTTTGCAAAACGAAGCCGATTCCTACACCAGTCGATATATTTGTTTTCTTCATTTCCATTTAATCTGAAGCAAACGTTATCTATCTCAAAACATTTTGTTTCTGCGATTTTAAAAATAAACTCTGCTTCTTTTATCCAAGAAGATAATTCTGTTTCATTAAGTTTGAAATTAATATTACTATTCACATTCCCGTCGGGGGATATTTCCATTCTTAATGATCTACCTATGTAAATCAAAATATTACCATTCGGTTTACAAGTCCTTTGTATTTCATTATAGTAAACTATATCGCCAACCTTAACTTCTGCAGTAATGGATTCTTTTAAATTTATAGAAAGATCTTCGTCTCCGACAGGACGAAGAACCTTATTATTAAAGCCGTCTGTAGTTTCAGCATATAAATACACAGTATGTTTTGCTAAATATTCAGAGATTTTACACTGTTCATTATTTATTAATGCGGAAGCAAAAAAAGTCAAATTTACAGCCTTTTTAGATGATAATATATCTTTTATATCAACAGTATTATCTGTATTGCCTGTCTGGACTTTACAATTATCATAGAAATCTCGAATTTCGCAATCTATATCAAAACTATATTCTTTTAATTCAGTTAGTTTTATACTTGCTGATTCTCTTTTACAATGTTTGATGTATGTTTTCAGTTTCAGTGGGGTAAGTTTTGCATAATATATTTTATAAGAATTTTCCCATATACCAACAACAAAATATATAATACCACCATCTCTCATATAATTTTTTAAATCTACAAGAGAAACCGAGTATGTAATATCATTCTTACAAACTTTATCTTTAAAAAACCTACCTTTAATCTGAACTGGAACTCTACCATATAATGTGGAGTTCTTCATAGGTTCATTAGAGTAGATGTATAAATTACCATCCCAACATGGCTCTTTGTCATTAGAACTAATATAAGGAGAAATAGTATGGGCATTAGAAAAATATAATCCTACTATATGTACTGCTGTTTCTTCTATCTGTTTTGAATTCATATCTATTTATAAATAATAATTAGTAAAGGATGATATACTTTCTCAATATACCAATACACTCTATCGTCTAATATTCCAGCTGATACAATGTAAAGCACCACCTTCCTCTGCTACTTCAGCCATTTCAATTTTATGAATCTCACAATCAGGGAATGCTTCATGTATATATTGCCAAGCAATAGCATCCTCTTTAATATTGAATATTGGCATGATAATCTTGTTACCGACTTGCAGAAAATTGATGTAAGCCCAATTTAAGTCAGTTCGTGGCGAACCAACCTTGTCCACAAATCGCATCTCTGTTACTTCAAAGCCATATTCTTCAAGAATGTGTCGGATAGCAGCAGCTTCTTCCGGGTATTGTTCTCCATGATTACCCATTAGGATACGGTTGCCACCACACCATTTGACAAATCCATCAGAATGCCCATATTTGTCTGTATCACGAGCATTAAAGTCACCATGCATTTTCCATGGAATTATAATCACAGGATGCCCAAGTTCTGACTCTAACTCTGCTTTGAACATTTCATCATCTTTTTCTTTACCATTCTCGGTGAACACCTTATCCGTCATCACAATATAAGGACCACATGGAACCATATTTCCGCCGTCAATTATTAGTTTTGTTGAACGACAACTTATCCCCATTTCACGTAGAACGTTATTACTTTCTGTCCTTGTTTCAGCATCCTCTGGATTGTTGCTTTTCATTAGATAGTCCGGATAATATTGATACTTCAAGAAGTCGTTCTCACTCACCTGAATAGGCATATAGTCGCGTGCCCAATAATCTCTGGTGCATTTCAACTCTTTGGGTTCTATGTCGCAATTCTTCAGAAGATTAGTCAGACGCTGGTAAAATTCCGGATGTCCATCCTTCTTATCCTTCAGCCAGGGTGACAAATAGACTTCATTTGTTTCACTGTCATGTAGCAACTGGTCACACCGCACATATCTGTATCGCTTGTCCTTAAAAGAGGAAAACGCTTCGTGTAACTCTGTTCGGTCTGGATGTGATAGATATTCTCCAAGTATATAATCCACTTTACTTTCAATAGTCTGCTTACCGGTTAGAAGATTCAATCTGGGTTTACAGATATATCCAATCATACCGTTATTTCGCTCTACAAGAAAAGGGAAATTATTGTCCTGTTCTAAGGCATGATGAAGTCTGAACAGCTCTGCACAAGCCCAGGGCCCTTCTAAAATATCGCTTTTATCCTTGCTGACTAACTGACGGATCAGAATGCCTCCAAAGTAAGAGCTATCATCCAATATATACTTATCTACTTTTTTCCCAGTGCTGTCAATCCCATCCTTTTTACAAATCTCACTTGGGAAATTCAAATCAATACCTCCAAAGTCATTCACGTACCAGTATAAAGGATCGGAGAAACGGGGATGAGTGATAATGTCACGATGATGCTTATTGTAGAAGTAAAACTCAATCTCTTTAAAAAGATAGATTTTTTCTCCCTTTTGTATCGCAAAATTTTCAAACAGCAATTTGGCTATTTGAGTAAATCGTGACTCTATCTCTGCTGCATTCATTTCACCATTCAGAGACATTAGCTCTTTGAGTTTTGTTATCATCATCATTTATTATTTCCTGTATTAATACCCTAATATCCACTTCATATCATCATAAGGACGCCATTTACAGAAGAGTGTCTCGATATAAAGTACCATACCAAACTGATATGTTGAAAGTTTTTGGGCAAGTTCTTTTTTATCCTTACTTAAAGACTTCATGACCTTTTCTGCATATTGTCTCCAGTGCTCAATATCAACATGGTTCTTACAGAACATCATCTCTCCATACCAAAACCTACCCTTAACATCATCCTTCCATTGATCGGGACACTTTTCTTCTCCTTGGTAATATTTACATAAAGAGGCGTAGCTATCCGCTTCATATATGCCTTTTATTTTACGTAATCCGCAACTTTCAGTTAGTGCACACGATAAAGCCTGACAGAAATCTTTCCACGATCGTTCACCAGATAAGTGTGTATCAGTTATCATCCAATTTTCTCCATCATGTCTCAATTTGAATCGACCAATCAAGCATTTACTTCTGTAAACATACATCCAACCATCATCTAAGTATAGGCCATATCTGTTATCCCAACCGGTGGGAGAACATTTCAAAACGAGTCGATGTTCCTCCTTCGTAAAACTTATTTTATCAAATAAATTCAGAACATTCTGCCAATGATGCCATTCTACATTAGTTAAGGCATTGTTTTTCGGATAAAATGAACGGAACTTATTATCACGGTCATACATTGCCCAAAAGACAGAAGAGTCGTATTGTAAGCGTTTGATAAGATCCAATATATCAAAACCGTGTAATATTTCATTGCCTTTTGCAAACTTCTTCTTAATTATATTGAATTGACAACCATACATCGCACTTGCAAATGAAGCCGTCAACATAGCAATCAAATGCCTGTCGCCATCCCATTTCATAGCGTTATGAATGGATGAAGTAAAATCAAATCCCCTATAAAAGGAATCCCATGCACGAAACACATATACGAGAAGACCATTAAATGCTTTATTGGTAGAAATTCCATCAAGAGGCTTCCATTTACATTTCCAAGATTTAATAATGCTCTCAAAAGATTCAACTGAATGAAACACTTCACTCTTAGTTTTCCCTTGTCTCAGCCCTCTAATAAGATTCACGACAAACAATCGGGCGTAAAATTCCTCTTTATCTGTATATGGAACATAGTTTAACCCTTTAGGATAGTCCCAATTGTCATTCCATGCTGACATGAGTTGCCACATAAGCCACTGCCCGGTTACAGAAAGTAAGCCAGTTGGAGAATAATCTGTAATATCAAGAGTATAAGTCTCACGATTTGAGAAAGCAGACAGATTCCAACTTGCAGCCTGCATATAAGCACGGCCAAACTCAGACAAACTTACTTTGTCATCGTAAGATATGAGCTGATTCCAGAATGTTTCTCTATCATGTTCATACGTCCATGCGGCTATGTCCCCAATTATTGCTCCTATCATTAGCTAATATTATTTGTCAATTTACATATTTCAACACTCTCTTCAGTGGTGGAAAACCGAGCTACACCATCTTCACTTACTATGATATAATGTGGAGAATATAGTGAATCTAATAGTACTCCTTCCTCATGAGATATTTGAAATACCCACTTATCATAGAGATAGCAAAGAAACTTCACACCTAAAAGCCCATTTGTTTTAGCAAACTTTCTTGCAATTTTAGCAGCATTAGCTCTGAAACGCTTATTTCGGTTCCTATTGGCAAAGTCTTCATCTTTTCATAAAAAATCTGATCTATTACAATATCTCTTGATTTATTTTCATAATTCTTTGAAATCTTACTCTTGTGAAAAATCAGACAGCTTATCCCAGTCTACCTTGAAATCAGGATTCTGGCTTTCCATCCACTTCAAATACTGAAAGTCTGTCAAGAATACACTGTGCAATGTTTTCCCTTTATATTTCCCAAAGGAGATTATATCATCAGGCTGTAAAATTCTAATTTTTCCTTTATGATACTCTACAATAGCATCTATATCGGCTATTAAACGTTGAGAATCAATAATTGCCCATTTCACATAATTCCAGTCAGTGTCGATAACTTCTTTAATGGTTCTATCCTTATATTTACCAAAAGTGAATATATCATCCAGTCCAAGCACTTTAACCTCATTCCCTTCTATAGGTTCACCTTGTATATCTAAAAGGAACCAAGAGCCACAACCGCAACATGGAATTTCTTTCGGCTCTGTATCTTCTTTTTTACACCATGAATCTTCTGGAGAATCAGAACTATCAGCTCTTTCTCCATTACGGAAATAGTAGCCATACACTTTGCCATATTTTCCGAATCTCCCGTGTGGTTCAACTTTAACAACTTGAACATACTGATTTCTATACCAGTCTGATACTCTACCATCTGGAAATCTTTGTGCTGTAAATGGCAGAGCTCTACCTATATTATAATAAAGCTCTATAAGATTATTTTGTGGAAACTTGCAATTTACAGCATCTATAAGTTTCTGGTTATTATTCATGGTATTTATATTTAGTTATTTATTCTCCACTCAAACAATTCTTTATCCGTTATTATTGGATAATCAAACCGTTCAATTAATTCCCTCTCAGTGAAGGCTCTTTTGAAAGTGTTGCCTAATAATAGAACAATCATATCATCCATCATATTATTACAGTTTTTTATTACTGGATTATATAAGTTTTGGACGACATTAACTCCAATATATGTCCCCGTCCGTTTATCCAACTTAGCAGAAAGCATATTCTCAAAGTCTTCTATTGCTATTCTGTAGCGAAGTAGTATCGTTAGCAGTTGCTCCCTATCTGAATCTGTCTGGAAATGTCTTAACAAGTGCTCCATCCTCCATTTTTCTTCAGTTGTCTGACATAGCTTTTGTTTCAAAAGAGTAAGATCAGCATTACTAAATTCAGAATGAGACAAGACCTCTTTATTTTCAGAATTAAGAAAAACACTTCCTATTATATCAAATGGTTCAAATATGCAGGATTCCAGACCCAAATAAGCACGGATAACAGAAGTTATCCGAAGAATCCTTACCTGATTATCCCATGGCAAGTTTTCGAATGGGACAGTATCGTTTACCATCCAAGCAATTTTCACATATTCATTCACAAGCCTATGAGCATTCCAAGATGCGCAATCGCAACATAGAATGTTGTTAGATTGTCCAACGTTCATATAATTGTACTTTTGAAGATATTCCTATGCAAAGATTGAACCAATCTATGCAGCCTATCTGCATTTTAAACAGAATCTCCATAATTTGCAACCATTAAATCAATAGCAAAGATAAGAAAATCAACTCAGAAATTGTCGTTATAATCATTTTTTTGAGTTATATCACTCATTTATTCTATTATTAGAATATTATTTCGGATAATTACATTACTTTTGTATCAATAGTAACCAAAAAAAAGTGAAATATGGGTAAAGATTTAAATCGCCTAAAAGTTGTTCTTGCTGAAAAAAAGAAGACAAACAAATGGCTTGCCGAACAATTAGGTAAAGATCCGGCAACAATATCTAAATGGTGCACCAACAGTGCCCAACCCAACTTAGAGAATTTAGTTGAAATAGCCAAATGCCTTGAAGTTACAGTAAATGATTTAATTCGTTAATATTAGATTAAGCCCAATATGCCAACAAATAAAAATGCTGCGATACGTTACCAGACTCTCGATAAATGCTTTCGGGACAGACGGCATAAGTATTACATCGAGGATCTCATTGATAAATGTGATGAAGCCATTTACTATTATAATGGGATTGGAGGTGTAAGCCGTCGCCAGATATTTGAAGACATTAAGTTTATGGAGAGTGAAACAGGATGGTGTGTGCCTCTTGAAAGAAAGCAGGATGGCAGAAGGGTTTACTATCGTTACAGTGACCCAAACTTCACTATTAATGCCCAACCATTGACTGAAGAAGAAGCCACTCAACTACGTTCCGTTATCATAATGCTTAACCGTTTTAAAGGACTGCCCAGCAACGAATGGGTTGAAGAAGTTATTTCCAATCTTGAATGGCGATTCGGCCTTAGGGGAAAAAACGAAAACATTCTTGGTTTCGAACAAATTCCTCATTTGAAAGGTCTGAACTTCTTATCTGACATTATAGATGCGGCCATTAATCATCAGGCCATTAGAATCATTTATCGTAATTACAAGAATTATGATAACGTGCGCAATGTCATTGTTCATCCTTGGTACATAAAGCAGTATAATAACCGCTGGTTTCTTATGGCTTACGATGCGGAAGCAAATCGTATCTCCAATTTTGCTCTTGACCGTATCCAGGAAATAGGTATCGAGGAAAATGTTGATTTTATTTCAAATGAAAAGATTGATTTTGAGCATTATTTTGATGACGTATTTGGAGTTACTATTCCGCCCGATGACGTAGAAAAGATACAGGTTGTCCTTCAATTTTCTAAGAGACAATATCCCTATATCGTTTCCAAACCGATACATCACACACAGAAAATCATTAATGATGAAGAATGTATCTTGTCCGTAGAGCTACGGCCTACTTACGAATTTACTCAACTGATTCTGTCGTTCGGCTATGATGTCAAGGTGCTTGAACCTGAGACATACAAACAAGAAATAATAACAAATATACGTAGGAATTTGCAGAATTATGATATAATGCAGATAGACTGCACCAGTCAAGAACAATTTTGTAGGAAATAAAGCAATGAATAAAAAAGATAGTCCATACACAGCAGCCATCACGGGTGGCGGTTTCCTTTTTGAGGAGACCAATATCCTATTACCTCTACTCCGTGCAACCAATAGTGAGGAGTTGCTTCATGATGAGAAGGTGAATAATCGGTTGCTTCACATTAATGCAGAAAGTTCTCGTAAGAAAGCTATTCTGGAAATCAAACGAAGATATGAGTCTATGCCATCATCTTTTTGGGATGACTTTCTTGGAATGAACGATACAGACAAGATAGTAGCTATCTTCTATGTTATTTTGAGGACGTATAAGATCTGTTTCGATTTTCATGTAAATGTTGCAATAAAAAAATGGAACAGCATATCCAAAAGCATCGATAAAAATGACATTATGATGGAGTTCAACGAAATAGCATCAAAAGATGAGTTTGTTGATTCATGGAGCGATAATACCAAAGATAAAGTGGCTTCTGCATATCTTACTATACTTCGTAAAGTGGGTATGCTTGACAATAGCAACCATCTTAATGCGATTTCCTGTAGCAATTTTACTTACTACCTGGGAAAAGGACAACCATGGTTTTTGGAAGCTTGTCTTTTGCAACCTTACGAAATTGAGAACATAAAGAAAACAATGATATGACCATAAAAGAGCTTGATGATAAATTGAATAGTCCGGGATTCCAAGATACGGAAAATGGCGACTTGTTTTATAACTTTTTTATCTACCAGTATCCGGCAGAGAAAGAGTATGACATTCGTAAGCAAATACAGGAGTTTAAAGCGAATCTGATCCGTCCCACAAACTATGTGGATGTGCTTACACTGAATCTGTTTGATGAGTTTTGCAGCTTCCTCGACCAGAAGAAATTTCTGCGTCATCCTTCTATGTTGAAATATCTGATGGAAAAAGAACAGAGTGCCCCGTCAAAGGTAAAGAGCACACAGGATACGCTTGCCCGCAATGCCCATTCACCAGAATTCGTTCAATTTATACATCAACGTATCATTGATCATATCACGATCAAAGACCAATATCGTCGTCCCTACGTTTTTATGTATGGTATAGGCAGTATGTATCCTTATCTGAGGGTCAATGAATTCTTGGCTCTTTATGAAGATTACAACGAAACGGACAAATATAAAATCATTGTCTTTTATCCGGGTCATCGTGATCAGAACTCATTCCGGCTGTTTGATACACTTCCAGACAATCATACATATCGTGCCACTCTTTTAATAAACGAATAAGCTAATGAAACTGAAAGAATTATATAATAAGCCTATTGACCGTGCAGTGAATCCTGCTGTCAGCGCTACCAAGTTTGACCCAGAAACAGAACGTATAGAAATACAGGAATACGTGTTTACGGACGAGATTATGAACGGTCTTTTCCGTATTTTAGATGCTATCAAGAATAACCAACCATACGATCACGTGGGTATATGGATTGACGGTTATTATGGCTCAGGAAAATCACATTTTCTGAAATATCTGGATTACTGTATCACACCTTCTACTCGTGAAGATGCTTTATCACGTCTGCTCGAAGCAATAAAGGCTATCGACCCGCTTGATGACAAACATTATCTGAGCTTCGACTACGAGCAGATGGTTTCTATCGCCAATTGGTTGGAACGGGCCACGATAGATACATGTATCTTCAATCTGGAAACAAGCTATGACAACTCTACCGACAAGAAGAAAGCTTTTCTGCATGTCTTCTGGAATGAGTTTAATGGCAAACGTGGTTTCAATAAGTTCAATATCACACTGGCACAGAATCTTGAAAAACCTTTGGAAGAAAAGGGAGTGTTTGAGGCATTCAAACAACGCATCGCAGAGGAAGGTGGTGACTGGAATGACCCTGGTATGGCTGCCGATTTGATTGACAACGAACTCGACTGGGTGCTTGACATTGCCAAAGAACTGGCACCAACACTTTCCGTAGATAGTATTCGTGAGCGTATCATCAAGCGTGATACGAACATGAGTATAGACCGTTTTGGTTTGGAACTGGCATCATATCTTAAAGACAAGGGCGATGATTACCGCCTGATTTTCCTTGCCGATGAAGTTTCACAGTTCATCAACAAGGAGCGCGACCGTTATCTTAACCTTCAGGAAATCATTACGAAACTGTCTGAAGCTTGTGATAACAAGGTCTGGGTGGCTTGTACAGCACAGCAAGACCTCTCCGAGATTATGGACGACTGTCATATAGCCGAGGAGAAAGATAAAGAAGGTAAAATTAAGGGACGCTTTGAAGTGAAGGTATCCCTCAAAGGAACACAGCCGGAAGTAATCACGCAGAAGCGTATTCTCGACAAGAAAGAAGAGGTGAAAGATACATTGGCCTCGCTTTATAACAAATATAAAGCGGGATTCGACTTGCAGTTCAAGTTGCCCAACTCCTACAGTAGCTACGACTCGCAGGATGATTTCATCGACTATTACCCATTTGTACCTTATCAGTTCAAGCTTATCATGCAGGTGTTCAATTCATTCCTGAACTTAGGCTATGTGGCAAAGGAAGTAAAAGGTAATGAGCGAAGTATCATCAAGGTTATCCACTCTACAGCCAAAGCGAATGCTGATGCCGAGTTGGGTAAATTCATCTCTTTCGATGAACTCTATAACAATATGTTTGAGGAAGGTTTGCAGGCTCGTGGACAGAAAGCTGTGGACAATGCCCTTCGTATGGCACGCACCTACCAGACAGATAAACCGGAAAAGACTCGTCTGGCGGTTCGTGTGGCCAATGTGCTATTCATGATATGTAATATCTCACAGACCGACCAGCTGCTTTTCCCGGCCACCGTGGATAATGTGACTTCACTTCTGGTAAACAATATGGATACTCCTCGCCTCACCATCAAGAATGAGGTGGAGAAAATTGTAGAGTTCCTTTGCGATAATAATATTATTCGCCGTGAACAGGGCAAACAGGGAGCTCCTGACACTTTCATGTTCTATAGTGAGGAAGAAATGAAGGTGGCACAACTCATTAAGAATCAGGTGGTGGACAATAATACGCAGGCTGAACAGCTGAAAGATATTTTCAATAAATATATCACAGCTCTCAAGAATAAAGAACAATATAAGACACGCAGTTTCTCGGTTGGACTGACTATAAAACAGCGTACCTTCCTGAGCAATAACCCGGATGTAATGGTAGAGTTTGTCATGGACCCCGACTATGATACTGCCGAGCAGCTTGCATTGCAGAACAGCAATACCAACCGAATGGTATATTATGTAGGTCCTCAGTATCGTGAGAACAGACGTTTGTACAACGCCTTTTACTGGTACTGTCAGGCAGAACGTTATATGTCCACTCCCGTCCCAAACGAGGATAATGCCAATACCCGTAAGGAATTTGCCAAGCGTGCCGAGGAACTTTACGAAGGACTTATTAAAAAAGAGTTTGAAAAGATTTTGGATACCTGTCCTATTGTTTCCGGACTATACGTGATTGACGATGCAGAGCTTGGACAGAAACGTGGTAATGACCGTTATCGTGTTGCCATCGAGAAACATTTAGCAGGAATCTATCCTAAAGCAAATTTGGTTGATTCTCCAAGCATTCCACGCACTACAGAGCAATTGAAGAAAGCCATTCTGCGTAATGTGAATCCTGGAGATTACGAAGGTATGGGGGCGATTCTTACAGATGCTGAGCATGAAGTGGAAATCTATCTGAATAAGCAGTTTGCTGAGGTAAATGTAACCGATGTACTTACCAAATTCTCTAAAGCTCCTTATGGATGGGACAATATCTGTACCCTATATGTGATTAATGAACTGGTACGTCGTCACAACCGTGACTACACTTACACCAATAATCCCAATGTAGAAACATCTACAGTGGCCAACCGCATTGTATCAGAGAGTAATAAGTTTACGCTACGACAGGCACAGGTTATTTCACCGCAGGTAATTCAGAATTTCATTGCTGCATGGAAGGAAGTATTTGGAATCTCTTCCGCTCCGACAACTACAGACAGTACCCAGCTATTCCGCATGTGTCGTGACATAGAGAGTGAGCGTAGCCTGTCCAAATTAATCAAAGGCTATAAGGACATAGAACAACAGATTATAGCTTATCCTTTTGTGGAACCAATCCGTAAGGCCATAGATCTCTTCGAATCATGGCTTGATGAACGTGATCCGTTGAAATTCTTCAATCTCATCATCTCATCAAAGGATGAAGCCAGGATGCTTACCGACAAATGCAAAGAGGTGGTACAATTTACCCATGATCAACTCTCTACCTATAAACAGCTCATCCAGTTCGCTGATGAGAATACATATAACTTCTCGTTTGTTCCGGAAGAGATGATAGGAGCTGTTGATGAGTTCCTAAAAGTGAAGGATGACCTTTGGCCAATGGGTAACACATTCCGTGGCTATATAAAATTGAGGAATCAGCTTTCCGGCAGTTTGGACGATGTGCGAAATCAACTTCGCGATAAAATTAAAGCGGCTTATAACGATATTTTTGACTATTTGTTGCAAGTAGCTGAGAAACAGAATGTCCCGGCAAGTGTACTTTCCGACCGTGAAGCAACCATACAGCTTAAAACTGCGCCAACAAATATACTTGTACTGAGAAACAATATCCTTACCGATGTATTCTATCAGGAGCAGGTGAACAAGATTATGTCGTATATTCCTCCTAAGCCTACTAAAAAGGATAATGATGAAGTTGATCCTCCAACACCTCCTGTACGAGAAAAGAGAATTCGTCAGGCATCACTGCAAACAAGGACAAAGTTACCTATTACAAACGAAGAAGACATAGACCGTTATCTTGAAGGTTTGCGTCAACAGATTGAACGTCTGCTTGTCGACCATGACGGAGTGATGATTATTAAATAAAGATTACCAATAGATTATATGGACACCAATAGAATAAAACGCTTCGCTACCGAAGCTCGCAATATATTAAAAGCCGGCATTGCAGCTAAGATAACTACACTTGGCTTCGACAAGAAAGGTAATGTTGCCGAAGAGCACCGTCCACAACTGATGCAAGGAGGTGCACTTTGGAACGGACAATTTTATACAGAGGGATTCTACTATCAGTGGATGTCCCTCTATAATCGTATTCAGCAAAAAGGCATCAACGAAGTGTATGAAGAGGCAGCGTATACTTGGTTCAATCGTCTGTGCGCTATTCGTATTCTGCAGAAGAACAATCTCTGTTCTCCTGTGCTTCAGTATGCCGATGCTGCACGTACCCCAATTATTGTGGACGAAGCACGCCAGGGTCATCTTCCACAGATGAAAGAAGACCTTCGTCAGCGTATTGTCGAGCTTTTGGATGACGATACGAAGGTCACCGAACAATTTGCCCTGCTTATTACAGCATGGTGTCACGATAATCCCATCCTCAACCAGTGTTTCGGTTCTATGGCCGACTATACCGAGCTACTTCTACCAAACGATATTCTGGCAGAAGGTAAATTCATGGATATGCTGAACCATACTGAATTTATTACCGATGAAGAGTTTCAGTCTCCGGAACTAATTGGTTGGCTCTATCAGTTCTATATATCAGAGCGTAAAGACGAAGTTTTTGCAAAGAAAGGAAAATTCGAGGCTGACGAAATACCGGCAGCTACACAGATATTCACACCCAATTGGATAGTGAAATATATGGTGCAGAACACAGTGGGTCGCATCTATCTGGATAATAATCCCTATGAAACAACACTTCAAAAGAAGTGGCGATACTTAGTGAACCAGACAGAAAAACCGACTCCAGAAAATTTACTGAAATACAACGAGCTTACCGACCTGAAGGTTGCCGATTTGGCCTGCGGTTCTGGACACATTCTAAACGAGTGCTTCGACTTGTTTTATGACCTTTATATTGCTGAAGGCTATGGCCGTGGTGAAGCCATTGAAAACATTTTCCGTCATAACCTTACAGGTATTGACTTGGATAATCGTGCAAAACAATTAGCAACTTTTGCCCTTTTGTTGAAAGCATGCCAAAAGGATTCATCTTTTGCTGATGCGCATTGCTTGCCGAATATACTGACCATGCCGAAACCATGGAATGAAGAAACGGATGAAAACTTAAATGATTTCCTTTCTCTTTATTTCCAGGGAGAGAACACTTCTTCACAAAATGAAGAACTTGCCGCTTGCTTTGAACTGATGCATAATGCAGACTCGCTGGGTTCTATCATGAAATTCGACATTAGCGACAGCACAAGATTACTGGTTAAACAGACTACTGATTACTGGTGCAGTCAAGAGATTATGCCCGATGCCGTGCGCTTGCAACTTCCAGCTTTTGAGCTAATTTTGGCTTTGACGGAGAAGTATGACGCTTTGGTAATGAATCCGCCGTATATGGGTGGTGGCAACATGAATGAGGTGCTGAGTAAGTATGTGAAGGCAAATTATGAAGAAGGCAAAGGAGATTTATTCTCCACCTTTATGTTGTTGGCTATTGACAGACTTGCAGACAACGGCAAATATAGCATGATTAACATGCAGAGCTGGATGTTCCTTTCTTCATTCGAAAAACTACGCACGTCTTTACTCGAGAACTATCATATTGAAAACATGCTTCACTTGGGCCCTCGAACTTTCGATGAGCTGAGTGGTGAGGTGGTGCAAAACACTTCCTTTGTTGTAGCTAAAAATAAGTCTGATGAAGGTGGTGTGTATTTCCGACTGGTAGATGGTAAGAATTGCGCAGAGAAGAAAGATATGTTCCTCCAGGCATTGCAGGAACATACAGCCAAGGTGTATTACCCAAATGTCCCTCAATCTAACTTTGAGAAAATCCCGGGATGTCCGATTGGTTATTGGGTTTCACCCAATATCTTAAAAATATTTACATCAAATCTCGCATTGTCAGCAGTTTGCAGCCCAACACAGGGGCTGGCAACTGCTGACAATGCGAGATTTCTCCGCAGCTGGTTCGAGGTCAGCCGAAGCCGTATAGGCTTCGGCTTCGAAAATGCCGCGTCAGCGGCTCGATCCAGATTAAAATGGTTCCCATATAATAAAGGTGGAGATGTTAGACGTTGGTACGGTTTGAGCCTCAGTGAAAACATCATTGATTGGTATAACGATGGAGAAATATTAAAATCATTTAAACCTGCTGTTATAAGAAATCCCGGATATTATTTCACAGATGGAATAACTTTTCCAAGAATTGGTTCAAATCTATTTTATGCAAGGATATTACAACCTGGATTTATCTTTGACTGTAATGGCCCTTCTTGCTTCCCACAAGAAAAGAAGGAGTATATTTTGGGCTTCCTAAACTCAAAGGTTATGCAGCAATTGCTATTTATATTATGTCCAACTCTATCTTTTCAAATTGGAGATTCTTTCAAAGTACCATATATAGGAAAAAATAATGATTATATAAATCATTGTGTTCAACAAAACATCAACATTTCCAAACAAGATTGGGACAATCATGAAACCTCATGGGACTTCGAAACTAATCCCCTATTAGCTGTAAACGAGAACACCTATATCGACAATATCCGCCACGAGGAAAAGCTGCACGAAAAAGAAACAGACAAACACATCTGTATCAATCCTGCCGCACCGCAACTTGGCAGTCTGAAATGGCGTATGGAGCAATACAAGACAAAGTGGGAACACCTCTTCATGCAGCTTCACGAGAACGAAGAAGAGCTCAACCGTCAGTTCATTGACATATACGGTCTGCAAGATGAGCTTACACCAGATGTTACACTCTCTGAGATAACCATTCTGCAACAAGGAGAAATCAATATTGCAGATGACAGTCTCAGTTGGAACGACGAAGTATTGATGAAGCAACTTATTAGCTTTGCTGTAGGTTGTATGTTGGGACGCTATCGTCTTGATAAGCCAGGATTGCATATCGCTCACCCCAATCCTACTGATGAGGAAACTGCTTCTTACACATTTAACGGACAGTCTTGGGAAATTGATGACGACGGCATTATGCCGCTGATGGCAAATGATTGCGGATTCAGTGACAACGCATCATATCGTTTCGCTGATTTCCTACGTGTGGTACTGGGTGAAGAACTTCATGTGGAGAATCTTAACTACGTGGAGCAATGTTTAGGTAAGACCATAGAGCAATATTTCGTAAAGGACTTTTGGAAAGACCATAAAAAGATGTATCAGAACCGTCCAATCTATTGGCTATTTGCATCAAAGAAAGGTTCCTTCCAAGTAATAGCTTACATGCACCGTATGAATGCCTATACAGTTGAGCGCATCCGAGCAAAATATCTCCTCCCCTTCATTGAACATCTGGAACAGGAAATCAACAAACTTGACTTGCGTCGGGCAGAACTTACGACTAAAGAAAGCAAACAGCTCCAAACGCTTCAGAAGCAATTGGATGAATGTCGTGAATATCACGAACGTTTGCAGGTTGTAGCAGAGCAGGCCATCAGCTTCAATCTTGACGATGGTGTCACAGTGAATTATGCTAAGTTCGGAGACGTTTTACAGAAAATCAAATAACCTTAATAAACACCTAATTATAAGATATTTAATATGGCAATACCAAATATAATAGAATGTGGAATTTGTTCTCTGTTACCCGTGAACTCAAATAATGTTTGGTTTATAGAAGAACTATTCCGCTACGAAGACGTAAAGAAATACTATGTTTTACGTAAAGATCATGCTGAAAACATAAAGGCCTTTTGCAGATATATTGTTAATGCAAATATCCAAAGAGAGTCATTAAACTTTATCATTTTCAATAATAATGGTGAAGAGGTTGGTTTTATCTCAGCAGAACCTGTCATGAACCGAACAACTAATATGCCTGTGTGGAATGTAGGGTATGCAGTTCATCCCTCTCATCGACACCACGGTTATGCTTCATCAGCATTGAATGGACTAACGAATTTCCTCCTACAAAACTTTTCATTCCAACAAGTAATCTTGGATATTAGTATGGATAATGAGCCTTCTCAGAGAGTTGCTGAAAAATGTGGTTTTACAAAACCAAATGATAGAACCGGAATTATCGATATTGAACATATGGAAGTAGGAATGCGATTGAAATGGTATAAACAACTTTCAGGTAACAGAACTGTGTATTTTAACCAAGCAGTTCACTACTACAGGCAAAAGTTATATACAGAATCAATAGATGCATTCCAAAAAGCTTTGAATGAACCATACATTCCCAATACGCCATTTACAGACGCTCAGATTTATTCAAATATGGGTATGGCACTCTCGTCTGTAAGACGGTATAGAGAGGCTTTTCAAAGCCTTAAAAAAGCGCAAAGTTTAGGTTTAAATAATCCAAGCATTGAAAAGGAATTACGTTGGTTGAGATATAATGTAGGCCTATTCTGATAAAATAACAATACGAAAGGAGAATATATATGGCAACAATAACAATCATTCCTTCTGTGAGACTTTATAGAACAGGAGTAAAAACGACACAAGCTGATGGCAGCATAAAAAGTATAGCCCTGCACCAAGGAAGTCTTGACGGTGCATGCGCTGTTTATAGTACAATCATCTCTTTGATGTGCCTTCAGCAAATCAACATTGAGGATGTAAATTCATACTCCGGAAATGTGGACAAGCGTAGTCCGAAAGGAAAATTTCTTAGCAAACTTCTAGAACAACGCGGTATGAATATGTCCGGGTGGAATCTTAAAACTATGGCACAGGAAATTAGTAATACATCCGACTTCAATATAAAAGCCACAGCTATTCGGAAAGATTATATTGACCGCATTTACGACAATATTCATCAGAATAGTCCTGCAATTTTAGGGATTTCTTTTAATAATCAGAATTTCGGACACGCCATTGTCTGCATTGGTGTGGAAGAATCCGATGAGTTCGAAGATACTCCAACTAAATTGTTTTGCATAGATCCGGGCTTTCTCATCTCGAACACGTCATACTGGAATTGTATGATTATGCTTCCCAAAAAGTATGATGACAACACCGAGCTAACCTATGTAGTTGGTGATGATACTCGGAAAATAATGCTTGACGATGTCATAGTGTTTGATTAAACGAATATCATAATAGTTCTCGAATTGCCAAGAACGGATATTTACTTTATATAATAAAAATCTGATAGAATAAACATTAATAAAATAATAACAATAGAATCTGCAAATAAAAAATAACATGTCTGATATTATAACATTAGCATCTGGTGCAGTAATTATATTGGTTTTCTTACTCTTTTGTTTTGAAGAAAGAAAACTTTATAGCATCAAGGAAATTTTAGTAAAACTTGTTAATAGTGAGAATATCTTGGATTCATTAAACAATTCCAAGATAGCTTCGCTTGGGGAAAAATATGAAAAAACTATTATCGTAAATACAAAAGACGGGAAAAAGTCAAATATACCTGCATCTGAATTTATATATGACAACAGCGTGTGTAAATGCAACAAGGTAAATTTACGTATGCTTGATACAGCATCAGGTACGCTTGTCGGTTTAGGACTTCTTGGCACTTTCCTTGGCTTAACTTTGGGTATTCAAGGATTTGACAGTAGTAACACAGATAAAATCAATGAAAGTATTCAGGGATTATTGAATGGTATGGGCACAGCGTTCCTGACATCTCTTCTTGGTATGTTTCTGTCTATTGTATTTACATTTATAGATAAATCATTAAGACATAGATTGTATAAAAACGTAAATGGACTGACAGAAAAGCTAGATGCCCTTTATTATATTGATGACATAGCATTGGCCAATCTTAATCAGCAGAATATAATTGACCGACTTTACAATGCACTAAAGTCCGATTTTCAGGTACAAACCAATACCATAAAAGACTCCTTTAATGAGCTTAGTGGAAAACTATCATACACAAACGAATCTGGAGTTATCATACCTGTGGCCAACGCTGTACGAGAAATTCTTTCTGAGAACGCCCAGCAAACAAAAGCTCTAAAATCATTCTCTACTGACCTGGCTATAGAACTTAATCAAGGATTTGATGAGACTCTCTCACGACAGATGCAACAAAAAATTCTTCCGTTAATGGAAAGTGTCGATGCAACCACTAAAACCGTTGTTGAACATATTGATCAAATGGCGAAAACTGTATCTTCTCCGGCAAGCGACATGATGCAGAGAGTTGTGGATGAACTGAAGCAAAGCATGAAATTACTTATGAATGAGTTTAGTTCAGGACTTTCCGGATCGGCTACAACAGAATTAGAAAATTTGGCTCATCAGTTAGGCTCTGCAACCCAAGCTATGGCCGATTTTCCGAAAAACATGGAAAATATTTCAGCAACATTACAAGTTACAATTGAAGAAGTTAAGCATTCCATTTCGGAAATATCCAATACCTCTGCCAATACTAATTCTATGGCAATGAGACAAATGCAAGAACAAATTACATTTGCTACTGGTGCTATCAGTAATGCCATTAATGAAGTTAAAGAAGTTATGTCTGGTATTTCACAATCATCCCAAGAGCAAAGTAACCAGATGGTAAGCAAACTGGCAGATGCTGCGGACAAGATGGGCACATTCCTTACTGGAACTATCAGTACATTATCATCTTCTGTAACAGAATCCGTCAAGTCAATCACTGATGATGTAAATAGTAAACAAGCCAACCTAATCGCACTTCAGGAAGATACTACATCCCAGACAAAAAGACTGCTTGACAGTTTCAATATTGGATTGGAACGTTTGGAGAAGATGAACGAGTACATTTCAGGAACTATGAATGGCTTCAGACAGGCTCAGGGAGAAATAACGATAAGCACAAGTAATCTACGTACAATATCTGGTGACATGAAATTAGCGACAGAACTGTTCAACAAAGGACAGAACGACTATGCTACAAGGCTTGCAGAACTTCAAACCATGAGCCAAAGGGGTATTGATCAGGTAACTGAAATGTTAAGAGACTCAGGTCAGTTATCAGAGGATTATGTCCAAAAGTTTGAGATTATCAAACAAGGACTTGGAACTATCTTTACTCAGTTACAGAACGGGTTATCTGAATACAGCCGAACAATAAAAGAAAGTACTGACAAATACCTTGCTCAGTACACTACGAGCCTAACCCAAACTACAGGTGCGCTTGCTTCAGCTATTGAACGACAGAATGAAGTTACAGAAATGTTGACCGATACAATTACACGTAATAAACGATAATGAAGAAGAAACGTACAGAATACGAAAGTAAAGATGAGAATGCCTTTGCACTCTCCACAGGTGACTTAATGGCCAGTCTTCTGTTCATCTTTATACTGCTGCTGATGGGAGCGCTCCTTCAAGTGCAAGAAAAGGCAGAACAAGACGAGGAAATTGTGAAAAGATACGACCAAATCAAAACACAACTTTACATCGATCTGCAGCAGGAGTTCAAAGATGATCTTGCAGTTTGGAGGGCTACAATAGACTCGACTTTATGCATTCGTTTCCAAGAACCGTCAATGCTTTTTGATGAAGGACAGTCCTTGCTGAAACCTAAGTTTAAGAATATTCTTGATGACTTTTTCCCAAGATATATAGCCGTACTTAGTCGTGATGAATACCGAGATAATATTGAAGAAATTCGTATTGAAGGCCACACCAACAGCAACGGAGGTTATTATTCAAACATGGAACTTTCTCAGGATAGAACAAGAGCCGTGTTACAATATTGCTTTAGTCTTATGTCTGACGACTTGGAAGAGTGGCTTAAAGGCCTTGTAACAGCAAACGGACTTTCTTCAAGCCACCTGATACTGAAAATGAACGGCGAGGAAGATAAGGATTTATCACGACGTGTAGAGTTCAGAGTAAGAACCAATGCTGAAAAGCAATTGGAGGATATAGCAAATAAACGTTTTATACATAAACAATAATGGAAGACATCTATGCACTTCTAAATATTAACAAAGATCTTCTGCAAGATTTCCACTTGCTTGCAGAACGTACTGTTGACCATCAGACTGAGTTGGCCATCAGTCGCAATATGCGTACCTTGCAGGAAATAGAGGTACGCATGATGACCGACAGAACTGTTATTGCTTCTCAACAGACTATTGATGAAATTATGCAGAAAGTCATAGAGAATGCTAAAACAGAAAATAAAGAAACAAGTATTTGGAGCATTCATGAACTTCGTATTGTTTCTTATTATTTAATAAAACTTCAAGGGAATGAACAGGCATACATGTATGCGCTTCATATTCTAGAGACTAACTGGAGGGACATGTTCTTTAACGGATTATCATTTTATTGTCTTGACTCATGGAACATGATTGACCCGGAGCTTCGCTCATTGACTTGTGATCTGCTCAGCAAGCAGCTAAAACAATACAATGGTTCAAACAAGAAATACATGGTAATGAAGAACCATGCAAATCTATTTGATGAAGCTGGTCCCCTAAGACTATGCGCTCTATTATCTCAAAAGAAACAGGATGTAAAGAATGCCCCTGCATATTTTAGTAACAAACTGTCAACAATAAGCCAATCATATTACTCTGATGTGATTGTTAATTTTATCAGTAGCAAAAATGAAACAGGTGATGATGTAAAACGTACTCAACTATGCAAGTATGCCAATCGAATCTTAGGCGATATTACGCTTGGCGCAACATGGGCTCCATTTGCAGGCGCAACTGAAAAACAAGCCCAACAGCTCAAAAAGGCAAAACAACATGTAAATCTATGGTTTAGTCAAAAGATAATTGAGACATTTTTTGAAGTTTGTGTACAAGACAGGGATAGAAAGGACTTCTGGCTAAAATATGTGGAATATGTAAGCAGTTTCAAAATTGTTGGATCTACTACAACGAAAAGAATCTTACAAGGAGATAACCGAGTCAGCGGTATTTTCCTGCCACATTTCATTGAGACAGATTCGTTCGCATCACAGACATCAGCTCTTGTATTGTTCATTAAGAATAAGATGATTGTTGAGTTCTCTGATACCGGTGCTTTGTACGTTTACAACCAGGACCATGAAAAAGTTAAGATGGTGACAGGGAAAAAACGGTATATTCCAAGCACTGCAGATCTGAAGATTACATCTATGGGAAGTCTGATTGATATAAGTGATTGGTACTACAATACATATTACGAGGAAGGAAGAATGACCCATAGGGGAAATTGGCAAGGACGTTTAAGCGGTTGGTTGCAACAAAAAGTCATTTCATCAAATAACATTGGCATATCTTTTCAGGATGCTGAAGACAATAATCTTTTTAAGGCAACCCCAATTCAAAAAGAAGAGTTTAAACCATCATCCAATTCAGTCCCGAGGACTTCGTCTAATAGGCCAATCAAGACCGTGTATGAAGCCAATATTCGTTTCTCTTTATCAAGTAAATGGATATCAAATGGTAAATGCCGGATTGTTTGTGGATATAAAGGTTTCTACCTTAACTTCTCCGCTGGAAATCAATTTGTTCATCTACGTCCACTAATTAGCGGAGCAACCCCAACTGGTAGTGTATGGATAAGAAAGGCAAGAAATGACAATGGATGGCAAGAGGTTGTACACTCAAACTCAGGACGAGAAATAAGTGTTGGATATTTGAAGGAAACAAATGGAACTGTTTTATATAAGCAGAGATCAGAACAAACAGATTATATGACTATTAAAATTTAAAGAAGCATATGTTAACTCAGGTAGTAAATAAAATAGGAATACTATTCATTGTAAATTTCAATGGACATGATCTTCATTTCCAAGAATGGAAAGCGACAGACGATAGTATATATTATATGCCTCTTTCAACTTTGGTTGACAATGGGTATGCCTATGCTTCAAAAGATGGTTGTCTTGTCCCTTATGAAAATATCTATCTGTTAGATGAGGAGGATAAGTTACTTCTAGGTGTCCCCCAACCCTATAATATGGCCATGCGTCTCATTGGAACAAGCATGTTAAATGCATCTGATTTTGAATACAAGGTTGAATTTCTTAGCCACGTGCCAGATGGAGAATTATTATCATATGAACAATGCGGAAATATACTTATAGTCAACAAAAAGAAATATTTATTATCGGAAGCGCAATATGAATTGATAAATCGTATTCATGAGTTTAATTCTTCTCCAGAGGAAGAAAAAACTACAGACTTTAACCTGCGTAATTTTGGAGAGATAAAAGCATTAGCAGAACAAGCCGGATGCGAATTAGACAGTTATTTAGCAAACGAGAATGTTTACGTTCCAGAACGCATAAAAATTGAAGTTGGTCGTGATGAAGATGGGTTTACCATTGATCCTGCCATTGACATTGATGAAAATAAAAAATTTCAGCAGTATTTTGATCGAATGAGAAAAGTACAGGGACAGTACCCTATTCAAAGAGAAAATGGCGAACGTGTTCGCGTTGTACTCAATGAAGAGCAAAAGGAAAATCTACGACATCTTAAAAGTCAAGGCGGAAGACACAAAACGCGCGAAGAAATTCAAAAAATTATAGAAGAACCTACTGAGTTTTTTGACCCTGATGCTTTTGATTTATCGGAACTATATAGTGACCGCGTAATTGAGATTGGTGTTTATAAGCCCAAATTCTATCCATTTATTTGTCCCTACAAATCATGCTGGATTGCTGGTGCTACAATTGAAAGTCCTCAAAATGGAACAAGCCAAGTGACAATTTCAAGTGAGACAGAATTGGAAAATCTCAGAAAAGAAATTAATAAAGCAAAAGAGAATGGCAAATCTATTATTGAGTATAAAAATGCCCAAATAGACATGGAAGATGCTTTGTTTCTTGCAGATTGTGCGGCACAGCAGTTAAAGGCACCATCTAAGCCATTTAATGCAGAATCTGTTGATAACAAAAAAGTGCTTATTATAGAAGAAAATGCAGAAGAACTTGGTTTTGCTGTAAAAGAAAGAGTTATCGAAAGAGGCGAAAAATATACCCTTTTCACCAATCCATATCTTCAAGAATGCTATTCACTAAAAGAACATCAAAAAGAAGGTGTTGCATGGCTACAGCATTTATATAAAAGTAAAGCAAGTGGGTGTCTAATGGCAGACGACATGGGACTTGGAAAAACTTTACAGATACTTTATTTTATTGATTGGCATTCAAGGAAATATGCTGATCACAAACCGTATCTTATAGTAGCTCCTGTTTCACTGTTAGAAAATTGGAAAAATGAATATGAAAGATTCTTCAAGCAACCAAGAATGACTATTAATATGCTTACCTCTAAGGATGTGCCAAGAAAGTTTGACAAAGATATTGTAAATAGAATACAAAAGATGGACATAGTCTTAACTAACTATGAATCTCTTCGTATATCACAGTTAAATTTCTGCGCGGTGGAGTTTGACATCGTGGCATTAGATGAAGCACAAAAGATTAAGTCTCCCGGTACGCTTGTTACCAACGCAGCCAAGGCATTGAAATGCAATTTCAGAATTGCTATGACTGGTACACCTGTTGAGAATACACTTCTTGATTTATGGTGTATCATGGATTTCTGTGTTCCTGGTTTATTAGGTAATGCGAAAGCATTTGCTGCTCAATATCAATCACCGTTAAAAAAAGATGACACTGACATTGTCGCTCTTGGTAATGAAATTCATGAAAAGCTTGGAATATATTTTATGCGCAGATTAAAGAAAGATGCTGCAAAAGATCTTCCTTTAAAACATGAACTCAAAGAGAAAATTGCCATGCCAAGTGTACAAAAAAAGACATATACATCAGTCATTAATGCCTATATGAATGGTATTCAACCCAATATGCTTGTTACAATAATGAACTTGCGGGAGGTTTCAGAACATCCTTACCTCTACGACTCGGCATTAACGACTCATGACATAAACGAGCTGGTTAGTACAAGTGCAAGATTACAGGCTACTATCAAATTTCTCGATTCAATCAAAGAAAAGGAAGAAAAAGTCATCATATTTGTTGAACGTAAGGAGACTCAGAAAATGCTTCAAAAGCTTTGCAATGAAAGATATGGCATAATATGTAAAATCATTAATGGGGATACTCCGTCTATTATTAAAAGACACTCATTTGACAGGCAAACTCGACAAGCGAGCATAAATGAGTTTCAAGCTGTTGATGGATTTAACGTAATTATAATGTCACCCGTTGCTGCAGGAATGGGACTGAATGTGACTGCCGCAAATCATGTTATCCACTACAGTAGGCACTGGAATCCAGCTAAGGAAAGCCAGGCTACAGACCGTGCTTATCGTATCGGACAAACAAAGGATGTGTATGTATATTATCCTATGGCAGTTACATCTGACATTAAAACATTCGATGAGATATTGGACGATTTGCTATCAAGAAAAACCTCACTGGCAACTTCTACAATCTTCCCTTCAGAGAGAATAGAGGTAAAGCAAGAAGAGTTCGGACAAATATTATTTGGAATTTAAGTATATTAGAATATGGTACAAGAAAGAATATATAACTACTTTGAACGAAACCCACAGCTTCATGTGCTCTTTATCTTCGACCGGATGGATATTATCCAGACAGAGCTTGGAGAGGTGAAGGAATGGGCTGACGGATATATATATAAAGTATTCGATGGAGCCTGGTTCAATACAAAATATGCTATTGAAAATACTTGGAAAGACAAACGCATTGTTCTGCTTTTTCCTGTGGAAACCTATCCTCATTCAGAGGAACAGCAACTACAATTTCCATTGCTTGATATGCTGAAAGCCAACATGGAATATAAGGAAGATGATTATGCCTCTTTTATGCAGCAGTATAATCTGCCAGAACGGTTCCGTAGTTTTATCAAGAAAAATATTGCGGAAATCATGTCTTCTAAAATCCATAATATTCTTAATGGGCATATTGATTCAAGTACCTTTAGTGAGGATTTGGTTTGCCGTGCTTTCATCTCCAATTATCTCGGCGAGAAAAAGTTGTTGGATTGGGAAACAATCATTGTAAAGATGGTTGTTCTTGACGTTACTTCGGAAGGGAAAAAACATGCTGATTTTTGGCATAAACTTTCAAAGAACGTAGATGCCAGCAAAGCAATCAATGATAAATTGACAAAACTTTTTGGAGTAAGTTATAATCTGAATTTGCCACAAAAGATGAAGTGCGTTGCAGAATGCATGAAGTACAATTGCATCACGCAATTACTTGATGCTATGCCAGGGGATTCGTACAAGCAATATAAAATCAGCAATTCGGTAATCCTTGACCAGGTAAACAAGATTTATGAGTGGGGCACCCACGACCGTATGCTGAGCGAGAAATTTATCCAGTCAATGAGAATATTGTCTTCAGATATTAAAGAAGAGGAAATCATCAACATCTATGGTATTGATGCAAACTACTTCTATTTTACTGAAGCACTTTGCTGGCCGATTCTGAAGGAGATTTTAGAAAAGAAACTCATGGCTGATCCAGAGGACGTAAACGATCGTATGCGAGAATTGGCTCTGAAATTACCTGTTGACAGTTACATCCAGATTGTCATTCGCTTCATCGGACAGTCAGCTCTGTTCTATATGCAGATACGTGGCCTTGGCACACTGAAATTAAACAGTACAAAAGAATACGTAAATAAATATATTACGGAGTTCTATCAGGTAGATATGTTCTATCGTAGAACACTCGAAGCCTATCATGAGCTACTCACGAAAGAGAATCCTATCGAATTGGTATTGAATGCTGCCAAAAGACAATTGGATTTGGAGTATGCCAAGATAGCCAACCTGCTTAACCTCGAATGGTTGACTTGTGTGGAAGAAAAGGCACCTGGTTTACAGAAACGGGGTTGAAGCATCAGGAAGACTTCTATGCTAACGAGTCTGATCCAAATGTGAAACAGGTAGTCATTATCAGTGACGCTCTGAGATACGAAGTGGCTATGGAATTGATGCAGAGACTGGCCAAGGAAAAGCATATGGCTACTATTGAAGCTTATCAAGCCATGTTACCTACGGAAACCAAGTTCTGCAAGCCATCACTTCTTCCACATCACTCCCTTGAACTGTTCGGCACAGATATGGCCGTAGATGGAGTTGTATTAACTACAACAGAACAACGAACTGCTCATCTGAATAAATACCGAGACGGAGGAATTTGTGTTCGCTATGAAGATGTGATGAACGGTGACCAGACTTCAACACGAGAGCTGTTTAAACGGCCTTTGGTATATATCTTTCATGAAACAATTGATGAAGCGAGTCATTCTCAAAGCCCGTTTGAAGTTATCAGTGCCTGTCGTAAGGCCATAGACCAACTTGCAGTGTTAATCAAACGTTTACATGCTTCATGGAATGTGACTAATGTCTTGCTTACAGCGGACCATGGATTCCTATATAATGACATGAAATTTGAAGATAAGGATAAGCATAGTATCACCGATATTTCAGTAGAGAAGAAAACAAGATACTATCTCACTGACAGCACAGCTAAAGTCGAGGGTATCGTCAAATTCCCACTCAAAAAGGTTTCTGCCATAAAAAGCCAGACACCTCTTTGGGTAGGTGTATCTGTCGGTACCAACAGATTGGCAGCCTCTGGGGGGTATAATTTTGCACACGGTGGTGCATCCCTTCAGGAGATGATTATTCCTGTGATTCGCAGTCAGCAGAAGAGAACAAATAAGACGGAAAAGGTAGGCGTTACTCTTATGAACCACAACCTGAATATGGTAAGCAGCCGACTCAAGTTCCAGCTAATTCAATCAGAAGCAGTAAGCATGACGATGATGGAACGAAAAATCGTATGCTGCATTTACAACGGTGACGAACCTGTTACGCAGGAAAAGGAACTTACTTTAAACAGTACAGATGCTACAAACCTGAATAACCGAGTGTATGAGGTGACGCTTAATCTGAATAAATCAATCAGTGCGAGTATGCTACAGCTTCGTATTTATGCTACAGACGACCGGTTAAATCCACTTATCCGTGAGACAGTTAAAAATAATACAATGATAGAACAAGATTTTTAGGAGCCTACTATATGGATTCACAGCAGAAAGTATTAAATGCCTTCATTGGCAAAGTAGTAAGAAAAGACCTGGCGTTTTTGGTTAAGGGTGGACTTCCTGTACCGACTTACGTATTGGAATACCTGCTTGGCCAATATTGTGCCAGTGATGATGAAGAAATCATTAACGAGGGACTAGAGAAAGTAAAAGATGTCATCAAGAATAACTATGTACACAGAGCTGAAGCTGAGTCGGTAAAAGGACTTATCCGTGAGCATGGTAAACATCGAATCATAGATAAAGTAACTGTTGTACTTAATGAAAAGAATGATGAATATCAGGCAACTTTTGCCAATCTCGGACTCTCCGGTGTACCAATAGGAACTGACTATGTACGTAAGAACCCGAAGCTTCTGAGCGGAAACGGTGTATGGTGCATCGTCACCATTGGCTACATCAGTGGAGAAGATGTAAAAGTGAGATGGGAAATCCAGACATTAAAGCCTATACAGATTTCGAATATCGATTTGCAAGAGTATATTGAACAACGTAAAAACTTTACTACAGAAGAATGGATCGATCTGCTCATGCATACAGTGGGCTTAAATCCAGATACGATGAACCGACGGGAAAAGTTTATCACACTTGCCCGTCTGCTTCCTCATGTCGAAAATAACTTCAACTTTATGGAACTTGGTCCTAAAGGAACCGGAAAGTCTCACGTATTCCAAGAATTGTCACCTTACGGAGTACTTGTATCAGGTGGAGATGTGACCAGTGCACGACTATTCGTAAGGATGTCTGGGAAAAGAGAAGAACTTGGTCTTGTTGGATATTGGGATGTGGTTGCATGGGATGAGTTTGAACAACAGAAAGGACGTGCAGTTGATGCCGTGCTCATTGATACCATGCAGAATTATCTGGCTAATAAATCCTTCAACCGAGGCAAAGGAACACATGAGGCAAGTGCCTCCATGGTTTTTGTTGGAAATACCAAACATACTGTTCCCTTCATGTTGAAGAACACGCACCTTTTTGAATCTATACCGACATCCTTTATCAAAGGTGCTTTTCTTGACAGAATCCATCTGTATAACCCAGGCTGGGAAATCAAGATGCTGAAGAAAGACAGTTTCTCCAAGGGCTATGGACTTATTACGGATTATATAGCTGCGGTACTACATGCCATGCGCAACGATGATCGCACCGCGGTATTGAAAGACTATGCCAAGTTTGACGGATCACTATCTGAACGTGATCATTTAGCAATCCGTAAGACTTTCTCCGGAATGATGAAACTTCTCTACCCAGATGGAAAAATGACAGACCAGGAAGCATACGAATTGGTTGATTTTGCCGCAGAAAGTAGAAAGCGAGTAAAAGACCAACTATATGTCATTGATGAAACATTTAAAGCTGAGCCTGCACATTTCAAATATATCAATTTAAGAACGGGTATTGAAATGAATGTCGAGACATTGGAAAAAGTTAGCAATCCTTTTATAATCCCAATAAACTCAACGACAGGTACAGCTACTGGGGAGTTAACCGATGCAGATGCTCAGCCTTTGAATGAAGAAATCTCAGGAAAATGCTCCGTGGAGGAAGGAACCACTGCCGGTCAAACTGCAAAGCGCCCCCGTATTCATATACTACAAGAAAAAAGTATGACGTTCAGAATGGGACAAACGGGAGTTAGCTATGAGAAATTGTTCGCTTCATATATGGCAAACGCAAATGAAATAACTGTGGAGGATCCATATATACGTGCTCCATGGCAAATTAAAAATTTTATGGAGTTTGCGCTGATGCTCATTAATACGCGTCCAGTTGATGACTTAAAGCTCAATCTTATTACTAACGAGGAGGACGATAAGCTTCCTGAACTTATAGACAGGCTTGATGACATTAAGGATGACCTCGCTACATACGGCATAGACTTTGAATACAAATTCAGAGATTTTCATGACAGATGCATCAAAACAGATACAGGCTGGACGATCTCGCTTGGACGTGGGCTGGATATGTTTGAGAAATACAACACCTTTTCAATCGCTTCGTCAAGACAGGATATGCGTAAGTGTAAGGAATTTACTGTAACATTTATGAAAACAAAAAATGCATAAGATATGTCTAAACTGAGCAATAAAGCCTTTGCCATTATGGCTGTGTGTGAGAAGACAAAGGAACATTTTGGTATTACTGTTGACCCTCGTAATGGGTGTTATGCTTTTACTTGGGCTTTTAAAATAAAGAAAGAACAAGCAAAAAAAGAAGGATATGAGCAAACTCATGTGACTGGTAAAGTAATGTATAATAAAGATTTCAATGGTTGTCCCTATTGTGGCTCTAAAAAATTCTATATTTGTAACAGGTGTGGGAAAGTTGTATGCTATCATGATCAAGAAGTTGTGACATGCCCAAACTGTGGTTCTTCGAGCAGCTTACAAGCAGCAGAAAATGTAAATTTATCAGGTAGTGATTTTTAAAAAACAAACAGATATGATTGAATTAAAAAACGGTGAAAGTGTCAGTTTGACTAACGGTTCTCAGGCCAAAGTTGTTAAAGAACTCGGCCGTGGTGGACAAGGAATCGTTTACCTTGTTGAAGTCGGAGGACAAAAGATGGCTTTAAAATGGTACTTCAACAATATGGGAAATTGGTTTTACAGCAATCTGGAGGAGAATATCTCCAAGGGTGCACCTTCGGAAGCATTCCTATGGCCAGAGTACCTAACAACGAAACAAAAAGGAACTTATGGTTACGTGATGAAATTAAGGCCAAAAGATTATTATGAATTCGGACAATACTTGCTGGCAAGAGCAAAATTCAAGAGTTTCGAGGCTATGGTTAATGCGGCCATGAAAATTTGTGAGGGTTTCAAAGCGCTTCATTTATCTGGACTTAGTTATCAGGATTTAAATGATGGAAATTTTTTCATACATCCTGAAACTGGTGATGTCTTGATTTGTGATAATGATAATGTAGCACCTGAAGGAGTAACCTCTGGAATTCTTGGCAAGGCCAGGTACATGGCTCCGGAAGTGGTGACCGGAAAAACTATGCCTAATAAATATACAGACAGATACTCACTTTCCGTCGTGCTATTTTTGCTTTTCTATGCCAACCATCCATTAGAAGGAGCACGTGTTCTTGCTTGCCCATGTATGACTGAGACATATGAAAAGAAATTCTACGGCAGTGAGCCTATCTTTATTTACGATAAAAATAATTCAGAGAACAGACCTGTTCGTGGTGTACACAATAATGTATTGCGCAGATGGAATGCTTTTCCTGCTTTACTTAGAGATACTTTTATACAGGAGTTTAGCTCTGTTTGTTTGCATGATCAAAACAAAAGGAAACTCGAAAGACAGTGGCAAAATATTATCCAGCAACTTCGTGATATGCTTGTAGTATGTCCTAGATGTAAAGAAGAAACCTTCGTAGAGAACCCTAACGCTGCTCAATGCATGTGTTGCGGTAAGCCATTTACAATATCAGGAATTATGAAGATAAACGACCGTAAAATACTCCTAACTCCAAAAAAGTATATATTGATATGGACAACAAGCCTGATATTCAAGTAATATCAATACCAGGAGACCGTTATCCAGTCCAATTGAAAAATATCACTACAAATAATTGGGTTGTAGAAACTCCTTCAGGCAAAATAAAACCAATTGAGCCCAATAAAGCTATGCCTGTAAAAGTAGGGTTAAAGGTTAGCCTCACAGGTGCTATCAAGGGTGAAATCATATAATAATTTAATGTTTAACATATAAATATTTTTTAAGTTATGGGACTTTTAGACAACGAAAGCATTCCAAGAAGAAAGATGATTCTATTTTTTGTAATCGACACTTCTGGTAGTATGATTGGTAAAAAGATTGGAAGTGTAAATGATGCCATCGAAAATGTATTGCCAATGATTGGTGAAATTTCTGATGAAAATCCTGATGCAGAAATTAATGTTGCAGCACTTGAGTTCTCAACAGGTACCCGCTGGCTTTATGATGAACCTAAAGAGGCAAAGGATTTTATTTGGCAAAAAGTAGAAGCGGACGGCCTAACATCTCTTGGTGAGGCTTGTGAAGAATTGAACAAAAAGCTATCTCGTTCTGGAGGCTTTATGCCGACATCAAGCGGAAGCGGATATTTCTCCCCAGCTATCATTCTTCTTTCAGATGGTGGACCGACAGATAACTTTGAAGGTGGATTGAAAACGCTTCAGGGTAATAGTTGGTTTAAGCATGCTATCAAGATTGCTATTGCCATAGGTGACGATGCTGACAAAGAAGTTTTAAAACAATTTACAGGCTCTTCTGAAGCAGTCATCACCGTTCATAATATTGAAGCGCTCAAAAAGATGATTCGAATTATTGCTGTTACATCTTCTCAGATAGGAAGTCAAAGTTCATCAGCTATAGATTCGACAAAACAGCAGCAGGTAATTGACAAGGTTAATGAGGCAGCAGCAGATGTAGCTGGTGCTGAGACTGCAGCGTCACCTGCCCCTGCTGGTACTGATAGTTATGACGAATGGGACTAATAAATTCTATGTTATATTGATGGACAGTATATATTCATTCTGCGAAGGAGAGAGTCATAGACTCTGCAATAAACCTTGTCAGGACTATGCGTATGCAGATAGTTCAGAGGGCCTTTCCATGGCTATTGTTTCAGATGGCCATGGAGGGGAACGCTATTTTAGAAGCGATATAGGTTCCAAGTTCATCGTCAATATAGCAAAAGAAGCTATCCGCTCTTTTGTTGAGACAGTAACTAAAGAAAGACAATCTGTATTTCATGGCGAACCATTTACGCAATATACAAAAGAGTCAGCCACAGACAGCCAGATAAACTCTATTTCCCACAAGATGCTTACCTGGTTATTTTCATCAATTATAAGCCAGTGGAACGTTGCTGTAGCAAAACATGCGCGAGAGAATGATTTGACAGAATGGGAACTTTCCAATGTTAACCAAAAATATAAAGATGAGTTTCTCGATATGCGCAATAACCCAGAAGCTACATTCGAGAAAACATACGGATGTACACTCATGGCATACGTGCAAACTCAGACTTTTTGGTTTGCATTTCATATAGGTGATGGGAAACTTGTACGCATGAGCATAGTTAACAACAAGATTGAATTTGATCAACCTGTTCCTTGGGACAACAGATGTTTTTTAAACAAAACGACATCAATATGTGATTCTAATGCACTTGAAGAGTTCAGATATTGTTATCAAGGAGCTGATTCATTTCCAATCGCTGTATTTCTTGGATCCGACGGATTAGATGACTCTTATGGTGATGGTAATCAACTATATAACTTCTATGCAAATCTTTATAAACAGATTGCTAAATCTGGTAGAAAAGAAGCTCAAAATGTTTTAAAACGCGCATTACCTAAAATCAGTAAGATAGCCAGTAAAGATGACATGTCGGTAGCTTGTGTATATGATGACTTAAATATTAATGAAAACTTTTATTTAGTTACCGCCTATCAACGGGAAATATTGGCAAATAAAATGACTCTTCTATTAGATGAAAATCAAAAACTTGACGAAAAAATTAACAGTTTTGGATTAGAAGAGACTCTGAATAATAAAGAGAGGATAGATTTACAGTATGCTAAGAATGACTGCGACAAAGTTGACAAGAAAATAAAAAGGGTTAAGGCAAAACTTAAAGAACTCGAAAATGAAGAGTATGCATTCAATAACAAAAACCATCCTCCAAAACAATCTACAAAAACAAGAGTTAAGAATAGCAGGACATTAGCAAAATTTAAAAAAATAAAAAAATAGGCTATGGGAACTTGTAAATATTGCGGTAATGATGCCGGTTGGTTTTCTCATTCACATAGGGAATGTAAGGAGAAACATGAACAGGGTGTGAATGATTTTTGCACCATTGTAAGCTCATACTTTACATTGCGTACAACGGCCGGAAATATTCAACAATCAAGACTACGTCTTAAGAAAGACGCATATCTTTCTGATGATGACATATGCAATGTAGCAGATGCAGAAATCAGACGCTATACTGCAAGTCTCCATCGTCCTTATTCTCCATCATCTGTAAAATTAGTGGATGAGTTTTTAATTGCTATTGGTGTAAGTTATAGTCAGGTCAATAAGAATGGAGCTGTTGATGAATTTACCAAGAAAATAATGCGAGGTTTTATGGTAGAATATTTTACTGATAAACTAACACTACCTGTAGCACATCAGCGTTGTGAAAAAATGCTTAGTAAATTTCCTATGGTACAGTCAAACATAGAAGATGCCTATCTATATGTTCTTAATAAAGCAGCTATTAATTTTATGAAAAATGGCTCGCTTTCTAATGCTGAACAACAAAAGATAGATGATTATATCAATTACCTCCACCTGCCAGTCAACAATCTTCCTGTCCAGTATCAAAACAGCGAGATTAGCAAACTTGGCCAGATGAGCATACTTAGTAAACTTCAAAATGGTATTCTTCCTTCTAGTAATACACCCGCTCCTATCATGTTAGGAAGAGGTGAAACTATTATCTGGACATATAATGGTGTTACTATGTATCAAGAAAAGACTGTAAAAGAATATGGTGGAAGAAGAAGCGGATGGTCAATTCGTGTAATGAAAGGTTTAACGTATCATATTGGTGGTACTAAAATAAGACCAATTGAGCATAGTTATATGGATAATAAGGGAACAGGTACACTCTATATAACCAATAAACATATTATTTTCCAAAGTCCAACTTCAGCTCAGAAGGTGCCTTATTCAAAGATGATAGGTGTCACTCCTTATAGTGATGGTATTGAAATACACCGTGACGGTGCCAATGCAAAACGTCTTACCTTTCAAGGTTTCGATAGTTGGTTTTTAATGAATATCATTTCACTAACAGCAAATATGTAAAATGAGAAAAGAACTACATGAATACTTTTCAGAAGCAATAAGGACATTCGGTTGTGAAGTACTAACAGAGAAGCGTATCTCAAATGTCTTATCTGACATTGGCGCATTAACTGACTTTTACTGGACAGATACTGTGGTGTATGCAGCAAACAAGAATGGTCTGATTTCTAAGCTAATAAAAAAGAAAAGTAGTATTGAAAAACTATCAAGCGAAGAAGTAAAAAAATATGCGTACATATTATCTTCACGCAATGCTATTTGGCTTGATGTATCAGAATATGTGGTATCATCAATTGCATATTCTCTTGGTTTATTATCTAAACCATTTGTTTTAAATGATTTTTCAAAAGAATATAAGCTTGATAATCAATTTTGTGGTCATTGGATTTTTAGATATAATAAATCTAAAATAAAGGAAACAGATTTGGTAATCCTAAATGATGGTACCGCTTATACAAATGAAGGAAAAACTAAATACTCATGGAACTTATTAGATCCAGATACAATTAACTTATCGTTAGAAAAAAACACTTTCTATCAAGGAAAATTTGATTCTAATGGAAATCTTAGTGGATTTGCACATAATGGTATTTTACATTGGGAATGGGAAGCTATAAGGATCTATAACGGTTTAGATAAACAAAGCCTAATCAATGGGAAATGGATTATATTAAATAATGATCCTGATCTAGAAAATAATATAGTAACATTCCTGCCAAATGGAGCTTTGGAATCGTCATTGTATGGAAAAGGCAATTGGAAACTCTCGAATAATGAGCTTGAGCTAATAACTGCAAACGGTTTCATTAAGTATACAGCTCAATACCATAATAAGGGAATAGTAGGTTATGCAATCAACCGTATAGGCAACCGTTGGGATTTTAAAATGATAAAATATAAAGAAAATGAATGAACAGTACGAACAATATTTGAAAGAATGCCATAGTTCAAATGCTGGCAACATTTCTATAAGAAACATTATAGAAATACTTGACGCTCCAGAAAACTATCCTTTATGGACAAGCAAGGGAATAGCCGGAGGATATAAGTGGAGATCGTTGACTACAGTATTCTCACCAGAATTACATTTTATCGATTCAAAAAAAAGAAAAATAAATGATTTATTTGCGACGTTGATTTCTCAGTCGGGATTACATATGATGTCACATTTAGTTAGATCTATAGAAGCAGATAATGAATATTCACATCTGCTAAATGATAGCAATCTTTTAATTGCCAATAGTGATGTATTATTTGCTGGTGGTAATCTTGAATATGAAAGAGGACTTGCAATAGGTATGCGTGAATATTTACGTCAAAATATAACGTTAAACGATGATAATTGCCTCTTTTTAGACAACAGCCACCTCAAATTGATTGACGAGAATATAAAAGATACGAACATATTATTTCCTTTACCTATTCTTATGAAAGGCAGATTAAATTTTTTTGCAACAATCTCAAAAGCATTATGTATGAGAGGAGCAAAAACTGTTTATGGAGTATTCCTATCTTATAGCGTGCCTACGGCCAATGGCGAAGAACCAGGTAAATACCCCAATATTCCACCTATACAAGGAATGTCTTTTAGTGATTTTGCGAATATGTTTTAATAAAAAATAACGAATTATGACTGACAAAGAAATAGAAGAAGAAATCTTCAAGGCCCTAGTGAGCGGAGACGCCAAATTAGTTCCAGCTTCAGAATTAGGATATGATGAAGAATATATTATAAGCCAGAATATAGAGAAAATTAATGATGCATTATATGAGTCATATTGTGCAATGTGCCACGCTATCGAAGAAATGCCAGATAAGTCTATTGAATCATATCTTCCGGTTGAAAGTCTAGATGAAAATTATTTATCGTGCACAGGTCAATACGGAATGCTAAAATGGTACAGCATGAGTATCTTTTTTGACAAAAGATTACATACTATTGATAACGAAAAACAATTGTACAATGAACATCATGACGACACAGCTGGTGATGATTTACTTGATGGACCTAGTGAACATCTAGCAATAGCGATTAATAATACCCCTGAATTAATCAATATATTACGTAATCCCTTTGTTATATATTGTTCTACTCTATTTGGGGAGGACGAGTATATAGATATTGAAAATCAAATGAATCTTGAAACATCACTTAAGAACTTTGTAGGCAATGATATATTCTCTGACACTTTATTAAAGTATAGTGATAATAATGAAATAATTATTACAAATAAAGAAACAATAAAATCTAAAGACGTAGTGATTCCTTTCTTGATTTGTTGTCAGAAATCTCTACAAATTCTTGCTAAAGCATCAAAAGTTATAATGGAAAATGGTGCAAACACTGTAGTCCTTATATTTGCTACAAGATTGGTACCTTCGAAGGACGGTAGAGAAGTTATGGACCTTCCTTCTGGACATACTATAGCTTCATTTGGACCTCGATTTACAATTAATCTTTAAAATATACTTGTGTATTAATATATGGCCTGGGATAAAGTTAAAATAAAAAGAGATAATGGAGAAATTGTTGAAGCGCAAGCTCCTATTATCGTATCCGCAAGCAGAAGTACTGATTTACCAGCATTCTATGCGGATTGGTTCTTCAAGCGTTTAGATATAGGATATTCTGCATGGACGAATCCTTTTAACGGTGTACCATTATATGTAAGCTATGAGAAAACCAGGTTTATAGTATTTTGGTCTAAGAATCCACGTCCTTTAATTCCATATCTTCAATTTCTGAAGGATAGACATATTGGTTGCTATATTCAGTTTACATTGAATGATTATGAAAGAGAAGGACTTGAAAAAGGAGTGCCTGAATTAAGCGAGAGAATCAATACATTCAAAGAACTTGTAAACATTCTTGGAAAGGGTCACGTTATTTGGCGGTTTGACCCACTTATCCTGACTGACTCTATCAGAGTCACTGACTTACTTCATAAAATTGAATACATTGGGGATCAACTTAAAGGTTATACAGAAAAGCTTGTATTCAGTTTTGCTGACATCGCTGAATATAAAAAAGTAAAAAGGAATTTGGAGACAAACAATATTCATTATGAGGAGTTTAACGAGTCTACAATGTATGAAATTGCATCAGGACTTGCTGAACTAAACAAAAAATGGGGATATGAGCTTGCTACATGTAGTGAAAAAATACCATTAGAGCAATTTGGTATTCAGCACAATCGTTGCATTGATGATACTCTGATTGCCCAAATAGCATATAATGATTCCGCACTCATGAAGTTTCTTGGTTATGAGGTTGTTTCACACTTTGGAAAAGAATTCGGAGCTATTATACCAGATGGAGCTCTTGAAATCACAGATACAATGTATCTATGTAAGAAGAAAGATAATAAAGACAAAGGACAGCGGCAATTTTGCGGTTGCATTGTCAGTAAAGATATTGGACAATACAATACTTGTCCACATTTATGTGAATATTGTTATGCAAATTCCAGTAAGGCTACAGCTGTAAGGAACTGGAACAAACATAAGTTAGACCCATTTAATGAAAACATCTTAGGAAAAGGAATCGAATGAATTACATTGATACCATAAAGTCAATAACTCCACTGTCTTTAGATGATATAATAAAGACAGCCAAACAACACGTACCTGCTCAATATCGACAAACTCCATGGAATTATCCCGGACTTGCTCATGGAACTGCTATTCTTCAGGATGAAGAGCAGTTATGCTGTTATCTTGCTTCTTATGGTGAAATGCACCAAGGTAAACTTGCTTGTGCTTTCACAAAGTTTCCATATCTCAATATGGACAAAAATATTGAAATAATAGATTGGGGATGTGGACAAGGTTTGGCAAGTATTTACTTTATTGACAATTTAAGACAGTACAATCTCTTAGAAAAGCTCCAAAAGGTAACTTTGATTGAACCATCATATGCTGCACTTTCCCGTGCCGAATTACACCTACGGCAGGCTGTAGGAGATTCTGTTTACATTGAAACCCTAAACTACTATCTGCCATCAACTGTCGAATCACTTAAAGCCAATGCAATTGGAGGCATACATATTGAAGAGCCTATTTGTATACATCTCTTTTCCAATATTCTTGATATTCCGCAGATTGACTTAAAAGAGCTTGCATATCTTGTGAGTTCATCAGGCTATCGTCACTATTTTGTATGTGTTGGTCCGGTAAACTTTGGAAATGAAAGACTTTCTGCCTTCCCACGATATTTCAATATCCCAAATGATGCTTACTTCATTGATTTTAAATCAGGTCAGTATAAGCAACTTTCTAATGGTAAATGGTATGGATGTATTGCAAAAGGATTCCAAGTTATTCGTGAAGAAGGCAAACCATTTCTTGTTTCCCTTTCGTTTTATCCACCAAAACAATTCCATTGTGCTTTCAGACTTGATACCATTGAGGATATTGACAGGAATAATTCGGATGCACAGAAATATTGGAATGAGTATTCAGCTTTTGAAGTTCTAGCACCCTTTGATATTGGAGCAAATATATATGAAGACATAGATCCCGTTTTAGCGGTTCTAAGTAATATAATTTCACGAGGATTACCAACTAAGTGTTCACCTTTCATTGAGAAGAAGCTTAATAATGCTTTAGATTTTTCAGAGGAAACAGAAAAATATGGTACAATAAGATACGTTAAAAAAGCTGGCACTAAGCTTGCCAACGAACAATTACTACGTGAAATCCCAATTGCAGTTGCCAGAATTGAAAAGGTTATAATAGAGGCAGTCCTTACTGGCCGCATATCACTAGATAAAGAAACATGGGATGTTATTGTTAAGGAAAATGACGTTCCATGTTCTGCCATTGCTTTTGCTGATTTAGCAGAAATGTATAATCATCTTACAGCTCTTTCATCGGACTTTACAGACAGGACATTTCCGAAGATAAATTTATATGTTATCTCAGAGTCATACACATCTTCACCGCTCCATCTTGGAAGTACTGTCTATTCATATAATAAGCAGGCTAATAGAGAAAAAACCTATGATATGGTTATCGATATTGCCATACATGAGAAAGTAGATGCTGTAAATGTTCAATTTTCGGAATTCAAGGCTAATAATGATTGCTATTTCAACGTACGTTCGTCAAATACAATCTATACCTCTCGTGAAATTTACACCACAGACCGAATTCTTTACCAACCTGTAACGACCATTAATGTAAATGGTGGGCATACAGTAATAAAAGAGACTGCCGAGCATTTGGAATATTTCTTGCAACTAATGTTCCGAAAAAGGGAATTTAGACCGGGGCAGTTACCTATTCTCAATAAAGCTCTCCAGATAAAAGGGGTAATAGGACTCTTACCTACAGGTGGAGGAAAATCACTTACATACCAACTTGCAGCAATGTTACAACCAGGAGTTACTGTTGTTATCGATCCATTGAAATCGTTAATGCAAGACCAATATGATGGCTTGCTAGGTACTGGAATTGATTGCTGTACATATATTAATAGCGAACTCTCTACAGAAGAACGGGCTTCTCATGAACTTATGATGGAATCTTCTCAGGTGATATTTACATTTATGTCACCAGAAAGATTATGCATATTTGAATTTAGAGAAAGACTAAAGAACATGGAAGACCTTCACGTTTATTTCTCCTACGGTGTTATAGATGAAGTCCACTGCGTTTCAGAGTGGGGACAGGATTTCCGTTTTTCGTACCTTCATCTTGGACGCAATCTTTACAATTATGTAAAAGCAAAAAATGGAACAATCTCTTTGTTCGGTTTAACAGCAACCGCCTCTTTTGATGTCCTTTCTGACGTAGAGCGTGAACTTTCGGGAAATAATTCATTTACATTAGATCCTGATACAATTGTTCGTTATGAGAATAGTAACCGCCTTGAACTGCAATATAAAGTTGAAAAGATTGAGGTTGAGTATAAAAAAGATCAGTTCTATGATAAAGAAGGACGATTGAGTAATTATCCAAGTGCAGTCAATATTGGAGATGTCTGGAGTACAAATGAGCAAAAAGCAAAATTCTTGTCAACATACATATATCGTATTCCTGATTATATTCGTCAACTTCAAACTAAAGACTCAATTGACAGAATCTTAGAAAGATTTCACGAGAGAGAGGACCTTGAAGAAGTTGATGGTCAGCATTTACTCGTTGATATGCCAGACGATTTCTACTCACAAAAAAGTGATTACGAGCAAGCAGGCATTATCTTCTGTCCTCATGTAAATAGCAGTGGGATAAGTGTTTCTGTCAATTCAAAAAATCTCTCTGAAATATGTGAAGTAGGAACATTCTCTGGTTCTGCACAAGATGGTGTAACACAAGGGAATGATTCAATGGAGAATATGAAAAGATTCAGAGAAAATAAGCTGCCAATAATGGTTGCCACGAAAGCTTTTGGCATGGGTATCGATAAGCCAAATGTAAGATTTACTGTGAACATGAATTACTCCAGTTCTTTAGAAAGCTATGTTCAAGAAGCTGGCCGTGCTGGTCGTGATCGGAAAATGGCTCTTTCTGTCATACTTTTATCTGATTATAATCTTGCTCGAATCAACCCCAAATATCCGAATTGGAGTTTTCCACTTGACATAATCAAAGGGAGATGGTTTAAGGAAGAAGATCTTCATCATATTCTTGAAGATTTTGGTATTAGCATTGAACCGAGATATATAGATTATTGTACTCCGCTGTCTGATATAGTAAAATTAAAGTGCAATACAGATAATGTCGTTGTTAAAGAAGATGGGACAGAAATCAAGCAGACATGGCGCTGTTCGGATAAATGCTCAAAGTACAAAAACTGCCAATTGCGTCATGTTGATAAAAGTATGAGAGGATGGCAATTTCATCAAGATCTTAGAGACTATCTTAGAACTGAGCAAATAAGAATACCAAAAGAGAATATTGAATATCAAGGAGCAGACTATAATACAGTCATGTATTTCTTTGACAATAACTTTAAAGGTGAATTCGAAGAGAAGAAAAAGATGTACTATCTGTTGAGTCAGGTGGATCTTGAATATTTCATCGGAAACGACAAAAAAGACAAGCCAATGGAACATATCCATGCAAATGGTTTTCTTGAAACGGTTCTAAATTCTGAAATTGGAACAGAAGTAGTTTCCATTATTTCATATCAAGATGATAGTTATGCTGATATAGCAAAGGCTATTTACCGTATGTGTATAATTGGCCTAATAGACGATTTTACTCAAGATTATAGTAAACACTCATTCAGAATTCTTTCAACAAGAAAGAAGAACGGATCCTACTATCTACGTTTAAAAGAATTTCTGATGAGATATTACTCTGAAGAAAGAGCTGAAAACGAAGTCGAAAAGGCCAGCGTCAGAAAAGGACTTAATGAGATTCATAAATGCCTAGGTTATCTGACAGAATTCATATATGATAAAGTTGCCCTCAAAAGGAAACGTGCTATAGATGATATTCGTAATTTCTGCAACATTGGAATTGATACGTCAAAGGACTGGAAGGAAATCAACGAAGATTTGAAAGATGAAATATACTATTATTTCAACTCTAAATATGCACGTGAAGGATATATGACAGACAATAACGAGAGTTTTTCACTTTTGGATGACACAGACCGTGGAAAAAAATCCTCCGCAGAAATATTATTTAAATACATGCGTGTGGTTGATTCTGATGTGATAGGAGCCTCCGGCTCGCCAAAAGATAACATAAAACATCTTCAAGGTGCGGTCAGACTTATCCGTAGAGGAACTACAGACTCTAATGCAACTCTCAGTTTGCTTAACGTATTCTGCCTGCTTGCTTTAAAAGTCGGTAATAATAAGAATCTAATGAATGAGCTTGATAAAAGCTATATTGAAGGTTATCAAGAATTGAAAAATGAGATAAAAAATCACGATGACTTCGCCAGTTGTATTTCTCGGTTTAAGACAAATCTTAATATTCACAATCGAAATTTAGCAATCGACGAAGATATAAAACATCTTGATGATTTAGAGATTATAGCAGAGTTAGGTTATCACAATTCATGGATGGATATATTCACAAATAAGTATATAAAATAAATTCCCAATATGGAAGCACAAGATATTCTTAAAATGCTCACCAACTTAGAGCAAAGTCTTCAGAATGTTGAATCTGCAAGACAACAAGTTACTAATACTGTAAATGCATATGAAGGTACAAAAGCACAACTTCACGCATTAACTGTGGAGTTTAAAGAGGTTTCTTCTGAATTAAACAAAGTTTATAATGCTATAAAAGAGAATGTTGACTCTATTGATGAAACACTTAAAATAAAGATTGATTCTGTATTTAAGAGCATAAGTAAAAAAGTGGATACACTTGATGCAGTTGCGGAAAAAATTCAGTCTTCATTTGAAAAGTCATGTAACAATTCCGTCAATACTATTGAGAATTCAGTACATAATAGCATAGGAAAACTTAACAATGAAGTTGATCAATCCATATCCAAGTTTAATGAAAAGGTCAAACTTGAACTAGATGGCATATCTTCTACCCTTTCAAACTTAAAATCGTGTACGAAAGAAATTCAGGACAGTTTCCGAAATTCTAATACTGCTTTTACGTCCGACTTAAAGGTTATGCTTAAAAATATTGCAGATGATTTCAAAGCGTCTGTAGAACAGCATATTTTATCTTTTACTTCATTAAAGGATGAGCTTAAAAGTATTATTGATGGTTATGAAGAGAAAAGCAAAACCGTTGTAAGTAAAGTAGACAATATAGAAAGTATAATAAAATCCGAAACAACTATTTTAAAATCAAAAATAGAAGTTGTTGGTACAAATCAAAAGAATCAACATGATGAAATTGTCAGTAAATTAAAATCTCTCAGTGAAGGGCATATTAAAGCTGCTGATAATTTGTCGGAACGATTTAATACTGTTGATACAACACTTAGGACGTTGTCATCTTCAATATCAGAATTAAAGACACAATTTGATTCTAAAGAAAAAGATCTTTATAATACAATAAACGCCCTAAAAGGAGAAGTTACCAGTTCTAAGAGGTTACTTACATTCTGCTTTATAGCAATCATCATATCTTTACTATTAAACTTTATTGCATTTATAAAATAATGAGACTTTATATTTTACTTGATACATCTGGCAGCATGGATGGCTCAAAAATCAGTGCGTTGAATGATTCAATGGAAAATATTATTATTGATTTGCAGGAAAAGGCGTTTAACGGCAAAAACATTGATATTGTTGTCTTATCCTTTGCAAGGGATGTTACTTGGATGCATGATAAGCCCATTAATATTTTAGACTTTAATTGGAAGCCATTAACCGCAAGTGGAATGACCTCTTTAGGTAAAGCGTGCTGTGAGTTAGCAAAAAACATAAGTACATATCCAGCTAATAATGAAAATACTGCCATAGTACTTCTTAGTGATGGCTGTCCAACCGATGACTATGATGAGGGAATAATGGAATTGCGTAATTTACAGACATTTAATGATGCAGATAAGTTTGCTATAGCTTTAGGAGACAATGCTGATTTACAGACTTTAATCAGATTTGTGGATGTTCAAGAAAATATTTTTATAGAAAATAAAGCCGATAGATTGATTGATGCTCTAAACACAATAATGGGAAATATCACCAATTACACTTCAACACCTTTACATTCAGATGATATAGATGATGAATGGTCGTAATTTACACTAAATTATAATTTCATTACAGCAAAAGGGGCATGTATAATATTAAAATACTTAGCCTCTTTTTATATTTTTATTATTGTGCAGATAGACTGCATAACAATTATATATGTTTGCGAATAAAACATATAAACAACAATTTATCATGAAACCATCTACTATTGTATGCTTGGTACTATCAGCAAACTTCCTTGTTTCTTGTGGTTACAAGAAAGAGGCTAAAGAAGTTACACAAGATTTTTTCTCCGCTATCAAAAACAATAAGGAAGAAAAAATAGTTGAACTATATCCTGAAGTTGGAAACCTTCAAAACTATTATAAATCAGACACAATAATCGTGAAAGAAGTAAAAGAACTCGAAGACAAGAAATACAGTGTTGCATTAACAAACAAGTTCACTAACGGATTCGGTAAAAATACAGAGTCAGACATTATCATATATACAAAGCCTAAAGACGATAAGAAACCAAGTGACGGCTATGTAATTTATGACTCAAAAGGACTATGCAATCTTTCTGATGATCCTATATATATGTTCGCAAAGAGAAAAGGCTATATACAAGGAGATACTCTTACAGACCAACAGATTTCAAAGAAATATTCTGAGGCATCAACTGCAATTATTTCGCTATCATTAAAGTTTTATACTTATCTTACTGAGAATGTAACTATAGCAAACTGGAATTGGGAAACAAGTGATTATAGTTATTCTGCAAGTGGAAGAGGGGTTGTAAAAAATAATACCCAATATACCATACCAAATGTAAAATACGTGGTTACGTATTTGAAAGGAAATGGTACTGAAGTAACTCAGGATGACGGCTACGTTACATACGACGAAATACGTCCATACGGGATGAAATCATTTTCATTCTATACGTCATATGTTGGCGATGCATCCAGAGCAAAAATAAGGCTTGAATTTGATAATGATTTTATTCTTAAAACAGTGGCTGATGGTGAATTTGAATAGCTGATTTTTTATAGAATAAAAAAGAGTACAACATGTGAAAACAGTGCAAAAATGGCATATAAATAAACAGCTAAAAAGCTGACATTCTGGCATATAAAATAGATATTTATTGACTAAAATATTTATTAACAAGATTATTCGAGTTGGCATGGTATTTGTATTATTTATTTATAAATAATGTTATATGGGAAAACATCCTTTTAAGATTTTATGTATTGATGGAGGGGGAATAAAGGGGCTATTTTCAGCACAAATTCTCGCTAAATTCGAAGAAGTTTACGACACGAAAATTTCAGAACAATTTGACTTAATATGTGGAACATCAACTGGAGGAATTATTGCCTTGGCTGCATCTGCTAATATCTCAATGTCTGATGTTGTAAACTTTTACAAAGAAAAAGGGCCAAAAATCTTCGCTCAAAAGAGGAAAAAAAATTTGGGAAAGTTATGGCTTAAAATAAAGCAAATATGCTATAAAGGTAAATATAGTAATGAAGAATTAAGAAAAGCTTTAGCTGAAGTCTTTAAAGACAAAAAAATATACGAAAGTTCTAATCTCCTTTGTATTCCTGCTTTTGACATAATTACGGCTACGCCAAGAGTTTTCAAAAGGGACTATAAAAAATTTACAGAAGATAATAAAAAGACATATGTAGATGTTGCTCTTGCAACATCTGCTGCGCCAACATACTTACCTATACATAATCTTGAATCAAGTCAATATGTAGATGGAGGAGTATGGGCCAACAATCCAAGTTTGGTCGGACTTATGGAATTTTTATATCAATTTGCCAATGATGAGAGATTTAATGGTGTTGATATATTGTCTATTAGTAGTCTTGAGGTGGCCCAGGGAAATGCCCCAAAACGAAACTATAACTCATTTATTGACTGGAACGAGAATCTTATTGAATTATTTTCAATAGGGCAAGCTAAAAATATGACAAAACTCTTTGAGTTCTTAGATGGGAAATTAAAATTCCCGATGAATTACGTTAGAATCACTAATGAACCTCTGTCAGCCGAGCATATGAGAAATATATCTATGGATAATGCTTCAGACCGTTCATTAAAAATACTTCAGTCCATTGGCAATGCTACTGCAATAAAAGCTAAAATGGATCCGAAAGTAGAGAGATTTTTCACGACAGGTAAAACATTATATTTCTAAAAATATGGCAAATAATCACGAACAATTTATTGCTTTTAATGACACAATTAAAGCATCAAAATCAAGAAGAGATACACTTAAAAAAAATCGTGAATCTATTAGAAAGAAAATTCGTAATTACTTCAAGAATAATTGGCCGGATAAAATTCAGCCCCAATTTCATTGGCAAGGTTCATACTCTATGTATACTTTGCTGAATCCGATTAAGGATGAAGATGGACTTGGTGCATATGATTTGGATGATGGAATATATTTTATTGGTTCGTCTGAAGATGAACGTGAAACTGTACAATGGTATCATAACCAAATTTATGAAGCAGTAAAGGACCACACAACACAGGGTGCAAAAGACAATAACCCATGCGTAACTGTATATTTTGCAGATAACCATCATATTGATTTGCCAGCATATTTTATGGTAGATGGAGATGAGCATCCCAAAATGGCTCACAAAAAAAATCCATGGATGGATTCAGATCCAAGAGAAACGACCAATTGGTTTAATGGAAAATCAGAACATCCACAACTGAGGAGAATTGTACGATATGTAAAAGCATGGGCTGACTATGTGAACAATCAGGGAAAAGGGAAAATGCCAACGGGATGTATACTTACCATTCTTGTTGAAAAGAATTTCACTTCAAATGATAGAGATGACATAGCATTAAGGGATGTTCTCGTAAAAATGAATAATAGTCTCAGCGCTAAAGATGGTTTTCATTGTTATCGCCCTACATTCCCAGTAGGAGAAGATTTATTTGAGCATTACAAAACAAGCCGCAAAGATTTTTTCCTTAAAGAATTGAACTCTTTTGCGTCTGACGCTGATAAAGCTGTAAATTCATCTAATCAAAAAGATGGTTGTTTAAAATGGCAAAATCACTTAGGTGAACGTTTCTCTTGCTCAACAGCAAAAGACGAAGATGAAGATGCTCAGAAAAAGAATCTATCAGGAACATTAAAAACAAATAGTCGCTTTGCATAATAAAGAATTACTTAAAACTTGCTTTGCTGAAATAAGTAAGGAAGACGATGTAGAACTTGTTGGTCAGATTCCAACAACTTCACAGCATTCATACATAGAGTGTTGGAAATTGAGTACCTATATTTCAGTAGCTCCTGTTGCTGAAAAAATAGAACTATATATAGGATTCCCAAATTCATTTCCATATGAATGTCCAGATATTTTCTATTTTGATACGAAGTATGACTACTTCCCTCATATAGATTATACTTATCGAAGACTCTGTTATCTTGAAGAAGGAATAACTTATTCTCCAGATCAACCTATTTCAGTATTACGTGAATGCATTAGGCAAGCTAAACGCTTGATAGAGAAAGGGGCAAAACGTGAAAATGAAGATGATTTTATCAAAGAAATATATAGTTATTGGATAGGAACATATCCAAACGAACAAACTATTAATGATGATTGGTTGATTTATGGTGATATACCTACCACATCACAAATCCTTAAGGTTTTGTCATATAAAGAAACTCTATATACGGAAAAAGGAGCTTCTCATAATTTAATTATACAGAACGATGATATTGATATTGATTTTGAACATTATCTAAAGCGTAAACCTTACTTCTCTGAAAATGAAACATTATTCCTCAGAAGTGTTGAGATTCCTTATACGCCTCCATATTCAATAAGCCCTTTAACGTTTTTAGAATGGATTAAAGATCCTGATGATAAAAAATTGTTCAAAAAAGTTCTCAACAAGAAGAAAAAAGTAATTGTTACGTTTCCACTACTTCATACAAAATATCTTGGTGGATGCTATATACCATTGCAACCAGCCTTTAGAAAAGGCCATCGAAATCTTACTGCATTTGAAGAACTTACACTTTTTGAGAAAAAAAATAGGTGCCTTCAACGGCTCATTGGCAAAATATATTCCTCTGATAGAATAGACCAACGTACTTCAGGAAGGAAGTTGGGAACAAGGAAATTTGCTGTTATAGGACTTGGAAGCATCGGAAGTAACTTATGTTATTTTTTAAGTGGATGGTCTAATACGGAATATATACTTGTTGATAATGATATTATGCAACCAGAAAATATTGGAAGGCATTTACATGGTATGAAATATATTCAACAAAGTAAAGTTCATTCCGTTGAAGAGTTTCTGCGAGAGAAAAGGCCTGATTCATTAATAAAAAGTTATGGTAATTCAATAGAGAACGTTATAGAAAAAGATCTAAATGAGTTCAATAGATGTTCTGCATTATTCATGTGCGTAGGAGATTGTATGTCAGAACAATATGTATTGTCATTGGTAAAAAAAGGCATTTTACGCACTCCAATATTTATTCTATGGCTTGAGCCTTTTGCAATAGCTGGACATCTAGTATACATAAATCCTGCCAATAGTCCTAATTTGGATAACATTTTAGAAAAAGATACAATGTTATATAAGCATAATATAATACCTTCCTCTGAATACATCAGTAGAGGTGAAACAGAATTTATTAGTAGAGATGCTGGATGCAATGGGGCTTATGCACATTATTCAGGAAATGATGTTATACTTTTTTTGTCGGCTATATATCCAATTATCAATAACCTAATAAAAGAACCTTTTAATTCAATGTGCTATCGATGGGTAGGAAATCTAAATATTGCAATAGAGAAAAAAATAAAATTAATAGAAGGGGAACACATTTCCGGAAGTATCACGAAAATACCTCTATAGATTATAAAAAAATAAAGGTTGAAATAAAGGAATCTGCATTAAAGAAACTTCAAACTTTTCAGCAGAAAGAAGGATTTGAGATTGGTGGTGTGTTTACAGGGTCTGAATTAGAAGAATCTAAATTTCGTATAGCAAAAGTTTCCGATCCATGTACAATATTTAATGGATCTACTAAATACAACTGCACAAGAGATGCGAGATTAGCAAATCTTTTTATAGAAGAGGATTATAAAGTATCAAACCGCTCCAGATATTATTTAGGGGAATGGCATACCCATCCTGAGGATAATCCTCAACCTTCAAATATAGATGTCGCTTCCATCAAAAATATATATTCTACGTCAAAACTTCCTATTAATGGAGTTTTTTTGATAATTGTTGGACTAAGAAGCAACTATTATGGTTTTTATGATGGTAAAAACATTCATAAAATTGACGTTACTTTATGTACATAACTTTATTCACACAGTTTAAGAGGATGATAGGGTCAATAACCTTACCATCCTTTTTTGTTGTCAGGTGCAGATGGGGGCCTGTTGACATACCTGTATTACCAGACACCCCGATTATCTCACCGGCCTTAACATATTGTCCGATTGTAACCTTAGATGATGACAAATGACAATAGCTGACCGTGTAGGTGTCGGTTTGAATTGTGATGTATCTGCCAGAACGCTTATCATGAGCAGACTTCACTACTTTCCCTGGAAGCATGGAAAACACAGGTTCGTAGTGTGCCTGAAGATCTACTCCATTATGCATGCAATATTTATGTGTAACAGGGTAATAACGCATTCCAAACTCTGAGTTTATCTGAATATTCTTTAATGGAAAAGCCATATTCAAAAATTGAAGAATATCACCAGATGTTTGTGAAGAGGGTCCTACATTATCCCGGCATGATTCCACCATATTTAAATGTGATGAAGCATGGTTCAAAGAATCTTTTAACATCAAATTGTCCACAAGAGAAGTATTTGTCTCTTGTGGATTTTTTGTTTTGTGGACTTGTTGATTATATAAACGCCCAACCGTATTAAACTGCGCTTTTATTGTGGTACTTGGCATAAACGAGAGAAGTACCATCATGAGTATGTTTCTAATTTCCATGAAACAAAATTACATATCTCTATTACCATGGGATAAACCTCACATACTCCAAGTGATTTTTCTAACTTTATTTAGGCTAATAGTATGATTCTCGGCGATAAATCATACTTCTTTCATAAGGAAATATAAAACTATTGGTATAATATGTCTATTCTTCCGTTTCTCCAACCACACCTTTTATTTTTGTTTCTGAATTAGCTATTAATAAAGTACTTCATAAGAAAATGAAATACTGTTATGGCCAAAATAATAACGTATTAAAAAAAGTAACAAATGATTTACAACTTTGATGAGAATGAAATGCCTTACGGCATTCTCGAACGTTTTGGACTGACACAGGAGATGATTGAGGATCTGCCGACAGACATTTTGCAAAATATTCTCAATGGCCGGCATTCTCCAGTCTTACCTGTACACATCATTGCTGATGATGGTGAAGAAGTAAAGGCAAGAACACGATTCTGCCTTGTAAGAACGCCAGAAAGCAATGTAGATGTTCTCTTCTTTCCGAAACTTGACGAGTATGATTTAAAAGTATTCAATGAGCAGCAGAAGCAAAACCTTCTTGCAGGCAAACCCATCATCGGACATTTGGAAAGTAACGAAACGGGGCACGAGCTTGGCACCAAATGTTTCTTCCAGCTTGACCAGGATAGCAAACAGGTACTGAGCGTGCCGACACCAGTCATAGGTAGGAACATTCAATACCTTACCGACCGATATCATCTTACGAGTACTGAGATGCAGAAACTACAAAACGGAGAAATTCTCTCTATCATTGAAGACGATGATGAGATTTCCATCGGTATCGATCTTAATTCAAATACGGGTATCCGTCTCTCCGCAGGTAATGAACAAGTTTGGCGCAGAGAAGCTAAACGGGAATGGGACAAATACAACTTCGGAATTTTCGGTTGTTGGACCATGGACGAAAATGGTAATCTTGACTATATCCATGAGGAGGACTACTCTGAAGAAATCTGGAATGAGCAGAAGAAACAAGGTATGCGTATGATGCAGCGATAAACCAAAGTAACAACCATCAATAACAAATTCAATATGGCGAATATCAAATACTATCCAGAAGACGAGCTTGTGCAGAAAGTACAGAGTGGAGAATACGGTTGGCTCGATTACATCAATCACCACTCACCGGAATGGCAGGAAGAATACACCGAATTCTGTAATGAAAGGAACCTTGTAGTTAACGAAGAATCAGCCGAAGATTTTATCGAATGGAAAGGCGAACTTGTTGAAACAGGCGAATAATAAACATTTAAAATCAATCACAGTATGTCAATCAGATCAAATGCACTATCAGTAGGTAGAGATTTGTCGCCAGAGCTGCAGGATATTCTCCGTCGCAATGGTATGCAAGCACATATTATTCGACAAGGTGAAAACTATCTTCTGTCGGTTCAAGGGCATGACTCACCTCTCCTAACCTATCATATCAGTGCCAGACAGATGAGAGACTTGGCAGATTGGGGTACAAACTCGGCTAACAAAAAAGCCTATAACACCTTTGCTGATTTAGTGAAGAAAGACTTCTATATACCGAGAGACTTTGTCCATGCCCGTAATGCCAACGGTCGTGTGGCTATGGGACTTCACGGCTACCGGATTGGTGTTGGCGAATACGGCAGACTGCCGTGGGACAAACGCCGTGCCTTTATGATGATGGATCCGTTTCATGGACGTTTTTTGGGATGGACACCACGCAATCAGGAAGGCTTCCACATGCGCCGTGTCGGTGGAGCCATGTTCATGCAAGGAACCCCTATGGTTCCGGAACGTCCCGATGGAAGAATCAAACCAGGTGAATTACTCAATGGAGGCTATGGCTTCTATTATAAAGGAGGACAGCAGAACATGGTACAGCAGCCTTCACAGGATGTACTCGCTGATTTGGAAACAGTGATTCCACCTGTAGAAATACGTACCCGTCCCCAGGAACCGGCAAAACCATACAAGGAACTTATCACCTCAGACGTATACTTTAGCAACGAAAAGTGGCAGGAATGTCTCTCTTCTCATGGAGTCATTATTGATGCCAACAGCAAAACCCTGACCATTCAGTCGACCGCTACACAACATGATCTTGTTTACGACCTAACGGATGAAGAAGTTACCCGGCTTACAGACAATTCCATCAAGAATGTGCCTGTACAGAACCGTCTGGACATCATCAACAACGTTATCATAAATGATTTCTCAGATAAATTGACGATGGACATGCTCAATTCCAAAGAGCAGATACCCCTAAAACTTACTCCCGAAGTAGAAGCGGAACTGAATGCCAGACAAGAAGTTGTGGCAGAACACGCGCTTCCTCTTACTCAGGGAAATGAATATATCATTGCAGAGCATGAAGACCGAAGCGTCGCTCATGTGGATGGTAACAGCCTTTATGATATAAACCAAGATAAAGGATGGTTCCGGGAAGGAAGAAACGGACGTGAGGTACAGGTGGACGACATCAGAGTTGAGCCTGTACGCAACGAACAAGGTGAAATTCAGAAAGACGAGAAAGGCAATGCCATGTTCCGTATGACCGCTGTCATCAATGGCGAGAGCATCAGTCACGAGATAACCCAAAAACAGTATGACAAGTTCATGGCCGTAGATGACTATCATCGTATGAAACTCTTCTCTCACATCTTTGATGAAGTGGACATGAAGAATGCGCCGGGTCATGGGAAAAATATAGGTGCCATGATTGGAGGTGCTCTACTTGCTCGGCCTTTACCGTTATGCGAGAACTCGGAAGAGACCGTTATGCTCCGGCTGTGTTCGTTGAGCACCATCATGCACCTGGTCCGCACGTCTATTTCAAAGGAGGTGTGGATTCACCACAGGATCTTGCATCAAGAGCATTTGATGCCGGACTTAATGCAGCTGAGCATGGAGTCGGCTTAGGACATGGGAGATAAAACTTAACAATCATCATAGAACACAATGAACGAAGAGCAGAAATTTGAAGACTATCGCAACCGTCTTAATATCAGAGACGTGTTGACGGATGCAGGTTATACGCTTCACAAGCGGGACGGCTTGCGCTATCCTGCCTATGTGCGTCTGGATAATGATGGACGCAGAATCAGGGGTGACAAATTCATTGTCATGCCCAATAAAAACTGTTGTTTCCAACCTCCAACGATAAAGCTGTATTCTGTCACATCCTTCATTTGGGAACACCCGAATCTCTTTCCTGAATACAATCAAGGAATGAAAGAGTCTGCTCTTGTTCACAAAGTCTGTCAGCGGCTTTTGAATATTCCTGTGGAGCAACGTAACCAGAATGTGCTTGCTCCTACCCGTGATGCAAAGCCTTTCAATATCAAAGATTATAAGATTGAGCGATTTCATCCTGATGAAGCTGACTCTCAGAAACCTTTTTATGCTTTCTTCAAGTCAAGAGGAATCGATTTTGCTACACGTTGTGCTTTTCACCGTAACTTCTTTCTTGCTTCCAAGGCCGCAGACAATGGGGCAAGTTATAAGAACCTCTCTTTTCCCATGTATATACCGGGGCATCCTGAGAAATGTGTCGGTTTGGAAGAAAGAGGCTATCCACGTAAGGACGGCTCTGCACGAAAAGGCATGGCAGCCGGGACAAATGCAAGTGAAGGCCTATGGATGGCAAGTCCCAAAGACACGGAACTGAAAGATGCAAAAGATGTATATGTGTTTGAGAGTGCATACGATGCCATGGCATTCTACCAGTTGAGAATGCAGAAAGACTCCGGACTTGATTACAATGCAAGACAGAATCTGAAGTCTGCCGTATTTGTCTCTACCGGAGGAAATCCCAGCTACGGACAGATACAGGGATTGGTCAAGGCTGCTCCCGGTGCTACTTTCCATCTTGGCTTTGACAACGACCTGGCGGGAAAACAGTTCGTCTTCAACTTTGAATCCATCGTACAAAAGATGAATCCGTTGCATCCTGAATCAGTCTCATCGGACATGAAAGGCTTCATTGAAAGTTTCAAGGAAGGTATCACATCCACCAAAGAGCTGCTTGACATTGACGATGACAGATATGCGGAGCTGCCTGAAGTACTACAGAAGCTTTACCTCGCTTATGACACAGCAAGAAATGAGGCATGGGAATACCATTATTCTCCCTTTTTGTGTAAGGAAGACAAGCAGGAAGCGGCTGAAAGAATGAACAAAGCCTATCAGGAGTTTAAGCAGGTCCTGTTTCAAAAACTCCATGTACAGGACGGACAAGACCTGAATCCTATAGGAATAGTACGTGAACTGCCGTCTGAAGGTTATAAGGATTTTAATGATGAGCTGTTGGAGAAGAAGCAATACTCAATGACCGATGTCGTTGAGACAGCCTTTGACGAAAATGGTGTTTCTCTCACCGAAGAGATAGAAGAAGAAAATGAAGAAACCAAGAAGAGCGGACTAAAACGATAAACAGTATGACAGACACAAACAGACGGTTCAGCATAATCACATTGCATCCTCATTGGGGGCAATACATTATCTCACAAGGCATGGCATTTCTTATCAGTTGTGCCCTGTTCTTGGCAGCAGGTCACGATAGCATCACCTATAAGATGCCCTTTGTGGTACTGGGTTCAATCATGACGTGCATCATGCTCTACGGTTGTCTATATATACACAAACTGAGCTATATCATCACGTCCGAACAACTGATTATCCAACATGGTGTACTCATCAGGAAGAGCGACTACATTGAACTCTACAGGGTGGTTGACTTCAGTGAAAACCGTGGTATAGTGGAACAGCTGTTCGGATTGAAGACTGTCTCGATTTTCAGCGGAGACCGTTCCAATCCCAAACTGGACATATTTGGAATCAACGAGCGGATTGATGTTGTAGGAATTATCCGTAAACGGGTTGAGTATAACAAACAAAGGAAAGGTATCTATGAAATCACGAACAGATAATATATCGTCAGAAGCCAAGACTTCCAAAGGTATTGCTTACGACAGCAGATGGATGATTATCTCGGTCATTGTTCTGACCTTGTTTCTATTCTGTCTTGAAGGTCGTGCCCAATTGGTTTCCAGCAATCCGATGGAATATGTGGCCTTAGCCGAAGGTAATGAGCTTATCAACAGTCAAATCAAGAATCAGATTGAAGATCAGCAGAAGACGGCACTACTACAAAATACCATTGCAGCAGAGTTTACTCAGATAAGGCAATGGGAGAGAAAGTACAACAGCTACCTGAAAACCGTGTCTGGCTACGCTTCTACCCTCAAAGCCTGTAGTCATCTCTATGATGACGGTGTAAGGATATTCATTAATCTTTGTGATTTGAAGAAAGCCATATCACAAAACCCGCATGAAATAGTGGCTACAATGAGTATGAATAATCTTTACATCGAAACAGCGACCGAACTCATCACTGTATACAGCATACTGAAAGATGCAGTAGCCAAAGGTGGAGCAAGCAATATGCTTACAGGTGCGGAACGCAGTAAGATTCTTTGGGAGTTGAATGACCGTCTGGCACAATTCAACAAAAGACTTTCACAGCTCTCCATCAGCATCCGCTATTACACAATGGCCGATGTATGGAACAGAGCCACTGCAGGAATGATAGACAGGAATACCGCTGAGATTGCCGGTCAAGCTTTAGACAGATGGCATAGATGCGCACGAATAGTAACACCATAAAAGATTATCAGGATAACACAATGAAACGCTTATTGCTGTTTTTTGCCATGCTTATTTCTCTCACCCTCCCTTTTGAAAGGCTGGGTGGGAGTTTTCTCCAGGCTCAGGGCAACGACCCTGTTTTGGCTGGAATGATTCTGGCATACACAAATAAGGCAGAAAAAGAACTGAAGCAGCAGGAACAAATGATGCTTCTGGAATCTACGGGTCATCTGTGGATAAAGGAAGAGGTACAAGGAGTAACTGACCTGCAAAAGGAGTTCAACACTTATTTGGACAACTTTCATAGCATAATCAGTTATGCGGCACAGATATATGGATTCTATCATGAAATAGACCGACTCGTGAAACACCTGGGAACTTTTAATGACCAGCTCCAGCACCAGACAGGAAATGCCCTGGCAGTAGCATTGTCTTCAAACAGGAATAAAATCTATAGAGAACTTATCATGAATAGTGTTGATATAGTCAATGACATCCGGCAACTGTGCCTCTCCGACACCAAGATGACAGAGAAGGAACGACTAGAAGTTCTCTTTTCCATCCGCCCGAAACTTAAACTCATGAATCAAAAGCTCAAAAGGCTTACGAGAGCTATTAAATATACTTCACTCTCTGACATATGGGCGGAGATAGACTACAATGGCAGAAGTGAGGTTGACAAGCCCAATATTGTACAGAAATGCAAGGAAAGATGGAAGAGAAACGTAAAGCCAAAGTAAATATTCAGGTAAAAAGATAATTCAGGATAACAATTTAACAATCAAACTTTAAACATGGGTTGGGGAGCATTATTGAAAGCAGCAGTCAGCTTAGGAGGAAGAGCTATAAAAGCTGTAGCTAAATCGGCAGGGGGTGCAGTCGTACATCCTCAGCAAACGCTAAAAGGATTAGGAAGTGCCACCAAGTCTGCGGCCATAGGTGGAAGCCTGGGCTACATCGGTTGGGAGAAACTGACTACAGACAAAAGCGTAGTGGGTATTGTCAGCGATGCTGTCATTGGCGAAGAAACGACACAAAAGATTGGAGACACAGTCTCAAATATCGGTGAAGGAATGAAAGAGGTGAAAGACTCTGTAACTGGTCTCACTGAAAATGTCAATGATGCCATCACCAGTGCAGACAGCAAATGGAACGGCATGAGCAAATTCCTGCAAGGTATTTGCTCCGGGAACGGTGGAAACATGATGGGGAACTTTTTCAGCAATATAGGCAAAGGGAATGTCTCCGGTCTGAGTCTCATCGGACTTGTAGTGGCTGCACTACTTGTTTTTGGAAGATTCGGATGGATGGGCAAGATAGCTGGAGCTGTGCTTGCCATGATGATGATAGGAAACAATGTAAATATGAACGAGGCACTTGCCAGTGAGAAGAAACGACCTGCTGCACAAAGTCAAGACGAAATTCAACAGTCGGAGATTGCACAAGGCACTGGTGGCGGCAGACGAAGATAATAGTAAATTTTATAAACAGATATAATATGCAATATACACAGGAAATGATTCTTCGTTCGGACAGTGGATACTGTATGCCCTACGAAGAAAAAGGCCGTGACGTACAGATGAGTCTTGGCTACGGTAAACAGAAACATCCGCATACAGGAGAACCTTTTTTTCATCATGGTGTGGATTTCAAAGCCAACCATTATCTTCTTTCAGCAGTTGCAACAGGGAAGATCACAGGACTTGGGAATGATGCCGTACATGGTATCTATCAGGTGACACGCTATGGAGACTACGAGGTAAAATACGCACACCTCTCGAACGTTTTGGCCAACTACGGAAGTGAAGTCAAGGCCGGTCAGGTTATTTCCGTAAGTGGGGAAATACTTCACATGGAGGTCAAGTATAAAGGAGAAGAGCTCAATCCTCTGGAGTTTCTGACCATGATATACAGTAATTTGAAAGTCATGGAACAAAATGGACAACCTGGTGCAGTACCACAATTTGTGACACTGGATATGGATGTCAGAACCATGTATGACAAGGACAGCAAGGAGATAGAGAATCTAATGATGCGTTTTTTCGGACTACATGAAAGACATCAGTCTTGGAGCCTACACGTTGCCGGAACATACACAGTTCACTTTGAGAAATATTCTCTCACTGTCGGCTACAAAAAATTACTTCTATGAAACCATCCCCAGTATGGCTAATCCATTGGGTATGGGCGTACGAAGTATACCGATTGCAGCACGGGTACAGAATCTGCTTATCGGTGATTTCCTGAACTATCTTGCACTGCGTCATCAGATATTTCTTTCCAGTTTAAGTGATCACGAAAAAGCACAAGAACAGCCATAGCAAACAGTGCCTTATTGATCCATTGGCAGAACTCGATATTGATGTTCAAAGCTTTGATATTCCCCGTATGGTGAGCGTGTTTCCGGATAAGTCCGGTATCAGATGGTGGACAAAAGCATGGTTCAATGGTAGTGAGAAAGGAGAAGCTGCAATAGAGATTGAACGTGAGCTGGCAATCAAGTTTATCAATGAAAACATTGAAAAGGATGAATGGCTGGAAGAATATTTCCCGAAACAGATGGAAGTATATCACAATGCCATAGAACAGACACGCGAGCAATTACTCAACCAGATAAATCTATAAAGGGCATATAAATTATCAATCATATAAAACAGCAACTCATGGCAGAGTCAGAACAAGATAGAATATTCAGGACAAAGGTTATTCCAATCATGAACAAGGTTCGGAATGAACTGCAAGATAAGATGGCAGATGAGCTTAAAGAGCACACCTCATCATTTGCAGGATTGATGGCCAGTGCCATTGGTCCTGATGGTGGAATGTCTGCCAGACAGGCACAGATGCATTCTTTACGTTACACTGGTGAATGGAACTCGAAAACGGCTGAAGATTATATTGAAATGGTCAAGAAAGAACTTCAACGCCAGCACATCATCGTTGATTCTGCTATGGAGAAAAAGATGATAGACAAGATGATTCAGGATAAGATTCCACGCTCATCCATTGAATACATCTTAAAAAAGGCAGCAACTAACACCATCTTCTATCTCCCTCAGGAAGTTGCAAAATCACCATTAGAACATCATATGGATGCTGAAGCCGAAAAGAGATACAACCCATCTGAATGGGAAAAGAACACAGGTATAATTCTCGGATCCGTAACCGATCTAGCATGTATGGGTGGAGCCGGTGGCGGTTGGAAAACAGCGGCCACATGGGTCGGCGGTGACTTCCTGTTATCTAAATTCTCTGATAAACAGGAAGACCGTTCAGACATACCTTCAATAGTGCGACCGGGATGCGAGGAACAGTACAGACAAGACCAGGAGAAAATGAAGAAACAGGAAGAAGAAAAGCCACAGACAAGTGCTTCTTCTGTTGAGACTACACCGGAACAGGAAGAACCAGTCGAAGAGGAACAACCAACAGAAGAACAGACCTCCCCAAAACCGGAACAGACCAATATGGACGGATGGCAAGGGTTGCTAACCTCTTTCGGGCTTAATGGAATCAGCGACATTGGACACAATATCGGATATGTACTGGCCATGCTGCCTGACATGCTTGTAGGACTCTTCACGGGAAAAACGAAGTCAATCAATCTGAAGGACAATATGATGCCCATTGCCAGTATCGTTACAGGTATGTTCGTCAAGAATCCAATCCTGAAAATGATACTTATCGGTATTGGAGGACTCAATCTGCTGAACAAGGCAGGACATGAGACTTTGGATGATTTCAAAGCACAGCAGCACCCTGAAACAGGAACCGGTCCTGTGAATTATCGGATTTATCCTGATGAACCGCTCGATCCCCGAATTGTCAATCCTCAGATTAAGTCTAACTGTCTGATTGCTATAATAGACAAGGTTCCTTGCACCATCACTTTGCCGGACAAAGTTGTGAATGCCTACCAGCAGGGAGCTTTACCACTGAACACACTTGCAAATGCAATACTGGCAAGAATGACCAGATGCGTCAAATCGCTTCTGAAAACTATGAAGCAGGTGAACGGCAAACAGTTGCACGACCGCTTGCTCAAAGATAAAAGGATAACAATATAATAATCAGACTTATGGAAGAGAAAAACCAACAAGAGAAAATGGCAGTAGCACGTCAAGTTGAACTGTTTGAGAATGCTTTCAATAAAGCCAAAGAAAATGGTGGAATATGGCTTGAAAATGATGGTCGTAAAGCTCCGAGGCTATATCTGAAGCCTTTGCAGATTTCTGCCTTCAATGCCATCATATTGGGTATGCACAGTGACCAGAACGGTTACAAGACCAACCAATATACACTTTTTTCAGAAGCAAAAAAACGCGGTGAGTCCGTCCAAACCAAAGAAAAGGGAGTGCCTTTCCTTTGGTATAATTGGAATGAGTATGTAAACAAGCACAATCCTGACGAGAAAATCAGCCGCTCAGACTATCAAGCACTGTCGTCTGATAAGCAGGAGGATTACAAAGGAATCAGAAACCGTGAAGTACGCTCACTTTTCAATATTGAGCAGACCACACTCCCTATGGTTGATAAAACTACATTTGATACAGTAGTAAAAGAGACCGGTCCTCTGAAAGACCGTACAGATATAGAGTCAGCTTCGAATGAAATCCGTCAGGGTGTCGAAAATCTTCTGGAGCAGTCACGAAAGAATCTGGTTGATATACGCACTGATACTACAGGTGTAGCGCATTACGACAGTAAGAAAGATATTGTCTTCCTGCCACCTGCTTCATCCTATGAACATTATGATGACTATGCCCGTGATGCTGTATCCATGCTTATGTCTGCAACAGGACATCAACAGAGACTGGCACGTGAAGGCATGGTTGTCAAGAACGGAAAGGTTTCAGAGGATGCCATGAAACAGGAAAGACTGGTAATTGAAGTTGCTTCAGCAGTTAAGCTGCAGGAGTTGGGTATCTCTGCCAAACTCTCTCCTGACAGCCTGAAGATGACCGATTACTGGCTCAGGGAACTTAAAGAAGACCCGCATCTGCCGGATATACTGGAAAGGGATGTAAACAATGCTATAGATATGGTTCACAAGGCTGAACGTGGTGAGGAGGTAGAGCTCAACAACAGAGTCCTACAGAATCAGATAGCGGATATTAAGCACATTCTTCCCAAACACTATTATGTAGCTGATGAAATCAAGACATTGCCCAACATAGATACAAAAGAGTTCGTGGTTGTAAAAGAACCTGAACAGAAGATGGCTGATGTGGTTCTCCCTTCTGGTGCTTCATTAGGAGTCGAGAATGAGATTCCAGGAATGAACAAAGGACGCATCGAACATGCGCTTCAAAAAGAGGGCTATGAAACGGTCACTTTCTACAACATAGACGGTTCTATGGGGTATCGTCCCGATGACAGTTTTTTTGACGGCAAGGAGGTATCCGTAAACCGCATGAACAAGTGGAACATGGAAACACTTACACTGCTCGATGTATCTGATGCCGTCAAACGCTCCGGTGCCATAGACTTTGAAAAGATACTCATGTTGCGTAATGACGAAGGGAAATGGGCACTTTATCTGAAGCCCGAAAATGAAAAGAGCTTCAGCGTTTACCCCGAGAAGGCAGATCTGAACCTTTTCTTCACCACAATAAAACAAGGTGACGAAGAAGCTTCAGAAAAAGTACGTCAGGATATGGCCCAGAAATACTATATGGCTGCCCAGAACAATCCGGATATTAAGGTTGACCTTTTCAAAAGCGATGCGACAGCAGAAGAACTCGCAAGGATAGACCGTGTGAACATCTTTAAGACCAAGGGCTCGGAGAACCAACCCAGTGTGATATTGTGTATGCCTACAATCAACGGTGAGAAATTGACAGCCCGTGAAGTGAGTCCACAGCAATGGCAACGTATGTGGCTGGCAGAAGACATGCAAGATTATAAAAAACATCTTGCGGTAAGCCTTTTTGCAGATGTGCTCCGTAAGGATCGTACAGATGCTGTTGCGGTAGGTACTGACAAATCAGAACAGGAGGCCCAGTCAAAGAGCCCCAGTCAGCAAACGGAAGTACATGAGGAGCAGACGGAAGAGAACACCAGACAGAACGAATCACTTGGCTCATTCGAATCCAAAGGGAATAAGGGCAAGGATGAAAGTTCCAAGACTGAATCAAAGGCAACCGCAGAACTCTCTCCGATGCTGAAACAATACTATGAGTTAAAGTCAAAACATCCAGATGCAATTATGCTCTTCAGATGTGGAGACTTTTATGAGACTTACTGCCAGGATGCGGAAAAGACCGCCAAAATACTCGGCATCACTCTCAGTAAGAGCAATCACACCAAAGATGCTGAAGGGAAGCCTCTCCTTATGGCCGGTTTTCCATACCATGCACTCGATGTTTATCTTCCAAAGATGATCCGTGCCGGTGAGAGAATTGCCATTTGTGATCAGTTGGAAACTACCCGGCAAGGGAAAGACATTAGTGAAAGACAGAAAAGTGAACCCGCCAATCAGGAAGAGAGCAAGGCTTCAAGAATGCACAGATAACATGTAACTGCAATGTCAAAGAATCAAGAATATATCCAACAATATGCAGAGTATGCCATGGAGCAGATGCGCAGATATGGCATACCTGCATCTGTCACGCTTGCACAAGGTATCTGTGAAAGTGCCAGTGGCCAGAGTGAACTGTCCCGTAAGGGAAACAACCATTTTGGTATCAAGGCCACATCCAGCTGGATTGAGAACGGAGGCAAATATCTTGTATATACCGATGACCGTCCAAATGAAAAGTTTTGCCAGTATGCAAATGTGGGAGATTCCTATGAGCATCATTCTCAGTTTCTGAAAAGGAACGGAAGATATGCCGGACTATTCCAACTCTCACCTGATGACTATAAAGGATGGACAAACGGATTACAGGATGCAGGATATGCGTCAAGCAAACAATATGCAGCAACCCTTCAGAATATTATCGAGAAGAACGGATTGCAAAAATATGACCAGATGGTAATGCAGGAAATGAAGGCACTGGGTAAATCCTTTGGAACTGCTGACAATCCCTGTCAAGCCACATCCGATGATGTTTCCGTGCAGGATACTGAAGAAAAGAAATATTCCTTCCCTTTAAAGAGAGAGGAGTTTATGCTGGTTACTTCTCCCTTTGGTACAAGAAAGGATCCTTTGGACGCAAGTAAGTCCCAGTTGCATAAAGGGATTGACATCCAGACAAATCATGAGGCAGTCCTTGCAACAGAAGATAAAGGAAAAGTTGTCAACGTGAACAGCAATGCCAATACAAACGGAGGACGGTCTGTTACAGTTGAGTACAATAGGAACGATGGCAGCAAATATCAATGTACCTACATGCACCTGGACAGTATATCCGTCAAGATCGGTGATGAAGTTGCTGCCGGACAGAAGCTTGGCATTTCAGAAACACTGGGTATCGGACTACTGGTGAACATCTTCATTTTGGAGTTATATCCATATCCACAGATGGAACAAAAAGAGATATTGACCCGGCTGCATATCTTGCTGAGATTTCACAAAAAGGGAACATCTCATTACAGGTTCTCAGTAACGGAAAAGATCTGACTGCGCAATACAAGAGTGCAAGTCAATCCGATGCCAATGTGCAGCCAGATACAGCCATGAGTCCGGATGATTGGATGAAGAAAATTCTGTCCTCTGAAGACAGTGGGGTGAATATGCCTATAGCTGATCCTGTAATAGAGATGGCCATGACTATGTTCACTTCACTCATGGCTCTTGCCCTCCAGATAGATAATTCAAGTGAGGAGGAAAAGATGCAGAAGGCTACTGCTGCAGCTGTCAGTAAAAGCATAGACCTTACTCCTATCCTCCCATCCTATAAGACCTGCACCATAAGCCTGCAGGATGGTAAACCCAATCTGTATGCAGACAATGGAGTTGTACAACTCAACAGAGAACTGAGTAATGCAGAAATAAACAAGATCCAACAGACGCTTGGCAGTACCATGATGAACGATGATGAGAAACGACGTAGCATCGCCTCTGTTATTAACTCTGCCGTGGTCACGCTGCAGATGTCACAAAACTATCAGAACAATCTGGAGATCCAACAAGGCAGACAGGAGTCTGTACAGTTGAAATAATTTGCTTTTTAAGTATAACAATCAATTCGTTTTATTATGATTAAATGTAATGTAACCGTGTGTGGCACCGTTTCCCGCCAGGCACAAATGCGTGCTAACAAAGAAGGTACGCAGTTCGCATCATTCGGTATCAATATCGTTATTCCGGCAAAATCAGGAATTAACAAGACAGTTGAAATCAGTGTGGCCAAGACCTGTAACAACCTATCTGAGTTACCACCAATTCAAGTTGGGACTCGCATTGAAGTAGCCGGTATTCTAATGTTCCACAAAAAGGGAGAAGCATTATACCTTAACCTGTCTGCAACTGGTATTAACACATTCAATGCAGGCAATAACGACGGCATTAACGGTACAATGGAGTTCAGAGGTACTTTAGGCAAACAAATTGAGGACAAGACAACTAAAAATGGTAAGTCCTTTACGGTGTTTTCAGCTTATAGTAGCGAAAAGGATGGAGATAATTACACCTATACCTGGGTACGCTTTATGCAATTCGACAAAAGAAAAGAAGCATGGATGCAACCAAAGCCGGAATCAATGCCAAGGGGGATTTGGAATTAGGTGTGTACAATAACAGACTTGACCTTACATGCCGCATAAGCGAATGCTCTCTTTGGGAGAAAAGCTCTAACTCTTACCAACACTAATGACTATGACAGGTAAAAAGATTTATAATTCAGATGGCCGTAGCAGTGAAGATAAGGCCTTGGACAAATTCGCAGAGATGATGATTGAGAAAATCAAGACTTTGCAGAATGACTGGAAGAAGCCTTGGTTTACAGATAAATCCATCTCTTGGCCAAGAAATCTTTCTGGCCGCGAATACAATGGAATGAATGCACTCTTACTCATGATGCACTGTGAGAAACAGGGATATAAACTGCCTGTATTTTGTACTTTTGACCGTGTAGCCGGTCTGAACTATACCAAAGACAAGCAGGGAGTCCGTCAGCAAATAAAGGATAACAATGGGCAGGAATTGCCAAAGGTTTCCATTCTGAAAGGAGAAAAGAGTTTCCCGGTGTTCATCACGACATTCACTGTTGTCGATAAAGAGACAAAAGAAAAAATTAAATACGATGACTATAAACTGTTGAGTGAAGAAGAAAAGAAAGGCTACAACGTCTATCCAAAGCTTCAGGTATATAACGTGTTCAATGTGGCCCAGACCAATCTTCAGGAAGCTCGTCCTGATTTATATAAGAAACTTGCTGATGAAGGAAAACAGATACGTCCACAATCTGAAGGTGAGGATTTTTCCTTTGCTCCTATCGACCGGATGATAAAGGATAACGAATGGATATGCCCCATCAAGCCTACCTACGGAGACAATGCCTACTACAGCATTTCAAAGAATGAGATTGTCGTTCCTGAGAAAAAGCAGTTCAAGGATGGTGAGTCATTCTATACCAACCTGGGGCATGAGATGGCCCATTCCACAGGAGCAGAGAATCAGTTGGGAAGACTACAGCCAACGTCCTTTGGTAGTAAGGAGTATGCCCGGGAAGAGCTTGTGGCCGAGCTAAGTGCAGCCCTCGTTGCACAACGCTATGGTATGACCAAGCATCTGAAAGAAGACAGTGCCAGTTACCTCAAAAGCTGGCTTGACAGCTTGAATGAATCTCCGGAATTCATCAAAACTACACTGACAGATGTGAAAAAGGCATCAAGTATGATTACAAAATGTATTGATGCCATGCAACAGAAAATTGACCAGGAACAAAACATAGAAGTAGTCCAAAGTAATAGCCAAGAGCCTGTGTACTATGCTTCTGTAGCCTACCTTCAAATGGGTGAAGACACAGACAGACTTGACAAGCTACAAGAAAAGGGCGATTATGAGGCACTATTGAAGGAAGCCATTGAGTACGATGCCGGTGATGCCATAGACCTGTCCAACACTTACCTGTCTCCTACAAAATACCGTGGAGATGACCTGTTGGTGGAGAACGAACACTATGCCGTGGTATATAACCCGTCTGTTGGAGGAACCTATGATGTGATGCGTAAAGTCACTGCTGAAGAAGTCAGACAGAACATCACCCGTTACGGATTGCCTGATAACGCCACTGCTGATGTCAAGTCCATTACTGGAAAACAGGAACAGAAAATGGAAACTGTCGCACAAGAAGAGACGCACTACTTTCATAGAGGGAGGTAATTCTATAGACGATTAGTAGGCTGTCACTTCACCATTAATTTGATGAATGAGGCAGCCTAAAATTGCTTACCTGCCTCCGTCGGGGAAGAGGTGCAGAATCATAACAGAAAAACATCCTTTGTCCGTTAACGTAAAGCATAACCGTTCAAAGCGCAAACGCGCTTACAGGTAGGAAAAGAGACAGGAATATCAGGAGAAGATGATTCAGCGAGAAAAGACGATAGCAGAGCTGACAGTAAACGGCAGCAGCTTCAGGGAAAAGGATGTTGCCTTTTTATTGGGGGTTCAACATGACACCAGATATGAATACAGGTCAGTAACATCCAATGTAGAGGGCCGTTTGGACTATATTCTCACATCCATTATAAAATACCAACAGATTGAACTAAAGAAATACAATAATGCCATATTCTATCTTTCGGTTCCCTCCCGTTATCCATTGGCCGATGAGGAACTGGAAAACTTCAGAATAAAAATAAGGGAATTACTGGGTTACGATAATATGCTCTTTGGAATGGCTATAACAGATAGTTCAAATATGAGGATAAAAGCCGTTTTGCATCTCATCCTCAATTGAAGGCTTTTACTGGGAGTAGCTATTACTCCCACCATTCCCTCAGCTTATTCAGTCGTATTTTATAATAAAGTCTTTCCATCTTTCGTATATAAATGTCACGTTCATAAATTGCTCTTTGATCTTTTGAAATCTGTTGCTAACTGATGAGTGTACATCCATATAATTGCTCATCAAAGATGGTCTCACTATATCCTTTACATTGCGAATATTCATATGCTGAAGCTGGTTTTCAGTGATATGAATCCCATTCTCTTTAATGTGCTGCAACAGAAGAATACAGAGGTCAATCCATTTATTAAAACCGAAATTTCCATTTCCGTCAGCAATCAATGAATGAGAGAAATACGCCCTCATACAACGCAACTTATAATATTCCAACTCGTAAAGAAAGCGCCAGTCATATTGAGGGGCAGTTTTTGCGGCTTCAACCAACTCATCAATCAACGGCTGTAATTCCTCCTTGGCCCAAGCGCTGAAACGTTTCTTATGATACCACATGGCACGATGATACGATGCTGTATCCACCATGAGATGTTCCTTCTCATTTTCATCTAAGCATACTTGTTCCCCTTCAGAAGAAAAGGCATAAGGATCCTGAGCCTCCCTTAAGGCATAGAGTGAAACCCACTGTTCAAATTCATCGTCAGACTTAAGTTGCTTAGGAATACACATTCCACGTTTAAAAAGTTCCTTCTTCTCTTCCTCAGACAGATGTGAAACATCAGCCAAGGGGTACTGATAATTGTCTAATTCTAATCCCGTTAATTTCTTCGCTCCATCCATTGTGATATTATTATTTTTGATTATAGATAAAAATCCTATAAGGAATGCCCTTGTTCTTAGCCAGCTCAATAATATGCTGAGTTCCTTTGGACTTACCATCCCAGAAAGCCACCAGATGTGTGGCTATTTCCATCATGTCTTCGTTTCTGAGAAAGCCTGCCATACGATGGTGCAGCTTCCAATTAGCTGGGAAAAGAATCTTTGTCAGTTCAAATTCATCGGCAAAGCGGATGGCAAGCGTATCTGCTCCATCAGCCATTCCCGAAATGATTTTTATATCAGAATCACCACAGAAATCCTCTTGAGCGAACAAATGTCCCAGGCTTTCCTTCATAAACTCATAATCGGTGAAGTCACGTCCACCTGCCACTATTACTTTGGCAGCCTCCCTATAACTTTTACGATACAGGTCTTTCATTATTTCTGCCATTGATTGTCCATTATTCTCCATCATATTCAGTTTTATTACGAGCACTGTTGGTAATACATACATCTACAAAGAAATCATCCATACGCAGCAAATCCGGTATGGAATAATCCTTATGGGTACAAATGTCGTGCACTGCATGGCAAATACAGATTGAATCCAGTTCTGGCCTCATCAGACATCCTTCTGCCCATGTTTCTCCGTCGTCTAAAGTATTTACACAGTCCAGTTCCTCATCTGTCATCGAAGGGTTACATCCAGGTCTGTACGATACAATTGCACTTTCTATCTCTGCCACCCGATGTCTGATTTTCTCCATCAAAAGACTGACCAATTCTATCATATAGTCAAAATCAGACTGGTAAATCCTATCCTCCTCATATTTCAATACCGAGTCACAGTCATTGTATGAATATACCAACTTGCCTTCCACATCACAATCGTCACCATCAAGATACATGTTCATATTGGCCAACGACATGCGATACATCTGAGCAGTACGATGATACATCTGGTTAGTCAAATCCAGAAGTCGATTGTTCTGCTTTACAAAAATCTCCATCTCACGTTGAGTGGCCTGAAACATTTTGTCCAAAACGAGTTTTCTACTCATGACAAGACTCTCAACAGTCCTCATTTCCTGCCCGCCAACGTGACGCAGATAGAAGTCCATAGGATCAGTGCCAACATGCAACTTGACAGCACTTTCCACACTCCGCAACATACCCTGCAATTTATAGATATCCGATTCATTGCGAACTGTATCTACGAAATCTCTTGAAGAAAAATTCATTTCTGAAAGGTTTTGAAGTTTACGCTACAAAATTGATTAAAAGCTACGCCGATTTATAGCATAACCTTCTATTTTCTATCAAAAAAAGATACCTACGCAATATTTTGGCGTAGGTTTTAAGTAACTTTGCCATAAATAAAACCCAGAATAGTATGGCACAAAGCTTATTAAGTAAATACGTTTGGATTATAGATACCATTTATAAGGCCGACAGAATATCTTTTAAGGAACTTAACAGCCTATGGCTTGACAGTGAGATTAGTGAGGGAGTGGAAATTCCCAAACGCACGTTCGACAACTGGAGATATGCCATCCAGGATATGTTCGGACTATTTATTGAGAACGAAGGCAAGGGCAAATACCGCTACTATATTATGAATAAAGAGGACATCAGCAAGAATGGTCTCCGTTCATGGATTTACAACACCTTCTGTGTGAGCAACGCGCTGGACGAGAGCCAAAGCATAAAAGACCGAATCTTGCTGGAATACGTCCCTTCTGGCCAGGAATATCTTCAGAAGATTATTGAAGCGATGAAATCAAATCAGATTCTCAATATAACATACCACAGTTATTGGAAAGACGAAGAAAATAATTTTGATGTGGAACCTTTTTGTGTAAAGCTTTTTCGTCAGCGATGGTATCTGGTGGCACGCAGTACCTATACCTATTATCACAAACAGGGACCAAGAATCTATTGCCTCGACCGTATTACGTATCTGCAAAAGAGAGAGGAAACATTTAAAATGCCTGAAGGTTGGTCAGCCGAAGAGTTCTTCGACGGCTGCTTTGGAATCATAGCCGACAATAACATTCCAAAAGAACACGTAAAATTAAAGGTCAGCGCAGGACAGGCAAACTATCTGCGCGACCTGAAACTTCATGAGTCACAAGAGGAAACCGAATGTAATGAAGAATACAGTATATTCACTTACTACCTCCGTCCGACTTTTGATTTTCAGCAGGAGTTGCTTTGGAATGGTGAAGATCTGGAAGTCCTTGCTCCGACATGGCTACGTAAAGAACTGGCGGAAAAGATTAAAAGAATGTATAACAAATATAATATCAGCGAATGAAAGATTTTGCAGCAATAGATTTTGAGACAGCCAACAACCAACGCTCATCAGTGTGTTCCGTTGGCATAGTGATAGTAAGGGACGGAGAAATAACAGACACTTTTTACTCACTGATAAACCCGGAACCAAATTATTATAATTACTGGTGTTCACAGGTACATGGACTTACACGTAAAGACACTGATAATGCCCCTGTCTTCCCTGAGGTGTGGCGGCAGATAGAACCTCTCATAGAAGGCCTGCCATTGGTAGCCCACAACCGTCCTTTTGATGAAGGATGCCTGAAAGCAGTGTTCCGGGTATATCAGATGGATTATCCCTGCTATGAGTTTTATGATACACTCAGTGCTTCACGCAGGGCTCTACCCTGTTTGCCCAATCACCAGCTCCACACTGTAGCCGAAGCTTGCGGATATCAGCTGAAGAACCATCATCATGCCCTTGCCGATGCCGAAGCGTGTGCCTGGATTGCGAGGGAGATTTTATAAATCAAGAAAAACTTTTACCTTTAAATCATATCATTATGAGTGATATAAATAAAAAAGAAATACATTTAAAAGCCTTTTCGGAGTTAAAAGGAAAGATTTTCCATATACCATATCAACAGCGTGGATATAAATGGACTAAATCAAATGTAGAAGAACTTCTGAACGATTTGCGTGAATTTATATCATGCAATAAGGAATCAAAAAGAGTGTACTGTCTGCAACCATTGGCCATTGTACCATTGGGCGATGAAAGGTACAGTGTCATTGATGGACAACAAAGACTTACAACCCTATATCTTCTACACATGTACCTGTACGGTAATGAACCTTACACATTTGAATATGATCGTGACGACAGTAACATTCCGTCAAGAAGTGAATACCTGAAAAATATTGCTTCGGAAAACGAAAAGACAGCGGATAAGAATATCGACTTCTTTTATATCTATACAGCATATCATTATATTTCTGATTTTTTTTTGGATGACAAACTTAAGCAATCCTTCAGGGACTTGCTTGAACGCCCCAAGGATCAGAAGTCATTGCAAGTAATATGGTATGAGGTAGAAAGAGCCAGACAATATGAAACTTTCAGAAATCTGAATAGCGGCAAGATACATCTGACAAATACAGACCTTATCAAGGCTCTGTTGCTCAACCGTGTTTCAGGACTGCCTCAAGTTGAACGGATGGAGGCTGCTGCCATATTCGAAAGAATGGAACGTGACTTGCAGAACGACCATTTCTGGTATATGATTAACGGCAATGAACTGCGGGAAGGACAAACAAGGATGGATTTCTTGTTCAACCTTGTGGCTGGATGCAAACAAAGCGACTATGACATTGATTCAAGATGGTCGTTCAGAAATTACTTCAATGACTCTAAGAAGGAAAATTTATCGCAGAAATGGAAAGCTGTACGACATACTTTTCTAAGATTGAAAGACATGTATGATAACATCTACAGCTACCATTACATTGGGGGCCTCACGTATAATTCAAACAGGAATCCTATCAACAATATAACAAGATGGCTTGCACTTAACAGGGAACTTACTCATTCTGAATTTATCAACAGACTAAGAAGCGAAATCAAGACTATACTTACCAGAAAACATAAAGCCATTACAGAATACAGTTACTATAGCGATAAAAAAGATTTACGTCTTCTATTCCTGATGCATAACATCGAAACAATACTCCAGCGATTTGAACAGCTGCATGAAGACGAACGGTTAAGTCTCGAAAATGAGTATGAAAAGTTCCCGTTCGAGCTTCTTCACAGGCAGTCATGGGACATAGAACACATTTCATCGAATACAGATTCCGACTTCAGAAATTCTGCAGACAGAAAAGCCTGGCTAGAAAGCATAAAGCAAGATTTAGGCAATGAATACACCAAAGATGAAAACAGTAAAATAAAAGAGCTGGAAATGATATACAGTACAAGTGAAAAACGTGAAGACTTTAACCGTTTGTATACAGCCATAATGCGACAATACGATGATAAAACGGACTCTATAAAAGACAACGCTCCTGACGGGAAAGACAAAATGCAGATTGGGAATCTTACTCTTCTAGACAGCAGCACTAACCGCAGTTATCATAATGCCTTATTTCCTCGCAAACGGAGATATATAATTGTTGCCGATGGCATTTCCGATAAAAGCGACAAATTCGAGAGCTCACTCACACCTCGCTATATCCCTCCATGCACACGACAGGTCTTCACCAAAGCATATAACAAGACCAACAAACTATCGCTTAATGCCTGGACGCAGGAGGATGCCGATTTTTATGTAAAAGACATGGAGCAGAAGCTCGGATATTATTTCAACAACGAAAAAATATAAAAGCTATGAATTTCATCGAGTCATTCAACAGTAAAACCATACTGATACCCCTACTACAGCGTGACTATGTACAGGGAGGCAGAGAAGATGTGATAGTGCCATTCTTAGATTCTCTTCTCAAAACCAATCAGGACCTGAACTACATATACGGATATGAGGAAGACGGATGTTTTGTACCGGTAGACGGACAACAGCGTCTTACTACACTTTGGCTTCTTTACCTATATCTGTATTCAAGAAAACAATGTAAAAATAAATTTAATATAAATATCAGATTTGCCTCAAGAGAATATGCCGAAGACTTTTGCGAAAGGCTGTCCCTTCATTTGGAGAAACTGGTCAAAGAGAACGATGCCGATTCATTGGATAAAGTGATCGTCAATCAAAACTGGTTCATCCAATCCTGGCTCAGCAACACAAGTGTAAGGAATATGCTGGCAACACTTAAATTCATTCATAGGAAGATAAACGAAGAGAATTTTGATTCAATATGGAATCGTTTGGTCGTATCGGCAACTCCAGGTATTACCTTTGCATTTCTACAAATGGATGAAAGAAACGGTTTAGACGATGACATATACATCAAGATGAACGGTAGAGGAAGAAAGCTGTCTGCTTTCGAAAATTTAAAGTCGTTTATGGATGAAAATGTGGCTGGATTGTTTTTTGCTGAGGATTGGAAAATGAAAATGGACAATAAGTGGGCGGATATGTTTTGGGATAACCGGAACCGCCAGCAGGAACATCCTGAAGAGATTGACGATGAACAGCTGTACTGTTTATACAATCTCCTCATACTCTATCATATCCAGAATGACGAGCTCCTTGATACGATAATCAGAATAAAGGATGAAGAAACGCTTCTATACGAGGAGTTGACCTCATTCTTCGGAAAGAATGAAAAGACCGAAGTCAAGGATGTGATAAAGTCTGTTATAGAAAGACTGCAGAAAGCAGGCAATTTCCCGCTCACCTGGTTTGAGCGTCTTAACTTGCTATCACCCGGCTTCTTTAAATTTGCTTATAATAAGCTTAACACGCTGACATCATATTGTAAAAAATTTAATGAGATGCAGCTTTACATTGGAGAATCCGATTCCGAAAAAACATCCAGGACCTACCAACTATGTATGTGCGAAGGCTCTTTCGGCAGAACACTCCCATTATTATATGCTTTGTTGGCATACCAGGAAGGCGAAACCGAGCTGTTTGATTGGATGAGGACAATGCGGAATCTCATTCTCAATACTGTTATAGGCAGTGAGGATTTACCTTCAATAATTAAAGACATCGACGCTTTCAGCACACTGTGTAAGAATAGCAATATATATACGGTATTACAATCGGATGATGTGAAGAATGTATTGGATAAATTCAACAAAAGTCAAGTGAAGGAAGAAACCAGAAAGGCTTCTATGCCCGAATTTAAAGATGAAATGATTAACATGGAGAACGGAAGATTCTTCAGAGGTAGAATAGGTATCTTGTTCCGTATGCTAAAAGAGCAAGAAGGATATGACTGTATGTCGAAAGAAAACGTGAAAAGCTATTCATCCGTTCTGCTTGAATTATTCGACGGTAATGATAATGGACTTTCCACAAAATTCGAAAAGGATTACCTTTTACGCAGAGCATTAATGTCTTTCCCTCCATATTACTTTGGGAAAGAAGTAAGCTCATGCTGGTCTTTCAACAATGGTCTAACTGAGTGGAGAGAATACATAACCCAAGAAGATTATGATATAAGCTCCCTACAACAGCTGATGAAAAAATTACTTATCCCTGAATTCAAGTCCGGCAAAGATTTAGTAAACGTCTTATCAGAATATATTACTGATATTTCTTCAAACTTCGAAGAGGATATACGTAAGAAAGATAAAGATTCCCATCGGTATTATTTTATCAAGTATCCTGCTATTTGGGCGTTCATGGATACAAAACGGTGTGTTTGGAACGATAATAATTATGACATCGTGCTAAAATCGGCAAATGGAAATAACAGTAACAGGATGGAACTGCGCACAATATCTTTGTTTTTGGATTATAAAGAGAAAAAGGATTCCATAAATCAACAAGGATGGAGCGTTTCTATATGGCCAAAAGAAAAATCGTGTATGTATTTCGATTTCAAAATCCCCGGAGAAGAGAATAGAACTATTGCCATTGGTGTCTATTTTTATGATGACAATGGTAACAGGAATAGTGAAGATTGCTATGCATTCGACCTGTTTATCCGTCCGACTCACTATGATGCCATAAATGATGAAGAAAGAAAATTATTTGCCGATAAGTGCTTCACCCAAAACGAATCGCTGTTCTCATCTATTATTCCAGAATATAGTGAACTGTTTAAGAAAAATGATAATGGCCGTTTGAAAAGCCAAGTCCTTTACTCAAAATATAATCTTAAGAACATACTAACGAAGATTTTGAGTGATATCAGTTCCTATTATAAAAAATAGAAATATTTTCACCATTCCGGCTTTCGTTTTGCTTAGGGTAGTGTTTACATTCCGAATGTTCAGATTTATATGAAAACAAAATTCACATATTCCACTTTACACGAATCCAATAACTTTAAAATCTGGCATATTAAGTAAATGACAGTTATATGGCATCTTGTGGCGAATTGGAATTGAACTGTATCATAGGCAATGACAATGCCCTATCATTATACAGAGGAGTTTTATTTTAAAAATCGATTTACAACTTAAGTATCGAAGAAATATTATGTTTTCGACTGTTAGGATCTAAATCAGATAAGGATGCCAAGCTACTTAATATGTGTGTAGCAAAATATACAATAAAAGGCTTTACAATTTTCAGCAGATTACCTTGTCATCAACACAAATTGAACTAAACCGGATGAGCATGGAAGTTGTTTAGAAAAAAATATAATAGGTAACATAAAAGGTATGCAAGGAAAATCCGAGCATACCTTCTCTATGTAAACCATAATTTGATGGATAAAATACAAATCAAAGTCTCACGACTTTTTAGCAAAAGTTTCGCATTATCTATTATCATTCAGTAAGCATGACCACCGTAAAACGGTTAGAGTCATTGGCCTTAAACTTATCTATTCCACCAAAACTGTGCAGATGAATTAAACCTTCAGGTACCCCTCTATCAATAAGCTTTTGAGCTACATATCTGGCACGACGCTGGCCAAGCTCCTGATTGATGGACTGTGTACCAGTGGCACTGTCTGCTGCTCCGGATATGGTCACTTTTAAATTATGCGCCTTGGATATTTCAGCGATGTCATCAAGGTTCACAATCTGGGATTCATCTACAAGCCTGTCAGAATTTAGCTGGAAGAAGAAGTACACCGGAACACCCACTGTTATCTTTGAATTACCTGAATTTACTATTGAGTCCAATGCATTATTATTTACAGACATAAGATTATCAGATACATTTTGACCGGCAGACAAAAGTGAGTCTGACTGGCAGTTCCCAGTCCGTACATGCGTATCTACAAGACCGACTTTTGCATCATCATCCAAATTTTCAGCTATACCGTCAATACCTGATTTGCTTTCTGGTGAGCCAGACTTTTTCCCGGACAACCGTGCTCTTAGTGAGTTAAGCCCACTATAGTTATTCTTGGGATAGACTGTCAGCACCTCTTTCTCTCTGGACATTTTTTTCTGCAATCGTATATTCTCATCCTTCATATAGGAGATGTAATCTTTGAGATAAGCATTCTGCTCGATATAAGGTGTAGCATCAACTACACGCTTCCATCCAGCCTTTCCTAATGTGATGGAGAGACCGGCTGAGACCGTAAGCATATTATCCTTGAATTTTATAGAGCTACCCATATTATCAAAATTCTGGGCTGTAGTCAGTCCACTGACACCAGCAACAAGTTTTACCCTGTTGCCAATTCTGTAACCTATCTCCAGTCCATAGGTAAAGGCGAACGGACGGCTGCCATCTGAACCACTGCCACATGAGCAAGGATCAGACCAGTCCGCATTATGAATCATACCCACTCCCACATAAGGAACAATATCCCAAAGAGAGAGTCCGTACTCATTCTGACGGAGTCCTGAAGTCAGATTGTACATCAGGTCTGCATGACAGAACTGATACTTCATGGATTTGAACTCAGCGTTCTTGAACGTCAGTCCCTGGAAACCTACACGTCCACCGATTGCGGGTGTGAACCACTTTCCAACACCTACCTTCAAGGCAGGTGTTATCCGGTCGAACACATCACCGCAACCAATGGGTGATCCGAGAAAAGCTGAAGCCCCGCCCTTAATTTCTATAAACCAATTTCTACCCCAGTTGGCTGCTTCGCTTACATTCTTCAGATATGTAGGATTCATAGGCAAGAGCATCTGCTCCTGACTGAAAGTATTTTGCTTATAAATGCTGTCAGTATTGTGATGGATGTTACTTGCAGAGACTGTCATTGCAGCAAGACATCCAGTTAAAAGCATAAGAATATTCTTTCTCATATAGTTTATACTTTAATAGTCGTTGATACTGTCATAAGCCAACAGGCTTACCATTACATTCTCTTCTTCCGTTTGACAGATGGCGCACACATCTTGCGTGCCATTGCCAGACACCTACGTGCCCACTCACGGTCATCATCTTCCGGCCGCCTTCCCCAACCAGTGGAGGGGCCACCGCCACCTCCGTGAGTCTGGGCAATGGTCGTAGCATCGTCCACATAACCGCACACAAGGTTCAAGGCAACCATGACAACATGATTTCCCTGTTCTGCCAGTTGGCAGATCAGTGTATCGTCAAACAAGGATTTTGTTTCCTCCGGCAGATGGTGATAGCGGGATGTGAACTCCTGTGACATTGTGTCAAGCATTGCACCGTTCAAGTGATAGCTCATGTTATGAGCCCATGAAAGTTCAGACTGATTGGCCTTGTCTTCCAGTTCCCTGGCTTGCTGCTCGATGTCAGCCTTATCTTCACGAAGAGCTTCAAGCAACCGGTTAGTCTCATCAAGTTTCTTTTCCTTGTCTGCCAGTTTAGCTTCAACCTGAGCCTTCTGGTATTCGAGACTTTGAATCTTGCGTGCAATCTCTGCACTGATACTCTCGCTGTTGGCCTGCATTTCCCGAAGAGGACGAAGTTCATCTTCAAGACGGTCTTTCTCCGTCTTCAGATTATCAATCATGGTCGTAAATGACTTCTGTTTCTTCTGGGCTATTGCCAGTTCCTCGTTCAGAGACTTAAGCAACTTCCTGTTGTTCTCCAACTGGGCTTCAAGTGTCACACAGGCATTGGCCAGCCATCGTCGGTATTCCTCAGTAGAGCGATGCCTCGCACCAGATTCTACAACCGACACCCCTCTTGTAAGGCCCCATTTTTCATTGACCTTCGCAAGCTCGTCGTGCAGGGCAAGCATATAATTCTTAAACTCCAGACGGTTCTGTCCATGGAAAATCTGCTTGAAAGCAAACTTGCCGTTCTGGTCTATCGGTAGTAGAGCACAGTGAACATGCGGGTTCTTCTCGTCACAGTGAACTATAAAGGAAATGATGTTTTCCTCTCCATATTTATCTGCCACGAAGCGATAAATGTCACGTGCCCATTCTTCTATTTCCGGCATACGCCTTACATGTTCGTTACCTCCTTTGCTCTCAAAGTCAACTACCTGATTGCCGAAGGCCAGCTCACGCATACGGTCGGTTGAGCCTCCGAATATGAAGTTGACCACTGTCCGGAAACGTGGCTCGGCTAGTCCTTCATTCGGATCCTTGATGCCACGTGACGCAAGGTTTTCTGCCATGCGTTTTGTCAGCGGACGCTTCTTATCTATCGGTGTGACTATGCCACCTTTTTGTACCTCGAAATTAAGATGTTCACGGCTACGGTCATAGTTACCCTCACGCATAGCCTGCTCCCATCCTTTATCCGTCCAGGCACGTAACTCCTCATTGCTCGTCTGTGAGAGCCCTTTGGAAGTCTTTATATCCATGACTTGTTTTGATGTAGTACCCATAATGACAATTTTATTTTTTGCGTTATTCTGAGCCTTTTTTCAGTCTCCTTTGCGGTCATACGCACACTTAGAAAACTGACCCAGCTTGCTGTTTATCTGGTCAGCCCTCCCGCCGCTTCATAGCGGTCGGGGTATTAGGCTTCCCGAGACTGTAAAAAAGTGGCACGTGCAAGCACGCTGCCTGTCGTTGCATCTATCCGTTAGCGGGACAAAGACGAAGTGTATAAAAGCGTATGACATGCCGTGCATCGTTAATAAGGCGTTTAATCCGTTCCGTTTTCAATAGAGGAAGTGCCCCCAGGCTTATCATCCGTTCTGTCCTCTACGGGGCTTAAATCAGGTCGAGGAGGGTCATCATAATAAAATGTTCCCGGGTCAGATACGTAGTATTCAAATATGCAGTCAAGGAGAATAACTTCTGCTTTCGTATAACGGGATACGGGTTCTGCCATATAACCCGGCTTTCTGTTTTCACGTATGGCCACAGCCAGAATGCCAAGGATTTCTATTACTTTCTGCCAGTCCCATACATGGTCTTTTCCAAAGAGAAGGCCGATGGAATCCGACAGTTCTTCAGGCATTTCCTTCTCCATTTTCAAGACCTGAAATATGGACTTTGCCAGCGAGTCAAATACTTGACCCTGCTGTTTGAGAACATGTCGGGCAGGTCTGCCTCCGTCGTTCTCCGTTACCGCCAATTCCATAACCTTGTTGAAATAACAATTATATGATTGGGCCACCTGACCGGCAGTGTTGCGTCCTTTAATGAACCGTACAAACTGAAGTGCGTTGAAGTCCAATATATCAGACGGTGTCTCAACAAAGAGAGAAAGGCGTTGTTCCTGGCTTACGGAAAACACATAGCTTTTTGAGAATTGCTCCATGGTTAGATGGCCCAGGTTGGCAAGACCGGTCAGGAACTGACGGACTGTAGCACGTTGCCATTGCCACTTCCTTGCAAGTTCAGATATGGTGGCAATAAACTGGCCGGGAAGTAATTTCAGATTTCCTACTACAACGGATGTGGAATATGTTCCTGATGTCGCTCTGGTGAGCAGATCACAATAGGCTTCCAGTTTGCTGTAACGGTCCTCTGATTTAGGCTTCAGATACTCCAACAGGGAGCGGTCTATGCCCTGTGGGTCATTCAATTCAGGAGAAGAATTGTTTTTATTGTTAGTCATTTGCGTCATTTTTAGATTACATTTAAAAAGTGGGAAAAAAGCAAGCAAGGAATATATATTCCACATGTAAGTGGCATTAATAGTAGTTCTTCATTATCCAGTCCATCTGGCTTTTAAAACTGTCGCAGTCTTCAAGTACGCTTTTCTGCTGAAGGACTCTTTCAGACGGATAAAAGACAGCTGCCACACTTAGCAGGAAAAAAAGCTGAAACACACTGTTCATATAAGGGGTGGCATAACATACCACTGCTATCAGGAGTGTGATAAGCCAAAACCGTTTCCTTTCATGCAGAATATGAAGGGTACTATCGGCAATCCTTCTGTTCAAAAGTGCCAGCGTCAGGATGCTTGACAGTCCAACTGCCAGATTGGGCTCTGTCATACAACAGCACCAGTTGATGAAGATGAGTGTAAGCATCATAATACTTAAATAAAATTTTCTTGCACTGTCAAATACTACCATCCTCCACATGAAGCTTTGCATGCAGCGGTACGGTTTTTTATATAAGCAAAAAAATGCCAGAAGTAGCAGGAACGGGAACAAAAAACGGATGATGGTTAATGTATGTATCATAGTGAATTCATTTAGTTATTTGTATTCTCAACGTGTTCCTGCTCTTTTCTCTGGATTGACTCCAACCGTTCAGCTATGCGCCTATTCAACCGGACATTATAGCTGAACGATTTCTGGTCAATAGTGGGGTCTTTTGAAAGTTCTTCATCCGTTTCGATAAGAAGATTCAGATAAGAATCCAAATTGGAATCGTGATTCCTTTTCTCATCTCCTATGGCATAATCATCAGTCAATGAAGTCATCTTGTCCAACGTATCAGGGTCAATATCATCGGCCAGGTCATAGGCCCTTTTAATGCTTCTCATAACCATCAGGCAAGAGAATATGAGGAAACACAGTATAGCCTTGATTATTATATTCAGGTCAAATACCATCATCGCCAGTACAGCCAGCAGGATGACTGTAAAATAAAAAACATAAATTTTCCTGTTAGTATTCATAATCGTCAAGTTCAAGTTTTATTATACCGAAAGAAGCTTTCTCTATAATGTATTCGACATCACGCAAAGTGAGCGCATCATGCTTAATCCGTTCAGAGGCTGAAGGGTCTTTTTTGCAGAGAGCCAACAGACCCATGTTCAAATCGTATTCATTGATGTTCCAGGTACAGGACCTCTTGAAACAGTAATGTTCCCTGTAGCTTTTCAAAGTGATAGCTTTAAACAGCAGCGGCTTCAGCATTCCATCCTGAAGTATTCGCATCTCTACCAGTTTTTCTGTACCGATAACCTTTATCCATGTCCTGTTTTTCTGTATGATGTCTGCAATGAGGTAATACGTTTTCCTGTTCATTCAAAGTCCGCAGTTGAAGTCATTCATTATCTGGACATGCTCTCGCTTTTCTATGAATTTTCCACGACGTTCATGTAGTCGCAAATCTTCAAAAATGTCAGCAGACATAACCTCAATGGAATTGTAGATGGTAACATATAACTCATGGATAAGACCGTCCGTATGTGTCTTGCAGTTTATCTTGAACATACGTTCCGTCACCGGATAACAGTAGGCGCAGCATTCATGTCCGTATGCGGTAGCGGATGATGGCACTATGTGGTAAAGAATGGCAAGATCCGCATTCATCTCAAACATGTCCAAAACCTTTTCGAGAGGCTGAGGTTCGTGTACTTCATAAGGAAGTACGGCATAATCTTCGTAAGTCTTGATTTCCCCAAGCCAGTAATTATCAATAATGGCTGGCAACAATATGGGACCGGATGATCTGAATTTTAAAATAGCTTCCTGTAACATGATATTTATATGATTAGATGGTTGATATGTATAATCGAATTAGCTGATTCGGTATTTTTGTGGTCACATCCCGATCGATTAAGTGTTTGCTGTCTAATCTGGAAATGATAGCCGGATAATCCTTTGCCATATCCGTCATAAGCCGAATCTGTTCCGGTGTCAGCATTGTTATGGCAAGGGCATCTATCGAGAGATAAGGTTGTAACATCATCCACAAGTAAGCATTGGCATATTGCGAATCCTTTACTATACCACGTTTCAGTTTCTCATGACAGACTTTGGCATTCAGAAGCAGACGGCGGCCTGTCCTCATGGACATATAGGTAATAGTTTCATCAGCCTTGATTTTACCATTTGATGCTTCCTTATAAATGCTGTCACAAATATTGGCCGTCATATCAGTAATATCCGCCATACCCAAAGCTGAGCACTCGTCAATGGAAGCAAGAAAGCTTCGGAAGAAGAAGTCTTCCATACGGATAAATCGAAGAAGCGCATCTTCTGAGTGTACCCCATGTAATTTATATGAAAGCAGAAACTCTGAGTAATCGGCAAGTAAGTCTCTAATATTCCCGGTATATACAGGAATGCTATCCAATGAGGAAAAGAATACTGTTGCATGTCGCTTTAATGAGTCAAGTTCCTTATCCTGACCATAGATAGAAGTATGAAGTTTGACATATGCCACATCGCTTAGAGTAAAGTTGTCCGCAAGCTCCATCAACCTCGTGCGAATGGAATCCGTTATACTGTCAAACCTCATGGTCAGACCGGCATGAGCCGTAAACGAAGGGTCTTTCTGAATAAATTTGTAGACTGTGTCTGAGCATTCATACCACAGATTGATAAATGAGGCAAGTTGCTCGGCATTGCACGTTTCCTGTGATCTGACAGTCTTATAAAGATTATCGTATTCATTCAGAGCTTCATCAGAGGACTCAAAATCATATTTCTCATGATTGTTGCATGAGTAAAACAAGAGTACAGAGCATAAAAAAATCAAGTGAAAGATTAAACTCATTTGAGTATTTTTTCTTTCACTTGATTTACTTTCTTTCACTTGTTTTCCTGAACCTGCGTCAGACATACCAATCAAACCGCTACTACAGTGATTCTTACCGATTAAATTTCTATATATCATTGGCATAATTTTGTTTGTTATGTGGCAAATGTATAGATAAAATTCCACATTGTCAGTATAAAATATTCAGTTTATACTAATTTATATTTCATACTCATAATAGTATGATTTATAATACATATCTATTGATAATAAGAAGTTGTTAAAAAAGAAGTCGATTATAAAATCTGTCATATCAGTATGATTACCAATATGAATATAATTTATACCTTTGCATCAGAGTCGTGTTCATTATACTCTTGGAGAATTATCATACTATATATTTTTCAAGACAAGATAAGACATCTATTTGATTATCAGTCAAAACCTTTATAATATGGCAAAGATAGGTTACATTATGGCAATATCCCAGTATGACAAACTGGAAGAAGACAGGGAGTGGATGAATAACTTCGGATGTATACGCATTGTAGAGGAGTGCGATGAGAACGAACGCAACAGGCCGCTTTGGAAGCAACTCATGGTTGCCCTGCAAAGGGGGGATGAACTTGTTATCCCCAAATTTTCAAATGCCATCCGTGGCAGTCGGGAACTGGCTACTTTCCTGGAATTTTGCCGGGTAAAAGCTATTCGCGTCATAAGCATACACGACCGGATTGATTCCAAGAACCAGCTTTTCCCTGAAACCAAGCCATCGGATGTGCTGGAAATGATGGGTGCCTTACCTGAAGAAGTACTTGCTTTGAGAAAGACTGCCGAGCATATGGTGAACCTGCAGGCGAAGATGATTGCATCATTACCGAAGGTTTCTTCCACAAAATTACAAAAGCTCGACAGAGAAAAGACAGTTATCAATCTGTATGCAGCCGGTCATCCTATAGATGAGATATGGAGAGCAAGCGGCTTCAAAAGCAGAAGTTCTGTGTTCCGTATTCTGAACAAGCATGGCATCAAACTCAATAGAGGAAACCATTCCGGACCTATCAAAAAGAAAAATGAAGAGGATACATCGAAAGATATGGATAAAAGCTGACTATAATGAAAAAGATACTTTTCCTTCACGGATTCTTTGCCACAGGAAGTTGTCCGATGGCAGTTGCTCTGAAAGAAGCATTTGAAAATCATGCCTCCGTCTTAACGCCAGACCTTCCGCTTCATCCCAAGGAGGCATTAAAACAGGTACGCTCAATCATTGAACAGGAATCGCCCGACCTGCTGCTGGGTAACAGCTGCGGATCTTTTCTTGCGCAGATGCTCGCCCCGATAGTCGGCATCCCGGCATTGCTTGGCAATCCGCACTTTGAGATGACGAAATTCTTGAAAGAAAGAATCGGTGAGCATCAGTACAAAGCCCCACGCAAGGACGGCAATCAGACGTTTATCATAGATGAAGCTTTAATCGAAGAGTTTGCCAAACTCGAAAAGATTCAGTTTGACTGCTGTAATCCGTATTACAGAGACCGTGTCTGGGGACTATTCGGCGAACAGGACAGACTGGCTCACTATGAGCCCATGTTCCTGGAGCATTACAACAATTCCCATCATTTCCCGGGTGCGCATACTCCCACAGAACAGGAAGTGAAGACCTGGTATGCGCCCTTGGCCATGAAGATGCTGATGGAGTTTCCTAAAAAAGAAGAAAGATATTTCCGTCATTTCAAGGGTGGTACCTATAAATATATCCATTCCGCTTTTGACAGTGAAACTCAGGAGCGGATGGTTGTATATCAAGCTCTCTATGGAGAGAAATCTTATTGGGTCAGACCGGAAAAGATGTTTTTCGAGACTATAGAAAGGGACGGAAGACGCTTTTCAAGGTTTACGGAAATAGACATCTGAGTGTTTAAGGTTTATCCGCATAGCAGCTATAACCGTAAGACTGCAACGAGTAAAGGAACAGAAGACCATCCCTGTGGCTCCTGTTCCTTTGTTCTTATCACTCAATTTCCGACGTAATGAAATCAATGTGACCGGCAAATATATCATCGGCATCAATCTCATGTTCATTGCCCCGGTCGTTTTTCTCATCTCCTATGATGGTTATTCTTCCATCATTGCTAACCCTCACTGCAAGGATTACCACATCACAAGGCTCATCATAGTCATACGCTGCCACTATCGGGCAATCACCCTCAAAGTGCCATTCATAGCCATCGGCAACCTTCTCACCATATTGGCGAATTGCAGAAACGAGCTCTTCCTGTTCGCGATGCTTTACCTCCTGCACGCTATCATAGATTGAAAAATTCTTCAACCTGGTATCCCTTTGTTCATGTACCTCCTTGCCATTCTCTTCATCTATGCCAAATTCATGAAACTGCACCGGAACATAATCTGCAGGAACTGCCATCCATGAAATGTTATTCAAGGAGTAGTCGTGCTCTACAAGGAAAAGTTCAACGTCCTCTCCAACCATATTCTCCGGAACGTTCAAAACATCGATGCGGACATTTGCGCAATCCACAACAATAATCTTCATAGCTGTCCAATTTTTAAGTTATACATTAGTTTTCATCATAAAGTCTTGACAAGAAAGACTGAAGTTCTTTATCCTTTACCTCTCTGAGGGCACAAGATTTGAAACTCCTATCCTGTTCTATCTTCAATAAGCCGAGTCCGTACTTACTCGCATCATAAGTGACATCGGCCATTTCAGATGCTGACATGTAGCCGTACTCTGTTTCATGTAGACCGACCACTATACCATATAGGGTGAAGTCATCTCCTTCGGGCTGTCCTTCCATAATATACCAACGGATATTGCCAAGGTGAAACACTGCGATGCAAAGCGCATCCTTTCCTTTTGCGTCCTGTGAATACAGGGGATAATCACTCAGAGCCTCTCTCAGTTCTGGAGTTACCAGACGATTGTTGAATTTTGTTACTGTCATAATATCTGAATTATTTATTTCCCTTTTGTTACAGCCTTTCAGCTGTGTGTCGGGAAGATTTTTCTGCATCAGAAGTTTGGAGAAGGCAAATAAGGCAAGAATGGCATGAAGAATACTCTTTAAGTGCCTGTCACTTAAAGGAAGATTGTTCACAAGACACGTCTTGCAGTTTGACAGATCCAAGATAACTTCGCTGAAAAATTTTCCTCTGACACGACAGCGGATGTGCTTAAAGGCAGACATATAACAGGTGAAAATCACTCCGGGACTGCATGTAAGAGTGAGATATGGGCTGTATATAACTGATAAGCAATAACAATATTAAGGATTTTTTGGAGGATTCTCGTTATCTTTGTATCGTTTTCCGGAAATATAATGAGTACAGAGCCATTACGACAATATATAGCCATAGATCTGAAATCATTCTATGCTTCAGTAGAATGTGTTGAACGGGGATTGGATCCACTCGACACATGCCTTGTCGTGGCTGATGCTTCACGAACGGAAAAGACCATCTGCCTGGCTGTTTCGCCGGCATTAAAGAAGTATGGTACCGGAGGTCGTCCTCGCTTATTCGAGGTGATTGAGAAAGTACGTGTGGCAAACAGGCAGCGAGGTAACAGTGGAAAATCCTACTCGAAGAAGGAGCTGGACAGCAATAAAAGTCTGGCCATAGACTATGTGGTGGCTCCTCCCCACATGGCTCACTACATAGAATACAGTACAAGAATCTACGACATCTACGAAATATATAAGTCCGGATGACATCCACGTGTATTCCATCGACGAGGTCTTCATCGATGCTACCACCTATCTCGCGACTTACAGGATGACTGCTCATGAGCTGGCAATGAAGATGATCCGTCATGTCCTTTCGGATACAGGCATTACAGCTACGGCAGGAATCGGTACCAACATGTATCTGTGCAAGGTAGCCATGGATATTGTGGCCAAGAAGATGCCACCCGATGAAAACGGTGTACGCATTGCCGAACTTGACGAAATGACTTATCGCAAATCGCTTTGGGAACACACTCCTCTCACAGATTTCTGGCGTGTAGGCAAAGGTATTGCCAACCGGCTTGCCCAGTACAATATCCTGACGATGGGTGATGTAGCCAGATGCTCTATAGAACATGAAGGATTCCTGTACCAGATGTTTGGAGTCAATGCTGAACTGCTTATTGACCATGCCTGGGGATGGGAACCAGTTACCATGGAATATGTGAAAGCCTATAAGCCTGAAAGCAAATCATTGAGTTCCGGACAGGTTCTCCAGTCGGCTTACACTACGGATATGGCCCGTAATGTGATACTTGAAATGGCCGACAGTGTGTCGCTCGACCTTGTGGACAAGAGGCTGCTCACTGACCAGTTGGTGCTTACCGTCGGATACGACATTGAATCATTGACCAACCCTTCAATAAGGGAGAAGTACCATGGTAAGATTACAACCGACCATTACGGCAGACAGGTGCCGGTCAATGCTCATGGCACCATCAATATCGAGGAGCCGACTTCTGCAGGCAGTATCATCTCCGAAAAAGTGGCTGAACTGTACGGCCGCATAGTGAATCCTGTCCTACTCGTGCGCCGTCTTAACCTGTCGGTGAATCACCTCGTACATGAGGAGCAGTATAAAAAGCAACCTAAAATCGTCCAACTCGATCTTTTTACTGATTTCGAAGAGTCAGAAAGACAGCGGAAAGCTGACCTGGAAAAAGCTGAGAAGGAACGCAGACGTCAGGAAGCTATCCTGAGTATAAAGAAGAAGTTTGGGAAGAATGCCATCCTGAAGGGCATCAATTATGCCGATGGAGCAACCCAGAAAGAACGTAACCAACAGATTGGAGGGCACCATGAGTAAATATGACGACATAATCAATCTGCCACATCATGTCTCAAAGAACAGGACACCCATGTCCATGGAGAACCGTGCCGCCCAGTTTGCCCCGTTTGCCGCTCTCACAGGACATGATGAAGCGTTAGCCGAAACAGCAAGGCTGACTACTCCCAAGAAGCTCCTTTCTGATGATGAGATGGCAAGTCTTACAAGAGAACTCGCCCGCGTCATTGAACAGGTGCCGGAACAGGAAGAATACACTTTCGTGTATTTCGTACCTGATACTCAAAAAGATGGAGGCAAATACGTGTCAATAACAGGCACAGCCAAGAAATACGAAGAGGTGACAAGAGCACTCACGTTATCGGACGGAAGAGTGCTTCTGATTGACAATATTCTGTCTATCAGAAGACTTGATACTCCGGAGTTTTAACAGGTTATACCAAAGTCTCGTTCACCAAAATACGCAAAGACCCGGCAAGGATAAAAACCTATCCTTGCAATGAAAGCGTGATTGTCCTGTAGAAGCTGACGGCAAGACCGCTCCTACTCACCTGTACTTGACTTATATATCAGGATTGCTATCTGTCTCTTCTGAAATCGTTCCGTTCATCTCCATTCCACCATACTTCCAAAATGTAGAAGAAAAAACGGAACACGAAAAAGACAATAATAGTATCAAAAAGTTCATTCATACTCGTTCCATTTAAAATCAATACACATTAATAATCGGGATGCCCCTCGCTCGTGCCTTTTTAACGGTGTAGTATGTTCCCCCTTTCTCACGGCCATCATAATAGGCAATGAGATATGAAGCATTCTCAACCATAAACTTGTCCCGGTCAAGGAAGCACCTCGGATAATAGTAGTCACTGAGCACAATTACCTTATCAGCCAGTTCAAGCAACCGTCTATAAACTCTTTTATCATAGATATTATATCTCTCTGCCTGGCCTTCAAACGGTATGGCTGCAGTCAGAGATATTCCGGGCAAATCACACTTCAGCGATTGTACCAACTGTGCTGCCATCAGATCTATTCCCAAAGCAAATCCGGAAATGAAATTCCTGATGCCATGGTCATAGGCTTCGGATATTGCTGAGGTAAGGCGTTCCTGAATAAATTCCCTTTGGGAAAAGTCATAGAACCGATGTCCTGTAAAAGCAGCTGAGACTGTCCTGTCAAATTTCAAATCATTCATAATTGTCATTTTAGTACGTATTTATAGCTTGTTTTGGCAAGGAAGATGCCGTTGGTCACATGAGCTCCGGCCTGTTCTAATTGGGAGACATAGGCATTAAAGGATGCACCCGTTGTGACTACATCATCCCAAATGCAGACCTCCTTGTTCTTGAAGAAATCAGCATCAATCTCAATGTTGTTCTGCTCATTTATCCGTTTGGCACGCTCTTCCTTTTTTATCTTTGTTCCATGGACTGCAGTACGTTCACCGATGACACTCACATGAGAGAACCCGTCAATGGCTCCGGAAAACTTGCATACAAGCTCGGAAAAATGTCTGTTTCTCATTTCGTTACGTTCCGGACTACTTGCAGGGATGCACGAGAATACCACATTGCATATCTTACGGCCAAACTTCTTTACAAGGAACTTTGCCACGCATTTGGCCACCTCCAGGTGGTTGCGGCCATCCTTGTAGTCATAGACAATCTGACGGTCAAAAACTGCGTCCATTCCTATGTTCTTGATGCGTGAAGGAAAATATCGCAAGAAACTAATCAGTTCCTTGTCTTCCTGACCTTTGATGTAAACATTCACTGTGTTCATACTGCACTCTGATTTTGTTTCCCTTTTGTTAAGTCCTTTCGGACTGTGATCGGGAAGTTTTTTCTGTTTTACAAAGTGCAGACAAACCAATACAGCAAGTCTTCAGTGGACAATACTCTTTTCAAGGAAAAGGAAGATTGTTTACTAAGAACGACTTGCCAATTTGGTGATGGATGCAACAACTTTGCAGAAAAAAGTTCGCTGAATCACAAGTAGGAATGAAGACACAATGGTTAAAATACTAGTATATAGGAACTTTATAACTGAATACAATCCTTATAACTGTCGGGTGGGAAATGTCTCGCATCGCCAACAGCAAGTACGGCATCAAGGAGCTCTCCACTATCTTTGATAGCGGAATGCTCTTACCGTACCTTTGACAGAGGGGTGTTCTGGATATAGTCGATTCACTCGACCATGGACAGAATACCTCTATGGCAAACTGTTAGCGAATGCGGACATTGGTGTGGGCGAAGATTACAAGAAAAAGAAAACTCTAAGATTATAAAAGGGAAGCGTCAGCTTATAAAGAAGTAAGAGCATAGCATTACAACTGTCGGGTGGGAAATGTCCTGCAACGCCAACAGCAAGTACGGCATGAGAGAGCTCTCCACTATCTTTGATAGCGGAATGCTCCTGCTGTACCTTTGACAGAGGGATGTTCTGGATATAGTCGATCCACTCGACCATGGACAGAATATCTCTATGGCAAACTGTTAGCGGATGCGGACATTGGTGTGGGCGAAGATTAAAGGAAAAAGAAAACTCTAAGATTATAAAGTTTAAGGCAAGTGTTAGCTGGTGGAGTGGTAAGAGCATAGCATTACAACTGTCGGGTGGGAAATGTCCTGCAACGCCAACAGCAAGTACGGTATTAAGGAGCTCTCCACTATCTTTGATAGCGGAATGCTCCTGCCGTACTTTTGACAGAGGGATGTTCTGGATATAGTCGATCCACTCGACCATGGACAGAATATCTCTATGGCAAACTGTTTGCGAATGCGGACATTGGCGTGGGCGAAGAGTAAAAAAAGTTCTACAAATAACGTTACAGATTCAAACATATATCAGAACTGACTACGTCTTATAAACAGGAATTTTGGCTATGGAATAACAACCAACGACTTTTCAAGGAATATATTCACTACTTTCCAACCTGGAATGTAAGTATTAAAAGAGGTAATCAACCGTCAGCATACTCGATCTTCAAACAGTCCACATCGGGGCTTCCCGATATGGTCTGTTTGAATTATAACTATATCAGTCTATGTCATAACCTATCACACAATCATCATTGATAAGCAGATAATAATAACCGTTACCACAATTTCGGTATTCCTTGCTGAATCCGGCTATCATATCACCATTCTCTTTCGGTTCACACCAAAGTGTCCCGTCATAACCGCAAAAGTCAAACCTATAGCTTGAATACTTCTCTTTCTTTTTGAAGGCTTCCCTGAAGCATGCCATCACCATGTAGCCGCAATACTTCTCGATGGTGCTCAATCTGATACATTTTCCGTCAATACCTGTTCCTGTGGTTATATGGTTCTCGTAAAGGGATTTTGTCAAATCCGCACCTGCAATCCTGCGCAACCAATCATTTGTATGTGTGGCAAGTCTGGCAAGTTTCTGGTATTTGAGAATCATCTTCTTTTCTGCCTCTTCTTCATTTTCAGTGGTCGGATAATAGACTTTCTCAATGCTTGACCAGGCATTGAAAACATAACCTCGTTTGCGTTTACCTTTTGCAATAATGCCAATCACTCCCTCTCCGTCACTGCGGTTAATGAACAACTTTCTACGTTCTCCACTAATTCTGACATACAATGATGTGGGGTTCTTTTCGTTGCGAAGATACTCTTCTGCCGGATGAATCTTTTGTACTTCCATATCTATAAGTATTAAAATTAATCATTTCCCTTTTGTGAAATCATGACAATTTCAAAGGGCTTCAAATTTTCACGCTCCCGATACTGTGAGACATGGAAGATAAGACAAGTAAATGGCTGTAGATTTGTATGGAATACCCAAATCTCTGATTTGCGGAAGGTTGCCATACCAATCTGAGACACATTAGAGAATCGGTACTTGGCGTTCGGACATTCACAGTAATTTTGCGGTGAAAATCTGACAAGTCGTGAATTGTCAGCATACAAAAAGCTTATGAAATATGCTTTAATCAATTACAAGAAGGCGAATTTAGATTCAACTATAAAGGGTTTATTTCATTTGTCTATCAATGATTTAGAGAATTATCTTTCATTCATCCAATGTCCACATGTATTCATGTCCACACGTTTACATATATACACCTATACAAGTGGACTTATATACATGTTTACATATAACCATGTATTCACGTCCATATGAATACATGTATACAAAAAGCCACCACCAAATCATAAGACTTGATGATGGCTCAAAGCTATATAAGACAATATCAATTGACGTAGGCGTAATTTACGTTGAAATAGGTGTCAGAAACCTTTGCAGTCGTAATGACCATTGACCTGTCTGAGTTCGTGAAACAGTATTCAAGTGTTGCCTCGTTCGCCGGAACAATCAGAGAATAATGTTCCTTCAAATAGTCGATAACCAGACGGCTATTAGCTATCAGCTCTGTATCTATTACCGAATACAATTCCCCATTTGAAGCATAAAAGCTATATAGGATACCCTCATTACCGTTGCCGGTTTTGTAAGTGAGTTGAATAGAACCAGCTATTGTTGCCTCCGATACAAGACCATATCGCTTCATTGAAAACTCCATATAGTTCTTGACCTCGTCTATGGTTGAACTTTCAACATGATAAGGCTCCGTCCATACTTTCAACTCCGGCTGAAGCTCTTCAACATCATCCAAAATGTTGTCTTTGCCACAAGAAGTTAATACCAATGGTACTGCCATTAGGAATACTACAATGGCAAATGAGAAGTATTTATTCATATTCATAATATTTTGATTGTTATTGACTTGAATATATCTGTGTATTCACGTGTACGTGTAAACATGTATATATTGCTACACGTACACATACCTATACGTACACATGGCTACGTGTATACACGTTTACATTACATCATTGATGCTTTTGGACTTGACTTTCCGAGCCTTGCCATGCTTCGCCTCGTATGCCTCGATGCCCTGTTTCATCACATACTCCATAAAGGCACGTATAGTGAAACCCTCCTTGTAAGCTATTGCCTGTACCTTATCTACAAGTTCCCTGGAGCAGATAAAGGAGAAATGCCGCCAGGAATTGTCCAGTTGCTCTTTACGTTCTGCCTTGACTGACCGTTTTTCCTGTTTCGGAATTGGCTTGGTCTCGGGTGTTTGTTCTACTGTTTTATTGTCAGGGCTGATAGCAGCACTGCCCAAAATATTGCCAAGCAGAATGTCCATATTGTTTTTTGCCATAGTTGTTATTGGTTACGTGAAAGAATTTCCTCCGTAAGTGCAAGATAATCCTTTGCACCGTTGGAATTTAAATCATACTCGAATATACTTTTGCCACTACCGGCTGATTCAGCCAAGGCGATATTCTCACGGATGCGGGTATTCATGGTGATACTTTCGTAACGCTCCTTTACAGCCTGTTCCACTACCTTGTTCAGTTTACGATGATTGAATCTGGCGATGAACACACCTCCCAGGCGAAGCGACGGTTTGACACGTTGCAAGGTGGTGACAAATGCGTCAAGCATCCTCATGCCTTTCAAAGGAAGCAGCTCCGGTGTCATCGGTACGATGATCTCATCAGCCGCGATAAAGGCATTGGTAGTGACAATACCAAGAGAAGGCGGACAGTCAATCAGGATATAGTCATAGTCTTTCCTGAGCGGTTCAAGCAGACGGCTGAGCAGTTGCTCTCTTGCCAACAGATTGGTCAGAGCTATTTCCGCACTTGCCATTTCAAGGGAAGAAGGGACAAGGTCAAGATTCTCCCGGATATGTTTTACAGGCAAAGGAACACCGTTTACCAATGAATCAAAAATGCTCGTCTCAATTTCATCCTCATTAGGTATGAAATACAGTGTCAGGTTTGCCTGTCCGTCAAGGTCTATAAGCAGGACTTTCTTGCCTTTCATTGCCATACAAGCCCCGATAGAGGCGGTTGAAGTTGTCTTTGATACGCCACCTTTATGGTTGGCGAAAGTGATGATTTTCTGTGCCATACTATTTGTTTTTATGTTTATATGTTTCAATGTGTTCTTGTATTCCTGTTTACACGTGTACTTGTCCACATGTATCAATGTATACAAAGGTAAATGTATGATATACAAACACCTACCAATGTCTCCTAACAGTTGAAAACAGTCAGGGAAAGTATCAGGGTCATAATAATATGACTTCATCTTTGCTCACTAATCGTTGTGCTCCGCTGATTAACCGTACAAGAAGTTGTTCGTTATACACTGCCACAATTATTCCATGGCTACAGCCCCTGCATGGGGTTATAAGTTCGCAAGATGCTCCAATCAGTTCTGCGCTGTACCTGTCCATATTATCTTGTTTTTATGCAAGGACACGAGACTTGCCTCATGTCCTTGCGGGTATGTTATTCGAATGTAAAAGGGTGGATGTAGAAATAGGTCTCTTCGCTTTCGTATTCATAGCTATTGATAAAATCCACCATTTCTTTTTCACTGCGGTCTCCCTGTCCAATACCGGTCTTTGATGTCCATTCAGCTATGGCATCCTCAATGGTGTCAAAAACATCCTCACATGCATCCTCGAAAGGTTCGCCGTATGAACTCACACAACATTCTTCGGGAAAGAAATCCCCCTCGTCATGGGTATAGAACAAATCACATCCACTTTCGCAACATCTGTATGAAATACTCAGTTCATCATTCAATATCCGGTTTATTTCAAAGAAGAGTTCGTTACAGGCATCCCATGCGGTTTCTGTCTCAAATGAAAGAAGGAAATAATCATTCTCTTCGTCTTCTTCATATTCAGCCCAATAGATATGTCCTCTAACACTGATTTGCTTTTTCTCATAGTCAATGCCGTAATGCTCGGCAAGCTTGAACAGCCTTATATCCTTACTATCCACTTCCATGTCCTGAAAGGTAGTCCACAGGTTATTTACTGCTTCACGTGTCCCAGTGACCTTATAGGTCGTTGTTGCTAAATTTGCCATATCATTGAATTTTAAAAGATTACCACTCCGTATAATAACTCTGGTCGTTGTTCTCGCATTCCTCAGCCCATTCTTCATCGGTGAAGTCACTGTGCAGACATTCATCACTGCAATAGTAGGCTACTCCCATGTCAGCACAATACCCGGCACGCATCAGTCTGCCACACTCTGAACATCTTCTGCAAGCCCTGTCTGTGTCCCACCAGAAGTCAGTGAAAGACTCGGCTATGACATCCTCACTGGTGTTCTCGTCCCACTTGTCAAGGTAGAACTCTGCAAACTTGTTCAACTCCGGCTCTATGTAGAGCATCTTTTCAGTACCGCCAACAGCCTTGGTCAGTCGGCTCAGGATTGATTGGATTGTCGTCATAATATCATCTGTTTTTTTTCTTCCCTCTCGTAGATCAACTACTTCGGGAACACATATAAATTTTGTTGCACCAAGAAGGTGTCGGGGCTGTCTCTGCAAGGTTTTGCTCCAAAATACTACCCGCAGGTGTGGAGATTTTGCGGCAAAGCGAAGCCCTGACCTTGCTGATGACAAGACCGGACAATTACCTTCGCAACGGAATTTATGCCAGTTCCCCGAAGTCGGTGTATGAGGAACGAATCTCGGCAAAGAGAAGTATAAGCATAAAAAAAGCGACCCGAAGGCCGCTCTATTGGAGAGAAGAAAGGATTTACTTGCCCTTCTTGGAGTTCTTCTCGAGCTGCTGGAGTTTCCTCCTTTTCAACAGCTTCATAGAACCTGGTGGCTACAAATGCCACTCTGTTGCGCTTGACACCGTCGGCATCCTGCCACTCCTCCGGCTTGAAATAGCCTTCAACCGTGAGGAGTGCTCCTTTGACAAGGCGGTCAAAGGATGTAGTATTCTCATTCTTGCGCCATGTCTCGACGTTTATGAAAGCGGAAGTGCGGGTTGTTTCCTCGCCTGATTTCTCAGTGCGGCTGATTGCCAAAGGGAAACGTGCAACGCTTGCGGTTGAGAACTGATGGATGCTTGCATCCTTACCTACAAAACCAGAAACTACGAAAGAATTTTCCATTTTCTTCATAACATTGAAATTTTAGAAGTGAAACATTTATTTTTTACGTTGCCATCAAAGTTGGCAAGGATAGCAATCAGGCAAGTAATTACCGAATTATTTCACCGTCAGGCAGGAAAAGTTTTCCGAAAAGCTGCAGCTGGAAAAGTTTTTGAAAAAATTCAGGGAATAAGGTTCTGGTACTTGCAGTATGCGGCTTGCACTAACTTCGCAACAGGAAAAAGTAAGTGTCACGGCTTCGTCCAAAATGAGATGTGAAGGGAATGGCCTGATATTCTTGTGTCTGGTCATGGTAAAGAATGCTGTTCTCATAGTCAGACTCGACAGGTTTCACAGATCCATGGCAAGCAATCCGGACATAGTGAAAGCGATAACTCCCAAACTTCACCATGAACCCGGCATAGCATAGCAAGAGAAATACGAAACTCCGCACTCTGCATAAAAAGGTCTGAACACGGAAGCTATTCAAGAGGATGGAAGCCAGAGGTGAAGCACAACAAGGCTGATGCCACTCATGTGAGTGATGAAAAGGTGCAAAATCAGCAAGGAGAAAAAGAAAGGCAATGCCTATCAGTCAAAGAGCGGACTTCTGTCCTACTCTGGCTTACTGCAAGTTTAAAGTTTAGATTTACCCATGTATATATACATGTATTTTAAACTTTGGTTACAAACCTTTGCAGGTTTATAAAAAGACTGACGAACAATTCATTGCGAATAGAAATATCATATGAGAAAGAAAATGGGAACTACATTTTCTCCTTACTGAAGCACCGACAGACAATGCACAACCATGTAAATATTCTCATAAAGTAGTTAACAGCCCGGATAAAAGAATTTGATAATATAAAGTCGGCAATAAATCGGTTTTATTGCCGACTTTATATTATCCTAGCAGAACAATGGAATCATTTTACAAAGAGTAAACGTAAATGGTAAGACAATGTTTTATGGTGTGATTTCAGATTGTTGATCGAGAAATATTTACCTCTTCATATTAGGAAACAGTCAAGCAGATAGGTGTAGTTTCGTTAATAAGAGATTCTACTTAATTTCTTAGTCATTTGCGGGATACTTTTAATACTATGCTTTTACAACACAAGAAAAATACCTCATATATTACATAATATGATGAATTCATAATGGTGTTACTTAATATAGAAAAACACACTAAAGAATGATTAATTGCTCAGAACTTATATATAAAGTCGGCAATAAAGTTGGTTTGTTGCCGACTTTATATTATATTTGCACTGCAATGAGTATTGACGAGAAATATAGTATTAAACAGAGCATATTGAATTATGCTCGTACTTACGGACGGATTGAAGTGCCTCAATTAGTATCAGTATTGGGGATAAAGACCAATACCGCCCGCCAGTATCTCTGTACCTTAACCAAAGAGAACAAGATAGCCCGTACAGGAAATGGTGAATACATGCTTACAGATAAACAGGTGTTCTCATTTGCTCCAACAGAAACACTGAGAAAACTATATGTCGGATTGAAAGAGAAATTGCCATTCACCGATTTCTGCATCTACGATGGCAGCATCTTCACCACACTACAACATCACGTCTCTGTGAACCATGCTATTTATGTCGAGACCAACCGGGATGCTGTAGATTCTGTTTTTTCTCTGTTGAAGGATTCAGACATGCCCGTTTATAAGCAACCGACAGCAAAGTTCATGTACGACTACGTAAACATGCATGAACCATGCATCATTGTAAAGATATTTGTCACTGAATCTCCAGTAAATAAGGTTGATGGGATGGTTACTCCTACCATCGAAAAGCTACTCGTAGATATACAGAAAGACGAAGACTTTGATTATATGCAGGGCACGGAAATCACTTATATGTATCAGACCGCCTTTGATTTGTACACAGTCAATACTCCCAAAATGCTCCGATATGCAAAACGTAGAGGAGCATACGATAGTACTTATTCATTAATAGAACAATCACAAAAATATGATAAATAAAGAATGCTTTACAGCAAGATGGATTGAAGAAAAATCCAAGGAGCTAAACTATCCGGACAAAAATATCATTGAAAAGGTCATCCATGCCTTTTCATTGCTGGACATGTTGGCGGCTTCAGGTTGCCCATTTCATTTCAAAGGTGGAAGCAGTCTGATGCTTCTTTTAAAAGAACAAAGACACAGGCTGTCTATAGATATTGATATAATATGTCCTCCAGGTACTGAAATAGAAGAGTATCTGCAATCATACAAAGACTATGGCTTTATTGACTATAAGCCGATAGAAAGAATTCAGCGTGGAACAGACATACCAAAATCGCATTCCAAATTCTTTTATCAAGTGGCTTTCCTTGATGGCATAGACCGAAAAGAAACCATCCTGCTGGACGTTCTAAATGAAGACTGTCACTACAACGAAGTCGTGACTTTACCTGTAGAAAGCCGTTTTATAAAGACAGAAGGTGAACTGAATTATGTAAAAGTACCATCCATTGGAGATATTCTCGGAGACAAGCTTACGGCGTATGCACCCAATACAACAGGTATTCCATATATCAAAAATGGTAAGGATGCCAGCATGGAGATCATCAAACAGCTATATGATATAGCCAGACTGTTCGAGAAGACAGAGGTCCTTGAAACAACGACAAAATCGTTTGTACAAATTGCAGAAGTTGAACTCTCATACAGGCATTTGCCAAACAATCCAAAACTCATTTTCGATGATATCAGACAGACTTCGCTGTGTCTGGCAACAAGGGGAAGTGAAGGAAACGGACAATTTGATGCACTACAACGTGGTATACAAAGGATCAAATCCTTCATGTTCAATGGCGGTTATTTCATTGACGATGCGATTAGAGACACAGCACGCGCAGCCTATATCGCCACAATGATAGAGACGGGCAACACAATAATAGAAAAATACGACGGTAATCCTGCCACCATAGGCTCCCTGGATATAGCACCCACACTTCCTTCGCGACTGAATAAGCTGAAAAGGACTTCTCCTGAAGCCTATTACTATTGGGCAAAGACCAGCCATCTATTACAACAGTTGTAACTATAAACAGAAATACAATTTCAGCAAGGAGAAAAAGACCAATATAGCCCTCCATCAACCAGAACAGCATTCTGACTGATGGAGGGCTTTCTACAAGTTTAAAGTTTAGATTTACCCATGTATATATACATGTATCTTAAACTAAACTTACTTGACTGATTCAGCCATACAACAGGATAAGCCATTGAGTTTACAAGTTTAATAGAACTCATATATGTATATATGAATTGATAAACTTATTTATAAACTTCATCCCTAAGCAGAAAGTAAGTTCTTTATTCCTTTGCTGAAAAATCATGTAGCATAAATTTCTACCATATGCAGGATCAACATAACGTACATCTTTCTGAGAATCTGAAAACCTGTATATATGTGAATACCTTTTTCTCCTTGCTGAAATAATTGGCGACTAAATAAACACAGATGAGATATTGAGAAATATTTTCGATACATATTATGCGAAATAATTGATAATTACCTAATTTTGCAAAATATAGATGCATATTAGAGATAAATTCATTCGCATCTGTGTTATTAAATATTAAACTCTAATAAAATCACATCTAAATCAGGAAAGTGATGAAAAAATTGAAACTTATAAGAAAATCAGAACCGTTCATATTTCCAAATGGATAGAAACGTAAAATTTAATGGCTCAAATATGATTCAATTAGCTGTATCAAATTGAGCATCAGACTGTTTATATAACTGTGTGGGTAAGTAGCTGAATAAAGAAGATTCAACCAGCGATTACGCACTCAGATTGCAGGTCTACAATATAAAATACTGATAATCAATTATATAAGTTATTTTAGCTAGTAAGTGGAAGTAATGGCTCAAATACGAGCCAAATAGCCATTAATTATCTGACAATCAACTATATAACAAATGTGTATTGGGAAATGATACATCGCAATTAACCGCAACGAATTAGAATCAACTACAATGAAGTCGCTGAAATTCAGCGGCTTTTTTATTTATCCAAAATCCAGTTCATAGCGATTGGATAGTGTTGTTCGCCTTATTTTTCTACCGTATTTCTACCGCGAAACAAATTGGGGTTTGTCCTCGATGTCACAGTGACGCATTTGGCGACATGGGTGAACAATGGTTTACGTAGAGAGACAAAAAGGGAAATTATCCGAGCTGTAAAATGCTCATGTTTTACTAAAATATGGAGAATAGCAAAAATGGAAGTAAAAAGAATTTGTCAATGGTGTGGTAAACCTTTTATAGCTCAGAAAACCACCACCAATTATTGTAGTCCTCAATGTTCTAAACGAGGCTACAAACATCGAATGAAGGAGCGAAGAATGGAGCTCATTCAGAGTCAAGAATTGTTGGAGGTAAAGAAGATGCTGGAAAATCAAGAGTACTTTACCTTTTCACAAGCAGCTAAATTGATGGGAGTTTCTCGTCAGTACATCTACAAATTAGTCAAAGAGGATAAGTTGAGAGCAAGTCGGATTAGTTCACGAATGTCTTTTATTCGAAGAGCTGATATAGAACTTTTGCTTAAATCTAAACCTTATGAACGTGTGATGTCAAAAGTCGAATTTGATATTGCTGAATATTACACTGCTGAAGAAATTGCCCAAAAATACAAGGTCAACACCAAATGGGTATGGACTTATACACGGGAACATAATGTGCCAAAAGTAAAAATCCGTCAGTTCAACTATTACAGCAAAAAGCATATTGATGCTGCTTTTGCCAAATACAAGACAGATAATGATCTGACCGAATGGTACACTCCCGAAGAGATAGAACAAAAGTATGGGATGAGTCGGGTTGCCATCCGCTCCCATGTCTATCGCAACAACATCCCGTCCAAGAAAGAACACGGTCAGATATTCTACTCGAAGCTACATTTTGACCTATCCAAGCAGACTGCCGAAGATAATGCTTCGGAGTACTACACCGTGCAGGAAGCCATGAAGAAATACAATCTCACACGGGATTCTGTCTATGGCATTCTGCAGTTCCACGAAATCAAACGTGAGAAGAAAGGTCGTTTCGTGAGATTCCTGAAAGTGGAATTTGATCATGTAATGGGTGTCAGAAAATAAGCCTAAGTCTGAATTTAGGCAGACCAGAAAATGATTCTAAAAATGAGCATTGTCTGTGTCAAGTCATTACGGACATTTGCAGCAAATCAAGTATAAACTAATAATAATTGTAACCATGTTAGAATGTAAAACAGTAACATTGAGAACACGTCCTTTGAAAAACGGGATGCTTTCTTACTATCTGGATTATTATCCGGGCTATCGTGACCAAGAAACAATGAAAACCATCCGCCACGAAGGATTGAACATTTATATTTATGCCAATCCCAAGAATGAGCGCGAACGTAACTTCAATGCCACTATGTCTGAAAAGGCAGAAGCCATCCGATGTCGACGCTTTGAATCTATCGTAAATGACAGGTATGATTTCTTTGACAGGCACAAACTCAAAGCGGATTTTCTGGAATACTACCGCAAGCAACTTCGCAAGCATGACCAAAAGTGGGAATTTGTGTACCACCATTTCTACAACTTCGTTCATGGCAAATGTACTTTTGAAGAAATTGATATTGACCTTTGTAATAAGTTCCGTGAGTATCTGCTAAATGCCAAGCAACTCAGGCGTGACGACCGCATTTCAAAGAACTCTGCTTCCGGCTATTGGTCAACATTCAAGGGACTTTTGAAGATTCTTTATCGCAATCGGCTAATCAAAACCAATATCAATGACTTTTTGGATAAAATCGAAATAGAAGATACTCCAAAAGATTATCTAAGTGTGGAAGAACTATACAAATTGGCAGAAACACCTTGCAAAAAGCCGATTCTGAAAACAGCGGCATTGTTTTCATGTCTGACTAGTCTTAGAATCAGCGATATACTATCGTTACAATGGCATGAAATCGTTGACTTTGCAGCCGGAGGAAAATGTGTCCACACAATTACCCAAAAGACCAAGACGGAGGACATCATTCCTGTCAGTGACGAAGCCCTGCAATTAATCGGCTATTCTCCGGAAAAAACCGGATTAGTATTTAAAGGATTGAAACGAAGTTGGACACAGCATCCCATGAAAGAATGGATTCGCGAAGCCGGTATCACCAAGAATATCACTTTCCACTCCTACCGAAGAACATACGCAACACTTCAAGGAGCAGCCGGCACTGATATACGTACCATTCAAAGTAATATGGCACATAAAAGTATCACCACGACACAACGGTACATGAAAGTTGTGGACAGTAACAAGCGTGAAGCCAGCAACAGAATCTCTTTAATCCGCAAGTAAGAATTAAGGTACAAATAATCTCGTTTTTATCGCTCAGAGTATGATATTTTGCTTAAAATCATACTCTGAGCATATTTTTTCTTAAATTCTGAACGATTATCCATCGCAAATTGCAACTATTTGGAAATCTGCACATACATTTGTCTTATTGTAAAACTCAAACAGTATCAGTTTATGACGAATAGTATTAAAATCTCACCTCAAAGAACCAGTTTCATACTTTCAGTAAGTGTCATCCTTTACTGGGCAACAGACTCCTATTTATATCTTAATTGCCATATCGACATGATGGAATATTCAACTCCAGTTATTCTATATATTACGGCAATGATACTCGCCTGTGGAGTACTTAAGCATTTCTTCTTCCGATTCATTACAAAGAATGAATTGAGTTTGTCTTTGACAAGAAGTAAAACCGTTCCATATTGAACGGACAGAACAGATTAAGGAGATTGAATCCACATATTCTGAGGGCAGGAAGATAAATTTGGAAAAGCCAGTTGTAGAAAACTGTGTAAAACACGACTATATGAATAATTATGAAATGCGTGCCGCCGAAATTGAACGTGAAAAAGCAGAAAGGCAGGCAGACATTAAGCGTGTCATTCATGAATATACCACATTTGTAATGACGGAATTTCTTTCAAAAGAAGATCTTGAAATTCTACATGAAAACATAGAGTATTTTGCGCACGGACAGTCTGATTTATACAAGCCAATCCGTTCAAAAGTAGATAATTCCCTCCGTTCTATTGACCTGATGCATTTCGTATGGAACATCGGGGAGAGATTGGGCATTTCTCTTATAGATAGAGCAACATTCATACATACTATATTCCCACATGAACTAAAAGATGCTTCGATTAAATATCTGGCTAAAAATCTCCGGACATGCGGAGTTTGCAAAATAGCCCTTGATATTCCTAAAACCGGAGATTATCATTTCAAATGTATGAAAGAAGCCCAAGAATAAAAAGCAAATTCAACCGATTAGGGTTATTCAACACAGACCGGAATATTATTGCTTTCTGAGGTTTGTCAGCATTACATCATTGTGTTGGTTTGCAGCATGTTTAACAAAAACAATGTTATATCATGCAAAGAAACAAATTAACATTCAATGACCTGCCTGAAGTGGTAGGCGAACTCTGCGAGAGAATCTCAACTATGGAAAATCTGTTGACAGAAAAACTTCATCAGCAGTATAACGAGGTAAAAAAAGACACTCATGTGCCTATGACCGTCGATGAAGTCTGCGAGTATCTGGGCATCTCAAAATCATCCTTTTATTACAAAGCCAAACATGGAGGTATTCCAATCATTAAACAAGGCAAGCACCTGTTTGTCTATCGTGATGAATTGGACAAATGGTTGGAAAGCGGCAGAAAAGGAGAATCACCTATAAGCATAGAGGAAGAACACGCCCGAATGCTTGCAACTACACGTCGCAAAGCCAATCCTAAAAGCTGGTGAGTATGGAAACGGTAGCACCCATTGAAGATCTTGCTCAGGTCGCTACAAGATGGCAAGATACAATGCTCAGCTTGGAAAGGGAATACGAACAGGAGCCGGAAGTTCTGAAAATAGGCGAAGTGGCTATCGGGACATTGGGAAATTTCAGTGCATCTATAGGCAAGGCTAAAAGCAAAAAGACTTTCAATGTGTCGGCTATGGTGGCAGCAGCTTTGTCAGGAAAGGAAGTTCTTAACTACACAACGGACTTCCCTAAAGGAAAGAACCGCATTCTTTACATCGACACAGAACAAAGTCAAAACCATTGTATGATTGTGATGCATCGTATCATGAAACTGGCAGAGTTGCCGACTAATGAGGATTGCGACCGTTTCTATTTTCTCGCACTACGCAAGTTCAACCCCAAGGAGCGTTTGGCTATCATAGATGATGCAATCAGTCAGATTGAGGGTCTCGGTTTCGTGGTGATTGACGGAATCCGCGACTTGGTCTATGACATTAATTCTCCGAGCGAAGCCACGTGCGTAATCTCCAAACTCATGCAGTGGACTGACGAATACCAGATTCATCTTCACACCATCCTTCATCAGAACAAAAGCGATGAAAACGCCCGTGGACACATTGGCACGGAAATCAACAACAAGGCTGAGACTGTCATCCAAATCGAAAAAGACAAGGACGACAACAACATCAGCAAAGTGGAAAGTGTGCATACCCGTTCCAAAGACTTTCTGCCATTCGCCTTCTGCATCAATGACCAATCACTTCCCGAACTTCTGCCGGGCTATGTGCCGACCAAGAAAAGCGCAGGTCGTCCCAAACAGGAACCCTTCTCCCCTTATAGGGACATCCACGAAACAATCCATCGCAAGGCTCTCAAACTGGCTTTTGAGGGAAGAGAAACTATTTCGGGATATAAGGCTTTGGAAGAAGAACTGACCACAGCCTACGAACTGGCAGGAACGAAATTTAATCACAACAAGATTGTGAAGATAATTAAGTTTCTCACGAACAAACGGATGGTGATTCAGGAAAGCCGTGGCATTTATCGGTTCATGCCGGATTACCATTATTGACTCTCCACTTGACTTTATTCTAAAAGTGTCCATTCGTATATAAGTCAAAGTCTAAGTGCAACGACTGGTTTCATGATAAATCACGAAATCGGTCGTTGCCGTTTTAATTGCCAATGGTATTGTGGCTAATTCTCTTTAGATTGGTTGTGGCAATCCATTTGGAATAATTGTACATCTTTTGCCATTTGCGGATATTTATGCCTGTACTATTGGGGTTATGACAAAACAACAATCTTCATATTGGCATATCAAATAACACATTACTAGCTAAATAATTTCTACTTTCGCTGTTTTTCAATATTAGCACCTGTTATATTTCGGCAAATCTGCTGGAACAATCCTTATCCAAGCATCGGCAAATGGCATTCAAAATGCCAAAGTGATTTCAATCCTTTGTTCACTTTCTCTGTTGGCAGAATGTTCAGATACAATTTGAAGTTCTGAATCGGCACTACTGTAACACCAAATGTGACATTAATGCCATTTAAATTGCCATATAAATACACATTTATACGACAATTATTCTCTCTTAATCGTCTTTGACAGTCAATCAAAGCCAAAAATATCAAACATTTTACTTCAAAGCACGTCTTTTTTAAGCCATGGGCTTGCCCGTTGTACAGACATTATCTTGTATGGGGAGCCTAATACCCCAAGCGACCAATAGGTCGTTTGAGAGTGCCAAATCTCTCAGCAAGCTGATTGGTGAGAAAAAGGCGTTATTTGAGCCTTTTATCTTTTCGCCAGCCATCGCAAAAACGAAATTTGTATACTTAATTGCTCACAGGGCTTGCCCATTATACAAACCTTATTGAGTTAGGGTAACTCAATACCCCAAGCGATAAATCGCTCGTGAGACTTTGCCAATCCTCTGCAAGCTAGATTTGGCATTATTGCGGTTTGGGGGTGTATTTCAGTAGTGCTTTTACGAACTCTTTTATGAACCCTACTGGTTCTTTTATGAACTCTTATGTGAACTCTTTTCTTGCTTTTAAGTGGTATACTGGAGTAACGTCGGTCACCATAAATGCAGATACTAGATGATGAACACAGAACTATTGTCCGAACACTTGCCAATTTAACGACATGAATCTGCCATATCCCAAAGGCGATTTTGCCAATCTCAAAATGACATTATAATTATTCAATATCTAATGCAGGAAGACTATTATCTTCAAATCTATCAAAGTCAGATTGGAAAAGGCGGTCTTGAATGATCCTGTACTTTTCAAATTCAGACTCTGCAAACTCTTTGGCATATTCGGCAGACACCTTTCCACTATCCTGTAATATAGGACTATCAAATAAATTGATGAATTTGTCTATTCGCTTTGCCCAATCTTCCATTGTCATTGGTATATGACGCATAGCCATACTCTCTGCCATATCAAGCGAAGCATTGACTATCCTGCCCATTTCTTCCAATTCTTTTTCTTGCAAATAGTTCTTTGCTACAGACACATCTGTTTTGACAATTTTTCCATTCGGAGCATTCTCCCAAGTGGTCAATCCCATATGTTCCTTATTCGCATCGGCTCGTTCGACTATCAACTCCGCAGCAGTATGCCCATGCACAGCATAGTGCATTTTGTTCTGTACCTTTTTGAAGAAAAGACGAGTTGTCGGAGCATCTTTGTTATAGTCTATAGCCGTAGCATAAATATCGGTCAGTTTCTGATAAAAACGACGCTCACTCAGCCTTATCTCCCTTATTTCGGCAAGCAAATGTTCAAAGTAATCTACACCTAAGAAAGCCCCGTTCTCCATTCGCTTATGATCAAGCACATATCCACGGATAGCGAACTGGCGGAGGACAAACGTACACCACTGCCGGAATTGAGTGGCACGAACAGAATTGACACGATATCCGACACTGATAATAGCGTCGAGATTATAGAACATTGTTTGATAGTTTTTTCCGTCAGCGGCAGTTGCCGAGTTTTTCTCGGCAACTGAATCTTTGACAAGTTCCCCAGATGCAAATATGTTTTTTAAGTGCAGACTAATATTGTCAGTTGAGCAATCAAAAAGCTGCGCCATCGCCTTTTGTGTCGTCCAAATGGTCTCACTCTTATACATCACTTGAATCCCATCCTCTTTACCTTCAAGCATGAAGATGAGAAACTCAGCTGTACTATTTCGTATTTCTATGTTTTTTGCCATATTTCAAATTATCATTTTCATGATATTCATTTCGATTTGCCATAATTTTCAACGGATTCTGCCACCATACTATATTCTTCTTCAGTTGTCTTATAAGATTTGATTCTTCTGTCTTCAAGATAAATATGGCAAAGCGTATATTCCAAAGCATCTAAAGTCTGTTGGCGGATTTTTGGTTTCAACTGACATTCCCAAACGGTAATACAATGCCATCCCATTGAAGTTAGCTGTTGTCGTTCTTCTATATCTCTACTCCGATTGCGTTCAATTTTATTCTTCCAAAATTCAACATTTGTCTTTGGTAGAACATAATATTTGCATCCTTCGTGACCATGCCAAAAACAGCCGTTTACGAAAATAATAGTTCTGTATTTGCGCAAGACCAAGTCGGGATGTCCGGGAAGCCGTGGGTGATTTAGCCGATAGCGGAAGCCACGGCTAAAAAGGAACTTTCTCACTATCATTTCAGGTTTTGTATCCCTTCCATGTATAGCAGCCATATTACGATGACGTTGTTCTTTGGTCAATCTATCCATATCAGTACATTAGATGAAATATCTGTAATCGTACGTTCTACCATCGTAATGTCCCAATAATTGTCCAACTTGCGCCAATGTACTAGACGTATCAATTGTAGCTGGAAATTTTGTATAAAAATTAAAGGAGTTCCAATTCATTTTGGTAAACCCAAGAATCTCCTTAACTATTGTTTGCATCGAACCATTACCATGATATTTAGCTATTCTTAAAGGCGAAGGTATGCCCCGTCCTCCAGGGAAGTAATTTCTATCTTGCCTTACTGAGTCTATAGTTCCATGTGTCCACAGCAAACATTCATATTGGGAGACGGGGAAACAAATTCCTCGCATAACCGGAAAACTGGCATTGACAGGATATCCATTGTTTAAATATTGGTCAATACATTTTATGGAATCTTCCATTGTTATCGTTATCAAATCTATATTTTTGATTCCTGCGTGAGACAAAGCATCGGTTATACCTTTGATTTCTTCTTCTTTGAACGGTGTTCTTTTATGTACAACCACTCTTTGAGGCAGCCTATCCATAGACTTCACAAATAATTCTTGAACATTGATACCTAACTTGTATGCTTCTTCATAAGACAGATAAGGATTATTCTTCCTATCTAAAATCGGATTGTCTATTTTGGATAACTTGTATCTTAATCCTTGCCCTTTGGAATTATATATATGGCTACATCCTACAACAATGTTCGTTTTGCCATTTGCTTCCTTCTTGACACTATATCCAATGCCAGCATAAGCTGTATCTGCGTCCAAATCAGATAAAGTCCACGGCGTTCGCATCGATTTGACAAACAAAGCTAATGAAAGCCACCAATATATTTGGTTCTTCATGTAAGTATTGAATATTGTTTTTTCCTCAACAAATTGTGTGGTAAATTCATACTGAGCCGCATATGCTTTTATATAGCTGTGCATGTCAAAAGTTTCACCATCTTTTTTGAAAGAGCGATGGCATTCCCATGCTTTAGGAATAAAAATAACAACGATAATATTCGGATTGTTATTGGCAATTTTATGGGCGAATTTACATATGTTTTGCGCCAAACCTACAGAATCTTGTTGTATCTCACGACAGCTAATCCATAAATTAGAATTAACTGCAGGTATATCTAGCGAAGCTGAATAGATTTGCTCAAAACCTATATATGGCTGCAAATAATCTGTTTTTGGAGCTGTTATATTTCCATTTAGACCATTAAGAAAATCCCGAAATTGATTTGTATAAGTACTCGGACAGATTACGCCAATTTTAACATTAGTATTAAAACTGGACTGGAATTCATAATCATATGGATTGTTTTGTAGAAGCCCTCTCATCGGATTAGTATCGTGGATTATTTTTCGAGATGTCTTACTACAAAAGGCAAGATTTGGCTCAGATATATAAATCCCAGAATATACTATTTTTTTATCAACAAACTGAGTTTGAGATATAAGACCTTTTTCCGTATAGTCTACCGCAACCAATCCTCTATTATTACTTATTTTGAAATTGAAATTATAACCACTATTTAATGGATAATCAAATGCACGCTGATGCCCATTAAAAAGAATTTGTTCCCAAATAGAGATAATCTCATCATATTGAGTATTGTGTTTTTTGTCAAGATATTCCAACATTAGATTCTTACGTCTGTCACTAGTGATATTTTCATCTTTAAAATACAATGTTGGAACAACAGACATAAGGGAATAATTCTTATTGTCCAAAAATACAATATCTATTTTTATTGCTTCGTAAACATCTTTATAATTTCCGAATTGACGTGTTTTATCCCAAATCAAACGTTTGGAAATAACCGCTTCTTTACCACAACTAGAAGATAGTCCACAAATCAAAGTTTTGATTACGACAGATTTCAGTGCCTGATTACCCTTCAATTCGTTAATTGACAATGGTAAACGAGATATACTATCCTCTTTAAGACAATCGGAAAATGCTTGATGTATATGCTCTGAATAGCCAAAAGCAAATACTTTCCCCTTATAAGGGATAGCAATAATATCCTTCCCTTTTATTCTGCTTTTGAGAAAATTCCACGGTGTCTCATTTTGAGGAAAAGCAATCTCAAAAGTAAATATATCAGAAGGAATAGAAAGCGGATACAGATTTGTTTTAATACACCCACTTGAATTCAATCTGTTCAAAGCAAATGGTGTAATTGAAATCTCCGTATTTGCTTCTTCCAGTATCTTATGAATTTCTTGGTATTTATCTTGCTCATCATTATATGTGGAAAGGAGTATAGATATCATTGTCTTGTCAAAACCATCCGTTTCAACAAATACAGCATCTCTTCCTGCATTTCTAGCAGCAACAAGTAAGCTCTTAACGTCTTCATTTATAAATGAGCCATATCCACACCAATATAAACGGCCTGCCCCCGGATGACTAAAAGCTTCAGTCAGTGCTTCCATCAAAGACTTATCTCTTCCACTGTATCCGATTACTATTAGATTTTTGTCTACAAAGTATTCTTTAAGTCTATGTTTAAATGTATCCTGTTGAGAATCTAGTTCTGTAGCAGTATTCTTAAGTTCAGAATATTTATAATCACCATGTAAGGCAATATATAATAATTCCTGGCTATTTTCAGTGCGATGAATACGTTCAGGATTGTCTAAATTTATATTTATTGGAGTTATGTTTGCCTGATGAGCTACCCTTTCAACTAGCCCGTCAAAATTTGTAGTCCAAACAGATTTTAAGACTCTATATTTATGCAATAAGCACAAAAGTTTATATCCAATATTCGGATTCTTATCAAAACATAGACTCTCAAAATATCTTGTTCTATCGCCAGACAATGGGAATGCTTTTTCTGCATAGAAAACATATTCTTCATCAGATTTTTCTATTGGATAACCTCTTTGCTCATTAAGCCATGTCTGAATTTTTTTCCTGCAACAGTCAGAATGTATATCAAGAAATGCTTCATTTGTCGGGTTGTTTGTTACATATATAAGTTTTTTCCAATCCCAAATACAATCTTCCGCAGATTGGACACCTGATGTAATGGACGCACCCGCTCCTAATAAGAACGCAAATGAGCCATTCTTACTTTGTTTGAAAGATCTTAAAAAAGCATCGAAATCCATTCTGAATTGTTTTTCCTCCATTGTCTTAAATCCTTTGTTCGTATAATTCCACCATCAAATCATTGGAAATCAATTCTCCAGGCTGCATTTTTATGCGATATATGGGAGTTCGATTACTGCCCAATGAAATAAAGGAGGACAGATTCAACTTTAAGCATAGCTTTCCGTTCTTAGTGCCAAAATATACTTTATCCACTTTATAATAACCGTCAATCTCTCCGCCAACCATAGGCAGTAAATATCTGATATCCATCACATTGACAGATGTCGGTATCTTCTCCATAGTATATGTCTTTGCGATATGACTGTCAAAATCGGAATAATCCGCATCTGTTTTTCGTACTAACCCTGTCAGAATATTCTTAATCTCTTGTTTCGGTTGTTGAGTCAAAGTGCCGACATTGTCAATGCTATCGATATGGAACTCCGTTTCAAGTTCAAACGGATCGCTGACATAGAAATGAGTCTGTAAAGCATCCACAAGCTCTTTGCTTTGAGCCGTTTCCCTTTTTATTGTTGAAGATTTTATTTTGAGAGACTTCCATATATTGGAATCTTCCTCCTTCATCAAAGCAAGAATCAGATAATTACTATCACTCTTCGGACGATACAATTTGCCGTTCAGCCGTTGGAAATTATCCTGAATGAACTGATAGCAATCCATGCCATCACGTGGCTGCAGAGTTCTGAAAGTGTAGAGTCGATTGAGAGTGCCTTGAATCTTATTTCTGAATTCTTTGCGGACATAGTCTCTCCATGCTGCTTGTGCACTCTTATTGTTGCGACCATACAACGATACGATGTACAAAAAGTTAACATCATAGTGGCACAACAACAGCGTATCCCTGTCAAACAGACGATTTTCAAATTGGCGGTTCAACTGTACTCCACCATCCTGTGCTTTCAACTCCTTATCATCAAAGGAAAGGAATTTACCGCCACTTGTCTTTTTGTCAGGAATCCGTGCACTGATAAAGAAATTGGGGATGGGATTATATCCTTCAGTCAATGTGTCCCTTAACTGGGGATGCTCCCCGTTTCCGTCACCGTCCAAAAACAGATTCATATTCCACTGAATGACATTTCTAGCGTATGTGTATTGCTTGTAAATGGATTTGTCGCCAAGCTGCGTCCTGTCATTCCTGGAACGCTTGTAATACTTGCTGTCTCCAATGTAATAAGTAAGCTCAGATGTCAAATCCGATTGTTCAATAAGTCCTTGCCCGACGAACATGTGGTCAACTAACTTGCCGTCCTTTTGCTCTGTGAGTTCTTTCGGTAAATTTTGTTTGTCATTGCCACTTACCAAAGCATCAATCATGACCTCAAAGATGTGCTCGAAATCTTTCGCCAGCAGATAGTCTTCCGCCTGCCTGTTCATCGCAATCTTATATTCCCTGTCAAAGAAAGCATAGCACAAATCCCATATCCGAAGAGCCTTGTCCGAGAAATACTTGTACTTGATTTGTTTTAGTCTTCGGCATCCCAGATTCCTGCCTATATAGGACTTCTTCAACCTGTCGCAGCTGATAAGAGGATACTGGATATTAATTTCAAAAGAGAAACCATGCGTCTCCCGAATGTAATTCAAAATGGAGAAATATATGACAAGCAGCTCTTCGTCAAAATTCACCATTTTCTTTTTGTTTACAGGCTTGATGTAAACAGGACTTCCGCTTTGTATGATGGCCTGCGATGAAGTAATGGTCCTGTTCCAGTTGATTTTGTTATAACCGGAATGAACGTTCCTGGCCACGAAGGTAAAATAGTCCTGATTGCTTCTGTTGAAATCCCTCAGTGCTATTATCACATCAAGTAATGTGTTGTGTTTCTGTTTTCGTCCTCTGCTTTCGGACTGATATTCCTTGCTTTCAAGTATATTGTCGTTGTGAGATTGTTTATATACGCTTATCGTCCGGTATATCCAAATCGAAAGTGTGGACAGGAATTCCTTGTATTCTTTGCAACCTTCTTCCGTAAACTTAGTCTTTACCTTTTCGGACTCAAAGTCTATTATTTCCTGTGGCGAAGCACCGAATATCGTATCATCCCCACTCTCCTCGTTTATCTCACCTGTCAATACTACTTTGGGCAAGAAGAATACAACATCTTTTGCTGTCTTGCTATAACAATACCCGACATACCCGAAAGAATATTTGTCCTCCTTTACAGGAACTGACACAACATCTTTGAGTACATCTCTGACTGTCAAACCATCCTTGACAATATCGTTCAGACTATATGGGTATCCTTCAATAAACAGCAGCATAAAATTTATTCAAATTAGAGTTCTGTATTCTCCGCGTCATTTTCAATAGTAACCTTATTGCCGTTAGGGTCTGTGACTCCGAGATAGGACATCATTTTCTTTAATGTTTTAGTCCCATTTTCTCCATACAATTCAGAGAAGGAAATATCTTCAGTCTCACCGACTTTGAATATATCCCCTTCACCATCTTTGCAGACATCATTCCATAGATAGAACAATATTTTGTTCAACAAGACTTTATCGGTAATTATTCCATCTGACGGATTTACGAAATAATCACCTAACATCTTATCTTCGGAGCTATTTGCCCTCAAAATCTTTTCGTTGACTATTCTTTGGAATGAAACCCAAGAATATACTGTACCGTCAATAACTATCTTCCAGCCTGTATTCTTATACTTAATCGGCTCATACTCCCAATCCCAACGTCTCTTGAATGCGCTATCTATCGGGAACAACGATTGGTCTGAAGTATTCATGGTTGCATAGATATACAGATTTGACGGCAGACAAAGTTCTCCGTCTTTTATTCCTTGATTATCCTCGCCAAGCTTCTCTTCTAGAAAAGCCCTCAAATCTGCATCAGCCTTAATGCCATACTCCGATTTGCCATTAACATCTCTATCAAGAAGCTGGAACAAATCTCCGAATATTTGTGCGCAATTGCCTCGATTGATTTCCTCAATAATAAGATATACTTTTTCTTCCGATTTTTTGTATGCCTGTATATAAGCATTAAGAAATGCCTGAGGAACGAAAGAATAAATTATACGAGATTCGTTTGAACAAGCAAGATATTCTTCTCCAACAGCCATTCCTTTATCAAATTCAACAGTGTAATTATCAGACATACCGCAAGCTTGGAGTATATCCTTCTTGTCAGAAAGATTCAACTGTTTTAATGAACGCCAATATTTCGCTCCAAATTTTTGGGATGAATACGTGACACCTCCCTCTTTCATTTCGGTTAATTTGCTAATGAGCTCTCCCTTGGCATATATTTTATCAATTGGCTTTTCCATTGTCGGCTTGTATGCCCCGACAAAAGTTGAATAATCACTGTCCGGATGAAAAGTAGTTCTAAAAATATTTGCTTTGGGAACTTTTTTATCCGCAGGACACCCTTCGTATTCTCCAAGTATTTCCTTAATTTTATGCGATTTCCCTGTTCCAGGAGCACCATAATAAATTATTTGACGACTAATTTTATCATAAGACTCTGTTTGAAGTGAGGCAACATCCTCTAATCCATCCTCTTTACCATCATTGTATGGCTCTGTCACATTATCTATTCTTACATCAAATATTCCATCTGACGCCTTCTTTATATTTAGATTTGAATAGCCTCCAGCAAAATAGTTCCTTATAGTGAACTTAGTTATTTGAATAGCACCAGTATGATCCTTATACTTAACTTCCTTGAGTAGATTGTTGAAGTAAAAACGATTGTCTATTTCTCCATTCTTTTTTAGTACATCTTTTCTGGCATTCCATTTTTGGGTAAATGTATTTACTGAAACACCATTTTCTTTAAATAAAGCATCAAGTATTGCTAATTGATCAAACACAAATCCATCTGAATAATTTACAATATAATGATTAGCAGATTGGTCAAATTTTCGTGGAAGAATAGACGCAATAAACAATATCGCCTGTGTAAGATTTGTCTTATCAAATCTTACGGTTATCTGTTCTCCGCAATCTTGGAACAATTCGTAATGCTCATTATCTAAAAACAAATCGGTATTTTTAGCATCTCCTGCTCCGATATGACGATAACTAGCGTTAGTATCGTTTATGTGTTTAGCAATTTCTTCCATATTATTGTCATTTAATTATTTTACATTTAATGAGATAATACAATACCGCATATATTGTATTGACGCTTACAGCATTGCCAGCTTGTTTATAAAGAGAGCCATCAGCAACACCGTATGCGCTACCTTTTCGAGCGAACTCAGCAGGAAACCCCTGCAGCATAAAGGCTTCTTCTGGAGTAAGTTTGCGAATTGGAAGTTTAGCCAGTTCCTCCTTTGTCATTGTGTCAACAGGATTTATCTTACCATGTGACTCTATATAATCTTGGCTATAATAATTATCCTGACACGCTCTATGCATTTTATGCATAGTCGCCGTTAAAGGACGAGCTATCTTCATATTTATATCAGACTTGGATTTAAAGTTAGAAGAACCATCTGAAAGCAATGTTGGTTTTATGCGTTCAGAAAGATAGTACTTAGAATCCACATCCTGCATTAATACATCAGATATCGTCTCAAAATACTCCAAACTCGTTTCTTTATACATTTTATCAAACTCTTTCGCAATCAACTTAGACGAGAAGTCAAAATCGTTAGAAATTTTTGCAGTTGTAGCAAAAATCAACACTCTATTACGTGTTTGTGGCAAATGGAAATCTGATGTATTGAAAATATCGGCATAAACACGATAACCTATTGATTCTAATTCATGTTTGATTCTATTAAATGTCCTTCCTTTATCATGATTTCGAAGATTCTTGACATTCTCCAATAAGACATATTTGGGCTTCTTTATCGCCAATATATCCATAATACGGAAAAACATCTGTCCGCGATCCTCTTCAAATCCAGCTTGGCTTCCCATCATACTGAATGTCTGACAGGGAAATCCACCTGTTAGTAAGTCGAATTTAGGAAGAGATTTTATGTTCTTTTTATTACCGGTAAAAGCAACAATATCCCCCAGTACAAATTCATTTTCATCTATGTTATAATTTGCACGATAGGTCAATTCCGCCTTAATATCAATCTCTGAATACCCGACACAATGAAACTCCATGACATTGTCCTTCGTAAGAAGATCCATTGCCCTCCTAAAACCACCAATACCAGCAAATAGTTCTAAATGTTTCATAAGAATTTCATTATACTACGTCCTATCACTTCAGCAAACTTCACTGGTACTGCATTTCCAACTTGTGCATACCATGAGTTTTGAGCTCCTTTCAATATAAAATCATCTGGAAATGTTTGTATGCGTGCAGCCTCCCTTGGAGATAATCCACGCGCTTCCCATGGATGAATATACATATTACAATCATACTTCATATGAGAAGTGATAGTTTTACATATTTGGTTCTCATCAAGTTTAAAGTACTTATCTTTAAATATGTTATTACGCCTTTTATACGGCATTATATCTTGTATGGATTCATGTAAAGAATTTGCTCCCTGAGGCAATCTTCTATAAATCTCAATATCACGTAAATTATTATATCTATTTTTGTGATTATATAATTTAGTAATGATTCTATCACCATTAATAAAGTGATAAAAATCTGTATCCGGATATGAAAAATCTCGTTCCGTAAATCCACACTCTTCAGATTCATACTCTCCTTGATTCTTTGCTTTTCTAGCTTCCAAATGTGGCAGCCCAAACAATACATCTCTTAATAAAAAAGGATCTCTTTTGTAACGTTCAATTTCTGCAAAAATATCATTTGGAGCAACACCCATTCTGTTACCAATCATTATGAAACGTTCTCTATTTTGAGGTATACCAAAATCTTGAACTTTCAATAACCGATAATCATAAAGGTACTCATCTCCTAAGTACTCTTTGAAATTGGCAATTATCTCATCGAACTTATTAGCCATTCCTTTTACATTTTCCATTATGAAAAATTGCGGTCTAATTTCCGAAAGGAATTGCAAATAAGCCTTATAAAGCTGATTTCTTGGATCATCAATAATCCTTTGCCTATTCGCCATCGAAAAGCCTTGGCAAGGAGGGCCTCCACATACTAAAGTAATTGGTCTATCCGGATTCTTAAGTGTATCTCTATATTTGTCTAAACAAGTATTCAATTCATTGATGTCTCCAATAAAATACTGTCCTTGTTTTAGACTATGATTAGCCAAGTAAGTAGATGCAAAGGTTTCAACAATCTCGTTCATGAACACAACTTCAAACCCTGCCTGTTCAAGCCCAAGGCTCAACCCACCACACCCTGCGAATAAATCTATAAATGTATATTTTTTTTGTCTACTCATTCTACTTCATAATTAAAATCGGCCTCTATAAGGTCTTTAATATCCACTTTAAGCAGTTGGGCTATTTCTACAAACTGAGCCATTGATGGTTGTATCTTATTAGTCTTCCATCGTGACACTGTCATATCGGTGACGCCCATCTGTTCTGCCAGCCAACGATTGGTTATTTCCTTTTCCGCTAGAACTACACGCAATCGGTTTGAGCATTCTATTTTCGCCATATTGCTTCGTATTATATTTCAAGTACAAAGTTAAACATAAAAAGATAATATTCAAAACAACATGATAAAAATATCATATAACGTCGTTACAAAAAGCATTATGCTGCATAAACATAATGTTGATTCCACATAATTTGATTCCATTGTATCGGTCGCATCATCAATCTATCATATAATATGCAAGAACACACCTCTTTCTTTACTTTATGATAGGTTATTGCTTTTATTCGTCATCTTCATCGAGATAAGTCCAGTCTTTTGACGCATATTCCTTTTCAAACTCCGTCAAGTCTTCCTTGATGCGTTCACGGAAACACTCTTCGCTATCATCGCCACTCATCATCCAGTCTACTCGTTCCGCATATATTTCTGCTATACGAATTTGCCGATACGCCTCCTTCATTGCATCTATCGTCTCATCTAACAGTTCCAATACATCTGCTTCATAGAGATAATGATCATAATAACAATGATGGATTGAGTATAATACCGGAATTTGTTCAGCATCTGGAGTGTCAGACATATATCGTTTTGTTGATTGGAAAATCACCCCATCATCAAAGAATCGTCGGTCTGCGTATTTTTGTTCTGCCTTGACGATGGTTTTATCTCTCAGAAGAAAAGATTCTGCGTCTTCATAGTTCCCAAAACTCATGTAGTCCTTATAACTATGATATGAGCCAAAGCAATCTTTCTCGTAAATAGTCCAATAATCCTCTTGTACTTTCTCCGGCTTTGGTTGTAAAGCCCTTGCAATGTCACGCTCAATAGCATCAGCTATCTCACGCATTGCGTATGTGTTCCTATTAAAATATCCTCCACTCATGATTATTTCCTCCTTATTCTGATTGAACTAAGATGTTAAATACTAACATATTGCTTGCATCTTTCATCCAGCACTCCTGAAAACATATCCATTTCTCTTTTGGATATGCCTTGACGATTAGCAAGTTCCCGCCATTCTTTTACGACTTCAACTACCTCTGCAACAATCTTCTCTGCTGTTTTCTTATTGAGCATATAATCCTCGCAAGTATCGAGCAAAATGCTCAAATCCGCCTTATTGGAATCAGCGGAGATGAGCAGACTTTGATATTCATGCAGCGTTGGATTCATATCGTAAGCAGGAGACAATGTCCAACCTTTTGCGGTCAAAAGAAAACCATGATTGCGGAAATGGTCATCAGTATTGCCGATACAAATATTGAAAGCCACACGACGATATAGTTCCTGCAGGTTTCGCTCTACATCGGTACAGTTCTGAATAATGAAGTCAACTATATCCAAATAGCCGTGTCCAGTAGTTGCATTATCTCCATCACTTAATCCCAACAAGGTCATGGCAGATGCAAAATGAATGCGTTTTCCTTCTTGGGTTCTATCGAAGCGTTGTGACAGCAATGTATGATATTTCTCTCCAGTTGCCAACACTTTTGTTTTTGCAGCGTTTATCCCTGCTTTTGTGGCAAGCAAATGACTGAAATGCTCCCAAAGTCCAACATCATAGTCATCCTTGCGCGATGGAAACTTGGCCACATAAAGAACTTTATCTGTATCTACAACATTGGCTTTAGGCCTTGCACCTCCTAATGACGTTCCCGGTTGCACAAGTTGTGCAATCCATTTCCTATCAGGGAGCATATTGTTTTCTTCACATTTCTCTATCTCGGCACTGGCTGCAATCAGTTCCCGAATATCCGTCAAAGGTGGAATTTTCAACGATTCACTCACATTGATAAATTCGCCATCGAGGTCTTCCTTAAAACGGAATCCACCCATTCGGGAGAAATCATCGATACCAGTCAAGAAATCGAAGGATGACAATCTCCGTACTGATCGCTTTTCTTCCGCTGCCACTAATTGCTCACGACGCAACAACAAAGTACGTCCCCAACGATCCGGCAAAGCATCAGAAAAACATCCGAATATATCCTTGTCCGGTTGTGTGTATTGTTGTCCTGGGTAATTATTCAGGTCGTCACTCAAAAACAGATCGCTGTGCTGCCTTAACCATTCATTATTGAACGTAAAACTATAACTGTCCGCACCACGAAGAGACTCATAGCCTAGTTCGCCAATGAGTTCCACTTCTTTGAGCCAATCAAAATCGGCATATACATATAGCGTCTTCATCGCTTACTCTTTCTTAGATGCACGTTCCCTTGTCTTCAAACTCAAATCCTGCAAAGCTTTTCCCATTTTATCTTCTTTGGCAAGCAATAGAATGTCATCGTCAAGTTGCAATGCGTACAAAACACGTAGATAGATCCCTATTGCAACTGTAGGAATCCCTTTTTCTATTCGGGACACAGTAAGCGGTGAACAGGTGGCACGTTCAGCAACCTGAGCCACACTCAGATTCCGGCGCAAGCGAGCCAACTTAATCTGCTCACCTACAATCTGCATCTTCTGCTCCAATTTTCGAGGAAGCTTGGTTCCCATTGTATTCTTTGCCATATTTTCTTATTTAAGGTGCAAAGCGACTATGTCGATGACTTTGCCATAGTCAACCTATCATATAATATGCAAAGATAATACTTTTTATATATTTAATGATGTGTTGTACATAGGAAATGCACATCATTGAATAATTAACCATGCACATATCCCTTTTTGAGCAGAAACTCCAAAAACTAAATGTCATAATTTTGTTTGTAAGTGCTATATACACCTATCTACAAATAATATATTATTCGTAATATAGATGCAAATTATTACTCATGCACTCATCACATCAAAGAACTATTTTGCTTGCCAAAAGAAAAAGATATAACTCCACTCTCAACTTGACTTTAATGACCGTTATAATATACACGGGCAATAAAGTTAAGTCAAGCAGAGGGAAGAAAAGAAAAAAGGCTTCAACTAAATTTTTCTCTTTTGGTCAGCAAACAATATCCGTGAGAATATCTTGCATTTAGTTAACATTTTCGGCGAAAACATCCCAGAATTTTATACCTTTGTAGCCGGATAGAAGATAGGTGAACTTCATTGAGGAGCAATACTTCCTCACAGTTCTGATTCATTGAGAAAAGATTGTAATACAGCCTCAAAAACAAGTCTCAGAGGTCTCAAAAACAACTTTTCTACCGATTAAATTGCAACAATCTATCATTCAAGCAGCTATGTATGCTGCATCGGTAAGTAAGAAGCGCATACTATCATTGCTGCAATAAAATAGATCGTTTAAAGAAATCACTATGCCCATTATAGAAATATCATCCTTAACAGACTCCGGAGTAGAAATATTCAGTACCCTCACCGAAGCTCAATTACGGAATCGTATCGAGCCTGATAAGGGATTGCTTATTGCAGAAAGCCCCAAAGTTATCCATGTAGCTCTGAATGCTGGTTATGAGCCTTTAGCCCTCTTGTGTGAACAGAAGCATATCACTGGTGATGCGGCTGGCATCATTGAACGTTGTGGTGATATACCTGTCTATACCGGTGAAAGAAAGTTACTTGCCACATTGACCGGATATACACTGACGCGCGGTGTCCTCTGTGCCATGCGTCGTCGGGCACTACCAAGTGTAGAGGAGGTGTGTCGGAAAGCTCGACGGATCGTAGTCATTGAGGGCGTGGTAGACGCTACTAATATCGGAGCCATCTTCCGTTCCGCAGCCGCCTTGGGAATAGATGCTATATTATTAACACGCAATTCTTGTGATCCGTTAAACCGACGTGCAGTCAGGGTTTCGATGGGTTCTGTCTTCCTGATACCATGGACTTGGTTGGACGGTTCTCCCAATGAGTTGCGTAAACAGGGTTTCCGTACAGTCGCTATGGCACTCACGGAGAAATCAATCTCTATCGATAATCCTATCTTAGCAACCGAACCCAAGTTAGCCATCGTAATGGGAACAGAGGGGGATGGTCTTCAAAACGAAACAATCAATGAGGCGGACTATGTAGTCCGCATTCCTATGGCAAACCGTGTCGATTCTCTCAATGTAGCCGCCGCATCCGCTATTGCTTTCTGGCAACTTCGCGTTCAAAATGACACAGATCTGCCACCATCACCGGATGATGTACATATATGATTTTACTTATATTCCTACTCACACCTACAATACGTATTTGCGCCACAGGAACAGCGAGGTAACAACTTTTCCATCAATTCACTTCGAAAGAACTCATACAGTTCTTTATGCATGATGTCATATAGTGCCCTAACCCGTTCTTCCTGCTCATCTTCTACATGAATTCCTCCCTGAAAGGGATCTGTAAAGTTGAAAGAAACGTATTTTCTCACTACACCCTGTATTTCCTTTTGCACTTCCTCTGCTTCCGGACAAAGGGTAATGACATAATCCCACGTCTGTTGGGCATACGTCGCAACATCACAGGGCTTTCTACGCGAAAAGTCATATCCATTTTGTTCCATCACTTGGCAAACAACGTCAGGGACAGAATTTCCAGCCAAAATACCGGCAGTACTAATCTTCATCCCTCTACCGAAGGAGTTCAAAATTTCCTGTGCCATACGACTGCGGCACATATCATTATTACTTACTATAAGTATATTCTTCATACACAAATTCTATTTTTATTTATTTCCTGATATAGCTACTTTAATAACTCCATCTAATTTGTTTTCAAAGATACGATAGGCCTCCTCAATCTCATTCAACGGAAATCGATGTGTAATAAGAGGAGTAGTATCAATTTTACCTTCCTCAATCAGCATGAGAATCTCGTTACAATCGCAGCCATCCACTCCACCTGTTTTAAAAACCAAATTCTTGCCATACATATCAGGTAAAGAAAGAAGTTGTGGTTTATCATAGAGGGCTACAATCGTGACAATAGCATTAGGACGGGCACAATCCCAAGCCAAATGGAAGGAATCGTCACTCCCTGCCACTTCCAAAACGACATCTGCACCACCATGGTCACTGTTCTTGAGAACAAAATCCTTGCAGTTTTCCGGTTCAGTCACCAACACATCAGGATAATGCTCGCGGACAAACCGAATTCTTTCAGGAGACTTCTCACAGATAATAATGCGTTTTGGCTTCTTCAGCATCACACACAACAAAGTACAAATCCCGGTAGGTCCGGCACCGATGATAAGAACAGTATCTTCCGCGGTTATTTCCGAGATGCATGCTGCCCAAAAACCTGTTGCAAGCACATCACCGACAAACAAAGCTTGTTCATCACTCACTGTATCCGGAATACGATTCAAACCTTGATCCGCATAAGGAACTCTGACATATTCCGCCTGACCGCCATCAATTCGACAACCTAAAGCCCAACCGCCATTAGGATCAGTACAGTTATTCACATATCCATGCTTACAGAAAAAACACTCACCGCAGAAAGTTTCGACATTCACAGTCACCCTGTCACCAGGCTTCACCGAAGTGACATCAGCCCCTACTTGTTCTACCACACCTACCATCTCATGCCCGACAGTTATTCCGGGCACAGCACGCGGCACACTGCCATGTTTAATATGAAGATCACTGGTGCAGATGCTACCAAGTGTTACACGCACGACTGCATCCCGTGAATCCTTTATTTCCGGTCTTGCTTTCTCTTGCAATTCAAACTTTCCGTGTTCAATATATGTGTATGCAAGCATAATATCCTCCTCGTTCATTAATATATACCTTGCAAAGATAATGATTTCATTGGCAAAACAAATCTCTTTTATCACGTTCAATACTCCCAAACCGAATCTCACTCTATATTTATAACAATACAAAGCTGAATAAAGTCATTCACTGTTTTTTCTACTTCAGTTTTGATATTCTGGAAAATATTCTTACTTTTATATCCAAAATAATAAATAAAAACACCAGCACGACTTATTATATTTACACACAAGCCTATGATAGATACTTCCGAAAATCTGATTATTATAAAAGGTCAAATCAGGACTCCCGAAATAGAAAGCTGCCAGAATTATGATAGCAGCTATAAGATAGTATTCCAAAATGTTCCTAGTGCGTATACTTATAAAGAAGAAAATGTCCTTTGGCTGACTGATCCAGACAAACCGGACCCCAATAATTATCAAATAATCAGTAAAGGGAGAACTTTATCAAACATTAAAGCCTTATCTATTTTCAAAGCCGGATCACACAGCTATTGGCACATTTGTTTTCAGAATGGTAAAGAGTATGATTACAGAGAAAAGGACTTAAAAATTATCGAATCATGCTTGGGAGAGAGTCGTTCGAAAAGTATATTCGAATATTTGAAGAAAGTTGCCGATGCGAACGAATTGAAAGCTGATGACGGAACGAAGCTATTGGCAAAACAATATGAAAAGATTCATTTCATCGCAAACAACAGAGCTATTGCTGTATATCTGAATCCTCAAAAATATAAAATGCAGACCCGGACTACCTCAACCTTGATTTTTCCTTTCGGTTGTAATGCAAGCCAGCAAAAAGCAGTCCAGGCAGCTTTTGAGAATCAAATCAGTGTTGTGCAAGGACCTCCGGGAACCGGAAAGACCCAAACGATTCTGAACATCATTGCCAATATCCTTGTGCGTGGTAAGACTGTTCAGGTAGTATCTAATAATAACTCCGCCATCGTCAATGTACTTGAGAAGTTATCCAAATACGATATGGGATTCATTGTTGCATTGCTTGGCAGCACAGCTAACAAAGAGAAATTCATCGAGAATCAAGAAGAGGAAAAACAATATCCGGAGAACTTTGAGTCATGGCATGATGTGGATGCCGACCAACCTCAATTTCTCGATCAGATACATCATCAGACAGAAGAACTAAAAAGCATATTTTCCAAACAGGAACGCCTTGCCATGGCAAGACAGGAAATACAAGCTTTAAAAATAGAGTGGCAACATTATCAGCAAGAGTTCGGAACAAAAGAATTTACTTTCCAACAACGGAAAAGTTCCAGTTCGGCAGACCTTCTGAATTTATGGAATGAATGTCAACAATTTGCAGAAAAAGAACAATCATCAAGTCTTCGGGGAATAGCAGCTTTTATTCAACGGTTGAAATGGTTCTTCTTTAAATTCAGGAGCAAAACGATTTGTAAAATCCCCGATAAAAATTTCTATAAACGGGAGATGAGTTTGATTATCGCCGACTTCCAAATCTTATTCTACCAAACAAAGTATGCAGAGCTGGAAGCTGAAATAGACACATTAGAAAAGGAACTTGCCAACAAAGATGCAGCAGAAATGGCTAGACAAATGGCTGATACATCAATGAAATATCTAAAGAATCAGTTATTTCAGACCTATGGCAATAATCATGACAAGCCCATCTTTACGCTCCCTGATCTAAGAAATAATTGGCGAGAGGTACAAAAAGAATACCCTATTATATTAAGTACGACCTTTTCATCATTAAGCAGTCTACAGCGAGATGCCGTATATGATTATATCATTATGGACGAAGCATCGCAGGTTTCCGTTGAGACCGGAGCTTTAGCCTTGTCATGTGCTAAAAATGCAATCATTGTCGGTGACACCATGCAACTTCCCAATGTAGTCACAGAAGAAGATAAGGAAAAGCTAAACTTTATCGCTAATGCCTGCCTGATTAAGCCGGAATATGATTGTGCCAATATGAGTTTTTTGCAATCTGTTTGCAAAGTTATTCCGAATGTACCACAGACCTTGTTACGGGAACATTATCGATGCCATCCCCGAATCATCAACTTCTGTAATCAGAAATTTTATGGTGGAGATCTCGTCATCATGACACGTGATAAAGGAGAAGAGGATGTCATTTGTGCCATACGGACAGCCAAAGGTTACCACTCCCGCAGCCACATGAATCAACGGGAAATAGATGTTATCAAAGAGGAAGTACTACCGAATCTATCTTATGAAACAGATGAAATTGGCGTCATAGCTCCATATAACAAACAAGTAGATGCAGTTAAATCCGCACTTGAAGAGGATATTGATGTCGCAACAGTCCATAAGTTTCAGGGAAGAGAAAAGGATGCTATCATTATGACCACCGTCGACGATGTCATCACTTCCTTTTCCGACGATCCAAACCTGCTCAATGTTGCTGTTTCGCGGGCTAAGTCACAATTCTATTTAGTCGTATCGGGAAACGAACAACCCAAAGACTGCAATATCAGCGATTTGATTGCTTATATCGAATATAACAATGGCACTGTTTCCACCAGTAAGATTCATTCTATATTCGATTATCTATATGAGCAATATACAGATGCTCGAATTGCCTATTTGAAAAAACACAAGAAAATATCCGAATACGATTCCGAGAATCTTACATTTGCCTTACTCGAAGATATCCTGAAAGAAAATATCAATATGCGTCATTTGAATATCATTTGCCATTTACCACTCTATATGTTGATTCAGGATTATTCTCTATTGAATGAAGAGGAAAGCAAATATGCTGCAAATATAAATACTCATATTGATTTTCTAATTTATAATCGTGTGAGTAAACAACCGGTATTGGCTATTGAAACAGATGGTTATACATTCCACAAATCGGGGACAAGTCAGTCAGAACGCGATATTAAAAAGGATCATATTTTAGAGTTGTACGGAATTCCGTTGGTAAGATTGTCTACTATCGGTAGTAATGAGAAGAAAATTATTGGAGATAAGTTAAGCGAAGTATTAAACTTGCATTAGAATGTTCATTGCAAATCATTTTTTTGTTAGAATAGGAGTTTCTGCATATTCTAACAACCAAAAGAATAAATTTTACTCCAACTATAACAATCACATCAATAATAATGCCTACATTTACTTCTCATTTAAAGTACGACAGCACTATGGAAATTATTTTCTACTTTTGCATCAACCTCATTAAAAGTTTCTAAGAACTTAAAGTGAGTACATAAATAAACATTAATCACAATGACAAAAAACTATCTCATCGTAAAAACATTAATTAAAATGCGGATAAGATACAATACATATAACAATAAGAATCATCTGTTTTACAAAAATAGGCAGATAAATAAACCGCATTTCGACCAAATACTAAGAAATGATCAGGAAAGTATTAGGTTAACAATTCTACGCGACACACTTCTCCCGAAGCTGATGTCAGGAGAACTAAAAATTAACGCAACTGAAGTATTATAGATTACGATGAACAAGTCAATAAACATACTTGATAAAGAATACTGCAATGGGTGAAAGACCTTTGCGGTCGCTATCGTCAAAGCCAAATAAAGGCAGCGGTGAAAGTAAATGTGGAACAGTTGAAATTCAACTGGCTTTTAGGTCGTGACATTGTTGAATTGCACGTAGAAGAACGCTGGGGCGAAAGTGTTATCACTCAATTGAGCAAAGATTTACGTGAAGCTATACCCAATGCAGCTGGTTTGTCAAAGAGCAATATCTACTATTGTAGGAAGTTTTATTTGTTATATAAGGATGCTCTGAAAACTTTCCACCAAGTTGGTGGAATATTTGAAGTCCCATGGAGACACCATTGCTTGATAATGGATAAAGTGAAAGACGATATAGACAAAGCTCTGTTCTATGTTCACCAGACGGTGGAGAACGGCTGGAGTCGTAGTATGCTGCTCAATTTCATTAGCACCGACCTTTATGAGCGGCAGGGCAAGGCACTGACTAACTTTACAAAAACATTGCCCGATGCGATGAGCGACCTTGCACAGGAGTTGACCAAAGACCCCTACAATTTTGCTTTCACGGGTATAACTGGGCGTTACAATGAACGATTGCTCAAAAATGCTCTACTGAATAACATTACCCGATTCCTGATGGAACTAAACTATATCGCACGTTTCATTACTCAATCAATACGATAAACGATACATAAAATAATATTTATATTGCTAAATTTTCCCATTTACAGGGTCTTTACAGAGTCAAGTTCTAAATCAATATAAAAAATACGGTCCTGCTGACCCGTTGCATTACATATCTATGCCGAAGCCTAGGATACAGTGGGGGCATTAACCCTCCACACGGGGACAGAACCGTAATATCGCGAAACTACGAACATATTTTTAATATGTTCGTAGTCGTTTACGACTAAAGGCTCCTTGGCTTCCAGTCGGCAAAATAGACATGTAATGCCCTACAAAGATAAGACTATTTCCTTATAAAGCCAATAAAATCAATGTTTTATTATAAAATAATGCAGAATGGTATATAAAAATCTCAATAAAAAGATACGACCCTGATCCCCCGCTGCATTACAAATCTATTAGCCGCAGCCTAGGATATGAGTGGGGTAATTAACCTACCACACGAGGAACACAGAGCCGTACTATCATTAACTGCAAAGTATATATATACCTGCAACTGACGACAACTAAGGATCTCCTAAGACATATAAACGACTTAAATATTGTAATGCAATACAAAGGTGAACATAAAATCCGAGAAAACCAAAGCACCAAGCATTATTCTTATAGCAAATGCACATTATATATCGCCTAAGATAAAATGACTGATATTTTAAAGAATTGAATCTAAACAGAAAAATCACCTTTGAAACACAATGTAACAAAGGTGATTTATTTGCACTAATTTCATTTCAAGATATTATTCCCGAAAGCTACTCTTTATTTTTCTGCGGTACTTCAATCCCCTCCGGCCATATAGCAGTTGTATAAGCCACAGCATCATTTCCATTACCGGTCAAGTCTTTTGCAATGTTATTTCCTTTACCTTCGTTGAACTTCCAGTAAGCTTTCAAACCAGTAGTTTGGGGATCAACATCATACATATTCCTGTAAATTTCTTCTTGTGAACGGAGCACATTCCATATACGTACTTCACAAATCTCTCCATTTAATTGCCGACTCATATCGTCGGGGTCTCCATAAGAGTGTCCTATCTTAAACATAAAGTCTCCTTTCTTCTGTTTTCCAAGGTTTATGGCTTCCCCATTTCCGTAATCGTCAATGCGGCTCTGCTCTTTACCATCTACATACATAATAGCAGCCTTTGTCTCCGTGTCATAAGTAACGGCAACATGATACCACTCACCAGGTTGCAACAGTTTACCATCATTGGCATTTGGAAATTTCATTTCATTAACCGCAAATTGCAATTGCTGTCTAGGAAAGCCAGAATCACCAAAACGTAACAAACAATATTGCTCAATACCCATAATGGATGAGATTTCAGTAAGAGGATCAAATCTATTCACTCGAACAACAGCTTCGAAAGTAAGTTGCTTCAATCCGTTTACTACATTAGCAGTAGGACTACCGGCAACAAATCCCGGTATCTCAAAATAATTGTTAGCAAGACTGACAGCAGTAGTTATAGCACTGGAACGACGCACTATGTAACAGATATTTTTAGATCCGCCCAATATGCTCATCCCTCCTGATGCTTCTCCAATAGTAACAGGTAATAGAAAGCTAGTGTCAATATCCAAGTCTATCAGGTTGGAAAATTCAATAGTTACCATTTCCGAATCTACACTTCCCTTAGGAATGACAACATGCTGGGTGGAGAACTTATAATACTTAGCATCCAACATTGCATAATTATTCCCTAAACGTGCATTATAATAACTTATCAATGAAGGATCTGTCCGAAAGCTGACATCTATATCCTGCTCAGCAGGATATGCCAATACAGCAGAAATCTGTTGCTGTCCATCCTGTTTAAGATTATTAAATGTAAAATTAGCTATATCCTTCACTTTCGCCGCATCAATATATACACTATTACCAAAAGGAGATTCCTTAGTATAATCTTTGTTGTCACAACCTGTTATTAATAACAGGAAAACCATGACCAAACAATTATTACTTATTTTCATTATATTCTTGTTTTGAATTATCAGACTCATTATATCTTTAGTTTTAAGATTCATTTTATTTCTCACATTCCGGACGGACGTACCCATCCTTTTGAATACACATTATACATCTGGCGCAAAAGCCAGTCCAACGGTTTATAAGTATAAGAATACTCACCGGAAATAAATCCCCAATCATAAGGAGGATAGATGGATTGCCCCCAATAAGCACCATCATCCATCATAGCGTTAATGCCATCTCCTATCGCGATATCGTTCACCATTCCTTCATACATATTTTGCTCATTGGCTGTAAGATCAAACGCATATACAACAATATTATTTTTTTTACGCTTATTCATTTTCCAATCCACCATCCTATATTGCGATTTATCTCTCAAAGGATTTTCTCCTTTTTCATATAATGGAATAACCAAACTTCCATAACATTCCGGTGCCAGCCCTATAATAGGTTTACGAGTATATTCACTATAAGGATGCTCTGCGTCCCATGGTTCTATAATCTGTACCACTTCTTTTCCACTATCATACGCATGCCACGCATAGTCTATATACTTACCTACCTCAATGCCGCCACATCGATTTACATCATAAAAATATTCAGTAGCTTCTCCCTTATCAACAACTGTCAGCAACTTTTCAGGAAGTGCATCCCGCAATGCTTTTATTAGTTTAGGATAAGAGACTGTATTCATAGCAAACATACCTTCCTTGTTATAAGTACTCACTTTGTCCCAGAGATTTATTCCATCCAAACGATAAAGTTCTACCACATTTTTCACCTGTTGAACAAAATCTGCAAGCTGCATATCGTTTAAATTACAAAAGCCAAACCCTTTATTACCATTTTCAATGCTAAGACATACTTTACGTCCGTGTTCCTGAAGCGGACGAATAAACTTATCCGCCTTTTCCAACACATCACGTATGTCACTACTCAAATTGAGCAGTGCACGTCCTGTTGCAGACTCATAGTCCATTGTCACAATTCGTAGATTCACGATACTACCTATATTATGTAAAGCTTGAGTATAATCTATCTGATTAATTTTTTGAATTCCATAAACATCAGCTATCAACGGTTGATAAGTTGAAGTATTCACATAGAAAACAACAAATGCATCAGGTAGCATTGGCGGCATATCTATTTGTTCATACTGGTTATTAGGATAACAAGTCGTTATTCTTTTCCGAATATTTACAATATAATAAAGCACCTGTTTCTTAGTATCCACCTTTACTCCTGTAGGTATTTCTTCCATAGTTAATGGCAAAAGATATGGAGTATCAGTATTCAGTCCGGCTGTGGATATAGTAAATTTGATTTTGGCAGATTTTTGTTCTCCAGCATCTATTGAAAGAACTCCGCCATTTTCGAACTGCACATTCCCAGCCGGCAATGTATTCAATTTGGAATTGTTTTCCTCATTATAATCTTCTACAAGCTTCTCGTTTACAACGGCTGTGACAGTCAACCTGCTTCCGGCTGATTGTGACAGTGAATAGAATATTTCCTCTGTGGCAGATTCGTCCCCTTCCGTCAACTCAATAAATGCTTTATTAGTCAATGTAGTTGTGTTACGCAGGGCACCTGCAATATTATCCATAGCCGTCTCGTCAGGCATTCTGTCCGCATTCATTGAGATAGTCTCTTCGGTACACCCTGTTACTCCTATTTTCAGTAACAATACTAATATAAAATGTATGATAAGATTCTTTTTCATATTAATTCTTTTTTATTTCGATGGGTTCATTAGTTGAATAGCCGTTCGTGTAATCTCGTAATTCCTTATCGGGCTATAATAATCATTGCCTATAGCATAAATTCCCAATCCAGCTAATGGACCAAGAGCAACCACACGGTCAGTCATTAAAGTTACAGCCTCTTGTTTTACACCAGTCTCATCAATTACTTGTCCGCCCATTTGAACAGATAACAATAATTTATCTTTAGACAATAAACTATTGGCAAGAATCCCCGTCACCTGCAATTTCAAATCGGTTACATTGGTCAACTCTGCAGTATTCAACACAATATAATTCAATTTGTCAAAGTCTGCTTCATCAACGAAAGCCGGATTTCCTTCCAATACCAATAATTTATCCTGTCCCGTAGCAGTAGATAATTTAGAAACAATCAGCCGTGATTTCTCTTTATACGATGCCAATTCAGCATCAGTTCCATTATAGAGCGGAAGACCGGTAAAAGCAAATCCGTCCAGATTGAGTTCGGCCGACGTAGCAATTTCTTTATCCAACCAACTATTTAATGCCGTGATATCTGTTAAGGAAGAGGCGTGAGCTACATAATCTATCAAATAAAGCACCCGGATACTCTTTTCCTGCAATAGAGGGATATCCTCCCGATCATAATCAGAGATTTGGTGAGAATTACCCAAGGTCACAATATCCAACGAATCCGGCAATGCCCGAAGATAACTACCTTCATTTAGCGATTTTTCCGGAGAATTATCAAAGTGCGCATATGACAAGTAATGTTTACTTTGTTTGTAGGTACGTAATGCCTGCATATAACGCGCCCATAGTTCCGGATTCTGTTCTTTCGCACTATTAATATCAATATCTACAATTTCAGGTTCATTCCAGTCATCACAAGCAACAGGCAATAAAAAAGCCGTTAAAAACAGAAGACTATAAATGAATTGTTTATATATTATTGTTTTCATATAAATTCTTTTTCATTCTTTTATTCGTATTCAAACTCTCTCGTCAATTGAGATAAGATTTCTTATCCCACCACAATCTCGTTCCCCCATTGTCAGGACCTCCTAACATACCTATCGCCAAATTGATATTCGAAAGATTTTCAGTATATTCTGTAGGCGGATACCACAAACGACGGATCATATGCTCGGAACTGATGCTACCACCACTTTTGTTTTCTATAACCGGCATAAGATGAGGATATCCTGTACGGCGGAGTTCACTCCATGACTCAACACCTAAAGGGAAATTAGCAATCCATTTTTGAGTGATGATACGTTCAAGATTACGTTCAAAATTATCCGCACCATCTTCCCAAGCAATAGTAATAGTACTTCTCGGACCTTCCCAATCAGTATAGGCAAATGTCGGATCATTGTACGCTTCCGGAGTGTCAGTCGAATTCTCCGCATAGGTTTCAGAGCCCGACAGACCATATTGTTCAAAAGAAAGAGCTATCGCCATATTATATAAATCTTTAGCTTCCCCACCCATATTCCAGCCTCGCAAGGCACCTTCGGCACGTAAGAAAGTGATTTCTGCGGCATTCATCCATAAAAAAGGACTGGTACTGCTGATAATCGGTATGCTGTATGCATTTACCATCTCATCCTTGGTAGTCACATCAATGCCAATACGAATACCCGCGTATCCATCAACCTCTTGCGGTTGGAAGTTTTCATCATATACAGTCATTTTCACTGTAGTGAACATCTTTTCCCGACGCGGATCTTTATAACCATTCATATATGAGATAATATCAGCCCCCGCACGCTGGTCATTCCAGTCATTAAAAATCATAGCAACCCTATTTTCTTCCACTTTCAAGAAAGCGTTATCATTTATTTCCGTCATTACGCCTGCCGTTACAGCTCCTTCGGCTATTCGTTGTATTTCCGCCTGCATTTCCGGTACATAAGTCAAGCGCATGGCCATACGCAATTTGAGTGAATTAGTAAATTTGAGCCATTTGGAAAGATCGCCTTGATATACATCATCAAATTTACGAAAAGCTTCCGCACTCAAATTGAGATTATCCCTAAGGACATCACTCACTTCGTCCAATTCACTGAACATTTGCTTATATACCTCTTCCTGCGAATCATAAGGTACGGTAAGAGAAACCTTACCTGTTTTAGAAATGATTTTTGAATAAGGAATCGGACCGTACATATCTGTCACACGCTGCATGATGACCACACGAAACAGTTTTCCCAGTGCCAACGCCACAGGATCGTCTGTTTTGTCCAACAAGTCCCGATAAAACGGATAAGTACGGGTGACTAAATCGGAAAAAGGAGCTTCTTGCCAATCTATTGGCGGATTATACGTTTCAAACTTAGCCGTCCATTCTACAGTACAACCAATGTAACCGGCAAACGCACCTGCGCCAAGTGCTTCAACAAACTGATAGAGATGTTCTTCCGTAGGAATCACCAACCCTTGTAATCCTTTAAGACTGGCGCCTACGTTATAACTTTCACGCCCCAGTTCTTCTTTGTCAACCTGATAATCCTTCCGGTTGATTTTATCGAAATTATCCGTACAAGCGTAACCGACAATAAGCAATAGTGCTAGCGAAAGCAATTTTATGATAGATGTTATATATTTCATAGTAACTACTTTTTATCTGTTAAAAGTTGATTTTCACATTCAAACCGACATTACGGGTACTCGGCAACATGAAAAAGTCGATCCCTTGATAATAGTTACCAGTCGTTGCAACGGCTTCCGGATCAAAAGGAGCTTTATTATAAATCATACAGAGATTGCGTCCCACAACAGACAACTGAATATCGCATACATCATGCAACCATTTACGTGGAAGCGTGTAACCGATAGCCGCCTCCTGCAATCGAATATTGGTAGCACTATAAGTATAATACTGTGGCAGACCACTTTGTGAACCGATAGCCGTGAACCATGTCTGCGCATCCACCCTATTACGTCCATTCACTAATACCCCACCATTATCACGGGCAACCGCCGAACTTTCAGATACCCCATATTGATCCATGGCCGCTGCAGTAGCCGAATAAACAATACCACCTATACGTGCAGTAACTAAAGCACTGATATTAAACCCTTTCCATGAAAACTGATTGTTCCATGCCAAATTACATTTAGGGAAAACACTTCCTAATTTAATATCGGTCGATTATTCACTGTTACTAATGTACCCGCAGGAGAAATTTCTACCATTCCATTGTCGTCCCGCTTCAAATCAGACTGTGTGTAAAGGTCACCCAGCGAACCTCCTGTTTTCAATATGAATCTGGCCTTTCCGAGTCCGCCTACATCCAGCCGATCTTTATTTATAGGCTCACCAGTCTCCGGATGTATATAGTCCTTTACCAATTCTATAATTTTGTTCTTGTTATGGCTTAATGTAAAATTACTTTGCCAGCGAAAATCTTTCTTCCATGTATGTCCGTAACCAAATGAAAGCTCTACTCCCTGGTTACGTACATATCCTGTTTGAAGGTAAATGGTAGTATATCCGGATGATACGGAAATTTTCGGATCGAACGTCTGATTAAACGTATTAGCCAAATACCATGACAAACTGAGATTAAAGTCCTTGAAAAGCCGCATATCCAAGCCTAATTCCCATGAATCGGTCCGTTCAGGTTTAAGGTCACCAATGGGATAATGTGTTTTCGGCTTCCACGTTTGAGTAGTTTCGTCATACTCAAAAGTAGGCGATGTCAAGTTACGAGGATAAGGCATACCCACCGAACTAAACGAACCACGTACCTTCAGATAATCCACGAAAGAAGGTAGTTTCACCATCTCAGAGACGACAGCCGAAAGTCCAATTGACGGATAAAAGAAACAAGTAGAAGATGAGTTTGCCAACTGTGACGCCCAGTCATTACGTCCGGTCAGCGTAAGATAAAGCATACTCTTCCACCCTACTTCAGCACTGGCAAATATAGACTGCGTCTGCTCTTCCCATTCATCCTGACGTGCTTTCTTCTGAGTATTGTCAAGATCAAACACATTAAAAACATTGGGAATACCATTGGCACGTATCGGCCCACGATAACTCAATTCGTCATACTTATTATCTACGATGCTCGCCCCGATATTGACCACAATAGAATAATCACCCAAACGTTTATTTATATTTGCCAACGCATCAGCATACACTTGTGTTTCGTCAGGTTTAGATATAGCATAAAATCCCTGCGCACTACCTTCAGTAAGAGTAGTATTGGAACTTGCATATAATTTTTGTTCATATTTGGTACTGGAATTATCAACCCGAACACGCCCTGAAATATTCAGCCAGTCTGTAATATCATAACTTAAAGAGGCAGACAGCATATAACGCTTCTTGTCATTCGTCCGTAAATTGCGATAAGCGATCCAATAAGGATTCTGCATCCGCAAGTCTCCTTCCCCTTGAGGCCAAAACATGGTTTTAATCTTACGGGCCGGATCCCAACGTTCGAACACTTTTATCAAATTAAAGTCGTCGCCACGTGGAAACAAATAAACAGGAACTATCGGATTTGAGTAAGCACCTTGATTAGTCATATTGCGGTCATTCTGAATAATATAACTTGCACCTACATCAAGCTTCATCCTGTCATTCAGAAAGTTTGTAGTGTTACGGAAGGTGAAATTAAAACGGTTGTAACGGTTGTTTGGTACAATCCCTTCCGAATTAACCGCAGCAGCAGAAAAGAAGGTCTGATTCTTATCTGTTCCCGTTGATAATGTAATGGAATTGGTATAAGTTATCCCCGTATCAAAGAAATCACGTGGTTCATAGTTTCTACGAGATGCGTCATTTAATAAAGTCCCCCAACTCAACGTAGTAGAATTACCTGCTTTTCCCGAACTGCCTGTACCATAGCGATTTTGAAAATGTGGAAGTACGAATGGTTTAGCGAATTCGGTATTACTAGACACAGAAACCTGCAATTTACCAACTTTGCCACGTTTCGTATTAATAACGATGGCTCCATTTGCCGCATTACTTCCATAAAGGGCGGCAGCTGCTGCTCCAGTCAGCACTGAGATACTTTCAATGTCATCCGGATTGATGTCGGCAATGCTCTCAGTCACTCCCTGTGAACCATTCTCCATACTACCGCCACCTCCGAAATTAAACATGGGAATACCGTCAATAACATACAATGCATTACTGCTTTGTTCTATCGACTTTGTACCACGCATCACCACCTTGCTAGCTCCACCTACTCCTGAAGAACTACTGTTTATATTAACTCCTGCGACTTTACCATTCAGGCTATTAATAAAGTTTGCATCCTTGACATTTGTCAACTGGTCGGATTTTACCTGTTGTACATTGTAACTCAGGGCCTTTTGTTCCCTCTTGATACCCAAGGCAGTTACAACTACTTCATTTAGCGCCTCTACGTTAGCAGACATTTGTATATTGTACACATTCTTATCTGCTATTTTTACATAAGACGAAATATAGCCAATATAAGTAAAGCTTAATATACTACCTATAGAAGCTTTTATGACGTACTTACCCTCCAAATCAGTAACAGTTCCATCATCAGTCCCTTCTACCCGTATATTTACTCCTATCAGTGGTTCATTTTTCTCATCAACAACCCTTCCTGTTACCTGTTTAACAACCACAGTTCCAGTCTTTGGTTGAGGAATAATATTAATATAATTTCTTTTAATTCCATAAGTAAATCCTGTTCCTTTAAGGATAATCGAGAGGGCTTTTTCCAAATCAATATTTTTCAAATTGAGATTGATAGCCGGTTTATCAATTAATTGCGAATCGTTATATCCTACTGAAAGCTTTGATTGCTTCTCCACTTCTTTCAGTGCTTCAATAACAGTTATATTTTCTTTTTGAATAGTAATTTTCATACCACCTTGGGCAAAAGCTGTAGCTTGTATTACAACCATAAATAAAAACAACACAAATCTTATCCCTTTTGCCTTCTTATCATTTTTCAATGTATAACTGTGTAACATGAATTTTAAGTATTAGTTTGCTAACTTTTTTATTCGCAACACATGTCTATCTGTTTTAATTTTCGATTTCATATCCAAGGCAGAAAGATTCCTGGCATAGATACTTTTTCACATATATCTTTATTATTAAGCAGTGCCTATCAACAAATGAAAGGCATCTGCAGTTTGTATATTCAGGTTAATTTATAAAAGACCGGAAGTGTCCTTCTCTGAAAGTCTATCACTTCCAGTCTTCAATTCATTCACATGGAGCGTCCTGATATCTTAATAATTCTTCGCATAGATAGTCGTCGTACGAGATACGGTCTTGCCTCCCCAAACTCTTGAAGCAAAGTTATTCATTAAGCTTGTTTGACCGGACTCGCGTAGATTGAACATCATAATGGCGCCATAGCCACTATAATTTGCAGCACTACTTTGTATCACGCCTGCACTTGGTCTACCATCCGTACAGTGTATTGACATCTTTGCCCATTTGCTATTCCCTAATCCGCCCGGAGTACTCCAATCCGCTCCGAAATCAGGCCACATGTAACTAATGGCATTCATTGTAGTCGCATCAAAATTTGTATAACCACCAAAACTGAATACTGTAATCAGTTTATCAGGCAACAACTGACGCACTCTTTTTACAAGATTTCCAAAAATCATAGTACTTGGTGAAGGCAAATTAGAAGGTGCCTTCCAATAGTCTGCATATTCATCATCAAAATCCACACCATCTAAATTGTATTGCTTAACACAAGCGGCAATCTGTTGTGCAAAACTTTCAATCATGGCCGGTGTCAAGTTACAGAACCCCACTCCGGTGTGATCACCTAACAGCCCTAAAGAGACTCTGATACCTTTCTGTTGTAAAGGAGCGATAAGCGTACCAGCGTTGGTCAATATATGAGACTGATTATTATTATGATACAATTGAACAGTACTAGCCGTACCCCGAATATTAGAAGCAAACAGAATCACATTATCAATCACCTGCTCTTGCGGGTCCGTACCAGTAAAATAGTACTCTCCTGCATTTAGAGGATTTACATCATTAGTTTCAATATAAGTAGTCAACTTCGGCATCTTGTCGCTGACACCGCGAGTAGTTGGCGAAATACCTTGTTGTTGTGCCTCTCCCATGTAGTCATCACTACTGCAACTTATGATCAAAGTTCCTGCCACCATTGCTACAACGAGTAACAAGAAGTATTTCAAATTTTTCATATAGTATTACTTTTTATATGGTTACTATTTCGCTTAGGTAATGCGTTCTAAAAGCTTAATAATTCCTCCTTTCTCCGTTTTAGTTATTCGACATACCTTCCACCGCTTTAACTTTCTAATATCAAAATTATTTCTGCATAATATAGCATTTATCATGTTCTATCTTAAAACATAAATCTCCTGCTACATCAACAATAACATCCATAACTTCAGACAAAGGTGGATTATCTTTAAACCTGAAACTATAACGATCATTCTTTAAGCTATGCTGATTATAAAAGAACTTACAATCGTACTTACGTTCCAATATCGTTATAATCTCCGTTATAGTCTTTCGATTAAATACCAACTCACCTTTTTGCCATGCTGTCACATCTTTCATATCAGGATAAGTCAGAGTATCTTGACGGCTCTTCCTATTATACACCAATTGTTCATTTGGCTTAAGCAACTTCTTTTTGCCCAAGTCGTCAAATTCCACAAGAACACTCCCTGTTATTAGAGTTGCAAAAACATTATTATCTTCAGTATATGCGGATACATTAAACTCGGTTCCCAAAGCTGTTATTTGAAAATCATTGGTTTTGACAATAAACGGTTTGTTTTTATTAGCTTTTACTTTAAAATTAGCTTCGCCAATTAGAAAAACACTACGGTACTTTCCTGTAAATTGTTCGGGATATAATAACATACTCCTCGAATTTATGCTTACCCGACTTCCGTCAGGCAAAAAAAAGGTCTTCATCTGAGTGCCCGATATGCATTGCTGAGTTATTCCTGAATCGTCTTTTTCTGTCTTACAAAGCAGATATCCTAAAGATATAGATACTATTAATAATATAACAGCTACCGATTGCCACAATCGCATAAACAATTTTTTATCGGACTTTTGCTGAGATTGAACATGTGTAAGATTGTTATCTAACTTCCAACGTTCCAGTGATTTCTCCAGGTCGAATACTTTTCCTTTTTTTCTTGCTTCTAGATAAAGCTCCTGTAATGCTTCATCCTTTTCTTTTTCATATTCATTATCAACCAACCACCTGTAAAACATTTGATTTGTTTGTTCCGAATAATTATGTCGGGCAAAAAGGGATAATATTTTCTGAAAATAATTCTTCATGTTATCGTTATATTAGATTTCGGAATTTCATATATAACGATTGAAACATTCCAGCTACTTAAAGAAAATACAGGAAAAATAAAATTAAAATGATTCTCTTTAAAACTTGAAGCGACAAATATATCTGATGCTCTATTGTACGAACAGAAAGATGTAAGGATAATGCAATCTCCTGATTGCTCATATTATTGAAACGGCTCATCTCAAAAATCCTTCTGCGACGTTCAGGAAAGTTTTCAAGAGCCATTCTTATTATTAGTTGTATTTCTTTATAATAAAGCGAATTTAACGGATCTGAGAAGCCTAACAAATCCTTAATTGTACTTTTCTTTATTTGTTCCTCCCGATAATCATTTTCCAGTCTTTTGTGCTTGATAAAATCAAATGCTACATTTTTTGCCATAGCGTATATATACCCTTCTTTTCCATCATTATTTTGCCACGTCTCAAAATTAGTCCATAATTTGGTAAATACATCTTGAGCCAAATCTTCCGCATCTGCTTCCGATTTAAGAAACATATTGATAAAAAACTTCACTGAAGAGAAATGAGCTCTAAATATCATTTCAAACTGTTCTACTAAACAATGGTCTTGATTCATATAAGGTTACACTTTTGTTTGTGCTACCTTACAAAGATAGAGTAACTTATCTAGAATTAAAAGTAATAATGATTTTATTTTTAATAAAATACAACTAGATTATTTCTTCGTTATACCATAAGTGTTTAAAATAAGCATACCATCCCCATAGTGTGTTGTCCCGCACAGTCGAATTATGGAAACGACTATACATATAAGATACAAAATCCAAATCCCTTATTGGAGTTACTACTGCATCCGCATATTCTAACAAATAAAAAATAGTCCTTTGACGGTTTCTATCAGAAAATTCCTTGGTTGGATAATCAACATCAAGTAACAGTTCCACTAATAAACTTCTTTCTATACTATTCTCTGGAAACGAACGCATGTCAAAGACAACAGAAAACTCATTAAGTTCAGACTGTTTAACCAGTCCAGACTGAACAATATATAAAAACTTATCTGCCTTATCCTTCGTTACAGATTCTTCGAACGATTCGGCTAAATCAATTCCTACATTCATTGGTTTATACAATAAAGTAGGCATATCATTAGTATCTTTAATAGAACCAATGATCCCTATATCAAGCAGTGAGCGAACATAGTACTGAGTAAAAACACCGCCCGGATTTTTCCAATATTTCTTATTTTCCTAATCACCATTCACACCAGCATCAAGCACATATTCGTTTTGTGGTACTGCTTTTTGTTTAATGGCATATGTACTTCCTGGTATTCCCGTCTTATCAGAATTTATTAATGCTAAAAGATATTCTGCTTTCTTATAATAAAACTGAAAATCTGAAACTTTAGCTTCTTCTATTCCTTCATAGAAGCGATTGAACAGCCAACAATAAAAACTATAATACCTAATTCTCGAAGATACATTATTGAGTCCAGGTAACAATTTGTTAAATAATTGCTCGCCAATACTACGCATACCAAGTTGGTTGAGTCCAGCATTTATCTTAATACCTTCCCCCATGAATGGAACTTTTGATGTGATTTTTTCTCTAGCCATAACTCAATTTTATTTGTGCCGTGATTTATTACTGTCGCTTACTGCTGGATATAATAACATTGATACAGAACCCAATTATTACTCAGTCTCGTCGTCAGATTCTTTAGCCAATCTTTCTTGCCAATCTTCATATAAGTCAGCTAAATTTCGGCCTTCATATGTCCAATGTCCTGTCGGCTGAGGCGCATATTTACAATCCATCAATTTATGGGTAATAGCCGTAAGAGAAGTTTCTTTACCTTCAAATATTACTCTACGGGCAGATGCTACGATACAAGTATATCTATCATCATGGAGATATACTAAAGTATCACCTTCCTTTAAACCCATTTCAAAGAAATTTAAAGCACAGCGTTTTTTCCGTTGATTGTTTTGTTCTTCTTCAGATATGTCATTTTCCATTTCCTTAACGACTTCAGCTGTGATATTACCTCTGTTGAAAAGCTTAAGTATACCAATCGCTTGCGATGGCTTTATTCGAAAAAACTCACGATTAGGATTGATACGTTGAGGTTCAAAAGCTTCATGTAGAGCTTGTTCCAATTCTTTAAAGCAATCTACTTTACAAGCATAAACACACTCAAATGGTTGAGGTACTCCTGTTGTATAAAGCTCTTTCAACCTATTATCCATATCTGCTCGGCTTGTCATACCAATTTTACAATACCGGGCATACATTCATTTGTTAATAAATAGACTATTCCTTTATTTTCTTCCTGCATCATAACTGAACTTCAATAATTAATCAATTAAACGTATCTTTCCGGTAAGTAATTGTTGCATCATACCTTGCTTCACTTGTTCATATTTAACTAGCTTCGCTTCTAGTTCTCCAATTTCTTTATCCATATCAGAAAGAATGGTAGCAATAATACGCTGTTCTACTATAGAAGAGGGTAAAGTTAATGTAATTTCAGATAATGTAGAACTACTTAAACTTGGTAAAGCTGTAGTAGTTGCATAATTTCCCAATTTTATTTGCTGTAACTTTGAATAAATAAATGCATAATCAAATAAATTTATAATTTGTATAGCCATCATATTATTATCTATACAACAGTCACTGTGAACAACACGTTTTCTCTCCAGATATATCGCAGCACCTATTTTGGCAAAGATAATAGAATTTTTAGGAACTATTTTACATGAGAGAATACCCACTATTTTATCATCAATATAGTTATTGGCTCCTCCCATGATATATTCATTTCCTATAGTATTAAAATCTGAAACTTTGTAGAAAGGATAAATGCCCTTTTTACGTCCTTGGTATTTCATTGGAAATCCACTTCCACTTATAAAAGTTCCTAATTCTCCCAATTTCTTTTCTATCCATGGATCAGTGAACCCAGGTAACCTTTTTTTACCGGTAAGAAGTTGTTGCATAGTTCCATGTTTAATGTCTTTCTTTTTTTGTATTTTTTTATGTAAAGAAAATAATAATGTATCAATATCACTTAAAACAGAAGATATTCGTTGTTGTTCTTTCTTATTCGGTATAAGTACAAATGTTTCCTTTAAGGCTGTTTTAGAAATTGAACAAACTTTTATACCTTGAATAATAGGAAGTAATTGTCCATGATATATTGGAGAATTCATGAAGTATCCCATAAACATTGGTGAAAATAAATTACCTTTAGGATGAAGCCATATAGTATGTAATCCTGCTACAATTTTTTTATCTCCAATATTTTGAACTTCACAAACTTTACCAACCATCTCATCTTCTGCAGTATCTGCAATAATCAAATCACCATCGCATATATAAAATTTTGGAGAATACAAAACATCACTTTTAATAAATGGCAAATTATTTTTACCCACATCTAGTATAGAACCAAACTTTGTTAAAATATCACCATAGTGAATATTATATACACTCCCTTTTTCACTTAGCATATCACGAGACAAAGTATTATTCGCATAAAAAATAAAAAGGTTTTCTATTATATCAACCTCCCAATCCTCTGGGACATCTCCAATATCTGTCTTTTTTAATTTCGTTTTAAACATCATTCCATAAAGTTAAAATTCAAATCCCATTTTTTGCAAATGCTCTATCACCTTAGTCTCATATTCCCCAACTTCTTTAACCATATCTGTTAATGTCTGTTCATAACGTTCAACAATAACAATAATTTTCGAGGTTAGTTGATAAGTAATCTCTTGCATTTCACGATGAACCATTGAAAAAATAGTAGCTAGCCACTTTTTATCAACTACTAATATTTTCGTTTCGTCTTCCGCTAAAGTAGCATACTTGGTCTCAATAAGGAGTGTAAGAGCTTGCTTCTTTTCTTTTATTTCTTTATCAACTTCTTTCTTTTTTTTGTCGATAGCCTTATATTCCGGTGTTTTTTTAACCTCATCAATAATCCGTTTCAGTTCCTCTTCATCTTCTTCACCTATTTCTTCTTTTGCTTTATCCAACAACTCCTGCAATTGCGAAACATAAGTTTCACTAGTAGCAAACAGAGTTGAAATTGTGTCAATCTCAGCACTAAAAAACTCTTGAAGTACAATATTTACAGGCAAAAGGTCACACGACATATCCTCGTAGGTAGAGTTCTTTTTATCTCCTTTTAAAAGAGTAAGTTTCCAACCGTCACGCGAAATCATATAACAATCATCTTGCAATGTGTCATTCCAGTAAGTCATCAATTGCTGATAAGCATCGTAGGCATCTACCAAACTCTTATCTTTCTGCATAGCATCCTGTAAAGTTTGAGCCCACTTTTCAATCATTTCTTTAGGATTTATATCAATTCCCAAATTCAACATACTAGGTCGCACCTCATTCGACCAATCGGTAATGGATTGCTCAAAATAAGATTGCTGATGTACAAAACTGTTTTCTTTCGCAATAAATGAAGCTACATCCTCTTTTTTCGGTTTTAAAGAGAAATACCCTTCCCTACCAGACAACGGCATGAATAATGCATCACGAAGTGAAGGACAAGCTTTCCAATACACTTCCATTTGGTCAATGTCGTGCTTAGGTAAACCACCATGTAAATGAGCATCAATATCTTGCTGTATTTCCGTATCACGGGCTGTTATATATCGAGGAATATTGAGATTATAATCATTCTTCTCAATAATCTCTTCCATCTTTACAAAACGTGCATAATGTAACACATCTTGGCGATTCTCCCAAGTATCAACTATCCGCTTGATATCCTGCTCACGTAAACGATTTTTTGCACCATCTTTAACAAAGCCATCTTTAGCATCAATAAAGAAAATACCTTCACGATTTGCAGCTCCCTTTTTATTGATAATCAGAATACAAGCAGGAATACCTGTGCCAAAGAAAATATTAGCAGGTAATCCTACGATACCTTCAATGTAACCACTATCTACAATATGACGACGAATCGCATACTCAGCGTTTCCGCGGAATAAAACCCCATGAGGCAAAATACAAGCACCTCGTCCTGTTCCCGGTTTCATAGAAGCAATAAGATGAAGAAGAAAAGCATAATCTCCACATTTGGCAGGCGGACACATATCCTTATTCCAACGATGATAAATATCATCTTCACCAACAGCTCCCAACCAGTCCTTTGTAGAAAAAGGCGGATTGGCTATACAAATATCAAATGTTTCGAGTGTACCTCCTGCTAAGAATTGAGGACTGTTAATGGTGTCAGCCTGCTCAATAGTAGCTGTATCTACTCCGTGAAGAAGCATATTTAATATGGCTAGTGATGCCGTAGCATTATCTTTTTCCTGTCCAAACGGAGTTGCACCGTTTGGTGTTTCGCTAATAGCCCGAAGTAGTAACGAGCCCGATCCACAGGTAGGATCATAAATGGTTGTTGATGGAGATGTAAATTCATTTAAATGAAGCATTTTTGCCATCGTACGGCTGACCTCGGCAGGCGTATAAAATTGCCCTTTACTTTTACCACTTTGAGCTGCAAAATTCTTCATCAGATATTCATAAGCATCCCCCAAAATATCATCATCAGCAGAACGGTTTTTACTAAAATCCAATGCATCCGTTTCGAAAACAGCGATTAGCTTTGACAAAGTATCAGTCATGTCTTTTGCTTTGCCAAACTTAGCCGGATCATTAAAATTAGGTAATGCCAGTTTGCTTAAGAATATAGAGTTCTCGGATTTGATAGCTTCCAACTTCTTATTAATAGCCTCACCAATGCCATCATGCCCTTTCAATGCCACAAAGTCAGAAAACCGACAGCCTGATGGGATCGTAAACAAACTGTTTTCATCATTACCTTTATCACTCAAGTATTTTACAAAAAGCATCATCAATACATAATCCTTGTACTGACACTAGCATCCATAGAACCACGGAGTACATCACAGCTACTCCATAAAGTGCTGTATATTTGAGATTTCTTAATCGCCATTTATTTCTTTAATCTTAATTGTTTATATTATTCGCCGCTATATGATGGATGATGAAAATCTGCTCTATATCGGCAGCATCTCCTATCAATTTTTCAAGCCCTTTTATACACTTAAACCCAGCAGGCTTTGAAGTATCTTTCCACCCGGCAAAGACTTTAGTTTTGAAAAATTCATCTATTTTCTTGATTAATTCTATTATTTCAGCTTCATCCGTCAATGAAGTCCATTCTTTTCGGTTATTCCATAATGCGGAAGCAACAGCAGATTCTAATCCTTCAGGAGCTTTTGCCCCTTGCCGCATGGATTTCAGCAATTCAATGAGTCTCCTGACAATTTCAGTAGTTACTACTGTATTCAGTTTCATTTCGTCAATAATTTCCTGAAGACGCTGTGCAAATGATTCACTTAACGCCCTGTCTCTATTATTCCAATCATTGATTACACTACGGTCTTTAGCCGCAATCTTTTCGGCTGCTGCCCTTGTACTTCCCGCCTGTCTCTCTGCTTCCGCTACTGCTTCATCAGTATTACTGTCAGCCGTTAACAAATCAAGAAATGAAAAATCTGCTGTTGCAGGTATAATGGTCTCAGCCTCGTCAGCACGAATAAACCGATCGAGCAAATTACGCATTTGCGGATCGCGCATTTTAACATCAAAATCTTCTTCAGCCGCCTGTTTCACTCGCAGATGAAGGGAAGAAGCCTCACCTGCTTTTTTATGAAAGCGTTCAGCTTCTTGCTCTGTATATCCTGCACGTAAGACATAATCTGAAATATTCGAGTAAGCAACAACAAAAGCCTGTGTAATCTTATAAAAAGCCAAACGCCGCTCTTTAGCAGGATTATTTTCATAGTCTGTCAGGAAGTACTCCACCACCTGTTCAGCCGTATGAATACCCAAACGTTCCCATTCGCTTTTTATCGCATCATAAGCACTTTCGGCATTTTCAAGACGCTTCTTGTTTCTTGAAATAGCATCCTCCAACAATCCTTCAATATCAACCGCATCATATCCCGCAAGTCCTCCCTTTTCATCATTGAAATTGGTAATAGCATTCTGGATGTTATTAAAGAGATGCTTAAAATCAACAATCAACCCGAAATCTTTATGAGTAAATATAGTTTCCGAATCAGGATCATCAATCACTCTCTTCAGATTTGTACCCAAACGGTTCACGCGACAAATGGCCTGAAATAAGTTATGGTCACGCATATCCCTATCAATATAAAGATAGATTGCTGACGGAGCATCAAATCCAGTAAGCAGTTTATCCACAACAATCAGTAATTTCATTCGAGAAGGTTGCTTGGTGAATAACCGCTTTGCCCAAGCCTCATACTGTTCAGCATTTTGCACCCCCGCATCCTTATAAGACTGGGTAGCCATTTCATTTTTAAACTGAGACTCTTGCTGAGTTTCCGGTTCGCCATCTTCAACTTTCCGTTTATCTTTGTCAGTAGGAATGTAGCTTGTCACCACTGCACATCTATCTCTGAGAAGGTGATTCCCAGATGTTTGCTGAAAATATTTATAATATTTGTATGCAGAATAAATACTTCCCGCTACCAAAATAGCATTACACCAATCCTGATTAAGCGGATAAATACTCATATCATCAAGTATAGAATTAGCAATACGCTCAATACGTTCTGCACTCGAATAAACCTTCTCTAAAGTAGCCCAACGATTTTTGATGCTTCGCTGATGTTCTTCAGCTACTCCCCGTAACAATTCATCAAGTTTGGCATCTAACTTCTGTTTGTTTGAAACTACTTGATCCACATCTCTAGCTTCATACTGAAGATCTAGAATAACATGGTCGTCTACCGCTTCTTTGTGCAAATATTTATGGATAAAAACGCCAAAACGACGTTCAGAAACATTCTTTTCTTTCTTATACTGATTATAACCACCGCGTTTCTTGTCTGCACTAAGTAACGGAGTACCTGTAAAACCAATAAACATTACATCATCGCCCATAATAGCACGCATCGCTTCATGTAAACGTCCACCTTGTGTACGATGACATTCATCAACAAAAACGAATTTATGCATCCCTTTAGCTTTAAATCCATTGGGATACCTGGAGTTTAAAATGTTTTGCAGTTCTTGAAGATACTTTTCCAATGGAATAGGAGCATCATCATCTCCTATAATCTCTTTACCAGTATCAGGATCGATGTGACGACCAAACTTATGAATAAGCGAGCAAACCAACCACTCACTTCCATTCTGCAAAGTATCCAGTAAATCATCGGATGTTTTTGCCTGATGAATACTCTCACTTGCACCCAGAAATGTATTATTGATCTGCATATCAAGCTCAGTACGGTCAGTGACAATCAATACACGCGGATCGCTAAAAGTACGACGAATATATTTAGCAAGCCAAACCATAGTAAGACTTTTTCCTGAACCTTGACTATGCCAGATTACACCACTATCTTTCTCTTTCAATCTTGAAATAGCAGCCTGTAATGCATGATACTGGTGAGGACGCATAACTTTCTTTGTACCACCGTCATTAATAACGCCATAACGGAACAAATCAAAAACACCTCTTTTCGAAAAACTCAGAAAAAGATTCCTTGTCCGTCAATGACTCACCTATTTTGTGGTCATCCCGTTTCCATTTACACCAAAATTTTTGTGGAGTAAGAATTGTACCATACTTAAATCCATTCATATGACTAGCTGCTATGGTAAATTGAACGGTAGTAAAAAATGAAGGAATTAAATCTATCTCATTGCTAAGATTTTGCTTTATACCTTCTTCAAGAGCGACCGTACTCTTTTTCAGCTCAATTACCCCTAATGCTATACCATTAACATATAAAACAATATCCGGACGACTATGACTGCCGGTTAGCGGATCTATAAAGCTAACTTCTTCAGCTATGGCAAAATTATTAGCTAATGGATTATCGAAATCAAACAGATAAACATTCTCGTGCGGTTTCTCACTATCAGGCTGTATAGCTAAATGGCTGATCAATATTTCATAGAAAGCATTATTAGTGTCAGCTAATATCCCGACCTTCTTATCCGGAAGTCTCGCCGCATCCTTAACCAAGCGAATCGCTTCTTCTATTTGAAAATCAGTATAACTGCTTCCTTCACGAGAAAGGAAACTACGAAGTTCCGATTCAATAACAGGCGAATTTTTAACTCCATTATCCATTGCCTGTCGATTCTTACCATATTGCAATTTGCCTAAATAATTATAATGCAATTCTTCACGAAACAACTTAACTATTTCGTTTTGGTATTCGCGCTCTTTAGGTGATGTGTAATTGTCCATAATTGTAAATTGTTATTCAATACTAACAGGATATTCATTCAATTCATCTTTTAGTTTCTCCCATTTTGGAAGATAAGTATCCAACAAACGGAAAAAACGATCTGTGTGCGTACGTTCCAATAGGTGAATTACTTCATGCGCCACAATATATTCAATGCACTCAATAGGTTTCTTCGCTAACTCCAAATTGAATACAATATGTTTTGCTTTCGGGTTACAACTTCCCCAACGCTTGTTCATTTGTAATATTTCATAAAACGGAATCTCCGTCCCTATTCTTTTGCACCATCTACTCAGCAAAGGTGGGATTATCTCTTTTAATCGAATCCGATACCACTCAGTTAAAAGAGTTTCAGCATTCTCACGTCTTTTACACTTTACAACAAGATAATCGCCCTCAATGAGTACTCTTTGTTGCTCATTTTGACAGATATCTACTCTAAGCCGAAACAACTGCCCTTTATAATAGTGCGCTTCCCCACTTACATACTCTCTCTTAGGCTGAATATTATGCTGTGTGGCTTCTTCCTGTTTTTCCATTAGCCAAACCCACTTGGAAAGAACAAACAAACGAAGTTGATCGTCTCCAACAGATGCAGGAGCACTGATATGAATCCGTCCATCCGGCGGATAAACCGAAAGATGAATATGCTTAATCATTTTACGTTCAACTTCTATATTTATGCCATTGACTACTATCATCGTTTTATTATTAGACAAGCACTCCAATCATTATTATTAGTTTTGAATTTCCTCACCCAAAACTCCGGTACATAGGATTAAAAGGCTCCATTGATGTTATTTCTAATACATGCAAAATTAACAATTTTATCTCGGAAATTGACACAAAACACTAAATATTCACTGTTTTGAGCAAAACAAATCTATCTTCCTACTCCTTTATTCCCTGTTACACATCTAACTTTATTTCCAATATCCAATTAATGGTTATAATTTAAGGTTGCTATGACTTTAAAAAAGCCCTCAGTGCATAATAATATTTGTCCAAACACTTCCCATTCCCAAAATAAAGCCCTACTTTTGTGAAGAATATTTTTCCGTATATTAACGTATTTACAACAGTATCTCACAAATAAAATAAACCCTACAAGATGAAAGAAGAATCCGACAGCCCGTCTGTCCCCTACAATTTCTCCCGTTGTTTCAACGACCAATGCCCACAAGCCTTGAAATGTTTACGCTACATAGCTGCACAAAACGAAACAGCCGATTACCTTTATATCTCCATCGTTAATCCGGCACGTTATCCTGCGGATGGAAACCAATGCGAATGTTTCAAGACTGCTGTCAAAGTTCATGTGGCATGGGGACTTAAACAGTTGCTTAACAGAATTCCTTATGAGGATGCGGTCAGTATCAGAATACAATTGGTAGGACACTATGGGAAAACAGGATATTATAGGTTTTATCGCGGAGAACGGGGGCTTATGCCTAAAGACCAAGCCTACATCAGACAACTATTCCGTAATAAAGGGATAAAAGAAGAACCAACTTACCAACGTTACACAGAAGAATATATTTGGTAAGTTGCTGTCATCTGTCACGGTTTAGGGGTTAATTGTTTAGTAATTAGCCGATAAGACTGTGACAGCAAGGGGTGACGGCAGGGTGATGGCATTTTTGCCGTCACCTGGTTATTAGTCTTACAACATGATAGAGTGTACCGCTACGCGTATGTTTGGAAGGTATTTCTTGCTTTTTCAGTATTCTTCCGAAGGAATTAACCCTCTTGACAGACATCGGGATTGAACTGCCTTTTTGAATATCTTCCATAATCTCCGCTGGAGACAACCACTCCCCTTCTTCAGGCTGTGCGGCACGGAAATAACGGAAGAAAAGTTGCTCTTCCGGCGGGACTTGTTCAAATTCACGGTTGTTTTCCACCATGATCTTTTCTTCCTCCTGGTCGAACCAGTAACGTTCGCCATGTTCCAATTCGTACATAGCTTGTGCGTAAAGCTGCTCATAGTCTATCGGACGGTTGGTGTCAATCACTCCGGTCACTTCGATACAAATAAAACGACGACTGCCGGAAGGGTCGGTCAACAAGTCTTTCTGGTTACTTGTAGCTATGAATGAGGCGTACCGACGCATTTCAAGCACGGCACTGCCATGAGGTTTCTTCACATTCAGTACAGGCTTTTGCAGAATATGTTTCAGAAAGCCTTGTTGTGTCGAACTCACCTGGTCAAATTCATCGATATTGATAAGCGCAAAACGATTGAGGTAAAGTTCGGCATCTTTCTTTCGGGAAAAATCAATGCTGTCAGTATAGTAGGAACGCTCGGAAGGGGGCATTATGCTCCGGCAAAAGGTGGATTTACGTGTTCCTTGCGGTCCGACAAGTAAGGGAGAAACACTGTTTGCATACTTTTCATTGCTTCCTTTCCAATGAGAAACCATATTGAGGAACCAACGGTGGAACAAATCCATCCAATACGGATTCTTACAAGGGACGGTGGCTGCCAATGCACGAATACGGTCTTTACCGTCCCATGCGGGAAGCCGGTAGAGAAAATCTTCCAACGGGTTGAATACAGGGACGCGGTTGGAGTAAATATAACGGCTAATATCCCTGTCCCACAAGGGAATGCCTTCCATTTGTGCATCCAAAGCAATGCTGTTCAACGCACGTTTGTCGAGAGGATTGAAGCGGAAACGGAAAGAAAGCCTTTCACGATATTCTACCTCACCAATTTGGGTATTATGACGGAATTCATAGCGGCGTTTCATAAATTCTTCAGTCTGCAAGGCGAGTTGCTGTTCTTTGCTTAGGCTGATATTCTTGCCGAAGCCTTTGCACTCGGTATATATATTGCCAATCATTTGCCGGATAAGTTCTTCCTGTTTATACAGATAGAAGTGAAAAACGGTACGTTTCACGACTTCTTCCTGAGGCAATCCCGAAGCAAAACAGTTTTTGGCCAGTTGGACAACTAAAGGATGCCATGTGTCTTCGCGCAATTCGAGTCCCGCTTCCCGGAGATCGGCATAAGCTTTCCGAAAAGCGGCTTCGAAAAGCATCAGGAAGGCATTTTCCGCATCATATCCCGGTACGGCACGGGTCAATGGAGATTTCTCCGCCTGAACCGCTTCACGGAAAGTGGTTTCTTCGGGCATTGATGATGGTTGAGAGAGATAAAATTGCACGGAATTCGGACGATACATGATATCCGGATCATAAGACAATCGCGAATATTGCTCCAAAGTCGGTTCTTTGGGAAGTATATCGAACGGGATTTGGGGCTGATAACATTTCACAGCCAGTCGATAGGCGTGGGCGTGGAATAGTTCCGCTTCTTCCCGTGTTTTGGGAAGGGAGTTGTCCGGTCGAGTGAAGGTAGTCCATATTTTCACCGTTTTGCCACTTGAACCCATGAAAGCACAACGGGTTTGGGGTTGCTCGCAGGCTTTTTGTTTCACTAAAGCGATTTCCGACTTATTGGATAAAGGACCGATGGTCAGTTCTACAATACCGTTGTAGTTTTTCATCTGTTTCTGACCGTTTACTTTTCGAAATTCGGCGGCAGGAATTATTTGGGGAAGTTTATTGACAAACATACACCGTTCATCGGGAAGAGTATATCGCAGATGTTCTCTGAAAGTGGAAACCGGACGGGATTTTATCTCTGTCTTTATCTTGTTTACCAGTTTTTCAAGATCCATTACGCTGAGCGCTATCGTATCTTCATTCTTACGAAATTGGGTAATTTTCATTTATATAATAATAGGTTGTTTGTGTCAGCGTCTTCGTGTCGTTGAGACTGCTAAATTAGTCATAATATCCGAAACCGACAAGGAAAACAAGTTTTTAATATAGAAAATTATTGATATATCAAGCATCTCTTTAGCTGAAAGAAACGGGATTGCCACCGCCGAATTACGGGGCAAATTAGTTTTCCCTGCTTGAAACTACAGTTCCAGCTAAGGGAAACTGTAGTTTCATCGGTGAGAAACCAATGGTTTCAAGCAATTGGAACTAGAGTTTCAAGTGTATGAAACTAAAGTTTCAAACCGCAGAATCAACAGTTCCGCACCTTGAAACCGTTGGTTTCAAGGCAGGACACAATTCATAAGTACGGGGGTAATAAAATGAATGACTTATCCATTTATGGCTAATACTATTCATTTTCGAACAGCGTCTTTATTTTGTTTTTTAGGTGACAGCATTATTGCTATCACACTGCTGTCACCTTATGCTGTCACAGCATTAAGTACTTATAATCTGCAAGTTAGATTATAGTCTGTGACAGATGACAGATATATTTTGTTTTTCATTTCATAGAGAGCTGAATTCTGAGTTCAAGTTATAAATGTGACACCGACTTATTTCACAGGGAACAATTATTCAGTCATTGTATCATATTCCGCAATCTTCTCCTTACACAAGCGTTCAGTAATATCTTTCAGAATATCTACACGGGAAATAAGGTATTCTAGTTGTTCTTGTGAGATACTGAAATCTTTGTTATAGCGAGCTTCTATGTAAGAACGGCATAATAAATCAAAACATTCTTTCTCTGTATCCGTATTTTGAGGAAAGACAGTAGTTAATTCTATAGAGAAACGCTTTACCATCCCACCAAATTCTTTGATTTTATGACTCTTCGGACGATAGTTCGTAAAGACCATCAGAATACAATTATAAAGTTTCTCACATGTCTGATGAAGCAAAAACGCAGAAATTTTATTTTGTTTTTCAGGCAAATAAAATTTATTCACTCCTTCCAAAAGCCCACAAGCGTATGGATATAATTCATCAAATTCTTTTTGTGCAATATCCCGAATCTCTTTAAAACTCAACTTCCGTGGTTTAGCCAATTCGTGTTTGCCACTATTATAAAGCATAACACCCTCCTTTACTATATCCGTAAAGAAATATTGGCTGATTTCCAGATTACGGTTTACGGTATTAATATGTTCTACAACAAATTGTGGAAAAGCATGACGACGACCAGCAAACAAATCATGATATTGATTCGTAATACGGTGCAATTTTCTTTCCACATATTTAGTCTGTCCGGTCACGACGACAAGAATATCGTAATCACTCTGATAGGAAGTATGAACACCAAATTCGATATTACTGTCCCATAAAACATAGTTTCCCCTTGCATAACTTCCAAACAGGATAACCATCTGACAATTTTCGATGCTTTTACGCACTAAATCCAGCAAGACTGTCAATTCTTCCTGTGTACGTTTGGGTAAACGTTTTATAGACTTCTTCATTATCATTCTTATTTGTAACTTTACAAAGGTACGAACTTTGTCATCCCCAAACAACAGAGATACAAAAAAACTTATAACTAAGTATTTTAAAACCTCGCCAATACTTCCATCATTGCCGGACGACGTTTATATTTTATCCGGAACTCTGCAACCAACGTTTTCACTGCCGCCTGTCCCCCATTAAGTTTCTTTGCACACAACAACGCTTGTGCTATCAATTCATAATGAGTCCGCCCCACATTTTGTTCTGCGTAATCATTCAACAAAGAGGTATATATAGCAATCAATTGCTCCGAATGAGTGTCTTTCAAATAATAAGAATACTTCATCAATGCTTCCAGTTGATGATACTTGGTTGATGATAGCAATTTGAACAAATGCTCATTATCCCTTTCATTCACATAAATTTCAGCCTCATCATTCGCACCAAAAGAAAAATATTCACTAAAATGAGTCTCTTCCATCATTGCATCCAGAAAGCTCTTCCATTCTTCTTTCGGAACAAGAGTTTTAAGTTTCCTATAATATTCTAACTTATCCCCACCTGACACAAACAATAAACGACATGTATCGATGACATCGGAAGTTCGATGAGTCATCTCGTAAATCCTCAGTTTAGTTTTCAACCATTCCTCTATGGTTCCGATATGTTCTTCTTTTTCCGCAATCTCTATTCCTTCATTCAGCAAACGGATAGCTTCATCATATTGACAACTGGCAATCAATTTATCCACCTCCATTTCTCGAATTTCAGTTAAATGAAGGTATTGCCAAATCGTATCAGCTGCTTTTTGCTCTTCATGCAGTTCGGTTAACAGATTGACTTTCCGAAGAACGATTTGATATAAGTCGTAAGTATCTTTTCTTTCTTCCAAGAGTTTATCAATCAATTCCAACGCTTTTTCTGCCGGTTGAATGGAAAGATTTATTTGCATCAGCAATTCGTCTATATCATAAAGGTCATAATCACGATAAGTAGATAGTTTAGCTAGCTGACCTAGTTCCTGAAGAATCGCCGTCTTTTGCTTTTGGGTGGTCTTAGGGTGCTCAATTACTTTTATCAGCAAATCTCCTGCCTGCTCACAATAATCAGAAGGATAGAGATCATTATTATACAAAAGTTCATCCTCATAATTCTCACCGATTGAACGAAGAGTTTGAAGAGCTATATCAATAGCAGTATCTATGTTTCCCACATTCAAAAAGAAGTCTGCTTTCTCCAAAAAAGTGTCCATCCGATTGAAAACAGTTTCCCAATCACAGTCAAAATCATCATAACGATTATGATAACGAGGCTTTTTGTTATAATAAGAGTCATTAAACACTTTCTGAATCTCTACTCTGTAATCCTTTTCTTTTGATGTTGCAGACAACTCTTTAGCCATAAAACGATTCAAAAGGGCTGTTTTAAACTCAGGATGCATAGTGGCATATTCATATATAAATTGTGAAAGTTCTTGTGGGTTAACGAATGACAGCAATTGTTGTATGTCCACAGTTTCATCTATAACGACGGCTTCCTCTACCTCTACTTTCATCTTGGAAAAGGCACTGCGATTCACCTTTTTCTCATTATCACGAATTGCCAGTAAGGTGGCTATTACATGTTTACAAATCTCCCCATCATACGGACAATCACAGTACCAAGACTCTATTTCTTTTCCGTCCATAGATATCTCTACGTTATAATTCTCCGTACCCTCTACTGTCGCAGTCCATTCACCGGGCGAATCTTCTTCCAATTCAGAAACAGCCCCTGTTTCATAATACTCTTCTCCGCGCACTAATATTCTATATGGCACACAGCTCTCAAAATTATCTAATGTAATCATAATGAATATTTTACTCTTTCATATAACCTTCTTGTTCGTATCTCCTTCTGTATTTATGTTACATATTCTTCCGCAATCGTCCTTTTCTTAATTATTTCTGCCACAACACTTTTTATACTTCTTCCCGCTTCCACAGGGACAAGGATCGTTCCTTCCGACCGTGTGTTCGGAAGGCATGCCACGAAACAGATTGTCTATCCTTTCCTGCATTTCCGGAGTAATGTCCATACCGGCAGCCTTCATATTTGGGCCTGCAACAATGCGGGGAGGATTCTTTCTAAATTTGTCTTTTTGAAATAAAACGAATGCCTCCTCTGAAGAATAACCTTTCAAGAACCAACGGGGACAATGATTCACATAATCCATAAATAGTTCAATGGCCTCTTGCAGCTCCTGCATGGAAGAAAGTTTGTGGCTAATCATTGAAGTAATAATAGACATTGAATTTTCTTCCGTTTGAGCAGTAAACCACAAATATGCCAAACTACTATCCGCCTTTTCTTCCGTATATCGCAGTTTCTTCATCATATACTCCTTCAATTCATCCCAACACGGATTAGGAATGATACTCAATGGCATCATGCCCGCTGAAAAGGCTTCCTCTTTAGAAAACTTCTTCCTGTCCGGTATATCACGGCGCAGATACAATTGCTCCTCCAAAGATTCAAAATCATCCAAAAAAGGAGACTCTATGTAAAGGTTTGTATTATAACCATCTTCCACTTCAAAGGTTAGTCGCTGTATCAATGCCGAATTAGCCAAACTGTCAGCTATTTCTTCTTTTGTCACTGAATGCTGCAAATAGCCTACCAGTATATACAATAAGTCCGAATAAGAGAGAAAACCATATAAATTTACGATTCCACAGGCATACTGTTCTATCATAAAACGAACAGATTGCTTTTGGGAAGTCAACAGTTTATTCAGATAAGGAGCTACTGCCTCACGCAATTCATCGCAGATCATATAACGGACTTTACTCTCATCCATGTGACTACAGTCCGTTGCTATGAAAGAAAGAGTTTCCAAAGTAGTCACCAAAAAAGAATTTGTACATTCTACGTAACTACCAGATCCCGCTTTCACTAACTTATCAAGTAATGCCAGTTCATAATGCGTCAACCGGGAAAGCCACATTTCAGGACAGGTCAAAACAGCTTCTGCAAAATAAGTTACATACTCATCCTTGTGCAACTTGGTAGGAACAGGTAAAAGCAAAATTTTCGCCATCCTCTTTAATTCCTCTTTTGTATTCATCTTCAAGCCATCCACCAATTTCAATGACGGCTGAAACAATTCCGACTGACATTTTAACATAATATCTATTCACTTATTGATTAATTCACAAAAGTAGGAATTTCTTATCCGACATCACTATTTTGGGATGAGAATTTGCAAAGGCAATTACTATTTATACCTTTGTGACTTCAATAGAGAATGTGATTTCAATAGAGAATTAGTAACCCGTTAAAAGAGGAAATTGATTATGCGTTCATTCATAGCGCTTCTTTGTTTAGTACCCACCCTCCTGCTTGCCCAACAAAGCAAACTTGAAACACAGTTGAAACAGGCAATCAAAGATAAGAAAGCTGAAATAGGGATTGCCGTTATTATTAACGGAAAAGATACAGTAACTGTCAATAATGACACTCACTACCCGTTGATGAGCGTATTCAAGTTTCATCAGGCGTTGGCATTGGCCGATTATATGGGAAAGAAAAAACAATCACTGGACACCCGGTTACCAATCAAAAAATCAGATTTAAAGCCAGATACTTACAGTCCGCTGCGAGATAAATATCCGCAAGGGGGAATTGAAATGAGCATTGCCGACCTGTTAAGATACACACTTCAGCAGAGCGATAACAATGCTTGCGATATTCTTTTCAACTATCAAGGTGGTCCGGAAGCTGTGAATAGGTATATCCATTCATTAGGAGTTCGGGAGTGCGCCATCGTCGGAACAGAAACAGCGATGCACGAAGACTTGAATCTGTGTTATCAAAACTGGACCACTCCGTTAGCTGCTGCCGAATTATTGGAGATATTCCGCAAGAAACCCTTGTTTGCAAAAGTGTACAAAGACTTTATATATCAGACAATGGTGGAATGTCAAACCGGGCAAGACCGTTTGGTTGCTCCGTTGCTTGATAAAAAAGTAACCGTAGGTCACAAAACTGGAACGGGAGACCGTAATGCAAAAGGACAGCAGATTGGTTGTAACGACATCGGTTTCGTTCTTTTACCCGATGGACGTATTTATAGCATAGCTGTCTTCGTGAAGGATTCTGAAGAAAACAGTCAGGCGAACAGTAAGATTATCGCCGATATTTCCCGCATCGTTTACGAATACGTAATACAGCATTAAGAGCGACACAAAACACGTTCGGTGCGAATCAGGATTGAAACAAAGTAAAAAGTAATAGGAATTAAAAAAACATTTATATGAAACTGCATCATATTGCCATTTGGACCTTCCGGCTGGAAGAATTAAAAGAATTTTATGTCCGCTTCTTCGGAGGAAAAAGCAATGAGAAATACATTAATCCCAAGAAAGGATTTGAGTCATACTTTGTTTCTTTCGGAGAGGGAACTGACTTGGAACTCATGAGTCGTACAGACGTACAAAACACACCCATTGAAGAAAACAGGATCGGACTGACACACTTTGCTTTCACCTTTCCCAGCCAGGAAGAAGTATTACGTTTCACCGAACAGATGCGTTCGGAAGGATATACCATCGCCGGTGAACCGCGTACTTCGGGAGACGGATACTTTGAAAGCGTTGTGCTCGATCCTGATGGAAATCGGATTGAATGTGTATATCAGGAAATAACAGGAGGAGGAGAAGGAAAAGGGGAAGGAAAAACAGAAACAGCAATCGGAACTGAAACTGAAGTTGGACCGGAAGCAGAAGCTAGACCAAACACCGAAACAGAAAGTATTCATTCCGTAACGCTCGATACAGAACGTTTGCTTCTCCGCCCTTTTGAAGAAAAAGATGCAGAAGCATTTTTCGCCTGTTGCCAAAACCCGAATTTGGGGAACAATGCCGGATGGCCGCCCCATCGGACATTGGAAGAGTCTCGCCATATACTCCATTCCACATTTATCAATCAGGAAGGTATATGGGCAATGATACTAAAAGAAACGCAACAACTGATCGGTTCCGTTGGAATCATCCCCGATCCCAAACGAGAAAACCCACAAGTGAGAATGTTGGGTTACTGGCTCAACGAGAACTATTGGGGCAAAGGATATATGACTGAAGCAGTGCAAGGCGTTCTCAAATACGGTTTTGAAAAATTGAAACTAAGTCTCATCACTGCCACTTGTTATCCACATAATAAACGTTCACAGAAAGTCCTGAAAAAGAACGGTTTCATCTATGAAGGAACCCTCCATCAGGCAGAACTGACTTACAACGGAAATATCTACGACCACCAGTGTTATTATCTCCCCGGCATCTCCCAACCTACTCCGGAAGATTATGAAGAAATCCTCCATGTATGGGAAACGTCCGTCCGTCATACGCATGATTTCCTGACGGAAGAAGATATCCAGTTTTACAAACCACTGATGCGGGAACATTATCTACCAGTCGTTGAACTTTTTGTTATCCGCAATGCCAAAGGAAAGATTGCCGCTTTCATGGGACTAAGCGACGAACTGATCGAAATGTTGTTTGTACATCCTGACGAGCAGGGAAAAGGATACGGCAAACGATTAATAGAATACGCAAGAGACAAAAAACAGATGGATAAAGTAGATGTCAACGAACAGAATGAAAAGGCACTCCAATTCTATCTCCATCTGGGATTCCAGATCATTGGCAGAGATGAAACGGACAGCATGGGCAAACCTTTCCCCATTCTTCATTTACAACTGCCGGAAGCGAATACCGGTGACAGAAATTAATATCAAACAAACATCAGTTGAGTAAGTTCCCCAAGCAATTGTTGAGCTAATTTAATGATAAAAGAAAAGAAACATGAACCTACGTGCCAGATTATCCGAACGTGTACACATTGAAGATATCAGAGAAGTACTTCATTTCATACAGGACGACAAGCGTCTTAGAGAAGAAATCTACCAACTGATATTCGACGAAGACCACATTGTTTCCTATCAGGCATTGTGGGTATGTACCCATTTCTCCAAAGCAGATGTAGAATGGTTGAGCCAACGACAGGACGAGTTGATTGATGCCGCCATGACCTGTCCACATTCGGGAAAGCGGAGAATGATCCTGAACCTGATATGCCAGCAACCTGCCGCCGACCCGCCACGAGTGGATTTCCTCGATTTCTGCATGGAACACATGATATCACGTGAAGAACCAGCCGGTGTGCAATCTCTCTGCATGAAACTGGCTTATCAACTGACGCGCTCCATCCCGGAACTGCAACAGGAATTACGTACCATGCTGGAAATCATGGAACCGGACTTAGTGGTTCCTGCCATCCGCTCTGTACGAAGAAACACCCTAAAGGCTATGAAAGCAAAGAAAAATTGATTGTTTTTATCACTTTCATTTCAATAAGTACAAATTCGTATTTAGCTGTCAAATAAGAATATACCTATCAATTAGAGTATATTCAGATGGAATATCTGGGATATACCCGTCACCGAAATCTGGATACCGATGCAGAAAGTGAAAAAAGCAACGAGCTTATTAATGATTTGATTTCCCACCGGTCCCAACCTCTGAATAAACCTCTGTCCTTGTGAAAGGAATACATAAAAGATGGCCGCCATACAAATAATGACCAGCGCAATGACCAGATAATTGATTCCGGTATGCAACAGTTTGCCTTTCACACTGGCAGATGCCATCAAAGTAAAGATAACCGATATACTGCCCGGTCCGATACTGATAGGAAACGTGATGGGATAAAATATCTTCTGCTCGATGTTTTTCCATCTGAAACCGTCTACATTCTTACTGGCTTCTTCTTTATCAGACGAGCCTGAATCGCCCAACAGCTCCATTGCCGTCTTACAAATCAATATTCCACCTCCCAACTGAATAACGGGAATAGCCAAACCGAAAATCAACAGAAACAAATGCCCTATCACCAATGTCCCTACACCGATCATTATAAAGTTAATGGTTAGTTTCTGAATAGCTGCTTTCCGTTGTTGAGGATCGAGGTCTGTAAAGAATCCATTGACGACAAAACCATTCCCCAAAGGATTTATCACCGGAAACAGCGCCATAAACGATGACGAAAATATGATGAGAAGATTACTTAATGACATAATACCTGTTTTTTGATACTTTATTAATATCTGATATGTATCTAAAACATAAATGAAACGTTATTGTTTTGAGAATATGCTTTTGCGAGATGAATCCGCATCGGGGTTGAATACCTTGTGAAAGCAGCTTATAATAAACCTTTAACTAGAAATTAAAATTATGTGTACAAGAGTCGTTTATTCGGGAAAAAATGGAATGGTGGTAACCGGCCGGTCTATGGACTGGAAAACAGAAATGCACAGCAATCTTTGGGTATTTCCCAAAGGTATGGAAAGAAATGGAGAAACGGGAGCCAACTCCCTGCAATGGACGTCCAAGTATGGCAGCGTGGTGACTTCAGCTTTCGAGATTGCCAGTACAGACGGGATGAATGAAAAAGGATTGGTTGCCAATCTGTTATGGTTACCCGAGACGGAGTATCCGGTCAGAGATCAAAGTAAACCGGGACTTGCCATTACAGCCTGGGTGCAATATATGCTGGATAACTTCGCCACCGTAGACGAGGCTGTCGCTTTCATTGATGAAAACACTTTCCAAGTGGTATCGGACCTGATGCCGGATGGTTCCCGCCTGGCAACCTTGCATTTATCTATTTCCGACGCAACGGGCGATTGTGCGATATTCGAATATACGGGTGGAAAGCTGACTGTTTACCACAGCAAGGAGTACAAAGTAATGACCAACTCCCCTACCTACAACAAGCAACTGGCACTAAACGAATACTGGAAATCAATAGGAGGATTGAGCTTCCTGCCCGGAACCAACCGTCCGTCCGACCGTTTTGCAAGAGCCAGTTTTTATATCAATGCCCTGCCCCAAACAGATGATGTGAGAATAGCCATAGCAAGCGTATTCAGCGTTATCCGTAATACTTCTGTTCCTTATGGCATATCCACTCCCGAATTTCCGGAAATTTCCACCACACAATGGAGAACGGTATCGGATAGTAAGAATTTGCTCTACTTCTTCGAATCAAGTCTGACACCTAATACATTCTGGGTAAACTTACGGGAAACAGACTTGTCGGAAGGAGCTCCGGTACTCAAATTATCTATCGCCAACGGTGAAACTTATCATGGAAATGCAACGAAAGAGTTTAAACCGGCACAGCCGTTCAGATTTATGGGAGTAAAAGGATAAAATTATCCCCGGAAACGATCCATCTGAAGCACATCCCAAAAGTTTTTGTATCTAACTTTTAAGACGTATTTCGATCATTTCCGGGGATAAAATCTGTTTCTTTAACAGCTTGCCATTAATTGAAATAATAAAGGAACACAGCAATTCCTTCCAGCGCCTTCTTTGGTTGGTCTTTTATTTCGATAGCAAACTTGATTTCCGCTTTTGCCACACCACGCAGATTAGTCAGCGAGTGCAAAGTAGTCACCAGACGGATGCTCTGTCCTGACAATACAGCCTGACCGAATTTCATTTTGTCCATACCGTAGTTAATCATCATTTTCAGGTTATTTACCTGGATAATCTGATTCCACAAATAAGGAAGCATGGATAATGTCAGGTAGCCGTGAGCAATCGTGCTATGATAAGGGCTGTCTACTTTCGCACGTTCCGTATCTACATGAATCCATTGATGATCCAGCGTTGCATCAGCAAAAAGATTGATACGTTCCTGCGAGAGTTCCACATAATCGGAAACACCTATCTGTTGGCCTACTAGTTTTTCGAATTCTTCGTACGAATTGATAATTACTTTTTCCATAAGTCTTATCGTTTTTATGGGGGTTATTTACTATTAAATTGGGGACAAAAATAGGAAAAATAAATGATATGCCACCAAATTTATAAATAAAAGCAAGGAATGAAGTATTTAGGTATGTTTTACAAACCGGAAGCCTGTTTCAGTGCTTCTGTCAGAATACTGTACCCCTTACCATTCAAATGTAAATCGTCGAGAGTCAACTCCGGATTCAGCCTGCCATCCTGCAATAAACGATTGAATACGTCCAGATAGACAATATCTGTTCCCTGCAATTTTTCGTGTATCTTCCGGTTAAGGATCTGGATAAATTTATTTACGGCCGTACTGTAATCATCGTAATCATTACGCGGAAAAATACAGAAAAGATATGTTTTCAGTGAAGGGACGGCAAGAACCGCTTTTACATAACGCTCTACATATTCATCTATATTTTCATCGTTCAACTGATAAATATCATTGGTTCCGAATTGAACAACGACCTGGCAACCGGAAGTGTCTACCGCAAAAGACTCCACATAGGCCAGCCCTTCACCGGGAGCACCATAGTTCAGACATTCCCATTGTGGGAAATAGATATCCAGTGCCCAAAAAGCCATGTGACTGTTGCCAAGAAAGGCAAATTTTGGTTTTTCTTCTATCCTATCCATACAATTTCATTCAAACGTCCACGTTATCTCACTCAAACTCTCAAACAAATATAGAATAAAATTCGCGGATTTACGTTACTTTTGCAAAGGTAATCACATTCATTCATATATATAAACCGATGATACATTTTTTCAAGAAACCCGTTTCTCACCTTGCGTTGCCGGAAAAATTCACTTATCCTTTCCATTATACACCCCATCCATTGTGTGTGTTGGCTGCGGAAGAAGTGAAAGCATATATCGCAAGCCGGAAAGAATGGCAAGAGGAGTTGGCTTCCGGAAAGATGTTTGGAGTGTTGATTGTGCAAACGGACAACGGAATAACAAACAACGAAGAAAATCAGATTGGTTATCTTGCAGCTTTCTCCGGCAATCTGGCCGGAAAGAATCTGCATCCTTATTTCGTTCCTCCTGTTTATGACCTATTACAACCGGAGGGATTCTTCAAAATCGAAGAAGAACAGATTTCTGCCATTAATATCCGTATTCGTGAATTGGAAAACAGTAGTTCTTATCTCGATTCAAAAGAGAAATGGAAGATAGAAACGGAACAGGCTAAAGCTGTTTTGAATCAAGCAAAAGCGGAGCTTAAAATGGCAAAGGAGGCGAGAGAGATTCGCCGCCAGTCATCTCCGGAGCTTTCCGAAGAAGAACAAGCCTCCCTGATTCGGGAAAGCCAATACCAAAAGGCGGAATACAAACGACTGGAAAAGGAATGGAAGAAACGATTGGAAGAGCTCGAAATGGAAGTCAGGCACTTCGATATTGAAATAGAACGACTGAAAACCGAACGAAAAGAACGTTCGGCAGCTTTACAAAGAAAATTATTCGAGCAGTTCCGGATGCTAAACGCCCAAGGAGAGGTGAAAGACTTATATACTATTTTTGAGCAAACGGTTCAGAAAGTTCCTCCTGCCGGTGCGGGTGAATGTGCTTTGCCTAAGTTATTGCAATATGCGTATCTTCATCAATTAAAGCCATTGGCTATGGCTGAATTCTGGTGGGGCGACTCTCCTAAAAACGAAATCCGGCATCACGGATATTATTATCCTTCCTGCAAAGGGAAATGCGAACCGATTCTGCAACACATGCTGCAAGGATTGGAGATAGACGAAAATCCACTGCTGAATCCTGTTCATGAAGAGGAAGAACTGGAAATCGTGTTTGAAGATGAATGGTTGCTGGTAGTCAATAAACCGGCAGGGATGTTGTCCGTTCCGGGAAAAGCAGAGGACAGAGATTCAGTCTATCATCGTTTGAAGAAGAAATATCCCGAAGCTACCGGTCCTATGATTGTACACCGGCTCGATATGGCTACTTCAGGATTATTGCTCGTTGCCAAAACAAAAGAGGTACATCAGGATTTACAGGCGCAATTTGCAAATAGAAGTATCAAGAAACGCTATATGGCTGTGCTGGATGGGGCGATAATAAAAACAGAGAAGGAGACAAAGCCAATAGCAGAGAAAGCTATATTAATAGCAAAGGAAACTGTATCTACGAAAAAAACAGCAAAAGCAGAAAGAACAGGAAATACAGGAAGAATCGAACTCCCTCTTTGTCTGAATCCTCTCGACCGTCCTCGGCAAATGGTCAGTAGCGAACACGGGAAAGAAGCGATTACAGAATATCAGATCATCAGTGAGTCTGAAAGAATTACCAGTGAATCTGAAAACACTTTCAACGAATCAAACAGGATTGATGAATCAGAAAGGAGTATCAATGAGTCAAGAAAATACACCCGGATTATCTTCTATCCATTGACCGGACGCACACATCAGTTACGAGTACACGCCGCCCATCCGGAAGGCTTGGGATGCCCCATACTTGGAGACGAACTCTACGGAAAGAAAGCAGACAGACTATACCTCCATGCCGAATATATAGAGTTCCGCCATCCCATATACGGAGACATTCTCTGCATACAGAAAGAGGCCGATTTCCATAAAAATATGATTAAGCCATGAACCAAATTCTTTTTGAAATGTATATAGGGGTAATTACTAATTTTCAAAAAGAACCTGACTATGGACATCAAATTCCGCATTACAAAGTATTTAGCCGTATCTGCTTTAGCAATGCTGCTACTGGGAGCCTGCTCCAAAAACAATATCTACATCAACTATCCTGACGAAGAAAACAACGGAGGTTCATCCGGCTCCGGCAATGATGACAACAACGGCAATCCGGCCAAAGAGAATGCGCTGGTTACTTTCAGTGCTTCCGTAGAGGGACGAAACATCACACGAGCCATGTCTCCTATGGGAAAAGGACTTCAAAGCTGGCTGTGTGCCTATATAGCCAACACATCGAACAATATCACAGGCGCTCCCGTTGCTCAAGGCAACTATGTCACCTCCTCCCCCGGTGTACTGACAGGAAATCTAGGATATAAAATGTATTTGAGCAATGCTATCTATAGCTTTTATGCCGTATCATGCAATTCCACCAGCCCGGCGCCCACTTTCACCAACGGACTATCCGAACCTTTATCCAACGGAGTAGATTATCTTTGGTGGCACGCGGTTCATCAAGACATCGCCAGTTCACAGGTAAACATCCCCATAACCTACCAACACGCAGCCACGCAAGTAGTTGTAGCGATCGCCGGAGGAGAAAATATCACTTTAAACAAGATACTTTCCGCTACCATCACCCCGCCGAAACCGGGCGCAATCATGGACTTGTCAACAGGTATCATCACTTCGGAAGTCAGCTATGACAAAGCAGCCGATATGGGAATCAACGACTTCACCGTACAATATATCATGCTACCCGTAAAGAGCTCCTCTCCCATGACCTTGACACTGGAGCTGATGGTAAACGGAGAAAGCTTTTCACGTACCTACACCACTCCGCTCACTCCACCCAACAACCTCCTGTCAGCCGGAAATTCATACCTTTTCCGGGCAGTTATCAATGAAAACTCCATCTCATTCGCCAATGTCAGTGTGAAAGAATGGACAGAGGTAGACGAAAGCGGAAACCCGCTATACCCTGTACAAGATTAAAATATCCGAAATAAAATCAAAGCAAACCAGATTACGCAAGCCACAAACCGGGTTATGTAAACTGCAAGTCGGGTTACGCAAACCACCAACCGGCAATCATGCCACCGTTTGCGTAACCTGACTATTCGTAAATACCTGCTTCTTCAACCTGCGATAAACGTAGATAAAGGCCGGCACGAGGAATAAATCTGCCGCTATCCAAGCCATCGGATCACCGTAGCAGACAGCAATAAAACCGAATACCGGTACGGCATAGAGACTGACAAGAATACGAGCAATCATCTCCGCCACTCCGGAGAACATGGCAAGATTGGTAAAGCCCACTCCCTGAATGGTATAACGCAAGATGCACAACAAACCAAGCATCGGGAAGAACATACAGGAGACATGCAGGAACAACTCCGTATCCAGCAGAATTTCCGTTTCCGACGGGTCTACGAAGATCAACGCGAAATATTTAGCCCCTACCATCAGAAGAAGGAACGTGAAAGCCGCATAAATAATCATCATCAGAGCACTAGCCTTGATTCCCAACCAGATACGTTCCGGCTTGCCCGCACCGTAGTTTTGCCCGCTATATGTAGCCATCGCAATGCCCAAACTCTCGAACGTACAGATAAAGAACATCTTGATGCGCATAGCAGACGTAAAGGCTGCCACACACGCCGTTCCCAAGGCATTATTCGCACTCTGAAGCATGATGCTGCCGATAGCCGTGATAGAAAACTGCAATCCCATAGGCACACCGATGTAGAGCAGCGTCTTAGCCAGTTTCGACTGGAACCGGCGTTCTTTCGGAGTACCCTGCAATATTTCAAACTTCCGGTACATATAAATGTAGCAGAGAACAGCCGACAATCCTTGCGAAAAGACAGTAGCAATAGCAGCTCCCGCCACTCCCCAGTCAAGTACCAGAATACAGAACAAGTCGAGAATGATATTCAGAACAGCCGCAAACAACAGAAACCAGAAAGGCGTCTTACTGTCTCCCAACGCACGGATAATGCTCGAAAGAAGATTGTAGAAAAACGTACACGGCACACCGATGAAAGTGACAAGCAGATAAGCATAAGCTCCTTCAAAAATATTCTCCGGTGTACGCATGATCCGAAGAATATCCTCACATAAAATACAGGTGAGAAGTGCAATTACCACCGACATTCCCGCAGCCAGTTTCAGACTGACAGCCACATAACTGCGCATCGTACTGTAATCCCGCGCCCCAAACTTCTGCGCAACGGGTATTCCGAACCCTCCGCAACATCCATTGCAGAACCCGAGAATGAGAAATACCACTGACGTGCTGGCTCCAACAGAAGCTAACGCGTTTATTCCCAAGAACTTTCCTACAATTGCAGCATCAACAAGCGAATACGTTTGTTGCAACAGATTGCCGAGTAAAAGCGGCAGTGTAAACTTTAAAATGAGAGGTAATGCCGGCCCTGCCGTCATTTCTTTAGAAGTTGCCATACGTCTATGTTCTAAAATTGGGCGCAAAGATACGGAATATTCAACGAATTAATCCTTGTTTCCCATCCCTCTTTTAGTTGACATAAATCAAAAAAATCAGTATGAGAGCATGAGTCTCCCGGTCTATCGTTTCACCAACCGTTTAGGTGAACCATGCCACGAGCATCCCAGGCAGAAGACTTCTGTCAAATCGAACCCCTCCATCGAATCTTCCGGATATTTGGGAACAACTTCACCATCTTCGAGCACATAAACCAGCAGCCTGTCACCCTGTTCATTCTTCACATACATAGCTGCAATCTTGCATTGCGGACACAATAACTTTTTCATGCTGCAAAGATACAGATTGTTTCCGTCAACCACAAACTCTTCCAACGATGTTTCAGAAGCCCGTTCATGATTTACAGTTTATCTATTCTTCCAGAATCCCGGATAAAACAACAGGAGTACACTAAACAATTCCAGACGTCCCACCAGCATCAGAAAAGAAAGTATCCACTTTGCCAGATCAGGTAAAGAATTCCACGAATATGCAGGCCCGCAAGTTCCCAATCCCGGACCGACATTGCCTATACTCGAAATAACCGTACTGACGGACTCGGAAAAGCCAACTCCCAAAAACAAAGAGCCGTCCACCCAATCAGGATCAGAACCAGATAAAAGCAAAGAAAATCAATACGGTAGTTACGATAGAAGAAGACACCGTCTGCTTATTGATACGTACGGGAAGCACGGCATTCGGGTGGAGCAGATGTTTGAACTCATTCCGAATGGCACGTGCCACAATCAGCAACCGCATATTCTTGATACCTCCACTGGTAGAACCCGTACACCCTCCCGAAAGCATCGCAATAAACAACAGTAACCACGTGAAAGGAGGCCACATATTATAATCATCCGTAGCAAAACCGCAGGAAGTATGCACCGTAGACACCTGGAACAATGCTTTCCGGAAAGCCAGTTCCCAGTCATAATGATTTATTTTTTTTTTTTCCAACGTGATAAGAAAAGTCAAGATACCCACTGACGCCAGAAACCAGTGCAGCTCTTCATCTTTGAATAAACGACCGACTTTTCCTTTCAAACACATCAGAAACAAAGAGAAGTTGATACTGGAAACAATCATAAAGATAGCCACCACATATTCTATATACGGAGAATTCCAGTAAGATATACTGTTCTGCTTGGTAGAATATCCGCCCGTAGCAGTAGTGGCAAACGACTGGCAAATGGCATCAAACAAGCTCATGCCCCCAAACATCAATAAGACAGTTTCCGAAACTGTCAATACCAGATAAATTGTCCACAACCACTTGGCCATGACATTGATTTTCGGATGGGTACGGTCGTGCGTCACTCCCGTAGATTCAGCAGAGAAGAGTTGCACTCCTCCCGTGGTAAAGATAGGAAGAATGGCAATCGTGAAAAACACAATCCCCAAACCACCGATCCACTGCGTCAGGCTTCGCCAGAAAAGCATACCGTGGGAAAGGGATTCAATATCATCGAGAATAGTAGCTCCTGTAGTGGTAAACCCGGACATGGTTTCGAAAAAGGCATTGGTTATCGTATCAATGCTTCCGCTAAAATAAAAAGGAAGCATGCCGAAAAAGGTAAAAAACACCCATGAAAGAGTGACCACACAATATCCGTCTCTCCGGCTCATCTTATTCTCCGCTCCCCGTCCGTAGAGCAGTAACAATCCGCCTACCACAGCATTGATGATACAGGTGTAAAGAAAGTATTTATAATCACTTTCCCCGTAACCAGCCGACACTCCGGCACAAAGTAAGAACATCCCCAATTCGATAAATAGCAACATACCCAACACGCGCCCTATCATCTTCCGGTTAATCATGCTATTATTCTTACTCCGAATATACAGACTGTTATCTGAAATGTACTCTTCCATAACTCATGAATCATTTTGTATGTTCCCCCCATAGCCAAGAGTATGCCAAAATGAAAAGGATTCTGATAATTAGCTTGTAATCAATGCAATATTTTTTTCATTTTGAAAAAGTAATCTCTAAATACCCTACCAAAATGAAAGGGTGCTTTTCAAAATAGAAAAAAGAAGAAGGTGTATTTTAACAGAATACGCCTGCATTTCTGCATAATCTTCGCTATCTTTGTCATTCCAAAGTGTAAAAAAGAAAGAGATGAAAGCATCACGCATTGCGCACGAAAAGAAAACGGTAGAGTTGATGATCCGCCTCTATTGCCGGAAAAAAGAAAAAAATACAATTCTTTGTGCCGACTGTGAAGAGTTGCTCCGCTATGCCCACGCACGTCTCGACCATTGTCCGTTTGGAGAGAAGAAGAGTGCATGCAAGGAATGCACCGTACATTGTTACAAACCCGTCATGCGCGAACGAATGCGACAGGTGATGCGTTTCTCCGGACCGAGGATGTTGCTTTATGCACCCTGGCAGGCCATACGACATTTATTGAACCTATAACTTACTAAAAAAATCAGTAATGAAAAAAGCCATTATCATTGGCGCTACCTCCGGCATCGGACAAGAAGTTGCAAAATGTCTGTTACTGGATGGATGGCAAATCGGAGTAGCCGGCAGACGGCAATCTGCTCTCGAAAACCTACAACGGGCAGCACCGGATCAGATTCAAATTCAAACGTTGGACGTAACCCAGGAAGATGCAGGCGAGAAATTGAATATGCTCATCGACAAGGTGGGCGGCATGGATTTGTTTCTTCTTAGCTCGGGCATCGGTTTCCAGAATACGAATCTGAACATGGAGGTGGAGCTGAACACAGCATACACGAATGTAGAGGGATTTATCCGCATGGTGGATACCGCTTTCATCTATTTCAGGAAAAGCGGAGGCGGCCACCTGGCAGTCATCAGCTCCATCGCGGGAACGAAAGGACTTGGAGTGGCTCCTGCCTACTCTGCCACCAAACGCTTCCAGAACACTTACATAGATGCTCTCGAACAACTTTCATATTTACAAAAACTGAATATCCGTTTTACTGATATCCGTCCCGGATTTGTTGCCACCGACTTGCTCAACGACGGGAAACATTATCCGCTATTGATGGATGCAGCGAAAGTGGGACGTCACATCGCCTGGTCACTGGAGCGGAAACAACGGATAGTAGTGATCGACTGGCGCTACCGGATACTGGTCTTTTTCTGGAAAATGATTCCCCGTTGGATGTGGAAACGGCTGCCCGTGAAAACCAATTAACACCAAAAGCAAACCAGGAAAGAAATAAATGAATAAATAGCAAGACCGGATTACTTCTTTTCCAATATTTCTACTTACATTTGTCTTGTAACATAAACTTATAATCTAACAAAAAAAGATGGAACAAAAATTTTGTCAAAGTTGCGGTATGCCGATAGACGACTCAACTTTTGGAAAAGAAACGGACGGTAGCAAGAACGAAGATTATTGCCACTATTGCTATGCGGACGGACATTTCACGAAAGAGTGTACCATGGACGAGATGATCGAGCTTAATCTGAATTATCTGGATGAGTTCAATAAAGACTCGGAAGTGAAATACACAGTGGAGGAAGCACGGAAAACGATGAAGGAGTACTTTCCACAGTTGAAGAGGTGGAAACAGTAATTGAGAAATAAAAGGAGCTTTCAGGCATGAATACATATTCAGACCTGAAAGCTTATCTACTTATTTTCTTTTATAAAATCCGTAAAGTTCGACCAGTCTTCTACACGAAACGCACGAAGATCACGAACTGACGCCTGAAACCAAGGAATACGTTTCAATGCGTCAATTGCACGAAAAAGATTTGCCATATCAGTTTTCTCTGTTAGATATACACTACCCTGCGTATTATAAAACTCATACTGACGCAACACTTTATTTATTTCAAAATAGGCATTGTTATAAGGCTCTCCATAATTGGCACGTAGGTCTGTAATGACCATATCAAAGGCTATTGCATACATACATTATCCTCATTTACAGGAATAAAATATTTCTGCTCACCAAAGAAAATACGGTTAAATTTATCACGAATCGCTATAACTAAGCCTTTGAACGGATTATGTTCAATATCAATTACTGTACCCTCTATCCATTCATCGAGTCCCGTTAATCTAGGATCCACTTTTACCTTTTCACCTTCTTTTATCATAACACTATTTTTCTTCATTGATTTCCAATTACAAAGATAATATTATTTCCTTTTCCGACGAATCAAAAGCGAGTATTTAACCATTTATTTCCGGGTGTCTTTCCAACCACTTCACTGCATAAGAGCACGTTGCTTTCGGCTTCATCCCGTTAGCTAATGCATAGGCGTAAGCAGCTTTTACCAAAGCAGCGGCAATCCCCCGCCCTTCAATGGGTTGTGGCACAATTGTGTGGATAATATCAAGAGAATCACCTATCAGGCGATATTGTACAAAGGCGGTGCGACCGTCTACTTCTGTCTTGAACAATTTTTGTTCGGGCTGATGAATAATTTCGTAATTCATAATTGCTGTTGTTTTAAAGTTGGTTTATCGTCCGTTAAATACTTTCGCTAAACAATCTTATATTATTTATTAGATGCGGATTGCATAAACTGATATATGTATATGCCTGCGATCAGAGTTGCTCGATCCACTTCAACTGGCTCGTATCGTATCCACGACGCTCGGCAGCGGTGACGAGTTTCTTCTTGATTTCTTCCGGCAGTTGGGGTGTACGGCTTAGTATCCAGAGATATTTATCAGTACTGCTGCCTACCAGGGCATAATTATAATTCTCTTCATCCAGTTCCAAGACATAATAATCAGAATAGAAACTAAGGAAGAAAGACACTTTCAGTTTGCCCGGCTGTGCGGGATCGGGTATTTTGGCATGTCCGTTGGCAGTCTTGCAGATGTCGTAAGGAGAATTACGTTTGCATCCCCGGTTCTCCACACGAATCATGCCGTCGGGACGGAGCGTGTAAGTAGCCGTGACGTCTACAAGTCCGTATTCAAAGCGATTCTCGTAGCGGGCTATTTCATACCAAAGTCCCATATACCGGTGCAGATCGAGAGAGGTAACCGTACTATGGTCCGTACCTCTGAAAAGACGTCCGACATTGGGAATGGAGAAATGAAATCCCGCCTCCGTCAGACGCGTTGGGCGGACTCTCTGGCCCGTAGTCAGGAAAGATGCCGCTTCACCATATAAGATACGGAAAATTCGTTGCGGAGCTACCATCGTTGTCCATGCCCGATAAGCCTTTCCCATCGCACGGGTGAAAGCATATTGCGAAATCTGCTGCGGAGCAACCAGATTATATACCCCATGTGTCTCTTCGTGAGTGATAAAGAACTCCATTGCACGGCAAAGATCCCGTATCGATATCCACGGAAAAGCCTGCGTACCGGGACCGATGGCGGTGGCTATCTTGGTGGCTTGCAAAGGGCGAAGCATCTGCTGCATCGCTCCCCCGTCCGGAGAAAGCACTACGCCGAAGCGTGTAATAACGAGCCTTGTAGGTTCGGGACAGTGTTTCGCTTCCTTTTCCCACGCATAGCAAAGATCGGACAGAAAACCTTCTCCACGGGTACGGGTATATTCGTCCACCTCCGCTTCCGAAGGATAATAACCTACGGCAGAAGCCGAAATCATCAGTTTCGGTTTCGTTTTGACTGCGTTCAAAGCGCGGATAATACGATTGGTTACGACAATACGACTGTTGAAAAGCTCCTGTTTATATTCCGGTGTCCAACGTTTATTGATAAGTGCACCTGCCAGGTTGATGACAACATCACAATGGGTCAGTGTCTGAATCAAATAACCGGACATACCTTCGCGAAACATCGACCTTCCCAGAGGAATGATCCGATGTCCGCCCTTTTCTGTGAGATAATTAGAAAGATGTTTACCTATATATCCGGTAGCTCCGGTCATTGCTATATTCATCTTGATTCGTTGTTTATTTTAACTCTATTAGAAAAACGTATAAAATGCAAGAAAAGTTCTTTGAAAAAAGCAAAATGAGGTTATCTTTGCAAGATAGACTTAAACATTGAAGCATCCAAAAAGGTTATAAAATGAAAAGACGAATGAAAATCAACTATATTCTTACACTTATATTAGTATTTTGCATCGGCGCTTCCATCCCAATATTGACAGGCAGCAGCCAAGTGAACGAACAACATTCCGCCGAATCGGAAGTGCCTTATTGTGTCACTCCGCCTACTGTTCCCGCACAGGTCACCTTCGACGGAGAAACGATCGACCTCCGCCGCTATGACCGTCGCGAACGGATGGATCGGGAGATGATGGCCTTCACCTATATGCACTCCACCACCATGCTGCTAATCAAGCGTGCCAACCGTTACTTTCCCATCATCGAACCGATACTGAAAGCAAACGGTATCCCCGACGACTTCAAATACCTGATGGTCATCGAGAGCAATCTGAACAACATTGCACGCTCTCCGGCAGGAGCAGCGGGCCTGTGGCAATTTATGCCTGCCACCGGACGGGAATTCGGGCTGGAAGTGAACGATAACGTAGACGAACGCTACCATATTGAAAAAGCAACCGTTGCCGCCTGCAAATACTTCAAACAAGCGTATGCCAAATATGGCGACTGGATGGCTGTCTCCGCCGCCTATAACGCCGGACAGGGACGTATCTCCTCCCAACTTGAAAAGCAGTTGGCAAGTCATGCCATGGACTTATGGCTGGTAGAGGAAACTTCCCGCTACATGTTCCGTCTGCTGGCAGCCAAAGAGATATTCAACAACCCGCAACGTTACGGATTCCTCTTGAAACGGGAACATCTGTATCCGCCTATTCCTTATAAAGAGGTAACCGTGAACACTTCTATCGACGATCTGAACGACTACGCAAAATCACAGGGAATCACCTATGCCCAACTCCGTGATGCCAACCCCTGGCTGCGCGACACTTCATTGAAGAACAAGACCGGAAAGACATACATTCTCTATATTCCTACACAAGAGGGAATGTATTACAACCCGCAAAAGACCGTTGCCTACAATAAACAGTGGGTCATCGACTAAAAAGGCTTTTTCTTTAATTCCGACCAAACACTATTGATATGAAACTGAAAGAAAGAATCCATCGTTTTTTGCATGACGAGAAACTGAAACGAAAGTTATACGTCATCATCTTCGAATCGGACACCCCTGCCGGGAAATTGTTCGACGTGATTCTTATCGCCTGTATTCTGGTCAGCGTATTGCTCGTCATCATCGAAAGCCTGAAAGGACTTCCCACCTATCTGACGACTCCGTTCGTCATTATGGAATTCCTTTTCACCGGCTTCTTTACTTTCGAATACCTGACGAGGATCTACTGTTCACCCCGTCCCCGGAAATACATATTCAGCTTTTTCGGTATCGTAGACTTACTGGCCACGTTGCCTCTTTACATCGGTCTGCTCTTCCCGGGCGCCCGCTATCTACTCATCATTCGTGCCTTCCGCCTGATACGTGTGTTCCGCGTCTTCAAGCTTTTCAACTTTCTGAATGAGGGGGAACGACTGCTCACTGCCTTGCGTGAAAGTAGTAAGAAGATTGCAGTGTTCTTCTTGTTTGTCGTCATTCTGGTGACTTCCATCGGAACGCTAATGTATATGATTGAAGGAACGCAACCCAACTCCCAGTTCAACAATATCCCGAACAGCATCTATTGGGCTATCGTCACCATGACTACCGTAGGTTATGGAGATATTACTCCCGCCACCGGCCTCGGAAAATTCCTTTCCGCCTGTGTCATGCTGATCGGTTACACGATTATTGCTGTACCCACAGGTATCGTATCTGCCTCCATGATGAAAGAGTATAAACGCAGGAGAGACAAAGAATGTCCCAACTGCCATCGCTCCGGACACGAAGATAATGCAGAGTTTTGCAAATATTGCGGCCACAGCCTAAACCCATCCGAAACCAAAGCGGAAGAGAAATAAATCCTCTACGATCTACGCCGGACGAAATGCTCGAATAAGACAATGAAAACGCATCCCACAGCATAGCAGGCAATATCTCCCCAATCGAACGTAGAACCCAGCACAATTCGGGCTACGCGGTTCGTAATGCCCAATGTTTCCACCAGCTGGAAGTATTGCAACACTTCTACGAAACAGGCAAAAAGAAAGACATAAAACGGCATCCGCGGAATCCCCGTCGGTAGAAAGATACGTACAAAGCTATATACCAGCACTACAACCAGCATATCTCCGACATAGGGACGTATGAAACGGTCGCGCACATACAAAGCTATCAACACCTCCATACAGAAGATCACCAGAAAGCTGATTATATAAAAAATTCTTTTCTTCATTATTTGCTCGGTCGCGGGATTAAACATTTATTTGAATCTGCGAATATACGATAAAATGAATTGGATACGTTCAAATATTACTAAATGATTGATACAAAAAGGGGAAATAATTGTATATTTATGGTCCTAAGCATTTTTCCACAAACAATAAAAAACAGAAAGGAGATTGAACACATGATGTTGAATATGGATTTTGTAATCCGTTTATTGGTCGCCGGAATATTGGGAACCATCATTGGACTGGATCGTGAATACCGTGCCAAAGAAGCCGGATACCGCACTCATTTTCTCGTGTCGCTAGGTAGTGCTTTGATTATGATTGTTTCCCAATACGGATTTCAGGAAATTATAAAAGAAAGTAGTGTCACACTCGATCCCAGTCGGGTGGCGGCACAGGTTGTCAGCGGTATCGGATTTATCGGTGCAGGAACCATCATCTTTCAAAAACAGATTGTACGCGGATTGACTACCGCCGCAGGAATCTGGGCAACAGCAGGTATCGGCTTGGCGGTAGGTGCAGGAATGTACACCATCGGTATTGCCGCCACGGTGTTAACCCTCGTCGGACTGGAACTACTTAGCTATCTATTTAAAAGCATCGGAATGAAAAGCTCGATGGTTTCTTTCTCAACTCCCAACAAAGACATACTGAAACAGATAGCGGACAGATTCAACTCTAAAGACTACCTGATAGTCTCTTACGAGATGGAAACGCAACACACGGGTGAAACAGAATATTATCAGGTTACGATGGTTATCAAGTCGAAACGAAATAATGATGAAGGGCATCTGCTTTCGCTGATACAGGAATTTCCGGATGTAACGGTGCAGCGAATTGAATAGTCAGACTTTCGCTCCTCTCCCAAAATGGAAATCTACTTTTGCTTTTCCGTCAGATACTTCCAATAACGTACAGGCATATCCTGCCTGTGCTTCCTCGGATTCATGCGTTCTTTGATACAAATGGCCTTGAAATATGTCTTCCAAAGTTGTTGGAAAAGCTTCTCATCCTTGTCCATCAGACTTTCGTCCAGCATCCCCGTAATCAAATGGGATTCACGACTGTCATCATCAAACGAGATAGTCGTCACCTCCTGCAAGTCATAATAAAATCCGTAACGGCGTTTCATGTCGTAAATAATCCACTTCTGATCGGCAAAACGGTCTTTGAAATGGTGAACCGTCAACGGGAGCGCATTATACTGCGGTTCGAAAGCGGCAAAGAATGTACCGTCGGCAGCTTTCTGGAAACGGACAAACTGCATCAGGTGTACACGTTCGCCATCCACCTTCTTCCATATTTGCGCCAATTGCAAAACATCCGGATCACCAAAATTGGTTTCAATGGACCGGGGCGCGTCGATCGCTTTACGGATATAACGAAAAATAAGCATCCCTACTTCCGGAAGCTCCGACAGCCAACTTTGTGTGAGGCAACCCAAAGCGGAAGAGGAAACTTTCTTCTGTAATCCCCGCCACACACGCCCGGCCTTTTCTTCATCGGTCACTACCGTATGCAGCTCATCACAAAATAAAGGCAAAGCATCTCCTTCCGACAGCAAAGCATCGGGGAAAGTCTTGCGGAAATAAGCGTCGAACACAGCCGTCAGCAGACCATCAAAGGTTTTATCGTAAATATAAACACTAAACATATTTACTATTAGACAATTTACGATTTACTATTTAAGTTACTATTAGACAATTTACAATTGAATTTACTATTAGACGATTTACGCTTGGTATCACTTTTGAATAGTAAATTGTCTAATCGTAAATTATTCTTATTCGCCAAAATCAAGCAACAACTGGCGTTCATCCACTTTCTTTTTTGGTTTCGGCAACAATAAGCTGCGCACTCGTTGCGGAGAAAGTTCGTTCACCGTCTGCATCTGAAGAGGCAGTTCTTTGCAAGTGATGAAATATTGCGCTTTCTTCATCACCACTCCTATCTTCTTCAGTTCATAAAATCCCAGCCGCGAAAAACGACGGGAAGCAACAATCAGTTTCGCCGACTTCACCCCTACTCCCGGCACACGGAGCAACATTTCGTAGTCTGCCTTATTGATGTCGACAGGAAACTGTTCGGGATGGCGCAAAGCCCACGAAAGTTTCGGGTCTATTTCGAGATCGAGATCCGGATAGGAATCATCCACAATTTCATCTACCTTGAATTGATAAAAGCGCAATAACCAGTCAGCCTGATAGAGCCGGTTTTCACGTACCAGAGGCGGCTGTTTCAATGCCGGAAGGCGCTTATCATACGTATTCACAGAAACGTAGCCCGAGTAATAGACACGTTTCATGGTGGGGCGCCCGTAAAGTGCCGACGAAAGAAAAAGAATATCTTTATCCGATTCGGAGGTAGCTCCCACAATCACCTGGGTACTTTGTCCCGCAGGTGCGAAACGGGGTGCGTGGCGAAACTTCTGCCGTTCTTCTTTGCTCTCCAACACGCCTTGTTGAATGTATTTCATCGGAGCAAATACACTTTTGTGATCTTTCTCCGGCGCCAGAAGTTTCAGGTTTTCTTCTTTGGGAATTTCGACGTTGACACTAAGACGATCGGCATACAACCCGGCTTCATTCACCAATTCGCGACTGGCTCCGGGAATACTCTTGAGATGAATATAACCGTTAAAACGGTACACTTGCCGCAAGTCTTTGGCTACACGCACAAGTCTCTCCATTGTATAGTCCGGATTACGGACCACTCCGGAGCTAAGAAACAGTCCTTCGATATAGTTACGACGGTAGAATTCCATCGTCAGCTCCACCAATTCCGAAACGGAAAAGGTAGCGCGGGGAAGATCGTTGCTACGACGGTTGACGCAATAGGCACAATCGTAAATGCAATAATTGGTAAGCATGATTTTCAATAGCGAGATACATCGACCGTCCTCGGCAAAACTGTGGCATATCCCCCATCCTCCCACAGTGTTTCCCAGCGTTCCCGGCTTATTGGAACGCACCGTACCACTGGAAGAACAGGAAACATCGTACTTGGCAGATTCTGCAAGTATCTTCAGTTTAGCTAAGACGTTTTCGTTCATCATTCCCGATCTTGATTCTTTTCGCAAATATACGATTTAATTTGAGATGCGTATAGAAGAAAAAAGTTTGCCCCCTACAAATTGCAAATAAATCATTTAAAAGAACCACAAAAATATAAAAAGCCCGGACTTACATCTTGGGAGACATCTCTTTTCTAAAAAAGCGATTCACCCAAACGAACCGCTTTTTATGCTATAAATAATTGCCACTATCCGTACTAAAACAATAAAAAGTCATTCCGCATTAAAACAAAAAGAGGGCATATCGCTTCACGATATGCCCTCTTTTTCAATATCCTAGTAGTCTTCTAAATTATTTTTTAGAAGCTTCCAAAGATGCTTTGCGGAATTCTTTCATTGCTTTTTCGATTTCCAAAGAAGCTTTACGAGCGCGAGTTCCTGCTGCTTTGTTACCGTTTTCGATCTGTGCGTTAGCATCTTTTGAGAAGTCAGCATAAAGAGCTGCTACCTTTTCTACCAATTCTTTCATAATCCTTTTATTTTTTTCGTTAATAATGTGCCGCAAAAATACACTGTTTCCCGAAATAAAAGCATAAAATCAATATTTTTTTTGAAATAATCTTCGAAAAATATCTAAAAAAGGGGCTTTTTACCTTTTTTACCTACCTTTGTAGCCATGAAACTGCTTACAGATACCGATTATATACATGCACTGATTGCTGAAGGAGAGCACCAGCAACAGGACTTTAAATTCGAAATTTCCGACGCACGCAAAATAGCCAAAACACTTTCGGCCTTTGCCAACACGGACGGAGGACGATTACTTATTGGCGTTAAAGACAATGGTAAAATCGCAGGAGTACGCTCCGAAGAAGAAAAATATATGATTGAAGCAGCCGCACAACTTTATTGCGTGCCGGAAGTGGAATATTCTCTGCAAACATACATAGTGGAAGGACGGCAAGTGTTAGTGGCAACCATCGAAGAAACTCCACATAAACCGGTTTACGCCAAGGACGAAACCGGAAAACCCCTAGCCTATCTCCGCATCAAGGACGAAAATATTCTGGCAACTCCCATACATCTCCGTGTATGGCAACAGAGCGATAGCCCCCGTGGAGAACTCATCCGCTACACCGAACGTGAACAGCTCCTGCTCGATCAACTGGAGCACGGAACTTTACTCTCACTCAACCGTTACTGTCGACAAACCGGACTTTCACGACGTGCCGCTGAACATCTGCTCGCCAAATTTGTTCGTTATGATATTGTGGAACCTGTATTCGAAAATCATAAATTTTACTTCCGAATAAAAGACGAATAACCACAAACAATGCTTTATACTTAATACTTAACTATGACTTTTATCAACGAGATTAATGACATACTTTGGACGTATATTCTAATTATTATGTTATTAGGATGTGCTGTCTGGTTCAGCATACGGACACGCTTTGTACAATTTCGCATGATCCGGGAAATGATCGTGCTGTTAAGCGAATCCGCCGGCAAAGGAAAACAGGGAGAGAAACATGTATCTTCTTTTCAGGCATTCGCTATTTCTATCGCCAGCCGTGTGGGTACGGGGAATCTTGCGGGAGTGGCTACTGCCATTGCCATCGGAGGTCCCGGGGCTATTTTCTGGATGTGGGTCATCGCACTGTTAGGGGCTTCGAGTGCTTTCATAGAGTCTACTTTGGGACAATTATACAAAATACGCGGAAAGGATTCGTTCATCGGAGGACCTGCTTATTATATGAAGAAAGGGTTGAAACAACCGTGGATGGGAATGCTTTTTGCCGTATTAATAAGCATTACTTTCGGGTTTGCTTTCAATTCTGTACAGAGTAATACGATCTGTGCTGCGGCAGAGCATGCTTTTGGGTTCAATCATATTATATTGGGAGGTGTGCTGACTTTGCTGACATTGCTTATCATCTTTGGAGGTATTCAACGCATTGCCCGCGTCAGCAGTATTATCGTGCCTGTTATGGCTTTGGGATATGTAGGGCTGGCACTGGTTATTGTTGCACTCAATATCACTCATTTACCGGGTGTTATCGCACTGATTGTCAGCCATGCTTTCGGTTGGGAGCAGGCATTGGCAGGAGGAGTTGGTATGGCATTAATGCAGGGCATCAAGAGAGGACTTTTCAGCAATGAGGCCGGTATGGGTTCGGCCCCGAATGCGGCTGCCACGGCTCATGTCAGCCATCCCGTAAAACAAGGGTTGATACAGACTCTGGCAGTATTTACCGATACTTTATTAATTTGTACCTGTACGGCTTTTATCATCCTCTTTAGTGGGGCTCCTCTGGATGGTTCGGCTAATGGAGTGCAGCTGACTCAACAGGCGTTGACAAACGAAATAGGTTCTTCGGGCAGTATCTTCGTTGCCGTAGCTCTTTTCTTTTTTGCTTTCAGCAGTATTCTGGGGAATTATTATTATGGTGAGGCTAATATCCGTTTTATCACTCACCGGAAATGGGTACTTCATGGTTACAGGATATTGGTGGGTGGTATGGTACTCTTCGGTTCACTTGCCACATTGGATATGGTATGGAGCCTGGCAGATGTCACGATGGCGTTAATGGCTATCTGTAATCTGATCGCTATCCTTTTCCTCGGAAAATATGCTATCCGTCTGCTAAATGATTACCGCGCGCAAAAGAAAGCGGGCATCCAAAGTCCTGTTTTCAGGAAAGAGACCATGCCGGACATCGAAAAGGACTTGGAATGTTGGTGAAAACCAACTGTTTTTGTACCTTTGCACGCAAATTGACAGATGGTAGTTATGTTATATACCTTCCACACGCTCAAAATAGTAAATTGTAAATAATAAAATTGTAGAGATAACAATGGGCTTATTTGGTTTATTCAAGAAAAAATCCGATGAAACGAAAGTCGGCAATGTAGAAGATTTCATATCACTGACCCGGGTGTATTTCCAGTCAGTTATCGCCACAAACCTCGGTATCACTAATATCCGCTTCTTGCCGGATGTAGCTAACTTCAAACGTTTGTTTAAAGTTCCTACTCAAAACGGTAAACTGGGATTGGCCGAAAAGTCTGCTGCACGTAAAATGCTGATGCAGGATTATGGGTTGAACGAGAACTTCTTTAAGGAAATCGACTCTTCCGTGAAACGTAACTGCCGCACTCAAAATGATATTCAATCTTATTTGTTCATGTATCAGGGATTTTCCAATGATCTGATGATGTTGATGGGAAATCTGATGCAGTGGAAGTTTCGTATGCCGTCGATCTTTAAGAAGGCTTTGTATGGTATGACGCAGAAGACGGTACACGATGTTTGTACGAAGACGGTGTGGAAGGCTGATGATGTGCATAAAACGGCTGCGACTGTTCGCCAGTACAAAGAGCGTTTGGGATACTCTGAACAGTGGATGACGGATTATGTGTATAATATTGTTCTTCTTGCCAAGAAGGAGCCGAAACGGAAGAACGACGACACGGAAACGAAAAAATAAGTCGCTTTAAATGTTAGAAAATCGTAAAGATTAATAGGATAGAAAAAGCGGGGGTTTTGTACCTCCGCTTTTTTTGTTATCTTTATGTACTTTTTTCTTTTGTCTTGATACAAAAGAAAAAGTACCCAAAAGAAAAAATCAAGGCTGCGCCTGCCCGGCTACTCCGGTTTCATTCCCGTCTAAAGGGTAGAAACTCGCTTCGCTCAAACAGTCTGCCCTTCTTAACGCCGGTAATAAAACCTTCGCTTGACGCCGTGCAGACGAGGCCGGAGGAGGACCATGCGGTATGGTAGTATATTATAATAATTAAAAAATAGAGAGATTGCTTATGAAACAAAAGAAAATGCTTGTGCTTACTTTTTCACAGTTGAAACAAATCTATAATCAAGAAATTCCGGAAGTGGTGGAGATAGCTGATAAGAGCTCTTCTGTGGAAGAGTTCAAGGCTGGGATGCTGTGTTTTTTGGAAATTTGCAGGATAGAAAATGAGGCTGCGGAGGAGGCGAGGGAGCAAATTCGACTCTTACTCCAGTATGATGGACAGGATGTTCATGAACTGTCTACGGGACAGGATATGTCAGTACAGACGATACGGTTGCTTTATGAGTTTCTGACGGGAACGTTGGAGAATATAGAGATGCCGACGGATTTGTTTATTGAAATTTTTCAGATGTTTAAACGGTTGAAGGGAGAGGTCGTGCCTTTACCATCGCCGCAACGTATCAAAAGTCGGAATGACCGGTGGGAAACGGGATTGGACGAAGAGGTACGTGAAGTGCGGGATGAGAATAAGGAGCGGATGTTGCACTTGCTGATTCAGAAGATTGAGAACCGGAAGTCGAAGCCTTCGGTGCGTTTTCACTTTGAGGAGGGAATGAGTTATGAAGAAAAATACTGGTTGGTAAGTGAGTGGTGGAACGATTTCCGTTTTCATTTGGCAATGGCTGTAAAAAGTCCGGGCGAGTTGAATCGATTCCTGGGAAATTCACTTTCGTCAGAGACTATGTATTTGCTTTATCGTGCCCGGAAGAAGGGGATGCCATTTTTTGCGACTCCTTATTATTTATCGTTACTCAATGTAACGGGATATGGATATAATGACGAGGCTATTCGAAGTTATATTCTGTATTCTCCACGTTTGGTGGAGACGTATGGAAATATTCGCGCGTGGGAGAAAGAGGATATTGTAGAAGCCGGGAAGCCTAATGCTGCGGGATGGCTTTTACCGGACGGGCATAACATTCATCGTCGGTATCCGGAGGTGGCTATTCTCATCCCTGACACTATGGGACGAGCTTGCGGAGGACTTTGTGCTTCTTGTCAGCGTATGTATGATTTTCAGAGCGAGCGGTTGAATTTCGAGTTTGAGTCATTACGCCCGAAGGAATCATGGGATCGTAAGTTGCGTCGGTTGATGACTTATTTTGAAGAGGATACGCAATTGCGGGATATTCTTATTACAGGAGGAGATGCGCTGATGAGTCAGAATAAAACGCTTCAGAATATTCTGGATGCGGTGTATCGGATGGCGGCGCGCAAACAAAGGGCGAATCTTGAGCGCAAGGACGGAGAGAAATATGCGGAATTGCAACGGGTACGGTTGGGGTCACGTCTGTTGGCTTATTTGCCAATGCGTATCAATGACGGACTGGTTGATATTCTGCGGGAATTCAAGGAGAAGGCATCGGCTATCGGTGTGAAACAGTTTATTATACAGACTCATTTCCAGACACCGCTGGAGGTTACTCCTGAAGCTAAAGAAGCGATCCGGAAGATTCTTTCTGCGGGATGGATTATTACGAATCAGTTGGTATATACGGTGGCTGCTTCACGCAGAGGGCATACGACCCGGCTTCGTCAGGTGCTCAATTCGTTGGGGGTGGTATGTTATTACACTTTCTCGGTAAAGGGATTCAATGAGAATTATGCAGTATTTGCACCCAACAGTCGTTCAATGCAGGAGCAACAGGAGGAAAAGATTTATGGCCGTATGACACCGGAACAGGCGGAGGAGTTATATAAGATATTAGAGACGAAAGCAGGAACAGAAGAGGAGCCTAAAGAGGATGTTGCCAAGCAATTAAGACGCTTCATGAGAAAGCATCATTTACCTTTCCTTGCCACTGATCGCAGCGTATTGAATTTACCGGCTATCGGTAAAAGCATGACTTTCCAGTTAGTGGGACTAACTGAAGAAGGAAAACGAATTCTACGCTTCGAACATGACGGCACTCGTCATCATAGCCCGATTATCGATCAGATGGGGCAGATTTATATTGTAGAGAATAAATCGCTAGCTGCTTACCTGCGCCAGTTAGCCAAGATGGGAGAAGATCCGGAAGACTATGCTTCTATCTGGAATTATACGAAAGGAGAAACCGAACCTCGTTTCAGTCTTTACGAGTATCCTGATTTCCCCTTCCGCACAACAGATAAAATGAGTAATTTAAGTATTAAGGATTAGGTATTAATCGACAAGCATCAACTAACAAGTATTAATCAACGCCTATCAAGTATAAACCAGCGGCTTCGGTAATACTTATTACTTAATACTTGTTTCCTACTCTTTTACCCGTATTACTATATTTGCAATAAACAAACAGGCATATTAAAGATGAAAATAAAATCCAAATAAATACAACTAAATATGCTTTATATCAGTTCTTTATAGGGTAGTTATTTCTTTCAGTTGTTTTCACTATTTTCTGTTAATTGGTTCTTTTTGGGTACATTTTTGTTTCTTGTTTGTTTCTTGATTTCAGTTTTAATTCGTACATTTGCATACGAAAAATAACGAATGAAAGAATACGATTATGCCACGAATAAAGAAGCCTAAAAAAGTAAAAGAACCAATCCGTCTTCGGATGAAGGATTTGTCCGATGGCAGCAAAAGTCTGTATCTGGATATATACCGCAACGGCAAACGGACATACGAGTACCTGAAGCTGTATCTTATTCCGGGAACGGACAGCAATACCCGTCGGCAAAATGAAATAACAATGGCTGCCGCAAATGCCATCAAGTCGAAACGTATTATCGAGCTGACCAGTGGTGAAGCCGGTATCGTGAACCATACGGATAAGATTTATCTGCTGGACTGGATGCAAACCTATCTGGAGTACCAAGAGAAACGCGACAAGAAGGGCATCGGTCAAATCAAAGCCGTTACCCATATCCTGAAAGAATATGCAGGGGAAAGATTTATATTGGATCGGGTTGACCTCGCTTTTTGCCAAGGCTATATCGACTACATGCTGACAACCTTCCGCCCTAAAGGAAAGCCGATAGCAGCTTCTACACGCAACACCTATTATCAGATATTCAATGGCGCCCTGAATGCTGCCGTTCGGGCTAAACGGTTGTTGAGAAATCCGTTTAACGAGATGGAAAAGTCGGAGAAGCCCAAAATGCCGGAAAGCGTGCGGTCCTATATGACCATCGAAGAGGTACGGGCATTGATTGCCACTCCGATGCAGGAAGGGAGGGTAAAAAATGCCTATCTGTTCTCCTGCTTCTGCGGACTGCGTATCAGCGATATTGTCGGCCTGAAATGGAAGAATGTCTTTGTCGATAACGGCCAATACCGTCTGGCGGTAGCTATGCAGAAGACCAAAGAACCGATTTACCTGCCACTCTCCAACGAGGCGTTGAAATGGATGCCGGAGCGTGAGGACAAGGCTGCAGACGATCCTGTGTTCAACCTGCCTTCAAATATCAATCAGTATCTCAGACCGTGGGCCGAAGCGGCCGGAATCACCAAGCGTTTTACTTTTCACACCGCCCGGCATACATTCGCGACCATGATGCTGACGCTCGGTGCGGATCTCTATACCGTATCGAAGCTGCTTGGCCATACCTCCGTGAGAATGACACAGGTGTACGCCAAAATCATCAACCAGAAAAAAGACGAAGCAGTCAATTTGGTTAACGGCCTATTCGACTGATGTAGTCATACATGTCAAATTCAATTTAAGGTAAATATTTCCGGCTTTTCTCCGATATTTCAAATGGTCGAAGTAATGCCACTATTATAATAAGTATAAACCCATAAAAAACAATTCGACATGAAAGGACAAAACAACAGGTCCTCTCTTTTTTTGAAGGGAGACCACATCTGCACCACTTCGCTACGGAACAGGATGTAGCGGAAGAATTTTACGAGTTGCTCTCCGAAGCAAGGGAGCTTTATCTTCAAGACGTCATGACAGGCGGCAAACGATATGGCCGCTACGTGGATGACTTTATAAACAGCCACCGGTACATCGACTGCAACAGTGCGGTTTGCAGGAATTGCCATGAAATGAACATTCATATCATCAGAGGGCTGTTGCTCGATTGTACAAGTCTCGTCAAAAGCCTCTTTAACGCAGAAACATTTTCTTTCGAGGAGTGCATGGCCTTGAAACAAAAGTACGACATTGCCGGAGTATGGTTCGACTCTTCACGTATAGAAGATTCCAGAAACGCTCCACCTCTCTCCTTTGGTTGCAATTTTTCCCGTGAACAGATGACAGGTATTGTGGCTTGCGCCAACGCTTATCATCTGTTTTGCGTTTCCACTCTCCGCATCGAGGACATGGAAGCGCTTTTTGCCTGCAAGGAGAATTTCTGTATACGTGTGAACAATATCCGCCATGTGGCGGTTCTGTTCGATGCGTTGCTCGAAAACACCTTTATCCTACCTCACTGGCAGTCGGTTCTCGACAAGGGGCGGTTCCTGTTGTCCAAAGACGGCACAAGATATGTTACCGCTTCAAGCCTCTCGTCTGCCCTCTCTGCGGCGAGGAACAACATTACATCGGCAAACCTCGGCATACGAAAAGCCATCAGTCGGCTGAAAATATGACACGAAGTGCCAAAAAGCCAAGTATGTGAAAGATAAAACAGTGATAGTTGCCGTGATACGTGCATAGTATCATGCCGGAATTTCCGGCTGTCCGGTTCACATCACATAACTTTGACCTCCGTTAGCGCGCTGCATAACGGAGGTAACTCTCCATTGTCTAATTTTAACATGTATTTTATGCAAAACAGAACAACATTCATGGAGCGGTTAAGCGAACGGCTGACCGCCATAGAAGCGGTTCTCAAGAAGTTGGAACCGGTGGAAGGTCTGTTGGAGCGTGTGGCTTTACTGGAAAATACCATTTACACGACCAAGAAAGTCTTCACTTTTCAAGAGGCGTGCATGTATATCGGCGTGTCCGAAAGTATGTTGTACAAACTCACATCGAACAAGGAAATCCCGCACTACAAACCTCGCGGCAAGATGCTTTACTTCGCGAAGGAAGAGCTGGACGCATGGCTCTTGCAAAACTACGAACCTACGGTGGACGATGCCATGCGTATGGCGACGGAAGTATCCGCAACCCAACCGTTCTTTAACCAGAAGCGCTATGGAAAACGAAAAAAGAACTGACCGTAACTCGTGGGCGGAACTTGACGAGAATCGCCTGTCGGATATTCTCACGGCATCGCAGATAAAGGCCACGGACACCTACGTGACTCCGCCCCAGATTATATGGATCGACAACTCCACCATAGCGACGCTCGGCAATTTTAGCGCTTCGACGGGTAAGGCGAAGGCGAAAAAGACGTTTAATGTCTCTGCTATTGTCGCTGCGTCACTGGCGGGCCGGCAGGTTTTGAACTACCGGGCGCATCTGCCCGAAGGCAAGCGCAGGATCTTGTACGTGGACACCGAACAGAGCCGTTTCCATTGCCATAACGTGTTGGAACGTATTCTCCGCCTGGCGGGACTGCCCACCACAACCGACAACGAGAATCTCGATTTCATTTGCCTGCGGGAATACACGCCGGCCGTGCGTATTGAGGTCATCGACTACGCTCTGCGACAGAACAAAGGGTACGGGCTGGTCATCATTGACGGCATCCGCGACCTGATGCTCGACATCAACAGCACCAGCGAATCGGTGGAGGTTATCAACAAGATGATGGAATGGTCGTCGAAATACGACCTGCATATCCATTGTGTGCTGCACCTGAATAAAGGCGACAACAATGTGCGCGGGCATATCGGCACGGAAATGAGCAATAAGGCGGAAACGGTGCTGGTCATCACCAAGAGTGCGGAGAATCCCGTTATCAGTGAAGTTCATGCGCTGCATATCCGCGAGAAGGAGTTCAAACCGTTTGCTTTTTCCGTTGATGACGAAGGATTGCCGGTCATGGTGGATAACTATTCGTTTGATGGCAGCGTGAGACCGAAGGCCCGGAGCAGCTTCATGGATTTGTCCATCGAGCAGCACCGGGAGGCGCTTTCCGCCGCTTTCGGGGACAGGCCCATCAAAGGTTTCGAGAACGTACTGCAGGCTCTCATGGCCTCCTATGAGGCTATCGGGTTCAAACGGGGACGCAGCGTCATGATAAAACTGCTGCAGTACCTGACGGAAAACCTGAAGCTGATCGTCAAACGGGACAAGCTCTTTTATTACGATGTGACCCCGACCGAAGCCTTGCTTTTCGACGAAGAATGCGAGGACGCAGAAGGTGAAAAATAATTTAGTTTACTTTGGTCCGGGTATATATAGGAGAAAAACCAAAGTAAACCGTTTTTTGAAAACAAGTGAAAAGAAAATGACATGACCATAGCGGAAGCAAAACAACTGCGTATCGTGGACTATCTTGCCAGTCTCGGCTACCACCCCCAGAGTGTAACATCGAAACAATACTGGTATTTGTCGCCGCTACGCAATGAGCGTACCCCGTCGTTCAAGGTCAATGACCGGCTCAACGAATGGTATGACTTTGGCGCAGCGACGGGCGGAGACCTTGTGGAACTGGGCAAACACCTTTACCAGACGGACAGCGTGAGCGAAGTGCTTGCCTATATAGGGAAGCACGAGAACGCTATCCCGATACAAAGGGTGCGGATTCCGGGGACAACGCCCCGACCCGTCGAAGCCGACATGAAGGACGTGCTCGTCGTACCGTTGCAGCACCATGCGCTGCTCTCGTACCTTCATTCCCGTGGAATCGACGGAGACATCGGCCGCATGTTCTGCCGGGAGGTCCATTATGAATTGCGGCAACGGCGCTACTTCGCCCTTGCCTTCGGTAACGTGGCGGGCGGGTACGAGGTTCGCAATCCTTATTATAAGGGCTGTATCCGGTGTAAGGACATCTCTGTCATCAGGCATTCTCATAGTGAAGCACAGAACCGGGTTTGCGTGTTCGAAGGCTTCATGGATTTTCTCTCTTACCTGACGCTGAAACAGACGGGTGATGATACGGTCTGCATCGGCGCACCTTGCGATTACCTCGTGATGAACTCGGTGAACAACCTGAAAAAGGCTTTGGAACACTTGCAGGTGTACGAGGAAATACACTGTTATCTCGACAATGATCTCGCCGGACAGAAAACGGAAGAGACCATCGCCGGCATGTACGGCAAGCGGGTGCACAACGAAGCACTCCGTTATCACGAGTACAAGGACCTGAACGATTACCTGCGCGGAAAGAAACGGTAAGGCATTATCGTTACCCTCCCTTGAAAGCTCTCCTCCCGGAGGTTTATGCCCGTTTTTCCCGGTACATTCGCCTTAAAGTATGAAATTAAAGTTCAATTTATATGTTTCATACTTATTTCTACGTAATAAAATATTGTTTGATATAAAGAGTTTTCATTATATCAAATATAATACTTTTCTTTGCTTTTGTACTTTCAAAGTTCAATTAAAGTTTAATTTCATACTTAAAACAGATGAGTTCATACTTTATATTCGCCCTTGTACTGACGGTGCTGTACATCGTCTATTACGCGGTCAATATTACCCGTGACCTGTATGGAAAGAAGGGAACGGAGAAGACTGACGAAGAAGTTTTCGACCTCGGTCCGATGGATGCCACGGAAGAGAGTGTCGAGGTTTCGGAGAACGAGACCGGGTTTAGTATCGGAAATGAGACATGCGACACGGAAGCCGTAGCTGCCCCGCCTGCGGTACAAGACGGCGATACAGGGAAAAAGGAGGCAGCCGCGAAAGAGCGGCTTGAAAGGCTGAAGGCCAAGGCGGAGGCGCAGATGGAAGAGATCGCTCCCTACCTGTCCGACGGCTTTACCGACGAAGAGATGTATAAGGCGTTGATTTCCAAAGGACGCTTGGACAACCGTCCCTGCCTGAAATGGAGACCGGTCAAAGATAAGCTGTAAGATGTCGAAAACGAAAAAGATACTATGTGCGCTTTGTTCCATCATCCCCTGTTCAGCTCTGGCGAAAAGCGGCAGCGTGAATTACAGTTGGGGTGCGGATGCGCTGGCGACGATGCACGACTACGTGGTAACAATGATGTTTTACGTCCAAGCTCTCTGTTGTGCCATCGCCGGGATTTGTGTGATTGTGTCCGGATTCCAGATTTACGTAAAGATGAACACGGGCGAGGACGGCATTACCAAGTCCGTCGTAACGCTTGTGGGCGCGTGCCTGTTCCTGATCGGTGCGTTCCTCGTCTTTCCTGCCTTTTTCGGCTATCGCATATAGAAACGGGAGGCAGGAATCAAGTACCGCCATAACGATTCGAAAGAACTGCAATACTTACCCTAAAATAAATAATCATGTTTCAAAAAACAAAAAGACAAATGAAAAAAATGTTTTCTGCTAAAAGTACAGATGCTCACACTGATGTTGCTGTGTGGCACGACGGCCGTCATGGCCCAGAACTCCGCAGGCGATTATTCCGCCGGTACGACTGCACTGGCTACCGTGACGGAGGAAATCGCCAAGTACGTTCCCATCATGGTCAAACTGTGTTACGCCATTGCCGGTGTTGTGGCTATCGTAGGCGCTATCTCGGTGTACATCGCCATGAGTGCGTCCGTAATGGTTGCATGATAAATACCTCTTTAGCAAGAGGATAGGTCAGGGTTCAAGTGACCTACTTCCACCCAAATAAGCCCGAGGGGAAACCTAAAGGTGAAAATAGCACTTTGGGAAAGCAATAAGTCAGTCAAAAGCCAGACTGCGACTGAATTGCGAGGGAGAAAGACAGATATGAGGATAAAGTCCATACTGATTGAACGATAGCCCAGCGACAAAAGATGTAGCTGCGACGGAAGGCTTTTACAAACGTCGCATTGTGGCACTTAGACAACGTCATTGGTGTTATAGCAAAGAACCAGCCACAACGCAACCGCAGTAAGCGGAGAAAAGGGCGGAAGTCGTATCCGACAATCTGTCGTGCTAATAGTTATCATGCAGCTAAACGGAGATTACCTAAGTTGGAAAGCCATGAAAGTGGCTATGAGCTTTGGCTTTGAATATCCAATATGGTAACGGAGTTCCCATAGTAGTCCGAGCAAGGTAATGCCTTGTACATGGCGAAGGGGAACAGTTAGTAATGTTTTAATACAAATTTTGAAAACGTGTAAGACGTATGGAAAAATCAGAAAGAGTATTAAAAGCTCTAAGTGACCACAGTCAAAGTTCGGATTATAAGTACGAGCGACTGTATCGGTATCTGTTCAGTGAAGAGATGTTCGCTGTAGCCTACCAACGCATCTATGCGAAGCAAGGCAACATGACACCCGGAACTGACGGCAAGACCATCGATGAGATGAGTCTTGAAAGGATTGAAAGATTGATTGTGTCCTTAAAGGACGAAAGTTACCAACCCCACCCTGCACGCAGAGTGTACATACCGAAGAAGAACGGCAAGAAACGTCCGCTCGGTATTCCCTCATTCGAGGACAAATTGGTGCAGGAGGTAGTTAGACTGCTGCTTGAAGCCATTTATGAAGGTCATTTTGAAGGCACTTCACATGGTTTCCGACCGCACCGAAGCTGCCACACGGCATTGGGTATGATACAGAAGTCTTTTGCGGGAGCAAAGTGGTTTATCGAGGGAGACATCAAAGGCTTCTTTGACAACATAGACCACAACGTACTGATTAGCATTCTTCGTGAACGCATATCAGACGAACGCTTCCTAAGACTTATCCGTAAATTCTTCAATGCAGGGTATGTGGAGGACTGGAAGTACAACAAGACGTACTCAGGAACTCCGCAAGGTGGAATAATCAGCCCCATATTGGCTAACATCTACCTTGACAAGTTCGACAAGTATATCAAGGAGTACGCAGCCAAATTCCGCAAAGGTGACAGACGCAGCATCAATCCCGAATACTGGCGTTTGAACAATAAGAAGAACAGGCTGAAACAGAAGTTGCAGAAAACATCCGATGAGCAGATGCGGAAAAACTATCTGTATGAAATTGCCCAACTGAGCAAACAGATGCTGTCCACTCCTCACAAGGATGCAATGGATGCGGACTTTAGAAGATTGCAGTATGTAAGATACGCGGACGATTTCCTTATATCGGTTATCGGAAGCAAGTCTGAATGCGAGACCATCAAAGCGGACATCACCCAATTCATGAGAGAACAACTCAAACTTGAATTGTCCGATGAGAAAACTTTGATAACACACGCACAAGACAAGGCGAAATTTCTTGGATATGAAATCTTCATCAGAAAGTCAGATGCAGTGAAAAGGAACAGGGACGGAGTACTCAAAAGAGACTTCAACGGCGCAGTGGTGTTAACCCTTAACTCGGCTGTGATACAAAAGAAGCTCACTGAATACAACGCTTTGGAGGTCAGAAACATTGACGGCAAAGACATTTGGTGGTCAAAGCCTCGCAGATATATGACTCCAATGAAGCCCGAAGATATTCTTGCCCAATACAATGCGGAAATCAGAGGACTTTACAACTACTATTCACTTGCCGCAAACGTGTCCAAAGAATGTGCATCTTTCGCCTTCATTATGAAGATGAGTATGTTCAAGACACTTGGCTGGAAACTGAACACTTCCGCAAGGAAAGTTCGCCAGAAGTATCAGAAGGACAAGGACTTTGTCATTCCGTACAACGATGCCAAGGGAAAGCAGAAGTACAGAGTCTTCTACAATGAGGGTTTCAAAAAGAGAAATGCGCAGTTCGATGTTGACTATGACAAACTGCCACAGACCATGTATGTGCCATATCCGAGCCTTGTGGAAAGGTTGAAGGATGGACGGTGTGAACTTTGTGGTAAGGATGGGAAAGTAGTCATGCACCATGTGAGGACACTCACCAAGCTGAAAGGCAATAATGAGTGGGAGAAACTGATGCTCCAAAGACATCGCAAGACACTTGTTGTCTGCGAGGACTGCAACTCAATGATTCAGAACTATGGTAAAGAGTAATGTTACTAATGGAAAGCCGTATACATGGAGACATGTAAGTACGGTTTGGGGGCGAGTACTCGGAAACCGCCCACCGCAAGGTGGGTATGGCGCTGGGTGCTTAGCCCACACAACGAGGAACAGGACGTGAAGAAGAAAATCATGATTGTCGTGGGCGCATGTATTTTCTTAATCGCTGCCGCACAAGCACTTCCGATGTTCTTCGGTATCGGCGCATAAACCTTCCGCACGATGAAAGGCAAGGACGAACGCTACCCTGACTACCCGCTGTTCAAAGGTCTTCAACGGCCTTTGGAGTTCATGGGCATCCAGGGACGCTATATCTACTGGGCGGCAGGCGTTGCCGGCGGAGCCATCGTCGGCTTTATCATCGCCTACTGTCTCGCAGGGTTCGTGGTCGGACTGGTCGTGCTGGTTGCGGTCGTCTCGACGGGTATCGCCCTTATCATGCTCAAACAGCGGAAAGGGCTGCATACCAAGAAAGACGGGCGCGGGGTGTATATCTACGCCCACTCGAAGAAGCTGTGAGAAGAAAAGAAAAACCATCACGGGCAACGTGTGGTCTTGTTGAATGTTGAACGCGTACCGAAATCCGGGTATCGTATTTATAAAGATGACTTTGTACATCATTCTACTTTTTATCGCCTTGTGTGCCGGCATGGCCCTGTCGGTCTATGCGTTCGGTACCGGAGGCAAGCGCAAGCGTATCTTTCAGGACATCTATTTTTCCGTGGAAGAGACGAACGGCGTGGGCGTGCTCTATACCAAGACGGGCGAATATTCTGCTATCCTGAAAATAGAGAACCCCGTGCAAAAATACTGCGCGAACATTGACAGCTACTATGAGTTCACGCACCTTTTCACCGCCCTCGCACAGACGCTCGGCGAAGGATATGCCCTGCACAAACAGGACATCTTCGTCAGGAAACAGTTCGAGAACGAGACGGGCGACAAACACGAGTTCCTCCGTCGGCCTACTTCCGTTACTTCAAGGGGCGCAACTACACGGACAGCGTGTGTTACCTGACTATCACACAGGAGGCGAAGAAGAGCCGACTGTTCTCGTTCGACAACAAGAAGTGGCGCGATTTTCTGGTCAAGATCCGCAAAGTGCATGACCAGCTGCACGATGCCGGGGTACAGGCCAAGTTCCTGAACAAAGCCGAGGCGAGCGAATACGTGGACCGCTATTTCGCCATGAACTTCAAGGACCGGATCGTGTCGATGACCAACTTCAAGGCAGACGACGAGACAGTCTCGATGGGCGACAAACGCTGCAAGGTATATAGTCTTGTCGATGTGGACTGCGCCGCACTGCCTTCACTGATAAGACCTTATACCAATATAGAGGTCAATAACACGGATATGCCCGTGGATGCTGGCTGCCATTGACAGCATTCCGAGTGCGGAGGCTGTCATCTATAACCAGATTGTCTTCCTGCCCAATCAGAAAAGGGAACTGGCCCTGCTGGACAAAAAGAAGAACCGGCACGCCAGTATTCCCAATCCGAGCAACCAGATGGCCGTGGAGGACATCAAGCGGGTACAGGAGGTCATCGCGCGGGAAAGCAAGCAGCTCGTGTACACTCATTTCAACCTGATTGTCGCCGTACCGACTGGTACGGACCTGCAAAAATGCACGAACCATTTGGAGAATGCTTTCGGACGTATGGGTATCCATATTTCCAAAAGGGCGTACAACCAGCTGGAACTGTTCGTAAACTCGTTTCCGGGTAACTGCTACGGCATGAACGAGGACTATGACCGCTTCCTGACGCTGGGTGACGCGGCGGTGTGCCTGATGTATAAGGAGCACATACAGCACAGCGAAGAAACACCGCTGAAAATTTACTACACGGACCGCCAAGGCGTGCCGGTAGCTATCGACATCACGGGAAAGGAAGGGAAAACAAACTGACGGACAACTCGAATTTCTTTTGTTTAGGGCCTTCGGGCAGCGGCAAGAGCTTCCACATGAACTCTGTCGTGCGCCAGTTGTACGAGCAGGGCACAGACGTGGTGATGGTCGATACGGGTAACAGCTACGAGGGCCTTTGCGAATACCTCGGCGGCAAGTACATTTCCTATACCGAGGAAAGACCGATTACCATGAACCCGTTCCGCATCAACCGGGTTGAAATGAATGTGGAGAAAACGGGCTTCCTGAAAAACCTCGTACTGCTCATCTGGAAGGGCTCGCAGGGTACGGTCACGAAGACGGAGGACCGCCTGATAGAACAGGTCATCACGGAGTATTACGACACCTATTTCAACGGTTTCGACGGCTTCACGCCCCTGCAACGGGAGGATTTGCGTAAGGGGCTGCTCATCGACGACCGTAACCGTACCGAGAAGCGGGACGAGGACGAAGGAGAGCGGGCCGGGCGTATCGAGCGCATGATCGACGAGATGGAACGCCGCCGTAAGGAGCTAAAAGTGGAAGAGCTGTCGTTCAACTCGTTCTATGAGTTTTCCGTGCAGCGCATCCCCGACATCTGTACCGAGAACCACATTTCGGGCATCGACATCTCGACGTACCGTTACATGATGAAGGACTTCTACAGGGGCGGCAACCATGAAAAGACCCTGAACGAGAACATGGACAGTTCGCTGTTCGACGAGACCTTCGTGGTGTTCGAGATTGACAGTATAAAAGGATGATCCTCTCCTGTTCCCTCTTGTCACGCTGATAATCATGGACGTATTCTTACAGAAGATGCGAATCAAGAAGAACCGCAAAGTGCTGGTCATAGAGGAAGCGTGGAAGGCGATTGCCAGCCCGCTCATGGCCGAATACATCAAGTTTATGTACAAGACGGCCCGTAAGTTCTGGGCTTCGGTCGGCGTGGTGACACAGGAGATACAGGACATCATCGGCAGCCCTATCGTCAAGGAAGCCATCATCAACAACTCGGACGTGGTGATGCTGCTCGACCAGAGCAAGTTCCGTGAGCGGTTCGATGAAATCAAGGCTATCCTCGGCCTTACTGACGTGGACTGCAAGAAGATATTCACGATCAACCGGCTGGACAACAAGGAAGGGCGCAGTTTCTTCCGCGAGGTGTTCATCCGCCGGGGAACGACCAGCGGCGTGTACGGTGTAGAAGAACCAAGAGAATGTTACATGACCTACACCACGGAGCGGGCGGAGAAAGAAGCCTTGAAACTCTATAAACGGGAACTGCGGTGCAGTCATCAGGAAGCTATTGAGGCGTACTGCCGGGACTGGAACGCCAGCGGTATCGGGAAGTCCCTGCCGTTCGCCCAAAAGGTCAACGAGGCCGGGCAGGTATTGAACCTTCATGTAAAACAATAACAATCAAATCATTAATTACAAAAATGGAAAAGATAGACATTAGCCAAAGTGTAAAGACACTTGAGTTCGGGAGCAAATATGAAGCCCGTATCCAGCGGATATTCCGTGAGTTCGACATCAAGACCATCCGGGATTTGTGCCAATGGCCCGGAAAGGACTTGGTAAGGGTACGCGACATGGGAAGAAAAAGCATTGAGGAAATAGAGGATGTTCTGGAAAGATACAATCTCCGGTTGGGGATGCTCGGTAAGGAACTGGACGAATACGCCGGCATAGAAAATTCCGTACAGGACGAGGAAGAAGAGGCGAAGTGGGAACAACGCAGGTACGAGATCGCCAAGGAGGTATTCATACATCACCGTCTGGTGGCAAATTCCGCCGTATATGAGGCCGACGGACTGATACGTGCACTAAGAGGCATGACGCACCGTTGACGGATATCTGTTTTTAACCGGAGAGGAATCCATGATGAAACGGCTGTCACTTATCCTTATACTCCTGTCGCTCGCCGTTGTGCAGCAGGTCCACGCGCAGTATTACAGCGTGAACTACGACGCACGCACGGTGGCGGCAATGGCTACCGCTTTCGGTACGGAAGCCGTGGCGGAAAGCTATTACCGGGAGCAGGTCGATGACATTCTCAAGCACTACAATGCGGCGGAAGTGGCTACGGCGGGGATTTTTGCCTCCAAGTTCTTGGAGCATAAAGCCTTTTCCGACCTCGGTATCTGGAATAGCAGTACAGAAAATTACTACTACCGCCGCATTTACCGCATGGTCTCGGAGAAAATCATGCCGAAGATATGGGTGGTGGCGAAACTGATGCTCCGCTCGCCTCAAACGGCTATCTACTGGGGCAGCTACCTGATGAAAATCTGCGACGAGACGAAAAGTCTGTGTATGCAGTTCGAGAGTGTGGTGACGAACAGCACGCTGGGCTTTTCGGACATCGTGTTTCTGTAAATCAACCGAAACATCGCCCCTCTGCTGAAACTCTCGGAAGTGGGCGACATCGACTGGCAACGTATGTTGGACGATCTCGCCAGCGTGCCGGGTAACTTTACGAAAGAGAACCTGCAACACGACATCGACAACCTCTACAACATGGGTGTCGGTCTCGCCTCGGCTGGTATCGGAAATATCGGTGACGTCCTGCTGCAGACCAGTTCTTTCCATGATCTGATGGGCGGCAGGGTCAGCAAGGTCATCGATCTGTATGACCATTACGGTGCGCTCTTCGAGCAGGCGGAACATGACCTCGGAGGTCTGCTGATTGATATGGTGGGCGGAGAGGACAACGTGGCGGGACTGTTCGATTTCAGCAACTACGACCTTACCTCGTGGATGACAGATTATCTGGACAAGACAGCGGGAAACTACTACACGCAACGGTGGTATATCGCCCGTCGCGAGCAAGGGAGTATCGCCCTGTGCGATTACTACCCGCCGACGGACGACAACAGCATATTGAACGGCGGAGAGTGGACACGTTTCGAGACGACCGATCCCGGCTTCTATCCCAATGCCTCGCAACGGGAGCAGGTTCTCGCCAATTCGGAACGGTACGCCGGTTGGTCGAGAAGCCGGGTTCAGCTGCTCAACAGTCAGAACGACGGCTATACCTACACCATCGACTACTGGCAGAACGGTTACATCATCAGTCGGGGCGGCAAACAGACGAAGAAAGCCTATGCCTATGAAATCCATGTGAAGAAAAGCTGGAACCGGGAGGAAATCATTTACGAGGAGGTGTTCGATTCCTATTCGATGGACCTGAACACGTTCAAGGCGCAACTCAATGCCCGCCTCTTGGAGTTCAACGACAACGAGGAGGGTTATACTTACTATATCGCATCCGATGCGCGGAACTACTATCAGGCGACGGACGCTGCGAAGTTGCAGGGCTGCGAGAGCGTGACCATCAGCGTAACCTGCTCGGACGGGGCTACGCTTGGTCAGGGCACGACGCAGTACAAGTGCAGAAAGTGCGGCAAATCCCTGAACGCCCATTCAAAGGAGTGTGCCATGCAGACCACGGTTACGGAGAACGAATTGGACTTGTCCGAGTTGGACGCCATGCTGCAGGAGGCGGAGAACCAGGTGGCCGCCCTTCAGTCGCAAATCAATGCGTTGGAGAATGAGAATGCCGACCTGCTGAAAAAAATCGCCGAGGCGAGCGTGGAAGATGCGGCGGTGTACCGACAGCAGTACAATGCGAACAAAACACAGATAGACCGCCTGAAAAGCGAGCTGTCCGAATGGCAGAAGAAACAACGGGAATACACCGACGCAAAAGCCGAGGCGGCGGGCGATAACGATGTGGCAACGGACGACTATTACCGCATACCGGCCATCATGCAGGACTGTAAGACGGCTTACAGCCTGTCATGGCAGGACGGCGGGGCGTGGAACGGCTACACCTATGTCCGTAAGGCGACCATGCCGAACATCAACGGGGTCATCACGTTCAAGGCGACGGTCTCGATAGCCCGCAAACCGAAATATTTCCTCGGCATCAAGATTCACCGTGCCATTGTACAGATCAGCTGGGAACTGACCACGGAATATACCGACACGTATGTAGCCGACGTGCTGACACTCGACCCGAACCTGTCGGACGCGGAGAAAACGAAACTGGTGAACGACCGTATTGCGGAGATTGCACGGGAACACCCTTCGTGCAAGATCACGACGGAATACGCCCGTACCCCGCCATTGGAAGAGACTCCGACCGGGGAGGTGTACCATCTGCTGTGGTCGAGCGACCGGCTCGAAATCGCACGGGAAGTGGATTCCCGGATTACAAAAATATATGCAGACCTCGTGTCGCTGGAAAAGATGATGCACTATAAGCGGAGCATCATCGACGTGCTGAAGGATGTGCTGCCCGAACTGGACATGGACGAGGGACGCAGGCTGACGCTCGTGGAGGAATGCCACGAACGTTGGGTGGAGAATGCGCGAAACCTGCGGAACGGAAACGGCAAAGACAGCGGAAAGGAGGTGCGGCCATGAAACGTGCCCTGCTGATGACAGTCGTGCTGCTGGTTCTCCTGCCCGGCATCGCCAAGGCGCAATGGACCTTCGACATCGTGTCAGTGGAAGCCTACATCAACGACCACAAGAAACAGCGGAGCCTGCTGCTGGCCCGCAGTACGATGGAATACAGCAACAAGCTGCTGCACGAATACAGCCGCAAGGAGATCGGCGAGTACAAGGAACTGAATGTGGACTTGATCGCTACACCCGTGCCTTCGATGTCATCGACGTGATGTACCAGTCCTTGCGGACGGTACTGAACGTGAAAAGCACTTATACGGCGGTCAGCGACCGTATCGGCGATTACAAGAAACTGTTGGAGGACTTCAACGAGAGAATCGTGAAACGGGGACGCATCGACCCCGGCGATGCCGTGATACTGGCCATCAACGAAAAGGCAATACGGGACATCGCCAATGACGGGGAGCAGCTCTACAAGTCGGTGAGCGACCTTGTGCTGTATGCCACCGGGGCGGCGCCCTGCTCGACCTCCGACCTGCTGCTGGTACTGGAAGCGGTGAACACGTCGCTGGACGACATCGAGCGACACCTGAACCGGGCGTATATCGAGACATGGCGGTACATACAGGTGCGTATCGGTTACTGGAAAGCGAAGATTTACCGTCCCAAGGTCAAGGAGATTATCGACGGAGCTTTCGGACGATGGCGCAAAGCGGGACGGCTGGATTATTAATGAACGATGAAAGGGAAAGAAGACAGACTATCTACAGGTTGGAGTTTGACTTCCATGCCATCGACATCGGGAAATAAAAACAGAGAAAGAATTTTTAGTACGAACAAGCCTATTGGGATTATAACCAAGGGATAAAGAGACATTTAGATTGATGCAATGGAAAAGATTGTTTTTGCAAAAGACATTACGTTATATAAAGCCGACTGTCTTGAAGTAATGCCTTTTCTTCCGGAATCAAGTATCGACTTGGTTTTATGTGATCCCCCCTTTGGAATCACAGCTTCACAGTGGGATAAAATAATACCATTCCCGGAAATGTGGAAAGAGATCAGGAGAGTCAGGAAAGAAAATGCACCTACGGTCTTATTTGGCAGCGAACCGTTCAGCAGCCTTCTACGCTGCGGTAATTTAGAGGAATTTAAATATGACTGGGTTTGGGAAAAGTCAAAAGCAAGCAATTTTCTTCTCGCTAAAAAACAACCTCTAAAAGCACATGAGCTAATAAGTGTCTTTGGTAAAGGTAGAACCCCTTATTATCCCATCATGGAGGAAGGTGAGCCTTACGGGAATCGCACGAAGAGAGGAAGCAATTGGACAGGAATAAACAATGTCCCCAATCCTACATTCAGAAATGAAAACAAAGGGACAAGGTATCCACGAAGTGTGATATACTTCAAAACAGCGGAATCGGAAGGCAAAACGATTCATGTCAACCAAAAGCCGATTGCATTATTGCAGTATCTGATAAGAACATACACAAAGGAAGGAGATACTGTCCTTGATTTTGCATCGGGGAGCATGAGCACCGCAATTGCCTGTATCTATACGCATAGAAAATGTATTTGCATTGAAAAAGACGAGACGCATTTCTCGCAGGGAGAGAAACGAGTCAGGAATGAGTACCAATATTTACGGCTTTGAAGCAGGCCCTCAAAGTATGACTATACGATATAAATAACTGTAAAATAATGAATAACCGGAAATTAATATGAACAGAACTCTCTTACTCATGGCGGTTGCAGCAGTTGCAACGAGCGGTGTCAAGGCGCAGTCGGTTACTTACAACCATGACTCGCCGAAACAGAACCAGATTACGGTCATGGAAACCGGTACGGGCGCTCTGTCGCCCGAACTTTACTACACGCTGCTGCATAACAAGTACAAGAAGTCGGCGGCAAGCAAGAACAAACTGTCGTTCCGCACGCTGGCGGGTGTCAATCTCTACAATCAGACAGATGAAGCGGAAGCCATTGACTCGGCTCTGGTCAAACGTGCCGAAATCGAGGCGCTGAACGTGGCCGACCGGCAGATTGACCTCGCATGGCTGGCCGAGGGCGATAAGATAAACGCTCAAATGGAGCGGTTTCAGCGCAACATAGACCGGATTCTCCTTGCCGGGGGCACGACGGACGACAAGGAGCGGTGGACGGAATACTATCATGTGTACCAGTGTGCCATCGACGCAACGAAGGACGCTTATATGCCCAATGCGCAACGAAAGAAAGAATACCTGCGGATCTACGAAGACGTGGTACGGCAGAACGAGATTCTGGTCGGCTACCTTGCCCGAAGACAGAACGCCACGGCCACGGACGGATTGCTGAACGTAACCGCCGACCGAACCTTGGACAAAAGCAGCGTCGTCAGAAACGCCATGAGCCGCTGGAACGAATCGCGCCTTGCGGTGCGAGGTTCACAGTCGGACGGCGGCATTGGAACGGGCGACGGAGACGAGACGGTAAACAGAGGGAACTAAAAGCATATAACCTATGGCAGACGGAAATATTCTTTCGGATTTCGGTATCGACCTCTTGGAAGAGGAGATCGACGACGTGATTTTTCAGACCAACGAGTTCCTGACCGACGCGACCTTTACCGGCTCGCAAGGTCCATTTTGGTGGATATTGCAGATGTGCATGGCGCTGGCCGCCCTGTTCGCTATCGTCATGGCGGCAGGCATGGCGTACAAAATGATGGTCAAGCACGAGCCTTTGGACGTGATGAAGCTCTTCAGACCGCTGGCCGTGTCGCTCATTCTCTGCTGGTGGTATCCTCCGGCAGACACGGGCATGGCAAACAGCGGGAGCAACTGGTGCTTTTTAGATTTCCTCTCCTATATCCCGAACTGCGTCGGTTCGTACACACATGACCTGTACGAGGCCGAAGCCTCGCAAATCTCGGACAAGTTCGAGAAAGTGCAGGAGTTGATTTACGTGCGCGACACGATGTACACTGCCCTGCAGGCACAAGCCGATGTCGCCCACACGGGTACGTCCGATCCCAACCTTATCGAGGCAACGATGGAACAAACTGGCGTGGACGAGGTTACGAACATGGAGAAGGATGCAGCGAAGCTGTGGTTCACGTCGCTGACATCGGGTGTCATCGTGGGAATAGACAAAATCATCATACTTATCGCCTTGGTGGTGTTCCGTATCGGTTGGTGGGCCACGATTTACTGCCAGCAAATTCTTTTGGGAATGCTCACCATTTTCGGACCTATCCAGTGGGCGTTTTCGCTCCTGCCCAAATGGGAAGGCGCATGGGCGAAGTGGCTCACGAGGTATCTGACGGTGCATTTCTACGGGGCGATGCTCTACTTCGTGGGCTTCTACGTACTGCTGCTGTTCGACATCGTGCTCTGCATACAGGTGGAGAACCTGACGGCGATAACGACAAGCGAGCAGACGATGGCAGCTTACCTGCAAAACTCCTTCTTCTCGGCGGGCTATCTGATGGCGGCAAGCATCGTGGCCCTGAAATGCCTGAACCTCGTCCCCGACCTTGCGGCATGGATGATACCGGAGGGTGACACGGCGTTCTCAACCCGAAACTTCGGCGAGGGCGTGGCGCAGCAGGCTAAAATGACGGCAACAGGCGCAATGGGTACGGTAATGAGATAACAAAGTAACGATAAATATTCAAACAAAATGGTCATCAAGAATTTAGAGAACAAAATCAAACTGGTCGGAATTATTTGCACCGCCTTTCTTGTGGGCTGCGTCATCATCAGCGTGTCGAGTATCTGGACGGCCCGCACGATGGTTACGGACGCTCAAAAGAAAGTGTATGTGCTGGACGGCAACGTGCCCATACTGGTACGCCGCACGACAATGGAGGAAACGCTCGACGTGGAAGCCAAGAGCCATGTCGAAATGTTCCACCACTACTTCTTTACCCTTGCTCCCGACGACAAGTACATCCGCTACACGATGGAGAAAGCGATGTACTTAGTGGACGAAACGGGCTTGGCGCAGTACAATACGCTCAAGGAGAAAGGCTTCTATTCCAACATCTTGGGAACGAGTGCCGTCTTTTCGATTTTCTGCGACAGTATCACCTTCAACAAGGAGAAGATGGAGTTCACTTACTACGGGCGGCAGCGTATCGAACGGCGCAGCAATATCCTGATGCGCGAACTGGTTACGGCGGGACAGCTCAAGCGTGTACCCCGGACGGAGAACAACCCGCACGGGCTGCTCATCGTGAACTGGCGCACGCTGCTGAACAAGGACATCGAGCAAAAGACAAAAAGCAACTATTAACTCTACCAGCCCTATGAATATCAAAGGATTCAGACGTATGCTGTTCGGCGAGAAGATGCCGGACAAAAACGACCCGAAATACAAGGAGCGCTACGAACGCGACGTGGATGCCGGGCGACGCTTCGCCAAAGCGACACGTATCGACAAGGCAGTGGCCAAAGTACAGGGTTTCGCCAACGCCCACCGGACGCTGTTTCTCGTCATCGTATTCGGCTTCGCCATCTGCGGGCTGACATGGAATATTTACCGCCTGACGGTGGTGTACTGCCATCATCCAGTCCGCCGAACGGCCACGGAAATGCAGGATTCCGTGCTCCGGGAACGGCATAAGATGCTTTCCGTACCGCATGTACGAAGATTCGATACGAAGGAAAGCGGTACGGAAAGGCCGGAATAGAACGGCAGGCTTATGAATATGCCGTTTGAGAGAACTATAAGCAAGTATGTGCAACTCAATTAAAGGGAAACAATGAACAATATCTTCAAGAGAATCAATTTCAGGCAGCCGAAGTATATGCTTCCGGCTATCCTCTATATCCCCCTTCTCGGCACGTCGTACTTCATTTTCGACCTGTTCCATACCGAGAAGGCCGAGGTACAGGACAAGACACTCCAGACGACCGAGTTCCTGAATCCCGAATTGCCGGACGCCCAAATCAAGGGCGGCGACGGTATCGGCAGCAAGTATGAGAACATGGCCAAATCATGGGGCAAGATACAAGATTATTCCGCTGTGGACAACATCGAGCGGGACGAACCGGACGATAACCAAGAGGAATATGAATCGCAATACACCGAAGAGGATATCGCCCTGCTTGACCGGCAGGAAAAGGAGAAAGATCTGGCAGCGGAAGCGGCCGATGCCAAGAGGCGGGAGCAGGAAGCTCTCGCAGAACTGGAAAAAGCACTCGCCGAAGCGAGGTTGAGAGGACAACGGGAGGTCATGCCGTCCGCAACGGACAGCACCGCAACGGTGGCTCCGCCGGACACGATGACGCAGACCAAGGGAACCATCGACGAGGAAAGCCGTTCGGTCAAAGCTCCTGCGGAGACGGACAAGGCAAGCGAGGTGGTGAAGAAGGTAAAGACGACTTCGGACTACTTCAACACACTGGCGAAAGATGCACGGGAACCGAAACTCATCAAGGCGATCATCGACGAAAACATCAAGGCCGTGGACGGCTCGCGTGTGCGGCTGCGCCTGCTGGACGACATCGAAATCAACGAGAGCGTGGTCAGGCGTGGTACTTACCTGTATGCCACAGTCAGCGGTTTCTCTTCCGGACGTGTAAAAGGAAGCATCAACAGCATATTGGTGGAGGACGAACTGGTCAAGGTCAGCTTGTCAATCTACGATACGGACGGGCTGGAAGGACTTTACGTACCCATCAGCCAATTCCGCGAGACAAGCAAGGATGTGGCCAGCAGTGCCATGTCGGGCAACATGAGCATGAGTACCGGAACTACAGGGAACAGCCTCGCCCAATGGGGTATGCAGGCGGTGAACAATGCCTACCAGAAAACGAGTAACGCCATCAGCAAGGCCATCAAGAAAAACAAGGTGAAGCTGAAATACGGGACGTTTGTGTATCTGGTGAACGGACGGGAAAACAGGAACTAAAAGGTCAGTGACAATGGAAACAGATATATCAAAACTTCATAAGGGAACGGACGGCTTTCTATTACGAAGACTACATCGCTCCCGATAAGCCCGAAACATTCGTTGGGAAGCTCGTAAGTACCGAATGGTGGCACAAAGGGGTACGATTCGCCCTGATATGCAACTTTCAGGCAGTGGACGGGCGGAGGATTGCCTTATTCGCCTTCCAGAAGCATACCGGTTTTTACGGGCCGAGAGACGGTGCGGTCAATTTCAAACATGTGGAGAAGAATACCCTCTGGGAGTGTGAAATCCGGAAAACCCGGACGGAACGCTGTACCTGGATGAGCGCCCGGCAAATTGTAGAACCGAAAACAGACGCAATATGATAGAGACGGATCGCATTTACCTTATGGACTGCATGGAGGGCATGAAACAGATAGCGGATGGTAGCGTGGACGCCATAATCGCCGACCTACCTTACGGGGTGTTAAATCGCAGCAATCCGTCGGTGAACTGGGACCGCCAGATACCGTTAGCAGCCTTGTGGGAGCAATACCGGCGGATTACCAAGCCGGACAGCCCCATTATCCTGTTCGGGCAGGGGCTTTTCTCCGCATGGCTCATGCTGTCGCAACCCCGGCTATGGCGGTACAACCTCGTGTGGCAGAAAGATCGGGTGACGGGACATCTCAATGCCAAACGTATGCCGCTCCGGCAGCACGAGGATATTCTGGTATTCTATAAAAAACAGCCGGCCTATCATCCGCAGATGACACCGTGTCCTCCGGAACGGAGAAATCACGGGAGGCGTAAAACGGAGGGATTTACCAACCGTTGTTACGGAACGATGAAACTCTCACCGGTACGCATAGCCGATGACAAATATCCGACCTCGGTCATCTTCATGCCGAAGGAACACAAGAAAGGCGCGTTCTACCACCCGACACAAAAGCCCGTGGCGTTGATGGAGTACCTGATACGGACCTACACCGACGAAGGCGATGTTGTACTGGATAACTGTATCGGGTCAGGCACAACCGCCGTGGCCGCTATCCGCACGGGACGGCACTACATCGGATTTGAAATCGAACAGGCGTACTGCGAGATTGCCGAGCGGCGGATTCAGGAGGAACTGGAATGCAGGAACAAGGTACAAGAGGAAAAAGAGATAAGGGAAGAAAAACAAAATCAATAAATCAATGACATGGACAAAAAAGGAATCGTAACGGCATTTCTTCTGGCGGCAGGGCTGCTGGGAACGCCGAATGTACAGGCACAACGAACCTACGAGGAGATGGAACAACTTACGGTAAATGAACAGGTAACGACGGTCATCACGGCCTCGGAACCGGTACGCTTCGTGGACATCTCCACAGATAAGGTTGTCGGCGACCAACCGATAGACAATATCGTCCGCCTGAAACCGAAAGAGGGCGGACACGAGGACGGCGAGGTGCTGGCCATCGTGACTATCGTAACGGAACGCTACCGCACGCAGTATGCGCTGGTTTACACCACACGGGTGCGGGAGGCGGTAACTGACAAGGAAATCCAGTTGCAGGAACGGAACGCCTATCACAACCCGGCGGTCTCGATGTCCACCGTGGATATGACACGCTTCGCCCGGCGTATCTGGAACTCGCCCGCGAAGATCCGCAACGTCGCCACCAAGGCACATCGCATGACCATGCGGCTGAACAACATCTACTCCGTGGGTGAGTATTTCTTCATCGACTTCTCGATAGAGAACCGGACGAACATCCGCTTCGACATCGACGAGATACGGGTGAAGCTGGCAGACAAGAAACTGACCAAGGCGACCAACGCACAGGTCATCGAACTGACCCCGGCACTGGTGCTGGAGGCGGGCAAGACGTTCCGGCACGGCTACCGGAATGTGGTCGTGGTCAAGAAAATGACGTTCCCGAACGACAAGGTGCTGACCATCGAGATGACGGAGAAACAAATCAGCGGGCGTAACATCAGCCTGAATATAGACTATGAGGACGTGCTGTCAGCCGATTCGTTCAGCGCGGCATTGCTGGAGGAGGAATGACGATGAAAAAGACGATTATCCTGACGATTGCCTGCATGTGCCTCGCCGTAGGAGCGTATGCACAGCGAGGCAGCGGCCGCCTCTCACTCGGTGCGGGGCTGCTGTACAAGAACGGGCTGGACGTGACGCTGGCCTACGAACACGAGATGAACTACCGGCACGCGTGGGAGTTCTTTGCCAACGGCTACCTGCAGTGGGCAGAGTGCGAATCCTGCAAGCATGTATGCCCGAAATCTTTCTGGCGGAACTACCGCACCTACAGCTTCGGCGTGGCTTACAAACCCTGCGTCACGAGGGGACGCAACCATTACGGAAGCCTCCGAATCGGGGCTTCGGGCGGAAGCGACACGAAGAAGTTCCTTGCAGGACTGCATTTCGGCTACGAGCACAACTATGTGTTGCGGGCGGGCTGGACGCTATACTGGCAAGTCAAGGGAGACGTAATGATAAAGGGGGCCGACGTGCTGCGTACAGGGGTTGCCCTCGGCATTAAACTACCGATAAAATAAGGGAAAAGATGAAACAGAACATTATCAGAAAAACGTGCCAGGTAGTGCCGGTTCTCCTCATAACCGGGGCGTTGGCTGCCTGCGACGCACATATAGAAGAATCCGAAGAAACAAAATATCCCGTACACGTCCTCTGTGTGGACGGGACAGTAATACCGTACAGTGAGTACGAACAATCCAAGGAACAGGCGATTGCCGTCGTCTTCCATATCGGCTCCGACGGGGAAACGGAAGGAAACGGCTATGCCGTCTATCTGTGGGATATGACGCCGAAAGCTTTTGCCGACAGCCTTGGTGTCGAGCAGGGTACGTCAGCAGACATCACGGCATACGACGGGAATGAGAACACGTTCGCCTTGTATGAAACAGAAGAGACAGCCTCGCCGATGGCTGAAGCCGTTTTTGCCCTGTGGAAATACGGGCAGAGCGCCTATGTTCCCTCGGTGGCTCAGATGCGCCTGCTGTATGCGGCACGTGGCATTATCAATCCGGTCATCGAGAAATGCGGCGGAGACCCGCTTCCGACCGAAGCCGACGAGTGCTGGTACTGGACATCGACGGAGGTGGAAGGACAGCAGACGGTCAAAGCATGGCTCTACTCGACAGCCAGCGGAGCCATGCAGGAAACGCCCAAGACGCAGGCGCATAAAGTGCGTCCCATTATAACCATCAACAACTGAATTTATGATTATGAACGGAATTAAAGATTTCAATGCACCACAATATGTGGATATAGTACATCCGGACAAAGGATTTTTCGGGTATCTGTTGAGATGCAAATGTCCTAAGCAAGAGGACGTTTCCGGTAATTACATATTCCTCGATGATGGAATAGACTGCTACGAGAGGTTTCCTTCCGCAAAGAACCGCAGGGAAGAAATCCGGACGGAATGGAACGGCCGTATCAGCCGTTACCATGATATTTTCCAAGGGCAGCTCTACTATGTCAATGAAGAATTGATTGAAGGTTTCATTGATTTCATGACTTGTGGCTCTAACGATGCTGTCCGGATTTTCCTTGAGAAGTTTACAGCGGAAGTACGGGCTTCTGCAATATATGACGCTTTAAGGCTTAAACCTCTATATGCAGTTTCCCATGTCTGCCAGCTTACTGCTGATAACCGTATGCAATGGCCTCATATCCATGTTCTCTGGGTCATTAAAAAGAATTGACATAGCAATGGAAGAGAGCAAGGAATTACAGGGATTTTACCGGATATTCCGTGCGGTGGTATATGTCTCCGTACTGATGGAGTTTTTCGAGTATGCCATCGACCCGGCTATGCTGGACCACTGGGGCGGCATACTCTGCGACATTCACGGACGTATCAAGCAGTGGACCATCTATAACGACGGAAACCTCGTGTACAGTAAGGTCGCCACGGTGCTACTCATCTGCATTACATGTATAGGCACCAGAGCCAAGAAACATTTGGAGTTCAACGCCCGGCGGCAGGTCTTGTACCCACTCATAAGCGGTTTTGTTCTGTTAGTGCTGTCCGTATGGCTGTTCGGCTATCCGATGGAGGCACGACTTTATACGCTGCCGCTGAATATTATCTTCTATATGACAACTTCCCTCGTGGGGGTTATCCTCGTGCATGTCGCACTGGACAACATCTCCAAGTTCCTCAAGGAGGGACTGATGAAGGACCGCTTCAACTTCGAGAACGAGAGTTTCGAGCAGTGCGAGGAACTGATAGAGACCCCGTACAGCGTGAATATCCCTATGCGGTATTACTACAAGGGCAAATTTCGTAAAGGCTGGACCAACATAACCAACTGTTTCCGTGGAACGTGGGTAGTCGGAACACCGGGGTCGGGTAAGACATTCAGTATCATCGAGCCGTTTATCCGGCAGCACTCGGCCAAGGGATTCGCAATGGTGGTCTATGACTATAAGTTCCCGACTCTGGCTACGAAGCTGTACTACCACTACAAGAAAAACCAGAAACTCGGCAAGCTGCCCCAAGGCTGCCAGTTCAACATGATTAATTTCGTGGACGTGGAGTACAGCCGCCGGGTAAATCCCATTCAGGCGAAATACATCAACAACCTCGCTGCGGCCAGCGAGACGGCGGAGACGCTGTTGGAGAGCCTGCAAAAAGGCAAGAAAGAGGGAGGCGGTGGCAGCGACCAGTTCTTCCAGACCTCGGCTGTGAACTTCCTCGCCGCCTGCATCTATTTCTTCGTGAACTACGAGCGCGAGCCTTATGATGTCAAAGGAAACAAACTGTACGCAGAGAAACGGCAAGACCCTGAAACGAAATTCTGGAAGCCAACGGGTGTGGTGCGGGACAAAGAGGGCGGAGAAATCGTTGAACCTGCCTACTGGCTGGGAAAATACTCGGACATGCCGCATATCCTGTCGTTCCTGAATGAGAGTTACCAAACCATTTTCGAGGTACTGGAGACCGACAACGAGGTAGCCCCATTGCTCGGTCCGTTCCAGACGGCTTTCAAAAACAAGGCAATGGAGCAGCTGGAAGGTATGATAGGTACGCTGCGTGTCTATACCTCGCGCTTGGCGACCAAAGAGAGTTACTGGATATTCCATCGTGACGGCGACGACTTCGACCTGAAGGTGAGCGACCCGAAGAATCCGAGTTACCTGCTGATAGCGAACGACCCGGAGATGGAGAGCATTATCGGGGCACTGAACGCCCTTATTTTGAACCGTCTCGTTACCCGCGTAAATACCGGGCAGGGCAAGAACATCCCCGTGAGCATTATCGTGGACGAGCTGCCGACACTTTATTTCCACAAGATAGACCGCCTGATCGGTACGGCACGAAGCAACAAGGTGAGCGTGACGCTCGGTTTCCAAGAGCTGCCGCAGCTCGAAGCGGATTACGGAAAGGTGGGTATGCAAAAAATCATCACGACGGTGGGCAATGTGGTGAGCGGTTCAGCCCGTGCCAAGGAGACGCTGGAATGGCTGTCAAGCGACATATTCGGCAAGGTGGTGCAAATCAAAAAGGGTGTCACGATAGACCGGGACAAAACTTCCATCAACCTGAATGAAAACATGGACAGCCTCGTACCCGCCTCGAAAATCTCGGATATGCCGACGGGCTGGATATGCGGTCAGACGGCACGGGACTTCATCCAAACAAAAACCGGTATAGGAGGTTCGATGAACGTACAGGAATCGGAGGAGTTCAAGACCTCGAAGTTCTTCTGCAAAACGGATTTCGACATGAAGGAAATCAAGAAGGAGGAAGCTGCGTATGTACCACTGCCGAAGTTCTACACGTTTAAGTCGAGGGAGGAACGGGAACGCATTCTTTACCGGAATTTCGTGAATGTGGGAATAGAGGTGAAAGAAATGATAAAGGACGTGCTGAACAAAAGGGGTGCGAAATAGAAAGTCGGCTTCCGTTATGGAAAGAAGCAAAACGCCTGCAATGATTCCGTGATTATTGCAGGCGTTTCGGTGTTTCCTATCTATTTTTCACACTTCCGAGGACTGTTCCCGACATTCGTCCATCAAGAACTGTTCTAATTGCTGACGGTTTGGCAACTGTAACTGGTATGTCGAAACAAAAAGATGATTATCCATACTGCCAAGGGCGTATTCCACCATCTTCTTTCCTTTGTGTGTACAAAGCAAAATACCGACCGGAGGATTGTCGCCCGGCTGCATTTCATTCTCGGCATAATAGCTGACATAGGCATTCAGCTGTCCTATGTGTTCATGGCGGAACTCGTCATTTTTTAATTCCACAATGACATTGCAATGAAGCAACCGGTTGTAGAAAACGAGATCCGCAAAATAATATTCTCCGTCTATGATGATGCGTTTCTGACGCGCCTCGAAACAGAAGCCTTTCCCAAGTTCTTATGCCAACAAATTTATTATGCAAAGTGACTTAAACTAAATCGCAGCTACAAAAGTAATTATAAAAATATAATCATTTATTTCTTTACATAAGAATTTCATTAATTTAAGTGCGGTGATATTGCCACAACTTAAATTAATGACGTATGAATGATCACTCAACAACTTTTGAAGCAGTCACATCCTCTATGCTGAAAATCTTAAAAGAGGATTTTTCTCGTACAGATAGTACATTGGAAGGCTATGCATGGAAATGGAATCAATTAAGGCAGTTCATGGAGAACAATGATTTGCATTCCCTCACCCCTAAAGTCTGCGATGATTTTTTATCTTCTCTTTATGGTTCTAAAGATTTAACTTCATTAAAATCTGGTGACAAGAAATTTTTATCCGCTATCTTACTCCTGAAAAATTACCTCATTACAGGCCAAGTTATTCCAAGAAAAGTTCCGGTAGAATTGAAAGGAGAGATTGGCAGTTTGATGATGCAATATATATTATCTCGAAGTCAAGAACGCTTGTCCGGACACACTATCTACAATCACAAACAAATATTCCATCGTTTCCTTGATTTTCTAACATCTGCAAAAGTAGCCTCCATAGAACAAGTTGAGATTACCCACATCATTAAATATCTTAATACCATTGGTACTAAATATAAATCTGTAGCAAGTATATCCATCCATATTCTACGTAACTTTTTCCGATATCTATATGAACACAAAATTATAGATATGGATTTAGCGGCATTTATTCCAAAAGATAATTATAAGAAACAGCCTAAGCTACCGTCAGCTTACACTTCTGAAGAAATAAAAAAGATAGTGTCTTCTGTGGATAGAAGTACGACTACAGGAAAACGTAATTACTCAATTATTCTATTAGCCACAATGCTTGGTTTGAGGGCTTCTGATATAGCAAATTTAAAGTTTGAAAATATATTGTGGGAGGATAATGCCATACGTTTAATCCAGCATAAAACAAATAAGGAATTAGAACTGCCACTTCTACCGGAAATAGGCAATGCTATTATTGAATATCTACGGTATGGACGTCCAAAGTCCCAGTCATCATATATATTTCTCTTGGCACGTTCTCCCTATACTCACATAAACCAACCGGTCATATCCCAGATAGCCAAGAAATATTTTCTTAAAGCCAACGTAAATATAAAGAACAAGCATCATGGCGCACATGCCCTTCGACATTCCTTAGCGACACTTCTTTTAGAAGAGCAGGTAAAGCTCCCTGTTATAAGCGAAGTTTTAGGGCATGAGAACACGGAATCAACAAGTTATTATCTAAGAATAGATATCCAATCACTGAAAAAATGCTCCCTTGATGTATCACCTGTATGTGAAAACTTTTATACCCAGAAAGGAGGCTATTTTTATGAATAGAAATTTTAAAGGCATTTACGCCTCATTGATAAGAGAGTTTGTGAGCTTGAAGCGCAGTATGGGATTTAAGTATATTGGGGGAGAGTTTGTCCTGACTTTATTTGATAGATTTACTATTGAAAGAAATGAGACTGCAATAGGTATTACCAAGGAGTTGTCAGATGCATGGTGCAAGGAACGTGACAATGAATCCAATAGTTACCATTATCGTAGGTGCTATATTTTAGGTGCTTTCTCTTCGTTTCTTAACAAAAAAGGAATCCGCTCATATATACCAAGAACCCCGTCATTGAGAAATACCTTTATCCCTCATATCTTTTCATCAAAAGAGATAGAACGAATTTTTACGACATGTGATAATATGCAAAGTGGAAATAATGATATGAGATCCTCTTTTTTTATAATGCCTTCACTGCTTCGCATGTTATACGGAACAGGAATACGCATAGGTGAAGCCTTGTCTCTGCTCAATGAAGATATTAATCTTGAGGAAGAATACTTCATTTTACGAGATACAAAAAACGGCAAAGACAGGATTGTCCCATTTTCCACTTCTTTAGCAGAGGTTCTTAAAGATTATGTTGTACATAGAAACAGATTACCCGTAAAGATATCAGATACTACTCCCTTTTTTATCACACTTAAAGGAAGGGCTTGTGACAGGGATAGCATATATCGTCGATTTTGCAAAATACTCATTCAAGCAAACATTCCCAAAGACCGCATACGTCTGCATGACTTGAGACATACATTTGCCGTTCACTCTCTTGCTAAAATGGCTGAAGAAGGTATGGATTTATATTGTTCTTTGCCGATCCTATCAACTTACCTTGGACATCAATCTTTGCGGGCGACGAATAACTATGTTCGGCTTACGTCAGAGATGTATCCCGAATTAATTAGAAAAATAGATATCATTGGTTTTGATATTTTCCCTAAAATGTGACATTTATGAAACCTACAAATTTTTCAAAATATCTAACAGACTTCCTTCTCCGGTATTTGCCCCATGAAAGAGGAGCAAGTACTAATACGATCCATTCATACAGGGACACATTTACCTTATATCTGGTATACATGGAAAGTAAAGGTGTAAAAGCTGAAAAACTGACAATGGAAAGTATAACAAAAGAGAATATCTTGTCCTTCCTTGATTGGTTGGAAACAAAAAGAAGTTGCTGTACATCAACACGTAATCTTCGCCTTGCTGCCATACAATCATTTTTTAAGTACCTCCAATATCAGAGTTCAGACCATCTATACGAATATCAAGAAATAATGGCTATAAATAATAAAAAGAGTGTCAAGCCTATTATGAACTATCTAACGGTAGAAGAGATGAAGATTCTTCTGCAACAACCAGATACGACCAAACCTAAAGGTCGTAGGGATCTGGCGTTATTGTCACTTATGTATGATACAGCGTGTAGAGTGTCAGAAGTAATAAGCCTAACTCCGCAATGTGTTCGATTAGATGAACCATATACTGTAATAATCACGGGAAAAGGGAATAAAAATAGAGTTGTACCAATGCTTGAAGAACAGTTGGATATACTGAAAATATATATGAAAGAGAATGGATTGTTGAGATCAGAATGTCTACAACATCCGCTATTTACAAACTGTTGGGGCGAAAAGCTGACAAGAGCAGGGGTGGCGAATATACTGGATAGATACATCAAAAAGGCAAAGCTACTTCATCCCACGTTAATGAAGGGGAAAATAAGCTGTCATAGTCTTAGGCATAGTAAGGCAATGCATCTGTTACAAGCTGGGGTTAACTTAGTTTATATTAGAGATATTTTGGGGCACGTGAATGTGCAAACTACAGAAATTTATGCAAGAGCGGACTCAAAAGTGAAACGGGAGGCTATAGAAAAAGCTTATATTAAAGTTGTTCAGGAGGTGGATACTAAACCTATGTGGCAAGGAAATGAAAAGTTAATGGATTTTTTAAAGTCTTTCTGATGAAAATATTATGCAAAGTGATGGAGATAAATCTTTTTATAATTACTTTTGTAGCTGTGATTTAGTTTAAGTCACTTTGCATAATAAATTTGTTGGCATAAGAAATGTTATGCAAACCTTTACATAAAAGTTCCAGCAAGAACTCCTGCAAGTGTCCGAGCAGGGCTTCTTCAATATCGCTTTCCGTAACGACATCTTTGGCTTGGAGACCGAGAAACTCAAACGTATAGGGGTCGCGTATCTGCAAAAGCGGGGTGTGTCGCTCTGCCTTGCTGTCTGCAAGCATCATCGCTTTCATCTTATCCTCCGACAGTCCGATGCGAATGTGAAGGTTGGAAACAATCTGACGGCGTAATTCACGCACACTCCATGTTCCCCGAATACATTCCGTTTCATAGAAAAAACGTACCAACGGGTCTTCTATCGTAAGCAACTCCCTGATATGCGAAAAGGAAAGTGCAGAAACCAAATTCTCAGGGGGTGTATTGAACTGTTCAGAAAGCTTGCCTGCATTTTTCTTATTAACAGCGAAAGAGTCAATTTCCGGCAATTTGTGCGACACTGTCGCATAAATTTCTGATAACGGCAATTTATGCAACGCCGTCGCATGATTTGCGGAAACCAGTGTACCGATATGCGGATAATCTCTATAAAACAATCGTGAAAGTTGGAAAAGGGTGACATTCAGGCCCTTTTGCCCGATACGTTTTTCCAGACTTTTCAGCAGATTGTCCCCGTACTTGGCCCGGTCGCTGCCATTTTGTTCGTATTCAACAATATAACATCCGATTATCCAATTGCGTAACGTGGTTGCCTGATTGATGGTTTTAACCGCCACCCCACGCATTGAATCATCGACGGTTATAATCTTTTGAGCCAACTGCTCAAAGGATATGCTTTGTATTGAATTTGCTAATTGTTCCATATCTGACTGTAAATCGGAAACAAATATAGGAAAAATACAGGAGACACCGGTCGTTTGTTGCTGTTGAATTGATAATAACGGCATTAAAATGTATAGAGGGAGGGTGCACGAACCCGACGCTTGCACTCTGACCGATGGTGATTACCTGAAACGAGTCAAATCAAGTCATGGGATAATATTTGCCGCCTATCATAGACAGCAGCTGCTTGCGTTGTTTACCCTCCGAGTTCTTATACCCGATGTGCATCCACGACGGTACTCCCTGACTGTTTTCTTTCTCGGAAATCAACTGGTCAAACTCTCTTACTCTAAGAAAACCACGACAGAAACTCTTGAATTCCATCATATTGCCGTTTACGGGAATCAGGTCGAAGGCATAGCCGGAGTAATGCCCCCGTTATTACTTTGTGAACCTGCATCGCAAATATAAAGGGAGCAGGCAGTCACAGACAATCCGTTTTATGAACGACTGAAATCATTTACAAACGGCAGATTTTTATTCTTTTCTGCATTATATACAGAAAAGCCGTACCCTGTTCGTTTACCGACAAGGCACGGCTCTCGTCCCCCAAAAAGAGGAATCAGACAGTGACAACAGTTACATATAAATTCTGTCGCTCCTGTTCACAGAATTTATCATACTTGGCTTTGTCCGTACCGCTTTCGATAGCCCTGTCGATGACACCGCCCAGTTCATCGAAACAAACCTCGTTGTTCACACATTCCACGTCCATTCCCTTCACAAGATAAACCTCGTAATAGTCCGAACCATTGAGCACGACGATGACATATCCCGCGTGCAGTCGTCCGTTTACCTTGATTCGGAGTGCCGGCAAATCCCTGTATAGAGTGGCGGCAAATTCTTCGATACTCCATGACATGAGGACGGTCATGGGGGTTAACGCTACTAACTGTTCCTTAATGATCTGTGCAACCTGCATTACATATTCTTTTTCCATAACTCTAAGTTTGTAAGTTTATAAATTATTATTCCATGATTCACTCGAACCAGTCCGGGTTATCCTTTTTGAGTTCGGCTACCAGCTCGTTTTCGGGCAGTTGAAGGGTTCTCTCATCGGTAAAGAAGAAAACTTCGTCATAAATGCTTTCGGCTTCTTTACTGGCGAAACCTTCGTTTTCGTCATTGAAACTACCGGGCTGCAGAGCATCCAGCAGGGTGGTCGGGGCAATCAGCAGTTCTTCGCCATCGTTGGCTTCCACAATACGGCATACATAGCTCTTGCCGCCAAATTGAATTTCATTTGTTTTCATATTATCCTCCTTATTTTAATGGTATATTACGTCCGTGTTCATTGAGGTACTCCATGATGCACTTCGCTTCCTCGTGCGAGGCTTGGTTTCGTTCGTCATAGTGCCGCGTTTCGTCCGCCATGACCTTGATACACGCCTTAATCAGGCGATACAGGCTTTGCTGAAGCGTGGGGTGCATGTCGGGGATTGCCGCTGCGAACCGTTCGGGTTGAAACTGAAACTGTTTACCGCCATTTCCCAGTCTTTGGCGAGGCGATATTCTTTGCTTTCTTTAATGTCCATATTCTTGAATTTTAATAGTTCTCGTTGCATATTTTGTCAAGTTCCCTAATTATGGGTGTCACCTCTTTGCCTGTAAGCCTTTCTATGTCATACAGCAAATGCTCCAAGCGGTCATACGCCTTTTCTCCCGCTTTTGTAAATTCTCCGGTGCTGTCGAATGCGTTACCTTCACACCCCAGTTCTTGCAATAATTCTTCTAATGTCTTCATTTGTTGAATTTTTAATGATTGTTTTTCTTTCCCTCTGCTCGGCTTCCTTGTTACCGGAGCCGCTTCGGGTTTTATGGTGCTTTCCGGGGCTGGCGAAAAAGCCCTTTCCGACGTTTTTTCTTGCCAATTACGCTTCGTAGAAGGAAGAATTTGCAAGAAATGCAATTCAAAACGACGGAATCAGGCGCGACAGCCCATATTTGCACCGATAAAAACCGATGCGGTGACGGACAGGAAAGCCAGACGGAAGAGAATACGGAGACCTGAAAGTGGTAGAAAAGGACGGCTGGAAACTAAAAAAGAAAATTATATATCTATATATGGATAATTGTTGCTATATTTGCATATAAATAGTGATATATTGATATTATGGGAGCAACGAACTATACCACAAACAGCGATATGCTGACGCTTCTGGCGTTGCGTGTCAAGGAGTACCGTCTGGCAGCTCGCATGAGCCAGAAGGAGCTGGCCGAACAGTCGGGCGTGAGCCAGACGACAATCAGCCATTTTGAACAAGGGGTCAGCCGTAACCTAACCTTGGCCAATTTCATCTCCCTGCTGCGTGCGCTCGGTCAGGAACAGCGGCTCGCGGAAATCCTGCCGGAACTGCCCATGCCGCCGATGGCACTTCGGGAAATTGAGAAACTGATACCTAAACGAGTTAGGAGGGGCAAGAAATGATAGAAAGTCTCGATGTAATCCTATGGGATAAAAAGGTCGGCACGCTTGTCGCCAACCGGGAAGGACACCGCAGCAAAGCCTGTTTCTACTTCGACAGCGATTATGTCCGCAACGGCTATGATATCGCCCGCTCCGTGCGCCGGTAAAGGGTTGCCGCACAGCGCTATCGCCGGTCTATCCCGATGAAGAGCGGCTTTTCGGCGGCCTGCCGTCGTTCATAGCCGATTCACTGCCCGACCATTGGGGAAACACCGTGTTCAACGAATGGGCCAAAGTGCATCATATCCGTATGAGGGACTTGTCCGCCCTCGACCGTCTCGCCTATATCGGACGGCGTGGCATGGGGGCATTGGAGTTCGTCCCGCCCACTGCCGAGGAACTGGAGACACCGTTCAAGGTCGAGATCGCCGATCTCTACCAACTGGCCCGGCAGGCTTTCGAGGAAGCCGGACGGTTCAACGTCCCGGTATCGGGCAACCTGATGGTCGAAAGCCTGTTCAAGGTGGGTACGTCCGCAGGAGGGCGACGGCCCAAGGCAGTGGTCAACGTCAATTTCGAGGAGGGACAATGTTACTCCGGACAGGTGGCGACCCCTTATCCGGGCTACACGCCGATGATCGTCAAGTTCGACGAACACCAGAAGATGCCGACGACACGGATAGAATACAGCTATTACCTGATGGCTGTGGATGCCGAGCTTCAGATGATGCCGAGCCGCCTGCTTGAAGGCGAGCAGACAGCGCACTTCCTGACCGAGCGTTTCGACCGCCAGAACGGCAAGAAGGTGCATATCCAGACATTGGCTGCCATGAACCCCTCGGCGGATTCTTACGAAGCACTGTTCGAGGCAGCTTGCCGTATCGGCGTGCCGCCGGGGGAACTCCGGCAACTGTTCCGCTCGATGGTGCTGAACGTTCTGGGCGGGAACGTCGATGACCATAACAAGAATTTCAGCTTCCTGATGGACGACGACGGGCATTGGCACGTTGCTCCGGCCTATGACTACACGTTCTCGGTCGATCCGGACGCACCGTATTACGTCAACCGCCATAGCATGACAGTCAACAACAAGACGGAGGGCATTACTGCGGAGGATTTGCTGGAAGTAGCCCGCCGGTATGGTATAAAGGCCGCAGAGCCGTTCATAGAAAAGGCCATAGGTATCGTCTCGCATTACCCGGAATACGGCCGGGAGGCCGGTGTCGGAGAGGAATGGATAGGAACGATAGAAAAGGAAATCGCCGCACGAATAGAGTGCGTGAGCGACAACCGGGCAGACCGATTAAAATAGAGCGTGGGATTTCATGTAGGGGAAATGAGGGGGTGTGTCAAAACTAAAATGTCCCCTCCGAAAAGTTATAGATTGTAACTATGACATTTTAAAACGGTCGTATTAAGCTCTGTATTGAGTAATGATACGACCCTTTTTTAGCCTTTGAGGGTACTCAAATTTCAAATTCTAAGTTCATAGCTTCAAAAATTGAGTTTTGACACACTCTCTTGTCATTGTCATTCCGCCCCTTTCTTGCTTAGGAGGGTCAACTGGTCGGGACGGTCGGGAAACCAATAGGCGTCGCTGTCAAGATACACACATCTGTCACCGTTCCAAGGCTTCCTGAAAGCTAATACCTCTTGGGGGCCGAATACTACTCCATAATCGTTTGTAAATGCCACTATGTCGCCTACAGCCAAATCGTCCTCCGTATCCATGACTTCGGAAAGGCGATTGTAAAACTCCATGCCTTCGGCTTCACGTTCCGCTTTCCAGCGCAAAAAATCCTCTTTGTGACTTCTGCCCGTACTTATCGGTGATAATTCCGAAGGCAAAACCTCCGCTTCCGAAGTACCGGACGAAATCAGAATAATGCTGTCGTCTTCCATGTTTTCCGGTGCAGAAATCACTCGGTAAGCCCCGTCGGACAAACCGTTGTCCGGGTCATGCCAATAAAGCAGATTCCCGGTCTTGATAAAATCGTATTTTCCCATTGTCTTGTGAGTTATTGATTATTTATTTTCCTTTTTTCGATTCCTTTCCTTCGGAATCGCTTCGAGGTTTTACAGATGCAATGCACGGTCGTCGGCACGGCTTCATACGACGGCTCTTCTTGCCAATTACGCTTCACTTGGGAAGGAAGAATTTGCAAGAAGTGCACTTCAAGCCGGCGAATCAAGCGCGACGTCCGACTTTCGCATCGGATAAAACCCGTGCGGTGAGGGCCGGAAAAGTCGGATGGGAAGAACAGGCGGTTCATACCGCTACAAAAGGGAAAGAATGCAATTATAAGAGGAAATGGGCGGTGGCGGGGTATCCGGGAGGCTGACTATAAAAGGACGAAGGCGGGCGATAAAGACAAAGGAGACAGCGCACTGACTGTATTATCGGTACGCTATCTTGTACATTCAATTTTCGGAACCCGATGCTTTTCTATTCGTGGAACAATCCTTTTTCAAAAACATTCTTCTCCGAATAGCTCGATGTTCGCTTTTTGGAAAATTTGCGGGTTATGCTGATAAAGAAGCGGCAGGTTCAACATAGCCATAGGGTATTCCACGAAGCCGCTCCTGCGCTTATACTCGGAATCGGTCGCCAGTCCGTTTTTCACCAAGAACTCCATTGCTTCGGGGTAATGATTGACGTCGATAAATGTACGGTCCGGCAGACCGAGTGCGTCCATTTCCTCCAAATTAACGGAAAGCACGATATATTCGTCTTCATCTTCCATCATTACCAAGGTGAGAGCCAACCAACCATTGCGGTAAAACTCTGGTACGAGGTAATACTGTTCGCCTCTGAACTCGTATTCTTTCTGCCTGAAAGAGCTGTCCGGCTCTACGATTTCAAATTCATCTTCACCTGCGGCAAAAGCAATCATAGGGTTACTGGCATCTACATACGCTTCACCTGCTTTGTAGCACAAATACTCTCTGTTTTCGGAACGCACGATAGCAAATTGAATTTCCATAAAATTTTAACATTAATCAGTTGAACAATCTGTTTATTTTTTCCCTCCTTTCGGAAGCCTTCAGGCTTCTCCCGTCGGGATTTGATTTTTACGTGCATCAAAGATTGCCTTTCAGGGAGAAACAGGCAAGGAATTTGGGCAGAATTTTATAGTTGCGGTATTGAGCGTCCGCGAAATATGGACGATTGAAAATCGGGAAAGCTGCTGAAAAATTGTGTTCAAATAGCGTAGCGGTACTTGAATGTTCCTCCAAGGCAATACCTTTGCACCGGAAAAAGCATGTCCCGACGGGCAGAGCCGTCGGCGAAGGGATTTCCATACAAAAGGAAAACGAAGGGGTAAAAAGGGAGATCTGCCGGCGGCAGTGCTAAAAAAGACAGCCACTCCTGCGGCTATCTCCTGTAGCGTTGCGCTATTTTTTTCCGGCCTTGCTATCCGGCTTGTCTTTCCGTTTCTTCGGAGAAAACAATCCGTTGAAACAAACCGTCGTGGCAAAGGTACGTGCCTGTGTCGCATTGCACAATCCTGCTCCGGGCATTGTTGCACCGTTGTAATGTTTGCAGTCCTTACATTTCATCATTACCTCTTTTTAGAAACCAGCAGGGCGGATTTCTCCGTCCTGCTATTGAATTATGGTCAAGCAGCAACCTCTTCGGTTTGCGTATGTTCTTCGGGTTGTACCTCTGCCGTGGGTTGTGTATTTTCCGCCTCGGCGGTTTCTTCGGGCTTTGTCTGCCGTTCCTTTGCCAACAAGGCGGCTTTGCGTTCCTCGATACGTTTATGGCGTTTCTCATACACCTCATTATATCCACTTTCAATTTCGGCGAGCGTGTCGGGCATGTGCTTACGGGCAAAATCGAGCAAGAGGGTGGCAGTAGCGTTATTGCCGTATGCGCCTTTGAAGTTGTCTATCAAGAAATCCCTGCGGATAACGGCTTTCTGCTTGGCCGTTAGGTTGGCGATGATGTTCATCTTTTCTTCGTCCTCAAGGTGTTGGTAGGCTTTTTTCTCCCCGATACCGAATACCCCGAAGTGTTCCCTGCGGAGAGACGACAGCAGGAAGAAATATATCATCTTTTCCTCGTCCTGCGTGAATTTGCTTTCGGACATATCGACGTCCAAAATCTGTTTCTTAGCGTCTGCAACGGTTTTCTCGACGGCTATTTCCTTGTTACGTTTGTCCTGCTTCTCCAGTTTTTCCACCGGGGAGAGTTGTTTTTCGGTAGCCATGTCCGCATTGGCGGCAGCACTTGCCATATAACACAGCGTAATTTCTTTCTGTCCGATACTAATATAAAACGTGAGTTCGCCCGTGTCAATTCGTTCATGGATTGACTTGCATTTTTCCATATAGTTGCTGAAATCCTGCTCGTACTCCTTGTATGCCTCCTCGTATTCCTCGATAGTGTCGTATTCTTCCTTTTCGGGAGCTACCGGCGTTTCGGGGTATGGCGTGGCATAGGTATTTAGGTGCTCGACCTCGTACCCCATAGCGGTAAGGCGTTCCACCGCAATCATGTTGTTGTTGAAATCTTGGTAGCATAGCGATACGGAGGGGTATTGTTCCACGAACTGCACGGCTTTCTCCACGAGATAGGAAGCGTTCATTTCGGCCAGACAACTCCGGTTGGCGCAATTTCCGCAACCACCCTCGCAGAACAACATCATGTTGTTGGTATTGTGGGGGCATGAGGCGCACAAGGTCTTGTCGAATGCGTAACGGCTAAGGTCTGTCGTGAAATCCCGTTCGATAAACTTTGCCACCTCGGCGGCTTTCAGTCCTCGCCAACAGTCGTACAACATGCTGTCGCTGTCTTTCAAATGTTTGTAGTACACCTCTTTTTGAATATCCGTACCGTATCGGCAAATCTCACTCGCCACGCTGATTGTAATTTCGTCCTTTTCAAAAATTCTGCTATTTCGGGGATCAGGGAGACGAATTTCAGACGGGTACGGATATAGTTCTCGTTCTTGCCGAACTGCTCGGCCAATGACTGCACATCATAGCGACCGCTCTCCATAAGTTTTTGGTAGGCGTTGGCTTCCTCTATGGGGGTAACGTCCTTGCGCTGCAGATTCTCCGTCACGGCCATTTCGGCGGCGGTCTCGTCCGAAACATGCAAGATGACGGCTGAAATCTCGGTCAGTTCTGCCATAAGGGCGGCACGATACCTGCGCTCTCCGAAAACAATCTCGAAGCGGTCGGTGTCCGCAATGGGGCGCACGCCGATAGGTTGCAACACTCCCTGCTGACGAATACTCTCGGCCAGTTCGGCAAGGCTCACCTCGTCAAAGTGCTTGCGTGGGTTATAACTGCTCGGCTGAATATTCATCAATGCAACCGATACGATGTTCTTCTCTGCTACTGATTGAATGTTCATTGTTTCCATAATTCATAAATTTTGATTTGTTATTACATTAGATTGTTTGATTACTATTGTCTTTATTGTGCGGTGTCAAACTCGTACTCCTGCGGATTGTCGTACCCGTCGAACACTACCCGAAAAGTGTCAAAGTCCTTTCTGCCCGCCAGTCTGACGGTATCTCTTTTCCCGATGAAATAGGGTTCATTCATTGTCCGAAACGGTGCGCCGAGCGTTATCCTATCCACCAACGTACAAACCTTGTCGGGTTGTTGGGGCATGATATAGCCCAGTGCATATTCGTTGTAAACTACCAATCTTATTTTATCCATGTCGATGTCAATTTTACGTTGTTTTTTCTTTCCCTCCTTTCGGTTCCTTTCTCTGCCTGAACCGCTTTGAGGTTTTACGGATGCGGTGCACGGCTGTCGGTACAGCTTCATACGACGGCTTTTCCTGCCAATTACTCTTTCGTAGAAAGGAAGAATTTGCAGGAAATGCACTTCAAGCCGCCGTATCAAGCGCGACAGCGGACCTTTGCATCTGATAAAACACAACGGTGACGGCAGAGAATGAAGCCGGGACAGCGGTAAAGGAATCGGTAAAAAAGGGATATGCCCGTCAGGGTTAGAATAGGGATAAAACGGGCAATGTGCCTGTACTTGCGGGCAGGTAAAAAGAAAAAGATGGTAAGACTATAAAGGTGGAATGCGCCCTATGGAAAACAGCGGGCGGATAAAAAAGGACGCATGGCTACCGTCTCCGGGGTGGGCAGATGCGGCAGCCATGCCTGTTTACTGTTCGTTCTTTTCCAGATATTCTTTCATTGCCTCGTTCACGATGTCTTTCAGCGACATGTTCTTCTTGATGGCGAGGAATTTCATACGGGTATGAATGCTTTTGTTGATGACGAAGTTGCAATGAACCGCCGTTTCTTTCTCCGTGGGGGCTGCTACCGGCTGTTTTCCGCCGGTAGATTTTTTCGTGGACGACAGCAACCCGTCCAGTCCGCCCTTCATACTGTCTTTCAGTAAATCGCTCTTGCTCATATCGGGGTTATTTTAATTTCAGTACCTCTTGCGCCAGAGCCATGTAGTCCTTAGCCCCGTTGCTGTTCTTGCTGTACTCGAAGATGTTCTTGCCCTTTATGGGCGCTTCGGCCAAAGATACATTGTCCCGTATAACGGTCTTGAACACCTTGTCGCAGAATGAATCCTTGACGAGTTCGGCCACGCTCTTGTTCAGCGTCTTGCGTTTGTCAAACTGCGTAATGACGATACCGCCAATGGCGAGTTTCGGGTTCAAGCATTCCTGGACGGTGGCAATCACGTTCATGATTTTGGCCATGCCGCGCATGGCGAGGAACTGTGCCTGTACCGGGATAATCAGGTAGTCTGCCGCAGTAAGGGCGTTCAGTGTAAGCAATCCCAGCGAGGGTGGACAGTCGATAAGGATATAATCGAATTTCCGGTGATCGAGCGATTTGGCTATTAGCCCGCTCAATATCAGTTCCCGTCCCGGCTCGTTGATGAGTTCGGCCTCGGCAGCCGAGAGATCGAGACAGGACGGTACGACGGTAACACCTCCTGCCGTTTCAACTAACGGCAAGGGGTATTTGCCTTTCATCGCCCCGTACACGGTCTGTTCCTCCTCAATGGAGAGGCCGAAGGATTCCGTGAGATTTGCCTGACCATCCATGTCGATAGCCAGCACGCGCTTTTTCTTCTGCTGCAAGGCCGCAGCCAGATTGATGGTGGTGGTCGTCTTTCCGACCCCGCCTTTATGGTTTAGAACCGCAATTATTTTTGTCATAACATATTGCCTTTAAATTCAATACAAAGATAATACTATTTTTAGTAATTACTAATTTTAGTATATACTAATTTACTACAATATATAATTTTAGTATATTAGTATTATAGTATTTACTATTATACTAAATATAGTATATACTATACAGTAAGGCAGATTTGCTCTGTACTACAGTACTTTTTAAATGCAAGAATTAAGTGTATTCTTCAGAAAAAAATCGCAGAATTTGCAATTATCTTAGAATTAAACGGTTATTCGGGTTGCATGGAAATTGGGTAACGAGATGGCAACCGTTCCTATTTCAGAGTTCATTATTGTCTTGCACCAATGTTATAACTCTTGATGTACAAAGGTATAACTTTTTTATGAATGGGCAAAAAGGTGGTGAAGATTTCATTGTATAGGTGCAATTATTTGAATTTAGTCTATCATCAATCTGTGATATTATGAGTTCCCCGATTCCGCCAATCACCCATTTCCGTTGCTCGTCTGCAAAGGAAGTACAGACTTCATTTGAAAGTTGAAAGGTCGGGCGGCAAGCCGTTTCGGGGTGAATCTTCCTTCCTTGAAGAGTATTCACCCCGAAAACCTTTCCCCCTTCAAGCCTGTACTTAAAACCGCAGACGGCAACGGAAATGAGCGACTGACGAAAATGTAGATAAACAAACAGACAGCATACAAAGGGTTCTTACATTGATAACCCATTTGTATGCTGTTCTTGTATCTATCCATAGGGGCACTATTATTTTGCATCAGATGAAAATATGGGCAAGCGGTAAATTTCGCTCCCTCCAAAAATATAGAAGGGATTATCCGCTGCCACTCATCGTGCGTGCCGTTATACTCCCGTTTCAAGGCTTGCTCAATTTCACTACGCTTGTAGAGGACTTTGCCACCAAGCACATAATAAGGGAGTGTCCCGTTACTGCGATACTCGCTCAATGTTCTTCGGCTGACTTTAAGCATATATGCTACCTCCTTGTCGCACATATATTCATCGTCATTGGGTAATGTTGCCCCATCTTTTGGAATGCTGTCAATGATTTCCGACAACTGGTCGATACTCTCGTGAATGGACTGCATCCACGCATCGTCTTTGGTTCTCATCTCTTGGTACATAGTTCAAATTGTTTTTAGTGTTATACATCGGTTAAATCTCTCTGCCTCGCCATTTGGCCTCCTTGCGTCTATCCTCCACCTTTTTTACGATGCTATCCACATCTTCAGGCAGGTAGTAGGTGCGATTACCGATTTTGGTGTAGGCAAGAGTTCCGTTATCTCGCAAGGTCTGCAATGTTCGCTTGCTGATTTTCAACTTCTGACAAACATCCTGATGGTCGAGCCAATTGTTTGTCTTTTTTCTACCACCCTTTACAACGGGTGAGTTCGATACTCGCAGAATGAACTGCTCAATCTTCGTGGCAAATTCCTCGAATGCCTTACGCTCAAAAACGATTAAATCCATACGCTTTCGTTTTATTTGTTTTTAATATTCTCAACCTTTTGTTCCGCTAAGATATAGTCGGCATAAACTCCAATCCAAGCGTTTTGAAGATGTGGCAGTGTGTGGCGCTCATTTGGCACTCTCTGGCGTCATTCTCCACTCCGCCCACATCGGTAATTTGTTCTATTCCCATTAGCCGTTGCCGTATCTTCACTGCAAATAAAAGCAGTAAAAAGCATATTGCAATGGGGGTGTCTATACGTGTCATAGACTGACATATCATTGCATATTCGGTGTTATGAATAGCACCACTAAATCCTATTATATCCTTAATCATTGTTGTTTCTCTTTTCATCGTCATTTCGTTTTCTTGGTGCAAAGAAATAGATATGTAATCACACCTCAATCATCTTGTGAGCCTGTTGCAGTATATGGCACAGGTCGTGGCACTTTTAGGTGTATATGATGATACCTTTCTAAGCATACATCACATTGTAGTCCATATTATATAAGAATACACAAAGCGACCGCCCGTCTCGGATCTTGTCCGTAGCATTGCCGTTTGTCAGACCGATACCTATCCGTCTGCCAAACTTTTGCCCCGAACAGCCGATACAGGCGGTCACTTATTCTATGAAAGCAGAATGACAGATAGACCGACCTCCGATGTTTCGGAAGTCCGTCTATATACCATTGAATTTAAGACCTTAATTCTCCCATTTAAGGTTTTCGGCATTACTCGCTCATCATCGTTCAACTTGGGAAGAATCATGAAGTCGGAACGCCTACCCAATCAGCCTGAAAAGCAATACAATTCATAATTGCCTATATAGACCTAATTAGTTGTGGTAGAATAGTATGCATATTTTCTTTGCAGCAGATAATCGGTCATAATTGTGCACAAAGACCATATGTTGAACTTTCAAAACCATTCAAAAAATGAGTAAAAAAGAGATTAAAATCAGTAACGAAGAGATGACGGAGTTGATGGGACTGAAGCGTACATCAGACTCTAATGACGATTCTGACAAGACCGCCATTGAGTTGGCTACCGAGAAGTATTCAAAGGAGGAGTTGGCAGCAAAGGAAACTGTACTATCAGTCGAGCCAAAGCCTGATGAGATTACTCCAGAGGATACGGAGGAGTTGACAAAGGTTGCTAACTCTGAGGAGCAGTCACCAGCCCCCACCATTCAACGCAGGGTGAGCAGCAAGCAACGCAAACTCTCATTGGAGGAGTACCGCAATACTTTTATGCGACCTTACAGGATTGAAGACCGCAAGCCCGTATTCATTAGCGGCAAATTACGCAAGATGCTCGACAAGTTCGCCTGCAAAATCGGTGAGGACAGAATGAGTATGTCGGGATTGTTGGAGAATATCGTTCGCCATCACATCGAACTATATGCCGATGATTTTGAGCATTGGAAAGGGATGTAATATCACGGCAGCTTGGACTGCTAAATAACAGTCTACACCATCTAAAACCGTCAATGACGGTGGAAGCAGCAAGCCCTCGGTCTTGGGGTGTAGCGAGGTTATCTTTCGGGATGCCGAAAATGTCGGATGAGCCGCCATTGCACCCGAAAACCTCGCTCCACCCCGACGGGTGGAGGTAATCCGCTCCCGATGGTCGCAGATTGTGAAAAGCCGAATTTGAAAAACAAATGAAATGTAAAAAGTATGGTAAAGAATAAGACAAAACCCAAGCCCAGAGGCCGACCACAGGTCAGCACTCTGAAACGACTTACCAAGTCGGTAACGGTGAAGTTCTCAAAGCCCGATTATGAGATGTTACGCCGCCGAAGCAAGAACGCCAATCGCACGCTTGCCGAGTACATACGAGAGTCAGCCTTTGATGCACAAATCGTAGCCAAACATTCGGCTGAGGATGCTGCTGTAATCCGTAACCTTACGGGTATGGCAAACAATCTCAATCAGCTTACAAAGCTGTCGCATCAAACAGGCTTCTATCGCACGAAGAATATAGTGGTGGAGCTACTCGAAAAACTCAAGTCTATAATGAACGACTATAAGTCAGCAGAAAGGAGGTGCCGATGATAGGTAAAATCAAGAAGGGCAAATCCTTTGGCGGATGCGTACGCTATGTGATGGGTAAAGACGATGCCAAAATCCTTGCCTCGGATGGTGTTTTGCTCGGAACGAACAAAGAAATGATTGATAGTTTCAACTGTCAATGTCTCTTAAATCCGAAAATTAAGCAACCATTAGGGCATATTGCACTGAGTTTTAAGCCTGAAGATGCACCACGATTAACAGATGAGTTTATGGCAAAAATTGCTTTAGAGTATATGGAGTTAATGGGAATTAAGAATACTCAATTCATCTTGGTAAGGCATCATAATACCAATAATCCGCATTGTCATTTGGTATATAATCGCATCAACTACGATGGTAAAGTAATCTCCTCGCAGAATGATTTTAAGCGAAATGAAATTGCTACAAAGAAGTTGAAAGACAAATACGAATTGACTTACGCAGAAGATAAGAGCAAGACCAATGTGAAGAAGCTCCACAACCCTGAGAGAGTGAAGTATGAGATTCATAATGCTGTAAAGGCTGCATTGAAACGATGCAGAACTTGGGAGGAATTTAATGAGGAGTTGAAACGCAGAGGCATTCACTTGGAGTTTGCATTTAGGCGAAAGAACAGTCGTGTCGTGGATGATATACAAGGCTTACGATTTATAAAGGATGGGCTTACATTCAAGGCTTCCGATGTGAGTAGGCAGTTCAGTTATTCAAAACTTAACGAACAATTAAGTTGGGATAAACCGAAAATGCAGACCGAAATAGAGCCTAAGCAGCAGCCGATAAGGCAAGAGGAGGAGCGTAATTACAGCGTTACCGACAATCTTATCGAAAGCAACGGATTAGGTTTGTTTACTCCATCAGATGCACCGCAGGAGGATGAACAAGCACCTTCTTGGCAAAAGAAAAAGAAGGATAAGAAGAAAAAGAATCGAGGAATAAGATTCTAAACAATCAATTTTTTCACACTTAAAAAGAGTTTAATATGAACAACAAAAATTTCAAAAATAACGACCACGAGTCGTGTATGGAAGGCATCTACGGATGCATGGAGCGAATCGAAGCCGGTATCATCGAATTACAAAAATCGATTCAGTGCAATAATAGTTCGGTAGTTAGCAACGATGCTGATGAAACATTCGTGCAGGAGATTAAGGAACTTGTTGGCAATGCCACAGGTCTCAATTGCCGACACACAGACCGCAAAATTGAAGAGCAGACTAAGGTGTTAAATTCAAATTTTAGTGCCATAAGCGAGGCTGTAAGGGATGTGAAAGCGATTGTCAATAAATCGCAATCGTCTGGCGATGTGCTAAACTCGCTGGCAGAAATCAAGGCTAAACAGCAGGAGGAATCCGATAAGGTCAAGAAGATGTTCCGAGAAACCAATGAAAATATCGAAAGTGGAATAGCCAATGCCAAGCATCTTCGTATCAGCATTGATGAACCTCATGTCTTGATAACCTTTGTAATCATGTCGGCAGCCATTGCAGTTTTATCAGTTGCTTTACATCTGGCAAAACGTCCGAACTATGAACGCATTGATAATGACCTCAAATATCGTTACATAAAAATGAAAGGCGATGCTTCGGCTGAACATATAGCCACTTTGGAGGACATCTTCGAACTCAACCGAGATAACCAAAAGATTGAGCAGATGCGTGAGGATGTGGAAATCTACGAAGAGGCTGTCCGTAAGCAAGCCGCCCTTACCGAGCAAGCAAGGCTCAAAGAGCAGGCAGCAAAGGAGCAAGAATCAAGAGCCAAGTCCATCAAGAACAAACAGGACGATAGTAAGGTTAATCTGAATAACAAATCAAAACCCTGATTGTGATATGGCAACAGTTAAGATTAAGTTCCGACCATCAACGGTTGATGGCGGACAAGGTACAATTTTCTATCAAGTAATCCACAATCGTGTAGCCCGTCAGCAAAAGACGGGCTACCGTCTCTACGGCTCTGAGTGGAACAATCACTTGTCGGAGGTGGTATTACCACGATTCAATGATGAGAGAAAGCGTTATCTGTCGGAAATAATCGATAAAATCCGAATGGATGTAAAGGCTCTTCAAAAGATTATTTCAGGATTTGAGCATAGCGAATGTGACTATACCGCTGATGATGTAATAGCCGAGTTTATAGCGGACAATCCCGAAAATTACCTTTTCTCATTCATGGAGGGTGTAATCTCCAATCTGAAAACATTGGGCAAGATACGTACATCGGAAACATATGCTGCTACGCTCAGCAGTTTCAGACGCTTTCGGGAGGATAAGGATTTGGCATTGGACGATATGGATTCCGATATGATGATGGCATACGAAGCCTACTTGAAGCGTAGCGGAGTAAGCCCCAACAGTTCATCATTCTATATGCGTAATCTTCGGGCAGTATATAATCGGGCTGTTGAAAAGGAATTGACTACCCAGCGATACCCGTTCAAGCACGTCTATACAGGTGTGGATAAAACCGTAAAGCGAGCCGTTCCACTCAAAGCAGTCAAGCGTATTAAGGAATTGGACTTGTCGATGAATCCCACTCTTGATTTTGCCAGAGATATGTTTATGTTGAGTTTTTACACTCGTGGTATGTCATTCGTAGATATGGCATACTTACGGAAAAAGGATTTGAACGGCAATATTTTATCGTACCGCAGACGCAAGACAGGGCAACAGTTATTCATCAAATGGGAGAAGTGTATGCAGGAGATTGTAGATAAGTATGATAATCCGCTGTCGCAATATCTATTACCCATCATCAAGCCGTTCAGTGAAATAGATGAACGCAAGCAATACATCTATACGGCACATAACATCAACCGTAGTCTGAAAGTCATCGGCAACCAATTGGGATTGTCCGTACCACTTACGATGTATGTGAGCCGTCACGCTTGGGCAAGTATTGCCAAAAGCAAGAATGTTCCTATTTCAGTAATCAGTGAAGGAATGGGTCACGATTCAGAAGCGACCACACGCATCTACCTTGCATCATTGGACACGATGGCAATTGACAAGGCGAACAGTATGATTCTGAAATCTCTGTAAGTGAAGGATTGTTGAGCGAATTGTAAAGTCTCTTTGGAAGAGAGAACTTATCTCTTCCAAAGAGAAATGATTACCGCTACAAAATTACACATTTTTCGGCAAATGGCACCAATTTACACTAAAAAATGTTACGCAAAATTCTGATTTTGTTCAGGCAAAAAGCGGATTGTTGAGCGAATAAGTTATACCTATTCTGCTAAACAGCTTATTTTCAATAGATATATGCGGCATAAATCACTCTTCCAAAGAGAAGTGACCTATAATTCTGATTTATGCGCATTAAGAAATATTGTATAACACTGATTCTCTTGCTGTTTGGTGTAGGTATTGCGCATTCGCAAGAGAGCCGCACGGAAATCTGTGTTGATTTCCGTGTGAACAGTACTGTCATCGATTCCGCATACTCGGACAATGCCGCCCGTATGCAGGAAATCATCGAGTTCCTACGGAATATCCATCAGGACAGTACAATCAACATCGTGGAAATATCCTTCTGTGGAGCGGCATCACCCGAAGGTAGTGACCAACTCAACCGCAAGCTGGCACGAGGTCGCCTCTCGGCACTTGAAAAGTTCATCCGCAAGGAGGTGGATATTCCCGATAGTCTCATTACCCGTAATGACAGCTATATTCCGTGGGATTATCTGAAATCACAGATTGAGGATTCGGGATTGACACATAAGGATGAAGTAATCTCCATATTGGAGGAAGAATCCCTATTGGTGGATTATCATCATCCGAATACCCATATTGACAACCGTATCGTAAAACTGAAGCGGTTGGATAACGGCAAGGTATGGCAACAGATGAACAAACTCTTCTTCGAGCGTATGCGAAATGCCTGTGCCGTATTCGTAACGTACAAGCAGAAACTTCCACCCGTTCAGGAGCCTGTGATTGTTCCCGATACCATTAAGGTAGAGCCAATCGTTGAAGTCGTGGAAATCAACCCGACACAACGGCAATTGTAGCACCCGTTGTTCCCGATGTGGAGGAATGGACACGCAAACTGCACGTCAAGACCAACGCCATCGGCTTGGGAATGGGCATTGCCAATGTCGCAGCGGAAATCGACTTGGCAAAGCACTGGTCGTTCACTTTGCCCGTCTATTATTCGGCTTGGGACTATTTCAAGACCACCATCAAGTTCAGAACATTCAGCGTACAGCCCGAGTTCCGCTATTGGCTGTCGGAAAACAACGATGGCTGCTTTGCAGGAGCGCATTTCGGACTGGCTTATTACAATTTCGCCTTTGACGGTGATTACCGCTATCAAGACCACAACCGTGAAACACCGTCTATCGGTGGTGGTTTAAGTATCGGCTATCGCTTGCCTATCAGCAGGAACAACCGTTGGTGGGTGGAGTTCTCACTCGGTGCGGGTATTTATTCCCGTCATTATGACAAGTTCCACAACACACCGAATACGAAGGACGGTTTGATGATTGAGAGCATCAAGAAAACCTATTGGGGTATCGACCAAGCAGCGGTATCGTTCTCATATTCGTTTGACTTGAAGAAGAAAGGAGGCAAGCGATGAAAAAGATTCTGTACCTTATTATATGTATGCCTCTGTTGCTGTTTTCAGCTTGTGATGTCCACGAATGGCCTGAGACACCTGAGTTTGTAAAAATGCATCTACGCCTCAATTATGAAACGGATATGACCGAGTGGGAACATCTGTACGATGGAGCATCGGTCATCGAGCAGGGTTTGGGTGATACATACGACAACCATCAGGATTATGGTAAGATACGCTACATCGTCCGTACCTATCCCGTATCGGAGAAACAACGCACGATACAGGACTATGTACAGGAGTTCGTATTCACAAAGGATATTGCCGAAGGTTACGACCACGAAGTGACGCTTGATGTACTGCCGGGCAACTACAATGTAATGGTGTGGTCTGATTTGGTGAAGACAAGCGGTGATACCCATTTCCACAATGCCGACAACTTCGCAGAGATTATGTTGCAGGGCGACCACAAGGGAAATACCAACCATCGTGACGCTTTCAGAGGTACGAACAATATTTCACTCGTAGCGGATATTATGGAGCGTCTGCCTGATACGCTTAATGTGGCGATGCAACGACCTCTTGCCAAGTTTGAGTTCGTGACGAATGATGTTGAAGAGTTCATCGACAAGGAATCCGTCCGTGTTGCCTCCAAAGCCAACGGTAACAAGTCGGCATCGGCAGATGACACCCCGACAAGAGCCGTAAATATCGAGGATTACAAGGTCGTATTCTACTATGTGGGATTTATGCCACACGCATACAGTATGTACACCGACAAGCCCGTGGATTCATCTACGGGAGTGATGTTCGAGTCCACCTTGAAGAAGCTATCCGATTCGGAAGCCTCAATGGGATTTGATTATGTGTTTGTGAACGGCAAGAAATCGGCAGTGACGGTGCAGATTGGCATTTACGACAATGAGGGTACACAACTCTCCTTGACCGAGCCGATAGAAGTGCCGTTGAAGCGAAGCCACCATACCATAATGACGGGTATGTTCCTGATGTCGGAAGCATCGGGAGGTGTAACCATCAATCCCGACTTTGACGGAGACCATAACCTGATTTTCCCCTAACAGCAAAGAATAATGAAGAATCTACTGCATAACATACAGATATTAATGATGCTTGCCCTTATGGTAGTTGGCATACAGTCCTGTTCCGATGACTTACAGGAAACGGGCGATGTGGAAGTAAGCTTTACCGCAACGCTGCCGACCGATACCCGTACACGCTCTTTCGGCAAGGCTGAACAGGTGAATACCCTTGTGGTGGGAATTTTCAAAAAGGGTGTTTCCGATGAACATACCAACAGCGGAGGAAGTTGGAGTTATTATGAAACAGACCGCAAGTTTTTTCCTATAAGTGGTACTCAGACATACAGTTTTGTCTTTTGGGCGTATGACAGCAGTCAGAACATCTACGACATAGATGATCTGACCGCTGTCAAGATGAACACTCTGCCAAATCCGATAACATTCTCCGAGGCAGAAGCATCGGATGCATTCTTTGCGACCGAAAAAGATATTACCGTAACGGGAAGCAGCAGTTACCCCATTGAACTTGTCCGCCCATTGGCTCAAATCAATGTAGGAACTACGGGAGTACCGATGCAGGCATCATTTACAGCAAAGTCCGCTCCCGACACATTCCACCCATTTGCCAATACTGTAAGCGGAGAGACCGATTTCATTTGGAATTTCAGCGACACCACCACCGAAACATTCTCGGCTGATGGTACAGCATATAACTACCTTGCTATGGGCTATCTGTTTGCTCCGACAACAGCGATGCAGATTGCAGCGAAATTGACATTGACCGATGGAGAAAACAGCAAGACGGTGGAGTTTCCAAAGGTTGAGATTGAAGCCAACCAACGAAGCAATATAGCAGGAGGATTTACAGCAGAATAAGAGAATTTCAAAATATGTATAACCCTAATAACGAGTTAAAAAGCCGAACAAGAGACAGAAGACCAACTAACAGCCACAAAGGGATGGAGCAGTTCCAAGACCTTTCATCCTGCAACTCGCAGGATACGACAGATTGATGATAAATCCCCGTTCTGCATAAGGGAAACAGCCCTCGACAATGGTTTCGGCAATCCGAGTGATGCGGAAAACATTAAAAACAAGAAATTAAAGTAAAACTATTTTGTATAACAATTAAAATTTTCAGAAATGAACAAGAAATTATTCTTAGGTATGTTCGCAGCAGCTGGTATGTTGTTGGCAACATCGTGTTCGAATGACGAACTGGATGTAGTTCAGTCAGGAAATGAGGCTCAGGTGTCTTTCTCACTGGGTCTTGAAGGTGGTATCGCTACCCGTGCTATCAGTGATGGTAAGAGTGCTGATGTTTTGGTTTATGCTGTATTTGACAAAGATGGTAACCGTCTCTCAAATATTCAGGCTGTAACAAAAACAGGTGTAACATTCCCAACCACAGAAAGCATTACTTTGGCTAAGGGTCAGACTTACAAAGTGGCATTCTGGGCACAGGATGATGATTGTGAGGCTTATACAGTAGATACAGACAAGATGAGTGTTGTTGTAAACTATGCCAACGATGAGAACAAAGTGAACAATGATGAAACTCGTGATGCATTCTTCAAGACTGTAGAATTTACTGTAACAGGTTCTACTTCTATTGATGTAGAAATGAAGCGTCCTTTCGCTCAAATCAATGTGGGTGTGACTAAGGAAGATTGGAAAGCTGCTGTTGCATCAGGTATTGAGATTGGAAGTTCATCTGTTGTTATTAAGAACGCTGCTACTTCTTTGAACTTGCTCGATGGTACGGTTAACGGTTCTACTGAAGTTAGTTATGCTTTGAACGCTATTCCTAATGACCCCGCAATCTTGAAAGTGGATGCTAATGGCGATGGTGAAGATGAAGAATACAACTGGCTTTCTATGAGTTATATTCTTCCTGCTGCAGAACAGACAGGTTATGAAAAGGCTACATTGGAAAACATCGCTTTTGTATTTGCTCCAAAGAATAATTCTTACAGCAACATCGAGTTCAATCAGGGTTTGAACAGTGTTCCTGTACAGCGTAACTGGCGTACAAATATCCTTGGTAAGTTGCTTACTGGTGACATTACATTCAACATTGTCATTGACCCTGTTTATGAGGATGACCATAATGTGAACGTACCTTATGCAACTATCAATGGCGTTGTTTATACTTCATTCGCAGAAGCTATGGCAGCTGTTCAAGATGGTGAAACTATCAAATTGGAAGGTGAAACCACACTTGGTGCTACAGCAGGCGAACACTTATTTACAATTGATAATAAAAATGTGACTATTGACCTTAACGGATATGGTATCGTTGCTAATATTCCTGATGTTTCTGTAAGTACAGCTATTTTCCATGTAAAACCTAATAGTGGATTGACAATTGTTGGTGATGGAAATGTGAAGGTGACAACTGCTAAGTCATGGCCAAATGCATACGCTGCATTTATTGAAAATGACGGTGGAGAAGTAAACCTAAAGGGTGGTAACTGGACTATGACTGCATTGGAATATTCTCAAGAGTCATTGTGTCCTTTATTCGTTGATAACAATAGTAATCTAAACTCTGCTACATTGAATATTTACAATGGCACTTACACTTTCCATCGTAATTTGTTCCGTAACTTTGCCAATGCTGCTGGTCATAATAACTATGCTACTGTTGCTACTATCAATATTTATGGTGGTACATTCAATGGTCGTGAAGGTGATGCAGGTGCTATTTGGAATCAGAAGCCAAGTTCAACCACTCCAGACGGAGCAGGTGTAATCAACGTAATGGGCGGTATATTCAACAATGTTGTAATCAACAATGACTTTGCTGAAAATAATTCTGATGCTCCTACTTATTTGACAGTTACTACCGCTGACGAACTCACTCAGGCTATCGCTAATGCTACTGCTGATGTAACTATTTTCCTTGGTGATAACATTACTGGTAATGCTACTGCAGTACAGAAGGAAAATGTTAAAGTTACAATTATCGGTAATCAGAAGACCTATAATGGTGCAATCATTGTTGACGGTAAGAGTAAAAGATATGCTACAGCAGGTTTGACCATTCAAAATATAAGCTTCAGTGCTGAAAATATTTCTGAACCTGCTTACATCAATTTGGGTAAATCTGGCGATGGTAACACTCGTTACACCAACAATGTTACTGTAAAGGATTGTACTTTCTCCACTACTTCTACAAAAGATGTTGCTGCGGTTAAATCCTACACAGGCGGTGATTGGAATCTGAACATCAGCGGCTGTACTGCAAACGAGGGTATGCACTCTATGTTACAAGTTGCCAACGTGGAAAAAGGCTTGAAAATAGTTGATTGTAAGGTTTATTCTAAGAACGGTGTAAACCTCAATAATACACCTGCTTTAGAGATGAGTGGCTGTACTTTTGACACAAAGGGTTATGCAGTCCGTATCGGTGTGAACGGTAATACTAACAACGGCGTTTTCAATATCTCTAATAGTACGTTGAAATCTAATTGCGAAGATGGTGATGCAGTTATCATCTTACGTGGTAATATGGCTAGTTCTACTTTGAATTTGAAAAACACTACGGTTACAGGAACAACCCAGTATACCAACGAGTCTAATGCAACAATTACCGTTATGTAAATGTAATCAAAGAAATTCTATCATCCTTTGATAGATATATACACATAAAACATTAGCTAAGAAGCCTTGCCGTTCGTGAGAATAGCAAGGCTTCGCCTTTATAGATTGAAATTCAACAACTCATTTTGGGAGAGATTTGCTGTCCTATACCTTGCAATGATATAAGCAGACTAATCCCATTCTCTTTTCGTTGGCATAAACTCTCCAAAACCTTCTGCCTTATTCTACTCGCCTCGTAGGTGTTCAGCCTAAATGCAAGGGCAATAATCACTTCAAGATTATAGAATGTAGCCCAACTTTGGGGCGTTGCAAAATCGCATCGTTGAGTTGTTGCAGTGGATAGTGTTCCACTCTTGTATATCGCTCTGACAGCGGCTCGGGTGTCGGGGCTATCACCCCGAACAACTCCACTAATTCCATTTCTGACATCCATACATTACCGCTTGGGATATTCACTTTACCCGATTCGCTGATTGTTATGATTGCTCGTCCCATACCGATACATATTAAATGGCAAATCTTTCGCTAACTCTACTCTCAAACATTGATATATCGTGTTCGAGTTTGGTATTGGTTACCTTTGCGTAAATCTGCGTTGTGGTAATGTTCGTATGTCCGAGAATCTTGCTCACACTCTCTATTGGCATACCATAGTTCAAGGCTAACACTGCAAATGTGTGACGACTTAGATGGAACGAAGTTCGCTTCTCGATACCGCATATCTTGGCAACCTCCTTGATGCGTCTGTTTATCACATCGTGGCTACCAATATTGAAAAGGTTGTTGCCTATTCGGTATGGTTCGTATCGTTTGATAATCTGCATAGGAATATCCATCAACTTGATTTGGAACGGTACTCCTGTCTTTTGTCGCTTCGACACTATCCACGGTGAACCGCCCAACATTGAGATATTCTCCGTTGTCAGGTTCTTGATGTCTATGAATGATATACCCGTCCAGCAGCCAAACACGAATAAATCTCTTGCCAACTCCAAATCGGGGTTGTTCAATTCAACTGTCGTAAATGTTTGCAGTTCCTCTTCGGTTAAGAACCCTCGTTCTTTGTGGTCAGGGTCAACCTTATATTGGGCAAACGGGTTGCGCGCTATCTTACCATTATAGTGAGCAGTGGTTACAATATGCTTCAATGGTATGGAGTATATCCACACCGAGGATTGAGCAAGTCCGACTTCGTTTCTCAGATACAAACAATAATCACGAATGAAATCCTCAGTAAGTTCATTCATAGCAATATCTGTACGCTTATAGTGTACCTTAATAAATTCTGCAAGATATTTCCTTACGGTGAGATACTTTTGATATGTACGCAAAGAACGATCTTTGCCAACTCGTTTGGCAAAGGCTTCGTTCTCCTTGTCAAATGCTCGGAGCAGGGTTTCATACTCCGTACCTATACCTTGATAGGCATTGCGTACCATTTCAGCGGTTACAAATGCCTCACGGTCTGAAATGCGTTGATAGTGTTTGATGATTTGAGCCTTGATATTATCCAAAGCAAGATTGAGTTCCCTTGCTTCCTTGCTCTTGCCTTTGGCTCTGTTGCCTTTCACATCCCAAAGGTCTTTGTGGATGCTCTGCTTGCAACTGAATTGGGCTACTGAGCCGTTGATTGTCACTCGTCCCATAATGGGAACAATACCGTTTTTCTCCTTGCTTCCGTTCACGTAGAACAGCACCTTAAATGTACTTCGCATAATCTAATCTTTTTTGGTTACAAAATAAGTTATCAGCGAGTTATACATTGATATACAAAATGATGCAGAACGATGAAACGTGACGACACAAAGAAAAACTTTACCTCATTATCGGGTAATGATTTGCAAACTGTCCGCCTTCATTACCCCTCATTTCCTTGCATTATTGCCATTGTTCCCGTTTCCAGACTTCTCAACTTAATGCGTTATAGCTCAGTTCTTAACGCCAATATTCGCTTTTTTTGCTCCGAGAACCGTAATTTTTCATAAAAAATCCTTCGAGTACACTTTACAGATGAGTACAAAAAAACAAGAGAATCCATAGCAATTATTGTAGCAATAGATTCTCTTGTCTAATAAGGCTTGGTTTATTTATCAGCAAATTTCAAATGAGAAAGGGTCAGAAAGTAAATCAATAGAGATTTTACAAATTTACCAATACTCGATGGTTCGTTTCTCTGTATATTCTTCTGGAGCAGTATATTCATCGCCGACATAGTTCCCATTGTCATCATACTTATCGTATTCGGTGGTGTAGCTTACCTTCCGCTCTATCCAATTCTTGTGCTTGTCGAACTTGGTATAGGTATAGCGATAAGTGGTGTTACCTTCTTCCGGGTGCTCCTGTATCATCGTGGCCGGGTATTTGCTGTCACCTTCATAGCTGTATTTCCAAGTGACGTATGCCATGTGCGAAGTAAACTGATGACTGATGATACGATTGCGCTTATCAAACATATAGGTCTGGTCAAGTTCCGTGTTGGTATCAGCATCCGGACAAATATCCGTCCGCATACCATCTTTTGATTCGATGTTCACCACATAATCTCCCCATCCTTCCACTTTGTAGGAAGTAGCTGTGACATATTGATAGGCCGCTTCGTCTCCGAACTTGTTCTGCATGGCAATCAGATTGCCCGCCTGGTCAAATTTGAGTGATTCCTCATTGCCGTTTACCGACTTGACTTTACCGGACAACCCATAAATATCCGTTCCTTTGTAGCGTAAACTACCCATTAGGACAGGTTGACCGTTTTCTTTTGCAGCTTTCATGGAAGCAATCGTTTCATCGTCCCAGTAATCAATGCTGCGGACAACTGTCAGGCTGGGAGTCTCACCCGCTTTGACAGCAGAAGAACGATCCCGATTCGATGTAAATCCGTCTCTGAAAGCCTTATAGTAGGTACGCAATGCAGGTATCTCATCGATGTTAGCCGGGAATGTAACGGTAGCTTGTGTCCAGTTTCCTTTTTCATCATATACATAATCGTAGGAGACGGTAAACGTCATGTCATCCACCCGCCAGTTGTTGCCTTTACTTTTATATACACCTCCGCTATACGTCCAAGTAGCCAAGTCTCCGTGTGAGTTATACGCAAAGCTGCTGGTACAAGTCAGTGTTTCGTTCCCCCCGTCAAATTCAACGGGAATCTTCTCTACGGCTTGTGTACACAGATGGCCTGTATAGACATAGGTTGTCACCGATTGTCCTGTCTTGTAACTGTCGATGTCTTTCAAGAACATGTTCGTGGTCTTCGGTGTTTCAAAAGACTTCAAGTGAGCGAGCGAGTCAAACTGCATCTCATGAAGCGTCACGCCCGATTCATTGACCGTGCCATTCTTTTTTTCGGGCAGGATGGATTGCAATACCCCATTACCGTGATAGGCATACAGAAAAGTGGTTGTGTCATAATGTCCCCGCCCGTTCTTGTCGCGACGTATCAACCGACCTGCACTGTCGTATGTGAAGCCGTCATCTTTTTTCCGGCGTTTGTAACGTCCGTCATCTACCGATTTGATTTGGGTCAGATTGGAATTGCCGTTATATTCATACGAAATGACATCAAATCCGGTTGCACCCACATTGAAAGAAGTGCGCCGCTGTTCGGATAAACGGCCGTTAGGCAAGAACTCGTATTGCGAGGTGCTTGTCACACCCCATTGTGCATTGTGGTATTCGTAGGTGACCAGCTTCGGATAGTTGCGCAATCCCATCTTTGCCCAATCCGTAGGATAGTTTACGAAATAAGGCATCAGATGTTCCGCATTCATATCCACTCTTACCGGATCAAAATACACCTGAAGCGGTGTATAAGGCTGGTTGCTTTCTTCACTGCCACAGCTTGCTGCTCCTATCGACAGCAAGCAAGAAAGAGCGACAGCTTGTATGGTCTGTAATGCTTTCATGTTCCGTTATTTTTGATTTGTTGGATGATTTTCCTTGCAGGGGACCTGCTTGGTGACAGGATGATAAGAGATATTCCAGACGGGATAAGCTCCGACCTTATCTACACAGCACGAATGCAGATAACAGTTCCCGTGTATCGAGCTTTCCGAACCCAGCAATCCGGAGATGTATTTGCATCCTTTTCCCGACACAATGATTTTGCCTTAATTCACCACCTGATGGAAAGAGGAACCTCCGAAACTGCCGATTACTCCTCCGATGGCGGAAAATTCAGCCAGCAGGTCATGCTTGATTTCGATGTTGCCTGCATTGTACAGATCCAACGGATAGATTCGTTCGTAGTTGTGAGGTGTCAGTTCGCCACATACCCCTCCGATATTAAATGTAGCAGATGTATTCTGTGTGTCCAAGCGGATGTTTCCCCAATTATGGAGATGCTCTATATCAGTTTCATTGGTTTTGAAAAGTCCGACAACACCACCGATGTAGCTATGATCAGGTTGGGCATCGGCCTTCCACTGCACGGTCAAATCGCCTTTATTCTCGACGCAGACATTCTCTTTGATAAAGATTTTACCATAATTGGTGGTCCTCCCGATGACTCCACCTATGTAGGCATCACTGCACGGATTAACGGTGAGGTTGCCCTCATTGATTATCTTGCCACGCAAAGCCACTTCCACTTCGGAGCCGTAGCTATCCAGGTCTCCGACAAGTCCACCCAGACAGAGTGTACAGATACCCTTATTGTCAGCGAATGAGATATCCACCTTGCTGGTACAATTCTCGATACATCCATTCTTGAACTCTCCCGCCAGAGAACCGGCAAGCAGGCTATAACCGTCTTCTCTCTTTTGAGCGTCGATGGTCATGTCACCTGCCAATGTCAGATCCTTGACCACAGCTTCTTTTTCACCACCCATTTCTTCAAACAGACCGACATCAAATACTCCTTTGGAGCTCTCTTCAATGACCACCCGTATTCCGTCGAAGGTAATGGTATGTCCGTTGCCGTCGAACTCCCTAACCGGGAATTTAATCGGTGTCCATTCACCGCTGATTTCGATGTCCTTCACCAGTTTAATCCGCACTTCATCTGCTGGAATCTCCTTGCCTGCATCGGTGAGCAGCGTTTGTGCTTCCATGTTTTTATCCTTGATTTCGAACGTTTCGTTCAGGAAACGCAGTTCACTCTCTTTTCCGATTTCAAATACCTGTTCCGCCTCGTTGAAATGCAAGGCGGTGACTTTCTCTTCACACGATGTCAGCCAAAAAGGCAGGCAAGCGACAAGGTAAACCATTCTTTTCATGCTGCTGCTCTTTTTACATATCTGCTGCATAATTCTCGCCCTCCATGATAAACATTCCCGACTCTTTCCAGTAATACACCACATAAGGCTCTACTTTCGACATTTCATTGATGTCCTGCGTGGGCATTCCACTAAAATAGGTAAAGACCAGTGCGTTACCCTCTATTTTTCCGGCATACGACTCCACGCTTGACATAGGAATGCTTTCACCTTGTGGAGGATACATGGTCGTTTTGACCATAAAAACTTGTTCTCCTTTCTTTTCCAGTGTGAACGATGTCAGAGCATTGGCATAACTTTTTGAAAAAGCATGTTCTGGGATGGTGTTATCTTTCAAGTAAAAAGCATACTTCGGAGAAATATATCCGATACGTTTGTCTTGGGCAGAAAGCTCTACCTTGAACCATCCCTTTTCTTTCCCCAAGAATCTGAAGCTTTGTCCACGGTTGGCTTTCATTAAAGAACTACCCGATACAGGGGTGGAACGGACATTGATTTTATCTCCTCCACTGATGAATACGTAGTTACATTTATCTTTCTGCTTAAACACTACCGGCTCTGAACTGGGTGGCAAGAAGGACAGTTCCTTCGTGGTGGGATTGTACTTGAACTCCGCTTTTTGTTTTCCCATACTGCTTTCTACGGCAACCGAAGCCTCTGTATTATCAATGTGATAGACGTCTACAATACTATAGGTAAGCCCATAGCCTCCTTCAAACACATTGTAAGCACCGTAACTGCCATCTGTCGGTGTGTTGTAAAGGTCTATTTCCAACTGAATTTGGCTGTTGCCTTCCCAATATTCCCATTTGCCCACAAAGGGTTTTGTGTCATCTGCTTGTATAGACGCGTGTACACTCAAGAAGCCACAAACAAGGCTTATCAAACTTAGGCATATCAATTTTTTCATTATGCTGTTGCTTTATATGGTTAAAATTAAAGACTAAAAGTGACATATACGGCAGACTGTACCCGTACAGGCTGTCCGTCTTTGATTCCGGGTGTCCATTCCTTTAAGGACTTGACCACTCTTACGGCTTCGGTATTGAGATTGGCATGAACCTTTTTCACAGCCGTAACATCAGATACCGAACCGTCTTTCTCCACTATAAAGGAAACAAGCACATCGCCCTGAATCTTCTGCTGTTTGCAGATCATGGGATAACGTATGCTTCGGGCAATATCCGCCAGCAATGCTTGGTTTCCACCGGGGTATTCCGGCTCCTTATCCACCTCGCTGCCTTTGTACACCTTATTGGGGCTTACCTTGGATTGTGCCGGTTCTCGTCTATCTTCCTTCGGAGTGGTTGGCATACCAAATCTTCTTTCGGGAGTATCTTTGTCTGTTTCTTTTTGCTCTTCCAATTCCTGTTGTAATGTTCTTTGCAACACTTCACTGGAGATAAGAAAACCGTTGAACTTAGAAGGAGCGTACCCGGAGAATGCCGATACCACTTCGAAACTGAATGTTTTTCCCTCCTCGATACGTGGAAAATAATAAGTACCCGCTGTTTTTATCCGATTGCCCGGCATCAGGTAGAACAAGTCTATGGGCAAACTGCGGCTTGTCTTCTGTGCCACTCCCTTTATCTGAAATTTATAGCCGCCATTAGCGCGTCCCGTACAAGTAACGCTGGTAACATGCCAATAACGATCCACTCCGGCATCGCATTTGAACGGCACATTTACCGGATAACTCTTGGGAGGAATGGAAAAACTTGTTTGCGCAAAAGTCGCATGACTCATGAAGAATGCCCCTAAGACAATGAGGCATAGTAAAATAGATAATCGCTTCATACGTATATCGTTTTATAGTTTTTAGATTCATCAGAGTTTAAACGTGATAGGCAGAGTGTATTCCACATTTACCGGTTTGCCATCCTGTGTACCGGGAATCCAACGAGGCATGGACTTCACTACGCGGACAGCTTCCTTATCCAAATAAGGATCTACAGACTTGGTAACACGAATATTTGAGATAGAGCCATCGCTCTTGACTGTAAATTTCACCAACACTTTGCCTTGTATTTTCTGTTCCTTGCAAACTGTCGGAAACTTTAGATTCTTTGATAAAAATTGTACCAATGCGGTGATACCACCGGGAAATTCCGGAGACACCTCTCTCTTGTTCTGGGAAACTTTTGCCATCGAAGGCAAATCATTGATAGTTCTTGCCTCATTTGCAGCCTGTGTATCCAAACAGTTGCCAATCAGCAGTGCGGATAGTAAACTGCTCAAAATAATTTGTTTTTTCATACAGTTTTATTGTTTAATTATCAATACGTTACATTATTCATTTATTTGCGATAAAATCCGGAACTGTCGCGTCCCCATTTGCCGCCAAATTGGTCGGTGTAATCACACTCGCTATAGGGAGAATCTTGTGTAAGATGATATAATGTTCCAGAATCAGTAAAACTTGCTGTTTTCAAACCACTTGAACTGCTTGATGATGAACCGCTCCAAGACTCCGTCGCTCCCTTATGCAAGTCTTTAAAACCGAGAATACCCATAATAAGACCTATCCCGTTGCCTATACTGAATCCCCATTGGGCCATATCCCACATGGTACCAGAGTCTATCCAACCCAGCCAATCAAGAATAAAACCTACTGCCAATCCAATCGCTCCAACAATCAAACCTACAACCAGCATCAATGCGAAGAATTGTAACACAATCTTAATAATGTAGATGGCTATGCCTAAAAACAGTATCCACTTTATCGCTGTGAACCAAGCCGATTCTCCTTCGGAATCAAACAACCAAGAGGTTAAGTCCCATGACTCTTCTTTGGTGGAAGTACCCGCTTCGTCTGTTTCTGTTACGGCTTCCAGATACGATGCGCTGACATAACCCTGCCAGCCATTATAATTGATATTAGCCCATCCGTTTTCTATAGATACAACATCAATCACGTTATCCTTAGACAATTGTCCTAATAGTTTTCCGTTTTTATTGGCTGAAGCTCGTACATTAAGACCGTTGGGAGCGGTCACTCGATAATGATCTGCAAAAGATTGCGTACATAGGGAAAAATTAAGGATTAGAAACAAAACCCATTTAATAATGTTTCTGCTAACGATCATATTCTTCAGCATACAAATACTTTGCTGGCTATATCTGTTCATCATAAATTAAGACTCTTGCAGTCCCGTAGAGTCTGCTTGATTAAACCACGAAGCGTGGAACTGCAAATGCCACGTTCTAAGTCGGAGGTCGTAGGAATAACCTTTATTCAGAGTATGGTAATAGCAGCCCACGCTATAGCGTGAGAAACCAATTACGCTTTTCCCTCTGAATAGTCTTGAATTTCCTACGTTCCCGACTTCGAGATAAGCATAACGCTTCTTTCTTTTCTAATATGTCTTGGAAAGAGTTTCCTCAATCCGGCACAAAGGTAGTGAAATTTCATGAAACAGGACCTTATATACCGTGATTTTCTTAAAGTTATGAGTGGATTTTAAGTCTATTGTTCTAAAACCAATATTAAATAAACTGCAAGAAAGACAAATCTATTAAATAATGGGCTAACATTTTCTGAAAAACTCTGTAAGGATAGAAAAAATGTTTGAGATGTATGAACTCTTAAGAAAGGACGAAACTAAAAAACAAAAATATAGTATCTACTAATTTTAACAAGAATAGGTTTACTAATTTCCTATTTTACTATGATTAGTAAATACTATATTTAGTATCTGCTTATTTTCAGATAGTTATTATCTTATCAGAAGGGCAAATCCTCCTTTTCGTCCTGCGGAAAATCGGCGGGAGGAACGGGTACGCTGTCTGCACCGTTTACATCGTTGTCCGCTCCGGCTGCCGCATCCTCGCGTTTTCCGGTATTGATAAAGGCAATGCTTTCTGCCGTGATGGAGAGCTGTATCTGGCTCTCGCCGTTCTTGTCTTTCCACAGGGAAGATGACAGTGTACCGTCAACGAGTATGAGTCTTCCTTTCGTCAGATATTCGGACAAATGGATATGGTTGTCCTTGTTGCTGCGTACCCTTATCCAAGTGGTAGTGTTTTGTCCTCTTGAATAATCGTCAACGGCTATGTCCATAGCCATGAATGAGCCGTGTACTCCTGAAATAACCTGGCAGTCTTTGCCGATGCGTCCGATAGTGTGAACATGTAACATAATAGAAAATTGTTTGTGGCAAGGTGGTTGGTCCTGCGTTACCTAAACTGTTTATTTTTTCCCTTCTTTCGGTTCCTTTCTCTGCCTGAACCGTTCCGGGATTTTATAGATGCGGTACATGGCTGCCGGTAGAGCTTCATGCGACGGCTTTTCTTGCCAATTACTCTTCGTAGAAGGAAGAATTTGCAAGAAATGCACTTCAAGCCGCCGGATCAAGCGCGGCAGCCGACCTTTGCATCTGAAAAACCGGACGGCGACGGCAGAGAGGAGACCGTAGAGATTATACCTATAACTGATATAAAAGGAAGAGGGCTTCGCCAAAGTATAAGAGCAGAGGGAAAGAGAGAGGTATAAAAGGAAGCCGACAACGGAGTTGCGGTATTTATAAACGGATATCGTGCCCTCCGCCAATGGTGTTGCCATAGGCACGATTCCCGTTTATAGCCAGTTTTGACCGGGCCGGTATCTTAAAGAGAGGAAGGCAGCAAATCCCCCATCCTCTGTTCCGGCATAGTGCAAAATCCACGAACGATAGTATCTTCGTTTACACCTTCAAGTCTGGCGAACATTTGCAACGCGTCAAATCCACAGTCGAACTGTTCCATGCTGACAGCGGGGGCAAAATGAACAATACCGTGGGGATAGCTTTTCGAGACACCTATCCACCCACGCAAATAATCATCGAAGCGTCCTTCCGCTTGTGACGCATGGAACTCTTGAGCATGGGAGCTGCAAATGCTTTTGCCGTACATTTCATCTCCTAAAATTAAAGTTCCCGTTTGCGGATTGTACATAAAACGCCGATTGGTTATCTGAAGAATATCTATGATTTCCCGTTTGACGTCGATAACCATCAGGATTTTTTCAACCTGCCGTTTTGTGCGTTTGCCTGTTTTACAGTTTTTCTTGTCCATCTCTTGTCTTTTATGTGAAACATCTGTTTTTTACCCTTTTTTCGGTTCTTTTCTCTGCCTGAACCGTTCCGGGATTTTACAGATGCGGTACACGACTGCCGGCAGGGCTTCATACGGCGGTTTTCCCGGCCAATTACTCTTTCGCAGAAAGGAAGAATTTGCAGGGAATGCACTTCAAGCCGCCGGATCAAGCGCGGCAGCCGACCTTTGCAGCTGGAAAACCGGACGGCGATGGCGGAGAGGAAACCGGAACAGGCCGGTAAATATGATGGTAAAAAGGGGGGTACGGCCTTGCCGGATATAAATGCAGGAGAAAATGAAATAGAAAAGAATGCGGCTTGGGCGGGTCAAGCAAGGGTCTGCCGGGGCAAACACGAACGGGATTCTCCTTATCCGCTCCACGCCTGAATTTCGACTGGGCGGAATGAAAGCGCGGGGCGGATAAGAAGTATCGCTGTTTGCCCTTGACGTGGCAGGTCACAAGGGAAAGATACGGAACAGGAGGCGGAAAGTCCGAAACCAGCGGCATAAAGACCGGTCGGGCTGTGGAATACCGTGTTGTTTCGACAGGTCGAAGCTCCGGCATGGAACGGCACGATCCGGGCTGCCGCCGGTTTGAACGGCCTCCGTCCCTTTCCTTGACGACTTGTTACGGCACAGACTTCCAACTGTTTACGGGGTTGGGAAAGCCGACGTATAACAGGGAAAACAGCCTGAAGGTAAAAAAGGAGATAATCGTGCTATAAAAGGTATCGGTTGCCCTGCAATCTGTCCGAAAGGCATTCGCCCTTCGGACAGACCACAGAGGTTACAGGCTTATAGTTTGGGCTTGTTCTTCGGGAGAATGGGACAAGAGAGTATTATTCTGTAAAATGACCCCAGCTCGGTCTTTACCGGGTCTTTCGATACCAAGAATGTCGCGCTCTCCTTGACTTTCGCTATATCCAAAATGGTCTTACAGATGTACTTATTCCTCAAGCGTGTTCCTCCCCTGTTGAACTGCAGCGGGAAACCTTGTTTGTCGGCGGTCTTGTGCAGAAACCATTCTTTGGGATTGTTCTCGTCATGGGCAAACTCCAGACGGTCATTCATCGTGATATTCATTTCTTTTGCCAGTTTGGTGGATAGACCCGCATTTCATGTTCAATAACTTCAGCATTCTGTCCGAACTGATAGTGGAAAACCGTACATTGGCGGAACGCTTCCTTGAGAATCTGTCGAGCGTTTACCGTTACGTCATCCAAAACTTGAAGCGCGACACCGTGCCGGTAAGCGAAGAGTTGGATTTCCTGCGTTCCTACCTCTACTTGATAGGGATGCGCTACGAGAATGCCATAAGCGTCGATGTGGATGAACAACTGGAGCGGACAGACGGCCGGATTCCCCCCGTCTGCCTCCAGCTGCTGGTAGAAAACGCCATCAAACACAACCGCTTGTCGGTACACCAACCGCTGCATATTCACGTCTTTCGGGAAGGAAACCACATTGTGGTGAAAAACGACCTTTGCCCCGTGTCGTCCGACCTGTCATCTACCGGTATCGGACAACGGAACATCATCGAGCGTTACTTCCTGTTGTGCGAGGAAAAGCCTGTCATCAAGAAAAGCGAACATTCATATATAGTCAAATTACCTATTATACCCGACGATTATGCACATCCTGATCATAGAAGATGAAAAACGGAACTTCAACCGGCTGAAAAGGCTGTTGGAAGAAATCGACGGCACATTCCGCATCGACGGGCCGTTGGCAAGCATTGTGGAGGCGGTGGAATGGCTACAGGCACATCCTGCCCCGGAGCTTATATTCGCTGACATCCGCCTGTCCGACGGCCTGAGTTTCGACGTGCTGCGCCGGACGGCAGTGCCCTCGCCTGTCATCTTCACCACCGCTTACGACGAGTATGCCATCCAGGCCTTCAAATACAACAGTTTCGATTATCTGCTGAAACCCGTCAAGGCCGACGAGCTTGCCGCCGCCATGGAAAAAGTGCGCCGCGCAAGTTCCCCGCAGACAAACGGCGAAGAGGTGCGCCAGCTATTGGAATATATGCGGCAAAGCAATTACCGTTATCGCGAGCGTTTTCTTCTGCCTTACCGCGACGGCTATATTTCCGTGCAGGTGAAAGATATCAGCCACATCGCTTTGGACGAACGCAATACGCTCCTTTGCCTGAACAACGGCACGTCCGAGACCGTGCCTTATTCTCTCGACGAGCTGGAATCCCAGCTCAACCCCGATGTCTTTTTCCGCGCCAACCGCCAGTACCTCATCCATATAGACAGTATCTTGAGTATCAATAACTGGTTCAACTCCCGACTGAAGATTCGTTTGAAGAAGTATCCCGATGTGGAAATCATCGTAAGCCGGGAAAGGGCGGCGGAGCTGAAAGGATGGTTAGACAGATAAGCTTATGAATACACCTATATTGGAAACCTCCCGCCTGATACTGCGGAAGTTCACGGAAAGAGACATGGAAGCCCTCTTCCTGATACTCAAAGACGAAGAAGCCAATAAATTCCTGCCTTGGTATCCGGTGAAAGACCTCGAAGAAACCCGGCGGTTTTATCAGGAAAGGTATGCGGCGAAATACGGACAGCCGCAAGCCTACGCCTATGCCATCTGCCTGAAAACGGACAATTTCCCGATAGGCTACGTGAAAGTCGATATGGAGGAACACCACGATTTCGGCTACGGGCTCCGCAAGGAGTTCTGGCATCGGGGGATTGCCACTGAAGCGGGCGGAGCCGTCATCGCCCAAGTGAGGAAAGACGGTCTGCCCTACATCACCGCCACGCACGACAGGAACAACCCGAGAAGCGGAAACGTGATGCGGAAGCTCGGCATGACGTACCGTTACTCATACGAAGAACTGTGGCAACCCAAGAACTTCCCCGTGATATTCAGAATGTACCAGTTAAACCTGAATGGCGACAACGAGTTCGTGTACAGGAAATATTGGGACGAGGCAACCAATCATTTCGTAGAAGACTTGTAGCCGGACACGAAGCCTGTTGTTCCGGCGGGACAAGCCATTGCTTTTTGTATGTTTATTCTGTATAACAAGGGGGCTGGCATCCAATCCACACCAACCCCACTCTTTTTTATCTATCGCCGCATAGGCATAAAGCGAAATATTGCTCCTGTTTCCGCTCAGATTAAATGATGTCCAGCTTCATACCGACGGGTCATACTGGGTTGCTCGCCTCACGGGAAACACCGTCAGGCTTGCCCGTAGCAGTCCCAACAACAAAACAAGATGAACAGTCCGACCGTGCAGAGAGAAACGGAGATAATGACGTGAAATATCAGTAGTTTGTTCAATATTGAGATATGCCGCCGAGAACAGCGTTTCGGAAGCGAAAATATTTTGATTCATACCGTGCGAAAATTTTATTTTTTTGATTATTCAATATATTCACCACGAACAGCTACACCTCGCTTTTCAGCCAAGTGTAGACATCAGTATAAACCATGAAAAACAAACTGCTAAATCAGAATCCGTCTCATCCCGAAAATATAATGCTCGCAGGCATTGTCCCAGTTCGGGCTACGGGAAGAGTCATGCACGAGGGTACAACAATAGGTCAGGTTGTTCATGCGGCAAATGAGATACCGCTGTAAAGTTCGGAGAAGATGGGCCGTTTCCACGGATATGTACCGAAGATGCACCCCATTTACCTATGCGCCGGCACGGCAAGCCACATCGGGGATTTCTCCGACTATGCCTGTTATGTCGCTGTCCTTTTTTTGCCGGATAGAGTTTCTGTCATGAAATTGCAGAAAAGAGGCGTTGTCCGTATTTCGGACACAACATTCCTGCGCAGCCGCCACACCGGCCGCCGGAACATGCTGCGCACCGGAACTGCATACCAAAGCCGTCAGTACCAACGATAGAACAACAACGGACCCTTTTATGCTTTAATTTTACTTTCCATAGGGTAAGCATAGCCCCCCTTTCTTACCATTTCCATAAAATAATTAACAAAAATAAACGAGAATTATCTGTATTTTTCATCTGCAAGACTTAATGAGGAAGTTTCTCTGGATTCGGCCAGTGCCGCCACGCACTCTTCGCGTATGGACTTGATGTAATCCAGTACCATTAACGGATCGACACTTTTGCCGTCGAGCTTGCAGGAAATATGCAGGTGTTCACCGGTGCTGCGTCCTGTAGAACCGGTAATGCCGACGACATCCCTCGGCCCGATAGCAGCCCCTTTCCGGGTAAGGATATGCGACAGGTGGCAATAGCTGACCGTGTAGTTTCCATGCCGGAGGGTTACATACTTGCCGGAGGATTTGTCCTGCCCGACTTTCACTACCACTCCCGCCATCATGGCCATTACCTCGTCGCCCCGCGCATGGAGGTCGATTCCGTTGTGAAACTTTCTTTTTCCGGTAAAAGGGTCTTTCCGATACCCATAAAGCGAGTTGATTTTCATCCGGCGCAGCGGATAGCTTACGCTAAGATAGCGTTCTATCCATACGTGCTTGCAGGTGTCGGCAGACAATGCCGGGGCAGCGTCTCCTGACGGTGGTAAGGTGTCTTGGACGGAAAGCGTGTATCCGGGCAAGGTTACCGCATTATCCCTACCGGCAGAAACGACTTCAACCCTGTATCGGAACGGCACGGTCGAAACCGTATTGAATTGTGCTTGAACGGGGCCTGCGACACTTGCAGCACCCGCCATCAAAAACAGTAGTTTCTTTCTCATGCGGCAAATATAACCAGCTCTGCCCAAGATGTCCCGTTTCCACGACCTTTTTCGACCAAAGTACAACAAAAAAAGCATTCAGAGTATGAATTTATGTGTAAAATCATACTTTGAACATAAAAATAAACACTCTTAATACACTAATATTATTCTATTATATACAGCGAAATGAAAAGAATCTATCTTTGCAAAGTATAATTCAAAATACAAAATCAATTATGAATACAGTACGATTTGAACTAATTGAATTGCCCTATCCGACACTGGCCCGATTCGGGCTTACACAGGAGATGATCGAGGACTTGCCGATGCGTGTCCTTGATGAGATTTGCGACGGTCGACACTCTCCCGTGCTTCCGGTGCGTGTCCGTGACGAGAAAGGAGAACTGATAGAGAGCCGCAGCCGCTTCGCCCTTGTCCGCAGGGACGACGGCCGACCGGACGTGGTGTTCTATCCCGTTCTGGAATCCTCGCCGCTGGAACGCTATGACGAGGCGCAACAGAAACAGCTTCTTGACGGCAAAGCCATCATTGCGGACGTGGAGACGGCGGACGGGCGGCACAGCAAGGCATTCGTGCAGATAGACGAGGGAACGAAGCAAGTGATGTATGTTCCCACGCCGATTATCGGGCGCAACCTGCAAGTGCTGGCCGAAATAATGCATCTCGGTCCGGTAGAGGTAAACGGAATGCAGAACGGCGAACCGCTGACGCTGGTCGTAGACGACGAACCCGTCACAGTGGGTATCGACCTGCACGACAAGACCGGCATCCGCTTCTGTTCGGGCGACAGCCAAAAATGGAAAGAACAACCCAAACGCGAGTGGGACAAATACACTTTCGGCGTGTACGGCTGCTGGGTGATGGACGACGACGGCAATCTCGACTACGTTCCCGAAGAGGAATATACCGAGGAACTGTGGAACGAACAGAAGAAAAGCGCCGAGCGTAACCGTGCGGCGGGACTTCACAAATAACATCTTAACATTCATCAAATATGGCAGAACACCAATATTATCCCGAAGAGGTACTTATCGAGAAGATGGAGCGCGGCCAGTACGGCTGGCTTGACTATGTGAATCATTTCTCACCCGAATGGCAGGAGGAATATACCCGCTATTGCAAGGAGCACGGTCTCATGGTGGGCAATGAATCGGCCGCCGAGTTCGTCCACTACAAGGACGAACAACTGGAAGCGGCGATGGAGAGCGGAGACGCATAACGGAAACCTTTTTAACAACGGATTATGGCGATACGAAAGAATACCAACCCCCGAATGATGGACCTGCAACCCGAAATGCAGGACATATTGAGGCGTAACGGTATGCAGGCCCACGTGGTCAGTGACGGCACGGTCTACCGGCTCGTGGTACAGGGCCACGACTCGCCGCTGCTGACCTACGACCTTACCGAGCGTCAGATGTTCCTGACGGACTGGGGGACAAACTCGGCCAACAAGAAAGCCTACAACGTGTTCACGAGCATTGTAGGGAAAGACTTTTATATGCCCAAGAACTTCGTCCATACCCGTAACGCCAACGGCCGTGTCGCTATGGGATTGCACGGCTACCGTATCGGTATGGGCGAATACGGACGTGTGGGACGGCTGGGTATGCCGCCTCCGTTCCTCGGTTGGACGCCACGCCACCAGTGGGGTTTCCATCTGCGGCGGGTCGGCGGACAGCTGTTCTATCCGGGACCACCCATTGTCCCTGAACGGTGGGACGGGCGCATGAAGCCGGGCGAATTGCAATCGGGCGGCTACGGATTTTATTACAAGTACAAGGACGGGCAGCCTATACAGTCCGCACGACAGACCGATGTCCTGCAGGACTTGCAAACGGTCATCACGCCGATAGTCAGCCGTCCGCGCAGTACAGAACCGGCCCGTACCTACAAGGAGTTGATTGCTTCTCCGGTCTATTTTTCCAACGAGAAATGGCAGGAGTGTCTTGCCTCCCACGGTCTTATCGTCGATAAGGAGGCACGGACCCTGACCGTACAGTCCGAAAAGGTGGCCGCCGATATGGTCTATGACCTGACGAAAGAAGAAACGGCCGTCCTGACCTCCAACTCCATCGAGGAACAACCTGTCGAGAAACGACTGGAAGTCCTGAACGGGGTAATCAGGGCGGATTTCGCCGACAAGGTAACAATGGCGGATCTCGACAGCGAGCGGCGTATCGCCCTCGGCTTGCACCCCGAAGTGCAGGAGGAACTGACGCAACGCCAGCAACAGGAGCAGGAAATCCTCTCCCCTCTGGAAAACCAGCTCCGGCAGGAGATGCCGTATGGCGCAACCGCTTCCGTCGATGGACGGGATATTTCCGTGCTCGACGAGCGCAAGGGCTGGTATCGGGAAGAACGGCACGGCAGGGAGGTCGAGGTCGGCGAAATAGCCGTACATCCATCCCCCATAGAGGGCAAGTACAAGATGACGGCCGTCATCGACGGGCAAGTCATCACTCACGAGATCAGCCAGAAGGATTACGATAAATTCCTTGCGGTCGATGACTACCATCGCATGAAAATCTTTTCGAAGATATTCAGCGAGGTGGACATGAAGATGCGGCCGGAAGCGCAGCGCAGTCTCGGCGTGAAAATTTTCGCCGCCCTCACAGCGGGAACGGTCATCACGGCGGGCGTCGTCCACGGCTTGCGGCATCATCATCACGGTCCGGAGTTCTACGGCGAGCGTTTCGGTGGCCCGCCACACCCGTATTTCAAACCCGGTGTCGATACGCCGAGAGACGTGGCCATACGCAATTTCGAGGCACAGATGAATCAGGATATTAACGATATGAGAAGAGGGAGATAAAGACAACTATGAGAGAAGGAGACCTTACCTACGACGACTTCCTGCAAAGGCTGAACATTCAGGACGTGCTGATTGACGCGGGCTACCACCTGAACCGGCGCGACGGCCTGCGCTATCCCTCGTATGTTCGTATAGACAGCGAGGGACGGCGTATCCGCGGCGACAAGTTCATCGTGACGCAACAGGGAAAATGCTGCTTCCAAGCCCAGCAGCAGAAAGTCTATAACATCATCTCGTTCATCAAGGAGCACCCGCAGTTCTTCACGGAATACCGTGTGGGCATGTCCCCCGACCGACTGGTGAACCTCGTGTGCAACCGGCTGCTGAACCATCCTATCGAGGACCGGACAACGCGGATTATACAGCCCAAGCGGGACATCCGCCCGTTCGACATCGCAAACTACGACCTGCACAAGTTCAACCCGCAGGACCGGGAGACACAGAAGAAGTTCTATCCTTATTTCAAGAGCCGGGGTATCGACCTCTACACGCAATATGCCTTCCACCGCCACTTCTGTCTGGCGACGAAACATCGTGAGGACGGTGCGGCATACACCAATCTCGCTTTTCCGCTGACCTTGCCCAAAGGCGACGGTACGGTCGTGGGCTTCGAAGAACGGGGACGTGCAAGAATGGACGGAAGCGGCAGCTACAAAGGCAAGGCCGAGGGCAGCAATTCGAGCGAGGGGCTGTGGATTGCCAGCCCTGCCAAGACCCCACTTGCGGAAGCCAAGCGTATCTATTGGTTCGAGAGTGCCTACGACGCAATGGCTTATTACCAGCTTAACCAGAAATGGGACAAGGTACTTAGAAAGGGAGTGTTCGTCTCTACTGGCGGAGCACCGAGCCAGCAACAGTTCAAAGCCATGATAGAGGCCACTCCACACGCTTACCACCATCTCTGCTTCGACGGGGACCGTGCCGGGCAGATCTTCGCCATCAACTTCGCGCTCACCCATGCGGGCAAGACATTCACCAGTAACGTGACGAAAGACGACAAACTGCTGGTCCGTATCAGTGGCGAGGAGAACCAAAACTACGAAGTAAAACTCGAACCCTTCGACTTTCACAGGATAGTCGGCACGCTTTTACGTCCCAAAGAAATCTATCGGGAAGATGGTACGCTTGACTATCGGACAATCGGCGACGGATATTTGCAGGAGATGAGCATGGTGTGCCAAGATGAGTACGAGATGGCTCTTGCCGAGGGTTCGGCCAGTGAGGAAACGCTGGAGGGCATGAGACAAAATATCATGCCATAGAGGATGCGATCCGTAATCTTCCCGCTCCCGGCGAGGACAGCACCGACCTTATCGTGTACGAGCCCGCTGACAAAGGCTATAAGGACTGGAACGAACAGCTCTTGGCAAAAGCCAAGCTGCAAGAATCAGTTCACGAAGAGCCGGCCAGAAGAGAAGAACCCGAACAGGAACGGCAAGCACGTTTCCACCGATGACAATGCGGCACACCCCACATGAAACAACAAAAGAGAAGACAATGAATGACAAAGAACTGACACATGACGATTTTTTGCAAAGGCTCGACATCCGGGATGTACTGCTCGATGCCGGTTATCGCCAGAACCGACGCTTCGGTTTGCGTCTCTCTTCGTTTATCCGCACGGACAGTGAGGGAAAGCGTATCCGGGGCGACAAGTTCGTCATCACACAGCATGGGAAGTGCTGTTGCCAGCCACCCCGGCAGAAGGAATACAACGTCGTTTCGTTCATCAAGGAACACCCGCATCTTTTTGCAGAATACCATGAGGGCATAAATCCGGATCGGCTGGTGGAACTCGTATGCTACCGCCTTCTGCATTACCCTATTCCCGAACAGGAAACCCGCACAGGACAACCCCAGCGGGACACCCGACCGTTCGACATTGCGGACTACAACATTCAGAAGTTCGATCCGCAGGACAGGGGTACGCAGGAGAAGTTTGCACCCTATTTCGAGAAAAGGGGTATCGACCTCTGTACGCAGCAAACCTTTCACCGGGACTTCTGTCTGGCGACCCGACACAGCGAGGACGGTCAGAGGCGCACTTGCCTCGCCTTTCCGATGACGTTACCCGAAGATGCGGATAAGATCGTAGGATTCGAGAAGCGAGGATACGCCTACACGGACGGTAACTCCAGCTACGACGACATGACCGAGGGCAACCATTCGGGGGAAGGTGTATGGATTGCCAGTCCTGCCCGGACAGCTCTTTCGGAAGCCAAGCATATCTACTGGTTCGAGAGTGCCAGCGAGGCAATGGCCTACTACCAGCTTCATCAGGCGAAAAACCAAGAGCTACGAAAGGCGGTCTTCGTCTCAACGGGCGGCGAACCTACCGAGAAACAGATGCGAGGCGTGCTTGAGCTTACGATCCCGGCCCGGCAGCATATCTGTTTCGACACCGGTCGGGAGGGGTGGAAGTTTGCCCAAACCCTGCAAAAGGAAATCTGCCGCACGATACGCTCCACCATCGAGGAGACACCGGAGCGGAAACCATATCTCGATTCCATACCGGACGGCAATGATCTGGACGAAGGAGAATTTTATCTGTTGCCCAAAGGCGGCTTGCAAGAGAGCTGCATACGATTCGATGCCGAACGGGAAGAAGCCATATCAATGAGTTCGAGCAGGTTGTGTGCCCCGGAAGATGTGCAGGACCAAATAGATACCATGAGGAAGTGTTACCGTGAGTTCCGTGAGAAATTACAGGATTTTCTCGGTATCGACAAGGAGCATGATGTCGCCATTTCCCGTGAAATGCCGGACTGTCGCTATACAGGCTGGAATGAACAATTGCTGGCAGAGCAACAGCAAGAATCGGTCCGTGAAGAGTCGGTCAGAGAGGAAGAACCTGAACAAGAACGACAAACACATTTTCGCCGATGACTATGCAGCATTCCATACAAGACGAGCGGAATATCCTTCTGCGGCCGCATACCGGGCAATTCGTCATCGACGAACTGCCGCTGATGTTCGTGTGCATGGCGGGGCTGGTGTACGGCGGCATGGAAGGTCTGCCGTTGAGCAGTATGGCGAGAATCGTTTCCTTATTTCTGCTCCTCGTGTTGCTGTATCGCTTCATCTACCTGCGTCGGATACGTTACAGGGTCGGCGAAGAACAGCTTGTCAGCGAACACGGCATTTTCATACGCAGGGTGGACTACATGGAACTGTACCGTATCGTGGACTTTCAAGAACACCAGAGCCTCCTGCAACAGATTTGCGGGTTAAAGACGGTTCGCATTCTCTCGATGGACCGGAACACGCCAAGGCTCGACCTTATCGGCGTCCGATGCGGAAACGACATCGTGGCGATTATCCGTGAACGTGTGGAAATCAATAAACGAAAAAAGGGAATCTATGAGATTACGAATCATTAGTATATGGGCGGTCTTGATACTTGCCGGTCTGCTTCCGCAACTGGCCAAGGCGCAGATTGCCGCCTCAAACCCGCTGGAATGGGCGGCGTTGGCCGAGGGCAATGAATTGATTAACGGCCAGATAGACAAACAAATCAAAGGACAGACGCAGACCGCCTTGATGCAAAACAGTATCGCAGCAGAGTTCAATCGCATACACGAGTGGGAGAAACAGTACAACAGCTACCTCAAGACGGCGAGCGGCTATGCCTCGTCGCTGAAAGCCTGCACGCACCTCTATAATGACGGTGTACGGATTTTCCTCACACTGGAAAAATTGGGCAAAGCGATACGGAACAACCCGCAGGGTATCGTCGCCAGCATGAACATGAACAACCTCTATATCGAGACAGCGACGGAACTGGTCTCCGTGTTCACGCTGCTGAACGATGCCGTGGCCAAAGGCGGCACGGAAAACATGCTCACGGGGGCGGAACGGAGCAAAACCCTGTGGGCTTTGAACGACCAGCTCGCGGCATTCAGCCGGAAACTGCATCTGCTCTATTTGAGCCTGCGCTATTATACCCTGAACGACGTGTGGAACAACATAACGGCGGGTATGATAGACCGCAGCAACGGCGAAGTGGCCCGTCTGGCCATGTCCCGCTGGCGCAGGGCGGCAGCCACCGCCCGTTGAAAAAAGGACAATAAAAAACGAAGAACGATGAAGCGGATAATCTCGATATGGATTCTGTTGCTGTGCGCCGGTATCTCGAAGGTACAGGCGCAGAACGATGCGACCCTTGCGGGAATGATTCTGGTTTATACCAACAAGGCCGAGAAGGAACTGAAAAACCAAGAGAAGGTCATGCTGATGCAAACCACAGGGCATGTGTGGACAAAAGAAGAAGTGGAAGGTACGACGGACTTGCAACGGGAGTTCAACAATTACCTGAACTCGTTCCGTTCGATTGTCTGCTATGCGGCGCAGATTTACGGTTTCTACCATGAAATATCGCAGCTTACGGACAACATGGGCGACTTCACCAAACAATTGAGCAGACATTCGACGGGTGCATTGGCTGTCGCCCTCTCCACGCGGCGCAACCAGATTTACCGGGAGATGATATTGAACAGCGTGGAGATTGTGAACGACATCCGCACGGCCTGCCTGTCGGACAACAAGATGACGGAAAGGGAACGTATGGAGATCGTGTTCGGCATACGTCCGAAACTCCGGTCGATGAACCGGACGCTGCAACGGCTGACTAAAGCCGTGAAATATACCACGATGGGCGACATCTGGCGGGAAATCGACGAGGGTGCACGCCCTGTTGCGGACAAGTACGACATCGTGAAAGCCGCCCAAAGACGATGGCGGCAAAATGGAAGAAATGTTAGACCCTAAAAAAGAATAAAAATATGGGAGCTTGGGATACGATATTGAAATACGGCGGAAAGGCCATGAAAGGCATGGGCAAGGCCGCCAATGCGACGGGAAAAAGTGCCGGTCATGCGGTACTGCATCCCTCGCAGACCCTTCGGGGAGCCGGGCAGGCGGTCAAAATGGCCACTACCGGAGCTGCCGTCGGCTATGTGGGCTGGGAAAAACTGACCACCGACAAAAGTGTCGCACGGATCGTCAGTGAGGCCGTAGTCGGCAAATCCGCCACGGATGCCCTTGCAGGTACGACCGAAGACATGAAGGAACTGAAAGACAAAGCCGGAGAGACGGTCTCTGCCATAGGCGAGGCTGTGGGAGGCGCGGACTCGAAACTGAACGGGGTGTCGAACTTCCTGCGGGAAGCCTCCGGCGGTGGGTTGTTCAACATGCTCAGCGGCTTTTTGCGAAACCTCGGAGGAGGCAATGTGTCGGGGTTGAACATTGCAGGACTGATTGCGGCGGCGTACCTCGTGTTCGGACGTTCCGGCTGGCTGGGTAAAATCGCCGGTCTGTTCCTGGGCATGATGCTTATCGGCAACAATGCGGGCGTTGTCCGCACGGTTCCCTCGGAAACGGTATCGAGGACACAGACGCCGACACTCTCTCCGGAGGAACAAGCGCAAAGCGGAGGAATGAGAAGGTAGGAACACATAAAAAATATATATCACAATGAAATATACGGAAGAAATGATCCTGCACTCGGACAGCGGTTACTGTATGCCGTTCGAAGAGCCGCGGGGAAAAGACGTGGAACTGTCGCTCGGTTACGGCGAGCAGGTACACCCGACAACGGGAGAAAAGTTCTTTCATCACGGGATAGACTTCAAAGCGCGGTACTACATACTGTCGGCTGTGGCCAGTGGCATCGTGTCGGGCGTGGGAAACGACCCGGTACACGGCATTTGCCAGACAGTCCGTTACGGCGGGTACGAGGTGACATACGGTCTTCTGTCGAATGTGTTCGCACAATTCGGACAACGGGTGAAAGCCGGACAAACGGTGGCTTTGAGCGGTGAACGGCTGCATATAGAAGTCAAATTCAAGGGCGAGGAGCTGAACCCGATAGAGTTCCTGACCATGTTGTACGGCAACATCAAGGCTTTGCAGGAAACCGACGGCAACGGCCCTGCAGGTTTTTACGATGCGGAAACGGGAGTAAAAAACGACTACGAGAAGGACCAAAGGGAAATAGAAGAGCTGATGCTCCGCTTTCTGCCGCTTTACATGGAGGATTTGCAGCGGGGAGCGTACACGGTGCCCGCACATACGGAACAGTCGCTCCGCCACATCTTCACGATGGGAGCGATGAAAGAGTATTTCTACGAGCAGATGCCGAGCATAGCCAATCCCCTCGGACTGGGGCGCAAAGCCATGCCGCTTGCCTGCAAAGTTCAGAACCTGCTGATAGCGGATTTCCTGAACTACCTTGCCCTGCGGCATGAGGTGTACCTCTCCACAATGGGCGGCGAGGTAAAAAAAAACTTCATGACGAAGCTGTAGCGGGCTGCGGACTCATCGACCCGCTGGCGGAGTTGGACATCGACATCCAGAGTTTCGACATATCGAGGATTGTCTCCGTCTATCCCGACCGCGCCGGAGTCCGCTGGTGGACGAAAGCATGGTTCAACAACAGGGAAGAAGGGGAAGCCTCGGTGGAAATCGAACGGGAACAGGCGGTACGCTTCATTCAAGACCGTATCGAAAAAGATGCATGGCTCGAAGAGTTTTTCCCCAAGCAAATGGAAGTGTACCACAACGCCATCGAACAAACGAAGGAACAACTGCTGAAACAGATAAACATGATATAGAAAGATATTGATTATATGGACGAAATCAAACATAGCAGGAGGTTTGCGGAAATAGAGACCCTCATGGGCAGTTATTTCCGCCATCATCTCGTCCCCGTCATGACGCAGACGCAAACCTACCTGACCGAGAAGCAGGGCGAGGAAATGAAGGAGTATTCGACTTCCATAAGCGGCATACTCGGCATGATGGCGTCGGCGGGCCAACCGCTCTCCGACCCGTACCAAACACTCAAGGTAACGGGAGAATGGAACTCCAAAACGACAGAGGACTACATCGAGATGTGCAATAAACGGATTCTCTCGTCGGAAGAAATACAGCACGATCTCGCCTACATGGCCGGAGAGTGGCGCGATACCGTCGTGCAGGAAGTCGGACGCGAGCGTTACGACGAACTGTCGCAGGAATTGGGCTGTGACCTCGCCTACGCTTTCGTGGACTACCGCGTGGAGCAACTGATGATAGACCATCTGGTGAAGGAACGTATGCCCAAGTCCTCGGCGGACTACATCATCCGCAAAGCGGCTGAATCAAGCCTGTTGGGGTTGCCTCAGGCGTTGAGCCGCTCGCCGCTGGCCGAAGAGATAGAGAAACGCGGAGAGGCCGCCTATCGTCCGAGCAAGTTGGAAAAAGGAGCAGGTTGGGTGTTGGGGGCTTCAGCCGATACCGTCATGCTGGGCGGTGCAGGTTCGTGGGCGAGCTTCGCACGGTTCATCGGAGCGGATACAGCCATCTCGGCCGTTGCCGATCACTTCGGGGCAGAAGAGACACAGACGCTCTCTGCAGAGGAGTGTATCAGCAAGGGTGTGTTCGGCAGCGAAAGCAATGTGTTCGAGGGATTCCGTAAGGAAGCAGCGGCGATTCCACCCAAAGAGAACACACTCTTGGCCGAAGCCAACGGAGAGTTACAGAAAAAGATACCGATTATAACATTCGATTTTATGGATTGGTGGAAAACAGACAGTATAAATATGCCGTGGCGGGAAGAAACTGCCGGGGAAGAACGGAAGCGGGCGGAACGGTATAAAGATGTGCCGATGGTGGTCGCTCCCGGACAGGAGGAAGCCTATCTGCAAGACTTGGAAAGAGGGAATACCGAAACGGAACAAGCCGGTCAGGAATCCGAACAGAGGGAAAAAGAGGCGAAAGAAGTGCAGGTTTCCACAGTCTCCACCGAGAAAACGATACGGGAAGAGCCGTCCAGGCAAGAACCGCAGACCATACAGACCAACGAGAACGGTTGGGATGGACTGACCCGTTTCCTCGGACTGGAAGGTTTCAGCGAAGTCATGAGTAATCCGGGCAGTGTGTTGGCATGCTGCCAGACATGCTATTGGGTATATTCACAGGCAAGACGCAATCACTGGGACTGAAAGAAAACCTGCTGCCGATAGCGAGTATCGTGGCGGGCATATTCGTCAAGAATCCGATGCTAAAGATGTTGCTTATCGGCTTGGGTGGTGCGAACCTGCTGAACAAGGCGGGGCACGAGGCACTGGGAAAAGAAAGGACGGAGAGAAACGGAAATGTGGCCACGACCGACAAAAAGGTGCAGTACAGACGCTATCCCGATGAGCCGCTCAATCCACGTATTGTGAATCCGGTACTGCAAGGCAATACCCTTATTGCCACGATAGACCACGTGCCCTGCACGGTGCAGCTTAATTCCACGGTGGCGGACGCCTACCGTGCCGGTGCCTTGCCGCTGAACACGCTGGCCAATGCCGTGCTCGTCCAAAGCGACCGACTTCGCCAGATGGCTTCGCAGAACTATGACAACGGACAACAGGAGACCATCGTGCGGACACGGGGCATTCAGTAATATCATTTCGTAACCGACAAAAATTTTGGAATATGAAAGAGAAATCGCAGATAGAAAAGAATGCCGAGGAGCGACAGATAGAGTTGCTCTCCACGGCTTTGAACGAAGCATCGAACGCTGGAGGCCACTGGCTCAACGCCGCTGGCAAAGGTTTTCCAAAATTCTACCCGCGCGGTGTCGCCGTCAGCCCGTTCAACGGGTTGTTTATGGCATTGCATTCGGACCGGAACGGGTGCAAGACCAACCTGTTTACCCTTTACAGCGATGCCAAGGCTCGCGGCACATCTGTCCGTGAGCACGAGCAGGGAGTCCCGTTCCTGTTCTATAACTGGAATAAGTACGTCCATCGCAACAATCCGGAGGACATCATCAGCCGAGACGCCTATCTGAAACTGGACGAGGAGGTGCAGAAACAGTACAAGGGCATACATAACCGGGAGATCCGCACACTTTTCAATATCGACCAAACGACACTGCCTTACGTGGATAAGGAGGAATACGATATGGTATTGCTGAAAGACGGCAGTGCCGTGGAACGGGGATATTCCGAGGCCGACGAACGGCGATTGCATATCCGTTTCAACGACTTCCTGCTGAAAATGCGGGACAATCTCGTGCCCGTGCGTTCGGACGGAAGCGGAATGCCCCATTACGAGACAGACCGCGATGCGGTCTATATGCCGCGCCAACGGGATTTCGGACACTACAACGATTATGTACAGGAGGCACTGCGGCAAATCGTAAGTGCCACGGGACACCAGCAACGGCTGGCCCGTGAAGGCATGGTGATGAAAAACGGTATGGGTCCCTCGGAAGATGCCCTCAAACAGGAACGGCTAATCGTGGAGGTGGCTTCGGGAATCAAAATGCTGGAATTGGGACTGCCCGCCCGTCTGTCCGACAAAAGCCTTGAACTGGTGGACTACTGGAACCGGGAACTCAAGGAGAACCCCAACCTGGTGGACGCCCTCGAAAGCGACGTGAACAACGCCCTCGAAGTAATCCATAAGGCAGAACGGGGCGAGAAAATCGAATATGCCACGATGCGCAACCGCCGGCAGACCTCGGACATGCAGGAGCAGTTACCCAAGCATTTCTATGTAGCTGACGAGATCCGGAAACACCCGAACAAGGAGGACAAGACCATTGTCATTGTCATCGACCCGTCCTCGAAATCGGCGGATGTGATACTCCCTGCCGGTGCGTCGCCGGAAGTGGACAATGAAGTGCCGGGCATGAACAAGGCCCGTATCGGCAGGGCTTTGCGAAGGGAAGGGATCGAAAACGTGCGTTTCTTCAATCCTGACGGCGCATGGGGGTATAGGCCCGATGATACTTATTTCGCCCAAAAACAGGTGTCACTGGCCCGGCTGAAGAACTGGGCGCTGGAGATGCTCTCCACATTGGACGTAACGCCTGCGGTCAAACGGGCGGACGAAATCGGCTTCGACCAAGTACAGATGATTCAGGACGACAAGAACCGCTGGGCACTGTATCTGAAGCCCGAACATCAGAGCGGGTACAGTATCTATCCCGACAAGGACGACCTGAACCGCTTCTTCTCCACCCTCAAACAGTCGATGGACAATATCGAAAATGTACGCATGGAGCTGGCGCACAAGTATTATGCGCTGGCGGAAACACAACCCGACCTGAAAGTGGACCTGTTCAGCAGCGGGGCGCAGGACATTGACCTGAACCGGATTCAGCGGGTGTCCGTGTTCAAGACCAAACAAGAAGGGACTCTGTGCGTGGCGACCATTGACGGAAAGAAATTACAACCCCGAAGCGTCACCCGGCAACAATGGCAACGCATGTGGGTGGCGGAGGACCGTGCCAAATACAAATGCCATCTGGCGGCCACGCTTTTCGCCGACGTACTGCGCAAAGGACAGACGCAGGAAGAGAGTGCCGGAAAGAAACAAGGAGAAGAGGATACCCAGCAGCAGGATAAAGACAAGAATCCTAAACAAACCGCCGGGGAAGCCCAGAAAGCCGGTTCATCCCTAAAAGAGTTGTCCATAAAAGATATGCCGGAACAACTGTATGGCAAGTATGAGCAAATCAAAGAAGAACAACCGGAAGCGGTCGTCCTTTTCAAACATGGGAACAACTATTATGCTTCCATGTATGATGCGGAGACCATTGCGAACGAACTGAACCTGCCTCCGAGCAAAGAACGCGTTCCGTATGATGCAAACAAAATCATATTGGTATTCGAGCATGACAATGAGGAAACAAGGCAGCAAATTCATGCGCTACGGGCATACGTGATGGATTGTGACGGTATGTCCAAGGCACAGCAAAACGGGCCTGCAGAAACAACCGACGAAGAGAACGAACAACGTCCAACCATGAGGAGGTAGAAATATGGCAAACAAGAATCAAGAATATACGGAACAATATGCAGACTATGCGATGGAACAGATGCGGCGGTACGGCATTCCGGCCTCCGTGACGCTGGCACAGGGCATACTGGAAAGTTCCAACGGACAGAGCCGTTTGGCGCAGAATGAGAACAACCACTTCGGTATCAAGGCCACGCCCGAATGGATTGCCGAGGGTGGCCGGTACAGCCTGTATTCCGATGACAAGCCGAACGAGAAGTTCTGCAGTTACGACAGTGTGGGCGATTCGTATGAGCATCACTCACGCTTCCTGAAAGAGAACAACCGCTATGCCCGTTGTTTCTCGCTCTCTCCCGACGACTACAAAGGCTGGACGCTGGGGCTCGAAAAGGCGGGCTATGCCACGGGCGGGCATTATGCCGACAGTCTGCAACGTATCATCGAGCAGAACGGGCTGCAAAAGTACGACCGTCAGGTCATGCAGGAGATGGAAGCGCAGGGAAAGCGGTTCGGTGTGGAAGAGAACCCGCTCCGGGAAGCCGGAAATGCAGTGGACTATTCGTTTCCGGTGGAACGGAAAGAGTTTCTTTTCGTCACCTCACCGTTCGGTATGCGGCAAGACACCAAGGACGGGACAAAACGAATGCACACAGGCATGGACATCCGATGTAACAACGGCGATGCAGTGCTGGCGACGGAACAAGGCGGCAAGGTCGTCGCTGTCGGAAACAAATCGCTCACGGTGGAATACCCCCGTGCGGACGGCTGCAAAATACAGTGTACCTACAAAAACCTCGGCGAGGTATTCGTGAGAACCGATGATACAGTACAGGCCGGAAATCGGCTCGGTAAATCGGGCAAGAGCGGGGAACACCTGCATTTCAGTGTCCGGCAAATTCATGCGGACGGTACGCAACGGGACGTCGATCCGGCAGCGTATCTGGCTGAAATCGCACAAAAGGGCAACATCAAACAACAAGTGTTGCATAACGGCAACGACCTGTTCGCCAAATATAAAAGTCCGGAGAATGCCAAGGAAAACCTTTCACCCGATGCATGGATGAAAAAACTGCTCTCCTCGGAGGACAGCGGCGTGGGACTGTCAGGGTGTAGCGACCCTATCGTGGAGATGGCCATGACCGCTTTTACCTCCCTGATGTTGCTGGCGACGCAAATCGACAGCAAAAACGAGGAAGAACAAAAGGCGATTTCCGAGGCGATGGACCGCCGGGAAATCGACCTGACATCGCTGTTGTCCGGCATGAAAAGTTGCGACCTCGTGATCGGGGAAAACGGGCGGGCTGTCCTGCAAGCGGACAACGGAAGCGTCCAGGTATCGCGGGAACTGACCTCTGCCGAGTTAAGCCGCCTGTCGGTGACGCTTAACGACGGTTCTCTTTCGGAAGAAGCCAAACGACTGCGTGTGACTGGACTGTTGAACACGGTCATCCTCTCGGAGGCAGCCTCGCTGAATTTCGAGCAGGGAATGGCCGAGCAACGGGGACAGACGGAAATCCTGAAACGATAAAATCCGAAAGCCATGATAAAACGCGTGATGATACGGTTATGCGGGTATCTATTCGGACTATCCGTCTGCGTCCTGCACATTCTGCTCTGTTACCTGCTGCTGGGCTGGGTGACAACGCTCGTCGTCATGGGGGTGCAGTTGCTGATTGCAGCAGGATTCATCTACATAAGGATACGTGCTCCTGATTAGGGCCGCCACCAGTCTGTTCAACTTCAATTCATAGGACCCTGTTTGTCAGATGGTATATGTGTATCATTAAAAGACAAAAGCAAAATGATTAAATGTAATGTTACGGTATGCGGCACGATAGGCCGCAATGCTTCGGCGAGAACAAACAAGGAAGGAAATTCGTTTCTGTCTTTTCCGCTACGTGTCACGATTCCGGACCGAGACGGTCAAAACGAAGTTATCGAAATCAGTGTCAGCAAAGACGGCTCCCAAGAGGAGGCATCAGGTTATCGGAACGGTTCGCACGTGGAGATTACAGGAACGCTGTTTCTGAAACGCAGGGGTGACAAACTCTATTTCAACCTTTTTGCAGACCGTATCGATCCGGTTGCCTCAGACACGGCGGATTTTCTCAAAGGAGATATGGCATTTCGCGGTAAAGTGGGCAAAAATATCGAGGAACGGAAAGACAGGAACGACAAACCCTACACGATGTTCTCGGCATTCAGCATCAAGAAGGTCGATGAGAATTTCGAGTACCAGTGGGTGCGCTTCTTCTGCTTCGACAGGCAACGCGAAGAGTGGTTGCAACCGGGTGTCAAGGTAGAGGCCAAGGGCGAACTGACGGTCTCGGTACATAACGGGAAGCCGGACATCTCCTGCCGAGTGGAAGAATTGATGCAATATGTTCCCGAATCGGATAACTCCAATCAGTAGCAGTCATGGCCGGTTATAGAAAGCGAAATACAGAGGGACCGAACAGCGAGGATAAGGCGCTGGACCTCTTTGCCGAGATGATGATCGAGAAAATCGAAAGCATCCAGAAAGATTGGCACAAGCCGTGGTTTACCGAGGGTGTACTGCAATGGCCGCGTAACCTGTCGGGGCGCGAGTACAACGGTATGAACGCCCTGATGCTGCTCCTGCATTGTGAGAACGAAGGGTACAAGATTCCCCGTTTCTGTACGTTCGACTGCGTGCAGCGGCTCAACAAACCCGGTAAGGACGGACAAGAACTGCCAAGGGTATCTGTGCTGAAAGGCGAGAAATCCTTTCCCGTGATGCTGACCACATTCACCTGCATACACAAGGAGACAAAGGAAAAAATCAAGTATGACGATTACAAGAAGCTCTCCGACGAGGAGAAGGCGCAATACAACGTCTATCCCAAAATGCAGGTGTTCCGGGTGTTCAATGTCGCCCAGACCAACTTGCGGGAGGCACGACCGGAGTTGTGGGAGCAGTTGGAGGTAGAGAACGGGAAAAGGATCGAAAACGGCGAACATTTCAGTTTCGCGCCCGTCGATACGATGATTCGGGATAACCTTTGGATTTGTCCTATCAAACCGAGACATCAGGACGAAGCATACTACTCGATTACGAGAAACGAGATAATCGTGCCCGAAAAAGAACAGTTCCAGTCCGGAGAAGCCTTTTACGGAACGCTGTTTCATGAAATGGTCCACTCCACCGGCGCCGAGGGTGTTCTCGACCGCCTCCAGCCGACATCTTTCGGCTCGAAAGAGTATGCCCGCGAGGAACTGGTGGCCGAACTCGGCAGTGCACTGATCGCACAACGCTATGGCATGACCAAGCATATCAAGGAAGACAGTTGCGCATACCTCAAAGGGTGGCTCGATGAATTGAAGGAATCGCCACAGTTTATCAAGACGACGCTTCTGGACGTGAAAAGGGCTTCGTCAATCGTTACTCAAAAGGTGGATAAGATTGCACAGGAGTTGGAACAAAATGTTACTGAAGAGCAAGAGAACAAACACTCGACCAAGGAACGTATCTTTTACGCATCGGTGGCTTATCTCCAATCCACCGATGACACGACGCAACTGGACGAATTGAAGGACAAAGGCGACTACAAGGGATTGCTGGCACTCGCCAAGGAGTATTACGACGGCAACGGTATGGACGAGCAGCATACATTCGCTTCTCCCCTCCAGAACCGGGGAGATGATCTGCTAATCGAGGATAAAGACTTTGCCGTAGTGTACAACGGAAGTGTCGGGGGCACTTACGACATCATGCTGAAGTACACGGAACAGGAGGTGCGAGACCATATCCGGCGTTACGGAACCGACCGCGCCAGCGATGATGTGAAAGAGGTGGCCAAGGATATGGCGGCGGAAGAGTTTGATGTCCTGAAACATCAGAAACTCCCGATGTTCGAGATGCCGAACGGAAAACATCTGTTCGTCTGGTATAACAGGGAAACCGACACGCTCAATGCCGGACCGTTTACCGGTACGGATATACCCGACAGACACCGCTTCGCTTACAACCATTGTCTGTCGATGGAAGCCAACCTGCAAAGCGTGAACGAGAAACTGGAGGGTATGGAAGAATACCAGGCCGAAGTGCAAGAGGAAAGCTACATCAGCGGTCTGCACCGATAACGGAAACGAGTGTGAGGTGGCGTTGAAGTGAAGCCACCTCACATTCTTATACATTACATTAAGACAACAGTTTGTCAATCATTGACTGTAGCTGTGACATATCGCAATATTGATTGATACCACCAGTATAATCCTTTACGTGCCGGGCAGTCCGTATCAGGAACGAATCAAGTTCTATCTTTACCCCACCGTCCATCCGCGCATCCGAAGAATGGCTTATGTACACGAATTTACCGTTACGCTCAATAAAGCAACTTGTAAGGTAATGCCCCTTGCTCTCGGCTACAACTGCCGCATCCACGGCTTTTGCATATTTGGATATTTCACTCAACAACGCCGTTTGGAAGTTATTGTATTCCTTTGATACATAATTCCCTGCATCTGCAAGGACAGAAGATTGCCATTTGGTATAAAAAGTCTGTGTCATATTCTTTCAATTCTAATTCTGTAAATAAATTAGGCACATAGCAATAAAAGCATTGAATTTATAGTATTCAATTAACGACATTTAAGCAATTACCATGATGTTTTCAGAGACCAAAGTTACGGAGATTTATCGTATAGCAGATGATTTTTGCAAAGAAATTGCTCAATTTCAGGGAAAATATATGGTTGAATGAATATTCCATGCCCCGCTCCTTTAATACAACTTTATTTCCAACTCCCTTTCTACCATAACAACATACTGTTTTTTGAAAGAAGCCCGCCATTGATGTATGTTTTTCAAAGACGGGCAACTGGCTATATTTGAATTATACTCACGTTAAATAGCTTTCCCAGTTCTCTTTGTCAATAGTTAATTTGTTCATTTCCCAATCGTATTCCACTTCCGGCATATCAGCATAAGGGAAATACACGGTATAGCCTATCTGTCCGTAGGAGCAATGTAATGGTATGACGCAAATATCCTGACCACAGTAAGGTTGTGGCGTACAATATTTCTTCCAATCAAAACGGCCTGCAATTATATTGCAGCAGAGTAATTTTAGAGCCATTATACCTTTCCAACTCTGAAAATCCGTCTTACAACTTGTCCTTTCCATAATGAATATCATTTAATGTGCTATGTTATAATAAATTTCGGGTTCGCTCGATACATTGTAGATGTAATTGCCACAACGTACCAAAAGGGCGTTTTTGCCATAATACAGTTCTTTCATTCCGGTGATGCTTCCTGTCTTGTGGAAATTTGGAAAGCGGCTTATTCCTGTCCTTTCCGCATCTTTTGTGTAAAGTGTTTTCATTCTCATGCTATTGCTTTTTTTAATGTTTCATACAGGGTTTCTATCATTTTCTCGGCTTCTTCCATATCGGTTACGATGTCTTTGATGTGGTAGGGCGCACCGTTTTTGCCGTGCCCGTCATTGCCTATCCACAGGTAGGTTTCATAGTCGGGGTCGAAGCCTTCGTAGAAATTTTCCAATTCACACAGAAACCTGTCGAAATCCCCGTCTTTCATTTCAACAGAGACGTTGAAATCCTGCCCTTTGGGCGTATATTGCTGAAAATCGAACACCACTCTATTTTCGTACTTCGTTGTCGATGCTTGCCAGCCCAATCCTGTGGCTACTGCGATAATTTGTTCTGTTGTTGTCATCGTTTCGTTTTTTTATTTCCCTTTGTTCCGAGCTTTTCAGCCCGCCGCAGGGTCGGTTTTTATGTGCGATACCCGACGGCGGAAGCAAGAACCGCAAACAAGGAACCGCCGATGAAATTTTATGAAATACCGGGATCTGTGATTTCGGAAAGTTTTCGTCAAATTTCAGCAAGGTAGCTCTGCGATACTTGGTCAGCCGTTCGTCCGCCGTACCTTTGCACGGTAAAAACAGCCTGTGGCGGTGACGGGCTTCGAGGAAATGATAATCCGACGGTATAAAAGGGAGAAGCAAACTATAAACGTCCTGCCTGCTCATGGCATATAAATGGCTGATTGGGCTATTCAAGTGAAGATAGCTGCCTACAAAAGTATGCGGCAACGGCCGGAATATAAACAACCACCTGTCCCGATTGGCAGGTGGTTGACCGACAGCAGCCGGTATCAGGCGGTCATACGTTTTCGGACAAGTGCGATGTTCTTATGCACAAGGTTCATAATCCGTTTATGGTATTTCGTATTTTTGTTACACAGCCCTCTCGACTGCAGCACCTTGAATGTTTCGAGGCTCAACTCTACGGTCTCGACCCTCTTGTTTTCTATCCGTGCGGAGAATACCAGCGTATTCGGCTTGAGGTAATACTCGCACTGTCCTACGCAGTGATGCAACGCATTGCCCTCGTCGTAGTAGGCTTCCACGCTGTCCAGCACACGGACGACTATCGTCCCGTCCGTGAACTCCAGACCGAAGAACTTGCCTTTCAACTCCCTGAAACGTGCCTCGTTTTCCCTTGCCCGTTTCATCTGCTCCATGCGTTTTTTCTGCTCTTGGAGAATACGCACCTTGTTCTGGTACTTGTCGTGTTCGGCTTTCAAATCGGCAGGGCAAACATAGTGGGCGTTGTGCAAGTCTTTGCCGCACCTGTCGAGCATACGGAGATAATCTGTCCATATTCCCATGTCTTTTATCCGATACTTCTGGCGTAACACGATTTTGTAGGACGGCCAACAGAAATCCAAATCCTGCGGGTGGTCTATAAAATACTTGAGGTCGCGTTTACGTCCGCTTTTGAGTATCGTTTCCACACGGCTGTCAGACAGCAGAGCTTTCATCAGCTTTTGCGGGGCGATGTCGGCGAACGAACCTTTCAAACCATTGCGTCGTAATTTCGGAATAGATGTATATCTCGGATAAACGTAACAATCCGCAATATATTTATAAACATAGTTGTCGTTCCGCAGTTCCAATCCCGACCCGTACAGAAAACAATCCAAGTAACGTCCCATTGCCCGTTGTAAGGCCGTCAGAGCAGTTTTACCGTTCTCGTCCAACCAATACCTCGCCACTTCGCACACGTCCGTCCGAGCTTTCCGGCTCTTGTGATAATAAACGGTCATTCTGAAAATCCGCTGTACCTGAAATCCGTCCTGTGTGGTGATGACGGAAAAATAACTTTTCTCGTCCGTCTTGCGGCAAAGCGTGTCTTTGAGCGTCAGTTTGGCATGGCAGTTCGGACAATGGCAATGTTTAGTTTTCGTCTCGTTCCACCGATACCCGCAATCGAGGCAGGTCGTTTGTCCGCTGGGCGTGCGAAAAGCGTAATGTCCGACGGTATGACGGAACGCCCATTCTGTTTGCTTCTCCGTGATAGGCAGTAACCGCCTGTTGGCGGCTACTACCTTATGTTGGAATTTCGTTCGTGCTTTCATGGTCAGAAATCGAAAAGTGAAAGTTCTGTTTGGTTGCTCTGTGCGGCTTTGGCAGTCGGCTTCGGCTTGCTGTGGCGTTGCTGTATCTTGCGCATTTCTTCCTCCTGATAGGCTTTCAGCGCCTCCTTTCGTGCCTGTGCCTTTTCTTCTTCGGTCAGTTCTACTTTGTGGTTGACCACGACACCGCAGCTAATGGGGTTTCCTACGTCGATGTTGTCTTCATCATAGTAATGAATGGCGAGCGACCACACCTCGTCGTCAGTCATTCCGCAACAGCCGCTTGCCTTTACTTGATTGAGAATAAACGTGATACAATCGTCCAAGTTCTTGTTTTCTTTGGCATAGGAGACAGCAAAAAGTTCGTCTGTCTGCGCCCTGCCGTCCAAGTATTCCTTGATAGTCTGTTTGAAATGTTCCGTACCTTTCATCGTTTTGCATTTTGAGGTTAAAAATGATAGTCGATAACACCGCCGATATAGAGTAGCGTGCCGGGTTCAAATTCGCATACCTGCCGCAGGAACTCGTAGGATTGCTCGGCGTGGGATTGCAATCCCTCTTCGTCCATGTAGAACCAGTAGGCGGTATCGAGCGGGTTTTTCAGAAATTTTTCAAGCTGATAGACCGGGCCAATCCATTCCTGTACGCTTTCGGGGGTAATGGCTTCCGCCCTGCTTCGAATGTCTGCGACAAACTCTTCTCTCCATTGTGCCGCACCGCCATTGTAGCGTATGGTATCGTCGGAAACAAGTTCGAACATGCCTTTGGGCAGAATGTTGTTTACCAAGTTGTCGATATGGTACTGGCGTTCTTCGTCGTCAATCTCGGCACAATAATCGAAAAAGCTGTCATCGCCTTGCATGAGGGTGTCCTCGTTCATGTAGTCGTCCTTGTCCACTCGTGTTCGAGTAATTTGAAAAATCTTGCTGTGCATAACCTTGAATTTTAATTTGTTGAACTTGCTTTTCTTTTCCCTCCCTTCGGAAGCCTTTCGGCTTTCCTTGCCGGGAGAGATTTTACATGCAAGCCAGACAGCGGGGAAAGGACGGAAAGGCAAGCAAACGGCCGGGAATTTCACGGAATACCCAACCCGACAGGCACGGCATGTCGGGGAACTGAAAGGCATCTTTGATTTGCGGAAGGCTGCCGGGCAAATTCAAGAGCCGTTAGCACAGTGGTGCTTGACGCCGGACGACCGCTGTACCTTTGCATGGGAAAATCTAACCAGCGAGGGAGCGACGACAGGATAGTAAGAGGAATGTAATATGGTTAGAATAACCACATAAAAAAGTGGCAAATTGTTTGTGAATTGATATAACCCTGTTATTGTTAAATTCTGCGTACCATTTTGTTGTATGGTAATAAAGTAGTATTTGCATAAAATTAATGATTATGGTTATAACGATTAAGAATATTCCGGTTTTGGAAGGTGCTACGGCAGAAGATTTCGTGCGTAATGCAGAAAAGAATGCCGTAAAGGTAACTCCACAGTTGTCCGTGGCGGCCAAGAAACGGCTACAAAAGGTATTGAAGAAATCCCGTTCATTCCGGTTCAATTAACAGCAATGGACGGTATTTCTTTATATGATGATTGTGTCATGCTTGCCTATATAGGGAAGTGCGGGAAAAGTGTCTCCCTTTCACTTGCGGCGAGGATGATCTTGATGATTTTTTCCTTCATGATGCCGATTTATATGCGGATGAACTTTTAGGGAAAACTTATTGTTGGGTGACGACTGAATTTCCGCACCGTATTGTAGCGTTGTTTACCTTGGCTAATGACAGCATCAAGACCAAATTAATCTCTTCCAATGACAAAAATCGTTTGTAACGTAATATCGTAAACCCAAAACGTGGGCGTAGCTATCCGGCCGTGCTGATAGGAAGACTGGGGGTAAACCGGGAATATCAGGGCACACCGAGCCACGTAGGACGGCAACTGATGGCTTTCATAAAGGACTGGTTCCGTCATGAGGACAACAAGACAGGATGCCGTTTTATCGTGGTGGATGCGTACAACGAGGAAAGGGTGCTTAAGTATTACGACAAAAACGGCTTTCTTCCTCTATACAAGACAGAAGAGATAGAAAAGCAATATTTATGACATTCCACAAGACGCACCTTTGAAAACGCGCTTGCCATATAAAGGACTGATATAACTTGAATTTGACAGAAACGGTCTCGGAATAATCATTCGAGGCCGTTTTTTATGTGCATATTATGCAGTCGCCAAATGCGGTCATAAGGTTCAAGTTATATAATTTACTGAATAGCAATTTCTTTTCTAATCGAAAAGAGTTTATTGATAGTTTTTTCGTATATTTGCAATCGGATTGAGACAACTCTATCCAAGACATATTTAGAAAAGAAAGAAGCGTTATGCTTATCTTGTAAATCGAAAACGTAGGAAATTTTCAGATGTAGTACAAGGAAGGCATAGTGGTTCTCACGCTATAGCGTGGGCTGCTATATCCATATCTGTACTACAGGTTTCCTACGACCTTCGATTTAAGACGTGGCATTTGCAGTTCACGCTTTTATTATTTAATAACAGCCTTCTAAGGACTGGGAAGACATAAAAGAACTTAGGATGATGGATAAATTATCGGTTCACGCAAAAAAGACATTTCTTTCCCAACGACTTATTGCATGGGTATGTTGCTTATGCGCTATCGGAACAGCGGCAAAAGCATACGCAAATAATGATCCTACGTTTACAGTTTCTGCTCCGGAGAATATCGAAATTAATAAACAGTTCCGGCTGACATTTATTGTATCTTTCCCGGAGAAACCTGCTACTGTTGAAATACAGAATCTTGCTGTGCCCGAATTGAAAGGCTTTAAGGTGTTACTTGGCCCCACCAAAAGCAGTGCCACCAATGTGGAAAAAGTAGATGGAGAAATAAACCGGAAATATCAAGAGTCTTATACTTATGTGTTGCAGGCATTACAGGTGGGCAGGTGTTCCATTCCCTCTGCAAGTATTGTGGTGAACGGGCATCAGCTACATTCGCAGCAACTCGCAGTGAATGTCGTACCTGACGGGAAATTACCTCCTTCTTCCGACCCACAACCAAAACCGGATGTCTTTATGACAATGAACGTATCAGAACGCTCTCCTCGTATAAATGAACCCGTCGTGTTGGAATGCAAGTTATATACCACATCCCTTGCAGATAGCCTCGCCAATATGGAACAACTCATCTCTTCGGACGATTTCAAAATAGAACCGATAGATTTGCGGGGCAGCGCATGGCAAATAGAGCATCGGAATGGAAAGAATTATCAGGTGGCGGTGTTCCGGAAGTTATTACTCTATCCCCTACGGGCGGGAGAACTTCGTATAGGAGACCTGTACATGGATGTTTATATCAGGCGGTACAATCTTTCTTCAGACCCGTTTGAAGCATTTTTTGAGGACGGCAACCACCAATTCGTAAAACAACGGGTGAACTGTCAGGGCATCACTCTCCATGCACACGAATAAACAGCTAAAACTTATGGATATGAAAACGAAAACAATTGTAACCGCAATGCTGCTGGCTACGGCGTATGTGCTGTTAGTCAATCTGATGTTCCTGTCCGGTTTCGGTAAGGATGAAATGGTAAAGGTTGGTTGGTATAGTGAGTTCGGAGGAAACAGCACGACTACCCTATATCCTCTTTATGTGTGGCTTAACTTTCCTTACACAGTTTGCTTTTATTTCTTCACGACGCTTTTCTTCGCCAAAGTGAAAGTACACGTAAACAAGTGGCTGGGCGAAACGGCTTTTGTGCTGTGGTGTGTCAGTCTCGTTCCGATTTTGGTGAATACCGTTTACGACTTGTATATGGTATCCAGTTTTGACGGAGATGAAATGTACCGTTCTTTGGAGAATTATTGGGAAACGGAAGGCAAGTCTGATTATCCTTTTATGTGGCTTCTGCTTTCGTCCCGTGTAGGGAATAATCGGAATTGGATGAACGATTTGAATTATTACGGTAATTGGGCGCTTTGGGCAGCTTTCTTGGCATTTGCCATTGTCTTTGCCTTACTGTTTAAGAAAGACAAAGTATTAGGCATTGCGGGTGCGACAGTTATGGTGGTATCTATCCTGCTGAACATGTTTCCGCTGCCATGCGGGTATATTGCCATCGACCTGTGTTGGATTGCATTATGTGCGGCAGTCTTATGGAGATTGCGCCAGTCGTCATTTGATAAACCGTTCGTTTTGCCATGAGAAGATTTTTATTAATACTGGCGGTAGTCCTTTTTGCGATGACCGCTTTTGCCGCCATTGCTCCCGGTCTATATCGGGTAAACGTTAACTCCACGCTCAATGTGCGCAATGCACCGGGTGGGGCTAAAATCGGATCGTTGTCCAATGGAGATCTCGTGCAGGTGACGGCGTGCGAAGATGATTGGGCACAAGTGTCTTTGAATGACGGTCGCACGGGCTATGTGCATGAACAATACCTTGAGCCTTTCTCCACTCTGGCTGCTCCGGCTGGAACATCTTACTCCACAGTCGGTCTTTCCGAACTCCGGCATTATACCCCTTTTGCCATATTGCTGTTTGCCGTCATTGCCTTCATCGGACTACGTACAGATACCAGATCGTTGTTCCACGCAGGTTGCCTTTTATGGGGCGGGGCTGAACTGTTCATGTTCGGAGCTGGGAGTGACAGCGCACTCGTCTGGTTCTGCGACCCTTCGGATGTAGGATGGATATTTACTATTATCAATTTTTTTGTAGCTATTGGCATCCTGTTCTTCCAGTACACTATTTACCGGGAGTTTACGGGCAGTCTTTTCGATGGCTTTTGGAGAAAACTTCTGTTTGGTATCTTTATCATTGTAGGAGTAATCCTGTTCTTAGGTATTTTTAATTACAATAGATACGACAGTATCACCCCTGATTCGCCAGAAACTCCGTTCTTTAACGAGACTTGGCATTTCGTACTTGCTTTCGTTGCCTATATGGCAGTATTGCTCTATTTGTTAAGAGATTGTGGTATTTGGATGAGCCTTTCGTTCACGGTGTTTGCTTTTGGTTTGGGAATTTCTTTTCTTGGAATGTTGAGCACCTTGATACTTGGAGCTTTACTGTGGCTGGGGCTGGCAGCATTCTCCGGCAGTGGAGGGAGCAATGGAAGTCGCGGAAATATCATAATTGAAGATTATGACGGTACGTATGAAGCCTACGAACATGGCTTTGGAATCTACAAAGATGTAACAGGTTCAGGCAAGACGTGGCGAAAGGAGGATTCTCAATATATCAGAATAAATTAAACATCGTCCATTATGAAAACGATCAGAAGTATGCTCAAACATTTATTCTTGGCTGTTCCGCTTATGCTCATAGTGTCATGAAACAGTCAACCACCATCTACCCTTATACCGCACCGTTGCGAAAACGGGAAATTCGGCTATGTCGATGAAAAAGGCAAGGAATGGATAGAAGGCAAATACGATTATGCCGAAGAATTTTCCGAAGATTTGGCAGTAGTGCAAGTGGGCAGGTACTTTGGGTACATAGACCGTAAAGGAGAAATCGTCATCCCGCTACAATATACTCAGGCTGCTTACTTCCTCCAAGGCAGGGCATTGGTGGCAAAAGAGGAACTGTATGGTTTCATCGACAAGGAAAACAGGGAAATCATTCCCTGTATTTATGAACGTATCACGCCGTTTGCCTCACACGAAGCCTATGCGGTAAAGAACGGAAAGACAGGCATCATCGATACGGAGGGTAAAGTGCTCGTGCCGTTTGAATACGATAAAATAGAACAACTGAAAAGCGGGCTATTCGTTGTTAACCAAGCCGGCAGGGAGGGTTTCCTCAATGCGCAGAAACAAATGATTCTGCCCTGCCAATACGGTTACTATACCATAGAGGATAAAGAAGGCAAGCCCCTGATAGTGCTGCGCACAAAAGACGACACTCCCTATTACCGCATCTCGTATAATTCCAGATACGGTCTGATGGACTTTGAAGGCAATGTACTGACACCATGCAAATACGAGAAAATAGGTGCGTTTACAGACGGAAACCTTGCCCATGTCATTCTCAACGACAAGGTTGGCTACATTGACTCGAACGGAAAAGAGGTCATTCCGCCCATATACGACTATTCGAGAACGCTGCCGGGAAACAGGTATGCGCTTTATAAAGACGGTCTTTGTTATCTGGTGGATAACCGGACAGGCAAGCAAGTCACATCCCAAGTTTATAACAAAATAGAGCAATATAGGGACAACCTGCTCAAAGTTTCCCTTGATGGGAAATATGGCATGATAGACCCGGACGGAAATATTGTGCTCGAACCAATCTATGATGAAATGTATGTATATGACGATTGGCTGAAACTTTATATCAAAGGAAGCGGAAAGGATGGTTTTGCCGGACGTGCTACCGTAGAAGAAGCCAAGTTGGTTATTCCTTGTGACAGATATGTCCGCATTGAAAGCTTCAACTTGGGTGGCGGCCAGTATGCCGAAGCGGTCAAAGCTGTCGCCAAATACACGTACCGGAACGGTGTTGTCAACCGGCAGGAAAAGAGGTTGTCCCTTGCCAATATATCCACATTTACATGATAGAAAACGGAAAATGTCTTGTCATGGAGTCTGGTACTAACCAGCGAAAGTGGGTAAAATTGAATGAATAGCAACATTAAAGTATACACAATTATAATAAAAATCATAGAATAAAAAATAATTCGGCTGAATATAAAAGGAATAGAGTACCGGCTTAAACAAGGAAGCTGCCGACATAGAAAGACAACCGGAGAAATGACCGTGCAGAATAAAGTCTCCGAAACCTGTTTTACAGGATCGGAGACTTGTACTGCAAGACAATCCTCTGCCGGGGATTAGCGTTTGCCATGTGTATGTCTGCAAAAATAGTTTTGCAGGGATTGGTAACGGTTCGGAATGACCGCATTCTCATTGAAACCGTTCAGGCAATGAAGCAATGCTTTTTCGAGCGTGATGTATCGGCGACTGAAAGTCTGTACATTATCCAAGCAACAGGCTTCCAAAGCGTATTTGAACGGTGCAAGATTTTCAGGTTCTCTCCGAATCCGCACATACCACAGGAAGAACAACTGAATCGTGAAACTGTCGGATTCACCTGCTTTCATCAAATGTTCTTCATCAAGCAGCCGTCGGACAAACTCCGGGGTAAGCTGACAATCATTTTTCCGATAATACTTGCGTTTTGCCGTATTATAGGCTGCAAACTGTTCGATGTCCTGTGCCGTCAGCCTATATACTTCCGAGTAAAATGCACGTACTTCTTTACCTGTAACAACGATTTTCTCGTCTCCGAACTCGTATTCATACGCTTTTTCATCGGAGATTTCCTCTTCTGTAAAGGTCTTGAACCCGTAACATTCCGTTACGATGAACGGTTCTTTTCCGAACTTCGCCAGAGATTCGAGGGCATGGAGGCTGTTGCAGGAGAAGAACATGTCGTTTCCAATACTTTCACCGCTTTCCAGCAGCCGGATTTTTACGTCTTCGGAATCGTTGGTGTACTTCCATACTATCCGACAGCTTGCATAATGGGGATTCCTGCCGTTTGCCTCGACAAATCCGGCAAATCCGCTCTTGATGGCGCCTTTGTCTTCTCTACATCCGTCAGGACGCTTCGTACCTTACAAGTTTCGCACCGGCCGAATTGCAAAGAATCGTCGGAAATTTCCGTTATCACTTTAGTGTTGGGGTTTATCGTGGCTTCGCATACTACCTGCGTGCCGCCACATCGTGTACATATTATACTCATATTTTGATAAGATTAAAAATTAATATATCCTTCTATCCGCTATTTTGAACTTGTCGATAAGGTTCTACCAACAGCTGCAATTCCTTTTCAACCAAACAGTTTGTCCAAATTCTGCTTAAAGCATAGCATTCGGAGACACTTCCTATCCGTCCCAAATTTTCCTGTCCGTAATTTGACTAACATTTGTACGCATAATACATAAAAGTTAAATTAAACATCGTTTTTCTTTTCCCTCTCTTCGGAAGCTTTTCGGCTTTCCTTGCCGGGAGAGATTTTACATGCAAGTCAGACAGTAGGGAAAGGACGGAAAGGCAAGCAAACGACCGGGGATTTCACGGAATACCCAACCCGACAGGTACGACATGGCGGGGGACTGAAAGGACATCTCTGATTTGGGAAGGCTGCCGGGCAAATCCACGAGCCGTTAGCATGGCGGTGCTTGACGCCGGACGACTGCTGTACCTTTGCATGGAAAAATCCAACCGACGAGAGAATGTTAACGGGAAGAAAAGGGAAAAGGGTATAGCGGAAAGATATAAAATAATTGTAAAATAAGATGTTACGCCTACAATTATATACAAAATCCTTTCATATCGAACCATCATGCCTTATTTATACCGGACGGGAGCAATGTCGCTCCCGTAAAATAATTAAGGACTATGATAATAGGTTATTTAAGGGTCAGTACGGGCAAACAGAATCCGGCTAACCAGCAAGACGAGATCCGGCGTTTCGCCGACAGTAGAAATCTTTCCGTCAGCCAATGGGTAACGGAGGTCGCCAGCGGCAAGAAGAAGGAGTGCGACCGCAAATTAGGAGGGCTGATACGGCGCATGAAGCATGGCGACACGCTGATTGTCACAGAAATATCGCGTCTAAGCCGCACGCTAACGGACCTCATGGCCATCATGGGCAAATGTCTGGAGAAAGGAATCAACCTTTACACGACCAAGGAGGGGTATTCGTTTGACAACTCCATCAACAGCAAGGTGCTCTGCTTCGCTTTCGGCTTGGTAGCGGAGATTGAACGCAATCTAATTTCGATGCGCACCAAAGAGGCGCTCGCCCTGCGGAAAGCCGAGGGTGTCGTCCTCGGACGAAAAAAAGGCAGCTACACGAAAATGAATGTGCTGATCGAAAACCGGAAAGTCGTCGTCGGCATGTTGAAACGGGACTGCACGATTGCCGATATATGTAGGCGTTTCAACATCTCGCGAGATACATTTCTGAAATTCCGCAGCCGCTATAAAGAAATAGATAAAGCCATGAAAGAAAAAGAGATAAGACGAAAAGGAATGTCACAAAAACGGACGGTATGATTTTACGTTGGTTAAATCGTTCGTTTTCAGCCACAAAATTACAAAAACATGAGCTATCCACAACAAAAATCTGCAAAAAATTGCGTTTCAGCTCTTTGAGTAGGGCGAATTTTCCCGGAGTGTCCGAATAATACGACCTTTTTTCGATAGCTTTTTTAATGAACAAATAAATCGGCATAACAGACAGTTATCAGGCTGATTATTTGTTGGTTTGGTGTTTTTTTGCCTTTAAATGAAAAGGCATGGCACGAGAGAATTGAATAAATAGCTGATATATAAATAGGCATAGACTATGACAATGAAACGAATACTGTTATTATTTCTCTTGTTCTGCGGCGGGTATGTTCATGCACAAGAGTTGGACTCGGTCCGTATCTATTACCGGCAGGGCCACAGAGAAGTGGACGTGCTCTTCAGGGATAATCGCGCGGAATTGGAGCGTTTTATCCGCATTCTACGCGAAGAATACGGGGCGAACCGACTTGAAAGCGTTGTGGTACGTTCGTGGTCATCGCCCGAAGGTGTGAACCATCTCAACGAGGTGTTGTCAGATCGCAGGGCCGATTCCCTGAAAACCTATCTCGTGCGCCACGCCGAAATTCCCGACAACTTGGTCTGTATACATGGCGAGGGCATCGCATGGGATATGTTGCGCCGGATGGTCGCCGCATCGGATATGCTCTATAAAAAAGAGGTATTGCACATCCTCGACCATACACCGGTATGGGTGTTCGACAAGGCGGGTCGCGTAGTGGACGGACGAAAAAAGCAGCTCATGGACCTGCGCGGCGGTATGCCGTACACCTACATGCTGGAGAACTTCTTCCCAGATTTACGCTCCAGCCTTTCGGTGGTCTGCTACCGGAAACCCGAACCGCCTGTAAAAGTCATTCCCCAAAAAGAGTCGGAAGTGAAAGAACCGGAACCGGTCCTGCAACCCGATAGCGTGGCGGAAACGACCTCCGAACCAGCAACGGTGCGGCAGGAAGCGACCGTGCAACCTCAGAGAGCGATGGTGCAGCGACTGGCCATCAAGACCAACCTGCTTTACGATGCGATACTGATGCCCTCGCTCGAAGTAGAGTACCGCATCGCCGACCGCTGGACGGTGAACCTTGAAGGCGAGATGGCATGGTGGAAGAACGACGGCAAGCACAGGTATTATCAAGTGGCAACAATCAGCCCGGAGGGACGCTGGTGGTTCGGGCAAAAGCAAGGCAGCCCGTGGCACGGCCACTACCTCGGCGTGTTCGGAGGCTTCACGTGGTACGACCTCGAAAACGGCAAGGAGGGCTATCAGGGCGAAGCCGAAATGGTCGGAGTCAGCTACGGCTACATGTTCCCCATCGGACGGCGGCTCTCCTTAGAAGCCGGTATCGGCGTGGGGTACATGCACAGCAAGTATGAGGTGTACGACCCGATACCTTATCTGGGCGGCACACATTACGTCTATCGGCAGACCAGCAAGCTGGACTACTTCGGGCCGCTGAAGTTGAAACTGACGCTCGTTTGGCGTTTGTGGGACACGGATAAGAAGAAAGGAGGCGCACGATGAGACGCACACCGCTATATATGGCATTATACGCCGCCACGCTTCTGTTGTTGGGCGGTTGCCGAAAGGATCTCTGTTACGACCACCCCGACCATGCTTTCTCCGTTCAGGTAAACCTCACCGCCACGTGGGAGCAGGAATGGGAACGCAGCTACCAGACCGACTGGCAGTCCGTGTGGAACCCTGCATGGCCCCAACGCTATGACGACCTTCGCCCCGACGTGCCCACCGGCATCCGTGCACGCATCTATACCGGCGGCACCGCCGAGAACGAGGGCAACCTGTCGCCCGAAGGAGGCCGTCTTTATATGAACGAAGGTACGCACGACCTGTTGTTCTACAACAATGACACGGAATACATCGTCTTCAACGACATCGCCGCACTGGCTTCCGCAAGTGCCACCACCCGTAGCCTGACGCGGGGGGCTTTCGAAGCCCTGCACGCGGGGGAACGTACCGTGAACCAGCCCGACATGCTTTACGGCGCATACATAGGCAGCTACGAGGCCCTGCCCACGCAGGAGACTGTCGGTCTGCCCGTGCGTTTGCAGCCGCTCACCTATACCTACCTCGTGCGCTACGAGTTCCAACAGGGGTTTCAGTACGTGGCCCTCGCACGCGGAGCATTGGCAGGCATGGCCGAGAGCGTCTATCTGAACGACGGACACACCGGACCGGAAGCGGCTACCGTGATGTTCGACTGTACCCTGCGTGACTACGGTCCGGAGGCCACAGTGAAATCCTTCGGCATTCCCGACTACCCCGGCGACCACTACGGCGACGGCACCCGCACCACGGAACGCTCCTACCACCTCAATCTCGAAGTGCGTCTGCACAACGGCGCGATGAAGACCTTCGAGTTCGATGTGACGGACCAAGTGAAGGCCCAGCCCCGTGGCGGCGTGATTATCGTCTCCGACGGCCTTGTCATCACCGACGAGGAAGGTGCGGCAGGCCCCGACAGCGGTTTCGACATCGACGTGGAGGGATGGGGCGATTACATCGACATCCCCCTGCCATTGTAAGAAGGGTGACCTGTATAAAACAGATGTATTGATAACTAAATGATTAACCAAACAATAATGTATTTTTAATTTAAGCTTTTGCATCATGAAAAAGAGTTTATTTTTGCTGGGAGTCGCCGCAGCGGTGTTCTCCGGCTGTAGCAATCAGGAAGTGATGGACGTGGCCGAATACGCCAACCAGCCCATCGAGTTTACAACTTTTGTGGACAAGACCACCCGTTCCGGTGATGTCACATCACAAAATTTCCAGAAGTTCTGGGTATTCGCACAGAACAAAGGCACAGGCGACCAGAACTGGGCAGACGCCTTTACCAACGTGCAGGTGAGCAAAGCAGGCGACAACGAATGGCTACCCATAAACACCTACTACTGGGAAAAAAACAAGGAATTCCGCTTTGCGGGCTATGCCAACGGGGAAAGCCAGCTTAACAAGTCGATTGTCAGCTACGATGCGGGCTCGCAGAGCGGAGGATCGACCTCCGGCCTGCTGACTTTCACGGCGTACAGCACGGACGGGAAGAACGACCTCGTAGCCGCAATGGGCAACGAGTCCAACTACACATGGGACGGCACAGCGTCGGGCGAAGCCCCGAAAGTAAGCATGACGTTCCGGCACATGCTGTCCAAGCTGACCTTCACGTTCAAGACCAAGATGGCCAACACCTACACCGTGGCTGTGAACAACCTACGGATAGAGAGCGCAACGACCAAGTCCACGGGAACGTACCACAAGGCCAACGAAGGCACAATCACGTGGAGTACTGACCAGCTCTCAAACACTACGGGCACATACACTTTCGACAACATCACCGACGTGACTGCCGACGCTGCCAACGAACAGGGATACTTCAGCCAGACATGCGCACCGCTGTTCGTTATTCCGCAGACCTGCGGCACGTTGAGCGTCCAATTCACCGCAGTGGTAAAGAACGCTGCCCAAGAAACGATAGGACAGCAGGATTTCAGTGCCACATTGAGCTACAATCCGAGCAACAGCGAAACCAGCTTGCAGAAGAACACATGGACAGCCGGGTACTACTACAACTACACGGCAGAGCTGAAGATGGAAGACATCAACACCGACCCGAACGCCAAGCCTATCAAGTTTGATGTAACCGTAGATAAGTGGAAAGATACTACGCCGGGTGATGACCTTAATTTGACTGATAAAAAGAACTAAACGCTTACCGTACCAGCCAATCCGTTTCCGTGAGTTGCGCGACCCACTTCCGTGAGTTGAGCAACTCAGCGCGGCGAGTTGAGCAACTCACCATGACGAGAAACTTAACTCAGCGAAACGAGATACGCAGCTCGGCCGGTTAGGCCAATCGGACCGAAGAATACAGGCCGGGCGGGGTTGAATGTTCCCTTCCCGGCCACAATGATACAGGACAGACCGCACACATGCAGCTTTCCTGCAAGAACGGAATAACCTTTATATGATGAGATATATGAACAGAAGAAAGAACACCCTCGGAATCCTGCCCCTGCTGGCGACGGTGCTGTTGTCAGCGGCTTCCTGCACGGAAAGCGTGGTGCAGGACATGGAGACAGCCGGAGACAGCGGGGCGATACGTTTTTCGCTACCCACGCTGACACGCTCCGCCATCGGGAGTGCGGACGACCTGAACACCGACGGCCAGTCGTTCAGCGTGTGGGGCAGCTACCGCCACACCAGCGGCACGGACAACGACGTGCAGATATTCGACAACACGACCGTGACCTACGGTTCCGGTACAGGCTGGACCTACGGAGGCGGCCTGCTGTACTGGCAGTCGGGCAACACCTACGACTTCTACGCCCTCTATCCGTCCACCGGAACGCTGGGCGATGCCGTGTCCGTCGCCTGCACGGACGGCACCTTTACCGTCAAGAACTTCGTCGCCACGAAAGGGCACGACCTGATGACGGCGGAACGAACAAATATAGTAATCGAGGCAGACAAAGCCCCCGAATCTGTCAGCTTCAAATTCTCCCATCGGCTCACAAGGCTGGCCTCCAATATCAGGGCCGTGGGGCGCGGTGTAACGGTTACTTCCTTCAAAGTGAACGGCGTGACTTACAAAGGCGACCTTACTTGGAATGCCTCCGGTGGAAGCTCGTGGAGCAACACCGCCAAGACAAACGACAGCGATGCCCTGTTGGCCGCAAAGGATATTTCCATCACAGCCGGCGAGACCCGCAACATGCTGGGCGACGTGCTGTTACTCCCGCACACCGACCTGACTGGTACCGAAATCGCCGTGAGCTACCGTTTCGAGGGCGAGACCGCCGACCGGAATTCCACGGTCAACCTCTCTGGCGGGAATGCGAAACAATGGGATGCAGGCAGCCAATATGCCTACACCCTGACCGTTTCGGCCGCTTCGCTCGCAATCAACGTGAAGGTTCTCGACTGGGATGAACAGGACACCTCCGTGTCATGGCAATAAAATGAGAAATTTATAGACAACAATACATACGGTGTATGAAAGCATATATAAAACGATATTTACCGCATCCTTTCTCCCTGCTTCTGCCAGCCGCCCTCGCATGGGCTGCCAGCCTGTTGGCCGGCTGCACGGACCGAGTGGACGAATGGATACCCGACGGACGCACAGCCTCCGTTACCCTGCACGTACCAATGGCCGATATACGTTCCACGCACACCACGGACGAGGAGTACAAGGCCGCTGAAGAGAAGATAAACACCTTGCGCATATTGGTATTCTCGCAGGACAAACCTGTCATCAACAAACAGTTCAAGGAAGCCGACCTCTCCGGCGGCAGTGTCACCATCGAGGGTGTGCCGGTAGGTACTGTGGACATCTATGCCGTGGCCAACGAGGCCGCCCTCGGCAAGGACTATTCCGACATGGCAGACTTCGAGGACAACCTCGTGCAGGTCGGCAACACCAAAAAAGCTTTGGTGATGGATGAACACCGCACGCACTTCCCAAAACGCTTTACGGAGCAGGAAATCGCACAACACGGCCTACCCATGAGCTGGCATCGCGATGTGCAGATAATTCCATCCGACGGCACGCCGCAGACCATCGAAGTGGAACTGGAGCGCTCCGTGGCCAAGCTCAACGTCATTATGAACAACACGCTGAGCCACCCGATTACCATCACTTCCATGACTTTCGGCGAGTTCTTCGGCGACCGGCTCTACCTGTTCCGCGAGCAGACCCTTGACGCTCCCGACGACACGGAGTATGATGTTCAAAACTACGAGAGCCTCTCTGTCGAAATCGGAGGTTACGGCAGCAAGACGCTGGCCCTTTACATCTATCCCTCATACGCATGGACGGATGCAAGCAAGAACTCGCCATATACCATCGGTTTCACCACAAGTACAGCTCCCTATGACGCCATACCTTTCATCAACGAATACGGCGGCGCTCTGAACTCTATCGCCCGTAACAAGCAAGTGAACATACACGCCACACTCAGTTCGGAGGCCAACCTCACGCTAAAATTTGAAGTAAAGGACTGGGATACGGAAGAGATAACCGTTCCCCCGTTCAATTAAACGAAACTGCATGTCATTTGAGTTATGAGAACAAGACATAAAAACATATTGACCTTGCTGGCGGCCATGCTGCTGGCGGTAGGACTGTACTCGTGTACCGAGGACCCGTTGTTCGAGGAGCGTGCCCGCGTGGCAGAGGGGCTTCCCGCACGTGTAATGCTGGACTTCCGGTCCGAGAAGAGCTGCGTGGAGACCCGTGCCGCGCAGGACGCTACCAACGAGAACCGTGTGAACAACCTCTACGTGTTCATCTTCAACCCCGCCGGGGAGGTGCATTACCGCAATTTCTTTACTGACGACATCAGCTATAACGGAGACTACAGCAAAGGTTCCGTCATGATAGAGACCACCTCTCTGAACAAGGTACAGATAGTCTGCATCGCCAATCTATCTACTGAATCCGTAAGTTCCGGCTATGATGTCAAAAAATCGGACATGGAGTCTATAACATCGCGGTCAGACCTCGAAGCCTTCGTAATGAAGATGGACGAGCATACCGTGGAACGCTCCACGCAGTTCATGATGACAGGCTATGCTTACGATGATAAAAATTCCACGAGCAACCTTGTCAACATTCCCGGTACGGAAAGCGGTCCCGCCTCGCTGGAGTGTACGCTGCGGCCCGAGCGGACGGACGCGAGGGTGGAGTTCGTGGTGAAAACCGAGAAACCCTCCGATAAGAACTGGACGGCACTTGACTTCCGTCCGCGCGGCTGGCGGGTGGTGAACGTGCCGGCCCAGTCGTTGCTGCTGCCCCACGGGACAGGCGATGCCGATGGTGACGGTTGCACCTACTTCACAACCGAGGAGATGCCTTTCGAGACTACCGAGCGGGATGACAATTACCTCTACACTTCCGGTGGCTTCGTGTTCTACATGCCGGAAAACCGCAAGACTCCCAAACAGGCCATCTCCGGCGAAGGGCTTAGCGCTGCGGAACAGTACGCCCTACGCGAGGAACGCGAACACAAAAACACGGGCGACTATACGGACAAACCCGGTCAGCAGTTCGAGAACGGCGACTTTGCCTACGCCCCCGCCAACGCCACCTACGTGGAAATGTCCGGCACACTGTCCTATAAGGATGACAAAGGCAATACCGTCAATGCCGACGTGACCTTCACCGTACATCTGGGCTACGCCGACGGCAACCCCAACGACTACGACACCCGCCGCAATACCCGCTACATCTACACCGTCACCCTGCGTGGTATCAACGATATACGGCTTGAAGTGGAGTCCGATGGGGAGGAGAACGAACAGAGGCCCGGCTACGAAGGCAACGTGATATTCAGTCAAGATGGGCTGTACGAGCTGGATGCACACTACGACCGCGAGCTCATTACGATAAACCGAAGCATGGTTCCAACCATGACATGGGGCGTGCAGACAGCTTTCGACAAGGCCATCTATGCGGGCGGTTTCGGCGAAACGGACAGTCCGGAAAGTACAGGTATCCATGACTACAAGTGGATCAAGTTCGCCATCAACGAGGACTATGGCCAAGACGACGAGCTGTTCGTGAAATACCCCGGTGACCAGAACTACAAGGGCGGAAAGAACCAACCTTCGGGGTATGACGGACATGCGGGCCATTCTGACGCCCGCCTACTCGACGTACACCAGTTGCTGCAACGCCTGAAGCAGGAGTACGAGGAAGGAAAGACCACCGGTACGGTTACCGTTACCGCTTTCATCGACGAGTACGTGTACGTGCGCGAGCCGGATGACCCCAATACAGACGAGGACAATACCCCGCTTTTGTCGCAGTGGCGCCGATACGTGGAGGCCGAAGACCGCCTGCTCTATTTTATCAACGGAGACAACTCGCATTACAGTCCCGATGGCGCGTCGAGCGTGGTGGAAGCCATACAGACTTTCAAGCAGAAGTCCATACGCACGGTGTACAACGTGAAAAAGAGCGAGAATGAATTGTCCACCGCATGGGGGCTTGAAAGCCGCATGGAGGGCACGCGTTGGAAGGAAGGTGACGTGAGAAACAGTACTTCCTCCAGCAACGGCCGGCTCAATACCATACGTTGTATTCTGGGCGAAAACTATGTATCCAACAGATCCCTGCATTGGACGGAGGTGCTCAACCCCTCCGAGCACTACGGTCTGACCGATGACCACCAAGACGCCCTGCACGCTGTGCTGTTGCGTAACCGCGACCTGAACGGCGACAACATCGTGCAGCCTAACGAAATACGCTGGTATCTGGCCGCCATCGACCAGCTCGTGGATCTCTATATCGGCGAATATGCGCTGGACGACGCTTCGCGCCTCTATCCCCAAAATCCCGCGGACAGGGATTACCAGACCTATTGGCACTATACCAGTAGTTCCGCTGACGGCGACCATTCGTGGGTGTTGTGGGCAGAAGAATGTGCCGCATTGGGTAACTACGACGACTCGCACAACACCGTGGGCGGACAATATGCCTACCGTTGCATACGCAACCTCGGTATCGGTCTTGACGATCCGAATGTTGAACCCACACCACTCATTCCCAAAGTGACACAGGCCGAACTCGACGATACCTACCTGATTGATGTCTCCAACCTTAGCGAGAAGGCACGCCGCCTAAGCTATGAAGCCAGTTCGTTGCCCACGCATAATGACCTGTCGCCTTATAACCGACCGTATGCCAAGTTCCGGGTAGCGGCAAATAACGCAGACTATCCTACACCGAGCATAGATGTGGATGCACTAAATCGTTGGAGTTGGAAAGGCGTTCAGGATTGGAGATGGTATCAGACCGCTTCTATTACACCGAGCGGCTATCGCGTGCCCAACTTGCGCGAGCTGCTTATCATGGGTACCCGCTTACCCGATGACGCATGGCAAACGTATGAGGGTCAATGGCGTCCTTACAGAAGACATAAGAGCAAAGCCATGTACATGACCTATACCAGCTTCAGCCGCGGAACTTATGACGGAGACGGCTCCATTTCAGGCAAGAACGGCGGTTTCCGTTTCAATGCCCAAGACCACTCCATCGGTGCGACCAGTTCAGATGCCGACGGCGGGTATGTACGCGGCGTGAAAGACGAACAATAACATAGTAAGCCAGTCGATAAAAGAAACGGCTCCGTTCCTATCATCGGGACAGAACCGTTTCTTTTATCTTGTATCTCGATTTCGAGTTAACGGAAGAAGACAGAAAGGCAATTCGCCGTCTGGACACCGGCAAGTTGAAAGTGGACCACAACAACCCTGTACTGGCAAAGTTCCTTTTGGATTACGACAAGAATTTCAATCCGGACAACTGATACGGTCTGCTTAAAGAATCCGGGATACAGCACATAACAAATAAAGAGAGTACCGATATTTATCATCGGTACTCTCTTGCTTTCTACCTGTTTACGGACGAACATTCGTTTTCTTCACATTTGCCGAAGAACAGTTCCACCCTTGTATGTCGGTTGGCTTCCGTGGGGGCGTAATCGGAAATGCCACCTTCGCCGGTCTTGGTCATCCTGTCGGGCGACAAACCCCGCTTGTTCAGCTCCGAGGCGATATAGTCGGCTCTCGAAGCACTCAAGGCATTGTTGATACCAATTGTTCCGGTCGCACTATCGGCCGCTCCCGTGACTTTAACTTTCAGACCGTATTTCTTTGCCACCCGTGCCAGTTCGTCGAGATTGACCAATTGGGAGGGGTCTGTCAGGTGCGACGTGCCGAGTTCGAAGAAAAAGAAGATGGGAGCACCGATGCATTCCCGTCCGGACTGCATCCGAACGGCATAGTCTGCCAAAGTGCTGTCGGGAAGATTCTCGAACTGTCCTGTTCCGAGACCAGGCACGCTATCCGGCCAGTGCTGCAGGCTGTCTGCCCGGCCATTCCCATTCGGGGCTTGTCCTTCCAATGGTGATTTTCCGTTCCAATGCTTGTTCTTCAACCTTGCCCGCAGGGAGTTCAGCCCGCTGTAATTGTTCCTCGGATAACCTTTGCGCTCGATAGCATCGTCATCATCGAAGAAATGGCTGTACGTGTCGAGCAATCCTTCGATTTCCAGTATCTTCTTCAGCTCGGCCAGCGTCCGGCTATCCTTGTCATGCTGTCCCGCGTAGCGGCTGTTCTGTTCCGACAGTACATTGATATAATCGACGAGCTGCCGATCGCGGCGGATATAGGGGCTTGGGTCTATGGCCCGTTTCCAGCCGACCTTGCCGATATGGAAAGAGAATCCGGCAGTGAGTGAAAGCATGTGGTCGCCTAACCGATTCGCCTTGCCATACCCGTCGAAGTCTTGGAAGGTGGTCGTACCGGAGAGTTCCATGAGGGCGCTTACCCTTTTGGAAATGCGATACTGCCCTTGTATGCCGTAGGAGATTGCAAACGGGTTATGCCCGTTGGTCGCATGGTGCAGCAGTCCGATACCCGCAAAGGGTGCCAGATGCCAGCGCACCAGTTTCTGCCGGACATAGCTACCGCCAAGCACATTCCACAGCAGATCCGCATGGAGATAATGGTACTCCTGCACGGCCAGCGTGCCGTCCTTGAACTGCAACCCGTTGTAATTTATGCGTGCACCTACCCACGGGGTAAACCACTTGCCGAGGGCAAGGCTGTACGAGGGTTTCAACCTCCCGAACAGGTCTTCGCAACCGAGCGGCGTGCCGAGAAAGGCTGTCGCACCTCCGGCGATACTGACAAACCAATTGCCGTTTCCCCGTGCCGGAACGACCACTCCGTCAAGGTATAAGGGCTGTAACGGCTGCAGCAGTTCTGTGTCATCGTAACGGTACGTGCGGTGTACAGTATCCCTTTCCGTGGGTTGTACATCCGCACGGGCTTGCAGCGAACAAAGCGCCGCAATAATGAAAATGATATTTTTCGTCATATTCTTATATCCTTAATTTGTTGTTTATCTGATTCTTTATTATAAACCTTGCCATTCAACGCTTGGGCTTCTTGCCGATGGAAGGACGCATCATGCGGCTCGCCATCCTCATGCAGCGAAGCGCCCATGCCCGGTTGTCCTCGTCTTCATCACGTCCCCATTTGAGGTCGCTTCCGCCACCTCCTCCGCCACGTGTTTCGGCAAACGTAGTGGCATCATCGACCATACCGAGAAAGAGCATCGTGGCGCAGCGCATGACTTCCGCTCCCCGTTCCGCCACGGAACGCACGAGTGTGTCGTCGAAAAGTTGCCGTTCGGAAGGCTTCATCCGCGCCGACAGTTCCCTCCACTCATCGACCATATTTTCCAGCATGACGTCCTTGAGTAGGCTGTCCACTTTGGAGTGGACATCACGGGAGTATTCGTAGGCTTCCTCCTTGAGCTGTTCCGTGCGTTCCTCAATGGCATCCATGTTTGCCTTGAGGTCGGAAAGCTGTCGGTCGGCGGTTTGTAGCTTCTCCTGTTTGTCTGCCAGTTTCCCTTGGATAGCAGTCAGCTCTTTTTCGAGCTTTTCTTTCTCGGCAGATAGGGTCAAAGCATCACCTTTCCGGGTATCCATATCATTTTCGAGTGCCGACAGTTGAGCCTCTTTTTCGCTCTTCTCCCTTTTCAAGTTTTCCACCATCGAGGTCAAACCTTTGACTCTGCGCTCTGCCAGCCGAATGTCCGAATGGAGGGCGGACAGGACTTCCTGATGTCGGCCAATCTGTTGCTCAATGGTGGTACATTCTTCCGAGAGCATACGGCGGTATTCTTCCGTCGTCCTGTGCCGTGCGCCGGTCTCGGCGACGCTCCGGCCTCTCTCCATTCCCCACTTCGTGTTGACCTCGGCGAAAAAGTCCGTATGGAGCTGTTTCATCCTCGCGCTATATTCGAACTTGTCCTTTCCGGCGAATATCTCCTTGTACGCAAACCTCCCGTCTTTGATTGGCAGAAGCGTACAATGCACGTGCGGATTTAATTCGTCGAGGTGTACAATGAAGGCGGCTATATTCTGCTCGCCGTATCTGCCGCAAACGAATGCATAGACATCCTTCGCCCAACGTTCGATGTCGCTCTTCCTTTTGATGCGGGTATTGTCCGCACCTTTTTCAAAATCCACCTTCTGCGTGCCGAAAGCGAGTTCGTGCATCCGCTTCCGCGAACCGCCGAAAATGATGTTTACCACCGTGCGGTATTTCGGTTCAACCAATCCCTCGTTGGGGTCTTTGATCCCGCGACGGCCCAATATGTCCGCTATCCGTTCCGGGATATTGCGGCTCGTGTCGATGGGGCGAACCTTGCCTCCGGGCACAATCTCGAAGTTCAGATGTTTGCGGGTGGGGTCGTAGTTGCCCTTGCTCATGGCGTACTTCTCCGCCTCTTCGCTGCGATTACGCAAGTGTTCGTTGCCTTGGGCGGCGGTGATCCCTTTCGATACCTGAACATCGAGAACCTGTTTTGCATTTGCCATACTGTTTTCGTGTTGTTTCGGACAATTCCCCGTGTCCCAGCTTGCTGCTTGCTTGGACACTTCTCCCTGCGACGTCAGTCAGCAGGGGTATTAGGCTCCCCCTTCCCTTTGTTCAGTGGCAGACGGGCAAGCCCGGATGCCTGCTATAACTGGAAGGATATTTGAACCTGAACCGGGGAGAATTGCCCGTGGTTATACAATCTCTGTCCGCGAATCCCCGTTCAGCTTTCCTCCTGCGCCTTCGCCAGAAGCGATAAAAAGGGTTTGCGAAGCGATTCAAGGCGTTCCGTCTCTTCGTCCGTACCGAAGCCTGTCCCGTCCGGTTTTCCGTCGATAACAAGCTCTGCAAGCTCTTTCGAGGCCTCGATGAACGCCGCCCATTCCCCGCTGAGGTCGAGCCGGAAGAACTGCACGAGCGGCGAGCCGTCGTCGAACCTCGATTTACGCAGAACCCGCCAGAGGGCGGCATGGGCAATACATTCCAAGACGGTCTCACACAGCTGTTCTTCCGACCGGACGGTCTGTGCCGATGCCGTGTCGGAATGACTGTCCGGATAGATACGACTGTCCCGTCCGGCTATCTCCGTCAAGGTCTGGCGCATGATTTGTCCACATGATTTACCCACATCGAAAGAGGTTGCTTTGCCGATTATCCAGTCGTACAATGCTTCCTGTATTCTTGTGGCAAAGTCCGCTTCTTCCCGTCCGCTGTCCGGCATGGCAGGCGTGCCGGTCCGCAGGGGCATGGTAATGACGACGCTTTTTGCCAGCCGGATGCGTTCTAACTGTCCGAGCGCTTCGAGCGTGTCCAGAAACGAGCGGACAGTAGCCCGATGCCAATGCCACTCCGATGCAAGGTCGGAAACGGTTACATGGCACTGGCAGGGAGAGAGGTCGTAGTCCTGCCTTCTTAAAAACGGGGAGACGAAACCTGCCAGCGATTTATCCAACAAATCGCAGTAGGCTTCCGTTCTCGTTTTCCGCTCGCCGACTTTTTCTTTCAGGTAGTCGAACACTTCCACGTTCGCCAGTATGGCGGCGGGCGCTTCATTTCTATTTCTCATTTTCATTCTGTTTTTGATGATTCATAATGTGCGGATAGTTTCAGGTTGCCATTATCCGCATTATCGTGGCAGCCTCGCGTGATGATACTATGATAACTGTCGGCTAATGCTCCGGGACATTCCAGCCATTCGAGGAATTTGCGTATGTCTGTCTTTTCGGACATGACCCTTGCCGACGGGTAGAACAGGGCAGCCAAAAGAACAAAGGCGATTGTTACGGCCATCGTGTACAGATGCGGCACGAAGCCGATGACCAATGCCAAGAGCGCAAACCAGACGAAACGTTTCGGCCGGTCGAGCAAGCCGCGCATCCATCGGTCCGCCCGCCTGAAAGAGGCCCATGCGGCACACACGATGGTAGATGGCACGATACCGAACTCGCCGGGGTGTCCACTCGTATAGACATAATGAAACAAGAGTAATACGATAAGCAGCACATGGGCGTACAGCCTGCGGGCCTTTTCGCTCCACACCATTTTATCGTAGAATCTTGCCATGAAGCAACGCCTGCTTCTGTACAACAGTGCCGGAAGGACGACAGGCATTGCAAGAAATACGAATTGTAATATAATCCAGGTCATAACAGGTAATAGGGTTTTGAAGGTATATGAACGGGCCGTACCACGAGTTCCAATCGGACAATCCCGTGGGTGGCCAAGCGGATAATGTTCTCGGTGTCTTCGGCTGTCAGGGACGACGCGCCTTTCTTCATCCGGGATTTGAATGTGCCGTTCTGCTTACGATATGTAGCCAGTGCCGTGTCCAGATCATGCTCCGGAATCGTCCACGTCATGCCCTTTTCGTATGGACCATGCGGTTTGTAGGCCCGCAGTACCAGCGTGCGGGTCACAAGGAAGTCGGTCCGGGTGTTTCTCGAAATGACGTGTTCCTTGTAGAGGTTGTCATCGGCCACTTCTATCCACGTGCGGTACGTGTCGATACAGAAAACCATTTGGCGGTATATCGTGTTTCGCATAGGGTTGTTTACATGAAATCCAACAACACGTCTTCCTGATTCTTTTTGTACTTGAAGCTGCCGTTCCCGGCGTGGAGTTTCAGATCGAGACACAGGTCGCCGTACATCAGCTCCAACGAATCGTAAATGGTCGCGATGATACGGTTTACCTTGCCGTCCGCGTCTGTCCGGGCGTTCATCTTGAACATCTGCCCGAAAGCGGGATTGGAGTAGGCACAGGTGCTATGACCGGATTTCTCCAGTCCGACCGGCACATGTTGGTAGAGTGTAATCAGCTCCATGTCGTCCTCGAATATGTCCATGACCTCCTCCAGATCATAGGGGTCCCGCAGCGGGAATGTGAGCAGAACATAGTCACCGTAGAACTGCGGCTCCTCCATCGTTGCCACATTGAGAAGCTGCGGCATTTGCAGGGGTACGAACGACATGAAGTCATCCAGAAAGTGTCGTAACATAATCATATATCGTTTATTTTGTGAATAGGCTTTTACAACGAGGCGATGAATATCTCCATGAGCATACCGGGCAGTTCGTCCAACCGGTCGCCCTCCGACGGCAGGATTCTGCGCAGTTTCTCGAATGCGGCGGGTGTTTCTGCGGCCATCCTGTAAAGGGTTTCCTTATCTTCCGGGGACAATAGCGTCATGCAGAGGCCGTCCAAGGAAGCGTAGGGCTGTAGAATCATCCAGACATAGGCTTGTGCCTGTTCGGGCGTTACGACCTTTCCACGGCGTATGTTGTCAAGACAGGCACGCACGTTCTGGATCAGCCGACGGTCGGTACGTAAGGCCATGTATATCGTGGCGTCCTTGTAAGTGATTTCCTTGCGCCCAGCGGCGAAAAACACCTCGGAGCAGCATTTCTCTGTGTCACGGGTGATGTCGGCCATATTCGCTTCGCCAAGCTCGTGCAACCCGGACAGGAAAGCTCGAAAAGCGGCATCCTCCCTTTCGATGAATTTTTTGAGGTCGCCGTTCCCATGTATTCCATTGTTCAGGGTTTCGGCAAGCACGTTACGATATGCTGACAGAATTTGCTCCTTGTTACCCCGACAGGCCGGACGTTTATCCAATTCTGCGAAAAACGGACGGATTTCTTCGGCGGAACGATGCAGTTCCACGTCTCCGGTATAGGAAGAGAAACGTTCTTTCAGAATCAGCACTTCTTTATAGGTGCGAGGTTTCGACATCGCCAGCCGAGAAAGTTCCGCACGGACGGAATCGTGCAGCAGAATGCACTCTTCACGTATGTCGGAATGTGCCCGATAGGTCGTGTCCCGGCGCATGGTTGCGGTCACGGAATCTTTCAAGGTCTGCCACTTCCCGATATACGCGGTCAAATCCTCAAAGGAAAGTTCTTTTTGCCCGCGTGTTTCGGACAGATACTCCCGATACAGACCGGCTGGAGTAGGTTGGGCTTCAACCAGTGATTTGACGTTCGAACCGTCGCACGATGTAAGTGTGAAAATGGCAATCGGAACGGCAGAAAGTCCAGCAATCGATAGTACAATTTTTAAGTATTGATTTTTACAATTCATAGTTCATTTTGTATTTTACAGCACAAATCTAAGTATTCTTTTCAAGATGACAAGCGCCGAAAATCGTTTTATAAACCATTTTTAACATTGCACTTAATAGTTTGATTTTCAATGAAAATAAGTGAAAGAAACGAAGGACACAGAAAGCCCTTCATATCATTTTCGTTCAAAGTATGGTTTAGTTTAAAATAAAACTCTTATATTTGTACTTATTCTTATAGAAGTGCACAATGATATGGCAAAAGTAGGTTACATATTCAAGGCGGATCGTTACGACGGATTCGAGGCTGCAGAAATACTTGTGTACCTCGAAAACGAGGCGCGTGATTGCGGTAAATTCGTCCGCAACATTGTCCGATTGAATCTGCATCACCATCCATGAAACGCGGGAAAACTGTTCCCCGAAGACGGCAAACTGATATGAAAGAGCGATTGGATAAAATGGATAGACCGACCGGTAGAATACCATCGTTGATATGTATGTCAACGGTCATTCTTTCGAGGACATCATGGCGGTAAGCGGGTACAACAGCCGGAGTTCGGTGTTCAGTGTGCTCAACCGGCACGGGGTAAAGCTCAATAGGGGAAAATTCAAAGGACCGTTGGGCAAGCGTAAGCCGAAAGATGGGCAATGAGCTTTCGTATTAGCCGGATTGAAATGGATTTTTTTGAGAATCAGGGCTATATGTTTTCTGTTCTCGTTGATTTTTAGTATCTTTATATTAAGTTTAAGTAGTATAGAATATGGGAGAACTTATCGTTTTTATAGTGGTTTTCTATGTTATCGGAAAGATTCTGAAAGCTATATTCGGTGGTTTCAGCAAGAGTGATTACCATCATGACCGATAAATGGTGATCGGGTGTTTGCCTGCCTTGACTACAGGATACGGATTTGTATGTTTTTTATGTTTCTCTCCTTTTATCGGGGCTTTCCGATTGTCTGGTTCGTGCCGAAGGAACACCGTGAGATAAAGGTGGATTATCGTTTTCCGTAACATTATCAGGCTGGCAATCCAGACGACAAAGAGATATGTTATTATCTTTGCAACGGATTTTATAATAAAACAGTCTGACAAAAGCAGATATTATTGCCCGGATCGCACAGGAGACCGGAATAGAAAAGTCGGTAGCGACAACTGTAGTGGAGGCATTCATGGAGAGTGTCAGGGAGTCGATGATTGCCGGGAACGAGGTGTTCCTGCGAGGATTCGGAAGTTTCATCATCAAACAAAGGGCAGAGAAAAAGGCTCGTAACATTTCAAAGAATACGACCATCGTGATTCCGGCTCACTCTGTTCCTGCGTTCAAGCCTGCAAAGACATTCTTAGATGCGGTAAAAGAGGGAAAATAAAGAAAGTATAAACGGTTTTCTTCATAGTGTTTCGGGAGACCGTTGACAATGGTTATACAGGATAACACGATACCGCGACTGTCTTTTGCGGACGGTTGCGGTATTTGTTTTGCCGTATGCTATAAAAAAGGAAGTGGCACAAAGAGCCGCCGATGAAAGCCGACTCTTTGTGTTCCCTTGCTTAATCCGTCACCTCGTAATAATAACTTAACTCGTCATCTTTCAGGTTCTCTACCGCATATTGACCTGCCTGTTCCCAAAGGGTATTGTAAAGTGTCGCAAATTCCGGTTTCGTTTCATAATACTGCCAGATTTTATGATTGAGTACCAATATCAGTTCCGTGAGGTATTTATAGTTATTTTTCCATTCCTCGAAAGCACGTTTGAAAGTGTCTTGTATAGCTGACAGACCGAATCGGTCCGCTATTGAGAAGTCCTCCCAAAAAGTTGTCTGTAACTCGTAACCGTTTTCTCGCATAAATTCTCTAAATGTCATACGCTTTAAATTTTAAGTTTGAACTATTTTTTGTTTTTCCCTTTGGTACAATCTCGTACCGAGAGGCTGGTTATTTTTCTGCCACAGGATTGACGGTCAGTCCAGACAAGGAGGCAACGGGAAATACGCTCTCCAACGAAGTCGGAGAGGAAGATTTTCCGGTTGCAAGCGCCAGCGGTCCTTGCCGGGACTGGCAGCCGGCAATCGAACTTTGCAGAAAAAATAAGCGGGCTTTCGGCATGGAGTGTGTCTGGGGAACGGCTGTAAGGAGTAAAATGGGGAAGCTAAGGTGTTATAAGAGGATTGCTTTCCGGTTGGTTAGCCGGAGTACAATGGGGTACGGAATACGCTTCGATAAAAGGGAAAGAGTCATGAAGATATAAAAGGGTAATTCCGGCAAAAGGATTCAGGACACATCCATTGCCAATGTATCCCGAACCCGTACCTGTCATTATCTGTACCGAATGTTTAGGAGACCCACTCGTAACCTTCGTCCGTCAGTTCAAAATATTCGTCCATTCCCGGTTTCACAAAAAACATGAGATAAAAAAGGAACGAAGCTGATTATAAAAGGTGATGGTTCTGTATTTCAGTCATTCAATAAAGGATACCGCAACCACCTCTGGCGGGTGCGTTGCGGTATTTTGCGGGCAGCATTTTTATGCGGCCTTGTCCGGCTTGCGCTGCCTTGTTTTCCAGCCGTACACGGCGGCTACATACGGATAGAGGGAACGTGTTCTCCGGCGGAAGCCTTCTTCGTCGATTTCACGGTTGTAAATCTTATCGGCGATACGTTCCGCTTCGTCACGGCCTTTGGCGATACGGTATAAGGTATAGTTCGTACCGTCATGATGGTCCATCCGTCCGCGAATGTTGTAGCCGTCGCCGTACCATTCTGCATCGTCGCACTGGGATTTCAAAATATCGGCAATGGTGCTGCCCAATATTTGATAGCCTCGTCTCCGGCCGTTCCATAATCCCAAGTTGCCGAACACGACAATAATGCCGTCCACTTCTTTATTCAGATTGCTTCGTTCGTCGTCCAGCCGGCAATATACTTCTTCTGCCCATTCTTCATCGCTGACCTCGTAACTGTCATCGTCCAATATTTCCCGCTGGGAATTTTGATATTCTTCTTTTGCCGTTTCGTCCAACAGGTCATAGCTTGACCAAATCATCTGTTTCATACATTTTGAATTTTAAGTTTGACTTTCGTTTTTATCCCTGCTTTCGGAGGGTTTCCCTCGTCCGGCGGGATTTGATTTACGTGCGGGCCACAAGGCGGACAGAAGGGAAATAAGGCAAGGAGGAAGCGGATAGTCCCGTGGACGATTTCATTTGTGTTGAACAAGTATTGACGAGCTTGCGAGTTGATGGTTGTTAACGACAAATGAAGCCGCGCCTTGCCGATTCCCGACCTCCTTAACTTTGCACGGGAAAATCAATGGACGGCGGCGGACTCTTCGTGTGGAGTATGAAGGAGTATAAAAGTGTGGACGTTCCGGAACGGTAACGAGTAAAACAAAAGCGGCTTTCAAGCCGCTTTGTCCGGATAAGGCAGGAATTACTTCTTGCCTTTTTCCTGCTTCTTTACCGGTTCCGCAGGAGCTTCCTCCTCTTTCTCGACAGCGGGATAGAACTTGACGGCGACCGTTACGATGCGGTTGTGCAGCACGCCGTCTTTGTCGGTCCACTCTTCGGGCTTGAAGTAGCCCTCCACGGTAAGCAGCGTGCCCTTGGTGAGCTGGTCGAACGACCCGGTATTCTCGTTCTTGCGCCACGCTTCAATGTTCATGAAAGCGGATATGCGCTTGGTTTCTTCGCCGTTCTTCTCCTGACGGGCTACTGCCAGCGGGAAACGTGCGACACTTGTGGTGGTGAACTGACGGACTTCGGCATCTTTTGCCACGAATCCGGTTACTGCGAAATTGTTCTCGATCTTTTTCATTGCGATTGCTTTTTGAAGTTAATAAATCAGTTTTACGGTGCATAAAAAGTAGGTGCAGTAAAGGGCTGCACCAAGGATAGCGCATAAATACTCTTTATTTTGGAGGCGAAGCCCCAAACCGCAGGCCCGATAAAGGAAGATTTGTGCGATACGCCATTGGTCAAGACCACCAGGTCGCGCCCGTCTGCATACTAACTTTGCAACGAAAAACGATATGGCGACTTCAAATAGAAAGCGGTCGCGAAAAAGTCGAGGCGAAACAATCCGCAGCGGATTCGGAGACATGAAAGACCTGTCCGTCCACTGACACAAGACCGCTCCCGTTCCGGCAGGTGGGCGGGAAGAACATCTGGCAAGAAAGCGTATCGGTTGTTTGGGGTTGAAGCGGCAAGAACGATATACCGTTTATACAACCATGTACGCTGCATAGTGGAAAGGGGGCCCAAACGAAGAGCCGACAAAAGATGTATGCAGCGTATTGATGTCGCTGTCTCTATCCGGCAAGAGAAATGAGGGAAAGAAGAGGAAAAGGAAAAAGGGCTGAAGTCTGTCTTGAAACAAAGCGGAGGAACCGCCTTCGCACGAACGGACGTTTTCTACAAAAGGATATAGCCTGCCAAAAGGTATAAAAGGTTATTTCCGAAGGAAACGGTATGGATGTCTGTTACGGAGATAAAAAAGGGATTCCCGCCGGTGTGTACCTGTTTAGCCGGTATAAGCGGGCTGAAACCGATGCTACGTTCAGCCCGCTTGCTTTTACCTCTTTTCTGTTTCGGTCTGCAATTCCACCGGTTCATCATCCCATGTCAGCTCCTTACCGAGTAGTTTGTAAACAGACCCCTTGGGGAGTTCTATCTCGATTGATACGTACCCTTGCTCGCTCTCGACGTACACTTTTTCCGAGTACTCCCAATGCCCGCACCAGCCTCGAACGGGCTTTCCGGGCATTATCCATTCTGTTCCGTCTTTATTTACTGCTAACCATGCCATAAAATCACATTTTTAGTCTGTTCCTTAGTTGTAATTTTATTCTTCTTGAGCTATCATTTTCTTGCTGTATTCTAAAATCTCATCCATCGTAAGCCATTCTGGTTTTTCGTCCTCTTTGAAACTCTCATGCAGTTTTATCATAAATTCAATTTGCAATTTTTCGTCGCCAGCCCATAAGGATTTCGGGTGTCTGTTACCGTAATTAAGGTAATACTCGCAATCTGACCGTAAGCGGTCTAACAGTTGGTATCTGAAAACCGAATCCTTGTGTATTACTTCGTCTGCCGTTACTCGTCCATTTGAATTTGTTACATCGTTTGCCATAATCTATAAAATTTTGAGTTTTCTTTTTTCCCTCTTGTAGCACCAGCTACTTTCGGGCCTGATTTAATTATGTCGCCTCGAAAGGTGTCATGGCTCTTTATGCAAGGTTTCACGATTAAATACTACCCGTGCGGAGCGAAGGGTGGAGATTTTGTCGTGAACCGTCAGTCTTTGACCTTGCATACAAGAATGACATGACAAGTACCTTTGCGACACAATTCATATCAGGCAGCCCGAAAGCGACGTGCGAACACAGGGAAAAGAAGGTCTCTTGCAAAAGGTTCGATAGCTTATATAAAAGGGTTGCAGCGAAAAGAAAATATAAATGGGCCTCCGGGTTGTATAAGAATTTTAATTATGAGGATAAAAAAGGTATTGCGCCGGCATGTCTGCCGAGAGAAAAAGAAACGGGCTGAAACTGGCAGTTCCGGTTTAGCCCGCAAAAGTACATCGGAGGTCTCTTGCCCGTTCCCGTCAGAAATGGGCTACCATAATCCGATTTTTGAAAATTCTGTTTTTATCACTCGGTCGCCGTTGGTTTATCCAGATATGGTGTGCTCCGTATCCGAATATAAAATACTCATCGAGTGAGGTCTCGTTCTTCAAACGTTCCATACTTGCACGAAGTTCGGTTTCGTCAGTTGCAAAAAGAATCGTGTTCATGATTCGGAAATAGATTTCTTCCGCTTCATCGCTATAGCGGCAAAAGACGTGTTCGATTGTTACGTTCATGGTTCTATTGGTTTGATTGAGGTGTTTTAGGTACATTGGTCATTATTGATTCTCCGTCTTCGTTGAAAATCTCTATTGTCGGGTTGCCGTCGTTTTCTTCGGGGAGCATAGATTCCGATGTATCGGTCAATGCTTGCCACTCTTCATAGCAAAGACGGTTGTCAATGATGTTCGACACGTCCTCACAGTTCCATGAGCGGACGATTGCCTCGGCTTCTTCGTAACTATTTGCTTTTACACTGAAATAATCCCGTTCCCAACTTGTAACCTTACGGTCTTGATAAAATTTGTATTCTCCCATATCCTTGTTGTTTAACTGTTTACTTCTACAATATCCTCGATTCTGCCGTACAGTATCGAGCGTAACGCTGTTTTGTCAATCGCATAATACTCGTGAATGCTTCCGTGCTGTTTGACGAAATACCGTTTGAGAACGTCGGAAAAATCAAAATGATAACCGCTCAAGGCAATTCCACGTTTGAAATAGATGCTTTCCCACACGTTACGGGTAATCCAGTTCTTTTCTTCCCGGTTTAACTTGCCTCCGTTGTTCAGGTGTACCCGCAATTTGTAAACCTTGCTGTCCTGTAATGTCGCCAGTTCGGGAATATCCCATTTGACGAATTTTGTTGCTATCTGTGTCATACGTTTGCTATCGTTTAATCATGGATAATCACTTCATCACGGTATTCTGAAATTTCCTTGCCGCTTTCAAGGCGGACAACTATGGTGTTACCATAGTTGCCCACGATTGTACCTTCCGTGTAACCTTTGTATGGATTGAGCAGTGTGCAAGACAAACCGATAATATCGCTGTCTTCTTCGTATTCGTACATAGTGAATGCGTTTTTAGGTTACAGCTTAATGTCCCACTTGCCTTGCGAGAATATCCGAAAGCTCACGTATTCGTCCTCTAACTCGTATGTCAGTATGCGGATATAGATTTTATCTTTGGCTTCCAAAGAAGCTACCAGTTCGTCGATTTCTTTTTCTGGGTATTCCCAACGGGAAGAAAATTCTGCATCTACAGTGTCGCCATACCGATTGACAAAACCGTTGAAATTATCGTCCAGAAATGCCTCTATTTTATCGAGGTCTTGCTTGTTTTCCGTACTTGCGTGAAAAATGTTTGTTGCATAGTTCGCCATAATCTTAAATTTTGAGTTTTCTTTTTTCCCTCTTGTAGCATCAGCTACTTTCGGGCTTGATTTAATTATGTCGCTTCAAAAGGTGACATGGCTCTTTATGCAGGGTTTCACAACCAAATACTACCTCCGCAAAGCGGAGCGTGGAGATTTTGTCGTGAACCGTCAGGCTGTGACCTTGCATACAAGAAAGACATGTCAAGTACCTTTGCGACACAATTCATATCAGACAGCCCGAAAGCGGATGTGCGAATACAGGGAAGAGAAGATCTCGTGTAAAAGGTTGATGGTTTATAAAAAGGGAGTTGCAGCGAAAAGAAAATATGCCGTGGAATCTTTTTTTCTTTTGGCTGCACAATGGGACCAGAGTGTTTTACGAAGTTCGGGAAAAGGTTTAGTTTAGTCCATTAGCCTATATATATGCTAAATCAAAGTAAACTATATTTAGGCAGACAAATTTGCCTGCCTATAAGTTTTTCCTTATCTTTGTATGAATTAAAGAAGGCTTGCTTTTCTTTTGGCTGCAATGGTTCTTGGAAGTTCAAATACAACCGTCGGACGAGGAAAAAAATTCTGGTAGGAAGCTGGTTCAAGAAGTCCCGATTATAAGTAAGTGCAAGGAAAGAAACAGAGTGAAAACAAAAAATCGGGAAATGCCTTTAATTAGCAATTTTGTTTCTTATTTGTTCCTCAATTAAAACTATAAAATTTTCAACACACTGAATTTCAAATCATTATATATACTATTTTTGAGAGATTGGATTTATTGTCAATAATTGCAGTTAGGCCTCCGGTGGTAATCCCTGAAGAGAAGATACTTCGAATTGCTTCCGGGGCTTGTTGTAATACGTCCGGCATTAGTTCTACCCCTAAGCCTAAGGAGAGGCTGACTGCTAATACCAAAGTTTCTTTACGGCCTATTTCTTGTGAGGAGACAATACGGATTCCCGCCGCTGCTACTGTGCCGAACATTAGTAAGGTTGCACCGCCCAGTACAGGATCGGGCATTAAGGAAAATACGGCACCTACGATGGGAAATAAACCCAAAAGGACGAGCATTGCTGCGATATAATAACCAACATAACGGCTGGCTACTCCGGTCAGTTGGATAATACCGTTGTTTTGTGCAAAGATGGAGTTTGGAAAAGAGTTGAATACACCGGCGAGAAAGGAGTTGAATCCATCTGCCATTACTCCACCGGAAACCCTTTTCAAATAGGAATCTCCTTCAATGGGAAGTCCGGAAATCATAGAGTTGGCAGTTACATCACCTGTTGCTTCAATGGCAGTTATCAAGTAAACCAGACCAATGGCTATAAAAGAAGACACATTGAAATCAATACCATATTTAAAAGGCTGGGGAATATTAAAACTCATCAGCATTTCCACATTTAACGCACTCATATCCACTTTTCCCAGAGCAAATGCCAAACCATAGCCAAGGCAAAGTCCGAGTACAATGGAACTCATACGCAGGTATTTGTTCCCGCAACGATTGAAAAACAAGACGCTAAGAAGTACCAGTGCTGCAATAGACAGGTTTTCCCACGTAGCAAACGTACCATTATCCATAGCTGCATATCCGCCTCCGCAAGATACGATACCTACCTTTATCAGACTCAATCCGATAAGCAGCACGACAATACCGGAAACCAGCGGAGTGATGATATTACGCAGATATTTGAATGTGCGGCTGACAATCATTTCGATAGGCGCAGCAGCCATACAGGAACCGAAAATTAACGGTAATCCGCCTACCATTCCTGTGGCAATGATAGGGCCGATAAAAGAAAAACTGGTTCCCTGGATGCAGAGCAGTCTTGCTCCTATCACACCAAAGCGGCGGCATTGTATAAAGGTAGATACTCCCGAAGCAAAAAGAGACATGGAAACCAGAAAGCTTGTCTTTTCTACATCAAGTTTCAAGGCACTTGCGATGATAAGCGGAGGTGTAATGATCGCTACGAAAATAGCCAAAAGATGTTGTAAAGCCGCAAACAAGGCGTCTTTAAAAGGGGGACGGTCTTCTACGCCGTAGATTAAATCAGTTTTCATTTAACAGGGTGTTCTATATATTTTTTTAAGTTCCGCAGAGGGATAAACAGAGATTATTCTGAAGTCTGGCTTCTTTTAGTCCGACTTTTTTTAATTCTATTTCTTATAATCCGTTTTTTAGTTCAGCGTCCATTTCAGAGCGAGTGTCGGGATAACATAAAAGCCATCACGACCGCCGAAGTTATTACTCAATTCGACTTCGGAGCCAACACTAAGATTGAAATTTTTATTTACTCCTTTGATTTTGTTTAGGTTTACCCAGAATTGTGGTTCGGAGAGAAAGATAGTCTTTCCGTAGTTGGTTTCTTCACGCCACCAATCGGCAAAGCCGGAGAAAGTGAGCAGATTGCGGCAGAAATTTACGTACCACGTACCTGTCAGCTGGAAGTTGTTGGGCGATTGGTGTTTCTGAATATACTTATACATAGCAGTCAGCGTGAAGCCTTTGGAAAAGGAAGCATTATTAAAAGTGTAGGTAGCTCCTGCCAGATAAGCATTTTTATAAGACATGCCTTTCGATAATCCACCGTTATATTCAAGATGTGCAGAGAAAGGACCTTTCCAGAATTTTATCTCACGTGCTATTTCCCAATAAGCGGAAGCGACACCCTCGGAGGTGTAATCCATATCAACAAAGAAATAAGTGCTTCCCCAAGTATCAGGATGAAACTTCTCCACAGTGGAGGTGAACAGCGGGCGACCTTGCAAATCTTTATCATACAGGGAACGTCCGAAATCATAATGTAGCTGAATGTTTTGCGCCTGCAATCCCGGTATGCCAGAGAGCAACATACAGAGGAAAAGAGCAGAGATAATTTGTTTCATAAGTAAATGTGTTTAAATGAAGATGCAAAAATAGTTAAAGCTACACATATAAACACATTACTTCTGTCTTTTTTTATTCCAGGTTATTATTTCCCGTATCCCACCAGAGTCTTGTACCTCCATGGTCATCTCCGCCTAAAGCCTTGACAAGAGCAGAATATTGTTCCGGGTCTTCTGTCTGCAATGTACCTGGGAAATTAAGACGGCGCACCATGATCTCCGTGTCGATGCATCCGCTCCTACTATGATTGAATCGAACGGGAAATAAACGGGGATATCCCGTTCGTCTTTGTTCGGCCCAAGCTTCGCAACCTTCCGGGAACATGGCAATCCACTTCTGCGTGATAATCTTCTCCAGTTTTGTCTCCTTATCATCCTGCGGATTCCATTTGGGAGTGACTTTACAACGCGCTTCTATATTATTTTCTTCATCATAAGTGTCTATAAAGTCGGAAGCTGTCAGCTCACTTTTCAGGTAATCCTCCACCCCATAAATTCCCCATTGATGAAAAGAGGTAGTTACGCCGTTCCGGTAACAAGCTTCTTCATCTTCATCGGTCCACCCGCGCAAAGCGGCTTCGGCACGCAGAAACCAGACTTCCGAAGCAGTCATCAGAGGCGCATCGGTGCTTTGCAGGACAAACAGCTTCGACAATCCGGAATAATGACTATGAGCAAAACATGTCCCTTGACGAATTCCACGATATTGTCCTTTCAAAGCTTCATCCGTACAGTGTTCGAAATAAGCTCCAAGACGAGGATCATCATATCCGACCAAGATTGATTCCATGTTAGCACTCATGTAAGTTTCATTCCACACACAGTTAAGTTCTCCCAATGGATTGGTATATCCGGATTTGGTAGAAACGATTGCTCCGCCTGTTTCCGCTTCAAAGAAGCCATAATCATTTCTTTTATTTTCTGTATTTCAGCACAAGCCTTATCGGGAGCAACAGAGGCAATACGCATTGCCAACCGCAAACGCAACGAATTGGCAAACTTCACCCAGGAAGCGTATTTCCCATCCAACAAAATATCAAAACGTGCAAATCCATTGGATTCCGGTTTCTCCTCTATATACCCGGTGAGGGCAACTACGGCAGAATCGAGTTCATTGAAAAACTCATAATAGACATCCTCTTGTTTATCCGGACGGTAATGTTTTTCGGCATTAGCAAAATTCTTATAAATGATAGGACCATAATAATCCGTCACACGATGCATCGCTTCCACCTTTAATATTTTCGTTATCCCGAACAGAGCAGGATGTGTATTTCGGGTAGCATTCTCCGACTGATATATCTGTGGGAAAATATAAGAATACATGTGTGTCCACATGGCGCTATTCCAGCCGTCCTGCATATTATAATCGGAATTATGCGAGCCCCCGTTCAGAGGTTTGCCGTCATGCATATACCCACTGAACATGTCCGCGTTCAGATTCTGTATCAGTTGGAAAGGCCAGTTCTTTCCTTTTCCGTAGTCGTAATTAAAATAAATACCTTGCTGAATAATTCCCAAACGGATTCCATAGCCATTGTCATCAATAATCAAGTCATCATCCGTGATACCGGACAAATCGGTATTGTAATCACGGAAATTACCGGTACAAGCTACAGAAAACAGCAATAACCCCAACAAATATAGATATACAAATTTTCTCTTCATTTCTCTCTCTTGCTTTTAAAATTCACATTTCAGAGTAAAGCCCAGACTACGGGTCGTAGGCATTCCGAACACTTCAATTCCTTGATTATCATTTCCGGTAGAAAGTACCAGATCCGGATCAAAAGGAGCTTTCTTATACAAGAAACATAGATTGCGAGCTACAAACGAAAGCTGAACATCTTTCAGTACCTTCGTTTTCTGTATCCACTTCTTGGAGAAATTATAGCTCAATGATACTTCACGCAACCGTAAATTCGTAGCATCATACATATAATATTCCGTCACCCCGGCACGCCCGCCTACTATTTTATAGAATCCTTTCACATTGTCTATACGCTGACCGTCGAGCATTACATATCCCCTGTCACGCGCATCGGCCGTTATTTCAGATACTCCATAAAGATCCATTTCCGCCTGTGTCTGCGAAAGGACTTCACCTCCGTAGCGCCAATCAAGCAGAAAATAAAGGGTGAAGCCTTTGTAAGAGAATGTATGATCCCATCCCATCATAAAGACAGGGTTGGCATTTCCTACTTTCACCGTATTCCCATCGCCCTCCACCAATGGAAGTCCTTTATTATCACCCTCTGTTTCGTAAACGATATTGCCTGCATCATCACACACAAAAGCCTTACCATATATATCACCGATAGAACCGCCTTTAATAAGTTTCATGGCATAGCTGGAAGAAAAACTGGTAGGCCCGTAAATCATTTCTTTCAGATCTTCGTGCAACTTCACTATCTTATTCTTATTGGTAGAGAAGTTTACAGAAGTTTTCCAGTTGAAATCAGGAGTTAATACGGGAGTTCCATTCAGTGTCAATTCCCATCCCCGATTCTGGATATTTCCGGCATTTACATATCGGTAAGCATACTTATCACCTGCAAGTGCGGGAAGTTTGAAGAATTGATTATAAGTATTGGTACGATAATAAGTCAGATTAACCCCTAAACGGTGTTGAAAGAATCGCCATTCAGTTCCAAATTCGATGGCATGAGTCATTTCCGGCTCCATTTCCTTGAAAGGTGCGGCGTCATTCGCCTGTATCTCGCCACCGGCATTGATCTGCGAAGAGGGATTAGTGATAAATGGAGGAATATCATTCCCTACTTTACTATAAGCGCCACGCAATTTTGCGAAAGAAATCCATTCGGGTAACTTCACCCATTTATCAAGTAGCATGGAAAGCCCTACAGAAGGATAAGCGAATCCGGATTTTTCATGGCTGGTATAAGACAAGGTTGACGCCCAGTCATTACGGGCCGTCAAATCAAGAAACAATTTTTCCTTATAACCGATCTGTGCCGTACCGAATATAGATTGCAACTGACGGCGTTGATCTATTCGCTGGTCAATACTGGCAGAGCTGTTCATAACGATATTGGCTATATTAAACACATTAGCAAACTTCAGAGATGCATTTTTCGAATCATATCGGGTAGAATTGACGACTTTATCATTTATACTACCACCAATCGCCGCATCCAATGTAAAATCACCCCAGGTTTCTTCACCATCGCCATGACATCACCATACATCTGGGTTTCCTGATAATCCATCTCAACATATCGTCCGTTCGCTCCACACAGGGCGGTGGCGGTAGACGCATAGAATTTCTGGCGTAACTTGTCCGCCCAGTAATCCATGTTTCCACGGGCTTGAATCGTCAGCCAGTCATTTACCTTAAAGTTTGCTGAAAGAGAAAGGATAACGCGCGTACGTGTTTCTTTACTTTGTATGCGGTTCGTTATCCAATATGGATTCTGTTCGAAGTCTTCGGTAAACGTATGCCAGTTCTGCACACCCAGTTTCCGTTCTTCGTCATAGGTTTCAAAATGATCTTTATAATAAGACAAATCCTCTCCACGAGGGAAACGGTAGAGCCCTACCAATGGATTCATATAGAAACCTCCCGATACCGGCTTATTCTCAACGGTCTGTTTCATGACATTCACACTACCGTCCAGTTTCAGACGTTTGTCGAACATGGTAGCCGTCTCGCGCAAGTTTATATTATGCTTTCTCAGTTTATTCTTGTCGATAATTCCCCTTTCCGGTAGTATTGGCATAGGAGAAATAAGTTTGCAGGTTTTCGTTTCCATAACTGATAGATACGGAAGTCATCGATGTCAATCCGGTACGGAAAAAGTCATTCAGATTATCATAAGCCATCAGATTCTCTTTCTCGCCCCAACTGTCTACTACATCACTGACACCATAACGATTCTGCATTTTAGGCATACTGAATGCTTTCTCGAAAGTGAGTCCCGTAGAGAAATTTATATTCCTTTGCCCGGCAGAGTTTCCTTTTTTAGTCGTAATAAGAATCACTCCGTTAGCAGCCATGCTACCATATAAAGCCGCAGCAGGAGCACCTTTCAGAATACTGATGCTTTCTACATCTTCCGGATTCAGATTAGAGATTCCGTCTCCTCCATCACGATTCCCTGCATTCGCCGTACCACCAATAGCCGAATAAGCCTGTTCGGAAGAGGTATTCGACATCGGCACTCCATCTATTACATAAAGCGGTTGATTATCACCGGATACCGAACGGATTCCCCGGAGACTGACTTTTGCGGAACCGCCCATACCGGAAGAGTTTTTGTTGATTTGCACACCGGCAGCTTTTCCCGCCAGAGCAGCAATCATATTTACTTCTTTGACACGGTTCAGTTCCTCTCCCTTGATTTTTTGCACAGAATAGGCCAATGTAGCTTCATCCTTTTCAAGTCCCAAGGCTGTTACGATGACATGTTCAAGCATCACCGCATCTTCCTGAAGACGTATTTCAAGCACATTCCGACCTGTCACATTGACTTCTACAGTCTTGTAACCTACAAAAGAAACCTGTAAGACAGCACTATCCGGTACAGACAAAAAGAATTTTCCATCAATATCGGTCACAGTACCATTGGCTCCCCCCTTTTCGCGTATTGTAGCACCGATCAGTGGTTCACCATAGATATCAATTACACGCCCTCTCACGGTATTATGATCAGAAGGAACTTCTATCGTCCCTCTTAACACTTGTTGCTCCGAAGCATAACAATTTCCTCCCTCCAGAAAAAACAGGCCTATTAAGAAGCAACTCACAAAAACTTCTTTTTTCAATGATATAATAAAATATTGTTTGTTCATCACGCCGCAAAAATAACTAATTATTTTAAATCTAGCATTTTTTCTCATTGATTTTGAAGGAAATAAACATTATCACTATTTTTGTACGAAATTAAAATGAAAGAAATTATGGAAATCGAAATACATCCGTTAGAACCGTTTCTCCCAGCGAAATCAAAATTACTTATGCTGGGAAGTTTTCCGCCACAGAAAAAACGTTGGTCTATGGAGTTTTACTACCCGAACCTAAACAACGACATGTGGCGTATATATGGAATCTTATTCTTTAATGATAAGAATCACTTTCTGAATTCGACACTAAAATCGTTCTGCCGCGAGCAAATCATAGACTTTTTAAACGAAAAGGGGATTGCCCTATTTGATACCGCTTCATCCATTCGTCGGTTGCAGGATAATGCATCGGACAAGTTTCTTGAAGTAGTGGAAGCCACCGATGTTGCAGCATTACTGCGGCAGCTTCCCGAATGCAAAGCAATCGTCACTAGCCAAAAAGCAACGGACACTCTCCGACAGCAATTCGACATAGAAGAACCCAAAGTAGGTGATTACTCCGAATTTGTTTTCGAAGGTCGTGCCTTGCGACTATACCGGATGCCCTCATCATCAAGGGCGTATCCATTAGCATTGGACAAGAAAGCAGCCGCTTACCGGATTATGTTTCAGGATTTACAGATATTGAAGTGAAGTTCAAGTATTAAGTATTAAATATCAAGTATTAAATTATAAATGAATATGGCAACATTATTTTTGCAGTACCCGGCATGCAGCACATGCCAAAAAGCCAAGAAATGGTTAACAGAAAATAACATTGAGTTTACCAACCGCTTAATCGTAGAAGAAAATCCTACGGTGGAAGAATTAAAGGCATGGATTCCGCGCAGCGGTCTGCCGGTGAAGAAATTCTTCAACACGAGCGGATTAGTATATAAAGAGCTGAAACTAAGCGAGAAGCTACCTGCAATGAGTGAGGAAGAACAGATAGCACTATTGGCAACCAACGGTAAATTGGTGAAACGCCCATTGGTAGTGACAGACAGCTTCGTTCTGGTCGGTTTTAAGCCCGATGAGTGGGAAAAATTAAAATAATTCAAAACTTATTTACCCGAATGTTTGGAGATTCAGAAGTTTCTACTACCTTTGCAGCCGCAAACACGGGAGTAGCTCAGTTGGTAGAGCACCGGTCTCCAAAACCGGGTGTCGGGAGTTCGAGCCTCTCCTCCCGTGCAGAGTTAAATAGCTGTAAACAATAAGTTTACGGCTATTTTTCGTTTCAGGTCGGACGAAATTCGGACGAAATAAATGATAGTGACGCTATCCGACAAAGATAGTGACGGTATACAACAGCGATAGCGTCACTATCCCGAACATATACCGTCACTATCATTTTCTACGATTATCCATCTGGAATTCTACGTTCATTCATATCTGCGAATCTTACGCATAGTCATATAGCGTACACTCACAATGACTCCCGCCCGATTTCCTAGTTCTTATTCGTTCTTTCCAATCCTTTGGCAGCCTCAACCAAACGGATGAATTCTCTTCTATATCCTTTATCATCATTATTCAGTCCCTGTTTGGCCAGATTAATCACTTTATCGTAACTGGCATTTCCTTTGAAGTCAGAGTCCCGAAGCAACTGTCCGAACATAGCCACTGCAGAAGCAAAGCGGAAATCAGAAGAAACATTATTACCTTTATTATCAACGAAAGGAAGTTCCATTTTCTTGCTGACATCTTTATCCGGAGCTTTATAACGCAGTTTCACAGTCAGGAGATCATTAGAGCCTGTCGGTTTCACTGTCACTTTCTCTTTCTTCTGATATTTCAGATCGTCTATTTTACCCACATATTCATTCTTTATACCTGTAGGAATCACTTCGTAAAAAGCAGTTACCGTATGTCCCGCACCCATATCTCCGGCATCTTTAGCATCATTATTAAAGTCTTCGTCTTTCAACAGACGGCTTTCGTAACCAATCAAACGATACGCCTGCACTTGGGAAGGATTAAATTCCACTTGCAGTTTTACGTCCTTCGCCACCGTATGAAGTGTAGCGCCGAATTCGCCTACTAAAACACGATTGGCTTCCTGCAAGTTATCTATATAAGCATGATTACCGTTTCCCTTTTCTGCCAACACCTGAATCTTCTTATCTTTATAATTACCCATGCCATAACCTAATACGGTAAGGAACACTCCACTCTTACGTTCTTTTTCAATCAATTGTTCCAATCCTTCGGCGGAAGAAACACCCACATTAAAATCACCGTCGGAGCAAAGTATGATACGGTTGTTACCATTAGAGATAAAATTCTTCTTGGCTATTTTATACGCCAACAGGATACCCGCACCACCTGCCGTAGAACCACCTGCCGTCAATTCATCTATCGCTTCACGAATCTTCTGTTTGTCACTACCCAGAGTGGCCTCCAGTTTCACACCGGCACTGCCTGCATAAGTCACGATAGCTACTTTATCTTTATCCCGTAAGTTGTTTACCAACAATTTGAGAGATGATTTCACCAAATCCAATCGGTTGGCTCCCCACATAGAGCCGGAGACGTCAATCAGAAACACCAGGTTAGATGCAGGCAAATTATCCGTCGGAATTTCTCTAGCTTTCAAGCCAATACGCACAAGACGGTGAACCGCATTCCAGGGACATGCTCCGGCTTCCATCGTGATTTTCACAGGATCACTTCCTGTCGGTTTCGGATAATCATAGGAAAAGTAGTTCACTAATTCTTCCGTACGGATAGCATCTACAGGAGGCAATTCACCTTTATTGATAAAACGACGCATATTACTATAAGAAGCAGCATCTACATCAATAGAGAAAGTAGAAAGCGGAGCATCCGACACACTCTTAAATCCATTCTCCTGAATCTGCCCGTATTCTTCCGCATTTACAGCATCATACATGATTCCCGGTGTCGGACATACCGCCATATAAGCAGCAGACACCGATTTAGTAGCCTTTAGCTCATGCCCGTATCCTACCACTACACATTCTTCCAATACCACATCATCAGCTTTCATCTTCACATCCAGCGTAGCCGATTTCACCACCCTTCTCTCTTGCTTATACCCGATATACTGGAACAACAACGTCTCCCCCTTCTTGGCCTGAATGGTGTACTGGCCCTTCATATTCGTTATTGCACCCTTCGAAGTACCCTTGATCTGTACCGAACAACCTACAAGCGGATTTCCATCCTTTGCATCCGTCACCGTACCCGACACAGTAATAACTTGCGCATTCATCCTACCTAAAGAAATAACCGCCATTAGCAGTACGAGCATCATCGCTCTGAATTGATTTGTTTTCATAACTTCTTATTTTAAAATGTTACTATTAGTTCGCTTTTATTATAGAGATGCACATTTCACACAGATTCCATAAATTGCCTGAACTTTTTTTTATCCGGCAGAAAAAAGAGTCATTTCAAAATTTCACTCATTCCTTTGCAACTCTTAAGATGATGTGTATATTTGCCGATCATAAACATATTATAAATATGAAAAACGAAGTCGACGGAAGGCGGGAAATAGCCTCACGAAACACAGCCTGGGCTACTATTATTGCCCGCAAACTAACTCGTTGGGGTGTCACTCCCAATCAAATTTCCATGATGAGCGTATTCTTCGCTATGGTGGGGTGCCTTCTGTTGATCGGCACAGTCATTGATCCCGGTTTTAACAAGTATGTAGCCTACATTCTGTTCATCGTTTGCATGCAGTCGCGGTTACTCTGCAACCTGTTCGATGGGATGGTAGCTATTGAAGGAGGGAAGAAAAGTGCCAACGGAGATCTCTACAATGATATGCCCGACCGCTTTGCTGATGCTTTGTTCATCATTCCCATCGGATATATAGCAGGTGGATTCGGTATTGAACTGGGATGGCTAGCGGCCCTTCTTGCCGTTATGACAGCTTATTTCCGCTGGATAGGAGCCTACAAAACGCACCAGCATTTCTTTAACGGTCCGATGGCCAAGCAACACCGCATGGCATTGCTCACGCTTGCCTTTGTAGTAGCCACCTGCACCATTCACGCAGGATACGACCGGATGGTATGTCTCATAGCTCTGATAATAATCAACGTCGGCCTTGTCGCAACACTGATACACCGTCTGTACCTCATGTCACACACAACAAACAATGAAATAAAATGAAAGAACTACTGGATATCATATTTCCTACGCTAAGCGATGAATTGATTATCGTCATTTCGCTCATCATCGGACTGCTTGTTACGGCAAGCCTTATTCTTTTTCTCGTAAAGAAGATCTCTCCAAAAACAAATATCAGCGAACTCTCCGCCCGCACGCGTTCATGGTGGATCATGGCGGGCATGTTTATCGGCGCTGTATTTATCAGCTATAACATTTCTTACTTCTTCCTTGCCTTTCTCTCTTTCATCGCTTTCAGAGAACTGTATTCGGTGTTGGGATTCAGAGAGGCAGATCGCGGAGCATTGTTTTGGGGGATATTGGCCATTCCCATTCAATATTACCTTGCTTACCTTGCCTGGTATGGGCATTCATCATCTTCATTCCGGTAGTCATGTTCCTTGTATTGCCTTTACGACTGGTTTTAAAGGGAGACACCCACGGAATTACCAAGTCGATGGCTCTGTTGCAGTGGATTCTGATGCTTTCAGTATTCGGTATCAGCCACCTCGCTTATCTCCTGTCGCTTCCTGAACTTCCGGGATTCAATGCAGGAGGACGAGGTCTGCTATTATTCCTTGTATTCCTTACGGAAATCAACGATGTTATGCAATTTATCTGGGGCAAACTTCTCGGACGACATAAGATACTCCCGAAAGTAAGTCCGAACAAAACGTGGGAAGGATTTCTGGGCGGTGTAATCAGTACTACCGTCATTGGTTACTTCCTCGGTTTCCTGACTCCCCTCTCCGCTCCCAACGTTATCCTGGTAAGTGCTCTCGTTGCGATTGCCGGATTCTCGGGAGACGTAGTCATCTCCGCCATCAAGAGAGATAAAGGAATTAAGGACATGGGGAACAGTATTCCCGGTCATGGAGGAGTATTCGACCGGATAGATTCTCTGGCCTACACGGCTCCTGTATTTTTTCATTTAGTTTATTACATTGCATATTAAACGGAGGGAATGGAAAAAAGATTCATGCAAGCTGCTGCCATGCAGATTATATATAAAGGTGTATTCCAATGGTTTCTGAAATTGGTTGTAGGAGTTCAGTTCACCGATTGCCAGTTCCTCAAAAAGGAAAAGCAATTCATCATCCTTGCCAACCATAACAGCCATCTGGACACCCTAAGCTTGTTATCTTCCCTGCCCGGAGGACTTTTATGGAAAGTCAAACCCGTAGCAGCAGAAGATTATTTCGGGAAAACCCGCTTTCAGGCTTCCATCAGCAACTTTTTCATCAACACACTGCTAATCAGAAGAAAAGGAGAAAAAGATTCGGAGCATGATCCGATCCGTAAGATGCTTGAAGCCATCGACGCCGGATATTCACTGATTCTTTTTCCGGAAGGAACCAGAGGAAAGCCGGAACAGATGGGAAAAATTAAATCCGGCATAGCCCGCATCCTGTCTCTGCGACCCGAAGTGAAATATATTCCCGTATTCATGACCGGTATGGGACGTTCTCTGCCCAAAGGAAAAATGATATTGTTGCCATATAAAGCATCTATCTATTACGGTATGCCCGCATTGGTAAAGAGTACGGATACGCATGAAATATTAGACCAGATTACAGGTGATTTTGAAGCAATGAAAGAAAAATATCAAGTCATTATTGACGAAGAAGAGGAATAGATGTTGTTTTTCAAAAGAAAAATATCAAAACTATCGGACGAGGAATTACTAATACATTACACGAAGTCCGGCGATACGGAATATTTCGGTGAACTATATAACCGATATATCCCGTTACTGTACGGACTTTGCCTGAAATATCTGCATGATGAAGACCGGGCACAGGAGGCGGTCATGCAGTTGTTTGAAGATTTATTGCCTAAATTGGGAAATTATGAGATAAAAGTGTTCAAGCCATGGCTCTACCGGGTGGCAAAGAATCATTGCTTGCAACTTGTTACGAAAGGAAAATAAAGAAATTCCGTTAGATTATACCGTTAATATTATGGAATCCGACGAATTTCTGCATCTATTAAGTGAGGAGGAAAGTTCAGAGGAACAACTAAAGGCATTACATCACTGTCTCGAAAAGTTGCCCGAAGAACAACGGACCAGCATTACGCGTTTCTTTTTAGAGGAAATGTCGTATGCCGACATTGTGGAACAGACCGGATTTACTCTGAACAATGTGAAAAGCTATATCCAAAACGGAAAGCGAAACTTAAAAATTTGTATTAAGAAACAAGCCCTATGAAACTATTGGACTACATACGAGGACTCCGCAAAGGAAAAGAGGCACACCGGCTGGAAAAAGAGTCGATGCAAGACCCTTTCCTGGCCGATGCTATGGATGGATACAACCAGGTGGAGGGAAATCACGAACAACGGATCGAGAAACTGCGGATGCAGGTTTCTGCTCATTCGGCAAAGAAAAAGAACACTTATGCTATCACCTGGAGCATCGCTGCGTGTCTGATTATCGGATTCGGTATCAGCAGTTATTTCCTGTTCCTGAAAAAGAGCATGACAGATGAAGTGTTCATTGCGGAAGAGAGTGTTTCCACAAAGTTGGCTGAACCCGCAGCTCCACCAACTCCGGCAATTCCTGCCACTCCAACAGTTCCCGCAACTCCGCAAAAGGAAATCGCATTAGCTACTACAAAGGTAAAAACGGATTCCACTCCTATTTCCGAAATTACTGCGAGACAAGCGGATAAGAAAGATATGATTGCCAAAATCCAAACGACTTCGCAACCACAAGGTGCGCCTGTGGCAGCTGTGCCGATGATGGAAGAAGTCTCGGAAGAGACTGCTGCATTGCAAGAAGTAGTAGCAACGATAGATACTTTCGAATCTGAATCAGATAAGAAAATGAAGATGGCTAAGGTAGCGACTATCCTTCCTCAAAATAACATGATTAAAGGGAGAGTGACCGACGAAAAAGGAGAACCGCTTATCGGAGCCAGTGTGACATATAAAGGAACGAATATCGGAACCATCACAAATATGAATGGAGAATTTTCGTTAGTCAAAAAGGATGATAAGAAACGATTGACAGCTGAATATATCGGATATGATCCGGTAGAAATCCGGGTAGATACCAGCCGGACGATGCTCATTGCCATGAACGAAAACAAACAGACACTCAATGAAGTGGTGGTAGTGGGATATGGCGCTAAGAAAAATAAGAAGTCAACAACCCTCGGAAGTGTTGTGAAGGTTGAGGAACAGGCAGAGAAAGAGATCACTCCACAACCTGTCATCGGTAAACGTAGCTATCAGAAATACCTGAAGGAGAATCTCGTTCGTCCGGCGGATGAAAAGTGCGCACAAGTGAAAGGAAAAGTTGTATTAACTTTCCTTGTTAATAAAGAAGGGCGTCCCTTCTACATCAAAGTAAAAGAGAGCCTTTGCGAGTCTGCTGATAAGGAAGCAATCCGCCTGATCCAGGAGGGACCGGACTGGATTTACGGCAACAAACTTGCAGAAGTAACTGTCAAATTCGAATAGTGGGAAGTCACTAAATCCAAGTACCCTTACGCCATAAGAATTCGAGTGGTCCCTGTTTATGACGGGCAAGCCACCAACGGCTGAATATCAGCTGAACAGTAAAGATGAGCAATGCAATCAGCAGACTTGCCGTTGCTCCGGCATATTTGTACATAGCTAATCCGAATCCATAATAGATGATTACCCCCATAATAGATTGGGAAATGTAATTTGTCAGACTCATGCGACCGTAAGGAATCAGCAGACTTTGCCAGCCATATCCTTTCTCTTTCTTAAACCAAAGCAAGGTGAAGATAGAAACCAGGATAATCATAAACGCAAAATTGGCATAGGACGGAACGGCAATCTTATAAGGAATTTGTACGGACGGATTGGTGAGTAAGTCCGGCACAAAAGTTTTCAGGCAATAGAGAGGAATGAATGCGAGGACGGCACCTTTCAACATCTTCTTCCAAAAGCGTACGGATTCTTCGCTCTTTATTAAATATTTCCGGCGCCCCAGTAACATTCCGAACATGAACAGGGCAGCCGTCTGAAACAAACGACCATTTTCCACTTGCCAGATATTGCTGTATAATTGTCCGTCGGAGATGTTGGAACAGAGTACTTCGAAGAAGTTACCATTGGCAGTTGCCTCCTGTGCACGCATAGCATAAGGCATAAAATGACCGGTTGATACAACATAGTCTGGATTTATCATCGCATAAATGGCACGTCCCCACTCATAAGGCTGAAGAAGCAGAATGAGGGCAATCCAAAAGACCGTTTTGTCCTTTAGCTTGCAAACAGGAATCAAGGCAAAGCCGACTACTGCATAGAGTAAAAGAATATCCCCGTTATAGAATAAGGCATGTAACTGCGCAAACAGGAAAAGCAAACACATCCGCCAGGCAAATCGTCCGCGGAAGTCTATACCACGTTTCTCTGCATTGTGAAACTGAATGTAAAAACTAAAACCAAACAACAAAGAGAAAGTAGCATACGCCTTTCCCGCAAACAGGAAAAACAGGATGTCCCATGCATATTTATCAATTGTCTGTAACCATGCAGGCACATTCTCCGGTACTAAGAACAGATTATAATGCTCCAGATTATGTAATAATACAATTGCCAAAAGGGCAAATCCGCGCAGAGCATCCACTACTCCAAGACGTTCGGATGTTTTTAGTGTTTGAGTCATTAGTTAGATATAATTATTCCTTTTTTTAATGCCGGTAAAATTAATGGAAATATTTGAAACACAAAAGCTTGTAAACGTTAAAAAGGACTGACTAAAAAGACTGGGAAATTGTTTTTCATCCCTACTTACGTACACTCGCAGATGGGATGGTTATACCAATTCCGTCCTTTTTAGTCAGCCCTTATTCTTTATCTTTACAGTGTGACTTTTTTCTTAGCCGTGAAAACTCTTTATCTTTTATATTAATTCATAACTAGCCATCTGTATTGGCATATCCAAATTATGAAGCACTTTCTCCAATAGAATACCCTCACGGTTGTCATATTCATACCCAAAAGTGGCACGAATACCTTGCAGGATAAACTGTGTGGCACGGTCCAACGCCATCGGCAGACTGTCTCCCTGCATCAAAGAGCCGGTGATCACACTGGTAAAAGTATCGCCCGTGCCGGGATAGTGGGCAGGCAGATAAGGGCAGGTCACTTTCCAGTAGCGGTTTCCCTGACGGTTATAAGCATAGACAGATGTTTTATGAGGCTCATCATGTACAGGAACACTGGTGATGATAACCACTTGCGGACCTTTATCAGACAAAAGACGAAGATATTCTTTCAGCTCTTCATCCGTGTTATCTGCTTTATAGGGTTTATCCAATAAATAAAACAGTTCCGTCAGATTGGGGGTAATCACATCTGCTTTCGTGATTAAATGGCGCATCTCTTTTATCATCTCTCCATCAAAGTTGGTATACAACCGTCCGTTATCTCCCAACACCGGATCGGCAACGATCAGGCTGTCCGGCCGACGAAAGTCCCTGATAAAATCAGAAACAATCTGAATTTGTCTCGGAGAACCCAAGTATCCGGTATAGATAGCGTCGAACTCTACCTCCAGTTTCTTCCATTGGGCAATAATCTTCGGCATTTCGTCCGTCAGGTCGAGGAAGGAGAAACCGGGATATTGCGTATGATTGGATAACACAGCCGTAGGAAGCGGACAGACTTGAAAACCCATGGATGAAAGAATAGGAATGACGACGGTCAGAGATACGCGCCCCATTCCCGAAAGGTCATGGACGGCGGCTATTTTCTTTACTTTATTGGCATACATATAATTTATAATTAAACGTTTTACTACTCTTATCCTACAAATTCATTTATCTACTATGGACAAACAGAAACAGATATCCTATTTACATCAAAGGAGATTCGACTATATTCTCCCAAAGACTCTATTACATCCGATGGAAACCGGACTTTATCCAAACAGAGCCTCTATTTACATCAAACGGAAGCTCTGTTTATATGAAACAAAGGCTCTATTTCTTATCAATAGAGCCTCTGTTTTTAAGCGTCAACGGAGTCTCCATTTCGTTTGTACTAACAAATATAAAACTCCATTGTTTTGAAACCAAATTTATTTTAGAATAATCAACACGGAAACATTAGGTTAATATCACTAACACGTCCCGTGCCCCATGCGCTCCCATCACTAAAGCCTGCTCAATATCAGCAGTCTTTGACGGACCGGAGATGAACGTTCCGAACTGATATTCCTGTCCGTCCAGTTCGCGGTAGGCGTCATACATGGTATCTACAATTTTATTCCGGTCGAGCAGAATGACCAACTTCTCCGAGATAAAATAGATCGCTTTATATTTTACCGTCTGCGGTATCCAGATGGCTCCGTTTTCGGCTACTCCGATTTCTCCTTTCACTACGGCAACATCTGTGCCGTCCAACTCTTTCGGATCATCCAAATTATCGGGATTGAACGTAGCACAGGAAATATCCGGCAATACGGAAGCAATGCGCATAGCATCCGGATAAGTCCGGCGTATGACCGCATTCACATCTTCCCCTTCGCCCAATACAACTGCCGCACCACCCACTGCACGGCTGATTGCACAAAACTGTTCTATCTTATCAGGATATGACAATCGTTTCATATCCGCAATATCCGGTTTATCATAACGGGTCTGCGTATGCTGGCGGATGCTGGCTAATATATCTTCTCTACTACTCATTTGGATTCCTCCTTTCCTTGTACTTTGTTTTTCTTCCACATTTCATTGAACGACTCGCTGGCAAATTCCGGCAGTTCACGCCCCTTTCCCCAATCGTCGAGATCGTTGTATTTCATGAAACGAGGCAGGCCATTTACCACCGGGGCTGCCCACAAGGCTGCGTTGAACAATGCCGGACGCTCCATCAGGAACTTCATACCACCGGACATGATCTTCTTTCCCGTATTGGCTTTCCCCAGTCCGTCCAAATCCTGACGCCATTTGTAAATCTGTTCTGCCAAATCTACTTTCACCGGACAGACATCGGAACAGGACATACACAGAGAACAGGCTGAAAGATTATCATAATATTTCTCCGGAGCGTGAGCCATACCCAAGTTGATGCCAATAGGTCCGGGGATGAAGTACGTATAAGAGTAGCCTCCACTCCGGCGGTACACCGGACAGGTATTCATGCACGCACCGCAACGGATACAGTTTAATGTCTTGATATGGTCGGGCTTGGACAGTAAGGCACTCCGGCCGTTGTCTACGATGATAATATGATATTCACCGCCTTCGCGGGGACGGCGGTAATGAGAAGTATATGTTGTCACCGGTTGTCCGGTGGCCGAACGAGCGAGTAATCGGGTGAACACACCCAATGCGTCCAGATCCGGGACGATCTTTTCCATACCGAAAGCGGCAATGTTCAGTTTCGGGTAGGAAGTACCCATATCGGCATTCCCTTCATTGGTGCAGACCACAATGTCACCGGTTGAAGCGACGGCAAAGTTGGCGCCTGTCATGGCGGCTTCGGCATTGAGGAAGAGATGGCGCAGGTTCTTACGTGCGGCATGAGTCAGGTAGGTAGGATCAAAGTTTCCCTTTTCCGTGCCCATCTCCTTTTCGAATAGTTCGCCTACCTGTTCCCGTTTGATGTGGATGGCAGGCAATACAATGTGGCTTGGTTCGAGATGCATCAGTTGCAGGATGCGTTCGCCCAAATCGGACTCTACGACATCGATGCCCCGCTCCATCAGGAAAGGATTCAATCCACACTCTTCGGCGAGCATGGATTTGCTCTTGATGAAATGGTGGACGTTATGCTCATTCAGTATTTCGTAGACGATGGCGCAGTATTCATCGGCATCTTTTGCCCAATGTACGATGGCGCCGTTGGCGGTAGCATTCTTCTCAAACTCCAGCAGAAGTTCTTCGAGGTGGCTGTTGGAGTATAGTTTCAACTCGCAAGCCTTGTTGCGCAACTCTTCCCATTCGGGAACTTCCTTGCTCATCTTGTCCCTTTTGGCACGGACCATCCAAAGGGTTTCATTATGCCATGCTGCCATCTTGCTGTCCTGCAAGAACTTTTCGGCAGCCTTTGAATGTTTGGTACTCATGATTGCGACGCTAATATTTCTACAATATGGATAATCTGAATAGGCAGATGCTCCCGTTTGATCACACCTTGCATGTGCATCAGGCAGGAACTGTCCGCTCCGACAATGTATTCGGCTCCGGTAGCGATGTGATCTTTTACCTTATCACGCCCCATGCAGACGGAGACTGCCTGCTCTTCCACCGCAAACATTCCGCCAAACCCGCAACACTCGTCAATATGGCTGGGCTCGAAAACTTCGATGCCTTCGACCATATCGAGCAGGTCGCGCAATTTATTGTAATAAGGGATGTTCAGTTCGGTGGGAGCGGAAATCAACAGTTCGCGCACCCCATGACAGCTATTGTGAATACTGACTTTATGAGGAAAGCGTGCAGGAATTTTGGAAGGTTTCAAGACATCGTGAATGAACTCACAAATATCATAAATCTTTCCCGCACTCTGACAAACATGTCCTTCTTTCTCCAAGATGCCCGGATGATTCTCTTTCACAAATGCCACACAACTGGCGGAAGGGCCGACAATGTAATCGTACTCCCGGAACAGATCGTCAAAACGGAGCGCCAGCTTCATCGATTCATCTTCAAAACCGGCATTCGCCATCGGTTGTCCGCAACAGGTCTGATCCAACGGATAATCGACATCTACTCCCAAACTTTTCAATAGTTTATACGATGCCACTCCCACATTGGGGTAAATAGCATTGATATAACAAGGAATAAACAAACCTACTTTCATACTATATTTTGTAATAATTTAAGCTTCTTCCGCATCACCCGTCTATTTTGTTCAACGGATGTCGATTAATTTGTGTGTTTGCAGGCTGAGTCTCCATTTGGGATGTCGCATTACACAGTCCACTGTTGAAGCAGTGTTATTACAAGAACAAGGCTGAAGGAAAAAATGTTCGGCCGGAAGGAGTTCAAAAATACTTATATCTTGTCCTTCATAGACCACTTTCACTTCATCCATCCGGTCGATGGCAAGTTTCCCCCCTTGTTTGGGGGAGCAGGTCACCCAGTCGATAGCTGCCGGCAAGGGGCGTGTACCGTTGGTTTCGATGGTCACATATTTGCCTGCCTCATGCAAACGGTCGATCAATTCATCGTCTATCCATAAGGAAGGTTCGCCGCCCGTAAGGACAACAGTGACGGCAGGATATTTTTCACTTCGGCGATAATTTCATCGTCGGTCATCATTTTTCCTTCTTCGTGTTGTGTGTCGCAAAAGTCACATTTCAGGTTGCAACCGGAAAAACGGATGAAGACGGCCGGAGTTCCTGTGTGGTAGCCTTCGCCCTGCAAGCTGTAAAAGATTTCATTAATCTTTCTCATCATCAAAATTTGTTTGGTTTGCTATTCTTGTCCTTCTGCGCCGCTGGGTTCTTTCTCGTAGATGACAATGTTTCCTTCGGACTCCTGCACTTCTACTTTATAACATTGAGGAATCTGTTTGCATACCCACCGGGCGATATTCTCCGCTGTGGGGTTAAATGGGAGTACTTCGTTCAGATTTTGATGGTCGAGTTTCTCCATGACCACTTCTTTGATGCGGGTAAAATCCACCACCATTCCTTCGGAGTTGAGCCGCGAGGAACGGCAATAGACAGTGATAATCCAGTTGTGACCGTGTAAACTGGCGCATTTACTGCGATACGGGAGTACCAGTTTGTGAGAAGCTGATATCTCCATGCGTTTGATTACTGTAAACATGGCTGTATGTATTTATTATAGTTACACGCATCTAATGTCACCTCGATGCAACGGCAAAGGTAATATAAAATAGAGTTTTCATCCAGCAAAGAGTGTTATTTTTTCCCTTTTTTTGCACTATCTTTGCCGCATGAAAACTCTATATATTGTTTTAGGTAGTATATCCTCTCGCGCTCGGCATTCTCGGCATCTTTCTGCCGCTACTGCCCACTACCCCTTTTCTATTGCTCACCGCCGCCCTTTATTTCAAAGGGTCACCCCGATTATATAACTGGCTGCTCAACCATCGGCACTTCGGTCCTTACATCCGCAATTTCCGCGAGAACAAGGCGATTCCTCTCCGTGCCAAAATAATTTCTCTCGTATTAATGTGGGGAACGATGCTTTATTGCATTTTCTTCCTGATTCCTTTTATATGGGTAAAGATTCTCCTGGGATTGATAGCCGCAGGAGTCACTTATCATATTCTTTCTTTCAAGACGTTAAAGTAATGCGATAGTCCCTGCCGTGCATCGGCAAGTTTATCTTCCCAATGTTTCACGGAGTTCTGGCCAATAATGTCAGTCACGTACTTCACGGAAATAAACGGGATTTCTTTTGAACGGCAGACAAAGGCCTGTGCGTATGCTTCCATATCTACAACATCTCCGCTAACGTGAGTCAACTCGGTGAGGAAGCCATCTCCCGTATTACAGATCCCATGTTCCGTCCAATGCGTGCAATAACCTTTTTCTTCGAGCAAAGCTGATGAATCGATCTCACACTCCAATCCGAACTCTTTCATTTTCTGCATATCACGGTCTATGAACTTGCGACATACAAAAATATCTCCTACCTGATGATTGACTGTTCCAGCACTTCCGATATTGAGCACCAAGTCCGGTTGTACCTGACGGATTGCCTCTGCCAAATGAAAGGCTGATTTAACTTTACCAATACCTGTACGAACGTAGTAAGGTTCTATATCCGGCCATTTAAGTTCTACAAATTCGCCTTGTACGGCGTAGGTTACTAATATTTTCAACATGGGTTCCTTTATTTCGTAAAAATTACTATTCAAATCCAATTGTACTCAACCGCTCCACGAGATAGACTATAGCCCTATTTATCCAGGCTATTTCATCTGACAAACTTTTGATGTTCCATCTGAATGAACTCCAATTTTCTATTTCATGGATAAACATACCATCAGTTATTTCTGCAAAAATAACTATTTAACTGGAGTTATCTATAAAATGCGGCCAAAAGAGGTATGCTAAGCCGCAAATTCTGCGGTTAACTAACGGAATTAAACTGCAATCAACAAGAACAAGGCATATCCACCACGCTTGGTTTGAAGAATCATTCAAACCAAGTACGAAACTTCCTTATGTGGAGTACCCAATATTACTTTTTACTATCCGGCAACGGATTAATAGCCCCCCTTTGTGTACAAGTATATGCCGATACATCTACCGCTTTGCGGTGTGATTCAGCAACCGACACCCCTCTAAGTATGTTCACAACAAAGGTAGCAGTAAACGAGTCGCCTGCACCTACAGTATCAGCCACCTCGACTTTAGGTGTATCTATGGATGAAATTTCCCCACTTGCATCATATATGCCACTACGTACTGCCCCCTGTGTGAATATAACATATTTGAGCGAGAAACGAGCAATGAGTTCTGCGATAGCTTCCACAAAATCAGTAGAAAGGGAAAGAAGAGAAATCAATAACGGCAATTCGTCTTCATTCAATTTGAGCACATTTGCTTTTTGCAAGGATTCCACAATCAAGTCTGTCGAATAAAAATGTTGCCTGATATTAATATCAAACACCTTCAAAGAGGTATCCGGCACGGCATCTATGAGTCTCAAGATTGCAGCACGTGACTTTTCACTTCGTTGTGCCAAAGAGCCCCAACAAACAGCATCTGCATCGCTGACAAGTTTCATGGTCGCAGGACTACACTCGATAGCATCCCAAGCAACATTCTCAACAATCTCATATTGCGGTACACCGGCCTCATTCAACGACACAAGCACTTTACCTGTCGGCAAAATATTACGGGAAATATATCCTAAATCAAGTCCGGTCTCTTTAAGCACCGTAAATGTTTCATCACCGAGTTCGTCGCCACCTATTGCCGTAACGGGATATGATTCTGCTCCCAATTCCTTCGCAAAAAAACAGAAATTGATAGGCGCTCCGCCAAGTCTCTTACCTTCCGGGAAGCAATCCCAAACAACTTCTCCTATACCTATTATTTTCATGGTTTTATAGTTTAATAATTATTTTCATGGATGTTGCACTATTCTCGTCTATAAATTTATATGCCTTGTCATACTGTTCGAACGGAAAATGATTCGAAATAAGCGGTTCGAGACGGATGGCTCCCGAACATACCTGATCGATAGCCGTAAGATAATCTTCATGGCGATACATCATCGTTCCGTTCACCTTCAGTTCGTGCTCTCCCAAATAGAACATATCAAGCGACGGATCCTTGCCAAATACCGCCACTACAACGATGGTACTCCCTTTTTCGATACACTCCATAAGCGAACGAATACTCGACTCAACTCCAGCAACCTCAAACGCAGCTTGAAAATCTTCATCCCCGAAAAGCCTCTTCGCTCCTTCTTTGAGCGGCGTCTTAGCTACATTGAGCGTATCTACTATACCACATTTACGAGCGATTTCAAGTCTGAAATCACTCACATCGGTAATAAGGACCCGTTTGGCTCCTCTTGCCTTAGCGAACTGCGCCACGAGGTTACCGATCGTTCCGGCACCCGATACAACCACATTCTTACCTTTCAAGTCCCCGCCACGCATGGTTGCATGCGCAGCCACTGCCACCGGTTCTATCATAGCCCCATAATCAAGTGACATACCTTCAGGCAACACCGCAACCCTGTCATCATCAACCACAAAAAAATCTTGCGCAGCTCCATTTGCCTGAAAGGCTTGCACTCTTAGCTCCTCACAAATATTATACTCTCCCCGCTGACAAGGCTTGCACTTCCCACACGCAAGTTGCGGACGTGCGGTGACAACGTCACCCGCCTTGCAGATCGTAACCGCCGCCCCCGTAGCGACTACCACTGCCGAATATTCATGCCCCTGAACTACCGGATAGAAAGTTGCCGGATGACATCCGTGATAAGAATGTATCTCACTTCCACAAATACCAATTCTCTTAATATTCAGAAGCACCTGATGTTCTTTCAGGTCCGACGCCTTAGGCGCCTCAACCTCACGAAATTCAATATGTTTTGGTTCTACTAATACCGCTTGTCTCATTTTATACCATATTTACTTAAAATTTCTATTACCGGAGTCTCTATTGACTTCGCCCAAAGTGCATATCCATAACTACTTGGATGAGTTCCGTCGACCGATGTCTCATGCGCATCGGAAGCATCAGGCGTAATCAGATAAACATCTTTATATTTCGGGTTCGTGAGGATTTTCGCAAACAACTCCTCTACGGTTGCCGCCTTAGCCCGTTCTTTCGCATCAAGAACTGTATCGAATGAACGTCGTTCACGATAGATAGTACGCTGAAATATTAACGGAGTAGCCGGATGTGCCGCTATAAGCCGATCGATAAACGGCATCAGGCGCTCTCTTATCAGTTCTGCGTCAGGATTTGAAAAAGTATCGAATATAAAGGCATCAGCCTTGACTTCCGCAAGAACGTCGAGCATGTAAGGCTGCATCAGGCAACGTCCGCTTGTTGCGAGCGACACGACTTGAAGACCTGTATTACGCATAAATTGCATGGGATAACTCATACCGGATCGATCCGTGCTCACTCCCTGCGTAAACGAAGAGCCATATACCGCTATCCTGTGACGAAAATCGGACTTCAACGGTTCGATAACAGCATTGTCATCTATCCCTATCTTACAAGAAATGACCTCCGAATACATCGGCATATACATCATACATTCGTGCATCGTACCATCCATATTCTCAATGAGCGTGAATGTCTCGGTTTTCTCGCCCTTATACGCTTTCAATGAACCGCTTGCTGCATACTGCCATTGACCGTCTGCATTTTTGATATAAAGATCATATCCTTTATAAGAGATCGGCATGGTTGAATGGCTCGAATATACATATCCCCACTTTGTCGTAATCCGTATATTACGCGTGTTCGTTTTAAACAACACAGCCATACCGGCAGAGCAACGGAGTTGTCGATTCTCCGTCCTGTTAAAACCTTTATAAACCAATGTATCGACTCTATGATAGGGATTGGGAGTCGATTCAAACGGCTTACCTATCAGGTTAAGCGTTGACGCCTCCGTCTGTTTTTGTGCCGAAACCGACAATACGCACGAAAGCGACAGAACAACCGTTATGAAAAACTTCTTCATTGCCTTGTATTTTTTAGTTGTTTACTGTAATAAGACCTTCAATCCTTCCGCTACCTGCATAGCATAAAACTGCTCATACTTTTCCATAAACACAGGATATTTGTCCAGTCCCAATGACACAAAAGGTGATATCTTCAAGAACTCGGCCGGCGATCCTCCCGAAATCAACTTCCTGTCCGCCGGGGTGATGTGAGGTTCGGAGATAGCTATATTTTCACCGGACTCGGTGCGCGCACCTATCAGGTATTTGCAATAAACAGCTATCAGGAAAGCCTCTATCGAAATATCCTTCCCATCCTGCAACATCTGTTTGAGTATGGGTACCACATAAACCGCAAACTTAGCAATGCCATCGCCGCAAAGCCGTGATACCTGATCGCTGATCGCCTTGTTTGAAAATCGTTCGATAAGCTGGTCTTTATACGCTTCAAGGTCAACGCCCTCGGGAACCGGAACATAAGGAGTAACATCCCTGTTCATAAACAGCTTTATCATTGCACGATACCTCTCGTCTGCCATTACAGCATCGACCTTCCTGAATCCTTCCATATAGGCAGGATAAGAAAGAAGAGTATGTGACGCATTGAGAAGACTTAATTTCATGATTTCATACGGGGTCACATCATGGGTGAATGTAACTCCCACCTTCTCCCATGCAGGACGGCCTGCAATGAAATTATCTTCAATCACCCATTGTATAAAGTCTTCACAACACACATCTGTAACCTTACCCGGTTTTGTTACGGGAGTGATTCGATCCACCATCGAATTCGGGAACGTCACTTTCTTTTTCGCCCACGCTGCCACCTCGGGATATTTCGCTTCGAAGTATGACATAAACGCGTATTTGGCGGCATTGCCGTTCATCTGCATGTTGTCACACGAAAGAATCGTAATCGGCAAATCTTTCTCCATCCGGCGTTTAAGTCCTTCGGCTACATACCAGAACACACTGCGCGATTGGTTAAAATCAACCTTATATCCCCCTTCGGTAATGGTGAGAGAGATGATTTTTATCTCCTCCGATGCTATTTTAGCGATGATAGGCTCACTATCTATTTCCCCCCATGCCAGTTCTACAAGCGAACCAATCAGCATACTATCCTGTTCGCCGGAAGGGCTGCATGTCGTCAACTGATATATGCCGTCGTCTTTCTTGAGGGCGTTGAACAATACCCCGTCCGTAGGCATAATCATGGCTCCGAATACCCCCCAGCATCTTTGTGACGGATCTTCAAGTAATAGATTTGTGTAAGCTTCGAGATGTGCACGATGGAAGTTTCCAACGCCGAAATGTACTATTCCGGCCTTTATTTCAGCACGATTATAATTAAAAGTCTTCATACGATAATTTCAATGTTTCGGCAAGTGATTTTTCCACCTTGTCGCAATGTTCTATATAGAATTTATAAACCTCATTCCATTTGTAATAAGATGCTTCAACCGCTTCCAACGGCAACCGGAGGTCTTTTTCATTCAGCATAAACTTAACTAAAACGTCCGGATTGTCTTCTGATTGGTAAAAGATCATCTGAAGGTTCGCCCCCATCGGAATATCCCAATACTTCCAACTCTGCAACGCTTCTTTGGAATTACTAGCCTCCCGCGCCCACGTTCCGGCTTGCAGATTTGTCAAGATAGCCATCAGAACGCCATCGTGTCCGAAGTTGAGATTGATGCCATGACGCTTGCGAACCAGATCTTCGGCAGATTCGTCTAACAAATGGCGTAACGTGCGGGATGCAAGTCCCCAACTACGCCCGTGAGATACCGGTTCAGGACCTTTCTGCGCAAAATACTTATAGTTCTCGATTTCCGCCCAAGCCAATATTTCCTCTTCTGTAAAAATATCCCATATAGGCACTTGGCGGTCGAGGCATTGCATCAGTGATGCCATTAACCAGAAACGATGGATCAGGTCGTACTTGTCATACTCACTTTCTACTTGTGTTACGTCTATAAACAGTCTTGTAAAAAAAGCATCCACATCCAACTTTTCATCTATATATGAACGATATTTTTTATACCAACTGTTTTCTTTACCGAGTATATACTTATCAAGCGGACTCCTGTCGGGACATACGTTACCGTAGGGATTCAGTGTGGTAAGGAACGAACGGGAGTTGTCTATCTCCGCCCATTCAAGCCCGGGACGCAGCGACAAAATGCCCGAATTTACAGATTGCATGGTGGCTGCCACCCGAAGCACATTCGTTGCGTTAGTCTTCAAATAGGGATGGCCTTCAAATACTTCCGGATAGTTTTGTACCATCCTCCGGCCTATCTCCCTTGTCTGACGATAACCGATTTGTGTCAGATCGCCTTCTTTGTAAAACACATTCTTCTTGAACGGTTCAAGACGTTCGTACAGGGCTTTCCCAAAATCGGTAAGGTTGTTTGTGGCATGAGCTTTCTCCAATACGCCGTATATGGCAGGATAAGTCACCTCATCGTCTATCTGACGCGCTCCATGACGAAAATAGCCGTTTATATAGAAAGGCGTATATCCTTTGGGCGCCGGCGTAACCGGATGTGAAAGATCGGTCACATAATACACGCCGCCCGCACGTTCCGGATCCCTGCGTATCTCGTCGAGAGGATTTTCGGTCACCGGCTTTTCTTTCGGAAGAGAGAGTTTGAATATGCAAGGAAGATCAGACGTCTTTTTCGCATTCGTATTGGTATTGACATACATAACCCCGTCTTTGACCACAATATCTTCCGGTTCGTAAATAACCTGTTCCTGCACATTGTACCGGGCAGTAATCGTCCGCCTATCCGTATCGTACACCCGGATGCAGGAAGGACGGTTGTCGTCCTGTTTCCCAACTCCGAAGCAAAAATAGATTTTACCATCATGCATACAGCCCGCTTGTGTGAACCATACCTCATAGGGGAACACCACCTGATCGAGAATGTCATTTTCGTCGAGGCGCACCTTTGCCCCCTCACTCAACGACGGTATGCGGAATTTGGTGGCGACATACTGGTTTTCCCATGCATGCTTTGTCACCTTCGCCACAGTACGTTTACGCGCCGAGAATATCCATATAAAGCCCCGTTCCCGATCGACCAGCCAGCTTGGCGCTCCAAAGATAGGGACATACCCTTTCTCCACCCACTTCGAGCCATCAAGTTCAATTGTCTGTGCGATTTCGCTGCTAAAACGTTTTCCACGACGGGTAATGCTCTCCACAAAACACAACCATTCCAACTCGCTTCCTACCTTCCCGTTTGTGATATACAAGAGAGGAAACGATGCTCCGCGTTTTGTCTCGACGCCAAAGCATACATTATTTACATGGTTGTCCGGATGGGAGGACGCCAACTCAAAGCCTGCCACAGGTTTCGGATCGGCACTTTTGAAATCATAGATATTCACGTGCCCTCCATCCTCGCACGAGAATATGTAATCATCCCACATTTCAAGTCCTTGCTGTGCCCGCCCCCGTCCTTCCTTTGCCAGGAAGACAGAGCACTCTACCTCTTTCTCCGGCTCTACATACAACTGGGCGATAAGGGGAATAGAGATCAGTAAGCACACGACAGACAAATAGATCTTTTTCATAAGTATGCTCTATAAATTTAAAGTATGATTATGTTCTACGTTAATCGAACAGCTCTACGCCTAACGATTCAAGCCGTTTCTGCAACTCTCCCACATCGAGAGCCCGCGGAGTACAATGCTGCGACGCACTCATGGCAGCGGCAATACCAACTGCCTCTCCCATCGCCATGCAAATACTCATGACACGATAGGAAGCGTGAGCTCTGTGAGTACCCGATATGCACCGTCCCGCCACCAGAAGCCCTTCCAAGCCCAACGGGAGAAAACAACGATACGGCAAATCGTATGGTTTGCAATATTGGATGGTCGGTTCCGCCTGTCCGGCTCCGTCAGGATTATGTATATCGACAATGAACAATGCTTTATGTACCACCACATCGGCAAAACGACAGCCTTCCGCCATCTCATCGGCATCAATCACATAGTCGCCCATCACCCTGCGGCTTTCGCGCACTCCGGTTGTTGTACAACTTCCGATCACTCTACAGTTTTCGTAACCCGGCAAATTTTCTTTCAAGAATTGAGTCAGGAGGCGTATCTGTTGCCTAAGTTCAAGATCGGCGGCGAAAATAGAGCTTACCGAAGTAATATCCACTCTATTGACTTGTGTCGTATTTACCTGACGGCAACCCGGTCTGACCGACGGATGCAAACGCACGGCAGCAAGCATCCGGGGAAGTTTGCCCTCATCGGCTTTCTTTTTACACCAATCAAGAAAACACTCGCCATTCAGTTGAACATTGTCTACATCTCCAATGCAGATAATTCCTTTCGATTCATCTACGCCGTCAATGGTGTATTCAAGGGTTACAGGCTGCATGAGTCCGTCAGCACGTCCTTTTTCTATTTTTGCACCGGCAAGAAAAGATACTATGGCATCACCGGTACAATCAATTGTAACCGCGGCTTCAAAACAGAGCGTCCCCTCGTTACTTGCACACTTAATGCCTTTTACCACCTTTCCGTCACGAATAACATCCGACACGCAACATTGCAAAAAGACATCGACGTTCTTTTCCCTGGCGACAAATTCTGCCAATGTAAGTTTTGCCTCTTCGAAATCGTGAGCATTTCCATGTTCGCCAATCCAGTCATTGTCTTTGACGCCAAGAATAGCACAAACCTCATCGCGCATCGTGTTCTTGCTTACACTACCGAGAATAGGGCCGACATACCCGGCGGTCAGGTTACCTCCGATGACTCCGTATCTTTCGATAAGGGCAACACGTGCTCCTTGCCGGGCGGCGGCTACAGCCGCACATATCCCGGCAGGACCTGCACCTGCTACTATTACATCATAATATTTTGTATTCATTATCTGCTTGTATATGGACCGGAAATAGTCTTAACAGTCATTGCCCCGTCAGAATCTGTGATTGTCACAACTCTGTATTTGTTTCCCCCATCGGTCACACGAACTACAATATGTCCATCATATCCCTTTACTCTCGCAGCCTCTTCCGCCGTAACCCGGTCGTCTACTTCGCTGGGGCGATCGCCCTGCCAGAAGTTAGTGATAAACATGTCACACGCAGGGAGTGTTGTCTCCATCGAATTCAGTATATCGGTACGGGGATGACAATCTACCCACGAATTGACAACAATCGTTTGTGGATTGAGTGCTTTCAGAGCATCTACTTGATTGGTGTTGGTTACACCGTGATGGTTAGCTTTCAAGAGTTCCACCTGACCTACTGCTTTTGCACAGGGCAGTTCGGCATCTTTCCACGCATGACTCGAACGTCCGTTATACTGAAGGTCACCACCGGCAAAGAAATCAAAGTTGCCATACGAAACTTTCATCACACAACTGGTTATATTCTCCGGCGGACAATTGTCACTGGAGGTAATGTTCTTACTGTTTTCGTATGTAATCTCCGAGAGTTCAGGGAATGTCTTCTTTGTGGTAGTGCCCGAACCTGTCCAGATCTCTCCATTCACTGCCACGTTTTGCACCTTTGCAGTAGGATACTTTGCAGGATTATACTTCTGAACGATCTGATTATTCGCCCCTGCTTTGAATATCGCAGCATCGAACTTTTGATTGGCGACATGCCATTTCACTGCATTGATATAGTTATTACAACTTGGAGCATTGTCTGCCATTGTCGCCATGTCGAACGGATAGTTATAATCGGGATAGCCACGATCAAGAAGCGTACCAATCTTGAAATTGTCGAAAATCTCGGCAAAACCTATCAACGAATAAGTATTGGAATTAGCTGATTTTGGCAAGGAAGAAGTATAACCGCCGAAGTGGTCATTATGGAAGTGGGTAAGTACGGCATAATCAATCGTACTGTTACCTGTCCATACCATACACTTACGAATGTAATCAGTTATAATCTGCGAACCACGGGTAGAAGTCAGAGTCGGATCCCAACGACTACGGATACCGGTATTGGTCGTATTACTATTAGAGTTGGTTGTAACACTCGAACTTGCGGCATCAATAAGCATTTGCGTACCATCCGGGAATATTACAAACATGCTTTCACCGGTAGTCGTATTGATGAAATGAATATCCATCACACCCTCCTGCCAGGCAGGAATCGTTTTACCTACCTCTATTTCAGTGGCAGCATCTTCCCCACCTCCATCCGGACGAATCAAAAATGAGTGAGACTCATTGGAGCTGCATCCTACAATCGCAAGGATGAACAGACTAAATATAAATATTAACCTTTGCATGCTATATGAAGATTTAAAAACATCTCTCCGCCTTCAATGCTGACGGCAAGACGAATATAATTACCAAAATTTGAATTTACCTTTATAATATGTTGGCCAAGTCCTTTGAAGATTACAGGCTCACTACCGTCGTCAGCCCAATGTATACCGTCTTGCGATAGTTGTACACGACCTTCGAATACGGGATCTCCTTCTATTTTCTCAACCATAACAAAGAATATAGCCTCATCTGCCCAACCAGCCTCGTAAGGATGAGTGAAGAAAGTACCTTTAAAGAACTTCTTTACCTCAAGATGGGAATCATTAAACATTTTCATATATTACATTCCTCCTTTTATTCTTGTGAAACAACAACAGAATCTATATAAAAGAATACACGACGATTGGTATCAGTACCCACCCAGAAAAGAGGATTGATAAGATTGTCGATGCGTCCATATCCGTCAACGGTATCAGCTGCAATGCCACGCATATCCCAAATTCTGTCCTGACATTGGAACTCTACATATTCACGAAGCTCTGTGTCAAGTTTCAGACGCATGTATTGCCAATTGAGTTTACAGTCGGTCTCATTGTAAATGAGTTTCTGATGACCATCTTTCAAATCCTTGAATCCATCGTGGTCGCCATTAGGATAACGGCGGCCGAACCACCAGGGATCGACTCCCCTCTTACACCAGTCTCCGTCAAGTCCATAAGCCCAATCGCGGTCGGTTATGTCTTCATTGGAATGTTCATACTGCCACTTCTGCATTAATTTGCCATCTACTGCATTGAGATAACGAATTCCTACATGGTAACGTTTTCCACCCTCCTGTACATCGAATCCCATACCAAAATCGCGGATGGAACTCTCATGTAAACCCGGTTGCGGACGGTCACCGCCATCCACCACATCCTGTTCCGCCGTGTATGTAAACCAACATTCTATCTGCAAATATTTGCAGCCCGGACGAGAGAACGAAAGCCGCTTAATGGCATGTCCCAGACAACCTTCCGCCGGAATCTCCGTATAAGGAGCGGCAACAGGTCTTGTCGAAAGTTTAAGAGAGTAAGTGCCGGACATAGCTCCGTGAGTGCCCGGATACCTGAAAGTAGCGGAACTAAGCATGACCGGTGGCCACTGGTCTTTATTGACCAATGTCTTGGGAACATCAAAATCGGGATATTCCGTAAAGTTAGGCATCAATGTCATCCAGCCGTTAAAGCCGGTGTTGAATACATCATAGCTCAACACCCTTTTCAATGGTTGATAGCGACTGCGCAATAAAATTTCTCCAATGCTCATAATATCATTTATTTAATAAAGTTAGTACCCTGGATTTTGAACAAGTTTGCCATTCATTATCAATACATCATCACTTGGCAATGGCCATAAATAAATCTTCTCATCATACTTACGTTCACCATGCTGGACGATATAGGTTCCGTCGGCCATCGCTTCAAAAGAAGGAAATCCGTCTTTGTCAAATGTCGGAGTCTCCGGCCAAAACCAGTTGCCTGCCGCAAAGTATTCCTTTGCCCTGTTGGCTGTACGGGTAAATCCGTACATATTGTGTCCGAAAGCATTCTCAAACTGATGCCAACGAAGCAAGTCGAAATAGCGCAGATTTTCCCATGCAAACTCCACACGACGCTCACGGCGGAGCACTTTGCGCAATGCCGTCTGATCGGTTGTCGTGATGGACGGATAGTCGTTGGTTTGTGTACGGGTGGTGCCATAAGCACGGGCACGGACATCGTTGATGCAAGCAAGGACAGTAGCGTCAATCTCCCCCAGTTCAATCTTAGCTTCGGCATACATCAACAAAACATCGGCATAACGCATGAGAATAACGGGGTTGTCGTTATACAAAGTAGTACGCCATGATTCTTGCGCGCCTTTGCGCAGGCAACAACCATTGTAAGCACAGTTGGAAGCATCCGAACCGCCTTTGGAATCTTTGTTTGTAATCATACGATTTTGCGTATAGTCCATTACTTCGAGTGCGTTTGGCGCAGGGTTCCACTCAATACCATAGATACGGCTGCCGGGAGCAGCAAATGTTTCCAGGCAACGGGGATCACGGTTGGCAAATGGAGCGTGAGGATCAAAGCCACTGCCCGGTTCATCAATCGTCTTGCCATTCGTCATTTCGTAGACAGCAAGAAGTTCCCACGAAGGTTGTGCATTATGTGTACCGCCTGCCGAACGGGCAATAAAGGAACCGATAGCCTGTGTAGTAGGTTTACCGTTTTCATCCAACTCAAGGTCGCTTGAGTGAGCAACAGAGAAGATAACTTCTTTGCTTCCTCTTGTCTTGTCGCGGAAAAGTTCTCCATAATCAGGGGCCAAGTCATATACTTCCAGATCCATACAGTCTTGCGCAGCGTTTGCGGCAGTCCCATAGTCGTGTTGATAGAGAGCGGTACGAGCCTTGTAAGCATAAGCCGTTCCTTTGTCCACACGGGTGGCGCCGCTATTATTATTTGCGACCGGCAAATTTTCTGCGGCATAGTCATAATCTTCATAAATTTGTTTCAGAACGACAGCTTTGTCGGTACGCCCCATCTCAAATGCTTCCTCCGGAGTAATCGAAGTCACGTAGAAAGGAACATCTCCCCAAAGAGTAATCAAACGTGAATAAGCAAATGCCCTGAAAAAACGGGCTTCGGCACGAAGCGTATTCAGTTCAGTGGTGGAATATTTGCCTTCAAGTTTGTCGAGTGCCTCCAAAATTCGGTTGGCACGACTAATGTTCTTATACGTGTAACTCCAAACAGTCTTGATGTTAGGATTACTTGTAGAAGACGCATTCAGTGAACCTGCCGCAATGGTATAAATGTTGGTTCGTTGCGCCCAGTCATCCGTATTACGATCCAGCGTCCAACCTTCTTCTATAACAAAGAAGGTACTGCGATAAAAATCGTTCAATGAGATTCGAACTTCCTCCGGTGACGAGAACCAGTTTTCACTGGATGCGGCTGAAGGAGGATTCAGATCGAGGTTCACACAAGAAGTTACAGATAGAAGAGCTATCATGCAAATCAATACATGTATTTTTTTCATATTATGTAATTTTTTCATACTCCATTAGAATTTGATATCCACTCCAAATGTATAAGTGCGTGTGATATAGGTAGAAGCGCCTGCTTCAGGGTCCCATCCCGAAAGATAACTATCAAAGCAGTATGGATCATCGATATTGACGTACACCCGAAGTCCCTTGATTCCGACTTTAGAGACGATTTTTTTAGGAACTGTATAGCCAACGTTGATATTCTTTATACGCATATAGGCACTACTCTTGAGCCAGTAATCCGACATTTTGTAGTTGTTGTATTCACCGCCCTGATGGCTCAAACGGGGATAGCTGGCTGCCGCGTTCTGCTCTGCAGTGTTATACACACTCCAATAATTACGGCTGCCATTGTCGTTCAGAAGGACTGACGGAGCCGGAAGCCATTGTCCCTGCATGGGGCGAATCATACTTTCGGTGAGGCGTGAAAGTTGTTTCCCGACACCATTGAAGAGTAAGGAGAAGGAGAGACCTTTCCAGCCCAAACTAATAGAACCTCCATATAGATAGTGTGGCAATGAGCTGCCAAGCACTACACGGTCGTATGTCTCATTGATAATTCCGTCAGGAGTGCCGTCCGGACCGCTGACATCTACATATTTCACATCACCCGGTTTGGTAGAAGCCGAAAGCAGAGCGCTTTCACTGACTTCCTCTGCGGTCTGGAATAAACCAGCAGTCTTATATCCATACCAGGAGTTATATTCTGCGCCTTCGGTAATAATGGTACCATCGCTGTTAAACTGCTGCCTGCCATTAAGATTATCTATTATAGACTTGTAATCAGAGATATTAAAACTTACTGCATAAGTTACATCTCCGATACGATCAGACCAGCCGAGTTTCACCTCCCAACCACGGGTGTGCATTTTACCTACGTTCCTGTCAGGTGCCGAATAACCTGTAAACGACGGGATTGCCACCGACAAGAGCATATCTGTTGTCTTCTTATAATAATAGTCTGCGCTAAAGTCTAGACGATTGTTAAAGAAAGCGGCATCCACACCTATATCCCAGCTCTGTGTTTTCTCCCAATGGATATTCTCATACGCATAATCCTGTTGAGCGGCAGACATCGAAGATTGGGGCGTAGAACCTGCACTGTCATACATAATGGCATTATTGAACGAAATGTATGTCTGATAAGGATAATTTCCAATCCGCTCGTTACCGAGAGTACCGATAGAGGCACGGAACTTCAGATAGTTTATCGGGGTTATGTTTTGCATGAATTTCTCGTTAGAGATGACCCAACCCACCGATGCGGACGGGAAGAATCCCCAACGGTGATCCTTGTGAAAACGTGAAGATCCGTCTTCACGAGCATTGAGCTGGAGGTAGTAACGGCTGTCGTAATTATACATGACACGGCCAAAAAATGAACGGTATGCATTCTGATAAGAATTACCGGCTACGGCAAGAGCATTCTTATTCGCCAAATCAAGATAAGGGAAAGAAGACAAAGACATATCGTTTGTCGATCCCGACATCGTTTCATACGTATAACTATAATCTTCATAACCGACCATGGCATTGAAGTTATGTACCTTGCTGAAGGTCTTGTCGTATGTAGCGATGAATTGTTTCTCCAATGATTTGATGTTACGACGTTCTTCACTTAGCGAATTGGAAGTATATCCTGAAACATATCCCAGCATAACATCGGTTTCGTATGCATCGTAAACAGGTATGGCTTTCTTCATCTCCTTGATCGAAACAGTTCCGACGGTAGGAGTCAGGTTGGCAGTAAGGGTCAAATCTTTTATGGGCTTATAGCTCAACGAGAATTTACCGGTCATTGTGTTGGATACGGTCTTCTTCTCTCCGCCTTCCAATAAGGCGGCAAGCGTATTGCTAAGACTGCCGTCTTTACCGGGACCTACACGGCCGTCCGGATAAAGTCCCAAATAAATGGAAGGATACATATAAGCTGCACGAATCGGACTACCGGAAGTCGGGTCATTTTTCGTGGCATAACGTACCGAGAAATCGATAGAACCGGAGAGCTTATCGCTAATCTTGAGATTATTACGCGAACGGATAGAGATTCTTTCGTGGTTTGAACCTTTATAGATAGCGTCGGCATTTTCGTAGGTAGCGGAAGTGTGGCTCTTGATTACCTTGTTGCCATACGTCATGGTCAAGTTGTGCTTATGGCGCATAGCGGTATTCGAAAGAATAGCGTCTTTCCAATCATAGATAGGATATTGAATGGGATCATACCTGTTGTTGGTAGCATAGTTGTCGATGTAGTCCTGTGAATAGTTGGCAAACTCGCCTCCCGCAGGATTACCGGCATCGTTCCACGACCATTCGTTATACATTGTCATGTAGTGATAAGGGTCTGTCAGGAATTTCGGAAATTCGGTAGGAGAAGACAACGAAATCTCTCCGTTATAACCGATCGAAAGCTGTCCCTCGGTTGCCTCCTTAGTCGTTATCAAGATAACACCGGCAGCAGCACGGGCACCATAGATGGATGCAGAAGCTGCATCTTTAAGTACAGTAATCTGCTGTACGTCTTCGCTTGCTATATTGTCGAGGCTACTGACCATCATACCATCGACAAGGATAAGCGGACTCGAATCAGACATTGTTGTCACACCACGCACCTGAACCGTAGCACTCGCTCCCGGCATACTGCTCGAACGGGTAACCGTCAGTCCCGGAATCAGTCCTTGCAAAGATTGTGAAAGTTGAGACGTGCTCTGTTTCTCGATAAGCGAACTGTTGATTACACCGACCGCACCTGTAAGATCTTTCTTCTTTACAGATCCATAGCCGATAACAACCGTCTCTTCAAGTTGTACAGCATCCTCTTTAAGTTTTATATTTACTACACTTTTACCATCCCATACCACAGTCTCGGTCACATAACCAAGATAACGGAATTCTATTGTATGGCCTGATTCAGCGCCATTGAGCGCATACTTTCCCGACATATCGGAGGTAGTACCTTTTGCATTGTCTTTATCGTGGATCACCACTCCGACAAGAGGACCATTGGCATCGCTAACGACACCCTTCATTACATTCTGTGCAAAAGCCAGATTGATTTGCAGGAAACATGCCAATAACAGGCTTAATATACTTTTCATACTTTTATTCTACGATTTCAAGCAATACATGTTGGTTATACTCTTTGATTGCCGCACCTGTTTCAGGATTACTCGGATGTTGCGCTGAAAAACGTGTCTGGCCGCTTGCATGTGTCCAGTCGATATACTTTCCAGCGAATTTGGCGCCATTAAGACATAAACGACCTGCCTGTCCGAATCTTAACACAATCTCATCCATATCCTTAGTCGTGGTAAATACTCCTTCGGCAGGGATATATGCGCCATTGTTACTGCTATCGAGCAACATTCCCGCAAAGTTGTAGGTAATAGTCACCGAGTAATTGATAGGTGCACCCGACAGTGTCTCTGTCGCACTTTCCTGAAGAGTCGAAGTCGGAAGAGCCGGTTTCCATTCTTCCATCCTTGAATTCGATCATCCAGTAGTTGGAACACATCGTTCCTAATTTGGTCACAAAATAGAAGTGTATCTTGGTACCGGCAGGAATGGTCGTACCTTTCATATCCCCATAGACATACCAATAATCACCCGGAATAGCTCCTGATACATACGGGTCACCATTAGCACCCACGGCACGGCTGCATACGACTTTCTGCTCTACATAACCTGTCCGGTCACATGCCCAATACTCAATCTTACCACTTCCGGCACTCGGAGCAATATACTTGCCATTGGTTCCCGGGAATACCGATTGTGCCTCATCATCAGCAAATGTTCCACTTGTGTTGGCAGTTAAACTCTTCAAGTCCCAATCAGCCAAAATGCCCGAGAAAGCATCTTGTACAAGAGTATAGGTATAGTCTGTATCATCCTGGATGGTTACCGTTACTTTAATTGTCCGTTTGGCAAATGTCTTGTTCTCCGGGAAAGTAAGTTTAATATCACATTCGCCTACCCCATTTGCAGGAGAAACGGTCACATCCGCATCTGTACACACAGCCTTCCACTCCTTATCGCCAAAGACTTTGAACGAAGATTCTGTTGTAGTTGCGTCAATCGATTCGGTGATAGGACTGATACCTTTCGGAACAATCATCTTTTGGGTAATAACCAGCTTTAGAGGAGTTACATCATCGCCAATGAAACGAATGGCACCGACACGTGAACTAGTCGACGAATTTTCAGAGACTTTGATTGTAAATTTAGTAATCTCACCTTGTGTCTCATGCGAATCAACAACTGCCCAATGGCTATCGCTTCCATCGGTCTGACAATCGTTATTGACTCTGTAATAGACATTAGATGAAAGGTCAACAGTGAAAAGTCCACCTTCTGCTTCTACATCAAGTGTCTTTGTCGCGAGTGTCATATACGGATCATCCGAGTTATGACAAGATGCAAAAAGCACAAGCGACACACTTGCAAACAATAACATCTTTAGATTCATTTGATTAGTATTTAGGGTTATTAATAATTGACTAGCTAGACATTTTCAGACGTCTTGCATATATAATTCTGTATATCACATAAGCAAGTATCATGGCAATCATCAGTATGATACTTCCTATCACAATTCCTTTGACCGCAAGGGTCTTCGGATCGCCGGCAATAAGCAGACCAATCAGTAAGAGCGCAACGACACCAATGGTAATACAGAAGCAGTTAACAGCCAAATGTGAATAGATTAATACCGCTTTCTTCTCCTTTAATGTCGGTTCACGATCGGCTTCAGGATCAGTATATTCACAAATGGCTTGATAACCATTGTCTTCATACTTTTTACGTGCCGACCAAACTTCCATAATTGCAAGGATAAGTACAGGAAGTACACAACCGGCAACTGACTCTATAAGGCTTGGACTAATAACGGAGGCGGGAATTATGACGCGAGCCATAATACCAACGAGCCAGGTAAGAATCATTGCAGAAATAAGTTGGTTGCCTGTCAGCCGCTTCGAGAACAGTCCCCATATCGACGGAATATATAAAGGACACATCACCATAGTAAGAAGGGTTACTACCACCTTTTCGGCACCTCCGGCAAACGGGATGAGCATTGACAAAGCGATAATCACAAGTCCAAAGACAAATGTGAAGAGACGTCCTACCTTGATACGCTTTTTCTCATCTGCCTGACGGTTTTTCTCTTTGTGTCCCCAAATATCATAAGTATATACATTGGCATATACATTCAAAATGCCCGAAACATTACTCAATGTAGCCGATAGCATCGCTGCCAACATCATACCGACCATTCCTTTCATAAGCACGAGTTTGCTCATATTCACATAAGCGTGTTCGCCGTTGAAAGTCATTGTGGTTGCATCCAAATCAAGCGCAAGTCCGGGTTCCATCACACGATAAATCATGGTAGGAAGATACCAGATAAGAGGAGTGACGAGATAAAGAATTCCGATTAAATAAGTACTCTTTTTTGCGTCTCTTGTAGTAGGCACGCTTATGTATCGCTGTACAAACGGCCAGTCACCGCCAATCATAGACACATTGAGAAATATCCACAGTAAAAGCCACCCCCATGTATAGGTCGGAGATGTGCCCGAGAAGAATCCCGGTATCTCACTGGCCTTATCGATAAATGCACTTACGCCTCCTACCGCGTTAAATGAAAGAGGTATCATAAATACAACCACGGCCAGAAGTACTCCGAACTGAATTACATCAGTCATTAGTACCGCAAGAAATCCTCCGGCAATGGTGTATCCAAGAGCGATGGCACCAAGGATAAGAAGCGCCCACCAAATACTTAGATAACCCATCGGTGAATCGCCCATCATACCCGTACTTGCAAAAATACTGCCACCATCGACTTTGATTAATGCACACATCACAACCGCTACCGCATACAGAGACACTGCCGTATGTACCGCACGGGCTATAATTCCTGAAATCGTGTAAAAACTTACCGTGCGATGTCCGAACCGGATGGTAAGGAACTCCCCCGGCGATTTGATACGTAGCTCCCGCCATTTGCCCGAGATCCATTTACCGACAATAAACGATGCTACGCCAAGACAAAGTGCAACAACTACCGCAACAAGTCCCGATTTATAAGCAACGCCTCCCCAAACGACAAAGGTACTTGCCGAGAAGATAGTCATGTAGGAAGAGACTCCCGACAGCCACCACGAAGAATTTCGCCCGGCAATAAACATATCTTCGGAGTTTTTAATTTTCCGGGACATCACAACACTCACGGCAATCAGTCCGAGAAAGTAGAGTAAAATAATAATATAATCTAACTGTTCCATATTCTGGTTCTTCTTTATATAATTGCTCCAAGTTTCTTCAATTCCTCTATGAGATTGTGAATATCAGCCTTTTGTACGGTCACACCTGCCTTTATACATTGTGCGGCTGCTACTCCTGCGGCTTGTCCTACCCCCATACAACTTGCCTGAACGCGAAGTGACGCAAAGGAAGTCTTATCAGCACTAATACAGCGTCCCGCTACGAGCAGATTCGGGAAATCTTCAGCTATAAGAGCACGATAAGGTACATACGCCGCTTTTTTAAGGAAAGTTACGCTCTGTTCCGCACCTGCTGCCACATGGATATCTATAGGATGTGCGCCGCGTGATATGCTATCAGGATATTTATAAGCATTCACATATTCTTCTGCTGTAATGGTATGTACACCTTTGATACGACGTGTCTCACGAATACCGGCATGTACGGCGACGGTCGTCACATAACTGTTTTTAAACTCTTCAAAGTTCTCTTTAAAGATTCGTGCTATTTTAAATACGTCTTCCCGTAAGCGACATTCCGCTGCGGTAAAATTTCTATTATCGATGGCATTTCCTGCAGTACGGGTCATATTAACCGTTACTTCGCCCGGACGAAGAGTGGTGCAAAACCAAGGACCTCCGAATTCGGGGATGCCAAGCTTCTCTTTCATTGCTAGAAGTTTCTCACGAACTGCAATGCAATGACAATTCTGCCCTTGTTTATTATGGTGCATGGCATCGATTATCATGGGCGAATCTGTATCCACACCGCCTAATATAAAATAGGTGGAAAGAGGTTGCAGCGGTTTACAATCATCTGTTTGCATCGGAACACCCGCCATAGCGGCAAGGTCACCATCCCCAGTGCAGTCGATATACATATCGGCACTTATGGCCTCTGTCCCATTCTTATTCTCAAAGAGGATACAGGATATTTTGCCGTCTTTTGCCTGGCAACCGCTTAAGTAAGAGTGCATATACATATCCACGCCGGCTTCCAGCATCATTTGCTGGCATAAAAGTTTGTAAAGCTCCGGATCAAAAGCTACATTGCCAAGAGGTTTCTCAATGATACAGCCTCCCATCTTCTCCAGCCGTTCGATAAATTCCCATGGAATACCGCCTATCACCTTTTCATTATTATAGGTGAAAACACTCAAAGGAGTAACAAGCCCCATTGTAGCCATTCCACCTAAAAAACCATATTGTTCCACAACAGCAGTTTTCGCACCACTGCGAGCAGCCGCAATGGCCGCAATGAAACCAGCTGGTCCGCCACCGCAGACAACTACATCGTAGTTGCCCACAATTGGAACCCGTTTCGAAATTTCTATACTTCGTACTTTCTTGTCCATGACCGTTTTTTATCCTTTAATTATTACCAATTCAAATAGATGGTAAACTTTGATGTGCTTTCGACCGCACTTATAAGAAAAGAGGTGTGTTTTCATAGTTCTTTTTCTTTAGTTCGACATCATGTTGATGTAGCAAAGATAAAGAACAAGAGCTTGAAAAAAAGTTTTTTCCTAACTCTTTTGCCTGCAAACGATTGCGGGAACGTTCCCAAAATCTGCAAACGTTACAAAAGCATTACACAAAGGCAAATGGGATTCGTATTTTACTCCAATATTAGGATTTATTGTTTGAAATCAATATCTTTGCTTTGATTTAAACAATCATTCAGCATGAAGTATATAACCATAAAAGACATCGCTCGACATTTGTCAATATCCGTCTCCACTGTATCTCGTGCATTGGGAGATGACAAGAATATCCGTAAAGAAACGAAAGAAAAGGTGATAGAAGCAGCTAAAAGATTGGGATATAGACCAAACCCTGTAGCAATCAACCTTAAATACGGACATACCAATACCGTGGGGGTGATCGTTCCTGAAATGGTTACGCCGTTTGCTTCACGAGTAATAAACGGCATACAAGAAGTGCTTCACACCAAAAATATAAAGGTGATTATTGCAGAGTCGGGAGGAGATCCGGAAAAAGAAAAAGAGAACCTGCAACTGATGGAAGGATTCATGGTGGATGGCATCATCATCTGTCTTTGCAGTTATAAAAGGAATAAGGAGGAATATGCTCGTTTACAGCAAGCGGGAATGCCTATGGTGTTCTATGATCGTATTCCCTATGGACTTGAAGTTCCGCAAGTAATAGTGGACGATTATATGAAGTCATTCTTTCTCGTAGAAAGTCTGATCCGAAGCGGACGCAAACAGATTGTTCATATACAGGGACCGGACGATATTTACAACTCCATAGAACGTGTCAGAGGATACAAAGACGCTTTGGCTAAATTCGGGATTCCTTTTGATAAGAATAATATGCTGATAAAAACCGGTATGACTTTTGAAGAAGGGAAAAAAGCAGCGGATATATTAGTGGAAAGAAATATTCCTTTCAATGCTATTTTCGCTTTTACGGAAACATTGGCTATTGGAGCTATGAACAGATTGAGGGAACTTGGAAAAAAAATACCCGAAGAAATCGCCGTAGCCAGTTTTTCAGGAACTGAACTTTCCAACATAGTCTATCCCAAATTGACTACAGTAGAACCGCCTTTGTACCAGATGGGGAAAAAAGCTGCCGAACTTATTTTAGAGAAAATCAAAGATCCGGCATCTCCCAATCATTCAATCGTGTTGGATGCGGAAATCAAAATGCGTGCATCGACGCCACGTTTGGAGGTATATTAATGACTTATCTACCAGATATTATATCTTAATACTTTCCTGAAAAACATACCGAAGTTACAAAAGTTTGCTGAATAGTAATCTTTTACGATACCAACAAAAAAGAAGAATTCAGATTTATATAGTTTTGAATCATTCAATGATCTTTCTCTATAATACGTCCAATTCTTCCAGCTCCTTCACTTTTCTTCTGTATGGCCGACAAACAAGCAGTTTGTAGGTGAATAGCCGCCCCTTCACCTGCTCTTCATCGTGAATCAAATCAAATTGCAGCCTCCAGATTCCACCATTGAGTAAAATTAGTAAAGCTATTTCGTAATTAGTTTCAACCTTGTTTGAAACTAAAAGTTTCAAGGCGGGAAACACTTTGTTTCAAGTAGCGAAACGAAGTGTTTCTCGGTGTGAAACAGATTGTTTCAAGCCTTGAAACTATTTTTGAAACTACTCGCTACAGGTGAAGAGATGGTGAAATTGTTACTCTTCACCCGCAAACTCCTTATTCATCGAAGAGACAGAGAAAAGGTGAAAGAAGAAATAGAAAGATTGAAAATAAATACCCAGTAGAAAAATTTAATCGATTTTGTAATGATTCAGAATCGTACAAAAATGAATGACAATTCATTTTCAATTACTAATTCGCATTAATTTAAAATATACCATAATATTATAAGCAGGCTGTATTTGCTTCCTATGCAATACTCTACTTTCCCCTCCGTTCATAGCTAATTTAGGCTAAAAAGAACATTTTCTCCCGAAAAGTTTTTGTAATATCAGAGTTAATCGTATTTTTGTGTACAATTTTGGTGTAGTGATGACAGAAGAAGAAAAAAAGTTATTGAGTACCTTTGAAACGCAGCTACGGCATTTAATGTATTTGCACGATGAATTAAAGCGTGAAAATGCCGAGTTGAAGAAGCTTCTCGAAAATGAAAAGTTGAAGAACGAGAAGGTACAAGCTCAGTATGATGAATTGGAAGTCAACTATACAAACCTAAAAACAGCTACGGCAATCAGCCTTAACGGCAGCGACGTAAAAGAGACGAAGCTGCGATTGTCAAAATTAGTGCGTGAAGTCGATAAATGCATCGCTTTATTGAATGAGTAAAGAAGAAAGATGTATGAACGATAAAATAAAGATAAACCTGCAGATAGCAGACTCAAACTACCCGTTAACCATCAACCGCGAGGAAGAACAAATGGTACGGGAAGCCGCCAAGCAGGTAAATATCAGGCTTAATAAGTATCGGGAAGTCTATAAAAACCTTGAACCGGAAAAAGATTATTGCCATGGTAGCCTATCAGTTCTCGTTGGAGAAACTGCAATTGATGCAACGTAATGATACCAGCCCCTATGTGGAGAAGGTAAAAGAACTGACAGAATTGCTGGAGGATTATTTTAAGGAAGAATAAATCCCGACTGGCTATTCGCTGATAAGAGATAAAACAACCACGCACTGCACAATATCCAAGCAAAAATAATTGCTTTGATATTTGGCGGTGCGTTTTTATTTATATACTTAAATTAAATGTAGAATGATAGCAATAATAGCAACAGCAATTGCTTGCTTCATCGTAGGAGGAGTCCTTTCATATATACTATTCCGGTATGTACTGAAATCCAAATACGATAATGTCCTGAAAGAAGCGGAGACGGAAGCGGAAGTAATTAAGAAAAACAAGCTGCTGGAAGTGAAGGAGAAATTCCTGAATAAGAAAGCAGACCTTGAAAAGGAGGTAGCATTGCGGAATCAGAAGATTCAGCAAGCGGAAAACAAGTTGAAGCAACGTGAAATGGTGCTCAGCCAGCGTCAGGAAGAAATCCAACGCAAAAAGCTGGAAGCCGAAGCGGTAAAAGAGAATCTGGAAGCGCAACTTGTGATTGTTGACAAGAAAAAAGAAGAACTCGATAAACTGCAACAGCAGGAAATCGATAAACTGGAAGCAATCTCCGGATTGTCTGCCGAAGAGGCCAAAGAACGCCTGGTAGAATCACTGAAAGAAGAAGCTAAAACGCAGGCACAGTCATTCATCAATGACATCATGGATGATGCGAAACTGACTGCCAGCAAGGAAGCCAAACGAATCGTTATCCAGTCTATCCAACGGGTAGCTACCGAAACTGCCATCGAAAACTCCGTAACAGTATTCCATATCGAATCGGATGAAATCAAAGGACGTATCATCGGACGTGAAGGACGCAATATCCGTGCACTGGAAGCCGCTACCGGCGTTGAAATCGTTGTAGACGACACTCCGGAAGCAATCGTTCTTTCTGCCTTCGACCCGGTTCGCCGTGAAATTGCCCGTCTGGCCCTGCATCAGCTTGTGACTGACGGACGTATCCATCCGGCCACGTATTGAGGAAGTGGTAGCTAAAGTACGCAAACAGGTGGAAGAAGAAATTATCGAAACCGGTAAACGTACTACCATCGACTTGGGTATCCACGGTCTGCATCCTGAATTGATCCGTATCATCGGTAAGATGAAATATCGTTCTTCATACGGTCAGAACTTGTTGCAGCATGCCCGCGAAACAGCCAATCTTTGTGCTGTGATGGCATCGGAACTGGGACTGAACCCGAAGAAAGCAAAACGTGCAGGTTTGCTGCATGATATTGGTAAAGTGCCTGATGATGAACCGGAATTGCCGCACGCATTGCTGGGTATGAAACTTGCTGAGAAATACAAAGAAAAACCGGATATCTGCAACGCTATCGGTGCTCACCATGACGAAACAGAAATGACCAGTCTCCTGGCTCCTATCGTACAGGTTTGTGACGCCATCTCCGGTGCACGTCCGGGGGCACGCCGCGAAATCGTAGAGGCTTATATCAAGCGTCTGAACGATCTCGAACAGTTAGCAATGGCTTATCCGGGTGTAACAAAGACGTATGCTATCCAGGCAGGACGCGAACTCCGCGTTATCGTTGGTGCAGATAAGATTGACGACAAGCAGACAGAAAGCCTGTCAGGTGAAATCGCCAAGAAGATCCAGGATGAAATGACTTATCCGGGACAAGTGAAGATTACCGTCATCCGTGAAACACGTGCGGTAAGTTTCGCTAAATAACGTAACGATTCAAAAGAAAATTCATATAAGGGCGAAGAAATTCGCCCTTTTTTAATACACGACTATGGGAAAATATCAATTTGAGATTTGTACCAATTCAGTGGAAAGTTGCCTGGCCGCACAGAAAGGTGGTGCAGACCGTGTGGAACTGTGTGCCGGAATACCGGAAGGTGGAACAACGCCCTCCTATGGTGAGATCGCCATCGCAAGGGAAGTACTGACTCATACCCGCCTGCACGTTATTATCCGGCCTCGTGGAGGAGATTTTCTGTATTCGGATATCGAAATCCGGACAATGCTGAAAGATATTGAAATTGCACGAAAATTAGGGGCAGACGGAGTGGTATTCGGTTGTCTGACAGCAGAGGGTGAAGTAGACTTGCCAGTAATGCAGAAACTAATGGAAGCGGCTCAAGGGCTATCTGTGACTTTTCACCGGGCATTTGATGTATGCCATAACCCGCAGAAAGCATTGGAACAGATCATCAAACTGGGATGTAACCGTATTCTGACTTCCGGCCAGCAATCTACGGCTGAACTGGGAATCCCCCTTTTAGAAGAGTTACAGAAACAGGCTGCCGGAAAAATCACATTACTCGCCGGATGCGGAGTAAATGAAAATAATATCGCACGCATTGCCGCAGAAACCGGAATCAACGAGTTTCATTTCTCGGCACGTGAAAGTATTCAGAGCGAAATGATATTCAAAAATGAAGCCGTCTCCATGGGAGGCACGGTACACATCAACGAATACGAACGAAACGTAACTTCCATACGAAGAGTAAAAGAAACGATTGATGCCGCTTTACATGGATAAATATGGCAGCAAGGGATGAGATATCGTCTCATAATAGTTAATACAAGACAGAAATGGTGAACATACAGCCTTCAAGCCTTTTGTTCACCATTTCTTTTTTGCATCATTACCAACAGTATCTCAAGAAACTGCTATACTTTTATTTATAAATATGGAATTATCGTAATATAAATACCTGTAATAATAGCCGAAGTAATCACTCCCGAGATATTAGCTCCCAAAGCATCTCCCAGAACAAATGAGTCCGGATTATCTTTGCTTACAATCTTTTGTGCAACCTTCGCGGTAGTGGGTACACAGCTAACAGCTGCAATACCGATTACCGGATTGTAATTACCCCGTTTAATAATATACATGATATATCCTCCGATTATTCCTCCGATACCGGAAAGTAAAAATGCGACGATACCTAATACCAGCAATTTCAGAATCTTCGGATCGAGCAACAGATGCGCATCGCAAAGTACGCCCAGCAATACTCCCAACATAAAAGTCGAGCCATAGAGCAACGGCCCACTGACAAAATCATAGATATGTTTCATACCCGACTCACGAACAGCAACACCCAGGAACAAAGAGAAAAACAAAGGAGAAGCTACCGGGAACAAGAAACAGAGAATAGCACAAAGAACAGCAGAGAAAGCCAGTTTCACTTTAGCATCGTAATTCTTCGGAGCTTTCTTTGTCACTATCTTAATAGCGCGGAAGCGTTTGGGAACCAACAGTTTTACTAAGTAAGGATAGCCTCCATACGTTAAGCCCAAATAAAGATAGGCAACCACCGTAATAGGAACAAAGAGATGTTTTGCCAATGCCAACGAAGTAAACAACACCATTGGTCCATCGGCTCCACCCACCATAGCCACAGATGCACTTTCTTTCAGAGTCAGACCAAGAGCAGAAGCAATAGGTACTGTCAGAAAAGTGCCCAGCTCTGCGCACAAAGCCAGGAATATACTTGCAAATGGTTTCTGAAGCAGGAAGCCGACATCCAGAAGCGTCCCGATACCCATAAAGACAAAACAAGCTATCAGCCCGTTACTAAACGTCAGGGTATAAACAGGTTGCAGGAAATCTATCTGCATAGTATTCATTAATTGGTCCGTATCTGAAAGCATCGGATCGAGAAAGAGATTGCCCAGTGTACCGTCGGGCATAATGAGGGTTCCACAGTTAATAGCTACCATTCCCAGTCCCATCGGAATCATTACCATCGGTTCGAGTATACCTTTCCAGCCTAAATAGATCAGTAACAAACCGAGAAGTACTAAAAAAACTCTTGCAGAAGCAAGCACCCATCCGCTTGCCATCATTGTACCAATACCTTGAAACAAGGTAGCAAAATCTATATTTTCCATAAATTAGTTTTCTTTTATTGTTTGTTGTTAGTAAGTTTCTTTGAGTTCTTCTTATTGACATGTGCCTGCTCTTCTTCCCGAAGAAAGAATTCGCGGGTATCCTGTGAATAATAATAATTCATCAGATTATTTTCAGAAGCTCCCGGACTCACGCCATGATAATAGCCGGAATAACCAGTAAAGTTTCTGTCGATCCCCTTACTGTAATCTTCACGGAAATCTCCCAAAGCATCTTCATCTGCAATGGGAATCTGTCGGACTAATCTCTCCACCTTTTGCCGATGCTGACGCCAGCGTCGCAAACGGAGTAGCTCCAAACGGTGAGAACTATAAAAATCAAATGAATCGGCCGCATAGGCAATCAACTTAATGACCGCAGCGACAAAAAAACCGATGAGGAACGTAAGCCCCATCATCGCAAGAGTAGATAGTAATAAATGAATCATAGTAATATAAAAAATTAGGTTGTATAATCTTATTCAAATATCCTTGCTTTTATACGACGTAACTCCCGTTTCACAACGAAAACACAATATTTTAATCCTTAAAGACAGACACATCAATATCCGTCCTTTGTTCCAAGTCATAGGAAATACATTCTTTGTTTTCCATGTTAACATGAATAAAACTAAGATAATAAATAAAGGAAATGATGGTAGATGGAGGATCTGAATAGGTACCTCACCTTACCCAAAGATAAGAATATAGTCTAAATGAGAATATGCGCCAATGTATAGACGTAATACTTACACGAATATTTAGTGTAATTGACATCAAGGCCGGTATGCCCCAAACGATTCTCCGGAAGCATAACATTCAGAGAGCTCAATATCTGTATAATGACAGTATTGGTATTGAACTTCAGGTTCTTGAAAGGAACAATGCTTCTCGGAAAAGAGATATTATCAAAAATGCAGTCACTAACATTACAAGTGGATGTCTCGTCAACAAACTGCGAATGAGAATCTTTACCTGGCTTGTCGAAGCCGGCAGAAGAAACGCAACAGCATGACACTGCTTCATATCGCATGTCATTAGACGAGGTTTCAGTTTTTTTCTGAAATCCCTGCAATTCTTTATTGGAAACATTACTAAATCCCAATACCAGAAATGCACATGCTAATATGCAAAAAATGTACTTAGTCATAATTTGCTGCAAACGTAATCATTCTTTTCCGAAAAAACGCATTAAGGGCAAGAATTAACGATTATTGTATACCTCCTCGTTTCTATAACCCATGTACAACTTTCATCAATTGCTCACCCAAACCGATTGTATATCCTTGAGAAACAAAGACTACCCTATTAAATGTATCTGCAATGATAAACACCGGCAGAATAGAATTGTTTAAATTCATAGCCTGTACAATTTCTTTGCGGATGCTATCATCGACATCAATACCGTAGGTGATGGTAGACGGAAGTCCTTTGAATTCGTCGGCATTAAATTTCTTGTATTGTTCTTCCGAAGGAAAAAGAAAGACCATCTTACGCCCCCATTGTTCGAAGTCATTGCCCAAAGCGGCTATATCTCTTAGCGCATGATTGGTAGGTTCCTGCCCTACTCCAAGCACAGCTACTATAAAATAGCCACGTCCACAGGTTTGCAGAATACTCCGCTGTTCAGTGTTGTCAACCGGACGATAGGTCGCTTCCGAATTAAAATTGCCGATCACTTGCACCTGATCTTTGCTTTCACGCATCACAAGGTCAACGGTGGTTGTCTTACCGGGTTCTATAGTAAAAAATGTACTGTTGGAAAGCACCGCGCCACTTGCCAACCGAGTTCCGGTCACCATCATATAATAGCCTTCATCAAGCTCTCTCCCATATTTTAACAAATTACGCCAGGTAGTTCCATCCCCCATATCCGTCTCTCCTTCGTCATAATTAAGCAACTGGAATGTGCCGTTTTTAAACTTGGAAAGAGTGAAATGCGAATAATATTTAGGATCTTCCACAGAGCGGATAGGAGTATAAGTAGCTTGCAATACTCCCTTTCGAGACTGTGCAGCTTCTGCCGTATCGAAGTTGACATCTTCCTTTGCAAATTCTTCATTTAGAATCTGCACCTTTCCGGTCACTTCATCAATCCAGGCAGCGGACGCCCATCCCATGCTCCGGTAAGCTGCCACAAAGAATATGTCACGCGACTTTTCATCAGCCACCCGTGCTTTCCATACTCCCATCGGAGAAATAGGAATCTGTTGAGAATTCAGTTCATTATTGATTTTAATCTCTTTTCTGCACCATTCTATTAATACTTTGGGATCACGTTTCATGCTATCGGGCACAGACTGGTACACTGTTTTTTCAATGGCTTCACGAAGTACCTTCTTATAAGGAGTCAACATCTCATTGGCTATACGAGGAGGATTGAGGTACATTCTTTTAAATAAATCAGTCTCTATCTTCTCCCAATCCGAGATATTAGTCAGCAGATGATCATTCAATACATCCAGAGTTACATCGCGGAGATCTTTAGCCGAAAGACTCTCTAATATCCATATAGCCCGTATTTCTTCCCATGAAACAGCGTCTTTCTCTTTTCGGATAGGCGAAAGGAAGTCTTTCAAGGTTTGGTGAAGTTGAAGCTAATTTCCGTGATAGTTTATCTAATTTTTCCGTCATCATTGTTGCTACATACGCATTGCGGATTGAATCTTCCTGCACCATCCGCCGATCATTTTCCGCCCGTTGTTCGGGAGTGACTTCGGGAATATTCGCTCCTTCCACCGAAGGTACAAGATCCATTGGCAAGGAATAGACTTCACCTTCTTTCCTATTTAAAGAGAGTTGCAATGCATCATCTTTTTCCAAATGAGATTTTGGCATAACCAAATTGTCCGTTGCGGGATGCCCAAACCAACATATCTCCTTTACCGGCAGTCGCTGGCTTTCCCTCTGCATCTGTATATTTCGTGGCTACTGTATAAAACTCCGCATAATTGTATATCTTAAATTCGACTTTGGCATCTGCTACCGGTTGACCGTCGGCATCCGTCACCGTTACGATAGCTTTGGCAGTAGG